>Ga0316204_10000006_pt1 | contig 1160128 bp, 948 predicted proteins | sample 6monrhotite_MG_2_FD_205661 | JGI IMG/M metagenome (GOLD analysis project Ga0316204, IMG submission 205661) | Microbial mat bacterial communities from mineral coupon in-situ incubated in ocean water Damariscotta River, Maine, United States -... | ecosystem: Environmental > Aquatic > Marine >...
CGACTATCATCTGACTCTACTTCTTAGGTCTGCAACTCACTCACCGTAGCTTGTGAATCGCAGAACGGACACGAAGTAGATTGTTCCGAATTTTTACATTCGCTCGCTCCCAAGGATTGCTCCAAGTTAACAAACGAGTGTGATTACACGTTCAGTTTTTCTATAACTCTCGCTATTCAGTTTTCAAAGATCGACGCTTGCCTGACTCTTTCGACTTGCCTGAGAAGTTCTCAGTGTGGGTCGCTGCCTGTCTTGCGGAGCGGGAATCTAGAGGATTCGAAGTTGGGAAGCAAGAGCTTTTCTCACTTTCCTCAGAGTTTCTTTTTTTCGTCTCCGGCTTGAGAGCCAGGGTTGAAAAGCAGAGCTTCTCTTCGGATTCCGTTCGACCCTTTTAGCCAGAAGCTGAAAAAGAAGTACAGAGCGGAAACCAACTTTGTAGAGGTAAGTTGTTTCCAGCTTAGTCTCTACGTTTGCAGTGGTTCGTCTCGATGACGAAGTCACTGCCGCTTTCGAATCTTCAATTTTCAGAGAACTAGTGGGCCTGGTAAGATTTGAACTTACGACCCCTCGCTTATCAAGCGAGTGCTCTAACCAGCTGAGCTACAGGCCCATTCGTTTTGAACGAGGGGGCATATACCCCTCCCTGGTGACGTGAGTCAACGGCGGTTTTTGATAAAGTGAAAACTAGATGTTGGAGAGGATCGGAAATTGTCGAATCGTCGGGGAAGTAGCGGCCGGGGGCATGGCCGTTGTGTACCGAGCAATTCAGGACGCGCTGCATAGAACTGTGGCGATTAAGGCCTTGAAGCCCGAGCTGTGTGGGGACGAGCAGCTCACTCGGCGCTTTGAACGCGAAGCGGAATCTCTGGCGGCGCTCCAGCACGAGAACATCATCAACGTCTACGACTTCCACCGTGAGAACGAGCGTCTCTATATTGTCATGGAGTACGTGGAGGGCATTGATGTCTACGACCTACTCGACAAGTGTGGCCGCCTGCCCTTCGATGTCGCGGCCATTATCGCCGTTCAAGTGGCGCGCGCGCTCGACTACGTCCACTACCGAGACGTCATTCACCGAGACATCAAGCCAGCGAACATTATGATCTCCCGTCCTGGTGGCGTGAAGCTCATGGACTTTGGCATCGCACAGGACCACTCGCACGGAGAGGACCTCACGCAAACAGGCACGGGTATAGGCACGCCCTCCTATATGTCGCCCGAGCAGATCCTTGGCGACAAGCTCGATGCGAGCTCCGACATTTTCTCGCTGGGCATCGTGCTCTATCAAATGGTCACGGGTCGTAAGCCCTTTATTGAGGATGAGGAGCGGTCGGTCATGAATGTGATCCGGCTTCAGCCGCATACGCCTGCAAGAAAACTCAACCCAGAGATTCCGCGCGAGCTCGAGCGGATTATCGATAAGTGCCTGCAAAAGGACCCACGAGACCGGTGGCGGTCGGGACAAAGCTTGGTGATGGCGCTGCAGCGCTTTCTTAGCAAGTACGTCGAGATGAACTACCACACGCGCCTCGTACTCTTCTTAAAGAGCCGAGATGTGCTTACCCAGCTTGAGGCGGACGAGTATTTGAGCCCAAAGATGCTGGCGATGGGCAATCCCCTGTCCCAATCAAAGGCGCAAACGCGGCGGCAGATGCGCCACTCACTGATCATCCAGTCCGCAATCTTGGCCATTGCGACCCTTATGGTGGGGCTCATCCACCTAGCCCCCGTCGGAGCCAAGGTTCCCGCCATTGTCGTGCACTCAGAGCCAGAGACGGGATTCGTTCAGATCATCGCGAATCCGTGGGCCGAAGTTTGGGTGGATGGCGTGTCAGTTGGAGAGACGCCCATGGCAAAGCCGATTCAACTTGAGGTTGGCCCTCACGAACTAACGTTGCGCAACGAGTTCTTTAGCTCGCACACGGAAACCCTAGAAGTGACAGTTGGCGAGCCTGCAAATGCCATCGTCTTTCGAGTGGACCTAGATGCCGACACACAACAAGGACAAGACTAAGTGTTATTCTTAAGACTCCTACTCACAGCGAGCCTTTTCGTCGCCCTGCCCTCCACAGCACTAGCAACCCCGGCGTCGGGGATTGAGCGCTACAAAGTTCGCAAGGGCGATACCCTTGAATTGCTCGCAGCCGAGTACTACGGCAATCGAGTACACAAGATCTACCTGATGGTTGAGAACGGCATGGACCACGAGAGGGTTCTAAAACCGGGCGAGAAGCTGCGAATTCCGATATCCGAGCGAATCACAACGGCGGCTGGCGATACTCTCAGCGGGTTGGCAGAGTCTCATCTTGGAACGGCGGAGCGTGCGAAGTACCTCGCAGAATTCAACGGCCTGGAGGTCGATACAACACTTGCTGTGGGACAAGAACTGGTCGTGCCACTGCGAGTTCGCTATCGCGCAAAGGGCGACGAGAAGCTCAGAGACATTGCTCTTGGATTGTTTGCAGACGCCAAACGCGCAGAGCTGTTGCGCGACTACAACGGACTCAACGCCGACACTCTGACCGCAGGGCAAGTGATTTCGATCCCCGTTCCCAAAGTCGAAGTCCAAGCATCCAAGCGGCGCCCACCGTCTGCCGATGAAGACGAACGCGCCTCGAAGCGCAATGACATGATGCGAAAGGCGGCGCTAGCACTCCCCATCGCAAAGGCGGCGTGGCGAGCGGGAGACTTCGCAAGTGTAAAGCATCAGCTCACACGACTTGAGTTCGAATACTTGGACGCGAGCTTTGCGACGGACGCCGGCATACTGCTGGGAGCGGTCTACATTGCCTACGACGATACAGATTCGGCGCTTTCCACATTTAGCAAAGTTCTTAGCAGGACCCCTGGCCTGAGTCTCGACAAGAAGCAGCACTCCCCCAAAGTTCGTGCCATCTGGGAGCGGGCGAAGGAGAACCAACCGTAGGTGCGCCACGTTGCGACTACCAGAGCGCTGCCCCGCGTTGTTGTCTCCGTACTTCTCTTAGTTTCACTCGCAGCATGCGGAGAAGAGCCTCAGCCCACCGATGGTCAAGTCGAGGGCAAGAGGATGGGAGGGGGCCTAGCCCAGCACATCTCGACCTCGGCCGCTTGGACTGCTCCCTATCGCTGCTCACGATTCTCCACCAACATCGCTGGACCAAACGTAGAGGGGGTAACGTGGAACAGCGCCACCAAGGGCTTGCAGGTGCAACCCTTTGGGCCTTCCGCCAAATTTGCAACGATTGCGGACGCGCGCGCAGAGGGCTCTACGGATATTGGCCCATTGGAGCGCCTGCGAGATTCCCTCAACGAGCAACACGTCGATGTCTTGGTAACCTTGGGTGGACTCGGGACCGACGGCGCATCAATCGAACGTGTTCTCGCAGCACTCACAACAGGAGCCGACTATTTGGTGCTCGCTATGCCAGGAGACCGGGAGTCTTTTCCGGCACACCGCTTGGCCGTCGCATCGCTGGCCAAGCGCGGCATGCGAATCTTGGATGCTTCTCGCTATCGCCTCACCCAAATTGGAGGCCTGAGACTCGTAACAATGCCGGGAATTTCCAAGGCGTCACACTTGATTGCAGGAGACGACGGTTGTCTGCATACCGATGCCGACGTGAAGGACCTTCGGTCCAGTCTGGCGCAGAGCTCGGCCCCAACGATACTTCTGTCCTATGCCCCTTGGCGGCAACAGGGAGAATCGGCCACCGACCTTGGGATTGGAGGCGTGCACACAGGCGAAATCGCGCTCACCCCTCTGCGTGATTCAGGAGCCGTCTCAGCGCTGATCCACGGAATGCTCACTTCAGAGGGCCAGGTAGAGAGTGGCAACATTCGACTCGTACAACCTCCCTCTTCGATCTCTTCGGGATCGGTATCTGTCGATGCGCCAGAACCTTCGGCCCTGCTGCTCTCTGTCGCAGGTGCCAAGCTCTCCTGGAAGCGCTTGCCAGTGCATTGATCCGCAGAACGCGTTACGATCGCACCTGGCATGCACACGCCCTCCGCGAAGTACTTCTGTCCAAGCTGCAGAAGCTCCTACTCTAGCGATACCCCATTCTGCGGTGAATGTGGTGCAGATATGCGTAGAGCGTCCCTACTGGAAGGCTCAGCCGCAGATGTCACTCGAAACGTTGGCCGGAAGACGGGTTCTAGGGCGCGGATTAGTCAAGAGCGACGCGGCACGGATCCATGGCTCGGAAAGCTCATTGACTCACGGTACCGCGTAGAAGAAGTCTTAGGACGCGGCGGCATGGGCGTGGTCTACAAGATCAAGCACCAGCGCATGGGCAAGATCGCGGCGATGAAAGTGCTGCACAGCGAGATGGCCGAGAATCCAGAGGTTGTCGCGCGCTTTCAACGCGAGGCCGAAGCCGTTTCTCGTCTTGCGCACCCCAACACCGTGCAGGTTTTCGATTTTGGTACCACCAACGGCGCCCTGTATTTGGTGATGGAATACGTGCGCGGCCAGGACCTTGGTGCACTTATCGACCGAGATGGCCCGATGTCCTTCAAGGATGCTGCGCCACTGCTGGGACAAATCTGCGGCTCGCTTGAGGAAGCGCACGATCTTGGCGTTGTCCATCGCGATCTAAAACCGGAAAACCTCTTAGTTAGTCGCACCCACTCGGGGCAGGACTTCGTAAAGGTGCTCGACTTTGGACTCGCTAAGCTCAGCGAGGGCGAAGACAACTCCTCAGTGACATCGGCCGGATCGATCGTTGGAACGCCATACTATATGTCTCCCGAGCAGATTCGGGCGGAGGAGGAAGTCGATCACAGAGCCGACATCTATTCGCTGGGGGCACTCATCTATCGCCTAGTCACCGCGGACAATGCGTTTAACGCAAAGACGCCCGTCGGTGTATTGACCAAGCATCTAACCGATGAAGTCGAGGCCCCGAGCAAGCGCTACCCTGCTCTCAACATCCCTCCCGGACTCGATGCGATCATCTTAAAGTGCATGGCCAAGAATCCAGAGGACCGCTACGACAAGGTTCGAGCGCTTCTGGAAGATATTGAGCAGCTCTACGTCGAAGAGAGCTCTGACACGAGCGACATTCGCCAACCACCAACAAGCTGGCTCGCTGAGCCGGGTGATGGCACCAAGCCTGTCGCCGCGCTCTTTGAAGAAGAAGTTGATCACGGCATGCAAGCGGAGATGCGCCTGCGCCGAGAAGACTTAGACGACTTTGAGAAACAGATTCGGCGCAATCGCTCCGTTCGACTCATTGGCATTCCTCTTCTTCTCCTCGGAGCCGTTGCCGCTGCTGTCTACTTTGTGATTCTGCGACCAGAGCCCCCCCAAACGAAAGAACTTGAGCCGAACAATGAGCTGGCGGCCGCTACGCTCATCAAGTCCGGAACCGAAGTCACTGGGTACATTGGCAAGCGAGAGAGCAAGTCGATTCCCGACCGCGATTTCTTTCGCTTGCAAGCCAAGCCCAATGCCGATGGTACAGAGGTCGCGAGCATCACTGCCTTGGCGCCACCAAACGTCGACATCAGCATCGACCTCTACACCACCAACGGCAAGCTGGTTCGGCATGTCGATGAAGGCGGGGTTGGCGAAGGAGAGACGCTTCGTCGATGGCGAGTCAACAGCGCTGTTGTCGTTAGCGTTGCCGGCGTCCCTCCAAACGACCCAAGTATTCTTCCAACAGAAAACGTGAGCGACCCGTACACACTTTCCGTTCAACTCGCACCGGTCGATGACCGCCTTGAGAGCGAGCCAAACGATAGCCGCGCTGACGCCAACGCCCTCACCCCTGGTACTCCCATCACTGGCTACTTGGACACCCAAGAAGACACCGATGTCTACATCATCACGGCGAGCGCAGGCTCCTACAATTTCTTAATCAGTGGCGGGCCCGACGTGCCGTTTGAGTGGCGATTGGACGCCGAAGAGTCGTGGCGCTCGTCCCTCAAAGGCACGATTGAGCTAAGCGCCTCGAGCAGCCTCTCGATTCGCCTCAAGGATGGTGGAGAGAAGCCGGATCAGGCAACGGAATCGCCCTACACCATCGACCTTCGCAGCGCGCCATAGGGCGCACCAGAGCGACGACTTGCTCTGGAGGCGCCGTTTGCGCGCTAGCGATTGAGAAGACGTGCGGCGTCGAGAGCGTGATACGTGAGCATCATGTCGCTGCCGGCTCGCTTCATCGCTAAGAGATTTTCCATCATGACTCGGTCGTAGTCGGCCCACCCATTCAAGGCCGCAGCCTTGACCATAGAGTATTCGCCGCTCACGTTATAGGCGGCAACGGGCAAGTCGATTTCTGTCGAGATGCTATTGATGATATCGAGGTAGGCCAAAGCGGGTTTGACCATGACGATGTCTGCACCTTCCGCAATGTCGAGAGTAACTTCGCGCAGGGCCTCTCGAGCGTTCGCAGGGTCCATCTGGTAACCGCGGCGGTCACCATCCTGAGGAGCACAGTCGGCTGCATCGCGAAACGGGCCATAGTATGCCGACGCGTATTTCGCCGAGTACGCCATGATGGCCACTTGATCATAGGCCTGCCCATCAAGCGCTTCGCGTGTTGCACCAACGAAACCATCGAGCATGCCCGAGGGTGCCACGATGTCGACGCCTGCCTTTGCGTACGAGAGCGTGGCGCGTTGAAGATTCTCAAGAGATGCATCGTTGTCGAGTTCGCCCTTGGTGATTACGCCGCAATGGCCATGATCGGTGTACTCGCAGAAACACGAATCAGCGATCACAACCATCTTGGGCACCTGCCGTTTGATCGCACGAATCGCCTTCTGCACGATGCCTTTGTCGTTCCAGGCTTCCGAACCGACCGGGTCCTTGGCTTCGGGAATGGCAAAGAGAATCACGCTCGGAATCCCCAGATCGTAGGCTTCTTCAGCCATCTCCACAGCCTTGTCGACACTCAAGTTGTACTGGCCGGGCATGGAAGAAATCTCTTTCTTCACACCCGTGCCAGCTACCAAGAAGAGTGGGTAGATGAAATCGGCAGGACTGAGAGTGGTCTCTCGAATCATGCTGCGCAGGGCCTCGTTACGGCGAAGACGACGTGGGCGGTAATCAGGATACTGCATGCCCCGATGCTACGTCGGCACCAGCCAAACGCAAAGCGACTCAGCCCGCGGCTGACGCGAAAAATGCATCGGCGATCGCTTTGGTGACATGCGCCGATGTTGGCGCGGCTGCAACGGCTCTGGCCTGCAGCCCACGAGCCTGAAGTGCGGCCTCTGTAGTGGGGCCAATGGCTGCCAAGACCGGCACGTTGGCAAGCAGCTCCACGACGTCGTCGCCCATTTCGCAAAGCGCCGCTAGCTGGGAAGGGGCAAAGAAAACCACTCCGTGCAGTGCACCGTCGCGAAGCTTTGCCAAGGCGTCTACCAAAGCGGGTTCTGTGTTTGCTCGGGGCGCGGTTGCGTACGCGTGAACGACCGTGACGTCACAGCCGCCCGCCATCAGCCGAGTTACGGCCTCTTCGCGACCTGACTCGGCTCGTGGGTACAAGACCCGGGCGGAGGTGCCACCAAGACTCGCCAGCAGCGTTTCCGAGAGCCCAAGACCCGTGTTCTTCTGAGGAACCAAGTCGGCGACCAAGCCAATGTCGAGTAGGGCCGAGCACGTAGCGCGGCCAACAGCAGCAATGTGGCCGCCGGCAAGAGCTCGAGTGTCTGCTTTGACGAGCGCAAGCGCTCTTTGACATGCGCGCACAGCGTTGGCGCTGGAGAGCAGTAGCCAATCCCACTCTCGAGCCACCAAGGCACGCCCAAGCGCCTCAAGTTCTGCATCAGAAGGAAACACGATGCGAGTGGTTGGAGCAATCAGAACGTCAGCTCCGACATCTCTCAACTCGGCACTCACTGCCGCGGCACGTTCCGGTTCGCGCGTAAGAAGAACTCGCTTTCCAAAAAGCGGCCTCTGCTCAAACCAGGCGAGCTTGTCACTCACCCCCACCACTTCACCAATCACCACTAGGATCGGAGGACGCATCTCAGGGCGACTCATGACGGCTGGCAGCTCGCCAAGTGTCGTCTTGACGGTTAGCTGACCGGCTCGTGTCCCCCAGCGAATCGCAGCGGCCAACGTATCGGGACACATGCCAGCCTCTACGAGTTTTTCTACGCAGTCGCCGATTTGCTTCCACGCCATGAACAGCACGATGCTGTGATGACCAGCCACAGCATTCCAATCGACTCCGCCGTTGCTCTTGCCGGCTGCCTCATGCCCCGTTACCAACACAGCTGATGCAGCGATCCCACGAGCCGTGAGTGGGATTCCAGCATAGGCGGCAACCGCTGTTGCAGAGCTAACACCAGGCACAACCTCAAACGAGTGCCCCGCCTCTGCGAGAGCAAGGCATTCCTCCACACCACGGCCGAAGACAAAAGGGTCCCCCCCTTTGAGCCGAACCACGAATTGTCCTGCGGCGGCCCGCTTGACCAGGAGAGCATTTATGTCTTCCTGAGAGTAGGGCGTTCCGTGTGGCGAGCGTTTCTTCCCCGCGTAAATGTGCTCACAATCAGGCGGAGTATGGGCTAGGAGCTCAATTGGCGCCAATCCGTCGTACACGAGCACTTCGGCCTTGTGCAGCACTTCTAGGCCTCGGACGGTGAGCAGCCCAGGATCTCCGGGACCTGCGCCCACCAAGTACACTCGCCCCTTGGCATCACGTCCCCGATGAGTCACGGGACTACGGTATCATGCCGGCATGCAAGCTGCCGCATGGTCACTACTGTGGGTTTCAATCGTTGCGTTCGGTTGCAGCAAGGATGCAGATCCGGCTTCGGAGCGCGCTCTTGGCAGTGCCTCTGAGACTCCTGTTGCGACTCCCAAACAGGCGTCGGTTTCCGACGCGCAACCCGCAGCCAAGCCGGCCCTCGCCACGGCGGTGGTTTTCGAAACCGAAGATGGCGACAAGCGCGTTGGCCTCGAAGTGGTTTCAACGCCCGCGCGAATTCAACGAGGTCTCATGCATCGCCAACACCTCGCGCCAGACCGCGGCATGATCTTCGTATTTGGCGGCGACCGGGTACGCAGCTTTTGGATGAAGAACACTCTTATCCCTCTCGACATGCTCTTTGTAACCAAAGACATGGTCGTGGCAGGGGTCGAGCGCGACACGGTTCCTCTCACGCTTGAAAGCCGAAGCATTGGCATTCCAACTCGCTACGTCATCGAAGTGAACGGTGGGTGGACAGCGAAGAACGGTGTCAAAGCAGGCACCAAAATTCGGCTTGAGAACATGCCCGAGATTTCTAAGCCGCCGCTCTAGTCTTCGGGCAATCTCCTGCGAATGCCGTGTTCGGAGATCATCGAGAGCCTCGCAGTTGCCTGCGTAGGCCTGACGATGATGCTCTAGCTGGACGCCGACCAGCCAACGGATCTACGAACCATCGCGGTCGTCGTCGCGACCACCGCCGAAGGTAAGGCGACGTCGGCGACTGCGGGAACGCTCGGCGCTCTCTTCTTCGCCGGCCTCTTCAGGTTCCTTGTCTTCTTTGCCGCGCTTGACTCGAACCTTGGCCTTCACGTCGGGTTCAACGCCACCAAACTTTTCATCGTTCGGGATAAAGCGAATTTCGGTTTTCACCTCAAACGAGAGCATGGTCAGCATCTTGGCAATCTCTTCGGAGAAGTTCACCGTCTGCAAAAACTCACGAGTCTCGCGCGCCATCACACGCATAAGGTCATCCTTCGTCGAACCAGCGGTGCTAGCGACATAGTCGACCACATCCTTGGCCTGCGGAATCTCCTTCGTGATTTTGCGGATGCCTTCCTCGGTTGCGAAGGCGGCTCCAAGCCCCGCGGCAAACGTCTTGCGCACGAGTTCGGGCACAAACGTCTCTAGTCGACGGCGAACGGCATCGGGAATGCCATCTTCTTCGACCTCTTCTTCGATTTCTTCTTTATCGTCGACTTCGTCCATAGGGGAGCTCCACTGCTTCGCGCTACTATATGCCAAGCATGGCCCCCATGGAGCAGAGCGATCACGAAGCGCCTCAAGAAGTAGCGCAAAATGACGGTGGCGCCACCGAGAAGTGCAAGGTCCGGCCTCAAACCATTACCGAATCGTACTCAGCATTCGCCCGAGTGCCCGAGGAGCAGGCCGCCCCCCTGCCCCCATCGTCGCGACTTCGATTTGTCCGTGCCTACTGGACGACGTTTGTCGTCATCATGAGCTACCTCTCTCTGCGGTTCCAGTCGCGCTTTCGATCCGAGGAGACCATTGCTCGCTTGCTGCGGGAGAAGAATCGCCGAAACGCGAGGCGTATCGAACGCACCATTCGGACATTGCAGGGGCTCTTCATCAAGGTCGGTCAGCTCATCAGCATCATGACCAACTTCTTGCCAGCGGAGTTTCTCAAGGAACTTGAGGGGCTTCAGGACAACGTACCGCCTCGAAGTTTTGAGAGCATCGCCGAAAGAATTCGCGAAGAGTTTGATGGGCAGAGTCCGCTCGATCTATACGCGACCTTTGAAGAGCGCCCCATTGCCTCAGCGTCGGTAGGTCAGGTGCATAGAGCAACGTTGCACGATGGCACGCAGGTCGCCGTCAAAGTGCAGTACCCCGGCATTGAGAAGGTTGTGCGCAGCGACCTCAAGACCCTGAGACGCATCTTCTCCATCGTCGGCCGTTTTGTGCACTACGAAGGTCTCAACGATATGTATCGCGAGATCAAGTTCATGATTCTCGAGGAGCTCGACTTCGAACTCGAAGCTGAGAACTGCGAGAACGTTAAGAAGAACTTTGTCGGTCGCACCGACGTTTGCTTCCCAACCATCGTAGAAATGCTCTCAACGAGTCGAGTACTCACTACGTACTTCGAACGAGGAGTTAAAATTGCCGACCTCGAGGCGCTGGACACACTCAAAGTCGACCGCAGTGAACTCGCACGCTTGGTGGTCGAGTCCTACTGCCAGCAAATTTTCACCGACGGTATCTATCACGCCGATCCTCACCCCGGAAACCTACTGGTTCGGAATAGTTCCAAGGCAGGCCTAAGCGTCGTATTCCTCGATTTTGGGGCTGTAGCGCGCATTTCACCAGAAATGCGCAGAGGCATTGCCGACCTCATCACTGGTGCCATCACCAACGATAGCCAACGCATTGTTAAGGCCATGCGGGGAATGGGATTCGTTGCAAAAGGTGGAGATGAGGCGCTTTTCGAACGGGTCGTCGAGTACTTCCACGCCTACTTCCAAGAGCAAATCTCCTTCGATGCACTCAATCTAAAGGACATCAAGTTCGACCCACAGAAGAGCCTTGAGAACCTTGCCGACTTGCGGCGCATGGACATCTCGTTTCGCGAACTCACGGCAAACTTCCACGTGCCAAAGGAGTGGATCCTCCTTGAGCGCACCCTGTTGCTGCTCATGGGCCTGTGTACCGCACTCGACCCAAGCATGAACCCCATGCTGGTCATTCGTCCCTACCTTGAGCGCTTCGTGCTCGGCGACGATGGTGACTGGTCAACTCTGGTTGTCGACACAACGAAAGACGTGGCAGTCTCCGTTGCGGCACTTCCGGGCGACGTTAGAAAATTTCTCAAGCAGGCGCGCACCGGAGAGCTTAGCGTTCGGTTTCAGAACCTCGATCGCAACACCGAGATTGTCTATCGCCTTGGCCAACAGGCAATGCTGGTGTCCATCGGCATTGCGGGCGCCGCTATCGCAATCGTGCTCGAAGGTCGAGGCGACTTTGAACGTGCCGACATCGCATGGTGGGTCGCAAAGGGCGCCGGCGCATTTCTCGCCTGGTCGCTGATCACAACCCACGGTCTGCGGCGACGTCGACGGCGGTAAACGGCGGCCAAAACACAAGCACCCAGCGCAACGGCTCTAGGTGTCCAAGCAACCTTCTCACGGGTGTTAGATTGGGAGCTGCGTTCCCTGCCTGAGAGCGGATGAGCCTGAGAGCCTCGTCCCGATAGTCGGACCGCTCCGGTCTCTTCTCCAAGCTCACGTAGCGCTCGAGCGCCGCCTGGGCACGCTCATCCTTGGAAGCCACCAGAGCCATGGCCAGCCCAAAAACCGCGTCCGGATCGCGAGGTCGGCGTCCCAAGTAGGCGTCGTAGGCCAAGATGGCCAGGTCGTACCGCTCGGCTCTCCTATATAAGGCGCCCAATGCATACCAAGCAAAGCCGCAATTCGGACAACGCAGGGTCAGGCGCTCCAATTCCGCCGTCGCTCGCCCCTCCTGTTTGGTGCTGAACCACAGAGGTAACGCCAATTCGTAGGCCTCGGCGTAGTCGGGATCGCTTGCGATCGCTCGCTGATAGTAGGCCAGAGCTTGTTCCGCTGCCCCGGCATCGGCCAAGACTTTTCCAATCCGCGCAAATTCCCGGGCGTTAGCTCGATCCGCAACCGCAATCGGAAGACTTGCGAATAGTGTCGCCACGATGAGCGTTGTCATCCATACGCGGCGCATCTTCAGAGCGTAGAGGAAAAAGACGAGGAGATGGCACGTCATTGGTGACATGGCGGACAAAAAACGCGTAGTGTCCCGCCACTTTCTGGATTTGAGGCGGCCAGGCCGCTAAAAAGGTAAACGAATGATCGCAGTGATTGGAAATCTTGTTGTTGGACTACTCGCAGTCAGCCTATTTACAGCCACACTGCGACTATCTCGCTAGTTTGTAGTCTTCTGGACGTTTCCCAGAAGAATCCCACATTTGAACCGGACTGGGCGCGTTCAATCGAGTACGTTCCGCCCGCTTGTGGAACCACCTCAGAACATAGCCGACCCGCGCGACGACGCGCCTGAACTAGACGCATCCGAACTCGGAATCGAAGATCTTGAGGCTGTGCGTCTTCTGTTGCGCGGTGGCTCGATCATCGATTGGCATCAACTCGACTTCCACGACTATGCCGCGGTCGACAGATTCCTCAGGGTTAATGAGTTTGACCCGAGTGATGAGACCGACATGCTTCGTCTTGAAGACATTCGCATGCAGGCGGTGGACTACCTAACCCACAACTTCGAGTTTGAGTTTCCGGAATCGATTGCCGAAGGCATGCCGGCCCGGGACATCTTTCTTGTGGCCTCAAAGGCTGGGCGTCACCAGGTCTGGGCGTGCGTGATTCTGAAGGTCATGCACATTATCCATCACCTGGCGGGTCGTGAACTTGCGACGCGCCTTTCGATTTCACACGACAAGATGTATCGCGCCATCGAACTCAAGGTGATGCAGGTTGTCGAAGAACTGCGTGCTGACGGATTTCCGATTATGGAATTTGAGTGGAGCCGGAAAAGCCGTGACTCACTAATTTCCAAACTCATCGCCAAGCGTTCAACCCTCGCGGCGAGCATCTACGACAAGTTGCGCTTTCGTATGATCGTTCGAAGTGGCAGCGACCTCTTGCCGATCATGGCAGCCCTTCACAGGCGACTGATTCCGTTCAACTACGTAGTGCCGGGCGAATCGGTAAATCACCTAATTCCAGTTAGCGATCTGGAGAGCGGGGGCCCTTCCCACGAGAGTCGCTCTCCCTCAGATCAAGCGCTCGAACAGCAACAGGTTAAGACTGCTGCTCTTCCGGTGAACGAATTCTCCGCTCCCAACTACAAGATCATCAACTTCGTAGCCGACTTGCCACTGCGGGTCGAGAGCTTCGGAGCTGAGCCTCACCCAGACTATGGTCACGTTGTTTTCGTACTAACCGAGTTTCAAATTGCTGACAAGCAGACTTCGGTCACCAATGAACTGGGTGAGAACAACCACGGCGAGTATAAAATGCGCCAACACGAGCGTGTTCGCCAACGGCTAATGCGCGGGCGAAAGAGCCGCACGCTTCGGCTTAGAAAAATCGACCCTAGTTCGATCGATCCGAATTTTACCTAGCCAACGTCAGAACCTCGTCTGCCGCTACGGCTGGAGGATTTTGGATAGCTTCGTCGTCTTTCCGGATTCAATATTGACCTGGAACGAGTGTTTCTTGCTTCCCACAATGAAGGTGACTTTGTGGGAACCAGGCGACAGCGGAATCTTGGCGCTCGGCGCGACGGGCGTAACCTTGCCCGTGTCTTTGCCATCGATGTGCACGCGAGCCCAGGGACGCGTCCATGGCACCAAATAGCCTGGACCGGTCGCTTTGGGCTCAGGCACCTTTTCCTGCGGTACCTTCACTACCGGTTCAACGGTCTTGGCGATGGGCTTCGGTTTCTTCCGTTCGCTGGGCTCATCATCCAGAAGACTTGCAGAGGCCTTCCCAACCTCGGTCTTGGAGTCCTTTTCGACAGGTTCGTCGATAGGCTCCACAAGGTCGGGTTGCATATCAATCTCTGGAGGTCCCGCATCGGGCCCGATCGCCTTTGCAACTGGCGCTTTGTGTCTGGTTTCCGTACTCGCCTCCAAGGTCACTTCAAACTCATCAACCAGTTTGCCGTCGCGAGTAACAGCAATCACATGCGAGCGCCCGGCAGCGAGCTTAAGAGGTTTTCCTAGTGCCTCTTCAGGGACCGATTTCCCGTCGACTAGAACGTGGTCGCCCTTTTGGAGGTCTTCTATAATCAGCGTCCCCTGGCGAGCCCCTGCAAAGGGACATCGATATACCGTGGCCTTCTCCGCCGTAACGGTGATGGTCTCCTTGCACGGAGTCGCGCCCTCGCGTTCCACACGAATTTCATAGGTCCCGGGCTTGAGAGGATTGACAGAGAGAGCGTCTCCAGGAGGAACCACGCCCACCTTCTTGTCACTCAAGAAGACGTCGGCACTGCCCTTGTCGCCAACAAGAACCACCAAGGTCGCGCGTGGCTCACTGGCCGCAGTTCCGCTGTCATTGGCGAAGAAGATGCTCCAACCGGCAATGAGGATCATGGCCGCAACCATGGCAATGCTCACGCCCACTAGGGCGTTGCGGCGACCGTCTGAGCGCACGGGTCTCGCGCGCACCCCTGTTGCAGGAATTGATGCCGCAGTTACACCGGTGCCGATATGCGGCATCTCTCCGGTTCTCTGGGCCTGCTGTGGAATTGGGTGCAAGCCACTGCTGCTTGCGGCAGCGCCCTGCACCGAACCTCGGTGCACTTGCGCGGTACCACTGGGGCGACGGCCCTCAAGAGTGGGAAGCGATGCAACCAGAGCACTCGCCGACGGCACCTGCGATCGGCTTTGGTCGGCGACCATGATTTTTGCGCCATCGTCGACTCCGATGAGTGGCTGCGAGAGTCCGCGATCGAAGTTTCGCTCATTGAAGAGTTCCGCGACGTCCACAGTCTCGGGAACCTCAATCGGCTTTGGGGCGGACGAGGAGGCCGACGACGAGGCGGACGACGAGGCCGACGGTGCCGCAGCAATCGCCGCTGGCAATTGGCTCATCAGTTCACCCATTTCGATCTCTCCGAAGATCTCTGTGGGATTGTCTTCAAAGCCGTCCACTCCACCGGAGCTTGCTCGGCGCGCTGGCATTGGCGATGACGTCTCTATGAAGTCCAGGGCATCGAGCACCGCCTCGTCCGAGGAGTCGCCGAGGTCGGTGTCATCCAGCGTCACGAGCCGCTCAACAGACTCATCTTCCGCAGGCAGCCCTTCTGGACCGATCTGCGCGTAGATGTCCATGAGTTCCTGCTCTCGCGTTAGCTCCTCGGCAAAGACGGCACGCATTTCCTCGCCGAGACTTCGGTATGAAAACGCGTCCTCGATTGACTGCATATACATGCGCAGGTCGTCACGCATTTCAGAACACCACTGATATCGAGCTTCCTGAGTGCGAGCCAGGGCCTTGAGAACAATGGCCTTCAAGGCAGGTGGTACCGAAGCCTCGTCTAAGAGCCTCTCATCAACTTCTACGTTGCGGACCTTCTCCAGAGTTGAGAAGTCGCTCTCCCCATCGAACAGGCGCCGCCCCGTTAGCACCTCAAACAGAATAATTCCGAGAGAGAAGATGTCGCTGCGTCTATCCAGCGGCAGACCTCGAACCTGCTCCGGCGACATGTAGCCGAACTTGCCTTTGAGTACGCCCGCATTGGTACGAGACGATCGAGAGGCGGCTCGAGCAATTCCAAAGTCGATGAGCTTAACCTCGCCTTCAAATGAGATGACGATGTTTTGCGGAGAGCAGTCGCGATGCACAATCTCCATCGGCACACCCAGAACATCGCGCTTCTTATGAGCGTAGTGCAGGCCCTCGCACACCTTCATGACGATGAAGCTCGCGGCGGACATAGAAATTCTCTTACCGCGCTTCTTGAAACGATTTTGCAGCTGGAGCAGGTCGCGCCCCCAGATGTACTCCATGGCGATGAAGTGAGCTCCGTCGACTTGACCGAGTTCGTGAATCTGGCCGATGTTCGCGTGCGCTAGTTGCCCTGCGATCTTCGCCTCATCAATGAACATCGTGATGAAGTCCTCATCACGGCCGAGCGAAGGAAGGATGCGCTTGATCGCAATGATCTTCTCAAAACCCTGCACGCCAAAGCTCTTGGCCTTAAAGACCTCAGCCATGCCCCCGACGCTAATGCGTCCGAGAAGCAGGTACTTGCCAAATTGAACTGGACGTCGCATCCCCTTGCTCCTGCCAGAGTAGCGCTGGCGTAGCGCACTCTCAAGGGTATTCGAGGCATATTACCCCCGGCCTGTTGCACCCTTCACTACCGTGGACCGACCAAGCGCGACGCGATGCGGTCAGGCAGCCAGGGGTTCCACCCCCCACTCGGCTAGAAGTTCAACGATAGGTGAACTTGCGCGCCTCCATCTTGAGGTAGGAGACCGAAGCGCATGTCGTTGCGGGTGGGATTGTTCTCAGCGCGGTTCGCAGCCCGATATCCCATATAGCCATCGATGATCGAGTAGGCATAAACGCCGATGGCAGCGACGCCAGTGATTTGGTTTGCCGTCTGATAGTCGCGAGCTTTGCTTGCGCCGCCTTCATCGATGTTTCCGCACACGCGAGTTTCCGAGTCACAATTGTTCTTAAGCCAATAGTACGTTGCGACGTTGGCCGCCAATAGCGCTCCCAAGCCAACGGCAATGACAACTCCCTTTGTCTTGTCGCCGTTTTGATACTGCCCGGCTCCGGGGACTAGATTGAGGAGGAGGTAGCGCTTCTTCTTTGGCTTTGGTCGAAGCGATTCAATCTCAGCGAGATTTCGGGCTCGAACATCTTCAAACAACGTTATCGCCTCCGGTGGAACCAAGGCGGGATCTAGGTGGGCATCAGGCTCTGAACGCAAGTACTCGAGAAACGCCGCCCTTGCCTCTAGAAAGCGCTCTTGAAAGAACAGCGATAGGCCCAGAATTCGGTAGGCCTCCGCTCGATTCTCAAGTGGACGCAAGATGTTTCGACGAATTGTCTTCTCCGCGGCCTCGAACTCGCCAAGTTCAAGCTGCTTGGCAGCAAGCGCGATGCCCGCCTCTTCTTCGTCCTGTGCATGGCTACGCCCTTCTACCGCGACAACAACGAAGAGGAAGGCCAGCAGACTGAGTACAAGAGATTTCATGCGTCACCCAAGTTGGAAATGGGGGGAACTTCAAGCGCGCGCTTTATGCGAGGCTGAAGCATATCGAGCGCTTGTTCGGCAACTCGGTACACGAGGGCCTGATGTCGATCACCACGAGCTCCTACCACAGTGTCGGTGGATACCTTTGCATCGAGAACCGCGAGGCCATCTTTGCCTATCAGAATAACTCGTACACGCCCCCGTGCGGAGAGCACGGATTCGTAAGAGAATCGCACAGAAAGAACCTGAACCATTAACGCGTGAGTGCTCGAGAGTGCTCGCATCTCGGAGACAACATCCACGGCATTCGCGATGCCTTCATGTCTCGCACTCTTGCCGACCGTAAGACCTATACGCGCCAGCATGTGAGCTGCGGCTTGTGTTGCGGGCTCGCGAACGCCCACCATTCCCTGGGCCGCTTGTCCTGCAGCCGGCAGGAGGAGCACCCTCGCGTGCTTGGCAGGGGAAGCATGCGGGCCATCGGGGTGGGCGGCCGGTGGCCCGCCAGCGTCCTCAGCTCCGCGCACCACTGTCGTTGGAAGAAGATACGGTTCCGCCGTCAACGCTTTGGCAAGAACTGGTTGAAGCATTGTCGCCAACTGGCCAACGAGACGGTCTATATCGGTCGCTTTCGCGACATCAGAGGAAATCGTAGCCACGGTCCGTCCCGTACTGGCACGACGCACCTGCACATCGAGTTGAACCTTCTCATCGCGATGGGCAACCAGACGGCCATCGATGATAACGCTGGTGTTTCTGGCAACGTCGGATGGAGACGAGACGGCCTGAACTGCTACTCCGAGGCGTGTAGACATCTCAGCAGCCAACGCTGCCGGGATTGCATTGCGATAAATTCGTAGCGACTTTGCCGTGCTTGTCATCGGCAACACAGCCACGTCGGCCGACTGCGCGTGTGCTGTTGACGTTGCGATCGTGAGGCAACACAGAGCACACGCAATTGCGACGGCAACGAGGTGTTTGGGGAGTGACATGACTCGTCCAAAGTGTACAACGAGTCCAAGCATGCTGGGTGTGCGCCTAGTTCGGGTCAACACCAGGATCGGCAACGCGGAATGTAAAGCGGCCGGTACTATCGGCGACAGCCGACGCGTGGACTCGCTCTCGATCCGCTCCTGTGCAATCGTCACAGAACAATCGAACCTGGGCGCCGGCCCCCGTCTCCAGGGGTGAACCAATGGAAATCTGGCCTTCTGCCAAAATCGTTCCTGGCAGCGACACGGGCCCTACGGACCCAGCTTGGGCATTCGTGATGAACTGGGCATGCTGGCCGCCAGTCGGATGGGCTACCGAGATTAGGTACGCGCCCCCTGGAATGAGGCCCACCGATGCACTGCCATCTGCGGCGGTGGTTGCCACGGTTGGTGTGCTCTGTGGCGCCAGTTCGCCCATGGGTGTGGCTTCGATCTTTGCTCCACCAATTGCAGAACCTAGAACATCAGCCTGCACGGGAACCGAGACCAACGTTTGTAGAGAAAGCGTTGAAATGGGTGATGTTGCCCAAGGAACGTCTCGCAAGATTCGCCCCTCGTTGCCAGCACTTGTACGCACTACCAAATTCGAGGTTCGAGCAACGAGCGGGCTTTGCACTCGGCCCGTTCCATCGGCCGTTGCCGCGACTCGCAACGTGCCCGAAAGAGCCTCGACGGCACCAACGTTAACCGTGCCTGCGGAAGCGAGGTCTGCTCGCCATTCCACTTGCGCATTGGCCACCGCGGCGCCGGTAGAGTCAGTGATATCAACCGCAGCCGCGATGCTTGGATTCGAAAAGCGAATGAGCACGTTGCTGGCAGCGGTAACGCTCTGCCCCGACAGCGACTCAGCTCGCAGAGATGGCATGCCACTGCTGGGTGGTGGAGCAACTGAGAGGCCGGTTAGCGAGGCACCTGTGGCTGACACAGAAAACGTACCGTCTGCTGCTGTTGTAGCCTCTGTCGTGCGAGCGCCATCGACAAGCAAGCTCACTCGAGCGCCCGCGAGGCCTGTTCCACCGGAATCCAAGACTTGGCCACTCAGGGTCGTTGGAACTGCGAGATTCAGAGTTGTTCCTACCTCTTCGGATGCTCGATCTGCAAAGATCGCGGCTGGTGCCAAGCTGTTCTGAGGCACGACCAAAATGTCAAAGCGGCCCTCGGGCAATCGCATAGAGAAGTCGCCTGCAGAATCTGAGAACGATTCGTAGTCCGCTGGCGCTGTGCTATCTCGAAGTCGCGCGCGCACGTAGGCCGCAACGCCAACTCCATTGCTATCCAAGATGCGCCCGCTTGCGACATCGCCTGGCGCAAGAACCGTTACCGGAAGAACCGAGTCTGCACCGCCGTACACGTCAATCGGGACATCTTGCATGGGCGCACCGCTGGCAGCCACAACACGCATTCGGTAGGAGGCGATGCGCGCACCCGTGGCAACCACACCTACAGTGAGTGTCGAAGGCGTGCAGCTATCTGAGCCAACAACAGCTTCGACCAAGACGCGATAGGCACCTGCCTCTTGTGGGACAAACGAGATTCGGTCAGCAGGATCGGCCAACACGGTATAGTTCTGAATTGCGCCGCCAACGTCGACTGTCCATGTAAAATCTTGCACGCCAAAGGCGTCGCCGTCCACGATCGCTGTCATCTCAATCGGTTGCCCTACCCCGGTGTTCCCAGATGAGACGAGCGATAGCGAGCACGGAATGTTGGCCCCAGCATCGCTGTCATTCCCAGCGCCGCCATCCACCGTGTTGCCATAGCCGTCTCCGTCGGCCCCACAGCTCGCAACCAGCGCCAAAGAGAGAAGATAGATTCCGGTGCGCTTCATTGGATGTGTACTCCCCAGGTTTGGCGTTGGTAGCACTGCGATCCAGCCACAAGCTCACACGCTCTCGCGCTATCCGCACACCCAAGCTCACGTGTTGGGCCGCTCACACGGTCTGCAACCTCGACGCGCAGTTCCAGGAGGTCGCCGGGGTCATACGAGAGCGGGTCAACGGTGTAGCTCTCCGCTGTGTAGTTGGTGATTTCGGTGAAGGCCGATTTGCCAGGCTCGCGCAGAAACCAGCGAAACGTTGATTCGCCAAACGCCGGGTCTTCGACAACGGGACCGGGAAACGGATCCAGAACATCGCGCACCGATAAGACAGAAAACGACCGAGGGCCATCCGTACTCTCCACAAGGTAGTACCCAATCGGATCCGGAACCGGGTCGAGCGCCTCAAGACACGGAGGAGAATCTGGGCCTACAAAAAGAGTCACTCTCTCCTCGTCGCGACCTCCAAAGGCATCTTCTGCGATGAGCTCAACCTCCCAGGTGCCGCTCACGTCGGGCGTGAGAATGTATCCCTCATCCCCAACCTCTTCAAAGCTGCGCACGTTGACGTCGGAATTCGGAGGCGCAAAGAGATTCCACGTATAGGTAACGTCGTCACCGTCGATGTCTTTGAGCAACTCGCCGCCCTGCACATCAATGACGAGGTTGATGGGGCGATGCAGAATGTAGGAATCGGTGCCGCCTTCCTTGCTCCCTGTGTCTTGAAGCTTCACGTCCGGAGGGCGATTTTGAATGTCGACGCTGAGCAGGTCGGGCTGCAAGCGCGTCGCTCCCAATTCATCCGTTACGCGAAGTTGAATTTCAATGCGCTCATGCCCCACGACGGGAACTTCAAATGCGTCGGTGACCGTTCCGATCATGGTGTCGACGATTGTGGTGCAGCCCGTTGCACCGGTATCGCAAATGCGCGCCTGCCATTCGCAAGTGAGCCGGTTGGTCACATCATCCACGGTCTTGGTGGCGTCGAACTTGAGAGTGTCGCCAATGAAATGCTGGCCATCATCGTTGAGCACGCGAATTCCCGCGACCGGAGCCTCGTTCACGACCTCTGTGAAGAAGCAACCACCGGCGCCGATTGCCATCAGGGAGCCGAAGACCCAGGAGCGAATGTTTGAAGGTTTGTACACGTTGGCTACGCCATCTTATTGCAACCTCCTTGCCCTTCACAACAGGCTTAAATCACACGCTCTTATGGGGTCTCAATTGTCCCCGCTGGGCAAAATGCGACATTCGTGTCCGGACACCTGCCCTGCAATCCAGCATAGAATCTCCGCATCATGGAAGAACTTATCGCAGGACTCACCGAGAAAGTTGGCATCGACAAAGCGACAGCAGAGAAGGTCGTCGCGTTCCTCAAGGACCACGCCGACGATGTTCCAGGCTGGCTGGCAAAAGCTGGCCTCGCCGACAAGCTGCCTGGCGGCCTCGGCAAACTTCTCTAATCTCTACTTCTCGAAAGCCGGTGTCTTTCACTTGGAAGACACCGTGCCCACAGTCACGGCTCGCGATGGTTTGCGAGAATCGATAACCGCGAGATCGCCTATTTCGAACAGGCGAGGCTTGGCTCATCCCGCATGACGCAGCTCTCGCGGATGTCCATGAACTTGCCCTGTCCCTGCGGCTTGCCCTTTTTCCAAACTCGCACACTTGGACGACCCGCTGGAATCACCGCGCTCTTGCCGTTGCTGATCCGCGTGCTGCCCAAGGTTATGGCATCGCCATTGGAAAGGCGGACCGCGACGGTTACCGGGGACACCGGAGATCCTTTTACGGTTCGCGCTTCCCCCGCTCGGAGAGTAATCGACTTTGCCCAGCGTTTGCCCGTCCCCGGCTGCTTGCACTCCACGTCGTACGTTCCGGGACTGAGGGAATAGGAAGTTTTCTTAGAAGCGCGCTGTCGTTTCTCTCCGTTGATCCAAACATCACACCAAAGAGACATGTCGACGATTAGGCTGGCGGGACGAACGGGTGGCGCAACCACGGCGATTGCAGCGTCAGCGTTGGGCGGCGTGATGGCGAGAACTCCCGCATCGATCGCACGAGACTTGGGGCGTGGCCGAACCTCCGGCCGAACCTGAGGGTCTTTGCGAATCACTGCCGTCTGTGCAGCGTCAGGCAATGGCACGGCAGCATCGACTAAGTCTGCAATGGCAGCATCGGTCACGCTGCCATCGCTGCTGGCGACCCACGCATCGCTAGGCGACGCATCCGCGAAGGCAGAAATGGGCCCGGGGCGACTCCCCCAGAACACCGCCCCAACGATGCCAGTTACAACCATGGGACCGACAATGGCAAGTATGAGTTTCTTGTCCTTCTTGCTTCGTCCCAGGTCATTGCAGAGAGCCTGAGCCTGCGCATTGTCGGGCGCTAAGGCCAGCACGCGTTCGGCAACTGCCAAAGCCGCTGGCGCTCGTCCCGCAACCGAGAGCCTACGTGCGCGCATCAAGCTTGCCGAGATGATCTTGTCTCGACTTCTCTCAAGCTGCCCTTCTGGATCTCGCACAAAGTCTGCTAAGAGTTCTTCGCAGTCCTGTTCTCCGCCACCATTGACGATCGCCAAGAGCGCCTTCTCGGCTTCTTCCGCCGTGGCGTAGCGATCATTGGGATCCTTTTTCATCAAGGTATCAATGACACGACTGAGCTCTCGTCCAATTCGCGGGTCGCGCTGTTCTGCAGGAATGCGCTTGCCATCTAAAATCCCAGCAACGATCTGCGCAGCGGAACCGGCGTAGGGAACCGAGCCTGTCGCAATCCGATACAGCGTTGCTCCCAGTGAGTAGAGGTCCGAGCGAGAATCGACCTTCTCGCCACTTGCCTGCTCAGGCGACATATACGCAGGTGTTCCCAATACGGCACCTGTGCGCGTAACCACCGAATCGTCATCGCCAACTCGTGCAACGCCAAAATCAGCGAGAACCAACCGGCCCTTCTTCGTCACCATGACATTGGCGGGCTTGATGTCGCGATGGACGATGCTATTTGCGTGTGCTTGGGCAAGGCCACGACAGAGCGCGACGCCCATCGCAGCAACAACCTCGGCCATGGGTGCTTCGTGGTCGCGAAAGAAGTCATCCAAGCTCGCACCATCGATGTGTTCGAGAACGATGTACGGAGGGACCAAGACGCCGTCTTCGACCTCTCCGCCGCCCACGTCAAAGACTCGCAGAATGTGCTCGTGATCGAGACCTGCCGCAGCCCTGGCCTCACGCTTGAATCGCGATGCTGCCTCTTTGCGACGAGCGAGGTGCGGGAACATCACCTTTACCGCCACGTGACGGCCAAGCTTGGTGTCGCGCGCGCCAAAGACCGAAGCCATGCCACCTTCGCCAAGCTCACTATCTAGCCGATAGCGACCGAGCATCATGCCGACTTGGGCGACTCGTTGCCGAGGCCCCGCATCGCCGGTCGAGGCGCTGCGCACTCCACCACCGCTCATCTGAGTCGGCGCGGTTCCGTCTGCTTCGCCAGATTCTGGCTCAGCGAGGGCCGTTACATCCTCTTCAATCGACGGGCCCGTGGGACCAGACTTATTCGGACCAGACGACGTGGTTTGAGCCCTCAGCCGCTCGGGCGCTACGAGTCGCCGACGCAAGTCGTTCCCCCAACGCGTCTTCGTTTTCTACTGCGCCCGTTAGGGCCGCCCCAAGAACCAAGCGCAATGGCGCTCCGCCCTCTTCCGTGGCGGCTCCAACCCAACTCTCCCAGTTCGAGTCAAACCCCTGCTTGAGCGCTTGCAGAAAGCCCTCAAGCTTGGATGCTTCGCACGATGCAATGAAGTCAGTGCCACCCAGGTGGCCCAGGAATGTGCCTCCTTGTGCTCTGAGCTCCGTCAACATGAAGTTGGCGAAGGACTTGATGAATGCCAGCGAGTCCACAAAGAGCGATTCACTGTGACCAACACGTGCCACGAACTCACTAAAGTCATCGACGCCGATTTGCACAACGGCCATGTTGTCCGAACCTGCGAGTAGCGATTGGATGTGCTCGTCGATACCAAGTGATCCTGGCAAATCCGTTGTGCCATTTCGATCGCGCTCTCGTTGATTCGCGCGAATCAGGGCGCGAATTCGAGCGGCGAGTTCCCGCAGGTCAAATGGCTTTGAAACGTAGTCATCAGCTCCTGCGTCGAGTCCAGCAACTTTGCTGTCGACGTCCGAGAGTGCTGTGAGCATGAGAATGGGAATCTTAGAAAGCAGAACATCCTCTTTGAGTTTGCTCGCAACTTGCCGTCCATCCATCCGGGGCATCATGACGTCGAGCACCAGCACATCGGGTTGGTGCATCTTTGTTATCTGGAGGGCCTCTTGGCCATCCCGTGCACGAATGCAAAGGAAGCCCGCATCTCCCAACGCCATGCCCACCATGTGCGCAATCGCGTCGTCGTCTTCTGCTATGACAATTTTCTTTAGCATGCCGGGTCCCTCACCAACGTTTTACCCCCGTTGCCGAGTTTGGTCAATCCGGCGAGCGGTTAAGTGCCTGAGATTACTCAATATCTGAATCTTCATTCGCAGTTGTCTCCAAATCGCTGACGACGACGGTAACAGTCGTCTCCAGCACCTCAGAGCGGCAAAGTGAAGCCTTGCACAGCCAGAACCGCGCAGAAGCCTGGACCGAATAAGTCCCCGCTACTGTGCCTTCGACCTCAAGGGGAAACCGCGGGGCACCACTGCTAGGGTCCGACGCATGCCGCCTTCGCAATTCGGAGCGCTTGAACGTCAAGCCCGACTCTGGTGGGGTCACAAGTGAGAGCCGCAAGGGCCCTGTCGAACTCACCGAAAACCCCTCGGCCGGTACAAAGCCTAGGGAAAATTCGCGACTCGCTCCGGTGAGAAACCTGACCTCAGCGGGAACGGCAATTCGGCAAGGAACGCCGGGTCCGGCCTGCAACGGCGTTGCGGCCAAACCCGCAGCGAAGATCGCTACAGCGACGACGCTAGAGTACTTGCGTCGCGAGTTCGGCAAGCTCTGAGCGCTCTCCCTTTTCGAGGGTCACGTGGCCGGCGATTCCAAGCTTGCGGAAGCGCTCTACCAAGGTCGTGAGTCCGTTGTTGCTCGAGTCAATGTACGGATTGTCAATCTGGTACGGATCACCCGTGAATACAATCTTGGTGCCCTCGCCTGCCCTTGTGATGATTGTCTTCACCTCGTGAGGCGTGAGGTTTTGCGCTTCATCTACCACCATATAAACCGATGGAAGTGAGCGACCGCGAATGTAGGTGAGCGGCTCGATATTGATGTAGCCAAGTTCAAGTAACTCGGCGTAGCTACGGCCTTCCTTCTTGTCCCCCTGGTTGATGCCAAGTAGGAGTTCGATGTTATCGAAGATCGGCTGCATCCAAGGATTGAGCTTCTCCTCGATATCACCTGGCAAGAAGCCGATATCGCGACCGAGTGGGAAGATGGGGCGCGACACTAGGAGCTTGTGGAATTCCTGCTCTTCGAGGCACTTCTGCAGACCTGCAGCCAGGGCCAGAAGCGTCTTCCCCGTACCCGCTTTGCCAACAAGCGTTACAAGCTTGATGTCATCGCTAAGCAAGAGATCCAGTGCGTAGTGCTGTTCCTTGTTGCGTGGGCGAATGCCCCAAACGCCTTCCCGAAGTTTTCTGATGGGCTTGGCACTATTGGACTCTTCGTCGTAGCGGGCCAAGGCCGTTTGCCCGTGGTTCTCCTCGCTTCGAAGCAATAGGTATTGGTTTGGGCTCAGCTCTTCGTCGAGATGAATGCTCCCCTCGGCATAAAACTCCTCAATAAGAGCACTGGGAACCAGAATCTCAGAACATCCCTTATACAGTTCCTCAACTCGTATGTTTTGCTCGTCGTAGTCGGAGGTATTGAGGCCCAGGGCATCGCCGCGAACACGCATGTTCACGTCTTTGGTCACCAGAATCGTCTCGGAGTCGGGATTCTGATCTCGAATTTCAAGCGCAACCTCAAGAATGAGATTGTCCATCTTGCGGGACTCACCAGGCGGGTTCAGTGGAGAGCGATGCCCCAAGGCAACGGTCACGGTGCCGCCGTTTTCAAGAGCAACAGAATCGCTCAGGCAACCACCTTCGCGCAAACTGTCTAGCTCGCGAGCAACCTGTCGGGCGTTGCGGCCAAGGTCGCTGAGATCCTTCTTGAAGGTATCGATTTCGTCGATGACGTAAATCGGAATGATTACGTGATTGTCAGCAAAGGCAAACATCGAGCCTGGGTTGTGCAACAACACGTTCGTATCGAGTACGTAGTATTTCTTGGACAAGCCTTGATCATTCCGGCCACGCAATCGTCTGTCAATGCGAGCAGTGGCAGGGTTCCCCGGGATCGGGTCTTTAGGGCGTCGTTTAGGACGCCTTGCGCGCTTTGCGAGCTGCTAGGAAATCTCGATAGCAGACGACTCGGTTTCGACCGCTCTCTTTCGCGTGGTAGAGCGACATATCTGCGCGCTCGATCAGCTCAGCCGGATCGGCCCCATCTGCCGGGAAGGACGCGACGCCGATGGACATCGTGATGCTGAAGGTTCCCTGATCGGACTCCAGCTGCATCGCTTTGACATCTTCCCGAATGCGTTCGGCGAGCCCAAGCGCACCTTCGAGGTCTGTGGCCTCCAAAACAACGGCAAATTCTTCGCCGCCATAGCGTGCGGGAATGTCGATCTTGCGAACCGCTTCTTGAAGAACACGTGCAACGCGGCGCAAGACCTCGTCACCAACTGGATGCCCGTATGTGTCGTTGACGTTTTTGAAGTGGTCGACGTCGCACAGCAACATGGCAGCTTGGTGACCATGCCTCTGTGAACGCTCCACAAGGTCTGCAAAGCGCTCCTGGAAGCTTCGGTGATTGGTGAGCCCAGTGAGACCGTCTGTGGTCGCCATGGTCTCCATGCGTTTGTACATAAGGGCGTTCTGCATGGATACGGCAACCTGATTGCTGATGACTCCAAGCATCTCCCGAACGTCTTTTCGGAACTGCCCGCGACGCTGTGATGCAAGCGTCAGTGTTCCGATCGCTTCGTCTGCACTCAGCAAGGGCAAGACCAGAAGCGATTCACATTGAAAGCGCAACTTGTTGTTGAAGACCGGGGTGCTGCTGTCTCGAGGGGCACCACCGGTTGGTAGGTAGTGCTTGTTCTTAACGACCATCGAAGCGAGCCCGGCATTGTCGCGAAACTCTAGCCCCTGCAACCGCTCGACGTTAACGACTTCTGGTGCGCCTTCCTTAACCCGCACACTCGTTACTCTGTGCCTCGCTCGGTCAACATCGTGCAGAGTGAGCACCGCGATGTCGTAGTCGACAATTGCGGCGGCAGCATCAAAGGCGGTGTCCTGCACTTGCTCCATCGTCAGTGCGCGGCACAAGAGCGCCGAGGCGTTGTAGAAACGCTCGTGCTCGTACTTGGCCTTTTCGACGGTGCTAAAGACTTGTTCTGAGCGGATCGCATCAAGCACTTGCTGTGCGGCGCGCTCGGCGATTGCTCGTTCCTTCTCAGTGAACGGTGCCTCGCGATCGAGACAGAGAATCCCGCGCATGTGTTTGCCTTGAATGACCGGAATGCCCATGAAGGCTCCCGCGTCAAAAGGGCCTTCGTAGTACGAGATTTGGCCTGGCTTGCAATGCCCCATGATGAGCGCGTGGCCATCCTTGGCGACAGCTTTGAGAACTCCAGAAAGGGCAACGGTGGGCTCTTCCGTGATGGCATCACAGTCGCTCACAACTTCTTTGATCTTGAGTTCTGAATCGTCGTCGCCACGCCAGAGCAGCACGCAGGAGCGAGCATCGAGAGCTTGATGCAACAAGGAGAGGCTGTGATAGATGGATGCGGAAATCGTGGCGACCGAACCAGCTTGCAGGATTTGTTCTTCTTCTCGCCTCGTGCGGGGCGCGCGACTCTCCGCTCCCAATGCCACCGAGATGAGTCGGTAGTCGCGAGCAGACTCTTGTTGCTTCACCACTTCGCTATGGACCCGTATATCGTGATTGCGACGGTTTGCAGCAACTAGGCCTCGGAGAAAAAGCGCGTGAACGGCCCCTGCCCCCGAGAGGAAGACGAGGTGGTAGACAACAGAGACCAGACCGCTATTCCCCGTGCGCTGCAATAGGGAAAACTCTAATGCTACGACTGCAAGGAATGTGAGCCCTGCAGCCAAGCGCGTTTGGAACGTCGCGGAAAATGCCACGACTGCGTACAGCAATGGGTAGAGGTCTGAGTCCAACCCGCCTGTGACAGAAAGAAGCGCATAGGTCGCTGCGGCCAAGGCGAGGGCAACTTCCAGGTCAGCGAACGACGGCGCTAAACGCATCCACCTTGAAACCCGCTGAGCTCGCGCCGTCGGCGCTTCAAAGTGCATACGCCTTGTGAGCGCACTGATGAGCACGACGACCACGGAGGCAAAAAAGAGAACGGCAACTGCCGAAGGATGCGCTCCCCCAAGAGGCGACGCTTGATCAACGACACCAAAGCCCACTGCCGTGCACGCGAGCAACGCTGCCCAGAAGCCACCTGTAACCCGAAGGGCGCGACGAAAAGGCCGACTTGTCATTGGTGTTTCTCCGAGCTGGATTTCGATTCCACGTCACCAAGTCGCAGCGTCTTTTCGTGCGGATAGAGCATGTGGAGTTCCTGTCTGGCGATGGTCTCGATGGTTTGCGTGTCGTTCTTTAGCGCGTCAACGCGAAGTCTTCGCGTTGTGAGTTCGTCGGTGGTTTGAGCAATTTCAATCTGCACCCGCCGCAGTTCTTTGTGCATGTCTCCAAGTTTCCCCGAGCCGGTTCCACCGACAAGTTGGTAAGGCAGAGCACTCAAAACGAGCACCACGACAGCGATCAAGCCGGCCCGAAATAGCCAGCGAATCCACGTTCGTAGATCCCGTATAGAAAGTGCGGCCCCCATGCTCTACAGATGCTAAGGAGCCCTGATCAAGGCGGCAAATTCCTGACACCTTTTGCTCAATGCAAGTTTTTGGCATTCCGGTTTCATGTAGAGTTTCGCGACGTTTCGAAATACGAGGAAAAAACTTATGTCACTAACTCGATGCACTCTTCTGGCCGGCCTGTTGGCTCTCGGCTGTGGTCCCAAGACGGACCTCCACTCGCCCTCAAACACGGCCGAGCCCGTAGCCCCTGCAGAGCCCGCTGCCACTGGCACTGCTCCTGCAGAAAAGGGCCCTGCACTTCTCCCCGAAGCGCTTGCCGGTGACCCCATGGGCGTCACGATTCACCGCCTCTCCAACGGACTGACCGTATACATAAGCACCGACCGCTCTGTGCCGAGCATCTCTTCGTGGATTGCTGTGAGTTCGGGAAGCCGCCACGATCCGGCAGACTCCACGGGTCTTGCCCACTACCTTGAGCACATGCTCTTCAAAGGAACGGGCAAGCTTGGTTCACTCGACTTCGCCAAAGAGAAACCCCATCTCGATCGCATCGCAAAGCTCTACGACAAGCTGCGCGAGGCGGACCAGCCTGCAATTCGCAAAGACATCTTGGACAAGATCGATCAAGCGACATTGGCTTCCTCAGAGTTTTCCGTACCGAACGAGTTTGACAACCTCTACGCCTCGCTTGGCATCGATGGCGTCAACGCATTCACCAGTGACGAGCAAACGGTCTACATCGCCACGGTTCCCACCAACCGATTTGCAACCTGGGCCCAAGTGGAAGGCGAGCGATTTGCGGATCCGCAATTTCGCCTTTTCTACCCCGAGCTTGAGAGCGTCTACGAGGAGAAGAACCGCTCTCTGGACAATCCCCAATCGCGAATCTTTCAAGCGCTGGGCAAGGCGATGTACCCCGACCATCCCTACGGCACACAGCCGACCATCGGGCATGCCGACCACTTAAAGACGCCAGCGTATGGCGATATGGTTGAGTACTACGAGAAATGGTACCGCCCGAACAACATGGCAATCGTGTTGGCTGGCGATATCGATGCAGCGACTGCGCTACCGCTTTTGGAGCAACGTTTTGCGGGCCTTGAGGCGCAGGAGCTCCCTGAGCTACCGCCATCAACGCTAGCTGCTCCAGCCTCCAGGCAAGAAATCGAAATTGTCGCCCCCGGTGAGCAGAGCATCTTTATGGCTTGGCCAACGGTAGCTGCAGGACACGCGGATGAAACGGCGCTTGAGGTCATGGACCTCATCATCGACAACTCCTCCACCGGGCTTTTGAACCTTGAGTTGGTGCTTGCCCAGAAGCTGCCTTCGGCGGGTTCGTTTAGCCAAACTCTGCGCGAAGCCGGCGTGTGGATCCTTACGGGTACAGCGCGAGATGGACAAAGCCTTGAAGAGGTCGAAGGCTTGCTCGCGGGCGTCATTGCCAAGCTCAAAGCGGGCGAGTTCACCCAGGCCGACCTCGACAGCATCATTATCAACAGCGAAATCGATCGCAAGCGCCGTCTCGAATCGAATGGCGCTCGCGTTGCGTTGATGACCAGCGCCTTCATCGAAGGACGGCCGTGGACCGAGGTCGTGAAGCAACAAGACAAGCTGCGAGCGGTGACTCGAGAAGACGTCATGCGGGTAGCAAACTCGTATCTCACCGATGCCCCGGTAGTCGTCAAGCGCGTCCGCGGTGACTTTCAATCGCAGAAGGTCGACAAGCCTTCGATCAGTGCCATCAAGATTGACTCAAGTCGACAGAGCCCGTACGCCAAGGAGATCAAGGCAGCGCCGGTGCAAGACCTCGAGCCACAGTGGCTCGTTGATGGCAAGCACTACACGCGCAGTGCACTTCCCGCCGGATCCCTAATCGCCGTAACAAACGAGCGAAACGACCTCTTCTCCATCAGCTACAACTTTGAGTTTGGAGAGCGTCAAGAACCTCTTCTCTGCTTTGCGATGGACCTTCTTGAGCGAAGCGGTGCCGGCGAGCGCTCAGCAGCAACGCTACAGAAAGAACTCTACGCTCTTGGAAGCTCGATCTACTTTGGGTGTGGCACCGATGGAGCTTTGATCAACGTCGCAGGCATTGACCGCAACATGGAGGCGAGCCTTGCTTTGCTTGGCGAGTGGATTACATCGCCGAAGCTCGAAGACGGCGCACGCGACAAACTGCTCGCGAATACCCTTAGCAAGCGCAAAGACGCGATGAACGAGCCAAGCGTCATCTCACGCGCACTTGCAGAATACGCGATGCACGGGCGGGACTCGAGCTTTCTAAAGGTGCCGAGCAACAAGAGCCTGAGCCAATCGACCGACCGCAAGCTCATTCGCCAAGTGAGCAAGTTGCCGAACTACAAACATCGCACCAGCTACTTTGGGCCGCGAACAGATGATGCGCTCGGTAGCATTGTTGCCCTTGGCGAGAAACACACAGCGCCAAAGGCTGCCAAGCCTGTCCGCTACGCAAAGAAGGGCAAAAGCACACTCTACTTCGTCGACCAAAAAGTCGCTCAAGCGCAGATTCGAATCGGCTTTCCAGCGGCGCCGATTGCTTTCGAAGAACGAGTTAAGGCCAACCTCTTCAACCAGTATGTCGGTGGCGGCATGGGTGGATTGATTTTCCAAGAGATCCGCGAGGCCAGAGGCCTGGCCTATTCGGCGTTCACGTACTACGCCAAGGGCGACCGCCTTGTTGACGAAAGTGCTGTCATTGCCGGATTGGGAACACAAGCCGACAAGAGCGTCGAGGCTGTAAGTACTCTCTTGAGCCTTATCGTCCCACTTCGCGTGGAAGCAAACCGGTACAAAACAGCTCTCACGAGCATAAAGGCGAACTTCAGAAAAACTCGCATCTCCCCACGTTCGCGGGCTGGGGCCATCTACTCATGGGAAGACCTTGGCCAGATGCAAGATCCACGACCCAAGCAGTTTGCGAGTCTCGAAACGACGGCTGCGGGCGACGTGCAAACGTTTGCGAACCTCCGCACCAAAGCGACGCCAATCTTTGCCATTAGCGGCGACAGCACGCGCATCGATATCAAGGCGCTTGCTGCCGCAGCCAAGATCGCCAAGATTCAGGTAATGAAAGTCAGCCAGCTCTTTGGCTACTAGTTGACGGTTCGGCAATGTATGCCAAGGCGAGTCGCGCAATGCGGCTCGCCTTTTCTTTTGTCTCGGACCAACCCACACAAACAGACTACGGGGTGACCAGGACGAGCCCCTGGTCGCTAAGCGCCCAGATTCGTCCGTAGCGATCACTCTCGATGTCGATGATGCGGTTGTCCACAAGCCCTTGCTTCGTATCTAGACGACGAACCTTTTCACCGTCGTAAACTCCGAGGCCTTTGTCGGTTGCGAGCCAGAGCTTGCCGTCTTGGCCAATCGCGACGTCGTTGATTGACGTGCGCATTTGTTGAGGAAAGGTCCAGCGCTCGCCATTCCACTCGCCAACGCCGCGGCTCGAAGCGGTGTACACCATGCCGCCACTCGAGCAGACGACACCTTCGAGAAGTTCTGAACGAAGGCCATCAGCTTCGATGTGCGTCTTGAGTTCCTCGCCGAAGACGCGCGTCGCCCCCTGAGACGAAGCCAACCAGACTTCATTCTCGCCAACAAAGCCAATTCCGGAGATGTCGACGGGCACAGGCAAAATGCCTCGCTTCTCAGCTCCCTCGTCGAAGCTTGCTCGGTGGTAGACCACGTAGCCGAGGTTTAAGTCGAGCACAGCCAGGCCGTACGGAGTTTCCTCACCGCGCTCATCGAGGTACCCCAGTGACACCCAGATCTGTCCATCCGGCGCTTGGCGAAATGCTTTGACCCGCACATGCTTGCCGGGGGTCCGAATATGCATTCCAGGAACCTCTTTCCAGGCTCCATCTTCGAGGATTCGCAGCGCTAGGGCAGCACCTTGGGGCGCGTCTGCTGTCGCTTGGCCATCGCCATCGGCGTCTGCCATGTTCGCATCGGAGGACAAACTCTCGTCACTGGGCGCCGAGTCATCGCCACCAATTTCCGAAGGATCGACTTCGGCGAGACTAAGAACTCTTCCCCCCTTGACAGCCAAGACACCAAAGACGCGCGCCCTATCGTCCTCCTTCAGAAATGCTTCGCCGTCCCAACGCCAGAGCGCATTGGTTTCGCTTGGAGATGCTGTAGATAGATAGCACTGGTCACGCGATTGGCAGGCCACAGAGAGTATGTCTGCGCCCGAAGAAATCTCACTGCGGCGAAACCACCGGCCAGCTCGATCGCCTTGCGTGGCGGTCCACTCCATTGTTCCTAGCCGGCCAGCGGCCAAGAAGAGCGAACGCTCATTTGTGGTGACAATGCGAACATCTGGCGGAATCCGAGTGCTCAGGGCTTCGAGCACAGGAATGCCAGAAAAGCGCATTTTCGGAGCCTTCGCGACGAGTCTGAGCCTGGTTTGCTTTTGGCTTTCCAGTGGCGCCGTCTTGGGTTCGTTGCGCAAGCGAAGCTGATACAGCCGGTCTTTGGCGAGTACGAAGGTATTCTCTGAATCGCTTGCAACACCGAGCCAGCGCCCAGAGTCGGCAAGGCCATCTCTGTCTTCAAAGCTGGCGCAACCGGCGGCGCTCGCCAGCGCCAACACTTGGCTTCCCTCGGAAGACGTTGCCAGAACAACGACATGGGTATCATCAAACGGTGCGACGGACGTGACCGAGGCGTACTCGCAAGATTGGGCACGTTCCATGGGCTGCGCCACGCCGCCCTGGTCCACCCGCATCAGCCCACTGTCGGCGGCAATCCACAGTGCGCCCAGCTTGTCTTGGAAGAGCGAATTCACCGCACTTTCTACGCCCGTCTTTGACCAGCCGCTTCCGGGCTGCAAATAGAACAAGCCCTCGGCAACGCCAATCCAGATGCCTCCGTCGCGCGCGGGTGTGAGCACCGCATTGGCAAGGGTCGAAATCCCAAACACCTCGGGTGCCGGTGGCAACTCGGAGAATGTCGATGTACCGACCTCGTAGCGGCTAATGCCTATATCCGTCGCGACCCACAGCCAATCCCTGTCGGTGTCGTACGACATCGCAAAGACATTGGTGCCGGGTAGGCCATGCTCGTGGGTGAGTGGCAAGCGCTCGCCGGACTCGAGATTCCAGCGATCAAGGCCTTCGCCACTTGAGACAAAGAGGTACTCGGGAGTTGCCGCAATTGCGAGAACAGGCTGAGCCTCGGTAAAGGCCTGAATGCGAACCCGCGCCTTCGGTTTGGGCGGTTCGACCTCAGGCTTTCCGCATCCGAGGAGACTGAGTCCAATGACCGGGCTCAGCCACCATGCTCTCCTGTTCCAGACTCGCGCTTTGTGATGTAATGGTGTCATGGCAAGCGGTAGACGAGGTGGCCCACCCGACCTGAAGAGTACCCTGGGTTCGCTCCTGCGAACCACCCTTGACCAAGCCTCGGCTGTCAGGGATGTGGTTGAGCAGCAGACCCGTTCGCGAGGCGGGCTGCTCGATCAGGCGCTAACGCATCGCAAACGCACAGCAGCATTCGCCAAACTGGGCGAGCAAATCTATCAAATGGCGGGGCGGGGCGAACTCGGCGAACTCGTCATGGACCCAGAAATTGGCATGCTTCTCGGCGAACTTGAGGGGCTTGAGGGCGACGATTTTGACCCAGGATTTCGCCCGGAGAGTTCTGACCGCGAGGCGGTGAGCAGCGCCGATTACGCAGCACGCTCCCCACAGAGCCGTGGTGACGAGCCCGGCGCTGGCGAGTATCGAGTATGGCGCCCCAGTCTTGCCGACGAAGCAGCGATCATCGATACCGACGATGAAGGGCCACTTGCCGAGGCCATCGAGGAGCCTGCAATCGAGGCCACAGGGCCCGCGCGCCCCTCGCGCATGCCTCGACGCTCGGCGATTCGTCAAGGCGGGGGAATTCGCTTTGCCGACAAAGGACCCAATCCAGACGATCCTGAGTCGGACGACGACCTCGAAAGCTATATGCACGATGATGATGTGCCCGAGGAGTAGCATCCTGGTGAGTGCAGTGGCACTCGCCGCTTGCTCGGGCCCACCAACAGGCAACATCGCTGTCGATGCTGCGCCCTTCGATAGCGGCAGTCTTGTCGACGCTCGCCCCACCCTCCCCGATGGCAGCGCGGACTTCAGCATCGACATGGGCCGTTCGCAAATCGATCTGAGCATTGGTGAAGAGACCTTTGCGGCAGAGTCGTGTGAGCTTGATCCAGGTGAGCAATGTGTCGGGGCCGCCGGTGACCGACGCGTCTTGCGATTCTCCGTCGAAACCCTAAACCTCGGCGATGCAAACATCGAGTTGGGACTCCCTGATGACAATCCAAACTACGAGTTTTCCCAATGCCACGGCCACTTTCATTTTCGAGGGTATGCGAGCTACCGCCTGCTTAGCAAAGAAGGCTTGGAGATTCTCGTTGGAAGAAAGCAAGCGTTCTGCCTGCTCGACTCCGAACCCTACACCGACGATGCCACTCCAGAGCGCACCTACAACTGCCTAAACCAAGGGCTCTCGGCAGGATGGGCCGATGTCTACACGGCAGACTTGCCCTGCCAGTTTCTCGATATCACCGACGTGCCAGACGGCGATTACACCCTCGAGGTCGCCGTAAACCCCGACGGCCTTCTGCAAGACTCGGATTCCACCAACAACCTCGGCAGCATTCCCGTGCGCATTGGCGATCCAGAACTCGAGACTCCAACCGAGGACTGTCCTGCGTTGGCCCCTCGCTACCTCGACCGAATTCAGCGAGAGTGCGCATGGGACTTTGTGGGCAACTTTGATTGCGAGCCGGGAACCCAAACCGGTGCGGGATGCACACAGAACTGTGGAGTGGGCACCTGTACCGGCGATCCAATGCTTCGGGTGTGCGATGCGGCCGAGCCCAATTGCACCAGTGGCGTTGCGCTGGGAGCAAATGACAATCGATGCGGTGGCGCTTGCCCTCTGGCCAGCGGATTTCTGTGCCCCGACTCCGGACAACTCGCTGTTTACTCCGCAGCGTCCGAGCACGGCCAGCCCTACGAGTGCACGATCGCGATCAGCGAAGGCCCACTCTCGCCGTAACTGGCGCTAGTTGGCCGCGACTAAGAACTCTTCTAAACCCAATTGATTGGCCAGATCTTCCGGGTAGGGAATGTCGACGACGTGCGCTCCAGCAGCGTCATACATGAGGTTGGTGATACCTGGATGCTCCGCTTCCAGCTGCTCGTAGAGCAGCCTACGTCGACGCGCGCGAGCACTGGCCTCCGAGACAATCTCAAGCTCCTCCTTGCGGTCGAGTGCCTCGCGAACCAAGTTGCGCAGGTTGTTCGCATCAAATGGCTTGCGCACGAAGCGATGAACCTCGCCCTCGTTGATGGCCCGTACAGCCGCATCCATGTTGCCGGCGCCTGTGACAAAGACTCGAACCATCGCCGGTTGCAACGCATGCGCCTTGGCCATGACTTCATGCCCGTTCATTACCGGCATATCGATGTCACAAAGCATGAGGTCGAACTGCTCTTGCTCCAACGCTTCTACAGCAAGTTCTGGCTTGTCAATGCACGTCAAATCGAAGGCGCAGCGACGCAGCGTTCTTCGCAAGCTCGCCAAGACGTCCTTGTTGTCGTCGACAATGAGAATCTTTGGGGCATCACTCATGCTGGCAACCACCTACGCCATCCCTTGCGTTGCAGGAGCGCCAAAACTCGGTCAAGTTCTGCAATCACAGCGTCCGTTGTGGGGTATCGATCTTCGGGTTTCTTCGCCAAAAGCCGTTCAAGCACAAGCCAGAGTTCTTCTGGGATTTCCTCGCGCTGCGCAGAAAACAGTGGGGGCGGCGGCTCCAGGATGTGTTTCATAACAATATCTCGCGCCGTCTCCCCTTCAAAAGGAACACGCCCGCTCACAAGTTCGTAGAGCACCACGCCAAACGAGTACATATCGGATCGAGAATCTGTCGGCAACGCCTGGGCCTGCTCTGGCGCCATGTAATAGGGCGTTCCTACGACCATGCCGGGTGGGCCATCAGGAACGTCGCTCTGATCGATATCAGGTATGGAGGCTGCACCAAAGTCCACAACCTTGATGCGCTCTCCGAGCAGCGATTTTTCGACGAAGACATTCGATGGCGAGACGTCTCGGTGCACAATACCTGCGGAGTGCGCAGCCCCGAGAGCGGCAGCGACATCACGCATCAGAACAAGCGCACGGGTTGGTTCGATAGCACCCTGCATATCCATGATGTCATCGAGGCTCAGGCCTCCGAGAAGCTCCATCACAAGGTAATGGCGCCCATCAGAGAAACTCCCAAAGTCACTCACGTCGACAATTCCATCGTGTTGCACACGAGCCGCCGCACGAGCCTCCCGAACGAATCGTTTTGCCGCATCGGCGTCTTCCCGCAGCACGCCGCCCAGCAGCACCTTCATCGCAAATTTCTTGCGGAGCAGCGTGTGCTCAACCAAGTAGACCATGCCCATGCCGCCGCGCCCGAGAGTCTTCTCAACTTGATAGGGCCCAACACTTGTGCCCGGGGCGAGAACCTCAGGGTAGGCTTGGCCCCCCGGGGCTTTGGCGACACTGCTATCGAGGTCCTCTCCAACATCGTCAAGCACCCGCAGCTCGCCAGCGAGGCCACTATCGGTGAGGCGAATGGTTACGAGGAGCTCAAGTGCGTTCTCGCCGACGCGGGCATTTAGCCGCCCGTTTTGCATACCCGGGGCAAGCAAATCGAGCTTTGCGAGGAGAGCAAAGCGGGCAAGCACGGCATCTCCCAGGCCATCGCGAAACTCCGTGGAGACCATCGCCTTGCGGTTTTTCTCCATAGTGACCTTGTGAGCTCCGAGCTCTGACTGGTCGCTGGCTGGCTCAAACCAAACCGCAGTCCCACGGCCCGATGCCAGCGAATACATAATAATGTCAACGACATCCACCGCATTGGGTGTCCTGCCCAAGACCTGAGAAGACAGGTCGCCTTGTCCGCTGCTCGACGCTTCCATTGCACCACTCACATGGACACCATCGGCTAATTGCGCAGAAGCTTTACTGCTTTGCCGACCGATGCCATGGCCGGGATCGACGATTGAGCGCCTGCAGCGGTAGCCCAGAGACAAGCAAAGCTGAGCGCCCGCAGCGGTAGCCCAGAGACAAGTAAAGCTGAGCGCCCGCAGCGGTGGCCCAGAGACAAGCAAAGGCTGAAGGCTGAGCGCGCTAGAAGCGGTGCCCTGACGAACGAAGGCTGACTGCTAGAAGCGGTAGCCCAAACGAACGAATGCTGTGAGCATGAGAACCGGTGGCTGCCCGATTTGCTCGGCCACAGCATCCGCGGTGATTAGCTTCTGCCTGGCGACGTTCGCCATTCCCATCGCAAACCAGTTTCGCTTGGGGCGATAGAAGACCACGCCGCCGGCGCCCAACGTTGTTGAGTCGGACGTTCCAAAGCACTGCAAAAAGTCGACTTGCCCAGGGGCGCAGTTGAGCTGCGGTGTTTGATCCGCAGACTTGAGGTAGCTCAGGTTTACTTCAAACTCCCCCTTACCGTCCGCCAAGTCGCGGCTTAGCTCCACGCTTCCAAGGGTAGATTTTGATCGATCGAGGTTCTTCTGCTTGTCACTTCCGGCGCCAAACCCGGAGCTTCGCGTAACCGACGCGCCAACTCGAAACCCCTTGTAGGACTTGCGGTCGACGAGCTGCAGTTGAATGTCCAGCGCTTGAGCGAGTGGCAGCAGCAGCAGCGTTTCGTCAGTTTGCACCAACGTGATTTCTGGCCGCCTTCGCAGCGTGCCCGACGCACTCAGCGCAAAGCGGTTTTGCTTAAAGCTCGCAGTACCACCAAGCTCGCCGCTCTCTTGAGCAACGCGCGCTACGTACCAATTGTTCTGAACGCTGGCCGACGCCATCGGGTCGAGGATATCGAGCCGCTGTTGTGCATTCACGTTCAGCGTTTCAGTATCCACGCGATTTATCCGCGCAAAGAGCCGAGTGGCTGTCGTTGGCCTGTGACTTGCCCCTACAGAAATATTCGTAATTGCAGCGTCACGATTACCAGCCACGTCAAAGACAATGAAGTGGTAGATATCCGTCTTGTCGGACTGCTGCCAGTAGCCATTGCTGGTGACGAAGATTCGATTGCGCTCGGCCAACCCTGTGGCGAATTCGTCACCTCTGGGCAATATGCCAGCCACGCCGACGGAACCGTAGATTCGCTCTCTGCGGTAGCTGCCACTAGCACCAGCAACAACCGGCAAGAGCCGCTTGGGCGCGCTCGCCGGGTCCATGATGTTGCTTGGAATCTTGGAGTAGTCGGTTCGCAGATCGCGAGAGCCGCGCCTTGGAAAGAGGCCCGCAAAGCCCATGTACTTCCACGTCTGGCCCTTGTGCTGCTCGACCCGTACCCCGTCAAAGCGCAGGGAAGCAACCTCGGGAACGACTTGGCGCCCTAGGGACATGTCGTAGTCACGCGCGCGGTAGGTGAGATGAGCTTCGCGCAAATGTAGCTCTTGCCCGCCGAAAGTGCCCGATTGCGCAGCCTCACAGGTTTCGGGCGGCAGCAGATCACTTCGCAAACGCCCCTTGCAGCGCTCAATTTGCGAACGCCCTCGAAAGTCGAACTTAAAATCTAGGTTACCGCCACCAATATGATCGGCTGCGAGCTGCAGGCGAAGGTCAGTGAAGACGCGATCGGTTGGGCTCGCGTTCTCAAGTGGGACAATCTCTCCGTTTCCGCCGTCGTTCGCGCCGGATTCCGAAAAGAAGAAACTTGAGGAAGTAATGCTGCCCGAGAAACCGGTCTTTTTCTTATCGGCTTTGCTCTCTCGATCCGCCTCGTAGAACGGAGTCTTTGTGCCATCGTCCTGCGCCTCGGCCAACGATGGGCAAAGAAGGAGCGCGAGAGCGCCAAAGACCAGGAGCCCGCGGCCTAGCGACATACCGACTCCCGGCCAGTGCCGTTCGCGGCTGCATTCGGCGTCCAAGAATTCGGATTGTGGCACTGAGCGCAGCTCGAGTAGTTCAGGTGAGCGCCACCTTTGCCAGCAGCCTCGGCCTTGTGGCAGCCGTAACAGGTTGGTGAGAGCCCACCGTAATTGCCCTCTTGATGACAATCCGCGCAAGGCAAGGTGCGATGCAGCCCAGTGAGATTGCAGCCGACCTTGGAGTGGTTGAATCGCGCGGGTGCAAAGGACCACTGGTTGTGGCAGGTACCGCAACGCGGCGAGAGCGAGTTCGAGTGAATGTCGTCCTGCCTGTGGCAGTTGATGCACAGGTTGCCCGAGCCAGCGAGCCGGCGATTATTGACATGGCAGCGGTCGCAACTCTGCTGATCGTGGGCGCCCTTGAGGTTGAAATCGCCAACATCGTGAAGAGCAATGATGTCCGAGAAACTCTGAGTCGTATGGCAGGTTGCGCAGTTGGTTCCGAACTGGCCTTTGTGAACCTTGGGTTCGGGGTGACACGCGCCGCCACCAAAGCAATCGGTGGGTCGCGGCTTAAAGGTAACGCTTGGATGGCAGTCGGCGCACCGAACCGTGAGGTGCTTACCCGTGAGTTTGAAATCACTCTGCGCGTTGTGATCGAAAATATTCTCGCCAGTTTCTAGGTGGCAGTTTTCGCACTTCGAACCCAAGCGTTTCTTGTGCACATCATCTTTTGCGTGACAGCCAACCGCCGAGCAATTGGTTGGCGTCTTGGCGAACTTGCGATTGGGGTGACACTGCACGCACTCTGGGACTCGGTTGTGCAAGCCGAGAAGAGGCCAGTCGGTATCGTCGGTGTGGTCAAAGCGGACGGCTAGCCATATGCCTGGCTGGTGGCATTTCGAGCACTCATCACCGAGCTTGCCAAGGTGAAGCGAGTCATCGTGACAGCGCACGCCACACTCCTTGGGGGTGTCCTTGTACTCGTCGTTAATATGACACTTCACGCAATCGACTTTGAGGTGCCCCTTATCGAGCGGCCAAGTTCCTCGGAAGCCGTGGATCCCCTTTACGCCGTCGGCGCCGACGCGCTTTGAGCCCTCCATCTTGTGGCACTCCAAACAGGTTTGCACTCTCTTGCCATCGCGCATCACCTTTTGGCTCTTGGGCTTGTCGGTGAAGTCGTTGTTGTGAACGTTCTTGTGCTCGTGGCAGCCCATGCAGAGCTTGCCCTTGTTCGTCGGGCCGCTTACGTCCAGGAATTGATCGGGTCGCTTGCCTTTGTGGCATTTGCGGCAGGTCGCATCGGCGTGTTTGCCACGAAGGGCAAACTTCGTGCGCTTTGCGTGGTTAAAGCGATTGGGCTTCCACGACGACTCGGGGTGGCAGTACTGGCAAGCTGGTGGCCGTCCAAACTCCTTGAAGCGCTCCTTGTGTGGGTTGTCGCTTGCGTGGCAATTCGCGCACGCCCGGTCAGGTGCCTTCGAGCCAAGCTTCTTGGTGTGGCATTTGTAGCAAGTGACTTTGCTGTGGGCGCCGCTCAAATCGAACTTGGTGCGCGCCTTGTGATCGAACTTGTACTTCTTGAGAGAGCGATCTTTGGGCGAGTGGCACCAATCGCAACTCTTGCGATCAAAGAGCATGTCTTTGTGTGGGGAAGCGTGACAGCCAGAGTTGCCGCAGTTGCCAGGCTTTGCGCGTTTAAGGTTAAACCGCGCTTTCGGGTGGCACTTGGCGCATGCGACGTCGATGTGCGCACCTTCTTGCGGAAACTCCGCGTGGCTCTTTTTATTGTGGTCAAAGTCGAGGCGCGACTTTGGGGGCTTCCATGAAACCTCGGTGTGGCAGCGCTCGCACTGCATGAGTGTCTTGCGATCAAAGCCGTGTGGCTGGTCGCGCTTGTGGCAGCTGCCGCAGAGCTTGTCTTCGCCCAAGTAGAGGCGGCGCCCGGCTTTGTTGGTTTTCTTGTGGCAGTCCTTGCACGCGACAACCTTGTGCTTGTCTTTTAGAGGCCAGCCCGCGAGTTTGTGGTCAAAGCCCTGCTCTCCGCCCTTAACAGTTCTCCAACCCATAATGTTGAAGCTCCGCCCCTTGTGCTCAAGGTGGCAAGTCTCGCATTTCTTGCCCTTCACCTTGGAAGACGCGTGGTAGCCCTCGCCAGCGCGAATGCGCTTCTTAAGGTCGTTGTGATCGTGGCAGTCGAGGCATTTGTTGCTGTCAACCGTCTTGCTGTTGTTGACGTGACAGTCGTTGCAGTTGTCTTGGCCATCGATCCCCGCGTGCTCTTTTGCCAACGCGCCTGGACTAGAAGAAAAGAAGTCGTTTTGCGCCGACGCCGTGCGCGCTCCAAAGAAGCACAGCAGCAAGGCAACAAAGCCTGCTTGGACAATCGCGATACATCGACAAGAACGAGTCATAACAACAAACAAATTTTACAACGACTTTGCGAAGGCCAGGTAAATATGCACCGAAGAGATTAGCGCCATGATGATGCTAAAGGGCACGTGCACCTTCTTCCACGAGTGCAAAAGCAGCTGTGCACGCGATGCGAGCACTTTGCGGCGATTAATAAGCATCATGCGCCCTGTGCGCCGAGCGAGCTCAGTGCCACCTTCTTTGGAAATCGCGCCGCCGGAAAACACGCGCTTGCGGTGCAGCCATCGGCCTGGGCGTCGAAGATCTTCGAAAATCACCCATAAAAACGACCGCAACATGCCAGCGTTCGCGGCGATGTGCTCAGCAATTTGCCGGTGTGGTGTCAAGATCGCATCGCTCTCTGCAACCGCGTGGGGAAACTGCGCACGCAAACTTCGCATCGCGCGTTGGTGATCGAGTTCTTCAAGCTCGCGCCCATTTAGTAGATCGGGGACTTGTGTGTAGAGGTAGCGGCCGATCACGCCCGAAACAAAGACGATGATCATGCTCCAGAATGCTGCCGACACCCAGTTGTCGAGTTTGAACGCCGTGTGCAAGACAATAAAGGCAGGCCCCATCGTTCCCGACATCAGGTGGAAGTCGAACCACATGGTGTTACTGGCGATTTTCCGGAAGCTCTTCATGCGCCGCAGCGGCACGTAGAGAATCGCCAAGAGCATGAGCCCGGTGCCGACGTAACCACAGTTGACGGCGAGGTCGGTTCCAGCTCGGTAGCCGACCTTCATTTCAGCGATAACAGGTTCTAGGCCTTCTGCGCGCAAGAGCACGTATTGCAGCGAGCTTGTCGGCTTGTACATGCGAAGCATGATTTCGGCCATCGCTAAGAAGAATGCTGTAAGCGAGATGCCCCACATCAAGACGGGAGCAAGGCGACCGCGCTTGGTCTTTGCCATGCCCGCATCACGCACACCGATTCCCTCGGTAAAGGGCTCGATCGGGAGAATCTCCCGGTGGTCAAAATTCGAGTCCATGTCCTGGACCATTCCGGCTGCCGCTTGGGCCGCAGGCGATCGTTCTTGGAACAATTCGTAGGCGCTTACCTCGATAAGCGAACCGGTTGGGCACGCCGACACACACGCTTGGGTCGAGTAGCTGTAGCAGTGATCGCACTTGTTCGCGATGCGCCTTGCTCGGGCCACCCTGCCCTTGCCGGGCCCAAAGTTGAGTGAGCCATCATGGTCGAGGCGAAGTTTAAAGTCCTCGCGATAGGTTGGATTGCTCTCGTCCGAGACGTCGACCATCTCAATGGATTCGAATGGGCAGCTCTGAGCGCAGAGCGTGCAGCCAACACAGGTCGATTCATTGATAACGACTTCGCGAATCTCCGGATCAAAGCGAATCGAATCGTACTCGCAAGGCGTGATACAGCGCTGATCGGTGCAGGTACGGCACGAGAAGACGAAATCAAGCATGCCCAGCTGGTACCCGCCCAGGGTGAGGCGCCTGGCTCCGTACCGCTCTTCACAGGCTTCTTCACACTGTTTGCAGTCGATGCAGGTATCGAGCTGCCGGACGCGCACCATCTCGCCCGACACGCTGATGCCGTGGCGAATGAAGAAGTCGAGGATCTCCTGCTTCACACCTAGGATGTTGTGGAGCCGGTCTCGCCCAACCTGAATCGCCATGCGCAGCCGGTCCTCAAAGAACGGGAATTGCACCGCAAGCTCAGCCGACATCTCGTGAGACATCGAGATCACGATCGACGGTTCGACCGCGTAGAAGGCGACATCGCCTTGGGTGCCGCGAGCGAGCGAGGCGGAGTTGAAAAGGTCACCGCGCATGAACGTCGCGAGATTTTTGCGCGCGACTCTTGAGAGCGGGGGTGGCTGGAGCGCAGACATGTCATTGCGCTCCTTCTCCGTCATTTGGCTAAACTCGATTTGCGCCTGCTTGCGCTCGGCAATCTTGTTCGGATCAAAGACAGCAACAGCGACCTGCCCCGACGCCACCATCATGATGCGGGGGCCAATTTGTGGCGTCGCGACATCATGAGGATCCGCGACAAAGACATCGCGATCAAAGACGTGCCGAGACACGCCACCAAGAACCACCGCGCGCCACAGAGACTCGTTCGGGATTCCGTCAAAGACAGGCATCTGCCGCAAGTCGCGATATGCCTGTTGCGTCTCTGGCGAGTTCTCGCCTGGATTGCCCTGGGGTTGGTTCATCAAGTTTTGGGGGACCGCTTAGAGCAGCTGCCGACACGGCGTGCCTGGCTGCACCAACGCTCGGTGCGGTATGCTGCGAACACGTAGTATGTTCCGCAACAGTTTCGGCCGAATTACTCTTGGTTTCAAGATGTTAAGCTGGTTTCTAGGTGCAATCGACGAATCCCCCCTGAGACCCATGTGAGACGAATTTGGCCCCAACTACCAATCCCCGCACTCATGCTGGCCCTCAGTTTCGAGAATGTCGCCCTAGCCGAGTCGCCAGACTCTGTCGTGACAAAAGCGCGGAGTGAGGTTCATGTGGCGATTGGGCCAGCAATGGCCGGAATCCAGCGTGTCGAAGGCTGGGATACCCAAGTTGGTGGTGAACTGCATTTGGTTCGCTTGGATGCGACACGGAGCCTCGCCGCTCTCGGTGGAGCGTTCGGAGCGCTCACCTTTGCGGACGATGAGACGATCCGCCTCTACCTTGATGCCTACGTCGGGTTCAGAGTTACAAGCGATCTTACTTTCGGTGTAGCTCTGGCGCCAGTCGTCGATCTCCATCCAACGCGCCGTTCACAATTCGGGGTTCGCGGAACGGCTTGGCTTCACGCCGGCGTTGCCCCGTATGTGTCGGCATCGCAAACCTGGGGCTTGGGAGCGAGCAACCACATCGACGTCGCGATAGGTCTCCGCATCCCCTTCTCAATCGCGCGCTTCTGAGTTGCGCACTTCTAGGTTGCGCCCAGTCTACGAGGCAAGTGGTGCGCAGGTGGCTGCAAACAGTCAGCGCAGAGTGCTACTATTTGCCGCTCGCATTCGCAGGGGAAGAGGGCGGGACATGAAGGGGGAGCAATGCCACAACTAAGTATTCTTGTTGTAGACGACGACCAAGAAGTTCGTGAATTTCTTAAGGACTTTTTAGAGGGAGAAGGCTATGCCGTCTCGCTTCTGAGCGACCCGACTGCCGCAGTGGCGTCGCTCAAAGAGAATCAGTATCACCTGATTATCTTGGACCTGATGATGCCGGAGTTGTCCGGTATCGATCTCTTGGCGCAGATACGCCAAACCGATGATGACGTCGCAATCATTATCCTAACCGGTCACCCAAGTCTCGAAACGGCGACCACATCAATTGAGCTCGAGGTCTCTGCATACATTCGCAAGCCATTTGCACCGCAGGAGTTTCGTGAAGCGATCGAGCGAATCGCGAAAAAGAAGGGTTTGCACCTCTCTCGAGAAGAGGAATTGCATTCCACGATTGGCCGCACGATTCGCGAACTGCGCAAGGAACGCAGTCTCACGCTCAAGCAAATGTCACGGCGTACCGACTTGAGCGTATCGCTGCTGTCGCAAATTGAACGCGCAGAGTCGTCAGCGTCGGTGTCATCGCTATTCAAGGTTTCAACAGCCCTGGATGTCAGCATCACAGAACTATTCGGAAGCTACTAAGCTTGGGGGCGCGTGCGAGCTCGTACAGCTCGTTCGCGCATTTCCCAAATTGTCTTGGCCCAATCCGCACTCTTGAAGATTCCACTTCCTGAGACGATGACATTTGCGCCAGCGCTGGCAACTCGGTGAACATTATCCACCTTGATGCCGCCATCCACTTCGATGTCGAGTTCGAGGCCCCGAGAGACAGCTCGCTCGCGAAGCTGCTCGATTTTGGGCAGACACGATTCGATAAAGCTCTGTCCGCCAAAGCCCGGGTTGACGGTCATGATGAGGACCATGTCCAAGTCTTCCAAAACGCAATCTACAGCTTCAATGCTTGTCCCTGGGTTTAGTGCAACCGATGCGCGTGCGCCCAACGACTTAATCTTCTGAATCGCGCCGTGCAAGTGCGTTACGGCCTCTGCGTGCACGGTCAGAATATCGGCCCCCGCGCGAATGTAGTCCTCTAGGTAAAGTTCTGCATTGCGAATCATGAGATGGACATCGAGTGGAACACTACTCGCCTCATTCGCTGCTCGCACAATCATCGGGCCGATGGTGAGATTGGGAACAAAGTGTCCATCCATCACATCGACGTGCAAGAGGTCGGCGCCGGCTTCGCCCATCCCTTCAATATCCTCGGCGAGCCGGCCAAAGTTTGCCGATAAAATGGACGGAGCGATCTTGATTGGCGAAGTCACGAGGCCGACGCTAGCACGACCAGGGCAAGTCCAAAACGCCTTGCGTAGTGGGCCTGAGGAGCGTTTCCCAGCGCCACCGCCGGCCCAGGAAATCGCGGTTCCAAGAGTCGCGGCAGTGTGGGGCTCGGTGCTCCAGCGAACTAGCGCCGACGCATTCGAGCTGCGTAGAAGGCGTCCTGGGCATTGATATGAGGCCACGACGAGAAGCTGCCATCCTCTGAAAGCAACGCCGACCAATCGGGGTCGCCGGGAGATTTTGCGCTCGGTGGGGCCATCTCAAACTCAGGGTGGCGAGCGAGAAAGCTGGCCACTTGTTGCGGCCCTTCCGCACTCGTAAAGGTGCACACGCTATAGAGCAGAACGCCACCGGGCTTTACCCGCGCAGCGACCGCATCCAGAAGCTTGGACTGCAGTGCGACAATCTCGACAATTTGCGGCCGCTTGTCTGGCCCCCACTTGGCTTCCGGGTGGCGACGCAACACGCCCAAACCGCTGCATGGCGCATCCAGCACCGCCAGATCGTAGTCAGAGGCGAGCGTCGCATCGTCGCGAGTGGCATCGGCAACGTGCGGCACAATGCCTTCGAGTCCAAGGCGCTTTATCGAGTCCTTCAGGAGTCCGATTTTGCGTTTGCTCAAGTCTACGGCGTCGATTCTCAGTTCTAGGGGCAGTTCGGCCAGGTGCGTGGTTTTCCCACCAACCCCTGCACAAGCGTCGAGGACGCGCCAGCCCTGTTGGGCCTCGGCCATGGCACCAATGAGCTGAGCCGCCTGATCTTGAACCGTCCATAGGCCATCAGCAAAACTCTGAGAGTGCTCTGGAGAGCCAAGACCTGTTGCGGTAATCGCCCAAGCGTACATCGACGAGAGTTCGATGCCTGCGCCCTCGCCGTCTTGAAGGCGCTCGGCCAATGCCTCGACAGTGGTTCGGCGGCGATTGACGCGCAGACTCAACGGAGCCACCTTTTGCATTCCGGCGGCCGCTTCGGCAAGTCCGGCCTCCCCAACACGCTCCAGCAAAAGATCTGCGAGCCACTCCGGGAACGAATTGCGCTCCATGACACTCTGCTTGTCATCGCCCTCGGAGAGCGGGGGCTCGCCTTCTCGGCCAAGCTTGCGCAAGAGGCCATTGGCAAATCCGCCAAGCTTTGGGCCGCCAACGCGTCGCACTTCGGTCACAGCATCATCGACGGCGGCGTGATCGGGAATGCGCTCGAGAAACAACAACTGGTAGGCCGCCACGCGAAGTGCCAGCAACACGCCCGGTGGCAGTTTGCCAAGTCCCTTGTGTGCATAGGAAGCAAGTGCGCGATCGAGCCGGCTGCGATGACGGAGAACTCCGTAGGTAATTTCCGTAGCGAGACGGCGATCTTTTTCCCCGAGACGCGAACGTTGCATCTCTGCGGAAAGCGCTAGCGTTGCGTACGAACCAGACTCCACCCGAGCGAGAACTCGTCGCGCTACAACTCGAGCGGATGGGCCCTGTGCGCTCATACTTGCGGCTCCGCTGGAGATAGCAAAGTGCCCGTTTCGAGGCGCTTGCCTCTGGCAAAGGCCGCTGCGGCCATGCGCGTTTTGCCAGGCGCTTGCACCTCAGCGATGCGAACGGCGCCCGTTCCACAGGCGATGACCATGCCATCGTTATCGTAGGATAGAACAGCACCGGGCTCGCCCTCGCCTTCACAGACCTTTGCTGCAAAGAGCTTTAGGTTGCCACCGGCAATCGGAGTGAAGGCTCCGGGCCACGGATCCAAGCCGCGCATACGGCAAGCGAGCACCTCTGCATCCAGCGTCCAATCGACCAAGCCGTCCTGCTTCTTGAGCATCGCCGCGTGACTTGCACCTTCCTCGGCCTGCGGCTTGGCAACGAGAGTCCCCGCTTCCACCCCTTGCAGTGCTTCCAGAATCGCGCTGGCACCGAGAGGCGCGAGTCGTTCAAAGAGGCTGCCTGCGGTGTCGTCTTCAAAGATTGGCTCGGTCCGCCGAAGCAGCACCGGTCCGGTATCCATGCCTTCATCGAGGCGCATGATCGAAATCCCTGTTTGCTTCTCGCCATCGATAACGGCCCACTGAATTGGAGCGGCTCCGCGGTACTTGGGCAGAAGGGAGCCGTGAATGTTGATGCAACCGTGAGGGAAGGCTTCGAGCACCGAGAGCGGCAGTATCTTTCCGTAGGCCACAACGACCGCAACATCCGCCTTGGTCTCCTGCATCGCTGCGAGAAATTCTGGCGTTCGCGCAGAGGCGGATTGCAGCACCTCAATACCAGCAGCCTCCGCCATTTCCTTCACAGGGGGTGGGCTGAGCTTTTTCTTTCGCCCCGATGGCTTGTCTGGCTGAGTGACGACAAGACAGACGTCATGTGAGGCGATGAGTGCCTCGAGAGCCGGCAGGGCAAAATCCGGTGTCCCCATGAAAACTATTCGCATGTATGCCTATCGAAGGTTGGCCCTGTACTTACTTCGGATCTGATCATCACTCAAGACGAGGTAGGCCTCTTCGATGACGGCGCCAATTTCTTCAAGCTGCGCCCGAAGTTCTTCTTGCAGGGCTGCAGGAAAACTCTCAAACCCAAAGTGCCTAAGCGCTGACTCATAGGCTCGGCGAATCTCAAAACCGCTCGCATCGGGGCGAACGCCCAACAGCTGAAAGTAGTCGGCATCTTGCACGAGCAAGTGCTTTGCGCGGACCCGTTGCCGGTCAATTGCAAGGTCGGTTTCGCCCACCAAATACCCGGCTGCCGAGCGCTGATCACGCGATTCACTGGAGCGGTCAACCAATTCGGCAATTCCGAGACACAGCCACGCATAGGCGAGCTGTGCGACACGCAGCCCCTGAAGTTCACTCTCAGCGCGCACGTCGTCGAGCGTATGTTCGCCATCAAAACGACGTTGCGCTTCCGACTCCGCCCCCGAGAGGTCGGCCGCCGCAATGATGCTCAGCTGCTCATCGCCTTTGCCATTGATAAGCACTTGCCCCATGCCACCAAGACACGACTCCAAACGCTGTCGGTCGTACTTGCGGCGAATGCCTTCGACGATGAGCGCCGCGGGGTGACTCGAGAGGCGAATGCGCTCATCGATTGTGTGCTCTGGCAGCGCATCGTAGCTTCCTTCGGTCCAGGCAAAGACCGAATAGACGATGTCTTCCAAATGCTGCCGAACGGCGGGCAAGAGCTCCCGCGGTTTGAGGTGCCCCTGGTCCACAAGCACTTCGCCAAGCCGCCGCCCAGACGCTTTGACATGCTCGCGACAGTCCGCAAGTTGCTTGCTGTTGATCTTTCCCTGGCGAAGCAATAGCTCGCCCATTCTGTCGGCCTCGTCTGTTGAAGAGGCAAAGACAACCCGCCCTGCTTCGAACTGCACACGCTTCTCTTCTTCGTTGCGCCGCAGCACAAGGCTGCCAGAGAAGCCCCGTTGCCAAAGACGTGCAAGCAGGGCCGCAACGTCGCCCGTGGCAGAATCGAGAATTCCCACCAAGGCCTGTCCGCCCTCGCTCTCAGCCCGTGGTCGGGTGAGCCCCGATCCAGAACTGGGCTCTCTGGCCATGGTGATATTGGAATCTCCAGTGCCCGTCCCGGTCCCCGTGTGGCTACCTTCCTGGATGGGCTCGGGAACGCCCGCGGCAGCGATTTCTCCCAAATTGATTTCGGTATGAACGGAATTGATTGGCGATATGGAAGCTGTGCGCTCCTCTTCCCCTTGCCCGGGAAAGAGCCGCTCTGCCATCGCCGACATTTTCAAACGCAACTGGCGAGCAAAGTCGCCCCCGCCAGGTGGGCCCGGCTGCGCCTCCTTCTCAGCCTCTTCCTCAGAAGAACTCTCAACTACAGAATCAAGTTCGTCGAGGTCAACGTCGAGGGTCTCCCCCGGCAAGACTTCGTCGAGCAACGCTTGCGATGCGGCACTGAGGGGCCCCATTCCATCGCCCTCACTACTGAGAATCGCCGTCGGCTCACGGGAGGGCCGCAACATCGCCGTCTCCTCGCCCCACGTGCCACCAACGGGAGTCGCTTCGGTATCCGTATCGGTTTCGGTTTCGGTTTCGGTTTCCGCGCTCGCGGAGCGTGTCTCGTCAGATTCGGCCGTGGCTCCCGGATCCGGCTCTGGCTCGCCAGCACTCACCATGTCGGCAGCGGATGCCAAAGACGTCGGTGCGGTCGCAAAGTCTTCGGTTCCAAGGCTATCCATAGCGTCGAGAACAAAGCTCTCAATGGCGATATCCATTGCTGCACTCATCCGCGCGCCGGTGGCTTTGGCGCTGCACTCATGCACTGCGGTGGCCAGATCCGACGAAAGGTATGGCTTGCGCAAGACCCGGTCGAAGTTGGCATTCTTGGCGGCCTCGGTCGCAGCAATGCTCTCGGCCTCACTCAAGATCAACAGAATCGGCGCGGGCCTGCCGTAGTGCCCCGAACGAATCGCGGCGGCGAGAGATGGAACGTCGCCCTCGGCCAACCCGGCGACCATGATGACGACGTCGGGCGCCGATTCCTCAAAGACATCGAGGGTGTCATCGCCACCGGCTCCCAATAAGGGTCTTGGGATATCGTGCTCTTCGAGCGCCCGAATTACTTCTTCGGCATTGTCAGCGTGGCTGACCAGCAACAGTTTTGGTGACCCACTCGCCAATACCAGCCCAAAATTACTACAGGGCGGAGACGGGATCCACGTCGATGGCAACACGCACGCCTACGGGCGGATCATTGCTCGCTAAGATCGCTCGAACGGTCGCTCGTAAGGTGTTTCGCTCGGGTGCCTGCAACCAAAGGTGCCAGCGGGTTCGCCCCTTGAGTTTGGCAAGCGGTGCCTCTGCGGGCCCCAGAACGGAGACGCCATGTGCCACACCAGCCTTGCGGGCCGCATCGGAGAGCTTGCGCGCTTGCCGAATCACCGAACTGGCATTGGCACCGTCGAGACGAATCGCGACCAAATAGCCGTGTGGCGGGTAGCCCAAATCCGCCCGATCCCGAACTTCGCCCGCATAGAACGCGTCAAAGTCATGTTGGGCAGCGGTGCGAATCGCCAGGGCATCGCAGCGATAGCTCTGCACCAAGACGCGCCCGAGCTTCTCGCCCCGGCCAGCTCGACCAGCAACCTGCGTGAGCAACTGAAACGTTTTTTCGCTGGCTCGGAAATCTGGAAGTGAGAGCCCCGTGTCTGCGCACAGAACTCCGACCAAAGTCACCCCGGGAAAGTCGTGCCCCTTGGTGACCATCTGGGTCCCTACCAGGATGTCTACTTCGCGGCGCGCAACTCGTCCGAGCACCGTTTGAATCGCGGCCCCCGTTGCAACGTCTCGGTCGAGTCTGGCAACGGTTGCCGTGGGAAAGCGCGCAGCCACAGCCTCAGCAATTTTCTCAGTTCCAAAGCCACGCCTAGAGATAGCATCCGGCGCTTCACATTCGGGGCAAATATGCGGAAGTGCCTCTTCGTGTGCGCAGTAGTGGCACATGAGGCGCTCACGAAACCGGTGATACGTGAGTGAAACAGAACAACTCTTACACCTAAAAGCATGCCCACAAGCGGTGCACATGACGAATGTGTCGAAGCCGCGACGGTTGAGAAAGAGAATGACTTGATCGCCCTCGTGCAGTGTCTCTTCGATGGCAGTCGCCAAAGGAGCTGTCAGCATCGACTCCTTGTCTGGTTTGTTGCGCCGCAAATCGACGAGCTCAACAGCCGGCAACGGCCGCCCCGTGGCTCGTTTGGGCAGTGCGAGCAACTCAAGCCGCCCCACTTCGGTACCGCGAAACGACTCAAGGGAAGGTGTGGCTGAGCCGAGCAGACACACCGCCCCCGCTTTTTTGGCGCGCACCAGAGCCACGTCCCTTGCGTGGTACCGCACACCCTCCTCTTGTTTGAACGAAGAGTCGTGCTCCTCGTCGACCACGATCATGCCGATGTTGTCGATCGGGGCGAAAATGGCAGATCGGGCGCCGAGAGCGATGCGGGCCTTGCCCTCTCGAAGGCGATGCCATTCGTCATAGCGCTCGCGAATGGTTAGCGCACTGTGCAAGACCGCAACCTCGGGCCCAAAACGCGCACGAAATCGAGCCGCCAGCTGCGGCGTTAGGGAAATCTCTGGTACGAGAACAATGGCGTTTTTTCCGGTGCGCAGACACTCAGCAATACTCTGAAGATAGACCTCGGTTTTGCCGCTCCCGGTAATGCCGTAAAGCAAGTAGCCAGCGTATTCGCCGCTCCGCATTTGCTCGGTGATGTCAGTAACAGCCTCCTGCTGGGCGGCATTGAGTTCCAGCGCGTTGGCCGGCGCGACCATGCCCTCGGTGCGGCTCTCAGACTTTTCCCAAGCGTCCGTGCGGACAACTCGCTCTTCCATAACCACGAGGCCGGCAGTCACCAGGGCGCGTAGGTGGGTCGATGCCCGGGCGTTGACCACTTTCAGAGACTCGACAGAAGCCGCACCATTCTCGGCTTCCAGAGCAGCAAGAACCGCAAGGCGAGCCTTGGAGCGCGAGAGAGAGGCCCGATCCTCTGGCGTGATGTCCCGAGCGAGCACTGCAACCCGCTCTTGCTTGTCCTTGATGCGAGCTTTGCCAGATGCCAGGGAGTAGGCCGCAAGCCCGGTTTCGACGAGCTGCGCGATGTCGGTGGCGCGAGTTCGGCCCTTGGTTAGGGTGCGCTGCGAAACCGGCTCCGTGGCAGACGCCAGCACCCCCAAAATTGCGAGTTGCTGCCGAGGCAAGGCACCGCCCTGGCCCGCAAACGCCGCTCTCCCCGCGTCGGTGAGTTCCACCTGTTGGTCTGCGGTGATCGACGTTCCAGGGGGCAGAGCGGCCCGGAGAGCCTCTCCTGGAGCCGATTCGTAGTAACCCGCAATCCATCGACACAACTCCAGAACTGGCGGCACGATCATCGGCTCCGGATCCAGCAGTGCATAGAGCTCGCGAATCCGTGTCACGCCAGCTGGGGGCGCGTCCAACTCACCCACAACAACGCCAGTTACGCCCCGATTTCCAAACGGAACCAGCACGCGAGCGCCGACGAGAGTTCGCTCGGCAAGCCGCTCAGGAATCGTGTAGCTGTACGTCCCCGGCACCGGTAGCTGGACCGCAACATCGGCGTATCGAGGCATTCGGGGCTAGTGTATCGCGCGGGCCTGACGGAAGAGCCTACGAAGCCCCGTCGATAAGCTCTTGCATAAGCGCCAGCAACGGTTCGCGCAGCTCGTCGCGTTTGAGAGCAAAGGCGAGATTGGCGTGCAGAAAGCCCAGCTTATCACCCGCGTCGTAGCGCTGGCCTTGCATTGGAATCGCGTAGAGACCGGGGCCGTCGGTAACAAGCGAACGCATCGCATCGGTCAGCTGAATCTCGCCGCCATGTCCCCGCTCGGTGGACTCGAGGGCCGGCCAAATCGCAGGAGGCAAAACGTAGCGACCAATGATCGCCATGCGCGATGGGGCGGTCCCCGGAGCGGGCTTCTCAACCATCTCGCTCACGCGCATGTAGCCGCGCTCGTCGACCTCACCTGCAACGATGCCGTATTTGTGTTCTTGGCCTTCTGGGACTTCCATGACCGCAACAACCCCAGCTCCACCACACTCGGCGTACGCCTTTGTGAGTTGGGCGATGCCCGGGTTTTCGCCGCCGTCAAAGAGGTCATCTGCGAGCAAGACTGCCACCGGCTCATCACCGATAGCATCCTTTGCGCAGAGCACCGCATGCCCAAGACCGAGGGGCTGCTTTTGCCGCACAGAGATTATCTGAGCCAGCTCAGCGAGGGCCCTCAGCGTTCGAACTTGCTCGTCTTTGCCACGCGCAGCCAGCGTGTGCTCAAGCTCATAGGCGTGATCGAAGTGTTCCTCAATGGCGCCCTTGTGACGACCATTGACGAGCACCACTTGCTCGATACCCCCCCGAACTGCCTCCTCGATGACCAACTGAATCGTTGGCACATCGACAATGGGCAGCATCTCTTTTGGGACAGCCTTGCTCGCGGGCAGGAACCTCGTTCCCAATCCCGCGGCAGGTATCACCGCTTTTCGAACCGCTTGCGTCACAGGACTATGGGCAAGCGCCGCCGCCAAGTGTCAATCCACCTGCGGTTGGTAGAACAACGATTCCAGGAGGGTTGTCGACGCCATCATCGGTCGCATCAAAGGAGTCGTAGTGCATGACGCCCGTGAACGTGCCGTAGCATTGGCCTGCTGTCACGGTGTGACATGCAATGTCCTCGTTCGCTTGCAGAGGCGTTGCTCCGTTTACCAGAGTGAACTTGCTGAAGGCCTCAGAGCATGCAGGAGAATTGCCAGCTGCAACGGTTGCCGCTGCGACACTCACAAGCACACCTTCGTACTGTGCGTCGGAAGCAAGGTCGGCGATTGCAATGCCATCGAGAGTCGTTGGAGTAACAATGGCGCCGGTGTCATCTTCGATTTCAATGTTGGTGAGCTCAGTGAGCGTCCCGTTGAACTCGTCAATGTTGCCAACGAGGGTCACCGTGCGGCCCACAACAATCGTTGCAGGAAGTGCATCCCCGGAGCCCGGGCGGAAGACGAAGAGGCCGTTGAACCCTGCGGCGCCGCCGGCATCCTGAACCCAGAACTTGCGGTTGTCTTGAGAGATTGCCGTTACCACAACGTCGCTGAGACGGACTCGAGTGTTTTCCTCGATGGAGCCGTTCTGCGCTTGGACAACAGTTGTGTCGATGGTGCAGGCCGGAACTGATTCTTGGCAGCTGAAGTCCGCACAGTCCGTGAAGCCGTTTTGATCATTATCAAGCTTGTCCATGCAGAGTTCAGCGGTGTCTTCTGGAGGAAGACAGGCAGTACCCGTTGCATCAAGCACGATATCGGATGCCGAACGCGGCAGGACCTTGTAGTTGAAGAAGTAGTCGTTAACGCCGGTGATGCTTGCGTAGCAATCGCCTTCCACACCTGTGAGGTCCGTAAGAGATCCACCAACACGATATGGCCCCGTGATGTTCATCTCCTTGAGCGTGGGATCGCTCGTGCTTACGCTGCGCGCATCCTGGAGTGCACGAACACCTTCGAGAGTGATGAGAACACCTTCCCACTTCTCAGCTTCCGCATCGTCTGCAGCAAGGTCAAAGGCACTCACAACCTCTGGAGCTGGAACCGTGCCATCGCCAACTTTCGTGACGGTAATCGTTCCACCATCGGCAGGAGACACCTCGGTGAGTGTTCGGCCCGTCGTATCTGAGTTCAGGGCGAACTCATCCTTGACTCCACCATCAACGTTCACGATGTCGCCGACAGCAAGCGCGGCGGATGTGCCTGCAGGCACAAAGACGAGTACGCCAGAGAATGCTCCGCCCGCTTCCTCTTGTACGTAGATGCTGCCTGTACGGCCACCAAAGGTGTCAATCCCGGTCACGATAACGTTGCGAAGCGATACGGAGCTTCCAACCGGCGTGGTCTCGCTCTGCACATCGTAAATCGTCGTAGAAGCACCAGGCGCCGCATCAAAGACGACTCCTGGACCGCTATCGGGGGTGCCGGCACCGTCGTCGCCACTATCATCGCGGCAAGCCGTCGAAAGGCTGGTTAGAGAAAGACCAAGAATAGCGGTGAGTACAAAACGATTAAGCATACGGATAAGACCTTTTGGGTTTGGTAGGAAATGTGTGGGCGCACCTTACTTAGGAACGCGCGGAATGACAGTAGAAAAGCGTGACATCTGAGAAACGCTGCAAACGACAAAACCCGCCAACCGGCGGGCTCTGTTTACAGGCACTCAAATTCCGAGTGCTTGCGAGATTTAGCATCGTTGCAGTAGATCGCTAGATGCCGACCTCTGTGCTCGCCATCACGACGAGCGTGTTGGACGAGCGTGTTGATCTAGCTGGAACGCCGACCAACAAGACGGAGCAACTAGGCAGCGGGAGCAACAAGCTCGATCATTGCCATTGGTGCCGCATCGCCTTTGCGTTGGCGAGTCTTGATGACGCGTGTGTATCCACCAGGGCGACCTGCCATGGTTGGAGCCACTTCGTGAAAAAGAACACGAAGCGCATCATGATCCTTGAGCACTCGGCCGGCCATGCGCTTAGCGTGCATGACTTGCAGTCGCTCTTCGCGACTTAGGCTCTCAAGGTCCTTCGCGCAAAGCTCGTTGACTCTGACGCTCCAGGTGATGGTTTTCTCGGCGATGCCACGAAGTTCCTTAGCCTTAGCTTCGGTAGTTTCGATTCGGCCGTGTGTGACGAGAGAAGAAACCATGTTCGAGAACATCGCTTTGCGATGTGACGAGTTACGGTTGAGCTTTCGTCCTGATTTGCGATGGCGCATATTCTTTAATCCTAGTAATCGTTAGCAGTATCGGTAGTCGACTCGAAGAAGGCTTACTTCTTAAGAGGAGTCGTTCCGGGCCAGTTATCGAGCTTCATGCCGAGGCTAAGCCCCATCTCTGCAAGGATCTCTTTGATCTCCTTGAGAGACTTGCGTCCGAAGTTCTTGGTCTTGAGCATTTCTTGCTCGGTCTTGAGTACCAGCTCACCAATGTACTTGATGTTGGCGTTTTGAAGGCAGTTAGCGGATCGAACAGAAAGCTCAAGCTCGTCAACCGTGCGCCAGAGATTCTCGTTGAGCTTCTCTTGCTCTTCGTTCACTTGAGGTTCAGCAGGCTCTGCAGTCTCCTCGAAGTTGATGAAGATGTTGAGCTGCTCTTTGAGGATCTTCGCGGAGAATGCGACTGCATCCTCTGGAGTCACGGAACCGTTGGTCCAGACTTCAAGTGCCAGCTTGTCGTAGTCAGTTTGCTGACCAACACGAGCGTCGGTTACAGCGAAGTTGACCTTCGTGATTGGAGAGAAGAGCGAATCGATTGGAATCATCGAAACGTCTAGGTTTGAGCGTGGGTGTGCTTCTGAAGGCACGTATCCACGACCCGTTCCGATAAGAAGCTCACAGTCGAGCTTGCCACCAGAGAGCATCGCAATGTGCTGGTCGGGGTTGAGAACTTCAACACCGTTCACGGTTTGGATGTCTGCAGCGGTTACAGGACCGTTGCCCTCTTTGACGATGCGGACCGTGTACTCTTTGGCTTCTTCTACGCGAAGAAGCACTTCTTTGAGGTTCAGGATGATGTCGGTGACATCTTCCGCAACATCGGGAAGAGAGGTGAACTCGTGAAGAGCACCGTTGAGCTTAACGTGTGTGATCGCTGCGCCCTGAAGAGACGAGAGTAGGATGCGACGAAGGCAGTTGCCCAGTGTCGTACCGTAACCGCGCTCAAGGGGCTCACAGCTAAACTTACCGTAGGTCTCAGCCCGCTCGACAATGTCGAGGGTGCGAGGGCGAATAAGCCCACGCCAGTTGCGAGCCATGAACTCGCTAGCCATTGTGATGTCCTCAGTACCCGCAGCAGCCACATCGACTTGTGGTTGCGTAGTAACTGCTGACTCTGGATTGACAGGCTGTGGTGGAATGGTGGTTTCCATAGTTTCTCCGATGACTTCGCGAGCGAGTGAATTAAGGCAAAGCCCGCAATTGGGCTAAGAAGAAGTAGCAGTGACTACTTCGAGTAAAGTTCGATGATGAGATGCTCACGGATGGGCATCGTCACGTCATCGCGAGCAGGCAGGGCCTTAACGGTTGCTTTGAAAGCTTCCGCCTCGAGGCTGATCCAACCTGGGACACCACGTCGCTCGACGACACCAAGTGCCTCGATGATGCGAGTGATCTTGCGAGACTTCTCACGAACCTCAATCACGTCATTTGCGCGAATCAGGTAAGAAGGAATGTTGACCTTGCGGCCGTTGATGGTGAAGTGACCGTGGCGCACAAGCTGACGTGCTTCTGCGTGGTCGCTCACAAAGCCCATTCGGTACACAGCATTGTCGAGGCGACGCTCGAGAAGCTGAATGAGGTTGTCGCCGGTGACACCCTTCATACGCGAAGCTTTGTAGTAGTAGCCGCGGAATTGCTTCTCAGCAACGCCGTAGATTCGCTTTACCTTTTGCTTCTCTCGAAGCTGCTCACCATAGTCGGAGCGACGGCGGCGACGAGCCTGACCGTGTTGTCCTGGCGGGTAGGAGCGGCGCTCATAGCCGCATTTATCAGTGTAGCAACGCTCACCTTTGAGGAACAATTTCATGTCCTCTCGGCGGCAAAGGCGACAGACGGGTCCGATGTATCTAGCCATAAGTCTCTCTCGAATCAGACGCGACGGCGCTTAGGAGGCCGACATCCATTGTGGGGGATTGGGGTTACGTCGCGGATCAAGCTCACCTTGAAACCTGCGCTTTGTAGAGCACGAATCGCAGACTCACGTCCCGAACCTGGCCCCTTGATGTACACCTGAACGGTTCGCATGCCGTGTTCCTGTGCCTTGCGGGCAGCAGTCTCAGCAGCGAGCTGTGCAGCGAAAGGCGTCGACTTGCGTGAGCCTTTGAAGCCGCATCCGCCAGCGGAGCCCCAGGAAATTACGTTTCCTGAAACATCGGTGATGGTCACGATGGTGTTGTTGAAGGTTGCTGATATGTGAGCAATCCCCGTTTGAATATTCTTTTTGACCTTTTTCTTGGTCTGCTTCTTTGGATTCGCCATGGCTTTTCCTTGCAACTAGCCTAAAGGCTATTTGCCGCCCTTCTTGACTGCCATACGCTTTGGACCCTTGCGAGTACGAGCGTTTGTGTGAGTACGTTGCCCTCGGACAGGAAGGCCTTTGCGGTGCCGAAGGCCTCGGTAGCAACCAAGGTCCATAAGACGCTTTTTGTTCATGTTGACTTCACGGCGGAGGTCACCCTCTACCGTGTACTCGCTCTCGAGAATGTCTCGAATTCGGCGAACATCATCCTCATCAATCTCGTCGGATTTCTTATCAGGAGAAATGTCCGCCTTTGAAAGGATGTCGTTCGAGGCCTTACGGCCAATCCCGAAGATGTAAGTTAGTGCGATTTCCATCCGCTTATTGCGGGGAAGGTCGATTCCTGCGATTCGTGCCATTAATATTCTCCGTAGTCCTATAGAGGACTAGCCCTGACGCTGCTTGTGACGAGCAACTTCGCAGATGACGCGAATGACTCCACTACGCTTAATCACTTTGCACTTAGGGCAAATCTTTTTGACTGAGGCTCTAACTTTCATAACGTTCTCTTGAGGTGGTCTTGGGAAAAAGGTTTGTGACAACGAAATACTAGGGGACTAAAGACTCAAGGAGAGCCCGGTGAAGCGGCTGCTTGCGTTAGGACCCAGGGCCCGTTGTCGGTAATTGCGATGGTGTGTTCGAAATGCGCAGACATACTGCGGTCTTTGGTTACTGCCGTCCAGTCGTCTTCTAGCACTTCGACGTGTTGGGCTCCGGCGTTTACCATAGGTTCTATCGCGATCACAAGGCCGCTTTTTATGCGTTTTCCAGTACCCGATCGCCCATAGTTTGGGACTGGCGGATCCTCGTGCATCTGGCGCCCTACCCCGTGTCCCACAAAGTCTGTAACAACCGAGTATCCCTGAGCTTCTGCCCAGGTCTGGACTGCCGCACCGATGTCACCGAGTCGGTTTCCCGGGTAGCATTTTTCGATCGCCTTCTCGAGAGACTCACGAGTCGTGTCGACCAGTTTCTGCCTTTCCGGCGAGGTTTTGCCGCCAACCACGATGGTTCGGGCTGAATCGCCACAAAAGCCATCGAGGAAGGAGCCAAAGTCGATCCCGATGATATCGCCTTCACTGAGAACCTCGTCTTCGCGAGGAATCCCGTGGACGATGACCTCGTTGACCGAGGTACACAATACTGCTGGGTAGCCTTGGTAGCCGAGGAAGGCGCTCTTGACCTTGAGACGGCTGATGCCGTTGGCTGCTACACGATCCAAGTCAGCCGTTGTAGCCCCGGGGACTGCGGCTGCACAGACATCGTCGAGAATCTCAGAAACCGCAAGCCCCGCCGCGCGGAGCTTGAGAATCTCATCGTGAGATTTGTACTTAATGCGCATGGTTCGCCCGAGCCCTACTCGTTTAGCTCAGAAGAGCTCTGGACGTATGCAGCGCACAACATAGTCAGCTTAGCTCTTGCTACGAGACGTACTACGGCCGCGGATACGAGGTCCTTTAGGACCAGTGAAGCCGTCGTAGTTGCGAGTAATAAGGTGAGACTCAACCTGCTGCACCGTATCGAGGGCAACACCCACGATGATGAGAAGGGCCGTACCGCCAAAGATGCCCGTAAACGAGATTGGTACCCCGAAGCCCTTTTGCAGGAGCACAGGCATCACACAGACAGCGGAGAGATAGGCCGCGCCACCACAGGTAATGCGGCTGAGGACGCGATCGATGTACTCAGCAGTTTTCTTACCTGGGCGAATACCGGGAACAAAGCCCCCGCCCTTCTTGAGGTTCTCAGCAACGTCAACAGGGTTGAACGTGACAGCCGTGTAGAAGAACGTGAAGAAGACGATCATGCCGACATAGACAACGTTGTAGCGCCAGTCGGATGGCTGCATCGCTGAAGAGAACTGCTGCATCCACGGTGTGTCGATCATGTTCGCCATTTGCGCTGGGAACATCAGAATCGAAGAAGCAAAGATTGGTGGGATAACGCCAGAAACGTTGATCTTCAGAGGTAGGTGGCTCTGGGTACCGCCATACATCTTTCGCCCAACCATCCGCTTTGTGTACTGCACGGGAATCCGCCTGTGCGCCCTTTCAAAGAAGCAGACCGCTGCGATGGTTCCACCGACAGAGATGAGCATGAGGATAAGGCTGAGGAGGTCGAACTCGCCCATGGAGCTAAGCGTGACAACTTGCGAAACTGCATCGGGAAGACCTGCAACGATTCCTGCGAAGATGATCAGAGAAATTCCGTTGCCGATACCGCGCTCGGTGATTTGCTCACCAAGCCACATGATGAATGCAGTACCCGTTGTGAGGGTGAGCATCGTGAGTAGGCGGAACGACCAACCTGGGTCGGCAACAACTTCAGCACCGGAGAACCCGCCGCCGCCGCCGCGTCCAAGGCCTTCGAGCCAAGATGCGATGAAGAACGACTGCACCAGCGAAAGGCCGATGGTTCCGTAGCGGGTGTACTGATTGATCTTACGGCGACCGGACTCGCCTTCTTTGTTGAGTTGATCGAGTTTCGGCACGACCACGGTCATCAACTGAATGATGATGGAAGCGCTAATGTAGGGCATGATGCCCAACGCGAAAATCGACAGCTGCTCAAGGGCACCACCTGAGAACATGTTGAACATGCCCAAGAAGGAGCCAGAGCCACCTGTCGAAATGAGATTCTGCATCTCGACCCGGTTCACACCAGGGACGGAGATGAAAATACCCACGCGATAAACCGCGAGCAACGAAAGCGTAAAGAAGATGCGCTTGCGGAGTTCGGGTACTTTTCCGATGTTGGATAGACCTGCCACGTAGAACCTTGCGAAGGTAAGAGAAGTACTAGCTCACAACCAGAGAGTCATTGACGACTCTCTATGAATTAAGGCCGAAGACTGGCTAGCGAGGGGGACTTAGCATAAAGAAGCGGGGTTGGCACCCCAGGAATCCGTCTTAAAGAGGATCCCGGCATACTCAACCCCGGCTTTTCAGCAGCGTTTGTCCGAAGAGCGGACGCTATTCGGCGGCAGCTTCTGTTGTTTCAGCCTTAACAGGCTTCCACGGTACAACGGTGACGCTTCCGCCTGCCGCTTCGATCTTGGCAATCGCACTCTTTGAGAAGCGATGTGCCGTCACGTTAAGAGCCTTGGTCACGTCACCGTGTCCGAGGACCTTGACGATCTTAGCGCTCTTGGGAACCAGACCGGCTTCGCGAAGTTGGTCGACGTCGACCGAACCCTCAAAACGCTCTGAGATCATGTTCACGTTGATTGGATGTGCTTCCGTGCGGAACGGATTCTTGAAGCCGCGCTTTGGAAGACGCTTGATGAGTGGCATTTGACCACCCTCGAAGCCTGGTGCAGCCATGTGGTGACCGGAGCGGGCTTTTTGGCCCTTCATTCCGCGACCAGATGTCTTGCCAGTTCCGCTACCGCGACCACGACCAACACGCTTGGGTTTCTTGGTGGCTCCCTTGTTGGGAGACAGACTATGTAGAGTAGTGCCCATTACGATTCTCTTTGCTACTCGACCGCTTCAGCGGTGACGAGGTGGCTAACTTTGCGAATCATTCCACGAATCGCAGGGGTGTCTTGCAGCATGGAGGTCTTGTTGATGCCGCGGAGTCCAAGCCCCTTCAGAAGAAGGCGCTGAGGCTTCGGGCGACCAATGCCGCTGCGAACTTGAGTTACTTTAATTTTGAGAGCCATGATTTGTCCTAGCCTTGGAGGCCGAGCTCCTCGATGGAAATTCCGCGCTTCTTGGCGACCTCAGCAGCCGACGTCAGCATACGAAGTGCTGCGATGGTGCCGTGGATAACGTTGTGCTGGTTCGATGTTCCCAGTGACTTGGTGAGGATGTCGGTGATACCGGCAACTTCGAGTACGGGACGAACAGCGCCACCAGCAATCACACCAGTACCTGGCGATGCTGGGCGCAATAGAACGCGTGCTGCGCCAAAGACTCCGATTACCTCGTGGGGAATCGTTCCGTTGACAAGAGGAACCTTGAACAGATTGTTCTTGGCGCGCTCGTTGCCTTTGCGGATTGCCTCTGGAACCTCTTTGGCTTTGCCGAGAGCAGCGCCAACGTGTCCGTTCAGGTCGCCGACTACAACGAGTGCAGAGAAGGAAAAGCGACGGCCGCCCTTAACAACTTTTGCAACGCGGTTGATGTAGACAACGCGGTCGACGAGTTCGCCGACTTCTTTTGAATCAATAGCCATTTAGAACTCCAACCCGCCTTCGCGAGCGCCTTCGGCGACCGCTTTGACGCGACCATGGTAGATAAACCCATTGCGGTCGAAAACGACTGCTTTGACCTGCTTCTCTTGAAGCTTCTTAGCGACAATCTCACCAACCATTTTGGCGATTTCTGACTTGTCTTTGCCCTCGGTACCGCCCTTGAGGCCCGCATCGAGATCAGAGGCAGCAGCCAGTGTTACCTGGTTCACGTCATCAATTGCTTGCGCGTAGATGTGAGCGTTTGAACGGAAGACAGAGAGACGAGGTCGCTCTGGTGTTCCACTGATGCGCTTGCGCAGAGTGTACTTACGGCGTTGGCGAGTGCGCGCCTTAGGATTGCGTATCTTGGTGTGTGCCATGGGTCTAACCTGCCGCCTTGCCAGCCTTGCGGATAATTCGTTCCTCAAGGTATTTGACGCCTTTGCCCTTGTAGGGTTCTGGCGGCCTGAAACTGCGGATTTTGGCAGCGGCAGCACCTAGAAGCTGCTTGTCGATGCCAGAGAGAATAATGATGTTCTTCTCGACCTTGGCAGAGATACCTGCGGGAAGGTCGTAAATCACCGGGTGCGAGTAGCCGAGTTGCAGAGTCATCTTCTGACCAGCAACTTCAGCACGGTAACCAACTCCGTTGATCTCGAGACGACGCTCGAAACCTTCGGTAACACCGTGCACCATGTTGGCGACGAGAGCCCGCATCAGGCCGTGAGCGGCTCGTGCGGGACGGCTGTTGTGAGCACGTTCGAAGACGATTTTACCTTCGTCATCTTTGATGTTCACAAAGTGGTTCGCCTTAAGCTCAAGAGAACCTTTTGGTCCTTTGACTTTGATGACGTGCCCAAGAGTAACGTCAACGCCCTTTGGGACGGTGACAGGGTTGTTTCCAATACGAGACATATGTGGCCTACCAGACTTCGCAGAGGACTTCACCACCGACGCCGAGCTCGCGAGCTTTGCGGTCAGTCATGAGACCTTTGGAGGTTGAGAGAATCGCTACACCAAGGCCATTGCGGACCTTGGGCAACTCGGCTGCCCCAACGTAGCGTCGTTGTCCCGGCTTCGAGATGCGCTTGATGCCGGTGATCGCGTTGTTGTGACGGTTGTCGTAACGCAGGGTGACAGAAATGCTGCCCTGCACAGAATCATCGCTGTTCGAGACGGCGTCGAGGAAACCCTCGTCTTTAAGGATCTCAGCCAGGCGAAGCTTAACTGTAGAGCGAGGACACTCCACAGCGACTTTGCGGGCCATGATGCCGTTGCGAATACGCGTGAGAAAATCAGCAATAGGATCGGTCATTGACATAATAAATTGCGCTCCTACCAGCTGGACTTGATGACGCCTGGAAGGTCTCCCTTAAGAGCCAGGCTACGGAAACAAAGACGGCACATGTGAAACTTACGCATGTACGCGCGTGGACGACCACAGAGAGGACAGCGATTCTTCTCGCGGACCTTGAACTTGTGCTTCTTAGGAAGCATTTTGACTAAGCGACTCATGCTTGATCTCCTTGAGCGGCTACTGGTCCCATGTTGCGGAACGGCATGCCCAGGTGCTTGAGAAGTGACCGAGCTTCTGCGTCTGTGTTAGCGCTGGTCACCATGGCGATGTTGAGGCCCTTGATGCTATCGACCTTGTCGTAGTCAACCTCTGGGAAAATGATCTGCTCTTTGACACCGACCGAGTAGTTTCCGCGACCATCGAAGGCCTTGTCGGAAACACCCCTGAAGTCACGTACGCGAGGCAGAGCCACACTTACGAAACGCTCAAGGAACTCCCACATGGCGTCTCGGCGAAGAGTAACCATGCAGCCAATCTTTTGGCCTTTGCGGAGTTTGAAGGTTGCGATGTCCTTCTTGGCGCGGGTGACGACAGGTGTGCGGCCCGTAATGAGGCGCATCTCGTCGACAGCGCTAACCATGAGCTTAGGCTCGCCAGCGGCGCGTCCAAGACCCATGTTCAGGGTGATTTTGACGAGCTTGGGAACCTCCATGACGTTTCCATATTTGAATTCGTCTTGGAGTTTCGCCTTTACAGACTCGTTGTACATACGCTTAAGCCGTGGGGCTTGGCGCGTTTCTGAAGTTTCAGACATTGGGCTTCTCTTTCAGCGCGATCACATGCCCGGGTTGGGGAACGTGGTGTCACACTTGACGCATACTCGTTGTTTGGTGCCGGCGTCGTCGACGTTTACTTTGCTGCGAACAGCGAGGGAGCAGGACTCACACCAAAGTGAGACGTTGGACATGGCTACGGTGCCTTCGATGTCTTTGATGCCGCCTTGAGGCTCCTTTTGGGAGGCCTTGACGTGCTTCTTGATCATCATGACATTCTCGATCTCGAGACGATCCTTCTTGAGAAGGACGCGCTTGACCTTGCCTTGCTTGCCTTTTTCACGACCCTTGGTCACTACGACCGTGTCGCCACGTTTGATGTGTGCCATTAGAGCACCTCCGGCGCCAGGGACACGATCTTCATGAAACGCTTAGCGCGAAGTTCACGAGCAACCGGTCCAAAGATGCGAGTTCCAACAGGCTCACGCTCTTTGTTGATGAGAACAGCAGAGTTGCCGTCGAATCGGATGTAGCTGCCATCGGTACGCGAAATTTCTTTCTTGGTGCGTACGATAACTGCTTGGGCAATGTCGCCCTTTTTGACTTTGCCACCGGGCATCGCTTCGCGAACCGAGCAGACAATGATGTCGCCTACGGATGCGTAGCGTCGCTTGGAGCCGCCGAGTACCTTGATGCAGAAAAGCTTCTTGGCGCCCGAGTTGTCAGCTACGTCGAGTACAGAACAGGTTTGAATCATAGTTCCGCCCTCGCCTTCTCGATGGTGCGAACAACGCGCCAACGCTTGGTCTTCGAGTATGGCCGTGAGGCGATAAGCTCGACGACATCGCCGTTGTTGCAGTCGTTGTTCTCGTCGTGCGCGCGGTACTTGACCTTGCGGTTGACAAATTTGTGGAAGTGCTTGTCACGGATACGGCGAATCACCGTAACCACGATTGTCTTGTCCATTGCAGCGGATGTGACCACCCCCTGAATGACGCGGCGATTGCCACGGGAGTCTTCGACTCCACCGTCTTGTGTTTCTGTCGTCGTCACGTTCTATGCTTCCTGGCCAGCCGTACCGGCCGTATCTAGCTTGCGTGCGTGCATCACCGTCATGATGCGGGCAACCTCGCGGCGCTTAGCGCGCAAGACTAGTGGGTTCTCAAGTTGGTTCGTGTAGTTGCCCAGACGCATTCGAAAGTACTCGTCCCGTGCGTTGTTCAGGGCTTCCGTAAGTTCGTTGTCTGGGAGGTCGCGCAGCTTTGCGGCTGCTTCAGATTTTTTAGACATGATTAAAGTGCTGACTCCCGAGAGATAACCTGGGTGCTGAGTGGCAGTTTGTGGTGAGCGTTCGTGAACGCCTTGCGGGCGAGCGCCTCGTCGACACCCTCTAACTCGAACATCACGCGGCCAGGCTTGACCACTGCGACGTATCCCTCGTTGCCGCCTTTGCCTTTACCCATTCGAGTTTCAGCAGGCTTCTTCGTGATGGGCTTGTCAGGAAAGACTCGGATGTAGAGCTTTCCCATACGACGAACCGTACGAGTGATGGCAATACGAGCAGCTTCGATCTGCCGTGAGGTTAGGTAACCAGGTTGGGTTGCTTGAAGACCGAAGTCGCCAAAGGAAACATCGCTGCCTCCTTTAGCTTGGCCGCGCATGCGGCCCTTCTGCATCTTGCGAAATTTAGTGCGCTTAGGCTGTAACATCGTGTTTAGTCCTTAGCGGGCGTTACGCCTGCTGCCCTCGAGTGGAGTTACGCTGAGGAAGAACCTCGCCGTGGAAGATCCAACACTTCACGCCAATAACGCCGTGAGTTGTAGATGCCTCGGTGAAGCCGTAGTCGATATCAGCGCGGAGTGTATGAAGAGGAACACGTCCCTCTCGGTACCACTCGCGACGACCCATCTCAGCTCCGCCAAGTCGGCCGCCACAGTTGACGCGAATGCCTTTGGCACCAAACTTCATTGCAGTCTGGACAGCCTTCTTCATAGCGCGTCGGAATGCGATGCGTCGTTCAAGCTGGGTAGCGATGTTCTCAGCAACCAGTTGTGCATTCGTCTCGGCCTTGCGGACTTCGACGATGTTCAAGAAGACTTCGCTCGTGGTGAGCTTTTGGATGTCTGCCTTGAGCTGCTCAACGCCTGCACCACGCTTGCCGATGACAATGCCAGGGCGTGCGGTGTAGATGTTGATCTTGCACTTAGTAGCAGCGCGCTCTACGTCAATGTAGCTAACGCCAGCGTGCTGGAGCTTCTTCTTGATGTACTTCTTGAGCTTGATGTCTTCGTGGAGCCACTTGGAGTAGTTCTTCTCCTCGTACCACTTGGACGACCATGTCTTGATGACACCGAGTCTGAATCCGATTGGATGTGTTTTCTGACCCATTACTTATTCCTCGTCGCTAACGACCACGGTCAGGTGGCTTGAGCGGTGGTTGATTCGGTTAGCGCGACCCATTGCTCGGGGCATGAAACGTTTTGTCATGCGCCCGCCATCGACCATGATGGTCTTGATGACGAGAGAGTCGAGGTCTGCGGTACCACCAGATTTGTCTTCTGCGTTGGCGGCTGCCGAGGTCACAGCTTTGGCGATGATGCCAGCTGCTTTCTTCGGCATGAATCCGAGCTCAGTAAGGGCTTGCCCTACTTGCTGACCACGCACCTGATTGGCAACCACACGCATCTTGCGTGGGGACATGCTGATTTGGCGAATTATTGCTTTGGCTTCCATGCTGTCTATCCTGCGTATGAACGACTGCGCCCCCGACCGATTTGGTTTGGGAGGCGCTGTCTATCAGAAATTGAGGCGGGCGACTACCTCTTCTTCTTTTTATCGCCGCCCGGCGCTCGGTAGGTACGTGTTGGCGAGAACTCGCCCATTTTGTGACCGACCATGTTTTCAGTAATATAGACAGGAATGAACTTCTTGCCGTTGTGGATTGCGAAGGTGAGACCGATCATATCGGGCGTCACGGTAGATCGGCGAGACCAGGTCTTGATGACCTTTTTCGCTTGGCCCTCTTGCTTTTGAGCGACGATGACCTTTTTCTCGAGATGAGAGTCCACGAATGGACCTTTTTTAATTGAACGAGGCATTCTCTATTCCTTAAGTCCTAGCCGCTATTTCTTGCCGCGACGGCGAACGATGTACTTGTCTGTACGCTTGTTTTGACGGGTTCGGTAACCCTTGGTTGGCTTGCCCCAAGGAGTACAAGGATGACGGCCACCGGCCGAACGACCCTCGCCACCACCCATTGGGTGATCGACTGGGTTCATGGTCACACCACGGTTGTGAGGACGACGTCCCTTCCAACGAGTACGGCCAGCTTTTCCCCAGACAATGTTCTTGTGCTCGGAGTTACCAACAACACCGACCGTCGCACGACAATCGAGTTGAACTTTGCGCATCTCGCCAGAAGGCATGCGGAGTGTTGCCCACTTGCCCTCTTTAGCCATCAGCGTGATGGAGATGCCTGCAGAGCGGCCGATCTTAGCGCCACCACCGATTTGTAGTTCCACAGCGTGAATCTGTGTACCGGTCGGGATGAAGCGAAGAGGAAGAGCGTTGCCCGGCTTGAGGTCGGCGGACTTCGCCGAGATAACCTCTGCACCAATCTCAAGATTGGCTGGAGCCAGGATGTACGACTTCTCGCCATCTGCGTAGTGAAGAAGTGCAATACGAGCAGAGCGGTTTGGATCGTATTCGATGGCGACAACGTTGGCTGGAACGCCAGTCTTGTTGCGCTTGAAATCGATCTTACGATAACGCTGCTTGTGTCCACCACCGCGGAAACGCGAGGTGATACGCCCGTTGTTGTTACGGCCACCAGTTGAGGTTTTCTTCTCGAGAAGCGACTTTTCGGGCTTGCCCTTGGTCACTGTAGAGAAGTCCTGGCTGGTCATGCCACGACGACCTGGAGAGGTCGGCTTGTATCGTTTAATAGCCATCGGTTCTAGACTCCCTCGTAGAATTCGATGTTTTCGCCAGCCGCGAGGGTGACGATGGCTTTCTTGAAGCCGGTACGCCAGCCGGAGCTTTTGCCGACTCGCTTGGTTCTGCCTCGAACGACCATGGTGTGAACGTCTGCGACTTTCACTTTCCACAACTCCTGGACGGCGTTGCGAATCTGGATCTTGTTGGCGTCTTTTGCGACTTCGAAAACCACCTTCTGGCCGAAGTTTGACTCTTCGCCGAAGGCAATACCTGTGCCTCCAGTCTCGCGAAGGGTTGTGCTCTTCTCGGTGAGCAACGGTCGCTTAATAATGCTTTGTGCGGGGATCATCGTCTTTCCTTAAGAGCGGAGGGCCTCGGTGACCTTAGCCACGCTCTCCTTGGTCATGACCAAGGTTGGGTGATTGAGAACGTCGTACACATTCAAGCCCTCGGGTGCGAGCCACTTGGAACGAGCCAAGTTGCGTGCGCCGCGGATGAGCAGCTCATTGTCAACGACGTCGACGATGAGAGCCTTGTTATCCGGCTGGGCACATCCCAGAGCGGCAAGGGTACCAGCTACGTTCTTAGTTTTTCCGTCAGCTTTGAACTCGTCAAGAACAACCAATTTGTCCTCTGCGAGTCGCAAGCTAAGTGCCGAACGCAGAGCCTTGAGACGAGCCTTCTTAGGCATCGAGTAGGCATAGCTGCGTGGCTTGGGACCAAATGTGGTTCCGCCACCGCGCCAGATTGGAGACTTTGCGTCACCAGAGCGAGCACGGCCTGTGCCCTTCTGTTTCCAAGGCTTGGCGTTGGTTGCGCGAATCTCTCCGCGAGTTTTGGTGGAGGCATTACCGCTACGCTTCTTCGCGCGCTGCCACTTAACAACCTCCCAAAGGAGGTGCTCGTTCATCGCCTCGGCGAAGACTGCATCATCGAGCTCAAGTGAGCCGACAGCCTTACCGGTGACGTCTTTAATTTCGACACTAGCCATCAGTCGATCCTTAGTTGGTGCGGATCTCGACGTTGACGCCGGCCGAAAGGTCCAGCTTCATGAGAGCGTCGAGAGTTTGCTGAGTTGGCTCAACGATGTCGAGCAAACGCTTGTGGGTACGAATCTCGAACTGCTCGCGGGACTTTTTGTCACCGTGAGGAGAGCGAAGCACGCAGTACTTGTTGATTTTGGTTGGAAGCGGAATTGGGCCGACAACACGTGCGCCCGTGCGCTTGCAGGTCTCGACGATTTCGCTGGTCGACTGATCGAGCAGCTTGTGGTCGTAGGCCTTGAGCCGGATGCGAATTTTAGGAGCGTTCATAGTCTTAATATTTCCTGGTACTCAGAATTGTTCGGTGGACGGCTATTCCGTAATTGAGGTAACGACGCCGGCGCCAACCGTACGGCCACCTTCGCGGATTGCGAAACGAAGACCTTCTTCGCAAGCGATTGGAGCGATGAGCTCTACGTCCATGTTCACGTTGTCGCCAGGCATGACCATTTCCGTTCCCTCAGGAAGGCTGGCAACACCCGTGACGTCAGTCGTACGGAAGTAGAATTGTGGACGGTAGCCGTTGAAGAACGGTGTGTGACGACCGCCCTCTTCCTTCTTAAGGATGTAAACCTCGGCCTTGAATTTCGTGTGGGGAAGAATTGAGCCAGGCTTGCAGAGAACCATGCCGCGCTGAATGTCTTCGCGCTTGATGCCGCGGAGAAGGCAACCTGCGTTGTCGCCAGCTTGACCTTCGTCGAGGAGCTTGCGGAACATCTCGATGCCCGTAACCGTAGACTTGCGAGTATCGACGATACCGACAATCTCAATCTCTTCGCCAACCTTGACGATGCCACGCTCGATCTTGCCGGTAACAACCGTACCGCGACCGGTAATCGTGAACACATCCTCAACAGGCATGAGGAACGGCTTCGCCGTGTCGCGCTCTGGCTCGGGAATGAAGGTGTCACAAGCTTCCATGAGACGGTCGATGGACTGGGTACCATTCTCCGTGTCTTCACCGGCAAGGGCAGCAAGAGCCGAACCCTGGATGATTGGAGTGTCATCTCCTGGGAAGTCGTAGGCAGAAAGAAGCTCGCGGAGCTCCATGTCGACAAGCTCAAGAAGCTCCTCGTCGCCTTTGTCGATGAGGTCAACCTTGTTCATGTAGATGACAAGAGCAGGAACGTTCACCTGGCGAGCAAGAAGAACGTGCTCGCGTGTTTGAGGCATTGCGCCGTCTGGAGCAGAAACAACAAGGATTCCACCGTCCATCTGCGCAGCACCGGTAATCATGTTCTTGATGTAATCGGCGTGGCCTGGGCAGTCCACGTGAGCGTAGTGACGAGCATCAGACTCGTACTCCACGTGTGCTGTCGAAATCGTAATTCCGCGAGCCTTCTCCTCTGGAGCCTTATCGATCGAGTCGAAGGCCATAACCTCAGCAAGACCTTTAGATGCCTGAGTCTTGGTGATGGCAGCAGTAAGAGTCGTTTTGCCGTGATCCACGTGGCCAATTGTGCCGATGTTCACGTGGGGCTTGTTGCGGTTGAATTTTTCTTTTGCCATGACTTTATGCTCCTCTTACTCTTGCGACGACGTCTTCTCTGATGCCCGCGGGCACTTCGTTATAGTTCTTTAGCTGCATCGAATAGGTCGCTCTGCCTTGGGTTCGGGACCGCAAATCGGTCGCGTATCCGAACATTTTTGACAGGGGAACTAAACAGGCGATGACCTGTACACCAAGCCGCGCTTCAATTCCAGCGATCTTTCCGCGTCTCGCATGCAAATCTCCAACTACGTCCCCAACATGGTCGTCAGGAACCACTACTTCGAGCTCCATAATGGGCTCTAGAAGCACGGGAACAGCGGCTTTGGCGGCGTCGCCAAGGCAACGTAATGCTGCGATATTAAAAGCCATTTCGCTGGAATCGACAGGATGAAGATTAGCTTCGAGAGCCGTCACTTTGAGATCGACCATGGGAAAGCTGGCGATCGGGCCGGTTTTTGCGGCTTCTTGCACTCCGGATTGGATTGCCGCCAAAAATGGCTTCGGAAACTCACTCGGAAGTACCGATTCGAAGTGGAGTGTGCAGCCGCAAGTCGCATGCTCGACTCGAAGGCGAACACCGGCATATTGCCCCATCGCATGTCCGCCCGCCTCGGAGGCAACGGGGGCAGCTCGCTCTAATAGGTAGTGGTTCTCGCCCAGGGCGCTGACCGTCTCGCGGTAGGCCACCTGCGGTCGCCCTGCCCGGGCCTTTACGCCGAACTCGCGAGCCAAACGGTCCACGACGACTTCGAGATGAAGCTCGCCCATTCCACGAAGAACCGTCTGGCCGCCAGAGGTGTCGACGGCAACGCTTGGATCCTCTGAGGCAATTGCGACCAAGGAATCACGCAGGAGTTCATGGTCGGCTTCGGTCTCGGGCTCCAAGACCACGGTGGCCACTGGCAAGGGAACGTGAATCTGTTGGAGCACGACGGGTGCCGCAGGGTCGCAGAGCGTGTCCCCTGTCGTAGTAACCCGCAGTCCAACCGCAGCACCAATGTCGCCAGCGGTGAGCTCCTTGACGTCCTCGCGATAGCTCGCGTGCATACGAACGAGACGCCCGACCTTCTCAAGTTTGTTCTGCGAGGTATTGAGTAGTTGCTCGGCACTGCGGACAACGCCGGAGTAGACACGCAGGTACGTCACCTGCCCCACTTTGGGATCGGTCATCACCTTGAACGCCAAGGCGGTCACAGGCTCGTCATCTGCGGGCTGCCTCAGCAGCATGGCGCCCGTCTCGGGATCAAGCCCTTCGATGGCACCAACGTCGATAGGCGATGGCAGATAGTCGACAATCGCATCCAGCAAGTTCTGGACACCGCGATTCTTAAGAGAGGCCCCGACAATGACCGGTACGGCACTCATCGACAGCGTTGCGCGCCGCATAGCCGCGATGATGTCTTCCGGAGGAATGTCGTCTTCGGCGAGGTACTGCACCATGATGGCGTCGTCGACTTCGGCCAAGGTCTCGAGCATGATCCCCCGAGCCAAGAGAGCCTCCTCGCGAAGCTCCTCTGGAACCTCCACATCCTCGTAGCTCTGTCCCAGGCCCGTCTCGTCCCAAACACGGGATCGAAAAGAGATGAGGTCGATGATGCCGTTAAAGCCCGCCTCTACGTTGTGAGGCATTTGCAGAACGATGGGGTTTGCCCCAAGGCGGTGTCGCAACTCTTCGGCGACGACAGTTGGATTTGCCCCAACGCGATCGCACTTGTTGATGAATGCAATGCGAGGAACGTTGTAGCGGTCCGCCTGACGCCAGACCGTCTCACTCTGCGGTTCCACGCCACTGACCGCGCAGAAAATAGCGACGGCGCCATCGAGGACTCGAAGTGAGCGTTCGACCTCGACCGTGAAGTCGATGTGGCCGGGGGTGTCGATGAGATTGCAGTGATGTGGCTCGCCTCCGTGTGACGCCCACTGAAACGATGTCGAGGCAGCAGTTATGGAGATACCGCGCTCCTGCTCTTGTTGCATCCAATCCATGACCGACGCGCCATCGTGCACCTCGCCCATGCGGCGTGAGACACCTGAGTAGTACAGGATGCGCTCGGTTGTGGTTGTCTTGCCGGCATCGATATGAGCCATGATTCCCAAATTGCGAATCTGCTCGATAGCCAGCATGGTCATTCCAAAGCGCGGATCAAAGCTTCGAGTGAAAGGCGACGGAGGCAAGATGCAAGTGGGAGAGCGATGGGGCCTGCGGCACCAGAAAAACTCCTACTTACTCTTGGTCTCGGTGGTTCGGTCAGCACCGCGGTTACCGACGCGCCTGGCTTTGCCAAACGCGGGTGTCGTGCAGTACTCCTATGCCGCCTATCGAGCCCGGTGTTGCGTCCGCGCCTCCTCTAGCTTGAAATGGAAGTGGCCCTAAAACTTCACGCGGCGCCTAGGCCAAAAAGGCCGGGAACAAGTCCCAGCCTTTCGTCAGCGTCGCGATGTGTGACGCCGGGGCGTCCTCAGGGGACCAGTCTGCAAGCAGACCGGCCAAAGCCCCTACCAGCGGTGAATTACCAGCGGTAGTGAGAGTAGGCTTTGTTAGCGTCGGCCATCTTGTGCACGTCTTCGCGCTTCTTGACAGCACCACCGCGGTTTTGTGCGGCGTCGAGAATCTCGTTAGCGAGACGGTCGGTCATAGTCTTCTCGCCGCGCTTGCGGGCGAAGCTGACAAGCCAGCGCATGCCGAGTGCTTGTGAACGCTCATGACGAACGTCAACTGGCACCTGGTAGGTAGAACCACCGACACGGCGACTCTTTACCTCAACGCGAGGCTTCACGTTGGTGAGAGCTCGCTCCCACACCTGCAACGGGTCGTCCTTAGCGCGCTCGGCGACAAGGTCGAGAGCACCGTATACGATACGCTCAGCGGTAGACTTCTTTCCGTCGCTCATGATGACATTCATGAACTTGGTAAGACGACGACGAGCCTCTACGGGCGCGTCTGTAAATTTTGGATCTGGAAGCGGTTTGCGCTTCGGTACTTCACCTTTACGGGGCATATCTCAGTCCTACTTAGGTCGCTTGGTTCCGTATTTGGAACGGCTTTTCTTACGGTTGGCGACGCCCGTCGTATCGAGAGTTCCTCGAACAACGTGGTAACGAACACCGGGAAGATCTTTAACACGGCCGCCTCGGATGAGTACGACAGAGTGCTCTTGAAGGTTGTGTCCCTCGCCACCGATGTAGGAAGTAACCTCCATACCGTTGGTCAAGCGAACACGAGCTACCTTACGAAGCGCAGAGTTTGGCTTCTTTGGAGTCGAGGTATACACACGGACACACACGCCACGCTTTTGCGGGCACGCCTTTAGAGCAGGCGTTGTGGTCTTTTTGATGACTTTTTTACGTCCTTTACGGACTAGCTGGTTAATCGTCGGCATAGATGTCTCAGGTCATTTCAAGTCTAGCGAGAAGGCGGCATTCTATGGATGGACCACAGAGAGTCAAGGGGATTCGGTGGCAGAGTACGATCTAGACGTACAAACCCGCCGAAAGCTAATGGGTCCAACGGTCACTTTGGGGGGCTTCTTCTTCGTATCCATGGGACAGAAGAAAGTGATAAAGCACCTCTTTGGCGTGTGGAGTCTCTACAACGCACTCAAAAAGCTGCTCTCCCGACTCGTCGGCCACGGTTTGCACATAGGCGATCTCCGAGGCGAGAACGATCACCTCACCGACCAGATCTTTCGCCCGAAGAAGCTGCACCACCTGGGTGTCTTGGTCTTCGGTGACGACGTCCCAGTGATAATCATCGTGATCCATCAGCACCGAGTAAGGGGTCCCTACTCGGATGATGCAATTGCGATGCGCTCGCAGCCACGCCCAGAACTTGTCGAAGGGCAGCGTTGAGATATCGGACTCTGGGGCCTGTGCAGGCATTGGAGGCGCAGTCTGGCAGAATCACTCCGAGCTGGCAACCCGCCCTCTTTGGAATCCGGGGCCAAGCGAGTGGACATCACCTTCCCAAGGCGTTTGGCGCGGCCTAACGCGAGTATTTCGCAAACTGGGGCGTGAATTCTTTTGTGCGGAACGACATTTCTGGCCAGTGTGCAAATGGTTGGTGCGCGAAAAAAAGCGCCCCGCCAACACGAAGGTTGGGGAGCGCTCTTTGCGCCTATGAGGACCAGGGCCCTCATATGCGTGCTGTGGTTCGCTTAGCTCACTGCTGGTGGAAGAGCTGTCTCTTGCGGCATGACAACCGGAGGCGGCACGACATCAGCTGTCTGTGGCTCAGGAGCTTCCTCAGACACAGGAGCGTCTACAACCATGCTGAGGCGCTTGTAGGCACCCAGACCGGTTCCTGCAGGAATGAGGCGACCCATGATGACGTTCTCTTTGAGTCCCCGGAGGTAATCGATACGTCCTCGAATCGATGCTTCGGTGAGAACCTTGGTGGTCTCTTGGAAGGACGATGCAGAGATGAACGACTCCGTGGAGAGAGACGCCTTGGTGATACCGAGAAGCAGAGGCTCGCCCTTCGCAGGCTGGCCACCACCGACCATGACACGCTCGTTCTCTTCTTCGAAGATGTGGCGTTCCACATGCTCGTCGACGAGGAAGTTCGTATCACCAACATCCTTCACGGCGATGCGGCGAAGCATGCAGCGAACGATGACTTCGATGTGCTTATCGTTGATGCGCACACCTTGAAGTCGGTAGACCTCTTGGATTTCGTCAACCAGGTACTCAGCGAGTGCCTGCTCACCCATAACTCGCAGAATGTCGTGCGGGTTGGATGAACCATCGACGAGAGCCTCACCAGCGCGGACTTTATCGCCCTCGCGGATTGCGAGGTGCTTGTTCTTGGTAACCAAGTACTCACGCGGCTCACCAACGTCTGGATTGACGATGATCTTGCGCTTGCCTTTGGTGTCCTTGCCGAAGCTAACCAGACCGTCAATCTCAGAGATGATGGCTTGGTCTTTTGGCTTACGTGCTTCGAAGAGCTCAGCAACACGAGGAAGACCACCGGTAATATCTTTGGTCTTCGTCGACTCGCGGGTGATTTTAGCAATCACGTCGCCAGCCTCGATGCGGTCGCCTTCGACAGCGTAGATGTTCGAAGCAGTTGGCAAGAAGTACGTTGCCGTCATCTTCTTGTCGAGCTCGATAACCTCGCCATTGTCGTCCTTGATTACGATTCGCGGACGTGCCTCAGGATCCTTCGACTCCATGATGACTTTGCGCGAGAGGCCCGTTACCTCATCGACTTGCTCCGTCATGGTCACAGCTTCGATGATGTCGGCAAAGCCAACAATACCTGAAACCTCAGTCACGATTGGCATCGAGAACGGATCCCATTCGGACAGTAGCTGCCCTGCGGTAATCGCTTGATCCTCTTTGACAAGGAGCTGAGCTCCGTACTGAAGTCCGTAGCGCTCACGCTCACGACCCATGCTGTCCTTGATGATGAGCTCACCCTGACGGTTCATGACAACCCAGTAGTCCTTCTTGTTAACAAGTTGGACACCCTCGAGATGAACCGTACCGTTGGTACGAGCCTCAAGAGAGGATTGCTCGTGTGCGAGAGCGGCAGCACCACCGATGTGGAACGTACGCATGGTGAGCTGAGTACCAGGCTCGCCAATGGACTGAGCACCGATGACGCCAACGGCCTCACCAATGGCAACCATCTTGCCTCGAGAGAGGTCACGACCGTAGCAGAGGCTACAGATTCCGCGACGCACTTGGCAGGTGAGTACCGAGCGGATTTTCACGCGGTCGATACCAGACTGCTCAATCGCGTTGGCACCCTCCTCTGTGATCTCTTCGTCGACTTTTGCGAGGACCGTTCCGTTGTACGGATCGACAATGTCTTCAAGAGGACAGCGACCAAGGATTCGGTCACTGAGGCGTTCGATAATCTCGCCACCTTCAATGAGAGCCATCATCTCAACACCCTCGAGGGTGCCGCAGTCGTACTCCGCAATGATGGAGTCCTGAGCGACATCGACGAGACGACGAGTGAGGTAACCCGAGTTAGCCGTCTTAAGAGCGGTATCCGCCAGACCTTTACGTGCACCGTGTGTGGACGTGAAGTACTGAAGAACCGATAGACCCTCGCGGAAGTTCGTGGTGATGGGTGTCTCAATAATCTCACCAGATGGCTTGGCCATAAGACCACGCATACCAGCGAGCTGACGCATCTGCTGAGCAGAACCACGAGCACCCGAATCAGCCATGATGAAGATGGAGTTGAACGAAGCATCAGTGAATTTCTCACCGGTCTTCGGGTTCTCGTACTCCTGAGTCGAGATACCTTCCATCATCTCCTTAGCGATGGACTCAGCAACCTGAGCCCAGATGTCGACGATCTTGTTGTATCGCTCGCCATCGGTGATGAGACCCTCGGTGTACTGCTCTTCGATCTCGGCGACCTCACGTTGAGCTCCCTCGATGAGCGTGTACTTGGCGTCGGGAATCGTCATATCGCTAATGCAGATCGAGATGCCAGCCTTGGTTGAGAGCTTGAAGCCCATCGTTCGCAGCGAGTCGGCAAGAAGGACAGTCGCCTTCTGACCGCAGGCTCGGTAGACCTTGTCGATGAGCTCGGCAAGTTGCTTCTTGCCCATGACAGAGTTGACCATCTCGAACGGAACTTCGGGAGGACACTGCTCGTAGAGCAAGACACGGCCAACCGTTGTCTCAACAGGCTTGGTGCCCGCCTTGACTCGGCACATGATCTTGGCTTGCACGTGAAGCTTGCCTTGATCAAAGGCCATCAGAACTTCACCTACGCTGGCAAAGACACCACAAAGGCCCGTTCGTCCAGGCTCAGTCGAGGCTTCGTACGTACCCATCGCGAACGGACGCTCGCGGGTGAGGTGGTAGAGACCAAGAACGATATCCTGTGAAGGAACGATGATGGGCTTGCCGTTTGCCGGCGAGAGGATGTTGTTCGTACTCATCATGAGCACGCGTGCTTCCATCTGTGCCTCGAGGGACAGAGGAACGTGCACAGCCATCTGATCGCCATCGAAGTCGGCGTTGAACGCGGCGCAGACTAGAGGGTGAAGCTGGATAGCCTTGCTCTCGACAAGAACCGGCTCGAAAGCCTGGATGCCGAGACGGTGCAATGTAGGAGCACGGTTGAGAAGAATCGGGTGCTCTTTGATGACCTCTTCGAGGATGTCCCAAACTTCAGGGCGTTCCTTCTCAACAAGTTTCTTGGCGCTCTTGATCGTAGTGACCAGTCCGCGCTCTTCGAGCTTGTTGTAGATGAAGGGTGTGAAGAGCTCGAGAGCCATCTTCTTTGGAAGACCGCACTGGTGCAGACGAAGCTCAGGACCGACGACGATAACCGAACGACCAGAGTAGTCGACGCGCTTACCGAGGAGGTTCTGGCGGAAACGGCCTTGCTTGCCTTTGAGCATGTCGCTCAGAGACTTGAGAGGACGCTTGTTTGGACCGGTGATGGTCTTGCCGCGACGACCGTTGTCGAAGAGCGCATCGACCGATTCTTGAAGCATGCGCTTCTCGTTTCGGATGATGATCTCAGGAGCATTGAGCTCGAGAAGTCGCTTGAGACGGTTGTTGCGGTTGATGACACGGCGGTACAGATCGTTGAGATCCGACGTCGCGAAACGGCCACCATCGAGAGGGACAAGAGGACGAAGATCGGGCGGGATAACCGGTACGACTTCGAGCATCATCCACTCTGGCTTGTTGCCAGATTCGCGGAATGCCTCAAGAACCTTTAGACGCTTGGAAAGCTTCTTGCGCTTGGCTTCAGAGGTGACCTCTTTGAGCTCAAGGCGAAGTTGCTCAGATGTGGTGTGCACGTCGAGCTCTTTGAGAAGCTGAAGGATTGCTCCAGCGCCCATGCCTGCTTCGAATGCATCGTAACCAAGCTCGTCGATCGCCTTGTTGTAGCGCTCTTCGGAGAGACGCTCACCTGCTTCGAGACCAGAGTCACGAGCATCAAGGACGATGTACGCCTCACAATATAGAACCTTCTCGAGCTCCTTTAGAGGAATGTCGAGCAGGTTGCCGATGCGGCTTGGCAGCGACTTGAGGAACCAGATGTGAGCGACCGGCGTTGCAAGGGTGATGTGCCCCATGCGCTCGCGACGGACTTTGCTCTGAATGACTTCGACGCCGCACTTTTCGCAGACGACACCGCGGTGCTTCATGCGCTTGTACTTGCCGCAGTTGCACTCGTAGTCTTTTACAGGCCCGAAGATTTTGGCGCAGAAGAGGCCATCTTTCTCAGGCTTGAATGTTCGGTAGTTGATTGTCTCAGGCTTTTTGACCTCGCCCTGAGACCAATCACGGATCTTCTCTGGGCTAGAAAGCATGATCCGGATCGCGCTGAAAGAGCGTGGATCCTTGGGACGCTCGAAGAAGTTAAAGATGTCCTTCATAACTGGGTCCTTATCGTTGTGGCTGGGCCACGTAAAGTTCTCTGCACATTTTGGCTGTTTGGCCGTGTGTTGAGATGTCGGTTTAAAGTAGGCAAATTCAAGTGTTGGCTAGGTCGAGAAGCGTTCGGGGAAAGGCACTCAGATAAGAACCTCTCCCCTACCCGCTAGCTTGATCCGCCTACTTTCTCAGCAACTTCTTTGGCCAGTGCGGCGAGGCCGGCTGGAACAGAAGGTGTTGCTTCGGTCTTGATAGCGACGGTGCGTGGGTCCTCAATGAGCTCCACGTTCAGGCAAAGAGACTGAAGCTCTTTGAGAAGAACGTTGAACGACTCGGGAAGCCCAGCCTCTAGGACGTGCTCGCCCTTGACGATGCTCTCGTACATGCGAGTACGACCAACAACATCATCGGACTTGACGGTGAGGAATTCCTGCAGCGCGTATGCGGCGCCGTAGGCTTCCATCGCCCAAACTTCCATCTCACCCAGACGCTGACCACCAAACTGGGCCTTGCCGCCGAGAGGCTGCTGGGTAACCAGAGAGTATGGTCCGATGCTTCGTGCGTGGATCTTGTCGTCGACCAAGTGGTGCAACTTCAGGAAGTACATGACGCCAACGGTTACAGGCTTGTCGAATGGCTCGCCTGTCATGCCGTCCCACAGCTGCATCTGTCCCGATGCGGGGAGTCCAGCCATGCTGAGTGCCTCGAGGATTTCGTCCTCGGTAGCACCATCAAAGACCGGCGTAGACATGTGGACACCGCGGCGCAGCTTGTTGGCGTAGACGCCAATGTCTGTGTCGCTGAGACCATCGATGTACTCGGTTTGATCGTCGGCTGAGAAGATCTTCTTGAGCTGAGTTCGAAGCACCTCGGGTGACCACTCGGTCTTGAGGTACTTGTCAATCTGCGCGCCGATGCGACGAGCAGCCCAGCCGAGGTGAACCTCGAGAATCTGTCCCACGTTCATTCGAGAAGGAACGCCGAGCGGGTTGAGCACGATGTCGACAGGAGTTCCGTCTTCAAGGTACGGCATGTCCTCTTCGGGAAGAACCCGAGAGACAACACCCTTGTTGCCGTGACGACCAGCCATCTTATCGCCGACGCGAAGCTTGCGCTTAATCGCGACGTAGACTTTGACGAGCTTGATGACACCAGGAGGCAACTCGTCGCCCTTGGTGAGCTTCTCGATCTTGTCGCCGTACTGGCTCTCGATCTCGTAGACATCATCTTCGCGCTTAAGAGCGAGCTTCTCGAGTTGTGCCTCGACTTTGCCATCACCCTCGAGAGCAAACTCGTGCCAGTACTTCATTGGGACGGCGTCAAGAGTCTCTTTATCGAGCTTCTGTCCGCGCTCAACGAGCATCTGACCTTTGTCGTCAACGAGGTTCGCTGCCACAACTTTGTTGTGCACGAGCTTCTTCATACGACCGAAGTACGAATCAGAAATAATCTTAATCTCTGTTCGTTGGTTGAGAAGCAATCGCTCCTTCTCAGCCTCTTCGATGGCAAGAGCGCGCTCATCCTTGTCCGTACCTTTGCGAGCAAAGACGCGGGCGTTGATGACAACACCAGTTACACCAGGAGATACGCGAAGTGAGCTATCGCGAACATCGCCGGCCTTCTCACCGAAGATGGCGCGAAGGAGCTTCTCTTCAGGAGAGAGTTGCGTCTCACCCTTCGGAGTAATCTTACCGACGAGAATGGCGCCAGCTTTGACCTCGGCACCGACTCGGACGATTCCCGACTCATCGAGTTCAGCCAGAGCGTCTTCGCCGACGTTCGGGATGTCTCGAGTGATTTCTTCTTTACCGAGCTTGGTGTCACGAGCAACGCACTCGAACTCTTCGATGTGAACCGAAGTGTAAGAATCGTTCTTAACCATTCGCTCCGAGATAAGAATCGAATCCTCGAAGTTGTAGCCGTTCCAAGGCATGAAGGCGACGACAGCGTTTTGGCCAAGAGCCAACTCGCCGGTCTCGGTGGCAGGACCATCCGCGATTACGTCGCCAGCCTTCACTGTGTCCCCTTTGCCAACGATTGGCTTCTGGTTCATGCAGGTGTTCTGGTTAGAACGCTGGAACTTAGTGAGGTTGTAGATGTCGGGCTTGACGCCACCTGGGTCATCCGCAGATGCCTCAAAGGCGCGAACCACGATGCGCGTTGCATCGACAGATTCGACAACACCATCGCGCTTGGCAACGGCGGTTACACCGGAGTCACGAGCAACAATGCCCTCCATGCCGGTACCCACAAGTGGAGCTGCCGTGCGGACCAGAGGGACCGCCTGACGCTGCATGTTTGCACCCATGAGAGCGCGGTTAGCATCATCGTGCTCGAGGAACGGAACCAGACCCGCAGCAACCGATACGAGCTGCTTTGGCGAAACGTCCATGAGAGTGACTTCTTCTGGACGAGCCATAAGAACATCACCTGCTTTACGAGAAGACACGAGTTCTTCTGTAAAGTTTCCACCCTCACCGATCACAGCGTTGGCCTGAGCGATAATCTGCCCTTCTTCTTGAAGAGCTGAGTAGAACTTCACATCAGAAGAAACCTGATTGTCGATGACGCTTCGGTATGGCGTCTCAATGAAGCCGTACTGGTTTACGCGTGCAAAGGTCGAGAGAGATGCGATGAGACCAATGTTTGGCCCCTCGGGAGTCTCAATCGGACAGATACGACCGTAGTGGGTCGGGTGCACGTCGCGAACTTCGAAGCCAGCTCGCTCACGGGTGAGTCCACCGGGCCCAAGTGCCGAGAGACGACGCTTGTGCGTGACCTCGGAAAGTGGGTTCGTCTGATCCATAAACTGCGAGAGCTGTGAGCTACCGAAGTACTCCTTAACAACGGCCGAGACAGGCTTGGCGTTGATGAGGTCGTGCGGCATTAGGGTCTCAATCTCTTGAGACATGCTCATACGCTCTTTGATAGCGCGCTCCATGCGGACCAGACCGATGCGGTACTGGTTCTCCATGAGCTCGCCAACAGCGCGAACACGGCGGTTGCCGAGGTGATCGATATCATCGATGAGGCCGCGACCGTTGCGGAGCTCGACGAGGTAGCGAACGGTCTCAAGGATGTCGTTCTTAGAAAGAACAGGACGGTCCAGAGACTCATCGGTCTTGAACTTGTAGTTCAGCTTGAGACGGCCAACCTTGGAAAGGTCGTAGCGCTCAGGGTTGAAGAACAGGTTGTTGAACAGGTTCTGCGCGGCTTCCACTGTGGGTGGGTCACCGGGACGAAGACGACGGTAAATCTCTTTGATTGCCTCGTCTGGACCTTGCAGCTTGTCAGCGCTCAGCGTGTTGCGAAGGAAGCCACCGACGTTGAGTCCATCGATGAAGAGAATCTCCACGGTTTCAACACCATGATCACGAAGCTCTGTGATGCTCTCTTCTGTGAGTTCTTCGTTGCACTGAAGGATAACTTCGCCAGTCGACTCGTCGATGACGTCGCGTGCGCTAACCTTGCCAACAATCTCGTCGAGAGCAGCATCGAGCCTGTCGATGTTGGACTCTTGGAGCTTGCGAATGGCGCTCTTCGTGAACTTCCGGTTCTTGCGAACTAGAATCTCGTTCGACTCTGGATGACGGATGTCACGCGTTGCGCGTTGTCCTAAGAGAAGTTCGTAGTCAATCGACTTCGTGAACTTGCCGTCGGCAGTGAGGAAAACCGTCTCAGTGTTGTAGTAGTAGTTGAGAAGTTCTTCGGTAGTGTATCCAAGCGCGCGCAGAATCACCGAAGCGTAGAGCTTGCGGCGACGATCGATGCGAACGTAGAGCAGGTCTTTGTGGTCGAACTCGAAGTCGAGCCAAGAACCGCGGTATGGAATGACGCGAGCGTTGTAGAGCAGCTTTCCAGAGGAGTGGCTCTTGCCTTTGTCGTGATCGAAGAAGACACCGGGTGAGCGGTGTAGCTGGGAGACGATGACGCGCTCGGTGCCGTTCACGATGAACGTACCGCTGTTGGTCATGAGAGGAATCTCACCGAAGTAGACTTCCTGCTCTTTCACGTCGCGAATCGACTGCAGTCCAGTCTCTTCGTTGACGTCCCAAACCACGAGGCGAATAACGACCTTCACAGGAGCCGCAAACGTCATGCCGCGTGCGCGACACTCGTCTACGTCGTACTTGGGACGCTCGAGGTTGTAGGAAACGAACTCAAGAGACGAAGTCTCGGAGAAATCTTTGATAGGGAAGACGCTCTTGAAAACGCCTTGAAGACCAATATCGTCACGCTCTTCGTGAGGAATCTTGTCTTGTAGAAACTGGTCGTATGACCGTTTCTGAATATCGATCAAGTTCGGGATATCGATTGTTTTTTTGAGCTTTGCGAAGCTCTTTCTGACCCGAAAGTTGTTCTGGATTACCGACGCCATGAAGTCCTCTTGAACGATTTAAGAAATATTCTGTTGCAAGCTAGCTAGTACGTAGCGTTGCGACTGGGGATCTCGACCTGAGCACCAGGCCGAAAAATACGGCAGCGGACCACCCGTTATGGATGGCCCGTTACCTTAGCTCTTGAAGCGAAAGCCTCTTGAGCAGCTATGCGAAAGAGTTCGCATTTACAATTAGACAGCCGAATCGATTATTTGACTTCGACCTCGGCGCCAGCTTCTTTAAGCTTGGCGGCGACTTCGTCTGCTTCTTCCTTAGAAACGCCTTCTTTGATGGCTTTAGGAGCGGACTCCACAAGCTCTTTAGCGTCTTTAAGTCCGAGACCAGTGATCTCGCGAGCGGCCTTAATGACCTGGATTTTCTTAGCGCCAATGTCCTTGAGGATGACGTCAAACTCAGTCTGCTCTGCAGCAGCTTCGCCACCAGCTGCAGGAGCAGCAGCACCGGCTACGGCGACAGGTGCAGCTTTGACGCCCCACTTGTCTTCGAGGTCAGTTGTGAGCTCGACGAGTTGCATGACGGTCATGCCGCTGAGAAATTCGATTACGTCTTCTTTGTTAAGATCTGCCATTTTATCTATCCTTTAGCCAAACTCGGCTGTCTAGCTGTTTAGCGAACGCTCTCGCGCCGCCAGTAAATACATGAAGTTTTGCGGTGCGGCTATTGTCTGACGGACAAATTGCTGCGGGGCCGCGATGAAAGTCATAAGGAGGCTTGCTTGACAAGCAGGCTTGTCCGGCATCTTCGATAGCTGGTCGACGCCAGCAACATCAAGGCTTGTGCCTTCGAAGTAACCGCCCTTAATGACGAATTTCTTGTTTTCTTTTGCGTACTTAACTGCCACTTTGGCAGCGTCCGCAGGAGATTCCGTGGACCAGATTACCGCCGTTGGGCCAGCGAGGTGCTCAGACATGACTTCCATGTCTGTGCCCTTGATCGCGAGCTTCACGAGGGTGTTCTTTAGAACCTTGTAACCACAACCGGCTTTGCGAAACTCTTCGCGAAGCTCGGTGATGCTTCCAACATCCATACCGCGGAAATCAGCGAGCACGATGCTCATTACGTTTTCGAAGGATTCGCGAATCTCTCCGACTACGGCTTCTTTACCTGTTCTATCCATCGGTTCTCCCTATTTCGCCACTGCAAATGAAGCAGGATCAACTTTGATACCTGGTCCGTAGGTGGAAGAGATGGTGATTGACTTGACGTATGTGCCTTTGGCCGTTGATGGCTTGAGTTTCATAAGCGTCTCAACGAAGGACGATAGATTCTCAGCAAGCTTGTTCGTTTCGAACGAAGCCTTGCCAATTGGCGAGTGCACAATGCCAGCTTTTTCGACGCGGAACTCGACGCGACCAGCTTTAAGCTCGCCGACAGCCTTTGTGACATCCATGGTCACAGTGCCAACCTTGGGGTTGGGCATAAGGCCTCGAGGTCCCAGGACGCGACCGATCTTACCGACCTGCCCCATCATGTCTGGTGTTGCAACGACAGCGTCGAAACCAAACCAGTTCTCGTCTTTAATTTTGTTAACGTATTCTTCGCCACCAGCGAAGTCTGCTCCAGCAGCCAAAGCTTCTTTAGCTTTGTCGGGCTTAGCAATACAAAGAACGATCTTTGTCTTACCTGTCCCGTGCGGTAGCACGACAGCGCCACGAACCATTTGGTCCGCATGCTTGGGATTGACTCCCAGGCGCACAGCAACATCGATTGTCTCATCACTCTTTCCAGAAATTTTCATTTCAGGAAGAAGTGCGACAGCCTCATTTAGAGGGTATCGACGTTTCCGGTCGACCTTTTCTGCGGCAGCTCTATATTTTTTTCCAGCCATTCGGCCTCCTCGCAGTCCCTGGTTTGCGCCTTCGACCTAGGCTCCCAGGATTGGGTTAATGCTCTACTTTGTGTCTCGAAGCGACTTCGCCCTACTGGGCGATTTCGAGGCCCATAGAGCGGGCAGTACCGGCGATCGACCGAATAGCGGCGTCAACGTCGGAAGTGTTTAGGTCGGGCATCTTGGTCTCAGCAATCTCTTTGAGTTGCGCGTGAGTTACCTTGCCGACTTTCTTTTTGTTTGGCTCTCCCGAACCAGACTTCAGTCCAGCAGCTTTCAAAAGCATGACAGCTGCAGGAGGAGTCTTCGTGATGAAGGAGAAGCTGCGATCTGCGTAGGCCGTGATGACCACGGGTACGATGGTATCGCCCAGAGATTGCGTCTTCGAGTTGAACTCCTTGCAGAACTGCATGATGTTCAGACCGTGCTGACCCAGGGCAGGACCCACTGGTGGAGAGGGGTTTGCCTTGCCGGCAGGAACTTGAAGCTTAATGAGGGCTGCTACTTTTTTCATCGCGAATACCTAGAACTAAGGTGTGTATTGAGTGGAGAGACCGAACCCGGAGGGCTAGGCCTGCTCTTGCTGTTTCTCGATTTGCTTGAATTCAAGCTCGACAGGGGTGGCGCGACCAAACATGGAGACAATGACTTTGACTCGCTGCTTGTCGCTGTTCACCTCTTCGATAGAACCGGAGAAGGTTGTAAAAGGACCATCGACGACTTGGACTGTCTCGCCAACGGTGTATTCCACCTTCGCGGTGGGCTTGTCTTTGCCCGTGTCCATAGCGGTTTGGACACCTTTGATGTCTCGCTCTGGCACTGGACTCGGGTGCTGCCCGCCGAGGAAGCCCGTGATCTTTGGAGTGGCCTTCACAAGGTGAAAGCTCCGATCATTGATTTCCATTTGGACGAACATGTAGCCCGGGTAGAACTTGCGGGTTGAGGTGCGACGCTGCCCCTTGACCATTTCCATGACGTTTTCGGTTGGGATAAGAATTTCCCCGAAAAAGTCTTGAAGGCCACCGTTCTCGATGCGCTCTTCGAGGCCAAGCTTGGCTCGGTTCTCGTGGCCCGAGTAGGTGTTGACCACGTACCATTTCTGTTTTGATTTCTCGCTCATTGAATTGCCTGAGGACCTGCGCTTAACCGCCGTAAATTAGCTGCGTGAGCTTGGACCACACTGCGTCAAAGAAACCAAGAATGAAGGCCGCAAGTAACGTCATGAAGACCACCACAATGGTGGAGACTTTGACTTCCTGGGCGGTTGGCCAGGTGACCTTCTTGAGTTCCACCGCTACTTCGTTCACCAAGTTGTAGGACTCTTCCTTGCGGTACAAGTAGATGCCACCAACAAGGCTGACAGTCGCTGCAAAGCAGATAACTGTGAACTCGTCTGGAGTTCGGGTGAAGTAGCCCCAAATCCAGTCGCCTGTCCACTTGAGCAATACAAAGCCGAGCAATCCACCGACGAGGTAGATTAGGTGTACTGGCTTGTTAGGTGCGTGTTCTTGCGCCACGTTGGGTGCTCCAGGGGTTGGGGAATAGACTCGTACGTTGTGAAAAGATAGGTACGAAGAATAAGTACTAAAGAGGGAAAGAGAGTTTGAGGACTTGAGTTTGAGGGCCTAGCTCGGCAGATGGCTGTTGTACAGATGGCTGCGTTGCTGTGTCGTTAGAAGTCGTGTCGTTAGAATTTAGGGTGGCAGGGGAGGAGGGACTCGAACCCACGACCGTTCGCTTTGGAGACGAATGCTCTACCAATTGAGCTACTCCCCTATGATTCTTAAGTGTTTCGGCCTTTCAAACTCGGTCCTCGGGCGAATGGAAGCGGACGTGTACCTCACATCGCATCTGATCGCAAGCAGCCATATTCGAAAAGCAAACGCCCGCGTGAGTTGTGGGAGATCCCAAATTCACGCGGGCGCTATTAGCAGTAGTTTTAGCGCCTTGGCGCTACGTACGAGAGGTAGTTACTCGGTGATCGAGGTAACGACGCCGGCGCCGACGGTGCGGCCACCCTCGCGGATTGCGAAACGAAGACCTTCTTCGCAAGCGATTGGAGCGATGAGCTCTACGTCCATGTTCACGTTGTCGCCAGGCATGACCATTTCCGTTCCCTCAGGAAGGCTGGCAACACCCGTGACGTCAGTCGTACGGAAGTAGAATTGTGGACGGTAGCCGTTGAAGAACGGTGTGTGACGACCGCCCTCTTCCTTCTTAAGGATGTAAACCTCGGCCTTGAATTTCGTGTGGGGAAGAATTGAGCCAGGCTTGCAGAGAACCATGCCGCGCTGAATGTCTTCGCGCTTGATGCCGCGGAGAAGGCAACCTGCGTTGTCGCCAGCTTGACCTTCGTCGAGGAGCTTGCGGAACATCTCGATGCCCGTAACCGTAGACTTGCGAGTATCGACGATACCGACAATCTCAATCTCTTCGCCAACCTTGACGATGCCACGCTCGATCTTGCCGGTAACAACCGTACCGCGACCGGTAATCGTGAACACATCCTCAACAGGCATGAGGAACGGCTTCGCCGTGTCGCGCTCTGGCTCGGGAATGAAGGTGTCACAAGCTTCCATGAGACGGTCGATGGACTGGGTACCATTCTCCGTGTCTTCACCGGCAAGGGCAGCAAGAGCCGAACCCTGGATGATTGGAGTGTCATCTCCTGGGAAGTCGTAGGCAGAAAGAAGCTCGCGGAGCTCCATGTCGACAAGCTCAAGAAGCTCCTCGTCGCCTTTGTCGATGAGGTCAACCTTGTTCATGTAGATGACAAGAGCAGGAACGTTCACCTGGCGAGCAAGAAGAACGTGCTCGCGTGTTTGAGGCATTGCGCCGTCTGGAGCAGAAACAACAAGGATTCCACCGTCCATCTGCGCAGCACCGGTAATCATGTTCTTGATGTAATCGGCGTGGCCTGGGCAGTCCACGTGAGCGTAGTGACGAGCATCAGACTCGTACTCCACGTGTGCTGTCGAAATCGTAATTCCGCGAGCCTTCTCCTCTGGAGCCTTATCGATCGAGTCGAAGGCCATAACCTCAGCAAGACCTTTAGATGCCTGAGTCTTGGTGATGGCAGCAGTAAGAGTCGTTTTGCCGTGATCCACGTGGCCAATTGTGCCGATGTTCACGTGGGGCTTGTTGCGGTTGAATTTTTCTTTTGCCATGTTGGTTAAGGTCCTTTGGACGCTGGGTCCCGATTGAGTCTTGCTGTCTTGAGGTAGTTGGTAGCGGTAGTTGGTGTTTTGTAGTGGTGGTGTTTGGAGCCCACGGCCAGGATTGAACTGGCGACCCCATCCTTACCAAGGATGTGCTCTACCACTGAGCCACGTGGGCAAATAGTCTAGGTATAGTCGTTAGCTTAAGTAGTGTTCTTAGGGTGCCTCGCGAGGAGGACTTTAATGTTTGCTTTTCGTTGTTCTGTTCGCCTTGGCGAATTCTTGGCTCGGAGAGCCAAGCAAAAACTAGAGCGGGAGACGAGACTCGAACTCGCGACATTCAGCTTGGAAGGCTGAAGCTCTACCAACTGAGCTACTCCCGCTTTGGTGGAGGGGGGGGGATTTGAACCTCCGTAGTCTAACGACGGCAGATTTACAGTCTGCTCCCTTTGGCCACTCGGGAACCCCTCCTAGAAATTTGTTATTTGTTGGCTGACATAGATTATTGCGTGGAGCTGACGATGGGACTTGAACCCGCAACATCCTGATTACAAATCAGGTGCTCTACCAGTTGAGCTACGCCAGCAGGATGTAAAAGAACAAACTTGTTTCTGGGCCAGCTAGGCTGGAGTCGAAACACGAGCACTCAGAGGAGACCCCTGAGCGAACGCGCGTTGTATACGACCACGCTCAGAGCGAGTCAACCCTTCTCAGTCGCTACGATGGCAAAAATACACAAGGATGCATTTTGCGCGATCCACTAGGTTGCGGATCCAGGCCGCAAGACAGCCTCCTCGGTCCCGTGAAAGCCCTGGGGCATGCTGATGTGGTCGCGCGCCACCGGGTAGGCCTCCATGCCCATCTCGCTAATATCCAAGCCAACCAATTCGTCTTCTTCGGAAACGCGAAGACCGATCGTCTTGTCGATGGCGAGCCATAGGAGAAACGAGGCGGAGGCCACAAAGAGGCCAATGGCGCCCACTCCCTGCATTTGCACGAGGAGCTGGTCCAAGCCGCCTCCGTAGAAGAGGCCATCTCGAGCCATGCCCAGCGACTCTTTGCCGACAAGGCCCGTCGCCAGAGTTCCGGTCACGCCACACACAAGGTGGACGGAGATTGCTCCAACCGGATCATCGATTTGGCGCCGGTCAAAGAACTGCACAGCTTCGATAACAAGGACGCCGCACAGAGCGCCAATGCCAGCAGCGGCAGGAAGTTCCACAAAGCGGCAGCCAGCCGTTACGCCAACGAGACCACCGAGCATGCCGTTGATGATGAGGCTGAGGTCGGGGGTGCCACAGCGCTTCCAAGCCCAAGCTGTCGCAGTAACGGTTCCAAAGGCAGCAGAGATTGCGGTAGCGGTGGCGATTCGAGCGATTGCATCGGGATTGGCAGCCAACTCGGAACCCGCATTGAAACCAAACCAGCCGAGCCATAGGACGAGCCCGCCCAGGGTTACTAGGCTCATGTTGTGTCCAGGAATTGGGCGAACCTTGCCCGAGCGACTGAATTTGCCGAGCCGTGGACCGAGAAGCGCGGCACCGACGAGAGCCGCCCAACCACCAACCGAGTGCACCACGGTGGAACCGGCAAAGTCGGCAAAGCCCTTGTCGCCGAGCCATCCTCCGCCCCAAACCCAGTGGCCGACGATTGGATAGATTAGGGCTGTGAGAACCACAGCAAAGAGCATGAAGGACTGCAGTTTGATGCGCTCAGCAACCGCGCCCGAGACGATGGTTGCTGCAGTAACCGCAAAGCACAGCTGAAAGAAGAAGAAGGCGTAGAGAGGCAATCCAAAGGCGTTTTTGTCCAAACCACTGAGCAGGAATCCCTCGCCTCCGATGAACGCATTGCCTCCACCGAACATGAGTCCGTATCCAAGCGTCCAGAACCCAATGACCGTGAGGCCAAAGACGATGAAGTTCTTGGCGAGGATGTTGACGGTGTTTTTGGCGCGACAGAGCCCGCTCTCAACGAGGGCGAATCCTGCGTTCATAAAGAAGACAAGGAATGCCGCCAGCAGCACCCAGATCGTGTCGACAATGTACTTGGTCTGAGGATCCACCCAATACTGGTACCAAGCCTATGTTTCTAGGCGGTTAACGGAGGGTAAAGCGGGTGCAACTTCAGCGGCTTAGAGTTCGATGCGAGAGGGCATGTAGGACTGCGAGTCAGCCTGTTCGGCGTTTCTCGGGCCCGTGAGCTCATCGGCACTGACGAGCTCCCCAGCCTTCTCACGCCCCACAAGCTCGGTGAGTCGCACAACCTCGCTCGCCGATGCCGCGCTCCACTGCGTCGGCACTTTGTATAGCGAGGAGAGCTTCACGTTCTTGCCATGGATGCTCAGCGCCTTTTCCAAAAGGCTGCGAGCCTGCTCGTGCACTTCTTTCACGTAGAGCTTGGCGGCGAGCTCGCCCAGGTGGGGCGGGACTGGCGCTCGCATAAGTGCCACCCAAAACTCGCGCTGCATATCCGCTTTGCGAAATCCGGCAGCAGTAGACCAATACGGATGTTCCAGGCGAACCACGTCGTCAAAGCGCTCATCGGCGAGGATCAGAAGATTCGCCTTGGCTTCGACATCTCGCCCCATTTGGCTCTCTGGCAATCGAATCGCAATCGCGTCGAATTGGCGCCTTGGAATGTCCCCCAAGTAGAAGTGGGCCATCACCCCAAAGTAGTTGTCGTCATCAAATAGACGCCGCCCGCGCTCTTTGCTCGTGAAGTAGAGAATCGTCTCGTCGAGTTGCTTCTCCGCGGCGGCAAAATCCTTGGCTTCCACCAAGACGTAGCCCCGACGTGCCATCGCTTCGAGTCGATTGGCCTTGGACAGAGTTGGTACTGCCAACATCGCATCGAGTGCTGTGAGCGCTTCGCCCCAACGTTCGTGCTCGGCGAGAAGTGCAGCGGCGCGAATGCGGCCATCGATGCCTTCTTCCCCACTGCCCTTTCGATTCGCCAGTGCTTGGTAGCGTGCAACGGCTTCATCAACACGGCCGAGCGCCTCGAGTGCGAGACCTGCATTGTAAATGGATGGCGGTGCCAACGACGATTCGGCAAAGTCGGCGATCACTTCGTCGTACAAGGCGATAGCAACTTCGTAGTTCCCAAGTGCGAGGGAATCGTTCGCTTCATCAAAGAGCCCGCGCGCATCGCGTGCAATGACTTGCTCGTTGCCGTCTTCATCGCGAATCACTTCGATGCGCATTGGCTCAACAACAATGACATCGCGCTCGTCTTCCGTCTCTTCTTCGGGAGTTGGCGCAACATCGGTGGTGTCCTCGACAGGTTGCACCGATGCAACCGTGTTTGCCGTTGGCGCAGTTGCACGTTTGGATGCGGGACCACAGGCCGCACTAAGAAGAAGTGCAAAGGAGAGAGCGATGCGTCGAGACGTTTGTGTCACTTCACAAATTGTAGCCGAAAACGTGTCGCCGAAAGAGGGATCACTTTTGGCAATCACTTTGCGAGTCGATGAAACACATGTTTGCCCCGATACAAGTTTGTGGTGGTCACATGTCATACGGATTTGGTATCCCCGCACGTAGAGTTTATGAAGGTCGCGTTTACTTACAATCTCCGTCGAACGGATTCTGAAGAAGAAGCCGAATTCGATACCGCAGAAACTGTCGATGCCATTACGAGTGCTATCGAAAATGCTGGGCACGAGGTTGAAAAGTTAGAAGTCTCAGGCGCCGCTTCCAGTTTGATGGAACGGCTTGAGAGCGCAGACCCAGACATCGTCTTCAACCTTGCAGAAGGTAGTGGCGGTCGCATGCGTGAGGCCTTCTACCCTGCTCTCTTCGAAGAGATGGGAATGGTCTATACAGGGTCTGACGCCTACACCATGGCGCTCACCTTAGACAAATTCTTAACCAAGCTTGTGCTTGAACGACAGGGCATCGACACCCCTCGCGCAGAACTCGTCACCAAGTCCAACTTGGACCGAATGTGTGAAGGCGGCGCTCGCCTCGCATTCCCAATTATCATCAAGCCAAACTACGAAGGCTCATCCAAAGGCATTGGTGAAAACTCTGTCGTGCGCGGCCTTGGCGAGCTTGAGCCGGCACTAAAGCTCGCCATCAAAGCATTCCCCGAAGGCATCCTCATCGAGGAATACATCGAAGGCACCGATGTCGCGGTCGGCTATATTAATGGCGTCGGTCACGATAGTGGCCTTCTTCAGCCGGTCGAAACGCTCTACGACCTAACGGCTTCCGATACCTTCAACATCTACGACTTTCGCCGCAAGAACCTCGAGCCCGGCTCGGTTCACCTGCGCTGCCCGGCAGAAATCCCCCGAGATGTGGCTGCACGACTTCGCGCCATCTCTCATAAGGCCATCGACGCACTCGGTCTAAAGGATGTTGCGCGCCTCGACTTCCGCATCAGCGAAGACGGTCGAATTTATCTGCTCGAAGCGAACGCCCTGCCCTCGCTTGCAAGCGACTCCTCACTCTTTGCGGCAACGTCGCAACTTGGCTTGAGTTACGAAGCCACCGTAGCGAGCGTTCTCAACTCTGCGGCACTGCGTGGCAATGTAGCCACGGCCAACGAGCTCGGCATGCGCCGCAAGCGACGCGGTCGTCATCGACCAATTCGCGTCGGCTTCACATACAACGTCAAGCGCGAGAACGAAGGTGACGAGCAGGCCGAGTGGGATCCACCCGAGACCATTATTGCCATCTCGAATGCGCTCGCTCGCCAAGGTCACATCGTTGTGCACCTTGAAGCGACACAAGACTTGCCTCGAGTTCTCGCCGAAGCCGATGTCGACCTCATCTTCAACATTGCTGAAGGGGTGGCCGGACGAAATCGCGAGGCTCAGGTTCCCGCGCTCTGTGAGCTTCTGGGTATTCCGTACACGGGTTCCGACTCGGCGACCCTCGCCATCGCGCTCGACAAGGCCCTTTGCAAGAAGGTGCTCAGCCAGCACGACATTCTCACTCCAGGTGGAATGCTCATGGAGACGGGTCGCGAGCGCCTCGATCCGGACCTCCGCTTCCCACTTATCGTCAAGCCCAATGCCGAGGGCTCGTCCAAGGGCATCGGAACGGCCTGTGTGGTCGATAACGAAGAAGAGCTTCGCAAGATCGTCGCCGAGACAATCGAGCGCTACCACCAGCCCGCTCTCGTCGAAGAATACATCACGGGTCGCGAGTTCACGGTTGGGCTACTCGGTGGCAAGCGGCCGCGGGTTTTGCCTCCGATGGAGATTCGCTTCCTCGACAGCAAGAACGAGCGCCCGGTTTACGACTATGTCGTCAAGCAAGAGTGGCGCAAGCACGTCGAGTATCAGTGCCCAGCAAAGGTCACCGATGCCGAGCTCAAAGCCATCGAGAAGATTGGCCGCGCAACGTTTGCGGCACTCGATTGCCGCGACTTCGCTCGCGTCGACATCAAGATGACGGATGATGGCCGTATCTACGTATTTGAGGTCAACCCTCTCCCTGGAATGACCCCGGGCTACTCCGACCTCGTGCTCATCTCGAGCGCCTGCGGGATGGATTACGACCAGCTCATGGCTGAAATCACGGTTGGTGGCTTCCGTCGCCTCCGCGAGAAAGAGCGCCGCGAGCGCCAGAACGACACGGCGGAGCAGCTTGAGCTTGAGTCCCAAAAGACGGCCGAGCAGAAGGCTGCAAAGGCGCAAGTCGCTCGCAAGCGTCGGGCAAAGCGCCAGCGCCAAGCGGCAAAGGCCGACGTCGTCTCCAAAGCCGCGGCAGTCTCGACGACCACACACTAGTTCAGCCGACGACCAAACATCGCTCCGAAGGCGCCCTCGCAATTGCGATGGGCGCTTCGTTCGTTTCGGGCTCAAAATCCCCGCACCGTGGCTCTGAGCGCATCGTGGTAGTTTGGAACGGTGAAAGTCGGAACGCGCATGACAATCGCGACCTCAGTGGTCGTGGCGCTCACGCTGGCCATCTATGCCGCCATCGACCTGCGGGCATCGCGGGCCGAGCGCGCAAGTGCCCTGCGCCGCAATATCGAGGATGTGGCGGTCGCACTTCGCTACCAGGTCGAATCGGCCGGAACTCGAGCGGTGCTCGCCAAAGCTGACAAGCGGGCGACGGCCATGTCGGCAGCGATTGCACCGCTCTCGGTCTCGTTGCTCTCGGCCGAACGCGCAGACCTCAACAGCGAGCGAGGCAAACGGGTGAATGCCTTTATGGAGGGGGGCAGCAACTACCTCTTTGCCAACCAAGACAACCAAGTCACGTATTCGCTGCCCCTGCGCGAGACCTCGACGACACAACTGGAAGGCTATTCGATTCTCGGCGCTATCGAGGTGACTGGCGACTCGACGTTCTTGGACGAAGCATTTGCCGTCGACCTGCGCCGAACCATCCCGGTGCTGATAGGAATTGTTCTTACCGTCTACCTAGCGGTGTTCTTTCTCATCCGCTCACTCGTAAGTGATCCGATTGCAAAGCTTCTAACCGGTGTCGACGACGTTGCGCATGGCGATTTGAGCCGAGTCTTGCTAGCAGAGCGCGAAGATGAGATTGGTGATTTGGCAGCGCGCTTCAACGAGATGACCTTCTCGCTTCGAGAGTCGAGGAACGAGACGAAACGCCACACAGAGACGAGAACCGCCCTCGAGCAGAGGCTCTTTCAGACGGAGAAGCTCGCGACGATCGGCCAAATTGCCGCAGAAATCGCCCACGAAGTAGGCACGCCGCTCAACGTGATTTCGGGTCGGGCGAAGGGCATTTCCAAGAAGGCCACCAACGTCGAAGCGGTTAAGAAAAATGCCACCATCATTGCCGAGCAAGCCGCGCGGATTACTCGCATCATTCAACGGCTGCTCGACTTCTCGCGTCGAAAAGTTGGAGCCGAAGAGAGCGAACTTGTAAACGTAAACGAGCTGGCGCTCAGCACGATGGAGTTTCTGGAGAGCAAGCTCAGCGCCGCGCATGTGAAACACACTCTCAGTCGCGAAGAAGCCCTGCCGCCCATCAAGGCCAACCCCGACCACATCTTGCAGGTGCTCACCAATCTCGTGCTCAACGCGACCGAAGCCATGAGCAAAGAGGGTGGCAAGCTCGACGTCGAGACCGCGATCGTGACTCGGCGGCGCCCTGGCCTTGAAGTCGCTCCCGAGATGCCGACGGTTGTTGTCAGTGTTAGCGACACGGGCCCGGGCATTCCCGAAGCCGACCGCGACAAGATTTTTGAACCCTTCTACAGCTCAAAGACCCGAGAAGGCGGCACCGGGCTCGGCTTGGCCGTCGTGCATGGCATCGTCAAATCGCATGATGGTTGGGTGGAGATTACCGATGCACCAGGCGGCGGTACCTGCTTCTCCGTATACTTCCCTGCAGCAGATGCGAGCGGCGAGCTCGCCACCTAGGCCCATGTCGTTGTAGGCCCCGAAACAAATCCATGACCTCCGCTCCCACACTTTCCCTACGCCGCAGTGCCAAAATCTTGGTGGTCGAAGACGACGATGCCATGCGCGATTTGCTCGTCGAGGAGCTCAGCGACGAAGGCTTTGATGTGCTTTCCGCCGGTGATGGACGAGCGGGTGTCGACCTCGTTCTCACCCATCCGGTCGACCTTGTGATCACCGACTTGCGAATGCCCGATGTAGACGGCTTCGACCTCATTCGCGATGTGAAGGCCACACGGCAAGCGCCGCACATCGTCATGATTACCGCCTTTGGCTCCATTGAAACTGCGATTAAGGCAGTGAAGCTCGGTGCGTTTGACTACATCACCAAGCCCTTTGAGTTTGAAGAGTTAATTATTGTCGCCGACAAAGCGCTCAACGACCGCAAGCTGCACCGCCATATCGAGCACCTTCAGCGCGAAGTAGAAGGCAAGTATCGCTTTGGGAACATCATTGGCGAGAGCGAAGCCATGCAAGAAGTGCTTGGGCTTGTCACGCGCATCTCCACCTCCGACGCCTTTGTGCTCATCACCGGCGAGAGCGGCACCGGCAAAGAACTTATCTCAAGGGCGATTCACTACAACTCGGCGCGGGCAAGCCAACCCTTTGTCGCAGTCAACCTGGCAGCGGTGCCAAGCCAGCTCATTGAGAGCGAGCTCTTTGGCCACAAAAAGGGCGCCTTCACAGATGCTCACTCCGACCGCGACGGCCTCTTTCGGCAAGCCAACGGCGGCACACTCTTCCTGGACGAAATCGGCGAACTCGCGCTCGAACTACAGGCCAAACTTTTGCGCGTCTTGCAAGAGCAAGAGATTCGTCCGGTCGGGTCGACCAAGGTCGAGAGAGTCGACGTCCGCGTCGTTGCCGCCACCAACAAAGACCTCGAAGAGATGATGAGCCAAGGAACCTTTCGCGAGGACTTGTACTACCGGCTCAACGTCATTGATGTCCGCCTGCCACCACTGCGAAATCGCGTTGATGACATTCTGCCCATCGCCGAGCACATGCTTCTCCAGCACGCGGGAAAAACGGGTGCCAAGACTCCCATTGCGCTCAGCCCAGAAGCCCAGCGTGTGCTTCTGAGTTACCGGTGGCCGGGCAATGTTCGCGAACTCCAGAACACCATCGAGCGCGGCATCGCGCTTTGCACAAGTGGGAGCATCGAGCCGACCGACCTGCCCCAAGCCGTTCATCACAAACGCGACATTGACTACTTGGCACCAGCGGTGTCTCGGCACCTTTCGATGGCTGAGCTTGAGCGCGACTTCATACTGCTGGTGCTTGACGATGAGAGCGGCAACAAGACCAGAACCGCACAAAGGCTCGGCCTGGATCGCAAAACCCTGTATCGCAAGCTCGAAGAGTTTGGCAAGCGCGACAAAAGCTAGCGATTCAGGCTTTTCAAGACGCAGCCCAGGGTTGGCATCACACTTCCCGGCCAGCTAGGATGCCGCTCTGTGAGCACCAAGGCCACCCTCATTCGCACTCCGTTGTTCGCCGCCCATCAGGCTGCCGGCGCCCGCCTCATCGACTTTGGAGGTTGGGAGATGCCCGTGCAGTACAAGCTCGGCATTCTAAAAGAGCATCGCAGCGTTCGTGAAAACGTAGGTCTCTTTGATGTCTCTCACATGGGCGAAGTTTCGCTGCGCGGGCCAAAGGCTGCCGCTGCGGTGCAAGCTCTTGTCACAGGTGATTGCAGCAAACTCGACGACGGCGCCGCACTCTACACATTGATGTGCTTGCCTCATGGCGGCATTGTCGACGACTGCATCGTCTATCGCCGCAGCGAGACTGACTACCTAATTATTCTAAACGCTTCGAATCGTCAGAAGGACCTCGCTTGGATTCGAGAGAACGCAGGCGGCTCAGAGATTGTCGATGAAAGCGATGCAACCGGGCTTATCGCCGTGCAAGGGCCGCATGCCGTTGAACTCGTCAATAGCCTCTCAAGCGCCGACCTCGCTAGCGTTGGGCGCTTTCGCTTTGCCTCAGAAGAAATCGCAGGCGTTACATGCATGGCTGCTCGCACGGGTTACACCGGCGAAGACGGCTTTGAGATCGCCTGCCCAGCCGATGCAACCGAGAGCGTTTGGAATGCGCTTCTCGAAAAGGGGGAGTCGCTTGGCGTTCAACCCATTGGCCTTGGCGCCCGCGATACCCTCCGCCTAGAAGCAAAGCTAAGCCTTTACGGCAATGACATCGACGAGACCACCACGCCGTACGAAGCCTGTCTTGGGTGGGCTGTGAAACTCGACTCGGGCCCCTTTATTGGCAGCGAGGCGCTAGCCAAGCAAAAGGCCGAAGGTGTGGCGCGCAAGCTTGTCGGATTTACCCTCGAGGGCCGCGGCATTGCCCGTCACGACTACAGCATCGTCGATCGAACCCTACCGGAAGGTGCCCAAGAGCTTGGCAAAGTCACAAGCGGTACCAAAGGCCCAACGGTCGACAAGGCGATTGGCTTGGGCTATGTACCCGCAGCCTACGCAAAGGCTGGCACTACATTCACCGTCGATTGCCGAGGCAAAGACATTCCCGCTACGGTCCACAAGGGCCCTTTCTACAAACGGAGCTAACCAATGGCTGAAATTCCTGCAGACCTTCACTACACAAAAGAACACGAGTGGCTTCGAGCCAAAGACGGCGTCTACCAAGTGGGCATCACCGCCTTCGCCGTCGAGCAACTTGGCGACGTGACCATGGTGGAACTTCCAGAGGTCGACGATGTGATCGAAAAAGAGCAGGTCTTCGGAACTGTTGAGAGCGTCAAAGCGGTCTCCGATTTGTACGCGCCGCTCAGCGGCAAAGTTACTCGCATCAATGAGTCGCTCGAAGACGCTCCAGAAGCCGTCAACGAAACGCCCTACTCGGACGGATGGCTTGTTGAAGTGGAAGCCAGTGATCCAAATGCTCTCGACGATTTGATGAACGCCGAGGCCTACGCAGCATTCTGCGCCGAAGACTAGTGCTTGTCCAAGCGTCATCGTGACCGCTGAGCATCCACGAGTCGCCTATCCGCACTGCCCGAAGTGCGGAGCGAGCGGCTTTGCGTCCACTGGTGCCAACCGTCTTTGGTGCGCCCAATGCGACTTCGCTTGGTACTTCAATGTTGCGGCTGCGGTAGATGTCATCATTCGCAACGCGGCCGGTGAAATTCTGCTTACCCGCCGAGCTCGAGCGCCACATCTGGGAACACTCGATTTGCCGGGCGGCTTTGTCGATGCAGGCGAGTCTCTCGAAGAGGCCGCCCGACGCGAAGTGCTCGAAGAAGTGGGAATCGCCTTGGGGGACCTCGCGTACCTGAGCTCATTTCCCAACGAGTACGCCTTTGGTGGCGTGATTTACCACGCACTTGACGTGGTCATGACAGCAGATGTGAGGACGGAAGCGCTATTGGCTGGAGATGATGTGGCGAGTGCCAAGTTTGTGGCTCCTCATTCAATCGATTTAGCTGAGGTGGGGCTCGATTCCACGCGAGCAGCACTGAGCCTCTACATAGCCGGGCTCTAGAGCGCGGATTGTAGTGGCGTAGTTTCCCGATCCACGTGGGCCAATCCGTTTTTGCCATTTAATGTGCGCTTGCGCATAGTGCAGACTCTTCTTAGGAATTCCCCCTAGCAGGCTCACAGCCCTCCTCGATGGCAAAACTCGTTGACGGCTTCCGCGTTTGTCGACTACACAGGAGCGGTATGAGACGACTTGTTACGATGCTCACCCCACTTGCACTTCTTGTGGCTGCCCAAACCAGTGCGAGTGCTCAACCTGGCACGGCTCCACCGCCACCGACAGCGCAACCTGCCCCGCCGGCACCGGTCGCGCCTCCTGTGGCGACACCGCCAGCTCCGGCTGCGGGAAGCCAAGGTGGAGTCTGCTATGGCAACCAAACGTGCAATCAGGGTCTCACCTGCGAGCCTGCAAGCAATCAGTGTCTGCAGCCTCCAGCGCCAGCTCCACAAACTCCACCGCCCGCGCCATATCCGCAGGGAGGCTATGTCCCACCGCAAAGCGCACCGCCGGCACCGGCCGCCTACCCCAATGGTGGCTACGCGCCTCCGCCGCCTATGCCACCACCAATGCAACCTACGACAGAGGTCGGGTTTGAGCACAACCAGGGTGTGATGGTTGGTGTTGGCTTGGGACTCTCAAGTCTGAGCTGCGAAGGCTGCGACGATTCCCAAGGCGGCCTGGGCTTCGACGTTAACCTAGGTGGTTTTATGAACCCTCGCCTTGCCCTCATGTACGACGCAAGCGGTTGGTTCGACAGCGAAGACGAGTTCACGCAATCGATCACCCTTCATGCCTTCGCCGTACAATACTGGGTATCCCCAAAGTTCTGGCTAAAGGGCGCCCTGGGAATCGCGAATGCGCGAATTAGCTTTCGCGGAGAATCGGAATCGGAATCCGGCACGGGTGTTGGTGGTGGACTGGGCTTTGAGATCATGCAAAGCGGCAACTTCGCTCTTGATCTATCCGGTCGATTCAATCGGGTGAGCATCAATGATGACAGCGGCACAACCCTCAACTTTGTAATCGGCGCGCGCTGGAAGTAGCGTTTGGCGTCGCGCTAGCGCTGGCGGAAGATCTTCCATCCGCTGCGCGGCGCACCCACTTGAAAGTGGAAGCCAAAGCTAAACGTAATAAGCCCCGACGATGCAATGAGTCCGCTCGGAGGGTTGGGAAACGGCTGTGCTCGCTCAAATGCGGCCACGGCTTCCGAATCCAAAAAGTCGACGCCGGATTCTTCAATGACAACGACCTTTGAGAGCTTGCCACCAGGCTGAAGCGAAACTTCGAGCACGGTCACCCGGTCCTTAGTTCCATACACTTTGCCCGTTGGGTCACGACGGCTGTAGACCTCGCCTGGGTGCCAGTTCTGGGCAACTTGGCGCTTCATACGATTGAAGAAACTCGCGAACTTCCACTTCTTGGTGTTGAGCGCAGTGAAGTCGCCCGACTCAACGCCGTCGAGCTTATCTACCGAGCCACCCCCAACAACCCGCGTGATCGTGTCTTGGCTCGGCCGCAAGTTGGGAACACCCGTTTGGCCCACACCTCCGCCTTGGGCGGCCTCCTGGGCATCCTGGGCCTCCTGCCCAGACACGGATTGGGCGCCATCCCCTCGCTTGGCAGCAAGTCCATTGGCCGCCAGTGCATCAACTCCTGAGAGGTCGCCCTCCGTCATCCGCGATCGAAACTGCAGCTCGCGCATGGCAAGTAACGCCGACTCTGCTTGCGACTCTCCGCTGCCCTCACCTTCGGCCTCTTTTGAGTCTAAGAGTTTTTCCAGAACCTCTTCACCCGATGGCTCAGCAGCTTCCAGGAGTTCCTTTGCAGCTTCAGCGACGGCAAGTTCTTTGGGTGACGGCTTGGCCACCATCTCCTCGGTACTGCCACGAGCCACCGTCTCTTTCTCCGCATGCGAGTCGAACTCGGAGAGAAACCGCGCCTTGTCAGGAACCGCTTCGAGCGCAGGTGCGGTGACCTCGATGACTTGACCTCGCTCCATTGGATTGCTGGTGGCGGCCTGGGCCTCTTCCACCTTTTCTTGCACCTCATCGTCGAGCAGCTTTGCGAGCTCCAACTCGTCTTGCTCGGGCACCTCCAACATCGGCATCGGCTCTAGCTGCGCGATGTCTTCCGGCGAGAGAAAGGCCAACGCATCTGTCTCGCTTGGAGCGTCTTCTAGCCCATCGCAGAGAAGCCAATCAAACTGGAAGTCACGAGCAACAGAAGCGATGCAGGTGTCACTTTTTAGACCGGGCATGGTGCAACCCAATTGCCGTGCGGCCAAGGCCAACGAGGCATCTGCCCAGCAGCTAAACTGCGCCTCGGGCACAGCTACCACCTCTGTGAGATCCACCGACGAGCGGGACGCGCGCGGCTCAAAGCCCACAGTTGCCGACGCGAAAATCGTTGCATGGATTGCCAGTGAAGCCACCGCAACCGCCACGATGGCTCCGCTCTGAGATGAGCGCCGGCGGGCATTTTGCGATGTAGTCACTGGCGAATATTCCGTCCTGGATACTCGGTATTTTAGCAGCCCTTGGCGCCAGAGCAGAGCGTTGTTTCACGGCCCTGAGCGTTGAGGCACTGCCCAGAGCGTTGTGGCACTGCCCAGAGCGTTGTGGCACTGCCCAGAGCGTTGAGGCACTGCCCTGAGCACTGCCCAGAGCGTTGAGGCACCGCCCAGAGCGTTGTGGCACGTGCCTCATCGAATGCTCTCTATCGAATCAGGGGGTTGCGAAAATAGTAGGGGGCAATCACGCTAACGCGATCGCGCCCGGCAAGCAGTGCCTTGGGAGGCGCGCCAAACGGCCCGGCGGCCTTGAACGCGCGCATCGCCTCCTTATCGAACGCCCTAAACTCGCTGGACTTGTCGACGGTAAGGCCATGTACATTTCCAGAGGCATCAAGACGGAACCGCAAAACAACTTCGCCCTGCTCTAGCGCGATTGCCAGCTTGCGGGGAAATTTTAGCTGCTTGTCGATTCTCCGATACATGGCGTAGAAGTACGGATTGGAGCGCGTGGCGCGTGTTGTCGCAGCTCCGCGGTTTTCGCTGGAGCCATCCGTTGCTGCTCGGCCCGCTGCGCCCTGTGCCGCTACGCTCTTGCCACGGATGCCGCTGGCGCCCAAGCCTGTTTCACCGCCCGCCGACGAGGCCCCCAGATCGAATGGACTGCTTCGCGTGCGCGTTGAAAGCTCGGCAGCGCTCGCCCACTGTGTCGCCTTTCCCCTCTCAGAATTTTCCGTAGAGACACGTCCCTCGGCGCGCCTCGGTGCCTCCGGATTGGGTACGGCAACCGCAACCCGACGCTCTCGAGTCGCTCTTGGCGCAGAATCAAAACGCGGATCGGCCGAAAGCCATTCTCGACCATCGGAGCCAGGTGCCCCACCTTCGCCCGTCCCGGTGTCGGCCCCCACCCGGTCCGCATCTTCGCCCGCTTTGCCGATCGTCTTAGCGACTTTGCGATTCGAGAACCCCGAGGAAGCCGCCCGCTCAAGTGACTCCGGAGTCGTCTTGCCTTGGGGTGACTCACTCGCGTGCTTCGCCTGAACTTGCTTGTTGTGGTTCCAAAGCGCACTACTTCGCACGGCATGGTCACTGCGCTCGCTGGCGGTTGCCGTGCCAGCGATACCGGGCGCCAGGCGTCCTCCTTTGCTTCCCGGCGCAATCACCCGACTTGGAGTCGCAGCACCATCTTCTTCGGGCCACACCGCATCAGCTCCGGGGAGCACCACTCGCTCAAGGTTGGAGGGCAAGGTCACAAGACTCACCGTTGCCAAGGAGATCGGTTCCGACGGCAAGGCTGACAGCTGCAGGGGTTCGGAGCTTGGGTGCTCGTCATCAACGCGACTCTCGGGCCCAGGCGTTCCCTGCCAAACCAGAAAAAGCGCAGCGTGTGCGAGCGCGGCGACTCCTAGCGCCCGTCCTGCCCACCTGTGTTTTCCGCGCACCACGATACAAGTATGAACTGCCTAGGCGAAGGACACCACTCCTTCTCGCGCGACTCAGACGGCGCAGATCGAGATGACACCGCCACACCCGACGTCCACGTCGATACGGCGTTTTGTCGTCTTAACCCATTCAAACTCTTGCGGGTTTAACGGCCCCAAGGGAGTCGTCCGCACATGGGGATTTGACTTCACATTGTTAATGGTCGCCGACATGGTGTTAAAGATTTCACTCATCGTCTCGACGGAATCTTCACTTGCTTCGTTGGAGGCAAGCTGCTCTTGCACTTCATCTTCCGGCAGCATCATCAACATGCATGCGAGCTTCACCGTGGCTTCGATGTCGGAAATCATCGTTCCAACCAAGAGCCCATCGTCATCGTGGAGTTCTGCTCGAAAGAAGGTTCCGTCGGTGAAGTCGACGTGCTTGCTGCGCTCCTTGAGGGCAATTTCCTCGCCGACCAACGTTTCCAACGACTGACGCATCGCCGTCTTTGTCGGCGGCCGCATCCGTTTCGCGGGTCGCTGGGGTTTCTCTTGATCGCTGCCTCCCGCTTCGTCCACGCCCGCCTCACCGCTCTCATCGTCAGAGCTCTCATCATCTGTGCTTGCCTCGTCTGTGCTTGCCTCGGCAGGTGAATCCGCAGCCTCCGCAGCCAAATTCTCATCCTCCGCATTCGCCTCGCCGGTCTCGGCCGGGCTGTCATCGTTCGAGCTTGCCTCGACGGGCTCGGGTGTAGATTCGGACGCCGAACTCTCATCGTCTCCATCGGCCTCGGCAGCCTCAACGGAGCTGTCATCGCTCGAGCTTGCCTTGGCACGCGCAGGCGCAGATTCGGCAACCGAGCTCTCATCGTCCGCACTCGCAGGTGTGGGCGCGGATTCGGAAACGCTATCGCTCTTCGAAGAACTCTCCTCTTCCGGAGAACCAGAAGAACTCTTACCCTGCGAAGGACCACGAGCGTTGGCTTTGGCTTTGGCCTCGGCCGCAAAGGCTTCCGCTTCGGCAGGATCCATTCCCAGCTTGGCTTCCAAGGCACTCACCTTTTCCGTGAGGCTCTCGATAAGTGCAGCCATTTTCTCAAACTGATCGCCCCCATGTTCCAACGCATCAAGCCTCTCCTGTAGTTTGGATTGGGAACGTTCCAACACCCCCACGGCTTTGCGAGAGGCGCCGCCCTCCGCTTGGCCACCGCTTCGAACAACATCCGAGGCCCTGGCATTCGCAAGCGAGAGAATTCGAACCATCTCGACATCAAGCCACTCGCCCTTCCACAACTCATACGCCTCGGCTGGCGCTTCGTCGCTCATCAGGCGCTCTGTCAATTCAACCATCTCGCTCAGCTCGGGAACGGCGCGCATATGACGGCCAATCAGGCTGGCACCCTCAATTTTTTGCTTCACCGGTTGGTGAAGATGGCGACCAAAGGGCACAAGACGCTCGACTTCCAAGACCCAATCGCCTTCGCTTTGCGTCAGTCGTTTTAGGCTTGTCCCCAGTCCAGTTTCGCTCATACCCAGATCACCACAGAAGGTTGCAGTACTCGGTTCGGCCATCCGCCCAACATCTGAAGGCCTGCCCAGGCCCTTGCGATTTCGCGGCCGCAACGGCACACTCGCCCATGGAAGTGCTTCCTGGACTGGTGCTGGGCTTGGTCTTCAAAACCAATGGTGCGTCGCGTGAGCGTCCGTACGGGGGGTTCGATTCCCCTGCATTTCCGCCATAGAGCCCTAGGGCTCTTAGTTGGCGGTTTGGCCTGTCGGTAATGTGTCGGTAGTCGGTGCCGAGTTTTCCAGCAAACCAATCGCCTGTTCTTTCGCTCCGTGAGCAAGGTGCATGTACTTCAGCGTGGTCGTGAGGTCCGAGTGCCCTGCCAATTCTTGAATGACCTTTGCCGGTGCACCACGCATCGCGCAATACAATAGGCCCATGGGGTTCAAACGCAGAATAATTGTACGCAAGGGTGTCTGCCGAGAGCCCACGCACCTTAGGGACGCAAAATACAACTGCCTGATACCTGGCTGTTACCGCTACAGCCAGCCACATATTCACGACGTTCTCCGCAACTGTTACCGGTGCAGGCGAATCTATCGACAAGGGCGCTCCGACCTTCTCGCTGGCTATTACGCCTATGGAGGATTTGCCGAAGCAGTGCAGGCCGACTGGCTTAGGAACGTCTGCACCACTTGCTATTCCAAGGTGCGTAAACCTGGGCACCCGTTCGGGTCCAATGCCGAGGAATCTGTCGAAAAACGGCCAAAAATACTGCGCACCAGACGCCACGATCCATGGTGGGAAGCAACTCTTGAAGCATTCGGGCACCAATGCGCCTACTGCGGAGTAGAGGGCGAGGAGCTAACAAAGGATCACAAGATCTCACTTCGTCATGGCGGCACAGATCACCCCACGAACCTGATACCCGCCTGTCGATCCTGCAATTCTCGGAAAGGCGCAAAATCCGACGATCAGTACCGGCGATGGCTTAAACGTGAACTCGTGGCCGAAAGGCTAGAGTGGCAAGAGGTCTCACCTGGCATCGTCAACCGACAAACTCTTACGGCTCATCGACCGCTAGTAGCGCCAAATCAAGCAGACACTAGGAACCCGCGCGAGCGTGGTCTGGATGCCAGTCTCGATTGTCGACCACTTGAGCTGCAAGGAGTTCGCTTCAGTCTGGCTATAGATTTGCAGTCAAACCTAGCGTACCTGTCAGCCTCTAAAGACAGTCTCGCATCACCAGAGATCCTAACGGGGCAAGACCCTTCATGGGGTATCGGAGGTTGGAAAGGGTCAGAACTTCACTTAGCAGTTGCGCAGCTGACCCCTGCCATACATGAACTTGCAGGCGCGTGTGCAGGCGCCACCGCGTTGCAGGCCATTCCACCTCGCAAGTCAGCGTATGGGCTACTGTGGCCCACAGAAGAGCGGGATACTGCGATATCCAAGATACAAGCAGCGCATTCGGCTATCGCCTGTGAGCTCAGCGAACGGAAGCCACCGAAGCACAGCCCGCCGACTCGCTCATAACCCCATACTCCTATCATCGAGCGGTGCTAATAAGCTGCCTCCGACCGCTGAGAGATGCTTCGAAGACTCAAGTGATTGGACAGAACTGGCAAGAGAGTATCTGCGCCAACTCTGGTGAGGGCCTGGCTCGTCTGGCTCTCATTGTTGCGCAGTTCCAGGTCTAAGGCCTCAAGTGAGAGTTCTGACAAGTGTGCGTGAATGCCCTGATTTCGAAGTACTCGGTCGACATCAACTATCGCAGCTTTGAGACAAGCAGCTCCAACATCGCGGCGCGCATCCGGCCCCACTCCAAGCCACCGCAGCCCCGAGTTGATAGAACGAACGACGTCCCCAAGTAGGTGCGGCGACTCCCCAAGATCGAACCTGGCTCCAAGCAGCCATTCGAGTGCGAGGCACTGTGGCATCGGATGTGGCGTCGGCACGTCCGTGAAGAGAATCATCGGCAACTCCCTTCGAACCATTTGGTCAGCAAGTGACTCAAGAGCATCGATCGCCACCATCCTTCTTCCTATGCGTTTTCGCTCGTCGGCCTTATCAAAAATTGAAGATGAAGTTGTGGCTTCTTCGCAAGAGTTCCAAACCTTCAGATAGTCCGCCTCAAGAGTACTTTCTATGTCTTCTGATAGGAGTCGCCCGCGCTCGAGCCATAGGTTGGCCTCGGTCATTCTGCCATGAGTGAACACAACTGCCGCACTCCAGGTAATCACCAAGTTGCAGTCGGCAATCGGCATTTCCTCCACTCCTAGCTTTATCCTCGATGCCTCCTCTGACTTCATTAATGAAGCTATGCAGAGAGCGACGACGATACCAAATCCGACAACGACAGTGAGCCAGCTGAAGGGACCATGTCCAGCCGTCACGACTTCGGCAAGGCTGCCAAGGCTGAACAATAGGGATAGTACTGCGACGGCGAAAACCACACGATTGAGCCTGTCAGATGCATGCGCGTCTTCATCCAAGTCGACTGTGTCGATCACCTCCATCACGCTTCGCAATGATGACGCAGCAGCCTCCGTGCGCTTTTGCAGGCGCTCGATCTCTCTCACCTTTTCCTTGAGAGAAGCAAGGCTGCCGACTCCTTGAAGCTCTTTGGCTCCTTCATCTAGGAGCTCTTGATAATAGTCGTTGAGGGCGCCGGCGGCATCAATCCGCAGCTGAGCAGCAACCAGCTCAGCACGCGCCACTCTTCGACCAAGAAATCGTGACAGATGCGCTGACGGTTGCCGACTCATGAAGTTCTTTGCAGGAACAAACGGAGCTAGCGCTGCCAGCCGTTTTGCCCAAGCTGAGTAGAACAAGACACCGTTTTCCAGCCAGCCCAACTGCGTTCTAATGGCCGCGATATCAGGATCATCATTGTTGGCTGCCCGCATACTAAAGAATACCCTGAGCTTGACATCTTCGTTCCTGCGCTTCTGCTGAGTATTACTTGGTCCACCACTTCGCCTATCATGCAAAGGCCTTGCTACACCTTCAAGCCACCATGCATTAGTTGGCTGTTCCATGATGGGCTGTTCCTCTTGACAAAGATGCCGTGCCGCCTGTCCGGCACCGACAGCCTTGTCGCAAACGCGGCCAGGGACTACCCAACGTTTGATGCAAGGCCACCCTGCTGACGATTGGTGATGTGCTCGAGGAGGTGGCGCAAGTGCTCGAGGATATCCAACAGCAGGCAGAAGCTCGCGAAGTGAGCAAATCACCAAGCACAAACAAGTAGCTAGCTCGGTGGCAGGTCGCTATCGTCTTCGAACCCATGGCGAGAACTATCTATTCTGTTGGACTTGAGATTCCTGAGGATTCCATTGAGCACTTCGACTATGAGGACGAAGTATCGCTATGCGATGCTGACATCATCATATTCGATCCGGACTATGGTGATGATTGGCCAAGAAGCTTGTCGGGCATGTTTCAAGGCAAGCCTAGTCTTAGCGAGACCTCGTCTTTCAAGCTTCGCCAGGCTACCCAGTTCTGGAAGAAGGAGCTGCTAGACGCCTGCAATGCGGGCAGGACAATCATCGTAACGCTATCAGCTCCACGCGAAGTGTTCGTTGACACCGGGCTTCGTGAGTTTTCAGGTACTGGTCGAAATCAAAAAACGACCACCACAGTCAGAGCCCATTCCAGCTATGAGGCGCTTCCGTTCACTTTCGACGAAGTTCGAGCCCACAATGGCAAGAAGATTCGACCATCCAAAGACTTGGGCGAGCTCGCCGCATTTTGGACAGAGTTCTCAGCGATATTTGGCTACCAGGCCTCCGTTCTGTGGGAGCAATTGGAGGCAGGTCTTCTCACGTCCAATGGACGTGCAGTCGGCGGCATCGTTCGAACCGCCAAGGGGGCCATAGTTCTACTACCTGCTATTCAGTATCCTCAAGACTATTACGATGGAGATCCCAATGATCCAACTGGAGGCTGGACCGCCGTCGCAAAGCAACATGGCAAGTGCTTCGTCGCTGCTATTGTTGCACTAGACAAAGAGCTTCGGGCTGGTGCGCAACGTACGCCCGCGCCCAATTGGGCGAACGCCCCTGAGCTGCAGAGCGCCAAGGAAGCAACGGTGATTGTGGAACTCAATTCGCTACAACAGAAGGTCGAGTCACTCCAGAACCAACAACAAGCTCTCACAAGTACGCTGGACTCCCTCGGGCAACTACGCTGGCTGCTGTACGAAAAGGGGAAACCGCTTGAGGCGGCGATTCTTCACGCGCTAGGGCTGCTAGGTTTTACGGCGGCGCCCTACGACGATGGCGAATCGGAATTCGACGCCTTGTTCACATCTGTGGAGGGAGCGTTCCTCGGCGAAGCTGAGGGAAAAGACACAAAATCCATCAACATCGATAAACTCCGTCAGCTTGAGAGCAACATCCAAGAAGATTTTGCTCGTGAGGACGTCAAAGAGCACAAGCATGGCGTGCTCTTCGGCAACGCACATCGACTAAGCGCACTCTCAAAGCGTCCCGAGTTCTTCACGAAGAAGTGTTTGACTGGAGCCCAAAGATCAAAAATCGCACTGGTGAGAACTACAGATCTGTTTGTGGTCGCGCGCTATCTCGAAGAGAAGAACAACAAATCGTTCGCCAAGAAATGCCGGCAGGCAATTCTCAATGCAGCGGGTAGCATCACTAATTTCCCAAAAGTACCGGCGTCCCAACAGAAGAAAACGGCGGCAAAGAAACGGAGCTAGTCCCTTCAGGACTACACAGATTCGCAGTCACGAGAACCTTCACGAGCTCCTGTCAGACATCACCCTCGATGATCACGCTCCCCAGCTCTCCCCCCAACAAGCTCAACGAAACGCCACGAGACGTGGCCACTTGGACACGGCTTCGACTCCCGCCGTTTCCACTAAAACCACCCAATGAAGCGGGTGGTTGTGCCTCGCACTCAATCTCCAAACCTGACGAGTGGTAGTCGAGAACCTGGCCGTCGGTAATCTGTCGGTAACGCACACGAGCTGCACACGAGCTGCACACGAGCTGCACACGAGCTGCACACGAGCTGCACACGAGCTGCAGTGTCTAGGAGTAGTTCCGATCCCAGACAAACACCGAAGATTGTTGCAAAGCCTCGGAACACCTGTGTTTTGTTTTCAGAAATGTAGGGTTCGATTCCCCTGCATTTCCGCCACTTTCCCCTTTGATTCCCAACGGTTGGAATCGAGGGTAGCAGCGGTCATCGGAAGCGAGCTCAGCTTTCCTTCTTTGGTCTCAATGTTGAGCTTGAGGATCTCGTCGCAGAGCGCTTTCCAAGGAAACGTTGAGGTGGTGTCCATCATGTCGCTGGATGGCCCATGGCTAATCCAGCCGAGCAGATCCTTGCGGGCGCCATCGGCGTGACACACAGAAACGAATGCCCTTCGAAGGTCGTGCTGGTGTCGACGACGTCCCCCTAGACGATCGAGGTCTTTGTGAAACTACCCTCGCAACTAACCCAACGGTTCCTCCCTCAAGGCGATGGCACGAAGAAATCTTTGGCAGTGGGCTTTCGTCCCATGAACCCTTCCCATCCGCTGAGCTTCCACTCGGCGAGCTTCTCGGCTCGCCGAACAACACCTGCGTCGCTCCTAGGTTCTGGCAGCGGCGATGTGTCACGCGGTCAACGCGCGGTATCACGCAGCAAGATATTGCGACGCTTGTCAGGAGATGGCAGTGCGTTCTCGTAGGCGGAAGCGTCGCGTTCTAGTCTCACCAAGACTGTCGACTAAGAACTTATCTCACTCCCTCGTCGACTGAGCGTATCGCGCTCGCAAGCGACTTGAGCTGGGTTCGCTCCGCGGTAGCGCCCCCCGGGCATTGCTGTTCTGCGGGTCTCTTCTTGTGGTAGCGACCGAGCCCTCGCAACCATAAGGAGCTAGCTTGCCCGTCGGCATCTCGTTCTGTAAAGTTCGAGAATGGCAACCATTTCTATTACCGATGACAACCTGGCCGAACACCTTAAAGCGAAGTCGCTTGAGCGGATTGGCGAAGGAGCCTTGGCAAAAGCCGATCTTGAGAACTTCACCTTACAAACTGCTCCTATCAGGATTCAGTCTGTCGCAGCGATTGTCTCAGGCAAACCTGCCAATACAGACGAGCTCCGGAAGCTGATGCATGACAATTGCCATATCATGACGATGCAGGGCGTTGGACAGGTCGTTAAGCAACTCGAACTCCCGTCGGACCTCATCGTGTTTGAAGGCGATGTGAGGTTTGCGACTGATCCAGACAAAGTGGTCTGCGTCGTCGGTGACATTACAATTCGAGGCAATCTCGCACTAGCAAACCCTTTGCTTGTTGTGGGAAGTCTTACGATTGAAGGTTCGTTGGCCAATAGAGGTCCAGAAGGGCAACTCGCGGTGACCGGCAACCTGAGCGCCAAACACATCGATACCAGCGGCGGGGTTATCGTTGCGGGTGATTGTCTGGCCGGCGTGATCTACGCTTCGTACAATGACGATTCCTTTGAGGTCCTAGGAGCGCTTGAAGTAGAAATGGTCATTTCCGATGAGCACGCCTGCTACTTCTCCCGGGAGAAGGCAAAAATAGGGCACAGAGGAAAGTATACCGTCTGGAATGCTAGAGACGCAGAAGACATGGCGAAGCTGCATGCTCTTTTGCCCGAAGGAGTTTCCGAATACAGTGAAGACTATGGGCGACACCAAATTGACCGAGAGAAACTGCTCGCGCAGTGAGGTGAGAGTGTTCGCCTGATCGTGAGTGAGCGAAATTCCCAGCGGGCTTTGGCTCAGCTGCTTGCACACTTGAAGGTAGTGGCTCAAGCAATGAGCCTGCTCATGCCCGACGAACACCGATAGCGTTTCTTGAGAGCATCCTTGTGACGCCACAACACAGAGGGGCCGTTGTTCTTCAAGCATACTGGGCGCGCCAAATCGATAGTATTCGATCGGGTCGTTTCCCAGCGGTTGCCACCCACAGCTCCCCCAATCGACTGCATCGCGCGTACCAGGCCCCGTAATCCTCTGAGGAGTGCGCTCCCGCACTCTCCACAATCAGGCCTTGTGATGGGAATGCACATTGCACAAGTGCTCGGGCCATGCCCATCACATATCGAGTTCTTGGTTCGCTGCTGGTTGCCGTGTCGGTGCCAACTGCGAGTTGTTCTTACGACGAGGTCGAACCCGGCATCGACCAGCAGCAGGTGGCTGCCGCCGCTACCTTGATTGCTCCCGAGCCCCATGTGCTCGATGAAGACGGAGTGACGCCGCTCAGTCTCGAGCAAGCTGGCATCCTCAGACCTGGTGGAAAGGCGTGGGCACTGGTGCTCGGCAAAGCATTGTTCTGGGATCAACAGGTTGGGAGCAACGGCAATTCCTGTGCGAGTTGCCACTTCCACGCGGGCGCCGATGCGCGACTTCGCAACCAAATCAATCCGGGTTTCAATGACGTGAGCTACGGCTTAGGAGGGGACATCGAATTCGGTTCCGTCCGCTCGGATACCGGAGATGTTCCTCATGGCACCATGGCATCTGGCGCGGTCGCGGACTCTAACTATGAGTTGCAGCCAGGGGATTTCCCTCTGCATCAACTTGCGGATGAGGGCGACCGCAATTCGCCGGTGGTTTCTACCACCAACGATCGCATCGCCTCTCAGGGCGCCTTTGATCAGGACTTCGTCAGCGTGCGTCGCAATCGCCGCGACCGATGCTCTGATAGCGATGCCAGCATCTTCCACGCAGGGGCATTCGCGGCGAGACAAGTGGAACCGCGCAACACGCCGTCCGTTCACAATGCCGTCTTCAACTTTCGAAATTTCTGGGACAATCGCGCCAACAATCTCTTCAATGGTGTCGGCGTCTTTGGTTTGCGCGACGTGATTGGAGATCCGGCCGACCCGAGTGATCCGCGCAACAACAATCGCCTCGTGATTAGCGATCATGGCGTACCCACGCTGGGCTACTTGGAGGTCGAAAACAACAGCCTCGCGTCACAGGCACTAGCCCCGCCAACCAGTGCGCTTGAGATGTCCTGCCAAGGTCGCTCGTTCGCCGACATTGGTCGCAAGATGTTGCGCCTTCGGCCGCTGAGGCGACAACACGTCTCGAGCGAAGACAGTGTCCTTGGGCCCTACGCAGCCCACTTCCGCGGTCTCAAGGCAAGATTCCGCTATCGCAAGCTCATCAAGAAGGCCTTCCACCCCAAGTACTGGTCGTTGCCAGGGCGCTTCCAGATTGAGAATGGCACCCTCGTCCGCGACCACCATGGCTACACCCAAATGGAACTGAACTTCTCGATGTTCTGGGGCTTGGCCATCGCCGAGTACGAAGCCACGCAAGTCTCCGATCAGAGCGAATTTGACACGCTCGAAGCAGCGGGCCGATTGGTGATGCGCCCAGCCTTCGTCCCAGCTGGACCCGCCATCGGTGGCTGCAGCTCCCCCACGGGTGACGTTGATCCTCTGCTATTGCGCGGCTGCACGATCTTCGCGCGATTCAATCCCAACCCGGCGATCCCAACAGCGCCCGACGGAATTCGCGGAGGCAACTGCTTTGTCTGCCACAACGCGCCAGGAGGCGGTGTCGGACGTGCGAAGCAACCGCTACTCAGCGAAGGCTCGGTACAGAGCGGTGAGAGCTTGCCGCTCTTTCTAACCGTGAATGACATCAACGGAGTTCGCGATCTTCGCGACAATGGCTCCGCTAACATCGGCCTGCGAGATGTAACCAGTGACTTGATGAGCGGCAACACGGACCCCTATGGCAATCCGCTTTCCTTCGGACGCCAGCTTTGGAACCACCTAGATGGAGAGCCCAATGCGATTCTCGATCCACCGCTCGCGCGCATGATTGAGAGTGGCAATGCGCCAACGCGCGTTGGGGTAAACGATCCGACGCCTGGAGGTACATTTCGAAAGCTTGAGGCGGATGGTTCTGCCAAGGCGCCCATCTTGCGAAACGTTGCGCTAACCCCGCCATACTTCAGCTGGGGCGGATACCCGAGCCTAAGACAAGTTCTCAAGGTCTACAACCGCGGCATGAACCGGCGCGACATCACAGCAGCGGGCAGCCTCGATGCACATGGCAGCGCCTGCGCAAGCGGCGACGACTCCGGAACCGGCCCAGATGGCAACCAGAGTTGGCCGCTGGCTGGCGACGACTGCAACACCAATACGACGGGATTGATCATTCCACTTGGACTTTCAGACTGTGACGTCAATGGTGTGCCAAACGCCGAGTGTTTGGCCAAGGGGCATACGGTGGCCAATGACGACCTCGCGGCCCTTGAGCGCTTCATGCGCGCTCTCACCGACCGGCGCGTGCAGTGCGACCAGGCGCCGTTCGACCATCCTCAGCTCAAGGTCTTCGACGGGCATACGGAAAGCGACTGGAACAGCGATGGCGAGGGTGACGACCGCGTCTTCTACTTGCCGGCTGTGGGTGCTGCGGGCTACGCACCTTCATCGGGCCTTTGCATCCCCAATGCGGGAGACCTCTTCGCTCCCGGCATGCAATCCCGCTCGGGCGGAGTCGGCGTCGCCCTTCCCTAGCCTGCCTCAGCGGTTCGGTAGGAGGTGTATCCTTCTGCCGAACGCGCTAAGAATTTCTCGGTGCATGGGAAAGCTCCCCACTTCACAACGAGACCACCGTGCTCCAACCCGTGCGCCGAGCGTAGTGGTACCCAGTGGCAACCGGAGCACGCCTCCCTTCTCGGCTACACGGCGCGCAGGTGGGCCCGTTCGTATCGTGAAGATCTTCGCACTCGTCAGAAGTTTCCCGCACTCGCACCTTCGCAAGCGTCCAACCGGGAAACACAAATGCCGTCTAGAAGTTGGTTGCGCTACAAATCAAAGTTGACCTGCCACGGGATGCGAATACGGAAATCCAACGGAGAAGGTCCATTCTGTGGTTGCAGGGCGACTTGCTTAGATCGAGGCGCGGGTGCGAGGCTAGACTGCAATATGCCGACGTTCACAATCATCAACATGGGGTCGGGGAAGAGCTGGCAGGAGACGCCAAACCAGATATGGACCCAACTGTTTTGGGGAGTGGCTGCCCAACAGATGCCGGGCTGTCGAATCAGGCTGGATTGGCAACTCGGCCTCGCAAACAAACCGAGAGCGAGAGGACCAGCCAACTACAACCGAATGGATGGATTCTCCGGGGGGACGGCCTGGCAGCCGGGAGGGCCTGGTGAGGCTATCGTGCCGCGGGCGAACCCAGGTGATGTAGTGCAGCTGAATGACGGTCCGACAGCCTCGGGCTACAGCTCCACCAAAATCCGCAACGCAGTCAGAACGCTAATCCCGAGAATGGTCGATGGTGACACCGTGAACATTGTGGGCCATAGCCGTGGAGGTTGGCTGGCCTGGCCCCAGGCCGAGTTGATCGCGGCGTCCAACAAGAACGTGACGATAAACATGTTCCTAATCGACCCGGTGAGACGAGCTTGGACAAAAAACTATCGGGGCGACGACGTCTGGTTGAAGCAATACGCCGCCTCAGAGATGTCCGGATCCATCGGCGTCAACGCGGGCGGCGACAAGACCCAAAAAGAGAAGGTATCCCAGAAACTGCTCGAGAGGCTCGGCTACATCAAGATCATGTACATGAGCAATACCAACAAGAGCTTCCCAAAGATGTCTCTCGAGTTTCCGGTAGACGCCGCAAACAACACCCGCTTCCACTTCTTCACGATGCCAGGCAAGCACGGCTCCGCAACGAACTCCGATGCAAATCCCTACCTGACGAATCTCGCACTCTGGATGTTTCAAAAGTTCTTACACGAAAACGGCACGGTGCAGAGTCGCGAAGTCAGAATCAGGAACACAGAGCAACTGACCCTTGCCTGGGCGAAGGTTAGGAGCGAGCACAGAGTTTCTGGGTCGACCGTCGAGGTGACTGATAGCAGCCAAATTCGAGGAAGAGTTCGAAGGGAGACAGTGCCATCGGTCGTCTCCGAGCGACTCAAAGATGCCCTCTTGGTGGAAGAGCAGTTGGCCGTCGCTCTAACAGCCATTCGGGGCTAGTCGCTAGCGGCCCTGAAAGCCCATTGCTTGGCGTTCTCGCAAAGAGGTCACATCGAGCAATGCGTTGCGAGTTGTGAAGAACTTTCGCGTGTGCCGTCCGTTGCAACCTTTGATGTTGCAGACCGCACGACTACTTGTGTTCCTTATGCTCGCCTTTGCGTGGAGGTTGCAGCCTGGGACGGCCTTAGCCGAAACCGGTGAGGCAACCTACGCAGAACTCAAGTCGAACATCCTCGAGCGGAGGCTTGTGTTGGCCAAGCAGTGGAAGGGCAACACCATGGGCGCCAGAGCCATGGAGGAGCTCTCCGAGGAACTCACCGCCTCCATTCGAGAGCTCGCTGGCCACTGGATTGGCTCCTCTTGGGGCCGTGGCTTGCCGCAGAGTGGTACGCCCGGTGAAGGCAAGATCAATTGCGGCACGTTTGTCGGAACCCTCTTGCGAGACGTCGGCTTTCAGGTCGACGTGAAGAAGCTGCAGCGTCTGCCCTCACAAGGCATCATTCGAAGCTTCGTTCATGGCGCCAGAATCACGAAACTCGTTGGCGTTCCAATGCCCACGTTCTTGGCCGCCGTTAAAGACATGGGCCCCGGGCTTTTCATTATTGGATTGGATCAACACGTCGGGCTCTTGCTGCAGACCGACACCGAGCTGCGCTACTTTCACTCGTCCATTGAAACGGGCAAGGTTGCGCACGAGAACGCTGCGGATGCGTGGACTATCACATCCAGCAGATACCGTGTGGTTGGTAAAATTCTTAGCAACAAGAACTTGCGCGACTGGATTCGCGGCAATCGAATTGTGGTTCGCAAGGCGAAGTGAGCCGGATTGCCGCCGGCAATCGTCTCAGAACGCGGTCGCTACCGGCCTTGCACAAAGACTGTGCGCAGCAGCACGCGAAGCTGGTGTTGATGTCCTTGTCAGTTCTACCGCTGTCAAGCTAGGGTGCCTCATGCTGCTGCAGCTACCTACAACTTGGTTTCTTGTCGTCGGGACCCTGCTCGCCGCAACGGCTTGCCGGGACGAAAAGCCAGCGCCGTTTCTGCTTGAGGTCGATGTTCGTCCCGCCACCAACGCTCCTGCGGGCATTAGCTTCTCGGTAAACGGCGAAGACACCAGTCGCATTTGGCAGGGCAACTACACATCGCTTGAGGCTTCGTGCGCGTATCTGGAAGAGAACCCGCTCCAGATTGCCTGCCTAGACCTCGATGGAACCAGCTGCGGACTCTCAGAAGTGTTCGGAGTGTGTTGCTGGGCCCCGAACGTCGTATCAAGCCCCATCGTTAAGGGAACGCTCTATGTTTCCTTTGCCGGTGATGGCACAGCAGACGTTGCAGAGGGAAACTGCGAGGCCGCTGACGGATCTTCGACCCATGGGGATGAGGGGGAGCCAGACGGTGGCCCTTCCATCGATGCTCAGCAGTAGCAAGTACTAGGGGCTGCGGCTGCTCTGAGTCTTGCGCCCGGCCACGTAGGTGGCAAACTCATACACCGTGCCGTCTTCCAGCCAGTTTTTGAACTCACCGTCGATGCGTCCTTGCACGTAGTTGGTGTGCAGGCGCAAGGTCCCATTGGGATACCAAGTCTTGAACTCGCCAACAGGCTGTCCGTTCTCGTAGACACCCACTTTCCATGGCTTGCCGTTGTCGTGGAAGAGCTTGTAGCTGCCAACAATCCGCCCCTGTGCGTATTCATACTCGTGGGCCCGCTTGCCGTTCTTCCAGAACTTCTCGTAGCTGCCCGATTGAGCGCCATCAATGTACTGCACATGCTCCCAGAGTTTGCCGTTGTCGTACCAGCGCCGGTAGTCACCGTGACGCTTGCCATTGCGCCAAGTCTCGTCGAGCGCCTTCTTGCCGTTGCTCCACCACTTTTTGTGACCACCATCCAACATGCCCCGAGCAAACGTCCCTTCTTCCCACACGGTCTTGTTCGCATAGAACATCTTGAATGGGCCATCTTGGACACCGTCGACGTAGTTGCTTTCGGATCGAAGCGCTCCGTCTCGATGATACGTTTGCAAGAGTCCATTCTTCGGGCTGTCTGTCGACGTGCCGTCTGAGTACCACTCCTGCGTACTGATACCTTCGCCGAGAGCGTAGGTCGTCTCACGCTGTTTCTGCCCGGTCGGAAAGAACTCCGTGCGAGTCGCGATTTCCCCATCCACAAAGGCGGCCTCAGAACGAACGCTTCCGTCTAAGAAAAACTCTTTTTCGACGCCGTGCGCTCTTCCCGCGGCATACTCGGTTGAGCGTTCAACATCCCCCGTGCGGTAGTACTGCTTGAACACCCCATGTTCCCGGCCCCGCTGAAACTCCATATCGCGGTAGGCGGCGCCGTTCGCGAAGAACTGCAGGGCATGCCCGTGTGGTTGGTTGTCTGCAAACTCCACTTCGAGAAGCTTGTAGAGGGATGCTTCCTTGGGGCTCGGCGCCCAAACATGAGCTGTGCCGTGCAGTGCCCCCTTTAGCAGCTTCGCACGCGCAATCGTTCGCCTTGGGGCAAACCACTTCGCGAGGGTGAAGGTGAACCCGGCACCGGAAGGTAGATGCTCGGTTAGCGAATCAGATCGAAGGTCGGCGTACACCACAGCACTCCCCGAAGCATCTCCATTGGTGATTTCGAGTTCGAGAAGCAGCCCTCCCGGCTGCGTTCTTGTCCACTCCTCCAACGGAGTCCCTCCAAAGAGCGCCTGCCCAACTTCGAGAATCTGCTTGCCACGTATTTGCAGCGTTCCCGAGAACGGTCGCGAGGAGCCCTTCTCCATGAAGCGCTTGCCATCCATGGTGACCTCGTCAAAATCCGATGAGAAGAGGTCTGTGATGGCGTAGCGGTTGTACGCAAGCCCAAACGCGAGAACCACCAGAGCGCAGCAGAGGAGCCCATACTTGGTTCGCTTGGACAGTCGTGACTCAGGCTGGGTCGACTCCGGCTGAGTCGAGGCCTTCGGTTGTGTTGCACTTTCCGTCATCGTATTGCGGGCCTCTGCCCTGCTCTAGAGAGGCCAACAACTCGCCTCAGTCGCATCCTCTGGGACACGCGCCGCGCAAATCGCGACGAGTGCCCAAGGTGGTCCGCTAGAATGCTTCGTCGGGAAGCTCCATAAGCTCAAGGTCCGACTTCTCAATGAGCTTGCGAACCAGGGTTAGGCCGGGAAGCACGTTGCTAGCAAAGAACCGTGCCGAAGCGATCTTGCCTTTGTAGAAGGCGATGTCGGCCCCCGTAGCATCTGCGAGTTTTTCTGTCGCAATTTTCGATTGTACAAGAAGGCGCCAACCAATCGTGAGTTCGGCAAGAGCGCTAAGGACGCGATTGCCTTGAAGCCCGATGTGATAGATCGATTCGGGCATCTTTCCCATGAGCGTCATGAGAATTGACTGCACATCCCCCATGGCCCGCGTCAACGCATCGCGCTCAAGTGCGAGTGATTCGATGTCGGCCACGCTCTCAACGGTCTTTTGCATCTCGCCAACCAGCGCACGAAGCGTCGCTCCCTGGTCGCGACCAATCTTGCGGAAGAAGAGATCCAGAGCCTGAATGTGCGTGGTACCCTCATAGAGCGTGTCGATTTTTTGATCGCGAATGTACTGCTCGATCGGGTAGTCCTGAAGAAATCCGGATCCGCCAAAGCACTGCAGCGACGTAGATAGAACGTCCCATGCCTTGTCCGAGCAGTACCCCTTTACCAGAGGAAGTAGTAGATCATTGCGCTTCTCAAGAACTTTGCCCTCGTCGGAGTGCGGCCCACCTGCGATGGCAATCTTGTCTTGTATCCATGCTGTGTACATGACCAAGGCGCGCATGCCTTCGGCATACGCTTTCTGGCTCATAAGCATTCGACGAACATCCGGATGGCCAATGACCTCAATGCTCGGAGCGGTCTTGTCGGCTGCCTGCTTGAGGTCCGGCCCCTGCACGCGCTCTTTGGTGTACGCCAGAGCATTTAGGTACGCGGTTGAAACTGTCGCCATCGACTTTGTTCCAACAGCCATCCGCGCATACTCGATGACGTTGAACATCTGCTTGATGCCGTCGTGCACGCCACCGACGAGGAGTGCTCGACATGGCACGCCAGCGCCCAAGGTGAGCTCGCAGGTTGCCGACCCCTTGATGCCCATCTTCTTTTCGATGTTGGTTACGACCGCACCATTGCGTGCCCCAATCGAACCGTCTTTTTCCACCCAGAACTTCGGAACCAGGAACATCGAAAGCCCCTTGGTACCTGGCCCGGCACCTTCGGGCCGAGCGAGCACAAGGTGCACGATGTTTTCCGGCTGATCAAAGTCACCGTTGGTTATGAAAATCTTGCTGCCCTCTAGGTGGTACTCGTCACCTTCGACATGGGTTGCCTTGCTACGGCCAACACCCACGTTGCTACCCGCATCCGACTCGGTGAGCGCCATGGTCCCGCCCCAGTGGTTGTCGAGCATAGGACGGATATAGCGCGTCCTTTGGTCTTCGGTCGCAATGACATCGATGAGCTTCGGCAAGAAGTTTCCGAGGAGATAGAAGCCAACACATGGGTTCGCGCCCGTGATGAGTTCGAAGGCCGCCCAGGTTACCGATGGGGGGGCACCGTAGCCGCCAAGGCTCTCCGGGAGTTCAAGCTGCCCCCAATCGTCGCGGTAGTACGCTTCGATGCTCTTGCGAAGCCCCGGCGGAAGCGTGACGTTGCCTTCGCCGTCGAGCTTCAGTGGTACGCGATCGGACTCAGCAAAACTCGGAGCAAGCTCACCGCGAACAAAGACATCCATTCCGGTAATCGCTTCACGAACAGAGTCCTCGTCCATGGTGGTGAAGGGCCCTTTGCCGAGGCTCGTCGATGCGATGTCTTGGACCTCGAAGAGGTTGAAAAAGATGTCGCGAAGGTTGCTCTTGTAATGGTCGGTAATGCTCATTGATAGTCTCCTGCGGCAGGGTACCTCGCCTTGGCGGCCCTCGATGCCCACGGCCACAGAGAAATGCTGCGGCGCTCCATTTGCGTGTAGGCCTACGTGCGCCTGTGTATTCCAATTGACGAGAATTCCAACACCTGTAGCAAGACCCCACACAAGATCCGGCCCATTGCCGCCCAATTCGGCCAGAAAAGACGGCACCCAAATCGCATACCATTGGGGGTGATGCGCATCGCCAATGTCATTTTGCTCTTCGCTATCACCCTAGCCGGTTGCACGGGAGGGGACAACGAAGGCGATGGGGCCGACGGAGGCCCTGGCCCGGACGCAGGCTTGATCGATGCCGGCCCAAGTTATGAGGATGGTGACTGGCTCTTTGAAGCCGACCGAGTCTTGGACGTCCGAATCGAGTTGCCTGTAGACGAGTGGGATGCCCTGCGCTTTCAAACACGCAACGTACTCGACATTTTGGGAGAAGACTGCGCACAAGGTCCGGCACCACAAGCGTTCACGTACCGCCCCGCTACCGTCACGATTGAGGGTGAGACATTTTCTGAGGCTGCCGTGCGCAAGAAAGGCTTTCTCGGTTCGCTTAGTGACACCAAGCCGTCCCTGAAGATCAAGATGGACGAGTATGTGGATGGGCAACACTTCAGTGGACTCACGCGCTTCACGCTAAACAACGCCAAGCAAGATCCCTCATACGTAAATCAGTGCATCGGCTACGACCTTTTTAGAAAGGCCGGAGTCCCTGCTCCTCGTTGCAACTTCGCCAACGTGCACGTCAATGGCGAGGACCTGGGCCTCTTCGTACACGTGGAGTCTGTGAAGAAGCCCTATCTCCGAACGTATTTTGACACCGATGAAGGAAACCTCTACGAAGGCACGTTGAGCGACTTTCGAGACGGCTGGACGGCAACATTTGAGAAAAAGACCAATTCCACAGAAGTAGCGCGCCCCGAGATAGACGAGCTTAGTGCGGCGCTTTCGTTGCAAGGCGATGCGATGCGAGAGGCGCTGGATGCCATTGTTGACATGGAGGAGTTCATGACGTTCTGGGCTATGGAGACGCTTGTTGCACACCACGACGGTTATGGGGGCAACAGCAACAACTTCTATCTCTATGGCAGTCCTGACGCTGCAAATCGCAATATCACATTCATGCCGTGGGGCGTCGACAATCTCTTCCGCGATGCCGCCGCCGGCCCCTCGGTAGCCCTCACACGCTCTCTCATGCCACGGTCGCTATTTGCCCACGAGGCGAGTCGCGACCAGTACACAGCCGCCATGCGAACAATTCTGAACGAGACCTGGGAGGACAGTGAGGTCCTCATTGAAATCGCTCGCATGGAGAGCCTCATTCGGCCCTACATCTCCGCGACCGAGGAAGAGGCCTTCGCCCAGGGACTCGGTGCAATACGAGAGAGTGTTACGGGTCGCGAGGCCGCATTTCGCGTCGCACTCAATGAAATTGCTCAGCACACTCCCGACGCGTTGATGGAACCGCTTTGTTTCGAGAAGAAGGGCTCGATCGTCACCTCCTTCGACACCGTTTGGATGGGCGGCGGGACCGCGACCCTCTCGGTGGTCATCGATGGCACTCCGCTTTCCTTTGTGCAGCAAAGCTCCGTTGCTGTTCCCACTGAGGAAGACCCAACCCGAGCCTTTATCGCAGTCTTCGCCGATTTTGAGGATACGAGCCGGGCAATGCTCCTGCTCCCCATAGCGGTCAGTGCTCTAGCCCCGAGCACGGTCGAGATTACCGACGGTATCTTACTCTTCTTCCCACCTGGCTCCGAAGACTTCGACCGAGCGGAGTTTGTTGCTGGCACCATGACGCTTGATGAGGCTAGCAGCGTCACCGGCGAAGCCATCATCGGCTCCGCCGACCTCGACATCTGGAACACGCCGTTTTTCTAGGTGGGCCTCTCCAAAACGAAAAGCGCCACAGTCCGTTTCCGGATGTGGCGCTAGACGTTTGGCGCTAGACGCTAGGCGAGCTGGCGTTTAACGACCACTGAAGATAAGAACTATTCGTAGTACTCTGCACCGAGATGCGTGATTAGCTCATCGCCAAGTGTGTAGCGGAGTGTGTTCTTCAGCTTGGCAAGTTGAATGAAGAGATCGTGTTCTGCGTAGAGTCCATCGGGCGTCATAGGGCTCTTGTAGTAGAAGGAGAGCCACTCCTGAATTCCGTGCATACCGGCTCGCTTTGCGAAGTCGGAAAAGAGTGCAAGGTCCAAGACGAGCGGCGCTGCCAAGATCGAATCTCGACATAGGAAGTCGACCTTGATCTGCATTTCGTATCCGAGCCAACCAAAGATGTCGATGTTGTCCCAACCCTCTTTGTTGTCGCCACGCGGCGGGTAGTAGTTGATGCGAACCTTGTGATAGAGGTCCTTGTAGAGGTCTGGGTATTTCTCTGGCTGAAGTACCGAATCGAGTACGCTCAGCTTTGAGACCTCTTTGCTCTTGAAGGAACCAGGATCATCGAGAACTTCGCCATCTCGGTTGCCAAGGATGTTCGTCGAGAACCAGCCACTGATGCCGAGAAGCCTCGCTTTGAAGCCCGGAGCCAGGATGGTCTTCATGAGCGTCTGCCCAGTTTTGAAGTCCTTGCCAGAGATGGGCGTTTGCGTCTCGCGAGCAAGTTCCTGAATCGCAGGAATGTCTACGCTTAGGTTTGGAGCCCCATTGTTGAAAGGAACTCCCATCTTGCAGCACGCGTAGGCGTAAATCTGAGAAGGAGCGATTTCATCATCGCTCGTGCGAAGGCCTTCCTCGAACTTTGCGAGGGTTGAGTGCACATCGGTTGGCTCGCGATAGACCTCGGTCGAGGCACACCAAACCACAACAAGACGATCGCAACCGTTCTCCTTCTGGAAGGTCTTCATGTCGTCCATGAGCTGCTCAGCCAGGTGCATCTTCGATGTCCCTGTCTTGACGTGCTCACCGCGAAGGCGCTTGACGTAGCTTTGGTCAAAGACTGCCTTCATCGGCTTGATGGCGGAGAGTGGCTCTTTGAGAGTGTTGAGAAGCTCCTTTTCAAGAACGCCAGCTTCGATGGCAGCCTCATAACAATTCTCATTGAAGAGGTCCCATCCACCAAAGACGATATCGTCCAGTTCGGCGAGAGGTACGTACTCGCGAATTGTGGGCACGTTGTTGTCGGTTCGGGCGCCGAGTCGAATGGTGCCCATCTCGCAGAGCGAGCCAATGGGCTTGCCGATTCCCTGACGAACGGCGTGAACACCGGCGATGAAGGTCGTGGCAACAGCTCCCATACCTGGCATGAGGATGCCTAGCTTGCCGGTAGCTGGTTTGATGGTCGGTTTTGGTTGTAGTGGCATTACGGTCCTGTGTCTTTTGTGGTTTATCCGCCCTCGCCCATGCAATGGCGAGCGCGATAGTTTCCGTTAGCGCCACTCAATGCAAGAGCGCTCCCGGGGGAATATCTAAGGGAGTGTGGAAGCGCTGGCGCCACTCTCTGCAGCGACAGCCACCACACTCATCCTGCTGGAAGGCACCGATCTACGCCTGAGGGCTGGCGACAGGTCGGGTTTGCGCGATTCGCCGCTTGGCTGAACCCGAGCGGGCGCTGGCAGGCTCGGCTCGGCCACGCTGCCGTTTGCCTTGGCCAGCTCATCCATGGTCTTGAGGTTGTTGTAGCCCTGATGCCAGCGACCCAGAGCCGTGGCCACCGAACCAGCACCGACAAAGGCCAGTACGCTTCCCAGGACGGTTGGAGCGAGATGCATCGTGCTTGGTACGGAAGCCAATCCAGCGCAGACAAGGGTTCCCGCAGAGACGACGAGAATGCGCTCCGGGCGCTTCATGAAGCCCCCATCGAGCAATGTGCCTCGCACTTCCCCTGCTGCGCGAACGTAGCTCACCATCATGGAACCAGCGAGCGCGACAATCACGGCAAGAAACCAGTTGGTGTCGCGAAGGAGCCAAGCGAAGCCGATGAAGACTGCAGCTTCCGCCCATCGATCAGAGACGGAGTCGAGGAAACCGCCGGCCGCAGATGACTGTTGGGTCGCTCGTGCGAGCCGCCCGTCGATGATGTCTAGCGTTCCAGAGAGAATGTAGAGCCAACCTCCGGTCGCGAGGTGCCCAAAGGCAATGGCAAAGCCACTGGCAACTGATACGCCCATGGCCAGCAACGTGATGGTGTTGGGCGATACGCGCCGTTTGATCAGAAATCGTTCGATAGGCGAAAGAGCCCAGTGCCAATACACCATGAAGTGTCGGCCGAGGGAGAAGCGTCGCCCTTCGAGGCCAGCGACTTGCGGCGCATGGCCAGAGGCGCAGAGCACGCTGTATGTGAAGAATCCAACAACGTGGAGCCCCAGTAAAATGATGGCTGGAGCGATAACAACTAAGAGATTCACGAAGTACCCCTTTGCTGTTGGATGTGAGTGAGATGCAGCAACGGTCTGAAATTCTGACGATAAAAACGCAGGACTGGTTGCCTATGCGCGAGGCCCTTTGACGCGACTGTGACAAAAGGCTCAGACACAGGCCTCCGCCTTGTACCGCCCAAACTTGTGACGCGCCAGCACTTGTTGGCAGTCTGTCTACGTGGTCGATTCCGAAAGGTTTCACACCAAAACTGGGATGGATGTCCCGGTTGTCGCGTGTTGAAATCTAGACACTCGAGCGGTGAATTCTCAACGCTCTTGTCAACTCTCCACCGCCATGCGCGAGTCGAGAGTGAGTCTTTTGTAGTGCCTTCCATGACTTGGCCATCTTGTCGATGTCTAGGCCCTATGTCTGTGCAAGTTACGTACGCTTACAATTCGCACTGGCCCGCGCCGGCTGTGAGGCTTGCGCATCAGGCTCAAGAGGCCATCAGAGCCCCGCTTAGCGCTTGTCGAGGGTTGCGGGCTCAGCGGCCATGGCCGCAGCGTTCTCGGTTTCCGCATCGCCTGTGGATGGCGCCGAAGCTTCCCCAGGAGCATCTTCACCGTTGCGATGCGCGATAAGCATGGTCAGAAGCGGTGCCGCTACGGCAATCACAAGAATCCAGGTTGGGATCGGCACAAGAAAGCCAATCCACGCAAAAGCATAGAACCGGGGGAAGCGACCAACCATCATTGCCGTCACATAGCGCCACACCGAGAAGTTTGATGCGGGTGCCAAAACCCGAACCACCGAAACCGGCAGCGGGCTGATGGCAAAGAGCACAACGGTGGCGAAGGGGCGCTTCATGAATGACCCAACTGCCCACCGAAACCAGCGGCCCCGGCTGATTCGAGCGACCCATTCGTGGCGTAGCGCTCCCCGAACGATGGCGTAGTCGGAAAAGGCAGCAATGCCGCTGCCAGCGGTGGCTGCGATAGCGATCCAAATTGGGGGGTAGAACTCCGCGAAAAACAAGATGCCGGGTTCGTGTGGGAGCGGCGCAACAGAGTTACTCGGAATGCAATAGACACCGAGTATGGCGAGCCCTGCGGTCTCTTCGCGAAGCAGTACTGCGATCACGGCGATGAGGCCCCCCAAACTGAGGGCGGCTCCAAATTGGCGCCAATGAAGAAGGGCTGTACGATGCTCAAGCTGCAAAGCGATGCCTAGGGAGCCAGCTCCAATGCCGGCGGCGGCGGCACCATAGCACGCGAGATGAGCGCCACCATGAGCGAGAGCAGTACTGAGAGCCAAAGCAAAGCAACGTCCCCTCCACTGCCAAGAGTTGGTCGGGCGCTTGCTGCTCTTGCAGCCACCGCATACCGACGACCGCTTGTTGCGAGCCTTCTCATTGCGATCGTGACTGCGCTATTGGCCAGCGGCGCAACGCGCCTGCGCATCAACCCCGATCTTAGCGAGCTGCTACCAAAACGCTTCGATAGCGTTCAGAACCTCGACAAACTCCGGACCGAGTTTGGCGGCATTGGGCATCTGACGGTCGTTGTCAATGGTGACAAGCCCGAGGCATTGCGAGCCTTTGCGGATGCCCTTGCGACCTCGTTGGAGTCGCTTGAGACGGTTCGCTATGTGAACTACAAGCGCCCGATCGACTTCTTCTCGGACCGCGCGCTGTACTACGTCGACCTCGTCGACTTAGAGGCCATCCAAGAGCGATTCGCCGCACGTGAACTCTACGAGCGCCTGCACGCAAATCCCCTCTTCGTCGATTTCGAAGAAGAAGGCCCGCCATCCCTCGACTTCTCCGACATTCGAGAAAAGTACGAAGAATTCGGAGAACCAGACTCGGAGCCTCCCGAGGCGTACTTCGTCGGAGAAGACGGCAAGCGCCTCGTGCTCTTCGTCAAGCCAACCCAACTCGCATCCGACCTCGACTTCGCAAAGCAGCTCATTGCCGACGTAGAGGAGAAGATCGCCGCCGTACAGCCATCTGGATTTGATCCACAAATGGCCGTTGAACTCAGCGGCCGCTACAAAAAACGAACCGATATGCAGGCGGTTGTGCAGGAGGACTTGCGCTTGGCATCGCTGCTCGCTCTGGCCCTAATGCTGGCGTATCTCGGGTTGCACTTTCGCAGAGCCAGCTCCGTTGTACTTGTCTTTCTTCCGCTCATCATTGGCCTAACGTGGACCTACGGGCTGGCAGGTTGGACACTTGGAACGCTAAATATTCTCACCGCCTTTGTAGGAACAATTCTGCTCGGCGTCGGCATTGATGTCGGCATTCACGTTCTCGACCGTGCGGAGCAAGAGCGCTCTCTTGGCGGCGTCGAAGCCGTGCGAGCTGCCTTTGGCCGCACAGGGCAAGCGGCCGCCATTGCGTCCCTCACAACAGTGGCGGGCTTTGCAAGCCTCACTCTCTCGGACTTCCGTGTGTTTCAAGAGTTTGGAATCCTCTCGAGCAGCGGATTGCTTCTTGTCCTTGCGTCCTACTTGGTTTGTTTGCCGGTGCTACTCCGCCTTCGAGACCGAATTCAGGGCGAGAAGGGCAAACGTCGCGAAGCGAGCTTTCCTGCGGCGCGCGCTATTGTGAGCTTTAGCCCTTGGGCCTTTTGGCTGTGTGCGGTTGGCATCTTCGGAACACTCACCTGGGTGACCTCAGCTCGATTCAACTACGATTTCGGCTCCCTAGAAACTCGTGACTTGCGCTCCTACCAGCTCGACCGTGAAGTGAATGAGCTACTGGGACACTCGCAAACGCCGCTCGTGCTCATGACGCAAACCCAAGCCTCGGCAAGTTTGGCTGCCGACGAGCTGCGAAGTCGCTCAGCAAAACTCGGAGAAGCCAGCGGCATTGACCGAGTTACGACGAGCGCGGAGGTTGTCCCTGCAAACCAAGAAGCCAAAGCTGCGGTATTGGCGAAGCTTGCAAAGACACTCCAACTCATTGAGCCGGAGACACTAGAAGAATCCGAGCGCAATCAGTTGGCAACCCTCGAACGCCGAGTCAATGTCTCGCCCTTTACCGAGCGAGACCTTCCAGAGTCGGTGAGGCGCTCGTTTCACGCGGTAGACGGCTCTGGTGATTTCGTCTTGGTGCTGCCCGGTATTTCTCTTACGGACGGCGCCAGGATTCGAGGATTGGCAAACGAGCTCCGCGATTTGCCCATCGCAGCGGATCCGCCCAAGACGCTCTCTGCCACTGGCGAAGCAATGGTGCTTGCCGATGTTCTCGACAGCGTATTCCAAGAAACGCCGAGAAGCATTCTGATCGCGTTCTCAGCAATATTCTTAGCGCTTTGGATCCTAATGGGAAAGCTCTCCAAGAGCCTGCTTTGCATGATTCCCGCTGTCGTGACGGTCAGCGCCACCATTGGCCTGATGCCCTTAGTCGGCTTGGAGTTCAACTACCTCAACATTATTGTGCTGCCCGTTCTGCTGGGGATGGGCGTTGATGGAGGTGCCCACATTTTGAGTCGCATCGCCGACCAAGGGGATGTGGAAGAGGGCTTGCGTCACGCGGGGCACTCCGTTGTTGGCGCGCTCGTCACGACGGCATTGGGCTTTGTGGCGCTTCTCGGAGCCTCTCACCCTGGGCTGTCCTCGATTGCCAAGCTCGCCCTACTCGGCCTCGGCGTCAACGTGATTGCAACCGTCGTCTTTCTCCCTGCAGCGATCGCACTGTGGGGAAAGGCGTCCGAACATGCAAAGACCACCTCTGGCTGGATTGCCCAGTCGGTAACCGTCGGACGCGCCGGCTGCGCGCCTGTTGGCCCAGGAAGTCTTGGCGCCGTGGTTGCGCTGCCGATCGCGTGGCTGATGCAGGGGCAAGCGGCGTGGCTGTGGGCCCTCGTGCTCGTCGTCGCTTCCATTGCATCGATTTGGGTGGTTGAACTCTATGTAAAAACCCAACCGAGCAAAGACCCGCAAGAAGTCGTTCTTGACGAAACAATCGGCTGCCTCATTACCCTGGCATTTGTTCCGTGGGAGTTTTCCTGGGTCCTCGGCGGTTACGTGGCATTCCGCTTTTTCGATATGGTGAAGCCGGGCCCAATCGGCATGCTTGATCGCCAAGCACCGGGAGGCTACGGCGTCATGTTGGATGACATCGCAGCCGGCCTCATCGCAGGTCCCCTGCTCTATCTGCTCTGGCTCTATATCTAGCGGACGCTCATCCCACGGACGCTCATCCCACGGACGCTCATCCCACGAGCCCTCATCCCCACCAGCGCTAGGTATCGAGGAGTCGACCGCGTTGGGGCCGATACGCTTATGGAATCTTCGAGGCTGCCTCCGCACTGGCAACTCGGCATTCCCCCAACCTCGCGCTGGTTCATCGACCAGAATATGACTGAGCCCGCGGCCTCACCTCGGGTCCTTCTCCGCTTACAGCGCAGGATGGGGAAACGCCGATTGCCTTACGTGCGGAGGCTTGGGAAATACCGTGGCGACCTCAGGTTCGTATCGGTGACGAAACCGAAGCACGAACATCGCGAGGAACATCGCGAGGAACATCGCGAGGAGCTCTTTGCCCGTAAAGACATTCGGGCCTCCGTTTCTATCGAGATTAGAATGGAAACGAGCTGGCGAAGAGCGCTACGAGCAAACAGCTACGAGCGAACAATATGGCCAACGGCATCGGTGATGCTGTCGAAGAAGACGCATGGGCCCGCCGACCGAAGTTGCTGCAATGAAGAGCGCGGGCCAGGAATCGCAATCGCTCGCAGGTTTGGTGCGACCTGAGGATTTGCGGCGACGGCAGCGCTAATGTCCACCGGGCTATCGCCCACGTACCACATGTTTTCATCGGCAGCGGCGATCTTGGATGCGACACGGATGAGTCCGTCGGGCGCGGGCTTGGGACGACGCACTTCGTCCCGTGTAGAAACAACAAAATCAGATGTGGTGTAGCCGAGAGCAGCGAGAGCCGGAACGATGCAGGCCCGAGAGTTGTTGGTGACAATCCCCAATGGAATGCCCAGTCTCCGCAAACTCTCAACAGCTTCAACGGCCCCAGGCCTAGCGGTGGCATTCTCCGCCGCCCTAACCTCGGCTTGATCCAATATCCCTCGCGCTCGAATGATGAGCGGATAGATTTCCTCGTCGCGCGTCGCCACGCTCGCAGAAGCCCGATTGATGGCGTCGAGAATGGGTCTCATTGGCTCGTGATAGCCAAACTCGGCAAACATCGCCGCAATCTCCGCCCGAGCACTCTCAATATCGACGGGTAAGTCGAGGAGAGTTCCGTCGAGATCAAATGCTACTGAATACTTCACGTTACCTCCAAGCCTGCGCGGGGATAGCTATCAAAATCTGAGTCGCGAACCAAGGCCGGACCGCAGTCTAGCGTTCGAACCCAGTACTGCCCGGGCGCTATGCACGATCTCGCGTTCGCAAGTGGCGCCAGCCCTCCCTCAGTAGCCAACTGGGTGAGCAACTGAGGAAAGTTGCATCCAGCCTCGGTATAAAAGTGGATCGTGGTGCCGCAACGGCCGCCATTGATCTCGGTGATGCAAGGACGGTTTTCGCGGTCGCCCTTGAAGTCCACAAAGTAGACGCCATGCGCGGATGCATCGATCGCGCGCACTGCTCGCTCCCCCATGTCGGCGAGCAGCGGGTTGTCGATGGTTCGGCTCACGGCAGGAGCGCCCGTGATTCCCGATGGCGAGACATGCGGCAGGACATACTCAAGACGCTCGCGCGCGCCGCTGGCAACAAGCTCGCCATGACTAAAGAGCGCCATCCAACTGAGGTTGTCGCCCGGCAGGTATTCACTGGCGGCCATCTTGCCAAAGCCGTTGTAGTGCTCAATCCACGAGAGCGCCACGCCAACACTTCGACAAGGCAATGCAGCGCCGCCAATCCCCAGACCAGGTGCTCCGGATCCTCGCACCCAAACTGGGCCATCCAGATAGCGGAGTTCAGCAAACGCGTTTTGCACATCGTCCTCGTTGTGCAAGAGCTGTGTTTTGGGAACCGGCAATCCCGCCTTGAGTAGCGCAGCTTGGGTCTTTGCCTTGTCGTCGGTCACGTTCAGGATTGACGTTGCGGGCAGCGCTGTCTTCATGTTGCCAAGCGATCCCGCATCGCGGAGTTCGGCAACGGCGCGCACTTCTACCGGATGGGTTGGAATGATCACGTCGACCGACTCCGACTGCGCAATTTCCACCAAGGCCTGCCGATACTCTTCTCGGTGTTTCGCAAAGGGAATCAGGTAGGTCTCATCGCACAAACTCAGCGGCAGATGCCATCGATTGGCGTCTGTGCCGATGAGTCGCAACGACTCCCCTGAGGCCCGCAGCGAGCGACAGAAGTTCACTCCGAGCGGGCCGCCCGCCCCCGTCACGAGGACAGTCTTCAAGATTGCCCTCCACGTACGGGCTCTCCGAACAATCCCAATGCATTGCCGGAGAGAATCTTGTCTTTGTCTTGGCTTGAAAGATTCATGCCTCGCACGGCACCGATGTACATCAGAGGATGGGCGAGGCCGTAGTCCGACCCCATGAGGTAGCGATCGGCTCCGAGCAATCCGCAGTTGCGCTCGATTACCCAAAACTCACGTAAGCCTGAAAACTCAAACCACACATTCTCGACATGCTCATCGAAGACGAGTTGTGCGGCAGCTGTGGCAAGTGGCGGCGTATCACCACCTGCGTGTGCGAGGAGAAACTTCGCCTGTGGGTAGCGCTTGGCTGCCTCAACGGCAAAGCGGTAGCTCGCGATTTCCTGCCAGCGTCCGCAGTGCACAAGCACAACCAATGAGTATCGATTGGCAAGCTCGAGCATCGGCGCAAAGCCCTCATCAGTGATGCGCATCCGCGAGAGTGATGGGTGGATTTTCATGCCACACAACTCCGCGTGATTGGCCTCGATGAAGGCAACGTCGCTCTCCGAAGAATCCCCAGGTCGAACCCACGGAAACACCCAGAGCTTGCCATCGTATCCCCCAGTTACCGCCGCCTTGGCATCGCTGAGGAGCGCCGCGTTCTCGCAGCGATCGGTTGGACAAAGAGCGGCGCCACTGCAACCCGCTTCTGCGAGAACAGCGATCGTATCCTCGAGGGTTACGTGCCTGCCAAGAAAGTCAGCGTGGTCCCAGAGGCCGACGTGGATATGTGCATCAATAATCACTTCTGGACCATTCGTAGGAATGGTCCAGCTTACTTCACTGCCAAGTCCCTAGTCGATTTGGCCGGTGTAGTCTTTGAGCGCCTTGGTGGCCTTGTCGGCAGTGATCTTGACGTTGAAGCTCTCTTTGATGCCGAGCTCGTTGTTGAGAAGCGTGATTCGGTGTTTGCCGACCGGAAGCTTAATATTGCGCTGTGGCGTTCGCTTTCCGGTGTCGCGACCATCGATGAAGATGTTGCACGGCGGCTTGGCGCTCAGCAGAAGTGTTCCTGTCGCATTGCTGTCGACAACCGGCGGCTTGGGCTTTGGATCGTCTTGCTTTGGTGCAACGGGATTCTCGACAGGGGGCTTTGGAGCCACAACCACCGTGGTTCCGGGATCGGGCTTCGGCTTGGGCTTGAGTCCCGTTCCTCCGGGAATGATGGGCTTGGTGTTGACGCGAGCCTTGGCAAGCGTTCCGACGACACTCAGTGCGCTGTTGCCGGTAATCTCAACGGGGCGTGTGACCGTCGCAAATCCGTCTTTCTTGAAGACAACCTCGTAGCGCTTGCGTGGATCAATCGTTGCGTTGACCGGCGCCATACCCAAGCTCTGGCTCACACCATCTGCAATGAGTACGACTTCGGCACCAGAAGGCTGGGAATCAAAGGTGCCCGTGATTTCCATTGCGACCAATTTGATTTCAACTCGGTCGGCCTTGTCTTGTGAAACCGTAACGGTCTCACTCTTGCTGAAGAAGCCCGCTGGAGCCTCAATCTCAATGAAGTGCTCACCAGGGCGCAAGCTGCGAATCTGAAGAGGAGCCTTGCCGATCGGACGACCATCTAGGCTCACCTTCACGCCCGGTGGATTAACGATAAGGTCAAGACCGGTCTCGGCATTCGCGATGCCTGTCACGGTTGGGCCAGGCTCGGCCACAGCGGGATTCACTCCATCAACGTCCGTGACATCGACAGCCACGCCGTCAACAGTCTTGCCCGCGGTGTCGTCAATCACTCCGGGCTCACCCATGGCTACACCAGGCTCTTTGTCCGGCTTGCCATTTGTGCTTGCCAGGACAATGGCGATGATGCCACCAGCGATAATGATAGAGATGGCGATCAGCGCGTAGAGCAGATTACTGCGCTTGGATTGTTGTGGAACCAGTGCAGCGCCAAAGTCGCTACCTGTGCTGTTTGGCGGCGCGATGCTCGCCATTCGCAGGACCTCTGATACGCCACCAGAGGCGGGAACAGCGGGAGCCTTGGTGCGATTCGAGCCATCGGCCACTCGGTCGGGGGCTTCTGTGAAGTCAGCCGTTGCTCCTGCGAGATCCGGCGTTGGGTTCGGCGCGTCCCAGCCTTGCGATGTCGCAACGAGCGACGACAGGTCGGGTTCTTCGGCGGTTGCCGTTACTGTTGTATCTGGCCCCGAAGAGCTCAATGCGGATCCGGTGAGCGCCGGCGCTGTTGGAGCCCCCGTCATTGTCGCCGACATGCCTGCGGCCGCGGCCATGGCAGGAGGCGCCATCGCCGGTGTCGAAGCGATTGGAGGCGAAACTGCCTCGGCATCTTCTAGCGGCGTTTCCTCATCGTAGATAGAGGTCTCAAGCTCATCCTCGTCCCACTCAAGGTCGCTGCCTTTTGCCCGAACGTCAGGACGCATCGGCGTTGTTGACTTGCCAGGACGCCCTTTGAGCGGAGGCGGAGATTTGCTACCAGGAATTGGAGGTGGGTTGGTTTTGCGGGCGTTGAGAGAGAGCGTTTGCGCTCGAGTCTCTTGGCTGTTTGGCTTTGCTGTCGTCGCAACGTCTGCGGCCGCCGCAGCCGGCGGTGCCATGTCGCGGTAGGAGGCGAGCTTTGCGCTCTCCTCTTTGATCTCTTGTGACCACAGCTGCTTCATCCAGCTCGCGAGGTCCTTGCGAGAATAGAATTCTCCCGAGGTGTAAACGAACGCCTGGAGTTCGTCGTGAAGATCAATCGCGTTTTGGTAGCGGTCTTCAACGTCCTTCGCCAAGGCCTTCAGAACAATTCGCTCAAGCTCTGGCTGAATCTTTCGATTGTAGGTACTCGGCGGAAGAATCTCGACATTGCGAACCTTCTCAAGCGTTGAGAAATCGGATTCGCCAACAAAGAGACGCTCGCCAGTGAGCAATTCGTAGAGAACGATGCCGCATGAGAAGACATCGGATCGCCTATCGACAGGCAAGCCGCGGACTTGCTCGGGCGACATGTAGCCGAACTTTCCTTTTAGAATGCCAGCCTGGGTTTGCGAGCCGCGGCCAGCAGCTTTGGCGATACCAAAGTCGATGAGCTTTACTTCACCCTCGTGCGAGACGATGACGTTTTGCGGACTCACATCGCGGTGTACGAGCGCGATTTCGCGACCGGATTCGTCGCGCTTGTTGTGCGCATAGTCCAAGCCCTCGCAAACCTTCATGATTACAAAGCAGGCTTGGGGCACCGGCATGGGCTCACCCTGGTTGCGATTTCGATCAAAGATGGCTCGAAGGTCGCGGCCGTGGATGTGCTCTAGTGCAATATAGTACGAGCCCTCTTCGTGTCCCAGGTCAAACACCTGCGCGATATTCGCGTGGTTGAGTTGAACCGAAATCTTCGCTTCATCCACGAACATCTCGATGAACTCTTTGTCCTCGGCGATGTTGGGCAGAATTCGCTTAACGGCAACGAGCCGTTCAAAGCCCTCAACGCCGAACTGCTTGGCGCGAAAGACTTCCGCCATACCTCCCACGTTGATGCGCTCGAGGAGATAGTATTTGCCGAATGGAATGGGCTTGTTCAAGGCCGTACCTTTGGTTCTAGAAGGGGTTATATGGCCGAAGCCGGGGGAGTGTGACTTTGGCTCTCTGCCAGCTACAATCATGCGCGGAGTCAAAAAATGAATCGCCCTCTAATGGGTGAATTCAGGCGGACCGTACATGAACTGACATAGGGGGGCCAGAGAATTGCGAAGCCCTAAATTGTACGCATGACCACCTAAGAATGGCTTAGGTCTGGCCAAGATGCAGCACTTATCGCGAGAGTGCCTCTGCCGGCTGCATTTTCGCGGCCTTACGTGCCGGAAGTGCGCCACCAATGACTCCGAAGAGGACTGCTACGCCCAGGCCTGAGAAGGGGATCCACATTTGAAAGTCAAATAATGTCTTGGGCTTAAAGGCGAAATCAGCGGTGTGATTCACAAAGGCCCAGTCTCCGAACATGGCGATCCCGATGCCCAGGCCCACGCCGATCAGCCCCGCGAGAAAGCCCAACAGGGCCGCCTCCCCCACAAAGAGCATGCGGATGTTGTTCTGCGTACCTCCGATCGAGCGCAGAAGACCGATTTCCTTTCGCCGCTCACTCACCTGCATGAAGAAGGAGTGGGCGATATTGATGGCCGAAATCGTGACGATAACGAGGGCAATCACGATGAAGATCAACGTGATGATGGTGATGATCGAGGCGAAGCGTTCGCCGAGGGAATCCTCGAGACGAAGGTTGGGCACATCGATAAGCCACTTTCCAAAGGGCGCAACGTCTTCTTTGTTTTCTAGCTCGACGATGATCGACGAGTAGGCCGTCGCGCTCTTCTCGCCGACATACTCGCGATTCCATCGCTCCACGTAGCCAATGGGAATTGTGGCGCCGAGAGGAATAGCGCGCTCACTAATGCCAAGAAGTACGCCTTCAACCCGCCTTGGTTGTGACTTGAGGTCCTTCTGGTTCATGTCGACCACCGACGTGCCGAGGTCGAAGTAGAGACGCATCTTGGAGAGGCCACCGCGCTGGACGATGAACTGTTCCATCTCCCCGATGACCGGGAGGCCGTGCGACTTCGCGTAATTCTTGTTGTAGACCTCGATGAGGTTGCGGGAAACCACGACCGGAACTCGGTGGTGGCACTTCATATCGCTGCGCTCGCAGTAGTAGAGGCCGTCGCAAGAGAACTTGGGAAGCTGGCAATCGAGAAGTGGTGTGTCGTTGTCGACTTCCCAGTCCTTGAACATCGCACCAATGTCGTCCTCGCGAACGTACGCAGGATCGACGCCATCACCGATGAACTCGAGCCTCATCTGATTGCCTTCAAAGTAACCAGAAAGCGATACCGGGAAATCGATGGTCATCCGCGGAATGATGGATTTGACCGCCACAACCTTCTGCTCGCGGATCTGCGTGACCGTCGACTCATCCATGCGAAGCGTTAGATCTTTACCGGCCAAGCCCGCCGTCGGTGCAATGACCTCGACACGTTCTAGTGGAAAGACCTCAAGGACTTTGTTGCGAACGCCCATCGACAGCGCGAGGAAGAAGACAAACGCAGCAACGCCAACGACGATGCCAAATCCCGACAACACAAACTCGCGCCGATGTCGGCGAGCATTGTCGAGCACGAGCTTGATTAGCTTGCCTGCGGTCACGAGGCATTCTCCTTTGCGTCACTAGAACTATTCTTAGATGCCTTGGCAGCCTCGGCCACCTTCGCATCGCTCTTAGCGGCCCTTGCCACCTTGGCTGCCTCGACTGATGCATCGCTCTCGATGATGCCGTCTTTGATGTGGATGACGCGCTGCGCGAATTTCGAAAGACGCTCTTCGTGCGTCACAATTAGCAAGGTAACCCCGTCATCTCGGTTCAGCTCGCCAAAAAACTCGATGACATTTTCGCCGGTTTCCGAATCGAGATTTCCAGTGGGTTCATCGCAAAGCAAGAGTCGTGGTTTGTTGTAGAGCGCACGTGCAATGGCAACTCGCTGTTTCTGGCCGCCGCTGAGTTCGCCCGGAGGACGATGAGCCAGGTCTGCGAGACCAACGCGCTTAAGCGCATCCATGCCCTGGGCGCGCGCATCCTTCTCTTTCATCGTCGTAAACGATGCCGGAAGAATGACGTTTTCGATGCAGGTGAGATGCTCGAGCAAGTTGAACGACTGAAACACAAAGCCCACCTGCTCGTTGCGCATGGCGGCAAGCTCGCTCTCTCGCGCCTTCGAGAAATCAATGCCCATGACTTCAACGGTGCCTTTGTCCCAGGTATCGAGACTGCCGATGATATTGAGCAATGTGGATTTTCCCGATCCACTTTGGCCAATCAACGCGACGATTTCGCCTTGTTTAATATCGAGCGACACACCGCGCAGCACGGGAGTTTTTGCTTGGCCCTTACCGTAGGACTTGTGCACGTCGCGTACGGAAATGACCGTTTCAGAGGACAGGGCTTCGGATGGCACAGCGCACGAACCGTACCACAAGACCGCGCGTGAGTTTGGGTATGGGGAAGTGGCGCGGCGGAAGTCTAGTTTGCTGGCCGAACAGCCAAGTCCACAACGAGCGAGTCGGCACCGAGCACGATGGACAACTTGGCAAACTCAAAGCGCAGCAGGAGATCATGCCAGAGGTCGGCGACGTCGTTGCTTGGCGCGGCGCTTCGCAAGTACTGGCGCAACTGCGGAAAGCGGGCTGGCCACAGACCAACGGCAGCAACTTCCCGATTTGGTCCGATAGCTGGTGCCAAGATGGCACCAATGAGCGCCTTCTTGGTCGCAAAGAGAAACTGGCTGTCACTGAGCTGATAGTAAATGGATGACATGGTCGGCACCGAAAGCTTCTTGGCTGGATAGCCATCAATTCGAATGTTCGACTCAAAGAAGGACCGCCCTGGAATGCGGCCAAGTTGCTTCGCGATATAGCGCTTGCTGCGAAGGGGGATTTGCAGGGCAACGCTGCCGCCAAGGCTGCTGGTATCGAATCGAGTGCCGGCAGCATGAAACGCCCGAGGCGGCGGGCTCATGGGCACACGCTCTAGCCCCCGATCAATTTCGTAGGCTAGCTCGGGACACCCGTTCTCGCGAAATGCGGTCGCAGCGTTCGGCAAGTCGACGCCCATCGACAGATGTCCAGCTTCGGTGGCTCGTAGTGAGACAAGCCCGGGACTGGCAGCCGGGCCCATGACTGTGCCGATCGTCGCAAGACTCGATGGCGTGAGAGGCATCTCAAGGATCGCCCTCGCTGTGCCATCCGGTTGCATCGCTGCTTCTAGCCGCAGCCCCCCGGCGGCACGAAGAAGAGCCACACAGCTTAGGAATTCTTCTCCGCCCACCGCACTCGCCAAAAGCGGAAGCAGCGGAAGGTGACCGCGCACGGCGGCTTCGGCGTCGCCGACCAGATTCTGGGCGGCAGCCGGCAAACCGGAGAAGCCGCTCCCCTGGGCGGCCGCCTGCATGACCTCAAGCCACTCTCCGCCAGCTTCGGCACCCAGCATATTCCACGTTACCGCGGCCGCATTGCTTGTTCCTCCAAGCGGTGTCCAAACGGCATCGAGAGCGGCTGGGGGCGAAGCGTCGGAACCGGCGATGGTACTGGCGACCAGCGTAATGTCTTGGCCGCGGGTAAAGAGGACAACGTCGGCCGCTGGGTCGATTCCCTGGCGAAGCCACGGGCTTGTGAAAAGCTCCGCAGATGAAAACCCAATAGCTCCAGCCAATGGCTCGACCACCGCTGAGAGTTTTTCTAATGCATCGAGACTGGTTCCAACAACGACAATCTCCGCGTCGACCGGGACCCATCGAAGTAGCGGCAGCTGCTGTTCAATCGCTGGTCTTGGTGGGGCCTGAGGAGTAACGGTTCCCTCGCCCCCTGCAACGCTTCGCGCCTTGGGCCCACAGCCAGCAGCACACATACTCAACACAGCAAGCAGCGCGACCGCCGATGTCGGAGCGCCCAACGGAGCTCTGCGCTGTCTGAGACCGTGCGTAGTAAGCCGCCTAATAGACAATGTCACCTACAGACAACGTCGCGCGAACCGAGCCGGGAGGCCCAACAAATTGCACACCACGACGCGCCTTGCGCTCAAGTCGAAAGAGGGTCGAAGGCCGCTCCATTGGCTTGCCTTCTTTGTTGTAGAACGTCGCAAAGACCAAGGCCTTGCCGATGCGCTCCACCGTATTCTGAACATAGCCCGCGACCACGATGCGGCCATTGTCTTCGTGCTCGTTCAAATCGGTAATCACAATCTGCTCGGGGTAGTCGAGTTGCACCGCGCTTGAGACTTCGATCTCGGCGCCGCTGGCATCGGTGTGTGCGCTCTGCTCGCCATCCACGAGTGCAAAGGTGCGAGTGCCCCCGGCAGGTATGCGCAGGGACTGCCGATGAATCTTGCCAACCACCTCGCCATTCCCATCGAGAAAGCTTCCCCCCAAGGTCACCGCCAAATCGGCCTTCCCTGGATTTGTGGCGTCCACAAGAACATAGGTCGCGTGGCTTTCGTATTCGCCGCTACCCACGGTGCCGGTATGCAGCGTCATGAGTTCACCATGTACGACGATTTGCTTCCGGTCGGCCTCTTTTGGCTTCCAGGTATCCTTCTCACAGCCGCCCAACACACCGCTCAACAACACGAGCAATGCCATGGCCACAGTCGCTGCCTGTCGGGGCGCTGCCTGTCGGGCCGCTGCCCACCGCGTCATGTGAATCACGTGTCTTGCCAAACGGTTCAGCCTCGCTGAGTTGCGCAGCATGGGCAGTTCACCGAAATCCAAGCCTAGCCAGCTGCGACGCGCTGGCTGCGAACGGCGTAGTAATCGAGTAGCGAGCGAGCCCCCTTCGCGATGGTTTCGAGACCGGAGAAATCGAATCGGGCTAGAGACTCGGCCAAAGTGTTGGCGCGCTCCTCTGCGTTGAGTCGCTTGTCGATGATGACCCGATATTGCCCTTTGACCTTGCATAGCCCACCGCGCATCATAGATGAAGCGATCGATTCGTAGCTCACTTTAACATCGATTGACTGAGCTGCACTCTCGAGCTCAGCGAGCATCTCCTTGGGCTTCATGCGCGTCACACTAGCAGGCGCGTCAATCCGGAACCACTATTCTGTATCGCCACCACAGCAAACCCAACAATTGAGATCACTTGGAGATCGGCGGCGGTGCTGGAGATCGTCTAAGAGATCTTAGGGGATGGAACTTCACCGGGTCTAAACATCGGGACGGCACATCGAAACTCGGCCCCCTGCCCTGGTGCGGAATGAAGGCTCAGCTCGCCGCTATTGTCTTCAATGATGTTGCGAACGATGCAGAGCCCGAGACCGGTTCCTTCACCGTTGCTCTTGGTGGTGTAGAACGGTTCAAAGATGCGAGTTTGATCTTCGTCAGAGATCCCTGGGCCTTGGTCTTTTACTGAGAAGATCACCCGAGAGTCGTTGTCGAGATAGCTGCTTACTTGCACCAGTGTTCCCGAAGGACAGGCCTGCACAGCGTTGGTGATGAGGTTGATGACAACCTGCTCAAGCTGGCCAGGAACCGCTTCGATGTCGGGCAGGCTCTGGTCCAAGTTGCGCTCCAAGAGAACGCCCGATTTGCTGAAGAGGTGCTCGCAAAACGTCAGCGATTGATTGATGACTTGGTTCATCGAGAGTCGCTCGGGCTCTCCGGCCGAAGGCCTCGCGTACTGAATCAGGTCGCGCGTAAAGGTCTTGATGCGGTCGGCTCCGTCGGCAATTGTACGAAGCTTGGCTAGATCGTCGGCTTCGTAGGAGCTTGATCCGGCAGCCACACTCTTCTCCGCTTTGCGCAGGAGAAAATCTGAGTACACGCCAATCGCGGTAAGAGGATTGTTGAGCTCGTGAACCACGCCCGCCGCAATTTGGCCCAATGTTGAGAGTTTTTCTGCATGCACCAATTGCTTTTGCAGATCGCTAAGCACAGTTTGATCTTGGCCAACGGCTACCACCGCCTGAATGGCGCCTCGGCTGCGAATCGAGGCAACGCGCCAAACGACTTCGACGGTGCGCCCAGACTGGGCAATGAGCTGCGATTTGCCATTCGCCCCGTCGTTGCCAAGCATGCCATCGGCAAACACTTTTGCGAGCTGGGCACGGTCGGTAACAGGAAAGTGATCGCGAAGATCCTTGCCAATCAGCTCGGAGCTCGCCATTCCAATGCGTTCACACAAGGCCTTGTTGCATACGCGAATGCGCCAGTTGCTATCGATGCCGAGAATCAGAGCGCTGGCATGCTCGATGAGTCGCGACTGGTAGTCTCGAAGGCTTTTGGTGTCGTGGTAGAGCCGTTCGTTGCGCAGAGCACTCGAGAGTTGATTGGCCAACGGCATGATGTGAGCCTCATCGAACGCGGAGTTGTCGGAGCCCAGCGGGTAGCCGACATCGAGAATTCCGTAGAGCTCTCCGGCAATGGCCAAAGGCAGTGCAAAGCCATCAGCGACTCCCGTAAACGGCGAGTCCCAGCGCTCGGACACTCGGAGCAAGGCGCTGTTGGCGACGGCCCCTTTGATATGCGTCTTCTCAATGGCGCTCTGCCGCAAACGCAGCTGCGAAAAGTTCAGGTCGCGACGCACATGGCTTTGGTCTCCATAGGCGCGTGCCGACTCTTCCCCTCGAAGGTCCACGAGCCGAAGCATGAAGTAGCGCTTGGGAAACAGTTCTGTGAGCAACGCCACAAACCTCTCGGCGGTTTGCTCCTCAGTTTGGTCCACGAATAGCGTGCGCCCAAACTCAAGCACTCCCTTGAGCATTTGCTCCGGGCTCGGACTCTTCAACCTGTCTTCCTTACTGCTTGCCATCGTACTATCGGCCTTCGTGGTCTTTTTTGGATTGTTGCACAAGGTCCGCATCTAACTCGCGCATTTCCTCTTCACGAGTATCAGAAATCTGCTCGAGGCTAATCTGGGCCGTTGTATCGCCATCCTCGGTAAACAATACGGCCGGTACTGGCGCCGACTCTGACGCTTCGACCGACCTATCGAGATCGACGATACTGGCTGAGCCGACGTATTCGACCGTTTCGTAGTGAGTTATCCTGCCGATTTTCTTCACAATTTCGGCCATTCGCTCGGCCTCGTCGACAATCGTAGTCGTGTATCTGAGGTACTTTTCCTCAAGGTTGCATGTGCGCTCGATGAGCTGGGCGTAGCCAATAATCGAGGTTAGGGGCTGGTTGAGTTCGTGGGCGGCGGCTCCGGCAAGTCCGGCAAGCAAGCTTCGCTGCTCCTGGTCTTTGAGCTGCTCTTGTGCCACGAGAAGGCGCTGCTCGATGCGAATTCGATCGCGCAAGTCGCTGAAGATGCCCACCGTGGCCACTTCGCGCCCGGCTTGATAAATGATCGCGGCGGTCATGTTGACGGGCACCATCTCGCCCGAGCTAACGAGAACTTCCCGACGGATCTGCTCGAGGCGCCCTGGCCCGCCATAGCCTTCGGATCGCAGCATGCGCATGACCTGCTTGGCGACTCCTTCCGGGTACAGGCCTGTGACGCTAAAGCTGCCGACGACGCTATCGGCAGGGTAGCCAAAGAGTTGCTCGGCGCCCTTGTTGAAGACAATCACGCGCCCCTTCATGTCCACGGCGATGATGGCGTCTACGGCGGAGTCGACAAGGTTCGACAAGAACTCGCTGGAGTGATGAAGCTGGGCTTCGAGAGACCGTTCTTGGGTCACGTCTCGCAACGATAGAATCACGGCGCCGTGCTTGCCCAATACCGTTGATGTGGTCACGCACACAGTTACGAATTCTCCCGTTGTGCGCAGCTGCATGTCGTGAGGCTTGATGTTGTTGCCCTCGAAGACAAGTTCCATCACAGCGGCGATCGTCTTGCCTTCGTCATGCGGCAAGTGCTCGGCGACCCCGGTTCCAAGAAGCGCATCTCGAGCAAAGCCCGTGAGTCGCTCCGCGGTTCCATTTACGTAAATGAGCTGGCCATCTTTGTCGACGACGAATACTCCTTCGGAGGAGGCTTCAAAATACTCGCTCAGCGAGTCGAGGCTGCGAGCTCGCCTTTCGGCCTCAAAGCCGGCCCGAGTGAGTCGTCGCGTCTGATCGCGAAGACGGTCAAACAGGCTCGAATCGCGTAGCTGCGCTGCGAGTTGGGCGGCGAGAAGAACTCCAAAGTCCTGTGCATGCGAGCTCAGATGCGACACCCCCGGAGTGCTCTTTCGAAACAACAAGGCCCCCATAGAGCGGCCTTTCCAAGCGACCGGATACACCGCAATCGCAACGACACCTCGAGTCACTAGGTCTTCCGAGATTTCCTCCATCGCGGGATGCAGCCTCACGTCGTCAATGCATAGCGGCGTTCCCTGACGAATTGCTTCGCCGACTTCCGGGTAATCCTCAATCGCTAGTTCAAACTGTGACAGCGTTGGATCGTCGGTTGCCGCAATCACGTAGGCGGCGCTCGAGGACTCAACATGAGCCATCATGGAAGCGCGTTCGAAGCCAAGCAGGCGTGCCGCGGTCAATAGAATTTCTCTTAGAACATCGGCACCATCGCCACGTTCTGCGATGAGAGCCCGCATTTCCAAAAGTGCGGTGTGGAATTTTTGCAGCTCGTCGTACTCGCGTCGTTTGGCAGCTTGTGCTGCGGCGAGCTCGATGCGCAAATGGGTGGCCTGATATCCACTGTCGAGCCAGAAGACATCATCGGCTCCAAGCGCCAAGAATTTTGCTGCGTCCTCGGTGGGTTCGCAGGCAACCACGAGGGCAATCTGGGAGCTTTGCGCGTGCCCGCGAAGCGATTGGATGTACGGGCCCCGCCCTTCTCCAGCCACCAGGAAAACATCGGGGACCTCATGCCCTGGCTCGTAGCGTGCCGTGGCGTACGCTCCTCCAAGCCCGGACGAGGCCAAGTAGGTTACGAGCGATTGGCGAAGGTCTTCCTCGGAAGCCAGAACAGCGATGGCAAGATCCGGAGACATGGCGCGGGCAACCTTAACACGCTCAGCGCAAGGCAATTTCGGCAGCGGAAACAGCCGACGCGTACACGTCCTTGAGAGCAACATCGCTGGCGCGAGCCAGGGAACGGCACTGCTCAAACTCGGGCGCTACATTGACAATGCGCCCCAGGTGGCGCGCGACTTTGACGGAAACTGTGCCGAAGCGCGTCTCGACCTCTGTCATTGTGCGCTCGAGGACACTGCGTTCGACGGTATCGAAACGAAGGCCTATCGAAGTGGTTTCGCGAAAGAGCGCGGCAGTGACGGCATCCTTGCTCGCGTGCTCACACAACACCCCGAGGCCGAGCGCGGGCCGCCCCTTCTTCATCGTGATCGGTGTCCACCACACATCGAGTGCTCCAGCGCGCAGCATCTGCTCCATGGCGTGATCACAAAGCTCGGGGCTCATGTCGTCGACGTTGGCGCGAATTTCAACCACCGAATCGCCGGCTTGCGGTTTCGCTGTTGGGGCGCCCAGCATCGCTCGCACGACATTGGGACGGTCGGGCAAATCGAGGTCACCGGCGCCATATCCAATGGCCAATGGAACCATCTCTGGCATCGCTCCCCACTGCTCTACAACCGATGCGAGCACCGCCGCCCCGGTTGGTGTGCAGAGTTCGATCGAAAGCCCACCGTCAGAGATCGGAGCCTTGGCGATTCGAAGAATCTCCACCGCCGCAGGCGAAGGCACAGGAAGAATTCCGTGGGCGCATCGAACGGTTCCCTTTCCCATCGCCACAGCACTGCAGCTGACCGACGATGGGGCGAGCCAATGAATGGCGGCAGCACAGCCGATGATATCGACGATAGAATCGATCGCGCCAACTTCGTGAAAGGCGACGCTCTCTAGGGTGAGGCCGTGCATCTTTGCTTCGGCAACTGCCAGGCGTTCGAACATTGCCAAGCTGAGTTTGGCGACGGCGGGTTCGAGCGCGGAGTTCTCGATGCGGGCACGGATCTCAGAATAATGATGATGGGCATGATCGTCATGGTCTTCTTCGCCGTGGGTATGCGCATGGTCGCGAGCACCTCCGTGTCCATGAGACTTGGTTTGCCCCTCTTCGCAACGCACCCAGACATTGGTCGATGCGATTCCCGACTTAACAATAGGCTCAACACGCAGACGGTCGTCACCGAGCCCGACAGCGACGATAGCCGCTTGAATGACAGCCGATGGCACGCCGGCGTCAATGAGCGCGCCCATACACATATCCCCGGCGATTCCGCTCGCACAATCGAAGTGCAGATGTTGTCCCCGAATGCTCGTACTCATGATTCTTTCCTATTGATTCGGGCAGCAACCATGGCCGCGCCAATGCCATTGTCGATGTTGACGACCGAAAGCCCGGGAGCACAGCTGCTGAGCATGCCAGCCAAAGCGGCAAAGCCTCCCGCCGAGACCCCATAGCCAACACTGGTTGGAACCGCGACAATGGGTTGCGGCAAGAGCCCAGCAACGACTGTGGGCAGAGCGCCTTCCATGCCGGCCGCTACGACGAGAACAGAACATTTCTGAAGCTCGGGCAAAACGCCTAAGAGTCGGTGTAAACCCGCGACGCCAACATCGCGAATTTCGGAAACCTCATGGCCGAGGAAGCGCAGGCACACGGCAGTTTCCTCGCCGACAGGGATGTCGCTGGTTCCAGCACAGACCACGCCGACCACACCTCGGCCCGCTGAGCGCGGCACCGTTGGGGCAATCTCTACTGTCCGCGCCAACGCATTGTACTCGCCCGTGCCGAGTGCACCTAAAACGAGCGCGGCCTTGTCCTTGTCAACACGCGTCGCGAGAGCACCAGAGCCATCGGCCGCGAGTGCCAACATCAGGGTCGAGATTTGGTCTGCGGTTTTGCTCTCGCCGTAGACAATCTCGGGTGCGCCAACGCGTTGCTCGCGAAGATGGTCCAAGCGCGCGATGTTTCCCACTTGGCCCGTTGGAGTTCGTTCGAGGGCACTGACGGCTTGCTCGACGCTCACCTCACCATCTCGAAGGCGCTCTAAAAGCGCAATCAATGACGTTGGGTCGCTCGCTCCTGCTTGGCTCACAGCGAGGCTTATACACCGAACATTGCCCTTTGGGCGCTCCGTTCTTTGCAGCGCAGATCGCCACGGAAACGCTCCTGTCTGGCACTTTGGGTGGGAATCGCCCGCCCCGCAGAACCTAGCGCTTTCGACGGCGAAGCAGCTGCACTTGCTCGACAGCGCGATTGCTCGCCTTGGTGATCCGCAAGGTCACATCTCCAACGAGCACGGTGTCCCCCTCGTCGGGAAGCCGCCTCAGTTGATGGAGGATTAGCCCGGCAATCGACTCGTAGGAATCATCCTCGGGGAGGTCGACCCCAAGCTCATCGTTGACCCGTTCCACTGACGTCTTGGCTTCGACCGTCCAAACGCCGGGCTGGTCGGCAACAATCAAGCTGCTGGCATCGTCGTGCTCATCCTCGATTTCGCCAACAATCTCTTCAAGCAAATCCTCAATCGTCACAACCCCGACGGCCCCGCCGTACTCGTCCACTACGATCGCCATGGTCTTGCCAGAGCCCTGCAGCTCTCCCAGTAGGTCTACGGCGAGAAACGATTCGGGAACGTAGTGCGCTGGCCGTGCGAGCTTTTTGATCTCCGCTTCGCGCTCGTGTGCACCGACTTGCAGCAGATCGAAGACATGGAGAACGCCCACGATGTTGTCGACACGGCCGTCGTACACAGGCATCCGAGAATGCTGTTTATCGGCAACTTCGCGGACGGCTTCCGCGACACTCGTCTCCTGAGGAATCGCGGTGATCTCAGAAAGCGGCAGCATCACCTTGTCGACGGTCTCGCCGGACATGTCGAGAAGGTTGGCAATCATCTCTCGTTCCGACTCTGTGATCTCGGTGTCTTCGGGTTTGTGACTCTCCGATGCTTCCAAGAGCAGTGAGAGTTCTTCTCTGGTAACCAGCGCTCGTTGGCCATCGGCGCCAAAGAGCTTCGAGGCGAGCTGCGCAAACCCACCGACCAAGAGTATGAGTGGCCTCAAGACAAGAGAAGCCGCATGAAGCGGGAATACCAGACGGGTTACAAGATCGTCCGCGTGCTGCTGGAAGACCGTCTTGGGAATCACTTCGCCCATGATGAGCGTGAATGGCGTCACCATGAGCACAGCCAACAATTCGCCACCACCATAGCCGCCCTGGGCAAGGTACACGGTGACGGTGACGGAGAATGAAACCACGGCGAGGTTGGTGCCAAGAAGCGTTGTTGCGAGCAGTTTCTGCGGAGAGTCTAGGTACTTTTCTGCGAGGATTGCACCGCGGTTCCCAGCCTGGACTTTGGAGCGCAGCAGGGGCCGAGACGCCGACACCATGGCGATTTCAGATCCAGAGAAGAAGGCTTCAATGCTGATGCAAACCACCGCAACAAAGAGAACGACCGTAAACGAAATCACGCCTTTCCTCCTGCCGGCATGACGGGCTCGGTTGGCGTTCGCAGCTTAAAAGCCATGGACTTTTGCAGTTCGCGCTCGTCTTTGATGTCGCCGAAGAGCTCTTCTAAGAGATCTTCCATGGTCACGATACCCACAAGCGTCCCGTACTCATCCACGACGAGAGCCATGTGCGTCTTGCCTTGTTTAAAGATCGGAAACAGACTCTGCAACGGTGTGGTTTGCGGAATCCAGAATGGCTCGTGAAGCAGGTCGGAGAGTCGGTTTGGCGGTGCCTGCTTGCAGCTGGCAATAACCAGGTCTTTGGCGTAGAGCACGCCTCGAATATTGTCTATGGAACGGTCGTAAATCGGTACACGCGAGTATCCGCGAGCCGCGATTTCTTTGACGAGCCGCGCGAGCGGAAGCTCATACGCCAGAGCAAAGACTTTGCCCCGCCGTCGCATCGCGTGAGCCACGGTCTTGTCGCCAAAGGCAAAGACGTTGTGAATCAAACGGCGTTCACGGTCGTTGACTTCTCCCTCTGCGGAACCCGCATCCACGAGAACCTTGAACTCTTCTTCACTAATATCCGCGTGGTCTTTCTTGTTGCCGGCGAGAGGCCCAAGAACCAGCCCCGAGATGCCGCGGACGACAATCCGAACGGGCGTTACGATCACCCCAAAGAGCCACAGAAAGCGAACCGACTTTCGACTCCAGCCCAGTCCCTTGCCATAGGCAATACTCTTAGGGCCAATCTCGCCAAAGAAGAGTAACAGCGGCAACGCCAAGAACGTGGCGACGAAGGCCGTCTTTAGCTCGCTTCCGCTGTGATAGAAGTTCTTAATAAAACCAGCCATAACGGCTGAGATAGCGACGTTTACACTCTCGTTGCCGATGAGCAGTGTGGCCAATAGCTCACGTGGGCGACCCAGAACGCGCAAAATGAGAGCATCCGTCTTGCGGTCCGATTGCCCTAGAAGCTCTCGGTCGCTTCTGCGGAGCGAGAACATGGCGACCTCAGTACCTGAGAAAAATGCTGAGCACGCGACCAGAGCGCCAAGTACCAGCACGTATTGCATGAGGTCAGACACTGGTGAGCAATATGCGAATAAGCTTGAGTCTTACGACTTGGTGGAAGCAGCAGCGATAGCGCCATCCGCCCGCGTTGAAACATACTCGTCAAGTTCTTCGGGGACGGCCGGAAGACTGAAGGTGAATGCACTACCGGCGGCGGCTCCACTCACGCCGGGCGTCTCAAGCCACAGAAAGCCGCCATGGGCGACGACATAGCTCTTGGCCAAACTCAGCCCGAGTCCCGTTCCTCCGAATGCTCGGGTGGAGCTTGAGTCTGCTTGGTAGAACGGCTCAAAGATCGACGCTCGCTGTTCCGAGGAAACGCCAATACCTTGGTCGCGAACGGTTACTCGAAGCCCAAAGCGCTCACTGAGCCGGTCGCGCCAAAACGGCGAATTTGCCGAGGAGTTGTCTTGGGGCGACAAAGCCCCAACGGTGACTGAAACTCGAATGTCTCCCCCTTTGGGGGAAAACTTGATGGCATTCGCCAGTAGTTGCAGGACCACCTGACGGAGTTTGCCCTCATCGCCAAGCGCCCGCGGAACGGTCCCCTTAGGAAGATCGAGCACGATTTCGCGGCGCTGCAAATCGCGTTGCATGGTTTTGGCGACCGAGGCGAGGAGGTCACTAACGCTCACTGGCTCAATCGACAATCGCAGCGACCTCGCCTCGATGAGTGAGACATCCAAGATTCCCGTAATGAGCTGCAGCAGGTGCTCAGCCTTGGTGAGAATTGTTCTGATGAACTCATCTTGTTCACCTGTTAGGTCGCCCGCCAAGCCTTCAACCATCATTTCGCTATAGCCGATGATGCTTGTTAGCGGTGTCCGCAACTCATGAGAAATCGTTGCCAAGAAATTCGATTTGAGTCGCTCAAGTTCTTCGAGACGCTCGACTGCCGATGCCAAGCGTTGGTTGCGATCGCCGATCTCTGAGAACGACTCTTCCATCGCAGCTTCGTGGATGGTGGTCGTTAGATGTCGCGCGTACGCCGAGTGGACCAAGAGCTCGAGTGTGGTGCCCACGTGGTCCGCGATCAGTTGCAGATCCGCTTCTCCGGTTTGTGAACGAGAGAGGATCAAATGCCCAATGATGTCGCCGCTGTATTCCAGCGTTTTGCGGTGCTCGGGGGTGCCCTCGATTTTCCCAATCTGACTTAGGACCGCTCCCTTGCGGTCAAGCACTCCAATTGCGACAGGGTGCAAACGGGTGATACTGGCCAATACTTCGGCCAGCTGAGGTGCATCAACAAGTTGTGCCAAGTCGATGGGATCGTCCACCGCCGCAAAGCGCTTCACCCCACTATGCTAGCACGCCCTGGGGCTAAGTCGCGGGGCCCAAATGCCGGGCCAGAGCCTGGGCAAATTCGGCCTCTGTGACCCCAAAGAGGTCTTCGAGGTGCGCCTCCGACTCTGCCAGGGCCCAAGTCGCCTGTACGAGCTTCAGGAACGTCTCTAGGACTCCATTGCCGATTTCGGCGGTAGCGGCTTCAACAGGCTCGGCAGCGAATGGCTTCATTTCGAGAGGCGATTCGGTATCTCGCTTATTGTACTGCGTAATGAGCGCCACATGTTCTCCAACCACCAGTTCCAGGTTGGCTGTAAGTTCGCCGTAGGCATGGCGATTCTGCGCAGCCATCGCCGGACTTGAGTCGGCGACGAAGACCACGCCATCGGCGCCCCGAAGTACCGCGCGGCGAGTCATCTGATGCGCTGCCTGTCCAGGGACTGTGTACACCTTGATGCGAACACTGAGCCCCGATACCTGGAAGAACAGCGGCAGGAGATCAAAGAAGAGCGTGCGGTCCCCTTGCCCATCCAACGTCATAAGACGGCCGCGATTGCCCGTGTGCACAATCTCGTAGAGCTTGGTTAGGTTGGTGGTCTTGCCCGCAAGCGGTGGACCGCAGTAGACGATTTTGAGAGTCAGTTGACGCTCTTCGGTATCGACGATTGCCACTATCTGCGCCCCGGTGCTTGGAAGGTTGGTTCGATTGGGGGAGCTACCTTTTCCGCACCCTTATTCATAAGAACAATACCTACTCCCGCTCCGATAAACAGCAGGAGCATCAATAGGATGACCACGTTCTTATACGGCTGTTTTTCCTCTTCCACCTTTGGTTTTGTGGACATGAGTGCCGCCGTAGCCATCGATTGCATCCGGTCTAGCATTTGGTTGGCCTTTTGGGCCTTCTCTGAACTAGACGCGGCTTGCCGATACCAGAGGGCTCCGAGCCGGTAGTTGCCGCAGAGAGCGACCTCAGCCGCAAAGTCTTCGTGGGCAGAGTCTTTACTCCATCCAGTCTCAACGCGCCCCCATGCGGATAGCAACTCAGGAGCTGCGCTCGGGCCCTCAGCCGAGTAGCCTGAGAACTTTTCTCTGGTGAGCCCGCAGCTGGGACAATTCGAACTGGCTTGTGGAACCGCACGCTGGCACTTGGGACAGGCCCCTGCCTCAGATTGGCTGGGCTTCGACTGCATGCGGTCGGCACTCGTCGTTTCGGCTGCCGGCTCTGGCGAGACTTTAGCTACGACTTCTGGCGCGACTTCAGCGGTGGTTTCCGCACCACAATGAGCGCACCCAAACGTGGCAGACTGGGTATCCACACGAAGCAAGCGAGCATCGCCGACCTCGAGGCAAGTTGAGCATTCAATACGCACGTCGAGTCCGCTACGGCAGTGCTTCACGCAAGGGTATGGGTGTGAAGATCAGTATCAAGACGAAGAACAATACCACCACCAACCACTTGCGGCTGGGCGACAAAGGGGTATTGCCAACGGGCGGGTGGTACGTGCCGCCAGCCATTCGCCGCATAAATAGAAGCATGCCGGCCCACACGCACCATGGAAGGCCCGCCTTTCCGCCCGTCAAAAGCGCATCACCAAACGCCAGCCCCTCCCCCATGTACTCCAACGTAAGGACGGCAGCGACAAGCAAACCCACAGCGAGAAGCAGCCAATGCAGCCACCTTGAGACGCGCTCGTGTTTCTCGCCAATCGCCCCGCAGAGGATGTGCCCACCGTCGAGTTGCCCAATCGGCAACAGGTTGATCATCGTCAAGAGCAGACCGACCCACGAGGCAAAGGCCATGGGGTGCAACTGCACATCGAGCCCCTCGGCAGTTGGCAAAACCTGACCGTGCACGAGGTACTTGAGACTAAGGTAGAGGATCGAGTTGCCCTCGAGCATGGCCCCTTCATCGGGTGGTGTGACCGCAACGGTGGAAAGCGAGAGTCCATAAATTAGCAACGGGATGGCCGCGCAGAGCCCTGCGAGTGGTCCGGCTGCTCCAACATCCACGAGCTTGTTTCGATCTTCGATGGGTTCGTCCATTTGAATGACCGCCCCAAGCGTCCCCAGAGAAATGACCGGTGGAAGTGGAATGAAGTAGGGCAAGGAGGCGGGAATTCCGTGCATCCGTGCCACCACGTAGTGCCCCATCTCGTGACACAGCAAGATCGTCATCAGGGTTCCCGAGAAGAACAACCCTTGCGACAAATCGAAGTCCTCTCCGAGCCCAGAGCCCGAGAGAAATGTGGTCACGCAGGTTAGTGCAAAAAGCAGCACGTGCTTTCCGTAGTCGGACCTCACACCGCTGGACTTCGCAACGTTGGACTTCACGGAGGCAGCCTACCGCGAGCCAGCGATCCGGTGCCAAACAAGCGACCGGCGAGATGCCCAGTCTCTGCTCACAAAGCCGCAAACACAGGACAAGTAGCGACAACCCAGCACGGTGCCTTTTGCGCTATTCTCCTCACTATGAAGATCCCCAAGCGGCCGACCGTCATTATCCGTAGCTGTCTAACCTACGACACGGCGGCGATTGAGCAGATCATTCGCGAGGGGCTCGAAACGCTCGATTTGACTCCCTCTGGCCGAACGCTCATCAAGCCAAACCTGGTAGCTGCGGGCGAGTTTTTTCCTCACGCTCATACGCGTCCCGAATTTGGCGAAGGCGTTCTTCGCGCGATCAAAGCCCGGGGTGCTGACGCGATCACCGAGCTTGCCGTTGGCGAGCGCTGTGGAATCACGATCCCGACTCGCATGGCGTTTCGTGATTCGGGATTCTCGGACATGATCGAACGAGTTGGTGACGTTGAAACCTACTACTTCGAAGAATCGTCGCAAGTGGAGATACCTCTGACGCACCCACAGCGACTTCGCGACTACGTATTTACCCCAGAGCCGGTTGCCCAAGCGGACTTCTTCGTGAACATGCCGAAGTTCAAGGCGCATCCTTGGACGACGGTTACGTTTTCGATGAAGAACTATATCGGCATCCAAGATGACCGTCACAGGCTCATTGATCACGACCATCGGCTCAATGAGAAAATTGCTGATTTGCAGTACATCATCCAGCCGCAGTTTATTGCGATCGATGCGATTACCGCTGGCGAGGGCCGCATGCTCACGCCAACACCTCGAGACCTCGGCCTCATTATCATGGGCAATAGCCAAGTCGCCTTTGACTCTGTGTGCTGCAACATCATTGGCGTTGACCCGATGAGTGTTGATCACATTCGCCTCACCTCGGAGTACGGCTTTGGCTCAACAGACCTTGCTGACATCGATATCGTTGGCGACGTCACGTTGGCAGAAGCGCAAGAGCGGGCTCAGGGCTTTGAGGTTGGCCTCATTCGAGTGGAGGACTATTTTGAGGGCACAAACATCACCGCCTACGCAGGTCCTCCGCCCGATTCGGAGCAGAGTGACTACTGCTGGGGCGGGTGCCCGGGCGCTATCGAGGAAGGCATCGAGATTCTTCGCCAATACGATAAGGACACGGACGAAAAAATGCCAAAGATGCATGTGGTCTTTGGCAACTACCAAGGTGATATCAACGCCGGCCCTGGCGAGAAGGTTGTCTTCATTGGCGACTGTTGCCAATGGAAAGGTGAGCTTGGTGGCGAGCTTGTCCAAATCAAGAGTACGTACACAGAGCGAGCTGCGAAAGACCCGCACCACGCCAAGCACGACGACATCTACTCCAAGATGCTTAAGACAAATACCAAGCTTGCACGCGCCAAGAACGCTACCCATGTTCGGCTCGAAGGCTGCCCGGTTAGCGTCGCTGAACACGCTCTGGCGCTGGTCAACTTGGGTAAGCTAAAGAACCCGTATCTCGACCCTACGCAGGCCATTGCCTTCAACAAGAGCTACTTGAGTTGGCGCGGACGCACGACGCTCAATCGGCTCATGGGAAAAAAATACCAGCAGCATGGAAGCTATGCCGGGCGAGGAAATGCCCAGCCCGTGTTGCCCGAAGGCGACGAATAGCCGGGTGCAAAAGCGCCGCGGGCGATGACGCGCTAGTCTCGAAAGAGCGAACGGAGTTTGTCGACAAAGCCTTGCCGCTGTGGGTGCGCCTCTTTGGCACCGCCCTCTTCCGCGGCAAAGCGCTCGAGGAGCTTTCGCTGACTGTCCGTTAAGTTCGTTGGCGTCTCTACGACGATGCGAACCATGTGGTCACCACGGCTCGCACTTTTTGAGGCCGACTTCGGCATTCCTTTGCCTCGCATACGCAAGATGCGCCCGCTCTGCGTACCTTCGGGCACTCGCATCCGAACTTTTCCATCAAGACTTGGAATCTCGACAACTGCCCCAAGTGCGGCCTGCGGGAAACTCACCGGGACCTCGCACCAAACATCATGTCCCTCGCGGCGCATGACCGGGTGGCTCTTAACGCGCAAGATCACATGAAGGTCACCAGGAGCTCCACCGTTCTCACCTGGGCTGCCCTCATTGCGAATTCGTCGAATCGCTCCGTCGGCGCTGGCAACGGGAACGGTCACCACAAACTCGCGCTCAATGCCTGAGGCTTGTGGAATCTTGATCGTCTTCTCACAACCAAACGCTGACTCTTCCAAGGATATCTCGAGCGTGTATCGAAGGTCTTTACCCCGTTCCTTGGGTTTCTTGCGTCGGCGAAGAATATCGCTAATGAGGTCATCAAATGCGTCGACGACGTTGTCGAAGCCGCCGCCGCCGCTCTCTCCAGAACTCACGGCAGAATGACCATATCGATCGTAACGCTGGCGGAGTTTTGCATCAGACAAGACCGCGTAGGCCTCGTTAATTTCCTTGAAGCGCTCCTCCGCTTTGGGGCCCGGGTTGAGGTCTGGATGATACCGACGTGCAAGGTCTCGATACGCTCGCTTTAGATCGCTGTCATCGGCCTTTTTATCGACACCCAAGACATCGTAGTAGTCGCGCTTACCTCGGCGTTTGCTCATTCAACTGGCTCTGCATCTTCAACGGCGGCGTCATCAATATCACTCTGCGCGTAGATGATTTCACCAATGCGCTGAGCTGACATTTCCAGCCTATCCACAGCATTGAGCACCTCATCCAGCGTGCCCTCTTCGATCATTTGCCTTGACTCCGCAAGGTCAGCCTCAAGCATGTCTCGCTCTGCGTCGCTAAGAACATCACCAAACTCGGTGAGCGCTCTCTCCGAGGTGTAAAGAAGCGACTCAACACGGTTTCGCGCATCTGCCAGTTCGCGACGGGAAGCATCGTTTTCAGCCGACTGGACCGCGTCGTTAATGATGCGGTCGATGTCGTCCTCGTTGAGACCGCTTGTCGGAACAACGTTAATGCTCTGAGCATGCTCGGTGCCAAGGTCCTTTGCCGAGACCGTCAAAATCCCGTTTGCATCAATGTCGAAAGCGACTTCGATTCGAGGCACACCGCGAGGTGCAGGCGGAATTCCCACCAACTCAAAGTTCGCAAGCGACTTGTTGTCATCAGACATCTCACGCTCGCCCTGCAGAACATGCACGTTCACAAAGTCCTGGTTGTCGACCGCGGTAGAGAAAATCTCCGTTGCTCGACAGGGCACCGTTGTGTTTCGGTGGATGAGCTTTGTAAACACGCCGCCCGCTGTCTCGACGCCGAGAGAGAGCGGCGTCACGTCGAGAAGCAGGACCTCTTGGACCTCGCCAGTGAGCACGCCCGCTTGAATCGCAGCCCCAACCGCAACGACCTCGTCGGGGTTGACACCTCGATGGGGCTCGCGCCCGAAGAACTCTGAGATAACCTCTTGGACCCGAGGCATGCGGGTTTGTCCGCCAACGAGAATGACTACATCAACGTCCGAGGGCTGCATGTCGACATCGCGCAGCGCGGTTCGGCATGGCTCCAAGCTCCGCTGGATGTGGGCTTCCACCAACTCTTCGAGCTTTTCCCGGGTGAGCTGCAGCTGCAAGTGCTTTGGCCCGCTCTCATCAGCGGCGATGAACGGCAAGTTGATGTCGGTCTCGGTCGCGCTGGAGAGCTCGTGCTTTGCCTTTTCCGCCGCTTCTCGCATGCGCTGGAGAGCCATCTTGTCTCCCCGCAGTTCGGTCGTTGCATCGGTTTCGGCAAAGACCGCCAGCATGTGCTCCACAATGGCGTTGTCGAAGTCTTCGCCACCGAGAAAGGTGTCACCATTGGTCGAGCGAACTCGGAAGATTCCGTCGGACAGCTCGAGGATCGAAATATCGAAGGTGCCACCACCAAGGTCGTAGACCGCTACGGTTTGAGCGCCTTTCGCCTCAAGCCCATACGCCAGTGCAGCGGCCGTCGGCTCGTTAATAATCCGCAGGACGTCGAGCCCGGCAATGCGGCCCGCCGCTTTGGTAGCGTGGCGTTGGGCATCATCAAAATAGGCAGGAACCGTAATGACGGCTTCCGTGACTTCTTCACCCAGGTAGTCTTCTGCGGTCTCGCGCATCTTGCGCAAGATCATCGAGGAGATTTCGGGTGGCGAGTAGGCCTTGCCACGAACTTGCACGTGGGCGTCTTCGTTATCCGACGGCGTGATTTCGTATGGAGTCGTCGCGATGAGCCGCTGGATATGCTCGTCTTCGAACTTGCGCCCCATCAGGCGCTTTACCGCATAGATCGTATTTCCAGGATTGGTAACGGCTTGGCGTTTGGCGATTTGCCCAATGAGCCGCTCACCGCCGTCGGCAAAGGCGACGACCGAAGGTGTGGTTCGAGCACCCTCGGAATTGGCGATGACGACAGCGCCATCGCCGTCCATGACCGCGACGCACGAGTTCGTCGTGCCGAGGTCGATGCCGATAACACGGCCCACAGACTACTCCTGTCCCTCAGACTCCGAGACGTCACCAGCCGAGCCCTTGGCCTTGGAGCCTTCAGCATCGTCGGAGCCTTCTGCATCGTCGGAGCCTTCTGCATCGTCGGAGCCTTCTGCATCGTCGGAGCCTTCGGCGGCATCGGAGCCAGCGGCATCGGAGCCTTCAGCGGCATCGGAGCCTTCAGCGGCATCGGAGCCTTCCGTCTCCTCCTTGACCTCAACTGGCATGGCCATGGAGACAACGGCGAGCGCAGGACGAAGAAGCCGGCCTTCCATCATGTAGCCAGTCTGCAACACGGAGATCACAGTGCCCGGCGGGAAATCTGCACTTGGCGCCTGGGAGACGGCCTCGTGGACCGCGGGATCAAACGGCGTGCCCACGGCTTCCAACGCTGTGACGTTGTTGCGAACAAGTGCCTGGTGAAACTGCCGCAGCACCATTTGAACACCTTCGATAATGCTCTTCGTCGCCTCGTTCTCAGTCTGCTCCGCGTGCTCCAAAGCGCGCTCGAGATTATCGATGACCGGGAGCATATCCCTAAGAACTTTTCCGCGTTCATCAAGCCGACCGTCCTTGACCTCTTTTCGCGAACGCTTGCGAACGTTCTCTAGGTCGGCGGTGGCGCGCACGAACTTATCGTAGTTTTCCTGCTTGCCCTTTTCCGCGTCGGCGAGCTTGGCTTCCAGTTCGGCCATCGGGTCCACTTCTACGGGATCCTCAACCTCATCAACGTCGTCAGTCTCAACCTCAATGTCGAGGCTCTCGTCGTCGCCGTCGGACTCGGGCGCAGCGTCGACCGCACCCGTGCCTTCCGCATCGACCTTCGCTCCAGACTCAGAAGTTTCGGTACTCTCGGTCGCGGAATTCGCGTCTACGGGGGTCTCGGAACTATCGACTTCTTCGTTCTCTGTTGTGCTCATTTCGCGTGCAGCATCGTACTCAATACACCAGCAAAGTACACAATTTGGGGCTACTAGCGGCTCCGAGCCAGCTGGCTCACAAGCTCGGCCGTAAAATCCACCACGCTCATGATCTTGCCGTAATTCATCCGAGTGGGGCCAATCACCGCAATTGCCCCCAATGGTTGCTCGTCGGGCCCGTATGGAACAGCGACAATCGACGACTCACCAAGCGCGGCATGAGCGGTTTCAGCGCCCAAAAAGACTTTCACCCGCTCGTTGCTCATGGTGTCGTCAAGCAACTTGAGAATCAGTTCCTTCTGCTCCAGGGCGGCAAGCAGCTCTCGCATCGTGCCCACGTTGCTCTGGCCGGACTCCCCCACGACCAAGAGGTTCGCCTGCCCAGAGACAAAGATCTCGCCCTCTTCTTCAACTCCAGAGACGGCTGCGGCCCCAAGTTTGAGTGCCGCCGAAACCATGGTGTCGTATTGGTTCTTCTCTTGGCCCATTTCCTCGAGAACTCGCTTGCGAACTTGGCCCAAGGTGAGGCCTCCAAGGAGTTCGACCAGGTAGTTGTGCACGCGCTCGAGGGTTGGGCGATCGAGCTCTTGGTCGAGTTTGATGAGCTTGTTGACGATTTGGCCGGACTCGGTCACCAGAATCGCGAGCAAGTTGCCGCCACTCATCGGCATGAATTCAATGTGCTGCAATTGGTCCTGGGCGGGATTGGGCGCCAAGACAATGCCTGCGTAGTTGGTGATTTCTGAAAGTACGCGGCTGGTGTTCTGAATGATGCTGTCGAAATCCCGCTCGCCCTGTCCAAGGCCCGAATGCATGCGAATGCTGTCCTTTTCCTTGGTCGACAGACCGCGCACTTTGAGTAGGGAATCGATGAAGAAACGAAGACCGGTACCGGTTGGTACTCGCCCAGCGGAGGTATGAGGCTGCTCCAGAAGGCCTGCTTCTTCGAGATCCGCCATCACGTTTCGCACGGTCGCTGGTGACAAGTCGATGCCATGCCTGCGAGTAACCTTGCGGGATCCAACCGCCTCGCCAGTGCTCAGGTATTCAGAGACGACTGCGTGGAGAATTTTTCGAGAGCGGTGATTGATGTCGGCCATCGGCGCGGTACCCAATACAGTTTAGCGCGAAGCCAGACCAAGTCGGGAGATGAGCTGATTATTGTACAGAAAGCCTTTGGGAGTTGGTGAGATACGCCCCTTTTGCTCGACGACAAGGCCATTGCGCGCAAGGTCGTCACACACCGATTCTAGGCCAACGAAAGCCTCTTTGGGAGCACCATCCACGGTTCGCATCGCGAGCCAGAGCTTCTCAGCAGCAAAATCGGCTGCTTCGATAGGCTCTCGGGACTCGATGTGCTCGGTTGGATCGGCTGCGAGATAGCCCTTCACAGACCGGCGATTTTGCCACCGAAGGGCCGAACCATCGGGATTGCAGAGCAGTGAAGCAGCTCCATTGCCGAGGCCGAGATAGTCGGCGCCCTGCCAATACAGCGAATTGTGGACTGCGCGATGCCCGGGCTTTGCGAAGCTGGAGACTTCGTAGTGCTCGTAGCCGCGGCCCGTGAGTTCGGCGTGGCAGCGCTCGTAGAGTTCGGCGAGGGTGTCCTCGTCTTCGGGGACAAGATCGCCATCCCGAACCCGACGGCCAAAGCTGGTTCGATCTTCGATCGTCAATTCGTATGCAGAGATGTGCGGCGGGCCAATTTCCGCGACATCCACAAGGCTTGCGAGCGGGTCGCCGCTACCTGGCACGCCCAAGATGACGTCGGCCCCAACACTGCGAAAGCCAGCCGCCACCGTTCGCGCGAGCCCGGAGACTCCATCGCCCATTCGGTGGTCGCGGCCCAAGACGACCAGATCTTGCTCGTTGGTGGCCTGCACGCCGACCAACACGCGATTGATGCGGGCCGATTGCCAAGCGGCGAAACGCTCGTCATTGCAATCCCCTGGATTGCACTCAATGCTGATTTCCAAGTCGCCAGGCCGCGCTTCGAAACGTCGGCAACAGGCCTCGAGCATGCTAGCAACGCAATCGGGATCCCACAGGGATGGAGTGCCGCCGCCAAAGTAAATCGATACGAGTTCTTTGCCATCAAAGCGCGGGGCTTGATGCGCAAGCTCCGCCAAGACGGCTTCGAGATATGCCTGATGTGGCGGCTCTTGGCCCTTGCCTGCAACGGCGATCGCAAAATCACAGTAGGGACAGCGGTTGCGACACCAAGGAAAATGTATATAGATGCCGAATCGCATGTCTGAACCCCGGCAAATCTACCTAGACAACGCCGCCACGACCAGAGTTGACGCCAGAGTCGCTCAAGTTGTGAGCGAATGCATGCTGGTGAGCTTTGGCAATCCATCGTCTGCCCATCAAGCCGGCATCGAGGCGGAGCGCCGAATCAAGACAGCCACGGCGCAACTCGCTCGCGCCATTGGCGATCCCGATGGCAGTTTTGGACGCATCATTTGGACCTCCGGCGGAACCGAGTCTGATGCGCTCGGTGTGCTTGGCGCGGGTCGAACGAAGAAGAAGGCCAAGAAGGTTGTGGTCTCTGCCATTGAACATCCGGCTGTAAAGCAATCGGCTGCGATGTTGAGTGAGCTCGGCTGGAAGATTGCTGAGTATCCCGTGGGACGCAGTGGTGTCGGCGACGTCGAGGCGATTCGCAAAACCGTGGATTCCGATACAGGGGTCTTGGCCGTCATGCTCGTGAATAACGAAATTGCCACCATCGCTCCGGTGGCGGAACTTGCCGCCGCGGCTCGCAAGATTAGCCCCGACATTCACGTGCACTGTGATGCTGTGCAAGCGCTCGGAAAAATCGAGATCAATGTTGCGGAGCTTGGAGCTGACTCGGTCGCCTTTGCTGCGCACAAGCTTCACGGCCCCAAGGGCGTTGGCGCCCTGTGGCTCAAGAAGGGCGCTCGCATTCGGCCCTTCTGGGCAGGTGGTGGCCAACAAGACGGGCTGCGCTCGGGAACCGACAATGTGCCCGGCATTGCCGGCATGGGTCTGGCGGCCGAGCTCGCATGCGAAGATCTCTTAGAGCGGCAAGCGCGCCACCGAGGCTATGCAGACGCCCTGATTGCGGCATGCGAAGCGGCTGGACTTCGTTTTCAAGTGAACGCCGCCGAAGCGACGCGGGCAGCGCATGTCCTGAGTCTAGCGTTTGATGGCTGTCCTGCAGAGCCGCTCTTGCATGTGCTCGAGAGCCGAGGTGTTTTGGTGTCGGCCGGTTCTGCCTGTGCAGAGAAGAGTCGCAAGCCAAGCCCAGTTCTAACCGCCATTGGAGTCCCAAAGACCCACGGCACCCTTCGCATTTCCTTTGGCCGTGACACCACGGACGAAGACATTACCTTTGCAAGCGAGATTCTTATCGATGCCGTCCGAAGCTTCCAGTAGTTCCAAGAGCCCTTTTGCTGGCACCATTGTCCTGCGCGTCGCAGAGATTTTCTTAAAAGGCGCGAACCGAAAGATCTTCGTTAAGCAGTTTTCAAAGAACGCGCGAAGGCTCATTGCCGACACGGGTGCCGAGCTCGAAACGATGTATTTGCGGTTCTTGGTGCACTACCCCGAGGGCAAGAAACAACTCGTGCTCGACAGATTGCAGCGTCTCTTTGGTTTGCATTCCATGTCTCCGGCAATTCTCGTCGAAAAGAACATCGACAGCATTGCCGCCGAAGCGATGCGACAAGCCAAGGAACTGCCGGCCGGCTCCTCGTTCAAAGTAAAGACCAACCGCCGGGACAAACACTTCCCCATGGGCTCCATGGATGTATCGATGGAAGTGGGTGGCCGCATCCACACCGAACTCGGCATGCCCGTCGAGATGCGCAACCCAGATTTCCTCGTCGAAATCGAAATCGGAGACACCCAAAGTTTCGTCTACACACAAACCATCCCGGGACCGGGCGGCTTGCCAGTGGCCACCGCTGGGCGCGTTGGTCTCTTGCTTTCTGGAGGAATTGATTCCCCTGTCGCAGGTTGGGCGGCGATGCGACGCGGCTGTGTGCTCTCAGGCATCTACTTCCACTCATTTCCCTATACTGGCGACAAGAGCAAAGAGAAAGTTCTCGAATTAGCAAAACACTTAGCTGGGTATCAGACAAAACTCAGCGTCCACGTTGTGCACTTCACCGAGGTGCAGAAGCAATTGCGCGAGCACGGCCCCGGCGAGCTTGCCGTTCTCTTGTATCGCCGCATGATGATGCGCACCGCGAATAAGATCGCCAAAGCGCACCACATGAAGGCACTCGTCACCGGCGAGAACCTCGGCCAAGTTGCATCACAGACCTTAGAAAACATCGGAGTGATTCAAGATGCCTCCGAGTTGCCGATTCTCAGGCCACTCATCACCTACGACAAACTCGAAATCGTTGCCAAGGCGCAGGAAATTGGGACCTACGAGACGTCTATCCTGCCCTACGACGACTGCTGCTCACTATTTGTTCCAAAGCATCCTGCGACGAAAGCACGCATTTCGGATTTGGTGAAAGCCGAAGAGGGCCTGGACATGGACGCGTTGGCGCAAGGGCTCGCAGACAACGCCGAAGAGATTGTGATTCGGAGCTAGAAGTGCCCAACGCCGGTGATGTAATCGCCGAGCAGTGGTGCTGAGGCAAGGTACCTAGTCGAACGGTCGCTGCACCGTGGCATGCAGCGATGCGATCCGAAGCGTTCCAGCAATCGTCACGTCACCGAATGTCGCTTCAACGGCGACCAAAGCCCCGGCGCTCGCATCACCCTGCGCTTCGAATGCGACCTGTACCGAGCCACGATCCGCACAGGTGAGACGATCGAACAGCGGGCAACTACCAACAGGAGTGTCCGAGTAGTGGCCCTTGCACACCCGCGCCACATTGTTCACTTGATCGATTTCAACGATGGGTGTCCAGCCATAGAAATCGTAGTAGGCGGGGATGGTGATGGTGGTGATGTCTCGAACCGTGGCTGTTGCTCGATGATGGAAGAGGCGGCTTGGACAAGGCACGTCGCCTGTCTGTTGGGCACTGCAGCTAAACTCTGTCACCGCGAGAGTTTCGGAGTAGGACACGGGCAGCACCATGGCGCGGGATGAATCCCAGGGTTGTTGGCCCCAGAATCGAAGCTGTCGGCTGCCACTGCCATCGCGAAATGGGTCGCCATCGTTGCAGCAGACATTCGAAGCGGGACAAGAGCTCGCTTGGAACCCACTGGCGACTTGGCCTCCCGAGAACCAGAGACAATCATCATCCTCGCGGCAGGCATACTGCGGGTCTCCATCCCCTCCACAATCCGCATAGAAGCCGCCGCGCTCGCACTCCGACAACTCGGGGGCACACCCGAGTGCCATCAGCACCGATGCACAGATTGGGAGGCCGAGGCGCTCGGCGACCAGCACTTGGAGAGCGCGCGACATGCAATGCAAGATAGCATGCGATGCTAAGATATTTCCCGAAGAGGAGCGTTGCACCCAGCAACCCACGAGGCGGCCGCGATTGCCGGCAAAAGGCGGCCGCGATTGCCGGCAAAAGGCGGCCGCGATTGCCGGCAAAAGGCGGCCGCGATTGCCGGCAAAAGGCGACCGCGATTGCCGGCAAAACCAGCATTTCGCTCTTGCCATAACACCGCTGCAAGTGGCCTGATAAGGGGCGAATGGGCCAACTTCGAACACACGAGCATTCCGACGAGGGAATGTGCGAGGAGTGCAAGGTTCGCCGCAGCGTTGGGCCCTGCGCCTCGTGCCATGGCATGGTCTGCGGCGATTGCTGCACAATGACAACCGATCCAGCAGGCAAGAGTGTCATTTGTCTCAGCTGTGCTCGGCTGCTCGCAAAGGTGAGCAAGGCACCGCTTGTGCGCCGAAGCTCGCACTCAAAAAACACGGCACTGATGATCATTGGAGTGCTGGTGCTCGGTATCCTCGCCGCCGTCTTGCGGCAGTAGCGTGGCTCCGCCCGCGGCACGATTCCGGGTAGAATTGCCCATGCTTGGTCGCACGAGTCCAACTCCCTTGGCGTTATTGGCCACCGTCGCTCTCGGGTGCTCCAGCGCGCACGTACCACGGTCGTCACCGACGGCAGACACACTCCGCGTTGCTACCCCCGGTGACTATGCGCCCTTTGCGACCTGCTCCAAGTCGGCGCCCATCATCTGTGAAGGGTTTGATGTTGCGCTCGTCGAGGGCTACGCGGCCCATCGCGGACTCGCAATTTCATTCACGCAAAGCTCGTGGGCGACTCTTACCGAGGATCTTCGTCAACACGATATGGCAATCGGCGGTATCACAATTCGCGAAGAGCGCGCCCAGGTTGGTGCTTTTGGTGCGCCACTCGTTCGCACGGGCAAACAGGCGTTGATGCGCTGCGACGACACTGAGCGTTTTCCCGATTGGCAGAGCATTGAGGCCAGTGCTCGCCTTGTGGCCAACCTCGGTGGTGGCAACGAACGATTTGCGAAGGCCCACTTTGACGCCGCATCGGTGCGCATTCTCGAGACCAACGAGGCCGTTCCGCTTGCTGTGCGCGATGGCGAAGCCGATGTCTTCTTCACCGATGGCCCCGAAGCCGCTCTGCTCGCTCGCACCCACGAGACGCTGTGCATCGGTCTTGGAGGCAAGCTGCACGACCCCTTCGAACTTGCACTCTGGTTCGCTCCAGGCAAAACCGACTTGCGCGCTGACGTCGATCGGTATCTCGACTCTCCCGCAGGACGCAAACATCTCCGAGAGCTGCGAAGTCGTTATCAGCTGCCGTAGGCGTTCCCCAGAGACCATGCTCAATCGGTGGCACGCGCCGCCTCAGACTGCTTCCCATTTGCTCACAAACCGCCATACTTCGGCGATGAACCCGGTTGCCGAAACCCAATGTTGGCTTGAGCGAATTGTTATCGGCTTGGGAATCTGTCCATTTGCCAAGAGCGTCTTCGATGCGAAGACGATTCGCTATCAGGTATGCATGCCGGCGAGTGTTTCTGCGCTGCTTGAAGAGTTGGTTACAGAGCTTCGTCACCTCGATGACAACAGCGAGACAAGCACGACACTTCTCATCTATCCAGAAGGTCTTGAGAACTTCGAAGAATACCTAGATGTACTCGCAGCGGCAGGTGAGCGCCTTGCGGCTGAGGGCTTTGAAGGCACATATCAAATCGCCAGTTTTCACCCCGAGTACGTCTTCGATGGCAGCGATGCAGACGACGCGGCGAACCTCACCAATAGAGCGCCCTACCCCCTACTTCACCTCCTTCGTGAGGACGAAATGGAGAAAGTGCTAGCAACACATCCAAACCCTGAGAAGATTCCCGAGCGCAATGTGAAGGTCTGCCGGGAGCTTGGGCACGAGGGTATTCGGCTCGCGCTTATGGGCCAAAAGCTCTCGTAGCTGCGGAATGCCGGGGTTGCCTATGCGGCGGCAGCCTCGCAGATTCCATCACCGAATCGGTCGAAACGCGCCCGAATCCTCGAGACACAATGTCGCTAGAGTGCGAACTAATTGATGTCGGGCTCGGGTACTGGAACGCACTCAAAGTCAGCGGCAAAGCGCTCTCGAAGTTGTTGCGGTGTCGATTCGGTTAGCTCTCTCGCCGAAACGCTTAGGACGAGATAGTCCAGATTCGTTTCATCGAGCACGATGAGAAAGCTCCGGCTGCACGTGCGGCAGCAGTAGAAGCAGCCGTCTTGCAAGATGCTTCGCACGCCCAAGACACCGCCCCGGGACGCCTGCCATTCGCGTGCATACCAGCGATCCTTGGCGATGAGCGCGAGATTGGTGTCGATGCAGTGTTCGACGAGCGCAAAGCCGGTATCCACCAAGGGCGGAAGAAAAATGTGATTGTGACCGGTGGTTGCCGACGACGGAAAGCGCAGGCACCCGCACTCCATCTCGACGGTCGCAATCGCCTTGCCTACGTCATGTCGAAGACGACCTACGTGGGCATTGCCGTAGTCGAGTTGCACAAGCCAACCAACCTTCTCCTCAGGTAAAACCGTCCCAAGTCCCTCGTGGCTCTCGCAGACGAATTCCTCGAACTGTCGTATCGAGGACCGCCCATGGACAAAGTCCCACAGGCTGGCCAGGAGTTCTCGGGAAGTCATGAGTTTGGTTAGCGCTTTTTGCGCCGAACTTTCTTGCCGGGTTTGCCTGCCGATACACCCTTGGGCTTGGATTTCCCTCCGGGCTTGCCTGCGGCTTTACCCCCAGACTTTTTCTTAGTAGCACCGCGATGGTTGACAGCACTCCCCGACTTGGACTTGCTGCCACTGCGCGAACGGCTACCGGGTTTCGATGGCCCCCGCGCTTCGGGTTTCCCCTTGCGATGGCTTCTCGTGCCACCTGCCGCCTTGCGAGGACGTCCGCGAGCTTCGAGCTTTGCAGCGCGACTCGCCGCAATTTCCATTTCTTCCTCACTGATCGCGAGGCCAAACTCAATTCGCTTGAGCGCAACGGAAACGTTCTGAACCACCACTTGAACGGTGTCGCCAAGTGAGACCGTGAAGCCTGTGCGACGGCCCGAGAGCTTTAGCAAGACCGGGTCAAACTCGAATTGATCGTCCCCAAGAGAATCGAGTTTCACGAGTCCTTCGACAAAAGGAGCGTCGATTTCGACAAAGGCTCCAAAGTGGGTCACGCCCGTTACGCGACCTTCGAATTCTTCGCCCACGTGCTCTCGCATGACATAGGCCCGATACATGGCGACCGCTTCACGTTCCGCCTCAACGGCACGTCGTTCGTGTGAGGAGCAAGCCGCTGCCAGCTCCTGCAACTCGTCTTTGAGAGGTCGCTTCCATTTGCCGCCTCCCCCCGAAGCCTTGCCCTCTTTGTGCAGCTGCATTTTCATGAGTCTGTGCACGAGCAAGTCGGGATAGCGGCGAATTGGCGATGTAAAGTGAAGGTACTCTTTTGAAGCCAGCCCAAAGTGGCCAACGTTGCCGGTGTCGTAAATTGCCTGCGTTAGGGAGCGCAGCACCAAGAACGAGAGCGCGGCGCCCGATGGCAATTTGTTCACCTGATCGAGCACGCGCTTCATCCCGATCGGTTCAAGCGCCTCTTCCACATCGACATAGATTCCAAAGGCACTCAGAATCTCTGCGAGTTCCTCAACGCGCTGCTCCTTGGGCGGTGCGTGAATTCGCCAAACCGTGTCGAGCCCGCGCTTGGTAAAGAAGTTTCCAACCGCCTCGTTGGCAGAAATCATGAACTCTTCGACGAGTTGGTAGGCCTCCTTGACGCCTTCGGTGCCCTTCGAGCGAACCACATCGCGAACCAGGAGCGGATTGTCTGCGTCGAGAATGACCTTGGCTTCGGGGATATCCAACTCCAGGGTGCCTCGCTTTCGACGGCGGCGGCGGAGCGTTTGAGCGAGTTCATGCATGCGCTGCAGATGGCTTTCCCACTTGCGGTACTTCAGTCTTGGCCCACGAAAGTCACCACTCAATGCCGCGGCCACACCCGGATAATCGAGGCGGTCCGAACTCTGAATAACCGCAGCCGAGAAGCTCGTCTCTCGGAGCATCAGCTTGGCGTCGTAATCCAAACAGGCAACCATCGCACACCGATCGACATGCGGATTCAGCGAGCAAATGCCGGCCGAGATTTTCATTGGCAGCATGGGAATCACTTGGTCGGGCAAGTACACCGATACGCCGCGGATCTGCGCCTCGGCATCCATGGCATCACCGGGCTGCACGTAGTGGGAAACGTCGGCAACCGCCACCCAAACTCGGGGGCCGCCTCTAGGACCATCTTCAATGCAAATCGCATCATCAAAGTCGCGAGCCGTCTCCGGATCAATCGTAAGAAAATCTCTGTCGCGCAGATCAATGCGGTCGGCAACGTCACCAGGTTGCAGTTCTTGAGGAATGCCGTCGGCCAGAGCCAGGACTTCTGCGGGCAACTCGTAGGGAATGTCCGCGCAAATGATGATCTTCTGGATCTCCGTCCGCGGATCGTCGGGGGCTCCAAGCACTTTCACAACGCGTCCCGCGAGATGCGGCCGAATCTTGTCGGGATACTGGGTGATTTCCAAAACCACACACTCACCGATCTTTGCGCCTCCTGGACCACCTTCGATGGTCACGCGACCAAAGTCGGTGGCGATTCGAGGATCGTCTGGAGTAAGAAAAATGCTAGACCCACTTTTCTCAAGGAGCCCTGTGAGCTTGGCCCGACCTCGGTCGAGAACTTCTTCTACGCGCCCCTCAGTGCCCTTAAAGCCCTGCCAGGTGTAGAGAGAAACCCGGTCCCCATCGAGAGCCGAGCCGCGATATTTGGCCGGGACAAATACGTCTGCCTCGCCATCTTCCCGCACGACGAAGCCGTATCCCGCGGGGTGCACACGAATGCGGCCTTCGCATTGCGGCCCGCCTGCTGGAGCATCCGGCGTTTTGCCTTGGCCGCGTGAGGAGGTGGTTCGCGGAGATGTCCGTGGTGTCGAGCCCTTCGCTGCACCTGGTGCGGTGCGCCGCTGTTTTTTGCGGGCCTTGGCCGGAGCTGCATAGGTTCCTCGACCGACCTTTTCGACAAGGCCTTCCTCCACCATGGATTCGAGCATGCGGCGCATACGGCCCTGCTCCTTGCGGCTCATGCCGAGTTCATCAAGGATGCCGCCGACTTTCGCGCCGTCATCGTTTGCCTGCCGGAGTACAGCCAGGATTGTTCGTTGTTCTGATGTCATAAATTTTCTTTCGTTGTTGCCAAGTCTTCCTCTTGGAGTTCTGCGCTCACGCCTTTCGGGGAGCCATCGGCAGGTTTAGAGGAGCTATCAGCAGGTTTTCTTGGGAGAGCCTTTTTGCAGGCGTTTGGGAGAGCCTTCAGCAGGCGTTTGAAATTGTTCTTGTCGGGTTATTTGTAAGCTCGCAAGCTTCGGTCATCACCCACGACATAGAGGGTGCCATCGAGCGCGAGCGCCGGAGTTGGGTCCACATCCCCGTCGCGGGGCAGGTACCAAAGGAGTCGCCCGTCGTCTGCAACTGCGTATACGTTGTCGTCTTGTGATCCAAAAAGCAAGACCCCATTTTGTGCGACCCCTATGGAGCCATGAATCTTGTCGGCGGCCGTAAAGCGCCATTTGACCTGTCCGTCTTGTCCTACGGCATATAAGCGTTTGTCGTGGGACCCCACATAAATCGTCCCGTCGGCTCCAATTGCGGGCGAGCCACGTACCGGTCCTCGAGTAATCACGGTCCACTTTTGCTCCCCAGCAGCATCGACAGCATACAACCCACCATCATCGCCGCCAAAGTACACAGTCCCATCAGCGCCAACGGCAACCGAAGATTCAATGTCGCGCTTGGTTCGAAACTCCCACGCTTTGCTTCCGTCGGGCCGAACCGCATAGACCGCATCGTCGAGGCAGCCGATAAAGATCGTGCCATCAGGGCCAATCGCTGGAGCGGTTGGCACATGTTCAGCAGTCGCAAACTTCCATCGCAGTTTCCCGTTTGGCCACACCGCATAGAGGCCATCGCCGCCTACGTAAATGGTGCCATCGGAGCCAATGGTCGGCCCTCCGTCCACATCACAGCGAGTGCCTTCGGGACCAAATCCCAGTGGCTCGCTGCACGCACCAACTCGGTACCGCCACTTCTCTTTGCCGGTCGCTCCATCGATTGCGTAGAGATGATCGTCATCAGACCCGGTGTACACCGTGCCGTCTTCCGCCACCGCGGGCGTGCTCCACATGCGGTCTTGCGATTCAAAACTCCACAGAAGACTTCCTAGGGAAGATACCGCATGTAATTTGTGATCGTGGGACGTCACATAAATGGTGCCATCTGGGCCCACCGTTGGAGAGCCAACGATGGGTTTTTCAAAGTCGAGGCGCCACACTTCCTTTGGGGCTTTAAGGGGAGCCTTGCCCACCAAGGTACCGGTGTTTCGCGCGTCTCCACCGAACATCGCGTGCGGTCCAGGACCTGTAACTGCCGCCATCGCATCGGGCGCAAGCGATATGCCCGCATCGGGCCCAGCATCAGCCCACAGCGCCGCCGAGCCCGGATCGGGTTCTGCACAGCGACTGTGCTCATTGCAGACGCGACCACCGAGGCAATCGGTATCCTTTGCGCATGCAGCGGGTCCCTTTTGACTACCTGAACAGGCAAGCAGAGCCGAGAAGCTAAGGCCTAAGACGCGAAGTGCGACGCTCATAGCTTGTGGAAAATGGGAGAGCCGAGTGTTGGGAGGCAATGTGCTTTCGAGCGGAACCGCTAGGCTTGAGGCAGTTCGTTGGTGAAGCGCTCAGCGAGTTTTTCGAAATAGCGGCGCGTTTCTTCGAGCACTTCGGGATCTTGGTCAGGAAACATGCGAATGCCGTGTTCCCCCATCGCTGCCGTACTGAGCGGCCCAACTGGCAAGCCGCCAACGATGCCAGTTTGCTCGTGATAGAGAAGCGCCAAAACTTCGGAGTGATTCTCGGGAACCAAGAAGGTTCGGCGCCCTAGCTCGGGCTTGCCGTCTTTAAAACCTTCTACAATTTTGGCCATCTAGAGGGAATTCTTTCACATCCCAAGCGAAAGTCAAAGGCCCACCTAGCGATCTCACAGCAGCCCAGAAATACGCCGCGCCATCCGCCAAAGCAGCCAACGCGCACAAACGCCGAAGAGACCAAGGGCTGGTTGTCTTCGGCGGGCTGGTGAACTCAAGGTTCGCCCTCCCACCACGTCTGTGGAGGGAGTGTATGGACAGTGATCGGGCGCCCACGAATGAGACACGACCGCTGGAAAAAGAACTACTTGCTGCTGCGCTTTTGACGGCGAGCTTTTGAGCGATTCAGGCCACGCTTGCGAGCTCCAGCCAATTTGGCTTTCTTGCGGCGGGTCTTGAGCGAGCGCTCTTGCTTGTACTTAGGGCGGGATTTAATAGACTTTTTTGTTCGTCGAGTGGCCACAGGTTTTGCCTTTCAAAAAGAGCGGGCAGTCTACGTACTTTGGGCGCAAGGTCAAGCCTCTCTGGCGGAGGACGACAAAATTGCCAACCTGAGCAGCCCTCACCTGGCTTGGAGTGGCAAGCTTCGCGACCTTGGGACGGGGCGCACGAATAGCAATTGGACTGGGCATTGCCCTCTTGGTCACGGGCGTCCTGGCCTCCCTCACGAGCTTGGCAAGCCCCGCTCTGGCCACCGCTGGCATCACAACGCTCTGCGCAGCCTGGTGGATTCTTGAGCCAATTCCCATCGCAGCGACCTCCATCATCCCGTTTGCGGCATTTCCGCTTCTGAACGTGACGACTCACAAGGAGGTTGCCGGTGCCTACGGCCACCACCTCATCCTGCTCCTCATGGGAGGCTTTGTCCTCTCCAGAGCTGTCGAGACCGTTGGTGCACACCGCCGAATCGCGCTGGAAATGGTGAGGCTCACCGGCGGGGGATCTCGCAATGTGGTTCTGGGCTTCATGATGGCCAGTGCGCTTTGCAGCATGTGGATTTCAAACACGGCCACCGCGCTGATGCTCCTGCCCGTCGCCATTGCGGTTCTCGATCAGAGCGACGACGAACGCTTGGCAGTCCCGCTCCTCCTGGGCATTGCCTATGCCGCGAGCATTGGTGGCGTGGGAACGCTCATCGGCACCCCTCCCAACGTCTTCTTTGCCAGCTTCTACTCGGACAACGTAGGTCGGGAATACGGCTTCCTCGAGTGGATGAAAATCGGCATTCCCATAGTTGTACTCATGCTGCCCCTCGCTTGGCTCTTCCTAACTCGCAACCTCAAAGGCGATGCCCAGGATCGCAAGCCGCTGGTTCTGCCGACTCTCGACGCTTGGACCTCCGCCGAGGTTCGGGTGATGTCGATCTTTGGCTGTGCCGCTGTCTTGTGGATGTGCCGTGGCGTTCCCCTTGGTGGGTGGTCCGCGCTTATCGGAGCCAAGGGCGCAGGAGATAGCACCGTCGCACTGATGGCCGTGCTAGCGCTGTTCTTGGTTCCCGACAACAAGGGCAAACCGCTGATGACCTGGAAAGAGGCTGAGTCGATTCCGTGGGGCCTGCTGCTGCTCTTTGGTGGCGGCATTGCCATCGCAAAGGCCTTCAAGAGCAGCGGTCTCGATGTGGTGGTGGGCAACGAACTCGCCGCCATCGCCGGAGCGCCGCTCTACTTGGTCGTCGGGGTCATATGTCTCTCGGTCACCTTTCTCACCGAGGTCGTTTCGAACACCGCGACCACAACCCTGCTCATGCCCCTGCTCTTCGCCGCCGCCTCCGCAGCCGGCGTGCTTCCCGAGAGTCTCCTTATCCCTGCAGCGCTCAGCGCCTCCTGCGCATTCATGTTGCCCGTGGCCACCGCTCCAAACGCCATCGTCTTCGGCACTGGCAGGGTTCCTTCCACAACGATGCTTCGGGAAGGCTTTGTGCTCAACATTCTCGGTGTGGTCATCATTAGTGTGGCCTGCCTCATCCTGCTCTAGGAGGCTCTTCCAATAGGGAAAGCGCTCCCAAGTAACCACTCGCGCCCTTGGAGCGTAGTAGGGTTGCCGTGTCCATGTCGGCGGATCTTTCCCATTTGATGAAGCGCTATTGCGAGGGTGATCCTCGTGCCTTCGAAGAACTCTATGCCGCTTGTGCCCCAAAACTCCTACGCTATTTGGTCCGACTTTCCGGCGAAGTAAGCACGGCAGAGGATTTGCTCCAGTTGAGTTTTCTCAAAGTTCATAAGGCTCGCGCCTCCTATATTGAAGGCGCAAAGCCATTGCCCTGGATGTACACAATTTGCCACCGAACATTCTTGGACGAGGCACGCAAACGCAAGCGTTCCAAAGTTGTCGATGTTGGTGGCGACGTGCCCGAGCAGAGTGCGGCGATCGATGGCCGTCTCGCGATTGAGGCGGAGGTACCAGAGACCAGTGAGCGGCTAGGTCTCACGTTGAAAGCGCTGCAATCGTTGCCGCCCTCTCAGCGCCAAGCCGTTGTCCTAACAAAGCTCGACGGCAAGTCGATGCGAGAAGCCGCAGATATCGCTGGCACCAGCATTGGAGCCATGAAAGTTCGCGCGCACCGCGGTTATGCCGCTCTCCGCAAAACTCTCGAAGGTGCCAAGCCATGACCGAGACAAGCAATATGGACCAACTCGACGGCGAGTGTCCGGACCGCCCCGCTCCAGCCATGAGCGCCGCGCTTCGTGAGGCCATTGCCAATGCAAAGCCTGTGAAGATGCGCCGCCCCATGCGCGACCTAGGAGTTTTTCTGGGGCTATCCATTCCCATGTTGGTCGTTGCTGCGGCGCTCATGGGAGTCCGTCGCGACATCTCCGAAATCTCACCGCTTTGGGTCGGTAGCATCGGCCTGGTTTGGCTTGCCAGCTTTACTGCATCCTCGTACCTGGGTTTTGTTCCAGCCAAGGGCCACGTTCGCCCCCGCTCTCAGAGTATTTACAAACTCGTTGCAGCCGCGAGTTTCCTCATCATCAGCGTTGGGCTCTTCGCCACGCAAAGTGCCACTAGCACCAGCATTACCTACCCTGCCACGTTCTCGAACGTTGTTGCCCACGCCCCCGGTTGCTCCATGATGGGGGTAACAGCCGGCATTCTTCCCGGCCTCATCGCCCTGCTGCTCATGCGCCGCTACGTTCCCGTCGGCAGGCTAAGTGTGGGGCTGAGCTTGGGCGCAGCGGGCGGCTCGCTCAGCGGCCTCATACTTCACCTACACTGCCCGATCAGCGAACGTTTCCATGTGGGCTTCGTTCACGGTGGCTGCTTGGTGCTCTCGGCGCTCTTTGTTGCCGGAGCGAGCCAAGTTCTTCTGCGCGAGCGCGACTCGTAGCTGGCGTCGTAGCTGGCGTCGTAGCTGGCGTCGTAGCTGGCGTTGCCGCCGGCTATCTCGGTCGCTTATCTGCTTCGTAGTTTTCGGTCGCTGGCGTACAATGCCTCCAGCGTGACGACACCCAAGCAACGACTAGGTTTTTCTCTGGTGGCCCTATGCTCGGCAAGCCTGCTGGCAGCATGTGGTTCCTCCGATGCCGCGACAGATGGCGGAGGAGGCGGAGGTGGCAATGGCGACGGCGGAGGCAATGGAGAATTCGACGGCGATGGTTCCCTGCCTAGCGGTGCCTGCAAGAAGATCGACCTCGTCTTCTCGGTAGATCCTTCCGGTTCCATGTCGGAAGAACTCGCAGCCATGTCGAGCGATGTGTTCCCGGCATTCGCCACAGCGCTACGCAATGTGGGCGATGGCCTAGAGGACTATCGTGTCGCCGTTATTGATGGTTGCCCAACCCCCGCCAATTTTCACACCCAAGGTCAGTCGATCGCGGATTGCGGTTTCGAAAGTGGGGAAGCCTGGATGGACAGCTCCTCAAGCGCACTCGACGCTGAGTTTGGATGCGTTGGCGACATTTACAAAGCAAGCGATTGCTCAGGCGACAACGATGACGAGCAACCGATAGGAGCAGCGATTGCTTCACTCACGCCGCCGTTTAGCACGGGCCCAAACGCGGGCTTCCTTCGCGATGACGCTCTGCTGGTGGTGGTAACGATTACCGATGAAGACGAGTGCCCCAACTTTCCGAATTGCGATGACACCTCGGATGGCAAAGCGATGGAGATTTACAATTCCATGGTGGGGATCAAGGGCGATGTCCGCAAGATGGTCTACCTGGGAATCGGTGGCGGCTTGCCCAATGGGTGCCCGGCATCAGGCGCAGGCGCAGGCGCCTATGGAGCGGCCGACCCGGCAATTCTAACTGACAAGGTTAGCCAACTCTTCATTGGCGATAGCCGAGGCGTATCTTGGGACCTCTGTGATGGCCGCCTTGAGGATGGGCTCACCGAGGCCATCGAGGTCATCGAACAAGCCTGCCGCGACTTTCCCGAGATTGATTAGTCCCCGAAATCGATTAGTCGGTCAACGTGCGAGTCGCAGTGCCGGTGCCGATTTGCGCACCGAGCACAAGCATCGCTTCGCGTAGCTCGCGGGCTGGGCCCGGGGCAATCTTGACTCGTATCATGGCCGGCTCTAAGTCATCTAGGAAGGCTCGCATATGCCGCTCCTCAAGGCCCAGCGTCGAATGATGCTCTCGAAGCTCGGCACCGCGATACAGGCACGGGCCCTCGGCCAAGACGCAGAGTCGCTCTACCAAGCGCAGCTTCACTCGGGCAATGTCGGCCCCATCAAAGAAATCGCGAATCCTCGGATCGCTGCCCGCTTCGAGTATCCAAGCGTCGACAAGACGGCGAAGGGTGTCGATGCCGCCTACGCGCTGGTACAGGGTGTCACTAGGAGTTTTCCCGGGGGGCTCCACTGGTGGCGAAGACTTGGAGGTGCCGCAAGAAGTGCCGCAAGCGGCTAGCGCGAGCAGGAGAATCGAACCAAGGCCCCATTGCCTTCTCATCGGTACGGCCCCGCGAGCTTGGCACGCTTTCGAGAATACTTCGCAAGAGCTGCGAGTCGCGCTTTGATATCCGCTGGCGATACTTGCAGAGGCAACTCCAACCAATCCTCTTCCGGGCCGCTAGAAAAACTCGTAGCGCCCAACAGCGCTGGCTCGAGCAACTCAGGAGACGGCACCGCGCCTCCGTGCACGTCGGAGGCAACAAGAGAGGCGCCCTCTTCAGCCTCGATAGCGAAGCAGTCGTCGGCAGACTGTTTGGTGAGCCCCACGATGCCAATGGTACTCGCTGAAAAGCTCTCACCGCTCCAACGATGGCCAAGCTGCACCGCCAAGCCCCGATAGCTGCCCTCAATTGACATGTCCCCCGGTTCTACCGTACTGCCAAGGCCTGCAGCAAACTCACTCCAATCGGCAAAGTTCGCCTGGAACTCAGATGGCGGATGCACGAGCGAGCGGGCTTGGCCCAATGCCTCGGCGGCAGAACGAGCACTCATCACAAAATCGGAGAGACGGCGACGGCGGAGGCCGCTATCCGCACGCTCAAGGTGCAAGTGCACATCGTCCATGCGCACGGTCGTGAAGTTTGCGAGATGTGGTGCAAGCGCGAGGAAGAACTCCTGCGACTGGCCCTCCGAGCGGGCGCTCACAAAGTGATTGCGAGCCCAACTTCCCTCCCCCACCTTCATGCTTCCAAAGCTCGTCCCCTTGAGGATGGATGCTTCTTTGACACAAGCGTCGAGGCGAAGAGAAGGAAAACGCAACGTCGCGGTGAGACTCCAGCCTCGGCGCCCAACTTGCTGTCGTTCGATTTCTACGCTGACCTCACCGACGGCGGCCTGCATTTTTGATGCATAGCTCTCAAAGCCCAACGAAGCTGCAACCGACTTCCACAGCGCGCGTTGACGAGCAGAGCCCACAGTGGGAGCTGGGAGTTGCTTGGGAGCATCCGAATGCAAATGCGCAGGAGCCACCGTGATGGGCACGATGAGAGACTCGTCGCGCCCCAAGCGAATTTTCGCAATGACCTCAAAGGACCAACGAAGTGACCACAGTGCTCCCCGGGCACTCGTTGCAAGCGTGCGTGGCAGACGGAGGCCAAGAGAATAGCTTTCGCCCTCCCCCGGATTCCTGGTTTCGATATCGACTGACAACCTTCTCGCCTCACGCTGCTCGTGGCGGCGCCGGTCCTTCAAGACTTCGGTGCCCACCAGAGAGACCGTCACCTTGGTGTACCTGTTGTGCTCCGTGTTGAGCAATGCAATCGCGCCCCGCAAGACATCGCCAGGCGCGACGACATCGGTGGCCAAGCTTCCTTCGATGTACGGTTTGCGAGCCTCCAACCCACCCGACCGCGAGGCGAATACAATCGGCTCGCCGGGATATCGCACCGACCCCGCTCCCAGCTCAACGGGCAATTCGAATATTGCGCGGCGATCCAGCCACCACGGAATGCGCAACCGCAGCTCCAGCATGTGTTGCGTCGAACAGCGCTTCCCAGAATAACTCGGAGACATGTTGGATGGCACGATCATGTTGAGCGTGTACTGATGGCTGCCCTCTTCGAGCACGGTTGGGCCAAGGACTTCAATCGGGCCACGGGGCGAGCGATACCTCTTGCGCACCGTGTACTCGCCCGAGCCAAAGCGCGCCTCTTCTCGGCCAATCCACTCAGCTGATAGACCGCGAATTTGCACCCGCCGCTTCACAACAATTCGAATGGTGGCGTGCAGCGCTTCACCAACTCGAATCCCCGACTGAGCGAGCAGGATAAGCCGTGGTCTGTGCTTTAAGGGGCCCAACGCACCACAACCATAGCAAGCTGTGCTCCGCCCCGCGCCGAAACGAGAAAACGCTCAGTCAATACGACCGAGCGCTCCTTCCTATAGCGTGGCTTGCTCAGTTTTTGCGAACAGCCTTGAAGCTAGACGGCGCTGCGAATCCCGCGTTGTTAATGGCGAGTTCAGATTGCCAATCGCCGTTCATGGCGCCCACTTGTGACGAGCCAACATCGTCAGACTTTGACTCCATGTTGATGGTGCCATCTCCGCCCATAAAGTGCAGTCGAGCATACTCGAGCTTGCGAATTTGCTCATCAACCTGCTCGGCAGCGAGGTCCAAGCCTTGCTCGCAAACGTCGTCGAGTTGCGACTCGTCAACAATCGTAAACCCGGCCACAGAGATATCCCCAACCGAAGCGGCAAGCCCAGTGCAGTTGACCATGTCGCTAAGAGCATCACCAAGGTCAGCAATTCCGAACTGGGACTCAAGAGCGGCGTGGAAGGCGGTTACTGCGAAATCTCCCAGGGGAAGCTCTAGCGTGTGGTCGCCAAAGTTGATGGTACTTGCATCGAGGTTGACGTTGACGGACACATCACGAGCAACACTAAGCGCATTGATAATCTCTGGAGTCGCCACGACGATCCGGTCGTTACCCTGTGGGTAGGCAATGGCGGCGAGTCCGTGCTGCGCGTTTGCGTTCCCGGCCTCATCTCCGGTACCAACCTGCAAGCTGCTTACGACTTCGAAATTGGTGAGAATTGAAGAGACCATGTCGGTGATGTTCGCGATTTGGCCAACCACGGGAACGCCATCGTAGACTTGGTTTTGAATGTAATCGTTAATCTGGTTTTCAACGATGCTGCGAACTGCAGCGGGCAGTGAATCGAGAAGATCACCTACGCTCGTTCCTTCGAGAGTGTCGAGAAGAGTTCCAGCTGGGTCGTCTGCAAGACCGCTCAGTGGGCCCAATGCTCCGGCGACAATCGCAGGCATATCAGGACTATTCCTAAGGTCAAACACCGACGTAACTTCGTAGTCTCCTGCAATCTGCGCAACCGCATCCGGGCCGCCTGGGTTGCTTGGATCTTCAGTTCCGGGCCCTTCGGGGCCAACATCACCGGCACAGGCAACAGCAAAGAGCAGTGGGGCGAGAACGAGTGAAGACTTGAGGACCATGCCGACCTATAGAGCAAGGGTCGGGCCAGCTTTCGATGTGACCTGATCACGTTGCGGATCACGTGATTTCCGTTTCTTAGAAAACCTTCACCGCCCCACATCGGGGTCAACGTGCCGAGGTCATCCGTTTCCGGCGACCTTGGACCTAGGCTCGTAGGGCTAGGCGGCGCCGCGAATGAGACTGCCGCCAGCCGCAAAGAGAATCGCTTGGGGCATGTCGCGGAGATCCACATCACGCTCCACAGCTCCAGCGTTCTTCGCAGCTTGCGGCATGCCCTCTACGGCACAGCTTGCAAGGCTTTGGGCAAGAGTCTTGGCGCCCGCTTGGCGCATTTCCAAGAGTCCGCGAGCCCCATCGCTGCCCATACCCGTGAGAATTACTCCCACCGCGTTACTTCCCAGCGTGGTGGCTGCCGATCGAAACAATAGGTCGGCGGAGGGACGATGTTGATTAATTCGCGGCCCGTGTTTGAGTTGGGTGACGACCTGCCCGTTCTTTGTCGTTAACACGACGTGTTCTTCACCGGGCGCCAACAGAACAACACCACTCTCAAGATGGTCGCCGTCGCACGCGACTCGAACACTCATAGCGCAGGTTTGGTTTAGCTTGCGCGCATAGGCAGCGTTAAAGCCGGCAGGCAGGTGTTGCGCCACAATCACGGGGGGACAATCCGCTGGCATCGCTAAGAGAATTTCTTCTATCGCCACGACTCCACCGGTGGATGCGCCGATACAAACCACCCGTCCACCGCTCCCAGATGTAGAGACTTTTGCGATCGGAGCGCGTGCGTTGTTCGCGCGTTTGGCCCGTGCCACTGCGGTTACGGCCCGCGCGATGTCAATTTTGAACTCCATCGTGTCTTCGGTGCCCAAAGGCTTTCCAATGACCTCGACAGCACCACAGCGCAATGCCTCCAAAGCAACCGCGCTTCCATCGCGTGTGAGTGTCGAGCAGACAACCACCGGAATCGGATGATGCTTGACGAGCTTGCGCAGGAAGGTAAGTCCATCCATCCGGGGCATCTCAATGTCCAAGGTTAGAACATCGGGCTTCTCCAGGCTGATCACACTTCGCGCGTCGTATGGATCCTTTGCCTCTCCCACGACTCGAATGTTCCGATCCATCTCGAGCCCCTGTGTGATCTGCCTCCGCATGAATGCCGAGTCATCCACGACAACGACCCGAATCATCGAGTTCCCTCCTGTGCGGGCTCCGTAGCTACAATGAGCCAAACCTGAACGAGGTGCTCGTGATCGAGCAAGAGTCCCAATCGGACCAATCCCTCAGCGGGCCCCGATGGCATGTCCGCGATGTCTCCCGTCACTTTGGGACTGCTGATTGTGACGTGTCGCCGAGGCCCGTATAAGAGAGCCATCACAGACGAGGAAAGGATGTTGGCAGTCTCGCCCACGGCGTCAGCTTGCATCGCCGGCATCGCACGCACATCTTCTCCAGCCATCGCGGTTGCCAAAATCTCTGCGTAGCGGGTTGATACTCGCACGCCGATGCTCCCAATTCCCGGGCCGCGAAAATCGACGACCCCTTCCCAGCCGGTCATCGGAACGGCCATCTCCGGCGAGACGGGTTCGCATGTACAAGGCGTGATGCCTTTGAAAACTCGTGCAGCGACTTCAAAAATCAATGCCGAGGATAGGGTGCCTGTTGGTGCGACTGCGACTAAACCCGACATGCTATCCCACACTTCCTAGCGTATTCTCTACCATGGCACGCAACTCCTCCGCTCGAAACGGCTTGACGAGGTAGCCCTTGGCGCCAACGGCCTTGGCGCGATCAATTGACTCAGCACTTTTCTCAGACGTCACAACAATGGTCGCTATCGCGCCGAGGTCATCGCTTTGCTGCATCGTCTCAAGCATCGTGTACCCACTCATGTGCGGCATGTTGATGTCGGTTAGCACCAAATCAATCCAAGCTTCCGAGAGCACCTGCAGTGCTTGCTCGCCATCAGAAGCCTCAAGAATTTTTCCCATTGGCACGTCGCAAAGCGCGAGTGCTCTGCGGACCATGCGACGCATGACCGCTGAATCGTCCACGATTAGTACGTTGAAGCTCATGACGGCTGCCCGTCACTGGTGTTTCGATACGACATTCGACCTCTCCCTTGGATGAGGAATTCGGCTACGTTCCGACAGGCTTTAGCCTCCAGATCACTTGAATCTTGGCCGATACGAGTACTGCACCATGGCTAACGATGACGCACGACTGCTGCTCGATGAGCTCTCCACGCAGTTACTTCTATGTGAAGTGCAAAATTCCAGTGACTTGCAGGGCATCATGGAAGCACTTCGGCGCCTGGAAGATGCCTGTACAGCTGAACACTGGGAGATCATCGCCTCAACCGCCAAACAGTTTCAGGTTGCGGAAAGCCTGGACGCCATCGAGCAACTGCCCAGTCTTATCGAACGACTAGCACTTCATTGTGTGGCCCTCGAAAGACGGTTCTTCTCTGACCCACCGGCGAACGCTGAGGATGACAGCCCCACAGAGAATTGGGGATTTGAACCCAGCAAGGCGGAAGCTCCACCCGAGGCTGAGGCTGTAGCTGAGGCGCCCGCTCCGCCCGCTCCCAAACTTCCCGAGGTCAGCTTTGTTATGGGTGGCACCATTTCGGTCGAGGCTGAGCAGCACACCGGTGCGGCCATTCGCTCGGTGAGTCGCAACACTGAGGAAGTCGAAAACATGATCGACTTCTATTCCGAAGCCCAGGAAGCGATCGATCAAAACGAGCGCCTCTTGCTTGAGCAACACGATGGTGGCCTGGATGAAAACAGTGTTGGAGCACTCTTCCGCGCCTTTCACACCATCAAAGGCGTTGCCGGATTTGTTGGACTCACCCAACCCAGTCAGCTCGCCCACAGCACCGAATCTCTTCTCGGCGGCGTTCGTCGAGGCGATATGTCCGCGGATAGTGCAATTCTCGATCTCCTCCTTGAGAGCAATCAGTGCATGCAAGCGCTGGTCGAATCGGTGCGGCAAGCCATTGAAGCTTCCACCAGCGTGCCGCTTGATGAGCGTGTCGATGCGTTGTGCGAGCGCATCGATGCGGCAATTGCCATGGACGGCGCGTCGCCAGCACCCACTTCCGAGCTTGAGCCTGAAACAGCAACATCGGAGAAAAAAACTGGCACCACAGCCACCCAGCGCATCCCCAACAGATCTCAAGGTTCCACCCAGATCAGAGACACCCTAAAGGTGGATGTCGGACGCGTCGATTCCCTTGTGGAGATGGTGGGCGAAATGGTCATCGTGGAATCCATGATTACGGGTGATGAAGAGTTGCGAAACGTTCGCTCGCCCAAGCTGGCCAACAACTTGCGACAGATGGCAAAGATCACAAGAGACTTACAGAAGATTGCGCTGCAGTTGCGCATGGTCCCTGTACGCGGCCTCTTCACGCGGACCGCTCGTATGGTCCGCGAGCTTTCCCGCCAGTGCGACAAGCCAATTCAGTTCACCGCTGAGGGAGAGGGAACGGAAATGGATCGCAACATGGTCGAGCTATTGGCCGACCCCTTGGTGCACATCATCCGCAACGCTGTCGATCACGGTATCGAGCACGCAGACAAACGTGAAGCCGCCGGCAAAGCCGCTACAGGCGCGATAAGCATTTCGGCGTATCACGAGAGCAGCAACCTTGTGATTGAAATCGCCGACGACGGCAAAGGTCTCGATGTTGAGAAGCTCATTGCGCACGGATACGAGCGAGGGCTCATTACAACCGGCCAAACGCTCACCGAGACCGAAGCGCATGAACTCATCTTTGCCCCAGGGTTTTCGACCGCCGACTCCGTCACCGGTTTGAGCGGCCGAGGCGTGGGGATGGATGTCGTCCGCAAGAACATCAAATCGATGCGAGGTCGCATTGCGATTCAATCAAAGCCAGGCAAAGGAACGACCTTCCGCCTAGTACTGCCGCTCACTCTCGCCATTATTGATGGCACACTCATCTCTTGCGGCGGGGAAACGTACATCCTCCCCACCCTCTCGATTCTTGAGTCGATACGCCCCAAACGCGGCATGGTACGTGCCCCTGGCGGTCACGGCATGGTGCTGCAAGCGCGCGGCAAGACGTATCCACTCTACAAACTCGCAAACTTGCTGGAAATTCCGGGGGCCAAGGAAGCCCCTCACGACGCCCACGCGATCATCGTTGAATCCGCGAGCCACAGCTTTGCGCTCCAGGTAGACGACGTTGTGTCGCAACAGCAAGTCGTAATTAAAGGCCTGGAGAAGCAGTTACAGAGTAAGATTTTTTCTGGGGCTGCGATTCTCAGTGATGGCCAGATCGGCCTCATCATAAATGTCGACGAAGTAGTAGCAGCTGCGAGCGACAAGCACGGACAACAGCTATTGGGAGTTGCCTAAATGCCCGCAGCCCCCGCTTCCGTCAGCGTTCACAGCGAAGAGAACGCCGTATTGGCGCAACCAGGCAAGTACCTCCTCTTTCAGCTTGCTGGAGAAAAGTACGGTTTTCCGATCCTCCAGGTCCGAGAAATTATCAGTCTCGAATCGATAACGCGTGTGCCTCGCACAAGCGAGTGCGTGCTCGGCGTCATCAACCTGCGCGGCAAAGTCATCCCCGTGATGGACCTCCGCACGAGGTTCGAACTCGAGCGCATTCCGGCCACCGAAGAGACCGTCATCATTGTCCTTCAGTGTGAGCTTTCCGACCGTCTGCTCACGATTGGAGCCGTGGTCGATGACGTCCAAGATGTGACCCTTCTACGCGCCGAGCATGTGTCTGCGCCTCCACTCGGAACCCACTTGGAAGACGAGTTCATCATTGGCATCGGTACGCCACAAGAAGGCCAGATCATTTTCCTACTCGATGTCGACGCCATTATTCGGTTCGACGAAGAAGGTGTGCTGCGAGCCGCCGGCAATCCGAGTGCAAATAACCCGACAAGCGAAAACGAGAGAGAGAGCAAATGAAGATACTGATTGTAGATGACAGCAAAGCAATGCGCATGATCGTGAAACGCACCCTTCGTCAAGCGGGGTACGGGGATCACGAGTTCGCCGAAGCCGTAGATGGCGCCAACGGCTATGAGCAAGTAAACGATTGGAAGCCCGACCTGGTGCTTTCCGATTGGAACATGCCCAACATGAGTGGCCTTGAATTTCTTCAGAAACTCAAAGCCGATGGCAATGGCGTTCGCTTTGGCTTTATCACCTCTGAGGGCACAGCCGAGATGCGTCAGATGGCGGATGAGAACGGTGCGCTATTTCTGATCTCAAAACCATTCACCCCTGACACGGTGAAGGAAACCCTGCAAAAGGCACTTCCGTGATCTCGCCAGAGGATTGGCTCGCCGCTACGACCAAGTCCTTGATTGAAGTTGCAGACACCTACTTTGATATGGGCACCATGGAGGCTGAGAGTTTCTATGAAGTCGATAGCCCGAAGTGCGGGGCCATCATTGGCTTGACGAGTGACCACAACACCGTGCAACTCATGGTTGTCGCGACCCGCCGTGGTTCGGAAAAACTCGGCAAGGCACTTTTGGGGTTTGAGCCAGATGAAACGATCGAGACAGGTGACCTGGCGGATGCGATAGGTGAAATCATCAACATCGTCGCTGGAATGGTCAAAACGGCCGTCAACGATCAGGATGACACGCTCAATCTAACTCTTCCAACGTTTGTTGAAGGAACGGTCGAGCCTCTCGGTGGGCAAGTAGCGCTCGGCACCATCATCAACATCGGCCCGGTCCAAACGAAGGTCGTTGTCATCAATGGTGCACGTCAGGTCAAACATCGGCCAAGGAGCTCTGCCGCGTAATGCTGCGTTCATTTGCGCCTCCGCTCCTTGCGGCTGTTCTCTTGCCACTCCTAGCAGTGGCGGCGTGTCTATCGGCATTTTCAAGCCAGCACGCCTTGGGATCACTGGGAATGGTTGAGTGGTTCGCCATTGTTGCGGGCTACGTAGTGTGCGTGGGAGGCCTTGCGGCCGCGCTCTGGTGCAAATCCTTAGCGATCTACCGAGGCACGCTGCTCGCGCGCGACATCGGCGAGAGCACTGAGGAGGAAGGCCACAATCTGACAACGCTGCTTGCGCTAATTGCCGAGAGAGACGCTTCCATCAAGGCCTTCCTCGGTTCGCTGGCAGCCGGCGACCTTGCTGCCCAGGGGCCAAAAGGTGTCGGGGAGATCCAAGACTCCTGCCTCCGTCTACAAGCAACGCTTCTGCGCGTGATCCGATCGACGACGTTCAGTGATACGCCCGCTGACATCGAAGGTGACTTCTCAGAGTTTTTCCAAGTCATCGATCGGGCTCAAAACGAAGCGCTGGCGCCGCTCACTGCCCTATCTGCGACGCTTGGTCGTGTTGCGGAGGGTGATTTGACCGCGCGACTTGAGGGCGCGTTTCCAGGGTCCTTTGGTCCCGTCAAAGCATCGGTAAACGATGCCACTGCCAACCTTGAACAGATTATTTCCCAAATGCAACGGACCGCGAAACAGCTTGAGCTCTCCGTGATCGAGATTCGCGAGGGAAATCAAACGGTCGCATCGGGAGCGGCGGCCCAAGCAAGCTCGGTGCAAACCGTGACCAACAGCCTCGGTAACCTAGCCGATGCAAGCCGCACTGCTGTCTCAATGGCCGAGGATGTTCGACAGCAAAGCGCGGGCAATCGCGATACGGTTGCCGAAAGCGTTGCGACCATGGAACGTCTCCAAGGGTCGATGAGCGAAATCAAAACCGCCGGCGATAAATCAGCCCAAATCATTCGAACGATCAACGACATTGCATTTCAAACCAATCTCTTGGCGCTCAACGCTGCTGTGGAAGCTGCACGAGCGGGAGAAGCAGGCATGGGCTTCGCCGTTGTCGCGGAAGAAGTCCGCAATTTGGCAATGCGTTCCGCTGAGGCAGCGAAAAATACATCGCAACTAATTACCGCATCGGCCAACAAAGTCGCCGACGGCGTCTCGCTATCGCATGACGTAATGGCGGAACTCAAACAGCTCGACGACCAAGCCAAAGCCGTGGAACGCTCGATGCGAACCATCACCAACGCCGCCGTGGAACAGAGCCAAGAAGTTGACCGAATTGGTGCCGCGGCCGAGGAAATCCAGCGCATGACCCATCAGGCAGCGGCCACTTCGGAACAAACCGCAGCCGCGACTCGCGAAGTGCGGCGCCAAGCAGCCGACCTCAACGCCGCTGCGGCCCGATTCACCATCAGCGACAAAGAGATTGTTCACTTCTGGGGAGGCGAGGGGGACGAAGCCTAGCCAGTCGTGTCATGGTTCGCTCGTATGAGCGAGACAGATGGCGGAGCAATCATCGCACGCGTCCTAAAACGACACGACGTGCAATTCCTTTTCACGCTGTGCGGCGGACATATCTCCCCGATCTTGGTTGGAGCAAAGGCCGAGGGCCTTAGGGTCATCGATGTGCGCGACGAGGTCAGCGCCGTCTTCGCTGCTGACGCCACAGCCCGAATGAGTGGGGTTGTAGGGGTTGCTGCCGTCACCGCGGGACCTGGCGTGACCAACGCTGTCACAGCAGTCAAGAATGCACAGATGGCCCAGTCGCCTCTCATTCTTTTCGGAGGTGCCACAGCGACGGTTCTCCGCGGGCGCGGTTCTCTGCAGGACATCGATCAACTTGCCATCATGCGCCCGATTACGAAGTGGGCCACGAGCGTTAAGGCCCTCGCGAGTCTTGAAGCGACGGTCGAACGTGCGTTTGACGTTGCTGTCTCCGGAACACCTGGTCCAGTCTTCATCGAAGTGCCCGTCGACTTGCTCTACAAAGAAGAGATCGTAAAGGAGTGGTACATGAAGGAGAGCGGCGTGGAGAACGCCACGGGCCTTGGCGCCAAAGCGCTTGAGCTCTACTTGCGCGGCCATCTCTACAAACAGTTTCACGCTCCCTCCTTGCCTGTCACTGGGCCGCTTCCCGAAGTGCGCCTACCCGGGCGCAATACGGATGATGAGATCGCAAACGTTGCAAGCGCCCTGGCAAAGGCACAAAGGCCGGCCTTGGTGATCGGCAGCCAAGCCTTGGTAAATTACCGAGACCCGGAACCCCTGGCTCTTGCCATCGAAAGCCTAGGCATACCAACCTTCCTTGGAGGCACGGCTCGAGGGCTGCTCGGCCACACCTCAAGCATCCAATTCCGACACAAGCGATCGGCTGCTCTCAAGACGGCTGACTTGGTGATTGTCGCAGGCTTCCCCTTTGACTTTCGTCTCGGATACGGGCGCAGCATCTCGTCGAAAGCTACGTTGGTCGCGGCCAACCTCAATCGCACCGATCTCAAGAAGAATCGCCGCCCTGAAATCGCCATCCAGATGCACCCGGGAACGTTCCTTGAGCAGCTTGCAAATGCGAATTCTTCTGAGCCGACAAAGTGGGGGCCCTGGTTTGACACGTTGCGAGAGCGAGAGGTCGCTCGCGATGCGGAAATCGTGTCGAAGGCGAATCCCAACTCCGACCTCGTCGATCCGCTTCACTTCTTTCAGACGCTGGAAACCAAAATGGACGACGACGCTGTCCTCGTCGTTGACGGCGGTGATTTCGTGGCAACAGCGGCCTACATACTTCGGCCGCGCAAACCTCTGTGTTGGCTGGACCCGGGCGTCTTTGGGACCCTTGGCGTGGGCGGCGGCTTTGTTGTTGGTGCGGGACTGTGCCGTCCCAAGCAGGAAACCTGGCTCATCTACGGGGATGGTTCGAGCGCCTATAGCCTCGCAGAAATGGACACCTGCGTGCGCCACGGGCTCTCGCCCATAGCGGTGATCGGTACCGACGGCTCTTGGGCGCAAATTGCACGCGAGCAAGGGGAAATCCTCGGCGACCTCGTTGGCACAGAACTTCGGCGGTGCGACTACCACAAGGTTGCAGAAGGCTATGGAGCAAAGGGCCTCTTGCTCGATGATCCAAGCAAGGTCGAATCCACCATCGCTGAGGCAAAGGCTCTCGCCAAGGCGGGGCACCCTGTCGTTCTCAATGTCATGATCAACTCCTCTGACTTTCGCAAGGGCTCAATCTCCATGTAGCGCACTCGCGAGCTCGCGCAGCGCATGAGAGACTTGCGATATGAAGCTCCTCTTTGAGCGCGCGATTTCCGCACCGCCGGAATTGCTGTGGAGTTCCCTGTGCGAGCCCGAGCGAATGAATCGCTGGTCACTCGCCACCGTGAAACTCAAGAGTGCTGGCGACGGTGGGCATCCAGGTGGCCCCGGCGCGCACCGCCGAGTCTATCTAAACCTCGGGCGCCGCACAGTGACTCTCGATGAGGTCATCCGAGATGCCATTCCCGGAAAACTTCTGATCTACGAGGTTGTCGACAACGCCATGCTCCGGTCTCACCGAGGGACCATTACCCTGTCGAGCAGCGGTGGAGTCACAAACCTCCGCTGGGACGTTGCCTATGAATGCAGTGCCCCGGGCGTGGCTGCCCTGATCGCGCGTGTGTTGCGAACCCAACTCGGTCAGAGCCTCGATCGCCTCAAGTCTCAGCTCGAAGCCGATCCGGACGTGGTGCCCGCAATGCCAACGTGGAAGGCGATTCCGGCCCCGACCCAGGCCCAGTGGGACATCGCAAGGCAGGTACACAGAGACCTGCAGCGTCTCGCCGCCCGACTCGATAGCAACCAAGATCCCAAGAGCATTTTTCCTCACATCTACAGCTTTGTGAGTGAGGGCATTCTGGAGGCATGCGAGCGCGGCGACTTTGTGTATCCAAGTTGGCCGCTCCACCTTCTGCCCGTGTTTTACGACTACTACCATCGCAACCTACAGCGCTGGTGTGGCGAGCAGGATCGCCCGGTCGAGAGCCACTGGGAGCGGGCATTTTCGGTCCTCGACGGTATTGGGCGTCGAGGCTCCACACCGTCACAGCGGCTCCTTGGCGGGCTTGCTCTCTCGGTGCACGCACACGTCGAGTCAGACTTGCCGCGGACGTTTGCAGAAGTGTACGTCGACCACTTCGCCTCGCTCTGCGACTACAACAGGTTTCGCGGTGACTACTACAGCATGGGACGCATCTTCATCAATTCCCTTGAGCGAGTCATGGAGGTCATTCCGGCCTCTTTCGTTCCAACGTGGGCGAAGCTGGCTCGTCGCACGTTGCCGGCTGAACTCATGCAGCAAGTCGCGTATCGCAAAGCCTACGACCTTCCCAAACACAGGCGAGCCGCGTTTCGGCGCGGGGCCGAACTCGCCGAGATGCTACTGATGCGCCAACAAGGGCCCAAAGGCGCTCAATCGATGACAGACTAGCTTCGTGTCTGCAACGAAGTTACCGGTGATGCCAAAGCGCGAGGTCGTCTCACTTCCCAGTGCTGTCATTGACGGACAAGAGTTATTCGACGTTGAACTCGGCGGATGGGTGTCGGGTCCCGCTTTGGGATGCGCCCCCATATGTCTTGTCGTTGGTGGCATCACCGCCACGCCCTTTCCCTTTGGCGGCTTGGACCAACCTGCCTGGTGGCCATCGCTTGCGGGGACGGATCTGATTGACACCAACACGACGACCGTTCTGTGTCCCGAATGGCCTGGCAACGGCTCCAGTTACCGGGGCGTTGACGACCCAGAGCACAGTGTTTTTCTTAGTGTCCAAGGCCTAGCAGATGTCCTGGCACTCTGGCTCGAAGGCATCGGCTGCACAGAGCCGCTGCAATTCGTCGGCGCCAGCCTTGGTGCTCTCGTCGGATTCGCCCTCGCCCAACGACACCCGGATAGGATTTCCCACCTGGTGACCATCTCCGCGGGGCTTCGTCCCGATGGCTGGGGCACCGCAACTCGGCATGTCCAGCGAGAGCTCGTTCGCGACGGTTTGCGCAATGGCGATGTTCACACAGGCATGGCCCGAGCTCGGCAACTGGGAATGCTCACCTATCGCGGGCGTCACGAACTGGATACGCGATTTGCTGGCCTATCTCCCGACCTCAGCAAGCCGCCCGTCGCCGACTATCTTGAACATCACGGCAAACGCTTTGCCGAGTCCTTTCCCGTGGCAACGTTTCTTCTTCTGAGCGAGGCCATCGACCGTTGCTCGTTTGGAGAGACTCCCGAAGCGATTCGAGAAGCGGTGGCAGCTGTGAAGGCAAGCGTCACGGTGATCGGTGTGCCAGGCGACCAGCTCTTTCCCTGGGCACTGCAAGAAGAGCTTCACCGTGAGCTTCAAGCCGCCGGGGCCTCATCGTCTCTTTGGAAACTCGACTCGGAGTTTGGTCACGACGCCTTTCTAGCCGACCAAGAAAAACTCGCAGAAATCTTGCGCAGCAGCCAGTGTCTGAGCCGTCCTTCCGTCCCCCGTAGCGCCATGCGCTATGTGGGAGTAGGCATTGAGCCTGTACGAAAAATTCGCATTGGGCTTATCGGATGCGGCACCGTTGGCACCAGCCTTCTTGAACTCTTGCAGCAACAAGATGCTGCCATGGCAGAGCGTTATGCAGTTCACTTCGAAGTCACGCGCATCTGTGTCCGCAACCTCGACAAAGACAGAGGCCCACTCGCTGCAGCGATTCCCACCGCAACGAATTTGCTGAGCCTTGTGGCAAGCTCGGATGTAGATGTGATTGTGGAGGCCGCGGGTGGCCTGGCGCCCCAAGAAGCCTTGCGCGCGGCACTGGCGGCCGGCAAACCCGTCGTTACCGCAAACAAAGTCCTTCTGGCGGCCTCGTTGGGAGAGCTGGGCGTATTGGCTCAGCGCACCGCAACACCACTATCGTGCGAAGCAGCGGTGTGTGCATCGGTTCCCATTCTTCGTCACCTGAGTCATCGCGCCGATGAAATCAATAGCCTTCAGGGCATCGTCAACGGTACGAGTAACTACTTGCTAACGCGGCTTGAGCAGGACGAACAGAATTTCTCTGATGCGCTCGCACAGGCGCAAGAACTCGGGCTTGCCGAATCCGACCCCAGCGCAGACGTTGAAGGCCATGACGCTGCCGCAAAGCTGAGCATCCTGTGCTATCGAGCATTCGGCGTCTGGGTACCGACAGCGACCATGGATGTTCGCGGCATCACCGAGCTGTGTCCTGCAGACTGCGACTTGGCCGAGAGCTTGGGATTTCGCATTCGCCACATTGCGCACGCGCGTCGCCATCAAGACGGGCTCCTGTGCGGAGTCGAGCCCTTGCTCATGCCGAGCTGGCACCTCTTGGCTTCCGTAGAAGAGGAGTACAACGCGATCTACATGCAATGCGAAAACTCTGGTGACCTCAGCCTCTTTGGCAAAGGCGCGGGCGGCATGCCCACAGCAACCGCCGTACTTGGCGACCTTATTGATTTGGCTCAAGAGAACACCATGCGCTGGCCTGAACCTCGTGAGCGAGCCGTTGCGAGTGCGGGAAGTCTTGCTCGCAGACACTACCTTCGAGTGAGCGCGGATCCGCATCCTGGTATCGGAAGGCGTGTGCAAAACCTCTTGCGTCGCGCAGGGCTCACGATTCAAGGAAGCGCGAGTCGTGATGAAAGCGAGCGCATTCAACTGGGCTTCTTGCTCTCCGAGAGCACCGACGCTGCCTTCGATGAAGCAGTCGCAGGCATCCGCGCGCTCACCCGAGTTGTCGCAACCCTTGGCTTAGGAGTGGGAGAATGAGTATCGCTGCGTGGCTAGATTTAGACCATTGCCCAAAGGAGCGTCCCTCGGTTGACGAGATGACCGAAGAGACCAAGTCCCTTCACAACGCCATCGATGATCACATGCGCGATACGGGCGTTGGGTATCTTCACCCAAGCGAGAAGACCGTGCAGTTGGATTTGCTCGGCACAGCTCCCATGGTCGCGTGGCAAGAGGGCAAAGTTGAGTTGCTCTTTGGTGGCGAGGCATGCTGGTCAGAGTTGCCACAAGTCTACGCGCGCTACGGCACAGAGTCCGGTAGAGCCCTGCTCTCTCGAATTCGCTCCCTCGAAGGCGCCGAGGCCGCTCTGGTTTGCGATTCGGGAATGCAAGCAAGTGCCCTCGTCTTTGATGTGCTCATCGAGCCCGGCAGCCATGCCGTCATGTTTCGGCAGGTCTACAACAAGACAGAAAAACACCTAAGCTGGCTAGCCCAGCGAACGGGTGCCGAGGTCACGATTGTCGACGACGGCGATTTAGCGGGCCTTGCCGCTGCGATTCGGCCCACCACCCGCATGGTCTTTGCCGAGACCTACTCAAATCCGCTCATGCGTGCATTGGACCTTGTTCGCGTTCCAAACATCGTTGCAGAAGCGCGAGCGGTCGCGCCGCAGATCAAGCTCGTCGTTGACTCAACCATTGCCACGCCCTGGGGATTTGCAAAGCCGCTGCTCGAATCCGGTGTTGACGTTGTCATTGCAAGCGCGACAAAAGCCCTTGGCGGACAAGACCGCGACCTCGGTGGAATCATCGCAACCAACAACATTGATCTTGCAAACTCGGCAATGGATCTCATGGCCATGCGTGGCGGCATTTTGGATTGGCGACGCGCAGAAGCCATTTTAGAAGGCCTGCAGGCCGCTGAGTCTGCACATGCGAGACGCTGCCTGAGCGCCAACATCATCGCCGCCTTTCTCGACGCGCACCCAAAGGTCGAGAAGGTCTTTCACCCCTCGCTCCCTTCGCATCCAGACGCCGCAGCTATTGCGGCCAGCTACGTTCGCCACGGCTCGCTCCTCTCGTTTCGACTCGTGGCAGGTGCCGAAGGTGCAGATGGCGAAGATGCCGCACGCAGATTCTGTGATGCATTGGCTACCTGCAAAGTTGTTCGCTACGCACTCTCGTTCGATGGCCTCTGCTCCAAGGTCAACCATCACAAGAGCGTCTCAGAATACTTCACCCCAAGGGAAGCGCTCGAGCGGTCGGGGCTGAGCGAGCTGGTTCGTCTAGCAGTCGGCGTAGAAGATCCGCACGACATTTGCGCGGCGCTCAACTGGGCTCTTCACGAAGGAATGCTCCTTTCCGATGAAGAACTCAGCGAGTGGCGCGCTGATCGCAAAAACGCTCTGGGACTCTAGCCGCCGAGCCCTTTGGCAAGCTCCGCACTCCAAGCAGTAGCATCCTGGTCAGCACTGAGCTTGGCCACGACGTTTTGCGTCTTGGTGTTGTAGACCAAGGCAAAGCCCGTCATCGGCGCATTCTTCGCGTAGGTTCCGGCAACACCAAGCGCTTCGGCCTCGGCGAGCCCTTTCGCCTTTGTCTCGTCACTTGTGAAATCAAATGTCACAAAGCGAACTGACTTTCCATCGAACGAGGTAGCAACTTCCTTGGCAATGGGACCCATCGCCACACAGCCGCCTCAATTGTCGTGATGGAACTTGAGGACCAACAGCGTTTCTTGCGCGAGGCCCTGTATGTCCTTGGCTTGACTTGTGGTGGTCTTGGTCTCAGTCGCTTTGCTCTCGTCTGAGGATTTTGAGCAACCTAGGCTGCCAAGCATCGAGAGGCCAGCGACCAATACTGCCGTGCGGGTAAACACTTTCATTGTGCTGCTTCTACGCTGCTCGCATCCTCCGGTAACATAGAAAAACCTGTGGGATCTTCGTTGTGTAACCATGAGCCTTCAAGCAGCGTAAGAAACCGATGTATTCTTGCGCTTCGCAAAAAGGACTCTAGTTATGCATCCAAGTTCAGCAACGATGCGTCTCTTGTTAGCAGCAACCCTGCTAGCTCCAGGCGCACTGGCCATCGGCTCCTCCGCCGCATGTAGCCAGGGCTCGGCAAAGGCCGCAGCCAACTCGGACACCACGATGGTGGCGAGTAACGACTCTCCGGAGGCCGATAAGGCCGATATGAAGAAGGTGATACTGAATGTATTCGGTATGACCTGATCAGGTGGTTGACCTCCGAAGGCCAAAAAGGCCCTCGAATCCGTGCCGGGTGTACGGACAGCCAAGATCGACTTTGACAAAAAAGAAGCATTCGTAGAGTTCGACGCATCAAAAGCGACGATCGACAAAATGGATGAAGCCCTCAAGACCGTTGGCTTCTCCGGTAGCGTCAAGTCCTGGCCCAAAGGCTAGAGCTTCGATGCTAGGACGACGGCGGCGGAGCGAACTCCGTCGCCGGTCCAGCGGCCAGCACCTACCATCCGCTCAGGCGATGGTGAAATAGAGTGTGTAGCCCGCCATCCCCATAATAATGAGCGACCCGATGGTGAAAAACGTGGCGCGAGTTTCGTGTGACTTCGCTGTGAAGTACGCCCAGAAATGCAGCGTGCGCGCACCGACAAAACCATAGAACAAGGCTTGGGCAATCCACAGAGATGGATTCGTCAGTGTGAAGAGAAAGCCCGCAAAAAGAAACGGGGGGATATTCTCAAGGTCATTGCGATGCATGCGGCGCGAGCGCTCGACGGCTTTGTGAGGGGCGAGTTGCCCATCCCGCGGATTGGGGTTTGCCAGTCCTTTCGCAGCATCTTCGGGATTCAAGAATCCCGCTTCGTTCTTCATCATTTGGACCACCGTGATCCATCCTTGGCCCATGATTTTCAAAATCATGATCGTGGCAGCGATTACGTAAGCAGAAAACACCGGATCGTTAAGCATCACTTTGCTCCTTGGTTGTTGGTGGCCACACGGTAGGTCTGGCAAATCTCGTTGATGAGGTCATCGTCTTTGTGGATCAATGGATCGCCGACGGTTGAGACCATGGCCATCATATTGAGCAGGCCCACCACTGCTGTATGCGCGCAGAAGACGAAACGCCTGGCATTGCGCTTCTTTGGAAATCGACCTGCTCGCTGGTCTGCGCGAAGCCGCTTCTCAGCACCCTTGTAGAGCATGTCGTTGACGGGGCGAACTCGCTCAAGTTCTCCTGGCCCGACCTTCACGGTTAGGTCTCCACTCGGAGCCAATCGATAGCAGAACATGAAGAGCGGCAGCTGATTCCTATAGCGTTCGAATAGGGTGCGCATTAGCACTTCGATGGCATCGGCCCCATTCTCGGTCAGCGCAACTGCCGCTTCCACCTCTTCTGCTGCCTCGACCCACTCACGAAGCAAGAACTCGAGGACAAGCGCCTCTTTGGAATCGAAATAGTAGTACAGCGCAGGCTTTGTGAGCCCTAACTCGTCTGCAACCGAGGCGATAGCGAAGCCGTCAACGCCGTCGCGAAGAATGATTGCGCGGGTGGCATCGAGAATCTCATCGCAGGTTTGCTCACGTCGCCGGGCGGCCCTAGCAGTGCGTTTTACTTCCGCTGCGCTTTTACTGACCATACAGTTATTTTAACCAGGTTAAAAACTACTAATCAAGATTAAAACATACCGCGTGCACGCGTTTTGCTCCGTGGCTCACGTGCGGTCGCCCAATGCCCATGACGTCGTTTCGCCTCAACAATAAAGTCGAGTCGACTGCGCCCTGCGGTCTTGAATGCGCCGCCCTACGGTCTTGGAATGGCCCTGCGGTCTTGGACTGCGCCCTGCGGTCTTGAATGCGCCGCCCTGCGGCCTTGGAACGAACTCTCGCGAGCCCGCTGCCACACCTTACTGATTGGGCGGATACTTCTGGAGTTTGCGCTGTAGCGACCGCCGGTGAATACCGAGACGCCTCGCCGCTTCGCTGATATTGCCGCCGCAATCGCTGAGCACACGGTTGATGTGCTCCCACTCGGTGCGCGCCAAACTCGGAGCGGTATCGTAGTCAGGCTCAGGCGGCTCCAGTGGTGGAGCCTTGGCCCTCGCAAATGCCGCAACAATATCGTCGGCGTCGGCGGGCTTGGGAAGGTAGTAGGTTGCTCCCAGGCGAATCGCATCGAGAGCAGTGGCGATGCTGCCGTAGCCCGTGAGCACAACGGTCTTCGTAGAAGGATCGATGCTGGCGAGCTCTTGCACCAACTCCAATCCAGACCGGCCCGGCATTCTCAGGTCGACCACAGCAAACTCGGGCGACTCATCGCGAGCGTGCACGACTGCTTCATCAAAGCAGGAGGCTGAGCGGCAGTCGTAGTCGCGCTCGTCAAACGCACGAGCCAAGCGGGTGCGAAACACTTCGTCGTCATCGACGATTAGTATGGATGGGCGGCTAGACATTCGTTTGCATTCGGGAGGCGTCCCGACTTTCATCAGGAGCGTACTGGGCAATGTGCTGCAGGTCGACAACCATTGGCAACTCGACTGTGGCGGTTGTTCCCTGCCCCAACGTTGACTTGATCAGCAACGTGCCGCCCAACCCTTCCACAACAGCACGTGTGAGGTAGAGCCCCAACCCCATCCCGGACCCCGGTGGTTTGGTCGTGAAGAAAGGCTCGGAGATCCGCGAAAGCACTTCGGCACTCATTCCCGGCCCTGAGTCGACGACGGCGATGCGCACCCTTTCGCCGCTCACGCTGCCGGTAACAAGCACCCGCTGATTCTCACTCGCATCTTGAGCGTTGGTGATGAGGGCCCGCAACGCCTGCGCGACGGCTCGACCCGGCAATCGCAGAACCGAGCCTTGCGCAGCATCGTCAACTTCGACAAAGACAGCGGGCTCAGCTCGCACGCCCGTGAGCGAGTCGCGAAGTAGCGCCGGCAGGGAAATGTCTTCAACGACTTGCTCCGAGCTCCGACCGAGCCCGGCCCCCATTTGATCCAGAATCAGTCGGCACCTGGCGACCTGTTCGCGGATGAGACGCAGATCTTCGAGCGACGACTCAACTGAGCCGGCCTTTGGAAGGCTGCGTTCCAACTCCTTCGCGACAAGCGCAATGGTGCCAAGCGGGGTCGCGAGTTCATGAGCCGCGCCAGCTGCAACCGTCGCCAGAGACGCCAGTTGCTCCTGCCGTTGCGTCATCTGACGAGCGGCGCGCAGTTCGCCATCTCGCTCGGCAAGGGCCCCCGTAACTCGCCACAGGAAGTGCACAATAAACCCGGCCGTGACGCCAAACGCGACCCACATGCCCTGCTGCACAATGGCTTCTCGTTCTCCTGGCGCCAGATGCGAGAGCGGCAGTTCTTGGTATCCGACAAGTGGCAGTACCCCAACTCCCATGAGCGCCAGGGCCACGAGCATCCAAGTCCATTGCGCATGAAGTGCAATCGCGGCGAGCGCGATGTTGACCAGATAGAGAAAGGTGAACGGATTCTGTGGCCCCCCTGTGAAGTACAAAAGCAACGTGAGCAGCACGATGTCCAACGCCATCAACGCCGCCACTTGGTACTCGCGAACTTCGGCTTTGGTTCGAGACAGCCAGAGTGTGACGGCGCCATTGGAAGCAGCTTCAACCGCGACGATCAGTAGCAGTGGGATGAGCGGCAGATGAATGTCTACCAAACTCGTCACTCCAAAAATCGTGGCGAGTTGTCCTGCGACCGAACCCCAGCGAAGCTTGATGAGCCATCGCAGGTTGACGCGATTCCGCTCGGGAATTGCTGTGGTGGCTGCGCCTCTGCGATCCGTCGCTTCCATGGCTCAGAGTTCTTCGGAAAGCTCGTCGAGTACCGTCGACGCTTCGGGTGGAGTGAGATGCGCATCCACCAAGAGGTGTTGGAGGACCAGTTGGGCATCGCCTTCGTAGGTTGTCTTTAGGAACGCATCGAGACGCCGCCGCAACAGCGTGCCTCGCTGAAGCGCCGGGCGGTAGCGGAAGGGTCGATACTCCTTGCTCACCCGCACCGCTGCCTTATCTGCCAGCCGCCCGAGCTGAGTCATGATGGTTGTGTACGCTGGCGCTTCGTCTCGCGGGTAATCGGCACGCACTTCGGCGACAGTTGCGATCTCCAGCTTCCAGAGGATCTTGAGGATCTCAAATTCGCCAGGGCTGAGTTTTGATGGGATCGAGGGCACAGAATCTGTCCGAATCAGTACTACAGATCAAAAAAACGATCGACGAATTCTCTTCTACGTATGTAGTAATTGCGCTTCAGCGACCCCTTCGATCCCCCGGTGGAAGCCCCCGGGAATGTGGTGAAATACCATTCATCCACAGCCCGGAATGAGCTTCACCTCGATTCCCGAAAGGCACGGAAGTGGGTTATAGGCGACACTGGATACTCTTTAAGCCGGTTGACGCTTTCGCTCAAGTAGATAGGGTCCAGGTCCGAGATACATCAGGCAACCCACCAGAACGTTTCTGGCCGAGCAGCCCAATGCACACCTTTCGACTCTCCATAGCACTCACGTACGGCCCACTTCGGCTCCTGGCTCTTCCATTGTGCCTGGGCCTTGCCGCCGCCTGCAGCCAGGGAGGTCACTCGGCCGTGGTCGAAGCGGAGGATGCCCACGTTGCCAAGCCGCAAACCGAAGTTGTGGATCTGAGAGCCAAGCAGGTTGTCGTTCAAGAGGAAGAAGAAGAGGACGTCGAACCAGTGGTCCAAGCCCTCGGCAAATCGATGGGCGAATTCCACATGACCTATTACTGGATTGCCGCAGAGAAGCCGACCTCGCAAGGCCAGCAGGCGATCTTCAACAAAAGCTGCAAACGCATCGCCAAGGTCTCCAACCATTTCAAGCGCCGACTCACTCTTGAGGGCAGCGGCAAGCTCAAAGATGGCCGTCTCGTAACAACAGCCGGCGGTTGCAAATGCGGCAGTCCCTGCTTCTGGGTCGCCGATGAGAAGTACCCTTGGGGGGCTGGCGTTGCACAACGTCCACTAGCTCCCTTTCGCAGCATCGCGGTGGATCCCAAGCGCATCAAGATTGGAGCATCGCTCTACGTCGCAGAACTGGATGGCCTGACCATGCCAGGCGCCGGCGACACAGGCGGCTTTGTACACGATGGCTGCGTTGTCGCCGACGACCGAGGTGGCGGAGTCAAAGGGCGCCAAATTGACTTCTTCGCAGCGCAGCGCGGGCACTATCGAAACTTCTTCAAGCGTCACAAGATCAATACCGTGACGGTTTTCGGCGGCGGCGAGCGATGCCAAGAGCACGCCGAGCAGCACGACTCCAATCTCCTGGCCGTCCGCGGCTCCTCCTAGGGCCCGTTGGTACGAGGCCCGCCTCGCTGGCTAGTTGCGCTTCGGGCGTTTTGTCGGTGTCACGAGCCGGTGTTCGTGAACGGGCAAGGCCTCTCTCGCACACTGGGCGCTTCGATCGATACAGCGCTTGATGATTGTGCCCCGATTGTCTGGCCCGCGATTGGTGAGGTAGCTCTCCATCGCCTCCTCTCGCGAACCCGCAGCCTCGAGCGCCAGTGCTTGAACGCGAAGCAAATCGGGATTGCGAGGGCTCAACTCCAATCCTCGGCGAGCGGCTTGGAGTGCCTCCTCGCGCAGGCCTGCACTGCCGAGGGCAAGCGCGTAGCGACGCCAGAGCGAGGCATTCCCCGGAGCCAATGCGACTGCCGATTTGTACGCAGACGCAGCGGCCGGCCACCGCCACACCTTGGCAAATGCGTCGCCGCGCCCCGCAGCAATCGCCGGGTGGGCAGGAATCGCGTTCTCGGCCTGCTCAAAGTACGCCAAGGCATCGTCAACCCGTCCTTGCCGACTGGCCAACTGACCGAGCGCAACCAAGGCCATCGCGCGCTGGACATCGGTTTCTGCCAGTGCAAGAGCCTGTTGCAGACTCGGCATTGCGGCCCCCACTCGCTCCTGCAACTCGTGAAGCAGGCCAAGGCCGTGTTCATAACTTCTCTGAAAGTTCGGTTCCGCCAAGACACCCATCTCGCGCGTCGTCTTTGCGATAACCGTCGTGGGTTGTGGAACGCAAGCGTCGATAGGCTCTCGTCCCAACGAGACGGCAGCGTTCGCAAATGCTTTGCCGCGACGGCTGCGCGATTCCCCGCATGCGGCCTGAGCGACCGCTTCGCTGCGGCTGCGATGCACAAGCTCGACATGGATCGTATGTGCTTGCTGCCCCTTGGCAAGACGTCCTTTGTACCGAACGATCGCAACGTCACGAGGAGCCACAGTGTGATCAGCAATCGTTGCGGCAAACGTGTGTGTCTCGCGCGTGTTTCGCAAGCGGCCCAAAGCGTCGGCCACATACGAGCGGAGGACATGCTCCTCGTCGCCAACGGCAGACTGCAGAAGCATGCGTCCCCTTGCATCTTGCACCACAACCCGCACGCCGGTGTTCGCTGCATCCCGCACCCCCCCGGGAAACCTGTGGCCGACGCCGATATTTCGTATCACCACATCCAGGGTCACCTCTACCCCCTCTTGTCGTTCGTCCATCACATCTACGGTCACAGCCGTTGCAAGCACAGCCCGCTGCTCGGCCTCTTGCTTGGGTGACTGCCGCATCGCAGCGAGCCACGTGTGCCCACCGAGAACTTGGTGCGAAGCAATCCGTCCTTGGCTTGCGGCAACATCCCCAAGGAGGGCAGGCACCTTCGGCATGTGGCAGGTCACGCAGTCTGCAGGTTCAACAGAATCAATGCGCGAGGCGCCCTGCCCGGTGTAAGCCGAATCGGCCCAGCTGCGGAGCTCGTTTTGCCCAAGCAAGACATCGCTGTTGCCCGATGCTGGCGACAAAAAGCTCTGATGACAGCTTCCGCATAGTTCTGAGACAGGAGCGAGCGCGACCGCTTCTTTGTGCCGCGCTACGCTGGCGAGATCACCGTCTTTGGGGACTGGCAGAGGCACCGCAGCAAGCACAAAGTCGCCATTGCCATCCCGGCTTGCGGAGCGGATGCCATGGCACAGGCGACAACTCACGCCATTGTGGGCACGAGGATCATCCGTTGCGATTTCGCTTTGCATGGCTCCGTCGGCAAGTAGAGCAGCATCATGACAACCCGCGCAGACTAGGCTTGCATCCGCCGAAGCCTCGTCGCGAAGGGTTTCCACAGCGACGCGGTAAATCGGATTGTTAAACGACGCAAAGGCGTGCGCGCTCGCTTGTTGCTGTGCGAACGCGTCTGGGTGACAGGCCCCGCAGCTCTCCACGTCACTCAAGTAGGCCCCGCTGAGCCCGGCAAGTTCGGGCGCGGCATTGCCTGGGAGCCGCGCCGTACGAGACTCCGCAGCATCCGAGGAACGCTCGGGCGCCGCGCCAGCATCCGAGACTGACGCTCGCACAGCGGCAGCATCGATCGCGCCCTTGGCCCCGCCACTACTGCACGCAGTGGCAAGGCCGAGCAACGCGATGTGGGCTATTCGCGAGCCTGCCAACGGCGTCTGCGAATTAGCATTCCAAAGACCAGGAGAGTCAGCCATAGCGCACCTGCACTACCTCCACCGGAGCTGCAGCCACCATCACCAGAGCTAGACTTTTTCTTAGTCTCGGCAGAGGCCATCGAATCGGGGAGTTGCGTCTTGGGTCGCATCGCTGGGACCTTGGGACCACTCTCTACGGGCGGAGCAATCTCATCGTTGTACACCGACTTGCCTCGGCTTTGCAGTCCGAGTTCGGGAATGCCATCGGGAACCATTTGGGTGAGAGACATTGAACCGCGCGTTGCAAACGCCAAATCGAGAGCGGGTTTGACGGGTGGTTGACCACCGCCATTGGGAGGACCGCCCCAGCGACCGCGAATCGGAGCCTCGCATTCGATCGGCCCCTTCCACTCGTGCCGCATGGCGTAGCGACCTTGGAAGTTGTTGGAGTAGCTCTCGGTTGCCCCCTCTTCGAGCTTGCCACCGCTGACCAAGTGCTCTCGGCCACCAGCGATTGGCGATGCTTCCTTAAAGACCAAGTCCTCACCTAGATCGTTCTTGGAGTACCGAGCGTGCAATCGAGTGAGAACAAAGGCACTTGGGCGCCCGGAGACGCGACGCCCGCGACTGGGCATGGGGCGAGGTCGAATCCCCGGTGCAGGCGGAGCCGATGGTGAAATCGCCGAAGGAGCACCCGCAGCCACATCGTAGCCAAGTGTCGCGAGCTCGTTCCAAGTAAGCGCTGGCGTTGGACAGGGGTCACAGCTTGCGGCCGACCAGGAGTACTCGGTAACAACTGCCTTGGGGTTTTTCTCAAGAGTGCGATCAAAGAGTGCCGCGTAAAACTCGCCAAAGTTTTTGCCCACTTTGTCGTCGACGTTGAGATTTGTAGGAATCGTGACGTTGGGATAGTTGGCAACTTCGTACCGTTTGCCCTGCGCCAGGATGTGCACAAGGAGGTCCTGCTTGCCTTCTGAGTTCATGAGTCCCAGGCGAACCGGCAGAGAGAACTCGTCGCTCTGGTAGTGAAAGCGCAGGGGAGAGAGCTGAGCCAAGCCATCTTTGAACGTCACCTTCTCGACGTTGACTTTTGCGACAAAGAACTTCGAGCCACTCTCCACGTAGGGGCGAAGGTACTTCTCTGCTCCTGCGGGAATCTTGTACTTCTCTTGGTGCAACCACTCTTCAAGGCCTGTCGAAAACTTCGCGCTCAAGATCACAACTTCGTACTCACCAACGGTGAACTCCGCTTCGACAGTTACGCCCAGGTCCTTGGCCTTCTCCATACGAGCGCCGGAGCGCGCCGCCATACGAGCTGGTGCACTAGGGGCTCCGCCGCGACCGTAGCCGATGTTTTGCATACAAGGATCTTGCTCCCAGTACTCCACCAAGCGCGGTGCTGCCAATCGGTCGACACGGTTGAATACCTCAGCCGGCAAAATCTTGACGTTGTCCTCGCTGAGGACCTCTGGCACGGGAACCACCATCGCAAAATTCGACGGCGGGCCTTTGTAGCTGTTTTGCATCGACAAGACCGTTGTCTTGCCCGATCGCATCAGCACGACCTGAGTCGCGTTGTTGTAGAGAGCGTCATCGGCTCCTGCGACATAGAAACCACAGAATGCATCTGCGGCCGAAGGGGCGGCAACGCTAATGAGCGCTGCCAACACACCACTCAGTACAATTCTTACACTTAGCATAATTCTCTATCCTCTCGCCGACGCCACATCAACAGTCCCAAGAAGGCAAGTGCCAAGGGAAGCCCATCGGTACTTGCAGAACTGCTGCAACCTTTGCTCTTGTTTTTCTCTTTGTTGGAAGACTCGCTGGCCGCAGGGGTTCCAGGCTCTTTCGCAGCAGGTGCCTTGGACGCGGACTCTGGAGTCTTGGCGGCCACAATCCCAATGGCGGGAATGTCTTGCGCGATAACGTTGGTAAGCTGCATCGAACCTCGTGGCGCAAATGCCAAATCCGTCGCAGGCTGTGGGCCGGTGTGACGTCCCGAAGGTGGTCCTCCCCAGATGCCACGCCGTGGCGAAGCACAATCAACCTTGCCCTCCCACTCATGGCGAATCGCATAGCGCCCCTGAAAGTTATTGGTACCAGCGGCCCTTGAGCCCCGCTCCAGGCCATCTTTGCCCATGAACTCGCGCCCTCCAACAATCGGGCTGGCAGCCTTGAAGACCAGGTCTTCGCCAAGCGTCTTAGCGGAGTACCGAGCGTGAAGCCTGGTGAGCACGAAGTTGTGCGGGCTGTAGGAGTCTTTCCCCGGAAGGACGTCGGCACCAAGCGTAGCCAATTCAACGGCGTTTAGCGCAGGCTCTGGACACGGATCGCAGCTCCCCGCATCCCATGAGTATTCGGTAACCACCGCCTTGGGGTTTTTCTCAAGGGTGCTATCGAAGAGCGCCGCATAGAACTCGCCAAAGCTCTTTCGAACCGCATCTTTGACGTTGATGTTTGTCGGAATGGTTACGTTCGGGTAGTTCGCCATCTCGTAGCGCTGACCGCGAGCGAGTAGGTACACAAGAAGGTCTTGGGTCCCCGCGGAGTTCATGAGGCCAAGCCGCACCGGAAGCTGGAAGTCGTCGGTGTCGTAGTGAAAGCGGAGCGGCGAGAGCATCGCCTGCCCATCCTTGAACGTGACCTTGCTGGTATCGACCTTGGCAACAAAGAACTTCGAACCCGACTCCACGTAGGGGCGAAGGTGTGGACCAGCGCCGGCGGGGATTGCGTACTTCTCTTGCGCAAGCCATTTTTCAAGGCCGGTAGAATCCTTAGCGCTCAAGATCACAACGTTGTACTCGCCGACGTCAAATTGCGCCTCGATGGTCACGCCCAGATCCTTGCCTCCAGGTGCTGAGGGCACAGGAGCGGCCCCCGACTCCTGAACGGCGCCCGTTGCCATATCGTATTCGGGCTCTGGGGGAGCACATGGATCTTGCTCCCAGTACTCCACCAGGCGAGGCGCCGTGAGCTTGTCGACACGAGCGAAAACCTCATCGGGCAAGACCTTCACATTGTCTTCTTGCAGCACGACCGGAACCGGAACCACCATGGCAAAGCCCTCGGGCGGCCCTTGGTAATTGTTCCGCATCGAGAGAACCGTCCTACGGCCTTCTCTCATCATCACAACTTGCGTGGCATTGTTGTAGAGCTGGCTGTCTGCGCCGCTCACGTAAAATCCACAAAATGCGCTAGCCGTATTTGGTGTCGCCACCAGTACCACCGCGGCCACAAGCCCACTCAAAACGCCCAGGAAACCCAATCTCATCACACATTCCTCCGTAAATGAGTGGGAAGGATAGACCTGCCTCCCAGGCTCGGTACACTCTGGCTACAGCAAAACGGGAATTCGTGTCGACTAGCTCTGGTTATCGATTGCGAACCATGACGACTCACACCATGCAATCTCCAATGCCCCAGCATGGCGGTTCTCCTCCGCCACAAGCCCGCTCTCAGGTGGCTCCCGTGCGGATCATGGCTGTGCTGCTGCTGCTGCTGGCGGCAGCCCTCGTGTACGTGGTTCTGCGCAAGCCCCCGCCAGGAGCCCAATCCCAGCCGGTCGTGTCACAAATTAGCCAGCCTCGAACCGTCGTTGCCCGCGGAGACTTGGCCAGTGATGAGACCAGCACAATCGCCCTCTTCAGCAATGCATCGCCGTCTGTGGTGCACGTGACAAGCCTAAAACTGCGCCGATCTCGCCTGAGCCTCAACATTACGGAGATTCCGCAGGGCACAGGCTCCGGCTTCATCTGGGACAAAGAGGGCCACATCGTGACCAACTACCATGTCATCAAAGATGGCGGCGGGGCCGAGGTAACGCTGCACGACAACACGGTCTGGAAAGCGCGCATCGTCGGTCGTGCCCCCGACAAGGATTTGGCAATTCTCAAAATCGAAGCGCCCGCCGAAACGCTAAGCCCGCTCGCGCTTGGCAGCTCCAGCAATCTACAGGTTGGCCAAAAGGTCTTTGCGATTGGCAACCCCTTTGGACTCGATCAAACTCTCACCACCGGCGTCATCAGCGGCCTTGGCCGTGAAATCCAGAGTGTGACGCGGCGTCCGATCCAAGGCGTGATTCAAACCGATGCCGCGATCAACCCTGGCAATAGCGGTGGGCCCCTTCTCGATAGCGCAGGCCGCCTAATTGGGGTCAACACCGCCATTTACAGTACTTCCGGTGCCTATGCAGGAATTGGATTTGCGGTGCCTGTCGACACGATCAATCGAATCGTTCCGCAACTCGTTGCCAATGGCGAAGTGACGCGACCTGGCCTCGGTGTGCAAATTGGAACCGATCAACTCGCGCTTCGGGCGGGGGTTCACGGCGTAATCATTTGGGAAGTCCCCGAAGACAGCGCCGCTGGACTTGCTGGCATCGTCGGTGTCAAACACGATAGAGGCGGCCGTTGGCTACTTGGGGACGTGATTATCGCCGTCAACAATGAAGCGGTACGTTCGGAGAAGGACCTCTTTCGCGGGCTCGACAATCACGAGGTCGGCGACACCGTCGTCCTGCGCCTTAGCCAACAGGGCAAAGAGCGAGACGTCGACGTCCAACTGCAGCCACTCAATTAGCGATCGCCCCGCCTAGCCGCTCTCGATCACTCAAGATCGCGATGCGGCAGCCGATTCATCCTCATAGACCCCTAGAGACTCCGAGTCTCGAGTTGGCCTATGAGCGAAAAGCCAAAACATTTTGACTATGTGCGTAAACTCGCCAAGGAGCGCGCACATCTCGAGATCGGTGAACAAAGCTCTCACGTCGTCGCGGCGGGCCTCGCTCATATTTGTGAAACTCGAGGGTACGCCTCCAACGACGAGGTCATGGATTCGGTTAAGCAGAATCCCGGCAGTACTCTGACGATGCATCTCGTCGAGTCGATGACGACAAATGAGACCAGCTTCTTTCGGGATCCCCAGGTGTGGCAGGGGTTGCGAGAACACCTCATTCCCGAACTCATTGAGAGGCGCCGCCCCACGCGACGCATCAGCATTTGGTCGGCCGCCGCCGCAAGTGGTCAAGAGGCCTTTAGCCTCGCCATCCTACTTCGCGAGCACTTCCCTGAGCTGCACGATTGGAGCGTGACCATCACGGCGAGTGACATCTCGCGAGAGATGGTGCAGCGCATACGACGGGGCTTCTACACCGCGCCGGAAATCGCGAGGGGCATGCCCCCTAAACTTCGCGACAAGTACTTCCACAAGACGGATGCGGGCTACCAAGCCAATGATTGCATCCGCAATATGGTTCGCCCGCAGCGAATCAACCTCGCCAGTTCCAGTTTGCTCCTTCCCAAATTCGACTTGGTCTTGGTGCGAAATGTTCTTATCTACTTCGACATCGACAACAAGCGAGAATTTCTTAGTCAAGTGCGTGAGTGTATGCAGAGTTGGACCCCGCTCATCCTCGGTGCCGGCGAAACAACCATCAACGTAGACGACGACTTTAAAGCGACGGACCATGGCAGCTTTCGCTGCTTCTCACTACGCGAGAAGAAATTATGATGAAACATGCTCTGACGGTTACCCCACTCGCTGCCGCCGATACCCGGTGCAGTAACGACGTTACACTGCTGCGCCAGAGAGTCTCGTTGCTCGAACAAGTGATCGAAGGTCTCGGCATCGGTGTGGCCTTCTGCGATGCACAAGGAAAGACCGAACTCAACAGTGCCGCCGTTGTGACTCTTGGGCAATCAGGAGCTCAAAGTGGGCTCGTATCCGCCGATGGTGAGTCTTCGGTAAGCTGGAGTGACATGCCGCTTATAGACGCTCTGGAATCCAATGAGGCCGGTGCCGTCGAGTTTTGCACCGACAGCGAGCTACTGGGTGCGCAGCAACACCTGCTGTGCAGTGCATGGCCACTGTATGGGAATGACGACAGCACCGTCGCAACGGGAGCCGTCGCGATTCTCGAAGACATCACGCTCCGCGAGCGAGCGCTGGCGCAACTTGCAGCGAGCGAGCGAACCCTGGGGCAAGCGCTGGAACACGCGAACGAAGCAAGCCGGGCAAAAAGCGAATTCCTTGCAACCATGAGCAACGAGATTCGCACACCGATGAACTCCATCATCGGCACATCGGAAATGCTCACTGAGACTCGACTCGACGCACAACAGCGTGAATACGTCGATCTGGTGCTCAACAGCGCGGACAAGCTACTCACCCTTGTAAACGACGTGCTCGACCTCTCGGAAGTGGTTGACGGCGCGATGACTGTCGACATTCGAGACTTCGACTTTCTCAGCGTCGTATCCAATGTAATCCGGCTCTTCACTCCGATGGCTCAGAGCAAGGGCATCGCGCTTAGCTACCAGTATCACTTTTCTTTGCCCCGCAGGATTCGAGGGGACGAATCCAAAATACGACAAGTTCTTATTAACTTGGTGTGCAACGCGATCAAATTCACCGAGCAAGGCGAAGTGTGCATCGAAATCGAGAGCATCGAAGACGACCAGCAGCGGTACCTACGGCTGGAAGTTCGCGACACGGGCATCGGCATTGACGCTTCACAACACGAGATTATCTTTGACGCATTCCAACAAGGGGACCAGACAAGCGAAATTGAGCATTCGGGAACAGGGCTTGGCCTTGCCATCTGCCGCCGGTTCTCGACGTTGCTCGGAGGCTACTTGGGAGTTTCGAGTACCCCCGAGACTGGCTCCTCGTTTGTCTTTGAAGCCCCCTATGAGGCGCCGGAGACGACCAGCGTCATCCTCGAGCCTCGCCCCTGCGCCAAACGCAATGTCGACGCAGAATCACTGCTGCGAGTACTCGTCGTTGAAGACAATCCCGTGAACCAAAAGCTCATCCACCTCCAGCTTGAAACGCTGGGTCACAAAGTGAAGCTCGCAACTAGCGGCTCCGCGGCTATTGAGCGCTTTGCAGTCGGCGACTACGACGTGGTGCTCATGAGTTCCGCCCTGCCCGACAAGCCTGGCCTTGAAGTCACGCGCCGGCTTCGAGAGCTTGAAGTGCGCGAGGGCCGCCAGGCGGTGCCTGTTCTTGGCTTTAGCGCCAACGTCACTCCAGAGCACCGGCAGGACTGCCGAGCGGCTGGCATGAATGGCTTTGTGGGCAAGCGCAGCAGTTTGACAACCCTCTACAACGAGCTGTTCAAGTTTCGCCAGTCTGGCACTAAGTCGCGTCCCGCAACCGTGGTTCTCAATCGCGGCACGGTCTCGGAACTTCGACGACTCTCGCCGGAGCAAGACTTCTTTGCCGAGATGGTCAAAATCTTCTGGGGCAACGCAACGCAGACCATTGCCGATTTGCGTGGCGCGGCACGCGAGAATGATACGAAAACCGCGGCTCGCCTTTGCCACCGGCTCAGAGGCGCCTGTGAAGCACTAGGTGCTGACTCGTTTGCCGAGGCCTGTACCGCAATGGAAGATCGCTGCCGACAAGTCACCTTGGAAGTAGACGATTGGCTTGAGCGACTTCGCGATATCGACGAAGCCTTTGCAGCCACCACAACGGCAGTGCAATCCGAACTCGCTCGTTCGAGGTAACTAGATCGAGGTACCTAGATCGAAGTTACGAGCAAGCCTTGGAGAAAACCAACCGCCCCGCCCAAAACGCCGCCGACGAGAATTAGCGTGAGCTCATCCTCTTCGAAAATCCCTCGCAGCACGCCTTCAAAGTCATCCTTGGGCATGTTGCCGAGTTTGTCTTCGACGGTCCTGCGAACTTCCATCTTCTCGGCGAGGTAGACCTCGAGCTCCGGCATGGCCTCAGGCGCGCGTTCGATAAGGCGCCGCGTTACGATCGCCTGTGCCTTGAGTAGCATCTCGTCGGTAATTTCCACCGGCAACATCGCTTGAAACTTGCCGACCTCGCCTTTGATGCGATCGGTCACGGTACCAACGATCATGTTGGTCATTTCCTGGGCCTTCTCGCCCTCGCTCAAGGTCTCAATCAGCACCTTGGGAGTGAGAATCTCGGCTTCCGCAACCTCTCCGTAGTCGTGCGCGATGTCCTTCTGCCGCTTGGCAAAGAGCCCTTGGTAGGTAATGAGGCCAAAGAAGTATTTGGTTGGCTCTTGGGGCCGAAAGATCATTTGGATGGCGAGCCAGTTGGTGATGAGGCCGACAGCCACGCCCACGATCGGCATGAGCCACCAGGTCTGCATGACTTGCCAGGCCGCAACCTGTGCGAGCCCAATCAAGAAGCCAAAGACACCGCCGTAATACTCAATGAACTTGAACTCGGTCTTGCCGATTTTCTTAGTGAGCCGAGCCAATCGCTCGACGTTCTCGCCTGAGAGTTGTTCGTAGACAAGCTTGTGGATATCCAGAATATCGGTTGCATTGCCCTGCACCGTTTCAAAGACATCACCCGAGATGGTGCGAGTTTGCATCTTCACCTGCCCGACGATCATGTCTTTGACATTGTCTGGCAGATTGGCCCACGTCTCCTTGGCAAAGAGGGTATCGGCTATCTCCTCACAGGTTGCCGGCACTTCCGGGTCCATGTGCTTGCCGATAATTTCTTCGAGATCTTTGCTACTAAACCGAGATGCGAGTTCTTCTGGCGTGATGAGATTCTCGCTCACCATGTCGGCAACGCCGGTGGCGAACTTATGTCCCTGTTTGTAGATGATGCCCTGCCAACCAGCGGGGCCGATGCCAAAGAACTTGGCTGGGTAGAAGATCATCTTCACCGCAGCGAGATTTGTAATCCATCCGATGATCGCAGTAACCGTCGGAACGGTAATTAGAATTATGAGCCAACTGGGCATGGGTTCTTGCTGCCTTACCTACCGCTTCTTGCGGGTAATTTTGGCTTTGGTCTTTTGTTTCGCTTTGGCCTTGGAGCCGCTATCAGAGCTACCTTCGGCAGGCTTCTTGCCGCCGATCGGAGGAAGCCTCATAGCCGCCAGCGACTCGTCAGTTTCCATGAGAGAGGCATTCTTGGGATCGCGCATTGCGCGAATCGTCATGAAGCCGCCAATGACGGTGAAGATGCACATGATCTGTGCCGGTGTGAGCCCAAGGTACTTGGGATCGGAATCGGGAAAGCGGAGAAAATCTAAGAAGAAGCGAATCGGCGCGTAGTAGAGAGCCGCGACCGCGATCATGGTGCCTGGAGGACGAGTCTTCCAAAACTTCCGGATCAGCATCAAGATGATGAAGAGTGCGCTGCAGATGAATACCTCGTAGAGCCCCAAGTCGTGAGCCACCACGTTGGACGTTCCATCGGGAAGCGTCCAGTTCTGACACCCCATGGTCTCCGCCCACTCGGACGGTTTGAGTTCTGGACATCGATTGAGTGGCGGCAATTGCACGCCTAAGAAGAAATCGGTTTGCGCACCCAAGTGGTCATGGGCTGTGGCACAACCCACCCGGCCCAGGGTGAAGCCAGGCACAAAGCCAAAGACCACCGCATCGCCATAGCGCAGGTAGTTCACATTGATCATCTTGGCCCAGATGAAAAACGCGAGGGTCGCGCCGAGGATGCCGCCGTAGGATGAGATGCCCTCCCAAAAGCGGACCAGCACGAGTGGATCGTCCAACACCTTGCCAGGGGTGTAGAAGAGGACGTCGACCAGGTGGGCCATGATGACACCCACCACAACCACGCGCATACCTAGGTAGCGCAGTGCATCTTCATCGCAACGATGTTGCACCGCGTAGCGCGCGGCCAAGGAGGTTCCCACCAACACGCCCGTCGCCACCAGCACGCCGAACGGCTGAATGGGAAGAGGGCCGAGGGGAATCGAAGTAAGTTCTATAAACGGCAGCATGGGATAGGCGCAGCGCGGGGCAAAAACTGGTGCTTGCGGTGCCGCGCAAGGGTAGCGCCCATTCCCCGTTGGGGCCAAGCCAGGGAGGACGCGCATCGCATCAAGCGAAGGCCCCCAAGGTGCGGGTGCCGAACAGCCTCATAAAAGTGCCCAGGGCTCGATACAAGCGGGTTTGGAGCAGCGAGTTGCGTCGAAAACGGCTGACAACTCGTTTGGCACCGGTTTCCCAAAGGGTGATAGCGTCAGATTGTAGGCAATTTTCCGATCCCGATTCCCTTGTGAAGCCCAGCGATCCTATACGTCGCATTCTCGCCACGGACTTTCGCCCCTTCACTCAGGGCGTGACCCAGGGCATCGATGTGCAGTCCCTGTGGAAGTGGGTCAAGCTATCCGTGGCGGTCGGCGCCCTCACCGGGCTTCTGGCATCTCTGGTCTACTTCGTTCTGGAATGGTCGGAAGCCACGTTCTTCATGCGGCTTGCAGGCCACGAGGAACCGGTATTTGGCCATCTCTTTGAAGTCGAGCAAGGCCCGCGGGTCTGGTGGTTGTTGGTGCTCTTGCCGGCCGCAGGTGGCCTTGCTGCTGGCCTCGTCCTACATTTTCTCGACAAGCGCACAGGCTCAGGTCAGGGCACCAACGGCATCATCGAGGCATTTCACGAGGGCCAAGGCGACATCAGCACGCGCCACGCCCTGTGGCGAGTCTTGGCCTCGGCGCTCACCCTTGGCAGCGGCGGCTCGGCGGGGCGCGAGGGCACGATGGCATACGCCGGCGCCAGTTTTGGGAGCCGCCTCAGCCGGCGATTCAAACTCAGCTCCAGAGACCGCAGGCTGCTCATGCTGGCTGGAGCCGCCGGGGGCATCTCCGCCCTCTTCCGAACCCCGCTCGGGGCAGCCCTCTTCGCGCTCGAGATTATCTACAAAGAAGACTTCGAAACCGAGGGCATGTTTCCCGTCATCGTCTCCTCGGTCACCGCCTATTCGGTTTTCACATCCATCTTTGGCACAGGCTCCCTCTTTCAGGTGCCATCAGGTGGCTATGCCTTTGCGCCGAGCCAATTGGTTTTCTATGGGATCATGGCACTCGCCGTCGCTCCCATCGCGGTCCTTTGGTGCAAAGCGAGCACGCGCTGGGGCCCAGAACTCTTCGCCAAAATCAATCTGCCTCCGTGGGCAAAACCTGCTCTTGGCGGACTCATCTTGGGCGCGCTTGCTCTCGTTCTGCCGTGGGTCATTGGTACAGGCTACGGATGGATTCAAGACGCGCTCTTGCCGCCGGACGCACCGGGACGACACTTGCCCAGTGGCTACGAAGGCTTCGGCATTCTCATCGCGATTGCGATTGCCAAAATGCTCGCGACCACCCTAACGCTTAGCTCAGGCGGCGCAGGAGGGGTCTTTGCTCCAACGCTCTTTATCGGCGGTTTTCTTGGCGGCGCCTTTGGATTGCTCTTTCACGAGCTCGTGCCGGGCATCGTCACGCAACCGGGCGCCTTTGTCCTAGTGGGCATGGGGGCCTTTTACGCCGGGGCAGCAAAAGCGCCGCTCTCAACCATCATCATGGTCTCAGAACTTTTCGGATCGTACGATTTACTGGTTCCGCTGATGCTAGCAATTGTGATTTCGATTCTGCTGCTGCGCCACGTGTCGCTCTTTCCGGCGCAAGTCGCAACCGCAGCCGAATCGCCTGCCCACGCAGCTCGCTACACGGTCGATGTCCTCGACGCCCTCTTTGTCAGGGACTACTTCATTAAAGGCCGAGCGAGTGCGCCGGTTCGCAGCAATTTGCCTCTTACAGATTTCCTCGCGCATGTCTCTGCCACGGCAGAGTCCTTTTTCGTTGTCGAAGATAGCAAGGGTGCGCTCGTGGGGACGGTTTCCCTCGATCACGTTCGCTCGGTGGTTTCAGAAAACGACGTTCTCGACTTCCTCTTGGTCAACGATGCGATGACGCCCCTCTACAGCGTTGCCCCCGATGCCTCTCTTGGAGCCGCCTTGGCAGCGATTGTCAAACACGGTCACGAATACGTCCCAGTGGTCGCTCCCGGTGGTGATGGCCAGGTTTTGGGAACGATTTCCCAGCGACAAATCGCTGCGGAGTACAATGCAGAGATTCTCCGACGTCGGTTGCAACAGCACACGACCGTGGCAGAATAGGTTCGAATCCATGTCTCACGCCCCTCTCAACAGAATGTCTCGAGCGCTCATCGTCGCCGGCGTTCTTCTTGGCGCCCTTGCCGCGCCTGGCTGGGCACAGGGAGTCACGATCCTCGAACGCACGCCAAACGACACGCACCCCACCTTGGGCCCGAGCGACGCCCCCGTTACGCTAGAATTCTTCTTAGACATGGGGAACGCGCCAAGCCGGCGTGCGCACTACTTGGTGACAGAACTCGTCAAGCGCCATCCCAAACGCCTGCGGGTCATCTATCGGCTCACGGAAAAGGGCAAGCGCTCTGCGAGCCTCGCGCAGAACTTCGCGCAGGAAGCATTCGCCCAGGGGCGTTTCTTCGAATTCGTCGAGGCCTATTACAATGCGAACGGCACATCCATTCCCCGTCCCGATGGCTATCCTGCCGTCGCAAAGGCCGCAGGAGTGAACTACAAGCGCGTGGAACAAGCTCTCGAGTCGATGGAGCACGAGGTTACCCTTCGCGAAAACTACTACTACTGGCGGCGAATCTTGATCAATCAGGTTCCCGGGTTTCGGCTCAACGGTCGGCCCGCCGAACGCGTCAGCTCGCTGTCGGCCCTTGAGGTCTACTACGATGCTGCGCTTCACGACTCCCAAGCACTTGAGTACAGCGGGGTAGCGCGCGCGGATGTGATCGAGCGACTGTCAGCGGCCGAAGAAGAGCGGCGCTATGTTGGCAAGCGATTCAGTGGTCCACTCGATGAGTCGGGTTTCGAGCCACCAAAGAAGCCAACCGCGGTTTCCATGGGCAAACTTGCCTCGGGAAAACTCGTACAAGGCCCTAACAGCGCCAAGGCTACAATCGTTTTTGTATGCCACTTTCAGAGCATTTTATGCAAAGGCATGTCGCGGAACCTCGACGACATTCGCAAGGCCTACGCCGACGAAGTTCGCGTAGTCTTCCGCCCGCTCTACGACACCTCGATTCCAGGACAAGACAAGGCCCCGCTAATGCACCAAGCAGCCCTCTGCGCAGAGGAGCAAGACGCCTTTTGGGACTTCTACCAACATGCCTTCGAATACCAACGCCGCATCAACTTCGATCAGAGCTTGGCCGTCGAGTTGGCGTCGTCGGCGGCGCTCGATCTGGATGTGGAACTCTTTGAGAACTGCCTTGAGAGCGGTCGCCATCTCGAAGCTCTCGACCGCGAAATCGCGGAAATTCGCGCGGCCGGCGTCCAACACTCCCCGGCGCTCATCGTCGATGGCGTGGCGTATTGGGGTCGTCTGCACTTCCCCGACATCCGCGTCCTGCTCAATCGAACCTTGCGTCCAGGCCTCCTAGAGCGCTTGGGATCGCGCTAGACCACTGAAATACATGGGCTTCCGTTGACCCTGCCTCAGCGTGCGTGATACTCAGGAACAGCGATGGAGCTAACATTTGCGGCTGCTACCGACGTAGGTCGCGAGCGGGACCACAACGAGGACAACTTCCTCATCGACAAGAAACTCCGCCTCTTCGTCGTCTGTGATGGCATGGGTGGACACGCCGCAGGAGAGGTGGCCTCGTCGATCACGGTGCATCAGATTCGCGACGCCGTCTATCACAACCGCGACCTCATCGATCGCTTCGTGCAAGACGATGCGGAGGTTCAAGAGCTTGAGATTCTGCAGCTCCTGGAGCGCGCCATCCAAGATGCCTGCGCCACCGTTTACAATCGCGCACAAGCCGAGCCCGAGAAGCGCGGCATGGGCACAACTGCCTCGGTCTTGCTCATTGCCGGCGAGCCTTCCAACTTGCGCGGCTTCATCGCCCACGTGGGCGACTCACGCATCTACCTAACGCGCCAAGACCAATGCCATCAACTCACCGAGGATCACTCCCTCATGAACGAGTTGATTCGCCGAGGCAAGATCAAGGAAGAGGAGTTCGATACCTCTCCCTACAAGAAGTTCAAGAACGCCGTTACGCGTGCGGTTGGCGTCTACGCCTCCGTCGAGGTCGATACCTTTGACTTTGACATCTTGCCGGGCGACAGCTTCCTGCTCTGCTCCGACGGCATGTACGTGTACTTTGAAGATCCAGAATTGCCTGGGCTTCTCACGGATGGCGACGTTAAAGATGTTCCCACCGCTCTCATCGATAGAGCGAATGCTGGCGGTGGCCACGACAACATCACCAACGTCGTCGTACGTGTGCTCGGCGGCCCAGAGCAGTCGGCCGACGGCCCAGCGAATGCTCGCGCCGAAGAGCTTAGCCTCAAGCTCGAAGTGCTCAAGGGCATGCAGCTCTTCCGCTACCTCAGCTACAAAGAGCTCGTGAGTGTCATGAACCTGACGGAGACTCGCGAATACGCTCCCGGCGAACCCATCATCTGCGAAGGCGAAGTCGGCGAAGCGATGTTTGTCGTGCTCTCCGGCGGTGTGCGGCTTCACCAGGGCATCGTCGACGTAACGCGTCTTGAGAAGGGCCAACACTTTGGCGAGATGGCCCTCATTGATCGCACGGTACGATCACTCTCTGCGACAGCGGACGAAACGTCTCGGCTGCTCGTGATTGGCCGCAAAGAGTTCTACAGCATCATCAAGAAGCAGCCGGAACTCTCGGTAAAACTCTTATGGAGTTTCACGCAAGTGCTGGCGGGACGCCTTCGCAAAACAACCGCGGATCTAGGTGCCTTGCGAGGCGATGAGAACGCGACGCTGCCCTTCGAAGAAGAGTAGCGTCGGCGTTGCTGTGAACGCTCTACGAGAGCGTGTTGTGATTGCGAACGGGGCTTGAAACGCGAAGCTCGGTGCTCTCACGCGAAACTCGCTCGATTTGAATATCAACCGCTTCTGCATCGATGCTCACGTACTTGGCAATCACCGCTGTGATTTCGTCGCGCATCTCTTGCAGCTTGGCGCCGTCAAGACCGGTGCGGTCGTGGGCCAAGACGAGGTGTAGGCGCCCTTTGGCCACCTCTTTGCTCGCTCGGCGTCCAGTAATCAGCCCCTTAATATCATTCCATACTTGTTGCATTTGCATCAGTTCCTAATTGCGGGGAGCATTTACGCAGCGGGCGAAAGACCGATTGCTCGGCCGATACGGGCGAAGAAGCCAACGTTGCTGTTCACGTCGTCAACCACTTCACCATTGAGGCGACGGGCTACGACTTCGTAAGCCATGGCGGCGGGCGAGGTGCCCTCAAGGGTCGCGGGGACACCCTTGTTGGTTGATGCGATGATTGCATCGTCGAGTGGAACCGCGCCAAGCAAGTCGAGAGCTAGGATATCAATGACGTCTTCCTTCGACAGCATATCGCCTCGCTTGACCATCGCGGCCGAGATACGGTTGACGATAAGGCGCGTCGGGATGTCTGCGGCTGCGAGAAGACCAGCAACGCGATCGGCGTCGCGAATCGAGCTAATTTCTGGCGTGGCAACAATCACGGCTTCGTCGGCACCTGCAATCGCGTTGCGGAAGCCCTGTTCGATGCCTGCTGGGCAATCGATAATCACGTAGTCATAACTTTTCTTAAGCTGCGTGACGAGGTGAAGCATTTGCTCCTCGTTGACTGCATCTTTCTCATCCACTTGCGATGAAGGCAGGAGGAAGAGCCCGTCGATACGACGATCCTTGATGACAGCCTTTTGCAGAGAGCACTTGCCCTTGAGAACATCAATCAAGTGAAAGACGATGCGATTCTCAAGCCCCATCACGACGTCGAGATTTCGAAGTCCAATGTCAGCATCAACAAGAACAACGCTGTGCCCCTGTTGTGCGAGTGCTGCGCCAATGTTGGCTGTTGAGGTGGTCTTGCCGACGCCACCTTTACCCGAAGTAATAACGATTGCTTTGCCCATGATTTCTCTCTCCTAAAACTTGGCGGTTGCGATACCGAAGGGAAGTCTTCCCTTGTAATTGTCGACCATGATTGCGCCGTCTTTGGCGTATGCGATTTCTGCACGTTCGGGTGCAGCGTCTGCGTCCCCTGCTCTTGCGACCAGGGAACCAATTCGTAGTTGTTGTGGTTCGAGTTGCAGGGCGAGGATGAACGACGAGCCGCTCTCACAACCTGCGTGGGCGATGCCGCGCAGGCGCCCAAGAACCACAATGCTTCCCGTCGCGCGAACTTCAGCGCCTGGGTTTACATCTCCGAGAATAATGAGATGGCCTGCGACCTCGAGAATGCAGCCGGAGCGAACCGGGCCAACGATCATCTTGGGAGCAAGCGCTTCGCTTCCGGCGGCCTCTTCAGCGAGAGGTGCGGGCGCAGTCATGACGGGGGCCGCCACTGCAGCCTCCGCCACTGCAGTCTTCGCTTCTGCGGCGAGCTTTGCATCCAAGGCCAGTGCCGCCAGGTCAGGCTGCACAGGCTCGCTGCCGGTAGCCATCACAGGCTCAACCAGGCCCATATCGCTCATCAAGTCGTGAACGCTTTTCTCTTCTGGAGTCTTGCTCGGGCCCTGAACCCCAACGATTCGCAGCTCGTAACGGTCGGTGACTTCCTCGATAGGACCGAGGTAGCCCCGTGGCGGATCGTCGTCGAAGCGCAGAATCACATCGCCGCCCTTGAAGAATCCGGGCGCTTCATCGAGCTTTGCCTCGATCTCACTGGCGATGGCATCGGCGGAAGCCGCGCTCTCGATTAGGATTTCAAAGCCTTGGGTCGTGCCCTTCAGACAAATCGGGCTATCCGATCCGGTTTGCTGTGCTGCGTTGATTTCACTCATTAAGGGCCCTTTGCGGCCCAAAGAAGAGCCTAAACACCACCCCCACGATGGCGCGTATATAAATCGCTAGCATCCGGCGATCTGGGTGGGCAACTTTTTGGAACGATAAGCGAATCATTAAGGAAACCCTCATGCGAACTGGCCCTAGGGCTGCCAAACGAAGGTTAGGGAAGAACACCTAGAGGTCCGCGTTGCCAATGCCGCCGAGGGCGACCGGTCCAACGGGTTGCAACCAGGTAGTCTCGCTCAGGAGCCAGACCAACTGGGATATACTTGCCACATCAATGATTGCCCAAAACTCACGGGGACCTCGAGATGCATTTGCCATGGAGGTCGTGAAGAACCAGGGCGTGACGCTGCGTCAGCTCCAATTGGCTCTTGAACACTCGGCGCGGGAGAATTTGGCCCTCGATGTCGTGCTGCTCGAAATGAAGGCGAGCAAGACAGCCATTGCGGAGGCGGCCAACGCTTCCAAGTATGTCTTAACGGCTGAGCAACCAGCAGAGCTGCACGCTCCCCAGGATGGCTCGCGCATGTTTGTGCGGCACGCAACGAAGCTTGCGGTTCAGTTCCGAGATTGGGGCGACCTTGAAGTCGCGTATACCCACAATATTTCGCGCGGTGGTATTGGTGTGACGTTGCCAGCCAGTGCAGAAGCACCGCCGGCGCAGAGCGTTATGCTCTTGGCCCTAACGCTGCCAGATGGAACGAGCATTGAGGTCAAGGGGCAAATTGCCTACAGCCGCGTCAGCGGCGAGCATTTGCACCTGGGCCTGCAGCTGCACCCCAGCGATATGCAAGCGATGCTGCAGATTGACAAGCTGTTGCGCCAGCAATGAACGGCCCCGTTGCTGAACGCCGCGACGCTGCGCTATTCGTTCAAGGGCTCGCCCGGTGAGCGCAGCATTCGCACCTTCGCCAGTTGCGTCTCAAGCACGTCTGGGTCCCCGGTTGGCAAATCGCATTGGGTGTCTTCACAGACATACGCGGTCACCTGGTCGGCAATCGCAATTTTCGACTCCACCAGAGGAACCCTCGACGCCAATGCATCGAGCTTCGGCCCTTCGGTGGTTTCCACATAGACTTGATTTGGCGCCCATGCTGCGCCAGCGATATCTCGAAACGCCTTGGTATCGCCACCCTCAGGCGCGACGATGACAATCTGCTTCACGGCATCGCTGCGATAGTCCACAGCTAAGAGCATTTCTGAGAGCCCCATCGGATTGGTGCGCAGCGACTCTCCAAATGCGCGAAGTGCAGCGTCGGCGCTCTTCTTGTATTCGGCCTTGCCCGTGAGTTGATGCAGTTTGAGAAGATTGAGAATTGCGTACGAATTCCCCGATGGAATGGCACCGTCCGAAGAAGGCTTCTCGCGCGTAAGAAGCGCCTCGTGGTCGTCAGCCGTCATGAAATAGCCACCGCGCTCATCGGCATAGTGCGAATCGAGCTGTCCTTGAAGTTCGATCGAAGCGTCGAGCCAACGTGCGTTCCCACTCGCCATGTAGAGATCGAGCAGGCCGGCAACGAAGAAGGCATAGTCATCAACATAGGCGCGCAGGTGCGCCTTGCCGCCCTGTGAGCTACGCAGCAGCCTTCCATCCTCGCGCATGTTGTCGAGAATGTAGGAGGCCGCAGCTTCGCCAATCGCCAAATAGTCCAGCTCGCGAGCCGCATCCGGCCCAAGTGCCCGCGCCGCCTGTGCGTAGGCTGAAATCATTAAGCCGTTCCAGGCCACCAACACTTTGTCGTCCGTGTGGGGCGCAGGGCGCTCTTGGCGGGCCTGGTACAACGTTTCCCGCGCCTGCGAAATCACCAGAGCCGCTTCATCTTGCGAAATCCCCTGTGCACTTGCGTAGGTGGCGAGCGGGCCCTGCACGTTAAGAATCGTTCTGCCTTCGAAATTGCCGCGCTCAGTTACGCCGAAAAATGCTCCAACGAGTTTCGCCTTGTCCGCCCCCAAGAGCGATTCCAAATCGTCGGGTGTCCACGTGAAGTAGTAGCCCTCTTCCCTCTCTCCACCGGGGCCGATGCTATCGGCATCGGTTGCGGAAAAGAACGCTCCTTCTGAGGTGCGCATATCTCGAGCGACATAGGCGAGCACGTGCCGTGCAACGTCCGCGTGCCGAGATTGCCCGGTTGCCTGAAACGCTTCTACATAGGCGCTTACGAGTAGCGCATTGTCATACAACATCTTCTCAAAGTGCGGCACGAGCCACCGTGGGTCCGTCGAGTAGCGATGAAAGCCACCTCCCGCCTGATCGTACATGCCTCCTGCAGCCATCTTGTCGAGGGTAAAGACAGCCATCTCAGAATACTTCGGATCGCCGCTTCGACGGGCGTAACGCAGCAAGAACCGGATCGGGGTCTGAGAAGGGAACTTGGTTCCGCGACGATCCGCCATCAGCCCACCATGCGTTGCATCGTATCGGCGAACAACCTGCTGGGCCGCAGCATCCAAAACCTCGGTTCCCGGAACGACGGCTGTGCCCGGTGGTGGCTGAGCCATGCGCTCAATCTGCTGAACAATTTGCTGCGAACTCTGCAACAACTTGTCGCGATCGCTATCGAACGCTTCCTTGAGCTTGGTGAGTACAGAGACAAATGCCGGCCGGCCTGTGCGCGCGCCGTCTGGCGGGAAATACGTTCCGCCGTAGAAGGGTCGTCTGTCGGGGGTGAGCCACACGTTGAGAGGCCAGCCGCCGTTTTGCCCCATGGCGTGGAGCGCACTCATGTAGATCGAGTCGACATCGGGCCTTTCTTCCCGGTCCACCTTGATCGCAATGTAGTTCTCGTTCAGGTAGCGAGCGGTTGCTTCATCTTCGAAGGACTCCTCCTCCATGACGTGGCACCAATGACAGGTCGAATAGCCGATGCTCAAAAGCACCGGGCGATCCAAACGCTTCGCCGCCTCAAACGCTTCGGGCCCCCACGGATACCAATTGACCGGATTGTGGGCGTGCTGGCCCAAGTACGGCGATGGTTGCGAGATAAGCCGATTGGTGTATTTCGCAGATCCGTCGGCGTTTAGGTGCCGTGTCCGCGGTTTGTAATCGGGGCCCTTGGCGGCAGCAGCAGCCAGTAGCGTGGCTCGTAGTTCGGGCGAATACGGCTCGGCGCCAGGTAGGTTCATCGCGGCCTCGGGTGTGGAGGTTTGGCCCGCATCCTTCTTCTTGCACGAGGACGCAAGAACCGTGACACAGAGCAGTAGTCTGAGAGCATTCATGGGCGTGCGTGCAGTCTTTCACACGCACCTCGGCTCGGCCAGGTGCCGAGCGGATCACGCGCTGCCCGGCGCTATCGCTTCACTTTGAGAAGCCGCACGCTGTGTACCGACACTTGGCCCTCAGCGCCGGCCTTGCCGTTGCCCGCGCCTTCTGCATCTTGCCATTGAAATTTGAGCTGGCCGCGCCGGTTGAGCTGAAGGATGGGTCGAACGCTCATGTTCGCCCACTGCTCGGCCGTAATCTCGACCGTCTCTTCGCCGGATACTGCGATCAACACGGCGGATTCCCCGGAGCTGGCACGAACCAGGTCGCGCACATTCCAAAGCGTCTTTTTATTGCCCGAATCGCCAACCACCGTACTTGAGGGCACCGACTCCAAAATGCTTGGAGGAATACGATTGGCCGGGTTGTCCCCGATTTGGATTCGAAGGTCTTCGATGGTGGCCGGAGCATCCGCTGTGGTTCCCGCCTCCGACTTGGAAACTCGCAAACGAGCCAGGGGAGAGATTAGGCGCGGAAGCGGATCGCCAGGACGTTTCAAACGCCCACCTTGGCCGTGATAGTCGGGAAACGGATCGCTCGCCTTGATTGCCGCCGCGACGATATCTCCGCGTCTGGTAAGGACGATCACGGGAACCGGAGCATCGGGACTCTTCTGCCGGCGCATTGCAATGCCAACTCCATCGGAGCCAATGGCCTCGATAAGAGCACCTAGGGGAAACTCTGAGTCCGAAAGCAGCTTATCAAGACGCCACGCCTTGCGCTCGTCGTCGGCGAAGTCTGGGGTAAGCGCCATCAACGCCTTTGCATCGAGCACGCGAACCTCGGCTTGGCCGACTTCCAGTGGCACCGACCACGCACCTGGAATTGCAACATCAGGCGCAGGCTCAGGGATTGGCGTTCGCTTGGCTTCGCTATCGTCACCAGGCTTCGAGCAGCTCGCCATAGAACTCAGCGAAACCGCACCGATCGCGATACAGGACAACGCCACGCGCAAACAAGCACTCACAACGCCAGTCTACCAGAGCTTGTCGCCGCGGCAGCTCTGAAGGCAAATTCCGCCTATTGGCAGGTTGTGGTGTTGAGCGAGAGCGTATCCACGAGGAAATTCGTATTGTTGCTTGAATCTAGGTCTGCTGTGAGGCGCAAACGAAGTGTCTGACCGGCGTAGTTCCCAGCAACTGTAGCGCTAAAGGCTACCCAGTCTGTGCCTTTGTCGAGGTTTGACCAAGACTGAAGCGTCTCCAGCGAGGCCCCTGAAGCCACGTTCACGAGCTCAAGGTCCAACGTGTCGAATGCAATTCCCAGCGTCTCTGCGCTATCAACCCAAATCATGCCGTTCATCGTGACCGGAGTGGCATCGGTGGGGAGAAAGAAGTCCTGGTGGAAAACGTCGGTGTCGCCGAGGAGTGGCGAATAGCCGCCAAGCCAAGCCAAGAACTCTCCCGAGTCGGCATCTACACCGGTGAGTTCGGTCTGATTCACGACGAGCGCAAAGCCACCGCCAGAGGTCTCGACCCAAGGGCTAAGTCCGTTGTCAAAGCCTGCGTTGCTGAGCAGGTTCACAGGCCCGGTGACACACTCTGGGCTCGCATCTGCCGGCGGAGGAGCCGCATCGGCTGCTTCTCCAGCGTCTGGTCGAATTCCCTGAACGCCTGCATCGACACGTCCTGCAATCGCCGCATCCCCGGAAATAATGGGCTTGCCACCATCGGGCTCCGTTGAAGTTGCCGTCGCGCAGCCGATAGAACTGGCGGCTAGTAAGGCCGCGGCGCAGAGATTGGCGTTGGCGATGACTCCGTTGCGATGACTCAAGATTCGCGAAGTGTCACTCGCCAGGCCCTCGATTTCAATACGAAAATTAGGCGCCCTCCGCAAAATGCCTCCAAGTGATTCCTGCTATTTGCGCTTGCTCTCTTGGTACTTGAACTTAAGCATCATCACCGTTCCGCCCCGCTCCACTTTGGCAACCGCCTCATCCCCTGGCTTGGCAGACTGCAGCACGTAGACCAAATCCTTAACGCTGTGCAGGCTGGTATTGGCAATCATTAGAATTCGATCCCCGGACTTCATACCGGCCAAGTCGGCCGCTCCACCGGGACGAACTCCTGCCAAGAGCATTCCAGGCTTGCTCGCATCACCGCTGTAATCGGGAATGGTTCCGAGCGAGGCGCCAAAGGCGCGGCGGCTACTCGGGGTCGGAGCTTTGCTCTTCTGGAAGGTGAGCGCTTTGCCCTGGGTTGCAACGGAAGTCGCGATCGTGAGCACCAAATCCGCGACAACGGCGCCGCCAATCGCGTTGATGGTTTTCGAATCATCACTGGGCTTGTGATAGTCGGAATGCGCGCCTGTTGAGAAGTAGAGAACCGGGACGTTGGCTGTGGTGAAGCTCGAGTGATCGCTTGGACCGTAGCCATCGCCTCCCATCACGCAAGCGACACGATGCTCAGCACAAGCCGCATGAGCAATCGCTGGCCACTCGGCAGCGGTTGTGGTTCCGACGACGCTTAGGTGATTGTCGCGAAGCCTGCCAATCATGTCCATGTTCAGCATGGCAATGGGCGGCGCCTCTTTCGAAATGCTCTCGACATAGAACTTGGATCCCAAGAGCCCGCTCTCCTCCCCCGTAAAGGCGACGAAATAGACGTCTCTCGGGAGTGACTTGCTCTCGGCAAGCTTGGCCGCGATTTGTAGCAGGCCCGCCACGCCAGAGGCATTGTCATCGGCACCGTTGTGGATCGCGCGCGCCTTGTCACTGAGCGAGTTCTCGCCTCCAAACCCCAAGTGATCATAGTGCGCCCCGATAACAAGGGCACCTGGACGCTTGTCTGCGGCGGTGCTCGAGAGTTTTCCGATGACGTTGCGAGATGGTGTTTTCGCCATCGTCAGATCAACCTCTACGGTGACCGCGGACGTGCGAGAGGCAAGGCCACTCGCGAACGCAGCGTGCGCAACAACCACCGGGATACCAACGCCACCGAGCCTATCCAGTGCCAAACGTGGCAGTGGGTTTTCCTCAGTGTTTTTCGTACCGGGATACGGCTCATTGATTATCACCAAGGCGAGTGCCCCATGTTCTCGCGCCACAAATGCTTTGCGGTGCAAGCTCTCATGACGTTCCCGATTCTTGCGAATCTTGAATGCCTCGTGTTTTGAGGTGTAGCGATACGCCACCGCGATCTTGCCCTTTACGTCGCGTCCCTTGTACTCATCAATTCCCAGGTCCGCATCGAAGATGCCATGGCCAACAAAGACCGTCTTGGCAGAGACCGTTCCATTGCCAGAGAACCCCATGGGGACAAACTCGGGCTCTCCTGCCGTCTTCTTGCCGATCTTCAGGGCATTGTTAGCGCCACGCCGCACAGACGTGGTCACGTCCAGGGATTGATAGAAGCCCTCGGATCCACCAGGACTGAGCCCAAGGGTTTCGAACCTCTTGGCAAGCCACTCTGCGGCATCCTCAATGCCCTGGGTGCCAACGCCCCGCCCTTCGCGAGCATCATCGGCAAGCCAAGCGACATCGCTTAGGAACGCCTCCGCACCCGTCGTATGTGGCTTGGCAGGGGTCTCGCGGTGCCCCTGCTCGATCCAATCCGCCACGTACACATCGGTTTCGCCCTTGTTGGCTTGATTGCGATTTGAACTGAACGCGAGCTTGGTCCCGTCTGGCGAAAACATGGGGAAGCCGTCAAAGCCCGGAGCATAGGTAATTCTCTCAAGATCGGTTCCGTCGGTATTCACAGCCCAGATATCAAATTCACGACCACCCGCTTCGGCGAAGTTGCTTGAGAAGAGCACTCGTGTGCCGCTGGGATGAAAGAACGGCGCAAAGGAGGCGGCATTCAAGTAGGTGAGTTGCCGAACGTTCTGGCCATCGCTATCGGCAACAAAGATTTCGAGTTTGCTGGGTTTAACCAAGCCGTTTCCGAGGAGCCTCTCGTATTCCCGGCGCGCATCCCCCTTGGGCCGAGACGCTCGCCATACAATTTGAGAACAATCCTTAGAGAAGAAGGCCCCGCCGTCATAGCCAGGAGTATCGGTGAGCTGAACAACATTGGAGCCATCTCGATCCATCTTATAGAGATCGAGGTCGCCGTTTCGGGTAGAAGTAAAGAGTATCGTGCCATCCGCCGCACAGACTGTGGCCTCTGCATCGTAGTACGGGGTGTCCGTGAGTTTGCGAAGGTTCGAGCCATCCGCGTTGGCTACGAAAATATCGTAGTCACGATAAATCGGCCAAACGTAGCCTTGGCTGTGATCGGGTACTTCGGGGCATGTGTCACTTGCCTTGTGCGTGGATGAATAGACGATCTCTTTGTCACCGGGCAGGAAGTAGGAACACGTCGTTCGGCCGAGCCCTGTGGAGACAAGTTTTGGCTGTGACCCGTCGAGCGGTTGCCGGTAGATTTGGTCGCAGGAAAACGGCTTGCGCTTGGACTGCATGATGAGTTCACTCCCATCGAAGGCCCAGTAGGCCTCTGCGTTCTCCCCAGCATCAAAGGTGAGTTGACGAACATTCTCAAGATGCACTTCACGCTTGTCCTGCTGCAGTGTTTCCTTCGAACGCGGGCCTGAAGATTTCGATGCGGTGTTGGACCCGCACGAAATCAACAGGCTTCCGAGGGCAATGATCGAGGCAAGCGTTCGCATGTTGTCTTCATACAAGAGAATTCTGCGCACGGGAATGTTGCGGGATTCGAGCAAGTCGTCTACTGTCGCCGCTCCTCATCGCCGGGATGGAGAAATCGGTAGACTCGGGGGTCTCAAAAGCCCCTTCTCGTGAGAGAGTGTCGGTTCGAGTCCGACTCCCGGCACCAGCCCCTTGGGGCTGGTGCGTTTCTTTGGCCTTTGGCTCCGCCAAAGGATTTTCGCCCTGAGGGGCGGGTGGCGTTTAGCGTGGCTCCGCCAAAGGATTTTCGCCCCGAGGGGCGGGTGGCGTTTAGCGTGGCTCCGCCAAAGGATTTTCGCCCTGAGGGGCGGGTGGCGTTTAGCGTGGCTCCGCCAAAGGATTTTCGCCCCGAGGGGCGGGTGGCGTTTAGCGTGGCTCCGCCAAAGGATTTTCGCCCTGAGGGGCGGGTGGCGTTTAGCGTGGCTCCGCCAAAGGATTTTCGCCCCGAGGGGCGGGTGGCGTTTAGCGTGGCTCCGCCAAAGGATTTTCGCCCCGAGGGGCGGGTGGCCTTTAGCGTGGCTCCGCCAAAGGATTTTCGCCCTCACCTGCTGGTGGCGGTGGGCTCCGGGTCACTTGCGTGGCGACGGGCTCGCCCCATGGGCTTTCGACCAGCGCGCGAAAGCGGCTAGCTAGCGCTCGTAGTCGCTATGCTAAAATCTTGCCTCTCGTGGCCACACAGCAAAGATTTATCGGCATCGACCTTGGCGGTGCGCGCGGCAAAACGACTGCCTTGGCGGTGCTCGTCAAACGTGGCGACGAAGCTCAAGTTGAAACCGTGCTGATGCGGGGCCCCAATCACAGCTCCGCGCAAAGTGAGCCATGGACGGATTCTACGCTCCTCGACTACTTGGAGCGTGAGTCACCAGACTCGACGACAATCGCGATCAATGCGCCACTCACCCAACCTGCCTGCATACGCTGCACCTTGAGTGTTTGCCCAGGGGATGCAAACTGCGTTGACCTATCCACCCGCTGGCTTCGTTCAACGGGCCAAGAGCTGCAAGCACAGTACGTTCTGGCCGATCCCAATCGCATCGTCGCACTTAGGCAAAGCTCGGGGTTCCATCAAGTTACAGCGCCTCCAGCAGCTGCAACCCAACGTCTCCCTCCGTATACGCATCGATGCACCGAAGTCGAGTTGCACTACGGCCGCGGCATCCTGCCAAAGGAACAAATCGGCCAGGCAAGCTGGGCCATCACGAGTCGAGCAAACTTCTTGCGCCGCAGGCTCGCCGCCTTGGGGTTTTCCCTAAACGAGAATCTAATCGAAGTGTCTCCGCGATGCACGATTCACTCCCTGTTCGGCGCTATGGCCGCGCAAGGCTACAAGCGAGACGCCGACCCATGGCACACACGGGCGAGCATTGTCGAAGGCATGGGATCCTTGCACTTCGGTGTCAAGAGCGGCATGAGCCGAGAAGACGTGCTGCGGAACGACAACTGCTTTGATGCCCTGATCAGTGCCTACACAGGCTTTCTGAAGGTCCGCGATGAATGGACGATGCCAGCCGGTGAGCCATTCGCCTCCGATGGATGGATTTGGGCTCCGCCAGCTACGTGAGCGCAGTTGACAAGCCCCGGTCGTGACCGCGCCGTTGTAGTCGCGCAAACGCAGTCTCCAGTGCACCTTTCGTTAGGAAGACTCTCGCTAGGGAGACTCTTGCTAAGAAGATTTCTGGCGCGTGCGACCCCAGCTTAGAAAGTCTTTCCAACTCTCCTCAGGCTTGTTGCCGAGGTTAAGCGCGTATTTCGCAAGTAACCCTCGTGGCCGTATCGGTGTCTTCGCCAGCCGCATGTTGGCTTCCGCTGGCGTTCGACAGCCCTTCTTGCCGTTACAGGCAACGCACGCCGTAACAATGTTCTCCCATGTCATGCCGCCACCCTTGGAACGCGGCATCACGTGATCCCGAGTCAGCTCTTTGGCCGGAAGCTTCTTCAGGCAGTACTGACACTGGTAGTTGTCACGCAAGAAGATGTTCTGGCGGGTCAAGGCAATCCGCATGCGCTGGCGCTGCACAAAGCTTGTGAGCCGAACAACAGCGGGCATTTGTAGGCTCCAAGTAACGGCCCTCAGCACCCGATCGTAGCTCTTCACGACTTCCACTTTGCCGACGCAAAGCATCGAAACCGCACGCTGCCAGGAAATCACCCGAAGCGGCTCGTAAGTGGCATTCAGAAGAAGAGTACGATTCACGATATTTCATACTAGCCCGGAATCGGAAGGCTCGCAAAGGAGCTTCATCACGCTCAGATCGGTGATTTCGATCGCAAACGCTGCAAATAGAACTGAGAAGCCAACAGGATTCACCAGTAATTACAGACCCATAGGAGCGCTCCGGAGTAGCGGGCGAGCCCTCGGTGGGTGGGACTAGCGAACGATCTTTGGACCCGACAGTACCGGCGCTTCATCCACCATGGGCTCAGCAGCGACCGTTAGTCCATCTGCACCGCGAGCCTTTAGGAACTCCAAAAACGCAATTGCTGTCGGCAGATCGAGCGGCGTAATTTCGTCCAAAATCTCACGAGCTTGCCGCCGTAGGACCTCGCCTGCAGCACCACTAGGCTTCGGAGCGGGTATTGGCGCATCAACTTCCTCGAGCTCTTCGGGGCCCGTTAACGCTCCCCAAGGTGGCTCGCATTCGCCTTCGAGCTCGTGATTCGCAAGCCAGGTCTGAATGTGCCAATGAAGCAGGTTGGATCGATAGCTAAACCAGCGCTCTCGCTCTGCTGGATACGACAGCAAGACATCCTTAAAGCGGCGAAACGCGCCCTTGCCATCGATAGAAATCAGTAGGCGGTTTTGCAGAGGCTCGTCGGCAACAGACCCGACAAATCGCTCCATCCACCGGTATTGCTCACGCGAGGAGGCCGGCTCGACTCGCACATAATCGTCAATATTCGCGGCAACTTTCGCCTTGAGGGGAGCCGCTTCGGGCTCACCGGCGCTAATCGTGATGACTTGCCCGGTGGAGCGCTCAATGAAGCTCTCCGTTTGGGGTGAGTTCCTCTCGACGGCTGTCTCCAGCGCCTCCCAGTCGATCAGAATCTGTGTCACAGCCATCGCTCTCCCCTACAAGTTAAAATATAGGCCAGGAATCAAAGTACCAGGATACTCTGGCGGCTTGTCATAGGCAAGCAGCCAACTAGGCTCGCACCAGACATCTAGAGTCACGCAGCGCGTCAGGCGATCGACCGGTGGCCTTGACAGCTGCGCTGCGGTAGCTAACACTGCGCGCTCCTTATGGCACGCGTAACCGTTGAAGACTGTCTTGACAAAGTCCCTAACCGCTTTGCACTCGTTGTGTTGGCCGCTTCCCGCGCCCGTCAGCTGAGCCGAGGCGATGATGCCCTCGTCGAAGCTGACAACAAGCCTGCTGTAATGGCCCTTCGCGAAATCGCTAAGAGCCTCGTGCACTTCAAAGAAGACGTTGATGAGGTTGTGCGCGAATACCTCGACGAGCGAAAAGCTGCTGGACTTACCTAGTCAAACGCTCTGATCTGCGAATTGCAATTCGCGCTGCCGACGAGAATCTCGTTGGCAACTGCCAAAAATTTGCCGCCACAGGAAGCGCCCCCTAGGGTGGGAGCAGATGTCCGTGTCTCTACCACCCTCAGCTCAACGTCTTGAGCGAGGTGAGTTTGTTCTCCTGTGCTATCGCCTGGGCCAAAGCAAGGCGACTGGCGTACTCACGCTTGAATTGGATCAAGGAAAATCTGAGCTCCTTGTTCTTCGGCGTGGTCATGTCTTTACGCGCAACAGCGACGCACTTGGACGGCAAACTCGTCGACGGCTAGAAACCCTCGCTGTCGCCGGATGCTATGCGCACTTTGACAGTGGGCTTGCGGCCTATCCACCAAGCATTGGTCGCCCCTTTTCGCTCACAGACTGGGCGCGCTCACATCTCGAATCGCAAATCGACTCAGCGCGAGCACAGGACCTGGTGCGAGAACTTGCTGGAGTTCGACTTGTCGCTGTCGCTGACAAGCTTCCCGACATGGCCAACCTCGATGCGACCGATCAGCGCATCGTAGAGACGATGCGTATGCCAAGGCGGCTCGACCAAATCTGGCCTCTTGCACGCACCCCGCGCTTTCGGCTCTTGTGCTTCATTCATTTCATGCGAGCGGTCGGCGCAGTTCGCGAACAAGGTGTAGCGACATCGGTTCGACCGCGCATCGGAACGCCGGGGAGGCAGAGTGAGGCGATGAAAACGCTTGGTCTCAAGGGCTTTGCAAGTCCCCAAGAGGTCAAGCGAGCCTACCGTAACTTGGCTCGTACGTTACATCCCGACCTCAACCACACCCAGAGTCGCTCTCAGCGGCGCGCAAGCGAACAACGGCTAGCCGATGTGAACAGCGCCTATCGCGAGCTCATGCAAGCGCGCTAGTGTTTCAGGTCTATGAATGACCCAAAGCTTGCCTACGCCAAAGAACATGTCTTCATGGCCGGCGTTGATGATAGCGGCGCGCGCCTTTGCGAAGCCAACCTTCCCTACGGCCTAGCCAAAATCCATCACGTGCAAGCGGAGCTTGGGTTGCCGCAAGACGCATCCTTTGTCGGCTCGCCCGATTGCACCATCACTCGGAACAAGCGGCGCTGGCAACAGGGCTTTGGGTATGGCGGTGTGTATCAGTGGTCGGGAGAGTTCGCGGTATTGGATATCAAAACCAACGCGTGCGGCATGCTTGTTGGTTCGCTTGACGAGATGCCCGAACATGAGGCCGTCAAGGAGCAGCTGCGCATTCTAGAGCGCGACGGGCTCACCCTAGATGGCACGCCAATCGACAACGATTTAACGGAATCGAATCACTTCGTAGATCTTCTTACTGTCGATCCGAAGGAGCAAAAGGAAGAAGCGCCCGCAGGTGCCAAACACTTCTTCATCATGCACTCCAGCGGACACGAGCACCGCGCAAATACCAAGATGGGACCAGGTCTCTACTACGATGAGAGCGAAGAGCTTGTTGCCATGGCGCGCCGAGTGGAAACGCCGTGGGGAGACATTCGCATCCTCGAAGGAGAGAAAGCGGAACGCTGGTATCAGTTTTACAAAGAGGCAGAAGACTTCGTATTTCGTCGTCGAGAACTGTTGGCCAAGCACCTCTTTGGTGACTTCAAGGTCACGGTCAATGCGACCCACCAGGGCTTGGTACGAGGCTACAACCAGGCAAACGTCGGCTGTTATCACTACGAAGTGGAAGACGGCACCGACGATGGGCCGCTCTTTCCCCTCACGCTATCACCAGAGTTGCCCTGCTACCTGGTTCGCGGAAAGCGCAACGTAAACGATGCAGCGATGACTGCACTTGGTTGGGATGAGCGACTCGACAAGCACGGTCTTCGCGGGCGCATTGCCGATACAAACTTGCTGCCACATGGCGGGGGCTACCGCTACACCCAATTCAGTGGAGTCGCGAACGTCGTGCAAGAAGGTCCTGACAACCGCTTCTTCGAACTGCAGTCAACAACTCCTGGCGAAGCAAATCCTCGCATCGCCACACCGCGCGACCTGCCCTACGCCTACCGCGGTATGGAAGTTAAGGATCGAATGGTTGAGCTAGGCCTTGGCGACCCTGTCGTGAAGCTCGATCTCGACTACGTCTTGTAACAACACTCTTGTAAGAGGAGCGTCGCAACAGAATTTCTCTTACGAACGATGTCTAGCTTGGAAAGCCGCAATGCCACACTCGCTCCAAAGGTTGTGTGGCTTTGCGCCTTGAGCCTTTGCTACTACGGCGCGGTAACGATAGGCGATACGGTCGCGCAATCCGTCTTTGTGAGCCGCCTGGGTGTTGGCGCCCTGCCCAACATCTTCCTGCTCAAGGCGGGAATCGATGTGATATCGGGGTTTCTCTATTTGCCCCTCACCCAGGGACGATCTCCGCGACGCATCTGGCAAGTCTTGCTCGTGTTCTATGCCGTCGTTGTTGCCGTTGGATGGTGGACGAGTGCAGGTAGCGGCAGTGACGTTGGGGCCTACATTCTATATGCCGGGCACGAGGTGGCCTGGACCTTGGCAGTCATTCACTGGGGAATCTTCTTACTCGACGTATTTAGCCCTGCCGAGAGCCGCAAACTCTTCCCTGTTCTCTTCGGCGTTGGCAGGCTCGGAGCGCTCTTGGGAGGCTTACTGGTGGGAAGCCTGGCTGTGCCACTGGGCGCGAACAACCTTCTGTGGGTCGCGATTGCTCTTGCGCTTGCATCTGCGTATGCAAGCACCCGGCTCGGAACATCGATGCCGTTACGAGACGTGCGTTCGAGCATCGCCAAAGCGAGACGTGATGCCATCGCCTCTCCACTGGTTCGACTCATCGCGCTCTCGACAGCCACCATGGTGATGCTTCGATACGGCCTGCGCATGGTTTCGCTCGATGAGATTCGCAGCGCCTTTGATCACGATAAGGATCAGGTCGCAGCATTCTTGGGGCTCTTCTCTGTCGTTGGAAACGCGCTCGCCTTTGTGCTCGGGCTCTATGTTGTGCCGAGGATTCTGGCTCGGCTCGGGGTCGGCGCTGCCAACCTCGCCTACGCCAGCTCCACCGTCTTCGCCTTCCTTCTAACCTGGCTCTTGCCAGGTCTCGCCACAGCCAGTGCTGCACGCTTCGTCGAGATGCCGCTCAAGCATTCATTAAAGACTCCCCTATCGGTGCTCTTTTACGGTGCCGAAGCGCCGCGCATTCGCATCGCGGCCCGCTCAGTAATCTTTGGCGTCGCAATACCTGTCGCCACCGTCATCGCCGGGCTGACCTTCCGCGAATTGCGAACGCACCTGGGCCTCATTAGCGTCTTGGGAGTGGTGACCTCCATTTTGTATTTGGGGATTTGTACTTGGCAAAATCGCGCATACGGGGAACGTCTAGAGCACTTGCTGGCCCTCGAACTCCAGGACGCCCAGCCCGCGCCCGAGCTTGAGGAGCGCTGGAAACGCCAACTGGAGAGCGTGGCGCCAAAGCTTGGGCCGATCGCTCTCAACCTCTCCGCCAAGGCCTTTGCGGCTGACAACGAGGCTATGCGCTCCCTGGCGCTCGTCATGCTTAGCGAGCAGCTGCCGCATCACTTGGCCTCGGCAATCGGGCGCGTTACGCTCCAGCCTGATGGTGGTTGAACATGAGGGCCAAGAGGAACTCACCAAGTTGGTGTGCTTCCTGCTGCAAGGCCAGGAGTACGCCGCCGACATCTTCTTCGTGAAAGAGTCTCTCAAGATGAGACCTATCACTCGTGTCGCGCTCACTCCGAGTTGGCTTGCAGGCATCATCAACCTGCGGGGCGATGTCGTCGCCGTCATCGACCTTTCGCTGTTCTTGGGAATGCCCAAAACCGAGATTTCATCGAACACACGCATTGTCATTGCGACCCACGAAGGCCGCCGCGCTGGCCTACTCTGCGATGCTCTTTGTGATTTGCGCAATCACGACCTCACCACACTGCAACCCTCACCTTCTACGCTGGACGAGGCTGCCGCTTCGATTCTGGCAGGCGTTCTCACGCTTGAAAACGACAAACCGCTACGCGTACTTGACCTCGGTGCTCTGTTTGAGAGCCGCGAGTTGGCGTCCTTCCGACGCGGAGATTCTGCATGACCAAGAGTAAACGACGAGTCCCCATGTTCCTTAAGTTCTGGGTCGGCTGTTCGACCCTGGCCACGCTCCTTATCATCGGTGGTCTCCTCGTCGTTCGTTCGGAAACCAAGATGAAGTCGCGCGGCGACTATCTCGCCAAGCACTTTAAGCGCTACGAACAATACCAAGAGGGTCTTGGGCAAGCAGTGTCTTCGGTGGCTTCCATGATGGCAACGGACGGCCAACTCATTGCAGCGCTAACACCCACAAGCGTCCCCCCATCCGATACTCCCGAGGGCGCCGTTCTCGTCTCCAAACCGGGCGATGCAAAGGCCCTCGCAGAAGGGCTCTTTCAGCGGGTTTCGGGAAAGAACGCGGTGCGCCCCGACCTCTTCGTTGTCTTTGATACGAGCAAGATGATCTGGAGCAATCCGGCATCCAAACTGGGGCCCGAAGACATTGAAGAGCTTGAGCCGGTTGCACGGGTTCGCTCAGGGCAAGCGTTCTACAACAAGGTGCTCATCACCGGCGAGCACGCGGTACAGCTGGCAGGTGTTCCCATGCGCTCAAGCTCCGGCGCGGTGGTCGGCGGCATCCTGGTCGGCGTCGACGTCACCCGATACATGCAGCAGTACCAAGCACAGAGCGACACCAAGGTTGCCATGCAGCACCAACTATCCATGGTCTACAACGGCAAAGTTGTCGCTTCGGTGATGCCCCCAGAGAGTTGGCCCGAGCTCAACACACAGCTCCAAGAGGAGAAATGGCATAGCACGCAAGAGGGCGACTACACGCGGCTCTTTGTCAGTCTCAAGCAGGGCAACTTTGATTTCACGCAAGGCGCTGTCGAGGGCTTTGCCGGCGTCGACTCAGGGCACATCGCCTCGCTCTTCTTGCTGCGAAGTCGGGCAAACCTCAAAGGCCGAGGACCGAGAATCCCGTGGATCGAAATGCTGATCGGAGCCGTGCTCTCGCTTGCGATGGCCTCGCTATTGGCCTTCTGGATCACAAAGCCAATCAAGCAGTTTGTTGTACAGAGCCAGCAGATGCTCGAAGGCGGCGGCGACCTCAATCAACGGATCGAAATCTCATCCCGAGACGAGACTGCGGATCTAGCCAGGAACATCAACAAGGTCTTTGCCAGGCTCTACAATCTGGCGAGCGAAGTCCAGGGAGCGGCGTTTCACGTGGGAGCATCGTCAGCACAAATCGGTGCCGCGTCGCGAAACATGCTCGGTGGACTCCAAGATCAAACGTTTAAGATCGAAAGCTCTACGGCCGCTATCACCGAGTTATCCGCGTCCATCCAACAAGTCGCGACCAACGCCAATCAAGCGGCGCAGGTCGCCGAGAAGACAAACACCGCGGTTGGCGATGCCGTCCAGCGCATGCAGCAAATCCGCAGTTCGGTTGTGCAGGCATCATCAAAAATGGCTGAGCTCGGCGAGAGCTCAAAACGCATCGGTCACATCGTGGAAGTCATCCGGCAGATCAGCGAGCAGACCTCCTTGCTCGCACTCAACGCCTCGATCGAAGCGGCTCATGCCGGCGAACAGGGTCGGGGCTTTGCGGTGGTTGCCGATGAAGTGAGTTCTCTCGCGCGCCGCGTTGGCCAATCGGCCAAAGACATCGAGGCGCTCATTCAAACCGTTAAAGAGCAAACAAGCGATGCCATCGCATCGATGGAGGTGGGCACCTCGGATGTGGAAAGCGGCACTCTGCTCGTAACGAACACCCTGCAAGACCTTGGTGATTTGATCGCAACCGTTAATGATACGGCAACAGCGGTGCAAGAGCAGGCAGAAGTATCCGATGAAATCGCGCGCAACATGGATGCCGTGCAAACCATCGCCTCAGAACTTGTCGTTGGTTCGGAGGAAGCGGTTCAGCAAGGCGAGCAACTCCACACCCTTGCCTTCGAGCTTGAACGTTCTGTCGGAGGCTTTAATCTCGATGGCGAAAAGGCTGCTGCAGCGTCATCCAAACGCCTCGCTAGCATCTCTCCTGCCGAGCTAACGGATGGTGACGTCTAACGCACTACCTCCAAAGGTGCTCGGGCAAATTCGTACGAGCATTACTGAACGAACAGGGCTGGCCCCACAGGATTGGGTTCTTGAGGCACGCGTGCGTGAGCGCATGCGCGCCCGTGGGATTGAGGAAGCCACACGCTACGCGGAATTCTTAGCCACTCGGCCAGAGCTCACGGCTCTCGTTGAACTGCTGCGAGTTGGCGAGACACGATTCTACCGCCATGAAGCGCAAATGCGCGCCGTCGTCGAACTCGTCTTGCCGGCGATGCGTCATGGATTTGGCCCAGCCAAGGTGTGGAGCGCAGGCTGTGCAACCGGAGAAGAGCCGTACACCCTAGCGATGCTTCTCTCCCGAGGCCTCGAAGGGCATCGTCCACTCCGAGTTCTCGCATCAGACATTTCCCCAGCAAGTCTCGAGAAGGCCCGAGTTGGCATCTACCGAGAAGCCGCCCTTGGTTCCCTGCCCGCCAATTACCGCACCGGCCTTGAGCCAGCCAACGAAGGCCACTTCAAAGTCGCAGACGGCCTCAAGTCGCTCGTTGAATTTGAAGAACGCAACCTTGCCCATGGCAGCTACCCTGGTTCCTTCGATCTCATCTTCTGCAGAAATGTTCTTATCTATTTTGAGGAAACGGCCAAGGATGCTGCTCTTCGCAGGCTCGTCAAGGCCCTCAAGCCGGGGGCATTTCTCTTTCTAGGCTACTCCGAATCGCTCCGGGACGTTGCAGGCCTAGAGGTCGTGAACAGCGGTGAATGCAGCGTCTACCGCCGAAGCCTTTCCTCCAAAGCAGCAGCCGACCGGCCTTCGTCATCGTTCCGAACTCTCACCCCCGCTCCTAGTGTTGGCGCAACCACACCTCGGGCCACCGATTCGGTACTTGTCTCTCTCAAGGGCCAATACACAGATGGCAGCCGACTTGAATCCGAAATCGCGGCTGCGTTTGGCAAAGCCACTGCGCGTATCGTCGTCGACCTTGATGGTGCCGACTTCCTGGGACAACCAACGGCGGACGTTCTTCGCAAGAGCCGAGCGCAGGCAACGACTCGTGGAATCGTCTTGCGATGGTGCGCGACCCGCGAAGGCCATCTGCGCTTTCTGCGCCGCCACAACTTGCACAGCGATGGAGGCGACCAATGAGTGATGCTGTGCAGCTGTGGGACACCTTCGTTACCCGCGGGCGAGATGATAGCCAAGTCTTAGTCGATAGCATCGCCAAGCTTATTGGGGAGGAACTCGGCCGAGATTCCCTTCCCGAGTTGGCGTTCATCTCCTTCTCGCTGGCATCGCAAGCACTCATTCTAGGTGCGCAAAAGCTTGGCAATCTGGCCGCCGCAATCGAGAGGTGTTTCGGCTTGCTCTACGACGGTGCCGTCGACCCTGCCCAAGCCTTGCCATTGCTCGCATCGGGCATCGAAACGGTCGACAAAGCCTTCGCCGAGCTTGAGGCCGCAGACGAGAGTGGCGCACGCATTGAGCACACACCACTCGACGCTGCCACCTACGAACTCCAAACGCTCTTTCCCATTCCCGGCAAGGCCGATAGCGAACCTCCTCGCGCGAACGCGGGTGGCCCTGATGTCCCCATCAACCGACTCGTTCGCCCTAAGCCTGCAACCGGGATAAGCAATGTGCTTCGAGGCGAAGAGATTGACGAAAGCCTGAACCCAGCACTTCTGGATCCAACACGTCTAGCCCCCACGGGTCCAGAGGGCGCGCCGACAACGTCCCGCGACGAGGTCGCATGGCACCCGGAACTCGGCGACGACATGATCGAGCTCTTCTTCCTCGAAGTCGACGATCGCATCGAAGCTCTCTCCGTAAAACTCTTAGAGATCGAACAACGCCCCGGTGACGTTGAACTTCTCCGCGATGTCTTTCGAGACTGGCACACGATTAAGGGTTCCTCAGCGATGGTCGCACTGGAGCCGATGACCAAACTTGCGCATGCAGCGGAAGACCTAGTGGGCCAATTGCGAGAAGGCACTCGAAGTGCAACGGGCCCCGTCATTGATGCATTGCTGGCAGCACTTGATGCCCTTCGCGAGATTGCCAGCCAGGCGCAACACGGTCGTGTCATCCGATTGGTGCTCACGCCACTTTACGACCGCCTTCGCCAGCCGGAAGCGGTCGCTCTTGCCAACGTCGTCGCAACGCCTCCTCCTCCGCCAGACATGGCCGGTGCCGAACCGCAAGCTCCGAGCCCACGCACGAACAAGCGCCAAACGATCCGTGTGGACTTTGACAAGTTGGATAGCCTGATGAATCTCATCGGCGAGCTCGTCCTTGGGCGCGACAGTCTGAGTATTGCGGTTTCTGCTCTTTCTGCCCTTAGCGGTGAGTTGGCTGGCGAGCAGCAGCTAAGCCGAATTCTTCGCAATGCGGAGCGCTCTGACAAAGGACAGCTGCAAGTCCTTAGCGAGGAACTCGGTCGCGTAGAACGAGTGCTTGTCGACATCTTCCAAGAACTCGACACCTCATCCGGGCGCCTCGATAGTATCTCTGCCGACCTGCGCGATTCCGTGATGGGTCTTCGCATGGTGCCGGTCGCCGGTACGCTGCGCAAACACCATCGAACGGTTCGAGACTTGGCCAACAGTCTTGGCAAGCAAGTCACATTGCAGCTTCGCGGTGAAGACACCGAGCTCGACAAGCTTCTGGTGGAAGCGATGGACGAGCCGCTCATGCACTTGGTGCGCAACGCGGTTGATCATGGCATCGAGTTGCCCGCCGAGCGCAAAGCTGCCGGCAAAGAAGCGGAAGGCACGATTCACTTGAGTGCGATGCACAAGGGCAACCAAGTCGTCATAGAGATTCGTGACGACGGTGGCGGGATTGATCCGGAGCGAATTAGAGCCCGCGCGCTTGAGCGACAACTCATTACCGCCGAAGCCGCTGCCTCCATGAGCAGGAAAGAGACTCTCGAACTCATCTTCCACGCCGGCTTCTCCACAGCAGAAGTGGTTTCCGAGGTCTCTGGACGCGGTGTGGGAATGGATGTGGTTCGGCAGACCATTATCAATCGCCTCAAGGGCACGATTGATATCGACTCAGAGCTCGGCCGAGGCTCGACGTTTACGCTGCGCTTGCCACTCACCCTGGCCATTGCACAAGTGTTGCTTGCACGCGCAGGTGGCGAGACGTTTGCCATTCCCCTCGATGCTGTTGCCCGCACGCTCGTCTTGCCTCGCAATGCCATTGAGCGCATTCAAGATCGAGAGTTTATCCCAGTGAAAGGCCAGCAAGTGCCGTTGGTGCGCATCAACCGGGTGCTTGGACTCGGTACTGGGCACGACGACATTGCCCACGAGCTCCGAGTCGTCTTGTGCGAGCACGGTGAAAGCTTGTACGCGCTGGCCGTCGAAGCGCTCATCGCCAAAAAAGAAATTGTCATTAAGTCGCTCGGCGACATCCTCGAAGATGTGCCTTGCGCGGGTGGCGCGACACTGATTGGTGATCGCTGCGCGATTATTCTCGACGTTGCCGCGGTAATTCGGCGCGCCGTACAGGGCACGGCAGGTACCGGTTACGCTCCTCCTGTGGGAGCTGCGAGAAGCGACGCAAGGCGAGCCAAAGATGCTGAGGATGTGAGTCCAAGCCCAGGCGCGCCCTCAGTACTTCTCGTAGAAGACTCCGAAGTCGTTCGCGAAGCATTGCGAAGACTGCTAACGCAAGCAGGCTACCGAGTGGTGACTGCGAACGATGGAGTAGAAGGCCTTGCGGCCTCTAAAGAGGAGCGATTCGATCTAATCTCGACCGACGTGATGATGCCGAGAATGGACGGATACGAACTCACGCGGACGCTCCGCAAATCCGCAGAGTACCGAGACACGCCGATTATCATGGTAACGAGCCGTGGCGAGCGCATCGACCGAGTGCGCGGCTTTGACGCCGGCGTCGATGAGTACATCACCAAGCCTCACGACCGACACCTCTTGGTTCGTACGGTAAAGCGCCTCCTGGGAGACACGCCATGAAAGTGTTGCTCTTCACCGACGATCCGGTTCTTCCTGAGTTCTTGCGGAGGCCACTGGAGCCACTTGGGCACAGCCTCGTACAGGCGAGTAGCTCGGCCGCATTCCGCACCGCCCTCGATAGCAGTGCGCCCGACGCTGTGCTCATGCCGAGGCGACTTCCCGATAGCGACACAGCCACCGAGATCCGATTTCTTCGCGAACACCCTGCATGTGTTGGCGTAAGTATTATTCTTATCACCTTAGGCACCGACGATGAGTCAATGACTCGCGGATTCTCCGTAGACGGACGCCTTTCCGTACCTTTTAGCGATGCGGATGTTCTTTCTGCCCTCAACGTCAGCGAGCGGGCGAAGAAGCTCATCCTACTCGTTGACGACTCTCAGTTGATCCACAGCCACACCGCGCCGATTCTTCGAGAGGCTGGCTACGAAGTCGTCTCCGCATACGATGGAGCCGAGGGCTTGCGTCTCACCCGTGAGCGCAAACCCAATTTGCTCATTAGTGACGTCGAGATGCCTAAGATGGACGGTTACGAGCTTTGTCGTCTCGTCAAAGGCGATCCGGAGACCGCGCACCTTCCTGTGCTCATCTCCTCAACGCTTGGTGAGAGCCAAGATTTGGAACGGGGATTTGATGCAGGTGCCGACGACTATATGGTCAAGCCTGTTATTGCCGTCGAGCTGCTAACGCGCACCAAACAATTGCTGGCGGAAAGCATGCCAGCGACTCGTGAGCACATCCTGGTTGTTGACGATTCCCCTGCACAACGTCACTACGTTGCAGATTGCCTCTCGCGTCAAGGCTTCCGAATTTCAACGGCAGAAAATGGTCGTGTGGCGATGGAGATGGTTCTGGCCGAAGCCCCTGCCTTGGTCGTCTCAGATTATGAAATGCCCGAGATGACCGGCTTCGAACTCGTACACTCCATTCGAGCAAATGCGCAGACACGCAACACCCCCGTCATCATGCTGACAGCTCGTGATTCGAAACGCGACATGGCACAAATGCGTGCCGCCGGCGCAAGCGCGTACTTGGTAAAGCCCTTTGCGCAGGATAAGTGCATCGCCACCGTAGAGCGCACACTCGCCGAAAGACGATTGCTCGACTACAAGATCGCGTCGAGCGTTTACATTTCACAAGGTGCACAAGCGGCAGCCGAGGAACGGGCCCTCAGTGGCGAAATGTCTTCGATTCGCGCACAAGAAGAGGACCTCGCAATTCTCTTCTCCGATCTTGCGGGCTTCACCTCAATGTCGCTCAACATGACACCACGCGAGGTCATCGAGCTCCTCAACGACTACTTCGACCTGATGTGCCCACTCATTGTTGAACTCGATGGCGACATCGACAAGTTCATTGGCGATGCCATCATGGCGGTCTTTCCCGAGATACCAGGCAAGGCCGCTCCTGCAGAGCGAGCAACACGTGCTGCGATGGCCATGCAAGCCTGCATGCCGGCCTTTAACGAAGGTCGCCCTGTTGGGCTCGCAATGCGCATTGGAATCAATACCGGCCCGGTGGTTCGCGGTGACCTCGGCTCGGCCGTGGTTCGGCGCGACTACACCGTGATCGGCGATACGGTGAACCGAGCCAACCGATACGAGATGAACAGCCCTGTTGGAGCAGTTCTGATCAGCCAATCTACACGCGACATTCTGGGTCCACTGATCGATGTCGTGCCTCATCCCGGACTAACGCTTAAAGGCGTAGACACCCCCGTCGTCGGCTATGAAGTAACTCATATTGGCCCACCGACCTCCTCCTCCACCCCATCCTCCGAGCAAGACGCATGAGTGCAAAGCCCATCAAAGTTCTGGTTGTCGACGACTCCCTATTCATGCGAGCTGCCATCAAGAATCTGCTCGATTCGCGGCCCGAGTTTTATGTCCTCGATATGGCCAAGGACGGCAAGGAGGCTGTCGAGAAGGTTCGTTCGTTGCGGCCTGATGTTGTGACGATGGACTTCAACATGCCTCGAAAGAATGGCGTCGAAGCCGTGGTCGAAATCATGCAAGAGTGTCCAACACCGGTACTGATGTTCTCGGCACACACCCGCCAGGGTGCAAAAGAAACCTTCGAGGCGTTGCACGCAGGGGCGTTCGACTTTGTTACCAAGCCCGCAGGCGAAGTGTCCGCGCAATTGGATGGGATTGCCGATGAGCTTTGTAGCAAGCTTGCTGCCGCGGCTCGCAGCACGCCGCGCCCAAAGCCAACTGCACCTCCCCGAACGTCGCTCCGCACAACAAGGCCGATAAGTGTTCCAACCATGCGCACCTCGCGGACGATGACCGCGGTCAATCCCAATCCGCGCATTGTATTTGTTGCCATCTCGACCGGCGGCCCGGTGGCACTCTCACGAGTTCTCCCGCAACTGCCTGCCAGCCTGCGAGTGGGAATGGTAATTGTGCAGCACATGCCGCCTACGTTCACACGAGCGCTCGCGGAACGGCTAAACGCCGAAAGTGCGCTAGAGGTGCGTGAGGCGGTAAATGGGGACATTCCCTGCCCGGGTGTCGTGTTGATCGCCCCCGGTGGCAAGCATGTCGAAATCGACTCGAACGGAGCCATTCGGCTCGTCACCGGCCCTCTTGTTCACGGCTGCAGGCCAGCGGCGGATGTGACAATGAAGAGTGCTGCCAACGTCTATGGACGCAGAGCGATAGGTCTCATCATGACCGGCATGGGAAAAGATGGAGCAGAAGGACTGCTCGCGATCAAACAAGCTGGGGGAAAGACTCTGGCCCAAGACAAGGCCAGCAGCGTGATCTTTGGAATGCCCAAAGCGGCTCTCGAACTCGATGCTGTGGATGAAATTGTCGCCCTCGATGACATTGCATCCAAGCTACAGCTCCTCTAGGAAAACTCGCATCCCAGAACTCGCCGTTCAGACATATTCTTAGGGCTTGAGATCGAACTCTGCCCAGAGAGCTCCGCGAAGATCGCCACTTTCGTAGCCTGTCGCTTTGTCTTCTGGGTAGCGAGATGCGAGCACGTTCTTCATGGTCTCTGAGTGAGAGTCTGTGCTGCCATGACACGCTAGACAGAGGCCACCAACAGGCAATGGAACAAGGACGCGCGCAGTGCCGTCCACAACTTCTTCCAGCCCTACCACACCCTCTGCCTTGCGCTCACCAGTCTTAGTAAGCCAAGTCTTTACCCACTCGGGAGCCTCAGCGTTTTTCGGATTTCGCAGGCGCAAGGTTGAACGTCCAACGCGAAGGCGGGTGTTGCCAACAGCTGACGTTAACGACGAAGCCTCCGCGGCGCATGCTTCCATTGCACCGTCGGGGCCACCTTCTTGCATTGCACTCATGAGTCGCCCCTTGAGTGCGCCACCAAGGGCCTTGGCGCCGGCTTTCGCAGCAGCAAGCCCCTGCTCGGGTGTGGCTTCCCCCTCTAACGTGGGTGGAGCGACCTGCGCAGCAGGCGGCGAATCTGCTGTCGTGGGTTGCTTCGCCGGAGCCGAGACCTCAGGGGTCTCAGACTTTTTCGGTGCGTCGTTGTCCTTCTTTGCGCAACCAACCACAAAGGCCAAAGCAACACATCCTGCGAACAGTCGTTTCATGCACAAAGCATAACCGACAATTCCGGCCTAGCGCCCAGGGACGGGCGCTACTGCCGGCGAGCCGCGCCTAGTCGTTCGAAGCGAGAAAGTGCTCGGCGTCAATGGCGGCCATGCAGCCCGTTCCGGCCGCGGTAATCGCCTGGCGGTACTTCTTATCTTGCACGTCGCCACAAGCGAAGACGCCGGGAACGCTCGTTGTTGTTGTGCCTGGAGTCGTTACCACGTAGCCCTGCTCATCCAACTTCAGCTGTCCATCGAGAAAGGAAGTATTGGGAATGTGCCCAATGGCAAAGAAGAGCCCAATACAGTCGATTTCCCGCTCTTCATCGGTTTTGAGATCCTTGACCCGAATCTTCTCAAGTCCCTCGGAGCCCATCGCCTCGGTGCAAACGGTTGAGTACAAGAACTCAATCTTTGGATTGTTGGTAGCGCGCTGCGCCATGATTTTCGAAGCGCGAAGCTCATCGCGACGCACAAGGAGGTACACCTTGCTCGCAAACTTGGTGAGGAAGTCGGCTTCTTCCATTGCCGAATCACCGCCGCCAATTACGGCGAGAGGTTGGTTGCGAAAGATCGGCAATGCACCATCACAAACCGCACATGCTGAGACTCCGCGCTGCCAGAATCCGTCGGGGCCATCGCCCGCTCCGGGAATGTCCATGCGCTTCGCTGTTGCTCCCGTCGCAAGAATCACCGTGTCGGCTTCGCCTTCTTGTTCGTCAGTGCTGTACTTGAATGGTCGTGTGCTCAAATCCAGTTTGGTGACAGTCTCGGTAACAATGCGCACGTCAAATCGCTTCGACTGCGCGCGAAAGCGATCGCACAAATCGGGACCACTAATGCCTTCGGGAAAACCGGGAAAGTTCTCAACCTCGGTTGTGGTCGTAAGCTGTCCGCCGGCGGCAACGCCACCCGCCATAAAGCCTTCGAAGAGCAGAGGAGAGAGCTCTGCCCGAGCCGTGTAAATCGCCGCCGTGTGTGCGGCGGGGCCGCTACCGATAATCAGAACTTTTTCAGCCATGGGGCCGGATGCTAGCCCAATTCACGCGCCGGTGTCTGGTGTGGAGCACCAGACCACAGGGCCAAAGGCACGAAACATCCGCGCTTGGCTAGGGCAAGCGCGTAGGAAGCTGATGCCAACTCGCTTGGCGACAGCTTTCTAACGAGCGAGACAGACAGCGAACTTGAGGTAGTTGCCTTGCGTGAACGCCGGACTCACTGGGAAGTCGACAGGGAGGCCCTGACGCTCAATGATCTGCAATTCGCGACCTGCTCGACCTGCGCCCACAGCGAGTGCGGTATCAAAATCGTTCTGCGTCATCTTGTGCGTTGAACAGGCAGCAATCAGCAGTCCGCCTGGTTCCAGGACTTCGATACAAGAAGCGACCAGTTCACGGTAATCGCGCACGGTGCTCCATGGCTTGCCGCCCTTGGAACCACTCGCAAACGCGGGCGGATCGATAACAATCATTCCAAACTTGCGGTCTCGATCGCTAAAGCGAGCAAGTGTCTTGAGCGCATCGCCAACGATGAGTTCTGGGACCTCGGCATCAAAGCCATTGGCGGCAAAGTTACGGCGCGAGCGAGCGTGCGACTTCGCGTGCACATCTACGGCTGTCACAGACTTGGCGCCACCGTGGTGGGCGTATACCGAAATGGCACCTGTGTAGCTAAAGAGGTTGAGCACATCGCGTCCTTTGGCCCAACGCGCAACGGTCTCGCGGCCGAGACGCAAGTCGGGAAAGACGCCCGTCGAAAGTGGAGCACTTACGTCCACAAGGAACTTCAGGGGACCTTCGCTAACCGCAAATTCAACGGGAGCCACGGATCCGCGCACAAGCTCGGATCCCGTGCGAGGTGCTTCGCCGCCCAGAGGCTTGTAGCGGCGCTGCTCATAAATTCCCTTTGGCGACAGTCGCGCTTCGAGAGCATCGTAGATTGCCGGCAAGAATGACTCGACAGCCGGGGTGCTCACTTGCGCGACCAGATAGTCGCCGTATCGATCCACGCTGATCGCGGGAATGCCGTCATTCTCCGCATTGATTAGGCGAAGGCATTCCATCGACTCCAAATCGAAGACACTCGCACGCATGTCGATAGCGGCATTTACGCGGTTGGCCCACATCTCGGCACCAACCGTGGTGCGCTCGTTTCGAGACACAACGCGAATCGCAATGGCGGAATTTCCGTCCACGACGCCACGAGCGATAAACGCTCCTTCCCAATCATTGAGCTCGACAAGGGTGCCCTGGGCTCCCAATGGCTTCTTGGGATCGAGCGCTTCGGAATAGACAAAAGGATGTCCAAGCCAGATTCGCTGCGCCACATCGTCGTGAAGACGCACTACGCCTTTACGCACAGTTGGCCGACCGGATTGCCCCCGGGCTGAGCGCGACTCTCGTCGCATTGGACCTCGCTCTTCGTTTGTCATGGTGGGAAGGCGCGCAGTCTATCCATGGCGTGTTGTGTGTCAATCATTTATAGCGGCCCGGGCAATCGTTCTAAACCGAGCTCCGAGATCCACAAAATCGATTTCATGAATTCGACTCGGAGTGGGATTTTTTGCCCCACATGGCAGTCGAAGTAAGATAGACTGCCGCTCGTCCAAGTGATTATGGGTACTTACGATACAGTCACCGAAGTCGATCCTCTCGCTGGTAAGACCCAGCATGTTAAAGCCGAAGGCTCAGGGGCGATCCGCCTTATGCCAATCCGCTTTGGCGAGTTCCTGTGTCAGCGTCAACTGATCACGGAAGAGCAGCTGCTCGAGGCCTTGGGAGACCATTGGTCCAATGGCGGCAAAATCGGCACCGCTGTCGAGCGCCAGGGATTTCTCGACTTCGACGAGATCGAGCGCCAGGCTGCTGCGTATCACTCTCTGGAAACTGTCGAAATCTAGCCTCTTCGGCCAAATCATCGACAGATTTCGGCTCAATACCCTTTCCAACAACCCGTATTTCCTCTAGTTCTGCCGTCTGCACACGGCGCACTTCCCACCCACCCCAATAGATTCCCTTCGCAGGACCCTAGGAGCGCAGTATGCTGAACACCCAGAATTCAAAGAGCCAACTAGGCGAGACGTCCCAGGAGCAATTCATGTCGGCAAACAAAACCAGCAAGAGCGATACCGAGAGCAGCACCAAGGCACCACGAAGTGGTCGCCCATCCGCACTCATGCAGGTCGCTAATACGATCGACACTAGTGTCGACTCCTCACTCGATGCGTTCATCGCCGAGGCCAACTCGACTCTCGACGACATGGGAGGCTGGGGGCTTAACCCCGAAGTTGCCGCCGCCGAAGAATTGGCCAGCGCTTCCGCCGCAGAAGAAGCCGAAAAGCGCATTGCCGCTGCTGAGAGTCGCTCTCAAGAAGTGGAGCGCGAGACGCAAGAGCAACTAAAGGCTGCGCAGAGCCAGGTTGCCGATGCCGAAGCCCGACTCGCAGCGGCAGAACAGCGCGCCGAGCGAGCTGAGAAAACTGCCAAGAGCGCCAAGGCCAGCCTCACAGCAACCGCCGTTGCAAAGAGCCAAGCCAAACAAACTCCTGCTCCAGCCGCCAAGGTGGAAGCAAAGAAGGAAGCTGTCGTTGAAGAGAAGAAGGTCGTCGCAGCGCCGATGCCCATTGAAGAGAAGAAGAGCTCGCCGAAGCTCGGCCTCTTCCTCGGTGTCTTTGCGGCAGGTGGCCTAATCGCATTTGGCGCCACGAAGCTTATGGGAGGTTCTTCCGAGACCGCTGCTCCTGCAGCCGCACCTGCGGTAACCGCTCCATCGACAACCGTTCCTGCTCCGGTTCCAACCGCTGCAGTCATTTCAGACTCCGAAGTCCCAGACTCCGAAGTCCCAGACTCCGAAGTCCCAGCACCGGAAGTTACCTCTCTCACCGAGCCGGACGTTGCACCACTTGCCGCTGAGGGAACTGACAATGGCGTAGCTGATACCGCTGCAACTGAAGCCGCCGCCGCCGAGGCCGCTGCTGCAGAACTTGCTGCTGCGAACGAGGCTGCTGCTGCTGAACTTGCCGCTACCAATGAGGCCGCTGCCGCCGCAAAACTCGCCCAAGAGGAGGAAGCCGCCAAAGCAGAGGCTGCAAAGCTCGCTGCCAAGAAGGCTGCCAGCAAGAAGACCGCGACCAAGAAGGCTTCGACAAAGAGGAAACCAAGGCCGGCCGCAAAGAAGAAGCCTGCACCAAAGAAGAAGGCACCTGCGAAGAAGTCTGGCGGCATCGTCGACCCATTCGCGTAATCGACTCGTAGCTCATGTAACGGTGTGGTGAGACGGCTCCTCGCGGGTCATACCACCCACCCAACGATGCAACATTCCAGGGCCACAGTCTGCCAATTCGGCGCTGACTGTGGCCTTTGTTTTGGACCTTTGCCCCAGCACGTTGCTGTGGTAAACCCCGCCACCGTCAGCGGCCGCCGCCCATGAAATCACAGGGCAAATCGGCCAGGAGGCCCTACTCGTGCACCATACTAAAAATCGACATTTCTCCTCGTCCCTCGTCGCAGCGCCTTTGCTCGCCGCAGCACTTGGAGGCGCCGGTGTTTTTGGACTCTGCATGCCAACCGCATTCGCAGACCAAGAAGTCCCAGCGCCTAGTGCAGAAACACCTCCTGCAGAAACACCTGCAGCGCCAGCACCTGAGGCTCCTGCGCCAGATGCGGCGCCAGATGCAACTCCAGAGGAGACACCTCCTGAGGCGCCTACCGGTCCAAGCCCGGAAGATATGCTGAAGGCCAAAGAAGCATTTATGAAGGGTCGCGAACTCTTCGATGCAAAAGACTTTGAGAATGCGGTGGATCAGTTCAAGGAGTCTTACAAGCTCTCCAAGAACCCTGTCCTTCTCTACAACATTGCCTTCACGCACGACGAGATTGGCGATGCGCAGCTTGCGACTTTGTACTACGAAAAGTTCCTACGGGACACGGACAAAGGTGCAGCCAATCGCGACCTCGCTCGCAAGCGCTTGCGAACGCTCAAGAAGGAAGCCGGCGATACGACAGAAGCGACCGACGTTGGTGCTGTCACAGCGTTCAAGCACGCTGTTGTCGACGAAGCTCCTCCGGGCATGCCGCTCGACATCGTTGCAATCGTTCCCGAGGGCGTACCGTGGCGCGTCGTTCTTCACTACCGCCCGGCTGGCGAACCAAAATTCACGAGTGTTGAGATGCGCTACCGCTTCAAGGAGCTTGTGGCACGCATTCCCAAGACGGCAACCAGCTCCAAGAACGTCCAGTACTACATCGAAGTCGAGGACGGCTCAGGCAAGGTCCTTGAGCGCTCCGGTGAGCCAACAAGCCCGCACATCGTCTACATGGAAGAGGGCGCCAAGCCGCGTTTCTACTCAGACACTGCAGGCGGCCAGGTCAATACCGTCATTACCGACACCGAGTCGCCGGTTGGTGGTGGCAACACGGGTGGTGGCAACGTCGGCAACATGAACACCGACGGCGGTTGGACGGACGTGCAGTCATCGAAGTTCAACAAGCTCAAGTGGGGCACCACCGCAGGAGCTGCAACGTTCATCCTGCTATCGGGAACCTTCTACCTTATCTCCTCGAATCACTCGAATACCCTCGAGGATGAGGCCATTCGGTCAGAGTTTGGTAGCTGCCCATCGGCTCCGTGCAATCAGTTTGCGCAAAAGCAAAAGGACCTACAGTCTCTCGGTCAAACCTACGAGACGTTGGGAACAGTCGGACTTGCCTTGGGAGCCGCAACCGCAGTCGCAGCAGGCGCGCTTTGGTACATGGATCTCACCAACAAAGGCGATAAGAAGAATTCCACCACCTCCCTCATCACCGTTCCAGCAATTGGTGACAACTACCTCGGCGCTTCAGCCTCCATTCGGTTCTAGTCATGACTTACGCAAAGAACTCTACGTCACGCAATTCGGCACTCTCTTTGGGCTTCGCCCTCAGTCTAACCATGGCAGGCGGTGCACTCTTTGGGGCGTGCAATACGTACGATCCAAACCTCGGCACTGCGCCGTTTCGCTGTGGTCTCGACAACCCTCGCTGCCCAGACGGCTACGAGTGCATCACCTACTCCGCCGCTGAAGAAATCTGTGAACTCAAAGGCGACGACACCGTTCGCGCCGATGCAGGCCCAGACCAGCCAGACGGCAACGGCGGCAACTTCGTTTGCAACAACGACAGCGATTTCGAGCCAAACGAGTCCCTTGGCGATCCGACAATCACAACGATTCCGGAAGTGGACGACTCGGTTCGCTATGTGAGCTTGGCGATTTGCCCATCGACGGACCAGGATTTTTTCCGCTTCGAAGTCGCAACGAATGCGACCAACGTGACGGCAGAAGTTGAGTACCAAGCAGGTCGAGGCACACTCGCCCTCGATATTCTCAACAACACCGGCGTTTCGATCAGCAGCGCTCAGCCCGTTGGCGGAAACCCAAACATCCTGCGTGCCGCAATCCCGAACTTGCCTGTCGGTATCTACTTCGTCCAGGTTCGAGCTGGCGAAGAGGGCGTACAAAACAACTACTCCGTCGAGATCATTACCAACTAGGGCAACGCTGCTCCTAGGGCAACGCTGCTCCTAGAGCAGCCGTTCTAGAGCAAGCCGTTCCCGAGCGGCGCTCCCCAGGAGCGCACTCGTGGCGCTCTGGCGGAGGTTCGCCGGCGGGCACCAAAGCACTTGGCGCCCCGCTCTAGGCGTCGAGCAACTCAAAGCGCATGCGCCAGCGCTCGTACTCGCTGCGCAGCTCGGCCGCCCTCGAGGGCTGCCGCTGCGCTGCTTGCTGCAGCCGCCGCAAGATCTCACTCGTGCCATCGTGTCGTCGCGACATCAAACGCAGACGCAGCTCACTACGGATTCTCGCCAGTTCACGGTGTTCTTGATAACTCATTGATACTCCCCGGTTGATGAAGTCCCCAGACTCCTACGCTGTGGTACTCGGCCGCTTTCCGCAAATTTTCTGCAATTGTTGGCCGCAGGCTCCCAAATGCCTCGTAAGCGCTTATTTAGGCACTCCCATACTTGCGCCCAAGGCCTGCTTCCCGCGGGCGGGGAACTCGCGTTGCTTTGTAAATCCCTGTAAGCTTGTCGACCTGCGAGGTTTCTGTCGAACCTCGTGAAACTCTTGCATCCTTGCAGAGGGAATAGACTGTATGGGCCACAGCAGAACGAGCCGTAGCAAATGAGCCGCCTTGGAGAACTTCTCGTCCGCGAGAAGATGATTTCACTACAGCAACTCCAGGATGCCCAGGAGGATGCCAAGCGCTCGGGACGCCGCCTTGGTGTCGCGCTCAGCCAACTTGGCTATGTCGCCGACGCTGACCTCACCCAGTTCCTGGCAACCCAATACAGCCTGCCGTCGATCAATCTGAGCGATTTCGACATTGAGCCAGACGTTCTCAAGCTCGTTCCTAAGAACGTGGCCATGAAACACATGGTGATTCCGGTCAACCGGGCGGGCGCCACGCTGATTGTGGCGATGAGCGATCCGTCGAACATCTTCGCTATCGACGAACTCAAATTCCTCACCCAGTACAACATTGAGCCCGTGGTCGCCTCGGAAGGGGCTATCGACGAAGCCATTGAGCGCTACTACAACAAGGGGCCAGACCTCAGCGAGATGCTGGAAGAGTTCGGTTCCGGGCTAGACGACGTCGATTTCGAAATGGGCTCCGGCGACGACATGAACGTCGTCGATTTGGAGAATCAGGCTGGCGAAGCGCCGGTTGTGAAGCTCTGCAACGCCATCCTTTTAAGCGCAATCAAAAAGGGCGCCTCCGATATTCATATCGAGCCCTACGAGAAGAGCTTTCGCGTTCGCTTTCGCATCGATGGCATTTTGCATGAAGAGATGCGGCCTCCGCTTCGCATGCGCAACGCCATGACCAGTCGTCTCAAGATCATGTCGAGCCTCGACATCGCAGAGCGACGGCTCCCGCAAGATGGTCGTATTAAGCTCAAGATCGGCAAGAACAAAGAGATGGACTTTCGTGTCTCGGTCTTGCCGGGCCTCTTTGGCGAGAAGATCGTTCTTCGTCTCTTGGACAAGAGCAACCTGCAGCTCGACATGACCAAGCTCGGCTTTGAAGAAGGGCCTCTCAAGTACTTCCAAGAGGCCATCGCCAAGCCCTACGGCATGGTGTTGGTGACGGGGCCTACCGGTTCTGGAAAGACGACCACGCTGTACTCGGGCCTGTCCGAGCTCAACAAAGTCACAACGAACATCAGCACGGCCGAGGATCCGGTCGAATTCAACCTTGGAGGCATCAACCAAGTTCAGATGCACGAAGAGATTGGCCTCAACTTCGCGGCCGCGCTTCGCTCCTTTCTTCGTCAAGATCCCGACATCATCATGGTCGGCGAGATTCGTGACTTCGAGACCGCGGAAATCGCGGTCAAAGCGGCGCTCACGGGTCACTTGGTGCTTTCGACGCTTCACACCAACGACGCGCCCTCAACCATTTCCAGGCTTTTGAATATGGGCGTTGAGCCCTTCTTGGTGACTGCGTCGGTAAACGTCATCGTTGCGCAGCGTCTCGCACGACGTATTTGCAATGACTGCAAGACGCCGGCAGAAAAACACCCAGAGGCCCTGGCCAAACTCGGCATGACACCAGACCAGTTATCGGTTGTGCAGCCTATGCACGGCGCCGGTTGCAACACTTGTGGCAACACCGGATACAAGGGTCGTGTCGCTCTCTACGAGGTCATGCCGTTTACCGAAGAGCTCAAGGAGCTGACGTTGCAAGGTGCATCGGCAGCAGAGATCAAAGCCGAGATGATTCAGCTCGGAATTCCAAGCCTTCGCATGGCTGGCATCAACAAGATTATGGAAGGTGTAACGACACCAGAAGAAATCTTACGATGCACTGTTGATGACTAACGCTCCACCACGAGACAACGCAAATGCCGCCAACCCTGCACCAACTACTCAAGGCCATGATCGACAAGGGAGCGTCGGATCTTCACATCACGACTGCCTCCCCGCCACAGTTGCGCATTGATGGCGAACTCGCGCCCTTGCGAACCGAGCCACTCTCTCCTGTCGAGACAAAGCAGCTGTGCTACTCGATTCTCACCGATGCCCAAAAGCTTCGCTTTGAAGAGGATCAGGAACTCGACCTCAGCTTTGGCGTGAAGAATCTATCGCGCTTTCGCTCGAACATATTCATGCAGCGAGGTGCTGTGGCTGGCGCCTTCCGAATGGTTCCCTTCAAGATCATTCCGCTTCGGGAACTCGGCTTGCCTCCCATTGTTGACGCTCTGTGCGAGCGCCCCCGCGGCCTAGTGCTCGTCACCGGCCCAACGGGTTCTGGCAAGTCGACAACGCTCGCTTCGATGATCGACAAGATCAACTCGACGACAAGGCAGCACATCGTCACCATCGAGGACCCCATCGAATTCATTCACGCGCACAAGGGCTGCCTTGTGAACCAACGCGAGATTGGCGCCGATTCACAGAGCTTCAAACGCGCCCTTCGGTACATCCTCCGTCAAGATCCCGACGTCGTTCTCATTGGCGAACTTCGTGATCTTGAGACCATCGAGGCGGCCCTCACCATTGGCGAGACAGGCCACTTGGCCTTTGCAACGCTGCACACCAACGGTGCGATCCAGAGTATTAACCGCATCATCGATGTGTTCCCGCCCCACCAGCAGTCGCAGATTCGGGCGGTGCTCTCCTTCGTTCTTGAAGGCGTGATTTCACAGATCCTGATTCCCAATCTCAGCGGGCGCGGACGAACCCTCGCCATGGAAGTCATGGTGCCCAACGTTGCTATCCGCAACCTGATCCGTGAGGACAAGGTGCATCAGATTTATTCTCAGATGCAAATTGGCCAAAAGAAATACGGAATGAAGACGATGAATCAATCGCTCAGCGAATCGGTGCTGCTCAAGAAGATTTCTCTTGAAGATGCTCTGATGCGCTCGGACGACGTACTAGAACTCAAGACGCTCATTGCGGAAGCTGGGGGCGGTCCACGTCCCTCGCGTACCTAGAATGCACTCGGGGAGAATAGGAACAAACAATGCCCAAGTTTGATTGGCAAGGTCAGTCCCGAGATGGGGACATGCTAAGCGGCACGTACACCGCCGGCAACAAGGACGAAGTTCTGGCGCGCTTGCGTGCTGAGCACATTACTCCGCGCAAAGTCGCGAAGCAGGCCAGGGAGATTAGCTTCAGCATTGGATCGGGCGTTAGCCACCAAGACCTGCTGATCTTCACAAGGCAGCTCGCAACCATGATTGATGCAGGTCTGCCGCTCGTGCAGTGCCTCGATATTTTGGGCACGCAGAGTGACAACAAGAGCTTTGCCAAGGTGCTGATCGGAGTGAAGGGCCACGTTGAAACCGGCGCGACATTCTCCGAATCGCTTCGCAAGTACCCAAAGGTCTTTGACGAACTCTACGTCAACCTCATCGCCGCCGGCGAAGTGGGCGGTATTCTCGACACCATTCTCTCAAGGCTCTCTGAGTACATTGAGAAAAACGTAAAGCTCAAGCGGCAGGTGAAGAGCGCGCTGGTGTACCCCATCTCAATTCTCTGCATCGCCATCTTGGTCATTGCCGTCATGCTCGGCAAGGTCATCCCGGTGTTCGAGGAGATGTACGAAGAGTTCAAGGGAGCGACGCTTCCCAAGCCAACGCAAGTCGTTATCGGCATCTCCAACAGCTTCACGAGCAACTGGTACCTCTACTTTGGCGGTTTAGCGGCTTTCCTCATATTTATGAGTTTTACCCTTAGCAATCCCAAGGGTAGGAAAATCTTCGACGCATTCATTCTCAAGGTTCCCGTCATCGGCTCGGTGATGCGGAAAATTACCGTTGCGCGCTTCACACGAACCCTGGGCACCCTGCTCGCCTCGGGTGTGCCCATTCTCGACTCCCTGGAAATTTGCGCAAAGACGTCTGGTAACAAGACAGTCGAAGCTGCCATCTACCACGCTCGTGAGAAGATTTCGGAGGGTAAGGACTTGGCGTCCCCTCTCATGGAGACGGGAGTGTTTCCCTCTATGGTTGTGCAAATGATCGGCGTTGGTGAGCAAACCGGCGCCATGGATCAAATGCTTCAGAAGATTGCCGACTTCTATGAAGAAGAAGTAGACGTTGCGGTAACTGCCATGACGTCTCTCATGGAACCCATCATGATGGTCTTCCTCGGTGGCCTAGTCGGTGGACTCATCGTCGCCATGTATCTTCCGGTTTTCGAACTCGCTGGCAACATCGGCTAAACAGCGGTTGGACCAAGACACCAAAGCAGCAAAGGCACCCACAAAGGGTGCCAAACCCAAAGAACGGCCGGTTCGCGATACACGCGCTCCGGCCGATTCTCTTTCTCAACTTGCGGCCACAAATCCTGGTCACGAGGATCTGAGACGCCGGCTCACCTACCTGATGGCCTTTCGAGTCCTGCTCATCACACTCGTGATGGGTGCGACGACGGTATTGTACTGGCTCAGTGACGCTGACCTCACTCAACCAACAGCGCTCATTCTCTATGGCGTCATTGCAATCACCTACCTGCTCACGATCATCTATGCGCGAGCCCTCGGCAAAGAAGGCGACTATCGCGACTTAGCCCTGTGGCAAGTCGCAGGTGACCTCGCAATCGCAACCGTGATTGTTCATGTCACCGGCGGCGTGCAAAGCGCCTATACCTTCTTCTATCCGCTTGCGGTTATTGCCTCAGCCGTCGTGCGCTATCAGCGTGGAGCGATCCTCGTAACGCTAGCTGCCGCCTTCTTGTTTCTCTCTGTCGCCTACTTGGGATGGACCGAGGTTCTGCCAACTCCTGGCGGCCCCGCCGGCGCCCCTGGTGAACTCGGCGCCCTGCCCTTTGCTCGAGCTCTCGGGCTCAACCTCGCTGCGATTGTCGGAGTTGGAGCGATGGCGATTCAACTCGCGGCACAGCTACAGAAATCCTCTCACGACCTGGAGGTGCATCGTTCGGTTGCCGCAGATCTGCTCACGCTTCACGAAGACATTGTTCGCTGTCTCACCAGCGGCCTTGTGACCGTCGATCTATCGGGCAACGTTCTGACGATGAACGAGGCGGCTTGCGAGATTTTGGGAAGCCCACAGGCATCCGTACAAGGAGCGCCACTAGAACAATTCGCGCCCCAGCTGGCCGCTGCGTTGGGCGTATCTCCCATCGACCAAGAAGCGCGGCGCGGCGAGGTTCGCCACGGCTCCTTGATTCTAGGTATCTCCATATCTCCACTACTCGATCACACTTCCGAAGCCATCGGGCGCATCATCAATTTTCAAGACCTCACCGAGGTTCGTGAGCTCGAGGAGCAGATTAAGCGCGCAGAGCGACTCACGGTAATCGGAACGATGGCCGCTGGCGTGGCCCATGAGATTCGCAACCCACTGGCATCGATCTCGGGATCGATTGAGCTCCTTGGCAGCGCACCTTCCCAAGACGAAGACAGCGTTGCTCTTATGAATATTGTTACGCGAGAGATCGAGCGACTCAATTCATTGATTACCGAACTACTGGAGTACGCCAGTCCACGCGCACCAAGCATCATGCACTTCGATGTGTGCGAGGTGATTCGAGACACGCTGCGGGTATTTGCCCAGAACTCAAAATTCTCTTCGGTTGCAGTGGAGTTCGCTGGCGACGACGGGGAGCGCGGGCTGAACCTCCGAGCCGATCCAGAGAAGATACGCCAGGTTATCTGGAACCTACTTCGCAATGGCGCCGAGGCCTCTACTGAGGGAGGCAACCACGTTTGGGTCTCTGCAACACGCGAGGGCGACTCTGTCGTACTCACGTTCCGCGACGATGGCCCGGGGATCGCCAAGGAGCGGCTCGAAAAGGTCTTTGATCCCTTTTTCACAACCAAGTCTGAAGGCTCAGGTCTTGGGCTCGCTGTGGTGCAAAGCACCATTCTCGACCATCAAGGCGAAGTCTGGGTTGAGAGCGAAGAAAACGCCGGGGCTAGCTTTCACGTGCGCCTCCCGTATGCTCCCTACCATGATGCATAGCGAGGCATGCCCACTGTGCGCCGCCACCGAAGGCGCCACTCATCCGGTACACGTCTGTGGCAACTGCCATGCGGGCCTTCACGTTACGGGCGCCCTTCCCGTCTCTGTGACAGGTGAGTTTAGCGCAGTCAGTGATGCGCTACTTGAGGCCCACTTTCAAGCTGAGAGTTCTCCCAAGACGACCTCCGCATGTTGCTGGTGCAACAAAGAGCCGTCACAAGTAAGAAAAATGCTATCCCAGGGGGGCTATCACATCTGCAATGAGTGCGTTGCACTGTGCGCCGACATCCTGCAAATGGAACTAGGCGACAACTACGGCAACTCCTAGCAAGCTCAGCGCGATTCGACACTTGTCGACATCGACGTGGCGCTAGAGGAAGAAAAGCCACCTTGGACGAAGCACGATGCTCCGCCCAAGGTAGAAGCACTAGAGGCTGCTAAGTGGAGCGAATCGGCGTGCCAGAATGTTTGCACACTGGTCCACATTCGGCTCACCCTCAAGACAACCGCCGTTGAAGCTCGACAGTTGCGAGTCTAGGAGGTCACCGGTGAGGGCTTGTCCATGAGTCCGCAGCAAGATCCATATCTCAGCGTTTTCTAGATCGGTAATCCCCGTACCGATAAAGAAGTCTGGGTCTGCTGTGAGCGCGGCATTGAGTGGCTTGGTGAAGGCGGTGTCAAAAGTGACCTCACCATTCGCGTCGGCAATCTGCCCAGCGGCGGGTGCAGGCCCAGCATAGCCGAGTGCCCCACCTACGGCCTTGATGCTGAGATCTGGTGGCCCGCACAAGGCTCCCAAACTAGCGGTTGGATTCTCGCAATTCTGAGGTTCGTTGAAAAACGCCCACCAGACCGTCACGACTTCGTTTTCAGCGAGTCCACCACTTGTGAGGCCCGCTGCAATCTCAAGTTCCTCAGCAAAGAGATCCACGCTAACCGACACGGAACTTCCGGCGATTTCCACGGCACCATTTCGAAGATCTTGAAAGGTTCCGCTTCTGGAGAACGTGCTTTGCGCGTCTGGGTCGACTTGCGGTGCAGCGTCAACTGTCACATTCCCAGCAGCATCAGCTGCCCCTTCTTCAGGCGTATCATCGTCGCCCCCGCAGGCCATCGCCATAGGTAATAGTGCTGCAGCTCCTAGTGTTAACCAATATTTCTGTTTCATATAGTATCCCCCCTCTTATTTGTTGTTGTTCCGGCGAATGCCAGACAAGTTTTTGTTCTGCAAATTTTGATTCGTTGTTGGCAAAGCTGCCCGCGAACAAGACTCCTGCGCCCGAGATGCTCTCAGTTCCCGTTCACCAGGCTCGCAGGATCGATGGCTTGCTGCCTCGACAGCGCATCTTCTTCGAGCTCCACCCTAAGCTCGACAGTTGCTTCAAAGGTCTCACCAGCTGCATCGCAATAGAGCAAGCCGGGGCGACCATCGAGCGCTGCTACTTTATCGGGCTCACCGGGATACACAGACAGCGCCAGGCTTGCAGTTCGGGCTCCGCTAGCAAACTGCGCAATGCGCACAAGCTGCTCGGAAATGAGTTCGCCCTCCGACTCCAGGCCACAGAAAAACTCTGATCCTTCGGGCAGGTTGGTGTTCACAATAGCCATCACAAAGTACCCGCCCTGACTAGCAAAGAAGACCCTGCAGTCGCCGTTGTCCTCGTAGGGCATGAAGTTCTCTCCTGCTCCCTGCCCGATTTGCACAACGGGCTCGACCTCATTGGAAGTTCCGCAGGCAGAGCCGACAAACAGCATCAGAGCCTGGGATGCCCAAACGGCAAGAGCGAGCGCGCTTCGATCCATCAGACAAAACTGTATCAAACTCTGACCGTTCACGAAGTGATTCGACACGGCCTAAGTGTTCGAGCACAGAGCACAGTGTATGCACCCAACTTAGGTATGTGTACCCGAGGACTACACGAGTCGATCCAAACCACACGATTGCGCTAGGTTACTTTCACGTACCGGTAAAGTTCTTACCCAGTCAGCATCGCAGCTCGCAGCGTTGGCAGCGGATTCACTGCAACGATTTTGTCAGCACACCTAGGGCCGCATCTCGACCGAAGCAAATCGCCCGCTAGAACAGAGTCTCAAGTGCATCCGTTGCGGCTCGAGAAGGTGGGCCTACACGTGAGCTTGCCTTCTCCGCCCATGGACCTTCTGGGAATGCGCGCAAGGCTCGAGCAAAGTAGTCGCGCGCATACTCCTCTTGGCCTCGAAGTGCCCAGAGACGTCCCAAGTCAAAGCACCTCTCCGATTCAAAGAGCGGTGAGCCATCCCCCTCATCCCATGTCGCCTCTAGGTCACGGATCGATTCTTCGTAACGACCGAGTTCCAAGAGCAAGAGCCCCCGAGTGTGTCGGAACCCTGGAACATGCGGACGCATCGCCACGCATTCCTTGGACAAGCCCAAGGCGCGGTCGAGCTCTTTGCCAGAGCGAGCAAAACAGTAGGCCCGGAGATTGAGAGCGACCGCTTTGAGCGACGTCTCCCGGTCCGGAACTTCGACTCGCTCAAGGCGGCGCAAACATGCTTCAAAGCGCCCATCCGCGGCGTCACAAGCCGCCAGCGAGAGCTGGCAAGAGAGACGAATCGAGCGCGAGATAGCCGTGAAGCGCACAACGGCGTAACGCCTTCGAGCCTTTGTGCACTCTCCCCGGGCGAGCGCCCGAGTTGCGGATGCGACGAGAACCCTGCGGAGAAGACGACCGCCCCACAGCCCCAGGACGCTGGAGAGCAGCAACCAGGCGACGGAGTTCCGCCCCGTAACCAGCTGTAGTGGCAGGCCAACAACCACGACGGCCAAAGCCAGGCCGGCAAACCGCTCTATCAGCGCTCGGAGCACGTCTTATGATAGCGCGCCCATGGCCATCATGGTAAGCACGGCGGCCATGGGCCAAGAAGACGCACCAGAGCAGCTTGTTCAGCTCGGTAAGCGCAGTCCTTCATCTGAGGAAGCGCCGCCAAGGCCGAAACGCAATGACGCCGGCACCGGACCCCGGGTCTACTTTGAGACCTATGGCTGCCAGATGAATGTTGCCGACTCGAATATGCTGAGCGGCTTGCTAAGCGACGACGGCTACCGCAAAGCCACGAGCCTGGACGATGCTGACGTCATCATTGTGAACACTTGCGCCGTGCGCGAGAAAGCCGAGGAGCGCGTGTATCGACGCGCCAACGAGCTGGTCGCGCACAAGAAACGCAACAAGGGCGTCGTGCTCGCGATTACCGGCTGCATGGCTGAGCACCTCAAGGAGAAGATTCTCGAACGTGCGCCCTTGGTCGACATCATTGCGGGTCCAGATGCCTACCGCCGCGTCCCCGCACTTATCGCCAAAGCCCAAGTCGGCAACGGCGCAGCTGCCCTCATCGATACCAAGCTCGACAAACGCGAGACCTACGAAGGGGTGGAACCTGGCGACCAGGCCGGCGATGGAGTTTCTACCTTTCTCACCATCCAACGCGGTTGTGACAAGTTCTGCACCTTCTGCGTCGTTCCCTACACTCGGGGTCGCGAGCGCGGTGTACCGCCTCGCGAAATCTTGCGACAAGCTCGCGCCTTCGCCGCCAAAGGCTACAAAGAAATTGTCTTACTGGGCCAAACCGTCAACTCGTATGTCTACGAGGGCAGCACCTTTGCCAATCTCTTGCACGCAGTGGCCGCTGTAGAAGGCATCGAACGCATTCGCTTCACCTCGCCCTACCCGGTTTCCTTTACCGCGGATGTAATTGAGGCGATTGCAACCGAACCCAAGATTTGCAATTTCCTCCACCTTCCCGTGCAGAGCGGCTCAACCGACGTCCTTACTCGGATGAAACGTGGCTACACCGCTGACGACTTCTTGACCTTGGTTCGCGACTTGCGCAAAGCGATTCCCGACATCGCCCTCTCAACTGACATTCTCAGTGGTTTCTGCGGAGAGACGGAAGAGGATCATCAGATGACGCTCGACCTGATGCGCGAAGTTCGATTCGATTCGGCCTTCATGTTCTCGTACTCGGAGCGTGAACTAACCGTGGCAGCTAAGAAGATCACCGACGACGTGCCACCCGACGTTAAGAAGCGGCGGCTCCGTGAAATCATCGCCCTACAAGAGCAGATTTCGCGCGAGGTACATGCTGCGCAAATCGGCAAGACGGAGAACGTGCTAATCCACTCGCGCTCAAAACGCAGCGAGCTGCAGCTTGTGGGTAGAACGGATGGCTTTAAGTCGGTCATCCTGCCACGCGGCGAGTACGCACCCGGCGACTTTGCAGAGGTCACCATCGTTGAATCGACGATGGCTACGCTCTTTGCGGAGGGCGCGAAAGACGCTCTACAACCTGGCTAGCAACTCGGCGGCTGTAGAGCAGACTCACATGCCCTAGGTTATCGTGTACCAGTTCTTCGGTTCCGGCCCACTGCGCCTGACGCGGGCTGGCAACCAATACATCCGCACGAGACCAAATAACGGTGAGTCCGACGTTCTCGGGCAACTTGGCGGCCGCCAGTCGCTGAAAGAATGGCGTTTGTGGGGCGAGCTCAATTTTGGCGCGTCCAATGCCAAGCCCAGAGAAAACGCTGCCTCCATGAGGAGTTCCCAAGGTGATGAGATTGGCCACCCGACCAAGATCGCGTCCCAGACCGAGCGTTAGATAATAGCGCCCAACGAGTCCGCCCATGCTGTGGCCAATGATGTCCACCTCGTCGCAGCCATGCTTCTCACAAATCTTCTCAATAAAGCCGTGCAGCTTGCGAGAAGCACTACTCACTTTGCCAAGGCTCCAATACTCGAAGCCGTAGACGGGGCCGAGGTTTGCCCCAGCCAAGCGCAGCGCCAAGCCCTGAAAGCACGCTCGATTCATCGCATACCCATGGATGACCACAACGGGCCGTGGCCCGCGCCCACGCGCAAGCCGCTCTCCGAGAAAGCCAAGCGGCCGCGATACCACTCCGGCAACCGAGGCGCCCCACTCAAGAACTTGGTCGCGAGGCCGAAGCGGGGCTATCCCCGGCTCTCGCCCAAAGGCTCGAAGACCCAACGCCGGAACAAAGGGATACAGCCCTGTGCCCATCGCTGTGCCGGTTACACCCGCGACAAGGCCTCGCCACAGCAAGCGCTGTGCGAGCTTTGAGGGCGGGTGATGCCTCTCAGTAATGTTCTATGCCTCGGTGATTGCCGTCTCAATGGACTTGGCGGTCGCCTCGTCGATCTTGAGACCTTCGCGCAAACGAGCAAGCATCGCCGTCTCTTCTTTTGCCATGTCGAGATCCACCATCGCCATACGCAGAGCAGCACGGTAAATGCCTTCGCGTGCTGGGGCTGACAATCCAGAGATCGAATCTGTGGACAATTCGACTTTGGAATCCAACAAAGCAGTTGCCGTTTCGCGATCTGCATCGCTGAGCTGAGCAACGGAAATTAGCTTGGTGATCGCGTCGCGCTCGGAATCCTGAATCACGCCATCGGCCCACGCCAAGGCGGCCCAAACACGGATGACAGCAAGGTATTGGCTCTCTTGAGATTCACTCATGCCGCCACGATAGAACTAGGGCCGAGCCCAGGCAAGCAGGGAGCCTGGTTTAGTGCTGTGCAGCCTCACCCGCAAAGCCCTATACTAGCCCTGGTGTCCCCCCCACACGACAGCGACGCGGTTCTTCCCTCGCTCGACCTCGATGCCCTAGGCCAACGGGGCTCAGACCCGATTCGTGACGCCGCCGAGAAGCCTCCCGTGGAATCACGCCCCAGTGCTGGCCCGGGGGACATGATCGGCGGCCGGTATGTAATCGACGGCCAGATCGGCCGAGGGGGAATGGGGCGCGTCCTACGAGTTCGGCACATGGTTCTCGACAAAGCCTTCGCGTTGAAACTGCCACGCGCGCGGTACGCAACGGATGCAACAGAGCGACAGCGCTTCTATCGCGAAGCTCGAATGGCAAGCTCGCTCGATCACGACAACATCTGCAGCATCGTAGATTTTGGTGACGATCCAGTCTTTGGCGTCTTTATGGTCATGGAGCTTTTGGAAGGCCAGGCCCTCAAAGAGAAGCTCGCGAACGATGGCCGGCTCTCTCCAAAGTCTGCCGCCGACATCATGCTACAGATTGCCGAGGCTGTGCGCTACGTACATAGCCAAGGCGTCGTTCATGGCGACATTAAGCCCGACAACATACTTTTGATTCGCACAGCCGATAGGCATCGCTTTGTGAAGCTACTCGATTTTGGCCTTGCACGGCCCCAGTCGGATGAGAGTGACGGTTCTGTCCGTGGAACCCCCGAGTACCTTGCTCCCGAACGCATTCGCAAGGCGCCTGCCTCGGTGGCTTCCGACATCTATGCCATGGGAATTCTCTTCTACGAATTACTCGTAGGAACTCCTCCATTTCGTGGCACGGCAACCGATGTACTGCGCCAACATCTGGACGACAAAATCCAGGCACCATCAGAGCTCATCAACGACAGTTTGGACAAGCGCGCTGATTTGATTGTTGCGAGGGCAACGGCGAAAGACCCAAGCGAGAGACATGCAAGCGTCTCGGCGTTCCTCTATGAGTTGCACGCCTTCTGCGACATGCATGGAATATCCAGTCGACGCAGATCTAGCGACAGCACTGTACTCGTTCGCAACGCCGCCAGTATGGCAGCGAAGATCGGCGCTGAGGTCTTTGAGCAAGCGCCGGTTCCCTTGGCCTCGGTATCCAAGGATGGAACCATTCGAGTGGCCAATCGTGCATTCCTCCGGTTCTTGGGTCGCGGCACACTCACCGAGGATTTGCGGCTCCCACAAACTCGGCTGCTCGCGGTGTATCCAGGGCTCGTTCGCGACTTAAAGACTGTCGCAACGACAGGGCAGACGATAAAGCACACGTTCACAATGAGCGCTGGTGAGAACAGCTCGGTCAGAGTCGCGATTGTTTTGAGCACGCCAGCGTCGGAAACGAGCGGAAGTTCGGCAATCCACATCGCTCTGCACCCTCTAGGGTAACTTCCAGGGGCTGGAATCGGCCGCTCCGGGGCTCGACGGGTTGGCATGTCCGCTGCACACTCCCGGTGATATGCCCGCTTCTGGCTCAAATCACGCTGCAATTGTGAACCTCGGTGCACGATCGCCGTCACGACGGTTGCTTCTGTGCCTCACTCTCCTCGCGGCTCTCAGTGCATGTGGGGCAACGAAGAAGAATCTCATCTTCGAACAAACCGTTCCCATCCCTTCGGGGCGGTTTGCGGGGCCTATCGAGGTTCAGCTTCCCAGGCGCGGACAAGACAGCATTCGCGACTACGAAATTCGCACGGAGCTCCTCAGCGCCTGCGGGCCCCGACTTCGAATGTCGTATCCCGATGGTGAAGTTGGCAGTGTTGGCCCAAAGAGTCCTTTGTGGCAATCGTTGCTGGCCCGCCGAGCCGAGGCAGGGGAAACCGAAGTAGCGCCATCAGCTCCTACGAATACTTCTTACCCACCCGAGGTCGAACCCGAAGTCGCCCCCGCGTCCGCACCGGCGCCGGCGCCCGAGGTCGCCCCCATTCCTACGGGACCGAGCAGCTATCAACCACAGGCTGGACACTGGCAACAAACCACCATTGAGAGCTGGCCCGGGCAGATGGAGTTTATGCGAACTCGGGACCATCGCTGTGCCACCACCAAACGGTATAGGCGCACGTATACGACTGCCTTTGACGAAACCGGACGTCTCACCATTTGGGCCGAAGTGCCGCAAGAGTTGGCGAGTGCGACGCTAAAGATTGAGGTCTACGAAGTCATCGATGTCGACAAGGAAGAGCGCATCGCCGCACGCTCACGCAAGCGCGAACGGCGCGCCCGTCGCAAGCAAGAAGCCGAAGCACGGGCTCTTGCGAACATCAAGGTTGGTTGGGAGAAGCCCGTACAACTGCGCACGGCAAAACCCCGAGAGGCAAAGCCGCGGCCCCCAATGCCTGCACCCAAGAAGGAAACGCCAAAGGCCGCCAAAGCCGACGGCGCGCAATGGGTCGCCGGTCACTGGGCGTGGACTCCGGGCAAGGGCAAGTGGGTTTGGGTTCGCGGGTATTGGGCAGCTCCGGCTCGGGCACCTGCCCTCAGAGGACATGGAGGTGCACCGCCGGTCGCGGGCTGCACTTGGCAAGACGGCCGCTGGGTCTGGCAACAACGCGATGGCAGTTGGCGATGGATCGACGGCTATTGGAACGCTCCTCCACCCAAGGCGGAAATCCCCGGCCCCCCTCCGGTGCCCGAGTCTCCTTGGATTGCCGGTCGCTGGAATCGAACAAAGCTGAGTTTCACATGGGTCTCGGGACGCTGGGGCAAGCCCACGCTGCGTGTTGAAACGCCACCGCCGCCTCCGTTTGCGGGAGCAAACTGGCAGCGTGGTTCTTGGCTTCAACTAAAGGGCAAGTGGATCTGGTCGGCAGGTTACTACGCGGAGAGCACCACGCCTCCGCCGCCACCAAAGCGGGAGGTCGCGGGACGCTCGCCAATGGCCGGCGCCGTTTGGCTCGCGGGGTTTTGGCGATGGATGCCAACGGCGTCGAAGTATCGCTGGGTACCGGGGCACTGGGAAAAACCACCCGGCGCTGGCTATCAGTGGATTCCCGATCCGCCGGACCCAACCATTGGTCACTCGGTAAGTGGGCACTGGAAGATTATCGTAGATGTCCCTGTGAACATCGAGGTACGACCATGATTCGAAAACCCCTAGGAACTATTCTCACTTCCATAGTCATGGCATATCTGGTCGCGGGCTGCGGCGCTGTGTTTGATACCGCCTACGCCCTCGGCGACGGCAAGTATCACGAATCTGTAACCGACAATCGCCCCACCGAACACAGTGAGCAGTTGATGGAGTACGAAGTGGATGCGAGCCTGGGATTGCAGTGCTTCGCCAGGACTCGGCAAATCGAGCGCTCAGCATCAATTCACAAGACCTACGAGTATCGGGGAGGATTCGCCAAATCGACCTATGCGGGCGCCGCGATTGCGGACGGGGTTATCGGAAGCTTGATTGCCGGCACCATGCTTGCAATCTGTGCCCAAGAGGACAGCGACGTTAGCTGTGTCAATACAGTTTGGGCCTCCCCCTTCGCCGTTGATTTGATCTACTCACTCATTCGCCGCAAATCTGTACGCGACCCAGTGCTCGTAGGAAAAACTCGTAGCAGTGATTCACTGGTTCACAGCGAAACCCCAATCGACGAGCAGCAAACCGACTGCAGCGACGTAACTGCAGTGTGGCTTGGAACGGCGACCGGGCCTTCTCGAGAGCAGCGTCTAAACTCAGGTGGTGGCGAGCGAGAGCTCAGCGCCGAGGCGATTGAGATCCCGATGACTGTCGGAGCCTTGCCGCCAGCGCAGGTTCCGGGCGCGCCCCCTCCTTCGCCCACGGCGGGGGGACCAGCGGCGGGACCCGCAACGCCTCACCTCTTTCTATCGCCAGGCATCGCAGAAGCCTGGGCAACGCAGAGTCAAGCAACACTCTGGGTGCAACGTCCCAATGGCTCCATCGCGAGGATCAAGGTTGACCGCTGCACCACTCTTCGACCTCTCGCATTCGGCTTCAAGACAGATGCGCGTGCGGCGTTCGACCGCGGCTGCCCACTTCCAGCTCCTAGCAATGGCAGATGAGCAACTCGCTCGTTTTCATCCCAGAAGGGCAGCCTCGAAGATTCCAGGAGCGTATCGATCAAAAAGCGATCGAAGTCTACGACACGTGGCGTCAGTGGGATGGCAACTAGCTCACGCGCTTTAGGAACTTCGTCTTGAGGACGAGCGTTATCTTGTTCACTCGACCTTCGATGTTTTCTGGATCATCGATGAGTCGAATGTTGCGAACCATCGTGCCTCGCTTGGCCGTAAAGCCCGCGCCCTTCACATCCAGATCCTTGATGAGGGTGACCGAATCGCCATCGGCAAGCGCAGCTCCGTTGCTATCGAGGGTTACGACCTCCTCGCCAGTGGATCCAGATTCGCCCGTTGCTGAATCCGCCCATTGCTGCACGTCTTCCATCAAATAGATCTGTCCCAAGAGATCCTGTGCCCATCCCTCACCTTGGAGTTGTTTTAGGATGCGGTACCCAACAACTTGGACCGCAGGAACTTCGCTCCAAATCGACTCTCGTAGGCAGAACCAGTGGGTTGCATCCAATTCGCTTGCGCCCAAAACCTGCGCACAACATGAGGGGCACGCATAGATGCACTGCTCGAGTGTGACATCGGCGGTTTGTGGCGGGACGACCAACGGGCTCAGCCCATCACTCTGGGCACACAACTCACACGTATTGCCGCTTCGAGATGCAAGTTCACTAGCAAAGGCGCTGCCGTCCATCATGCGCTTTGTCTACCACAGGGCACGTTTCGCTGTCCCGGAGCGTTCGGTGCTGAGGTAGGCTCGCGCTGCAATGAGACTCTTCGGCAAAGGCCCCGCACTCCCTCAAGTCCACAAGACCATGCCCATGGACCAAGTCATGCGGCTCGCCGGTGAAGTGGAAGACATCGCCGAAGGCGGCCGCGTACAAGCCGAGGCCCTCGACGATCTTAGCGCTGACCTTGGGGTTCCCCGCGAAAAACTCTACGCCAGCTTGGGCGCTAGCCCGCATCTCGAATTGGAGACGGAGCATGCGGTGCAGTTTGTGGTTTGCTCTGGCGGCTGCCAGCAACGCGGCGCCCTAGTCGCTCTACGTACCTTGCTCGACGCTCGCGAGGAACGAATGGAAGACAGCAAGCCCTCCTTTGATGTCATCCCCAGACAGTGTTTAACGCGCTGCCAAGAGGGTGCAGTTGCCGAGGTTCGCACTCCAGACGGAGCGGCGGTCCTAACAGCAATCACCGCGGAGTCGCTCACTGAGGCGCTCGGCGAAATCTTCGACTAAAAGCTCTCAACCAAGAAGCTCTCGGCTAAGACGTTTTCTCATAGGCCCTCGCCAGCATCGCAAGAATGGCGAGGCCCGCTTCGGAGGCCGAACGGCCTACGCCGATAATGCCGTCCGTGTGACCGCCCATTGCCATGACACGAATTTCTGCCAACGCGGTGGCGCGATACAGGCGCTCCACTTCGGCAGCCATTTGCGGCGTACCGTAGGCAACCTCAGCGTCGCTGGTTGGGATTCGCAACTCGCGCGCGCACTGCCAAATCGCAGGGGCATGTACGTGAAAGACAAAGCGAAGCGTCGGGGTTAGGTCGTAGAACGCCCCGTGGGTCAGCGATTCTGACGACGGCATGCAAGCACCCTCACTTTCGACGGAGTTGGTGCAGATTGAATACGCCTTCACAAGCGCGTAGTGCGCAAGTGTGAGCGACGCGACGGAACCGGTTTGGCTCCCCGTGATGAGAAAGCTGCGCTCGCCCCGAGCCTTGGAGGGTGGCGGAACCCGGGCGCTCAGATTGCCAAATCCCAAGCCGCCATAGCGCTCGGAGTCAGTCCCCAGCAGCCCTGTTTGCACGAAGATTCGCCGCCAGGCACCAAGCTCGCTGGCCAGCCCGCCATATCGCGCAGCCGGGAGCGGTTGGCCCTGGTGCTTGGCCGCAAACTGTATGACGCCCTCTTGCTCCACCGAGCCTCTTCTCTACCACAGACAAGACGAGTAGCATCGGGGCCAGGAACTCGCTTGTGAACGTCGCCGGGAAACAAATGCGCAGCATCGAACTGTCAAAGGACGGCTGGTCCTGCGATGTTATCGACCAGAGGATGCTGCCACACGCTCTGGTGCAAGCTTCCCTTCGCAGTGTTGGCGATGCCGCTCGCGCCATATCGGAAATGTGGGTTCGGGGAGCGCCACTTATCGGGGTTACAGCGGCCTATGGAATCGCATTGGCAATGCGCAGCGATGCCTCCGACGAGGCACTGAAGCGAGCCTACGAACAGTTGCTGGCCACGCGCCCGACCGCGGTGAATTTGCGATGGGCTCTCGACGCCTTGCAAGCCGAGCTCGCACCGCTGGCCCCCAAAGAACGAGAGAGCGCAGCCTACAAAACGTCCGGCGAACTCGCCGAGCAAGATGTGCGCTGCTGCGAAGCGATTGGGGTGCACGGGCTAACGCTCTTTGAAGAGGCGCTTGCGAAAAAATCCACACCGGGCCCACTGCGAATTCTCACGCACTGCAATGCTGGCTGGCTCGCTACCGTCGATTGGGGCACCGCACTCGCTCCCATCTACAAAGCGCACCAAGCGGGAATGGACCTGCACATCTATGTGGATGAGACACGCCCGAGAAACCAGGGTGCGTCTCTTACCGCTTGGGAATTGGTGCAACAGAAAATCCCCCATTCACTCATTGTGGACAACGCAGGTGGGCATCTCATGCAGCATGGGCTCGTCGACCTATGCATTGTTGGAAGTGACCGCACGACTGCGACAGGCGATGTTTGCAATAAGATTGGCACCTACCTAAAAGCCCTCGCGGCCGCAGACAACAACATCCCGTTCTACGCAGCCCTGCCCTTTTCAACGATCGACTGGACTGTGCGCGATGGGCTAAGAGAAATACCGATCGAAGAACGGTCCCCGCGTGAAGTCACCCACATCCGCGGACTCAATGCTCTTGGCCGCGTGGAGGAGGTATCTCTGGCACCCAAAGGTAGCAGCGCGCTCAACTACGGTTTCGACGTGACCCCCGCAAGGCTCGTCACAAAGATCATCACCGAACGTGGTATTGCCGAGGCCAGCGAGCAGGGGCTAGCCAGCTTGTACAAAGACGTATCTGGACAATGATGCAAGAGCTTTCAAAACAACGCACGTGTGCTCACCGCGCTCGTTTCAGAAGACAGAGTAGGTCGTAGAGCGTCGCATGCAACTGCCCTGGAAACCGCGATGGAAGCCTGTCTCCGTGCTTACGGGATTTCTCGGAAGCGGCAAGACAACGGTCTTGCAGCATCTTTTGAGCCTCCCAAAGATGAGCCGCACGGCGCTCATCATCAATGAGTTTGGCGAGGTCTCCGTCGATCATCTCTTGGTGGAAAACGCCGAAGAAAAGATGGTGTTGCTCTCCAACGGCTGCGTTTGTTGTTCGGTGCGCGGTGACCTAGTGCAGGCGATTCGCGCGCTATTTTCGCGACAACAAAGTGACGACATTCCTCCCTTTGATCGCATTCTTCTCGAAACAACGGGGCTTGCAGATCCGGCTCCCATCGTACAGTCGCTAATCGGTCCAGCCCTCGCACACTACCCTGTGTACTTTGATTCGATAGCCACAACGGTCGACGCAAGCAACGTATTGGAGGCACTACCGGAGCACCCGCAAATGCTCACCCAGATTGCGGTTGCCGACTCCTTGATCATCACAAAAGAAGACATGGTCTCCGAGCAACGTCTGCAAGAGGTGGAAGAACACATTCGCCAACTGAATCAACGAGCGACCATCACCCGTGCAACGAATGGCGCTGTTGCAAGCAACCTTATCTTTGGTCAGAAAATGCTCGACCCAACGGCTTCCCCCAAAGAGATGCGAGAGACTGTCACACGCGCGCTTGCGGTTGTTGACGATCAAATATCATCGGGCACCCAAAGTGCTCACACCGATGGCATCCAATCCTTCGTCGTCGTCCGTGACGAGGCGATGGAGTTTGGAACCCTGCAACGATTCCTGCGGGCGCTCTGCGGATATCAAGCGCAGGACCTTCTGCGTGTGAAGGGCTTGGTGAAGCTTCGCGGCTCTGAGAAAAGTCCCTACGTTGTGCATGGCGTTCAAGCCGTCATGCATCCGCCAACGAAGCTCAAGCGTTGGCCAACCGACGACCATCGCACCCGCTTGGTCTTCATCACACGAAATATTGCCGCCGTCGACATCGAAAACATGTTGCAGGGCATGGCCACCGGCTTTGGATAGACCACCGCAACTGACCAATATCACAGGTCTTTCATAGTGCTCCCAGACAAGCCGAAACTCGGTAATCCCCGCCGACATGTAGGCTGCAAGTGTAATCTTGCCGTTGTAGGCGCTTGTTTGCGACAATCACTAGCGCTTACAGCGAACTGCAACTAGCCGAGCATTCAATCGTTTTCGCGTACCTCGTACATGGCAGCCAGTGACAAAGACGACCCATTCGAAGAGCCAACGCGCTTCGATCCTGAGCAGTCCGTACGTCTAGCGAAGAGCCAGGAGCCAACGTCCAAATCTGGTGTAGAGCATCAAATTCGGACGACCATTGATTTGGTTCCGCCAACGGACTTGGTTCCGCCAACGACGCCTAGGTCTCCTCGTCCGCATGGGGAGCAGACTCCAACAGCGCAGAACGAGAAGGGTAATTCCGCTTGGGCGCCGCTGTACTTGGACGATGACGTCGTTGGCTCTCACAGTGTGAATCTCAAGCTCGCAGAGCAAGATCTAGCGGCTCTGCACACCCCAACGGCGACCACCACGTTGCCAAAGGATCCGCCACTCAAGAAGAGCCAACCGGCTGCAGTGCCGCAGAGTCGCCCAGTAGAAAAGGGCCAACCCGCGCCGATTCGAGTCAAGCGCGCCGGGAGTATTGCATCCAGTCGTCCACCGACCATTGCGCCCGTTCCCGCCGTTTCGCGAGTTGGCTCACGACAGGATGGTTCGGCGCCGAATCGGTTTCCTCCGCAGCCTTCTGCAAGTCAGGTCATCCCCGGCAAGTCCGCAGACCCCAAACTCATCGAGGGCTCGCGCATTGGCAACTACGAAGTGATTCGCAAGATTGGCCAGGGTGGTATGGGCGTGGTGTACGAGGGGCGACACCTCCTGTTGCCTCGGCGTGTCGCCATCAAGTTTCTGCTCACCAATCAGAGTCACGATGAAGAGCAGATTCGCCGCTTCCTCGGAGAGGCTGTGGCCTCGGCGCAGATTGGTCACAAGGGTGTCGTCGACATCTATGACTACGGCTACGACGAAAACAAGACGGCGTACCTCATCATGGAGTTCGTCGACGGACAAAGCCTGCAAGCCATCATGAAGAGAAGCGGCCAACTGCCGATTCCCATGGTGGTGCGAGTGGTGCGAGACATTGCCGAAGTGCTGGCGGCGGCCCACCAGAGCGGCATCATTCACCGCGACCTCAAGCCCGACAACATCATTCTCTCAAGAGATGAGTTTGGGAAAGACTTCGTCAAGATTCTCGACTTTGGCGTGGCGAAGTTCGTCAACGCCCAAGGCATGAGTGGCCAAACTATCGCGGGCAGCATTCTCGGAACTCCCTGGTATATGCCACCCGAACAGTGCCAGGGACTCAGCGAAGTTAACTTTCGAAGCGACATCTACGCGCTGGGCTGTGTCTGCTACCAGATGCTCTGTGGCAAGGTACCCTTTGCCGGAAGTCTAAGAGATGTTCTTACGGCACACATTCACTCAGAGCCGGCGCCGCCGACTCAGTTTAATCCCGGGGTCTCTCCTGCACTTGAAGCACTGCTGGGGCGCATGATGGCCAAGGACCCAAACCACCGACCCGCTTCCATGGACGAGGTAGCAGCAGCTCTTCAGCTTCTCGCCGAACCCGATGCATTGCCGCACGCTCCTTCGACTGCGACTCCAATGCCGCAATCCGCAGGCGGTTCCATGGGCAACATCGGTACTTCACGGTCCTGGGTGGCCCCAATTGTGGCGGCGCTCATCGCCTGCGCAGGCACCGCAGCAGCGTTCTACTTCCTCCAGGGGTAGTTCGTGGGGTCCAACACCGGTTTGCACCTCGTCGCCACAAGCGACGGCTAGAAGAGTCCAATCCCCAGGTGGCTGGCCAAGCCATACATCGACAATAGGCCGAGTGTCATGAAGATGCCGCGAAGGCTGTCGCTGCCCTTTAGATAGCCATACGCGTGTCCGACGCGAGCTACGGCGAACCCAATGGCCCAGGTATATGCCGCAATTGCACTGGGTGATGTGAATGCGAAGACTCCGGCGAGCAGAACAAAGCACACGGTGTTTTCGGTGGCGTTGCGATGTGCGTTGTGATGCCTCTGCAATTCACGCACGCCATCTTGAGATGCCTCGTCAGCGCTAAGCCCACGTGCTGCCCATTCCTCTGGAGTCGCGAACAGCTTGAATCGAGCCCGCGTCAACTCGGTGGCAGTCATGAGCCAGGTGTGGTTGAACGTGAGAAGAACAGCGGCAATAGCGAGTGCTCGTATGCACTCTGTGGACGGGAGTGCGACCAGCATGGGGGTTGCGCCCAATACAAAGAGGTTCAGCGCGATGCTCACCAGACACACGAAGACAGGATAGATGGCTACGATCGTCATGCCCTTGCGCGTGCGCTCATCTAGGTGCTGGTAGGTCTGTATTGTCATACGTCGGTGCTTTCGTGTTTGGCAGGAGTTCGAGTCGGCGATGGCCGTTCTATCCTAGCCTGCCCCATTCAAGATCCCACGGACTGAAGCCGAGACGCAGCGGTGCAAAATCGTTCCAGCGGATTACCGAAAACGAGAAAGCCCCCAATCGAGACGTCTCGACGGGGGCTTCGGTCGTTTGGGAAGTATCCCTAGGCGGACTTCCTAGTTCGCTGCTTTCGCTTTGCCAATCTTCGGCACGTCGTATTCACAGCGACCGATGACAGCATTGAAGGTCTCGGTTGGGCGACAGACATCGCCCTCTCGAGCCGTGGATTCGCCATCGCCTGATTCAAGTCCCAGGACCTGGCAGTCGCCGCCAGCGAGGAAGCCATCATCCACAAAGCCGAGTTGCCCCAGACCGTTTCCGTTGATGTCTTTGGTATCCGGGTCCTCACACATTTGGATTGCGTACATGCGCTGCATGACGGGAAGCGACAACACGCCTGCGCCAGGCATAAACGAGTCGCGCATACGACGGCCAGTTTGCGTGTTGATCTTCTCCCAGTACGCAGGTCGCGCCATGCGACCACCGGAGTTGACGATGCCAGATGCCTGTCGGAAGAAGGGCTCGCCACTTGGATCGTCGACAAAGAATGCTTGCGCTACCGGGTCGAAGGAAGGATCGCGAGCTGAGATCGTCGGGTCGCGGAAGTCCATGTCGAGGCCACAGTTCGCCTCTTGCGGATTTGGTAGGCATCGCTCTTTAACGTGCTGGGTGTTGTCTAGCTTGAAGCCGAGAAGGTCGCCGGTGATTCCGTCAGAGGCGAGGATCCACTGCTGCCCAGGCATGATGCTGACGATAACGTCCCGAGCGTCCAGCACCTCACCCGGCGGTCCGAAGACATCGAGAAGGTTCTGAAGCACGACAGGGTTCGCAGGGGTGGTGATATCAACATCTAGGACACCATCGGTTCCCACCGCGAGGTAGGCATGGCCACTGGCGAGAGAGAGCTCATTGATATCCAGAGCCGGAAGCACAATGGCTTGATCGGCGCCGTCGGCGATGGCCGGTGCGAGTGGGTCAACAATGCTGATCACCGCAAGACCGCCCGTAGTTCCGGCAAACAGTTGGAAGGCTCCAACCGCCAGGCCGTTCACGGTTACCACTGGATCAATTTCAAAGCTCACCGTGTGAACCGGGGTCTGCGGAACTGCCAGGTCAAAGACCTCAACCGTTCCCACGTCGGTTCCGACATACGCCACGTCACCTGCTAAGACAATCTCGGTTGCGTTTCCGCCGCCAGGAATTGCCACCGTTGCGAGAATCTGTGCCGCGGCATTCCCCGCGGTTGGTGCATCATTGATCTGAACTGCTGTGAGACCCGCTGCGCCATTCGCAACATAGACAAATGGGTCACTAACATCCGGCGAGATATGCGCAATCGCATTGGCGACGTCGGGCAAGGCAAGAACGAAGACCTTGTCGGTGTCTCCAACGGAAGGACGCGCGGCAGTTGGGTGTCCGCGGCCAGAGATGTCACTGACAATCAGGACACCGGTAGCACCATCACTGTGGGTGGAGACCATGACGTCACGCAAGCTCGGCGGCTGGGTTTGCCCGGCAGCAATCGGCGTTGCGTTGAAGTTGCGAATAAGCACCACGTCCGTGCCTGTAAAGGTGCCATCGATACCACCGGCACCGTCCAAGTTGACTTCGACATCTGCATCGACACGGTCGAGACCGTTCACAATGATGCCAGGGAAGCGACTTGAGCCAGCGGCGCCCGGGAATTGCCCCTCTTGCTTGTACTCAAAGAGTTCGAGGCCATTGCCGCCCGCCATCATGACCCAATCGCCGACGTAGCCGTAGCGATTCGCACCGAGGCCCATCGTCTCACCAAGGATGTGGTCGTTTCGAACACGACCTTCCTCGTCAACAAGGCTGTGGCACTGCTCGCAGCTTCGGACTTCTTCCGGGCGAACTGTGTGCGGCATGGTTTGGTTCATCGCCGAACCACTCGTCGCAACGTTGGAACGCCCGGTGTTCGCGTCGAGTTCTTGGAACGTCGTAAACGTAATGTTGTCGACCAAGGTGCCATCAACATCGCTAATCGATGGGTGCACAATCATCGACGATCGGAAAGGAGCGAGACGCTGACCGTCGGCGGCAGCAGCGGTTCCAAGAACGAATGGAGACCGCAAGAAGCTGAGAAGCTGGAAGTTGGTGGCACCCGCTTGAAGCGAGTTGTTCATCCAAACTTCGTTCTCGCCAGCGACCTTCTCAATGGTTCCATCGGGAAGAAGGCTGTTCTTGACCAAGTCACCAAGGCTGGTGTTGTCGTGGCAACCCATGCAGTTGAGAACCCATGAGGTGTGGCAGGAGTAACACTCAAGCTTTGCCGTCTTAAGAGGCGAAGCACCTGGTGCGCCCTCGAACTCGGAACCCGCGGTGAAGCCATTGGCATCCGTTGGCTCGAGAGGAAGGTGGAAACCACTGTGCGCAAGTTCCGCGCGCGGGTTGTAGCCTTCATCTTCAGGATTGGTGGAATCGGGAATTTGTGGGACTTCCCAAGTGAGACCAGGAGTCACACGCGAGCGCTGGATAATCTTGCCGCCTTTGACTTCAAAGAACGGTCGGCCATCTTGGTCGACCGCAGCCGACATCAAGTTGCCGCCGTTGGCGCCCGAAGTTACGAGCGTTGCCTCCGCCGCAAGCGAGCCGTGGCAATCGTCGCACTCGATCTCGATGACTTCGTGGTTGGTGCCGTAGAGATGTCCGTCGCCGTGGCTATCCTGTAGCTGGTGACAATCAATGCAGTGCATGCCGCGCTCGTAGTGGATATCCATAAGGCGAGTCGCACCGTTGGCACCGCCGTAAACGTAGCGAGCTTGGCGACCATCGAAGCTGCGCTCACGAGGTGCTCGATCGAGTAGGTCGAGTTTGTTGTTGCCGTTGAGATCCTCGTTGATGGTTGCCTCGGCGATGACCTTGCCATCCGCATCGACAGCTTGCAGCACCACAGCCTCGTCGAGACGACCGTTGTTGTTGCAATCCTCCGTGAAGGTTGTGGGTACACAACCACCGGCTCCAGCAATGATGCCTTGGTCGGCAAGGGCTTTGTCACGCTCAATAGCGAGCTCGATGATTTCGAGTCCCTCTTCCGGCTCGATAAGCGTCGTCTCACCACCAACGGTTTCCTCGCGAACGAGAGAATCGAGGATGCGCACCTGGTCGCCGTCGGCCGAGATGAATTCGATTGGGGCGCGACGAGCGAGGTCATCGCGTTGCTCTTCTTCTGTGGTTCCGGTGTACGCAAAGTTCACCCTGGTCACGAAGGAGTGGCACATGCCGCAGGTATCGGTATCAATGGCTGCCGTGAGCTCGTGATTCGCCGAGTAGTGACGCTGCTGGTCTTTGTCAGCAACATTGGAGAACTCGCGCTCTGCGGTCGTTACGGCCATGCCAACGAGGCGACGCTCACCACCAATTTCTTGGATGTCTTGGTTCTCTGCGTCGAATTCGCGGTGCACCGTGGTCGGGTCGCGAACGTCTTCAAAGATGGTTTCGCCGTTCTCGATCTTGGCGACCTTTTGCGGATTGCGAGCGCCGTCAAAGTTGTACTTCATGTGGCAGCTTGTGCAGCCCATGGAGTGACCTCGGCCAAATGGATTGTTGGTCTTAATAATGTCGACGTTCGGCTTGATGGACTGCCCAAAGAGGAACGTCTGGTTGCGAACCGAGCCGGGGAAGTTGAGCGGAAAGTACGCTCGGAATCCGCGGAGAATCGTGTCGACTGGATCGGGAATGCCGGGCACCAACTCGTCATTGAGTGGTGGCTGCATCGAAGGCATCGGTGCTTCTGGATCCTTGAGAGGCTTGCCGCCCCACTCGGGAAAGCGAGTCCCCGCACCACCAATATGAGCAACGGTGGTATCGGCCTCAACGCCTTCTTGGCGAACAATGGTGCCTTGCGTTGCTTCGAATGCGGGCAAGTCTGCCTCATCAACATTCGAGGCAACGTTGCCAGGAGCGCCTGCAACGGCGTTTGGATCGTTTACTTCTGCGAGCGCTTCAAGGCACTCGGAGTCAAAGAACGGCTGCGTGCGCCCCGTCGGATCCTCGAGCGAATCATCGTTCACGATACAACCGTCAATGCCGGTGTAGTCAAAGCTGTAGCCAAAACCACCGCGGCGAGGATCAGGCGCATCTTCGAGAAGGTCGCGTCCCGCTTGGAACGCCGCTCGCCAGCTCTCGTTGCCGTAGTACGCGCCGTTGATAACGGCAGAGTTGTTCGTCATGACCGAACGGCGATTGCTCTCGACAACACTTTGGTGACAACCACCGGCGGCATCGCCGTTGTTGGCAGAACTGGAAGAACCACAGCCAATGGTGGCGACACGCAAATCGCCCGGGTTTAGCCAACGCGTGTAGTTGAGATCGCGGTTGTACTCAGAGTCGACGAACTGGCCAACGCCCTCGCCTTGAAGACCTGGCTCGGCAATCTCACCAAAGTCGACGAGCACATCTTGTCCCAAACCGTTCACATCAAACTCAGGCCCCTCATCGACAATGCCATCACCGTCATCGTCCATGCCGTTGCCGTAGAAGAAGCGAGCAAGCCCCGCCTTTGGTTTGACGTGTGCCAAGGCCAAGAGGTCCGGGTCGCTGTAGATGTCTTCATCGTCGAACGCATCCTTGGGAATCTCGACCTGGTCGTTGCCGCCATGACAGTCCACGCAACGCAACTTGTACGTTCCGTGAACCTGCTTGGACTCAAGTCCAGCGTGGCAGTTGATGCATGTACCGTCGAACTCGAAGTCGTCGTTGACGACGGTCTCCTTGCCTTTGATACAGGCCGAGGACCCGAGTGCTAGCACGAATCCAACGAGCAGCAGCGAAAGGCTCAATGCCCCTCGCTGTCCCCAATGGACGCCAATGTTGTGTGTCTTGCGTTCGTTCATGATGGTGATGCCTCCTCGATTAGTTTACGAGGTCGTCGAGTGAAGGTTTTTTGCGGCGCCGTTTGCGCGGTTTGGGATCGTCAACAAGGGAATCGCCTGGGTCGCCACGGGAGCTGCTCCCACCGGTGAGGCTGTCCAAGATTGACTTGGAGGAATGGCAGAGAGCGCACTTGCCCGTGCCTTTGCTCTCATTGACTGCAGCGTGATGACAGCCACTCGATCCGCACTTGTTGTGGGCTCGGTCGCGGCTGTTGTCCATGATAGGTGCTTGCTTAACGTCGAGGAGGCTCTGGTACCCGTGCCCCTCATAGCGCTTTGACGAGAACATGAAGTGGCAGTGCCCGCACTGCACAGGATCGCCGTCCTTCTTCGTTCGATGCCCTTCGCGCTCGTGTTCAAAACACGGCGTCTTGGTGTTGCGCTTCTTTGATAGCGCAGCGTGTCGCAGAGACTTGCAGCTACGCACGTCGGTCGTGAAACGCCGCTCCTTGAAGTAGACCTTTGGATCGCCTGACTGATGGCAACTGCCACAGGCTCCCATGGCGAAGTCCGGCTCCAAACTGCGGTTGTCGTCTTCGACACCATCGTGGCAACTCGCGCACTCGGTGTGCCCCGGTCCATCGACGGCTAGGACAAACGTCGCTTGGTCAACCACGTGACACGTGCGGCACCCGCCACCGTTGGCCTCGGCAGCCTTGGTATGTGCCAGATGGTTCATTTCGACGTAGTGGCCGGGCTTGGGATTGTTCTTATAGAGACTTGTCGCCTGCGCTTTGACGAATGGGCTCGGGGCGCGCCCTGCTCCATCATCGTGACAACCGAGGCAAAACCCAGCGGCCTTCTTGTAGCGCTCGGGGGCGTCGAGTTGCGTGCGCTTGCCAACACTCAGAAAGTCCTCCGCATGGCACCCGGAAGAGAGGCATGGTTGGTGACCGTGGCTGGCAGGCTTGCCCAAAGCGCCCTTGGCATCGCTGCCGTGGCACAGCTCGCATTGGGCAATTGCGACGGGGGTCTCCAGGGCCGCATGCGCTTGGTGATCAAACTTCAGTGAGGCAACCGGAGCGTCGGTGCCCTCTGTGTTCTGGCCAGGCGCTAGCGATACCACGGCTCCCAATACGAGAGTCGTGGTCGTTGCACCGGTAGCCAAAACACGTAGGTTCACTCGGCCGTAGCTCCGTGGCACTTCACGCAGCCAAACCCTGTCGTTTTGAAGGCGTTAACTCCATCATGGCAAGCATCGCAGCTTTGCATCGTTGGTCGGGGAATTTCCGACAACGTCGAAGCATTCTGTACACCGCTATGACACAGCTTACATCCTGGCGTTTCCCGTGATTTATTTCGCGGATCTCGGTCGTGATCGTCATGGCGAAATCGCGCTCGTACCGTGTACTTAGATTGACTCTTGAGACGCTCGGCCTGGTAGCCAAGCTTGTGGCACTCACCGCACTCACTCATGAGGGGGCGCAGGCCGCCCTGGTGACAGCTTCCACAAACCGCATGCGCCTCTGGCTTCTCGCCCTCGGCATACACGTTGCCATGGCAGCTTTCACACTTGATGCCGCCCTTAGAGGCTTTGTCGCTCTGGTGCGTCTTATGCGAGATTTCCCCGCCAAACTCTGAGGTCGGCAAATCGCGAATACGCGCAACTTGCTTAATCCACGGCTCATTGGTGTCGTGGCAGACAACACAAATCTTGGGTTCTCGACTCATGTACTCGGATGCGTGACACCCAGAGTTGTTGCAGGGCTGATGGTTCTTGCCGCGAGTAACAGGCTCAATGTCAAAGCCCTTGATGCCGTGACACTGTTGGCAGTCCTCTACGGCAACGCCTTTGCCCTGGTGAAGCTTGTGCCCAAAGCGAACCATGTCACCACTTGGCGGCGCCGTTTCGGCTGCAGGCTCTTCCTTTTCCTGAGCGTAACTATCGACGCTCGTGCCAAAGACAAGTGCGACAAGAGCCGCCAAACCGACGGCGACAACACCGCGCCAAACTCGGGGAACTGAGATCATAGAAGTACGTGGGAGTGGTGCACGAGGAGACATTAGTTGCCTCCTTGCGTATGGCACTTGGTACAGGTGGTGCCAATTGCGTTAAAGGCCTTCTTGCCGTCGTGACACGACTTTTGGCAACTCTGCATGGTTGGCAGTGGCACACTGGTATCGGCTTCGGATGTTTTGATGTTTTCGTGGCAGGTGAGACAAGAGCGACCCGCGGTCCCAACTCTGTCGATGCCCGCGTGGGCTTGGTGGTCAAATTTCCCAGTGACAGAGAACGGGTTGCCATCGCGCCCCGCAACGACCTGCTGTCCAGCACCTTTGGTGTGGCAGCCATCGCAAGACTCTTTGATGCGTGGCGTGACTCCGCGAGCGTGGCAACCTGAGCACAGAGCGTGTCCTGCGGAAAGATTGCCTTGCGTTGGTGCGCCTGCGCCAAAGCTGCCGTGACAACTCTCGCACTGCTCGCCCGTTTTGGCGCTTGGGCGAATGTGCTTGCGGTGAGAATAGTTCGCAGAGAACTCGGTGAGCCCAGCCGCTGGTGGAACGTAGCCACTCGGCGTGCACTCTTCTTTGAAGGTCACGTGGCAGGTGAGGCAGACTTTGCCCTCTTTCTGCTTTAGTGACCCGCAGCTTGAGCTGAATTTGTGACAGGAGAAGCAACGAGCGTGCTCTTTCTTGCCCTTTTGCTCCCACTCGCCATCCGCTGTAGCGGCGTGGCACCGGGCGCATTCGACCTTGACGGTACTTTCGTGCTTCTCGTGGCTAAAGAGGCGGTCCTGAGGAACAGCCGTTTGCATGCCCTTCTGTCCAACAGCCGGAACCGATATAGCGACTACCGCCAAGACAATGAGGCCAATGCCCCAAACCTGCGTGCGTGTTCGTACGCTCATCCTAAAAACTAGCCTCCATAAGAACGCGCAGGCTCACCATCGCATCAATATCTGCCGATATGCTTTGCGAGGGCTGAGCCACCTCTCCCGTTGTGCGGAGGCGAATCAGCGACGTCGGCCAATAGCCCACATCGAATCGAACACCACCGCGACCGTCGTTGTCGAGAACCGCATAAGGCGACTCGATATCCAATACTCGTACGTACCCTCCGAATGCCGCCGATGCCTTCTTCTTGCCGAAGTTGTATCGAGCTTCTCCTGAGAGTTCGTGAAGTTGTTTTGTACCCGTTCCCGTCGTGTCGTCAAACGCCGAGCCTTCTAGATTGCCATTGGCGTCCAAGTCGTGAGCCCGGAATTTGTACTGCCCGGTCGTCGTGAGCCGCTGCCCGATGAGCGCGCTTCCGGCGAGTCCAAATTCTTGGAAGGGGCGCGAGAAGGCGTCGGATTCGTCGGCGTTCTTGACGAGTCGATTGCGATAGAAGGCATAGCCTTCAAAGTTCCGCGTGAGCTGGTAGTTGGCGCGAGCACCAATGAGCGTGGAGTTCTGCGGCGTGCCAATGGCGAGCCCCAGTTCCTGCCCCACGTTGACAACATCGATAGGCGAAGCACCTACGTAGTCAAAGGCGAGTTCACGGGCAAAGTTCTTTTGCACGTCGGCGATGACAATAAGGTCCTCGCCAAAGCTCTGTCGAACTTGGCCACCAAGGCGTCCAACTCCTGAGCTGTTGTCACCACCCGTTCCGTCGTCGATGAAACGCCCGCGGAAGTAGAGCCGTGTGTTTTGTGCGACTCGAGCGCGGCTGTTCGCTTCGATGAAGATCGGCGCAGCAGCATCGTCACCTCCTGCGTCGTAGCGCATGAAGTCCACATTTAAGTCGGCTGGGTAGCCAAAGATCTCTTCGCCTCGAAGCTTTACGCCGGCACCGGCAAGAAGCCCCGGGTCGTCGTTAAAGAAGAGTGAGACCCGCTGCCCAAAAAAGGCAGAGACCTCCGCCATGCGATGGTCGTAGGCGGCCGTGATGCCATCGAAGTTCGCAACGAATCGGTTTGAACCATAGCGATACTGGCGACCGGCGCGGAGGTAGATGGAGTCGAGAACGCCACCCTTCTCACCACCGAGGCCATCGAGCTCGGCATAGCCTGCTCGAATGAGCAATGCCTGGCTCTCATCGCTGTCGTAGACGTAGTTCATCGCGGTGAACTGACCACCACCAGCATCGAGCTGGAAACGCGAGAGGAAGTAGCTGTTGAGCGACGGCATCAAGACGCCACGGGTGCCGATAATGGCATCGCCAAGTAGGTAGTTGCGGTTGTCCGCAAAGGCATTGCCTTGGGCGTCAGCAACATCTCCAGGGGCAACGCCGGTCTGGGCGACATTGCCGCTCAATTGGCTCACATCGAGGCCATACCCCACATTGGTTTTAAAGACGACGCGCTCTTTAATATCGCGATACTCGGTTGGGATTGCCTTGTACTCAAGCCGCGATGTCGGAGCTTTTGAGGGCGCCTCTTTCTTGGCAACGGAAGCATCTTCTGCTGCAGCACTGCGCATATTGAGCGTTGAAAGCTCGCGTTGGGGAAGCTGCTTGACCCGCAGGTCCGTTGGGCTCTCTGCAAGCGCGATGCTTGCGCTGCCCACAACAGCTGCACCAGCAACCGCTCCACTAAGGACACTACGTATTCTTCTTAGACGACTCATCGCACCCCCCGGTGACAACGCGAACATGTGTCTTCGTATGTATGACAGGCCATGCAACTGCTCAGGCCAAATCGTGCAGTCTCAGCATGGCCACCGAGGCGGAATTCGCCCAGCGGCTGGTGAGAGCGCGGCGGAATCGAGTGACATGCCGTGCAGTAGTCGGCCTGGTGGCACGTTGCACAGCGATCGCGGTCGACCGAGGCCTCGCGTCCGTGATTCTCGTTGCGCCAGCCGAGCATGTGGTCTTTCGGTCGCATGACCTCGTGGCATTGGAAGCACGAGTCGCGAGAGTTTCCGCTCAGGTTCTCGTGGCAGTACTTGCAGTTGGCATTTTCATCCGCAGCCTGCTCAGCATGATTGGCTCGGAACTCCATGTTGTGGTTCTCGGGAAGAGTGGAGCCGGTCAGGTGCGTTCGAGGCGTGTTGCCATCGATCATTCCCTCATGGCAGACCTTGCATTGGGCAATCCGAACGCGCTCAGGAGTTCGCTTTGGATCTTGGTGGCACTTGGCGCATTCCTGCATCTGAGGAACGCTCACATCACTAATCTCCGAGGAATTGGCAACGTCCTCATGGCACGACTCACAGCCAATGCTGGCGCCAGCACGGTCTTCAACGTGATCCCCGTGCGAGAAGATTAGTCCCTCGGTAATCATGATTCGCCCCTGGGCGATATCTACTTTGCTCTGCTTATGGCAGCTCGCGCAGTCCGACATGCTCATGATCTTCTTGGCCTTGCCCTCATGGCAACGCACGCACGCATCATGGCGAGGGAGAAGTGGATCGCCGGTCTTCTCGTCGCGCGAGTGGCAATCATCGCATCCAACATGGAAGCCTACCGTCGCTTCCATGGCATCTTTGTCGAGATGGTCGCGGTGAGAAAAGTTCGAAGCGAGGACTTTCTTACTTCCACGTGAAGGGAAGACCTGCATCTTCGTTGCACCCTCGATCGTCAAATCGACACTGACATGACAGTTCTTACAAAATGCCCCAGGAGGCTTGTAGAACTCATCCTTGTGGCAATCGTCGCAAGGGGCGTGGTCGTTTCCTCCAGGAAATGGAGCTAGACCCTTCCGCACGTCCTCTTGGGGGTGACAGTCCTTGCATTCCAATCCACGGTCCTTGTAACCGGTAATGCGCTTGTCATTTCCAGTGTGTAACTCGTGGGGAAAACGATTGCTGTCGGCGGCAATCGCGTCGGCACTCGCCTTGGTCGACGAACGAGATCGACCACTACAGGCAGCAGTCAACGCGAACGCGAGAACGAAAACAATTGGCAAACCAAGTCCAACTCCTCCCCCCCGCAAACCATCACTCAATACTCGGCAACTCTTGGTGCTCATGGTGCGACGCGAGGATAACCACAAAGTTGCCTTTACAGGAATTAACCTCCTCTACTATCTAGTAGTAGATGTTGCCCACCGGCGGGATCACGTAACGAAGTCGGACAATGGCCAATTCCACGATAGAAACAGGAGCAACGGCTCCCCACGTCGCACTGCTCAGTCAGGTGCCGTTTCTCTCGGCAGCGAGTATGGAGGTTCTAGAGAATCTCGCAGAAAACACCCTTGTGAGGCGGTATTCGGCCTATGAGCCGATTTCTCAGCAGGAAGAGTTCGCGCACTCGATGTTCATTCTCGTTTCGGGAAGCGTCTCATTGCACGCAGTTCGCAGCGACTCGGTCTCGATTCCGTTGGGCACACTCACGCGTCCCGGCGAGTTTTTCGGTGAAGAAGCACTACTCGGTCGCGGAATTCGTCTGGCCACTGCGGTCGCAGACAGCGACACAATTCTCTTAGAGGTGGAACAGCGGAAATTTGCACTACTTGCTCGGCGCACGGCCGGTGCCGGAGAAGCTCTGCAACAGAGCTATCACCAGAGATCAATCAGTACCTTCATCCAGATGCACCCGTATTTGTCGCAGCTTGCGCCAGGTCAGGCCAGTCGACTCATTGAAGGCGCAACCATGGCGACCTACCAAAAGGACGAACTACCCGTTCGCCAAGGAGATCCTGCGAGCCATGTGATGCTGATTGCAGATGGTGTGCTCAAAGCACTCAGAGCCACCCACGATGGTCGGCTCTCTGTACTCGCCTACTTCAATAGTGGCGATGTTGTGGGCTCTCACGATCCTGCGCAACGGCCGTACAACCTCACAGCACTTGGCAAGGCAGAAGTCATCTTCATTCCAAAGGCGGCGTTCGACGAACTAGAGTTCTCATCGCCCCAGGTCTACGCCCGCTTTGGCAAAGACCGAATGTCTCGCACAGGCATCATGGAGAATGCCGGCCAAACAATCTTTGGTTCGGCAGAGGCACTCTTTCAAGAGGGTATGGAGGTTGAGTCCCTTCTCATCATCGATCTCGATCGATGCGTGCGCTGCGGCAATTGCGTCCGTGCCTGCCACACGCGCCACGATTACACACGCCTCGATAGGCGGGGGCCCATCTTTCGTCGGCGCAAGTCACTCGCATCCAAGGAGCACGAGCACCTGCTCATTCCTTCGTCTTGTCGCCACTGCCGCGATCCGGAATGCATGATCGGTTGCCCGACCGGCGCCATCGCACGTCACCCCAACGGCGAAGTCGAAATCAATGAGAACTGTGTGGGTTGTGACAACTGCGCCCGCAAGTGTCCCTACGGCAACATCACCATGCGGCCAATTCCGGAGGCCGAGCAGAAGGACAACATTGTTAAGCAGGCCATCAAGTGCAATCTGTGCCGTGGCTACAAATACTCCAACTGCGTGCACGAGTGTCCTAGAGGTGCCCTACTCCGAGTGAATCCACTCGAGCACTTTGACGAACTCGCGCTTGTGCTAGCCGCTGATCAGGATCGCGAGCAAGGCTCATCCACCCGGCGCAAGGTTCCCAAACGTTCCAGCCGGCCGATGACGACGCTTGTCATATCGGCGCTCTTGTTGCTCTTCAGCTCAGCAGGAATTGCAGTCGCGCAGTTCATGGCAGCAGATACCTACTCGGCCGCCACGCCACTTGGACTCGGCTTTGGCATCGCAGGGGCAGCATGCATTGTCTTTGCTCTCATGCTGGGCGCTCGTAAGAAACTCAGCAACCACGGGCTTGGCCGCCTGGAGAGTTGGACACAGCTGCACATGACATTTGGCGGCATTGGCTTCGTTGCTGCCTTGGCACATGCGGACTACAGCGTTTCTGGCATCGGAACCACTCTCCTGCTCTTGCTCTTCGCCTTCGAGATTATCACGGGAGTTACCGGACAGCTCTTGTACACAAGAGTGCCCAAGCTGCTTACGCACATCGAGAAGTCCGGAAACTCAAAGCTCATCGAAGACCTCTATGACGAGCGCAACGAGCTTCGAGTTGGGCTACGAGAAATTCTTATTAAACAGCCTGCCGTCGTACGGGCGTTTGTACCGCACTTGCGCAAACTCGCGGGTTCTCCGAGGCGGCGCTATAGTCGGCGCTTTGATGCCGCCCATCACCTTACTGCGCTACTCAGCGGTCTGCCATTGCAGGGGAACCTACAGCACCACCGAGCCGTGATTGAGCGCGTCCTCACCGACCACTGCAAGCTCTCCGATACGGTCGCGCAAATTCGGCTGCATCGAGTTCTCAAGCAGTGGCTCTTTATCCACTTGGCGACCTCCGCTGCCCTCTTTACAGTCCTCGTCCTTCACATAGCCACGATGCTTCCTATTGTCTGGTAGCAACTAAGTATTTTACCAATGTCCCGTTTCATGCGCTTGCTCTTTCATCGTGGCCCTTGGGCTGGCCGCGAAGTTGTGACTGCAGCGCCGATGCTTCGCATTGGCAGCGACCCTTCCAAGAACGACTTGGCGCTGGACGATCCAGAACTCGCACAGGCCCACTGCATCGTGCAGCGCTCATCTCGAGGCGAGTACATCCTCGAAGACTTGAGCCAGATGAGCGCGTCCATGTGCATCAATGGGCAACAGCTTCCGCAAGACGATGCGGCGATCTACTTGTGTGCAGGGGACCGTTTTGAACTGGGCAACTCGGAAATCGAGGTTGCAGAAGCAAGTCCGCGACTCCTGCAAATCTCCGGTGACCATGCGGGCCGCGAGTTTCCTCTCAATGAGGAGCTTCTCAGCTTCGGTCGCGCACCCGACAACGTAATTTCGATCGATGACTCCGAGGCATCCATCTACCACGCAGTCATTCGCAGCACGGCCCCAGGGTTTTCCCTAGAGGACCAGCGCTCCACCAACGGTACCTATGTCAACGGGAAGCAAATCTCGTCACACATACTGGGTGATGGCGACGTGGTTCGCCTGGGGCAGCAAGAGTTTCTCTTTGCGGCCGTACAGCAACCACTTGAGCCCGACGATGAGATTGCGCCAGGACAGCGTCGACTCGATGACATTCGAGCCTATTTCCAGATTCTAACGGGCCCGCAACTCCATACCCACATCGACCTTGGTTCGCTGCCTATGCTCATCGGCACGGGGCTCGACTGCGACTTTGTCGTGCACGACTCAGCCGTTGCCAGCGCACACGCGCGCGTCGTTCCAAACAACGACGTCTATTACCTACAAGACCTAGGTTCGGGTTGCGCAACCCTTGTCAATGGCGAGCGCATCGCGGACCAGCCTAGGCTACTCCAGCCCGGTGATCTTCTTACTATTGGCTCGACAACCGCCGAATACCACGTAAAAGGCGGCGTTGTCAGCGAGAGCGGCATGTCCATGGTGATGACATCGGTCATCGCTGCCGGTGCCTACGATCTTACACCGCAGGCCAAATACGTCGTAAACGGACACGTAGAGGTCTGCGACGAAATCCTTATTGGAAGCTCGCCAGGCTCCCATCTGCAGCTCGATGGACAAGGCATCAGCCCCATGCACTGCCGGATTCGCTGGGCAGGCCATTTCACGATCGAGGATACATCCGCTTCTGGAACCTTTTTGGGCGATAAGCGGATCGTAAAAGAAGCCCTACAAGATGGTTTGGTTATTCGCATTGGGCAGGAGCTTGTTGACGTCAGCATCTCCGGCGAACGATGCAGCTTGGATCGAATTGACCGCGCAACCGCCGCCGCCGCCATTGAAGTTGCACACGAGACGGCGTTCGACCTCTCTAAGGCGCAACTTGATCCTGGCAACATGGGCGGTGCCGTCACCAGTGCCTATAAAACAGTTTATAAGCTCAACTACGCCGATGTTGACACCCTTGTTCGCGAGCGCAAAGAGAAGTTCCGACAGGGTGCTCCGGCCTGGCGACCAAGTACCGATATTCGAAGGCCGGCGACAGCGCGAATCAGTGTTGTTCTTACAATCCTCGCTTCGATAGGACTAGCCGCATTCGCGTACAGCCGAGACCACGTCGCCGAGGTGTTAGTAAACCATCCGCTAAGCGAGTCGCACTCTACGGCCCTTTTCACCCAACAAGCCGAAGAACGCGGGCTCGAATCCGACTGTCGTGCATGCCATAGCCTGGGCAACGGCCTCTCAGACAAACTCTGTTTAAAGTGCCATGAAGGCATTGATACAGGGATGAGGAAAGAGCATCGCTCGACAGAGGTGAAGCTCACCGAGGGGCGACGCCTGCCAAACGCCAGCTGCGCCGATTGTCATAGCGAGCACCAAGCGACTCCTCGCTTTGTCATGGGGACCCCATCGCTTCTTGGGGCCGCACGAGGCTGTGCAGAGCAAGCCTGTCATCCGAATCAACACGAAGACGACTTTGACAAGGCCCCCGCAGAATTCACAGGTGCTGAGGGCGCTGCCGAAACGGTACGTCTCGCAGCCGGCCCGATTCCCAACTTCGACACGCCCCAAGAGGAGTTTCACATAGCCCATGCAAGCGTGGACTTTGAAGGTAAGCAGATTGCTATCGCGTGCACCACCTGCCACGCAAAGCCTGATGCGCAAACAGGCGAACTCGTAGAGCGCGACCCCGGGCGTGCGTGTTTCGGCTGCCACTCAGGCGGTGGTTCCCTGCAAACCGAATGTCTCTCGTGTCATGGATTGGAGCACGGCAATGCTCACGGCTTTGTCCGAGCGGCAGCCGACGACCCCACGATGGCAGGTGCGGTGGCAAAGACCAGCGCGGCTCGGTCCCTCCTTTGGGCGTTCCTGATCATGCTGGCGCTCTTTGTGCCCCTCATCTTCTTTGCACTGTTCTTGCGACTGCGCGCTCGCAGCACCGCAACGCAAGTGGTGGCCAGGCTTCACGAGTTTCCCGTCGAAGCGGTCAAGCATCTTGTGCACTCCATCAATATGGAGAAGTGCGTCGGCTGCCACGCCTGCGTACAAGCCTGCCCAACGAGCGTGCTTGAGCTCGTCAACCACAAGTCGCAAATCGTAAACTTTGACGCCTGCATTCAATGCCGCGCTTGCGAAGCCTCATGTGCCTTTGGCGCGCTTGTCATGCACGAAGCCGACAAGCCGCCCCCTTCCATCAAGATGCCCGACCTCGATGCAGGGCTGCAAACACCTGTGCCTGGGCTGTACTTAATCGGGCAAGCTGCGGGAATCGCGCAAGTGAAGAACGCCAGCAACATGGGGCGTACGGTGATTGATCGAGCGATGCAAAGTGGCCTCAGCGCCGGCGAAGGCCAGCGAGTGGGCGCGCAAGTGGATGTACTCATCGTGGGCAGTGGCCCGGCAGGTCTCAGCGCTGCACTCAGTTGCCAACACTATGGCTTGCAGGCCACCGTTTTGGAGAAGCAGCCAGACTTTGCCTGGACGATTCGCAACTACTTCCACAAAGGCAAAGAGGTCATGGCGGAACCCCACGAGGTGCAACTCGCCGGTCTACTTCCGATGTGGGATACCACTCGCGAAGGGCTTCTTGAGACCTGGACGAAGACGCTTGAAAGCGCTCAGCTCGACATCCACTACCGTCAGAACGTCACGGGAATCGAACACAATGGACAGCACTTCAGTGTCAGCGTGTGCGATGCGGCGGGCCATGCCATTGGTACCTGGACGGCGGCTCGCGTTGTGATTGCGATTGGCGGATTGGGAAACCCGCGCAAGCTTGGCTGCCCTGGCGAAGAACTCGACAAAGTTCGCTCTGCCCTCGTCGATCCAGATGAATTCCACAACCGCGATATTCTGGTCGTTGGCGGCACAGACTCGGCGATCGAAGTAGCGCTCGCTCTCTCGACGAGGAACCGAGTCCAGTTCTCATGTCGTGGCGAAAAGTTTGACCGCGCAAAACAGAAGAATCGCGACCGCATCGAGCAAGCCTTCAGCTCGGGCAGCATCATTCCCCACTTTGTAACGCAAGTCGCGAACGTGACCGAGCAAACCGTGACCCTGGAAAACCGCAAAGACGGCACTCAGGTTGAACTCGCCAACGACCTCATCTTCGCGCTGATTGGAGGAATCCCTCCAACCAAGTGGCTTGAGTCGTTGGGCGTCAACTATGTGGAGAAGCCGCACAGTTGGTCGCCACCGCCCACCGACGAAATCCTTCGTCAGTAGTCACTGCCTTCGTTTTCGAAGCTAAAACAGAAAGCGCCCACTCCGCGAGGAATGGGCGCCTTGAGACGATATGTAAGAACAGTGCCTAGTTCTTGCGAACTGCTGAGAAGCTCGAAGGCGCTGCGAATCCGCCGCTGTTAATACCAAGTTCAGACTGCCAATTGCCGTCCATCGCGTTGAGCTGAGTCGAACCAAGGCCATCTGCCTTCGACTCCATGTTGAAGGTTCCGTCGCCGCCAGCGAAGTGGAGTTGTGCGGTTTCGAGCTTGCGAATCTGAACGTCAACTTGGTCCGCTGCCAAGTCCAGCCCTTGCTCACAAAGAGTAACCATCTGCGGCACCGAGATAACCGTTAGGCCACTCACGACCACGTCGCCGATGTTGGCTGCCAGACCGTCACAATCGACCATGTCGGAAAGCGCTTGCCCCAAGTCGGCAATGCCGAGCTGAGATTCAAGAGCGGAGTGAAAGGCGGTAACGGCAAAGTCACCAAGCGGAAGTTGAAGATTGTGGTCACCAACGTTCATGGTGCCGGACTGCATGTCAAAGTTGACAGAGACGTCGCGAGCAACGGCCAATGCGGCGATGATTTCGGGAATCGCAACAACTTGGCGTTGGCCATCTTGTGGGTACGCGATTGCTACGAGGCCATGTTGCGCGTTGGCATTTCCAGCAGCGTCGGCGTTTCCAACTTGCAGTGTTGTCACAACCTCAAAGTCGGTAAGAATCGTTGCAACCAAGTCGGTGATTTCTGCAATCTGCCCAGCGATGGGTACTCCTTGAAAGACCTTCTCTTGAATGAACGAGTTGACCTCGTTGATAAGTGTGCTGCGAATTCCTGCTGGAAGGTCATCGATCAAGTCACCGACATCGGTTCCTTCCAACGCTTGAATTAGTGCACCGGCCGGATCATCGGAAAGTGAGCCGAGAGGACCGAGGGCACCAGAAATTACCGAAGGCATATCCGGGGAATTGCGGAGGTCAAATGCACTCGTGACTTCGTACTCACCAGCAATCTGCGCGACGGCGTCTGGATCATTTGGGTCGCCCGGGCCTGGGCCATTGTCACCGGTACCAGTTACTTGGCCTGTGCAGGCAACGGCGAACAGCAAAGGAGCGAGGAGGAGTGAAGACTTGAGAGCCATGCCACCCTATAGAGCAAGCACTGGGCCAGGTCGTCTCAGTTCGAGATCTGAGCGCCCGTCACGTACTTCCGGGTAGATAGCACACCTACATGCCCCTTCAGAGGCGACAATGTGCTGAGGTCTGCTGTACCGGGCGACGTTGGACTGGGAGTTGAGTCCGCGATTCAGACGATGCGCGGTCCTCGATGTCCAGCTAGGCTTAACCAGCATGAAGTACCGGATCACGTATAACGCCCCGGTGGTGCTGACCTTCGCCATCATCGCGGTGGGGGTGCACTTACTGGGCGACGGCTTCCGGGAGTATGTCGTCATGCGCCCAAGGCTTGAGACCTTTGGCGATTTCGTCGCCCTCTTCTCTCATATCGCTGGACATGGCAGCTGGGAGCATCTCCTAGGCAATTTCACGCTCATTCTGCTCTTGGGCCCCATTCTCGAAGAGCGTCACGGCAGTGGCCCGTTGCTCTTCATGGTCCTCGCCACCGCGCTCGTCACGAGCATGCTCAATCTCGTCTTTTTTAAGACCTATGTTCTCGGAGCCTCCGGGATTGTCTTCATGTTCATCCTGCTCGCTTCGACAGCAAACGTGCGAAAACGGGAAATTCCGCTAACCTTCATTGCAGTGGCAGTCCTGTATTTGGGTGGGGAACTCGTGGCTGCCTTTAAAAACGACCAGGTTTCACAAATGGCTCACCTTATCGGTGGGCTGACCGGGGCGGGCTTTGGCTTTCTGGGAGCCAAGGGCAAGGCCCTCAAGCCCGCGAAACAAGCGCCGAAACACTGAAGACAAGCATAAGCTCCAGCACGATCCCCCTGCATGACCGCAGAAATCGTCTCCAGGAGCAAGCCCGTTGCCAAAAGAACTGGTGGATTCCAGCAATCCTGCTAGTGTGCGGCGACTTCTAGGGGGATTTATCGTGGCTACTAGCAAGACAACTACAAAGAAAAACTCAACAAATACAACGGTGGATGCAAAATCTGTGAGTACAAAAAAAGAGGCCGATCAGACTATCGCTGAGGAGACCGGGGGGTCCAAGGCAAAAGCCAGCGCCAAAAGCGCTCCAGCCAAGAAGGCTTCTAAGAAGGCCGACAAAAAAGCCGCAGCGAGCGATGAGCCAGTAGCTGGTGCAGAAGCACTCGCGGCCCTTATCGCAATTGGACAAAGCAAAGGCTTCGTTACCTACCAAGACGTCAACGAGCACATGCCGTCTGACATCACTTCAACTGCGGGCATTGAAAAATGGCTTGGCGGATTGGGTGAGCAGGGAATTCAAATTGTCGACTCCGAGCAAACCGGCACTGCGCAAGCGCAGAAGACCGTAACCGCGAAGAGCAAAGGCAAGAGCAAGCTCTCGGACGAAGACCATGATGAATCGGCAGAGGCCGAAGAGTCAGCCGCGACCGCTTCCAGTGGTGGCGATCCGATGCGTATCTACTTGCGCGATGTTGGTGGCCAGCAGCTGCTTACTCGCGAAGGCGAAGTCGAAATTGCCAAGCGCTACGAGGAAGGCAAAAACCGCATTCTGCACGCTTCGCTTTGCTCTGCACTTACAAGCCACGAACTCGCAGAAATCTCCCGAGGACTCAAGGCCGGTGAAATTCGTCTCAAGACGATTGTCACGGACATCGACGAAGACTCAGACGAGAACTTCGACGCCGAATGGCAGACCAAGCAAACCTGCAAGACGATCGACAAGCTCAGGCGCTTGGAGCAAAAGGAACAGGGCTTCCGAGCCTCACTCACAGCGGCTACCGAAGATGCTGCGATTGCCGAGCTCAAAGAGACGATCGAGAACAATCGCAAGGCGATGCGAAACGCCGCTTCCGGTCTCGCTCTTCGTCCAAAGCTCGTCGTTGAGTTTGCCGAGCGAATCACCTCGACTCTTGACGAAGTGAATCGCCTGGAGCGACTTGTCGATAAGATTCGTGACGAGGTTGCACTGGCCGAGGCAAAAGAAGAACTCGCAAAGATCCACAAGCATTGCGCCATGGACACAGACGAGCTCCGCATCCTTGTCAAAGAGGTGCGAGCTGGTGAGCGCGTTGCAGAGCGAGCTCGTACAGAGCTTGTGCAGGCAAACCTTCGCCTCGTGATTTCGATTGCGAAGAAGTACGTCAAGCGTGGCATGCAGTTCTCGGATTTGATCCAAGAGGGCAACATTGGCCTCATGCGCGCCGTCGAGAAGTTCGACTACCGCCGCGGCTTCAAGTTCTCAACCTACGCAACTTGGTGGATTCGCCAGGGCATCACACGTGCTCTAGCCGACCAAGCTCGAACCATTCGAGTTCCTGTGCACATGGTCGAGAACATCAACAAGCTCGCTCGCGTCACTCGCAGCCTCGTTCAAGAACTCGGCCGTCAGCCGACTCCTGAAGAGACTGCAGAGCGTATGGAGCTTCCGGTTGAGAAGGTTCAGAAGTACCTCAAAATTGCCAAGCAGCCGGTCTCTCTTGAGAACCCTGTTGGTGATGACGGTGAGGCAACTCTGGGCGACTTCATCGAGGACAAGTCCAGCCTATCCCCTGCCGATACGCTCTTTGAGAATGATCAGGCATCACAAACTCGTAAAGTCCTTCAGACTCTTACGCCGCGTGAAGAGCAAATCATTCGAATGCGCTTTGGCATTGGTGACGAGTCCGAGCACACGCTTGAGCAAGTCGGAAAGAGCTTCAACCTCACTCGCGAGCGAATTCGTCAGCTTGAGAGCAAGGCTCTTCTAAAGCTTCGCCACTCGTCTCGCTCAAACCGGCTCAAGGCGTTCACACAGCGCTAGTCCGGTTCTCAGCCCGATACCGCAAAAGCCTGCTAGCAATTCGCTAGCAGGCTTTTTGTCTTTCGGAAGGCGCCCTCAGAGGGACGCCCAGATGTCTCGTTCAAACCGCGTCGTAAGAACTATTCGGTCGTGACAACAGCATCTTCAACGATGACGCCGTACTTGTAGCCAGCGCCAAAGTCCTTATCGAGAGCAATCTTGCCCTTTACGAGAACCGTTGCGCCAACCGCCGCTGTCGACATCGTTGTGATCGTAAGGTCGTTTGTGCCTTCTGCTCCGCTGCCATCGCGAAGGTGGATCCAATTGCGGCCCATGATGCCCGCGTTGTACTTGACGACCTTGCCGCGAAGCGTGACCTCTTTGCCGGATAGCTCAGCTTTCTTGGCAAAGACGTCTGCCACGGTGCTTCCACCCTCGGGCGTTGCGATTCCGCTGAGGTCAACGGCAGCCGGGCTTGCGCCTGCAGCCGTCTTGGCACCCGCTGTGGATGGAGCCTTGGGTAGCGCACCGTTGATGGTGTATCCGGGAACGAAGTAGACGAGCTCAAATGTGCGCTTGAGCGTGTTGGAGGTGAAATTCTGCATTGGCATTCCACCGGAATAGGAGATGGAGTCACCAACCTTGAGCTCGGTTTCAGGCGCGGCGGCCCAAACATCGCCAGTTGCGCCTTCGAGCTTCACGTAGGTGTAGCCACCTGCGTTCATCGTCTCAGCGACCTTGCCTTCGCCGCTTGCGGCCGACTTGCCTTCGGTAGGCTTGGCGGCAGTCGTTGCGGGTGGCTGGCCACCGTGACCTGCGGGCATAGTCGCGGGCTGGCTAATGGTGGCGGGTTGTAGGCCGTCGTCAGATTTTTTCTCGGCTTTCTTGCAGCCCACCAATGCCAGGCTTGCAACGGATACCAGGAGGAGTGTGCGATTCATACCGATCGTGTAGCACGTGGCACCTGTCGGAGCTAGCCTGCACGCATGGAGCAGCGCACCGAGCTTGAGGATATGCAGGGCAAACGCTGCCTTGTCACAGGAGCCAATAGCGGCATTGGTCGCAGCACCGCCCATGGCCTTGCCGAGCGAGGTGCCGAGGTGATTCTCGCCTGCCGCAATCTTCAGAAGGCCAACCAAGTTGCTGAGGAAATTCGGGCAGCTACAGGAAACTCGGCCGTATCGGTGCACCATCTCGACCTCGCTCGGTTTTCCGCCATTCGGGATAGTGCCAAGGCCTTTGTCGACAGCGGTACGCGCCTAGACGTCTTGATCAACAATGCGGGCCTGGCCGGACAGCGCGGGCTCACTCCAGAAGGTTTTGAACTCGCGTTTGGAACCAATCACTTGGGACCGTTCTTGTTCACACGCCTGCTCGAACAAACCCTCTCCAAGGGTGCCCGCGTGGTGATGGTGGCGAGCGATTCTCACAAACTTGCGAAGCGCGGGATCGACTTTGATGCGGTCTGCCAGGGCACAAAGACGGTGACCGGTCTCCACGAATATGGAGTTTCAAAGCTGGCAAATATTCTCTTCGCCAAGGAACTCGGGCGGCGCCTCGCGACTCGGGACATCACGACCTACTCGCTCAACCCGGGGCGCATCGCATCCAGTATTTGGAAACGTGTGCCATGGCCGGTTCGACCTCTCATGAAGCGATTCATGATGACCAATGAAGAGGGCGCCATGACAAGCCTCATGTGCGCATGCGATCCCAAGCTTGGGAACCAGAGTGGCCTCTACTACAACCAATGTGTGGAAGAGACGCCAACCAAGTGGGCCCTTGACCAAGACCTCGCCGTCGAGCTTTGGGACCGAAGTACCGAGATGGTCGGGCTGTAGTTCAAAGCGGCGGGCTGTAGTTCAAAGCTAAGAATACTTCGTAGACTCCTAGCGCGCCCTAGAATCCCCGAAACGAAGAAGGCCGCCTCGCAACTTGCGGGCGGCCTTGATTCGTAGAGCTTCGGTGGTTAGCCGATGGTGGTTCCCAGGTGGGCGCGAACAGCGAAGTAGTCCTCTGAAATCGAGTAGAGAACCAATTCTTTGATCTTGTCCTTAACCTGAGGTCCGCCGACGAGAACAGGCTCCATGGAAACCATCTTCGATGCGACTTCAAGGTCACCCGAGATGACAAAGCCCGCACGGTGAGCAGTCGCCTCAACGGCGTTGCCCCACTTGGCGAGATTGATCTCTGGAGCGTTTTGCATGAAGCGATTCACAACCAAGCCAAGCTGCTCAAGCCACTGCGGCTGAATGCGCTTTTGCATCTCTGGGAGATACTGTTGCACAACAGGTCGCATGTCATTGGGGATTGGGAAATCCGCTTTGACCATGGCAATCGCCGACAAGAACGCCGTCTTGAGCTCGGTGTTGGTAGGCAGAGCCAGCTTGAGGTAGTGACCACCGCGCATGAAGCTAAGCCAGCGACCTGCGGCGAATGCAATTTCCTTCTCGGGACGTCCCTGAAGGAGGTTTGCGTAAATCACGAAGGACGGAATGAGTTGTCCTTTCTCGTGAGCATTGGCAACAGCCACCTCACCCTGCTTGTCAGGCTGAAGGTAGACATCAGGCATTGGCACCTGCAGGACTTGCCCGGTGTAGTGGAACACCTTGGAGAACTGCAGCTGATCGGTTTCGATGGCGCGCCTATCTTTGCGACGCAGGCCAAATGCCTTGTGAGGCTGGGCCCGAATCATCGCAGCACCCTGCCAGATGGCATCGAAGATCGCCCCAACATAGGGGTTCTCATCGGGGTGATTGACCTTGCGCCAAATCTCCTCGGTCATTCGAGACTTTGCCTTGACGAAGCCACGTGGCTTGTACTGATCGTAGAACTGCATCTCGTCTTCGTCGGCCTTCTTGAGGAATGCCAACGTATTGCAGATGCACCAGGTCTTATCGTACTGGTGCGTATCCATGTAGATGCGGCGCAGAGCCTTGTAGCTATCGTATTTGAAGGGCTCATCCTTGAGCATCAACATGTGCTGCTCAACGGCCTTGTCTGCCTGATCGGGACCAGAGAGAACATAGAGTTCCGCCAGAATCTCGCGACGACCGGTGTTTGCCGGATCGAGCTGCTGAGCCACCTCGTATGCCGCAATGGCGCTTGAGTAGGCCTTGAGCCGAGACCGGTAAATCTCACCGAGTGCTCCCCACAGATCAATCAAGATTTTGTCGCCATGCTTGAGGCGCTTGATCATTCGGCGGTAGGCACGTTCCTGGTTTTTCCAGTCACGCTTGGTGGTGAGAATCTTGTCGATATCCGCAAACGCCTTGAGCGCACGAGGTAAGAACTTCTCTGGGATGGAGTTCGAGCCGTCTACAAAGAATGCATCGAGTGCAGCGTCGTAGAATTCAATGGCTTCGTCTACAGCCTTGAGCTTGTCACGGCAAATCGTACCTGCCGCTTGCAGATACGACCCCTTGCGAAGGCCTTCCTCTTGCTCGATGAACCGTTGAATCGTCTCAACAGAGTTCTTCCACTGCTCGGTCTCTGTGTAGAGGTCGAGTAGGCGTTGAAGGAGAGTGCGATCATCGGGAATGAGCTCGAGTGCTTCCAACACAGCAGAAATTGCTTTCTGCGGGTTGTTCATCTTGCCTGCATAGACCTCGGCAATATCCGAGAGAAGGGCAATTTGCTCTTCTTCGCCGGCACTTGCCAACAGGCCACGCTTGGCCTGAATGACTTCCTCGAAATCACCCTGCGCCTCTTGAATGGCAATGACTGCCAACAAGGTGTCGCGATGGTTTGGATTGATCTCCAGAGCCTTCTCGAACATGTTGAGTGCCTTGCGGCGCTCGCTTAGGTTCTGACGAACCATGCCGAGTCGGAAGTACGTGCGAACAACCTGCTCCTCGTCTTGCGAGTCGCGATGCTGAACCAAGATGGTCTGGTAAATCTTTCCAGCGCCGTCCCAGTCTTGCATTGAGTAGAGGAGGTCTCCCCTACCCTCGAGCACTGGCAAGTAGGTTGAGTCGAGGTCGTACGCGGCTTTGTAGAACTCCAGAGCTCGGTCGTTGTTTCCGAGTTCTCCGGAGCAGCGAGCCGTTCGATAGTAGAGCTGCATGAGCTGCTCTGAATCGAGGTCTCGCTGTGGAGCCTTGCGGACCAACATGTCGAGCACAGGAGCCAACGGCTGCCATTCACCCGCATCAAAGTAGAGGTCAGCAAGTGGATCGCCAGCCTCAACATGCTCAGGGTCGAGCGACAACACCGCTGCAAAGTGTTCCTTGGCGTTGTCTGGCTGCCCAAGCTTTGTGAGGTAGATGTTTGCTGCATCGTTGAGCAAGCGCACCTTCTCGAGCATGTTCTGCGTGTGCCCCTCGGCGCGCACCATCATCTGTGCGGCCTTGAGCCAGTCACCTCGGTCAGCGTAGAGCTTGACCAACTCCTCCATCGTCGGGACGTGAGACTCGTCGATGGTGAGTGCGTAGAGGAACTGTTGCTCCGCTTCCTCAGACTGTCCGAGCCGGGCGTAGGTGATACGGCCGATTCGGTAGTAGAGGTCGGTTTGCTGCTCGGGAACATCCGTTGTGCGAACCAGCTGCGACATGACGTCGATGGCTCGGTCCCACTCCTCGATGCGCTCGTACAAACGGCCTAGGGCATCGAGTGCCCGCGGCTCATTTGGATCAAAGGTGAGTACATCTGTGTAGGCCTCGATCGCGCGATCAAAGTCCGACAGCTGCGTCTCGAAGACCTCACCCATTGCACAGTAGAGCTGGATGCGCTCGTGCTGATCCTGGCTCGCCATGATGTGGTTGCGATAGGTATCAACAAGAGAATCCCAACGCTGCTCTTGGTAGTAGAGGCGAGCGAGTTGTTGGTATGCGCCGAAGTTGCGCTCATCAAGAGCAACGATTCGCTCGTAGCATTCCGCAGCCCTGTCGAGCTTTCCAAAGCGCTCTTCCCATGCGGACGACATGCGCTCGTACAGGGAGATTTGCTCGGCGTCACTTGGAGACACGTCGCGCTGTGCTTCGAGAACATCAAGGTAGGCCTCGGACTCGCCGGTCTTCTCGTACAACTGCTCCAGGGCACGAAGTGCAGGAAGGTTAGACGGATCCGTATCAAGCACCCCGCGGTACGCTGCAATCGATTGTGCCGAGTCGAGCAAACGCTCATCCCACAGCTGACCAATCTCAAGCCGAAGCTTGATGGCCTCGTCCTCTTCGGTGCGAAGCGCAGACATGCGACCGAGCACTTCAATGAGTTGCTCCCACATCTCGTGGCGGCGATACAGACGCTCAACCGAGACCAAGGCAGCCATCGAGTCCGAGTCGGCCTCGAGTGCCGCACGGTATGCAGAAATCGCCTGCATATCGTCCTGCAGTTGCGTCTCAAGGAGCTCAGCGAGAGATAGGTAAATTTCTACCTTCTTCTCAACATCAGTTTCGATGCCGCCATGCTTGCCGAGAGTCTCGACAAGTTCGCCCCAAGAACCGCGCTTGCGTTGGAAGTCTGCGAGTGCTCCCAAAGCACCAAGGTGCTCAGGGTTGATCTTGAGACAGGCTTGCACGGAGTGAATCGCCCAATCGATATTGGACAATTGCTCGCCATACCAGCGACCAATTTTCACCCAAAGATTGCAGGCTTTGACTTTGTCTTCGACTTCGAGAACCGTGACGAACTCGGTGTAGTCCTGAAGGAGCTCAGCCCACTTGCCCGCGGCTGTGGCCAAACGCTCAAGCTCCTTCGATGTTCCTTCGTGCGCGTAATCCTCGCGGAACGCAGCCTGAAGTACGAGGAAGGCGCTGTCCTGTTCGGCAAGCTCCTCTTCGTAGATCTTCGCGACTTGTCCCAACAACGTGATGCGCTCTTGAACGTCGGCAGTGTGCTCGACGCGCTCTAGCAAGATGCCATTGAGCTCGGCCCACTTGTATTGCTCACGGTAGATGTGCTCAAGACGTTGGCTCGCAAGCGAGTTCGAAACATCGGCTTCTTGAACTCGTCGATAGACCTCAGCTGCGCTCTCAAGCTCAAGCACTTTCTCTTCCCAAATGGAAGCTGCCTGCAGGAGCGTATCGATGCGTGTTTGAGAATCCTCGACGACCAAAGCACGTCGCTCCAGAACCTCGATGCATTCTTCCCAGCGAGCTTCGCGAGTGAACAACTGCTCAAGCGCAGTCATTGCCCGGAAGTTGCCGCCATCGATCGCCATGACTCGGCGCCATGCATCCACCGCTTCGTTTACGCGACCAAGTAGCTCACCTTCGAGCTGACCAAGTTGCGAGTAGAGCTCGATGAGTTCCTCTTCGGTGACGTTGTCGTCCTGCTGTGCAACTTCGATGATGCGCCGCAGGGTTTGACTGAGTTCTTCCCAGCTTTGTGTCGCTCGGTAGAGGCCGGCCAGAGCACGTAGCGTTTCTGGATCCGAAGGATTGAGATCGAAGGCGAGAAGCCATGCATCGAGCGAGTTGCGCTCGCGGCCCAGTTTCTCGTTCCAGATCTTGCCGAGCATCTTGTAGAGGCCAACTTGGCCTTCGAGATCATCGGTGACACCAACCTGTCGCTCGACGACTTCAACGAGCTCTTCCCACATCTCTCGACGCGTGTAGAGGTCGCCAAGGGCTGCCAGAGACTGTGGTTCGTCTCCACGGATGTCGAGCACGCGGCCCCACAAGTCCGTCGATCCATCATCGTCACTCAGAGCATCAGATGAGATACGTGCCATTCGAGCATAGAGCCCGGCCATCTCCTCATCGCCCTCCGCAATGTCTACGAGTTTCTCGTAGACGTCGTAGAGGTTCTTCCACTCTTCGCGTCGGAAGTAGATTTGCTCTTGTGCTTCCAGCGCTGGACGGTTGCGACTCTCTTGCTCAAGGATTTGCTCGTAACAGGCGAGCGCAGCATTTAGGTCCGCAAGAGCCTCGCCGTAGATGTAACCGCGACGAAGCTGCAGTTGAACAATCTCTTCGCCGTCGAGCGTCACCTCGATGCGCCGGCGGAGAATCTCCACCAACTCTTCGTACATGCCAGCCGCGGCGTAGAGCCTGTCGAGAGCCTCTAGAGCATCAGCATCGCGCTCGTCGATTTCGAGAACACGGAGGTAGGTCTCGACAGCAGAAGCGGCATTGCCAAGTTCGGCGTCGTAGACGCGAGCAAGCCTAAGAAGAGCACTCTTGCGGGACTCGTCTTCGGTATTTCGCTCGATGACTTGGACGTAGACGTTGACCATGTCATTCCAAAGCGCCGTGGCGCCTGCAAGACGTTCGGCCTCTTCCACGGCGAGTTCAGACGTTGCGTCCTCTACAAGAGCGTTGCCCCACCAACCAAACGCGCGCGCCTGGTCCATGAGTTGATGCTCTGCCAGCTCGGCGAGGCGCTGATACATCGTTTGACGATCGGTTGGCTCGCTAAGCTTGGTGAGCTGCACCTCGTAAATGCGGTGCAGCTTCTCGTAGTGCCCTGCCCCCTCGTAGATGGGTTCAAGGATGTTTGCGATTTCCGACTCGTGCTGACCGTTTGCCAGCAACATTTCAAGCGCGCCCAGAGTTGGCTCGTTGTCCGGGTCAGAACCGAGAATCTCTCGGTAGGCCTCAATAGCCGCCGGCAAGTCACCAAGCGCTTGCTCGAGTACTTGTCCCAATCGGAACTGGAGGCCGAGAATCTCTTCATCGGATTCGACGAGTTGAATCTCCTTGCGAAGAATCTCGGTGAGTGGCTCCCAACGCTGGTGCGCGCTGTAGAGCCGGTCCAATGCGTACACGGCATCACGGTTGTCAAACTCGGCATCGAGGATGCGACCAAAGATGGCAATTGCCTCCTCAGGCTTTCCGAGTTCCTCTTCTTGGACACGTGCGAGTCGGCTAAGCAGGTCGACCTGGCGCGGCACGTCTAGGGATTTTTCTCCCTCTCGTGCATAGAGAGCAGCAAGGTCGTCCCATGCGTTCACCGAGAGTGCCAAGCGCTCCAGGTTTCCAAGGGTAACTTCGTTGCCACTGTCTTCCCCCAAGGCACGCACTTGTGCGTCAAACGCCGCGCGCCCTTGGTCAAGATTCACCTCGTAGAGTTCTGCAATGCGGTGCAAGAGCTCGACCCTCGAAATTGGGTCTTCCGCGTGCTTGACCATCACTTCGAGAACATCAATGAGCTTCTCGACTTGAGCACTTGCCATGTAGATGGGTTCAAGCACTTGGGCGGCGAGAACAGGCTCGCTCTCTTCCCCGTGCAAGAGTCCATCTAGGGCGGCGAGGGTCTCAACGTGTGTCGGATCGATGTCTAGCGCTTCGCGATAGGTATCGATGGCTCGCGATAGATCGCTGAGCTGCGTTTGCCAAAGCTGTCCAACGCGGTACTTGAGTCCAACGGTTTCGGCAGGCAGCTGAGAGAACTCAACTTGTCGCTCAAGGATGCCTAGAAGGTCGTACCAACGCTCGGCTTGGCCATAGAGCCTATCGAGAGCCTGGATTGCAGGCACCTCCATATCGTCGATGTCCAAGATGGCCTGGTAGGTGTCGATGGCTTTTGCCGTGTCGCCGAGTTCGCGATCATGAACCTGTCCAAGGACGTAGTACATGCGCTTCTTGTCTTCGGGGCTCTCTGCGTGATCGGCTCGTACCGTGTACACATCCTTGAGAGGTTCCCAACGCTCAAGAGCGATGTAGAGGCGCTCAAGAGAGGACATTGCGGTTTCATCGATATCATCGAATTCAAGCACCGACTGGTAGGTAGCGATCGACGCATCCGAATCCTCGAGGATGTCCTCTTGGATTTGTGCAACGCGGAACAAGAGCTGCTTGCGTTCCTCAACATCGTTGAGGAGTTCGCTCTTGCCACGCAGCGCGCCAACCAGTGCGGGGTAGTCCGCATTTCGCTCGTGAATGCTTACAATCGAAGATGCAGAAGCTACGTGGGCAGGTGCGAGTACGAGAATGCGCTTGTACGTCTCAACAGCCGATTCATCCGACGAGAGTTCCATCTCGTGAATTTGCGCAACTCGCGTGAGCAGCTGAATCTTCAGCTCCTCATCACTCGCCGCTTCGACAATCTCGTTGTAGAGCGCGATGACATCGGGCCAGCGCGTGAGCATCTGTGCAAGACGCTCCACTTGTGCGCGTGACGAATCGTGACGTGGTTCTTCGCGAAGAGCCCTAGCGTAGGTGTCGAAGGCCGCATTGCCGTCATCACCACCAAGCTCGTGCAACTCACCGATGCTGTGCAAGAGTTCAATCTTGCGTTCAGGATCGTAGGCATGGCTCGCCATGATCTCGTAGACACCGATTTGCTTCTGCCAGTCAGCCCGCGCCTTGTAGATAGGCTCAAGCACCTGGGCAATGTTGAGAGCGTGATCGTCGTGCGCAATCAGTCGCTCAAGCGCAACAAGTGCCGCTTCGTTGTTCGAGTCAATGTCGAGGACTTGCCGGTAGGTCTCGATGGACGCTGCGAGTTCTTCAAGTTCAGTCTCGCGAAGGGCTGCCAAGCGAACAAGCAGTTCGACTCGCTCGCCATCGTCTTCACAAAGCATGAGCTGGCGCGTTAGTGCATCGCCAAGTTCATGCCACTGCTCACCGGCAACGTACAGCCTGTCGAGAGCGCGAAGTGCCTGCATATTCTCGCCGTCGTGGCTGAGAATTTCGTTGTAGGTCGAGACGGCCTCTTCCGAGTTCTTGAGCATCTCTTCGTGAATGGAAGCGATGCGCAAGAGGAGCTCTAGACGCTCATCTGCATCTCCCGAAATCTCCACTTTCTTGCGGTAGACCTCGAGCAGATCGGGATACTTCTCATCTCGTGTGAAGATGCGCTCAAGGGCGTTGATAGCCGTTGCATCGTCAGGCTCAACTTTGAGCGCCGAGCGATAGAAATGCACAGCCTTTTCTGTGTCATCGAGTCTCTCGTCCCAAGCCGTTGCAACTTTGATGCAGAGCTCGTGAGAAAGCATTGGATCAAGGTCACCGCTGTCGATTGCCTTCTCAAAAAGCGCGACAAGCTTTACGCCACCATCATCAATGAGCTGTGAGAGTTCTTCCAATTCGTTCTTGGCACTCTCGGTACCAGGATCTTCACGGAAGGCTCGAGAGAATGCGTCAAACGCAGCATCGGCATCGCCGAGCTTCTTGGAGTTGAGTTCACCAATGCGCATGAGAAGCTCAACTCGGCGCATCTGATCTTCAGACGCTTCAAGTTGGATCTCGTGCACGCGGATCAGGCTCTCCCAATCCTCAATACCCTCGTAAATTGGCTCAAGAATCCCTGCGGCCTCAAGCTTCTGGTCTTCTGAGTCGAGGTGCGCTTCGAGCCCCATACGGGCCTGAGCGTGCTGCGGCTGCAAGTCGAGGATTTCTTGGTAGGCGGTAATCGCTCCGCGAGGATCATCAAGTTGCGATTCGCGTGTGACGGCGAGGCGCAGTTTCAGTGCAGCGAACTGCTGAGCATCATCATCCGGGCTGACGATGAGCAGCTGCCGTCCAATGCTGTCGACCAGATCCGACCAACGCTCATTGCGCGTGAAGATTCGATCCAACGATTGCAGAGCGGTGAGGTCTTCCCCATCGTTGTCCAAAATCGCCTGGAAGGTTTCGACAGCTTTGTCGTCGTCCTTAACTTCGTCTTCGTAGAGCTGTCCAATCTTGTATTGGATTTCCGTTTGCTCATCGGGGTTCGTCGTTAGATCGAGCTTCCGACGGTAGATGTCAAGCAGCTCGTCGTAGCGCTCGCGTCCCAGGTAGAGACGCTCGAGTGCCGAGATGGCCTGCTCGCTCGAAGGCTCAAGCTCAAGAATCTTGCTGTTGATGGCAAGTGCCTTGTCTACCTCGCCAAGTTCTTCCTCAAGCACGCGGGCGATAACCAGCATGACTGGCAAGCCTTCGTGTGCATCAGAGAATTTCTCAACAGAAGCTTCGTAGGCGTCGACGATTTCGGTCCATGCACCGGTCTCTTGAGCGAGTCGCTCAACTTCGGCACGAATCCACTCCGCCTCGTGATCCTCGGCATGCGCCTTGAGCCACCAGCCGAATGCCGCACCCTTGTCACGGAGTTTCTCCTCGGAGTACTCCGCGATCACTTTGATGCGCTCTTGGCGGGTGGATGGATCCTCGGTTTGACCGAGCTGAATCTCAAGAGCGTTCACCAACTTGCGTGGGTCGCGTCCCTGCTCGTAGAGCGGAATCAGTGCTTCGGCAGCCTCAAGGTTGTCCTCTTCGATGGTGAGCACGCGCTCAAAGGCTCGCATCGCACGATCGGCCTTGCCGATTTCATCGCGATACGTGATAGCAATTTTCATCGCCAGCGAAAGCTTGAGCTCGTCTTCAGACGTATCAAGTTGGCGCTCGAGAACACGAACAAACTCACCGAGCTTGTCGGATTCGCGATAGAAGGCCTCAAGATCGTCCCAAGCTCCTTCTGCAATGTAGAGCTTCTTCAGCGAGTCTTGTGCACGGCGATGGTTGGCATCGATCGCGAGCAAGCGACGCCAAGCTGCAGTTGCCTTCTCGGTGTCGGGCAGCTTATCGGTGTAGAGGAGACCTAGTTTCTGGAGCGCATCGGTCTGCGACTTAGTGTCGGTAGCGATGTCGGCCTTGACCGAACAGACGTTCGCAAGCCCTTCCCAGTTTTTGGCTCGCTCGTAGAGTTTCTCAAGCTCGTTGATCGCTTCTTCATGCTTGGGTTGGTCGTCTAGGACCTTCTGCCACCAGTGCATGCAGACGTCGGGTTTCTTGACCCGAGTCGCAGCGAGCTTGGCAACTTCATAGATCCGCTCAGCGCGCTCAGACTCATCAGCCTTCTCGATTTCACGTTCGCGAAGAGAGATGAGCTTTTCCCAATCTCGGCGTTTTTCGTAGACCGCCAACAAGTGTGTTGTGGCATCTGCGTTGTCTGGATCAAGCGCCAGAACTTTTTCAAACGCTTTGATGGCCTCGGCCTGATTTGAGAAGCGGTCGATGTAGAGATTCGCGATCCGCAGGTAGAGCGCAACTTGCTCGTCCTCGGACTCAAGAAGTGGAGCCTTCTTTTGAAGTGTCGCCACCAAATCGGGCCAACGCTTCATGCTCTCGTACTGATCGGCCAACTCGTCCAATGTCGCGACGTCGTTCTCGTTGATCTTGAGGATTGCCGTAAGGGTGTTTACGGCCATGACCTCATTGCGCACCTCGCGATACACACCAATCATTTCGCGGAGAATCGCTACACGCTCGCCATCGGTTTTGGCGGCCTTTTGCTCTTCTTCTTTGAGGGCTTCGACAAGCGCGTTCCACTTGGCAGCTCCTCGGAGGACACGTGCGTACTCGCGGCGAGGGGTCCGCATTGAAGCATTGCCCTGGACAACCTTGCGCCAAGCGTCAATCGCCTTGGCAGGGTTAGCCTCTTCCTCAGCACGAGCAGCAGCCATCTCGGCTGCGAGTTCTTCTGAGATCTCTTCGTCGATGGGCGTCTCGTCGAGAACCGCGGCGGACTTGGCCACTTCACCATCGGAAGAATCAGATGCGTCGTCGTCAGCAGCATCGGTATCTTGCGCAGACAGCTCTTCCCCGGCTCCGTCGTCGGATGCAGCGTCAGAGGATGCAGCGTCAGAGGATGCAGCGTCAGAGGATGCGGCGTCTTCCGAAGCGGCGTCGACCGAGTCGGCATCATCAGAAGCGGCGTCGTCGGAGCCAGCATCGTCAGAAGCGGCGTCGCCCGAGTCGGCGTCTTCAGAAGTGGCGTCTTGCGCAGACGCTTCTTCTGAGGCGGGTGCCTCTTCGATCGCCTGCTCTGGGGCCGATGAGTCGTCACCAGCTCCGTTCTCAGCATCGAAATCCGCGAGGTCTGGCGAGGCAGGCTCAAGTTCGCGCACCACGGCAAAGTATCCGCGCGCCTTGTCTAGGTCCGCCTGTTCCTTCCACGCGATGACGCCCGCTTGCCAAGCAATGTAGAGCTTCTGATCATCTTTCAGATTTGGAAGAGACCGGTCTGCAAGGTCGAGCACGTCGCTCCACTGCGACTTCTCGGCATAGACCTCTCGCACCAATGAGAAGGCACCAATGAGTGAAGAGAGAGCGTCTGGACCAGACTGCGCTGCAAACTCAATCGCCTTCTTGAAGAACTTGGCAGCCCTACCGCGATCGCGATGGCGCTGAACCCACTCAAGACCGAATTGCTCAGCGAGACCGAGTTGTTCGTCTTCCTCGGCTGCCAAGAGTCGTCGGTCGTGATGCTTCTCAAGCTCGTCCCAGCGCTCAGCGGCACTTAGGAGTTTTTCGTAAAGGTAGTTTGCCGCTTTTCCCTCAGGGTTAAGCTCGAGAGACTCGTTTAGGAGATTCTCGTACATCTCATCATCGGGTGTCTCGTGAAAGACAATCCGAGCAGCACGTAAGAGCATGCGCGCAGCGGTGTCTGGATCCGCATCCGCAGCTTCCTGCGTCAAACGCTCGACATCGTCAATCCAGCTGTTTGCATCGTAGCTTGCTGCAGCAATCGCATCTTTCAGTTCCAGACTGTCTGGCTTCTCTTGCAGTGCCATGTGCAGAAGCGGAATTGCCTTCTCGCGTTGTCCTGAGTCGAGGAATGCGAGTCCAACAAGGGCGGCAAGGCCACCATCGTTGTTGCGCAGTTTGAGTTCAAGCTCACCAACCTTGGCGACCATCTCAAGTCGGCCAAGCTCGCCGTACACTTGCCGTGCACGAGTGAGCGCCTTGATGTTCTCGGGGTGGAGCTTCCAAGCGCGTTGATAGATCGCGAGTGCTCTCTCACGCTCTGGAATTATTTCTTCCGTGATGTTGGCAATCTCGAACAACAGCTCGGATCGCTCTTCAACATCTTGAACACCTTCAGCCTCTTGCTCGAGGGTGTTGATTTCCAGACTCCAGTCGCGAGCGCGACGAACACGCTCTCTAATCTCGGTGCGCAATTTGCTATCCTCCCGCTTTCAAAAGGAAAGTCGGTAATCCTGTCTGACAATAGACGTGTGAGAAAATACACGATTCTGGGCGCCTACGCTGCTTGCGCGGGGCCCGAAACAACACGAAGCCCAGATCATCGTCGATCTGGGCTTCTATAAAACAATAATTGAAGTTGGATGTAAGTAGGTGCCCTACTGCGCAGCACTCAAGCGGAAGAGCCGTTGGTTGGCTGCCTGAATGTGAAATGCGTCGCCGCCGCCGCCTTGATCGACAAAGGACTTAAGATCCTTCTTGGCGTTCTCAACGTCTTGCTTCTCTGCATACGCGAAGCCTCGTTGACGAAGTGCGTCGAGGTTGCTGCTGCGAGTTTGAATCGCATTGCTGTAGGCCTCAATCGCTTTGTCCCAATTGCCCTGCTTGGTGTAGGCCATTCCCAAGCTGTAATAAATCTCGGTGAGGTCTTCGCCATCGCGAACGTTGAGCCGACCTTGGTCAAGCACACTCACTGCTGGGTCCAACTTATCCCACTTGATGTAGAGGTTGCCGAGCTCGATAAAAGGTCGACCAAAGGTTGGTGCCAGCGTTGCTGAAGCACTCCAAGCAGCTGCGGCCTCTTTGGGCTTGCCCTGCTTCTCGTAGACTTGACCGAGGTGATACTGGGCGCCGTAAAGTCGAGCGTTCAGTTGTACAGCACGCTCAAGAGCACTTTGCGCCTGGGAGACGTTGTTGGAGTTCCAGTACGCCTTGCCAAGTTTGTAGTGGTACATGGCGTCGCTGTCCTTAACGCGGGCAGCTTCGCTGTAGGCCTCTGCAGCCCCTTCGTACTCTTTCATCTGCTCGCGGACAAAGCCGAGGTTGTACCAAGCGTTGTGATTGTCTCGGTACGTTGCCGTAGCCTTCTCAAGAAGCTCTTCTGCTTCCGTGAGTCGACCTTGGCCGGCAGCCCCAACGGCTTCATTGGCGAGAGTCTTTGACTCCTTCTGATCGTCGTCGCCACAAGCAGCCAGCGAGCCGGAGCCCACCGTGCCGAGGACGAGAGAAAGGGCGAGGAGTGAACGAGCGGGTATAGCCATTTCGTGCTCAGGATAGCCAATGCGGGCAAGGCGGGCAACTCGCGATGCCGAGCAACGTACTCATGGTGAAGATTCAATGTCTCGTGGGTACAGGCATGCCACATAAGAAAAACGCTCTCCGATTTCTCAGAGAGCGTTCTTTTACGTTCGGATTGTTGAAGCGTTCGCGTTAGCCAGCAGGCTGGAACGTGAATGGGTAACGAACGTTCACGTAACCGCCACCGTTGGGCTTGGGAAACTGAATCGACTTGATTGCATCAGCGACGCAAGACTCGACGTTCTTGTTGCCAATTCCCTTTGCGTTCGCGCCCTGGACGCTACCTGCAGGAGAGATTTGGAACTGCGTAACAACCGTTCCAGAGAGACCAGGCTTAACGAGAAGTTCTTTCTCGTAGCAGTGTCTAATCCGAGGAAGCTTGCGGCGGATGTAGCGACGGATGATGTTCTTATCAAGGTCACCCGTTGCAGACACGTTACCGATGCGAACCTCAGGAGGCTTAGCTTTGCGACCGCGCATACCACCCTTGCCTGAGCCTGAGCCGTATCCGGTTCCCGTTCCGTTGCCGTGACCGATGGTGCCGTAGTTGCCAGTACCAATCGTTCCCCAACCGGTTCCGCCACCACCTGGGCCAACACCCGAGATGCCGTAACCCCAGCCGCCAGCCATTTCGCCGACTTCGTTGCCGAGAAGACCACCGTACACGTCGCGGTCATCAAGACCAGAAGAGAAGTCTGCTGCACCCGTGATGGAAGCAAATGCTCCACCTGGTGCCTGCGACATCAGTCCAAGAACACCAGCCTTGCGAGCTTGGTCCATGGCAGCTGCTTTGGCGAGCTGTGGAGATGCGTCGTTGTTCTTCATAGCGAACTGACCCGTGGCGCGAGTGGATTCTTTCTTACCCATCTTGCCTTCGGCTTCCGCCATTTTCGTACCGGTTCCGCCCGAATCCTCTTCCTCACCATCGTCGAGCTCTTCCTCTTCTTCAAGAGGATCCTCTTGCGGCTGGTTTTGGATGTGGCTCATGCGATCGCTGCTTGCGAACGCGTCGCCGTAGAGAGTGTTCTCATCAGGCTGAAGGCTGCCAAGCATGGCGACAAAGCCAAGAATGACGATGCCTGCACCACCGATGTAGGCGAGAAGCACGGTGTCGATATTTGAAAACAGCGGAGCTGCTTGCCTGCGAGGCTGAGGTACGGAGCTAACGAGGAAGCTCTGCTCGCCAACCTTGACTCGGATGCGAGCCTTGGTCGGAATCGGTACCTCAAGAGCACCTGCGGTTGTCGAACTTGGGCGAGCTCGGTTCTGAGCTGCCAACTCCGCGAGTGGTGTTGATTGACCATCGATGGTCATCTCACCCTCCCAACCCTGGGCGAAGTTCATTACAAAGTCATCACCAATTGGCGCGACCAAGTTGAAGTCTTCGTGCGGTGAGTGCTGGGTTGGAAAGTCCACTCCAGAAGCGCGTCCGATGCGGAAGCGTGGGTCGACTTTCTCTTCGCGAATACGAATGGCACCCATGGTCATGCAGAACATGCCGCCGATGAGTCCACCAACTGCCATCCAATCAAACGCCATGCTGAGGCGACGAGGACGGAATTCGTGGGAAGCCTTCTTCGCTTCGATGTGCTTGTGGTAGCGAGCCTTGTTGTCGGAAGCGGTTGAGACACCCGAGAAGAAGGCAATGCTGCTGATGATCAGTAGCAGTGCACCAAAGCCAAAGAGGCCATAGGTAATCGGAGTAACGTTGCCACCCCGTGGGTTCATGACGTGCTTTACGCCAACCACCGAGTCACCGAGCATTGCTGCAACTTCGATAGCGCGAGCGCCACCCATGTCTTCAGCAGCATCGGAGCCAAACGCCGGTGCGGCCATTGGAGCCATTGGGGCCGCGGCAACAGCCATCGGTGCCTGCGCCATTGGGGCAGCGGCCATCGGAGCGGCCATCGGAGCGGCAGCCATCGGAGCTTGCGCCGGAGCCTGCGCCATTGGAGCTGGAGCTGGAGCTGCAACCGGTGGTGCCTCAACAACGGCAGCGGCACGGGAAAGCTCAAGGCGGATATCGCCGAGGACGATGGTGTCACCATCCTGAAGCTTTGCCTTATTGATCTTCTGGCCGTTGACTACGGTTCCCGTGGTCGAGCCCAAGTCGATGATGCTGATGTCATCGCCAGAAACCTCGATAACCGCATGCATGCGGCTAACCGACTCGTCTTCGAGGCGGAGATGAGACGACGACAGCTTGCCGACTTTGATGACAGCTTGCGAGAGGGTTTCCTCGCGCAGGAGCTCGTCACCTTTGAAGATCTTGAATATGAGTGATGTGTTGGGTCCGGCCATGTTTGGCTCTCCGGTTTTTCTGGGAAAATCCCTATAACTATCTAGCGGTGCTTTTTACGACCAAACCTTCACATCGGGCCAGCAGATTAGAGGTGGACTAGAGGTCCTCTGCCGACTTAGTGATCTCGTTGATGAAATCCTTACGGATTCGAATCAAGTTGGTGTGGCTCGCAAACTTACGTGGATCGACGAATTCTCCGTCGGGCTTGACGAGTTCACCGTCGATGTCATCACCCGAGAAATCGAAGGTCTTGACCTTGGGCTTCTCAGCTTTTTGCGCTGATGAGACGCTTGGAGCCACGACGGCAACAAGGACACAGGCAGCGAGAGAAACAATCGCGGTGGATAGAACTTTGGAAACAATAGATGAGTTGCGCTTCATATCGAGGCTCCTATTTGCGACCAGTTGGTTCATCGTCAGGTGAGTTGACACCGCTGGTCTGGTTGAGTTCCCAGAAAGTTGGGAAAAAGTGAAAAAGAATCGAAATCGTTTGCGGGGAGAGAGTACGAAAGGAGCCCAGCTTGCGCCAGGCTCCTTTTATCTCAGTAATATCAGCAGGTTGCTATGGTGTCGCCGCGTTGTTCTGCTTTTGAAAGTCGATCGCCATATCCAGGTTCTTGACGTTCTTCTCACAGGTCTTGATGTTGTCAGCTGCATCCTTCTTGAGCTGCGACGTCGCCGTCGGCTTTGACATCGCAGACTTGAAGTACTTCGCTGCCTCACGGAATGCAGACTGAGCCTCTTTCAGGTCATCCGTCGCACTCGATCGGAAGTCTTGGTACAGGACGCCCAGATTGTAGTCCGCTTCGGGACGAGCCTTGTCGATCTTGATGGCTGCCTTGTAGGCGGCCTCGGCTTGGTCATACTGCTTGAGACCACGAAGGGCGTAGCCCAACCCGATTCGAGCATCGTAATCTTTCGAATTGAGCTTGAGCACAATGTCGAACTCGGCTTTGGCCTCGTCGTATTTACGGAAGTCGAGCACGATGTTTCCAAGGTTGCGATGTGCTTCCAAGAAGTTTGGATTCAGCTGAACAGCGCGGCGAAAGCTAATGAGTGCCTTCGGTACGTTGTCCTGCTGAAGCAGTAGCAGCCCCTTTGCATTGTGCAGCGGTGCGTAGTTCGCATCGATTTCCTCGCCCTTCTCAAGAAGCAGCTTGGCGAGAGTCAAACGACTCTTGTTCCGCTTGGTGCCCTGCTGCATGTAGAGCAAGCCGTAGAGGGTGTAAGCCTCAACGTTGTCGTTGTCGACAGCCAGAGCAGACGAGAGGTTGCTCTTGATGCCCGACTCCAGGCTCTTGAGGCTGGCTTTGCCATCGCGAATCGAGCGAATGTCGAGCCAAGCCAGGTTGTTTCGAGCAGCGACAACTTTGCCGTTGGCCGTCACTGCCTGGGTCCAGTACTGCTTTGCTCGCGCCTCGTTGCCGCCCTTGAAGTAAATCTCACCAAGGTTGGAAAGAGACTCTGCGTGACCAGGATTGATCTTGAGCGCCTTTTGGTAGTGGTCTTCGGCTTCTTTGTTCATGTCGCAGGCTTGAAGTGCGAGCCCCGCGTTAAAGCGCGCCTCGACCATCTTCTTGCTGCCCTCGGCAATTGTGACGAATTTCTGTGACGCTTCGTTGCAAGTCGCGTCGGTCCAGCCCGCTTTCGCTTGGTCTTGGAAGTACTTCACCGCGGAGGCGAAGCCTTTCTCGGTTGCCCGAGAGACATTGCGATCGAGCTTTACGTTTTCGCCACCGGGTGGTGGTGGAGCGTCAGCTGCCAAGCCAGACATTCCGGCTCCAGAGGTTTTAGAAGCACCACCGCAGGCTGGCATAAAAGCCACCGCGCAGAGGAGCGTGAGTAGTTTGCTTGTCGTATTCATCGTTCGTTTCCTCCTGCGCCCTATTGAGCAATGGTGGTGATGAGGTTTTGCGTATCGGTGATGTCAGCTGCGCCGTTAGGCGTGCCGTGGAATTCGGTAGCCGTTGGGAAATCCGCTGGGCGAATTTGTCCAAGCTCCTTCTCACACAGTCGCGACCAGTCGTTGAACCAGTTGAGATTGGTGGAAAGGTTTAGGCAGAAACCGAAGGCGCCAACCGAGAGGTCTTCCAGAGGAGCGGCCTTGGTGGTTAGTGCATCGCAGTACGCGTCAACAGAGTCCTCAGCGTATGGACCGGTACGAATATCCTTTGGGATTTCCGCGGTAAAGAGACCATCAGAGAAGTTCTGAGACGTTTGTCCAACGCGAGCAGCGGCAGCAACAGCCCAGGCGGCACCGCCACCTTTGATGTCACGAACACCCTCGTATTTCGACATAACCTCTTTGGCGAGCTTCTCTTTGTCACCGAACCATTTTAGGAAGCGCTTCTCCGAATCCTTCTTCTTCTTTGCGTTGCGCTCAGAGAAGTCGAGTTTGGTTGGGAACTTGAGAGCGAGGAACTTCTCGTACTTCTCACCATTGAGATAAAAGCGGCTCGCTGCCATCCAGTAGATGGTGACGGCTTTGCGACTCTCGTCTGGAGCGCTTGAGATCGCTTTATCAGCACCTTTGAGAGCAGCGCCGAAGTAGCGCTGTGCCTCTTTGACCAAGCGCCTGTCGCGGTCGAGAACCGTCATCTTGATTTTGGATTCCGCACCGCACTGGGTTGGAAGGCTAACTCCGCGACGCTTCTTCTTCTTGCCGCGTTGTGCCGTTGCTCGCTCACGCTTGATGCGCACACAAGCTCCGTCTTGGCCGCCACCTTTGCAGCTCTGCTCCCAAAGAATCTCGCCGATCTTCGCGTTGGCGATGAGGAGACGATCCGCTCCGCCCGACTTGCCAATTTGCTTGATGTATCGCTTGTACGACTTGACGACCATGTCTTTGTCGCCCTGGTTCTCGTAGATGCCCGCGAGACCGAACATTGCGGCTGCAGACTCATCCTTCATCTTCTTGTTGTAGTTCTTTACGAACGTTTCGATGTTGGAGAGCGCCTCTTTATCCTGGCCAATACCTTTGCGGTACGTCACAGCATTTTGGAGTGCGTTGGGTGCGTCCTTCTCATCAGGGTAACGCTTGGCGTACTGCTCGTACTTCTCGGCAGCTTTGTCGTAGTGAGCAATCGATCCGTATGCAGAACCCATTCGGACGAGTGCCTTCTGGTTGCGGCTCGACTTCGGGTGCTTCTGATCAAGGATGGTGTACATCTTAATCGCGAGGCCGATGGACTTGCCGTCTTCGAAACAGACGCCGGCGTTGTAGAGCACTTCGTCCATGCCCTCGCCTTCCGCGTTTGCCCGATAGATGTCGAGGTACGCTTGTCCGCAGGCAATGTGCTTGCCTTCTTTCTCAAGCTGCTCAGCTGCCTTACGCATCGCAACGCCCTTGATTCGAAGTAGGCGCTCTTTGAGCTCGTCTTTGTCGGAAAGGAACTTCTCGTCCTTAAGCATCTTCACAACGACTTTGTTCATCTCGTCGTACTTCTTGAGACGGATGAGTGAGTCGAGAGCAATGTTTGCCGAGTAGAGGGCAGACTCGTGCTGGCTGTGGTCCTGAACGATGTCGAGGAACATAGGGAGTGAGTCTTCGAGGTGATCGTGACGCCAGAAGATGCGAGCTTTGAGGAACTTCATCATGACGAGTTCGTCATCCGATGGGTCCTTGATGTATTTGATGTAGATATCGAAGGCGGCGATCATCTTCTTCTCGCGATCGCCAATTGGGCGAGGCTCGGGAATCTTCGCGTTCTCGGCATCTTCGTCGAGTTCGGTTGTCGGGGTCTTGGTGCGAGGATCGACCGCAAGAGCGTTCTTCCAACCAAGCACAGCGGCGTATGCAGACTCCTTGAGGAGCTTGCCTTTCACTTTGCCGCCTTGGACAACATCGGTGAAGGCAATCGCTGCCCGCTCCCAACGGTCGGTTGCCATGCGAGGATTCTTCTCGTACTCAGCGCGTTGCCACAGAAGCTCGGCGTAGTAGTACTGCATGTCACCAATGTCTGAGGCATCGGTGAAGCTCTTTACGTACAGCTTGTAGAGCTGCTCAACGCTGCCAAGAGCCTCTGGATTGAGAGTCTTGATTGCCTCGTTGTGCCAGGTCTTGGCCATCTCGCTTGTGGTGCCTTGTGCATTGTCACGACACTCTTCGAGCTTGCCGCCTTTGAGGATTCCGGCCTTCTTGTGCGCGAGGTAAATCTTGACGAGGTTTACGATTTCGTCAGACTTTTGCTTTTGGTTACCAGCCGAGAGCATTGCGTTGAGGACATTGCCCTGCCACTCGCAAACGTCTGGGTCCTTGCTCTTGATACCGATGAGCTCGCGGTAGGTGAAGATGGCTTTCTCTGCTGCACCTTGATCGAGGTAGATGCCGCCAAGAATCTTGAGCATGTTGAATGCGTAGCCTCTGTCGACACGCTGGAATGCCTGGTAGGCCTTCTCTGCTCGACCAACTTCGGCGTAGGCGCGGACAAAGTCCTTCTTTGCCGCCTTGTTGATGGTCTTCGACTTCTTCTTGCCTTCGGTAATCTGAGCGACTTTGAAGAACGTCTCAAGAGCGTCTTGTGGGCGCTCTTGGTTTAGGTAGACCCAGCCTTTTTTGTAGAGGCCGTACGGGTAGATCGAAGCCCTTGGGAACTTGAGAACCAAGTCGTAGAACTTCTCGGCGTTGTCGAGGTCGTTCTTTTGAAAGAAGTAGTCGGCAAAGCTCAAGTACGCCTGTGGGATGTACTTGGAGTCGGGATAGTTCTTAATGAGTTGGTGGAAGATGACTCGAGACTCTTTGATGCGCTTGGCACCATCGAGTGTGTAGCCGTAGTAGAAGAGCACCTCATCCATGCGTGGGTAGTTCTTGTACCGGGGCTCAGCGGCTAGCTTTGAGTAGACTTTCATCGACTCAACAAGTGCCTGCTTCTCCGTTTTGAAGTAGAGCTTTTGCTTGTTCTCAAGCTTCTTCTTGTCGCCCTTTTTGGCCTTGTCGAGCTTGGTGTACATCTCCATGCCGCGGAAACGCCAGTAGCGCTGCTTTTGCGCGTAGGCCTCTGCGAGACGGAAGAGCAAATCCGGCATCTCGTTAGACTTGGGATCGGTATCTTCGATGAGCTGCTTGTAGAGTTCGATCTGCGCGTTGCGGATGTTCTTTACTTCGCCCTGAATTTGGATGAAATCATCAGCCGAGAGCTCGGGCTTTGTCTCTTTTGGAGCTTCGCCTTTCTTTCGCTCAAGCCCTCGCGTTCGATCGGTCTTCTTGACATCGATCCTAAGCTTGGGGTTCTCGCGCGAGTACTTGGGAGCGGCGTCGCCGACTCCTCCGGATACTGCGGCGAGAGACACCGTCATGGATAAGGTGGCCGTGGCCACCAGGAGTACACTGGACAATCTGTGTTTCATCGTCTCTTAACCTTTCAAGGCGGGGCGATTTGGACACGACAAAAGCCCGACAGAACACCAAAGGGCGTCGGTCGAGCTAGTTATCGTTGAGGAAAATCCTCGGGCGAGGGTTGTTGCCAATAGAGCCTGCATTTCTATCTCCTTTTCAACAGGCCAACGGAGTGGACTGCCAATAAAGTGTGGGCGAGACGAAGAAGCACCGGCTGATGATTAGCGAATATCTATTATTCCAGATCCTTGATGAGCAAGAAATTAGTTGGCGCCCTTAACTGGGCATTTTGAACGAACGCGGAATCGGTAGAAACCAAGTTCATCCTTCCAATACTCTCCATTAAACTTCCACATGAAGTGCTCATCGTCAATGACAATCGGCTCCAGGCGGTTGTTGCCAGAGATTTGCTGACCGCGAGCTGCAGCAGAAACCTGACCGGCTTTGTTCTCAAGAGTTTGGAGTTTGATCTTGATTCCGTCGCGACTAAGTTCGCGAAGTTCTTTGTTGAGGCGCTCAATTCGCTCGCGAGCCAGCTTGCCTGCATCGGCCTGAGCCAGAGACTGCTGAACCGTAAGTTCCTGAAGAACTTCGGCCGAGATTGAAGTGGTTTGCCAAGCTTTGTCGGCGCGCTCAAGCATCTTGAGCTCTTTGTTTAGCTCGTCGACCCAAGCAAAGGTCTTGCGAAGCGTCTTGTCGCCAAGTGCCGAGAGAGCAAGACGTTGCGTTGCATCGGGAAGTCCAGCTTTCGCTTTGAGGACTTTCTTTACGTAATCGTAGAATTCAGCGTTGTCCTCGTACTTGCCGAGCATCTCAGTGAGGTCTTTGCGAAGTGGTGCGTAGAGGTCGTTGTACTCAGCAACTGCAGCTAGAGCGCGATCGTATTGGCAGTACTTGTAGTAGATGACCGACTTTAGAAGCACAGACTCAGGGAAGAACTGGTCTTCGAAGTACGGAGCGTTGAGGGTGTGGATGTTACCCAGTGCTTTGGAGTTGTTGGTCTTCATGAAGTACGCCCACGATGCCTCGAAGAGAGAGGGCAACCAATCGGGAGACTTCTGAGTCAACTTCTCGTAGTACTTGATGGAGGTATCGAATTGTTGCGTCGAGTAGAAGACGCGAGCGAGCTGCAACCATGCGAGCTCTTGGAACTGATCAACATCGTCCTTGGAGTAGAACTTGGGGCGCTCTTCGGCGATTACGAGAATCTCCTTGAAAGCGGCAACGGCGGGCTTGCCTTTGTACTGGCGGACATACGTCACACCCTCGAAGAACTTTGCTTTGACAAAGAACGGGTCTTCTTTGCTAACGCTTTGGAACAATGAAATCGCCTGCTCAAAGTCAGCTTGGCGATAGAAGTGGCGGCCGAGGAGGAAGTACAGCTCGTTGCGAACCTCTTCCATGACAGGCTCTTCAAGGCTTGATGGATCGTACTGGCCGATCTTCTCAAGAATACCGGAGGTTTCTGGAAGCACGCGGCTAAGCGCAGCGAGCCACTTGAGGGTCACACCATAATAGAGGTGACCTGTGCCCAGTTCGACGATTCGATCGAAGTAGGCAAGGGAGGCTGCGTAGTAGCCCATTTGGTAAAGGGTCTTGCCCATGAAGAACTCGGCGCGCTGCTTGTTTGCGGGCGAGTCTTCGGTTTCACCGTTGATGACTTTGGCGAACTCGATCGAAGCCGAGTCGTAGTCTTTCTTGTTGTAGAGCTTGGTAGCTCGCTGCAACGTTTTGGTGGGAGGCGTTGTGTCCTCTGGCGGCTTTGCATTCTTGGCCTTCGAGGTTTCAACCTCGTCTTCTTCGAAGGTCATCTCATCATCGCCTTGGGCGTGAGCTGTTCCTTCAAACACATCCGGGAATACAGATCCGGACATGAGGGCAAATGGAATTAGAGCGAGTAGCCAGTTTCTTGTAAGACGCATAAACCTCTTCTTTCGTTTTGCACAAGCTGCTTAACGAGGGCGACGAATATTCCCGATGATCCACCATTGTTGTCAAGCGGTTGACCAACCTCACAGGAGGTACATCAGAAAATGCTGAAACCCGATCTCGCGCGGCAGCCTTGTAGACACCTTATTGGCCGGTCGTTGCGCTTTCTGTGACGGAATCCGAACCTTCGGCCACATCTCTTTTGAACGAATCGCACAACGCACCGAGTTGCTCTGGAGCCAACCTTGACTTCCAATAGGCGACGACTATGATGCGTCGGCGTTAACTCTGGGTAACCAGGAGTACATGAAATGAAACGAAGGCTGTCTTCCATCCTCCCGATCCTTATTCTTTGCCTGTCCGCTGCGACGTTGGCCCTTACTTCGGCATGCTCGGAGAATCCGGTCGGTCGCAAGTGCTTTGTGGGTACTGACGCTGGCAACAACAGCCAGTCGATTATTGCCTCTCCTGCACTTGAGTGTCAGTCCAGGCAGTGTCTGCACTTCCCTGTTGATACCGGCAAAGTGCCGCCCGAGGGTAGCGAAGTTGCCGACCTCTGCACCGCTGAGTGCAGCGCCGACGACGAGTGCGACAAGGTTCCTGAGTCACCATGCGTAACAGGCTTCTCTTGTGCCGTAGCAGTCCAAACGGGCCCTTTCTGCTGTCGCAAGATGTGCATCTGTAAGGACTACATGTTGATTCCAGATGGCGGTCCGATTGTTCCAGCAGCGTGTGATCCGAACAATCCTGCAAACACCTGCATCAATCTCCCAGGCCGTTAAGTCGCCTGCGACTACACGAAGCAATTCACACGCGAGCCTTCGGGCTTGCATCGTAAGAGGAGCCGCTCAATGTCTTGGGCGGCTTCACTCGTTTCGGGCCAAAGCGTTGACGAGTTCGGGGCCCGACGAAGAGCTCTCTCTCGTAGCAGCCACCAACCCAAGCCGACCACGCGGCCCGTGACGTCGCCTGCCGGTCCACTGACGGATGACGCAAAGGATGCTACGCCTTACGGCCCGTGAGGACGGAAGGCGTCTACCAGGTGCTCAAGAACATCGCCTGTTTGTGCGACCACATCGAAGCGGCTGGTCTCAAACGTTGGGCACTCGATGCTTATATAGGCCTGGGCAACGCGAGCGACCTGTTGCTGCTTGCGTGGGCCAATCGCGTCCAAGGCGTCGCCATGCTCGCCGTCGGCTCGACTTCGAACCTCGACAAAGACAAGTTCATCGCCGTCTCTTGCAATGATGTCGAGCTCGCCCTGTTTGCACGAGTAGTTGGTGCAAACGATCGCGTAGCCCTTAGAACGCAACAAAGCCACGGCTGCTTGTTCTGCAGCGTGGCCTCGTGCTTTCCGATCCGATGGGATCGGTTTTACTCTTCGGTCTTGGCGGGCGCTGCAGCAGCAGGTGCTGCCTTCTTGGCCTTCTTCTTGGCCTTCTTGCGTGCCTTGCCCTTGAGCTCTGGCTTTGCTGCCTCTGTAGTGACTGCCGCCTTACGGTGAGCACCGCGCTTCTTGTTGCGGCCCTTCTTGTCGTCGGTGGACGTCTTGTCGTAGGCGCGCTCTTTGATGCGAGCAGCCTTGCCGGTGAGCTCGCGTAGGTAGTAGAGGCGGGCTTGGCGAACTTTGCCGCGAGCCAGAACTTCGACGGAATCGATGTTGGGTGAGTTGTCTGCGAAGACACGCTCTACGCCAACTGTGTAGGAAATCTTGCGGACCGTGAAGGTCGAGCGATTCCCTGCAGAGCTACGCGCAATGCAAACTCCCTCAAAGGCTTGGAGGCGGTGCTTGTCTCCCTCGCGGATTTTCACTTGGACACGAATGGTGTCGCCGGCGCGAAAATCTGGGAGCTGCTCAGCTCGCTGAAATTGGGATTCGATCGATTGGATTAGTGGTACCGAGTTGGACATCGTCTTGCCTTTAAGAGAAGAAGCGATTTCTGCCAGATCGCACGGGGGGTCGTCAAGGCTTAGCGTGCAGTCGCGTGGGATCACTGACCGAATAGTCGGTCCAGAATGGTGGAAAGGGCCGATCGGACGCTCAAGTGATTGAAATCGCCCAAACCCGAAATTGGGGCAAGTTGCTGATCGCTGACCGCTAAAACGTCGCCGTGGAGCCCCCAACCGGTTCCGAGCACCAAAACCAGGGGGCGTTTGCCATCTGAAATGCGCTCCGCGACCAATTCGGGGTAGTTGACCTCTTTATTAGGGGCAGCGCGCTGAGCCGAGGTGGCGACCACCCAAGGGTCGGCTTTCTCGCGACGCCCAATCTCTTGCACAGCCGACTCAATCGAGTCTTGGACCGCAATTGTGCCCAGAGCTTGCCCGCGGTCAGCGGATCCGGCTTGGCGAATCTCCTTCCGCCAAATCTCAATGATTCGAGAAATCTTCTCACGCTGCGAGCGTATGGGCGACACGGGGTAATACCCAGCAACGCCATACGTCGCACAACTTCGCGCAATGTCGTGAATGTCAAAATTGGTTACCGAGGTGGTTACGGTTTTCCCGTTTCGATCGAGCACTGGATGATGCGCCAGAAGCACGTACGTGCGTTTTGCCAATGCAGCGACGCTTGAGGGCCTTTGGTGCAAGAGCTCTGGCCGGTGCTTCGCGGTGCGCTCGAGGGACTGAGCAAGACGCCACGCATCAATCTTCGCGTGGTTCCCCGAGAGCAAAACGGGGGGCACAGCATTCCCCTTGTACTCCGCAGGACGCGTGTACTGCGGATATTCGAGCAAACCATCAGAGAAACTCTCATCAACAGCAGAGTCGGCGTGCCCAAGAACATCCGGTACAAAGCGCGATACAGAGTCAATGAGCACCATGGCACCGAGCTCGCCACCCGTTAGCACGTAGTCCCCAATACTGAGGCTCTCATCGATTCCGAGTTCGACGACGCGTTCATCAACGCCTTCGTAGCGACCACACACCATGACGATGTGCTCAAGTTTGGCAAGCTCGACGACTTTCTCGTGATTAAGAGTTTTCCCTACGGGAGAAAGTAGGACACGATGCGGCGTCGACTCGGGCGATGACGAGCCCTGCCCCGCGTGCTCTATCGCGGCGAGCAACGAGTCGCACTTCATGACCATGCCCGGACCACCGCCGTACGGGGTGTCATCGACACTGCGATGTTTGTCGGTCGCAAAGTCGCGCGGATTTACAAAGTCGACTTGGATGTGCCCCGCGGCAATTGCCTTGCCCAAAACCGATGTCGACAACACGGAGTCAAACATCTCCGCAAAGAGCGTCACTACCGTAAATCGCATGGGGCTCACTCCGGTTGCGGAGCTATTCGCGTTCCCACTCGGGAAGGTCTTCGGGGGGATCCACAACGATTTGCTTGGCCTCAAGATCGATGCTGTGCAGAAACACGTCCACCAATGGCAGGTAGCGCTCGATGTCGCCATCGTGGATCACCATGCGGTCCTGAGTGCCCGCCACAACCTCTACGACGCGTCCCCAGGGGGTCCCATCCATGAGTGTGAGCTCACATCCCAGAAAATCACTGAGCAGCTGATCTTCGTCGTCAAGCTCCAGTTGATCGCGCAAAACCACCACGGGCTTGCCAACCAAGAACTCGGCAGCTGTACGATCTTCAACATCCTTGAGACGTACAAGACCGCCACCCTTGACCATTCTGGCCGAGGTGATTTCGTAGCTTCGACCTCCAACAACGAGATCCATCACCACATCCAATGCGGTGGACTCAGGGTTGTGCAAGTGCACGCGAAGCTCACCGCGCACCCCATGTGGGCGCGCGATTACTCCGATCTCAACCTGAGAGCTGTCGACTTGGCCGTCGCTTGTCTGGCCGTCATCTGTATGGCCGAGGCTTGTATGGCCGTTACTGGCCATGTCGGTCCTATTCGAGAATTTCGACCAGGGTTCGCTTGCCTGGTCTTGGAGCGACGACATTCACAAGACTGCGAATTGCGCGAGCCGTTTTGCCGCCGCGTCCGATGATCTTACCGAGATCATCGTCGCCAACTTCGATCTCGTAGACGTTTGCATCGCGCTCTTCGACGAGCGTGACTTCAACGACCTCTTGATCGGAAACTATGTTGGTGGTGACGAAGCGCAATAGCCCTTCGATGTCCGCCTTACCTTCGCTAGCCATAAACAGGACTAAGCAGCGGTAACAGGAGCAGGAGCGTTTTTCTTAGCGCTCTTTGCCAGGCGATGCATGGTAGCCGAAGGCTGTGCGCCAACGCTGGTCCAGTAATCGTAACGCTCAAGGTTGAGCTCTAGTGCCTTGTTGGCTGGATTGTAGTGTCCAAGCTGCTCGATGAAACGACCATCGCGAGGATCGCGAGAGTTGGTTGCAACGATGCGGTAGAAAGGACGCTTTTTTGAGCCGCCACGGGCCATTCGGATAGCAACTGCCATGTGTTTGTTCTCTTTATTGTCGGTGTGTCGAGTCGCGGTTCACGCAAAGGTGCGAAATCGCGGGGTTGATCGGTTAGGACGCGGCAATCTACTCGGGGGTGCCGTAGCTGTCAAGCCTCGTATGGCAAGGGCTGTTCTTGGGCCTTCGACCGTTGCTTGGTTGGCCGTGCAAAGGGACCGGAACCGCCACGTTTGACAGAGCCTCTCGCGGAAAACGAGCGGCAAGTTGTTTGGCACCCGTTTTCTAACCGGTGCTATATCGTTCGCATGCGTCACGTGGCTGTCTCGGCGATTGCCGTTCTTATCTCCTGTAGCCTCCAAGGGGCCTGCTCGTCCAGCTCTTCCAACGGCTCGTCGCCCAAAGCAACTCCGGTTGAGCCGGCGGTGAAGCCAAATCCCGACCTGACGATTTTTCTCACCGCCGAGATGAAGGGCAGCACTGAACCCTGTGGCTGCACGTCCGATCCCCTCGGCGACCTCGCCCGAACAAGCCAGCTCATTGCCGATGCTCGAGCAGCCGGTCCGGTCCTGGTCTTCGATGGCGGCTCGACACTATATACAGAGGTCAAGCTCTCGGAGAATGCGCGTTCCCAGGAGTTGCTCAAGTCCAAGCTCATTGCCACCGCCCTCACCAATGACCTGCACGTGAACGCCATGGGTCTAGGCCCCTACGACTTTGGAGAGGGCGCAGCCAAGATCACCCCTCCGCGTCACGCCGTAAATGTCGCTGCCGATTCCGGGATCGCTACCAAAGCCCCCGAGATCATCGAAGCGGGTGGCATCAAGGTCGGCGTCTTTGGCGTTGTTGCCCCCAATGCTCTCACCGGCCTTGAGGTCACCGTAACCGAGGCCGCCCCCGCCGCCACAAAGACGATTGCCGATCTAAAGTCCAAAGGCGCACAAGTGATTGTGGCTCTTGCGCAAATGACCAAGGACGAAGCGCGCGATTTGGCAAAGGCGGTTCCCGGAATGGACTTTGTTTTGATCTCTCAGAATCTTCCCGAGCCTGATGAAGTGCGTGCGGAGCCGATGAAGGTTGGTGACTCGTGGCTCTTTATGCCTGCCAACCGAGGACAGGTTGTAAGCCGTTTGCGTCTCAATCGCCGAGGAGATGGAACGTTTGCGGATGCGCTTGGAGAAGTTCGGGCTGAAGGCGAAATCGAGCGCATGGGCGAGGAGTTGGCCAATCTGCGAGCAGACCTTAAGAAATGGTCTGAGGATCCAAGTGCAGACAAGGCTTTCGTCGCCTCCAAAAAGGCCGAGGTTGATGCGTTGGCAGCGCGCCAAGCCAAGCTCCGCGCCGAACCGCTGCAAGTGCCGGAAGCGGGCAACTACTTCACCCTCGCGCAACTTGAGATTCACAAGGGACTCAACTGCCAGCCGACATTGGTTGCAGCAAAGCGCGCCTACGACCAGGAGTCGGGACTCGCGAACGTGCAAGCGGCGGCCGGTAAGAAGCCTGTTCCCGCAGCGAAGGGCGAAGCGTCCTATGTGGGGTCTGAAACCTGCGAGAACTGCCACGATGAAGCCCAAGAGTTTTGGCAGGGAACGCTCCACGCGAAGGCCTGGGAGACCCTTGAAGGACTTGGCAAAGAGTTCAACTTCGATTGCATCGGTTGCCACGTGACCGGCTTCGAGAAGCCCGGCGGCTCTAACATCGCGTTCAACGAGCCCCTGCGCGATGTTCAGTGCGAACAATGCCACGGCCCTGGAAGCCTGCATATCGAGGCCAAGGGCGAGGCCAAGCGGAGCACCATTGTCCTGAGCCCAGAAGAAAGCGTTTGCGGCCAATGCCACACCAAAGAGCACAGCGACACCTTTGAGTTCCAAGCCTATTTGCGTGATGTCACCGGACCTGGCCACGGAGCAAACTTCAGAAAAACCCTGGGCGAAGGAGACACGGGCGCGAGCCTTCGTGCTGCGGCCCTCAAAAAAGCAGGTGTAGACATTGGCCAAAACTGCCCTAAGTAGCATGCGATTTCGCGTTTGGACCTTTGGTGTTTTTCTGAGCCTAGCGATGGCGTGCGGTGGAGCGAGCGCCATCGGCAAATCGCCTGGCAGTTCGGTAACTGGCAAGGCATCGTGGTACGGCGGCAAGTTTCACGGTCGAAAGACGGCTTCAGGCGCGCGCTTTGACAAGAATGCGCTCACCGCAGCACACCGCACCCTGCCCTTTGGCACTCGTGTGCGCGTGACCCATCTCGGCAACAAGAAGTCGGTGGTCGTCCGAATTACCGATCGAGGGCCCTTTGGCAGGCGTGAGCGAATTATCGACGTTTCGGAGGCGGCGGCCATTGCGCTCGGCATGAAGAACGCAGGTGTGGCTCGCATACGGCTTCAGGTCTTGAGCAGCCCGTCCTCGTAACGTAGGGTCCGGGATATGCGAAGTCGTCGTACTGCCCTGTGGTCTCTGCTCTTCTTGCTATGTGGCTGCAAGTTCGAAGCATCGTGTGGCAACAACGACAATCTGCTCAATACGAGAAAGGGCGAGAAGGTCCTTGGCCAATGGCTCGAGAAGCAATCGATTCCCGCTGAGAGCATCACCTGCCCTGGCGACATCAAGATGGAAGAGGGCACGAGCTTTGTCTGCAAGGCCGTCATCGCAAATGCCAACGGCACCACGATCGACATTCGCGTGCACCAAACCTCAAACACCGGCGACATTCGCCTCGAACACGCAACCGAGATTCTGACTTCGGAACGTGTTGAGCGCGGCCTGGCGGGACAAACGCTGGATCAAACTGGCAAGACCGTTCGGGTTGATTGCGGTGCTCGCGTACGTCTTGCAGAACCCGGAACAAAATTTCGCTGCCGAGTCGTTGAGCAAAACTCGGGTGCCAATCGCGCCGACTCTGCGCCCGAAACCTTCGAGGTAGAGATAACGATCAAAGACAAGGCTGGCGACTGGCAAGCCCAACGCCTTTAGGCTACTACCGTTTCTCCTCCATGAGCACCATCATCCAACTCCAGAACCTCAGCAAACGCTACGGTTCCGTAAAGGCGCTCAAAGGGCTCACCGCAGACATTAGCGGCAATGTCATCGGCCTGCTTGGCCCCAACGGCGCCGGCAAGTCGACGATGCTCAAGTGCCTCCTTGGGCTAACGCCCCACGACGGTGAAGCAAAGGTATTGGGCCTTAGCACCTCGTCTGAGTCGTTTCGCATTCGCGACCGCGTTGGCTACATGCCCGAGATGGATTCGTACCTTGCCGGGTTAACCGCGGTGGAGCTGTGCTGCTTTGCCGCAGAGCTAAGTGGTTTACCTAAGAACGAGGCTATGCAGCGCGCTCATGCGGCGTTGTACTACGCAGGGCTTGAAGACAAGCGATACCTCAAGGTGGAAGGCTACTCGACTGGCCTTAAGCAGCGCGTCAAACTCGCCCAAGCACTGGTTCACGATCCTGAGTTGCTCTTCCTCGACGAGCCCACAAACGGTCTCGATCCACGCGCCCGCGACGAGATGCTCGAGCTCATCATGGAGCTTCCCAAAAAGCGGGGTTGCTCGATCGTCATTTCGACTCACCTATTGCCCGATGTCGATCGCATTTGCGACCAAGTCATCATCATGCAGCAGGGCCAACTCAAGTTCACGGGTACCATCGAAGCGCTTCGAAACAGCGGCACCGGCATGAACGAGCAAATTCTCGAAATCGAGATGCGCGATCCGACCGATGAGTTCGCCGAGCATCTTCGCGGTGTCGGTTGCGAGGTTGAAGATCGTCCGGGCCTGCGCCTTGTGGTCACCGTGCCCGATGGCGAAGACAGCAGCTTTGTGATGCGGGAAGCCGTCGCCGCACAAGCGCAGTTACGGCATCTTGGGGTCCGGCTGGAAACACTCGAAGAGGCCTTTCTGCGGGTTGTCGGCGAAGAACTCGTACAAGAGAAACCAACGGCCACGGGCGAGGCAGGTAGAGCGTGAGCGAACGCGAAGCAGCGATTCACGATCTTGGCTACCAGCGATATGCGGGCGGTCGCCGTCCTCAGCACACGCGCTGGCAAGTCATTGTTCGCAACATGGTCTCGATGTCGTGGAAGGGCTGGTGGCGCTACAAGATGCCGCTCGCCACCGCCGTCATGACCATGGTCGGTATTGGCGTGGGAATCTACTTCTCGCGAAACGATATCTTCGAAGCAGCCCCCGGCATGGGCGAGGAAATTCGAACCATCGCCGACAGCCTCATTCCGAGCAGCTACTCCTTGTTTGGCTACTCGTCTCTCATTATCTGCCTCACGATCTTGGCGGGCACCATTTCGCGAGACCTCCAGGCTGGCGCCTTTGAATTCTACTTCTCCCGGCCGGTGCGCCCTCTCGACTATGTCATCGGCAAAGTCGTCGGTGCGTTCTTGCTCCTGGCGCCGATTCTCTTGCTTGGTCCACTTCTGCTCACCATCTATCGATTGGGTCTCACGGGCGATGTCGATCGGGCCGTCGATACGCTCTCGTGGATACCTCGCGCACTCATAGTTGGCTTCGTTGCCACTTTGGCCCAGGCTAGTGTTGCGCTTGCGTTTGGCGCTCTCACCAGCAAGTCACGCTACGCAGTGGTTGGGTACGCAGCCTTCATCTTCTTTTTTGGCACCATCATTTCGGGTATTGCCAGCAGTACCGAGATTCCCGAACTTGCCGCGCTCTCGCTCAACTCGGCGATCCTCGGCCTCTCGAGCGGAGTCTTTGAAGTCAACTTTCTCTTTGGAACCGCAGCTCCGCCGCTCGGCATTTCGATCGTTTCGCTTAGCGGATACATCGCAGGTTCCATCCTGCTAATTCTCTGGCGCGTTCGGCAGGCCCAACGCGCAGGAATGGGAGGCGGCTAGTGTCAAATCTCGCAATCGAAGCAGACGGCCTGAGCAAATGGTACGGGCCTGTTCTTGGCGTTTCAGAGATTAGCTGGAGCGTTGGCGGCGGCGTTGTTGGCCTTCTGGGACCAAATGGCGCGGGCAAGTCCACCTTCATGAAAATGGTCGTCGGGCTCATGCGCCCCTCGCGTGGTTCCATCAAGATTTTTGGCGACGATCCATTCACCTCGACTCGTGCGCGAAGCCGCATCGCCTATGCGCCGGAACACGAGATGGTCTACGGCGAGCTTCTTGCGATCGAATTCGTGACCTCCATGGCTCGGCTATCTGGAGTTCCCAAGCCACGACAAGCCGCAGAGAAGGCACTTGTGGAGATGGGCCTTGAGAAGGCCATGGGCCGCATGCTGAAGGAGTTTTCCAAAGGCATGCGCCAGCGCGCCAAGCTCGCCACCTGCATTGTGCACAACCCGGACCTAGTGGTCTTGGACGAGCCTCTCACTGGCATTGATCCTCTCGAGCGACGGCGCATCGTCGAGCGCGTTCGGCAGATGGCCAAGGATGGCAAGACGGTCCTCATTTCAAGCCACGTCTTGCACGAAGTGGAAGCAATCACCGAAGAAATCATGGTGATCTATCGAGGCCAAGTGTTGGCTGAGGGAAACCTAAGAAAAATTCGCACGCTGGTAGACAAGCACCCGCACCGCATTCGGGTCGAGTGCGGAGCGCCACGCGGCTTGGCGAAAGCTATGGCGAGCGCCGAGCACATCGTCAACATGGAGTTTGGCCAGGGTCACCTTGTGGTTGAGACCGAGTCCCCCAACCTCTGCTACGATCTCATCACAAAGACTTGCCTCGATCAGAAGATTTCGCTCCGTTCGCTGAGCAGTCCTGATAACAACCTCGGTGCACTATTTGACACGCTCACCGGAGACCGAGCATGAGCGAGAAGACTGCATACGCTCCGACGAGCGCCGGCGCGGTAGCGGCCATCGCACAACTCACCTTTACCCGCTTTCTTCGTTCCAAAGTCATCTTCGTCGCGGGCGTTCTTGCGATGCTGCCACTGATCCCATTGCTCGTCGCAAGCAGCCGGAGCGATGATGTCGCTCGGAACTGGGAGGGATTCATCGGTGTTTGTGCCTTCGTACAGCTGCTCGTAGCATCTCTCCTGACGGCGCCCGTCATCGCCGAGGAGATTGACGACAAGACCTACGCCTACCTCTGGTCAAGACCGATTCCGCGTTGGACGATTCTCGCTGGCAAACTCCTCGTCGGCTGCCTTGTCGCGATCGCCATGATGGCGGTCAGCCTGGTGCTTGGAAGCCAAATCGCCCACGTAGGCGATCCGGTGACGATTGCGAAGGCATTGGTGGGTATGGCACTTGGCGTCGTAGCCACCGGCTGCATCGCATCGGGATTTGGAACCCTGTTGCCCAAGCATCCACTCGCGGTTGCCATTAGCTACTTCTTGGTGCTCGACTTCGGAATCGGTGCGATGCCCTTCGCGGCTGCCCGACTCTCGGTCATGCACAACGTCATCGCAATTTCGGGCCTTGGCTCAGATGCCAATACCGTAGTGACGAGTGTGCTTTGGCTTGCAGGCCTCGGGGTCTTCTGGACAACAATCACGTTGCGACGCCTTGTCCGCAAAGAGCTCTCTACCGGGTCCTAGAACAAGTCTTAGACGGCTTGTTTGAGCATGAGTCGGCCTCCTCACCTGTGAGTCGAGACAGACGTCGCTAGCGAAGCCCGGCCTTGGCCCGGGCATAGCGAGCGGCACAGGCATCGACCAGCGCGTCGGTGAGGGCTGCGCGCATCGCTGCGAGTGCCGGCCAAGGCGCCAGCACCGCTGCATCCAATGCCTGACGATCGGCCATCCCCGCCTCTGCTGCGACGTTGCCGGCCGGCCGTTGTGCGACGGCCTCGAATGCCGCAGCGATGGTTTCACGCGCTGGGTGCTGTCGAATATCGATCACAGGAAGATTCGCAACGTCACCGACAGTCCACTCTAGAGCACCTTGGCCCATGGAGGCGCGTCCAAGTGATTCGAGACCGAGAGAGGTCGCCGTGGTGTTGAGCAGGGCCGAGAGCAGTTTCGGCCCTGCGCCACCACGAAGCTCATGGCTGTTCTCCCTCAGCTCAAGGCTGTACATACGCTGGTCGGCCACCATCGGGAAGGCGCTGTAGGGCTGCACAAACCGCTCGCCGTAGGCTTTGCACAGAAATACGTGGCCCGGATGTGCTCGCAGGGCCCACCACGGGTTGCGATTCTTGAGAGTGCCGCGCTGAGAGGCATTGGGAAAACTCTCAAGGTACCTCGCCAGTGACGGATGCTCCGATACCAAGATGTCTCGGGGAACAACCAATGCAAACTGCGCCAACTCATCGCCACCAACAGCGATGGCACCCTGCCCCGAACGACTTCGAGCAGTGAGCAAGGGTCGCAAGAACTGAGCGTCCAGATCCCACTCGGCAACTTGCGCGCGACTGAGATAGAAGATTTCGTTGGCACCCGAGGTGATGCCACGACGCACCGTCGCAAGTTCGCTCAGCGGCACCAATAGGTCACCGGCTTCGGCAACAAACGAGAGCCAAGCGTCGGGGGCCCTGAGCATTGCCGCCCAACTCTCTGGCTTGTCGCGACTGGCTTCACGTTCGTCAGCAATCTCGGCAAGTGCACCGCCTCGCTTGAGATGTGCCGCCGCCTCACGTGTTGTGCATCGAAGTCGGGCGAGACGAACAGGCTTGCTGCTCGGTTTGGCGTCAAAGACTGCGATCACCGCGTGAACCGCTGCTTCGGCAAACCAGCGCTCTTTCGGAGCATCTACAACCAGCCGAAGAGACGCGACCTGCTCGGCCAAGGCCCAAAACTCTGCGCCGTATCCAGCGTCGAAGAAGGCGGAAGAGAGCACAAGCGCTGCAACGCCCGTTTCACGCAATTGTCCAAGTAGGCGCAAGACAAAGGGAGCGGCCAAGTCGCTGCGCCCCACCAACGCTCGCAAGGAATGCTCGCTAAGCTGTGGCCAATCGCGGCGAACGCTGGCGACGATGGCGCTCTTGGCATCCGGTCCTACGCGCTCCTGCCGCACATAGGGAGGATTGCCAACAATGAGGTCTGCGCTCGGCAGTGGCATCTCGCGAGCGTCAAAGAAATCCCCCTCGAGGAGTGTCGCCGTTGGCACATGGCTGCGGGCTGCCGCAATCGCGACTTCATCGATATCAACGCCATAGAGGTGGCTTGCGTCCAAGCCTAGATGAACGGCTCTTCTAAGAAAAATACCGTCACCGCAACTCGGGTCCAACAAGACCTTCGGCGCCTCGGCATCACCCAGCACCAGGGACAGCGCTAGATCGGCAACAGGCTCGGGCGTAAACCACTGACCGAGCTGCTGCCGATTCGGCCGTTTAGTCGTCACTCTCGGCCAAGAGGCTATCGAGAGCCGAGTCGTCAATATTGCCGCCAGAAATCACAACCACCGTAGCGTTGGCTGGGTCGCAACGAGCCACCTTGGTCCGGATCGCTGCAATCGGAACCCCTGCCGATGTCTCCGCAACCACACCGCACTCTCGGTACAAAAAGCGCACTGCGTCCAAAATACTCTCTTCGCTAACCGTGACGATTTCGATGCCGTGTTTCGCGACGATGGAATATGTGCGCTCGCAAACGGCGCCTTCGCAACCCTCCGCAACGGTGTGGAGCTTCTCGTATTCACAGAGAGCTCGGCCCAGGGCAACGGAGTCATGCATCGCGCAGTTGTTTGTGGGTTGGCAGCCCACGACCGACACGTCGCGAGGAGACAACTGGTTTGCGAGCCCGCCGATGAGCCCACCTCCACCAACGGGCGCCAGCACCGTGCCCAAGGTGAAGCCGAGTGCTTCAACCTGTTGGGAAATTTCCTCACCAAGGCTGCCGCCATTACCGCGAATCACGTTTTCGTCATCGAAGGCGGAGACAAATGTCGCTCCGCGCTTGGATGCGAGGTTGCGAGCAATCGCTTCAGAGGCATCGTAGTCCTTGCCTTGAACCAAGAGTTCCGCCCCCAATCCGAGCATTCGCTGCTGCTTGTTCTGTGGCGTTCTCTCTGGCACCACTACGGTCACTGCCACACCCGCGGCACCACCAGCCAGTGCGAGGCCCGCGCCATGGTTGCCAGCCGACGCGGTCACGACTCCTGCTTCTCGCTCCTGTGCGGGAAGAGAGGCGATAGCCTCCGTAGCCCCTCGGAGCTTGAAGCTGCCGGTTCGCTGCAAGCACTCGAGCTTTAGAAAGACGGGGCCCGCATCGTTGTTGCCCTCAAGAGCGGCGCAGCGCACAAGAGGCGTCCGCCGCACACTGCTCACTGAGCGTGGCCCACGGCGATAACTTCGGCGGCGAGATCGTAATCGGACCCATCGGTGACGGTCGCCTGCACCAAGTCACCAATTTGTGCTTCGCAATTCGAGAGATAGACACTTCCGTCAATCTCAGGAGCTTGCCCGTACCAGCGGCCCTGCATGAGGTATTCGCTCTCATCGGAGATGCCCTCGACTAGGACCTCCAGAGTTTTCCCTACTCGAGCTTGGTTCTTTGCCCGCGAAACCTGTCGTTGCAGCTCCATGAGCTCAGCTTGGCGTTCGAGTTTCACTTCGTCGGGTACGCGATGAGGCAGCATGGCTGCGGTCGTGCCCTCTTCCGTTGAGAATGGAAACGCCCCAACATGGTCGAGCTTCGACTCCGTAATGAACTCGCAAAGCTTGGCAAAACTCTCATCGGTTTCACCGGGGTGGCCGACAATAAAAGTAGAGCGCAAGACGACGTTATCAATGCGTGAACGCAGGCGGTCCAGAAGCTCGTACGTGATTCGAGCACTGTGACCGCGACGCATCTTCTTGAGCATGGTCTCGTCGATGTGCTGAAGAGGCACATCAATGTATGGGGCCACGACACTCGACCCCGCAATCACGTCGATGAGTTCATCGGTGAAAGCGCTTGGGTATGTGTAGTGGAGTCTGACCCAATGCAGGCCATCGATGCCTTCGAGTGCAGCAAGCAGCTGCGCCAGAGTTGGCTTGTCGGCAAGGTCCACACCGTAGCGGGTTAGGTCTTGCGCGATGAGATTGATTTCTTTGGTGCCACCAGCGCAGAGAGATTGGACTTCTTTCACCACCGAGTCGATGGTGCGTGAGCGCTGTGGGCCACGAAGCTTGGGAATAATGCAAAACGCACAAGGGCGGTCACAGCCCTCCGCGATTTTGACGTACGCCGTGTGTCGGTAGCCCGTGATCACGCGAGGCGTGTTGTGATCGTAAATGTAGGCGGGCGTTTCCGACACGCCGAGAATCGGAAGCTCTTTGCGCGCGCTTTTGTGATTCAGAACTTTTATGACTTCGCGAAAGTCACCCGAGCCGAACATGTGATCGATCTCGGGGATTTCCTTGGCGAGTTCTTCGGGGTAGCGCTGGCTGAGACAGCCGGTGACGATCAGTTCTTCACACTGGCCCTCGCCCTTGTAGCCGGCCATTTCGAGAATCGTCTCGATGCTCTCTTCCTTTGCCGACTCAATGAAACCGCAGGTGTTAACCACAATGACATCGGCCTCACTCGGCTCGGAAACAATGCGATGGCCAGCAGCGCCGGCATCACCGAGCATGACCTCGCTATCAACCCGATTCTTCGGGCAACCGAGGGACACGACATAGACCGACTTGCTACTCATCGGCGCGCAGTCTGCCCCTGGGGCCGGAATGTGTCAATCGCTCTCTGCGGCCACGCCAACACAGATAGGCTGCGGGCAACCTCTCGCTGTACGGCCATGCAGGTGAGCGTGGCGGGCAAAGAGCGCCAGCAAGACAATGCCAACAAAGCCAATTCCGCCGCATAGATACATGGCTGACGACGCTCCGTAGTAGCCCGCAACGGGCGAGAAGACGCCCATAGCAATGCGACGAGCGATGCTCTCCATGGAAAGCATGGTCGCCCGGCGAGCGGAGTCGGAAATCTCCCGATTGAGAAGCGGCTTGACGAGAGGCGAGTAAAGACCGTTGGCAACGGCTTGGACCGCGAGCAAGCCCAAGGCCCACTGCCCCGAGATTTGGTTGAGAAGGACGAAACTGAGCGCGAGGGTTCCAAGCAGGCCCCAAACCAACGTGCGCTCGCCAAAGCGACGCCGAAGCACGTGGCCCTTATGAGCCACAAAGGTGGCGACCAAATACACACCGGCAAAGATGAATCCCGTCTCTGCGATGCCAAAGCCTCGGGCGCTTAGGTAGGGCTGATACAGGTAGATGGTCGCGCGCAGCAAGACAAAGACGACCGCTGAAAACGCGATGGCCCAGAGCAGTCGTTTGCTGCGAAGAAGCTCGCGGGTTGCCTCGCCCATGTGCTGCATGTACGAGCGCATTTCGACGGAGACCGAGGTTTCTTTCTTCACGGCTTGAACACGGCCGCTGCCGGCAGCAGATTCGTCTCGCATGGAAAGCGCGATGAAGAAGGCCCCAAGCCCGACGACCGCAGTCGCAACATAGGGCAACGCCAGGTCCACTTCACCGAGTAAACCACCGGCAGCAAACGCTCCCGCGCTACCCGCTTGGTGCCACGCGGATGCAGTCCCCTCGCGACGGGCGTACTCGTGGCTGCGCCCATTGGCAGCGAGGAGATCATAGAGGTAGGCCGAGTCGGCTCCCGAGCACAGCGACATCGAAATCGCAGCGAAGGTTTCTGCAATCGCGAAGACCAAGAGGTTCTGGGCGAAGTACGCGACGATACCCGAGGCCACGAGCGCGAGCGATCCGGCCATCATGCTCTGGCGACGACCGATGCGATCGGCGAGAGCGCCGGTGGGTACTTCTACAACAATAACAATCACGCTGTAGAGAGCGCTGAGAAGCATGATGTCATCGAAGCCAAGACCGCGCTCGGTCATGAAACTCCAAAAGACAGGGATCCAAAGGTATGACGTCGCCAACAGGCGAAAGTAGTAGAAGAGCCGTAAGTCGCGCGACACGAGTACTACTGATCCAAAACTAGGATGGCCTCTGCGGCGGCAATACGCCCCTCGGTATTTCCCTTAATCAACGCAGATGCCAAGGGAGTGACATCCACTTCCTCCTTCATTGAAACGAGGCTCTCGGCTGCACCAACGCGCAACGCTGTGAGCAAGAGTTGACGGTGAAGCGCGGGTACCGCGGCTCGATCTCCAAGAGTCGCCAAGGCGCCAGCGGCATCTACAACATACTTGCCCTCTCCGAGAATTTCTAAGAGATGCTCTTGGGCTAGTGGGTCACCAGCAAATCCCAATCCCACCGCCGCACGCATGCGGTTTTCATCAGAAGATTTCGGACTCTCAAATGTCTCGCGCAAAATCTGAAGGCCTTTTTCGTCGCCGAGAAGGGCAAGGACAGAAGCTGCTCCCAAGCGGTGCGTGCGCACACCGAGCATTTGATGCAGTGCCTTGCGGCCGGCATCGTCGCCGAGTTGAACAAGTCGTCGCGAGGCGTCAATTCGCACGTCTCGCCGCCTGCTGTCCAGTTCGCGAACCAGGTACTCGCGCCCGGATGCGTCTCCGGCCAATGCCAGTCCATAGGCGATATCAATCCGGCTTAGATCGCTGGTCTCAGTGGTTAGAAGCTCGGCTAAGGTCGCCACGGCACCGGGATGTTTGATGCGCGCGAGGGCCATACCGGCAAGACGCTTAAACCTGGGTGAGCCATCCTTGAGCTGGGTTTCAAGCTCCTCAATCGACAAGGCGCGCAGTGCGTCGGCGCTTGGCGGTTTCTCCTCCTCCGCGGCCGTGCTGGCCTCAGCAGTCGGATCGGCTTCGGGCACCACCACCTTTGCCCGAGTCGAATCGATGCCAGCTTCCATGTGTTCCGCACTCGCGCTGCTTGGCGATGAGGGGGATACAGACTGCACCACGGCAATCGCCATTCCACCCGCCATAATCGCTCCCGAAGCGAGAAGCACACGCTTTCGAAGGCTGGCCGACATGCCTCGAGACACCTCGGGTTGCATCGGCGCGCGCACGTGAGAATCCGGGGGAAGCGGCGTTGGCACTGGGCCGCTTTCAACCTCGACCTCTTCGCTGCTCGGCTTGGCAATCTTCGCTGTGCCGCTGGCTGGCGATGGTCCCGCCGACAGGGAATTCTCACTCGAACTCGCGACCGTCGCAGGCGGCGCATCAGCGCAAGCCACAGAACAATAGGTAACAACCTTTGCACCGCGAATCCGCGCTACCGGCGCATGCGTCGGATCGAGAGCAGTACTACAACTTGGGCAGACGGGAGGCACGGATATCCAAACAGTGAGGTAGAAAGCGAAGGTTATGGGAAAGCGAGAACAGCGTCTTCGCCATGCTGGCGGATGAGAGAATCAATGTACTCAAGAGCTCGGTCGCGGCGCGATAGCAGGGCCTTGATTTCGACATCGCGCAAGAAGTAGTCAAACGGCTCGACGTCGCGTTCCAGGACATCGCGAACTTCGCTCTCCTCAAGGGTACGCAAGCGCTCAACAAGCGAGCGAGAAAAGGTCTGACAGCGCTGAAAGTAGGTGCGGGCCTTTGGATGCCCATCGGGCCTGTCGCCAAAGGAGAGCGTGTTGTCCATGAAATACAGCACTCGCTGATCTTCGCTGACCCGGGCATTGCCACCAGACCATCGGTCTGGATTGCTAATGATATAGTCAAAGAGGACCATCTGGCTGATCTGCTGAATGAGTAGGAGGTCGCGATCGGGAATCTTCGCGCCAATAGCAAGGTAACGTTTCCACGAGACGATTCCTTCCATGGAATCGATTTCGTAGCCATCGACCTTGCCCCGTTGAATGACTGGAATCCACCACGACAGCTCGCCGGTAACCCATCCGCCCTTCTGAATCATCTCAGCCTGCAATCGCGGCCGAAAGAACCGGCTATCGGGATGCAGGGCTCCGAGAAGTTCTGAGATTTGAAAGCGCCGTCCAATCGCTGGCGGCACCGACCCAAGGCCGAGAAGGCGATTGATCCGAAAGGCTACGACCTCGCGTCGCGGCACCGACTGCCAGTTGGTCTGCCTCGGTTTGAAGGCTGCTCTCGCACCGTTTTCAAAGTCGATGCGCAGGGAGATTGAGGAGCCCCCTTTGTTGAACTTAACTTGGGAAATTGGCGAGTCGCGAAGGGGCGCGAGCAACACATCATCAGCCACACCAAGAAACATCGTCGGCGTCTCGGCGGGGACTTCAAGCTCCGTATGCGGCGTTATCGGCGTTGGGGGTGGGCGAACATCGACAGGTGCAGGCGATGGCAATTCGGTTGCGGCCTGGGCCTCCTGCGTGAGTCCTTGCTGGGCCATCTGGCTCGCCCAAAGCCCGCCCACGACGAGGCCGGAAGCAAGTGCTCCCCCCATCACGAACTCAAGGGCAATGCAGCTTCGAAGTCGCACTACAGCACGGTATCACGCGGCTTTCCGCGGTTTCAAAAAACTGGTGGCTGCAAAGAAAGGGCTACATGAGGGCTCATAGAAGCGCTTCAATGGCTCGTTCTAGGTCTTTGCGCAGCTGCGCGGTGGTTCCCATGCCGCGATGAACCCAGCGCACGGTGCCCTCTCGGTCGACGATCAACATGTGGGGAATGGTGTTTACCTTGTAAAGCGAGGAGGCTATGCCGGTATCGCTCACGAGGTCTACGGATGGGGCCAAGCGATCGGCCATTCTCCGGGCCTTCTGAGCCGCTCCGGTCCCTTCAGTATTTACCGAAACCACCCGGACTCCACGATCCGCATAGGTCTGCGCAATGCCGTTCAAAACCGGCATCGAAGCTTTGCAGGGCCCGCACCACGTTGCCCAAAAGTCGAGCACGATAATTTCGCCTTTTGCCTCCGATAGTTTGAACGACGGCCCCAACGCTCCGCTCGCAGCGATCGAGGGAATCGAGAAATCAGGAGCTGGTTCGCCTTCGTGAACCGGCCTGAGGCTCTGACAATCGCGCACGGCGGCGCCGCCATTGAGAACCAGCAAGCCACCGAGAATGGCGGCAATGACCCAACCGGCACGTATGGAGCGTTTTACTTCAGTCATTTGCGGTGGCGTCTTTCTTCTTGAGAGGCCGACGTCGCGCCTGCTGGAGTGCCAGTAGCATGAGCGCGGCGGACCATGAATACCCAATCGCGACACTAATCGTATGAATATCGAGGCCCGCTTTGGCGACCAGGGCGTGCACAAGTTCCACCGCCACCAAAGGCGTGAGTGCCACACAGACCAAATCAAAGTCGCTCGCAAGGGCTCGGCGACGGCCGGCGAGAAGCGAGAGAACAACGCTTCCTGCCAGCAAGAGAATGATAGGCATGATCAGGTGCTCGCGGGCACCGACCATCAGGACTGTAAAGGCCCCGCGATAGTCGCCATCGCCAACCATCCAGCCCGCCATGGAAAAGAGCTCGGTCTTTAGGACGACAACGGCCAGAAGCAGCAAGAGCGTAATGTCACTAGAGGAGCGCCCCTGCCCCGTCGGACTATCCGATGCTCGTAGGGCCAAGCGTGGAGCTACCAATGCCGCCCCAATCCGGGTCAGCCAGTGGCTCAAAGCCTTGTTACTTTCTACCTCCACGACGAGCGTTCGCTAACTTTCGAGCCTGCGCTGCGAGAGCGCTGGGTATGCTGCGCGACCGAGCCATGACAGCTAGGTCTTTGGCCCGCAGGTGGGGAATGAGGCGCATGGCTGCTGGAAGTGGGCATTTGGGGTTGTTCACCAGTGCGAGTTTGATGTGATAGAGCTTGGTCCACTCTTTTCTGCTCGCAATGTAGGCTATTACGTCTTCCGCGAGCGCAGTGTTACCGGCATATACCGCAGCTTCGTTTTCTTTGACACTTGGCGACTTGATCACCGCCAGGGCGATCATTTTCTTTGGATCTTTAATGAGTTGAGCGCGCTCAAACTTGTTGCCGATGGTCGCGATTCGGATTTTTTCCGAAATGCTCTTGTCCCGGAGCAACACCGCAGCCTCATCCTCGTTTTTGGGAGCGTCCCGCGTTTCGTCAGGAACTAGTGTGAGAAATTGCTCATCGGCCTCTTTCTCCTCGGGAGAGCCTTGCGCAGGTCGCTCATCCGCAGTCTGCAAGACGGCTCGCGATACTTCATCCCACGCCGCAATCCCCGGCACTTTGAGTTTGTGCCGAACCGCAAGCTCGACAATGCGATCGACGGTCGACATGCGTGCATGAGGATTTGTATAGACCGCCGCAATGATGTCGGTGCAGCGCAAGATTCGCTGTTGATTCTCCGCAATCAATTCGATCTGCGTCTCGGTCGCGGAAGCTGCCAAGGCCGCAATCGTCGCATCGGCGCTCGCCTGATTGAGAATGACAATATCTACGAGGTCCGCACGACAGTCGGCGCGCGTAACAAAGTAGTCGATGACACGTGGGTCGAGGCTGGCATGCGATAGCGCACCGGCCAAGATGTTCTGAGGAAGCGAGGTAGCAGAACTCTGAGCTGCCGACTGAATCTTGGCATCGACAACCACGCTCAGTTGATAGAGCACCGAGACCAGATCCACCGGGTTGGCGAGTGGTGCCATGCCGCGGGCCGCCATCATCTTGCTGGGGCCAGAGGACAGTGCGCGCTGGGCGTCTGGGCTTAGAGTCGCCGCGTCGAGAGGGCTGTGCTGCATACGTGGCTACCTACCTGTTGGTATTTTGGTGTTTCGATCAAAGAGTATTTTTAGACCGCGCAACGTTAGCATTCGGTCGTAGGAGTCAATGCAATTGCTTTGCTTGGTGATGAGCCCTGCGAGACCGCCCGTGGCGATGCATTGGCAGGGAAAGCCGACCTCTTCGCGGATCTGCGTCACCATGGAGTCGACCATGCCGCAATACCCATAGAAGAGCCCGCTTTGCATGCTGGCCTCGGTGTTGCGGCCAACGACGTTCTTGGGTCGAGCAATTTGCACTTTGGGGAGTTTTGACGCGCGCTCGTAAAGCGCTTGCGAACTCACCTCAACGCCTGGCGCGATGGCCCCACCAAGGTATTCCCCTTTCGGAGTCACAACATCCCAGGTGGTTGCCGTTCCAAAGTCCACAACAATGCAGCCGGCGCCAACGGTCTCGAAGGCGGCCACGGCATTGACAATGCGGTCGGCTCCAACTTCTCGGGGATTCTCGTAGAGAATGGGCATTCCGGTTTTGAGTCCCGGACCGACAACAAGGAGCTCCAGTCCCAAGTGGCGTTGGCAAAACTTGCGAAGGCCAAAGAGCGTGGGCGGCACCACCGAGGACGCAATCGCCGACGCGATCTCGGACATCTCAAGTCCCTCGAGCTCCATCAGTTGCCGGAGGACAATTGCGTATTCATCCGAGGTTCGGTTGCCATTGGTCTCCACGCGCCAGTGAGCCCGGAGCGCATCGTCCCCAGAGTGACCGATTTCGTACAGGCCGAGCACGGTGTTGGTGTTGCCAACGTCAATGACAAGGAGCAATTTCATGAGTGCAGAGCCTATCCTAACGCACTCCCCGCATTGCTATCGATGTCGATTGGGAAAAAGCGTTGACCACGAGTTGTCGCCCCACCTGCAACACATAGTAACGTTGTGTACTCGTGGCGAGGCCTTCGATTCAGACCGCTTGGGTGATGCCCATGCTGCTTCTTGGCAGCGTTGCCGTTCTGGTAACGGGCGGGGTCTACACCTTGGACCACTTCGTCAGCAACGGCGCTGGCAATCCCGTCTCGCACTATCTCAACTTCAGTCCTGAAGCGGTATCAAACTCGATTGGTGTGCTCTCGAGCATCATTGCTGCGGTGCTTGGAATCATCCTCACCGTTGTCTCGATTGTCGTGCAGCTCTCGGCGACTCGCTACACCCCGGCGGTCACCGAAATGTTCTTTCGCGACCGCACCAATATGCTCGTGATGGGGCTCTATGTTGTGGGCTGCGTTATGGGCTTCTGGATCGCCTTTGGGGTGAACGACGATTGGGTACCCCGGATTTCTCTAATCGCCATGCTCAGCGTGGCAACCCTGGGCTTCCTTCTCATGGCGCCCTACTTCGCCTATGTGTTCCGCTTGCTGTCTCCGCACTCCATCGTCTCGCGCATCGAAGCAACGGCAAGGCGAGCAGCGATTGGCGATGGCGGAGGCTTGCCATCGGGAAACACCGAAGAGCGCCAACAGCTCGTTCTGGCTATGAGCGAACAACTCTCAGACATTGCGATCAATTCAATTTCGCAGAAAGACAAGATCATCGCGATTGCCTGCGTAGATGCTCTAAGAGATTTGACTACGACCTACTTGGCCGAGAAGAAACAACTCGATGCCGACTGGTTCAAGCTCACACGCAGTGTGCGACACAATCCCGACTTTGGCTCGATGGATAAGGACGCCGTCATCGGTCTTGAATCGGATCGAACCTGGGTGGAGTTCAAAGTGCTGCGGCAGTATCAAAGCATCTACACCGAAGCGCTCGGATCCATGCGGCACCTCAACTATGTGGTCGCAATCAACACCAGGCTCATCGCAGAAAAGGCACTGCATACCGGCAACACCCAGGCACTCGCTCTAGCGATTAAGTTCTTCAACACCTACCTGCGAGCAACGCTCAACAACAGCGATGTTCGAACGGCGTACACCATTCTGAATCAGTATCGATTGGTGGCTGAGGCAACCCTGCGCGCGGGCGAAGGCGCAACCGCTCTCGCGATTGTCGAGCACTTTCGGTACTACGCACATCTGAGCTACAACAAGAAACTCGGTTTTGTCACAGAAACCGTGGCCTACGATGTAGCCATGATTTGCGAGGTCGCTCATGAGATTGGCAGCGAATCGGAGGCTGAATTGCTGAAGATCTTGCTTGAAGTCGATCCCACTACCTCCGAAGGAGATGTCCAAGAGACGAGCCTTCGAGGCGTGCGCAAAGCACAGCTCAAACTGGCAACCTACTACCTCGAATCGGGCTCAGAAACCCTCGCAAAGCTCGTTTGGGAAGACATGCGCAACGAAAACGTGATTCGAATGCGCTCGATTCGCGATGAGCTTCTCTCGATCGAGTCTAAAGAATTCTGGGAGGTTTCGGATCGAGGAGGCAATTTCGACTACCTTGAGCCGGGCCGGAAAGAGATGCTCAAGGTCTTTTTTGGCTGGTTCCGACAGGTATCTGGCTCCATGAAGACGGTAAGCTTGGACGCCTCGGCAGACAGCAGCGGAAAGCCCTAGGGCTGCTGCAAACCCCAGCAAAACAAACCCCATGACTCGATTCGCATTTCACCTTCTCTCGGTCTCATTTCTTTCCGGTTCTCTGCTTCTCGCCTGTGGTGGCGGCGCTGCGAACGGCCCAAGCGCTCTGCAGCACCGATACGATGAAGTGCATATCGCGCAGTTCTCTCTGGAGGAAAAATCTGCCGTTCTCAATGCGCAAAACGAGTACCAACAAGCCCGCGCCGAGCTGATGAAAGCGGAGTCCGAGCTAAAGGAAAGCAAGACGAAGCAGCAGGTCGCGACGAACGAGCGAAAGCAGGCGATTCTTGCGGAAAAGAGCGCCAGCCAAGAGAAGAAGGCTGCCAATGATAGTGGCGATATGAATCGCACCAACCGCGCAACCAAAGACCAGCGGGTGGCGGAGCTTGAACGCAGAGCCGCAGACGACAAGGTCGCCTACATGGGCCGCCATAGAAAATATCTTAAGAAGCTGGTTCGCTATCGTCAGGAAGAGACGTACCACCGCGAGGCGCGATGGGAGTACGAGAAGGCAAAGCTCGGCCAGGCAAAGAACATTGCCCCCAAAGGCATCAACTACGACAACTACAAAGGCCAGGCCGACACTCGCAGTCGGCAAGCGCAAAAGGCAAAACTCCAAGCAGACGAGGCCAAGAAGAAGGCGCTTGCGGCAGAGAAGGTTTGGAAAGGGCGCCTGCAAGAAGTCCAACAGGCCAAAGGCGGACCTTCTAGCGACACCACCAAGACCACCGGTGAAAGTACCGAGAACTAGCCTCGGGCTGGCGCTACCAACTCTTGATGTCAAATTCCGAATCAGCAGCTGAGGCTGAGGCCTTGGCGGCCTTGGCGGGCCCGGCAAAACCACGCATTCTTGTCGTCGATGACGAGCAAGTCATCCGAGATATTCTCTGCGAGTTTCTCGCGCTGGAAGGCTACGATGTGGGCAACGTTGGAGATGGTGACGACGCCATCGTCGAGTTGCGCATCAGGCAGTACGACATCGTTATCACCGATCTGAAGATGCCGAGGGTCAGTGGCATTCAGCTCCTTGAGAAGATCACCGCCGAGAACATCGACGTCATCACCGTAATCATGACGGGCTTTGGCACCGTAGAGACGGCCATTGAGGCGATGAAAAAGGGCGCGTACGACTACGTACTCAAGCCCTTCAAAGTCGAAGAAGTTGTTCGCATCATCCAGCGCGGGCTCGAGCGCCAACGACTCAAGGCGGAGAACATTCGACTTCGCGAGGCACTCACCCTGTACCGAGTGTCCGAGGCCATGGCGACCAATCTGGAAATCGACCAGGTGCTCGACGTAATCCTGCGTGCGACGCTCGACGAATCAGGCGGTGACTTGGCCTCCTTGCATCTGCAAGAGCCGGGAACTGGCCACTACACCGAGCGCATCAAGCGATTCCAAGACGACATCGAACCGGTCATCGACTCCCACATGCCAAACCTCGCGCTGCCGACGTTGCAGAGCCACCTTGAGCGCGGCAAGCCGATTCTCGCTCAGGGAGACGCAGCGCTGCGCTTCTTCACGTCCACCTCAAGCGCGCGGCCCTTGCACTCGTTTGTCGCGGTTCCCCTGCAAGTCGCAGGTCGACTGATCGGGATGCTCAACGTCTTCTCGTTTTCTCCGTCTAAGACTTTTGATGAGGGTGCGAGAAAGATGCTCTCGGTGCTGGCGTCACGAGCCGCATCGGCAATCGACAATGCGCGACTGTACGACGACCTACTTGAGCGCAACGACGAGCTTCGCAAAGCAAATCACGATCTCGAAAACAACTACCAACACACCGTAATGGGCTTTGCGCAGGCGCTTGAAGAAAGTGACCGCTACACCCGCGGACACTCAGAGCGTGTATCTGGGTATGCGGGCTTGCTGGCCGAGAAACTCGGAATGAACCAGACCGAGGTTCGCACGATTGTGCAAGCAGGCCTCATGCACGACATCGGCAAGATCGGCATTCGCTATGACATGCTCAACAAGCCCGGGCGCCTCACGAGCGACGAAATAACGATCTTCCGCGAGCACCCCAACAAAGGCCGCCGCATCATGGCGCCCATCCCGTGCATGCAAAACCTCATTGACGCCGCCTGGTGTCACCACGAGTGGTTTGATGGCGCCGGCTATCCTCGCAACCTCAGCGGCCAGAACATCCCGATTCAGGGGCGCATTGTCTCGATTGCCGATGCCTACGACGCAATGACTAGTGACCGGGCCTACCGCAAAGCCCTGCCCCACGCAGTCGCTGTCAAAGAGCTCTTGCGTTGCTCTGGGACCCAATTCGACCCTGAGCTCGCTAAGACGTTCATTGCCGTGATGGATGAGTACCGCAAGACGGCGCGCGAAGCGGGCCACTTCGACCTCGTGCCGGCGTAGTCAGTTGGGGCACGGGGTAGTGGGCACAGGGCACGGGGTACGCTCCGCAGGACGGTTATAGAGATCGCAGGACTTCGGCAAATTGCCGATGCCCATCGACATGCATCATATGCCCAGCTCCGCGAAGGATACGCAACTCAGAACCGGGAATGGCGCCATGCAGTGCTTCCAGCGTAGCTCGGTAGAAGCTCGAAGAGCGCTCGCCGCCCAGAAGCCGTACCTTGCCCGAGAGTTCTCCTGCGAGTTCTTCGTAGCGAGGTCGATAGCGAGCAAGCGCCACCATGTCAGCGCGAATTTGCGCATGTGCCTCCATAGAGCGGCGCCGGTAGACTTTTGGCATGCGCTCGAAGGCAATGTTGCCCAAGACCGACCGCAAGAAAAACTCTGAAGCAGCAAGGCCACCGTCCCGTGCTTCAATGGCGTCGAATCGACAGGCGAAGCCATCGGGTATCGGTGCCATGTAATCGCTCTCGGCAAGCGGCGGTTCACACAAGACAAGCCCGTCGACGAGTTCGGGGTATCGGCGGGCCAAGTCGAGAGCCACAAGCGCCCCAAAGCTGGAGCCGACAACAGCGCAGGGCCCAGCAACTTCCGAGCGAAGAATTTCAGCGGCATCGTCAGCGTGCTCTTCGACCGTGTACTGAGCCTTGGGGCAGCGGTCGTAGGCGAGCATGCAAAAGTCGTCTTTGAGACCCGCAAACTGCACCGTCCATGTCGTGTGATCCGCGGCGCTGCCGTGAATCATCAGGAGCGCGCGCCCAGAGCCCTTTCCGGCATCGGAGCCTCGAATGTGTACTGCAATCGTCACGTGCGCATCCTAGAGCGCTCTCGCCTCGCATACAAACCGCTCGCCGCTCACGCTTCGGGTAGGTGGTAGCCTCGCTCCGTGGGACTTAGCGAAAAGATTGGCCTCGGTCGCCCAGAGCTGCGAGCTTGGGCACTCTACGACTGGGCAAATTCGGCATTTGTGACGGTGATCGTCACGGCGATCTTTCCCGGGTATTACGCCAAGGTTGCCAACGCAAGTGATGTTGCGCTCAACCCATCCATCGCGACGGAGCGCCTCGCCATTACCACCACGATTGCGCTGGCAATCATCGCGGTCCTCGCGCCAATTCTCGGTGCCGTCGCGGACACGGCTCCGGTCAAAAAGAAATTCCTAGCCTTCTTCATGGCTCTCGGAGTTGGGGCAACCCTAGGCATGGTTACGCTTGGCCCGGATCGTTGGCTGCTTGCGAGTGTGCTCTTTGGTCTTGGCAACATTGGCGCGATGGGAAGCTTTGTCTTTTACGACTCGCTCCTTCCCCACATCGCAAACCACGACGAAGTCGACCGGGTATCCACCGCAGGCTATGCCCTGGGCTATGTCTCGGGCGGCATCGTCCTTCTCCTGTGCATTCAACTCATTAAGCACCCCGGCATGCTGGGCCTTGCCGATGCAGAAGTAGCGAGTCGGGTGAGCTTCGTCTTTGTGGCCCTTTGGTGGGTCGCCTTTGCGATTCCGCTCTTTCGCAAGGTGCCTGAACCTGCGATTTCCCGCCCGTCCTCACAAACCAAGGGCGATGTCATTCGCAACAGTCTTGCAGGCCTTAAAGAGACGTTTGCAGAGCTTCGCAAGTACAAGCAGGCCAGCCTCTTTCTGCTGGCCTTCCTTATCTACAACGATGGGGTTGGCACCATCATCCGCTTTGCCGTCATGTACGGGGAAGAAATCAAGCTCGACACTGCTGCGATGATCACGGCCATCGTATTGGTACAATTCGTAGGAATTCCCGCGACGTTTGCCTTTGGACAAGTTGCAGCAAAGCTCTCGGCTAAGACATCCATTTACATCTGCCTGGTGGTCTACTCGGGAGTTAGCGTCCTGGGCTACTTCATGACCACAACGACTCACTTCTTCTTGCTCGCGGGGTTGGTGGGACTTGTGCAAGGAGGCGTGCAAGCTCTCAGTCGATCGCTCTTCGCGACGCTGATTCCTCCAGAGAAGTCCTCAGAGTTCTTCGGACTCTTCGCGGTCTTCGAAAAGTTTGCAGGAATCCTCGGCCCGGCGATCTTTGCGACAATGATTACGGTTGCCGGCTCCTCTCGACCTGCCATCCTTTCCATCATCATTTTCTTCGCCGTCGGCGCGTGGATTTTGAGTCGCGTTGACGTGGCGGCCGGGCAACGTCAAGCTCGCGAAAGCGCTGCTGAATAACGCTCATCGCCGCCGCGCTTTGGCACCGACGATCTCGCCACTAAGCCTCTGAAATCACAGGGTTCTTAGTGGTAGTCGTGCATTGTGAAAGGCCCCTCCCGTGGGCTATAGAAGCCGGCTCTAAGCGACTGCAATCAAAGCAGAAGCTTGGTCCCAGAAGCCCGCGATCCAGGCTTCGAAGTCCAGTCAGTACCAGGCAAGATTTATGACCGATATTCTCGACAAGAACGTCCACCCCATCGCCATCGAACAAGAGATGCGCCACTCGTTTCTGGCGTACGCCATGAGCGTCATTGTGTCGCGCGCCCTGCCCGATGCACGCGATGGACTTAAGCCCGTGCATCGCCGCATTCTCTTTGCGCAGAAGGGACTTTCCAACCTTTGGAACCGGCCGTACCTAAAGTGTGCACGCATCGTTGGTGACGTTATCGGCAAGTACCACCCACACGGCGACTCTGCGGTCTACGACGCCATGGTGCGAATGGCCCAGGACTTCTCAATGCGCTACATGCTCGTCGACGGGCAGGGAAACTTCGGCTCCATCGACGGCGACCCTCCGGCCGCTATGCGTTACACCGAGTGCCGCATGAACCGCATCGCGTCGGAGATGATGGCCGATCTTGAAAAAGAAACGGTCGATCATCAGCCGAACTACGATGACAAAGAGATGGAACCAACGGTGCTGCCCACCAAGGTCCCAAACCTGCTCATCAACGGCTCCTCGGGCATTGCCGTCGGTATGGCGACGAACATTCCGCCGCACAACCTCGGCGAAGTTATCGATGCCGTCCTTGCCATCATCGACGACCCAAGCCTCACACTCGACGATTTGAACAAGATCGTCCTTGGGCCCGACTTCCCCACCGGCGGCTTCATTCAGGGTCGCAACGGCATTCGACTTGCGCAACAAACCGGTCGTGGCACCGTCACGATGCGCGGCAAAGTTCACTTCGAAGAGTTCAAGAAGGACCGCACGGCGATCATCGTCACCGAGGTCCCATACATGGTCAACAAGGCCAACTGGATCGAGAAGACCGCCCACATGGTGCGGGATAAAAAGCTCACCGGCATCTCCGACATTCGCGACGAGAGTGATCGCAACGGCATCCGCGTTGTCTTCGAACTCAAGCGCGATGCCAATGACCAGGTGGTGCTCAACAGTCTCTACAAGTCGACACAGCTGCAATCGAACTTCAGCATCAACACGCTCGCCATTGTTCACGGCCGTCCAAAGCGTCTCGACTTGCGAGAGTGCCTGGACGTCTTTGTCGAGCATCGACGCGAAGTGGTCACGAGGCGCAGCCTCTACGACTTGCGCAAAGCTCGCGAGCGTCGCGAAGAGGTCGAGGGCCTTGGACTCGCGGTCATGCAAATCGATCGAGTGATTGCGATCATCCGCAGCTCTCGCGACCCAGAAGAAGCGCGAGATCGACTCGTTCTTGAGAAGATGACTGGCCTCGACGGATTCCTTGAGCGGGCCGGCCGCCCAGAGGAAGAAGTCACTGCAGCACGCGAGGCGGGCTTTATCCTCCTCACGCTCAAGCAGGCCAAGGCGATTTTGGCGATGCGTCTCAGCAAGCTCACCGGGCTTGAGCGAGAAGCACTCGAAGCCGAATACAAGGAACTCTGGGCAACCACTGACTACCTGGAGGGCCTCTTGGCCGACGAAGGCAAGCTCATGGCTTGCATCATCGAAGAGCTCCGCGAGATTCGCGAGAACTACGCCGATGAGCGACGTACACAGATTGTCGACGCTGAGGGCGAAATCCTTCACGAAGAGCTCATCGACGTTGAAGAGATGGTCGTGACCCGTACCCACCAGGGCTACGTCAAACGCACACCTCTCAGCGAGTACCAAGCGCAGAGCCGCGGTGGTCGCGGCATCAAAGGAGCGAGCAGCGGTGGCGATGATGACTTTGTCGTCGACCTCTTTGCCGCCAACACCCACGACTTCATCCTGCTCTTCACAAGCTACGGCCGCGCCTACCTAAAGAAGGTCTACGAGCTGCCCGCTGGCTCGCGCACTGCCAAGGGCAAGCCCTTCATTAACGTCATCGACTTGCAGGATAAAGAGCGCGTTGTGGGCATGCAGACGATTCGCGGCAACGAGTTCGCCGGCAAGTTTGTCTTCATGGCAACTCGCGACGGTACGGTTAAGAAAACCGACGCCACCGCCTTTGACAGCATTCGCTCTTCAGGCATTCGCGCCATCGGCATTGCCGAAGGCGATAGGCTTGTCGACGTTCGTCTAACCGACGGAAACATGGACATGCTTATCAGCACCAAGAACGGCTTGGCTGCTCGATTCCAAGAAGATCAAGTGCGAGTCATGGGCCGCGACGCACGTGGTGTCCGCGGCATCCGTCTCCGCGAGGGTGACGAAGTCGTCGGTATGGTCGCGATTTCGCCCGATTCAGAAGAAAGCCTAGTTACCGTCTGTGAGCGAGGGTACGGCAAGCGTACTCTGGTCTCCGAATTCTCGGCGAAAGGCCGTGGCGGCAAGGGAATGATTGCCATCAAGACGTCCAGTCGAAATGGCGCCGTGACAGGCGTTCGCCTCGCAGGCGAGGATGACCACCTCATTCTAATCTCGAACAAAGGCAAGCTTATCCGAATGCGCGCCTCCGAGCTCTCGATGCAAGGGCGCAACACCCAGGGCGTTCGAGTGATGCGTCTCGACGAAGATGAGATCGTAGCTTCCATCGAGCGCCTCGCGGATCCGGACGAGGACGAGACTGAGACAAACTCTGAGCTGGTGGCAGAAGATGGCGCACCAGAAGCGGTCCCGGAAGCAATCGGTGACGAGACGGTTCCAGTCGACATGAACGACGTGGTCGCCACAATGAACGAAGATGGTGACGACGGCGACCAGGACGAGAGCGACCAGGACGACGACGAAGGGGAAGACGAATAACATGAACACCAAGACCTCAGAAGCGCTCTTCACTCGCGCCAACGCCGTGATTCCAGGAGGGGTAAACTCTCCGGTTCGCGCTTGCTCTTCAGTGGGCGCGCCGCCGCTCTTCATCACGCATGGCGATGGCTGCAATGTGTACAGCGCCGATGGCGATCGCTACATCGATCTCATCGGCTCGTGGGGTCCCCTCGTTCTCGGCCATGCACACAACGAAGTGCTCGACGCAGTAAACGAGGCACTGAGTCAAGGCACCTCCTTTGGAGCCCCCACAAGTGTTGAGGTCGAGTTCGCTGAGGTTCTCTGCGAAGCGCTTCCCTCGGTCGAAAAGGTTCGTGCCGTAAACTCTGGCACCGAAGCCACGATGACCGCTGTGCGACTCGCACGCGGCTTCACCGGTCGCAGCAAGTTCATCAAAGTTGACGGCGGTTACCATGGCCACGCCGACTTCCTATTGGTGGCCGCGGGTTCTGGTGCCGCCACCCTTGGCATTCCCGGTTCTGCCGGCGTTTGCGATGGTGCTGCCCAAGACACGATCTTGGTCCCCTACAACGACCTGCCCGCGCTCGAGAAGGTCTTCGAAGAAATCGGTGACCAGGTCGCCGCGATCATCATCGAGCCAGTCGCGGGCAACATGGGTGTGGTGCCGCCGCAAGACGGCTACCTGCAAGGCATTCGAGATCTCACCACGAAGCACGGTGCCCTCTTCATCATGGATGAAGTTATGACCAGCTTCCGAGTTGGCTACGGCTGTGCCCAAGGGCTCTACGATGTGGTTCCCGACCTAACCTGCCTGGGCAAGATTGTTGGTGGAGGGTTGCCATTGGCGGCCTTTGGCGGCCGCGCAGACATCATGGATTGCCTGGCTCCTGTTGGACCGGTCTACCAAGCGGGGACTCTGAGCGGAAACCCACTAGCTGTGACTGCAGGCCTCAAGACCTTGGAACTATTGCGACGCCCTCAGACCTATGAGCGCCTTGAGGAGCTCGGCGCTCGTCTTGAAGCGGGTTTGCTCGCGGCCGCTGCCGAAGCGAACGTCCCGGTTTGCATCAACCGCGTAGGCTCGATGCAGACGCTCTTCTTCCAAGAGGGCCCGGTTGTTAACTACGACGACGCCAAAAAGTCGGATACCGAGCGCTTTGCCAAGTACTTTCGGGCCATGCGAGAGCGCGGGATCTTCCTACCTCCATCGCAGTTTGAGGCGATGTTTTTGTCCCTCGCCCACGGCGATGATGAAGTCGACGAGATCATCGCTGCGGCCCGAGAATCTATGGCCTCTTTGTGATTGACGCAGGCCTGTTGACGCCGAAGTCTGAGCGTGTTACCAGGACCCCGATCTAAGGCACTTTGCGAATAGATACCAAGCAGTTCCGTGACTTCAACGTCCACATCAGCGACCCACCTACCAGCCCAAATCGCGGCTGGCAAAGTGACTCGTTCTAGTTCTCAAACAACTCGCGCCAAAGACCGGCCCAGCCCCTTCTTTGAAGCCGCCAAAGTCTCGTCGGTTGGACTCGAGATGGGCGTTGCCATCGGTATTGGTTGGGGCCTTGGCTACTGGCTTGATGGCAAGTACGACACGGGTCCCTGGCTCATGCTCGTCGGTTTGCTCTTCGGAGTTGGTGCGGGCTTCAACGGCCTAATTCGCACGACTCGGCAAGTGAATGCCAATGCGGCTCGCAACGCTATCGAGGCGGCAGCGAGCACCGCGACGAACGATTCGTCTAACAATTCGTCGGAGGCCAGCTAATGGATCCTTCGGCACTCTCGCGTATCGAAAAGCTCAACTACTTGTTGGGCGTGGCTTTGGTGCTTATCTGCGCCGGCCTCGCGAGTACATCCTTTACTCTCGGCGTCCTCACAGGCGTCGTTCTCACATGCGTCAACTTCAGCTTGGTTCGCATGCTTGTCGGAAAGCTACTCGCTGGTGCTCCTGAACGGCAGGGGCACACAGCAATCCTCTTTGTCCCGAAGATGTCGGGACTCATTCTTGCCGCTGCACTGGCGGTATTTCTCTTGCCGATTTCCCCTATTGGATTGGGGATCGGTTTTTCGGTTTTTCTAGTGTCGATCATGGTCGAGAGCATTCGCTTCATGACCGGCGCTGCGCTATTGGGCTAGAAGAAGCATGGGCGAACACGGTTCCTGGACAGATTTCCTCTTAGAGCTTCCCGCATTTCGCGAGATTTGGGGCAACGCAGACGGTGCGCTGAGTCGCAAGTGGGAAGGCCTCATGTTTGGCGGCACCCACTTCACGCTAACTCACGTTTTGTGGGCCCTAATTGTGGTCGGCATCGTCATCTTCGGCTCGCTGAAGTTCAACGCCAGCGTGAAGAAGAAGGACGGCATGATTCCCCCCAAGGGATTCGGCTTTCGCACCTTCTTCGAGATGATCGTCGACGGCACTTACGGAATGATGGTGCAAGTCATGGGCGAAAAGGGTGCCAAGCAGCACCTCCCGCTCATCGGCTCTCTCGCCTTCTTCATCTTCTTTTCAAACATCATGGCTCTCATCCCGGGCTTTGGCGTTCCAACGACCACTCTCAAGACCAACATCGGCATTTCGCTCCTGGTCTTCCTGGCGACGCACTACTACGGCGTTAAAGAGCATGGTCTTAGCTACTTCAAGCACTTCGCCGGTCCAATTCCCCTTCTCGCTCCGCTGATGATTCCTATCGAGCTTATCAGCCACATCGCGCGCCCAGCGTCCCTGGCTCTTCGCCTGATGGGCAACATGGCAGCCGATCACAAGGTGGTCTTCACCTTCTTCGCCCTGGTTCCAATCCTGGTTCCGGTGCCCTTCCTAGTCCTCGGACTCCTGGTTTGCGTTGTTCAAACCTTGGTCTTCTGTCTTCTCTCCATGGTCTACATCTCCATGGCAACCGCTCACGATCACTAAGACGAACAGCCACTAAGCACAAGCGGTGCACTTGCCGCTAGCCCCAAACCAAAACTTTAGATATAGAGCCACGGCTCGCCAGCAACGAACGCAAAAGGAAAAAACAATGATCAACCGCAAAGCAAAATTTCTTCTCATGATGCTCTCCAGCCTTGTCGTCATGGGCTTCTCTTCTGTCGCCTTCGCACAAGACGCAGACACCATGCTCAAAGCCGCTAGCATCTCTAACGGCGGATGGATCGCAATGGCTTGTGGCCTTGCTATCGGCCTCGCTGCTCTTGGTGGAGCTCTCGGTCAAGGCAAGACAGCAGCTGCTGCTCTTGAGGGCATCGCCCGCAACCCAGCTTCTGCTGACCGCATCTTCACGCCGATGATTCTTGGTCTCGCTCTTATCGAGTCCCTTGTCATCTACGCGCTAATCATCGCCTTCCTTCTTCAAGGCAAAATCGGTTAACACTCTTTCTAGCAATCGACGCTGGCGTCACTTTGGTGCCACCTTCTACGTGACGCTCGTTTGATGAAACTCATCTGATGAAGCTCATCTAGGAACAACACCGGCGCTCGCTAAGCAAAGCCTCACATCTTAGGATGTGGGGCTTTTTTGCTTTCGGGCGGAACTCAAGTCTCTCAGCCAAGGGCTCGCCGCATTTGGCTTCCGGTCCGCGCCGAGATTCGCCCTATGCCGCGGTCCTCGGTTTAGAGGCCGGCAGTCATGCCGAAGACGAGATTGAGATTCGCGAGGCCGTGGCCCAGGCGCGAGTAGCGAGCCTCGACACTCATGGTCCACTCACCGACGACGTTGCGCTTGTAACCAAGCCCCGCATACCAGCCGAAGTAGCGACGCTCGTCGGCTGGTGGAATCGGCAAGTTGCTTAGGAGCATCACAGCTCCGCCGCTTCCGAAGACTCGCTGACCCGGCCGAAAAACCGTGTGGCTCGCTGTCACGCCCAAGTCCACCTCCGTGAGATGGATTGTGCTGTTCACTTGGCTGCTATCCGATGAGAAGTAGTAGCCGCGGACAAGGGTGCTCCAGCCGACACCGACATGCCAATCGGACTCGCCAACAGGCTTGTCAAGCCCCGCATGAAAGCCCCACAGAAACCCCAAGTTGTAGAGGTCCCCCAAGTCGCCGAGGTTGTCTCGAAACGCGAGCACAAGCCCAAAACGCCCCGAGGCAGCCGAGGGATCATCGTCCTCAGCCCATGCCAAACTGTCGGTAGTGACAACGCTGCAAACACAAAGCGCCGCAACGAGACTGCCGCGCCCCCACATGCGCTAGAACTTATTCGACGTTGCTAGGAACGTCATTTTATCGTTGGTCGCTCGAAGACGGCCACTCAGAGTTCTTACGAAGTTCCAGAGAAGTTCGTAGGCCAAATCGCGATCGACGAAGAGCAAGTCTTCAAGGTCGCGACGGTTGATGGAAAAGGTTTCTAGGCTTTCGTGCGCAATCGCCGTGGCCGATCGCGGTGATGAGTCGATAAGCGACATCTCACCAAAGTAGGCTCCAGGCCGCAGCACTGCCAGCGCCTCTTCGCCCATGCCTGGAACGATCCGGCTAATTCGTACGGCGCCCGAAAGAACTACGTAGAACTTGTCGCCAGGTGCGCCCTCGTCAAAAACCTTTTGGCCTGACTTGGTGTGCTCTTCCTGACCAATGTCAGCCACGCGTGCCAGATGCTCGCGGCCAAGGCCGGCAAAAAGATCAATTTGCTCAAGAATCTCGACGCGACTCTTGCCTTCAACTTCGACCTCTACAGGCCCGTCTTTTTTCTTGTCACTCAAAATGCTTGCCCCCGAGAACGAAGCCTACCTCTCGTGCGCCCGCAAGGCCATTTTCGAGAGATGTCACGCTACCGCTTCCAGTGACCGGATTTGCCACCGAGCTTCTCCTCAAGCTGCACCGCCTCGATGCGCATGCCTCGGTCAACAGCCTTACACATGTCGTAAATCGTTAGTGCAGCTACCGAGACCGCAGTGAGCGCCTCCATCTCGACACCCGTTCTATCCACGGCCTGCACTTCCGCTCGAATGCTCACACCGGCAGGGCTGCTGGTCTTGACCGTCATCTCGATGTCCACGCCCGAGATGCGCAGCGGATGGCACAGCGGAATCAAGTCAGAGGTCCGCTTGATGCCCTGGATGCCTGCGACGCGCGCAATGCCAAGAACATCACCTTTACTCATTTCGCCCTGGGCGATGAGCTTTGCGGTCGATGGCTTCATGATCACCCGACCGGTCGCGACTGCAACTCGGTGGGTTTCTGGCTTGGGGCTCACATCAACCATGCGAGCTTGGCCCTCAGCATCAAAGTGCGTGAGGGTCGCTGGAGCGTCTTTGGTTCCAGCCTTGCCGCCCATTAAGGCAGCTTCCCAAAGTCGAGCTCAAGCCGAACCGGTTCCGTGATCGGAAGCGTCAGCGATGCTTCGACACACGGGTACTGCGAGCGAGTCTTCGCCGACTGCGTTTTTCGCAAACCGCATGCCTTGATCGTGTAGGTCTCCGGCTCGGGCTCGGCGGTTTCGAAGCAGTTGCACGAAACGCGCTTGCCGCTTCTCTTGCCTTTGGTCTTCTTGCTCTTGATGGCAAGCCCATCCCAAGGAACTTCGTAGCTCGCGCCGGGCTCAATCGGCTCGTGTTTTTCGGCAGCCCTAATTTCCTTCACGCGCTGTGGTTCTTCGCAGACTGGGCACATGTCGGCTGGCTCAGAATCGCACGACACGGTGCAGTGAGCTGGAAACAACACCAGCTGCTTCGCATTGGGGACCTGCCCCGAGTAGCCAATGATGACGCCCTGGAGTCCTTTATCCATGTTGAGGTAGAGGGTGTCCGAGCCGCTGTTCGTAATGACAAACGTCACCGGCGCATCAGAAGTGGACGACATGGAGCCCGCATCAGCGACTGGCGTTGTGTGAAGCGGCGAGTCGATGTCGTCATCGTCACCATCACCATCACCCGCAACATGGTCGCCCGTGCCGCTTGGTGTTTTGTGAGTCTGGCCAGGAGTAGTATCTCCCCCGTCAGTCGTTTGAGAACCACCACAGGCGGCGGTGAGGAGCAGTCCGGCTGCCAGTACGTTGGCAAGAGCTAGCGTTTTCATACCTTATTCCTATTCGACAGTTACGCTCTTGGCAAGATTGCGAGGTTGATCGATATCTGTGCCTTTGTGATCCGCAACATAATACGAGAGCTGTTGCAGCGGAACTACGGAGAGAATGGGCTGCAATTCGGGCAGCGTATTGGGAATCATCACCACTTCATCGGCGAGTGCACCGATCTCTTTGTCACCGCGTGAGGCGATTGCAATGATCTTTCCTTCCCGCGCACGAACCTCGGTGAGGTTCGACACGGTCTTCTCGTACAGAGGCCCTTGAGGAACGAGCACAACGACGGGCAAATTCTCGTCAATGAGCGCAATCGGTCCGTGCTTCATCTCACCGGCGGAGTAGCCCTCGGCGTGGATGTAGGAAATCTCTTTCAGCTTGAGAGCACCTTCCAGCGCGATTGGGTATTGGTTGCCGCGGCCCATGAACAAGAAGCCTTTGCTATTGCCGTAGCGACGGGCAATGACTTGAAGCTGAGCACCGTGTTCGATGAGGTCTGCCATCTTATTTGGCAACGTGACCAACTCGGCGAGTAGCTCCCTGGCCTTCTCGGGCGCAAGCTTGCCGGTTTGCCGACCGAGGTGGATCGCAATCAGTGTGAGCGAGACCAGCTGTGTTGTGAATGCCTTTGTTGAGGCAACACCAATCTCGGGGCCGGCGTGTGTGTAGAACGCGTAGTCGGCCAATCGTGGAATCGATGACTCCAGAACATTACTGATGGCAAGAACCTTTGCGCCACGCTCTTTGGCAAGCTGCACAGCACCCATGGTGTCGGCGGTCTCGCCCGATTGGCTGATGGCGATGACCAAGTCGGTCTTGTTCACAACCGGATCGCGATATCGATACTCCGACGCCAAATCTACTTCGACGGGAATACGAGACATTTGCTCGATCAGAAATTTACCGACAAGCGATGAGTGATACGAAGTGCCACAGGCCACCATGACGATGCGCTTGATGTTGGATACATCAATGTCGTTGCCGTCGAGCACAACCGTGTCGTGCTCAAGATCAACACGTCCCGCAAGGGTGTCTGCAACAGCACGGGGCTGCTCGTGGATCTCTTTGGCCATGTAATGGCGATAGCCATCCTTCTCGGCCTGCGCAGCGGTCCAGCGAATCGTCTTGGATTCTCGCGTAACCGGCTTGCCTTCCAGATCGGTAATCACCACAGAATCGCGGGTAACCGTGACAATCTCGCCCTCTTCGATAAAGAGCATCTCTTTGGTCTCATCGAGAATCGCTGTCACATCTGAGGCGATGAAGTTCTCGCCTTCGCCAAGGCCAACCACCAGCGGAGAAGCGTTTTTGGCTGCAACCAGGGTCTCGGGGTTCTTCTCATCCATCACAACGATGGCAAACGCTCCGACAACCTTTAGTAAGGCCTTTTGCACAGCGGCAGTAAGGTCCGTTGCGCTTTCAATCTCGGCTGCTACCAAGTGTGCGACGATTTCCGTATCCGTCTCAGAAGAGAACTTGGAGCCCGATGCCTCAAGCTCGTGGCGCAGGGCCATGTGATTCTCGATAATGCCGTTGTGAACAACGCTTACACGCCCAACTCGGTGTGGGTGGGCATTCACATCCGAAGGCCGACCGTGGGTTGCCCAACGCGTGTGACCAATGCCGACGCTTCCCGGCGCAGGCTCAGCTTCGAGTTTTTCGATAAGGCCTCGAAGTTTGCCTTGGCAGCGAACAAGGCGAACCCCTCCGTTTTCCCAAACAGCGACTCCAGCTGAGTCATAACCACGATATTCGAGGCGGCGTAGCCCGTTCACGAGGATCGGGGTCGCCTGCCGCGGGCCAATGTAGCCAACGATTCCGCACATAGACGTTCTCCTAACGCGCTCCTACCGTCGACCTATTCCCAGCAATGTGGGAATGGCAACGTGGACGCTTGATGCAATGTTACTTAACAGCGGGTGTTGCTGGTTCTGAAGGAGCGGGAGCTGGCTCATCGCCACCTTCCTCATCTTCATAGTCTTCGTAGTCGTCATCGTCGCCAGCCTCAGCTGTGTCGGTCACAAACTCATCCGCTTCTGGCGCAACCCAAGGGTTGAGTTCCGACTCGATGGGGATGATGAATCCAGAATAGCCACCGCCGCAGGCAGTGAGCCCAGCAGCTAGGCAGAGGGCGACAAAAACATTCGCAAGTCGGTTCATTGAGAGTCCTTATTGGGAGGTTGAAGCGGCACAGCAAAGGCCGGACAACAGTCTCCGAAAGCTAGCAGCACAGGTCGTGACGACGCCAGACGTGCTCTCGCCCAAGTGGGGGCAAATTCGCAACCATCACAGGTAGGTGGGGGTAGGTGGCGGACTTTGGGGGGCAATGAGCCCTACGACGAGGGGCGATTCGCGGGTCTGGGATCACTTGCATTCAATCATTTCCACCGATTGCGCCCTGCCCGCTATGGATCGCACCTTGCTAAGGATAGGGGCATGACTAGAAACTGGCTGCTCGCCGTGATGACGATTTCCTCCGCCGCCTGTGTTGGCGAGGGCGGGTTCTCCGTTCCGGACATGAACGACCCGGACATTCCGGACACCGAAAACTGCCGTCCCAGCGACATCGAGACGATCTATGTCGATAGCGATGGAGATGGATTCGGAGATCCGAGCAACTCCGCCGAGGACTGCGAGCTTCCTCCAGGGTTCGTAACCAACGCTGCCGATTGCGACGACAGTGAGCCACTGGCTTACGAGGGCGCAACCGACTTCTGCGGTGACAAAATCGACAATGACTGCGCGGGTGGCGACATCTGTGTTGACTCACTCACCGGAGAATGGGTCTTTGCTGAAACCTCTGGTCTCATCACGGCTGATGAATCGGGAAACCTGATGGCAGGCACACTTCAGGGAGGCTTGATTCACAACCCAGGCCGCACTCTGCTTTTTGATGGCAGCGATGATTACGTCGAAGTCCCGACAGCAGATATGTATGAGCTCTCTGCGGGCACCATTTCACTTTGGTTCATGCCGACCCTTCCAGGCGTTGAGCAAGCAATCATTTCGAAAGACGCGAACGGCAATGGAGCCGGCGGACACTTCTCAATTTACTACGACATCGATGGAAGCATTCGAGCGCGACTTCAGAGCAACAACGAGACGTACGAGATCCTGGCTCCACCGGTGACAGCAAATACCTGGCACCACATCGCATTTAACTTTGGTGGCAATGAGGGAATGTCTCTCTTTGTTGATGACATCGCTGGCGGAATTGATCCGTACACAGGCGGCACCATTCGCAACGTAGAGCCTTTGGTCATCGGCGCAGGTACCGACAACAGCCAAGCTGGCTCCGCTGAGCCAATCAACAAAGCCTTCGCTGGAGAAATCGCTGCAGTGAACATCTACACACGACAGCTTCTTCGCACAGAGATCACGAGCCTGAAGCTCGTAAGCGACCCGCGTACTTCGGGTCTGTAGTCACCTTCGGCTGAGCAGCCTTGAAGCGTCGTCTCAATTCTGAGGCGACGCTTTTTTTGCGTCAATTCTCTACGGTGCGTCGAGCTTGTCCCGTAGAAGCCCGGGAACGGCAACCGCAGCTAAGAACAACACCTACGACAAGTCGACAACGCTATCGCCCTCGTAGAGCAAAAGGTTCACTTGCCCATTTCCGTCGCTGCGCACGAGGTCGGTTCGCAGCCCACAGGTTTTGAGTTTGGAGCGTAATCTCCCAAAGCACACGTCCCAGCGATGGCGCAGCGTTGACTCCCCTGCACTGGGCCACAACTCGCGCGCCAGAAGTCCCCAGGAGACCGGCCCATCAAATGCGACAAGTTCTGAGACGATGCGCGCCGACAATCCGCTGAGCACAACCGGTGCCCGCTCCGAGCGGAAGATTTCTACGGCTTCGTAGCGAGCCACGATTCGCAGCGGCATTAAAACGCCTGATGCGGGAGTCATTTGAATCGGGTCAGCGGCGAGAGGCATCGTACCCAGCTCGTAGTGTTGTCCACACAACTTGAAACGATCGCCCGCTTTAATGCTTGAGGCGCCTACCCCACGAATCTGCAGGCTCCAGCCAGCACCCGACGCCAGCAAATGTGCATCGGCGTTTGGCTCATAGCGCCCAACCATTCTCGGTGGCGTTCCTGAAAACAAACTCGTCACGGGCGAAAGGACCCGCTTGCCAAGCTCGGCCGACTCAATGGTTGGCAACTCAGGCGGAATCTGAATGTTCTGCACTGTGAGCACGACGCCATCAGCGAGGGTTATGGCCATGCCTTCACAGAGGCAGATCTCGCTAGTGGGGGCGCCGTTGACGGCAAACAGTCTTCGGAGGCTCAGCAGGTAAAACTCGCCCTCACGAAGACTCACCATAGCGTGCGCCTGTGAAACCGCCGGCTCGTCGATGACAAGCGCGGCGGAGTCCAGCCGACCTATGATGTCACCGTTGCCCAGGGAAATGCTTCGGCCGTCTTCGAGACGAAAGCCAACCTTGGGAAAGAGCATGTCGACCTCTTACCGTACCGGCCATTTCGATCCAAGCGAGCACTCGCGAATGCCGCTCGGTGTGAGACCTGTGAGAGGTGTAGCGGTAGCCTGTGCTACGAGTTTGGCCCCGTCCGAATGGTCAATTTTGGAGTGTTTACGCAGCCATAGCCCTGGCATCACGCATCGTCGGGCAGAGGAGGCAGGGGCGCCGGTGTCCGGCTTGTTGTGCTGAGTGCCCTCTTGAAACACCAGTGCGCATTGCTGCGTGAGCCCATCACACCGCTTCCAGAACGGGGCGTTGGCAGAGATGCGGCCACCATTTCCCAGCGCTGAGCACCAGCCACATTCGCGGCCAAAGCCAATGCCTCTGGCGACTCTTTTCCTTCTAGGCACATGTATTCCCAGCGTTCTGCGGTGGGCGACACCGTTGAACCGGCGCGCACTTCTGGCATGATGACTGTGCTTGCAACGCAGCCGATGAGAGCGGCGCAAGTGAGCATGAGGCCCAACGTAAGTGTGTTCATGGCGCTGAGCCTAGCCCATGGCGAGTTTCACCATCCTCTGCGCTTCGGGGAAAAGGATCGAGCGCTATAGAGGAACCTCGCTCACGGGCGAAACAAAAACACCGACCCCCAAAAAGGGTCGGTGTTTTCGTTTGGAGCGGGATGGAGAGATGGACTGTTCCGATGCACACGCATGTGGACGGCAATGTGCTGCTTATCGACACCTTGTGCATAGAGGCCCAGGGCTCTCGAAACGCGCTCTCGATGCACCGTGACCAATTTGTCGGACTTCATAGATTCCAACGTACTCGGAACCAAAATCTGTGCAATCTGTATGGGCACTGCACAAAGAGTCTGCTGGACGTTGTGCACGCAAATTCGCAGTCGTAAAGCTTAGCGCTGGTGCGCCTCAGTCGTCCATCTGCTGCTCAACCGACTGTCGGATGATGCTGTGAATAGGTGTGAACGGGGGTGACTAATTGCGTGTACTTCAGTGTGTGCAGCCATATGTTCTTGTGGTGGAATTAGGATGGATGGAGACAGCATTCCCGATAAACCGGCACCCATGAGGTGGCACGCCTAAGTAAAACACTGAGTTCTGGGTCTTTGTTGGCTTTCGAGCCCGGTGCTCTTGCCACTACTCAAATCGAACACGAGTTGTTGGTGTTGCTACGCTCTTTGCATGAACCAAGAGTGGGGATTCTAGGGTGGTTGATTTCAGCAAGAAACTAGGCAAGAAGCTGGTCGAGGCTGTAACCGATCCGGTGGCGCTCTACGACACGCTGGACCGCGCTGTCGACAAGGGACCACTTCGGCCAGCCCAACTGGCAGTCCTGAAGGAATGGAGTGAGCAGCGTCGACAGGATCGAGACGTAATCATCAAGCTCCACACTGGCCAAGGGAAGACGTTGATAGGGCTACTCTTGCTCCAGGCACGCTTGAATGAAACCTCGAGCCCTGCGATTTACTTGTGTCCCGACAATTATTTGATACGGCAAACCGTGGAGCAGGCAAAGCAGTTCGGCATAGCCACCTGTGTGGCAGAATCGGAACTGCCTCAATCATTCCTCGATGGGCGAGAAATACTCGTCACTTCTGTCCAGAAGCTCTTCAACGGATTGACGCGATTTGGTCTCGACAATGCCTCGGTGATGCTCGGGACGCTTCTTATGGACGATGCACATGCATGTTCTGATAGGATCCGTCAGTCTAGTACCATCACACTTAAGCACGATCACGGTGCCTATTCTGAGTTGCTAGCACTCTTCCGAGATCACCTCAGAGGACAAGGAGCGGGTTCCCTGGCAGACATCGACAATGGCAAGCATGGGGCTGTTTTGCCAGTACCTTATTGGGCATGGCTAGAGCACGATGATGATGTTGCTCGAATCCTATCTAATCACGCAGAGAGCTCAGCCATTCGGTTTGCATGGCCCCTGGTGAAAGACTCACTTGGTAGCTGTCGATGTATCTTCTCTGGAACGTCGCTAGAGATAGAGCCGTTCTTAGCGCCACTAGATCGGTTTGGAAGCTATCAGCATGCAGAGCTTCGAGTGTACATGTCCGCGACTGTCACGGACGACGCCTTCCTAGTGAAGGGATTGCGCTTGGCGCCAGAGACAATTGCCGCACCAGTTACGTATGCCAAGGAGAGATGGTCTGGCGAAAAGATGGTCTTGATGCCTTCGTTAATCGACGACACCCTCGGTCGCAGCGAGATTGTACGTGCCTATGGCAAGGAGCATTCACAGTTTAACTATGGGGTTGTAGCGCTTGCCCCCAGCTTTAAGCGAACGCGTGACTGGGATAAGTATGGTGCGCTTGTTGCCAAAAACGATACCCTAGCAAGCGCTGTCGCGGGCCTGCGTGACGGAGACTTCAAGAAGACTGTTGTTCTAGTTAACAGATACGATGGCGTAGACCTTCCAGACAGCATGTGCAGGCTCTTGATTCTCGATTCCAAGCCGTATTCAGAAAGGCTTGTTGACCTATATGAAGAACAGTGCCGTGCAAGTAGCGAGGCGACCCTGATGCGTACCGTGCGCGCAGTGGAGCAGGGGCTAGGACGAAGTGTTCGGGGAGAGAAAGACTATTCGGTCATTCTAATCGCCGGTGCCGACGTCGTTCGTCTTCTGCGAGACTCTCGCTCGAAGAAGTACTTCTCGGTCCAGTTGAATACGCAAATCGAGTTAGGCATCGAAGCCGCAGAGATGGCGAGAGACGACGTCCGGAACGGTGAGCAACCTTTGACTGCATTGCTTGGACTTCTGCATCAGTGCTTAGATCGCGACAGTAGCTGGAAAGCGTTTTATGCAGAGCGAATGAATTCGGTCGTTGCTGGAATTGCCAATGAGAGAATTCTCAAGCTTTACGAACGGGAACTACAAGCGGAGCTTAAGCACCTCGCAGGTGACTACCAAGGTGCCGCCGATGATCTTCAAGCGGCGCTTGATGAAGGCGTGGTCGAATCAGGGGACCAGTCTTGGTACCTGCAGGAAATGGCGCGATATCTTTATGCTGGAAAGCGAGGGAAGTCGCATTCCCTCCAGACTACCGCTTTCTCAAGGAACAGAAGACTTCTTCGTCCGTCGGAAGGAGTCACAGTCGCTCAGCTAGAGTTAGTCAGTCATGGCCGAATGGAGCGAATCGCAGACTGGGCAAGTCGCTTTGAAAGCTACGAGCAACTGAGCATCGCTGTGGCAGATATCGTGACCAACCTTGCCTTCGGGGTGTCTGCAGACAAATTTGAACGGGCGCTTAATGAGCTAGCGCCAGCGCTTGGTTTCAAGGGTGAAATGCCGGACAAGGAGTGGAAGGAGGGCCCCGATAACCTCTGGGCAATCGGTGACAATCAGTATCTGTTGTGGGAGGTCAAGTCCGAGGTCAAGACGACCAGAAGCGAGATAAGCAAGTACGAGGCTAATCAGATGAACACTTCATGTACTTGGTTTCTGAGGCATTACAAGGGCTGTGATCATTCCCCACTAATGATCATTCCGACACACAAGCTAGGCAACGCGGCTGCGTTTGCACATCCTGTTGCCGTGCTAGCAGAAGTCGAGTTGAGCAAGTTCACCAAGGCGGTACGAGGCTTCTTCAAGTCACTAGAGTCGATGAATCTGAAGGACCTGGCCTCAGACGAACTGCAGACACTGGTTCTCTCTCACAAGCTTGATCGTCAGTCTCTCTGCGGCAATCTTGGAAGAGAACCTCGGCAGACACGTGGCTAGCGCGCATTTCAAAGCCTTCGCCGCACTTTGGGTCTCTGGAGGCATCGACCATCCGACTGTTCGGCCTTGCTCCCATCGCAACAAGCGTAGGCTTTGACACTCCTCGGAATCTGCGTGAGAGAACTCCTTGCCATTCCGGGATTCCGGACCTTCGCTTCGCTCGCCTGTGAGGATCTTCCTCTTCTTGAACTCTTTCCGACCAAGGCCGCTGTCGACGACCTGCATTGTCTCGCATGCAAGTTTGAGAACGACTCGTCGAAGGTCATGCGGCATCATCATGCGAGGTTCGCTCATCGCACGATCGTAGTCTTAGAGCGCTGACGAAACAAAACCATGGCTACAACCATGGCCAGCACCAGCGGCAGACGCCAAACAGACGCAGCACCTGTCGCCAACACCCTTGGTGAGTGGTGCCCAAAGTGGTGCCACGTCCCTGATGCGAAAAGTGCCGACTACCTATTAAGTAGCCGGCACTATTGGAGCGGGAGAAGAGATTCGAACTCTCGACGTCAACCTTGGCAAGGTTGCACTCTACCACTGAGTTACTCCCGCGAGATGTCGAGTCTTTTACAGAGGGCGCTGGTTTGTGTCAAGCGCTTGGCATCAAAGTCAGCCCGGCGAGATCATTTCCTTGGTGAAAGCCTTTCATCTATCCGGCGTGCTCGTAGACTCGCTGCATGCTGAACAAGCTCTTGCCGCTCGCCTCGATCCTTCTGTGCCTTGCCGCCGCAAGTTGTAAGAAGGAAGCGCCAAAGGAGAAGACGCCAGCCCCCGAGGCAAAGATTGAAGCTCCTGCCAACGTTGAGACCGCAACTCCAACCGAGGTCGCGGTAGCACCAACGCCCGCGCCCAACTCCGAGACTGCGACAGGCGACGTCGCCGTTATCGAGAAGCCGTTCTTCTATACGGTCGAAGGGCCGGATGGCCAGAGCGGCTTTCTTCTTGGCACCATGCACATGGGTGTCGATGCCGCAAAAGAGCTGCCCAAGGATGTTTGGCTGGCACTGGCCTCAGCAAGCTCTCTCACGATTGAAGCCGATATCACCGACGTAAAGGTCGCCATGGGCCTAATGCTGCCGCCAGGGCAAAACCTCAAGGACCTGCTCGGCGAGGAAACCTGGGCGCTATTTGTGGAGAAGGTGGGCGAGGGAACGGCCAAGATGATGCTGCCGATGAAGCCCGCTGCAGCAGCATCGGCGATCGCAATTCAAGGCATCAAGATGACCATGCCCATGGACCTCGAGGTGGTTTCTAAGGCGCAAGACGCGAAACTGCCGATTCACTACCTCGAAGACGCCGCCTTTCAACTCGCCATGCTCGACGAAGTCATGACGGTAGAGACCGTGCGGGAGATGCTCACCTCGCCGGACGCCACCGATATGAAGACCATGTTGGAGACCTACAGAAACGGCGACGACGCGGCGCTAATCAAGGAAATGCAGGACACAAGCTCACTCGGTGAGAACGGTGAGGAGAAGATGGAAGCCCTTCTATTCAAACGCAACGAGAACTGGATTCCCAAACTCGAAGAGCTCTTTGCCACCAAAGGTGCGTTCGTGGCGGTTGGGGCTGCTCACCTTATTGGTCCGCGGAGTGTTGTCGAGTTGCTGGCAGCCAAGGGCTACACCATCACCCGATTTGCCAAGCAGCCCTGAACCAACCTCACCCTACGATCCCCTGTGCGGTTGAGTTGCTGGGTTCACGACACGACCTCCCGGCTTCTTGACCCCACGGTTAGTGGATACAACCGCGTCCATGACTAGCGGAGTCGCCGGGATCGACGGCTCCCATTTGCCCCCAATGGCGCGGTGGGATCTACACGAGTTGGGGCCTCGCAATCCGTTGGAAATTCACCAACCACCATGACGCAAGGTGTCAATCATACCTAAGCATTCAAAGCACTTACGTTTTTTGGCTTGAAACGAAGGCTCATCCTGGTAGAGTGCGCCAACTTAGAAGAGTTTGTTCAGTGACTATGAATATGCTTCGAGAACGACTCTCACTCTGAGGGGAACCCTCAAAGTCTGTCAGACCAGCCATCATCATGGCATCCAATTTGCTTTAGAGATTGGCAGACTCAGGTTCCTTTCAAAGCCAAGTTTCTTTCGTCCCCACCAAACCCCGGCTGTTTTTCATTCTGACAAAGCCGGCTCACCAGATCCGCAGGATCATCTCAGGAGGTTTCTCAATGCTCGAATTTTCAATCGGCGATAAAGCTGTCTACCCCGCACAAGGCGTCGCGGAGGTTATTGGTATCGACAACAAGGAAATCAACAACTGCGTCATGGCTTTCTACGTTTTGAAGGTTCTCGACAGCGAGATGCAAATCCTTGTTCCCAAAGACAAAGCCGATCAGGTTGGACTGCGCTCTGTTGCAACCAACGATGAAATCGAAGAAGTTCTTGAAATCCTTAGCGATCAAGACGTTCACATCGACAAGCAAACCTGGAACCGACGCTACCGTGGGTTCATGGAAAAGATCAAAACAGGTTCTCTCTTTGAAGTGGCAGAAGTCTTCCGCGACCTCTACCGACTCAAGAGCACAAAGCCTCTTTCCTTCGGCGAACGTCGCATGATGGACACTGCTAAGACGCTAATTGTAAAAGAAATGTCTGTTGTCCGAGAGCTTTCTGAAGAGCAGGTAGAAGAGCAGCTAGAAAAGGCCTTCGCAGCCTGATCCGAGCTTGGCTGTTTCGCAGCCGATCAAACTAGTCAATCTAACTACCTGAAAAGCCTGGCCTGTCGGCCGGGCTTTTCTTGTGTGTGGACATTCTCTCTGCTAGCGTAGCGGCCACCATGGAGATTCACATCGCCCATGCAGCGCTTGCCGACCTTGCTGTTGACGCAATCGTGCTGCCCTGCCACTCCGTAGGAACTCTTTCCAACGCCGCTAGAGAAGCGCTCGCAGGACGTGGCGCAGACGGCTTTGAAGAAGCCCTCAAGGCCAAAGCACCGTTGGCCATCGGTGCCGCGATTCTTGCCGATGCAAGCGCTGTAGAGGCTGGTAGCGCCATTCTCGTGCCTATCTCCAAGGACAGCGACGCCCCCATTGCAACCGAGCTCCTGCGACGCGGAGTCAAGGCGGCGCTCATCGCTGCAAAGCTCAAGGGCTATCGAACCCTGGCTCTGCCGAGCATGATCACAGCCGACAGCACGATCACAATCGCCGAAGCCGCTCGGGCTGTCACGCAAGAGATCCACGCCCACGAAGCACCCTTCCCTGAAAGCATCTACATGGCAGCTCCTGATGAGCAGCTCATGCGTATCTTTGAGGACGCGGTTGCTCACGCAAGACGCGCCAGCCGCTCGCTGTAACCGGTCAGCAAAATCGACCAAAAATTGGTGAGAAATCGCCGTCTTGAGATCGCCCCGTAAAAGCAGGCACCTCACCTTACGGGCAGGCATCAAGTTGTCTATAGTGGCGCCGCTTTGGAACTCGGTATCTACATCCCTCTAGGGGCATCAATTGCCCTCGCCTTTGGGTTCTGCGTGATTTTCACGGTGCTCTCGTCCGCTGTCGGACCTAAGCGCCTCACAGCAGCGAAGAACCTTCCTTTCGAGTGTGGCTCGGATCCAATCGGCTCGCCCCGCGGGCGGTACTCGGTTCGATTCTACCAAGTAGCCATTCTCTTTCTCGTCTTCGATATCGAGGCTGCGTTCATGTACCCATGGGCAGTTCTTTTTCGAGACCTAAGTATTTCCCCCACGGGTGGCAGTAGCCTCTTTGGCTTCACTGAGATGTTTGTCTTCGTGTCTATCCTCGTGGTCGCCTTGGCGTATGTCTGGCGCAAGAAAGCAATCGGATGGGACTAGAAATTACAACCACCAAACTTGAAGACCTCGCAAACTGGGGTCGCAAGTTTTCCTTCTTTACCTACCCGTTCATCACGGCTTGTTGCGGCATGGAGTTTATGTCGGTGGCTGCACCCAAATACGACCTCGCTCGTTTTGGTGCAGAGTTCCCGCGTTTCTCTCCTCGTCAATCTGACTTGATGATGGTGGTGGGCACCATTACTGAGAAGCAGGGCCCTGCACTCAAGCGCGTCTACGACCAGCTTGCAGAGCCTGCGTTCGTCATTGCTTTTGGTGTCTGTGCATCAACTGGTGGCTTCTATCAAAACTACAGTGTGGTGCCAGGTATCGATCAGATCATTCCGGTCGATGTCTACATCCCCGGTTGCCCACCGCGTCCCGAGCAAGTGCTCGACGGCATCATGCTTCTTCAGAAGAAGGTCGCCGAAGGTCGAACACACCATCAGGTTCGCGGACGTCGCGAGGCTCTTGAGAAGCGCGAACAGCAGAATGAAGGAGCCTAAGAGATGTCCCAAGCAGTATTAGATGCTCTGACATCCAAGTTTGGCGATGCCATTCTCAGCACCCAGTCGAAGTACCAAGACGAGAGCGTTACCGTCGCTCCCGCAAAGCTCGTCGAGGTCTGTACGTTCCTCAAGGACGACGACAAGATGGCCTTCGACAGCCCGGTGTTTCTGACATGCACCGATCACATGGGGTTGCCCGACGAGAAGCACCGCTTCGAAGTGGTAGTGCAGCTTCGCTCGACGACCAAGAAACACCGCATTCGCATCAAGGTTCCTCTCGAAGAGGGCAAGCTCAAGGTACCGACGCTCTCTGGTCTGTGGGTCGGGTTCAACTGGCTCGAGCGCGAGACCTACGACATGTACGGCGTCGAGTTTGAAGGACATCCCGACATGCGTCGTATTTATATGTACGACGAGTTCGAAGGCTTTCCCCTCCGCAAAGACTTTCCAAAAGATCGCCGCTTCCCGCTAGCGCGCCGAGAATGGACGGACGAGTAGCGTTTCGCGCTCGTCTCACAACCAATCTCTCAACGCACCTCTACGAGAAACTCAGTGAGTGAATTAAAGACACTAATCCTAGGTCGCAAGAACGTCGATGATCCCGATGACACCGACGGCATGCCCAACGATCTGATGACCGTGAACATGGGCCCATCGCACCCTGCGATGCACGGCACCATTCGCATCGAACTCACCCTCGATGGTGAGCGCGTTGTCGAAGCGGACATTAACCCTGGCTACCTGCACCGCGGCTTTGAGAAAGAGTCTGAGCACGCGACCTACACGCAGGTGTTCCCATACACCGACCGCCTTAATTACGTCTCCCCGATGATTAACAACGTCGGTTGGGCTTTGGCTGTTGAGAAGCTCATGGGCATCACCGAGTTGCCTCCGCGTCTCAACTACATCCGCGTGATGATCAGTGAGCTGTCGCGAATCACCGACCACCTAACGTGTGTTGGCGCATCCGCAATGGAACTGGGCGCCTTTGCTCCGTTCCTCTTCCTTGTAAAAGTTCGCGAGTGGATCTACGAGCTCTTAGAAGAACTCTCAGGCGCGCGATTGACCCACAGCTACGTTCGCGTTGGCGGTGTCTCTCACGATCTAACGCCGGACTTCTGCGAGCGTGTCACCGACATTCTCGACCGAATGGATGGTGTGCTCGACGAAGCAAAGGGGCTTCTGAACGGCAACAAGATCTTCTACGGCCGTATGGCGGGCGTAGGTGTCTTTAGTAAAGAGGACGCAATTGCCTACGGGCTCGGCGGTCCATGCCTGCGCGCCTGCGGAGTTGACTACGACGTTCGCAAAGATCATCCCTACCTAAACTACGACCAGTTCGAGTTTGACGTGCCAGTTGGCACCAGCGGCGATTGTCTCGACCGCTACCTCGTTCGCCTCGAAGAGATTCGCCAAAGCACACACATCTTGCGTCAGTGCGTTGCGCAAATCCCTGAAGGCCCCGTCATGGTCGACGACCCTCGCTGCGTGATGCCCGACAAGAGCGAAACGTACAACACCATCGAGGGCATGATTCGCCACTTCAAACACATCGTCGACGGCGTTCGAGTCGACCCTGGAGAGGCATACACCTTCATTGAAGGTGGCAACGGCGAGCTCGGATTCTTCATCGTCGCCGATGGAACCGGCCGCCCCTGGAAAGCTTATTGTCGCTCTCCATCTTTCATCAACCTGCAGACCGTCACCAAGACCATCTCTGGACGTCTCATCTCCGACATCGTGCCGATCTTTGGAATGATCAACATGATCGGTGGCGAGTGCGACAAGTAGTAGCGCGCGCATAGGCAAAGCATGAGCGAAGCAAAAGAAACAGAAAACGAAGCCCAAACTGAGGCGCCGCCCGCTGTCGATACGGTCACCTTGACCATCGACGGTGTGGAAGTGACTGTTGATAAGGGCACGAACATCATCGAAGCGGCCAAGAAGGCTGGCAACACCATCTCGGCATTCTGCTACCACCCAGGACTTGAAGTCGTTGCGGTGTGTCGGCAGTGCTTGGTGTCGGTGGAAGGCGCTCCCAAGCTAACGCCGGCCTGTCAAGGCATCGCGTCTGACGGCATGGTTGTGCACACCACAGACGAGGCGTCCAGTGACGCTCGCCGCCAACTGCTTGAGTACACGCTACTCAATCACCCAGTCGATTGCCCAATTTGCGACAAAGCGGGCGAGTGCACGCTGCAAAAGCACTACTTCGATCACGACAACAAGGGCTCACGTCTTGACGTTCCCAAGGTTCGCAAGCCTAAGCGCGTTGACCTTGGACCAGATATTGTCTTAGACGCTGAGCGCTGCATTCTGTGCACGCGCTGCATTCGCGTGTGTGATGAAGTTGCCGGCGAGCACCAGCTTGAGATTAGCCACCGGGGTGACCACTCCGAGTTGGGTACCGCTCCTGGCAAACGACTCGACAACCCGTACTCCATCAACACCGTGGATGTGTGCCCGGTTGGTGCTCTGACTTCGAAGGACTACCGGTTCACGATGCGCGCCTGGGAGCTTATGAGCACCCCGTCGACATGCAATGGTTGCAGCACCGGCTGTAACATTGAAATCCACCACCGCGGTGGCCGCACGTTCCGCCTGATTCCTAGGGAAAACCCCGAGGTCAACAAACACTGGATGTGCGACGAAGGTCGTTTCACCTACCACAGCCTCACAGAGAAGCGCCTGGTAGGACCTTTGGTTGGTGGCATGCCTTCGAACTGGAAGCGCGCAACCGATGCAGCCGCAGCGAAGATCAAAGAGGCACTCGAAGCCGACGCAGGCTCTGTCGGTGTTGTCTTCTCTCCTCATCGCACCAACGAAGAAAACTACGTTCTCGCCAAGCTCGTAAAGAACGGTCTAAAGGTTGACCGTCTGTACATGGGTGGCGCTGCCCCTGCTCCGGATCGAGCGGATGACATTCTTCGCAAGGCAGACAAGAGCCCGAACCGCGCTGGCGTCAAAGCCATTCTCGGTGACATCGAAGTCGGTGGCCTCGCTGTTCTCGAGGACGACATTCTCGGTGGCGACCTGAAGGCACTCATTGTCTTGGGACACGAGCTCTCTCTCGGTGGCGAAGCGCTTGCCAAAGCCGCCGAACTCGACTGTCTTGTCGTCATTGCCGACCACGAACTCGGTTTGGCAGCCAAAGCACATGTCACCTTGCCCGTTCCGGCCTGGGCCGAGAACACTGGTAGCGTGACGAACTTCCAAGGTCGCGTGCAGCGTATGCAATCAGCCTACGACGCCGTTGGCCTAGCCCGTCCTGGATGGCGTATTTTCGCCGACCTCGCGACAGCACTTGATAGCAAAATGACCTATGAGTCGGCAGAAGCAGTCTTCAACGAAATGAAGTCTGCAGTGCCTGCTTTCTCCGACGCCGAGTGGGGGCGCGACCTTCCACCGGTTCAACTCCGCTTCGCCCACTCTAGAGGCTAGAGCTTTCGATCATGACTACAACCGACTGGATATTCTGGGTACTCGACTCCGCCGCAGTTAAGTGGGTCGCGCTCGTCTTGGTGTTCGTGATGCCCGTGGCGTCACTGCTCACCTGGGCTGAGCGACGACAAAGCGCAATGATGCAGGACCGCCTTGGTCCAAACCGAGCGAACATCGGCCCAATCAAGATGTGGGGCATCCTTCACTTCGTCGCTGACGCCGTGAAGATGATCTTCAAAGAGGACTTCATCCCAGAGAAGGCTCACAAGGGCCTCTTCATCTTGGCTCCGATCTTGTCGCTTGCACCGGTCTTCATTGCCTTTGCGGTGATTCCCTTCGGCCCAACGATCTTCCCGAACGAGCTCGGAAGCGTCATCTACGCTGCAAACCCTGTCGACACGACCAACGCAATCAACCTGCAGGTCTTCAACGTCGAGTGGGGCCTAATCTTCTACTTCGCCATTCTCACCCTTGCCAACTACGGCTCGGTTCTCGCCGGATGGGCCAGCTACAACAAGTGGGCACTTCTCGGTGGCTTGCGCGCATCCTCGCAAATGATGTCGTACGAAGTCGCCATGGGCATCTCGCTCATGGGTTGCTTCCTTGTCATGGGTACGCTTGAGCCAGACGCCATGGTGCAGTGGCAAACTGCCAACCCAGCGCATTGGGGCATCGTTGTCCAACCTCTCGCCTTCATCCTCTTCTTCACAGCGGCCATCGCTGAGACCAAACGTGCCCCCTTCGATTTGCCCGAGGGCGAGCCGGAGATTATTGGCTACTTCGTCGAATACTCTGGAATGCGTTGGGGCATGTTCTTCCTCGCCGAGTTCATCGAGATTGTCTTCATCGCCGCAGTCATCGCGACGGTCTTCTTGGGCGGCTACCAAGTTCCGTTCCTCGAGGCAGACGGATTCCACTTTGGTGGCTGGGAGCTTCATATCTCTCATGGCTTCGTGGTTCTCATGCAAGTCGGCATCCTCAGCGCGAAGATTCTCTTCCTCTGCTTTGTCCAACTCTCGATTCGTTGGACTCTGCCGCGCTTCCGTCCCGATCAACTCATGGACCTTGGCTGGAAGAAACTCCTGCCACTCGCACTCTTCAACCTGATGCTGACCGCCTTGGTCTTGGCACTACTCTAAAGGACCAACACCATGGGCCATCACGCAGAAGCACCAGCAGAATCTCCCGACGACCTAGTCGTTCTCTCCGTTTCCGAGAGGAACAAGAAGGTCCGCACCGTTCAGGTGAGTCGGCCTGTTCCCGAAGACGTAAGCTTCCTACCTGCCCTTGCCAAGGGCCTAGGAATTACTCTTAAACACTTCTTTGGCAACGTCGTCGCTCGCAAAGACACCGAAACGATCCAGTACCCCGAAGAGAAGAAAGCCTACCCAGAACGCAACCGTGGTCTGCACCGACTGATGCTTCGCGATGACGACACCGAGAGATGCGTCGCCTGCATGTGCTGTCCTACGGTCTGTCCTGCCAACTGCATCACGATTATTCCAGCAGAGCGCGACGACAAGGGCATCGAGAAGCACCCAGCAATCTTTGAGATCGACGAACTTCGCTGCGTCGTCTGTGGCTTCTGTGTCGAGTCCTGTCCTTGCGATGCAATTCGAATGGACACGGGCGAGCACGCCACCGCGGTTGAGCACCGACACGAATCGATCATGACCAAAGAGGCAATGATGGATCACAAGTCGATCATGCAACCCGATGTTTTGGCCAAGCGCGGCTCTCTATCCGAGGCAGTGCAAGGCGGAACCGGGCCGAAATGGCGAGAAGAATCGTAGGAAAATGCGCGGATCGCCTCGGCGATTCGCGAAGAGATTTCGGTCTCCGAACAAGTCTGTGCTTGACGCCTCCCGAGGCCGTGGCTATTCTGAATTAAGCCCGAACACTGCTATTCTCGATACCAAGGAACAGTCTTTTCCCTACAATATCTGTCCAGGGATCCATCTCTGATTGAGGCGTGCACGCCCGCTTGTCGGGAAGCCCATATCGATTATCGTGGAGCCCACCTGCGCTAAGCGTAGGGGATAGACCTATCCTCGTCGGTTGTGCGGTTTTGGCCTTTTTTATAAGCGGACAGACCTAGAAATCCTAGTCTGTCCGCTTTTTTCGTTTCGGTCGTGAGACGAGCGGCGGCGACGAGCAAGTCGTCTGCCTCGATCATTCCGCCGCCCATAGGCAGTGCCAAAACGTCGCCAACACTGACGGTGCTCCGGCTGCAAACCAACGTTCAGCATCAAGGGTTTGCGCCTGGGACTCGCCCACCCGTAGTGCCGGCTCGCCCCCCCAAGAAGCCGATACCATCGGTGGCAAGTACTTGGAGTTGCGCCCCCTACTACCTGGCACAAGCCATGCTTTACAGGTTGCTGAGGCCCATCAAAAGGCCTCGTATTGCTCAAAGGGATGTTGCCCTAGCCTGGTCCGCGAAGGCAGCATCAAAACCTCGAAAGGCGGCGTGCTCATCTGGTCCATGAGCGCGTCGCCATTCGTCTTTTCGGTCTCCGCGTTTCTGTTAGTGCCGAGGGCAGCGAAGCCCGGACTCGGCCGGAGGGCAGTTGCTGAGCGCAAGCAAGTCCATCGTGAGTGCAACGCCCACATGAATCAGCACGCCGCCCCAAATCGATCGCGTTCGAAGCGCCAGCGTTCCCAAAACCATGCCAGCGACGATCGCACCAAAGGTCTCCGACATGGGTTTGCCAAAGTGAATCATACAGTACGGAATTAGCATGACGTAGATCGCTGCCGAGCCGAGACGAGGCGCTGTGGCCTTGAGCATGAAGCCTCGGAAGAAAAACTCGAGGGAGAAGAACTGCACTACATAGAGCGCTTCCCAGATCCAAAAGTCCATCGCTGATCGATTGGCGAGTTTGTAGAACGGATAGGTGCGGAGGAAGGAGTCGGACTGGGCCGCGATGAGCACAGCAGGGAGCACCAGGGCGAAGAGCCCAAAGTAGATCCAAAGATGCTTGAGCACTCCTTTGAAGCTTATGAAGTAGTCGCGAACTCGCTCCCCAGGCATTGCCCAGATGGCGATGATGGGCAGAACGATATAGCCAAAGACGCGCCACCCGGACCACCAGCCGAAACTCCAAAGCTCTCCATACTCGCTCCGAAAGAGCTCGGGATAATGCTGAGCGAAGACACTGCGGTCGCCGTAGTACTCCTGCAGCGTTAGCGAGATGCAGACGGTCACAAAGACGATGAGGGGCCGCCAGTCGTACGACTGCTTCTCGGTGGGAACGGGTTCGATCCAGTCCTCATCGATCTGGCGCCAATTGCCAACCGTGAGGTTTCGAAGCGAGAGGCCGCGAATCGCTGAGAGAGCGCGACCTATCACTTCATCTTCTTTATGAACTCAGCGAGCTCGCGCAAACGGCGACGACAAATGTCCTTGCCGATCACAGCCATGGTCTCGAAGAGCGGTGGCGAGGCCTTGCGTCCAGTTGAGCCGATGCGAAGCAGTCCAAAGACATGCTTGGGCTTCCAGCCCTTCTTCTCGCAAAACGCTCGCGATGCGGCTTCAACTTCCTCGGCCGCAAAGCCAATAAGCTTGTCGTACTCATCGACGAGTTCGCCAATGCCTTTGTGGAGGTCCTTCTTCGAGACGTCCGGGATGTTCAGTTTCTCGGCGAACGGTGTGTAGTCCACATCGCCGGAGAACATGTATTCGGTAGATGCCGCAAAGTCGCTGAGCGTCTTGATGCGCTTGTGAATGAGGGGCGCGATCTGCAGCATGCGCTCGCGGTTGTAGCGCCATTCGATGAGTGCGTCGGCCAGCTCTTCTTCGCTCAGAGCGTGAATGTACTGCTCGTTCATCCAGCGCAGCTTGTCTTGGTCGAAGACCGGCCCACCGAGAGATACGCGGTCCCAAGAGAAGCCTTCGATCATTTCGGCAAGCCCAAAGACCTCTCGGTCGCCGCCAAAGGAGTAGCCCATGATGCTAAGAAAGTTTCTTAGTGCATCGGGGAGGATTCCAATGTCGCGATAGTAGTGAATCGAAACCGGGTTTTTGCGCTTTGAGATTTTGCTTTTGTTGTTGTTGCGCAACAAAGGCATGTGCACCCACTCGGGGGCTTCCCAGCCAAAGTACTGATAGAGCAACACATGCTTTGGCGTCGACGAAATCCACTCTTCGGCGCGAACCACGTGGCTGATTTCCATCAAGTGGTCATCGACGACGTTTGCCAAGTGATAGGTCGGAAAGCCGTCACCCTTGAGCAGAACTTGGTCATCGATTTGTGACGCCGAAATTTCTACTTCACCGCGCAGCTTGTCTTCGAATTTGATCGTTCCGTCGCGTGGAATCACCATGCGGACAACGCAGGTCTCTCCAGCCTCGGCGCGCTTCGCAGCTTCGGCCGGATCAATCGCCTTGCAACGGCGGTCGTACATCGGCGGATTGATCTTCTTGGCCTTACACTCTTCACGAATTTCCGTGAGCGTTTCGGGGCTGCAGAAACATCGATACGCATGACCACTCGCGAGCAGCTTCTCGCAATGCTCTTGGTAAATCGCGGTCCGCTTGCTCTGGTGGTACGGGCCGTAGTCGCCGCCAACATCCGGGCCTTCGTCCCACTGCACGCCAAGCCAGTTGAGAGCATCTGTGATCGCGGCCTCACTATCGGCGCGGTACCGAGCTTGATCCGTGTCTTCAATTCGAAGAATGAACTTGCCGCCCATCTTCTGAGCAAAGGCGTAGTTGAAGAGTGCGATGTAGCCTGTGCCTACGTGCGGGTCGCCAGTGGGAGATGGAGCTACGCGAACGCGAACAGGACGCTGGGTGTCTTCGGCCATTGTGGGGCAGCTTGTAGCACGCTGTGATACCGTCGACAAAGATGCGAAAATGGTTGATAGGCCTGGCGACTACGGGCCTTGTACTGGCCCTCGCGCCCATGTCCCACCTGCAGGCTTCTCCGCTCAGTGGCACCGTGATTTCCAGCGAATCCCGATGGGGCTACGAGCACTCGGTTATCGTCACCGAGAGCATCGTCGAGCAGAGTGATGGCTCGCGAATCACCGTGCATCAGCTCGGCGGCAATCACGAGGGCATTGGCATGCGGCAATCCCACAGCCAACCGATTCTCGCAACTGGTGACAGCGTGGTGGGCGAGGCCCAAGCGAGAGCCACAACGAGCGGCCGAACGCTCTACCAACTACTCGAAGTTCACTCGCTGCGGCGCGCTTCTATCGCCGCTAAAAACACCGAGACCCACGAATTTGTTCGTACAGAAACTGCGGCGGGGACCCAAGTGTATTGGGCCTCGGGCTGTGCACTCCTAAGCATCGCCGCCGAGGGCAGCACACAGATTGCTGGCGACACCGAATTCCAAGTCATCGACCAGGTGCTTGCGAACTGGCAAGACGGCGCAAGTGGATGCTCCGAGTTTGCTCTCGTGAACGAAGGCACCACAAGGAAAGAAGTCGGATTCGATGGCGTCAACATCGTCAAGTTCCGCGAGGACTTGTGGTGCAGACCGGCCACCAAGGACGAACCCGAGCAGTGCTACGACCAGGCCGCAGCCGGCATCACTACGCTCTACTTCGTTATCAAAGAAGGCTCGGATCGAATCGGCGAGATTCTCGATGCAGACATTGAACTCAATGGAGTGCAGTTTGCGTTTGCCGTAGACGGTCAAACCTCGGGGACCGCATCATGCGAGGCGGACTTGGCCAACACCATGACCCACGAGGTTGGTCACTTTTTGGGCCTGGACCACACATGTTGGACTGGCGACGGCCCGCGGCTCGATGATGGCGAAGGCAACCAGGTACCGTCCTGCATGCTCCCTACTCTCGGCGACAGCATCACCGAGGCGACGATGTACAATTTTCAGAGCTGCGGGGAGACCAAGAAGGCCACCCTTGAGGCCGACGACCTTGCCGGCATGTGCGCCATCTACCCGACCGGCCAACATGCCACCAGTTGCAAGCCAGCCGATGTTGATCTTGGAGGTTGCTGCAGTGTGGGTGGGACGCGAAATTCCCGCGCTGGCAATACCCCTGCCCTCTTTGGACTTGGTCTTTTTGGCCTGCTCCTCGTCTTTCGACGTCGGCGCGCTAAGAACAACTCCTAGGATTGCGAGAAGAGCGGCCGGGGAGTCTAGCGCGGCCTGGGCAGCTAGCGCAGATATCTAGCGCGGCCAACTACGGCAGAAGCTTGTAGCCGAAGCCGTAGACCGTGAGAATGTGCTTGGGCGATTTGTGATCCTCTTCGAGCTTGCGCCGAAGTTTCACAATAAAGTTGTCGACCGTTCGGTTGTTGGGATTGGCTTGCACGCCCCAAATCTTCTCGAGCAAGTCGTCGCGACTTACGGGTTCTTCTGAGCGCTCGCGAAGAAGCTTGAGCATCTCGAGTTCGTAGAACGTAAGGCGCTTGGTGCTGCGCCCTTTGGTCATCGTGTGTTTGCGCCCGTTGATTTCCCAACCACCAATGCTGAACGTCTCGTCTTGAGCCGCCATGCGGTTTTGACGGCGGAAGATGGCGTTCATGCGCGCAATCAGCTCGGCGACGGAAAATGGTTTCGTGACGTAGTCGTCAGCTCCCACCTCCAGACCGCGAACCTTGTCGGCCTCTTGGGCCTTGGCGGTTAGCATGATGATTGGCACCACAGGATCGTCTTGGCGCAGAGCCTCGCAAACTCGATAGCCATTGTCGTCGGGCAGCATCAGGTCGAGCAGCACACAATCTGGGCTGATCTCACGAGCGCGTTCAATGCCTTCCGCTCCGGTGCAAGCCGAAGCTACGGCAAAGCCTTCAAACTCCAACGCATCGACAAGCCCCCGAATGATATCCGGCTCGTCCTCGATGATGAGTACCTGCTTTTTCTCAGTTTGCGTCACTTGTTGGCTCTGCTCGGGATGCTACCAGTGATGGGCAAGGAGATCCGAAAGGCGCATCCGCTCTCGACATCCGAATCGATTTCAATGCTTCCGCGGTGGGCAGTAACGATGTTCTTAACGAGAGAGAGCCCAATTCCACTGCCTCGCACGGGCTTGAGACGAATGTCTTTGGCGCGATAGAAGCGGTCGAAAACGCTACTTTGTTCGTCCTTGGGAATGCCGGGCCCAAAATCTCGAACCACCAGCGTGAGCTTTCCTCCCTCTTCGGTGAGGCGCACTTCGATCCGCTCTCCCTTGACCGCGTATTTGATGGCGTTGTCGACCAAGTTGGTCACGCAGAGCACCATCGCGTTGGAGTCTAAACGTGTTGGCGGCAAGTCCTCAGCAATCTCAACCTCAAGCTCCATCTTGGTTTGCTCAAGTCGGGGGCGACAGATTTCGAGGGCTCGCTCCACCACATCCCCCATGTCTTGATCCTCGTCAAACGAGTACGGCAGGCCACCTCGCTCGATCTTTGCGAAGTCGAGAACATTGTCGATGAGAGATGAAAGACGCAGGCTCTCGCGTCGAATGATTTCTGCGTACTCCACAGCTTGCTCCGGCGACTTGGAGCGCCCCATGGCCAAAAGCTCGCCAAACATCGAGATGATCGAAAGCGGCGTTTTGAGTTCGTGGGAGACGTTGGAGATGAAGTCACTCTTGAGTTGGCTCACACGACGCTCTCTCCGAACCGCGGCAACCATGATGAGGAGTCCGGCGGCAATCACCGCCATTGCCACCGCGATCAGAACCAAGTCCAGGGTCTTTTGACGAGTCTCGCTGGAAGCCAAGGCGCCGGCGTCGCGCTGTGCAACCCGCAACCGCCACTTCGTCAACGTCTCGGGAAATCCAAGCTCGACCACATCGTTTGCAGGCACTCCTGAGAATGCGTAGCCGTAGATAAAGCCCCCTTTGCCGTCGGTGACTTGATAGAGATTGGGTGAACGGACGTCAAAGAATGCGGGGAAGACCTCGGCGATCAAGTAGGAGATGTCCGCCTCAAGCACCACAAAGTACATACGTCCCTTGCTGAAGAGACGCGTTGCGGTGAACAGATACAGCCGCCCATCATACTCACGATGCAAATAGCGTGATTCATTAAGTGCTATCGAGTCGAGCTCCATATCGGGCACGACTCTCTCGGTCAGCAATGCTGCAAAGGCCTCATCATCACGCTGATCGGGTTTGCGAAAGGTGCCACCCGATACAATCTTGAGATCCTGGCCAAAGACCGTGGCGGATCGGTGCGGAGTCACAGAAATCGTCTGTCCGAGCTGAGGGAGATCGGCGAAGTCGACGGCATCAAAAACGCTCTCATCGGCTTCGGCAATCGCCGTCTGAATGCCGATGAGTTTCTCCTTTGCGAGCTCGGACATCGTCGCGAGAATTGCCTGACGTTCGCGCTCTGCTAACTGCTGAGAATAACTATAGCCATAGTAGGCGAGACTCGCTGCAGCAGCGAGCATTGCCGGGATGAGCAAATAGACAAGGGAGATGCGTCGCACCGAGGAGCATCCTATCCTCTCCATCGCTGTGAGCCAATCTCAGCCAACCCCCAGGTCGATCCCAACTAGCCGAAACCTGGTCGGTTGCATCTCTTGCCCCCGAATTCTAGCTGTGTTAGGAGAATTACTAGTTTTTGTGCCATCCGGAGTGATTCCATGGTGCATCAGTTAATAATATTAACAACTTAGGCATATTGGCCAGGCCTGGGGATACCCAGCACGACTGAATCGGTCAGTCCAACGGCCACGGGAGCGCGAGCAATGGAAACTCTCTTCGACGAAGAAAACCATGCGGTTGGGGATGAGATCATCGCCTACTCGCCCAAACTGAAGAGCGACACACCCCACGTCATCGTCAGCATGTACGAAGGCGAAATCAGGCGGGTTCAGTGTCAGGTAAGTGGCGAGGTTCACGCCTATCGCAAGCCCAGGGGGGAAACCTCCGAGGGACAGGGTGAGATGGATCCACCCAAGAAGAAGCTCAACAAGAAGATGTCGTGGCGCGAAGCCATGGCTTCTGTGAGCGAGGTGCATCTGGCAGCCTGCCGCCCCTACTCCATTCGCGACACCTACATCGAGATGGATTTGGTGTCACATCCGAAGTTCGATATCGGCTTTGTCACAGCGATTCTCCCCGACAACAAGGTGGAGCTAACGTTTCAAGAGGGCAGCCGAGTTCTCATTCACAATCGCTCCGACCTCGCGAGCAAAGTCTCTGGCGAGCTCGCTGAGATTCCCGCGCCACGCGAGCAGAAGAAGCGACGCCGACGAAAGAGCATGCACGCCGACCTCGCCGAGAAGCTGATGCAGAAGCGTCGGCAAGAACAGGCGGCGGAAGATGGCATTGACGAAACTGCCGAGAAGAAGCTCGCGGCCGCCGAGCAAGCCGCTGCTGCCAAGCGCGAGCTACTCAGCCAGATCGACCAAAGCAAAATCACCGACAGCTCACAACTCGCCAAAGAAATCGAGAAGCTACGTCAAAAGCAGATTCGCGACAAAGAGCGCGAAGCAAAGCGACTAGTGCGCGAGCAAGAAAAAGAAGAGAAACGACTTGAGCGCGAACGACAGCGCGAAGAGCAGCGCATCGAGCGCGAGCGTCTGCGCGAGGAGAAGGCGCAGGAAAAAGAGCGCCTCCGCAAGGAACGCGAAATCGAGCGCGAAGTAGCCCGCAAAGAGCGTGAGAAGGAAAAGGTCCGTCTCGCCAAGGAGCGCGAAAAGGCTGCCAAAGAGCGCGAGAAGGAAAAGATCCGCAAGGACAAAGAGCGCGAGAAGCTTCGCAAAGAGCGCGAGAAGGAAAAGATCAAGGCCGACAAAGAGAAAGAAAAGCTGCAAGCGCAGCGCGAGCGAGAGCGCGCAAAAGCCAAGGCTGTTCGCGAGCGCGAGAAGGCCAAGCGCGACAAGGAACGCGAGCGCGAAGCAGCGAAACGCGACAAGGAACGCGCAAAGCGTGAAGCTCTTAAGGAGAAAGAGCGCCTGAAGCGAGAGGCCGAGAAGGCGCGTGTTGCTGCCCAAAAAGAAGCGGCGGCGGCCCAAAAGGCGAAAGACGTAGCGGCGGCTAAGAAGGCCAAGGAACTCGCAGCCAAGCAAGCTGTGGCCGACAAGAAAGCTGCCGCGGCAGCGAAGGCGAAAGAAGTAGCAGCGGCCAAGAAGGCGAAGGCGGCGGCAGCCAAGAAGGCAGCTGCTGAGAAGAAAGCGGCGGCCGTCAAGAAAGCCAAGGAAGCTGCGCGCGCCAAAGCGGTGCTCGCCAAGAAAGTCGCGGCTGAGAAGAAGGCGGCGGCCAAGAAAGCTGCAGCCGAGAAGAAAGCGGCGGCCGTGAAGAAGGCGAAAGAAGCTGCGGCGGCCAAGAAGGCCAAGGCGGCGGCTAAGAAGAAGGCACCTGCGAAGAAAGCGGCGGCTAAGAAGGCACCAGCAAAGAAAGCGGCGGCTAAGAAGGCACCTGCGAAGAAAGCGGCGGCTAAGAAGGCACCAGCAAAGAAAGCGGCGGCTAAGAAGGCACCGGCAAAGAAGGCACCGGCAAAGAAAGCTGCGGCTAAGAAGGCACCAGCAAAGAAAGCGGCGGCTAAGAAGGCACCGGCAAAGAAAGCGGCGGCTAAGAAGGCACCAGCAAAGAAGGCACCGGCAAAGAAAGCTGCGGCTAAGAAGGCACCGGCAAAGAAAGCACCGGCAAAGAAAGCTGCGGCTAAGAAGGCACCAGCGAAGAAGGCTGCGGCTAAGAAGGCACCAGCAAAGAAAGCGGCGGCTAAGAAGGCACCTGCTAAGAAAGCGGCGGCCAAGAAGGCACCAGCAAAGAAAGCGGCGGCTAAGAAGGCACCTGCAAAGAAAAAGCCGGCTGCAAAGAAGAAGAAGCGCTAACGCGTCGTTGCGGACGTTCGAATATCGGCGTCCGCAACCACAGCTACCGGCCGAGATGGCTCAGCGACCAACGCTGAGCGGTCCTGCTCACCGGCGATCTAGAGTCCCGACAAGAGGACGGCAAACTCGGTGTACACGCCCGGCTCGGACTTTACGGTGATAATGCCTTCGTGCAATTCCACGAGTCCACGAGCGATGTAGAGGCCTAGTCCCGCTGCTGCTGGGCCACGCGATGTGTGGTGCTTTGCCGGGTTGATATCCGAGAAAGGCTCAAAGATCGCATCGAGGTTCTCAGCCTCAATGCCCGGGCCGTCATCGCGCACTCGAACCCGCGACCAGCTCCCAGAATACTTCTCAGCCGGCGCCCGATCCACTCGCACCTCAATCGTTCCGCCGTTTGCACCGTAGCGAATCGCATTGCTAACGAGGTTGCTAATCACCTGGTGAATCTTATCGGCATCGGCATCGATATCTGGACACTCTTGCAAATCGGTAATGATTCGCTGCCCCTTGGTTTCCGCGAGTGGCAGTAGCTCTTGCACAACAGCGGCACTCAACTCTCCAAGGTCACAACGAGTTTTCTTGAGGACGATGTGATCGCCCTCAATGCGACTGACGTCGAGCATCTCTTCGACAAGTCGTCGGAGCCGCTGGGCGTTTCTGCGAACAGAGAGCATCGGCCGCTCCATCTTTTCGCTAATGGTGCCGAAACGCCCCTCTGCCATCAGTTCCAAGTATCCAACCATGCTGGTGAGCGGAGTCCGCAACTCGTGTGCTGCAATCGATACGAACTCGCGCTTCATTTGGTTGAGGCGCTTCAGTTCGTCGTTACTGCGTCGCAACTGCTCTTCACTTTCCACCAGCGCTTGCGTCCGACGCCGAACAATCTTGTCAAGATTCTCGGTTAAATCTCTCAATTCGGAGTTGGCTTGCTCCAACGCCTCTTGCTTCACTTGAACTTCACGGTTGCGCTCCGCAATCGTTTGCTCCATGCGAGCGGTGTCTGCTGACTCCTTTGGCAAAACGCCCGGCACCGCACTGGTGCCCGAGCTCTGCGCGTCTCTAAGCTCGCTCTGGGCCGACGCAAGCGCAGCTCGCAGTTCACGGACCTCGCGCTCTAACGCCGCTGTACCAGGCTTAGCCGGCGTCTTATGGCCTGACACGATGTCCGCCCCCCTCTGCTCCTCGCACACCAAAACCCATTCCCCGATAGTACCTTTGCGCGGTGAGCAGCTTGGCTGATTTTGCCGAAAAGTTGCCCGAAACCTACTAAACGATTTCCATAGGTGCATGCAGAAACTCTGCGGTCACTGTGACACCCCGTTTGTCCCAACATTTGTCTATCAACTGGCAGTCTCCAAGACGCGCGAGAGGCAGTACTTCTGCTCGCTCCCTTGCCGACATGCGATTTTGGGCGACGGCGGATTCCGGAACCACCGAGCTCGGCGCATCGCTGTGCTCAACCACAAAGGTGGCACAGGCAAGACGACAACCTCAGTAAGCCTGGCTGCCGGACTTGCCGAACGAGGCAAGCGCGTACTCCTGGTGGACACAGATGCCCAGGGCAACGTCGGACTCAGCCTCGGCATCAGTGGAGAGCACAGCCTCTACCACGTCGTTGTCGAAAACATGAATCCCGACGATGTCGTCGTGCCCGTTCGAAAGAACTTCGATGTCATTACCAGCAGCCAGCTCTTGGCTGCCGCGGAAATCTGGCTCGCACGTCAACCCACTGAGGCTCGCTCGAAAGTGCTGCGCGAGCGGCTCTCCGTCTCAGAAATCTCCAAAGCGTACGACTACGTTTTGATCGACTGCGGCCCATCGCTCAACCTTCTCAACCAGAACGCACTGAGCTACGCCGACGAAATTATCATCCCCGTGAATTGCGACTACCTATCACTTGTAGGCGTGAAGCAAGTGCTTGGCACATTGCGCAACATGGAAAAACACCTAATGCACACAGTGAGGCTCTCGGGTGTGCTGCCAACGTTCTACGACGCTCGCACCAAGCTCGCCAGCGAAGTACTAGAGACCCTGCAAGATCACTTCAAAGAGAAGTGCCTTCCTGCAATTCGCTCAAACACAAAACTTGCAGAGGCTCCAAGCCGCCGCAAGACGATTTTCGAACACGCGCCAGATTCGTATGGAGCGGAGGATTACCTTCGCATCGTCGACTGGCTTCTATCCGGTGAACAACGCCAACAACGCACAACCGCTGCAGCCTAAACCAAGGAGACCAAGAGAAGATGTCGGAAGCAAAGATCCTAGAAAATGACCCGCTTAGTAGCGCCGAATCGATCCTACGTGACGATTTTTACGGCCGTAATAAGGGAACGCCAGTTCAGGCCCTAGGCGAGTCCGCCAAGGATCTGGTGGAGTCTCCAGCCCTTGCGACTCCCAAGCCCAAGGCAAAGGCGAAGCCCACCCACTACAAGGTTGTGTGCATCTCGCTCTACACCCAAGACATTGAGAATTTGGAGGCTACGGTCGCCGAGCTCAAGCGTCGAGGACATACGAAAGCGAACAAGTCACAGCTGATTCGCCAAGCACTACGGCAGCTTGATATCGACAAGCTACCCCCACCTCAACAATAAACAAACTACCGCGAACGAATAGTAAAACCCCGGCACCATTGGTGACCGGGGTTTTTCTTAGAGGCCTATCGCGCGCTCGCGAACTAGAGAGCCTTGCTAACGCCAACAAAGAGGGCGTGCACAACATCGTTGCGTTGCGCCTCGGTGGAAGCGTGGTCACGCATGGAGGCCTCTGCCATTCCCTGCCACTTGGTTGTGTAGCCAGTGTAGTGGTACTGGCCGGTAACCTTCATGTTGGGCTTCCATTGGTAGTCGAGGCGAGCGTGCCCCCAAATTGCTGCGGAGTCTGAGAGCTGTCCATCTTCCAGTCCAGCGGTTTGCACTCGAGTCCCCGAAGCCAGAATGTCTGCACCAATGCGGAAGGCGATTTTGGGATTAAACTGCGGAACGTCGAGGAGTACGCCAACGGTAAACCCTGAGAGAATCTCTGAAGGAATCCGCGGCAGATTGACAGCAAAGTTCTCTACTTCATCAACGCCGAATCGGTTGTAGTGGTAGCCAACACGGCCATAGGCAGCCATGCCGGTCGCTTTGCCGAGTTTGTAGCCAACGCGAGCACCAACGTCGATGCGGTGAACTTGGAAGCTAATGTCGGCGGGAGTTCCATCGTTTGGATCGACAAAGCGAATGCCGGGATTTGCCCGCGTGTAGCGGTAGTTCGCCTCACCGGCGACCAAGTATTCCTTGCTGTAGTCATAGATAACTTCGCCGCCCAGATTGATCGCCATCGCTCCCGACGAGAGCTTGTAGTTGCAGAGTGTGCAGTCGTTTGGCGTTGAAAAGTCTTGCGAGATGGCCTCGTACCCAAGACTTCCGAAGTAGCGCATGTTGTACTTCTTGTACTTAAAGCTGCCATTCTCGACGTCGCTTGAGCGGACCCAGCCGGTCTCGCCGTCGTTATTTTCTACCTTGATCCAAGAGCCATCGCGCTCGATGACAAAGAGCCTGTCTCCCGAGCGCGCCTTGCCGATGGCCTTGGCCTTGTTCGACGGCTTGCGGCGCATGCGAATCTTGGCCGTTGCGACAACCGTCTCAGGCGCGACTTCGGCATCATCATCATCGTCGTCATCGTCGAAGCCTTCGTCATCGTCATCGTCATCATCGTCGAAGTCATCGTCATCGAAATCTTCGTCATCGTCGAAGCCATCAGACGCCATGGCGTCTGCGCCAACCCGATCCGAGGGAGCGCCCTTGCGCCCGGAGCTACGGCTCTTGCTGCGGCCTTCGACGAAGGCGCGGCGACGCTGCTTGCGAACTGGGGTTCGAGCTTGCCCGCTGGAGACGTTGGACTGGGTGATCCAACCAGTACGACCATTGACACGCACCTTGAGCCAGCGGCCCTTGCGCTCAAGCACGGTCATCTTGGTGCCAGCGCGAACTCGAGTAACAGCTCGAGCTTGTTCGCCGGGCGACGCCATGATGGCCGCACTTCGCGTTGCTTGCACGTCATCGGCTTGAGCGACGTTGGCGTCACCCGTCAGCCCTAGCGTGTCTGCGAACGAGGCGGACAGTAAGAATGTGGTCGTGAGAGTTAGTAGAAAGAGGTAGCGCTTCATATATCTGGGTCCAGGGCTACGAGGTAAAGAAGATGATACCAAGCTAGTCACGTTTCAACGATCGTGCCGATGACTCAAGTAGCCGAAGCTACAAGGAATGGGGGAGACAACGTCGGAGAAGGTCGCACCTTGCGAGCGTCGTAAGTGTCCGATTCTTGGCGAACCTACGTTTCGTACATGGGGGAACACCCCCATGGAGTTGGGCGTGGATCCCCCCGAGATCACAGCCTCCTCCCAACGAGTAAGCCCGCATAACAAGCAAATCCTGCGACCGCGAGAGTGAGGGTCATGTAGAGAGCCGCAATGTGAAGATTGCGCTGCTCGAGCAATCCAACGGTTTCGAGGGCGAAGGATGAGTAGGTCGTAAAGCCGCCCAAAAACCCCACGGCAATGGCGACGCGCACACGTGAGTCCATTTCCCCGCGCGAAGCGAAGACGGCGACCACCACACCCATCGCAAGAGAGCCGAGCACATTTACGGTGAGTGTCGCAACCGGTACAGAGGTGCGCAGCCCGATCCAATCGGAGATCCATGAGCCCAGCCAGTAGCGACTCATCGAGCCAAGAGCCCCTGCGAGACCAACGTAGAGCGCTATCACGATCCCACTCCGAGGACGTATAGGTCGTAGAGGAAATGGCTGTAGACAGCGTGCGCCAAGCTTCGATAGTAGAAGATGGCAGCGAAGGCCAGACCGGCAATGAAGCGATACACCACTAGGGAAAGTTCGAAGGGATCACCGGCTGCTCCGATGTGATGGGCGAGAGCGAATACCGCAGCAGAAAGCAAAGCCGAGAAAAGAACCGCGGTGTCCGAGCGGCCCAGAAGCCGCGTTAGAAGCAAGCCGCCGATTCCCATAATCCCCAGGCGAAAGACCATTTCCTCGTGGACGCCAGCTCCCAGAGAGATAATCAGAGTATTTCCGATCTGCGAAGCGCCGACAGCGAGCAGCTCTAGCCCCAAGAACCGGTCCATCACGAAGATGATGAAACTGCCGAGCGTAAGGGCATAGATGCACGATTCGAGTACAACGGGCCATGCGCGGTCCAATTCGAGAATCCCGCGCCGGTAAAGGCTGTGCAACAGCAGAAGGAAGGCGGCCGCCATAAGCAGGTGCACCAGCAGGTACGACTGAGGATCTCGATCGACGGCGTCAAAGATGAATCGCGATGTGAAGTCCACACCGTTGCTCGCCGGAGTAAGAAGAAGTCCGAGTTCGTAGACAATAAAAAGCGGAAAAATCAGTAACAGGCTTGCGGCAACCTGGCCGTAGCCAAGAACCGAGCGCCCACCGCGAAGCACTGAGTCGCGACTCATTTCTTCGCCGTTTTCCCTTTTGGCGTCTTCCGAGGTTTGCGTGTTTTGCGCACAACACCGCGCATGCGCCTCTTGGCCTCAGGACTCATCGCAAGAGGAGAGACCGTGGCTGTTACCGCCTGGTCCCAGTCAAAGATACGCCGCACAACTCGCATCACGTCGGCATTGCGCACGGCGCTAATTCGCTTTGCGTATTCGGTGTGAGCCGCAAAGTTCAGACCGTATGCGTGATGGAACGCCAGCGCGGCGGCAACCGACGCCCGTCGCTGCAGCGCAATCTCGTGGGTGCCTACGAGATATCGTCTCGCTCTTGAGAGTTCTTCTGAATTCACGCCTTTGTCGACCAGACGATCGATTTCCTTGCGAATCTCGGCCATGGCAACGTCGGCTTTGTCGGGGGCGCAGCTCAAGTAGATGGCAACGTAGCCAGGATCAAGCCCCTCAAGAGAGTATGCGCCAACCTGATACGCAAGGCTCTGCCGGTCGCGCAACTCCAAAAACAGACGTCCTCCCTGCCCTCCCAGAATGGTCGTGAGGACCTCAAGAGCAAAGCGATCCGAGTCGTCGATGCGGATTCCGGGAAAGCCGACAACGAGGTGCGCCTGCTCCCGCTCCATGTAGCCATAGACTTCGCGTTTGGCGGCTGGACGTGCCGCGAATACTTCAGCGGCAGCCGGGCGCTCAGGTCTTGTCACGGCAGCTTCGCCGCCAAACCTCGCTTCAATTCGCGAGAGCAACGCATCTGGGTCGACATCGCCAACGATCGCCAACGTCATTTCACTAGCCGGATAATGGCGGCGATAATGACGCTGCACACTCCCTGCGTTGATGGTGGCCAGGCTCTCTTCTGTGCCTAAGGTATTGCGACGGTACGCATGCTTGCGAAACAAGGTCTCTTGAAACAAGCGGAACGCATGGTGACTCGGACTGTCGGCCTGGGACTGCAGTCGCGCAAGCTGCTGTCTTCGACTGCGCTCGATTTGGGATTCTTCGAAGGCCGGCGATAGAAGGCACTCGCTAAACAGATCGAAGCCTCGCTTCCAATCGCCCGCGAGCCACTCGGCCTGGAGACCAAATGAGTTGCGACCGCTGAAGCCCGAGAGCGATGCGGCACTAGCGTCAACGTCTTCAATGATTTCTTCGGCACTCATGCGACCGCAGCCTCGCGTTATGACTTGCGCCATGATGCTGCTAATGCCTGCGTTGCTCGCGCTCTCACGCAGGGCTCCACCACTCCAAATTGCGCGCGCTGCTACCAACGGAACCGAGGCATCCTGTTTGATCAGAATGCTCAGACCGTTGTCGAGCTGGTGCCGACGCACCGCTGGCTGCTTTGCTTTCGCAGCGCCACGTTTTGGCTGCGCTTTCGCACTGGCGCCCTTCTTGACCAGCGCCATCATGCGACTGGCCGCAGCCGATTTGTGCGACGAGGTCTTCAGCGACTTGTGATGCGGCACCAAGGCCGCGATATTCATTCGCTCTGGGTCTAAGACTTGCTGGGCTGCTTCTCGGAGTTCTTCTGGTGTAATCGAAGCGATCCGACGCAGGTAATTGCGCTCGAAGTCGGCGTCGCCAGTGAGTGCTAGGTAGCTTCCAGCAATCTGTGCGGCCCCCTCCGCGGTCTGTCGCTGGTAGATTGTATCCGCCTCGATTGCATGCTTTGCCTTCGCCAAGTCGGCGGCACTCACAAGCGTCGTACGGACAGACTGAATCAGGCGCCCAAGCTCAGGAAGCGTTTTGGGGAGTTTCTCCGGGTCTGTGGTTGCTCCCACAACAACGAGGCTGTGGTCTTGCAGCGCGTGCAAGTACGAGTAGGCGCTTCGGCAGAGCTCCTTGCCGCGAACAAGCTCGCGCGACAGCAGCGAGGATTCTCCTTGGCCAAGCACGATTGTCAGAAGGTCGAGAGCTGCACACACAGGCGCGTGCACTCTGGGAGCCCGAAATGAGATTGCCGCCTGCGAGTAACTCAGATCGGCGGTATTGAGACTTGCGTTGCCCCCTGCTCCGGCCTTACCTGGCGAGCGCCTCCGCGGAGCCGGGGCATCTGAGAGCTCAGAGAAACTCTTAGATATCTTGCGTTTCATGACCTCCGGGTCAAAGTCTCCTGCAATGACAAGCGCAATGTTGCTGCCGCGATACCAACGGTCCCGAAACCTCACGAGATCATTGCGAGTAAAACTCGTCACGGTCTCAACATTGCCAATCACCGGATTGCGATACGGGTGGTGCTCAAACGCTCCGGCGAACATATTTTGCGCAAGCGCCCTAAGAGGCTCATCCTTGCCCTGTCGAATCTCCTCGAGAATCACCTCGCGCTCCCGCTCAAGTTCTTGAGCGTCCAAGCTCGAGCGCTGTAACGCATCCGCCAGAACATCGATGCCAACGTCGGCATATCGACTTGGCATCACCAAGTGGAAGACGGTGTTATCCCGCGATGTCCAAGCGTTGATTTCCCCGCCGGCCGACTCAATATCTCGGGCAATCTCGCCAACACCACGACGCTCGGTGCCCTTAAAGAGCATGTGCTCCATGACATGACTGAGACCAGCTTGCTTGGGGGTTTCGTCTGCTGAACCTACCGAGACCCACGCCTGCATTGCGATGACAGGAGCGAGCTGCGATGGCAGCAGAACAAGGGTGAGACCGTTACTTAACTGATGCAATAAGCATCCTATTGTGGCGAGTGAAAGCACGAGTGAAAAAATATTGTTTCGTGCTTTGGCGTCGTTGGCATCTTTTCGCCGCCGGAATTCGCCAGAGTTTGGTTGAGCAGCCGCTATTCAAGAATGCCCCGGGCGACTTCCACGTGGACTGGACAGTGATCTGAGCCCAAAACCTTTGGGTGAATCTGGGCTGCTTTAACAAATGGGACAGCCTCGGGAGCGGCAAATATATAGTCGAGACGCCACCCGACGTTGCGCTCTCGACAGCCACCGCGTTGGGCCCACCAACTGTAGTGCTCGCCATCTTCTTGGAACATTCGAAAGGTGTCCACCCAACCAGCGGCGGTCCAGCGGTCGAGTTCGTCTCGCTCTTCCGGCAAAAAACCACTCGTCTTCTTATTGGTTTTTGGGCGCGCTAGATCGAGTTCTTTGTGCGCTGTGTTGAAGTCCCCCATGACGAGGACCCGCATTCCCTTTGCGCGCTCAGCTTCGAGCTTCTCGAGGAGACAGCGGTAGAAGTCGAGTTTGTAGGGCACACGACTATTGTCGCGATCTTTGCCGTTGCCGTTTGGGAAGTAGGCGTTGGCAACAAGCAGTTTCCCGAATCGAAGAAAGTGCACGCGACCTTCGGCATCGAACTCGGGAACATCCAATCCAATCACAACCTCATCGGGCTCATCGCGACTATAGGCTGACACGCCGCTATAGCCTTTCTTCTCGGCACACACCATGTGATGCGCCCAGTTGCGCGGTTGCCGAAGCCGTAGTGGCAACTGCTCGGGGCGAGCGCGCACTTCCTGCAGTCCCGCCAAGAATGCCTGAGACTTATCGAGCCAGTTGCGAAAGCCCTTTTTTTCACACGCGCGAATGCCGTTGACGTTCCAAGAGTAGATTCGCAGATGGTCGTCCTGTGCCATGATGCGCAGAGCCTACATGGAGCGACCGCAACGCCAAGTCCTGAGCGCAATCATTCCGGTGGGACTCGTGATCTTGGGAATTGCCCTGTGGCAGTGGTACCAGGCCTCTAGAGGCCAACGCCCTCAAAAGGCCACGACGACGATTTCGGAAAATGAGATCCCAGACGTCCCCTTGCACGATCTCGCAACATGGTGTGTCCAGCGCTGGGCTGGCAACACAGCACCAGCCCCCGCGTCGCTGCAGAGCCCTGCCGAAGCCGTCTACCTCGCGGCCCGTCAAGACGGCGTGCTGCTCACGCGTGCTTGGGGAGATGGCACAACCCTTGGGGGCGCACTTGAAGACGCTATCGCCAAGCTTGGCAACGCGTCCCGTTCGGCGACGGCTTTGGAGCTCTTTGTCGTCACCGATTCCGAGGTTCTCGATGCAGCCAAAGCGACTCCTCGGCTGCTCTCGAACATTCACCGGGGCATCGTAGGAATCGAAGAAGTCCGTGGCGCCACGAACGTCGTTCGCCACAGCCCAACCGAAGTGCTGGCGAGTAACCGCAGCCACCGGAAAATGCTGGGGCTTGCGGCCAACGGGAGTGCGCCTACTGATGTTGCCTTTCGGCTGCTCTATGGAAAGCAGATCCTTGTCGATATCGGGGCGGGCACCGCCTCGACAATGGAGCGGGGCAACACGCTCGTCGGCCTAGGCTCCGTCACAGAGCCTTCGATTAAGAACTTCTCTGAGCGACTCGCAACATGGATGTGGGCGAACCTGCATGCCAATGGTCGCATGACATACTTGTATTGGCCCAGCCAGGGGCGAGAAGCACCTGGGCGCGACAACCTGATCCGCCAGTTTATGGCAACCATAGCCCTTGGCCGAGTTGCAGCACTGAGGAGCGATGCCGCGTTGCTCGAGCGAAGCGCTTCCAACATCGACTACAATCTTGGGGCGTACTTTGCGCAAGAAGGCGACCTAGGCATCGTTAGGTTGCACGACAAGGTAAAACTCGGTGCCGTTGCCCTCGCCGCGCTCGCTATCGCGGAGCACCCGAGGAGCAGCCGTTGGAAAACGCAAGAAGCCGCCCTCCTGCGAACCGTCGATTCACTCTGGCAAGACGATGGCGCCTTCCGGACATTTCATTCGCCCTCCGACCGCAACGACAATCAGAATTTCTACCCCGGAGAAGCGTTGCTTTTGTGGGCGACAAAGATAGCCAACGAGCCCGATAGCGAGCTTCTGGCGCGTTTTATGAAGAGCTTCTCGTTCTACCGCGCGTGGCACTTGGACCCATCCGAACCCGGCCGGAGAAACCCGGCATTTGTCCCCTGGCATACCCAGGCCTATTTCCTAGTCTGGAAGCAGACGAAGAACACCGAGCTCCGCGACTTCATCTTTGAGATGAATGACTGGCTGCTCAAGGTTCAGCAATGGGACACCGCGCAATACTCAGATACCCGAGGGCGGTTCTATTCCCCAGACCATGACTACGGGCCTCCGCACGCCTCTGCAACCGGCGTGTACTTGGAGGGTCTTGCCGATGCGTTCTCACTGGCGCTGCTCGTTGGCGACACTTCGCGAACTAAGAAATACTCTGAAGCCATTCGCAGAGGCCTACGAAGCTCCCAGCAACTGCAGTTTACCGACGATATCGATATGTTCTATGTGTCCAAGCGGGACAGAGTTTTCGGGGGCCTGCGAACAACCGTCTACGATAACCAGATCCGCTGCGACAACGTGCAACACACGCTCATGGCCACGCTCAAAATTCTCGAGTCGGGCGCGCTACCAGCGGCCCATTAGAGCGAGCCCAGGGTTTCGGAGGTTGGGAACCAATTGCAGGCGATTGCGTTTCTTGCGCATGAAGGACTCGTTCTCATCCTGAAAACGCCCTTCCTGGTAGACGTAGAAAACCGTAGCCAGAGCGCTTCCTACGGCGGCCCCCGTGATGACGTCACTGGGATGATGCCGATTGTCCACGATGCGCGTATACGGCACGCCGACCAAGAGACCACCGAGTGCGAGAACCCCAGCCGTCTTCAGAACCGAAGGCCTGGGCAAGAGATTGCGACTCAGGTACAGCCCCATGTAGACGGTGCCAGCGGCGGTGATCGATGCGTGCCCCGAGAAAAAGGATCGTCGCGTATAGAGATCATCGTCGGTGCTTTCTTGATAGATGGGCCGACGACGCCCAATCGTATTTTTGGCGACCTCGGTGATGGCAATGGTGGTGACGAGCGCTTGCCCATAGCCCTTGAGATGATGCCAACGCTCCTCGTGAGGAAGTGCCGCGATAAGGCCCGCAAAGCCCACTGAGTACATCGCAACAGCAAATTCAGGAACGGTATCGCCGCCGTCGGCTTCGCCCCCCTCGCTCTCGGGAAAAAGCACAGGAGTATCGGGAGGCTCGGCGAAGAGCCGGAGACCAAGCGCCAAAGCGCCGGTTGCGTAGACGAACGGAATCACCCCGCCATCCCAAAAGTACGTGGAATCGACGCTCGGCGAGAATGGCTCCGCGTGCCCTTCCCGCTCCGAGAGTCCAAGACATAGGACGATGGCTGCGAGCAACGGGACAAAGCTGCGGAACATGCCGCAATCGTACTACGGCTACCACATCTCGCGCAGGCGCCCCGCGACATCGAGCGTCTTGTTCACGGTAAGCGCGGCCCCATCGTCTGTGCATCCGCGCCCCACGCTGGTGCGCTCAAAGTGCCGATGGGTGCTCGCTGGCAAGAACCGGCTAAGCGGGGCAAAGATGTGTTTGTCGCCATGACGATGCTGAGTTCGAACAAAGAACCGCAGCGGGTGCACCACGTGAAGCTGCGACCGAGCTCGCGTCATCGCGACGTACAAAAGTCGCCGCTCTTCCTCGATTTGCTGCGGGTCTCCCGTCGCCATATCTGAAGGCATGCAGCCGTCGGCACAGTTGAGCAAGTAGACCGCATCCCACTCTTGCCCTTTGGCCGAGTGAATCGTCGACAAGATGAGATAGTCCTCATCGAGAAGTGGTGGGCCCGCTTGATCGCCCGTGGCATTGGGAGGATCAAGAGTGAGCTCGGTGAGAAAGCGCTCGCGAGTCTTGTAGTCGCCAGAGATTTGCTCGAGTTGCTCAAGGTCGCCAAGCCGCACATGCGCCGCATCATAATTGTTCTCAAGAACGGGCTGGTACCACTCCATAACCGCTTGTAGTTGCCCCGCCCAAGGAGCTTTCGGCGCGGAGAGTTCGGCAAGGAGCTTGACCAAGCCCGGCCAAGACTCTTGTGCGGCGGCCGGGGGAATAAAGGAAATCAGCGCCTCAAATCCGCCTCCGCCCTGTTTCCCATGGTTCTCCATATGCGCCAACGCCCGTTTGGCAATTGCCGGGCCGATGCCATCGAGTAATTGCAGGACTCGGTAGGCAGCAACGCTGTCCTGCGGGTTTTCCGCCCAGCGCAAAAGACAAATCGTGTCTTTAACGTGAGCCGCTTCCAAAAATTTGAGACCACCAAACTTCACGAAGGGAATGTTGCGCCTCGCCAACTCAACCTCCAGAGCATCGCTGTGATGAGCGGTTCGAAACAGCACCGCCTGCTGCTTTAGATCGATACTGGCTTCGCGATTTTTGAGAACCGAGTCGACAACATAATCCACTTGTAGTGCTTCGTCTTCGGCAGTCACCAAGAGCGGCCGCGCCCCTTTCGGTTTGGAAGAAAAGAGCTTCTTGGCAAAGCGCTCTGGCGCCAACTCGATCACCGCATTTGCCGCGGCCAAGATGTTTTGCGTAGAGCGATAGTTTTCTTCCAGCGTGACAACTTCGGCCGCGCGCTCAAAGCGCTTTGGAAAGTCGAGAATATTTCGCACCGTCGCCGCCCGAAACGAGTAAATGCTCTGGGCGTCATCGCCAACGGCCGTAAGCCCCTGCCCTGTCGGTTTCATTGCCGCCAAGATCTCCGCCTGGAGCGCATTCGTGTCTTGGTATTCATCAACCAGAACATGGTCAAAGCGCTGCCCGACTTGCGCCGCCAACTCTGGCTCTTGCATGAGGTGGAACCAATAGAGCAAGAGGTCGTCATAGTCGAGAACGTTGCGTGATTGCTTGCTCTCAACGTAGCCCCGAAAGAGCAGTCGCAATTCATCTTCCCATTCCTCACACCAGGGAAATGCCTGCTTCAGACAATCCCCTAGAGGCTGCCTAGAATTTACAGCACGCGAGTAGATTGCCAGGCACGTCGACTTGCGAGGAAAGCGCTTCTTCTTGCCCTCGAGTTTCATCTCTCCGCGGACCAAATCCAGCATGTCGGCGGCATCGGATCGGTCCAGGACCGTGAACGAGGGGTCGAGACCGATGGCTCCCGAATGCAGCCGCAGGAGCCGGTTTCCGATGGCGTGAAAGGTGCCGCTCCAGGTGAGATCGCCCATGCTCCGCAGGGACCGCGACTTGCTCACTTGGTTGACGATCAGCTGGGCGCGCCTTCCCATGTCGGCTGCAGCCCGCCTGGTAAAGGTGAGCAGCAAAATGCGCCTCGGGTCAGCTCCCGTGCACACCAAATGCGCCACACGATGGGCTAGGGTCCTCGTTTTGCCCGATCCGGCCCCAGCGATGATCAGCAGCGGCCCGGCGGTATCGTCGCCAACTCCATGCTCAGCTGCGCGTCGTTGGGCGGGATTGAGAGCACTCAGGTAGTCAAGGGCCGGCATGCCCACATCCTACGACAACCATCTGATCATTTGCACAGCACTGAACGTCTGAATGGTCAAAAATCTCCCTACTCCTTTCCTCTGGGGCACTTGCGCGCTACATACAGCCCATGCCCAGACGTTGGAAGCTGCTGCTTTGGATTGGCTCACTCTCGATCATTGCGGATCAACTCACCAAATACTGGGCTCGCGCCAACTTCAGCGATGGCCCAAGCGTCTTTATTGAGGGCTATTGGGATTTCGTCTTGGCTTGGAATAAAGGCTCGGCCTTCAGCATGTTCGAGAACCTCGGCAACGGCCGCGTCTTCCTTTCGATCGTCGCACTGATTGCGATTGGCGCGATTATCTCGATGGTGCACAAGGCCGAAGACAACCAAACGGGATTCGTCGTCGCGCTCTCGCTCATGGCTGGCGGTGCGATTGGCAACGTCATCGACCGCATGTACTTTGGCAAGGTCACCGACTTTGTTCTCTGGAAGTACAAGGACCATCAGTGGCCCGTCTTTAACGTTGCCGACATTGCCCTCGTTGTAGCGGTGGGCCTCTTCATCATTGTCGCGATAAAAGACTGGAAAGCCCAAAAGGCCGAAGAAGCTAAGACTCAGACAAGTTCTTAGGCTCTCTACTCACTTCCAGTTCCGAACGGGGCCGCTAGCGGTTGCTGTGTTCGAGAATAAAACGTGCGGACCGCGCAAGACTCGGTTCTGATTCCGCGCGCGTTGTGTCGCAGAACCACCCATGCGGTGCGTCGTCATAGAGTTCAAGCTCTGACACAAGCCCTCTCTCAATACGGTCGTTGTGAAACCGAATGGAGTGCTCAACCGGCACCATCTGATCTTCTCGGCCATGCAAGTTGAGAACGGGCGACGGAATGGGCGCCGAGTACAGTGGCGAGCGAGCCTTCCAAAGCTCTCGATCACGAGTGCCATGCAGCAAACGCATGACGATTTCCGCCCGCCTCCCGCGCACGCTTGAGAAGTCTGTTGCCCCGTACGCGTTCACCAAACTCACGTAGCGCTCTTGTGTAGCCGAAGCATGCAGGAGCATGAGAGTCGCTCCGGCCGAGAGCCCCATCATGGAAATGTTTGGACCGCATCCATAGCTAGCGGCAACCTGTCTCCAGAATGCGGATGCGTGCGCCACGTCCTCGAGAGCCTGCGAAATTCCGCCACCTCGAAACAGCAATCGGTAATCCACCGAGCAAACGCCGATACCCGCTTGCGCAAGCCTAGCCGCCACAAAGCGGATGGGTTTCATGTCGCGCTTGCCGACAACAAATGCGCCTCCGTGAAGCAGAAGAACAGATGGCGCCAAACCAGACCCGGTCGTTTGCGGCCGATAGATGTCGCAGAGCGGTGCAATGCCACGTCGCTTAGCTTCGCTATACCGAACCGCGCTGGCAGAGGGTTCAATCGAAACGCGGGGAGTTGGCTTCGCAAGAATCCACAAAGCATTCGCAAGACCTCCGCTCTTAGGAGTAGGCCGACTCATTTGCTCCCTGGATTTTCTCACTGTTGTGCTCGGTCTCCGACTCGTTGGCGCGGCTGTAAACGCACCGAATCGTACACCGCGATTCAAAATGTCGAGGTATCTTCGATCACACCAGAGCGGTGCGTTCAGCCTGAGGCGCGCTGCCCCGTTCTCGTCCGCTGTGCAAATACGCAAACTCGGTTCTCAGGAATGAGACTTTGCTGAGCCTGGGATGTTCGGTACCTATAGCGACTAGGGGCCCCGGCCTCGCTTGAAAGGGAAACACGTGGATTTAGATCGAGTTCGAAACAAGCGCTTTCGTGCACTCGCGGTTGTCGTGGCGGCTCTAGTTTGGGGGGCCTGCGCCGAGAGTGATGAGTTTGACGGTGCACCGTGCGAGCGCTGCGATGAAGAGGGCGGAGTCGCGCTGAACGCCAAGCCTCAGCGATTTACGGACCAGCCTCTTGGGGAGTGCTGGACTGAGGGGAATGTCGCGATTTGCCAAGACCTTCTCATGGTCGGTCGCGCCTTCTTTGACGTTCGCTTTGGTGCTCCTGGCTCCGAGATCGTTTCGATGCGCCACGTTGTTGGCGGTCGCTTCGAAGCGTTCGTTCCTGACGACACCAATGCACTCACGTTCTTTGGGTTTGGGCAGAGCCCCACGAGCACCACCTATGGGGTCTACAGGTATTCCCCGGCGACTGCTGAATACCAACGCGGTGCCACGCCGGTTGTTCTCCCGGGACCCGACGTTTTCGTCATCGGACTCGTCTCGTCTCAGTGGATGAGCCTTCAGCTTGAGGTGATTTTCACGCTCAACGGGGAAGAAGTTGCCCAGTCAAACCGCTTGTTCTTCCTCGAGCGCGAGCAGCTCCTAAATTCGGACGATTCCCTTTGGGTGCACCGGGCCTATCAGCCAATCGATCCGGGAACCACGATCGAGATTGATGAGGCTGGAGGTGGCATTTGTTGGGGCCTCGATCTCAGCGACGCGGACTGGCTTGTTGTTGACGGGTGTCCTGAGATTCTTGAGCCGGGCGAGCTTGAGATGCTCTTAGGTACGTAGACGAGTCATGAGTGGGCTCGAAGTCCCTGCACAATTGTGAAGAATGGCACACAGGCGATGGCGCAGTCACGAACCAGCTATGCAAACGCATGGAATGCACGGCTGTTGGAGTCGTTGCGTCTGCTACATTTTGAGTCATGAGTAGCATGAAAACGCTTGTCGTCATGGCTGTGGCTCTCGTGGGGTGTCAAGGCAAGGCTAAGGAATCTCCAAGCGTGGAGACAAAGGTTGAGAGTGCAACCACGGAGGCCGTACCGGCCGATGTGCCCCTCCCGATACCGTCGTTCGCTCTGCAAGTGGATGCCCCTGCTGGAAGCAGCGTCACTCCGAAAGATGACTCCAACATCACAATTGGGACAAAGCAATTCGGTTTGTATGTGATGGAATCCCCTGCTGACACGCTACAAGAGGCAGTGAGTGGCTTTGAAGTCGCCAGCGAGGTTCTTCTAAGCGAGAGTGATGGCAACAACTACGCGATCCATGCGGTCTACAAGGCGAGTATCGGGGCCGACCAGCATAGCGCCCGAGTACAACGAGAGATTGGCGACAAGTCCTATCGCTGTGGCGGGACCACAGAGGTTCCCAAAGAAATCGACACCATGATTCGCATCTGCAAGAGCCTCCGGCCGAGCAACGCGCAGTAGTCCAGTTCTGGCGAGGTGCGAACGAGGAGTTTGGTGGGCCAAACGACGCTGTGAGCAACGATGAGCAGAAGGCGCCCAGAAGGCCAACGACCAGAAAACTACTGAGGCCGAAGTTGTCTACCTGGCCGAATCGCGGCGCAGAACTTCGACAACGTTTGGGTCATCGGCCTCGTCTGGCTTGACTAAGTACAGGCCAAGAATGTGGCCGCTGTTGCCCTTGCGCCAAACCTTCCAAACCACGGCCCCGACAGGCGCCTCCCCCATGCTGGCCATCGAATCGCGAGCGGCCTCTGATTCAGCACCGAGTTCTTCGGAGCGCTCCGCAACCAGCGCGTTCCATCTCTTGGTTGCCTCCGCGTGGGTTGGGTAGTGCTCCATGCGCCGAACTCGCACCACCTTCTGCTCCTCGCTGTAGTCCACAACCAGCCACGCCTCGCCGACGGCAAATCCCTTCGTGTGGCAGCGCACGTAGCTTTGACTCTGCATCTGCCTTGGCTCGTGACGGCAAAACTTCTGTTTCTCAAGGGAGCCCTCCGCAGCGCTACGGGTCTTTCCCAGGGGTACGGGGAATCGCAAATCGGCGCCGGCGCCGCAGCCGACGAGCACGAGCGGAAGCAGTGAGGAAATGACGATGCGAACCCCGAGTCTCATGCCCCCATCCTAGCCGCAATTCCCGCGCAAATCGGTGTTCTGTAGGTACAGGCTTACATGCTAGGGTCCCGCCATGCTGCGGCTCCTCGCCCTTTCATCGCTCCTCGCCGCCCAACTTGCCGTGCTCTCGTGCGGCGGAAGTGGCTTCCCCGACCCGAGTTCAACGCCTCCGCTTGCACCTCAAAGTGCGAATACCGAGTTTGGCGTCACTGGATTGCGAAACTGGGCACTGGTCGGCAACGACGTTGATGCCGGCACCAACACGCTGGAAATCGAGGTTGTGGCGCCGAGTGGCACCAAATATGTCGATGCCTGGCTCAATGGTGGAGAGGGACAAAGGCTCAGCAAAGTCGATGGTCGCTTTCGTATCGCATTGGACATTGCCGCTCTGGCACCGGGCGAGTACCAAGTGCTGCTCGCAGCAGACGGCGACGACACCGCCTTTGTCGCGCACACGTTCAAGCGCAGTCATCCGCTCTATGTTGTGGTCACTACCGATTGGGATGATCCAGACACAAGCGACGCGGCCCTTGCCCTACAAGACGACCTCCACGCCGAGCATCCCGAGCTTTTGCTCACGCACTTTGTGGGTCCCTACACCTTCACAGATCCTTCCGTTAGCGAAGAGCGCCGGGCCGTCCTCGTCGACTGGCTTTTGGGAATGCGCACCGACTTCGAAGACGAAATCGGCCTTCACATCCATCCCTACTGCAACTTCGTTAACGAGGTCGGCACCATCCTTGGAATTGCCGATATCGAGTGCAACATCGACGAGTCCACGGTCTATCCAACCGACAGCTCGGGCTACACAATTCAGTGCTCGGCCTACAGCGACGAAGACTTCACAAACATCCTCCTCGCTTCGGATGCCGTCTTTGAAGAGCGCGGGCTCGGCAAACCCACGTCGTTCCGCGCCGGTGGTTGGACAGCAGAGCTCAACACCATGCGCTCTCTCGAAGCCGCGGGCTACGTTGCGGATACCAGCGCCAACAACTGGGCTCGCATGGAAGAGTGGCAGGGCCCAGGCATGGGCACCCTCTACGCGTGGAACCGCGAGCACTGGGCTTCTATCAACGACACCAGCCAGCCCTACTATCCTTCGCAAGACGACATTCTCGTAACTGGCGACGACACCATCGGTGTCTTGGAGGTGCCTGATAACGGCATTCTCGTCGACTACGTCGAGACTGCGGAGATGATCGAAATCTTTGAAGCGAATTGGGATGGCGGCCTGCTCACCGAGCCAGTCAACTACTCCATTGGCTATCATCCATCGAACTTCAATGCAGCCTACAAGCTGCGCATTACCGACACGCTCACCCACGTGGACCAGTTCCTGGCCTCGGAAGATGCGGGTCCCGTTATTTATGGTCGTCTAAGCGACATGGCAAACGTCTGGAAGCAGGATTAAGAACGATGACAACCGACACGATTCCCTTACGACTTATTAAGCGCGCGGAGAGCGACCCGTACTCTCCTGCCTACTACGTCAAAGACGGCGGACGCTGGAAACCCACCAACTGGCGCACCTACGCCAAAGAAGTTCGAGCTGTTGGTAAATCACTTCTCGCCCTAGGTGTTGCCGCCAAAGGTTCTGTATCGATTCTCGGCTTCAACCGGCCGGAGTGGGTCCTCTTTGATCTTGGCGCGATGAGCATTGGGGCGTATGCCGCTGGTGTCTACACCACTTGTTCGCCCGAGGAAGTCCAGTACATCGTTGATCACGCCGAAGCGTCCGTCATGCTCGTCGAGAACGAGCATCAGGCCGGCAAAGTTAGAGAGCAGCGAGAGAACCTTCCCCATCTCAAACACGTTGTTGCCATGAAAGGTGCAAGCGGCTTGGGCGACGACGTTCTTAGCTGGGAAGACTTCTTAGCTCTGGGAGTCGACGTTGACGATGCCGACTTTGATGCGGGTATCGAAGCACTCGAGGCCGATGGCCTGGCGACATTGATTTACACATCCGGCACCACGGGCCCGCCAAAGGGTGTCATGTTGACGCATGAGAACCTTGCGTGGACGTCCTCGCAGGTTGCGTCGACGATGGATAGCAAGCCTGGCGATTGCCTGCTCTCGTTCTTGCCTCTGAGCCACATTGCCGAGCAGGTGCTCACAATTCACGGCCCAATCACCTTTGGTGGCGCAGTGTATTACGCAGAGTCCTTGGACAAGGTTCCCGACAACCTCAAGGAAGTTCAGCCGACGATCTTCTTCGCGGTGCCAAGGCTTTGGGAGAAGTTTCACGCCAAAGTCAGCCAGAAACTCACCGAGGCCACCGGCGTCAAAGAGCACCTCGTCAAGTGGGTCCAGGGGGTCTGCACCGAGGTTAGCGACCATCGCAATCGCGGCAAAGAGCTACCTTTCGCACTTGAGATTCAATACAAGCTCGCCAACAAGCTTCTTCTTGAGAAGCTAAAGCCGGCCTTGGGGCTTTCGCGCGCACGCTTTTGCGTGAGCGGTGCCGCACCTATCTCCAAAGAGGTCTTAGACTTTTTCGCAAGCATCGACATTGTGGTGCATGAGGTCTACGGCCAGAGCGAAGACACGGGGCCAACCACCCTCAACATCGAAGGTCGCACGAAGCTCGGTTCTGTTGGACCGGCGATTCCTGGGGTCGAAGTGAAGATTGCCGAGGATGGTGAAATCATCGTACGAGGCAAGAACGTCTGCGCTGGCTACTTTAAGGAGCCCAAGGCAACGGCGGAAACCTTCCAAGATGGCTGGCTGCACTCAGGTGACTTGGGGGAGTTTGATGCACAGGGGTTCTTGAGCATTACGGGCCGCAAGAAGGACATCATCATCACGGCAGGCGGCAAGAATGTCGCACCGAAGAATATTGAAGCCAGCCTCAAAGACAATCGGCTCATCAACGAGGCCGTTGTCATTGGTGACAGGCGAAAGTACCTCACGGCCCTCGTGACGCTGGATGAAGAGGCGGTTCAAGACTTCTTACACGCAACTAAGAATCTTTCTGAGTTACCTCAAGATCCCAAAATCATGGCTGAAGTGAAGCGTGCTTTCGAAAAGACCAACAGCACGCTGGCTCAAGTCGAGACCATCAAGAAGTGGACGATTCTCTCACGCAACCTCACGGTGGAAGATGGCGAGCTCACGCCAACGCTGAAGGTCAAGCGCAACAAGGTCAACGAGAACTTCTCGACCGAAATCGAATCGATGTACTAGCTGCGAGATTGCTCGGGTGCCTCTCGCGCCCGAGCAAGCGTTGCCGGCTAGAGCTCACAGCTTGATGGCTAGAGCTCACAGCTTGATGGCGAGGGCTCACGGCGTGATGCCGATGGGCCGTCCCCGTCCTGAGAATGCTGCCGCGTTACGGTGTGAGCGCAGGGCTTATTACGGCTCCGGCTGCCTGAAACGAATTGCTCACTTCGAAGATGACGCCAGCACCGCCACCGCCGCCACCGCCACCGCGGTTGCTTGTGGTGCCAATCAGCCCAACGCTTGACGCTCCGGCAGATCCGTTGCCGCCGTCGCCCGCCGGTGATGCCTCGCCGGCTCCGCCCAGCGCAGCAACAGCACTCGCTTGGCCAGCTTGTCCCGGGTCTGCCGTTGCCTGATTTGTGCCGCCGCCGCCGCCGCCGCCGTTGGCAGCAATGATCGCGCCCGAGACCAACGTGATGTTCGCAGCCTCCATACCAATCATGCCACCGCTACCGCCGCCAGCACCGCCGCTGCGATCGCCTTGAGAGCCAGTACCGCCTTGGCCACCAGAAGTCACGCTGCCACTAATCGTAAGAGTTTCTCTGGCGAGCAAATATACCGCTCCGCCGCTATTGCCGCCGATGCCACCAATATCGGATTCGCCGTCGCCGCCATCTCCACCGGCACATCCTCCGCGAAAGCTCGGTGCGGTAACCGCCTGACCGCCATTGCCACCAGCAGCATCGCTTCCGTCTCGTGCATCGGCGCCATCGCCACCGTCGCCACCGAAGCCGCCGCCACCACCGCCGCCGCCGCCATCATTGTCGTCCTCACCAGGCTCGGCTGAGTCGCAATCCGTATCGTTTGCGCCAGCGCCGATTTCTGTAGCACTGCTGCCCACGTCGATTACTCCAGAGACACTGAAGTTCTCCCAGGAAACGAGAATCAGTGGCCGCGCACCCGTCGCGCGGAGCGTGACCATCACTTCGATATCAATGGTTCTGGCCACGACGACACGAGGAGCGAGGCCACCGTTGCCAAGAATCACACTTGTGTGGGGCACATCGGCCATGGCTGGGCTCGTCAGGGTGCCAAGGTCTGTATCGTAGAGGTACACGCCGCCGGTTTCGTCCAAAAGCAGCGAGTCGTCCACCTCCGACACTTCGATGTCTTTGCACGGATCCAAGATCGTCGGTTGAGGATTCCAGTCTTCGCAATTGAGCACTGGAACCGCATCGACGAGAGACGCATCAGGATCAAACTCTCCAGCGTCGATGGATCCAACGGCTGCGTCAAACAGCGACTGGCCACCATCGTCTGTCAGTTCTCCTTGGGTGTTGGTATCGAACTGGCAAGCAGCCAATGCCAACAACGCAACGTATCGAAGTCGCACCATGGCCACGAGACTACCATGTCGGGAATCGCAGCTCGGTCGATATTGCCGACCGCCAAAGCGCGAGACTTAGCTCGTGCGTCGGCGGCGCCACGCTACCAATGCGAAGAATGCCATCGCTAGCCAACCGGCACTTCCGCCGCTTGTCGAGCAACCACCGTCGCTCGTAGCACCTGGTTTTTCACCGCCTCCACCGTCACACCGATCACATGTTCCGTCGTCGACAAGGTCCACAGAAGCTGAGCACTCGCTATTGCCCACGGCATCTGTCGCACAAACTCGCACACCTAAAACACCCTGCGGATCGCCATCCAAGCGCCACAAGCTTCCGCCAACCCAAGTCAGTGGCAGACGCTCAGTACCGCTCTCAAACTCCAGTTCGGCGACAACTTCTTTGAAGTCAAAGTCCATCACCGGTGTCTTGTTGTCGTGGACTCGGGCGCGAATGAGCATGCCATCTGCCGACCCTTTGGCCGACACCATCTGAACAATCGGCGCAGCACTATCAACAGCAATGCCGGTTCCGAAATAGACGCGCTCATCTTCCGCAAGCTCACCCTGCGATTGCACGACATCGAGCCGTCCGTCGCCATTGAAGTCAGCGAGCGCGAGGCCAAGTGTGCCTTGGGTGGATGAGCCGCCGAAGACATTTTCATCGAGCTCAAGTCGTCCACCGTTGTTGATGAGGAGGCGGTCGGCAGCGCCGCCGAGAGCACCAATGAGAAAGTCGGGGTCACCATCAGAGTCCACATCGAGCACGACTACCGCGTTGTCGTCGGCTCCGATGTTGGCAGCGTTTGGCCAAACTTCGCTTGTGCCATCCACAAAGCCACCCTGCCCGTCGGCAAGAAAGATGTGCTCGCGACGGTCGAATTGGCCACTTAGCTCGTCGCCATCATTGATGGTCACAAGGTCGAGAAAGCCATCACCATTGATATCGATGGGCTCAAACTCATAATTATTCGTAAACTGTGGCATCCGGCTGCGGTTGTCTTCAAAGACCCCGGTACCGTCATTGGTAAAGAGGTGGCTGCCTGTGCAGACCTTGCAGGACACAACCACATCCAGGTCGTAGTCGTTGTCGGTGTCGAGAAGCTCCATGTCCCAAGACCACTGCACCATCGTGCCGGGCATGCTCTCTTCTGTGACATCAGAAAAGTTCCCAGTACCGTCATTCTGCCAAACCAGAATGCGGCCACCCGTACTCACAAAGGGGTCACCCGGGCCCCAATCGGCCAGAACGATATCAAGGTCACCATCACCGTCGACATCGCCAACTTCCAGGTCGCCAATGCTGGCCAGCTTCTGTGGCAAGTTGGTGTCGGTGACCTCTTGGTAGTTGCCCGTGCCATCGCCAAGATACAGTCGGCTTTGGCTCTGGTACGTGGTTCCTACGAGAATGTCTGTGTTGCCATCGCCGTTAACGTCACGCGCTTTGACCACACGAGCGAGGTCGGCGGTGGTGCCCATAATATCGACAGTCGCTTCGGTGAACGTATTGCCCTGGTTGAGGAAGACCCGATTGCGCTCGGGAACGCCAGCCTCGTTGTAGTTGCCACCGTTGGCGAAGAGGATGTCCACTCTGCCGTCGCCGTTTAGGTCAGCGACCTCTACCTTGTTCGACCACTCGCCAGTCTCGCCGATCGTGCTCTCGGTGACGTCTTCCCAGAGCTGAGCGTCCGCAATCGAAGGCAGCGCCAGCAAAGCGAGCAGCGCTGCGAGAGCCCCAATGCGCTTGGAAGAAGAAAGGGAGGAACTGAGGGAGGATGCTCGAAATAGGCGATTCATGCGGTTTGGAAACTCCGGAGGGCAGCGATGAAGAGAAGGTGGTGAGAAGCAGGTGGCGAGGAGAACGTCTGTAGAGCAAGTGCGGGGCCAATCGAGTAGGCCGATAAGTCACTGATCTTGCGTCCGTTGCTCTGGGTACTGACGACGAGAACGACATCAGAGTCCCCGCGAGCGGGTAGAAGAAACCATTGGGCAGCCTGTTCTGCAATTAAAATCAGCTGCTTAGACGGTGACTTTTCTAATGGCCACCCAAGACCAGCTAATCGCCAACCTGTTGGTGCCTGTTATTCCCAGCCAAAGACCCAAAGCACACCTCCTGCGTGAGATCGCGCCATGGAGGAAAGATAATGTTCGAAACAACCCTGCATTCTAAGCCCAAGAGCAAGTACCGACACCTGTTGGCCGGAGGTAGCGTGATCATCCATCTCATCGCAGGAGGCGCCTTTTTGGTTTTAAGTCTTTGGGAGATCGATGAGTTGAGACGTCCGAGTCGCGGTGTGGCCATGGCAAGTGCGCTCACCATGCCGGCGCCGCAGGGCGGTTCGGCGAAGGCGGAACCCAAGAGGCTTGAGCGGCCAGAGCCCAAGGTGAAGAAGGTAAAGGACCGCCAGCCAAGCGATACCAAGCCCGAGAAAGCAAGCACAGCCGAAGAGTCTGGCGACGATTCGGGTGGCAATGGTAGCGGAATCGGAACGGGCCCCGGCGAAGGCGAAGGCCCCGCAGGTCCAGGCACTGGGCTCGGAATCGGTCTTGATATTTGTCTCGACCCAGACCTTTGCGCACCGCCACCCATACCAGTCGCCGCTGAAGTAGAAACCCCAGAGCTCGTCCCGGCCGCGGTTCTGGGAACCTTGCGTCGCACCGCTGGTGAAGCTCAGATCCAACCGCCGTCGGCTACCAAGAATGCCATGTCCCGAACCGGCAAAGACTCGATCAAAGCCATCCTCTTGATGTGCCTCGACAAGAGTGGAGCTGTCACCCGCAAGCAAATCGTTCGCAGCAGTGGCTACGCTGACTACGATGCCAAGCTCCGGAGTGGCGTCGCCCGCTGGCGGTACGAGCCCTATCGCGCCAACGGCAAGCCGGCGGCAATTTGCACTCAGCTCACCTTCGTCTACCACCAAGAGTGAGCGCAGCAGCTATTGCTGCTATCCTCATCAGTGCTCTGGCTGTGTACCCGCCAGAGCACTGCTGTACATGTCGCTAACCGGCAAATACAAAACTCCAAGGCGAGAAGACCGCTTTCCCACTCGTGTGCCGGTGTTGCTTCGTATGGGGCAAATGACCCGAGAACTCTACACCGGCGATGTGAGTTACCGCGGCCTCTATGTGTGCACCGATGCGCCTCCTGTTCTTCGGCAGCTCATTCGCATTGAAGCGTCGCTGCCTCCAAACGACACCCATTTTCTCTCGCACGGCATGAGTGTCTTCAACCTTGGGCCCGGCAATTCCGATGAACGACTGCCCGGCGTGGGCATTCAGTTCTACGCCCAGAGCATCGAGAATCGACGGGTCTGGGAGCACTTCGTGGATTACGTCAAGGTGACTCCGCTCGAGTTGCCAGAAGACTCTGTCGACCCGGTCAAGCGTCTGCATCCGCGAGTCGACGCCCGCTTTGAAGTTCGCCCTCACAACATCGACGAGCTTGAGACATTCTTCACCCGCGACATTTCGCAGGGTGGCATGTTCCTCGAAACCGATATGCCGGTAGAAGAGGGCCTCAACTTGGCGCTAACGATCTTTCACCCAGTCACTCGCAAGGCCTTTACCATCGACTCGGTGGTGCGCCGTCGCAGTGACGAGCCGCCAGGAGTTGGCGTGGAGTTTTTGGGACTCAGCGACCACCGGCGGGAAGCGTTTGACAGTTTTGTGCACGAAGGACTAGCGGCCTTGGCGAAGCGCGACAAGTCGGATCCCAGCCGGTAGGAGCTGATCGGGGCCAAGGGCTTCGTTCCCAGCGCAAGGCTGTCCGGCCTCCAGCACAAGGCTGTCCGGCTCCCACCTCAAGGCTGTCCGGAATTGGTCGATGTAGATCTGCAAGATGAGGATGGTATTTCAATCGGGTTTAGTGGCCCTTGGCCTCTTGATTGGCCTCGCGGGGCTTTCGGGATGTCGCGAAGAGCCGAGCAAGAGCGAGTGCGAGAGTGCTGCCAAGAGGCGGGTTCGCTACTTTTTTGGTGGCAGCAAAGACACCGGCAGCGAACGGCAAACCAAACGGGCCTCAAAGATGGAATACGCCGATACTCTCGAGGAATGCATGTCGTCCTGGACCAAGAGCAAGGCGCAATGCGTTGCAAAGGCGAAGAATCGCAACATGATGATCAGCTGCAATTAGCGTCAGACGCAAGCTCGCTGTCATACCGACCTGCTACCTAGAGCGCGGCATGCGCATCTACTTCGTCGGCAGTCACGCGACCGGGAAAACCACCCTATGTCGCTACGTTTCCCAGACTTATGGGCTGCCCATGATCTCGGAGGTCGCCCGCAGTGTGCTGGCGGAGATGGAGAGTTCCTTCGATGCCATGCGCACCGATATGGAGCTTGTCTCCCAGTACCAGCGGCAGGTCTTCGCACGCCAAGTCGCCACCGAAAAGCAGCACAAAGAGCGCTTTGTCTCTGACCGGGCTTTCGACAACCTCGCCTACGCCGCCGATCACACGCCAATCTTTGCAGATATGGTCGAAGACACAGGCTTTGCCGACTACATGAAGTGGGTTGCAGGCGGCATTGTCTTTTTCCTAAGACCGCACAAAAGTTTGCTTGTCGAAGATGGCGTGCGCGCGGGAGTCGACTGGGACTCGGTGGTTCGCATCGATGGCATGGTCAAGCTTCTCCTTGAGATGTACCGAGTCTCGTACCTGCCAATCGAATCCGTATCGATGCAAGAGCGCGTTCGCGCCGTGCAATTCGTGATCGACCGAGAAAAATCGAGTCAGCGAGCGAAACCCGTGTCTCGCATCGCCCACACAACGACCGTGCAAACCGCCACGAGCCCAGGTGCTCTGGTGGCCAAGGAGCTCGTGGCTTCGATGGATCTCGCGCGCACCTAACCGGGCACAGGCTAGCTCAGCGGCCAAAACGCATGATAACCTACCGGGCATACTGGAATTTATGCCGAATGGGAGTCCATGCGCGACGAACCGACGCTGACTGAGATTGAGCCTATTGACGCCATCGCGGCGCAACTTCAATCGTTCCGTGATGATCCCTCGGAACAGGATCTATTTCGCGAACTCAAGCGAGCTCTGCGAAAGGCCTCACGGACGGCCGACCTCGCCGAAGTCTTTGAGCTTCGTGCCGCGGTTGAGCCCAACCAACAAGAGGCGTTGCGCCAGTGGTTCGACGCTGCCAACTTGCGTCTTGCGATCGGCGAGGAGAGCGTCGCTATTGCCAACTTCCGTCACGTTCTTCGCATCGACCCAGCGCACGAGAAAGCGGCACAGGTTTGCTGTGATCGCCTCATTGCCGCCGAGCGCTATGCAGAAGCGTCCAACCTTGTAGAGGCGGAGATTGCCGCGCTAGAGCCCCAAGTCGGGAACTCCCCCTCGCCCGCCACTCGGCGACTCGCGTCACGCAACCGAGTCCTCGCCCAGCTGTGGCAAGAGCAGCTCGGCCGTCTCGACAAAGCGCTGCACTGCTGGCAGCGAAGCTTTCAACTTGAGCCAAGCAAGACCGAAGCACTTGAACAGTCACGCATTATCTACGCCTCACTCGGCGATGAAGACATGGTGCTCGCGCTCTATGAAACCGAGTTGCAGCTCATTGGAGACAGCGGAAATCGCGCCCGACGTGCCGAGATTGAACTGGCGCTCGGAGGTCTTAAGCGACGTCGCGCCGACACCCAAGGAGCGGCAGAACACCTCGAAAGCGCTCTGCAACTAGATCCGGAATCCCTCGATGCGCGGGAGTCCTTGGCCGAAGTTCTATCGTCACTCGAAGACCAGAGCCAACATCAACGCGCAAGTGAACTCTTTGTCGAACTCGGCCAGCAGCGCATGCAGACCGAAGATCCGGAGGGCGCCATCAGCTATTTGCGGCGCGCCCTCGGTGTCGATCCAACCTCCGAGCAAGGAACCAACAAGCTCGAAAGTGTGTTGCATGCCGCCCGTCGGTGGACAGAACTCGATCGCCTCTATCAACAGCGACTCGAACTCGCAACAACGCCCGCACAGCGGGTCCCCATCTTGGCAAAGCGCGCTGAGCTCTGCGAAAAACACGTAGACGACAAGGACGGCCTTAAAGACTGTCTTCGCCAGCTTTCGGCACTTCACGCGCCAGGGAACGACTATCAAAAGCGCCTCCGAGCCCTTCTTGAGGCCGACGACGAAGGCGAAGAAATCGTTCAACTCCTCGAAGCGGAAATCGCGACCAAGGCCGCCGACGATCCACAACTTGTTGCCCTGCTGCTCGACCTGGCCAATACCTATCGCGTCCAGATGAGCGATCGGGACCGTTCCGCCGAGACACTTCACAGAATTCTTGGCTACGACCCGCTCAATGCCGAAGCCCTAGCCCGATACTCAGAGCACTTTCGAGAGCGTCGGGATTGGCGTGGTCTCACGGATCTGAGTGAGTACACGATCGATCAGATGCGAGAGCGACAGGCATCGGTAGCTGAGCTTGTAGAGCGCCTAGAAAGCGTCGCCGAGCTTTGTGAGCTTCGCCTCGGGGATATTGACAGAGCAATTCTCACCTGGCGGCGAATCGAGGAACTCGAAGGGCACACGCCCAAAACCAGCGATGCGCTACAGCGCCTAATGTCCCGCGCTAAAATGTGGGAATCCCTTGTTGGCGTGCTCGAGCAAGAGGCGCAACAGGCAACCACCCCAGACGAACGAGCCAAGACTCTACGCCGTATTGCGCAAGTGTATCGCGAGCGCCAGGTGAACCCGCGCAGAGCAATCTCGCTCTACGAAGAAGTCTTAGGAATGTTCCCGAACGACGACTCGGCGCTAAAGGCCCTAACCGAGCTCTACGACAAAGAGGGGGATGAGGCCGGACTTGCCCACACCATCCGTCGGCAGCTTGACCTCGCGGCCAGGAGGCTCGATGCATCCAGCACGGAGAGTCGCCCGGGTACAGAGCGCAAGTGGCCGGTCGCAAAGCGAACGGAGCGGCTCACATCGCTACGGCGCGTTGCCGGAATCTACGAAACGCAACTCGCCGACGTTGAAGGGGTTGTCTACGCATGCTCCGGGATCCTTGAACTCCTTCCCGGCGACCGAGAAGCCCTCGACCGGATGGAGCGTGTGCTTGAGAAAGCGGGCGACAACCAACGACTCGAGCAAACGCTTGAATATCACGCAGCGTGCTCTACAGCCCCTGTAGAGCGCTCCAAGCTGTTGCGCCGAATGGCACGTCTGGCGGAGAGCCGCAGCGACGAAGTTGCGGCGATGGACCGCTGGGAGCAAGTTCTCAAGGCGGCGCCAAACGACAGCGAGGCATTAGAACAACTCGCAGGACTTTACGAGAGACACCAGCGTCACACTGATCTGGCGGAAGTTCTCGATCGCGCACTCATGAGCGCCGAGCTTCCCCAAGCGGGCAGCGCGGCGGCGGCTCACATGTCGGCTCAACTCAAACGGTTGGCGCGAGTCTTGGACCAAGAGCTTGGCGACGCTGCACGGGCCACACGAGTCTGGCAGCGACTCCTGAGCATTTCGGAACGCGACAGAGATTCTCTGAACGCCCTGTGCAGACTGCACGAAGATGCGCGGCGCTGGCGCGAGTTGGCTGAGGTGCTTGAGCGACAAGTCCCGGTGTACGCGGCAGACGATCCAGAGAAGGCTGCCGTCTTTGCTCTCAAGCGAGCTGACCTTCTCGAAGAGCGGCTCGGTTCGCCCGAGCTCGCCACAGAAGCTCTTGAGCACCTCATCGCTCATGTCTCTCCTCGCAATCTAGAAGCGCATCGCAAACTTCGCCGGCTCTACGAAACTCGAGGATCCTTCGAGGCGTCGATTCGGATCGCGGAACGCGAAATGGTTCTGACGGAAGACGCGAATGCGAAGATCAGTAGAGGCCTTGAAATCGGCCTTCTATGCCGTGACCGCATTAGCGATCCGAAACGCGCACTACAGGCCTACGAGCGGGTGCTCAAGCTTGCTCCCGATCACGAAGAAGCGCTTGCGGCAGCGGCCGAGCTTTACGCAAAAGTCGGCCGATGGCGTGAGCATGTCGGCTTGCTCGAACGCCGCGCCCAATCGTGCGCTGACGTTTCAGAAAAGCGAGCACTAATGCTCCGCATCGCCAACGTTACAGCCGAAGAACTCGCAGATCACCGCGGTGCATTTGGTTGGTACAGCCGCGCTCACGAACTGAGCCCCGATGCGACAACGATGGGCGAACTGCGTCGTGCAGCGGAGTCGTACGGACTGTGGCGCGAACTCGCCAATGTCTACGAAGGCGACCGAGAGCAACTCAGGGAAGCCGGTGGAATCTCCGATACCTCGGGCTTTGTACAGCTTTGTAAGGACATCGCCCAAATTGCCGAAGCCAGGCTTCGAGACCCAAAACGGGCCATCGATTCTCTCTTTGCCGGCCTTCAAGTCGCGCCCCAAGATCAACACCTAATGATTGAGGCGGAGCGAATTGCCCAAGAAGCCGATCGCAAACCGATTTGGGACCGGCTGCTTGAGTGCTTTGATTTGCCGATGGCCGTGGCGGTTGGCGAAGAACGCATTCAGTTGTATCGCCGAAGAGCATCCTTGCGCGAAGAACACGCGCGGGACGCTGAGGGTGCGCTCGAAGACTTGCTCGTGGCATTTGCATCGGGTTCGCAGCGAAGTGCCTTGCGGGAAGCGCTTTACGAATTTGGCGAGCGCAATCGCGATCACTGGCAGCGCATTCTCACCGCAGAAACCGCGCTTGCCGAGAGAGCCGCTGACAACGATGCCTGCATCGCCATCTTGCGGCGAAAAGCGGAAGCCTACGAGAAGCGTGCAAACGATCCAATACGCGCCTTTCGCACACATATGTCGGCGTTCATTCTCGTTCCAGAAGATGAAGAAACGCTCAGCCACTTGTGGCGCTTGGCTCGCCATATTGGTCGCTACACGGACTCGCAGAGGACCCCAGAAGCCGAGCTGCCCGCAGCGCATATCGAAGCGGCACAAACTCGCATTTCGACTCTGCAGAGCAAGCGCATGCAGGCAAGTGCGAAAAAGCCACGGCGTGAAGCCACCCAAGAACTGAGCATTAGCGACCTTGTTGATGACGAAGATCCAACAACCATAACCGACGTAACCCTCGAGGACATGGACCTGGACTTGGCTGAGGCCCTGATCGCGAATCAGAGCCCGGTTGGCGAGAGCACGCAAGAACTCGACATCAGCGAGCTCATTGATCCTGACAACACGCCCGTGGTGCACGATCCAACCATGGAATTGCGCACGGAAGACCTTATCGAGGCACTGGGCCGCAAGACGAAGTCCGCGCCGCCTTCTCCGCCCAAGGCACCGGGACAGCGAAAGCCTGGACAGGGACCACCACCACCACCACCAAAGCGCCCGGAGATTCTACCAATGCCGGGCGTAACACCGGTTGCGGTTAGCACAAGCAAGTCCGGCCGCGTGACCGCTCAAGCCGCATCCAACGCGGGTGGTCGAGCGCTCCCAACGTCGCCGCGACGCGCCTACTCATCTCCATGGTCGGAGCTTGCGTCGGTCTACTGCAAGCTGCCTTCTGACACCAAGGCAGGACGCTTGCGCTGGCACTACCGAGCCGCAGAAGTTTGGGAAACGGGCGCCAAGGAAGTCACCCGTGCGTTCGATGTGCTTGCCACGGCGCTGCGAGCGGATCCGAATAATACTGAGACTCGTGACCGGCTTTTCCAAATCGCCAGTACCCATAACGAGTGGGATAGGCTTGCCCTGCTCTACGATCGGGCGGCCGATACCGCAAGCTCTGCCGAAGCAGCAGCCGAGCTTCTCATGCAAGTTGCGACGATTCGCGCAAAGCAATCGAGACCTCGGGAGACGGAGAGCCTGTACCGTCGTGTGCTCGGAATGCGCCCAGGCGATATCCGAGCTCGCGAAGCACTCGAACAACTCTATCGAAACGAAGAGCGCTGGATCGATCTCGCAGCGCAGCTCGAAGAGCGAACCGATCCTCGTTTGGGGTCAGCGGCGCCCATCGCGCAACGCCCGAGCCTACTTCGCGAACTTGCGACCATTTACTCAGAAAAACTCTCACGCCCTCATGACGCGATTGACACGCTGGAGCGATTGCTCTCCATCGAGCCGGAAAACACCGAACTCCTCGGCGAAGTTGCGAAGGCGTACGAGAGTATTGGCAAGTGGAGCAAAGTCATCCAAACGCTTACCCGCCTTTGCGATCTGGCAGACGGCAATGACGACGCAAAAGAGGCACTGCGCCATATTGGTCGTATCTACGAGGAGCAGCTTGAGTTGCCCGATCGAGCGATTGTCGCCTACTCGCGATTGTTGGCCGAATGGCACCGCGACGAAGGAGCCTTTCACGCTCTCGACCGCCTCTATCAGCAATACGCGCGCTGGGAAGACCTAGACGCAATCTTGCGACAACGAGCCGCCATTGTGCGAGAGCCAAGCGAGCGTGCCGCCCTCTTGCACCGCCGGGCGAAGATCATGCTCGAGTGGCTCGATGCTCCCGATGACGCTGCTGCAGCGCTTCGCCACGCGCGCACCATCGATCCAGGAAACCGCGAGTTGGCTGATGACCTGATGGACGCACTGGTCAAGGCAGGACGTCATCGCGAGGCGTCATCCGTCCTTGAAGGCTGCATCGCACGGCTTCGCGACAGCAGTAGCGAAAACCGCGCAGCCGAAGGAGAAATCGCGGCTCTGCTTATTCGTCTCGGTGCGCTGCGCGGGGACTCGCTATCCGATCCCATCGGCGCCAAACAGGTCCTGCAAGAAGCTCTCGACCTTGTGCCTTCGCATCCAACTGCGCTGGCAACTCTAGCACGGCTCACCAGTGCAGAGCTTGATCCGTGCGCGCACGCTGAAGCTAGGATTCTCGAAGCCGCTGCTCTTGAGGATGTGGATGCCAAAATCGATGCGCTCCTCGACGCGGGACAAAGCTTTCGCGATGGCCGCAACCACGCCGCAGCGCGCTCCGCATTCGAGGAAATCCTGGCGCTGCGCCCGTACCACGCTGAGTCAACCTGGGCGCTTGCGGCCTTGGTCGAAGAGGGAGGCGATGTAGAGGGGGCAATTCGGCTCTTGAGCGCGCGCCTGCAAGCAGCGTCGCTCGAATCCAAAGAGCGCGCCGAAGTTCTCACGCAGCTTGCGGCACTCTCGCGCCAAGCTGGCGTGGAATCAGCAGCAGAGGAGCGCCTAAAAGAGGCCCTCGAGTATGAGCCGGAGCACTTGCCGGCAATCTTGAGTTTGGCAGACTTACTCTCGCAGGCAGAGCGATGGCAGGATTTAGAATTATTCCTAAGTGAAATACTCCCACGCGTAGAAGCCAAAGAGTCGGACACAAGGGCCGAGCTCATGCGCCGACTCGCCAATGCCTATGATGGGCTCGGCAGACCAGATGACGCCTACCAAACGCTTATTGGAGCCGACCGGCTGCATCGCGGCAGCCTCCTCGTGAAGCTTGCCCTCGGTGAGAACCGCTACCGTGCAAGGCGATGGCGCGAAGCGGCCCTACATTTGAGTGCCTTAGCGGAGCGCGAAGACGCCCGCACGCATCCTTCGATGGTTGCCAACGGCCTGTACCATGCAGCTCTCGCCGAGATTCGCTCGCTTCGTCCCGAAAAGGCAGAAGCGCTGTACCGCGCAGCTCTGGAGCTCAAGGGCAACTATGGCCCCGCACTCAAGGCCCTCGCGGAAATTGAGATGGAGCGCGGAAATACGGAGAAGGCGAGCGACCTGCTAACCAAGCAAGCGGTCGCCACAGAGAGCCCCAAAGAACGGTTGCGTCTCTTTGAAGCGCTTGGCGATATGGCCATGCAAGACCTTCACGATGAAGCGCGCGCCAAGGTCTGCTTTGAAGCAGCATTGCGGGCTGCCGAACCACTCGACTCTGAACACATACCCCTTCTGCAAAAGCTGCTCTCACGACAAGTTGCTGCGGGAGAGCGCGCAGACTGTGGACGCACCTGCGAACTCCTCGCGTCGTTTACCCAAGACTCGCAAGAGCGCTGTGAACGCCACACGGAGGCGGCCCAACACTTTATGGACGCGCGCCTACCAGCCGAAGCTCGCGACGCGGCCCAGCGAGCTGTTGCTGCCGACCCGTACGACATCGTCGCCTGTGACATGGCGTCTGAATTGGCGATGGAGGCAGGAGATCACGAAGCAACAGCCGGCATGCTCGGTCGTCTGCTAAATCACCGGGAAGGAACTAGCTCCGAAGCGGATGCGAAAGAACTCGCCGCGCTATGGAATCGGCTGGCGGACGCCAGGCTTGCTCGCGGTGACAATAAGAGCGCTGAATCGTGTTACGAAAAGGCGGTGGCTCTGAGCCCGAATTCCGAAGGAGCGATGAACGCCCGCCGCGCGCTCTTGCTTGAGTGGACCGATAGGAGCGACAAGAACAGCGAGGTTCGTGAGTTCAGAAAAACTCTTGCGAAGAACTCTCTTCAGGTTGAGGACATTGTCGAATATGCCCACGGTGAGTCGGAGGGAGGCGCAGCAGACGGCGCGCGTTGCGCACTCGAACTCGCAGCAGCTCTCGGCTACGAATACACCGAGGACGATGTCGCATTCCTTGCGCGACACACCACTAGCGTGATGGCCGACGATGAGGCCTACAAAGGATCGCTCGACGGCAAAGCCCGCGCGGCGCTTTTGGCCGATCCCATGGATGAACCCTTGGCGACCATCTGCCAGACGCTCTGGGAGAGCGCGGCACTTCTCTGGTCCGATGTAGATGCAGCTCTCGAGCGCTCAGGGGTGACGCAGGCGAGCCGCATCACCGCGACGGGCAAACTACGAGCGGCTGCGATTTACACCCGCATTGCCCGCGCCATGTCTGCGCCCGCGACCATCCTCTACACGTCCGAGGCTGAAGATGCCCCCGACATCCAAGTTGTCTGTGTCTCGCCTCCGGTTATCGTCTTCGGCCCGAGGCTCGCTGAGACCAGCAGCGATACCACCCCGGTATCGGATCTTGAGTTGCGGTTCTTGCTGGCGCGAGCGGCAGAGTTGGTGCGCCCAAGCCGAATCATCGCGACCGGGCAGCCCATCGAGGTTTGGGAGCAACTCATCGCATCGCTTTGGAGGATTTTCGGCGACGCGAATACCGACGACGAGGTGAGCGAGAGCCAGCACGCTCAAGATGAGGAGCTGCGCACGACGTTGCCAGTGAGGGCTCGAGCTACGTTGGAGTCCATGCTGAGTGAGCGCCCACAGCTTGCGGGCAGCGCTGCCCCAGCCGAGTTTCTCGCAGCCTGCGAACGAGCAGCGGATCGCTCGGGCCTACTGCTCTGCGGCGACATCGATGCGGCCCTGCGCTACGCGAGCCAACAAGAGGACTCGAGCCACCTGCTGCGAATGCCGCTGCAGACCGAGTATCTTGCAACCCGAGCCCGGCTAGGCATCGGCGTCAAGAAGCGGTAGTCTCGGGTCGTGTACTTGGGCAGAGTAATTGGCACTGTGGTCGCGCGCCGCAAAGTCTCCGGACTCGAAGGAGCGAAGTTTCTCGTGGTGCAACCCCTGTGCGACCAGCTCCGCGAGCAAGGGCCCACACAAGTCGCTGTCGACACGGTGCAGGCCGGCCCGGGGGAGCTTGTCTACCTTGTTGGCTCACGCGAAGCAGCTCTCGCACTCGATCCATACTTTGTGCCAGTAGACGCCGCAATCGTCGGCATCGTCGACGGCCTCCACCGCCCCGAGCGTGACACCCAAGACTGGACGCCATGAGACTCTGCAAAGTAATCGGCAGTGTGACCGCGGCAATCAAGCATCCAACCTATGCCGGTCTCCCATTGATGATCGTGCAACCGCTCGACGCCAGGTCAATGGAGGAGAAAGGCTCGAGCCTCCTCGCCGTAGACACAGTACAAGCGGGCCCAGGAGATCAAGTGCTTGTCATGTCCGAAGGCAGCGGCGTACGACAAATCCTTAAGACCGCCAAAACGAGTTCCCCCATCCGCTCCGTCATCGTCGGTATTGTCGACGCAGTGACGATCGATGAAGGTGGAGAATAATCGTGTCGAGGCAACTGCGTTCCGAAATAATCGCGACGTCGCACAAACTTGCAAGTCACGGTTGGGTCGCCAATCACGATGGCAATATCAGCATTCGTCTGGGCGACAACCGCTTCCTCGCAACGCCAACCGCAACGGCAAAGGCCGATGTCTGCGAGGCAAACCTCATTGAAGTCGACAAGAACGGAAAGCGCACAGCAGGCACCGCTCGGCCGTTTAGCGAAATCGCCATGCACCTTGCGGTCTACGGTGAGCGCTCTGATGTCGGTGCAGTCGTGCACGCGCATCCGCCCTACGCCACAGCACTGGCATGCTCCGGCTCCACGATCATTGAACGGCCATTCCTTGCGGAGGCAATTGTCTCTATTGGGCCACTGGTTCCCACCCTTCCCTTTGCGGCCCCCGGCGCAGACTCGGTTGCAACTCTGGCAGCGAATGCAGGAGCGGTTGACTGTGTGCTGCTCTCGAACCACGGCGTCTTTAGCTGGGGCGCAACCCTGGAACTCGCCTACCTGCGAATGGAGCTTGTCGAGCACCTAGCTCGGATCGCGACGCTCGCTCAGGCCACAGGCGGCGTACAACCACTTCCCGATAGCATCGTCGAACCTCTACTCAAGTCGCGCGCAAAGGCGGGGCTTGGCAAGGCCGCCGACCGGGCCATGGAGTTCTCGCGCAAGCCTGTAGTGGCGTGCGCGCCGGCTCCTCACAGCACGACGGCAACAGTCGCACACAAACGTTCCGCCGCAGCCAACTCACCGCAGCTTGCAGCGATCATCAAAGAAGAAATCGCCCGGCTTCTCAAGTAAGAGAGCCGGTGCTCAGAGCTCCGCGCGCCGAACGGCCAGGTGGGAGCTCGTTCGACTGCCGGCTCAGTTCTTGAGGCCGCAGCGCATCATCAGGCGATAGAAGTGCCCGCGATCGACGCCAGCCGCCTTGGCAGCACGGGTGACGTTGCCACCTTGGGACTCGAGGATGTCAGCCAAGTAGAGCCGCTCAAAGTGCTTGATCCACTCTTCACGTCCAGCCTTGATTGGGCGAGAGATGTCGACGGAAGGTGAGGCAGACGGACGTTGCTCGGCGTAGGCATTGACGTTGGCGGCACTTTGTCCAACCGGCTGAGCTACTCCTTCCATGATGCAGCGGTGCAGATACTCGCGAAACTCCCGACCGTTCCCTGGCCAGCCATAGCGCGCAAGCCTCTCAAACGACTCCAAAGTGCATATTTCAGCGACTACGGGCTCATCCTTGGCACCGAACTCTTCTATGAGAATTTTTACTAGAGGTGGAAGGTCAGCCTTGCGGTCCCGAAGAGATGGAACTGTCAAAGCTTGCCCTGCCAAATGTCGGTATAGGCGAGAATCAAACCGACCTTCGTTAACTGCCACTCGAATATCATTCGTGCTGGAAGAAATCACTCGAAGGTCCGCTACAGCACCGGGGCCACCATTCCGAAATACTCTTAGGAGCCGGGACTGCAGGTCCGAGGACATTTCAGCGACATGCGCCAAGTACAGTGTTCCTCCAGCGGCAGATTCAAAGGCACTGATAAGGCCTCGCTCGACCTGCTCATGTGCATCAGCGCATTCGACAACGTGAAACGGCCCCGAACTTCTCGTGCTCTGCCGATGCACGGCTCGAGCAACACTCTCTTTACCGCATCCGGCTTCGCCAGTGAGGAGAAGCGGAGTCTCCGAGGCGGCAGCGCTTTCGAGTTGAACAAAGAGGTCCCGCATCGGCGCGGAGTTGCCTACCAAGTGGGAGAAACGCACATCTCGAGAGCGCCGCACGTGAAGCGATGAAGCCATCGGCTCAAAGCGAATCTTCGTGGCTCCCAGGGAAATCGTCACCGGCCGTCGCAAGTGAGCCTTGGCGACTTCAACCTCGTTCACCATGGTCGAATGTTGGTGAACCAAATCCACAATGTCGATGCGATCGGTCTTCGCGACAATTTCGCACTGAAAAGCGGCGACAGCAGGATCACTCAACACCAAGTCTGCAGATGCATCACTGCCGATCGAAACACAGAGATCTGTCGATACAAGAGTCGATCCCTTGTCGGGACCCTCGATGACCTCCAGTCGAAACTGAGGGTATGTGCAGTAGTCGGGACCTGCGTTGAGAGTTGGGCTATCGGATTGGAAGTCGCGGTGGACGGCGAGGGTCATGGGGGGATGGCTCCTGTCTATGGGGATTGGTCCTACAGGTAGCAAGGTGTGTGCCGCAAATTTTACCAATTACTCCGGACACATAGAAACTGGTGGGGGATAAGCTCCCACCCCCTGAGGCCTCAGTCACCAGGGGTGGAGTCCACTCACAACCCCACCGCACCTCGTAGAGCGGGTGACAAACTGACGCCGAAAAGTTCGAAGCCTCCGAGAATTAACTCGGAGGCTTCAGTGGACCAACAGTCCTAGTGCGAGGAGGGGGACTCGAACCCCCACAGCGATAAAGCCACTAGCTCCTTAGGCTAGCGCGTCTACCAGTTCCGCCACCCTCGCAGGTATTGGTTGGCGCCTGATTTATAGGGAGATTGGTGTCGTGTCAAGGGTTTGTGGCGACGAGATGAATCCCTACAATGGAGTCCTCCACAAAATGCAGCTTCCCACACAAGATCGCCAACAAGCGATGAGCCGCTCAGGTCACGTTCTGGCGCTGTATGCCGGCCTGGCACTCGTGGGTCTGCTCATCTCGGCGGGGAGAGGCCGAGTCGATCTCTATCGCTTAGAAGACAACTCGGAGGCCATCGAACTACTCACCGGACCTGCGATTGGACTTCTCCTTGGTCTGATCGTCGTCGTTCTTTCACGGATCGCAACTCGTTACCTCCAATGGGCGAAACGACTTCATGGCGAATTTCGCTCAATCCTCGGCGAGCTGACTTCGCAAGACATTTACATTCTCGCCTTTGCAAGCGCGGTCGGCGAGGAGCTGCTCTTCCGCGGCGCTCTCATGCCTTGGCTCGGCCTCTGGGCGCAGGCAGCGCTCTTTGGTGCCCTGCACTTCGGCCCGGGCAAGCGCTTTCTTCCTTGGACGCTTTCGGCCCTTGTCGTGGGCGTAGGCTTTGGGGTTCTCACCCAGTGGACAGGCAATCTGGGGGCGGCCATTGTCGCGCACTTCACGATCAACCTTCTCAACCTGCGCTACATCGTTCGAAACGATATCGCTCAAAACGACATCGCTCACAACAAAGCTCCTGGCGCCAATTAGCCGAGCCCGAGAATTGCCGATTCTTTGCCCGCTCGTCCCCTGCCCGCTAGTTTGTTGGGATGAGATGCCCGGGCCGGCCCACACAGCTTCGCTACCTTCCAATTCTCGCGTTGGTGCTAGCAACCCTTCCTGCACTTTGGTCCGCCCGAGCTGCGGACGAATTCTCAAGCGGCGACAAACTTAGAACCCTCTACAGCAACCACTTCGGCTTCACCGACGATGGCTTCCCACAGGTCACCATCGAGATTATGGGTGGGCAGAGTGAAGTGCGACTTGGCGCCACCAGCGGCCTTGAGTTGCTTCCTGATGGCGATGGTGGTTCGCGAATCCGCGGCGCCGCTGACTGGACGATTTCTCTGGAGAACGGTCGCCCGGCCAAAGTTCGTGAATGGATCGTGGTTGCTCACTTTCCCGCGGGCGATGGCGTGGACGCCGAGGTTGAACTCGCCAAATGGCGCAAGAAGGGCCACTCGGTCGAGTCTTTTGAAGTGGGCACCATCTTTGCGGTGCAAGGAGAAGTTCTCGACACACGAGAAACACTCATTGCCATCGACCCCGTTGCCAAAGGCAAGGGCCTCGCCAAATCGAGGCAACTCAAAGAGACGCTTGGTATCGATGCCACCATTCACACAGAGCTTCTTCGCAGACCGAGCGGCACCATCGTTGCTCGCAGCGGTACGGTTGAAGTTCGCAATGCATCCGTGCTGTGGTTTGCCAATCGAAAGGCCAAAGGCACGATTGCTGTGAAGGACGTTGAAGTTGGTGGCAGCGGCTCACAGCTCAAAACTCGCCGCACCGACCGAAAGTACTTTGGGGCGGTCTACATAACCGTAGGCAGCGACGGCAAGCTTGCAGTCGTCAACGCGGTTGCAGCGGATGACTTGCTCAATGGACTTGTCCCGTCGGAGATGTTTCCCGACGCTCCAATGGAGGCCCTGCGTGCACAAGCGATAGCCGCTCGAACCGAGCTCCTTCAAAAGCTCGGCGCACGACACTTTGGCGACCCCTTCCTCCTGTGCGCAAGCCAGCATTGCCAAGTCTACTCGGGTGCCGGTCACGAACATCCACGCACCAACAAGGCGGTGCACTTAACTCGCGGCCAGGTCATGATCGATACCGAGAAGAATCTTGTGGACGCTCGTTACAGTGCGACCTGCGGAGGACATAGCGAACACAACGATGTGGTTTGGGGTGGCGAGGCCGACCCGGTATTGCGAGGACGGCTCGATGGCCCAAAGAACGCGACCTATAAAAATGGCGTCACAGATAAGAACCTAAGAAGTTTTCTGGATTCGCAAAAAGAATCCTACTGCGCAAAGACGAAATACTCCAAGGGCCGGTATCGCTGGAAAGTAAAAGTTAGCGCCGAATCGCTATCGACTCGCATTGCCAAACAGCACCCAGGTGTCGGCCGGCTTCGTGCGCTAAAGCCGCTCAAACGAGGGATCTCAGGTCGTATCTCGAAGCTCCGACTCATTGGCAGCAAGGGCGAAAGCACCGTGGAGGGCGAGCTCGTCATCCGACGGCTTCTCGGCGGTCTGCGATCGTCTCTGTTCAGAACGGTCATCACAGGCCCCAAGAATCGGCCAGAGCACTTTGAATTCCACGGGGCCGGCTTTGGGCATGGAGTTGGAATGTGCCAGGTCGGAGCGATTGGTATGGCAGCTCAAGGAAAGACCGTAGGAACGATCCTAGGGCACTATTACAAGAATGTGAGCCTGCGAAGGCTGTACTGAAATTTTCCAGTACACGGTTGCTTTTGATTCAAAAGGCTTTGACTGAAAGCCTCCAAAGCGGCCTACTAGACCTCGGTTGGGGCCGAATTAGAGGGCCCGTGCGCTCCGCAATCTGAATGCTTGATTCGCGGCACAAAGGTTGGGAGCGCTGTGCACGAGGAGGTTGTTCATGTTGTTAGGCAAAGTGAAGTGGTTCAATGACGCCAAGGGGTATGGTTTCATCACCCATGAAGATGGTCGGGACGTATTCGTCCATTACTCGACGATCACAGGCGACGGCTTTAAGACGCTAACCCAGGGCCAAGAGGTCCAATACGAAGCAGAAGACGGCCCAAAAGGCCTGCATGCATCGTTGGTGCTTAAGGCGGCTGGCGAAGCTGGCGAAGAAGCCCAAACAGAATAGGCGTTGCTCGCTCGCTGCGGTGGGACGCCTTCTTATGCGGCGTGTTCCCCTGGAACTCGTGTTGGCGAAATGTGCGATCAGGATCACACTCAGTAGGCCCAATGCCTTCTGGGGTTGATTCGGTTGGCGATTCGTCTCGCGTGCTAGCGGTATAGCCCGGTCACTCGATAGCCGTTTTTGCCGTTCTCAAGCACTAGGGTCAAGACATCGCCCTTGAGCTTGATGACGAAGAATAGCTCTGTACCCTTCGCATCGAGACCAGCAGGGAGAGAGCCAATGCTGCGGCGATAGCCAGCCGCTGACAGAATCTTCCAGTCCCGAATCCGGCGGGATGGCAATTCTCCAATGACTGCCTTGTAAATGCTGGCGATGTCCGCCTGAGACTTGGCCACGACCTTGCCGCCCGAGTGAAACGGCCCCTCACTTAGCGACGCTAGCTTTCCGCTGTTGCCAGCCACAAATGCTGCAAGCCAAAGGTTTGCCGCGTGCTGCGCTGCAGGATCATTTGGTGTCGCGAGATTCGCTGTTGCGCGAGCACTTGCTGCTGCCGAATCGGCCCGACTTGGGGCTGGCGTTGGCGGCTTTGCCCGGCGCTTTCGGCCGTTGCGAAGCAACTGGCTATCATCAATCCCCCGATCGCCGCCTTTGGGTGCAGAACTAAGAATAAACGGTTCCGCCCCAAAGGTTCCGCACTGTCGCCAATCCCGGTGGAAAGACCAATGCATATAGACTTTGTCGTCTGGTGAGCGAATCACCGTGGGAGTCGTTTCGTATGGCCCCGCAGTGTCAATCACATCAAGCGCTGCAACATCAAAGCTGAGAACTCCCGAGGGCCGGGCAATCGTCATCTTGTGAATCGAACCATCTGGGTTGATCACGATTTCGAGTTTGGTCACGAGATTCCAGTTGTTGAGCTCGTGCCCGGAGCCTTTGCTATCCAGATCGTTCAGAAAGCCAAAGCCCCAAAGCTCGTGGATGCGCCGGTGCATGCGAGCAATGTAGACCGCAAATGGGGCTGCACGCGTCTTCAAAGCGGTTTGGTTTCCCGGCCTCACCTCTGGGGTGAAGTTCTCTAGACTACTCTTGAGCATGCCGAGCTTGCGCTCCCAGCGACCACGACGGCGGCTCTGCTTGCGACGAGCGACAGCCCGCTCGGAGTCAGCGACTTCTTTGCCAACGATCCGTTCGTAGTCTTCCTGGTCGAGACGCAGCTTTGGCCCTGGATTCCCGCGCTTGCCGCGCTTGCCGCGGTTGCCGCCCGATCCCGGATCGGTCTGCACTTCTTCTGCGGGCTCGCCAGAACTACCCAACGCTCCTCGACCATCAATGTTGCGCATCGCCAACAAGCCCGGTGTCTTGCTCGGGCTGTCATCGCCCGATTCTCCGTCCTCGCCGCGCTCACCATCATCACCGCTGTGGCGCATAACGACTTCGCCCGACTCACTACCGACAGCTTCGTCATTGTCTCGCTCGGCATCCATCGAGGTTTCCTCGAGGTCTTCAAGCTGGGCAATTTCCGCTTCCTCGCCACCGATCTCGTCCGATTTGATATCGCTCTCGGTAGAAGCAACGCGTTCGCCATCACTTTGCTTGGAGAGATTGGTCTCCGTTGCATGGGTTTCTTCTGCAACGTCGCGATTCTTGTCTGAGAGAAACCGAGCATCGTCCGGGGCTGCTTCAACCTCGTTCTCGTCTGGTGTCTCCACAGCCTTCATCTTTGGAGCCGCGGCAATTTGTGGTGTTGGCGGTGGTGGCGTTTCTGCAGGAACAGCGGGCTTGGGGATGGGAACAACCGGATCCGGTTCGGGCTCGGGCTGGGTCAACTCTTCGATCTCTTCTGTGAGATCGAGGATTTCCTCTGGTAGTAGCGCCACCTTGGGCAGCGCAAGCGTTGTCTCTTCCTCTTCGGTTTGCGGCACTTGCTCGGTGAGCATCGCCACTTCAACTTCCTCTGGGGGAACCCCAAACATCGCCACCACCTCGGTGCCCGTGTCTAAGAATACTTCGCATTCCAGCGGGTACTCCGCCAGAGGTTCGTCGGAGGCGTCCTCTAGGAAATCAAAGAGCGCACGCGTCTCGTCGGTTGCTGGGGCCCCACCGGGAAAGAGCACGTCCGACGTCCAGCCAAACAGCTCGTGGGCCTGGCTGCCACAGGGCCCTTGCCAACCTTCAAACGTGCTGCCCTCGCCGATCGTGGCGGTGAGCTTGACCAGACTGCCCCGCTTGAGAGTGAGTGCGCAGTCGGTTCCGCAATGGATGCCCGCAGGGGCCGAGAAAATGACGCCCGTGCCATCTCCGCCGACCACAACCCGAAGCATCGGATCGGGCACCGTGCGAGTGGCTTCATACAGAAATGCCGCACCGGGATGTGCGCCCGCGGACACAACGAGCATGACTGCAAGCAGCCACGAGTTATGTCTTCGGTTACGCCCCACGAGTGCCTCTATTCTAGCGCGAACTACCGCTGCCGGCCGCAACCGGTTTCGACTCTCGCAGAGTGTTAGAGGTTGCCAGCCCGACTACATCTTTCGGTAGACACCAACCACGATGCCAACGATGTCCACTGAGCGAAATTCGTCCGCACGCACGTAAATTGGCGACATATTGCAATTTGCCGGCTGAAAGCGAATCCGGTCGCCCTCTGGATAATAGCGTTTGACCGTGGCCTCACCCTCAATCATGGCTACGACCGTGTCTCCCTTGTTGGCGCTCGCTGTCTTTTTTACAAAGACATAGTCGCCATTGTGGATGCCATCTTCGATCATCGACTCGCCTACCACGCGCAGCCCAAAGACCTCGGTGTGGCCTCCGAGAAAGAAACTATCGACCTTGACCGTATCTTCGACCGCTTCTACGGCGAGAAGCGGCTCACCTGCAGCAACGCGACCCAAGATTGGCACTTCGCGCAGGTCCTTACCTAATTCGACGCCAATGGGAGCTGTCTTCCGAACTGGGCGCATGGCTCTCGATTTGAGGTTGTCTCGTTTGAGAAAGCCCTTTTTCTCCAACGCCTTAAGATGGTCGTTCACACCATTGGTGGAGCGAATTCCAAAGAACTCTCCGATTTCGCGCAATGTTGGTGGAAAGCCCCGCTCATCAATGGAACCGGTGATGTAGTCGAGAATCTGGCTTTGGCGCTTTGTGAGTTCGGCTGGCATGGAATTCTTTTCCCTAGTTCGATGTTTTGAGCAAGTGCTGTTCTGAGCGGGCGAGGTTTTGTGGACGAATCGAGCGAATGCCGATCACCTGAACAAACGAAAGGTACTGAACAAATATCACGGAGTCAATAAAACGGCCCCCTGTCCTTCTCCATTGAGTACATCGCGTATGATCCCAACCACTTCCCCAACAATGCCTGCGTTTCTTCTATCTGTCTTTCTACTCAGCGCCACAACCTTGGCTTTGGCCCATGGGAGTAGCAATGCGCCAAGTGTTCAGGCATCGGGCGAGCCTGCGTTGGCCACACCGCAGGCCATCGAAGCTGTGCCTCGAGGAGCCTCCGGCTGGCCAGCAATGGCACAACTCGCAAGCACAGCCGGGGCAGCGGATCGAGCCCTGGCGGCCCCCGCAGCCAAGCGAGCACTGCAAATCGTCCACGCTCTCGATGTCTTCGACCTCGACGAGAGAGAGATTCCGCGCTCCCGGCTGCGCGACCACCGCAGCGTTTGGCTCACCATCGCTTCGAACGAAGATACCTGGGGCGACATTCGGGTGCATGCTTTCGAGATCGCAACTCGGCTCCACACGCTCTTGCGCTCCTTCGGTGAAGAAGCCGACCCAGCCCTCTGGCAACCGTTTCTGAGCTCTCAAGACTCCGAGATGCGCGCCGCTGCAATCACACTGGTTCCCGATTCCCCAGAGCTTCGCGATCAGCTGGAAGCACTTGTGATTGGCGAGGCCTCAGAAGAAGTCGCACTATCTGCGGCACAGAGGCTATGTGGCCCTTTGCGAGGCGATTTGATCGATGTGCCAACCCTCAATGATGGGGAGGTTAGACGAGTGCAGGCCCTCGCGACCCGCTCTGCCCTGTCCATTGTCGCGCGAGCGCAGCTTGCTCCCTGCCTTATCGTAGATGGCAGCGCCGCCAGTCGCGGAGCGCTGGCAGTCCTGCTGCAGAAGAGCCCACCTTCCCTGCGCAGGCACCTGGTCGAGCTCACGAAAGCGTCTCGAGTCTCGGCTCCAGAATAGGCAGATACGTGACTAAGATTTTCACTGAGGCTGCGACACCATCGGGCCAAAGAGCATTATGAGCGGTTCCGTCAAGAAACGCGTGCTCGCGCGCGCGGCTGGCCTCATCTCGGCGGCTACTATGCTCTCACGGCTCCTGGGCCTCATTCGAGAACAGCTCTTTGCGGCCCTTATGGGTTCAAGTCTTCTCGCCGGCGCCTTTGTCGTGGCGTTTCGCATCCCCAATCTTCTGCGGGACCTCTTTGCCGAAGGTGCACTCGCGCAGGCCTTCATTCCAACCTTCAAGAAGGATCTTAAGGACAACGGCCTCGAGAGTGCCTACGGACTTGGCAACCGCTTGGCCGGAACACTCCTGGTTGTCATTGGCGCGATTGTGACCACGGCTGTGATCTTCGCGCCCCAGATTGTCGATGTCTTGGCCGCCGATTTCCGTGCTGATGAGCCAGGCAAGTTTGAACTCACGGTCACGCTGACACGCATCATGATGCCCTTCCTGCTCTTCGTATCGCTCTCGGCGGTAGCGATGGGGATGCTCAATGCTCAGGACAAGTATGGGGCACCAGCGCTTGCCCCTGCCATGTTCAACGTCGCGAGCATTGTGGTTGGAGCGTCGATCTATCTGGGTCATGTCGAAGGCAAGTGGATTGTCATTGGCTGGTCTCTAGGAACTCTTCTGGGAGGGCTATTGCAGCTCGGCGTGCAACTTCCTCCGCTTTGGCGCAGCGGGTTTCGCCCAAAGCTCGGACTTGACCTCACACTCGCGGATCCGCGCATGCGCCGCATTGGCCGCCTCATGGTGCCCGCGATTGCAGGTTTGGCGGCGGTGCAAATCAACATCATCGTCAATACCGCCTTTGCCACAAGCGAAGAAGGCGCGGTCGCTTGGCTCAACTATTCGTTCCGATTCCTTCAACTTCCAATCGGGGTCTTTGGCGTCGCAATCGCCACCGTCTCGACAACCCGATATGCGGACTCGGCAGCCGACCGCGATATGGGAGACATCTGCAAGCACTTGGTCGATGGCCTGCGGCTCGTATCTTTTCTCACCGTTCCCTCGATGGTCGGGCTCATTGTATTGGGCGAGCCGATCATCCAATTCGTCTATCAGCGCGGCGCCTTTGGAGCCAGCGATACGCAAGCCACGGCAGCGGCACTGCAGTTCTACGCCATTGGCCTTGTCGCCTACTCCGCCGTCAAGGTGCTTGCTCCAGCGTTCTATGCAACCGACAAAGCGCGCATTGCCGTTATGGCCTCGATGACCGCGGTAGCTGGCAACCTCATTATCAACATCACTCTGCACGGCACATACGGCTACCGCGTCTTGGCCTTCGGAACTGCTGCGGCAGCCATTCTCAACTTCGGTTTTCTCTACGGCTCCTTCCACAAGCACATCGCAAAAATCCCTCACAAGGCCATCTTGGGCCACATTCTGCGGGTTGGCATTGCGGGTGCTGTCATGGGCGCGGCTGTGTGGGCGAGCCACCGCGGCCTGGCGTCGCAGATTTCTAACGCCAGCCTTGGACGGCGAGCGGTGTTGGCATTTGCTCCGATCGTCGTGGGAATTGCAGTGTACGCGGCCGCCTGCGCCGCCCTCCGCATCGACGAATTGAGCCACTACTGGGGCAAGTTGCGCAGACGAGTTTAGCTCTTGTGGTCGTGCCGGCCTATTGGCATGGTCGGCCCCAGATGCTCTCTCGCTCATGGCCCCCCGTTCTGCTCGCCGCACTGGCACTACTGTGTACCGCTGGTGCTGCGTTGGCGATCGGCGACTCGGAAGAAGCCACTGCGAAAACCGAGTCTGGTGGTGCTCTCTACGATCGTTTTTGCCTCGCGTGTCATGGCAGTGCTGGTGATGGAAACGGCCCGGCATTGCCGCTGCTGTGGCCTCAAGCTAGAAATTTTCTTAGTGGCGACTACAAATGGCGAACCACGAGCAGCGGAATGCCGCCAACCGATGACGACCTGAGGCGCACGATTCGATACGGCGTCCCTGGCACTTCGATGCACGGCTTTGGCGACACGCTCTCGCCGACACAAATCGATGATCTCATTGCCACGCTAAAGACCTTTGCACCTCGCAAGTTTCGCCGGGCAGCCACCCCACTACCCATCCCCGCCGAGCGCAGTGCAGATGCCGATCGAGGAGCTACACTCTATGTCGACCTTGGGTGCATTAAGTGTCATGGCAGTAAAGCCAAAGGCGATGGCCCTTCGGCCGCCCAGCTTGTGGATGATGCTGGACGCAATGCAGCGCCCTACGACCTAACCACGGTGCCGCTTCGTCGCCCGACGGCACCTGGCGACGACCCCGTGGAGCAAATCTACTTGAGCTTGCTAACCGGACTCTCGGGAACTCCCATGCCGGCCTACGAGGGCGCCGTTCCCGACGCAGACTTGTGGGACGTGGCGAGCTACGTGGCAAGCATTCGCGCCCCAGCCCCCATTGAAGGCGTAAACAAGAGCAGCGACATGCCAACCGCGGCCAAGCAGTATGATCAGAAACACCGAGTCATGCGCGCTGGCTACTACCCAGGACATGGCAACGATCTTGAGCGCGGCATCTTTGGCGAGAGCATCATGCCGCAGGGAGCGCCGCCCAAAGGCCTCACTCCTGCGCAAAGCTCACTGGACGCCAAGCGCTGCTCTCGGTGCCACAACCAGCAAGCGCGCGACTGGAAAGGCTCCTTGCACGCAGGCGCTGGTTCGCCCGGCCTCACGGCCCAGCTCCTTGAAATGGAGCGTCGCGGCGCATGGCAGAGCTTGCAGAGCTGCCAGCGCTGCCACAACCCTCTTGCCGAACAGAGCCCGGTTCTCAGCGCAACGCAACGTGGCGCAACCCAAGATGGCGCAACCAAAGGCTACGCGAAGAATCCGAACTATTCTGAGAGCCTCAGAGACCAGGGCCTCAACTGCGCCAGCTGTCATGTGCGCAAATGGCAACGCTTTGGCCCCAAGGCGGCCCCGGGCAGCAAACGTTTGGCATTGCCTGGCTATCCGGTGACCGAGCTTGCGATTTACGAACGCTCCGACTTCTGCATGCCCTGCCACCAGCTCCCGTCGAGAACGACGCTCGCGAGAAAGCCCCTGCTCAACACATACAAAGAGTGGCTAGAGGGCCCGTATATGCGACGAGGCGTTCAGTGCCAACACTGCCACATGCCCGACCGGGAACACACCTGGAAGGGTGTGCACGACCCGGAGACCTTTCGCGAAGGCGTAGCGCTCTCCATGATCGCAGGACGCGGCGACAGCGGCACCGTGAGCGTTCGCGTCAGAGTTAAGAATGCCGGAGCTGGCCACTACCTACCCACTACACCAACACCGGCCGCTTGGGTTTCCATCGAACTTCTGGACGCATCGGGTGCGGCAATTGACGGGGCATTCGCCGAGAAACGCATTGGCCGACACCTCGCCTACGAAGGCCGATGGAAAGAGCTTGAGGACACCCGAATTCCGCCCGGGGAGAGCTTGGAACTCGCCGCGGCCTGGAAGAAGGGACGCGTCTCCAAAGCGCGCACCGCTCGCATTCGCCTCCGAGTTGAGCCCGATGAATACTACGAACGCTTCTACATTCGGCGCCTGAAGAACAAGAAGCTGCCCGCCGTGGAACGCGAGATGTATGAGGAAGCGCTGCGACGAACGCGAGATTCGCAGTACCTAGCGATCGAGCGCCTCATGCCGATTGCGGCGCCCGCAAAAGCCAAGCGCTAGCGAGCGTTGCAGGGGCTCTGCTCTGCTGGCGAAGAGAGCTACCAGCCGGCCATGACAAGCGGCATCGTTGCCAGCGGAAGCACAACAACGCGGTACTTGGTCTCAACGCTATCGGTCGTCTTTAGATAGAAGGTCACAGGCCCACAAGCGCCCGCTGCGCTGCAGTTGAGCTGATAGGGAACCGACAGCGCGGTCATCGTGCCGCCCGCTTCCGTCCGAGCAACGCCTTCTTCTACACCAACGACAATCGTCTCGGGCTTTACGAACGAGCGAGACACTTCAATGTACGCACTCGTCAGAGCTGGCTCTGCATCTTCTTGGCGAAGGTCGACAGCGAAGTACTGCCCATCTCCATCGTCGGTGATGAGGAGTCGCGAGCGTGAGGTATCGCCTTCGGCAGTTGCTACATCATCTCGAACGTGACCGGCGGAGCGAGCCTCGCGGGATGCATCTGAAATCCGCAGTGCCAACAAGTTCGCTGTCTCTTCAACCTTTGGGTCGTTCGATCCGGTCGCGACTGCGAGGGATGCAAGGATGCCGACAATCGCAACCACCACCATCAACTCGACGAGAGTGAAGCCTTGGTTATGACGTTTGCTGATTTTTCTCAACGACCGATTCCCATATTGCGGAGGTCAACAATCGATGTCGTTGAACGATAAATGTACTCACCTTTGTACCGGTCTGGTCTCGAAGCATCAGGCGTTGCCGACAAATGAATTCCACAGGGGTCGGTGGGGGCTCCCGTGCAGTCTTGCCCCCAGTCGCCACGTGAGTTGTTGTTGATGTTTGCCATGTCGATGAAGGCTGGGGTCGTTGTGCTGGCGGCTGAACCTCGCGTTCCGTGAGGGCTGCGCGCTTCGATGCTAAGACTTGCCTGAATCAAAACAGCGTCTGCGGGGCGACTTAGATCGCCAGCAGCCTGATTGTCACCGGAGTACCAATCGCGCTCTGGATCGCCATCGCCATCTAGGTCGACGGCATCGCCCGATTCAAAGTAGCGTGTGGCAATTTGCATATTTGTGAATCCAACGCCCATGTCGATCCAATCGTCAACAACCACTTCACCACTTGGCGACATCTGCAGGTAGCCCTCAGTGGCTCGGTTCGGGTCGATGCGATACGAGCGACCAGAGAACTGCGCAATCGTCACAGGATTTGACACTGGGTCGAACGAGTTCTTGAGATCCTGGCAGTGCGGATTTTGTGGTGCCTCGTTGTAGGGAGCTCCGCTGGGGTTAAAGATCACTTTGTTGGGGTTGGTGCCCGTGACCTGAATAACGCAGGCCTCCGTGCGAGACATCAGGATCGCAACCACGCCGTCCAACGGCGCCGCTGGGTCCAACGTGTCGACATTGACATTGGCGGGCGAGAATCCGGTCACGACAATTTCGGTCAAAGGATCTGCAGACATGATGCGAAAGCTGTCGTTGCCATCGCCGTACGCATTGTTACTAACCACGAATCCTGAAGCGAGCGAGCTCAAATCGATAGTGGTAGCCACACTAACGTTGCCAAGGCTATCGAGACCAAACCCCGCCATTCGCAGGTCTGTCAGCAGTTGCTGCTTGGCGGCCTGCAAGTTCTGATTGATCTCCGAGACCGTGCCCTGGCCCTGGTAGGCCCGGGACATTCGAGTCTGAATCGAAAAGAGAAAGAAGATGACGATGGAAGAAATCACCATCGCAACCATCAATTCAACCAGCGTCATGCCGGCCTGAGAATTTTTCCTATGTTGCATCCGGGGGCTCATATCGTGCCTGTCTTTGCGTCGAACGCTTAGAGAGATTCAACGCGGGTGCGAATCATCTCAAGAGTCACGTTGTGCACGGTTGAAGCGGGCGCAACGTCGGGATCATCGCCGTTATCTGACCAGCTTACATCGACTTCGATGCGAACGAGCCCCGCAGAGGCGGCTGTTTCTTGCGCTGAAACCTTTCGAGAGAAAATCACGCCGTTGCGGCCGGTGGCATCACCTTCATGATGGTCAACCGGCCCCCAGCCTGCGGCTGTAATCGCGCCGTACTCAACGCGCCCCTCGATGTTGGTAATCGACGTCGAACGAAACTCTTCCATCGTGCGCTCACACACATCGATGGCTTCGGCGCTGTATCCAACACTGCTATTTGCCCGCGAGGCGCTGGTGTAGACAGACATGAGGCCCGCCAGTCCAAAGAGGCTCACGCCCATCACAACCAGCAGCTCCACCATGGTGAAGCCGCTCTGGCGGCGTTGAGCATTCCGAGGCTCAGCTAGAGGTTGGCGATGCATCACTGCACAACTCGCCAGCCGATAATGCCCAGGCCTTCGCCGCCGCCATCACCCGAACCATCGTCGCCTGATGCTTGGCCGCCGCCAGTGCCGTTCGCCGTATCGTCGCCAGCGTTCTCGGCTCGAGCATCACCAATCTTGACGATGTCGCCAGCCAGGGTTGCGAAGTAGATCGCTCCGCCGTCGCCATACAAAGATGACACGGTCGCGCTGTTTGTCGCGACACTGAAGTTGGTGTTGAACTCGGCAATCGAGAAGCCTGTGACCTCGGAGGTACCAAACTCACAAATACCGGTTCCAACCGGAGCATCCGTTGCTCGCGTCACGATCACGTCGGAAGCGGTTACAACAACACCACCATAGAACTTCTCGCAGACGCCCGCGGTACAGACACCTTCAACACGGCCCTTTTCAGGAGTGCCATCGGCGCAACCACGAATCTCGCCGTTGTCGGCATAGACCGCATAGAAGGCATTGTTCAAGCTTGGGTCAAAGCTCTCGACGCCACCCGTTCCGAAGAAGAGTGCCAATCGATTGGAGCTATCGGTGCGAGCGCCAATGGTTCCGACAATCGGACGCTCGGCGCCAATGGCACAGGTTGTATCGGTTGTGGAGAAGATGGCGCTAACCGCATTTGAGTCTGGGTCGGAATGGCCTGTTGCAATCGATCCGAGGCTGGCGATGTAGGAGCTTCCCACGCTCTGCGCTGGGTCCACCTTGTATACATAGCCGCAAGAGTCGGCGAAGATGGCTCGATCGATGTAGCCATCAAACGTTGGAGAGCCGGCCTCGAGGTCGTCATCCGTTTCGAAAATCACGATGTCACTTGTGACAGGACACTTGGCTTGGAACTGCCAAACGACAGCACCTGTTGTCATGTCAACCGCGACAACGTCTCGGCCTTTGGTGAACGGTGCCACTGGATTGTCCGATGCCGTACCCGTCGCCATGATTGCGTAGAACTTGCTTGTGCCCGCAACGTTCACTCGAGCCACGACGGACTTTGAGAGCGCCTGGCCTGCGAGTGCACCACCCGGCACGATGTGCCAGAGAGGCTGTGGACCGAGAATGGCGCCGCTAACCTCGTCGATGGTCTCTGTTACATCAAGAGCAAAAACACTCTTGTGACCGTTACCACCGCTGACAATCGCAATGGTGTGAACTTCTCCATCATCGAGAATGACGTCGGCTACCGTTGGCGAACCATCCGGGTACGAAGTTGCCGTTCCAGCCACCATGTCAGCATTCATTCCGTTGGCGACCTTGGAAGGGATAAACGCCCATGCCTCGGTGCCATTGATTGGATCGCTGATGCTTGTAGGCAGGCTGCGAATTGCGTGCAGAGCGCCGTCTTTCGATCCCATGAGAACGACTGTTGGCCTATCCGTGTGCTCTGCGATGAAGGTGTCCATCAACTGGCGGTCGGTCGGGCTCGCTCGTGGGTACCAGATTGGCAGATTGGGAGCTCGAACCACAGCTGGTGTGGAGTTCTCCACAGAACCGAGCTTGGAAATGTCGCCAACACCAAAGCGAGCGCTGCGTTGCCAGTCAATGACGTTGTTCGCCTGTGTTGTGCCCGCGACTCCAAGAGTTGCCTGCAAGGCAGAGCTGCTCGCGTTGGAGCTGTCAAAATCCAGGCGCGTTGTTCCGTTTACATCGGCCGTGTACATAATGCGATCCGCGTCAGACATGCTGTTAAGCGCATCGGCAAAGTCCCAGTAGGTTTGTCCAAGGCCAGCATTCAGGGCGTAGAAGTGTCCACTGCTGCCAGGTTGGCGGAAGGCACCGACATAGGCGACTCCATCATCAACAACAACACCCGCTCGGTAGTGCTCCTCAGCTTCGGTGTAGTCGAACGATACTTCCATCCCGGAAATACTTGGAGTGGCCGTTTTTGTGCCGTTGCTGCACATCTCAGCTTTCCAGCGCACGTCGCGGCCGACAGGCTTTGGAAACGAAACGCAATAGTCGCTGGCGTCGTCGACACAAGGAGATGCGAGTTGCCAGTTCGCTGGGTCCTCGTTACTCATGTAGAACGTCGCTGTGGTTCCCGACGGCAAGCTGAGTGTTGGTGAAAGACGGGCACTTGTTACGACCATCTCCTCAGTCGCCAACGCTCCCAAGTCAAGAACGCCTGATTCAACTTCGCCACAATCGACGAACTGCGAGACAACGCGATTTGCAAAGACGTAGAACGATCCCGAGTTATTACCATCGGCAATCAGGAAGTCCGGTGTTGAGTCTGGGTCGTTGTCGTAGTTAAGAACAACTCCGAGGTCAAAGTCGCGGACTGTAACGCCACCGATCACCTGGCCGTTTTGCGATAGACGCTGGTCTGCACCACCACTGAAGGGCACAGCGCTCAGGTCGTTGTTGTGATAGTAGGTGGCCCCTCCGAGGTTGGGGCCGCAGTTGAAGTTATCCGTTCCGAAGATGATGTCTTGGCCACCGTTGAGTGAGAAGTCGGCAGCGAGAATGACCGTTGCGGCACCATCGGCGTACGCGCCGTTGGCAATGGAGTCATAGGTAGAGGTGTCGACGCCGCCACCAGGAAGCCCTTTGTAGAGGCGAAGGGGTGCGCAGAGCGAAGGAGAACCAACAACCATGTCGGCAATGCCGTCACCGGTGAAGTCAGCCATGCTCAACGCATTCACGCCACGCCTTCCGAGATTGACGTTGGTGAGAACGTCAGTTCTTGTGAAGGTAGGATTGACGGAACATGCCGTTGTTGGGCTGGTCCACACGTCGGGACAGGTGTTTAGAAATACTCGGACAGCTCCGGTGTTATCGGCGGAGGTTGCTTTGGTACCAAAGACAATGTCGGGCCAACCATCCTTGTTCCAATCGAAGACCGCGCTGTTGGCAGAAGACCAAGCGAAGTAGCCCCAATCGGCAAAGGACGAGGAAGCGTTGTAGCGAGGCTGGAACGTTCCGTTGCCATTGCCAAGATAGATTCGCTGAACATCGATGTTCGTGAAGTCGCCACCACCATTTTGGTAGTGGAAGAAATCGGGATTTCCGTCCTGGTTAAAGTCGCCCGCTGTCATGCCAGCGTGGCCGCCCGCAGAGGTGTCGGGCTCAATGTCGAGAGTACGTGTGAACTTGGGCGTTCGAATATCGTTTGGGTCGGCCCAGTTCGGCGCTGGGTTGTCGAAGGTCTCGTTCTTGTAAAAGCGCACGAAGGTGCTGCTTGAAGAACCCACAACAAGATCCGTCCAGCCGTCTTTGTCGAAGTCAGCGACTGCTGCGGTGTTGAAGCGATCAACAATCGATAGCGATGCAGTGTTGAACAAGCCACCGGCCTTCGCTAGCTGCAACTCGGAGGCAGTTCCATCGAAGACAACGCCAGCGTTGCTATCGTCGGCGAAGGTCTGAAGCGTCGTACCCGTTTGCGATTCGGGCGCAGATGTTTCAGGACAGCCTTCAACGGCAGCTTGCGCAACCACAGGCTTGATGTCCTTGTGGCTATCGGCAAGCGTGAACAGACTTGCGCCTGTGCCGATGATTAACAGTGCTCCGAGACGATGATTCATGCGCGCTCCTAGTTTCTAAAATACGTAGTGTCGAAAAGTACGTTGTGTCGAAAAGTACGTTGTGTCGTTCGCTGCTAGCCGTACAAAGGCTGCTAGCTGCCAGGGGTGAAGGTCGTGGTAGTGGCTGCGTTGATGGTCCCGAGGCAATCGTTGCGCCCTGCTCCATCTTCGGCCATGCCCTTTTGTGCATAGCCTGGGCACGGTCGCGAGGTGTTGACGTCATCGCCACCATTGACTTCAACTTCAAGTACGACCATCGAGTTGCCGGGACCGCGTCCAATCGAACGCAGGATGACGATTCCATCCTGGTCTTCACCAAGAGCAAAGCCCGGGTCATCAACGTTGTTGAGGACAGTGACTTCGTAGGACATTTTGATATCCCCAGTGAAGAGGTTGCCAACGTCGCCGTGAGCAATCCCGTTGCCGGCGATGTCGGTTGGTGGTGCGAGCACCGGGCTATTGTCGGGGCTGATCAACGCCTCGTAATACTCGACAGGATCGATGTTGTTGCGCAGGTAGTCCATGCCCGCGCTAACGCCACTCTCCGCGGAAAACAAGGCGACGGATTGAAACCGTGACTGACTTGATGCGTTGATGCCGCGCTTCACTTTCACAAGCGTCACAGTCGCGATCGCAAGTAGACCCGTAAGCGTGGTCATCGCTACTAACATTACGCTTCCGTTTTGCCGATTGCTTGGGCGTCGCAATTCGCCAAGCTGCCTGGACGCACGGATATTTCTGAATCGTCCCATAGAAAACCTAGTAGCAAGTTTACCCATAAGACGTGGATAAGCCAAGCAGTAGTATTAAGCTCTATGAGCCCCTATGTAGGCATAGGAGGCACTTTAGCGACGTTCAACTACACGCGGGGAACGACGCTAAGGCGATAGCCCAGCCCCTGTTGCGACTCGATGAGGTTGTCTCGTCCACTGCGAGCAAGCGATCGACGCAAGCGACGAACAAGTTGCTTGACATGGTTATCGCTTGGATGAGCCGTGTCCCAACTCACGGCTGCTAATATTTCTGAGGAGTGCACATAGCCGCGAACGGCTACAGGACGACCTCGATCGGCAGCCATTCGCTTCATTAAGAGCTGCAATAGCTCAAGTTGAACCATGGAGACTTGTACGTCCCGACCCTCAATGCACACAAAGCCACCACCGCCACCAGTGGCTTCGATGGTGCTCAAATCAAGCTCGGCTGGCTCTTTGATGTCAGTGTTCTCAAAGTCGTCTTCGCTGCCAAAGTCAGCAGGCGTTTCGGCCACAGCATTCGCACTCATGGTGCCCACACTGAGATTTGATGAAGCGAGCGGAGGCACCGGGCTCACGAAATAGAAGCCGACGGATCCAATAAAGAGTAGATCGCCAGTCACCAATTCGATGCTGTCGCGAACGCTGCGATTTGCCACAACAGACCCGTTGGTGCTGCCTAGGTCGCGAAAATAGACGGTGCCTGCCTCTTCGTATTCAAGGGTGGCGTGTTCTCGAGATACCGACCCTTGATGAATCGCGATGCCGCAGCCTGTTGCATTGCGTCCAATCGAGGTGTGCTTGCCGAGGCGGTACACACGTCCCCATGCGTCAACCAAGCACGCATTGCGGTCACCGGGCTGCTCCATGAGGATCTGCTCCGGCACCATGTCTGGCACTTTCTTTGCGGCGTCAGCGCAGTTCGCACAAAGCGCAAGGCCTTCCGAAGGCGCGAAGCAAATACAGCAGGTTGTCACGACGGAATCATACGCATTTCTAACCACGACATCGCCTATCCTACCCCTTGGTTCCCCCACCCTCGGGATAATCGGTCAGGCTCTGAACACCATTAGGGCGAATCTACATCTCATGCGGCATCACTTTGCGAGGCGCTCGGAAGTACCGAAGTGGTGAATACGACAGAAAGTTAGACGCTCGCGACGTGTAGAGATCTGCATAGTCCGACACTTGCTGACCAAATCGGCTCGTCGCCGCTCCTTCGCGAAACATTGCCCCCCAGTGTGGGTTGTAGGAGCGTTCAATGCTGCGTTCCAAGCTGGTTACTTCGTCTTGCATGGCGCGACTGCGGCTTCGCAACGAATCGAGCGTTGTGCGCGACTGCTTCTTTGCGGCGACCAAGCGGGGCTTTAGGGCGTCTTCGCAATTGTCGAGGAGCCTCTGAATCTGCTTGAGCATCAAGGCCTCGTAGTCGATCTCGGACTGCAAGTTTCGCCGACGGCGGTCGAGCACTTCGAGGTCGCGAATCTCTTGCTCGTAGCGGTCGCTGCAATCGGTTTCGAGCGCAAGCTCCTGGAGCACCATAGCCGTTCGCCAACCACGTGATTTCTTCAAGCGAATCATATCGCCATAGATGTGATCGCCAACGTACAGGACGCGCTCGCCACTCACGTTTGTCATTTCCTCAAACGTGTGGATATTGCCGCCTTGGTAGATACGATCTCCGTAAAGTTCTGTGGCGGGATTTTGCGATGCAACGCCTGTGTTCTCATCCACTTCGTAGAATGGATTCTGATCATTGAAGAAGCCGGGCTTGGTTCCGCCAACAATGATGTAGTCAAAGTAGTTCTTCCAACTCGGATACGCTTGGCGCTCGCCGTCCAGCAAGTACTCCATCACAGCCTGGGTATACGGCCAGTATGAGTTCGTTAAGAGAAACTGTTTCTTCCCCGAAGAGCGGAACTTGTGCAGCATTTCGGCGAGCCCAGGATCCTTAACAACATAGCCAGGCATATCCGCCTTAATGGCTGTCTTGAGCGTATCGTCACGATGGGCCTCGTCTATCGATTTGCGAATATCGACAAAGAGTTTTTGGTAATCGGGGTTGGACTCGTGGCCGTCAATCCAATCCACCATCGTCATGTACATGACAGCATCCGGCAGACCAAAGAGCGTATCGATCCATCGGTAGCGATCTGACGAGAGCCGAATCCGAGAATCGGTGCGATACTGCTCAGCTCGCTCCTCCTTGCTCAGTTCGCGAGTTCCGTGAAAGACACGGCCAACGTAGCCATGGTGGTCCATCTTGAAGACGTTGCCACTTGGGCAGTCGAGAACGATGCCGCGAATGGCGAGATTGGAGGGAAAACTCAACTCCATAATCTCGGCGGGGTAGCCGTGGTTGGCAACCAGCTTCTGCAACGTGAGATCAATCGAGAGTTTTTCGAGACGCTCTTGATTGTAGAGCGCCAACGTATAATCCATATCCCAACCAATGAGCTCGATGCCGTCCATTCGAAGGTTGCGGTTGCAGTACACACGCCGCTTGGTAGAGATGTCGATATCGCGTCGCACTTCACTGAGAAGTGCGTCAATTTGCGCCTTGGTATCCGCGGACATAAGTAATGTAGAATAGCACTACTCCTGCAATTCGGCGAACTTGGCGTGGGATTGCGATGCCTACGGCCGACAGCGTCATGGTGAGCTGGTATCAACCCCCTGATGGCTGGCCAAGAAACATTTCCGCCCCCTTTCAAGACCCTCTTCGCCAAATCCGAACTGGACGCTCGCATCGCCGAGCTGGGCGCTGAAATCACGCGGGACTACCAAGACATCGGCGAAGACCTTGTTCTCATTGCTGTGCTCAAAGGCTCGGTCATCTTCATGGCCGACCTGTGTCGCCACATCAACCTGCCCCTCTCGATGGACTTCATGGGCATCGCAAGCTACGGCGATGACACCAAGTCCTCTGGTGTTGTTCAGATTACCTCAGACCTGTCCAAGTCGATTGAGGGCAAGCACGTGCTCATTGTCGAAGACATCATTGATACGGGGCTTACCGCCCACTACCTTTTTGACAACCTCAAGACCCGCAAACCGGCCAGCGTCAAGCTCTGCTCCCTTCTCCACAAACCAGACCGCACGGAGCGAGAGGTCTCGATCGACTACCTCGGTTTCTCTGTACCCAACAAATTTGTCGTAGGCTACGGGCTCGACATTGCGCAGAAGTACCGCAATCTTGATTTTATTGGATACGTCGAGGAATGAACCCTGAACTCCTGAGCCAACTCCCCCAAGTCCTTTTCCAGATCGGTAAGGCTCTTGGCTCAGACGATGCGCTATCGACAACACTGGTGCGAATCTCAGAGCTTGTCACAGAGCTATGTGGAGCTGCAGCTTGTTCGGTAATGCTGGCCAACCCTGAAGAGAAGACACTTTTGGGGAAAGCCGCCTTTGGCTTGCGAAGGTCAGACTTCACCACGGTGAGCTTTCGCTATGGCGAGGGCTTGGCGGGGCTCGTCGCCGAAACGGGCGAGAGTATCCTTGTCGACGATGTCAACGCAGATCCGCGCTTTGCGAGCCACGGAGATAGTAGCCACATTCGCTCACTGGCGTGTGTGCCGCTCTTGCACCGAGATACGGTGATTGGTGTTCTCACGGTGACCACACCTGAAGTTGGATTCTTCACAAGCAGCTCCCTCGAGCTTCTCGCCCTTGTTGCCAATACCATCGCCCTGGACATTGAGAACATTCGGCTGCGGCGTTTGGCGCACACGGATTCTTTGACAGGTGCCTACAACCGACAATACCTGGACCAATGTCTCCCCGAGTTGGTGGAAGACGCGCACAAAGGGAGCCAGCCCCTGTGTGTAGCAATGTTTGATGTCGACCACTTTAAGAGGGTCAACGACGAACATGGCCATGATGTTGGTGACCTAGTACTGGCTGAAATCGCTCGTAGGCTTGACGAAGCAAGTCGCGCCCACGACGTCTTGGTGCGCTATGGCGGCGAAGAGTTTCTGTTGCTCTTGCCGGGCGCAAATCTGGCCACCGCCGCAGGAATCGCCGATCGTATGCGAGTGCAACTGGCAGCCGAAGCTCTCAAACTCGAGCGAACCGACGAAGGCGCGCCCATCTCGCTGCGCATTCGCATCAGCGCAGGAGTCGCGGAACTCGGTCCCCAGGAGACTCCAGAGCAGCTCTTTAAACGGGCTGACCAGGCCCTCTATGCTGCAAAGGCCAACGGTCGAAATCGCGTTGAGGTCGCCCCGGCTCTATGAGTACGAATGACAAAACGCCCGATGGCCCAGACGATGACGGCTGGGGCGCCGCTGCCGACGATGTAGAGGCTACACAGGATACCGAGGCTGAACCTGCGGGTTCTTCTGAGTGGGAAGATCCGGTCAACCTAGACAAGAAGGTTGCCGCGCTACGAGCATCGGAACAGCAACCGATATCCGTACCAGCTGACAACGCTGCTCAAAAGAGTGCGGATGAATCCAAAGCGGATTCATCAACCGTTGGCGACTCAGGCCCTGCACAGGACAAAGCGGTGGGCACCTCCATCGACGCGGCAGGTGCTCAGAACGTCGTTGGGCGCGCGGAGCTATCCGTCGAAGTCGGACACGACGCGGTCGCGCCACTCAGCGCGAGTCTGGCTTCCGACAAAGGCACTGGGATCAGCGAAGCCGCTGAACTCGACGAAGCCGCTGAACTCGACGAAGCCGCTGAACTCGACGAAGCCGCTGAACTCGACGAAGCCGATTCGCCGGGCGAAGTTGCAGCCCGGGAGCATGTCGCGCTCAATGACGATGCTGCGCGCAGAGGCCAGGCGGCCATCACCGATTCGGCAGCCATGGGCATTGTGAGCGACGAGGAGGCCACAGCAGAACCAACGGCGGAGCCAGCGGCCTCGCTCATGGTGAGCGACGAGGACGCTCCGCAGTGGGCAGCGTCAGCGGCCGCCGACTCGACTGCCAACGAAGCGGCAATGCCCGCGCCCTCATCCGATATGCTCGCGGCCGCGACCGTCATTGCTAAGAAGACCTCTGATCCAAAACGCAAGAAGCGCAAGGAGAGCAAAGAGCCCAAGGAACGCAGTCCAAGCACGGGCCTAACCCGCAAACAGACGATCCGCCTTGTGGTGGGAGCTGTTGTTCTTGTCATGGCAGGCGTTGGTGCGATTCTCGGTTGGCTCAACAGCAAGAATTTCTACCTCGTTTGCGGCACTAAGAGCATCCGCGCTGAACAGGGACGATTTTGGCCCACAGGGCAAAACCGCCTCTCAGGGTCTGCGTTTCGCCCGATCGCAGTTCCCAGTGATGTGGTTTGTGAGAGCACCTCCTTCGAAGATCGTGAGGAATTGGAACTCGCATTTCTCGATGCGCTGCTGGCCCAGAGCACACGACTGCTAACCAGCGGAGGCTCGGAGCAGGTGAGCGTTGCAGAGGCACAGCTTGAGCAAGCCCTGCTGCTGACCCGCGGCCCCGAGCGTTCTGAACAGCGGGAACTCGCAGAGCGCCTCAAAGGCGACGTCTCCTACTGGCGAGGCGCAGCAGAAGTGCAGCGCGCAGCAGAAACCCTGCAAGTCGGCGCTAAGAATTTCTCTGAAGCCGCAGCAAAGCGGCCACGTCACAGCAGCGATGCATCCGCTTGGGCCGACCACGCGCGCTTCATCGCGGAAGAAATCGACAAAGGGCCAAGGTCGTTGCGGGTGGATGAAACGCCACAGGAGAAGCCCCACTTTAGCGGTCTCTCGCAACCGCAACAAAAGCCCACGTCGGCGCCCACAGCGCCCACAGCGCCCACAGCGCCCACAGCGCCCAAGCCGGATGGCACGACACCGGAAGTGCCAACCGTGGACGCCGGGGTCCCCACCGCTCCGCCCGCAGATGCAGATGTTCCGCCCGTGGATGCAGCACTGCCGCGCGGTGGCGTGCTGTTGTAGCCACTCAGCTACCGCGTTGCCCTATGTTCGGGCCCTCTGTGCTGAACGAGTTGTTGCGTCCCGGACCGTAGGCTCGCCGGCGCGCACTACTTGCCCGAAGGCAAGCGGTGGCAAACTTCTTCGGGGCGGGCCGCAGCGTCAAAGGCGATGTCGAGCAGGCTCTTGCCCACAAACTCGGGGCTCGAGAATGCGTCGTCTTCCTTGAGCTCGTGAAACTTCTCGACCATCGGAAACTGCTCAGGGCTGCACGAGCGAATCAGGCTCTGCATATCCGTATCGATAATGCCCGGAGCGATGGAATAGGCCCGCAGGCCACAGGCCGCCTCTTCTAGCGCCACAACCTCGGTAAGCCTGTCCACCGCAGCCTTGCCGGCGCAATAGGCTCCCCAACCTTCGTAGGCGCTGGTTGACGCTCCCGATGAAATATTGATGAGGACTCCCTCGCCTTCTCGACTTCGAACGTGATTGGCAAAACTCTTAGTCCCGTGAAACACGCCCAAGACGTTGATGGCCAAATGCGTTTCCACTTCAGAGCTCTCACACGTTCGAACGGGGCCAATAGGCTTCAGGATTCCAGCGTTATTGATCCATAGATCAATTTTGCCAAAGCGCTTCACAGCCTCGTCGCAAAAGCGTTGAACGTCGTCTTCTTTGGTGACATCGGCAGCCATGCTGAGCACCTGTGCGACAGCTTCTGGCGCCGAATTGTCACTCTTGAACGCCGAAATATCAGGCTTCGTTCTCGCGCATACAGCGAGGTTGTAGCCCCGCTCCAAGCATTGCTCGGCGATTCCCGCGCCAATGCCGCGGCTCGCACCCGTGATTAAGACAGTCTTCGTGGAAGCTTGGGTCATCGTAATTTTTCTTAGCTAGAGGTGTTATTCGCCAACATCGTCCAGTTTTTCTTTAAACGAAACGAACTTTCGAACGAAGTCATAGTGCTTTGCGCGAAACGCTTGGGTGTAGCGACGCTGCTGTTCCTTGGCTCGAAAGGCCTCGCCCAAATCGGGAAGGCGCTTAACAAGTTGCTCGGTCTTTGAAAACTCCGGAACCACCATTGCCCCTGGCCCGGCTTCCGCAATCTCCACGGAGCCGCCGTCGCCAGGCCCTCGGTAGCTAAGTGCCACAAGCTCGGGGCTCTGACTCTTGAGGCTCCGAGCCACCATCGACTGAGGCAAGTCGGGCAAGTCGTGGGACACCATCGCAAAATGGAACATGGTCGTGGATCCTCGGTCCAAAGCTTCACCACCACTCTGCACGTGCTCAATCACATAGCCCGCAGGTGCAAGCGCATCGAGTTCCTCAGCAAAGCCCGTGTTGCGGTCGACAACCAAGATGCGCAATTCGCCGCCCACGCTCGCTGGGTCACGTTTCGCGATTGTATCCTGCAAATCGACGACCTCACGTTCGGCCTTCATGAGCAACTGCAAAAACGTCTCGTGGACACCGCCTGCCTCTTGAAGAATTGCGGTGAGTTGCCTCTGCTGCTGCGAGCGACCGGCAGCAACGATCAGCTTGTCGCGCAAGTACGCTACAGACTCAGGAGATTTGTGCACCACATCCGATGCACCGGCGCGAAGAACCTCAAGTGCCGCATCGTAACTTTTCCTAGGAGTAAGCACGAGGATCGACGTGGTCTTGGAAATCATTTGAATCGAGGTGACCGTGTCGATTCCCGCGTTTGGGTGTGGCGTATCGAGGTCGACAACAGCAACCGAGAAGAACCGTGTCTTGAGTAGCTCCCACGCGTCTGATGGGTCAGCTACGCATGTAGCGTTCATCTTCGCTTCGGCCGCCAGTTTGGCGATGCCAGCCCGTACGTTCTCGTCTTTGTCGATCACCAGCACTTCGGCGCCGATGACGGCACGGACGCTGGAAGTCATTCTGCTGTTGTTCGAAGATTCTTTCATTAGGGTGCCTGAAACTCGAATGGCCAAACGAAGTCGAGAGCTTCGCTCCCACTTGAGGGAAAAGTCCAACTTCGAACCAACCCCACCAAACAGCTTGCCAAAACTTTCGATCCAGTGTTGTTGGAGCGAACTCGAATGCCGGTAGCGGTCCCGTTGGGTTGGACAGAGAAGTGTAAATCGATTCGGCCCTGCAGCGGGTCTTTTGGGTTGCCCTGTTTGAGGGCGCTCTCGTAACAGCGGCCAAGGTGTGATTGGTGGCGTTCCACAACAAGTCCAATTCGGCCCGCTACGAGCTGCACGTGTCGCTCTTGCTCTTCCGGAGTGAGTGTCTGGTCTTGTGTGGCGGCTCCTTGACCAGCATCCGTACTGCGCGGGCGAGGTGGCTGCGACACTCCCGCATCCGTGCGAGACACTTGCGGATTCGTTGGATCACGGGGCTCTGTGGGAGAGGTTGGTCGATTCGGTTTCGCAGGGTTCTTGGCTGCACCAGCATCCGGCTTGCTTGTCTTCCCCGACGCTGGTGACGTTTCACTTTCGTTGGTCACCGCACGTTTGCGAGCCGAGTCACTCTCGGTGGACGGTGAATTTGTTGAACGAGTAGAACCTGACGTTTTTGATGCACCCGCGTCAACAACCGTCCCAGCAGGCGGCGTTGTAGGAGAATTCGAATTGGAAGCAGTGTTCGCAGAATCGCCTCCTGTGACCACCACCTTGGCAGACTCGGCACGCTTATCGAAGTACCCCAGTAAGAGGGCAATTCCGGCTCCAACCATCAATAGGTTAATTCCAAGAATCAGCCCAACGCGAATACGACGTGCTCCCTGCGACACAGGCAACGCAAATAGCGAAGCCGAGAGTTCTGCATCGCTTGCAGCAAGCACAGGCCCCTTCTGAGAAGGAGTTCCGATCTGTGAAATATGAATATTTTGGCCGCAAACGCCGCAAAACTGGGATTCCGGTGGAATCTCCCCGCGGCAGTGAGGGCAACGCATGGCCCGTGTATCCTAGCAGGAAGAAGACAGTCCTTGCGGACCTTCGGCGATGAAAATGCTACGATTTCCGAGCCTGTAGGGGCGATTCAATGAGCAAAGAAGTTTTCGAACGCGTGCTTGGTGCTGCCAGACAACTGGGAGCATCCGATGTCCACCTCAAGGCGGGCTTGCCGCCTATCTTTCGAATCAAGGGCGAGCTGCGCACTGTGCGAGATGTTCCAGCCCTGAGCCGGGAAGCGATTGCGGGTTTTGCGGTTCAGATGATGAGCGAGCGGCAACGTCTTGAGTTCGAAGAGAATTGGGACCTCGACCTCGCCTACGGCACTCCTGATGGCGTCCGATACCGAGTAAACCTCTTCCAGCAACGCGGAACGGTCGGGATGGTGCTCAGGCTCATTCCACCTGAAGTCCCAGAATTTGGAAGCCTTGGCCTCAACGAGGGGATTCTCAAGCTCGCCGAGAATCGGCGTGGCCTTGTTCTCGTCACAGGAATCACAGGCTCCGGCAAATCGACAACCTTGGCGACGATGGTCGACTACATCAACCAACGAAAGGCGTGTCACATCGTCACCGTCGAGGACCCGATCGAGTATGCGTTTCGCGACAAGCGATCCGTTATCAACCAGCGCGAAGTTGGATTCGATACACGATCGTTCTCCAAGGCTCTCCGCGCTGCCCTGCGCCAGGATCCCGACGTGATTTTGGTGGGTGAGATGCGTGACATCGAGACCGCTGAAATCGCGATGACAGCAGCGGAAACAGGTCACCTCGTTCTTTCCACGTTGCACACGGTTGACGCCACCGAGACCGTAAACCGAATCATTTCGATGTTTCCCACGCATCAACAGGGGCAAGCCCGCCTATCGCTCGCCGCCGTTTTGCGAGGAGTCGTATCACAACGCCTGATTGCCAAAGCGGATGGCAAAGGCATGGTTCCCGCCGTTGAACTCATGGTCACAACCGAACGCATCCGCGAGATGATCGAGGATCCCGCTCGAACCCGTGAGATCAAGGATGCGATCGAACAGGGAAAACACCCATATGGAATGCAAACCTTTGATCAAGCGCTCGCCGAATTGGTGAAGGCTCGATCGGTCACCTACGAAGAAGCTGCAAAGCACTCTTCAAGCCCGTCCGACTTCGCACTCCTTTTCCGAGGCGTATCCGGTGCGTCGGAAAACTGGGAAGGCCAAGACAAGAGCAAAGACCCCGGCGGAGATGGTGGTCAAGGATTTGAAATCGATCGCTTTGGAAAGTAGTCAGATGCCAGCACCCCCCAGCCCAATATCATCCGTATTCTCCCCAGCCGTGTCGCGCGCGTTGGCTGTCTTTGGCGTTGCGCTCGCACTCTTGGGCGGATTGGCAAAGCTTGCCGAAGCAAAACCTCGAGTTGTTGTCCTGCCGATGACGGGGCCAAAGGCGAAAGCGTTTCAAAGCAACGTTGAGTCGATGGTGAAGACCGCAGCGAAAGTGATTCCTTCGAAGCGCTTTCGGGCTGCCAAGAAGAAGGTTCGGCGCTTTCGCCCCAATACAAAGGGCTACAGCGCTGTAGCCAAGCGTATGAAGATCGACGGATTTGTCGAGGGTACGGTTAGCCGCAAGCGCGGCAAGTACCGCATCAAGATAGCCTTTCGAGGCTCCAATGGCCGCATGCGCGATGGAGAAGTCGAGATTCTGGCAAAACGCCCAAAGCTCAGCGCAAGCGAGAAGCGCCAGCTCCGCCGAGGCATCCAACGTAAACTCCGCTCTCTGGGCCGAGATGACGACGACGACGACGACGACGATGATGACGACGATTGGGATGATGACGACGACGATGATGACGACGACGACGATGATGACGATGATGACGATGATGACGATGATGACGACGACGACGATGACGATGATGACGACGACGACGACGACGACGATGACGATGATGACGACGATGACGACGATGACGACGATGACGACGACGACGACGACGACGATGACGACTGGATTGACAACGAAGGCGCCGATCGCAGCCGGGCTGTTGAGGCCCTTGCAGGTCTCTCCTTCAGCTCGCGCAGCCTAAGCTTCGATGCAGATGCAACCGGTTCCGACCCACAGGGCTACGCCGGAGCCATGGTTCCGGGCTTCTACGCTGACATCAGCGTGTTTCCCCTCGCGTTCAGTGAAAGCCAAAAGGGCCCTCTTCGTGGCATCGGCGTAACGGCAGTGATTGATCAGGTCTTTAAGATCGAATCAAAACTACAAGGTATGGCGGAAACGGTGCTCCCAACAACGCAGGGGCGCTACGGCTTTGGACTGGTCTATCGGCTCAATCTCAATCCAGATGAGCCGACGGGTATCACGATTCGAGGCTCGCTCCGCTATGCGGCTCAGAGCTTCACCATCGATAAGAGCCAAGCCTCCGCGGTAACGATTCCGAACGTCGACTACACCTATATTGAACCAGGCCTGGCGGTGACCTTTCCGGTCAATCCGCAAATCGACCTTGGCATCGCAGGGCACTTCTACATCATTCAATCGACTGGCGAGGTACAGGAGGCTCAGCAATACGGCGGAGCAGCGGTATCTGGATTTGATGGCATGCTCGGCGCGACCTACAAGGTAATTCCTCGCGTGATTATCAAGGCCGAAGCTCGCTACTCAAGCATCAAGCATATCTTTGATGGCTCCGGTGACCTTACCGACCGCGACAACAATGGCCAGCAAGACGTTAGTAGCGCATCAGACAATTACCTAAGCGTCTTTACCACGCTCGGTTACCTTTACTAGAATCGCTACCTCCAATGGCTGGGCAAGAAAAACGCGATAGCCAGCGAGTGCCGGTGGCACTCCGCATCAAGTTGCGCTTTCGCAAGGTAGACACCTTCGTCTCCAAGTTTGCAACCAACATATCGACCCACGGTATGTTCATAAGCAGTCGCAAGCCCAAGAAGCCCGGCACCCAACTCCGCTTTGAGTTGCGATTGGCTGACGACTCAACGGTGATTGCAGGCCGGGGCGTGGTCACTTGGGTGCGGCCGTTCAAGAAGGCGAGCCCAAAAGAGCCCCACGGTATGGGGATTGAATTCATTGGGCTGAGCAGCGATAGTCGAGAACTCATCAGCCGAATGGTGTCGGTGCGAATCGACAAGGGTCTGGGCGATGAAGGCATTCCGTTTGCCGTGCAGGATCCCGATGCAAACGTTAGGCGCCTTCAGGCCGTCGACGTAGCTGAAGCCGAAGCGCAAGCGGCCCCCCCGAGCCCTCCCGCTTCACAACCTGATGACCTATCACTGCAAGCCCTGGTCGACGGCGACATCGATGTCGATGCTGTTCTCAGAAGAGCTCGTAGTATTGTTGGCAGCGAGGCACCCGACTCGGAGCTCGCGCGTCTTGCCCGCGTAAGTGCAGCGCCGGTTGCTGAGACCGTAGACGTCGCATCTCACGAACTGGCCAAGATTCTCGGAGGCTCAGCGATTGTCTCACGCGTGGTCGATCCGGCAGATCCTCCCACGGACTACGCGGCGCTTGCGGAGGAATCCCTGGAAGAGGACTCGGTCGACGTGATCGCCGAAGACGCCCTGGACGTAGTTGCGGATGGCTCCCTGGACGTCCTCGAAGATGACGCCCTGGATGTCCTCGAAGATGACGCCCCGGATGTGATTGCCGAAGACGTCCTCGAAGAGGACTCGGTCGACGTGATCGCCGAAGACGCCCTGGACGTGATCGCCGAAGACGCCCTGGAAGTGATCGCCGATGACGCCCTAGACGTCCTTGAAGATGACTCCCTGGACGTGATTGCCGAAGACGTCCTCGAAGATGACTCCCTGGACGTGATTGCCGAAGACGCTCTGGAGGTGCTTGAAGATGACTCCCTGGACGTGATTGCGGAAGCCCCTCTTGAGGACTCGGTAGATGCTCAGGGAACCGCACCGGAATCCGAGCTGTCCGTGGCATCGCAAACGTCTGCGCAGACATCAGAGCGATCACCTTCAGCCGCAGAACCGGAAGCAGAGGAGCAAGCCCCGCAACCTCTAGCAACACAGAGGCGCACCACATCCTTGCAAGAAGAATTGGATGCTGAGGTTGCTGCGAGCAACCATGCAGATCAGCGCGCCCACATGCATAGCGATGACGACGTGCTTCCAATGATGGAGGACGAAGCTACAACGTTTAGTCCAGCTCCCACGCCATTGGATACTGCGCTCCTCGCATTGGGGGAAGACCATCCGACAAACGCCGGCGATGAGGTCCCCGCTCTCGAAATGCTCGAAGAGGTCCCAGAGGGACTGTTGGAAGAGACCGCGGCCGGATTTGAGCGCGACTACGCAGACGAAGAAACCAAGGCCGGCGACCCACTGCCTATCGAGCAGGCCTTCGTTCAGAATCGGGCGCCAACCCGAAGAGCCGAGACCGAACTCCAAGAGCTTGGCTCCTACGACGAGCTTGCAGCCGAACAAGAGTTTGCATCGGCCCCCGATGCCGCAACGCGAATGCAGCAAAATCCTCTCGACGACTTGCTCGGCCAACTCGAGTCCGAAGTTGCACAAGACGAAACCAAAGACGATCCATTGGCCGTTCTTGATGAACTTGAACAGCAGCAGCTAGACGACCTTGCGATGGACGACTTTGAAGTGATTGAAGAGCAGGCCGATGAGCAGGCAGCTCCGGCAACCTCCGGACTCGACGCCGCATTGGCGAGCTTTGGTGACGTGTCAGACGACGACGATGAGATCGAGACCGATCTCAATGAACGCTACTAGAGTACTAGTCGCTACAACTCGCGTTTGACCTACTCGTGAAACCTACTGGTGATAGGAGAGCAGCGGTAGAATCTTCGCAGGGTCACCACCGTGTTGATCCCAGAGCTCTAAAAGGCGGGTGGCATGCGTGCGCCCGGTCTCGACGATTTCACGAATGGGATCGAGGTAACTCACTTGCGTGGCATCTACGCGCCCCAACCCATCGGCGCTGATCGAAACGAGTTCCCTGGCTAGATCGCCGGCTGTGGCCGAACTTCCGGGAACGGATGCTTTGAGGCCCTCGCGATTGACGGAGGCTGCAAATTCCACTCGCTGCTCAAAACTGAGTGATGAAGTAAGAGCAATCGCTTGGTCACAAGCATCGTCGTCGTACAAATAGCCACAACAAAAGGAACCAAGAGCCAGCGTCATCTCATAGGAATTGGCATCGCAGCCTCGAACTTCAAGGTACTTCTTCATGCGTGCATCGGGAAAGAGGGTCGAGAGGTGCAGTCCCCAGTCGTCCATCGTTGCTCTCTGCCCTTGAAATCCGTCCTTCATAAATGTTCTGAAGGTCATGCCGTTGGCAGGAATATATGTTTCTCGATGAACGAAGAAGAGCGGCACATCGAGCGCCCACTCTGTGTACTGTTCAAAGAAGTTTTCCCCGTCTTCGAAAACGAAGTCGAGCAAGCCGCAGCGATCTGGATCCATGTCGGTCCAGATGTGACCGCGGTAACTCTGAAATCCATTTGGCTTGCCGTTGACGATGGGAGAGTTCGCGTAAATCGCCGTGAGCAATGAGGTCGTACTCATCACAGCTCGCATCTTGCGGTGCGCGTCGAGCTCACTTCCGAAATCGAGATTGACCTGCACCGTCGCTGTGCGTTTCATCATCTCGTGGGCAAGAGAGCCTCGTGTCGGCAAGTAGTCCCGCATGATGTTGTAGCGAAACTTTGGCACCCAACACACATCTTCGAGTTCTCCCCACATTCGAAAGCCCGATGAGACCCACTTGGCACCAATCTCTTCACTCGGCTTGCGAATGAAATCGAGAAAGCTCTGCAAGTCCTTCGCGAGGTTTGCGGGATGACCATGCGGCCTTGCGGCGTATTCGAGTTGAGCGCCTGGCTCAATACTCACTTGCGTATCGTGTCTGCAGGTAAGTGCGATGATGTTGTCGCCTTCGCGCACCGGCTTCCAACCACCAGACTCCAACGCCTCAAGGATATTCGTTAGTCCTCGCGGTCCGTAGTACGGCACTGCCTGCCCAACAAAACTGGGCCCCGTGAGGAACCCCAGCATTTCGTTTTCGGTTCCAATTCGCCAATCCCCGCGGGGCTTGCAAGCCTCCGAAAAATAGCCGATTAGGTCGCGTTTTGACTCAATGTCAGGACTTTTTCCGCCTACGAGATACAAGACAGGCAGATCGTACGGGCTTGTGAGATGCGAGGTCAAACAATGTGGTGACGCTGAATTCCGATGGCCAGACATGCTAGCGTTTGGACACCCAGACACCTCTGGGTCGTAAGCAAGGAAAGCCCCTTCGTTCGATGCCCCATCCAGCCGATTTGCCAGCGACCTTTAGTCCCGACACGCTCGAAGGTGCGAGTCGCCAGTTGCTTGCGCTCCTCACGGAGAAGTCGTTCCAAGAGAGAGAAGTGGTGCTCTCATCTGGAAAGAAGAGCAACTTCTACATTGACTGCAAGCAGAGCAGCCTCACGGCTGAAGGTCACTTCTTAATAGGCCAACTGTTTTGTGCGGCAATTCAAAAACACGCCCCTGAAGCACAAGCAGTGGGAGGTCTCACCTTGGGCGCCGACCCGCTTGCTTCTGCAACGTCGATGTCCTCCTACATTGGTGGCCGACCACTCGCGGCATTCCTCATACGCAAAGACGCGAAGGGGCATGGCACCGAGCAATATCTCGAGGGAATGTCGAACCTAGCTCCAGGCATGCCCGTGGTTATTCTTGAAGACGTTGTCACGACTGGGGCCTCCACCATTAAAGCGATTGAGCGAGCTCGTGCGGCCGGTCTCAATGTTGTTCTTGCCCTGACACTTGTTGATCGGGACGAAGGCGGTCGCGAGGCAGTCGAGGAACACGCTCCACTTCTCGCCCTCTTCACCCGTCACGATTTCCTCGCATCATGAGGTGCACGATGACCAATATCTGCGTCGGAATTCTTCTGATGTTCTCTCTGCTTGCTTGTGGCAGTGTCGACGAGCCTGTGCGCTTTTCTACCGATTGGCCCGCCAAGAGCACTGACTTTGAAGATATCTCGAGCCGCTGGACTCGGCGTGGCGTTCTGCGAGCGCCCTTGGCCCAACAGGCCAATCAGCTCATGGAGATTTATGCGACCTACCTCTCAACGGATTGGCGAGCAGCCTACGTTGATCAGCAGGCTGGCCTGCAGAAGCTCAGCCCCGCGCGCAAAGACGAGCTGGTTGGAGAACAGCAAGCATCCGCGAAGAGTCATCACGAACTGGAACTGCTCATCACGACCTATTACCCAGAGCACAACGAGCTACATCGCAAACGCTCGATTTGGCGAGTGACCTTGGTTGATGACCAGGGCAACGAAATCGCCGCAGAGCAAGTCGCGCGCGACAGGCGTCCCCGCGAAATCATCGCAGCCGAGTTTGAGAATTTTGGCGACTTTGCCGAAGCGTACGTTGCACGATTTCCAGCCGTGCCAGAGCTTCTCAGTGGCAAGAAGTTCAGCCTGCGAGTGGCAAGCTCGCTCGGCATGGTCGAAGTCGACTGGGTCTCTAAGAAGTAGTCTTACGAGGCATCTCGTATCGAGAATGCCTCGTATCCCAAGCAGCTAGCGCTTCTTCTTTTTCTTGCGCTGCCTCATGTCGGGGTTTGACAAGAAACGCTGCCAGAACGTCTTTGGTATCTCGTAGCCTTCATCGAGGTCTTCAAAGCTCTCGACACGAACCGGTTCCACTTTGGCCTCGGCGTGACCACGGTCGAAGAAGGCCTCCTCTTCAACGCTAAAGTCGGAGGCTTCATTGCCGGCAGCCTCGGCAGCACTTGCCAAGTCCGCCACATCCTGCGCGTCCTTCTCGCTCTTGGAGTCCGCCCGCTTCGCAGTCTCGGTAGCCGCTGGAGCCTTTAGCACTGATGGATCGGTTGTCGCAGCCTTTAGAACCGCAGCAACAGCAAGGGACGCGTCCTTCGCGGTTTGCGCAACGATCGTATGCGCGGCCGAGGCTTCCTCTGCCGTCCAACCAGAAGAACTACTCGACGCCGATTCTTGCTCCACTTGACCTTTGGGTTGCGACTCGGAGGACGTGACCTTGCGACTCGAACTGTCGCTCGAGGCCGACGCCTCCTCATCGCGTTTGGCCACAGTCGAGGCCGGCTCGTTCTTGTCAGCGCCTTTCTCAGACGTTTTCTTATCTGTTGAGTCAGCCTTGCTCACAGCAGTTCTTTCAACAGGTAGTTCCTCTGCAGGAGGCTCCTCAGCAGGAGGTTCCTCAGCAGGTGGCTCCTCAACAGGCTGGGTCTCGGCAGCGGCCAGCGAAATGGGTATGGCTGGTGCAGTCTTCTCATCCCACGAATCCTTCTCGCGAGGGACACCGTCGTCATCGGTGCTCGAAATGCGCTTTCCATCGCTCCCAAGCTCTTCGGCGCCCAGCGACTCGTCCACAAAGATCTTGGCCAGGGAGGCAACCCCACCCTTCTCTTCCAAGCGTTCTCGCTCGGGCATGGGAGGAGGTTCGGTGCCTCCCACCCGCGATGCGCGGGACGAGGGACGCGTGGCACCCACCGAGATTTCGCCAACCGCACTTGTGGACGGCACAACCTGCGCCATATCGCCACTGGTTTGCAGCGTAGGCAGCAAATCGGACCAACTCTGCTCATTGCTTGGAACGGCGGATGCTGGCGCCGAGGACGATAGCTTGGTGCGCTTTCGTCCTCGCTGTTTCTTTCGTCCCTTTTGTGGTGGCGAGGCCGGCTTGCCTTTCGCAGGACCTGGAGGTGTGGCCTCTTCGGAAGAACTCTCAGACGTCACTGCTCCGCTCACAAGCCACTCTTCAATCGCCAGTGCGGTGTGCATGAGGTGTTTTGGGGCGGCCTTGTTCGCACGGTGCACAAACCCCTGTTCCGCCAGACGGCAAGCGATGCGCAGAGTTTCGAACACTCTGTAGGGGCTGTCTTCGATAACGTCCGCCACCGAGCACGTACCGTCAAAGAGCTGCAACACCTCATCGACCTGCGAAGGCAGCGCGTTTCGGTCCTTGTCCTTATCGCGCTCAAGAACAGCGGACGGTGAAAGACCGCCAGCGACACTACGAATTTCTCGCAGAAAGCGCTCGCAGTCCCTTAAGAGTTCGGCCCGCTCCAGAGGTATCTGTCGACGATGCACAGTTTGCTCGTCGCGCAAATCAAAGCGGGCGTGAGTCCACAAAAGGCTCTGATGAAGTGCAGCAAGACCGTGCAAGCTCCCCATTTGCCCAGAAGTGACCTCACCTTTGTAAAAGCGTAGCTCTCCTCGGCGCAGTCCCCGCAGCAAGGTAAGCACGCCGGTGTAGTTGACCATGCCCAAAGCTCGAACCAAGTAGAAGAGCCCAAAGTGTTCTGAGAGTTCGCCACTGATGCTTTGGGTGCGCCGCTCCATCGGCGTAGCCATCAACTTGCTCAATGTCACAACGTCGCGAATAAATGCCGGCGGTGTGAGAAATTCGTGTGCACCAGAGCCCAGTGCATCTTCGCGCGAAATTGAATTGCCAAAGTAGAGAACCCGTACCCGTGAGGTCGCACCGGCGAGCACACCTTCTATAAGTGCGAGCTTCTTCTCCGCGTCTTCCTTGCTCTTGCCGCCCGTAATGATCAGCTGGCTGCCTTCGTCGATCGATTTCTGAAGCGACTCAGCGTCTTGTACGGTGGCAACGACGGTCCCCTCACGTTCGAATCCGAATCGGAGAGCGGCGGCTGCCTTCTCGTTGGTGTGCAGAAGAGTTAGGTGCGTTAGTGCTGACATTGGGTGATGCAATTGAGGCGACGCCGCCCAGGCGTGGCGATCGTAGCGCTTTTTCCGCCGAGTGGCGCCCGTCACCGCATAGTTCACGGAACTTCCGGGATCCCCGGTACCACCGACAGCGAGCAGTCAGTATACTCACGACACTTTGCTAACTCTTGAAATTCTTGAGGGTGAATCGCGAGGCCAGGTCTACAAGTTCGAAGACTACTCGGTCTCGATTGGGCGTGGCGACGGCAACTCCCTGGCCCTGAGCGACTATCACCTCTCTGGCGCACATCTCTCACTCTTCTTGGATGGGGACAATTGGGTCGTTCGGGACCTGCGTTCCACCAACGGCTCGCGGTTTCGCCGCAACGGGGAAGTTACCGCCCTCGACTCTCAGGAGAATTTCGAAAGCTCGCTGAACAGTGGCGACGAGCTGTTGCTGGGAGATCCAGATAACCCGGTTGTGATTCGAGTAACTCTGCCCGCCTTGCCTCCAGCCAGCGCTGAAGACCTTGGTGACAGTCTTATTGCGAGTCGCAGCATCATCGACCTGCCCGTCGTTAAGAATCGCGTAGAAGGCAACCCGGAATGGGCGGTGCGGATCTACGGCTCGCTCCAACCACTCACCACTCGACTCGAGCTCAGTGCCCTTCTCGACGAAGTCATCAATTCGATTTTCGATCTTCTGCCGAGTAGTACCCACGCCGCAGTCCTATTGCGCTCAGAAACTGACGCCGACCGATTTACCCTGGCCCTGGCCCGTGAGCGAGCTGAAGATGCGGGTGCGACTATGGTCGCTATGGGGACGCAGAAAAGTTCTGAGATCCCAGAGACTGTCGGAGGCGGAGCTGTCCGGGCAAGTCGCGCCGTGCTCAAGCGCGTTTTGGGTGACCGTGCGGCCATTCTCACGGCAAACGCCGCCGAAGAACTCGACTCCTCCGAGTCCATTCTCGGTGGCCGCATCCTCTCAATGATTGCAGTGCCTCTTTGGCGCGGCAGCGAAATTACCGGCCTCATCCAAATCGACAATCGGCGTTCGGCCGGCATGTTCGAGGAGTCCGACTTGGAGGTTGCTCTACTGTTGGGCAACCAGGCTTCTCTCGCCATCGACAATGCCAATCTGGTTTCTCGCCTAAAGGTCGCAGAAGACAGGCTGAGAGGCGAAAACACGTACCTCAAGCGCAAACAAGAGGCCATTAGTTTCGACAACATCATTGGCAATTCGGGTGCCATGAAAGATGTGATCGACCAACTGCGCAAGGTGGTCGACACCCGTGCCACGGTTTGTGTCGCAGGGGAGACCGGCACTGGCAAAGAACTCATCGCCAGTGCGATCCACTACCAATCTCGACGGCGCGAAAAAATGTTCGTGGCGCAAAACTGTGCGGCGCTTCCAGAAAATCTCTTAGAGAGCGAACTCTTCGGTCACCGCAAAGGGGCGTTCACAGGCGCCGATAGTGACAAGAAGGGGCTCTTTGAAATCGCCGATGAAGGCACGCTCTTTCTCGACGAAGTTGGTGAGATGCCAATGTCACTTCAAGCAAAGCTCTTGCGGACTCTGCAAGAAGGCACCATTCGCGCTGTTGGTGACACCTCCGAACGCCAAATCGATGTGCGTATCGTTTGCGCAACAAATCGCGACCTCGCGGCCGAAGTTGAGCGCGGCGCGTTCCGACAAGACCTCTATTACCGGCTGATGGTTTTCCCCGTTCGCCTGCCACCCTTGCGTGAGCGTCGAGAGGACATCCCGCTTCTCGCTGCTCACTTTTTGCGTCGCTACAGCAAAGAGTACGGTCGCAACTTGCCAGGCTTCGCTCAAGAAACCATCGATGCGCTCAGCTCGCACGCGTGGCCCGGCAACATTCGCGAGCTTGAAAACGAAGTGCAGCGCTTGGTCATTCAAGGCGATGAAGACTGCCTTCTCGAGCCCACACACCTATCGCCGAGCCTCCGAAAGGTCGAGGGAACCCTCGCCCGTATTGCTCCCAAAAAGGGCACATTGAAGGAGATGGTGGAGCAAGTTGAGCGCTGGCTCCTCACCGAAGCACTTCGAGAGCACGGCAACAACAAGACGCAGACCGCCAAGACCCTTGGGATCACCCGCGAGGGGCTTCACAAAAAACTCTCTAAATACGGCATGTAGCGCGTTCACCAGGCAATCGTCAGTGCTCCTGTCACCAGCGTGACACGAAGCTGACAGCGCTCTGACTGCGACCTGACCACTTGCCGCTTAGGGTGCATTCATGACGTTGTACCCAGAGCCCTCTAGTGATGCCCGGCGCCCTCAGGGCACCCATCCGTGGACCGAATACTTTACCCCGCGAAGCTGGCCCTTTTGGATCGTTCACGCCGTCGCGATTGTCGGCGTTGCGACAACCGGTTGGTCATGGACCGGATTGGCCCTGGCCGTTGGCCTCTACTACCTCCGCATGTTCTTCATCACGGCAGGCAATCACCGCTACTTTGCCCACCGCAGCTACAAGACATCGCGCTTCTTTCAGTTCATTCTCGCTATTGGCGGCTCGATCACGCTTCAAAAAGGCGTGCTCTGGTGGGCCGCAAACCACCGCCACCACCACCGTCATTCAGACCAAGAAGAGGATACGCATTCCCCAAAGATTGGCGGCTTCTTTTGGTCGCACATGGGCTGGTTTCTCTCCGACGATTGGCAGAGCACCCGGTGGCACGACATTCAGGACATGAGCAAGTACCCGGAGCTTCGTTGGCTCAACCGATATTGGATTGTGCCAACGATCGCCATGGCGAGTCTGCTCGTTGCCGTTGGCGGTTGGCACGCGATCTTGTGGGGATTTTTCGTATCCACGACTCTGCTATGGCACGGAACCTTTACGATCAATTCCTTCTCACACATCTTTGGAAAACAGCGCTACACAACCACTGACGATAGCCGCAACAACTGGTTTCTGGCGATGCTCACGATGGGTGAAGGCTGGCACAACAACCATCACTACTACATGAATTCCACGAACCAGGGATTCTTCTGGTGGGAGGTAGACATGAGCTACTTGATTCTCAAGGCTCTTTCGACCGTGGGAATTGTTTGGGATCTTCGCAAGCCGCCAAAGCACATTCTCGAGGGGCGCCCAAAGCGATCCAAGGCTGCGGGTTCCGCCGAGGCGCTTCCCGTGCCGCAAAGTCTTAGTGAGGCGGCCTAGCGAGACAATTTGCGTGCTCGGTCTCCGAGCGCATCAAGATTCGCAACGCCATGCCCTCATCTTCCTTTGGCACGGGATTCCCAGACGTAGTATCAGTGAGCCGTGGCCCGATTTCGCGCACCTGCTAACGTTCAGCTTAGACGCGCGCAGATCGTTCTGATTCTCGCCACGCTGCTGCCAACAATCATGCTGATTGCCACGGGCATTGTGCTCCTGGCGATTGGCAATGACACGCCTTCCCTGGTGGCAGGTGTCTTGGTGCTCGCGTTTTGCACGACATCGCTCACGGGCTACATCCTCGGTTCAATCTTCATGAGTCGCGGAGCGCAGATCGCTCGTTTTCAGAATGACTTCTTGTCAGCCGTCTCGCACGAACTACGAACTCCTCTTACTTCCATCGGTATCTTTATAACGACGCTTCGCGACGAACGCCTCACGGATCCCGTTCGCAAAGAGCAGTGTCTCAATATCCTCGATCAAGAAGTACACCGGCTGCAAGGCCTGGTCGAAAAGCTTCTTAGGCTTTCGAAGATCGAGGCCGGTGGGCACGGATTCACGAGCGCTCCGGTCTCGGTAAAGGACCTGATCGCCAGCAGTATTTCGGCATTCGATGCAGCGACGATGCACGAGCACACCGAAATCAAGGTCACGCAGGAAGAAGGCCTCTACGTGCTTGGCGACGTGCAAGCCCTTGAACAGGCGATCGGAAATCTTCTGATCAATGCATGGAAGTACACGCCAAGTGAGGATCGCGCCATCAGCCTCGAGGCGACGGCAACACGCCGCCATATCGAAATTGCGATTCGAGACAATGGCCCAGGCATTCCCCGCGACGAGCAAGAACACATCTTCTCCGAGTTCGAGCGTGGCCGAGACGCCATTGACGATCCAAGTAAACGCGGAACAGGACTTGGGCTGGCGATTGTTCGAGCCATCATTCGCGCACACCGAGGACGAATTTCGCTACGGAGCAATCCCGGCGAGGGTGCCGAATTTCGGATCCGACTGCCGAGCCCATAGCGCTATTGGTAATCACCCCACCCACGAGTATCCTTGAGAGCGCGTCATGAGTGACAAAACCTTTATCCTGATTGCCGAGGACGACACCGCAATCGCTACCGGTCTCGCCATGAATCTCGAACTTGAGGGATATCGCAGCCAGGTGGTTGAGGACGGCGTCTTGGCATCCGAAGTGTTGGACGGTCCGGACGCCCCCGACCTTGTGCTCTTGGACATAGGAATGCCCCGCAAAGATGGTTTGGAGTTGCTCACCGAACTGCGCGCCGCCGGCAATCGAACCCCCGTGATTGTGCTCTCTGCGAGGCTTAGCGAGTCAGACAAGGTTGCCGCTCTCAGGCTTGGCGCAGATGACTATGTAACAAAGCCGTTTGCTCTTGCAGAGCTTATGGCGCGCGTCGCTGCGGTGCTAAGGCGAAGCCAAGCCGCCGCCGCAGTGGCGGAGCCACCGGTTCGCCAAACCGCAACCGAACACATCTTTGGAGAGATTCGCATTGACCGTGCAATTCGAGTCGTGACTCGAGCTGACACCGAGGTTGCGCTAACCCACCTCGAATTTGAGCTGCTGTGCTTCTTTGTCGACAATCCGGGCCAAGTGCTCGGGCGCGACCAGCTCTTGCGCAATGTTTGGGGTACCTCCGGATCAAAGCGCACCGTCGATAACTTTGTCGCTCAGCTTCGCGCAAAACTCGAAGTGGACCCCGAATCTCCCAAGCACTTTGTAACCGTGCGCGGATCCGGATATCGCTTCGTTGCTTAGAACCAGAGACCCGTTTGAATCAAGAGCGCGCGATTGAAGCCTGAGGTGTCGGTGGCTCCAATACCAACGTCGGACTTTGCCGTGTTGAGTAGCCCGTACATGTATCGCGCCCGAATATCGAGACTCACGGCTCCAAGTGGGATGCGACTTCCAACGCCTAGGGAGTAGCTAATGTCTAGGGGTTGAATCTCGGGGTCGACCTCTTGGCCCGCAATCGTTGCCGAGTCAAAAAGCAACACCGAAAGAGCCATTCCAACTTCCGCGTATGGGCGAAACGCCCCCTCAGACAAATACCAACGACTCGCAAAGCCCAAGTCAAGGTAGTTCGCTGTGAGGTCGCCATCGACTCCATCCATTCCCACAGAAGAAGTCTGAAATCCGCGCTGCACGAACTGCGCATCGATGACCGAATCAAAGTTGGGCCGAAGCCGAACGAGCATTCCCCCACCAAGGGCCAGCCCAACCTTGGGCTCTGGGTCTCCGAATGTCGTTTGCACGTTTGCACGGGACAATCCGGCAATCACGCCATACGAAGTCTTGGCCTTTTTGGGAGGTGGGGTGGAAGGTACGGATGCAACCGGTTTGGCAGGTTGTACCGGAGGAGGACGGCGAAGCGAACCTCCCGGTCCCGGAGGTGCTGGTGGCGGCTTTGGTGCTCCACCCGCTAGGCTCTCCTCGATGACGGCCAGTAGACGATTCGCCTTTTCCGCCAGCCTCGAGTTGCCGTCCACCATGACTCGTTCGCACGCTTCCTTGGCCTCTACTAACTTTCCCGACTTCTCGAGGGTGTAGCAGAGGTTAAAGGCGAATCGAGGATCCTCGGAAAGAGCCAATGCGGCTCGAAATCTCTGGGCAGCTCCAGCCAAGTCGAGTTGCTTGATGAGTTTCTTGCCCTCGGTGTTGAGCGACTCAGCCTGCTCTTTGGCCGAGGGCGCTCCTTGCGCACGAGCCGTCCCCTGCCCCCAAAGACCGACTGAGATCAGGGCAGCGAGCAGATGCCCACTATGGAGTCGCATCGGTCACCACGAGCTTGGTGTTCACAAGGAGAAAGAGCAATCGCAGCTGGTGCAGGCCATCGTCGCCGGCTGTCATCTGCGAGGCAATCTCGCCAACCGCGCGCGAACCATCCAGAGTTTCCTGAAACTTTCGAATGCCATGAACTTGGAATAGTTCTGGGACCGCAACAGCAGAGCGCGCAGCAATGGGCCGAATCTCGGAATACTGCTCGCACCACGTTTCAAGCGTAGGACGTGGCATCGCTGCCGCGCCAGCGCCATAGACCTCAAGGGGGTCGAGGTCGAGTGGGAATGCCTGTCGTGGACATCGCGCATCGCTAAACCATTCGTAGCGACCCTGCGTCCAAGTGCAGACCTCAATGATTTTGCTGCGAACTTGGCGCGTTAGATGGCGAAACACCTCAAGAGGTTTCATGAGCCCAAGGCCAACGAGGGTGTCGCCGAGCTTGCCACCAAAGTGCGGCATTACAGCCAGCGCCATATCGAGTTCGCCGCTGGAGATTACGTCCATACGAACCAGATACGCCCCCAAGAGCTCGCTGGCGATGTTGGAGGAGACGTACTCGGGCACTCCGCGCTTGAAGTAAATCTCTTTGCGGACGCCGCCATTGCTTAGCGCTAACTTGCCTGTCTTGCGCCCGGCCGTTGTGTCGTACAAAACAGCGAGAGCTGGTCGTTCTTCGAGGGAGCCTGCAGACTCGGCGACTTCGCTATCCGGATCGAGCTGCGGGGGCACAGGGCGCTCGCTTTGGGCGAGCTCTTCCGCCGTTGGCAACCGCCTACCTGCGTTGCGAGCATTGTCGCCCCCCGAGACATCAGAATCGTCGAAGTCGCGACTTGCTGGGTCACGGTCTAATGGCGAGACCGATGCGACGGCAGCAGAAATGGTGTCGTACGAAGCACTCCCGACGTCACCATCAAATGTACTCGGCGAATCGTCAGACGTCTCTGGTGCAGACCCGTTGAAGGATACCTCGACATTGGCGATTTCTGGTGGCGCCAGCTCCAAGTTGCCGATCGCATCACGAACGGAATCCTCTTGTTTGGGAGGTGCCGTATCCGGCTCGCCTTCAGAACGATTCTGAGTCTCGCCAACAACGAGTTCGCCTTCATCATCCAAGCTAACTTCGATGACGGCACTCGGTTCAGCACCGACGACTCGGTCCCCAGAATCGAGCCCGGTTGGAACACCGAGATCGAGCCCCGTCGGGTCTGTTCCCTTGGGAAAGTTCTGCTCTGCGTTTGGCCCAGAAGAGACGCTCCCCGAAATGGATTTTGCAACGGCCTGTGGCACCTCGGGAGAGGCGGTTTCAGGGGCGGCCTCTTCCGCACGCGCTTCAAGGCCCTGTTTGCGCCTCGACAGTGCATCCTCATAGAGCGAGTTGACGATTTCGGCCAGCTGCGCCGTTCCAATGCGGTGGCGCTTGTCGAAAAGCCATTCGTCCAGTGCATCGCGAAACGCCGCCGCGTCCTTGTAGCGATCATTCGGATCTTTGCGAAGCGCCCACCGAAGTACACTTGCGAGGTCGTCATCGATGTGTTCGCCGAATCGCACAAGGCGACCAAGGTCGACGTCGCGCACCATAAGCAATACGTCGAGTTCGTTGGCTGCAGCAAAGAGCCTTCGCCCCATGAGCATCTCCGCTAGAACAATGCCACTTGCGAAGATGTCTGAGCGCGGGCTAACGGTCTGTCCAAGCACCTGCTCGGGCGACATGTAGCCATACTTTCCCTTGAGGGTTCCCGACTTGGTTTGGTCGTCTTGAGCGACGGCGTGGGCAATTCCAAAATCGACGAGTTTCACGTCCCCACGCTTTGACAGGAGAACGTTTGAAGGCGACACATCTCGGTGCACAATGCCAAGCGTCTTGCCTGCCTCGCCGCCAAGCTTGTGGGCGAAATCGAGAGCGTCGAGCACCTCTTTGACAATGTAGACGGAGATTTCGGCCGGCACTCGCACCTGACGATGCGCGCACTCTCGAAGCATGGCGAGCACATCGAAGCCGTCGATGTACTCCATTACGATGAAGAGTTGCTTGTCTTCTGTTCCCAACTCGAGAGTTTGGGCGATCTTTGGATGTGCTAGCTGGGCCGTTAGCTTGGCCTCAGCGATGAACATCTCAGTAAACTTCTCGTCGGCGGCGAGGTGCGGAAGGATCCGTTTAATCACCACCGTCTTCGCAAAGCCATGGGCTCCTGCTACTTCGGCAAGGAAGAGCTCAGCCATGCCGCCCATGGCCAATCGCTCGAGGAGTTGGTATCTCCCAAATGCTTGTGGAAAGGTTTCAGACACTTACGCAGACGAATTCTAACACGCAGACACCGATGGCCCGCCATTCTAGCAACGAGTTTTACTGAGTTTTCGACACGCGTTTTACGCCTTTGGTGCCACCAGTCGCCACCCACCCGACTTTAGCGCCGCACTTACACAACTATCGAAGTAGTTCTCGAAGTGTAGATCGGCGCCATGCCGATCGGCGATCGCCTTCCACGCCGGAACATCATCACCGTGAACTCCACACACCATGATGCGAATCCGAGTTGCGACCCGGGCGTGACCGACGAACGTCTCAAGAGCCTCCGCGAATTCCTCATTCAAGCGTCCCGAGATTCCTCTGACATCTATAATGACAGCGGTGCCTCCCGTTCGAACGATGGTGAGTAGCAACCGTCCGAAGACACTCGCAACGACCCGTCGATCGGGTTGGCAAACAAAGAGCGCCGCTGGAAGCTGCGGCGTGATCATGATCAAGGGAGTGCCCTCATCCAGTTGGTTGTGCCAGCGCTCAACGGCTGCCTGCTCACGACCGGTCGCAAGAGAATCGGCTGCGAGCACGACCAACCACTCCATGTAGGTCTGCATCTCCGCAAGGGCAGCTCCTTCAATCCCACTGCAGAGAACATCCCGAAGGCACAGAAAGAGTGCCCCCGCATCAAACCCGGTGAATCCATCGACAGCCAGGTTTGCGACCGCGAACGAAACGGCCTTCTCCACCTCACGCAGCTCCTGCGCACCAGGGCGAAACCGAGGCGATGGACGATCCCCATCTCGATTTGGCGCTACGACGTTGGCCAGCGCATCCATGATCGGCTCCAGCGTGGCTGTGAGCGTCGCCGAGTCGATTTGCCTGGGCATCCGAATCGGACTCTCTGCAAAGGTGGCGACCCACACATGCAGCGCTTTCATCGGCTCCGCGAGCTGATTGACCAGGCCATCGTAGTTGTGACCGCTATGCATATGCCGAGGGTAGTTCGATTCCCCATCTCAAACCAGCCTGATGCTTGCGGCGATGTTCCCGCCTGCCTACTATGTAGTCTCATGTTCCGAAGCACATCTGCTGCGTTGAGTGACCCTGGACGCAAACGTTCGCATAACGAAGATGCCTTCTTCGCGGACGACAGCTTGGGTTTCTACGTTGTTGCGGATGGCGTCGGCGGCCACGCAAAAGGTGAAGTCGCCTCACAAGAAGCAACGGAGCAACTCCAGCTTTGGGTGATGCGCTCACAACAAGAACTTCACGCCCTCTTCGCCGACGTCGAAGCCGGTGACACCGAAGCTCGTTGGGAGATTCGCCGACTTCTCGAAAGCGGCGTGCAATCCGCCTGCTACATGATTTTTGGAATGGCCGAACTCGATCCTGAGAAGCGCGGCATGTCGACGACAATCTCCGCACTTCTGATGGGGCCACGCTCCTGCTATGCGGCGCATGTTGGCGACAGCCGGGTCTATCGCTTGCGCCAAGGCCAAGTTCTTCAAGTCACCGAAGATCACACGCTTATCAACTACAAGCTCAAGCACGGTCTCATCACGCCCGAAGAAGCCGAGACCGCAAAGGGCAAGAACGTTATTACCCGCGCCGTTGGTCACAAGGACCATGTGCAAATCGATACGGTTGATTTGGATGTGCAGACCGGTGACAGGTTCTTGCTTTGCTCCGATGGATTGCACGGCTACTTCCAAGACGATTCCGAAGTGGCTGACCTTCTTAGCGAAGGCGACCTCGGCACCGGGGTCTACGCGGCAATTGCGTTGGCAAACAATCGCGGCGGCAAGGACAACATCACAGCAGTTGCCGTCGAGGTCGAATAGCAACTTGTCATCGTCGCAAGGTTTGTCATTCTAGGCCATGCGCTTGCTACTCGGTGGTGCCGCGATCCTTCTCGGTTTGGCCCTCTACTTCCTCTGGCCTGCTGATTCCAAATCGTCAGCGGCGAAAGAGCCGCTAGCGAAAAACCGCGTCACCCAAACTTCCGAGACGCGCCTTCGCAACGACGTGAATGGCCTGGCGCGCGCGTTTAGCATGGTCGCCGCACGCACCATCGGTACCATTGTCATTCGAGGGCAAGTGCGCGATCGACACAGTGGTGAGCCCATTGCTGATGCCGAAGTGCTCTTTACCGGTCCCAGCGGCGAAACCAGCGTCGCCTGTGATGGCGATGGCAACTATCGCGCAGAGCTAATGCCGGGCCTCTACCGTAGTTACGCGCAGGCCGAAGGCTATGTGGCGGTCGCGCAAGCTGCAGCCGCACGATTGCCAGGCCCGGTATCAGCCGCTGCCGTGGCGATGCCAAGAGAGGGCATCGCTCCTCTGGTCGGTGTGTTTCGAGACCAAAACTCGGTGAATCTTAGCCTGACCCCCGGAGCGACGATTCGCGGGCGAGTACTGGACCGAAACGGTTCGGCGATTTCCGGTGCCGTTGTGGCGAGCAAAGCACCGGGTGGAGTCCGCGTCATCTCTGGCAGCGACGTGACCGAAAGCGACGGCAGTGGTTCCTACGAACTTCTCTTACCTGCAGGCAGCATTCAACTTGAGGCAAACCACGAGCAGTACGCCGCGATGGCCAGCAGCAGTTCGGCCTACCTTCGCGCAGGTGAAGCCCTGGAGCGCGATCTCGTGCTCACGGCGGGTTGCATTGTTGAGGGCAACGTTATCGATAGCGACGGCGAGCTCGTCGTTAGCGGCTCATTTGAGCAAAAGCGGTACGACGGCAGCTACACCCCCATAGGCGAGATTCGAGAGGGCCAGGTGCGCTTTGCGATGGACCGGGAGGGAAGCGTGACGTTGCGCGCTTGGCCGTGGAAACATCCACCAAGTGAAGACCAAGAGTTTTCGTGTTCTGACGGCGCGCATTACACCGATGCAACCTTTGTGATTCCCGATGTGGCCCCATCACTCTCGGGCACCGTTACCGATGCGGATGGCGCCCCCGCAGCATTTGCCTTCGTTGATCTATTTGGTTTGGAGACCGGTGGTGCAACCCAACAGGAGCGAGCCGATAGCCAGGGAGAGTTTGCATTCTTTGCAGTTCCCGACGGCCCGTATCAACTCTCTGTCTATGTGCCGGGGCGCGGTGCCACCTTGGATCTCGTCGATATTCCGAGCAGCGGGGTTCCGCTTCGGCTTGGAGGCGTTGGGGCCATCATTGGCAGCGCCGATGTGGAAGCGGGCTCCATCGAAATGCGCTACCGCTGTGCCTTTGACCTCGATGAGGATGAAGCAGCGCGCAGCGATGAACTCTCCATGCCCATGCAAACTCTCCTGGTTCCCGTGTCCTCTGGCACCTTCCGCATCGACGATGTGCCCGCTTGCCCGATCGAAGGCGTGTTTTCCTCAGCCGGTGTCCAAAGACCGTTTTCCGTACTCGTGCAGAAAAAGGAAGAAGTCGTATTGCGGCTCAGTACCAGTTCGCCATGAGCTGAAGCAGCGCCAGCGAGAGCGTACCGTTTTCGTAACGCGCATGGCTGAGGCCTACCTCGATGTCGAAGGCAAAAATCCCGCGCCTGTAGATATCGGTCCCAAGGCCTCCGACCAGGGCAAGGCCACCCTCAGTAGAATTCTCACCGCCCTCTTGTGGCCGAACGAGATTTGCGAGGCTGACGCCCCCTCGGGCCCAAAGCCGTTCCCGGAAATAGTAATGAGCGCCAAGCCCCAAGAGGCTTGTGGAGTTCTTCTTGCCATACGCTGCAGCGTCGAGCTGAACAAACCAAAGGAGGTTCTCGCCGGCGCTTGTCCCTAGCCGGATCGAGAAACTTCCCCCACCCGTGCGGGCGTAGGACTGCTCCCCCGAGCCTAAGAACAATGCGGAGCCAAGGCCCACGCCGATCGCAAAGCCCTCGCGCTTGAACGCCGCCTCGGGCTCGTCGTCGTCCTCGGTTTCCAGCTGCTCAGGATCCTGGACGAGAACCGGCCGCTTGGCCTCTGATGGGCTCGGACCAGAAAAGGCCACAGTCGCAAGCACCGCGAGGGAGATACAACTACGAATCCTGAAGCTACCCATCCTGAACAACCCTGAGCTTGCGGCCTGATGTTGCGCCTGCGAGATGCTCTTGATCGGGCATCATGAGGCGCTCGACATACTCGCCCCCGATGATGTGTCGTTCGACGATCTCATCCACATCGGCGATCGTGACTCCTTGGTACCAAACCTGTTCCGGGTAGACGACCATGACCACGCCGGCGTCACACTGATCCAGGCAACCGGCCTTGTTGGCGCGCACGACACCGCGAAGTTTGTGCGCCGCGAGTCGCTTCTTGAACTCGTCGCGCACCTTTGCGCCCCCCTTGGAAGCGCAGCACCCCTTGGTGCCTCCGGCCTCACGAGCATTCACACAGATGAAGACATGGCGCTGCAAGTGCGGCATGCCGGGACAGTACCTCAGGGGCGTCGGGCCTGCTCCCCTGCAAAAAACCTCAGATCTGCGTTTTTGTAACACACTGTTTTTATAGGTGGTTTTTTCGAATTCTTAGCACTCTCCCCCTTTGGGTTGACAAAGGTGGGGCGGTGCTTACATATCATGCCAACGCTTTCCGGCGGGGCCCCTGGGTCACGCCTCAAAACACCAACAAACACCGAACCCAACGAGATTGAAACTATGAAAATCCGACCACTGCACGACCGCGTTATTGTCCAACGACTCGAGAGCGAGTCCATCACCGCTGGTGGACTCATCATTCCTGATGCTGCCAAAGAGAAGCCAATTCAAGGCAAGGTCATCGCTGTCGGCGCAGGCAAGCGCGACAAGAGCGGCACTGTGCACGCGCTCAACCTTTCAGAGGGCGACCGAGTTCTCTTCTCCAAGTACAGCGGAACCGAAGTCAAAATCGATGGTGAGGAACACCTCATCATGCGCGAAGACGACATCCTCGCTGTTGTCGAGTAACGCTCGTTCTCTCGAACCAATTTTTCAATCAGAAGTTTTCTCAACTAATTAAGGATTCAGCATATGGCTGCAAAAGACATTATTTTTTCTTCTCAGGCTCGCTCTGAGATCGCAATCGGACTCAACACTCTAGCCAACGCCGTCAAGGTGACTCTCGGACCACGTGGTCGCAACGTCGTCATCGAGAAGAGCTGGGGCGCACCTACCGTCACGAAAGACGGCGTAACGGTCGCTAAAGAGGTCGAGCTCGACAACAAGCTTCAGAACATGGGCGCACAGATGATGAAAGAGGTCGCTTCTAAGACTTCTGACAACGCTGGCGACGGCACCACGACTGCAACGGTTCTCGCGCAAGCAATCTTCTCTGAAGGTTCCAAGCTCGTTGCTGCAGGCGTCACCCCAATGGACATCAAGCGCGGCATTGACGCTGCTGTTGCTGTCGTAATCGAAGAAATCGGCAAGACTGCCACTCCTTCGCAAGGCAAGACCGACATCGCTCACGTCGGAACCATCTCTGCAAACGGCGACAAGCTCATCGGCGACATGATCGCAGAAGCGATGGAGAAGGTCGGCAAAGAGGGTGTCATCACCGTCGAAGAAGCCAAGACTCTTGAGTCTGAGCTCGACGTTGTTGAAGGCATGCAGTTCGACCGCGGCTACCTTAGCCCGTACTTCGTAACTGACTCTGAGCGCATGGAAGCCGTTCTTAACGACTGCCTTGTTCTCACCTACGAGCAAAAAATCTCCAGCATGAAGGACCTCCTTCCTGTTCTTGAGCTCGTTGCAAAAGCTGGCAAGCCTCTTCTTATCCTCGCTGAGGACATTGACGGTGAAGCTCTCGCAACCCTCGTTGTGAACAAGCTCCGCGGAACTCTCAACGTTTGCGCAGTCAAAGCCCCAGGCTTCGGCGATCGCCGCAAAGAGATGCTCAAAGACATCTCGATCCTCACCGGTGGCCAAGCCATCACCGAAGACCTTGGTCTCAAGCTCGAGAACGTCACTCTTGAGGACCTTGGAACTGCAAAGCGCATCACGATCAGCAAAGACAACACCACCGTCATCGATGGCGCTGGCAAGTCTGACGAAATTGCTGCTCGCGTAAAAATGATTCGCGCACAGGTCGAAGAGACCACCAGCGACTACGACCGCGAGAAGCTGCAAGAGCGCCTTGCAAAGCTTGTCGGTGGCGTTGCTGTCATCCGTGTCGGTGCAGCTACCGAGATCGAGATGAAAGAGAAGAAGGCACGCGTCGAGGACGCAATGCACGCAACTCGCGCTGCAGTTGAAGAGGGCGTCGTCCCTGGTGGTGGAGTTGCACTTCTTCGCGCAATCCCTGCTCTCGACAAGCTCACCTTCGATGACGATCGTCGCTACGGTGTAAACATCGTGCGCCGCGCTATCGAAGAGCCACTTCGCCAAATCTCGCACAACGCTGGTGTCGACGGTTCTATCGTCGTATCCAAGGTGCTCGAAGGCAAAGGCTCGTTCGGCTTCAACGCTGCATCTCTTGAGTACGAAGACCTCCTCAAAGCTGGCGTCATCGACCCAGCCAAAGTGGTCCGCACTGCTATCACCAACGCTGCATCGGTTGCCGGTCTTATGCTGACCACCGAAGCTCTCGTTGCCGACAAGCCAAGTAAGGATGAAGGTCCTGCTGGCGGCGGTGGCGGCGACATGGGCGGTATGGGCGGTATGGGCGGCATGGGCGGCATGGGCGGCATGGGCGGCATGGGCTTCTAAGCTCTCCTTCCAGCTACCAAGCCACTTCTGTGGTACCCAAAGGGCCTTGAACACTTCGTTCTTGGCCCTTTTTCGTTCCCACGTATTCCCTACGCAATGCCGGATTCCACCAAAGCCAACGATATTGCAAAGCGGGTGCTGCGCTACTACCGAAAGAACCGACGCGATTTGCCGTGGCGCAAACGCGGTGATGCATACGGAGTTTGGATCTCGGAGATCATGCTTCAGCAGACACGCGTCGCTGCCGTGATTCCTTATTACGAGCGTTGGCTAAGAAGTTTCCCTACTATAGAGGCGCTCGCAGGAGCCGAACTTGATGAGGTGCTCTCGCATTGGTCGGGGCTGGGCTATTACAGTCGAGCCCGAAACATTCACAGCTGTGCGAAGGAAGTACAGGCCAACTACGGAGGTGAGTTGCCTCGCACCGCAAAGGCGTTGCGCGCCCTGCCCGGGATTGGTCGCTATACCGCTGGAGCGGTTTCATCCATTGCTTACAAGGAGCACGAAGCTCTTGTCGACGGAAACGTAGCGCGCGTCGTGAGCCGCGTATTCGCGGTTGAAGACAACATCAAATCAACGGCAGGGATCAAAGAGCAGTGGAGAATTTGCGAGGCGCTGGTGCCAAAGAGTGCACCGGGCGACTTCAATCAAGGCCTCATGGAGATTGGGGCGATGTTGTGCAAGCCCAAGAACCCGGACTGTGTGGAGTGCCCCCTCAGTGAACACTGCCGAGCGTTCAACGAAGGACGCATCGACCAATTGCCTGTCGTCTCCAAACGAAAGGCCGCTAGCGAAAAGCCTCTCTTGGCGCTAGAGGCTGGCTACCTAGAGCGTGGGGGCAAGCTCCTACTCGCACATCGCAAAGCCGAAGGCCTCTTTGGCGGGCTGTGGGAACTCCCCTCGGCGGATTCCCGAGAGGCACTCGCGAACCTCACGGGTCTCAAACTCAGCTTCCTCGGCAAGCAAGCAAGCCTTCTGCACGAGCAAGTACTCAGTCATCGGCGACTGCGTATCCGCGTTTGGCCGGCCCAGGTTTCCGGCCGCACAAAGCTCGCACAAGACTCTCCATACCAACGCCTCTCCTGGTTGCGACTGGCGGAAATACCTTCGATTGGTATCTCTACGGCAACCAGGTCTATCCTTGAACGCAGATCAGAGATTCAACATGAACGATAAGAACAACGAAGCACTCGCACTCTTTGAACAGGGCTACGACAAGATCCTAGAAGGCCTTGACGTCCTCGGCTACGAAGTGAATGACGATGCCAACTTCGCAGGAACAGCAGCGCGCGCAGCAAAAGGCCTTGGCCAACTGATGCGCAATAAGGCGGAGGTTAAGGCCGAAGTCGAAGAGATGCTCACAAAGACCTTTCCCGCCAAATACCGGGACATGGTTATCTCCAAGCACAACGTCGCCTTCGGCGTTTGCCCTCATCACTTGCTCCCGGTTGTCTATCGCATCTCCGTCGCGTACATCCCCACCTCCAAGGTGCTGGGCATCTCAAAGCTCTCGCGATTGGCAAAGCTCTTGGCACGCGCCCCCATGCTGCAAGAGGACCTCACCCATGAGCTCTCTCGCATTCTCTACGAGGACCTTGAGAGTGATGGCTCAGGCACCTACATCGAAGGCCTGCATATGTGCATGGCATCCCGTGGCGCAGGTGCGCATGAGACGCGAGTGGTAACGAGTGCAATGCGAGGCGCGTTCCTCGATCAGATGTCAACACGGCAAGAATTCATCAAGCTTGTAACGGCTAGCCATCCGAACCTCATCTAGCCCAGTTCGTATCCAGCCACGCTCAGGCCTAACTACAGGCAACTCCAAGAGAGTGACTCTTTCTGGATCCCAGGATCCAGTATGGATCAAGCCACATTGACACAGATCTGCCCGGCCGATAGGCTTATTTATCGGTCGATGGCTTCTCTTCCCAAAGGGCAAATTTCTTTTACTTTCTTTGAGTTACGTCAACTCATGGCAAGTTTTGAGGAGCATGTGGAAGGGACGGCGAGATCGGTCCAGCACAAGGATGCGATCTACCAGCTCGTAGACCACATTGGCGCTCTTGCTGTTCCAACGCTCTTGCGGCAGCTCTTTGTCGACTCGGGTTCGGCGCACTGGGCAACGGAGCTGCTCATCCGACTGGCAGATTCGGAGGCCCGCTGCCGAAGAATCGCGGGGGCCCTACTCACGGAGATGCAAACCGCGACGCTTCCCGAGTCGTGCAAATTCGCTGTGGCAGAGCTTCTCGGCTATCTGGGCGAGCCTGTGCCATGGCCGGACTTCGTGTCGGCCGAGGACAGCGCTCAGCATTCTCTGTGCGACCTGGCAGCCTGCATCGATTCCCCATCAGAGCTAGCGCGCGCCGCAGACACGCTGCTCGCCGACCTTCCAACTCCCGAAGTCGTGGAGTTCGTCGAGGACTTCGCCAATCAGGAACCCCGCATCGCGCTACTTCTCATCGACGAGCTCTTGGTGCGTGATTCCCTCAGCGAGCGCACGAGAGCAGCCCTGCGTCAGCTCGGCGCCAGCGCCAGCATCGAATGTCGGTCCATCTGCCTGCCCCAAACCTCCCTCAAGCCCGCTGTGAGTCGCCCGGGTTTACGTCTCGGCAAGCATGCCAGCGGACGCTCTGCACTCATTGCCTATGCCTCAAGTCTCGCGCACGGCCCCCGGCGCTATCGAGCCCTCTCATTGCTCGTCGATGCAGCGGGCATACTTCAAGACTGCGAGTACCTCGAGCAAGTTCCTCGGGGCACCGTCGAGAGCCTCATCCTGCAACCGCTTGCGGAAGCTGGCTACGAACTTTCCCCAGTGGCACCGGGCGCCCTCAAGCAGCATGCGATATCGGCCACCCAGTTTCGTATGCGGAGCGGCAAAGCCCTCCCAAGAGGCTACTTCTTGGGGCGAGACCTCATGGGCCTTCGCGACGAGCATCAGCCAAAGCGTTCTGCCAACGCAGAACAGCGTGTGCAGGATGCAGCACTCTTGGCGAGGGGTACCGAACTCTTGAGCCGAGGCCGAGCGGAGCTCGCTCGCGATCTATTGCTGCTCTACACCAAGGGCCACCCAAGCGATTCGGAAGCGCTGGCAACCCTCGGTACCTGCCTTGTGAAGACCGGTGAAACCGAAGCGGCCCGTGAGTACCTCAACCGTGCCGCGACGCTTGCTCCCGACGTCGGGCGCTACCACTGGAACCGCGCGGCCTTGGCTCACCAAGAGGGCCGCATCGGCGAGTGCTTCTTGGCGCTAAAAGACTACCTTGGCTGCAACGCAGCGGGCGATGCAGATCAGCGCTCGGTGGCGAGAGAGCTCGTACTCAGTTACGGGCTTGCGACCGACTCAGGTGTCAGCAACGACGAACGGAATGATAAGAATAGTTCTCCCCCGCCTCTGACGCGAAGGGAATAGCCAACCGCGGGCCTGCTCCAGGACGCAACCCGCAACCGCGGAGATTCCCGTCTGGCCTGGCGGCGGATTTGTGCTGCCACCGAGCACATATCCATCGGCGTTGAGCTCCAAGTACAGTGAGAATTCGGTGACTGCGAACGGGGCTTCAACAAGGTCTGCACACGAGGTTCCAAGTGCATCACCAAACCCATTCACGGCAGCCTGGAGAGACTCTGGACTGTGCCCCTCCAGAGTTTCGATTGATGCTGGTCGCGCGGTTGAAACCAACATGACTGGTTCGAGCTGAACTCGCAAATCAGCGGGTCCCGCTTCGCCCTCGGACGCCGCAGGTCCTGGTGCTTCAAAGCTCGGAACATCGCCTGGTGCTCGATGCGAGGCCTGGCTGGCGCAGCAAACGGTCAACAAGGCCGTGGCCCCGAGCACACTCGGCAGCATACTTCCTATCCACGGCGAGTAGCCCACTGCCCAAGTGTAGACTGCTTGCAAAGACCTGATACCCTGCCCCGGTGCTGAAGTTGACAATTGCGAGCGCAATTCTGGCCGCCACATTAACGAGCTGTGTGCGAGTCAAGCCCTACCAGCGAGCCACGCTTTCCAAGCGGTCCATGACGGCCGATAAAGATGCAAGTGAGGCGCGCTTTGAGCAACATGCAAAAGGCTCACGCGAAGGCGCAGATGGCGGTACTGGTGAGGCCGGCGGCGGCTGCGGGTGCAACTAGTGCTCAATTTATTGGCATTGATTCCGCTCACTCGGTGTTTCGCCTCCTGGTCGCCTTCGGCTCATCGTTGCTCACAGCGTCGTTTGGCCCACCAAACTCCTAGTTCTCTTCTTGCCAGAAGACGAACTCCCGTCGCGAGCGAAAACCAATTCCAATGGATCAAGCACTAGTGCTCCTGCGAAGTCTCGGCTCAGTCACGCTATTTTTCTTGTGTGCACTCGCGTTTGCTTCAAGCAAAACTGCTTATGCGGACGGCAGCGTGACCATGCGCGGCGCCTACTACAAAGAGAGGTCCACTCGAGTTGTGCAACCCATGCTCGATGCCGACCTCGAGGTTGGTGAGAATGGTCAACTTCAGGGTCACACGTTGGTCGATGCAATTACCTCGGCATCGGCAGCATCGGGCGCCGCAGGAGCTGCCTTCACAGAAACACGAACGCAGTTTGGTGCGAACTACACCCACGATCTGGGCACCATGCGCCTTGGTGGCGGCTTTCGTCACAGCGGAGAGCCCGACTACACCAGTGACTTCTTTACGCTGAGCCTGGAGTCGGACTTTGCGCAGCGCAACACCACCGTCGGCATCAACCTGGCCCGCGGCATGGATTCCATCGACAACTCGGGCTCTCAAGGTGGCATCTCAGCGATTATCTCTGGCGAGCTCGATACAACACTGGTTTCAACTTCGCTAAGTCAAATTCTTAGCCCCAATAGCATCGCCTCGGTTAGCTACGATTTGAGTTACCTCGAAGGCTTTCAGCAGAACATCTATCGAACGGTAGTTGCAGGCGGCATGGTTCAGCCTGAGCGAGTCCCCGAAACACGCCTCAGGCACGCCCTAGCCGGCACGTTGCGCTATTACGTTGATGCTTCAGACACGGCGCTCATCGCCAACTATCGATTCTATTTTGATGATTGGGGCATTCTGGCCAACACCCCCGAGGTGCGTGCGATTCAAGAGTTTTTCTCAGGCAAATTGGAGACGCACATAAGCTATCGCTACCACCGCCAACGAGCCGCCGACTTCTACAAGAAGGTCTACAACTCTGGTGACGTGAGTGTCGAGCCATACCTCACAGACGACGACAAGCTCGGCCGTGTTCGCACACACACCATGGGGCTCAAAGTCGCCGCAACCCTCGACCTATTGGGGATTGAGGGCGGCTGGGCGGATGTTCGTGTTGAGGCGCTGGCCCAATACCTAAAACAAGACACACGCTACGGCGATGCTGTCATCTCTCAACTCGCCCTCGTTGTTCCGGTGGACTACTAATGCGCCCAACTCTTGCCGTACTTTTTGCGCTCACAACGCTCACCGTTGCCCAAGGATGCGATGAGGACGAGGTATGCGGTCCTATCGAAGGCTCAGCGTCCACACTCTCGGCACCCATTGGCGAGACAAGCGTTGTATGGACCGACTGGCGCTCGTCTCCAAACAACGACTGCGGCGAGACGGGTGGCCCTGTGAGTTTGACTCTTGACGCACAACAAATGGGTGGCAATTTTGCCTTAACTCTCTGCCTCCCGCGCCCCGACAAACTCTCTTCAACGCCCGTAGACATCGCTCTTGAAACTCGCGTTCAGATCATCGATATCTTTGCCGACGTCGGCCCAACCTGCGTTGCCAGCCTCGATCGTTCGACCGCACCGAGCGGCACGATCGCCTTTCCTGGAATCTGCGGCGATGGCGATGGCGAAGAGGGCTACAGTCTTGAACTCGACTTCAATGTGCCCATGACCGTGACCTGCGATGGGGCCGATCCGGAAAGCCAGACCATGCAGCTCTCGGGCTTGGTCTCCGTCGCCGCAATTCAGTTCTAGGACACTCGCCACGAGCGACGCATTGCCTGCACCTGGCTGTGCGCTGTGCGCAGCTTGTGCACCTCATGGTGATCGCCCCGCGTAGTTCTCGCCTCTCAGCGCGCACGGATTGGCAAGGGCAGTGCATAGGCGGGGGATTGTTATGAAATTTGTACCGGTTGTTGCAGTCTCTGCCGTTCTTTCCCTGGCCACTAGTGCCTACGCTCAAGAGGGAGGAGGCACGCCGCCACCTCCGCCCGAGCCCTCTACCGAGGCAACTCCAACGCCCGAGACGTCACCCGAGACGTTGGATACGACCCCGATTCTTGCCCCGGAGGCTGCGCCCACAACCACGGAGGCTGCGCCCACAACCACGGATGTGCCATCGGCCGACTACGCCGTGGATGCCAAGCCAAGCGGCTACGAAAAACCCGCAGTAGAGCCGGAAGAAAAGCCCAGCCTTGTTGTGACCGGATCGTTTTTTACACGCTACGAACTGCGTGAAGGATATGACGACATCGGTCGCAACCATCCCCGCTATCGCGAATCTGACTTTGTCTTTTACCGCGCGCGGCTGGGTCTCCAAACCACGCCCATCGACATTGGCAAAGGCAAGCACGTGGTCTTGACGCTGGAGCCACAGGCAAGCGGCTTTTGGGCAGACAAGCCCAATACTCTCACCGACGGAGCACTCAATCTCCATCAAGGCAGCATGCGAATCGTCGCAGACGATTACTGGATCGATGCCGGCCGTTTTGAAATGTCGTATGGCGACCACGTGGTCATTGGCAACGTGGGCTGGCACCAAACGGGTCGCAGCTTTGATGGTATTCGTTCGCGCATCTCTCTCGAGAAGGGTTGGGTCGACCTCTTTGCAACGCAGGTTCAAGAAGATCCATTTGATGTCGCGCCCTTTGCCTCAGGCGACAAGTACTTCAATGGCGTGTATGCGGGCTTAGGTCCGATGCTGGGCGAAGACGTTGTGCTTGACGCCTACCTCCTCAACCACGTTCTCCCACGAACAAGCGAGGATACAGAACTCGGTCTGCAGTTTACTCTCGGTAGTCGATACAAGAACAATTTCGGATCCGTGGATCTTCGTGCGGAAGCAGGCGTTCAGGTTGGAACGGGAGCGCTGGAGCAGTTGGCATTTCAGGGCGAAGCCGAAGTGGGATCGAAGCTCGGTAAAACTCGCATCGCTGCGGTCGGTTGGTATGCCTCAGGCGATGATCCAACAACATCGAAAAACGAAGGCTGGGACCAACTCTACCCAACCGCTCACAAGTTCATGGGGCTTGCCGACATCGCCGGAAATCGCAACAACATCATGGGCGGCATGGCTCGGGTCCGTCACCCGCTTGATGACATTGGCCTAGGAGCCGATGCACATGTATTCCTTCAGCCCGAGCCCACAGGCGATAGCGACGCATTTACTGGTGTCGAAGTGGATGCCTGGGCCCTAAAGAACCTCGGCAAAGGCCTAGGTCTTCGCTGTGGCTATAGCATCTTCGCTCCGAACGAAGATGGCGCCTTTGGAACAAGCGACCTCGCGCACTACGTCGAGGTCCAGCTGGCCTTCGCGCTCAAGTAGCCTCTCTTGATGAAGAAGCCTCTGTGAGAACCTCGCGGAGGCGCTCTTCAAAGTCGGGATAGGAATACGTCTCAATCAACCGACTGCGATCGGCGACGCAGGCTTCGAAGAGTTCTGTGTCGCCACGCAGCGCGTGCATCAGAGCCGTCGACGCCGACCACTGCCGCGGAGTCTCCGTAGTATCCAGAGCCTCCGCGCGTTCCATGTGAAGCCGAGCGCGCTCCAAATCGCCGGCAGCGAAATACGCCATGGCTCCACTGGAGTGCGAAATGTGGCAATAGGGTGCAATGCTGAGAGCGCGGTTGGCGTGAGCCAGCGCATTCTCACTATCGCCCGCAGTGCCATACAGAATGCCAAGGCGCTCATCTCCCATGTGTTGGTAGGGATACAGTTCGCGAATCTTATGAGCTGCAGCAAATGCGTCCTCCGCACGTCCCTGTAGCGATGCGAAGTTCTCCTCGGTAACAAGCGTCGCTCGGGCTGCAGGTTTCAACTGCCGCATTTGCTTCAGGGCGTTTTCGGCATCAGACATTCTCTTAATTCGCGAGAAGGCGTGATAGATGGTCTCCCAAGCGTCTAGTTCGGACTCAAGCTGCAGCCCTGTGCCCGCTTCGAGACGCTTGACCATAGCCTCCAGTGCCGTGGTGTCCCCCGAACGCGTGTCACAGCTTGCGGCGTTTGCTTCGAATTCAAGTGCCGAGGAAGGCGAGTCTGCGTTCGCTGCTTGCACTCGAGCGGCAGCGGCGGCGAGGGCATGATCCACACTGCGAAACGCCCAATACACCTCGAACGCCAAATGCTTGGGAACTCCGTCCTCACAGAGACCGCGAACCCAATCTTGAACTTCGTCGACTCGACCGCTCAACCGATACGCCGTTAGGATTGAGTCCTGTACCTCCTCAAGGTCACCGGTCCCAGCAAAGGCACGCTTGGTTAGCGGCTCCAGAAGCTCTACAGCCAAATTGTAGCGATCGGCGTAGAAGTGCCACGCTCCGAGCTCTGCCCGAGCATCATCTTCGCTGGCGAACGATCCCAATGCCATGGCGCGCATGCGCTCGGCCTCGGCCTCGTTTCCCTGCGCGAGCAAGAGAGCGCTGGCTGTCTCGTAGACTCGAGAGTTGCCCTCGTCCATGGCAGGTGCCAAGACATCGAGCCCCTGAGCCGGCTCCTCCAAGAGACACCATGCCAGACGCACGCGGGCCACCGTCGCCGATGGTGCCATACGCAAGACCTCGGCCAAACGCTCTCGACCTTCGTCCCGTGTGAGCGGGTCGTCAGACAGAAGAGTTCCTAGACGATACCGGCAGCTCAAATCGCCTTCCTCGCTCTCAACGACTCGCCGATACAATTGCACTGCCAAACCGCGCTGGCCCCCGTTGTCGACACAATCCGCAATGAGTCGCACAAAGCGTGCATCGTTGGCGTATTCCTCGGAGATCCCAACGATGAGTACCGCCGCAGCCTCATTGCCACCGCCAAGGGCACGCCCTGCACTCCACAAAGCATCCACCATCTCGCTTCGTTCTGGGCCAACCTCCTGGAGGCCCTTCTGCAATCGCCCCCATGCCTCCTCGGCATTTGAGCGCGACACTTCAGCGGCGGCAAGCCACGTCCGCACATCGCTTGCATGTTCATTGATGAGAGATTGAACTGCCACGTCGGCGGCGTCTCGGTCCCCAGCCAACATCGCAGCGCGCGCCAAGCTCACGAGCAGAGTCGGTTCGGCGACATGAGCCTCCAAAGCGACGCGATACCGATCGCAGGCCTCAGCAAAGTCACCGGCGAGGGCTGCTTGCTGGCACCACAGCGAGAGCACTGTCAGATTCTCGGCCTGCTGCTCTCGTGCGAGCATCGTGAAAAAGCCCAGCCTGTCGTGAAGCTCCTCAGTAGTCAGCGCCAAGGGCTGCTTGCATGGCCTCTCAGAAGGAATTACGAGCCCCGGCAGTTTGGCCGAATCACTCCACGGGCCTTCATCGCGAGCTTTGAGAGCCTGTGTGTACTGCACAGCCAACTCTGCGGCAATCCAGGGATGGCTAGGTAAAACTCGTAACGCCTGAGATCCGTATTTGACGCCATCCACCACATCACCAAGACGCCCCAAGCAGTGACTCATAGCCGCGAGATTCTCCCCGTCGGACGGGTCACAGCGATGCGCAGATAGGTGCTCGACATACGCCTCGCGCCATCGTCCTTCCTGTTCAAGCATGCTCGCGTGCAACTGATGAGACCACTCCGAACCACGCCAGGTAACGCGCGCCATGTGTACGCTGCGTTGAGCGTTCGGCCGATAGTTGCGATCCGCTCGATATCGTCGCAATTCAGCCCAGGCACGTCGATGCCAGGCGAGTTGGTAGTCCGGATCCGCTTCCAGCGCCCTTTGGCACGCCGAAAGCACCTCATGCACGACAGCACTCTCTTGCCCTTCCCCATGCGCTGAAGCCCGCATGCGATCCGCTTCGTCCAAGATGGCGAACGCCGGATGTGACAACAGCTCCGCCTCAGTGAGCTGTGTTTGGAACTCTTCTGAGATGTCTGCACGGCGTCCAACAATAACAACAACGCCATTGCCAAAAAGCTGACCGCTGTTTTGCACCCACTCGTAGGACTTGTGCTGCGCTCGATGCGTCATGGGGTCCTGGCAGACAAAGAGCCCAAGGCGATCGTCGTACCCAGTCACAACGGCCACATGGCATGTTGTTGAGTACTCCTCTTGGATGATGACTGGGAGTCCCAGGTCAATCGCGGCCCGAAGGCGCTCTAGCGTTGCGACAACTCGCCTCGCCTCGATTTCTCGTGCTTCCAAGAATGCGACAATCTCGTACATCGGGGTGCCGCTATCGCGTTTTACGACTCCGGCAATCTCGTCTTGTCCAAGTTCGATTCCCAGCGACCGAAGGCACAATTCCAGGACCGCCGGTCCGCAGTAGTTTCGCTTTTGATGAACCGTCGGGAAGGTAAGCCAGGCATGACCGGCCCCACCCGACTCCGACGATGCGGCTTTCTCCAAGTACTCAAGTCGCTTCTTTGCATAGCGGGCAATCGATGATTCCGAGCCCCCATTGGCTAGGCGTTCAAGCTGTTCTTTGGCCTTGCTCAGCGCTTCTGCGCCCCCTTGTGCAGCATAGGCCGTCGCCAAGTCGAGTCTCTCACCTTCACTTCTCACGCCCTCGGGAAGCTCCTTCAGGACGCGTTCCAGAATTTTGGCTTCCTCAGAAAACTTCCGATCCGCCGCGGATGCCTGGGCAGCGAGGCGCAGGGCCTTTCGCTGCAAGTGACCAAATGTTTCTCGTTGCGTTAGCGGTTCCAAGAGTTCCAGCGCAACAGAGAACTCGCCCTTGATGTAGGCATAGTTCGCACGCAGAAGAATAGTCTCATTGGTGTCTGCGATCTCAGAAAGGCGTTCTTCTGCCGACTCTCGCTCATCAAAGGCGAGCATCACGTCCACTTCAGCGAGGGTGCACGCGACCTCCCGAATGCCCTCCTTGCCGCGACACGTCTCGATCCAAGCCTGGGCCTGGATCTCGCTTCGCATTGCGATGCACGCTTCGACGCCGAGGTGTAGCGCATTCTCGGCAACGCGAATGCCTATCGTCCAAGGAGTCGCCAGCCCCAAGAGCGTACGAAGCACTTCGTGGGCGCTGTATTCTCCAAGCGCGAGTCTGGCCTGGAGTCGTGCAAGGACTTCGTAGTCGCTAGTGCCCAAGCACCGCTCGGAAATTTCACGGTAGCGCTCTCGCAGAAGTGCCTCGAGGCACTCATCAAGTGTCATCGGAGATTTGCTCATACGTTTGCTCCCTTTTCGCCGCTTCGTTTTCGCTCAATCTTTTGTGCACGCCCAGGAGCCACCTCTAAGAGTTTCCCGAAGCAGCGATCAGACAATTCTCGATTCGCTGCAAACGATGCAAGCGATGCGCATTCGAGCAGTGGAATACAGTGCGGATGCTCGGCCAGCATTCGCTCCATCGGCTCGTAGTCTCCCACCAAAATCTCGGCCGCGGCCAGATGCGCACGCTCCGTAAAGCCATCCCCAAACGACTCAGGGGACCCGCGCAACAAACGCTGTAGAGCCTTCTCGCCCAGTAGTCGCAACAGGTCCGCATTGCCCGCTTCCCGCACGATATCGAGTTCCTGCCAAGTCACGGTGGAGGTTGGAAACTCCTCATGCATCGCACCGAGAAGATCGGCAGCCTTGTCGAATGCACCCGCTTCATACGCGTAGAGTGCCTGCACGTGAAGCGTGTTTTCGCGTCCTTCTTTGGCGTCGCGATGCTTCTCAACGACCGGCATGAGATCGCCTGCGAGACGCATGGCCTTACTCTGCACCAAGAACCCCAGAGCTGACCCCAGAGCACTCATAGGAACTCCTAGGAGACGTTCGGATAGCCCTGAGACCGCGTCTTCATCACCACGTTCTTCGGCAAGGTACCGAGCACTGGCCCAAACCAGAACCGGATCACTTTCCGCGTCGGCTTTGCCCAAACTCTCCCAGCAGGCATCCGGGGCACTCGCCCCTTGCAGCTCCGTCCAAATCGCGTGGGCGTGAGGCAGGCTTGTCTTCTCGAGCATGCCCTTGAGCAGCTCTGTTGCTTCGTCTCGCCGATCGTGACGAAGGTAGCTCTGCACTTGTTGCCATGTGGGATTTAGCGAATCGGGCCCGGCGCGGTGGGCCCCTTCAAAGCAAACGACCGCGAGTTCAAGGAGGCCCGCACCAGACAAACTCGTACCGAGAGTTGTGAGCGGTTGCTCGTATTCCGCCCAGCTTTCCACAAACGCATGTACGCGCTGAGCGCACTCTTCTTGTGGCAGCAAATCGACAATACGAGAGGCGTATCCCAGAACCAGCGCTTCGTGCGGCCCAAAGCGAGAAATCGCATATTCGAGGATTCCAATGGCATCTTCAGACGCGCCGATTCGCACAAAGCACTCAGAGGCGCGCAAATGGTTGGCGTAGGTTTCCGGATCAATGTCGAGCACCGCGAGGGCCCGGGCCTTGGCACCTTCAAAGTCTCCTAGACGGGCCGCCAAGATCGAAGCTCTCGCAAGTTGAGAGCCATCGCCACCTTCCGAAGCCGAATCAAAATGTTCCAGAGCTTGCTCTAGAGCGCCATCGCGTTCGGCTTGGGCACCAATGATTCGATGCGCCGTTGGATCGTTGGGCTCCGCCTGCAAGACGATCGATGCCGCCTGCGTTGCGACTTGACCATCCTGTGACGACGAAGCGAGCTCCGCCCTCAAACGCCAAGCATCCAAGGCAGTCGGATCGGCGCATAAGGCGCGTCTCGCATACGGTATGGCGGCATTCACCAAGCCCTCTCGAGCGCGGGTCCGGGCGATGCCCAGTAGATTGCGCGCATCATGGGAATCGAGGCTGTACGCATCGTTCCAGGCAATTGCCGCCTCCTCAAATTGCCCCCAGTATTCGAGTGCCTGGGCATAGACTTGGTGTGCCCATTCCGCTTTTGCAAAGTGCGTGCGTGCGTTTCCGTACCACTGCTCCATTGGGCCGTCCGCGTTTTCCCCTTGGAGTTCTTCGGCTGCCAGTTGTGCAAAAAGCGCTTGCCCGTGCAGCTGCCAGGCTCTTGGGACGTCAGCACATGATTCAACCGCTTGCTGAGCGAGCTGTTCTTGACGCGCCCGTCCCAACTCAGGATCGTGTTGCGTCGTCTCTGTAACTCCAAGAGTCGCCAACCCAGAATCGTGCTGCAGCGCAAACGTTTTATCATTCGCGACGATCAAAGCTGAGCTTCCGTACAGCGCCATGCGCACCTCTTGTTCTCTCCACTGGCGAAGCTCTCGTCCAGGGCTCAGCATCGAATCCGCAAGCACAATGCCCGTCTCATCATCGAACCCACAGAGCTTGGCAAATCCTGGATGTACCGGCCGTTCTTCGTGAACAATCACGGTCGCGCCGGCTGCAAGAAACTCTTTTAGTTGCTCTCTGTCGAGCCTGAGAATCGCGCTGCGCTCGCGCCCGCCGTCGAGGCGCTCGCGAATTCCTGCGAGGGACGTAATCACCGCATCCTCATCAGGGCTACCGAGCATGCGCAAAACGGCATTGGCCTCGGAATTCTCGCGTGTAGCAAAGAATGAATCGTTCGCTGCTGCGGCCTCCATACCCGCTGCTTGCTCGTGTAGAGACGCCTGCTCGTCCAAATAGCCAAACCACGGAGCCGCCTTGTAGGTAGCCTTAGCTCCCTCATGCACCTTGCGAAGGGTTGCAGCGTCACCACGCAGGATTGCAAGCCTTGCCAGCAGAGGAGCCCCTTCAAACCAAAGAAGCGGATCATCTGAACCCAGCAGTTCCGATGAGAACATTTCGTAGTCGGCGGCGCCCGCTGCAAGTGAAGCAATGCAACTGACCACAGCCGAAGAGTGAAATAGCGGAACGCTCACCTCCACGCTCTTCCCGTATCGCGCGTCCACCCCCAGGCTCAGGAGGTTTGCATCGACGAATGCCTCCCCAAGCGCGATCCAGGCCTCGACACTGCGTCCGGCAAGCACGGTGGTTGGCGGGCAACTCGCGAGCGCATCCAAAGCCGCCATGCAATCAAGTGCGTCCAGTCGTCTACACAGAGCGAGCGCTATGGATTGCCACTGGGCTACAGGGTCCTCGGCAGCTTCATTGCACGCCTCAAGAGCGTCGATGTCCAAAGCTCGCCACGCATCCTCAGCATTCGTATCGTGCATCCCGGCGAGCATAGCAACGATGCGCCCCTGCGAGCGCCTGTCTGGGAGTGCTCGTGGCTAGTTTGGTGCTTTTGCGGCCTGCTCTTGTCTGACCTTTACGATGTCATTCATCATGCTCATGATCAGGCGTGGGTCCGTGAAGATATTAAGTTCGGGAGCCAGCAGTTTTGCGTAGCGATCAAAGTAGAGAAGCTGCTTGGTGATGAGAACGAATTCTTTGGGCATCGACATGCGATGCTTGCGAGCGACCGCATTGATTTTGGGAATGATGTTCGCGTAGTTGACCTCAGAGAACGACATCGAGAGAAGCGGTCCATAGACCTCCTTCAAATCTTCGGCAAAGACGTCCATATCGACACCGGTTGAGACTCCACCCATTGCGCTGATGACTTGCGCAACCTTCTTAAAGTCGGAACTCGCAAAGCCCACGATGTAGTCCGTAACCTGGTAGCGCTGCGAGTCATCAAATCGCCCGACGATGCCAAAGTCGAGAAAACCGAGATCTTCGTTGTCGAGTAACATGAGATTGCCAGCGTGCACATCTCCGTGAAAGAAGCCGTGAAAGACGACGCATTGAAACCATGCTTGCATCCCTTCGACCAGTGAGTCTTCGGCATTCACGCCCCGCGCTTCAATGCCCTTCACATCATCGACACGTGTGCCGTAAAAGCGCTCCATTACAAGGACCCGCTTTGTGACCAGTTCCCAATGTGGAACCGGCGCATGAACGCGAACGTGGCCATGCTGCTGCATGATCTGATTAAACTGCTCGAGGTTGTTGGCCTCTTTTCGAAAGTCGGTCTCCTCGAGCAACGTACTCGACAAGTCTTCGACAATGCCAACCGGGTTCATCAGCTCGGCGTCTTTGACAAACTTCTGTGCCACCACTGCCATGAAGCGCATGATGCGCATATCGGCGTCGATGATCTTGTCGATGCCCGGCCGTTGAATCTTTAGAACGACCTTGGTGCCATCCTTCAATTCGGCAGCATGCACTTGTGCGACGGAAGCCGATGCCAGTGGCTTGGCCTCGATATTCGTCAACTGCGATGCGCTCTCGCCTAGCTCGTCCTCAATCGTTTGAGAAACGAGTGCGAAATCGAAGGGGCGGACGCGGTCGAGAACTTTCTGAAACTCTTCAACATAGCGCTGAGGGAAGATTCCAGATGACGAAGCGATGATTTGCCCAAACTTCACAAAGGTGACGCCCATGTCCTCGCAAAAGAGTCGCAGCGCCATGGGGCGCGTCATGCGCACGTAGCGCTTTCCTGAAAGCTTTAGAATCAGCGGTCGAATTCGCAGTACGTCGCCCACTCCGAAGAGCATGTACTTGAGCACCAAGAGGTGAAATGTCCACACGCGCCGAAGCGTTGGCGAGACGACGCTAAGAAGAAGCAGCACGCCGATAACAATGAAGACGGTGGTGAGGGGACTCATAGGGCTGAGGCCATGCTAGCTCACTTCCCCGCGGCCCCCAAGGGTCTTCCACAAGCCAAGCGGCCCGAGTGCAATGGCGCCAATTCACAGGTGGGACAACGATACTGGGGCTCGGAAACGGAGCTCATCACGGGGCAACACCGGCCGAGCTCACATGCTGCCAAATCCACTACACCTCTGGCACCGCGCCCCCTGCGGCGGAATTGTCGCTATACTTGCCTCGCAATCGAGACTGCTCTTCTGGCAATCCAATTGCCTCTCTGCCCACGACCTTCCCGGCACAGCCTTTCCACACGAGTTGAGTACTACACCGTGATAACTCGCATTACCGCAGGCGCTCTAACTCTGCGAGGCGTCTCTCTCGGAGGCGTCTATACCTCCATTTTTTGCCCTGAGCTCAATGCCGTTTTTGACGTGGGCATTGCACCTCGGTCGTCTTCCGCTGCGGACTTCATCTTTCTAAGTCACGGGCATGTCGACCACGTTGGAGCTTTGTCGAGCCTGCTCGGAATTCGCGCGCTGGTCGGAAAGAAGAAGCCTCCCAAGGTGTTCTTGCCGCAAGAAATCGAGGCACCAATTCTGCGGGCACTGGAGGCCATGACGGAACTGCAGCGCTACGACCTTGCGGTCGACACTGTTGCCATGAAAGCGGGCGACCTTGCACCCATGCGTGGCGACCTGCAAGTTCGTGCCTTCCTAACGCACCACGTGGTGCCCTCATTGGGGTTTAGCCTAGTGCGGCACATCAAGAAGCTCAAAGAAGAGTTCCGAGGCCTCCCGGGCCAAGAGATTGCCGAGTTAAAGCGTGCGGGAAAAGACCTATTCAACGTAGTGGAGCGCACGGAGCTCAGCTATTGCACGGACACCCTGATTCAAGCGCTCGACAACAACCCAGAACTTTACCGAAGCCGAGTATTGGTACTCGAGTGTACATTTCTCGACGAGCGCAAACCCATCAAGCTCGCCCGGGCGGGTTGCCACATTCACCTCGACGAAATCATCGAACGTGCCGAGAGATTTGAAAATGAGTCTCTCGTTCTCATGCACTTCAGCCAGCTCTACAAACCCGCCGAAGTCGTAGAGATTTTGGATAGGCGATGCCCTCCCGCGCTTCGTGCGCGCATCGTGCCATTTGTACCCAAGTCCAAACACTGGCCCGGCTAGTGCGCTTCAGGCAGTGCGCCGAAACATGAGGCAGAGGTTGTTCGCCGGCATCGAAACTCGCTCCTCCAAGACAAACCCTGCTCGGTTGGCGACCGTTTCCACCTCGTCCAGGTGACGAATCCCCCATTCGGGATTTCGGCTGCGCAGCGAAGCATCAAAGCCCAGATTGCTTTCTGTGGTCTGGACGTCGCTCTCAAGGAAAGGGCCATACAAGACAAGGAGACCACCGTCTGAAGTCACTCGTCCTGCGCCCTCGAACAGTCCCAGACAACAAGCCCAAGGTGCAATGTGAATCATGTTTGCGCAAAATACCGAGTCGGCCGCGCTCACGGGCCAGACATCAGACATCACATCCAGGTGCGCTGCCGGCAGGAAGTTTTCGAGACCAGACTCTTCGCGCCAGGCATCAATGCTGGGCAATGAAGTTTGATCATACTCCGTGGGTTGCCAACGAATACTCGGCATCGCTTGGGCAAAGTGTGCCGCGTGCTGGCCCGTGCCACTTGCGATCTCGAGAGTCAGCCCCGGAGTTGGCAAGACCCTCTCGAGGATTTCTAGAATATGGGCCGCGTTTCTCTGCGCAGCAGGCCAAACCTTCTTCATTCTGCTTCTTCCTTCGCACTGGGTTGTAAGACAACCGTGGTTTTTAGGACAACCAGTGTGGCGCCCCAGCCGCCGGCTCCCGGCTCCCCCAAGGCAAAACTCTCCACACTGGGATGACGCTCCAATGCTGCGTGCACGATTCGTCGCTGCACACCTTTGCCTTTTCCGTGAATGATGCGCACCTGCGGAAATCCTCGTAGGACGCATTCGTCAATGTAGTCGGGCACAAGACTCTTGACGTCTTTGGGGTGAAAGGTGTGCAAATCGAGTTCATCACCGATCTCGTAGACGACATCGTCCTCCACGTAGTCATCGTCCTCATCATCGTGCACAAGCGGAGTATGTCCCACCTCGCCTAATTGGCAAAGCTGCTGGTATCATTGCCCACTGTGGAAGAGGAGAATGGTGCGCCCCTGAGATCCCCTTGGGCTGGATCGAATCCAGATGAACACCAGCTTCAACGGATCGTTGAACACTCAGCTCCGGTGATTCTGCAGATCGATGCCGGCGCGATCATTCGATTCGCTGCCGGCTATCACCTCGAGGCGCTCGGGCTTTCTGCGGAAAGCCTCCTTGGCACAAGCTTCTCCGAATTTATCTCAACCCACGAGCCGACACTCCGAGTCTTGCAGCAGGCATTTACTGGAGAGTTCGGGACCTCAGAGATTCCCCTCTCCGGCTGCCATTTTGAAATTCGCCTAACCCCCATGGTCGACCAGCTAGGCACTATTGCGGGGGTTACAGCCGTTTTCGTAGACATTACGGAGCGCGCCCTGGCCGCCGAGGAACTGGGGCGATCTGAAGCCAGCTTTCGCGTGCTCACCGAGTCCTCCCCCGACGCGGTGATCGTGCATCGCTTTGGACGCATTGTATATGCGAATCGTGCGGCTGGTGACTTGCTGCAACACAGCGCTGCCGCGGATCTCAAAGGCAAACCGGTATTGGAGTTCTTTGCGAAAGACGATCGCCCGCAAGCGATGCAACGCATTCGCGACTCGGCCGCAAGCTCCGAACAATTCCAAGACCGCTTCCGCCTTATTCGACGTTCCGGCGAAGAGGGCTCATTTGAAGTAACAACGATGGCCGTCCAGTACGATGGTGGTACCGCAACCGTGCATGTTGCTCGAGACGTTACTCAGGCTTTGCGCATGCAGACCAAGCTCGCACAGACGGAGCGGCTTGCCTCGCTTGGCACGTTGGCCGGGGGTGTTGGCCACGAGATCAACAACCCTCTGGCGTACATGACGGCAAACTTGAGCTTCATCATCGAAGAGCTCACGCGTCTGTTGCCACCCAACGCCAACGAAGACAACGCCGAGCTTCACCACGCTCTGCGCGATGTGCAGGATGGCACTGGTCGGGTGAAGGATATCGTTCGCCAACTCAACGAGTTCACCCGCGTCGACTCCGAAGTTGAAGAGCTCATTGACCCCCGCATCGCCATTGAGGCGGCTGTGCGCATGTCGTGGAACCATGTGAGACGCACGGCAAGGTTGCAAACCCACCTCTTGCCCGTTTCATCGGTGCGAGGAAACACCTCGCGCTTGGGGCAAGTGTTTCTCGCGCTACTGCTCAACGCGTCAGCCGCACTCACGGCGCAACACATTTCCGAGAGCATCGTTACGATTTCTTCTTACGAGAAAGACGACAGTGTAATCATCGAAGTCAGTGACAATGGCCCAGGCATTCCCGAGGAAATCCTGTCGAACATTTTCGATCCGTTCTTCAGTGCGAGTGCAAGTGGGCAAGGTACTGGCCTCGGGTTATCGGTTGCCCACAGCATTGTTGTCGCCATGGGCGGAAGTATTGATGTCACAACGAAAATTGGCGAAGGCACCACAATCCAGATTCACCTACCCAGCGCACAAGAGCGCCTCGGTGAGGCAGCAGGCGAGAAGAGCATACTCGTCGTTACAGACGATGTTCGTCTCCTTGAGGCTGCGCAGATCGCTCTAAGAGGAAATCGGATCCGAATTGCCGGAAAGATGAGCATCGCGAGCCCCGAACTTGACGGCGGCCCGCTGGACGCGATTCTCTGCGATATCAGCAGCGCCGACGTCGACATTCCGACGTTCGGAAACCGCGCAAACCAGCTCGGGAATGCACTTCTTTGGCTTTCCCAGCAATTGGATCAGGTGCCACAAGAACACAGAGACATCGCCTCCCTTTGCCTACAAAAACCCATTGGCGCCGACAACATTTCCATGCAGTTATCAAAGCTCTGGCTGGCAAATAACTCATAAGATTTCTATGCCCTGCACGCAACGACCTGAGGTACTATGGAACACAGGTACAGGTGTCGAAGTCCGATGAATTTAACGGAGGTGGATCTGCTGAACGTCCCGCCAATGCGGGTGCAAAGCAGCATGAGGCCGCGCAGTTAGAGAAGCTTGTGGGTTCGGTCTTTGCTGATAAGTACGAGCTAACGGGTCTCATCGGCTCAGGAGGCATGGGCTACGTTTACGAGGCGGAGCAAATTGGCCTCGGTCGCTCCGTGGCAATAAAGCTTTTGCGCCCCGAACTCGTCGATGCACGCATTGATTGGTTTCGTGCCGAAGCCATGGCGGCAAGCCGCATCAACCATCCACACGCTGTCGCAATTTATGACTTTGGTGTGACCGAAAGCGAGGTCCCCTACTTGGTGATGGAACGGCTTCGTGGCCGAGCGCTCTCCGCACTGATCGAAGAGGAACCGCTGAGTCCCGACCGAATTGTTCGAATCGCAGCCCAGTGTCTAAGTGCGCTCGACGAAGCTCACGCCTGTCGCGTCGTGCACTGCGATCTCACCGCAGACAACGTGATCGTGGAGCGCCTTCGCGATGGTGACGACTTTGCGAAGGTTATCGACTTTGGCCTGGCACGACTTAACGATGTGCAGGGTCAGGGAAAGCAACTCGTAGGCACCGCTGAATACGTCTCCCCTGAACAGATTGAAGGCCACCCGCTAACGCCGCAAACCGATCTCTACGCGATGGGCATCTTGCTCTACGAGATGATCGTGGGTCGAACACCATTTGCCGGTTCCAGCACGCAGGTCGTGCTCAAGGGCCACTTGGAAGCTGAGCCGGACGCTCCGCATCACATCATTCCCGGATGCCCGCCGGAACTCGGTGAGCTCATCTTGGACGCACTCAGCAAAAAGCCTGAAGACCGCCCAAAGAGCGCTGCGGCCATGCGAGAACAACTCTTAGCGGTCTTCCCAAGCACCGCATCGCCGACAACGCGCGGAGCGGCGCGCTCATCTCGTCCAACCCCACCGGTTCGGTCGGACATTCGTCGGCAAGCTCCGACGCGCCACACCACACGACTCACCTGCGTGCTGGGCAAGAAGGATTCCGCCCTTGTGGGGCGCAAAGAAGAAATCTCGCAGATCGTCGCCTTCTGTCAGGGCGAACGAGATCCTCGCACCATGGTCATCGAAGGCCCACACGGTGTTGGCAAAGCGCGACTCACACGCGAAGCCACATCAAAGGCCGGCAAGAACATTAAGATCTTTGCAGGCGCCGCGGACCCGAGCGGTCTCAAGCTTCCTTGGTATCCGCTGTTGAGCGTGCTTGAGCAGATTCTCGGCCTCGCGGGCACACCCACGCTCGAATCACTAAGCAAGGCGGCCGCACGATGCGGTCTGCCCGAGCGAGATGTTCCAGGCCTTGCAGAAGCCTTCGGCCTCGACGGTCCTGCGATGCAGCTTGAACTCGCGGTTCGACGACGCGAGGCGAGAGCTGCAGCACTAAGAACATTTCTAGCTGCGAGCAAGCGCTTTGTCTCATCGGTGATTGTCTTTGCAGATGCCGACCGGTACGACTTTCCAAGTCTGAGCATCATCCAAGATTTGCAGAGTAGGCTTCCGGAGAATCTACGCCTCATCATTACCTGCGCAAAAATGCCAACACTGGGCAGTGGTCTCGTTGACCGACTTGAGCTCAAGGGCCTGCCTCCGCAGCACGCCAGAGACTTGGCGCAAAAGCTCGCGGGCAAAAAGCACGCAGTTCCAGACGCGCTCGTCATTCACTCCATCACCGGGGGGTCTCCGGCGTCGGTAGAACAACTCGCAGGCTGGATCAAACTCGGGCACGGCACCAACAACATGCCGTCGTTGCTGGTTGACCTTGTCTCCATTCGCGTCAACCGCTTGCCGGCCCCTGCTCGTCGCGTGCTGCAAGCCGTCGCAATCCACGGAACGGTCGCGCCTCGAGCCCTGGTCGAATCAACGATCGATGAAGAAGAAGCCAAGACGCTCATGTCATCGAGTTGGACGGGCTTGCTGGTTGTCGAACTCGCAACACTCACAATTCCGACCGACCTTGTCGCGCAGGTAATCTCTGCATGCACACCCGCTGACGTGCGTATCCGTCTTCACCGTCGCGCTCTTGAGGCATATGGCAACGAAGGGCCGGCTGGCGTGCGTGCCCACCACGCCGAAGAGTCTGGCGAGATGGCCATCGCCTACGACCTCTACATCAGTGCCGGCACCGACTCGGTTCGCCGATTCGATGATCCCGGCGCTGCCGTTTGGTATGGACGAGCGGTTGCGTGTGCGCGGCAACTGCATGCAAAAGCGGTTGAAGGGGCTCTCCCACGACTCGCTGAGGCCAGTGTTCTACTTGCGGAAGTTCTGCGCCAAACCGGTGAGTTTGGTTTGGCATCGGGCATCTGTGAAGAAGCACAGCTTTTTGGTCCCGACGACAAACAACGCGCCATGATTCACAGGACGCTCGGTGTCATTGCACTCGATGCGGGCAATGCGGTCGATGCGGAACAGCATCTCAAGATGGCCATCGGCGATGCGATTCGCTCGGGCAAGCGCGAGTTTCTGTGCCAGTGCTACTTGGATTCCATTCGCGCGCTCGACGCACAGGATAAATTCGAAGAGGGCACCAAAGAACTACAAGAGGGAATCAACATCATCACTCTTGGAGAAGGCCTTCGCACGACGTCGGGGCCTGACAGGCTTTGGCGCCTTGGCCTGAAACTCGCCGAAAGGCTCGCCAAGGTCGGCTCGCTTGCCGAAGCCAGTGAGAATGCGCAACTTGCCCTTAGCGCCGCAACTCGAGCAGGCAACGCCCATGCACGGGGCCGAGTTTCAGCGCTGCTCGCACAAATCTGTGAGTCTGCTGGTGAGAGAAGCCAAGCACTTCGCCACCGTTCCAATGCGATCGACGCGATGAAGGCACTTGGCGATCGTCGGTCGACAGCAGAGCTCCTTATCGAAACCGCCAAAACCCAGACCGCGACCACAAGACGAGCATCCACGCAAAACGGTATGCCGGAAACCGATCCACAATCCGCTCTGCGTCTAGCCCACAAGCTCGCAATGGAAGTCGGCTGGGACGAAGGCGCAAACCTAAGTAAATCGTAATGAACCTTGAGGCTGCCAAGACGGCTCATCGAAGCCTACAGTCGGTCTGGGTACTTGTGACAGCCAGCGGCCAAGATGCGGTTTCCAACGATGTTGCGGCTATGGGCAAGGCCCTCGGCGACGCCATTGCATCAGGCGATACCGTTGCTTGCGAGAAAGCCATGGCGGATGTCCGCGTGTGGCTAGCAACGTCTGCGGGCGTTGTTCTCGCAAGACTTGAGCACGTCTTTCGCGAACGGCCGTGAGCCGACGCGTTCGAGTTACTGGCTTAGAAGCGCGAGTAGGAGAATCGCTAGGGCCAGCCCCATCGGACCAGACATATTCTTAGCGTTCTCGGTTTGCTTGCGTGACACCAATGCCATTAGGGCGCCGGCAAACACCATGAGCACCAAGCCGGAGACGCCTTGGCTCAAGGCCATCACGATTGCGACACCAGCTGCGATCAGAACATAACGCAGGAGCGGGCCCATCCCGTTCTCTTTGCCGCGCAGCGAGCGTATGAGGGGCCCAAGTGATAGCCCCCACCGGCTGAGAACGGCCGCAGCGATAAGTCCCGCAGTGACATCGCTCGCAGCAACGGAGGCGACAGCCGCAGTCCGCATGGCGATGGAGAGGCTCACAACCGCAACCGTGGTTAGCAGCATGTCGTCTCGATCTTCGCCCTGCCCTGCAGCACGACGCCAGCGGCCGAGGGCCTGAGACGTTGTGTCGGCGAGCGCTCGTTCAAAACACAGCCCGCCGGTCGCGATCATCGCCACGACAACAATCACAGCCGTGGCGAGTTGCGAAAGGCCGATCTCGTAGCAAGCCGCCGCCACGAACGCCCACAAGACACCAAGCGCCAGGCCCACCACAGGCATCCAGCACAGCGAGGTCTGTAAATCCTCCTCAGTGGCAACCAACCGCCCCGTGAGGGGTAGACGGGTTTGAGCCTGTGCAGCGACTACCAGGGGATAAAATGCCCCGGTTCGTTCCTGCCAGATTTCGCGCTCGGCGCTGATCGCACTCACTTCCACTATTCTACCCCTGTGAGGCTCCGATCCGCGATCCATCCGTAATTTTCCAGTGGTTTCAAGACTATGCTGAATACGCTTCGAGGACATGACCTGGCCGCATCAGCGCTGTAGGATGCGGCCCATCATCGCATTGGCGATTCACAGATAGCCCCAAAGGAGTACCCCGTGCCCGATTCACTCTCAACACGCCGCCAGGCCCTCGAAGACCGCTTCTTCAAAGACGAAGAGGCCAAACAAATTTCTCACCTCCGCGACAAACTCGCCGCGCAGAAAAACCGCGAAGAGCTTGCTGAGGTTTGCGGTATCGAAGACCCCACGGTTCTCGACACGCTAACAAAACTTGATGTCGGTGCACACGACGTCTCCGCTCTGACTCTTGTGCCACTTGTAGAAGTTGCATGGGCCGATGGCTCGATGAGCAAAGAGGAACGCGCTGCGATTCTCAAAGCTGCGATCGCGCAAGGCGTAAAAGACGAGAGCCACAGCCACGCACTACTTGATGCATGGCTAGAGAAGCGACCGAGCAAAGACTTGTTCCAAGCCTGGGTAGGCTACGTCAATGCGGTTCGCGCTCACGTTAGCGAAGACGAAATGACGGCCCTCAAAGAGAGCATTCTCGGACTTGCCCACGATGTCGCCAGCGCTGCAGGTGGCTATCTCGGCATCGGTTCCGTTTCGAGTGCCGAGAAGAACGTGCTCACCGCCATTGGCACCGCGTTCGACGGCTAGACTGTATCGAGATCATGAGCGAGACCTGGGCACGAATTGAGCATTCCCAAGGGGGCCTCTCGCTCACCACGATGGTTGGTGGAACGACTCTTGCGCTTCGCCATGCGCGAACCGCTTCGCGAGTTGGCTGGGCTGGGTTGCGATTTGTCATAGACAATGAGCACGAGCGAGCGGCAGTACAAGCGCTGTTCGCTCTAAGCCCCGCTCCTGATCGCTTTCTCCTCGAATTCGTTCGAAGTGATGCTCCCGCAGCCAGAGACCACGAAGTTCTCCTGAGCGGACCTGCCATCTACCTACGAGATACTCTTAGTGCACTAGCTCCTTCCTCGGCACCAACGCCAGACTTTGTACTCAAGGAAACCGCTGATGCCCCCAAGGCTGAGGCATTTCTCTTTGCACAGATTCGCAAGTCTGTGGAGCTTGATGGCGTGATTGCGTACTACGTCATGCGGCCATTGGCGCGGGTGTTCACAAGGCTTCTGCTCAACACCTCGGTGAGTCCAAACCAAGCCACGCTGTCTGCACTCGCCTGTGGCATCGGTGCGGCGATTTGTGCTGGCGTCGGCGGCGCAGGTCTCGTGGCCCTGGCAGGCATTCTCTATTGGTTTGGCGGCGTGCTCGACTGCATTGACGGCGAACTCGCTCGCATGCGTTTGCAGAGTTCCAAAATCGGTGAGTGGCTCGACAGTATGGTTGACGAGTTCTCGACGATTGCTCTCATCTTGGGGCTCGGGATTGGTCTTGCTCGGGACGGCTACGGCGACTACTGGATGCTTCTCGCGTTTGTTGGATGCGTGGTGGCCATCATGACGCTAGGCCCGATGTACGCCGACCTGCACAGGCGAAAGCTGCCCATCGATACTGCGCAATTCCCGTGGTTCTTCGGATCCGCATCCGCCAGTACAACGAGCGGCCCCGAGGGATTCTTGGGCAAAGCGGTAAACTTCATCAGCTACTTCATTCGACGCGACGCAAACATCACGGGAACGGCGCTACTTCTCATCTTCAACATGCGTCGGGTCTCGCTCAGTATCCTGCTCGGGGCCTTCGTCGTCGCCAGTATTCTTCTGATAACGCACTACTCGGTTATGAAGATTCGCAGTCGCTCCGCCGAGAGCTAGGTCGCGACCGGTTGCCCGAGCAGCCCATACGACGACTCTCGGTGCTGCTACCGAAATCGTTTCATCGACGCACTTAGACTTGCCGGCACGCTCTCCTCGCCAAGAATAGGGAGCTCCACGCTAAACCTCGCACCTCCCATGGGGCTTTGGCCAATACTGATCTTTCCCCCATGATCAGAAACGATGCGATGCGCGATAGCCAACCCGAGCCCTGTGCCTCCGTGGGCGTGCTTGGTCGTGTAGTAGGGCGTAAAGAGCTTGTCCCGAGCCTCTGCTGAGACACCTGGGCCATTGTCATCGATGTGAATTGCCACGGCGCGCCCCTCCCGAGTTACTTCAGTGGTTACGCCAACGGCGCCCTCAGCCACATCACGGGTCGCGTCGCGAGCGTTCTCAATAAGATTGAGTAGCAATTGGCTCAGCGTGTCTTTGTCCCCTTGAATTTTTGGCAACGGCTCCGCTAAGTGTTTTTCTATCCTGGTGCTGCCTGCATAGAGCGCTAGCTGTGCACTGATGATGTCGCCAATATCAAGGGAGACTTTGTTGGGCTTGGGCATTCGAGCGAACTCTGAAAACTCCGCAACAATTCGTTTTAGCCTCCCAGCCTCCTCAAGAACTGTCGCAGTAGATTCCTCGAAGATCTCATCAAACGAGGGATGCTTCTTCTTGTAGGTCTTTCGCAGCGTCTCCATGGACATCTGGATCGGTGTCAGCGGGTTTTTGATCTCGTGTGCGAGGCGCCGCGCAATCTCCTGCCATGCCGCAACACGTTCCGCCATCATCAGTCGCTCCTTTGAGTCGGCGAGTTCCAGCATCATCGTGTTTAGAGCTTCAGCAACTTCCCCAACCTCATCGTTGCTTCTTGTTTGAACCTGGTGGTCGAGCTCACCTCTTGCGACCGCATGCGCACCTGCGACCAAAAAATCCAGGTCCCGCGTCATGCGTTTGGCCACCAAGAACCCCAACAGGAGCGTAAGAAGCAGAGCCGCCAGTGCGAGTGCCGCGGAATAGAGAGTTACCTTCTCCAAGACTGCAGGCAGCGCCTCATTCACGATGGTCATTTCGACCCGAGCAATCTCTTTGCCATCTCGTCCCAAGAGCGGAAATGAGAATCGTTCTGATTTTTCGCTCCACGTTCCCTCTGGTGGGACAAATTCCTTCCCGCGAGCGCTAACGACACGCAGCCGCACTCCTTCAAGCTTGCGAACGGATTCAAATAACGATGCTTCAATGCGTCGAGCACCAATGATCGAGACCGCGTACTCTTCCTCCACGACGGTTCGAGCGGCCTCCAAAACTAAGACACTCTGAATGCCGCCGGGTTCCAGCAGCGTTTCCATGGCGTAGTACGGCTTGCCACCACTTTGCCGAGCAGCAGCTCCAAGATCTGCCGCTTTCTCACCTAGCGCCGGAACGTAGTGCGGCGCATCAAGAACTCGGTCGTCCTGGTCCAGGAGATACAAAAGATCCAATGAGATTTGACGCATGAGCGGCCCACCCGAGTCATTCAAACGCTTTCGCGCTTCACTCGGAAGCATGCCCTCATGCTTCTGCAGTTCGAGAAGCGTGCCTCCCGCGTAGCCCCCATCTCGAGTTGCGAGCCCGGCAACTCTGCTCTTGACGTCGCCCTCAACAACCGCCAGAACTCGGCGCATCTCTTTTGTACTCACGGCACGACCGCGAGCTGCATCATCGCGCAATGCGCCCGACACGATCGAACGTGTCACGAGCGCAGCGGCAGCAATTGGCACAAGCGCTGCCAGGCCAAACCAGAGTGTAAATCGTCCTCGAAGCTTCATTCGTACTAGTTCTTAGCGGGCTCGCCGAACAAGAAGATACCAGTATAGTCGAGCGTGTTGGTCGCTGAGAACTCCAGCCCTTTCACATCGTTCCGAATGTGCAGTCGCAGGCTTCGATGAAAGAGAGGGACAAGAGGAACGATGGCGTCAAACTGTCGCTCCATAGCAGCGCGACTACTTCGCAGAAGCCGAGTTGCAAGCTTGACGTTGCCGCCAACGACAAACGCTTTGCGCAGATGAGCGAGCCCTGGTGAACCACTCGAAGCGAGCTGTCCAATGTACAGGTCGCAATCGCCAGTACGGCTGCGCCGTGCAAAGACCTCGGCCGAGAGAGAGACGATGCGAGCTGTGATGCCAAATCGGTAGAGTCCTGCCGCCACTCGGGCTGCAATCACCGCGTCGTCTGGCCTCGACGCGTTGACGATGAGTTGGAGAGTGAGAGTCTTCGCTTCAATCGTGGGATAGCGGCTGCTTAGAGACTTCAAGAGAGCGGTGGCGGCGCTGACGTTTGCCTGGAGAGCAAACGGCCGAGGGGCTTTGCGAGGACGCAATACCGTGGTCGTGGGCGACACGGATTCGCCGCTCCCGATTTGGCTCATGCCCGCGCGTCCCATGGCTGCCGAGACCGCACGGCGAAATTCCGGCTCCTTTGTGATCTTCGACGCGGTGCCAAAGCCCAAATAGGAAAGTACGCCAACGTCTCCCTGTACGGTTTCGGTTGCGAATTTGGGCCGATGCCCAGCGAAAGCGATATCTCCTCGCGCGGAGATATGGGAGCCACCGGCTTCGTATCGTCGTGCCTCGGCATCCGAACTCGTGTGCCAATTGAGAACGAGTGAGTCAAGGTAGACTCGCCCCGCAAAGTGTGTCTCAAAGGGTTTCAAGATCAATGCACTCTTGCGGTCCGAACGCTGTGCAAGCTGCCAGGCCCCACTACCAACCAGCCGTCGCCACCCGGGCGCTTTGCCACGAGCAACGATGGACGTGTGCAGATCGCAGAGTCGCCTTGCGAGGCCAGGGTCCGCCTGACGCAACGTAAGAACAACGCTGACTGCCGCATCCTCTTCGGTCTTGACGCCAACGGCGGCGCCCTTCACACCTTCTAAGAGAAACCCCAGCTTACTCTTTCGCAATCGCTCCAAGCTGGCGACCACATCTTGCGCTCGCAGCGCTGTACCATCGTGAAATCGAACCCCCGGCCGCAATGGAATAGAAGCCCGCAACGGGTCACTCGTATCGGGCAATGCGGCTGCAAGATGCGGAACGACCTTGCCGTTTTCAACGCGATACAAGGTATCGAAGAGGAGCGCGATAACGGTCATGTCGGTGTGACTCCGCGCTGCAATGGGGTCGACCACCAGAGGTTCTTCCAGTAGCGAGGCGACCATGGTCTTGCCATAGACCGGCCGACTTTCACTTTGGCCCATGCGTGGGGAGACCAATAGAAGTGCTAGGCCCAGGAGCCATGGCAAAGGCCACCGACCTAGTTGAGTAACCACAGGCTCACCCTTCCCGGCTGCGCTTGTCGTTCTGCCGCAAGCAACTCCAAGGCTCCATCACCATCAAAGTCACCAGCTGTGAGCGCGACAATACCGCGCTCGAACTCGCGCTCAAAGAGCAAGCGCTTTTCGCCATGCCCCTGCGAGAACACCTGAACTTTGTCGGCGTCACTCTGGGCAGAGGCTTGCGTCGTCACAATTTCTGCGTGCCCATCGTTATTGAGATCCGTAACGAGATGCGCATAGCCAACATCGTCATACTGTGTGAGCGCCGGGCTGCAGATTTCGGCGCGACCGTCGCAGTGCACCGAAAGCGTTCCAGCAAGTGAGACGTTGCTGACGTAGCGAATCGCCTCGCCCGTGGGGTCTACGAGTCCACGGCTACAACGCGCCATCTGCACCTTGGGGCTAAGCTTTGGGCCCACGCCCGCTGACCAAAGGGCACTCGCGCCGATAAAGTAGTTGCGTCCAGGTGCAGCCTCAAGCGTGCCATCGTCACACAGCGCATACCCGAAGAACTCTGAATCAAGCACCAGGGCACCGTCACGCCACACGTACGCTCCACCCGCCCCTTGCTCGCTGCTCCGGGCTAGAACTCGCACCTCAGTCTTGGTGAGACCTTGACTGCGCGTACTCGTTTCGCGCACTGCGAGCATTCCGATGGCGTCACGCGCTCGGGTGGAAGAAAGCGTCTCGGGCAAATCTACGCGCTGTCGAACATCAAAGAGCCCTCTTCGTCGTGAGAGCACCAGGACAGAATTCGCTGTGAGAGCGACTAGCTCATCTTGGTCATCCGCTCCAAGATCGGCGACATCAAGATCCAAGAGGTCTCCGGGAAGCACGCCCGACCAAATGCGTCGTGCGCGAAACCGAAGTGCAACCGGAGTTGGCGGCACAAGCCGGTTCGCTTCGACTAGGGCATCAATGTCCGCATTCATGCGCTGCCACCAATGCTGTAACCCGGTTGGGGGCTCGGCGGCGCTTGCATTCGACTTGCCACCCGCGAGCAAGGACACCGAAGCGAGCAGCAGCAGCGCGCTGCCGACTCGTCTCATTGCGCTCCAGGAGGCGGAGAGGGCGGCGCTCCAAAGCTCGGCAAGGGCGCGTCAAAGTCTCCGTATTGATCGAGGATTGCATCGTCCGCACCAACCTCGCCCTTGGTTGGAGCGACGTCGGTTGGTGCACTTCCCTCTAAGAAAACTTCTTCGTACGATCCTTCAATGACACCATCGGCAGCCAAGAGGCCCGTGGCTTCATCGATGCGTAGTACTTCGACACCTGGCGGCCTTGGAAACCGTGCCGTCCGTGAGCCTATCTCTTTCATGATGTCGATAAACACGGGAAGCGCTGTTCGGCTGCCGCCTTCTTTCGAGCCAAGTTCCTGACGAAAGTCATCGAAGCCAACCCACACGCCAACCACGACATCCGGCCCCATTCCAACGAACCAAGCATCGCGCGCGTTGTTCGACGTGCCCGTCTTGCCCGCCAGGTCCATGCCGAGCGATGAGGCCTTTGCGCCCGTGCCCTTGGTCATTACCGTGCGCATCATGTCGAGAACGATGTGTGCAACTTCTGGCCTTAGTGCTTCCACCCCGGAGCCTGCGACATGTGCATCGCCACCGAGGGATTCAACCGAGAGAGGCGCCGAGTAACGGCCCGCAGCTGCGATGGATGCAAAGGCATTGGTGAGTTCAAGTGGCGTGACTTCGCCAGAACCAAGCGCGAGCGAAAGCCCATCGGGCAGGTCACTCTGAATGCCCAAGGCGTGCGCCAAATCGCGAACTCGATCGGGCCCAATGTCGTGACAAACACGAATCGCGACCGTGTTGATCGATTTATTTAATGCGTGGCGCAATCGTACCGGGCCCGCAAACGCGCCCTTCTTGTAGTTCTCGGGTTTCCAAAGGTCGTAGACCTCGGGTGCGTCGTTGACGATGCTTGCCGCCGTGAAATCTCCACTATCGATGGCCGCTGCGTAGACGAATGGCTTAAAGGTAGAACCTGCCTGGCGCTTGGCCATGGTTGCGCGATTGAAGCCGGCGAGGCGCGTATCGTATCCGCCAATGAGTGCGGATACGCGACGTGTTTTCGGATCGATGATGACAACTGCGCCCTCGGGGCCAGGCGCCAAAATGAGTTCACGCTCGCTGTGCTTGGGTGTTTTCGCGCCCTCGTCGTCATCGGCACCCGCAGGGGAAGCGCTGCCAAGCATCACGCGAACAACACTGCCTCTTGGGAAGCGCTCCGAAGCAGACTTCTTCTCAGGGTTGTAGCGAGCCTCAGAGTCGCCTGTGAGCAAGACACCGGCCTTGTAACCACCAAGGTCAACCGTGATTTCTGCATCAGCATCGTGCGCCTTGAGCACAATGGCCTGATAGACCTTGCCCTTCTTTGGGTTCTTCTTCGCCATGCGCTTCGTCATGCGGACGAGCTCCAAGTCGATCTTGTTTGCGCGAAGCTTTCTCAGTGGGCGGCCATAGCCCTTGCGGGCGTCGTAGGCCCGCAAATTGTCTTGCAGCGCCTTTCGAGCCAGCGCCTGAATTTTAAGATCGACCGTTACCACGACTTCAGCGCCAGACTCGGTGAGACCTTCTTGGCCAATCGACGTCATGAGCTCAGCCTTGGCAAGCTCAACAAACTCGGGTGCGGCACCAACGTCGGGATTCGCTTCTGCAACAACAGCGATCGGATCGTCGATCCACCGCTGCGCCTCTTCGGGCGTGAGATAGCCATTGTGCATCATTTCCTGCAGCACGTAGCTCTGGCGCTCTTTGGCCCGTTCGTGGTTCTTGGGCTTCTTCGGCGAATAGTGATTGGGCCCCTTGGGTAGCCCTGCGAGTAACGCAGACTCTCCAACGTTCAGCTCGCTAACGTCCTTGCCAAAGTAATACCGAGATGCTTCTTGCACGCCATAGCGACCGTGCCCAAAGAAAATCTCGTTTGCATAGAGCATCAAAATCTCTTCTTTCGAAAGCGTTTTTTCCAAACGCCTCGCTAAGAGTATTTCTTGGAACTTGCGGCGAAAACTCCGCTCGGGAGTTAGCAACAAATTCTTTACGACCTGCTGGGTAATTGTCGAAGCTCCCTGCTTCTTCTTGCCCTCGCGAACATTGACGATGGCCGCACGCAACATACCGATGTAGTCGATGCCCTCGTGCTTCCAAAACCCCTTGTCCTCAGCAGAGACAAAGGCGTTCACAAGTGATTCGGGCAACTGCTCAAAGGTTACGCGCGAGCGGCGCTGCTCAAAAATCTCGCCAATGAGTTTTCCATCCGGTGTGACGACACGATTTACCTGAGCGGGCTTGTAGTCCTGCAGCGTCGCAATACGCGGCAGCTTTGGATCCGAGCCGTAGTACCAGAACATTCCTGCCAGGCCGGCAGCGCCAAGTGCGGCCATCAAAAAGCCGACAATGGCGCCCCACTTTGCGATGAGCAGTGCCAATTGCCTTCGCGTGCGCGGTGCGCGTGTGCCACCACCGCCAGACTTGCCTCGGCGCTTGCCACCGGAGGTTTTGGAATTTGCCTTGCGGGTCTTGGTGGCCCGCTTTGGCCCACCGGTTTTTTTGGCCCCCGAAGGCGCGCCAGTGGCCTTGCGGCTGCGGGCGGGTTTCACCTTAGGCTTGGCCTTCCGAGTATTAGCTGTGGGCGTCATATCGAAGGAGTTCGCCTTTAGTGCAAGAGGAGGGACACAGTGCTAAACCATTGTAACATCAGGTCGAATGGGTGAATTCTGCCCTACCTGCGTCGATTCGGCCACATCTTTGCCGTGTCTAGGATGACACAGCCTTATCCAGTGCCAAGTGGCGCATCACCTTGTCCAGCCCGCGCACACTGATTCCCCGCCAGCGCGCTCGAAGTAGGGCACGCCGAGCCTCGTTCAGATCTCCCACCGTACCGAGGTGAGCCCGCCGCTTGGCTGCGAGCCGGTGAACAAACATGGCAACGGAGACCGAGAGATTGAAGCTCTGGCAGAAGCCATGCATTTCGATCGAGACGCGGTGATCACAAAGCTCCTGCGCTTCTGCACTCAGCCCGTCACGCTCGTTGCCAAACCAAATTGCCAAGGGCTTGTCGACAGGAAGCTCTTCCAGTTCGAACTCAGCACCCGGAACGGTGGCACAGAGGACAAAGCCCTGGTCGCGAAGGCGGCCCGCACATTCCGCGGCACTCTCGTGGCGGTGCAAGTCGATCCATTTTTGCGTTCCCAAGGAAACGTCAGGCGCCGCCTCAAAGGAGCCCGTCTCACCGTCGATTGTGTGCAAATCGCAAAGACCAAAGGCCTCCGCGGAACGAACCGCCGCCGCACCGTTATGCGGGTCGTAGAGATTCTCAAGCACGACGGTGAGGCTCTCGAGTTTCGCAGCGAGCCCTCGATCGAGCCGCTCGATACGAGAGTCTTCGAGGAGTGGAGTCGCGGCTTCGCAAACCGCGTCAATTCCGTACTGCTCGATCAGTGCGTCAACTTCATGGCCCTTCATGCGGGGTCTTCCTCCCGCCGATTTCGACGGATGAGCCAGAAGATAAACAGGCCCATTCCCGCCATCACGCCACTGGCGTACGCCATCTGACGCCACTTGTATGCGCCGCCACCCTTGTTGGGCTCCTTGCTGCGCACATAGTTTTTCGGAGGCGTCTTTTCGCCCCAGGTTTGCTCTGGTGGCTGCTCCTGCGCCCATGCGTTTCCACTTGGCCAGGCCATGGCCACACAGGCCATAAGTAAAATTCCTAGAAGAGCACGACGGCTCAAGGCTACCAATTTGGAGGTTTTCTGCACAGCTCTCTCTCCTTCTTCGGGTTAAACTCGATTTTCGTTTCTTTGGCTTCGGCAAACTCCGCAGCAGTCAGTCGATTGCGACTGTGCATGTTGCCAAGAATCCGGCCTACCTTGGCCGAGGTTCTCCGCGTGAGTTTGTCTTTGCAGTACTGAAAGTACCTCTTGCGAGGAGATGGCAAAAGCTGCGCCAAGAACGCCGCTTCCCTTGGGTTGATGTCACGAGGGTGCTTGCCAAAGTAGATTCTCGCGGCGGATACAATTCCATATACGCCGGGCCCGTACTCGATCGCATTCACGTAGATCTCAAGGATCCGGTTCTTCTCCAAAGTGCGCTCCACGTACCAAGTGAGAAAGAGTTCTTGGAGCTTTCTGGACATAGTTTTGTCGCGGTAGAGAAAGACATTCTTGACCATCTGCATGCTGATCGAGGAGGCGCCAAACTTGAAGTGCCCCGCCTTGAGATTTCGCACGAGAGCCGAACGAAACTCGCGACCAATAAAGCCGTTGTGATCGTAGAACCTTGAGTCTTCTTGGGTGAGAACCGCGTTTAGGAAGAAGGACGAGATATCGACAATCTGCGCGTAGTTGTCGCTCTCCATGCCAATGTCCACAGTCTCGTACGCATCGGGGCCGACGAGAATCTGGTGTTCAAAGCTACTGAGAAGGCGCTCCGCATCGAATTCCTCAGAGGGGCTGAGCACTCGGCATCGAGGCAAATCAACATAGCCGTCGAGGGTTGTCTTCTCATCCAGATCTTCCCAGTCGATCGCGAGTTCGATGTTTGCCGAGAAGGGTCCGCGAAGCTGAAAGCCTTGAAGCTTCGGGACAAAGCCGGCCGGAATCGATTGCAGAACCGCCTGACAATCGGTCGTGGGCACTTGAGCTCGCACCGCCAGTCGGGGCTCTTCACGCAAGATGCCTTCTTCGTCGATGCCCCCAGCCATGATGTAGTCGCCGCTTAAGAGGTAACTCACGCCCTGCGAGACCACCGAGACCGACTCAAGCACAAGGTGCTTGGCCTTGGTGTCGAGAGTTGCTGCCAGGCTAACGTCGAAGCTCATGTCGGACAGTCGCTGCTGTGCCAACATCGGATGTTCCACATTGAGATTGTGAAGGTTGAGGCCACCAGAGAAGTCAGCAACGCCTTCGTTCACCTCGATCACGAGTTTGGCGTCTACAGAAGTGTTCTTAAAGTCCTTTACGACCGAGCCCTCAAGCACGGGCGCAATTCGATCAAAGGTAAAGCGCTCGGCGACAACTGCGAGCTGCCCTCGGCGAGATAGCGGTTCAAGCCACCCCTCGGCTTGCCATAAGGTCTCGCTAGAGCCGCCGTAACTTCCCGAGAGAGCAACAACCAGTTGGTCCGCGGTATCTCCTTGGGCGATTGTGCCCTCGATGCCTGAGAGCGACATGCCCGGCCATAACTTCATATCGCCGTCACCGATGCTCACCCTGGCGGTGGAGAGCGGGGCCTTGGGATCGACGGTGATGGTCAGGTCGCGAAACGCAGCGCGCGCATCGAGCGTCACTTGCGCCAGCACCAAAGTCGCGTCTTCGCCCTTGTCAGCCTCGCCCCAAGCAATGCTCGCGACAACGCTTCGCCCGGTGAGTTCGTCGTATAGATCGATGGAACCGCCCTGCAATCGAAGCTTCTTGGGCCGAAGCGAGCGACCAGAGTTGCTCGAGCCACCAGGACTCCCCGGCTTGCCTCGCAGTTTGGTCATCAGCTCTTGAAGCTCACTGCTGCCGTCGACTCGTCGAACCGCGCTGGCGCGAACGCCTTCGGCACGAGCAGTGAAGAGCTTTACGTCACCAACCCACGAAGCGCCGTAGTCATAGTCAACCTCGAGCCTGTCGACACGAACAAGTGGTTCGGATCCCGCAACAAGCGAAGGTACCACCAGGTCCCGAAGAACAACCGTGCCCCGCGATACGTCAATCGAGCCCACGGTTAGGTCGCGTCCGAGGCGAGCCTCCAGCTTTGGGAGGACCTTCTCGCGGATTGCCCACGCACCGATTCGGCCGTACAACAGCCAAACGGTGCAAACCGCAATTACGAGCAAACCGAGCAACCCGGCGCCGGCAATGAGCAGACGCCTGCGCATGCGCGGCTTATAGCACAGCCACCAATAGGGGCTGACAGCTCGTGGTAGAGGGGCCGGAGGGCTCTGGCCCCAGGCTCCTATTTAATCGCGCAGCTGATGGCAAGTAGCCGAGATGACCCGTCTTTATCGGCATCCTGGCCAATCAAGGTGTAGTCACCGGAGTCGACTTTGAGTGTGATATCCGCTTTGCGCTTGCCCGCTTTGTTGTCGAGGGTAAACCCAATACGGAGCCGAGTCTTGCTGCCTTTGGCGTCGTTGCGCTCTTTGTAGAGCAGGCCGAGCTTGCCGCCGTCGGCGAGTGAGACAGAGACTGCCTTCATGTGCGGAGCCTTGACCCCGTGCTTTTTCACAACCTGAAAGGTCTTCCAAGCAGAGAACGGTGGCTTTTTGAGCTTATTGGTAATCGGCTTGAGTTCGGCATCAATGCCACCCTCACCGCTCGTTGCTTTGATTTCGATGACCGTGCACTTGGCTTCATCAGCCATGGCTGAATTGCCAAAGCCCGCAACGGCGACGCACAGGGCAAGGGCAGAAAGCACATGCCGCAGGCCAGAAGAGCGCTGTTGTTTTGAAGGACGCTGCTGTTTTAGAAATTGAAGAGGAGTTTGCATGGTCTTGCTCATATCGGGTCCTCCACCACGTCGGTGTCGCTTGAAATCCAGATGACGGCTGTTGCCGCTTCGTCGCTCTCGGCATCCGCCGGAACCGTCATAATGACGCCGCTGCCGCCATAAACTTCAAGTGCTTCGACTTCGGGCTCTTGAAAACGCAAAGCAACCGGGACGATCGTTGGCTGCATGCCCCCGTTTCCGACGGTTTGCGTGGGTGTCTGTGTGGACGTCTCTGCCACGGTTTGCCCAGGCGTAGTTTGCCCAGGCCCAGTCGGGCGCTGGATGTACATAATGAGGAGCGCTGCCGCCGCGGCGAGAGCACCAATCATCACGTGGGACTGCCATCCGCCAAACCAACCGGCGTTCTCAACCAGTTTCTCTGTGGCTCGCTCTTCGGCTTTCGCTTGAATGGAGATGATAGGCGTCTCTGCGGGCGCGTCTTTAGAGGCTCCACTGCTGATGGCTCCATTACTGCTGATGGCCTTGTCGATGCCAGCCCACAGCCCCGCGAGTTTGTCTTCCGCAGCATCCGCTTCGAGGTCGACGCTTCCGCGCACAAGCTCGCTCAATTGACCGATCGAAGCTGCCACGCTGGCCGCCTCGTCATTGTCTTCAAGAAAGCGCGCTACAACCGTCGCTTCGTCACCATCGAGTTCGCCATCGAGAAACATCATGATCTCGACATCAGTGGGCTTTGTTGCATTTGCTGTCATCGCCTATGCCTCCGCTCCGCTCGTTGGGCCATCCATGAGTTCTAAAAGGTGTTGCTGCATGTTCTTTCGGGCGTGAAAGAGCCGCGACATAATTGTTCCTTTAGAACACTTCATAACGTCGGCCATCTCCTCGTAGGTGAGGCCTTCAAGTTCTCGCATCATTAGGACGCTTCGGTGGTTGTCGCTTAGCTGTCCCATGGCCAGGCGGATGTGCTCCCGCATCTCGCGTCGCATGAGCGATTTGGAAGGGTCGGCACCGAGAATCTTTGGCAGCAAGCTGTCTTCGCCAACCAAGCCCTCGCCCTCGATGTGGGACAGCGCGTCGTTGAAATCGACTTGCTTGGCGCGCTTGCGTTTGCGCAGGTGATCAATGGCGAGGTTCATGACAATCCGATACAGCCAGGTGTAGAAGCTGGAAGTGCCTTCGAATTTAGGTAGATAGCGGTGAGCCTTGATGAAGCCTTCCTGAACCACATCAAGTGCATCGTCGGGATTTCGGACGACACCGAGCGCCAGGGCGTACGCGCGCCGGTTGTGGCGCTCAAAGAGTTGGCGGAACGCCTCGTGGTCGCCGGCTTTCGCCATGCGCACAAGCTCTTTTTCGTCGACCTCGTTGGTTTCATCGTGACGTAAAGACGCGGTGGGAAGGGGCTTATTCACTCAGCCCAGATATATCAAATTCCTGAGATCGCCGCTTCCCCTGGGCGACCCGAGCCACCAGAAATGCCGGCGACCTCCAAGCTCCGCACCAGGCTGCGGTTTCCTCGAGTTTGGGCCTCTCCAAGCGTTAACCACCCGTGCCCATTAGAGGACTTGGTGCTAGGGTAATCCGGTCCTCAACGTGGAACACCGCCTCGCCATTGTTCGCTTCTTGGGCGCTGTAGCCCAGCGCTTGCGCAGACGTGCGGCCTATGAAGGTGTGCTGTATTTGCTCGCCTTTCTCGGAGCGCTCGCGCTGCTGGCGCCTTTGCTCGCACATTGGGCGACACTCGATGTGCGCACAGCCTGGGTCGTTGCCGCGCTGGCAACCGGCGCCCTTCTCATCTGCTATCTGCTGGCGTTTCTCGGGCCCCGCAAACGCTGGAGCAGCACATCCGCACAAGCTCGCTACGTGGGGACGTGCGATGGTGAGCTGCGCTCCGACCTTTTGTCTTCCGTCGAGTTTCTCGACGAGCAAGCATCCAGTGGATCTGCCGAGCTCAGGGAGGCACTGCTGATCAGTACCGCCCATCGAATCGAGCCGTTGCGTCTGCAGGCGCTTGTGCCGTTTTCAACCATACGTCGGCCACTCGCCGCCGCTGGAACAGTCGTGGCGCTTTACGCAGGCGCTGCCCTCCTCATGCCGACCGCTCTCTCGCAAGGTTGGAAGCAACTGTTGCGCGAGCCCGCCAAGGCGCCCTTTGGTGGCGCCCGCCTCGCATCCGCGCCCTTGGTTGGCGATGTCGACATTGTTGTTGTCTTTCCCGAATACACGGGCAAAGCGAATCTCAATCTGCCGTCCTCCTCTGGTGACTTCGAAGCGATGGCGGGCAGCACAATCAAAATTTCGACGCGCACCACAGCTTCGGTTGAGAAGGCCAGCATCCTGCTCGCCGCAACGGATGAACTCGCGAGTGATGAGGAAGTTCTGCTCACCAAGAACTCTTCTTACGGGGATCCTGCTAACCAAGCAAATGGCCCCGCAAGTTCAAACGCAGAGACATCGCTCTCCGGTTCGTTTCGCCTGATGCGAGAAACCTACTACCGCTTTACGATCGACAAGGGTTCGGACCGAGAAGTGGAAGCGCGCGCACGACACATAACGATTGCCAACGATCAGGCACCCAAAATCGAACTCTACGCTCCCGCCGATGAACTCGATGTCGCCAAGCTCAAGCGAATCGAAATCGCCTACGTTGCCTCCGACGACTACGGCATTCGCAAAGTGGATCTTGTGTACACGCCAAAGGATGGCAAAGAGACTCGACAGCCACTGGAGATTGTCGATTCCGGACCCACCGTTGGTGTTGGGGCCAGCCCCCGAGCACCGCGCAATGCGCAGCATAAGTACCTTTGGGACCTGTCAGTGTTGCCGCTTCGCCCAGGAGTTCAAATTGAGTACCACCTCGAAGTCGCCGACAACGATGATGTGCAAGGGCCAAACATCGGTCGCTCACGAAGCTACTCCCTGCGCCTCTTTAGCCCTCGAGAGCGTCACGAAGACCTCATCGCCCGCCAGCAGCTGCTCGCAAAGCACATGATTGAACTGCTCGCGGATCGGCTGGTTGCAGCGGGAACCTCGGTCGCGGTGCACCGCCAGATTCAACGAGCTGCAGAGCAAGTGGTTGTCGAAATGGGCGGCTTGGTCGCGGCCCTAAACGAAGACGAACTCGCCACCAAGAAACTCCGAGCGACATTGCAGGAGATGCGCGAGCGTATGAACACCCGCGTGCGACGTGAAGACACGATGCTCACCTCGTTTGAAAAACGCGATGACGACGACGCCAACACGAAGACCCTTGAGACATCAGACGCAAAAATCATCGCGGAACTCGAAGACGATTTGCTGCTTCTCAGCGATTGGCTGCAACGACAGCAACTCGAAAACACGCTGAGTATCTCGGATGAAGCCGCTGCCAGTCGCGAGCGCCTTAAGAAGCTCTTTGAGGAATTTGATAGAACCGGATCGGACGAAGTGCTGAGCGAGATTGAACGCGAGCTAAAGGCACTAGAGCGCAAACTGCAAGAGCTTTACGAAGCCAGTGCCAGCATGCCGGAGGACGCACTCGACCGCTTCGTCAACAGTGAGGCCTTGCAGGCAACCCAGGAGAAAGCGTGCTTGCAGAAGGTTCGAGAATTGCTCGACGCCGGCAACGCAAAGGCTGCACAGAAGGAAATGGAGAGGTGCAGTGCGCAGATGCTGGAAGCGGCACAGGCTCGCGAAGATGCACTCAGCAGGCTTCGTGGCGAGGATTTTGCCGAGGGCGAGAAGCAGCTTGAGGAAATCCTCAACGACGTCGCTGACCTTGCGCAGGACCAAGATGACATAGCCAATCAGGCCAGCCAGATCTACCAGAGATATTCTGATGCAGTGAACGAGATGGAAAAGGGCAAAAGCGCGGAAGCCAAGAAGACCGCGGGCGAGACACTTGAGAAGCTTCGCAAGAGCGTCAACAAAATCCCGGGTGCTGGACTCACTCCTTTTACGCGCGAAGAGATGACCGTTCTCGCAAAGCGGCTCGAAGACACAGAGACCATGCTTGAGCGCGGTGAACTTGCGGAGGCGTTGTCCATGGCCCAGCACGCCAGAGAATCTCTTAAGACCATTCGCGACGAACTTGAGTTTAGCCTAGATGAGGCCTGGTCTCGAAAGGGTGTCGCTGCAGAGAAGGCAGCGCGTGCAGCATTGCCCCTGGCAAAGAAGCTCGTCGAACAGCTCCAGGCAGTGACGCCCTCGCCTTCAGAAATCATGAGCAGCGAAGACAAGCGCAAGCTCGACAAGCTGCGCCGACAGCAAAAGGCGAGCCGCAACCGCACGGGCAAGCTCATGAAAAAGGCGAGTGCACAGGCCGAGAGCATGCCTGGGAAGTCGGGACAGGCAATCGAGAAGGGGCTTGAGGCAGCACTTGAGCACATGGACCAGGCCGAGAAGCAAATGCGCTCGCGGGACCCCTCCGGCGCAAAGCAGCAGGCCAAAGAGTCTGCGGAGCGACTTCGCGAGGCACAAAAAGCGGCGCGAGGTGCAGCACGGCAACAGCAGCAACACGGGCAACAGGGCTGGCGTGATGAGCCGGTGAGAATCCCTGGAGCCGAAGACTATCGGGCGCCAGAAAAGTTCCGAGAAGAGATCCTGGATGCGATGCAGGACGAGGCTGCGCCATCGGGATTCAGCGAACAGGTGAAACAGTATTACAAGGACATTATTCAATGAGCGGCGCAGCAAATGGAGGCAGGGCAATGAGCAGCAGAGCACAATTTCACGCGCGCATCGCACTTGCCGTCTTTGCTTTGCTTGTGGGCGTTCTGATTCCCAAGAGCGCCAGCGCTGGCGCGAGCGACGATGCAGTCACGGCAGCGCGCGCACTTCGCGCTTGGCAATTCGATGAGGCGCGGCAACTCATTAAGGCTCTCGTTACAAAGCGCCCCAAGAGCAAGACAAGCCGCTACCTGCAAGCCGAGCTTGATTTCCTTGATGGCAACTACCAACAGGTCATCGCCGGGCTCGCCGGACTCGATGACGATTCTATCGACGGCAATGTGGGTTCGCTTCGCGACCTCGCAGCCTCGTCGTATCAGGCCACCAGCGGATTCGCCTCAGAAGTATCCTCAGGAGGACACTTCAAGATTTTCTACGCGCCCGGCAAGGACAAGACCATCGTAGGTCTCACGGGCGATGTCCTTGAAGCGGCATACGAGGCACTTGGATCCGATCTAGGCCACAGACCAACCCACCAAATCCGCGTTGAACTCTTGGGCAAGGCTTCGGACTTGGCCATGGTCTCAACCCTGACGGAAGCCGAAATCGGCACGACCGGCACCATCGCGCTCTGCAAGTACGGCAAGTTGATGGTGGTCTCGCCGCGCGCCACCGTCTTGGGATATCCATGGATGGACACGCTCACCCACGAGTATGTGCACTACATCGTCACGCAGATTTCTCATGACAACGTTCCGGTTTGGCTTCACGAGGGGCTCGCACGCTATCTGCAAGTGCGTTGGCGAGAGAAAGCGGACGGCAAACTCGATCATAGTTCCGAGCATCTCCTGGTGACAGCCCTCAAGAAAGACACGCTCATTCCCTTCGACAAGATGCACCCTTCGATGGCGAAGTTGCCAAGCCAAGATGCCGCTGCCCTAGCGTTTGCCGAAGTGAGCACGATGGTTGCCTATATCCACACAAGCGTCGGTGATGCCGGATTGCAGCGAGCCCTCACAAGCATTCGAGACGGGATGGGTGCACGAAAAGCGGTTGCGCAGGCCATGGACACCGAATGGAACGACTTGGAGCGCGATTGGATTCGGCACCTGAAGAGCTTGAAGCTTCAGAGCAAGCCGTTTGCCGAGCGCGGTCAAAAGGTTCGCTTTCGAAAAGGCAAAGGCGAGGCCGACAATGTTGGAGTGGACGTAATCGCCGACAAGCGAGTTCGAAAATACGCGCGGCTCGCAGGCATGCTTCGAATCCATGGCAGAACTGCCGCTGCAGCTGTGGAGTACCAAAAAGCGCTGGCCGCCGGTGGAGCCGATGATCCGCTCATCATAGCCAAGCTCAGCCGCATCTACCTCGAACTCGGTCGCTATCGCGAGGCCATTGCGCTGGCCGAACCTTTGCTCGCTCTAAACGAAATGGACGCGCTTCCACCAACCACCGTAGGAGCCGCCAAACTGGCCCTAGGAGACCATCTAGGAGCAGTAGCAGCGTTTGACCTCGCTCTTCGTATCAGCCCATTTGACATGCGAATTCGCTGTGGCTTGGCAGAGAGCTACGAGCAACTGAAACACAAAGCAGCAAGCCGAGAGCGACAAGCTTGCGAATACTTGCAGCAAGTTAGATAGTCCCCCCGCCTATGCCCCCACTCTCGGATACGACGGCAGTCGATACGATTGCCCCAGCACAGAACGACCTCGCCGCGGTAGAAGAAATCGCCCACGCACGCGATCAGATTCTCACGGAGATTCACAAACGCATCATTGGTCAAGATCAGGTCATCGATCATCTGCTGACCGCGCTCTTTGCCCGCGGCCACTGTCTCTTTGTTGGTGTGCCTGGCCTCGCCAAGACGTTGCTCATTTCGACGTTGGCTGAAACGCTCAACCTCGAGTTTAGCCGCATTCAGTTTACGCCCGACCTCATGCCCTCCGACATCACGGGCACCGACATTCTCGAAGAGGACCACGCCACAGGCAAGCGCTCGTTCCGATTCATCAAGGGCCCGCTCTTCGCAAACATCGTTCTGGCTGACGAAATCAACCGCACGCCCCCAAAGACCCAAGCAGCACTTCTGCAGTCCATGCAGGAGCACAAGATTACGGCAGGCGGAACAACCTATGACCTCGACCTGCCCTTCTCCGTCTTCGCAACTCAGAACCCGATCGAGCAAGAAGGCACCTACCCGCTTCCAGAAGCGCAACTCGACCGCTTCATGTTTCAGGTCGACGTAACCTATCCGAGCGAGAGCGAAGAAGAGGAAATCGTGCGCCAACAGACATCGGACTACCGGGCAACACTAACTCCGGTGTTGTCTCCCGAGCGCATTCTCGAGCTGCAGCAACTCGTCTTGCGAGTTCCTGTCGCGGAGCACGTCATCAAGTACGCGGTAGCACTGTGTCGCGGTAGCCGCCCAGCAGAGGCGGGCGCAAGCGATCTGGTCCGCAACTATGTCAGTTGGGGAGCGGGCCCTAGAGCTTCGCAAAACCTTATTCTGGCAAGCAAGGCCAAGGCGATTCTCAACGGCCGCTTTGCAGCTTCGGTCGACGATGTATCCGCCCTTGCCCTACCGATCTTGCAACACAGAATACTTCTGAACTACCGCGCCGAGGCAGAGGGAATTCGCCCCCATCAGCTCATCGCACATTTGCTCGAAACCACATCACGTCCATAGCGCCTGGCTATTGGTTGGCTCTCCGACATGGCATTTCTCGACCCCATTGCAATCTCCAAGCTTGAGAGCCTTGCGCTGCGAGCAAAGGTGATTGTCGAGGGTGCGCTCACAGGCTCGCATCGAGCCAAGCTTCGAGGATCATCGGTCGAGTTTGCGGAGCACAAGGAGTACAGCCAAGGCGATGAGATTCGCCATATCGATTGGAAGGTGCTCGGCAAGGCCGACCGCTACTACATTAAGCAGTTCGAACAGGAGTCGGAACTCACCTGCTATCTGGTACTCGATGCCTCCGCCTCCATGAACTACGCGGGTAAAGGCGTAAGCAAACGCGAGTACGCCTGTCACCTCGTTGCGGCGTTGGCCTACCTGCTTGTGGGGCAGCGCGATCGAGTTGGGCTATCCATTTTTGGCGACCCCAAGCAGATTCGATGGGTGCCCCCCAAGGCGAAGCCTGCCCACTTGCGCGAACTTCTCGCTCTTCTCGAAGAGGTCAGTGTGTCGCCGCAGGAGGGTGCTGAGTCGTTAGGAGATGCCCTGGAACGCGTTGCAGAACTCGCCCGCAAGCGCCGTGGGTTGGTCGTTGTTGCCTCCGATCTTTTTGAAACGGATGCAAAAGCGCTTTCGGTTCTTGGGCACCTAAGAGCTCGAGGACACGACGCCGTGCTCTTTCATACGCTGGACCCGGACGAACTCGAATTTCCCTTCGACGGCCTGAGCATATTTGAGTCATTCGAAAGCGACGGTCGCATGCTTGTCGACCCGGCATCCGTTCGGCGAATCTACAAAGAAAAGATGCGCGCGTTTCTAAAGAGCAGCGAAGAGCAGTGTTTGGGTTCCGGAATCGAGTATCACAGCGTTCGCACTGATACTCCCTACGAAGAAGTCCTACTTTCCTTCCTCGCACTGCGAAATGGTGTTGCCGGTTCGCGTCCCGCCGAAGGCAAAGCATCTCGATGAGCTTTCTCTCGCCGCTCATGCTGCTGGGGTTGCTCGGCGCGGCCATTCCCGTCGCGGTGCACCTTCACGGGCGACGCAAGGCGAAAGTAGTGCAGTTTGCTGCGCTAGAATTTCTCTTAGGATCCGACAAGCGCATCGCCAAGCGATTGGTGGTGCGACAAGTTCTGCTCCTGGCATTTCGCGTTCTGATCTGCATGGTTGCAGCCCTAATCTTGGCTCGCCCCTATGCATCCTGCAAAAGCGAGGGCCCGCAGGTCGCGAGTGGTCCGCAGGCCGCTGTACTCATAATCGATGATAGTGCTACCGCCGGCTACAAAATTGACGGAAGTACCCTGCTATCCCGGTCGCTACAGAGCGCATCACAACTGTTGGTGCAACTCGGGCCAGAGGCCGATATCGCGGTGCTGACCACCACCGGCGGTGGCAAGGAGGAACTCACCCGCGATCATCTCGGCTTGCGAGAATCTCTCAATACGACAGGCGTAACCTACAAGCGCGCCCAAGGCGGCCGAGCGCTCGAACGAGCTCTTTCCCTGCTTTCCGGAGCCGGGCATGATCGAAAGACCGTTTTCTTTCTGGTAGCGCCTACCAAAGCGGCACTTCCCGCCGAGGCATCGATTCCCGATGATGTCTCGGTCCGTGTCCTGAGCCCTGCTGGCGACGCCCCACTACACAACATAGCGATTACTGATCTCCGCGTGCAGGCAGATCGTTCCATCGGCAGCCGAGGGCTCCAGATTATCGCCAACGTCACAAACTTCAGTGACAAAGCTCAAGTTGCGAACCTGTCCCTCGTTGTTGGCGAGGAAACGGTTGCCCGAGGTGAATTGGGGCTTGGCCCCCGAGAGAGCAAGAACAAGCGCTTCTCTGCGAACCTCAGCGATGAAGTCCGAACCACAGAAATTCGAGTTCAGGTGCAGAGCGACGCTCTAGCCGCCGACAATGTTCGTTATGTCGTCGCAAATGCTCGCGACCAAGTCGCCGTGCTCCTGGTGAATGGCGACGCACGGGCAGTGCGACACGAAGATGAACTCTTCTACATCGAGGCAGCACTGCGCCCGGGTGACCGCTCTGACAGCGGAACGGTCATTTCTCGAACAACTCCGGATGATCTGGGAAAACTCACCTTGGCGGATTACGACGTGATTGTGCTCGCCAATGTTCCGACGCTAGCGACCTCTCGTGTGCAAGCCCTATCGACTTGGGTGCAGGCCGGCGGTGGGCTCTTTGTTTCCATGGGCACCAACGTGGACGCAGATCAATACAACCGCTCGATGGCTCCGCTTTTGGCGCAGAGTCTTCGCAGTCCTTTGGATCTTCGGCGTGGGCGAAAGCGCAGTCCGCAAGGCGAGTTGCGACTGAGCAAGCTTGAGCTTGAGCACCCCGTTTTCTCGGTCTTCGCGAAAGACGCACCAGGCCTCTACAGCGCCACATTTTGGCAAGTAATGCTTCTGGGGCCAACGACCTCCGTGAACGACCGGCGAGTATTGGCGCGTTTTGACAACGGGGCGGCGGCTCTCGTCGAGGCCAGGGAGGGCGCAGGAACGCTCATGCTCTTCAGCTCAAGCCTCGACCGAGATTGGAACGACCTCGCTATCCACCCGGGTTTCCTCCCCTTCCTGCAACAGAGCATTCGGCACCTCGCATCCAAACCTTTGCAGGGAAAGGATCAGCAAGCTCTCGTTGGCAACTCAGTTTCCATCAAGATCGCAGCGGACGATGTGCGCCTAGAAATCGAAGGGCCAGGCCGCGAACGCATGGTTCTCGAAGGCGACAAAGTAGAGGGTCACAAGAGCGCGCGCCTAGACGGAATTGAAGTTCCCGGCCTATACAGAATTTCCAGTGTGGATTCGACCGGCACTTTGCAGCCCCGCCCAGAGGCCACGTTTGCCGCAAACCTAGATCCGATCGTGAGTGACCTAAGCCTCGTGCCCACAGAGGCCTTGGAGCGAGAAGGCAGCGGCACCGATTCCGAGCAGGCACCTCCAACTCGGCGCGTCGAGCTCTGGCACGCCATCGCGGCACTTCTTTTGCTACTTCTTCTTATTGAGTCGGGACTCAGCGTCCTGGGACGCAGAAGGGGCAGCGGCATGGAAGAGCTGGCTGTTCCAGCGCAACGCTCCTAGAGAAGCTCCTACCGATACCGGTACGCCGAAGAAGCCAGCGGCCACCCAACTTGCATTTGAAGAGGTGACCGCATGGGCCATATACAGGCCCAAGACTGCACGAGGAATCATCCCCTCGTGCTCGTACTGTCAACTAAGACTAGCTTGTTGGCAGCGTTACGCGAAGCTTCGCAAGCACATCAGAAGCAACCGAGTCGCCCTCTGCCTTGCCGATGCCGAAATCGAGTCGGCTGAATTTGTGCTCGGCCTCAATGGTAATGGCATCGTCGGCTTTCTCGACGACCTTGAACTCAACGTCCCATGTCTTCGAAACGCCGTGCACCGTTACTTCGCTCTTGGCGGTGTAGGTATCGCCTTCTTTTTGGGCGACGTTCATGACCTTGATTGTTGCGGTGGCGAATTTTGCACTATCAAAGTAGTCAGCGGATCCCAGGTGGCCATCGCGCTTGGGAACTCCGGAGTCTATTGCGGACATGCTGACTTCAATTTCAGCGGTCGCTTCTGACATCTTCTCTACGTTGATGGCCGATGCGATGACCTTGACTCCAGGAAAGGAGACCTTGACTGGGTCGTCTGGCTTGGGCTCTGCGTGCGAGGCCTCGACGTAGAAGAAGTCACCTGTCTCGGTTGCGGCAGGTTCTACGGGTTCTGGCGTTGGCGCAGGATCAGGCTTTGTTTCAGGCGCCTTTACAGCGGCCGGGTCAACCTTAGCTGCCGCTGGCTCAGAAGACTTCTCATCTTTTTTGCATGCGCCGAGTGAAAGTGACAGTAGTGCGACGGACAGTGCGCCGCCGCGAAGGATTCGATTAATCATGGTGTTTTCTCCGAGTGTTTGAGGATAAGGGTTACAGCGATGGGAACATCGTCTACGTCAAACGTGCCGTCGTTCCCGATGATGGTTTCTCTGATGTTGATCGAGAGGCTTGCCTGCAGCAGCACATAGGTTCCGGGGGCAAGCTCGAGCTTTGCAAGCAGAGCATCGTCAACAGCCCGCAAGGTACCTAGTACCTTCGCGGCATGCACCCGATCGCCAAGATGTGCTTCACCAGACGCTGCAAATGTCACCGCATTGTCTGTTTGCTCGGTTGAGACAACGTCACCAAGGTGAAACTCGATGCGAGGAAATGCTTTGGGCTTGAGATCGTCAAGCGCATGCTCGTTGCGCAAATCGATTCCGGTTTCAATGGAGTCCGCAAGCACAGTCACGTGCGCCTTCATCGGCTTTGATAGATCGCTCGGAGTCGCCTCCCAGTAGCCTTCGAGCCCACCGGAAAAGCGAGCGTCAAAAACCTCACCTCCGGCCTTGAGCTTCGCCGTGACCGCCGCATCAGCATGGGGAACAACATCGTAGCGGCCTGCAGGCAGGTCGGGAAGCGAAGCAAGAATTCCGCTGGTTGGTGCTGTGATCGCTGTGCTTGGCAAGCTGTCCTTGGCACCACTTGGAGGAGCACCGCCGAGAAAGAAGTAGAGCGGCACCAGAAGCGAGACTAGGGCTAGCGTCTTGCTCGCTCCAACAACGAGTTTTGCCAACACGTGAGGGCGCTTCCCCAGAAAACGAATACTAAGATAAACACCTACGGCGAGAGCCAGCAGGATAACGACAAGGTCTAAACCGATCCAGGAAACCCCTTCTTCGGTTCTTCGCCAACCGAGGTCTGCGTCGGGCAGATAGACCTTCAGATCGAGCTTGCTATATACGTTGCCCGTGCCCTGCCAGAGCCAGCGCCCCACAGCAAGCCCTGCGGCTAATGTGGCCGCCAAGGCATAACGCGGTGCGCTTGTGAGTCGTGAGAACATGATATTAGGGCTTGTAGAAGAAGCGCTCGCCAACGACTTTGCCGTCTTTCCACTCGCGCTTGGCCACTTGGTTCATCTTGACGCGTTTGCCGTCTTGAAATGTGATGTCAAACGTCCAATCGCTAAAGGACACCGAATCACTCACCGCCGACGAGTGAAGTGCGAACTCATGCACCTCAGCGATGCTTGCGAAAAAGCCTTCCTCGTACTCGCGGTTTGGCGCTTTGCCCACGCGTGCTTCACCATCGTTCTCCTGCATGACAACATCGTCCGCATAGAAGGCGTCAAAGGCCTCTAGTGCTTTGCCACTAAGGACCATGGCATTGAGTTCTTGGTCGAGTTTGCTGATATCCGTCTGTGTCATAGAAATCTCCTGGGTTCTTGGTTGATTGGCGCAATCAAAGGAACCAACTCCCGATTGCGAATGCATACCCAGGTTAGGTCTGCATCTCCATACAGGAAAGGGATTAAAAACTGATAGACTCCATCAATGCAGGAGATGGACAATTCCAATATTCCCATAACAGTTGAACAACTTCGGGTATTTGTAGCTGCTGTGGACATGGGTGGCTTTACTGCAGCAGGTCGCGCTTTGGGACGTGCACAGAGCGCGATCAGCTATGGGATCGCCAACCTGGAGGAGCTGCTTCAGGTGCAGCTTTTCGATCGAAGCTCCCACAAACCGACGTTGAGCGAAGCTGGCAAGAGCCTTCTTGGGGATGCACGCGCTGTACTCGGCCAAGTAGACGCGCTGATCGCAAGGGCCCACAGCATCGACTCGGGAATCGAGCCAAGTGTCTCATTTGCGGTCGACATGATGTTCCCACAATCACTGTTAAGAAAAATACTTACATCATTTGAGAAGGCCTATCCGGCGGTTGAGTTGCATCTCTATTCCGAAGCGATGGCTGAGACAACCGATCTTGTGAGGCGTGGAGAGTGTGACGTCGGCATCTCACTCCTGATGTATGGACTACCCAGCGATCTCAATGGCACGGTCATCACGCAGACCGAAATGATACCCGTGGTCGCAACAAGCCATCCCCTCGCCGCACACCAGGGAGTGATTCCCAAGAGTATGCTGCAAGGTCACACGCAAATCGTGCTCACAAACCGCAAGAGCCAACGCAGCGACGTCGACCATGGAGTTGCGAGCAGTCGCACATGGCGTGTGGTGGATCTGCGAACAAAGAAGGACCTCATTGTGGATGGCTTTGGCTTTGGCTCCCTTCCCCAACACTTGATCAAAGATGAACTGGCGAAGGGCACCGTGCAGCGGATTCTCTCTGCACCTTGGAAGGCCGAGTCATTCCGCTTGCCGCTGTCACTCATATCATCGAATGAGCGCACGCTAGGACCTGCGGCCACGTGGTTGTGTGAGCAGATCGAATCGATCTGCCGTTCGGCCTGAGCTCGGGATGACCTAGCGAACGCGGAGCTTTCGAACCCGCGCAGCAGACTCAGAAATCTTCGCACGAAAGCCTGCATCCTCACGGGCCTTGGATAGGAGAGCGCCCCGCGCTTCTGCTTGGTGCTCGAGACTGCGGCACAAGAGCAGGACATCGCATCCAGCATCAATTGCCGTAACGGCAGCCTCTCCGACGCTAAAGTTGTCTGCGATGGCACGCATATCCAAGTCGTCACTAATCACAACACCCTGATAGCCGAGCTCATTTCGCAACAGTCCGGTAACCACCGCTGGGCTCAACGTGGCCGGAACAGCACTGTCGAGCGAGGCAAATACGACGTGTGCTGTCATGAGCATTGGCACCCCTGCAGCAATGGCAGCCACAAATGGTGCGAGTTCAATCTCGCGCAGTCGTTCCATCGCGAAGTCCAAGCGGGGGAGTGCCAAATGGCTATCCGTTGCCGTATCTCCATGGCCGGGGAAGTGCTTGCCACAGGGCAGGATGCCGGCGGCCTGCAAGCCTTCCGCGAATGCCAAAGCGCGCGCAGCAACAATCTCGGGGGTTTCTCCAAAGGCACGGTCTCCGATGATCGGATTGGCAGGATTGGTGTGCACGTCCAGCACAGGCGCAAAGTCGATATCGAAGCCCCATTCGCAAAGCTCGGCCCCCATCCGATGCCCCAAGGCCTTGAGAGCCGCTAATGCATCGGGGCCATGGCCTGGCTCCGCACGCATCATTGGCGGATAGTGCTCGGCGGGCGCCTTCACGCGCTGGACCCGCCCCCCTTCTTGATCCACAGAAATTAAGAGTTCTTCTCCCGATGCCCGTCCGGCCTCGTGCAGAGCGTCGTTGAGTTGCCGAAGTGCGCGAAGGTCCGTCCCCTCCGAGTTTTTCGGAAGGTTCCTAGCGAAAAGCGTAACGCCTCCAGCATCGCCAGCTTCGAGGGTGGCTCGCAGTCGATCGTCGACCGTGGTGCCCTCGAAGCCAATCCAGAGGAGTCGGCCAATATCGTTGCGAAGCTCGCTGTTGCTCACGGGCGCACTATAGCGCCCCAAACGGCAGCGCTCTAATTTTGCGGTTGCGCCAATGGTGCTGGGACGTTGTTCCAGGTATTGCAGTCGAGCCCAAGCTGGCCACTGCATGAATCATGGACATCGGCCTTAAGCCTTATCTCAATGAGATGTGATGGCGTTTGCTCGGAGCTGTAGTTGATAAGCACAAAAGCCGTGCCTGAACCGGGAAGAGCCTTCACCTCCAAAACCGCCTGGCAGGACGCCACTGACAGCGTCGGGCTCCCGCCATCCGCGTCAATCAAACTAACCTGGTAGCCCTGCTGAACCGCCCCGCCGATGATCGAGTAGGTGCACTCGGCATTTTGCCCATCTGGGGACGCGATGAGAACTGTTCGCTGCTGGCACTGCCCAATCCCACTGATGCCGGCCGTACAGTCTTCCTGGGTACCAATAGCCAGGTTGTCACCATTGAGGACACACTCCAGCGGATCTGGTGCTTGGCACTGCTCATAGCTGTCACAAATTGAATCATCGACAATGGCATCGTTGGCCTGGCAAGTATCGGAAAGAGTGCCGCCCTGGCAGCCACGTGTTCCCTCGCGACACGCCTCTCCTGAAACGACGAAGCACGGAGTTGCGGCTGGGTCCAACTCGCCATCGCAGTCGTTGTCGATGCCATCGCACAGCTCATGGTGGCCTGGATGTACGTCTGGGTTCTCAGGTTCGCAGTCGGCAAATTCGTCATTGAGACCGCATTGATTCACGAAAGAGCCACACGAGGTGAACCCATCCTCATCGGGATCGAGGTCGCTATTGTCCTCGCAGATGCCATTGCAGTCGTTGTCTTTGCCATCACAGATTTCCTCGTGGCCAGGATAGACCTCTGCATCGCCATCGTCACAGTCGGCATTCTCCTCGTCCAAGAACTCGCACGATCCACCTTCGATGATGCTTCCACAAGTTGAGACCCCATCTCCGTCGCTGTCAAAGCCGTCATCGCAGCGGCCATCGCAGTCATCGTCAATGCCATTGCATTGTTCCGCGGCTCCAGGATTCACAAAAGGGTCGGCGTTGTTGCAATCAAGAGGGCCGTCACCACATGCGCCGTATCCATCATTGTCGGCAAGCGCATCGCCTGCCAAGTCATCATCGCCGTCGATGAGCTCATTGCAGTCGTCGTCGATGCCGTTCGTGCAGTCTTCGGTATTGCCGGGATAGCGATTGGGATTTAGGTCATCGCAATCGCCGTCGACTTCGCGAACTCCATCGCAGTCTTGGTCGCCAGGTCGCCCAATGTGTATGAACTCGCCGCCCCCAATGCCCCATTTCAAGCAATCATTTCTCGCTTCGAAAACTCCGCCTCGCAAAGGCTCTAGCGGAACATCCCAAGAGAGAACGCGTCCCGAAATAAAGCGAACACCGGTCTCCAACCGGCCAAATCCGATGGCTTCGTCCTGGCTTCCATACGCCAACACAGCAATCATGACTTCAGCGTCTGCATCGCCCGGCCGTACCAGCAGCGAGTATGGATCCTCAGCGATATCTCGGCCCTCTAAGTAGACATCCTCTAGAGGGTTGTCATCAGAATAATACCCAGTCGCATCAACCAGGTCTTGCCCGACATAGAATCTCAGGTATTGGATTTCTTGCGCGAGCTCAACTGGAGCCGAAGCATTGATAAGAATCCCTGTGTCACTAGAACAAGCAGTAGAAGCGAGTAGTGCGATCAATAAGCTAAAGATGGAAGTCGTACGCATCGAGGCCCTCCAAAGACGTTTTAAGAAGCGTTAAGCATACCTTGCGGCAAGGGCTGCACCTAGTGATCGTTGCCGCCCCTCCGAACGCGCTACCCCAGAAAACCTCCTACTGTGGAGTTGATGTGAGCGTTGCTCTCCCAAGAAGTTCCATACGTGCCGGGCTATTGGGTGCCCCATACACCAAGAGTTCGTTTGCCTGGCGATACACGACTTCACTTCTCCCATCACCATCAAGATCTAAAACACCGACACGTGAGATATCGAAGTCGCTCTCCAAAGAAGCGGCAAAGGTGCTTTCACAGGTTCGCCCGCCTTCGTCTTGAAGCGGCAACTCCACCGGGACGCGTCCCGCAAACATCTCGGAAAGCGAGAAGCGTTCGGCCTTTCCATCACCATCCACATCGACGACGAGGTTCTGGCCGATCTCACAAGCGGCCCCTTGGGCGAGAATTGCCGCCTCGGGATCTTCTTCGTAGGGCCTCGCCCGAAATCCTCCGGCCGCCTCCAATACGCCAACGGCCAGCGAACAGCCGCGGGTTGCGCGCACACACTCGGCATTGGACGAACTCACCTTGCCCAAGCTGTCGACGACGTCACATGGCCCCGCCCCAAGGTAGGAGCCAATTGCGAGCTTGGTTCCCCCAGACGTTGCGCCGCCGGCAACCGCAAAGTTTCCGGCTCGCTGGCCGAGATAGCCCAACACCGAGAAGCGCTTGGCTCGGCGTGCATCAATGGCCCGCTCCAGTACCGCTTTGTCATTGGTCCAAATCGGATCTCGCGCGATGGCCGGCTCGATCCCGGGACGCCCAGCGGCGGACTCCGGGCAATACCATCCGAGCAGAAGGCTTGGCCCAGCGGCAGCAGCGGCACTGGCAGAAGCTGTGTTGGCAACCAAAGGTTCCGTGGCGGTTGTTCCTGCAGGTGTTGCAGCCGGTTCGCTGGTCCCCTTTTGTGCTCCGCCACAGGCCACTAGTCCCAAAGTGATTACGATTCGAAAGTCCATTTGCATCTCTGTTTTAAAAAGAGTCATACGCGGGCAACTCGGTTGCCTAGCAAGGGGTCTCTATTACCACTCCGGCACGCCCCTAGGCCTGGCGGGAGGTCCTCCAATACCCAGAATGTCGCCCACAATATCGCCTTCGCTATCGGGTCGAATCCCCCGAGATTTCCACGGCCTAGCCCCTTGCCCCCCCCGGGTCCCCCGGTATAGTGCGCGCTCGTGATACCGCACCTTTGGCCCGTCTAACCTTTGACTCGTCGGTGGCGCTCTTGTCTCTGCGGCCCGCAATTTCACGACCTACCTCGATTTCGCGACCCCAATTTCCAACGGCTTTTCTACCTGATTTCATCATATGTCTCGGCAACACATCACCACAGCAATCACTATCGCCTCGGCAGCCCTTTGCGGGGCAGCTCTCCTACAGGTTGGCAGCATCTCGGATGCCCAGGCCCAAGGAATGCCAGGCGCAGGCGGACAGCCCGGCGGCATGCCCACTCCAGCGGCGGGTAGCAGCTCTGAAGGTGTTGCCGAACAAGCCCCAAAGAAGCTCGGTGCCCTGCCGACGACACCAGTTTTGCCGCCCCCAAAAGGTTCGCGCAAGAAGCTGCAAGTCTTCAGCATGGACGGCTACTTCCGGTTTCGACACGACTGGCTCAAGCAGTTTGACTTGGGATTCACGGATGTTGAGAGCCTTGGAGGAGCGCCATTTCCAAATCCCTTGGCATGTCGCGGAACGCAGAGTCCTGGCAGCTGCGAGAACTCGTACTCCACAGCCAATGCGCGTCTCCGTCTAGAGCCCATCTTTCACATCGATGAGCGCTCCTCGGTGCACCTGCAAGTGGATGTTCTGGACAACATCACCCTCGGTTCGACGCCCTTTGGCTACAGCGCCAATGGCGGCGCAGGCGACCTCCCCATCTCATCGATCGATGGCAACCAAGATGCTCCGCAAGCTGGGCTCAACAACCTTGGCGACTCCATCGTCGTGAAGCGCGCTTGGGCTGAGATTGATGCACCAATCGGTCTTCTCAAGTTTGGTCGCATGCCGTGGCACTGGGGTATGGGCATGGTCGCAAACGGTGGTGGCGCCGATCCCATTCACGGTGGCTACAACCTCGATGCAGATTTTGGAGACACGGTCGATCGAATCTCGTTCTCTACAACAATTCCGGGCATGAAACTCAACGCCGGCATCGCGCTGGACTGGGGACAAACCGGGCCAAACTCCGCATTGGTCGGCGAGCAAGCGGGCGTTGGAAGACAAGCGTGGGACCTCGATGACTCCGACGATTTAGGCCAGTGGCTCCTCATGATTTCGAACATGGATAGCCCTACCCTCATCGCCGACAAGATTGCCAACGGCGAGTCGGTCTTCAACTACGGAGCCTTTCTCTCCTACATCACTCGCGACAACGTTCAGCAAGACGTGATGATTGGCGAGACGCCCGGTGCGGATAGCTTTGCAAGCCGCGACATGACGACCTACTCACCCGACGTTTGGGTGAAGTACGCCAAAGGCAAGTTTGATGTTGAGGCCGAAGCGACCTACATCATTGGCAGCCTAGAGGCGCCAGACTTGGGCATCGCCGACCGGATCGACATTCGCCAGTTTGGTGGTGTCGCTCGCGCAAACTACCGTCTCATGGACGACGACCTCACACTGACCCAAGAAGTTGGCTTCGCAAGTGGTGACCAATGGGACAACGAAGTGCAAGGTCGAACGCATGTCAGTGGCGCGGTTAGTCTTGGACCTGGTGACAACACTCTTGAGCGTTTCGTATTTGACCCCGCGTACCACGTCGACTTGATTCTCTTCCGCGAACTTCTCGGTGGAGTTAGCAATGCGGTCTACAGCAAGTCGAGCTTCCAATACGAACTCACCAGCAAGTTCAAAGTTCGCGGTGCCGGCATTCTCAGTGCAGCGCATCGCCCTGTCTCAACACCGGGCAACTCAACACTCTACGGCCTCGAGCTCGATGCAGACATTGGTTACGAGAACGACGGCTTCTTTGCCGGCATCTCCTACGGTATCCTGCTTCCATTCGCGGCGCTTGACCATCCCACTGGCTCGGCATTCCCATTTGGCGACAACACCAGCAACGGCGGAGAAGCCGGGACAGCACAGACGATTCAAACCCGTTTGATGCTCCAGTTCTAAGCCCGCGGCTCTGAGCCCTAGCGCCTAACCAGGTCTCGCGCGCTGCGAGCCTGGGGCCCACGCAAACCGGCAACACGGTCACGGCTGGAACGGCCGTAGCTCGATAACGTCAGAGGTTCGAGCTAGCCTCGGCGAATGGCTAAGGCGAAATCCAAAACCCGGTCAAGCTACGTTTGCCAATCGTGCGGGCACAATGCTCCCAAGTGGCTTGGACGCTGCCCGCAATGCGGGGAGTGGAATAGCCTGGTCGAGGAAGTGAACCGTCCCGCAGGTCGAGGGATTGCAGCACGGCCCGCCGACGCTGGTGGTGTTCGAGTCAACAAGCCGGTGTCTATTGTCGACGCCGGCAATGCCGATGAAATTGAGCGACTCCGCTGCGGCATCGACGAACTCGACAGAGTGTTGGGGAAAGGTCTGGTCCCGGGCTCCTTGGTACTTCTCGGAGGCGACCCAGGCGTAGGTAAGTCGACGTTGCTCGCCCAAATGCTTCAAGGCATTGCGGTGGCTCACGGGAAAATTCTCTACGCGAGTGGAGAAGAGTCCGTTGCGCAAACCAGTATGCGAGCGAAACGCGTGGGTGCGACCAATGAAGGCCTCACGCTATACGCAGAAACCAACTTGGATGCGATTTTGGACCAAGCCCTAGAAATGCGCCCCGCAGTCCTCGCCATCGACTCGATTCAAACGGTGCACTGCGATGCCCTGGACTCGATTCCCGGCTCTGTTGGCCAGGTTCGCGAGTGCACCGGCAGGCTCATGGCGTTTAGCAAGACCTCGGGCATCCCGACCATTCTTGTCGGGCACGTAACCAAGGAAGGCTCAATCGCCGGCCCCAAAACACTGGAGCACATGGTCGATACGGTTTTGCACTTTGAAGGCGAAGGCACCAGCCCCTACCGAATTTTGCGCGCCATCAAGAATCGCTTTGGCTCGACGCAAGAAATTGGTGTGTTTGAGATGCGCGGATCGGGCTTGTGCGAAGTCCCCAACCCATCCGAACTTTTCTTAGCCGAGAGACCCGAAGACGCTCCCGGCTCTGTGGTGGTTGGCACTCTCGAAGGCACTCGGCCTATTCTGGTAGAAGTGCAAGCTCTTGTGGCTCCGCCGGCCGCGAACTTTGGACGACGCACCTGCGCAGGAGTCGACTCCAATCGAGTCGCGCTGCTCCTTGCCGTCTTGGCAAAACGCGCGGGCCTAGATCTGGTCCCCGAAGACATCTTCGTGAATGTCGCGGGCGGTGTTCGGGTTTCCGAACCTGCTGTCGATCTGGGCATCGCCGTTGCCCTGGCTTCTTCGGCCTACGACAAAGCTGTGGACAGCAAGACGATCGTATTTGGCGAGGTCGGCCTTGCGGGAGAAGTCCGCGCCGTAAACATGGTCGATGTTCGACTCTCGGAAGCCGCCAAACTCGGCTTTGAACGCTGCGTCTTGCCAGAGCAAAACCGCCAGCGACTCGAGAACGATCACGGGCTGGAGCTCATCGGAGTGAGCACCGTTAAAGAAGCACTTCGCGCACTCGCCTAGTTGCGAAGCACGGAGGCTGCGGGCTCGGAAGGAACTACTTGGGAAGCTTGATCGTCGGCTTCTCTGGATGCCGTTTGTAGAGCAGCATCGTCTTGCCGATCATCGCAACGTTTTGCGACTTGGTCCGCTCCGCCAGAGGGTCGCCCACATCGTGGCGGTCCTCGGTGCTGCTCTTGCCAACTTTCACTTTCACGAGCTCGTGATCGAAAAGCGCCTGCTCAAGAGCTGCCACAACGCCATCGGTGATGCCCTCTTTTCCCACGGTGACGATGGGCTGAAGGTGATGTCCCAGCGACTTGAGGTGACTGCGCTGGGCGGGGCTAAGCTTGTTGTGGGACACGATGGCCCCCGTTTAGCCTCGGATCCCGAGTCATGTCAACCATCGCGATTGCCCCAGGGCCCCCGCGAGGGCCCAAGTCCGGTAAATTCGTGAACCGCGGGACGACGAGCCCAGGGGAATGTCGAGAAATCCTCGCCCAGGCTCTCGATCGTTCACGCTCGGCAGGCAGCTTCCACGTCGGCGACGGTCTTGGGAACGGCCGCGCTGAGGTTCTCATTGCCATCCGCTGTGACCACCAGGTCGTCTTCGATGCGGATCCCGATGCCCAGGAACTCCTCGGGGACATTCTCCGCATCGGCCGCAATGTAGAGTCCGGGCTCAACGGTAATCACCATGCCTGGCTCAAGAGGTCGTGCTTCTCCGCCCACTGTATAGGGGCCGACATCGTGCACATCCATGCCGAGCCAGTGACTCGTGCGGTGCATGTAGAAGCGCTTGTAGCTACCGTCTTCGATTCGCTCGGCTACCGGCCCCTCCAGGAGGCCAAGACTGATCATGCCCGCCGTGAGCACTTCGACGCAGAGCTCATGAATCTGGTCAATCGTCGCGCCCGGCTTGGTCATGGCAATGGCCTGCTCTTGGGCGTCTAAGACAATCTCGTAGCAGCGTTTCTGAGCATCCGTGAACGTACCGTTAACTGGAAAGGTTCGAGTGATGTCTGCGGTATAGAAATCGAATTCGCAGCCGGCATCAATCAAGAGCAGGTCGCCATCTTTGAGTTCCTGATTGTTCTCGATGTAATGCAGAATGGTCGCGTTGTCACCGCCGCCAACAATGGACGTGTACCCGGGTCCTGTGCCACCTTGACGCCGAAAGCTGTAATCGATGAGCGCTTCAATTTCGTTCTCTCGCACACCGGGCTTTGCGAGCCGCATGCTTTCGAGATGAGCGGACGCTGTGAGCTCGGACGCCTTGCGCAGCACGGCAACTTCTTCTTCGCTTTTGCGAAGGCGCAGCTCGTGCAAAGAGAAGCGCGGATCCACGACTCGAAGTGGTGGGCGTTGCCCGCGGCGCTCGCCCTGTCGCAGCTCGGCAATTAGCTCGATGACCAGCTTGTCGTAAACAGGGTCGCTCCCCAGCTCGTAGTAGAGATTTTCGACATTGGCGAGAAGCGCGCGAAGCTCCTTGCGCAACACCTTGTTGGAGAATGCTTCGTCGGCGGCAAAGTCACGTACGGCTCCCTCAACGCCTGCACGACGGCCGTCCCAAGTCTCACGCTCCGGGTCTTTTGGACGCACAAAAAGGGTGTACGGCTTGGCACTATCGGTTCGTAAGACCAGCGTTGCGCCGGGCTCAGCAAAGCCGCTCAGGTAATAGAGGTCCGAACGCTGCCGATAAATGTAGCTCGCGTCCCCATTGCGGAGAAGTTCTGGCGGGGAACCAATCAGTGCGACGGAATTGGGGCCCATTGCCTCCATGAAGGCCTGGCGATGCTTCGCGAATACCGATGGCTTGAGCATACGAGCGATATACCACGCCGGGCGATGCTGCTGACGATTCGGTAGATGACGAGCTACGCCTCGGCGGAGCCGCTCGGCTCGCTATCCGCTTTGCTTCGAAACATCGCCAGAGCGATCTTGTTTAGCAAGTCATGCACATCAAAGGGCTTCTCAACAACCGTGTTTGGTCCGTTGAGAATGCGGCCACCAGCAACTCCGTTGATGGCAGTCATCACCAAGACCGGAATGTCAGCGGTGCTGAGATCGTCCTGCAACTCTTTGAGCACTTGGGTCCCGCTCATATTGGGCATCATCACGTCTAGGAGAATGACGTCTGGCCGATTTGCGGCAACCGACTCCAGAGCCTTGCAGCCATCCGCGGCGAGCTCCACCGTGTAGCCTTCATCTTCTAGGACCATAGCAATAGACCCGCGCAGTAGCGGGTCATCATCGACGACAAGTATTCGGCCATCAGACACGGTGAAAAGGAAGGGAGCACGTCGCCGCCTTGAAGTTCAATGTAGCACGCTGCGAACTTCGAAGGCCCGCTCCCGCGCCTCTTCTCGCAGTCAGATGTTAGGATATGGGGAATGGCGAACAGCCACGCTGAAATCTTCTTGTCTCTCCGGATCGAGATGCTCGATACTCTGGTTGAGTCGCGCCATTCCATCGACGATTCCTTTGGTACGTTGCCAGAATCGATGATCCGCCGTCAGTTCAAAACCGTCGTCGATCAGATGCAGCGATACTTGGTGAGCCCCTCCCCCGCGCAGCTGCATCAGGCCGTCTCGACGTGGAGCGCAACACTGTTGGGAATGGGGCTCTCGCCGCGCTCGGTGTTGCGAACGGTTGTCACCATGGGAGACCTATTGGTCCAAGTCTCCAAACAAGAGTTGGCTCCGGGGCCGGCCACAAACTTATTTGTGCGTGAGGTTGTTCGCCTAAACTTCAATGCCGCTCGTGAAGTTGTGGCGTTGTTTAACGATGAGCTGGAAGAGCAACGGGCTGCACAGCTGATCACCGAACCAGGCCAAGGGAACAATGTCATCAGCTAGCGCAACGCCTGGTGCACTCACGGCTCTCGAAATCCGCTCGTCGGGCAAGACGGATGTGGGGTTGTTGCGCGAAGAAAACCAAGACTGCATCTTCATCGACCAGAGTCAGGGGCTCTACATCGTGTTGGATGGCATGGGAGGGCATCAGGGCGGAGCCACGGCGTCCCACGTTGCGCGTGAGACTATGGTCAATACCATCGCTCAAGGTCGCTCTCATCGCCCACCAGGAAAACTCTTAGTTGAGGCATGCAAAGCGGGCGGAGCCGAAGTCCATGCGCGCGCAAAGGCCGACCGCGACTTGCACGGCATGGGTACCACGGTCGTCGCCCTCACCATGCCGCGACCCAACCAGGCACTCATTGCGCACGTTGGAGACTCTCGGGCCTACCTGCTTCGCAAGCGCCGACTGCGAAGGCTCACGGCAGACCATACCGTGGTTGCCGAACTTGTCACTGCCGGCAAACTCACGCCAGAGCAAGCCATCGATCATCCACACGCAAGTGTTCTTTCGAGAAACCTCGGCGGCCTCCCAACAACCGACGTGGACTTGCTCGAGGTTGAGCTGCTTGTCGGCGATCGCTTGCTGCTGTGCTCGGATGGACTCAATGGATACGCAACGCGCAGCGCAATCGAGCAGGTGCTGAGCGGCGCTTCGAGTCCCGATGAAGCGACAACGGATCTCATCGATTTGGCCAAGCGCGGTGGAGGCGGCGACAACATCAGTGCCATCGTTGTTGAAGTCCTGGAATCCAATGCCACGACAGTGGAAGCCGAGGAGACAGGCTCTGGAGCGTGGTGGAGCCGGCGCCCTCTCTTTATGGATGTGTGCCAGCGCATGGGGCTCACCTCATCGCCGCTCGCGGCAAGTCTTCCAAAGGCGGACGCACTCGACCTGCTTGGAGGCAGTTTCTGCGAAGCGGTCTACCTCGACCTCGAAAGCACAACCGGCGTGCATGTGTGGACGTATGCAGACAGCCTGGTCAAGCCTTGGTTTGAGCGTGAAGGAAAGTACGGCCCCGTAAAAGAGCTCTTTGACATTCTGCGCGCTGCGGCCATGTCGGTTGTCAACGACGTGAGCCAAACCGACGAGGACTTTGCAGTGTGCCTCGAAATCGCACTCTTGCGAGCGCTCATCGTCGGTGAAATGGTGATTGGCGCCCAAGTTAGTGCCTGCATCAAAGAAGCGAACGAGACCTTTGCCAGCCGGCGCGCAACGACCGACCTCCCCGACACAACCTTCGCTAGCATCGCTACGATTCCATTCACCTCGCTTGAATCGCCAATGCCGGCAGGCCCCGAAGTGAATCGCTGTCTTGTGCAGGGAACCAATGCCGCCAAGCAGGCGCTCGGAGTTGCAGATCGCCCAGTACTCCGCACGATACTTGATGCCACCCATGCAAGCGCCTCAGAGTTTTCCGGAGAGGCCGAGATGTCTAGCACCGCGGTCGACCTATACGGATCTCGATTGCTAACGGAGCAAGAGATCAATCCGTTACTGGAGAGCCTGGACAGCGCCCGGTCTGCGCACCTCTCTGCCGTCGACACACAGGAAGTGACTCCGGTGGCACGAGCGGCTGCGCTCAGTGCGCTTGCCTTGGCGCACCAGAGCCTGTTTCACGCCTTTGCGTTGGTGGCCGTCGATGCCGGAAAACCAACCACCGATCGTCTGAAGGAAATGAGCGCCAGCACATCTCGCATGCGCGATCGTCTTGCCAGAAACGAGCAGCACCTCGCTCAGCTCGAGCTCGACCTTGATACCGTGGAAGACGTGCAACCATGAGTCTTGACCTAAGTGAACGGCTTGAAGTTCTTCGTGATGAAGCGCTCAACACCTCTGAGTACGGAGCAGACGCGGCGGGTTCGGAAGTCTTCGATGCGATTCTAAGTCGCGTTGCCCGGATGCACGAGACCGAGCCTGGCCTCGACATGTCGCTGCGCGATGCGCTTAACCGACGCCTGGCCTGGGGAGAGAGTCCCTCAACCGTCATTGTCGACTGCGACAACGTGGGCAAGCGCCTGCTTGCCGCAGTACATCGCTCGTTCCGCGATCCGGAAGACGCATCCAAGGTGGTCGTCGTGATTGCAGAAGTGTCCTGTGCGGCGGCTCGCCACCTGGCGCGAAATGCCGTGCAACGGGCTAGTAAAGAGCGTGCGCTGCAACGGCGAGAAATGATGGTGCAACGTCAACTCGCCGCTGCGCTTGGGCAGCAAGACGAACGCATTCAGAACTATTCTGCCCAGGCGCCGTTTCCAAAGTCCTAGCGAGTCGCGTCTGCGGAGTCAGCCGCGGCATCAGAAGATCGATGGCCAAGCGTGTGGAGACTCCCGAAGGCGTGAATGGCCACACCAACCGTCGCATCGTAAGGCCCGAGTTCTTCGACAATGCGCAGCGTTGCTTGCTCCAGCTGTGCGGCGCTCTTCCGATTGAAGGTGATCTTGCTAGCCGGTGCGATCGTTTCTGCACGTAGATAGAGGACCCGAGCCCGAGGTTGCGCAGCAAGGGCGGCGGCGAGGCCTTTGCTATCAGCCGCACGAACGTGAATCAGGCGAAATCCTCCGCCTTCGGGCCACACCAACAATCGATCGGCCCCTTTGCGAGGGCTGCGCACAAACTCTCGAACGTGCTCGTTTGGCAATGGCCCGGTCTCAAGCCCGATGAAGACCGCCTTACCGGTTGACTCGGCATATTCCACTTCATCAATGGCGTGGGCAATGACGCCATCGGGGCCGTAGACACGCGTTCGGTACGCCATCACAGCAACATTGTCGACTCGGTCCATAACGAGTTCACTTACCGGCCGCCCCGCGACCCGGGCGATGGGCTCGTGATAACGCGTGAAACCATCAAACCAAAATGGGATGTCAGCTCCTAGCGGTAGACCTGCCGCCTTGGCAACCTTGTGAAGCTTGTCGAGTAGCGCAAGGTACTCTTGAAGAATACGGTGTTTGGCTGGCCCCGAAAACCCGGGCAATAGATACGGCTCAATATCGAAGCGCAGCCCGTCGAACTGATGCGCTTTGGACTGAGAACGATTGGATTGCACCACAGCCTTCGCGACACCAAGAGCACTGTCGTGATGTTCCGCCTCCGAATACTTCGGACTCCCATCGAGGGCTTCGACTCGCACGCCGGCCGCGTGCAAGTCGGCGACAAGCCCCAGCATGGCATCCCACCCAACGCTCCCCGGAGCTGCGCCAACGACCTGTAAGAAAACATCTGAGATCGCATTCGCCGAACACGTTGCCAAGAGTTGCTCGCGCAACGTGTCGTCGGCGAGAACATCCTCGGTTTCCCAAACCCACATAGCGCGTCGCAAGGCACGCTTCCGCGATACCAATGTTGTCGGTGCTGGTTCCAATGGAAGGCGCGCCTCGGACGAGGCGAGCAGACCTAGATTGCGAATCGACACTTCGCCCGCCGATAGCGAGTTGACTTTGAGAACCAACGAGGCGAGTTCTTCATGCTCTACCTCGGGCGGAATATCGCTCAGTGGAACCAGGACAAGCTGCCAGTCGAGACCGACCCGGCCCGTCGGTAGGTAGGATCCGATATCGCCAATGGTTCGCGCATCGCCTCTTTCTAACCATTCTCGATCCGCGACGGCCAAAGTCAGTGACTCACCACCTTGGCTGCCACGAATCTCAAACGTTAGATGGGACGCGGCCCCCGTGTGCAAGTACGTTCGCTCCTCTGGTAACGCCCGGTCATCGAAGAGATGCAACCAGACGCCGGCAAACCCATCCTTGGCGCGCCGATACCGAAAGCGAAGCCCGGAGGAACCTCCAATCAGCTGAGCGTCGCCGGCTGATGGGAGCTTAGAAAAACTCCCAAAGGTACCTCCCAATCGATTGTAGTTTCCTCGATCAAAGCGGCTCACCACATAGGCTCCCGACGCGAGAAGCGGCGCTTCCGAACGCCACACTCGCGCACTCGCATCGACTCTCTTGGGCGCCTCTTTCCGCACATCGTAGAGCGAGAGTTCGGCGTTGCCAGAACCGTGTTCCAAGAGAGCTACCGTCACGAAACCGATGTCGCTAACCGAGGTGAGCCTCCAATCCGCTAGGGAAGCCGTAGCCGTGGGGCCTTGCACGTGCAGCTCCACTGATGTGGGGGGGCGAGTCGTTCCAGTTCCACCACAGCTCAACATGACACAGAGAACCCAGGCACGAGCCACCCTTGCCACAACAGACATCGTGCTTCCCCGCACCGCCGAAGTGAGCACATCGGCAACTCCCCATTTCCACATCGTACTTTCCACATCCTACAGCAGCTTGCTACGATAACCCTGAATGTCTGCGAAGTACGTGCTGGCAATGCTGCCCCTGGCATTTCTGCTGCATGTTGGAGTGGTTCACGGTGAGAAGCCAAGCGACGAATTGAGCGCGGAGATTCTGGAGCTTGAAGCGTCGCTGGCACTGACCCCAGAGAACGTCGACCTGCGATTGAAGCTGGCGTATCGGCTCTCGTGGCAAGGCCGAGGTCCTGAAGCCCGAAGCCAAGCGGAGAAGGTGATCAAAGCCGCGCCGGACTACTGGGACGCGCACATCCTTTTGGCCCGAGTTAGCTCTTGGGATAAATCGTACGCGGAGGCACGTGAGTTTCTTCGCCCTGTCCTGGAGGCGGAGCCCAAACACATCACTGCGCTTGAGCTCTTGGTCACAATCTCGATGTGGAGTCGGGATTGGGATACGGCGGAGCAAACTCTCGAGACTCTGCTGCGAAGCAAACCCAAGGCCGAGTATCACTATCAGCTCGCACAAATTGCGATGGAGAAACTCGATCCATTGCGAGCTCGAAGAGAGGCTGGGCGCGCGCTCGAACTTGACCCAGACCACGAGCGTGCAACGGAGTTGAGGCGCAACGTCGACCTGGTCAAACTCTATGCCACGTCACAAATGGAGTTCTTTCCAGCGCTTGTCGGCGAGAACCGACGCGCATTTAGCCAGACTCTTGTTGCGAGTTTTCTCCCTGGTTCAAGTCTTGGCGTCGCGCTCAGATACGACTTTAGTAGACGTTTCGAAACTGACAACCATCGCTTCGGTGCACGAATCAATCTACAGGCGACCGACGATGTCATTGTTAGCACCGCACTTCGGGGCGGCAGCACATCGGTGCTCCCCCAGTGGAGCGGCGACATTGGAGCAGTCCATCGCGTCACTAGGGATTTTTCTGTAGGGGCTCGCTACAACATCGATCGTATGAAATGGCCAGGCACTCTTCACCGAGGCACCGTGCTGGTTACCTCACAAATTGACGAGCACGTTTTGTTGGGTGCCCAGTACTTTGGTGGTGTGATGCGTCACTGCGGCGACAGCGAATTTGTGCAGGGTGCATCCATCAAGAGTCGGTTTTCGCGTGGACGATGGGCGGCAGAGCTTCGATACGCCTTCGGCACCGAACTCGAGCGCCCCGCACTCCCCCAGTTCTTACAAGGACGGATCGGAGACGACTTTTGTCTCGACGAATTGGGCGAGGACATCAGCGGATCGCCGATTGACCTTTCCGAAACTCGGGCCCACGAACTTGGTGCCAGCGGAAGTGTTCAACTGGGCGCTGCGACGCTACTGCTCGCTGGTTATGGAATCCAGCTCCGCTTTGATGATAGCGAAGTGCACTTGACCCACATTTCGCTCCAGCGAGCGTTCTAGAGACACTGGCGCCTGATTGAGCTCCGATGGCTCAGACTCTAGTCGACAATCGGCGCAGGCGAGCTGGATCCGTTTACCGACACAGCCCCGCGCAGCAGAATGAAGCCAGCGCCGCCGCCACCGCCGCCGCCGCCGCCATCTGCATTGGCCCCAGCGTCCCCAGCTAGACTGGCGAGCGAAGAGCCGACGCCGCCATCACCAGCAAAGCTGAGCCCTGTACCTCCCGCTGCACCGGTCGGTGACGCAGGGCCGTCTGTCCCACTGGCGCCTGTTTCGGGAAATCCGTTAAGCCGCACGCCGCCCTCACCACCGCCGCCGCCGTTGGCACCAAGAGTACCGTTAATAACGACGACCGAAGCCTCGATCCGAAGCATTCCACCGGAACCACCGCCACCGCCACCCGCCTGCACTTGACCGCCGCCACCACCAGCGCCCGTCACTCGGATTAGGCCACTACCTTCTAAGGTAAAGTTCTGAGCGGCATAGAGCGCAACGGCACCACCGGACGCTCCGCCGCTACCACCGGATCCTGCGAGACTAGAAGAACTCTCATCGGCTCCGTTGCCACCTCGGCAGCCGCCTCGCAAAAACGTCGGTTGCCCGACCGCCGTACTAGCGGTTCCAGGTGCACCGGTGCCATCAAAGCCAAGACTTGAATCTTGGTCGCCTGTGCCTCCATCGCCTGCTTCGCCAGCAAAGGAGCCACCTGCGGCCCCACCGGCTCCACCGATATCTCTCTGTGGCCCACTTGCGAGCGCACAGTCATCGAAATTCGCGCCAGCTCCCTGCTGGACTCCTCGTTGGCTAGAAGCATCGAGGGTGCCAAAGATTGAAATCGAGTCTGACGAGGCAACGACCAGAGGGCGACTGCCAATCGCTGTGACGGTGACCCCTGCGGCAACAGAAACGGCATCCGCCCAAAGAAGACACGCAGTCGGCCCGGCGCCTTGCTCTAGATCAAAACACCGAGGGTCAACGTCCGTGTCAATGACCTCGTTGCTCGTGAAATTTAGGCCTCCCGTAGGCTCGCCCAGAAGACACAATGCATCGAGCGAAAACGGACACCCTGCTTCTGCATCCGGGGTATCTGGGTTCGTATTGGCATCGCTCGCATTGGGCGAAGCGTCGCTACCCTCTGTCGGCTCCGAGGAGTAGAAGTTGCTGCCATCGAACGTGCAGGCACAAAGGCTGAGTGCCACGGTCGCCCCAAACGCACTCCGAAGAACGCTGCTTACAGATGGGTGGTTCACGCCAACAGTGTAACGGCTAGACAATGCGGAACAACGCCCTCTTTGCAGCATCGCGCACTTCAGCCACAGGATCATCGAGAAGTGCCCGTAACCAGTCTCCTACTCGTTCCGGATCTTGGTCTGACAACGCCAACGTGGCTGCCAGGCGAACCTTGGCATCTGGATCTTGGAGTGCCTCAGCGATCTGTGTTGCATACCTCATCGTGTCCACGGCGGCCATCACCTCCACTCCGCGCCTGCGCACATCGCCATCCAGAGCCGAGCGACTCTGCTCAGCAATCTCTTCCATCGAATCATGACTGTCGCGTCGGAACATTCGTTTCGCGTCATTCCCAGCTGTCGATAGTGCCGAGAGGAGCTGGTGCTGGCTTTCTTGATCCGGGCTGCGAAGAAGTCCAAGGAGTGCACCGCCTGCAATCGTTGAATCGGTATCGTCTGCGAGTGTGGCGAGAATCTCAACGGCTTGCGCTGAGTCTAGGGTGGAGAGCGTCACCGTGAGCTGAGCACGAACGATAACGGATGGATCAAAGCAGCTCTCCTGCAACTTCTCGACTACGTCGGCGCGCGTTGTCCCCTCGAGAGCCTTGAGTATGCCAACCCGCACGCTCTCCTTGGGGTCGCCAAGTGCGTCCAGCATGGCCCGAATGGCATCGGGAATTTTGAGCGCAGCGAGAGCGCGGGCGGACTCCACTCGGAGGTTTGGATCGTTGGATTGAAGAAGTGCTTGAATGAGCCCCAGGGATCGAGCATCGCCGATACTACGAAGAATCCTGAGTCCGCAAGCCTGCATCTCTGCGTTGTCTTGCCCCATCATCCAATCGTGAACGCCTTCGACACGACCGGCAAAGATGCGAGCGAGCGAGCGCTCACAGGTTGACACCAGAGACTCATGTTCAGACCTGAGAGACTCAAAAATCGGCGCTGCCTCCTCCGGCGTTGCAAACTCGGCCACCGCATCGATCGCCAACATGCGTACGTCAGGCTGGGGATCCACGATGGCCTTTAGCAAAGCGCTCTTGGCGCGAGCCTCTTGAGAGTGGGTTGCCAATCCCTGAGCGCACAGCTGGCGAACTTCTGCATCCGGGTCGCGGGCGAGCGCCAGGGCCAAAGACTCAATTGCACTTGCATCGTGCATACTGCCAAGCGCTGCTGCGGCCCTGCGACGAGTTGCAGTCTCTTGGCTATTGCGAAGAGCGTCTAAGAATTGTTCCAGCAGTGCATCGGGCTCAAGTTGACGCTCTTCGCGCATCGGACTCTCTTCGGAGAGAGGCTTCGGCCGGAGGTTTGAGAAGAAGATCACGCGAACAGCCTCTTCCTCCTTCTCCAATGCATCACTGACTTTGTGGCGCAAGATGGGGTTCTTCATGGCCTGCAGAGGTTCGCCGATGCCACGCACGCTTCCTGTCAACCCAAGGGCGATAACACGAAGCGCGGGATCGAGCGTTTCACTTCCGACTCCAACGATGAGTTCATGAGCTTTGTCACCACCGAGACGACCGAGAGCCACTGCGGCTCGGTTTCGCACAAACGGATCCGGGTCGCGCAAGACGCTCGCCAAACGGTCGAACTGCGCCGAAGAGCCCACCTTGCCCAGACCATTGACGGATGCAGACCGCACAAACGGGCTCGGGTCCTCAAGCCCAGCTTCTAGGCCTTCCACGGAATCGTCACAGTGAATCTTGCCGAGAGCGCCGGCGGCACTTGAGCGCAGCAGGGTGTCTTCTTCCTGCAGCATGAGTCGCAGTAGCTTTGCGGCCCGTGGGTCCCCTGTTTTGCCTAGGGTCCAAATCGCACCCAATCGAGTTTTCACATCCTCCGACGCCATCAGAACATCGAGCAAGGGACGGACTGAGTCGTAGCCCAGCGCTGCGAGCGTTGCGCAAATTGAATCACGCTGCTCGCCACTCGTTTGCGGCATGGCTGCGAGCAACAATTCAATGGCGCGGTCACCGCCAATCGCGCCCAGAGCCGTTGCGGCAGCGGTGCGCATGCGATCTTCCGCATCGCCCAGACATAGGCCAAGCTCGTCAACCGCCTCCGCGGCTCCGCGGGAGCCCAGCGTCTTGGCGGCAAATGCCCGCACTTCAATGTAGCGATCGCCAAGAGACGATCGCAGCATCGCATCGACTTCGTCGCCGGCGACCATGCTCACCACTTGCGTGGCGGCAAAGCGTTCCTCATCAGACTCACTGGCGTGCAGCGCGGCCAGCGAGGAAAACTCTTGATTCAGAACATCACTGGGAAAGCGGATGAGTGCCGAGACAGCTTGATTGCGGTGCATTGAATCACTGTGCGATAGCAACGCAACGAGTGGCGCGCACGAGACAACGTTTCCCAGATCGCCAAGGGATTCGATGGCGGCGAAGCGAACCTCCTCGGAGTCGTCCTCCAAACGCCTCAGAAGGTCAATGGCATGCCCAGAATCGCCAACCGGCCCCAAGAGCGAGGCGATGCGCTCTCGCATGAAGACATTCTTGTCATCGAGATGGCGAGCCAGTCGCTCCGACAGCCCCGCACGCCCGACAGCGATAAGGCGGGTTCGCGCCGCGAGTTCTTTGTCGGGCTCCGGTGACACCAAATCAGCAAACGCCTCTTCGAGGGCACCCAGCCTCTCAAGCGCTAAGGCTGCACGGCGCCGCACTTCTGGATTGGAATCGCTAAGTGCGTTCTCAATGGGGCTTCGGTCTTTCGGAGCGAGTGCCTCAATCGCTTCCAATGCCCGAAAGCGCATCCAATACTCTGGATCCCCAAGGGAGTTTACGAGGAGCGGCAGCGCCCCCTCATCACCAATCCTCCCGAGCGAGGTAGCGGCTTGCGAACGCACCGCGGGGACAGGATCTCGCAAGATGATCTCGACCAGCGGCCGAAACGCTCGATTATCTGCGATGTCACCCAAGGCATTCGCAACCGAGATACGCATTTGCTCCGAGCGATCGTTGAGTCGCTTCACCAGGGCGTTTGTCGCTCGCCGATCACGAATTTTACCTAGTACTTGTGCGGACCAGATCCTTGCGTTGAGATTTGGAGCGGAATCTAGGCTATCAAGAAGTGCCATCGTGGCCTCTTCGCCAAAGCCAGCGATGACCTTTGCGAGTCGAGGAGATGCCCACTCGTCGACATTGCCCAGCTGCGCACACAGCTCGGGAAGAATACTGGTATCCCGAATGTGGCCAAGTGCCTCTGCCGCCGCGAGTTTCACATCCGAGTCCTCGCGCGTATCACGCATGGTTTCCAGAAGTCCCGGGACCGCTCGCGGGTCGGCAAGCTGTCCAAGTGCAGTCGCGCTGCGCGCCCGTGTCTGCCAGGCACTCGCAGCTCGGAGGTTCTTGAGGTAGCGGTCGGTCAAGCCCAGTAGATCGAATGCCTTGCGCATGGCATCGGAGGTCATCTCAACGTCGTCGCCGAGAAGCGTTCGCAGCTCGTCCTCGATAACCGTTAGGTCGTAGCTGTCGCGCATATCAAAGAGAAGCTTGTCGATGCCCTTGTAGTTGCGCTCGCGAAGCCCCTGCAAAAGCCCGCGTACTTCCACGGCTTGCTTAAGAAGCTTTCGGCTCAGCGCGCGCCGGAGAGCTCCGCGGCCAACAACAACAAACGTCGCCAGCACCGAGATGCTGAGCAGCGCCACCACTGAGGTGTAGATGAAGGTCACGCCTTGCCTCCATCATCGGGTGGTGGAGTACTCGTTTCCAGTCGCTTGCGCGATGTCAGTACGTCCTCAATACGCTGGATTAAGTCGCGAGTATCGAGAGGCTTCTTGAGCAGGGCAATCGCTCCTACCTCCGCGGCCCAAAACTTGTCGGCCGGGCCGACCTTGCCACTCATGAGAATGACGGGAATGCCTGCACTCGCTTCGTTCTCTTTGAGTTTGCGCGTGGCTTGAAAGCCATTGACGCCAGGCATGATGACATCACTTAAGATGAGATCCGGCGCCTGTCTCGCCACTTCGGTAATTGCAGATTCGCCGTCGCGCGCGGTGCTCACGTCGTAGCCAGCCGCTTTGACGCTGCGCACCAGCGCCGCCAATAGGTCGGGCTCGTCGTCCACGATAAGTATGCGAAGACGACTCATGTGGTCCCCGCGAAGCCCTTGCGAGCGAATTTATCCCAGTCTTTGCGACCCTTAAGAAAATCTCGTAGCCCCCGCAACTGGTGATACACAAGATACTGTCGGTAGCCAAAATTGGAGACGAACCCCGAGAGCAACAGCAGCATGGCGTCTTTCACTCGAGGATACCCGAAGAGGACGCGCTCTTGGGTCGGCCCGGCCTCCTGCCCATAGATCGACACCAGCACGGAGGCTGTGCTCAGCACGGTATTCATGGCGGTCGCCAGCAGCATGAAGGCCAAGGCGTGTTGCACCGAGAGCAGTCCTGCAGCGATCGTCACAGGAACAATGATGTACCCAGCCGTCTCGATAATTGGAGCGAAGGCTTCGAAGAAGAGTTGATAGGGCAAGGAGAACCATCCGATTTGCTTGTAGCGTCGTCGGAAGAACATCTTGCGGTGGTACCAAAGCACTTCGAGCAAACCGCGATACCATCGGCCGCGCTGCTTGCCCAAGTCGTTGTAGACCTCGGGGGCTTCCGTCCAAGCCGTCGGATGTGGATAGAACTCAATTCGATAAGGTCGCTTCTTGTCCAGCATGAAGCGGTGCAGCCGGAGAATTACCTCCATGTCTTCACACACGGTGTGCGCGCCCGCTCCGCAGTATTCCTCAACCACCTTGCTCTTCACATGCTTGGTGAGAAAACCACCGGCTTCTGTAACAAGGTCACGACGCATCAGTGCGAAGACACCTGAGAGGATCAAGAGACTGTTGAGTCGCGAGAGTGCGGTGCGACCTTGCGTGAACGAACGCATGTACTCGGCGACCTGAAAACGGGCAATCCACTTCTTTGGCAGACGGAGCTCTTTGACCTCGCCGTTTTCGATGGTCGATCCATTGGAGAGTCCGACCTGCGTGCCGACAGCGATGATTTCGCTTGGATTGTCCGCTAGAACTTGCATGGCTCGCAGGAGCGCAGTCGGTTCCAGCACGCTGTCGGCGTCCATCGACGACACAAAGATGCCTTGCGAAGCATTGATAGCCGCATTGAGAGCATCCGCTTTCCCACCATTGGCTTTGTCGATTAGCAGCATGCGATTGACGTTGGGTGGAAGTTCGCAACGCGCTTCGTAAAGCCCCAGAATCTCCGCCGTCTGTAGTTGATCTCGATAGTTAATGTCCGCGCGCTCGAACTGAAACGCGTCGCGAAGGACCTGAACGGTCTTGTCCTTCGAGCCATCGTTGCAAATCACGACCTCGTAGTTTGGATAGCGCAGGCGCAACAATGACTTGACGCTCTCGATGCACGTGACTTCCTCGTTGTAGGCCGGTACCAGCAGTGTAAGGGGCGGAAAGAACTCATTTCCGTCGTCGGTATCGGGCGGCCGAAACACATCTCGGTGCAGAAGTCTTCTTACATGCTTGGCGCTGAGCCAAACGAACCAGAAGTTCAGGCCAAAGAAAGCCAGTAGATAGACGATCACCAGACCGTCCATCACCACCAGCACTGACTTGAGGACTTCCAAGAACGGCCAATTTTAGCGTGCCTGAAGGCCCAGATCGCAATCTTCTAGTTCGATTGCTGATTAGGAATTTCACACGCCCTCTCTAAGAGCGCGGAGTTAACGAAGTGGTTACTGCAGAGCTTAGATTTCGAGGGGGCGTTCTTGTGCGAGCCCTTACAGTTGCTCAACGTGGCACCTTTGTGTACCCAGCGCTCGCATCACAAGACTGGGCCAACGGCGCCACCACAAGACGTGCTTAAGTTGCAGCACGAGCACTGCGCGACGGCGCTTTGAGACAGAGTCTGCCACGACGATGTGGACATGAGGCCACGGCCTTCGACGCGTCCGCCCTGCGCTAAACATCAGTGCATAGCATTCCGGGTCTCCGTAGTGCGACTGCGCAAGGGTTCGCGCGATTCGATGGGCGCGTAGGAAAAACTCTTCGGCGTCTTCAACCGAGGCCACGGCGTCTTCAACCGAGGCCACCGCGTCTTCAACCGAGGCCACCGCGTCTTCAACCGGCACCACAGCGTCGAGCGCAATCACATAGTAGTTCTTGAGGCCCGGGACGTTAGGGCGAGACAATGTGCAGGATCGTCCGCTCGCAAGCACTAAGTCCTGAACGCTCAAGTCACACGAGGTTGTTTCGATTGCCATGCTTCCATCATTTTCTGGATAAACTGAATGAGCAACCAAGTTACGATCTCCGAAAGAAACCTCTGATATGGGACGACCAAGCAACCGAGAAGAGCGTCGCGAGCAAATCCTCCAGGCGTTTGCCCGCGTTCTCGCAAATCATGGCTATGCAGGAGCAACCGTGGGGGCGGTTGCCGACGAAGCGGGACTCGGCCGGGGGCTCATCCACTACCATTTTAAGGATAAGGAAGAGCTGCTCTTTGCACTGCTTCAATCCCTTACCGTGGGCTTCCGCAAACGCGTGCGCCACCACCTTGGTGATAACGATCCGCTCGAAGCGTATGCCGAGGGCGCCCTATCGCTTGGCGCAACCGCGGACTTGGTGGCAGCGCGGTGCTGGGTCGGGCTGCTGGCAGAAGCGATGCGAAACCCTACCCTCTTTCGACACGTTCGCCGCCTAATTGACACCGAGATTGGAACGATTCAAAAGGCTTCGAATCAGAACTTTTCTGCACATGACGCAAGTGCCGTGCTCGCCTTCACAATTGGTTCTCTTGTGATGGGAGCATTTGCTCCTCGAAAGACAGCGGGCTTTGCAGCCCCTGCCCTGCGGCGTTTCATTGCCATGTTGCGCGAACCAAGCAGGGACGCAGCGCCGTGATGGCTCGATCGAGCCATCTTCGCCCTCTGGTTACGGCGCGGTAACAACCTCAAGAACGCTGCATGCAAATGCGTTGTGCACAAAGCCTCCTTCAGGTTGTGGCGCGTTCGGATCTTTTGGCGTGTACGTTGTGGACGTTAGAGGCGTCATGGCCACTTTGACGGTGACACTCTTCGTGAGTGCATCCTGCCCAACAGCGGCATGAAGTTCACCGACAGCAAAGTGGCAGTACTCATAGGTCGCAGCCCGCCGTTTGCAGTTCAGACAGAACTTCACCGTATCTGCGACATCGCCCGCCACAAGTTCACTCGGCACAAAGGTCAGAGTTTTTGTGAGAACCGGCGCAGCGTCCATAGCGGGCGCAACGTTCGCTTGCGCAGCATCGGATGCCGCGACCGCAGGTTGCACTGCGGTCGGTTGCGAAGCTGGGGTCGCCTCTGCGGGATCCGGAGACGATTCAGACTTCGCGCATCCAGCGGCACTCCAAACAAGCGCCAGTGTGAGTGCAATCCTGAGGCTACTCATGGGCAGCGAAGTCCAGAATCGAAATGACGCCGTTTGCCACTTTTACGCTGCGACCCGAGTGGTCGGTAGCCAGGTGGATTGAGTACGCATCGGGAAAGGCTTGGCGATACCCGTTGATGTGGGTCGGCTCGTTATCAAACGCCGCAACCACGGTGCCTTGCTCACCGAGTTCCGCGTACGTGCGCAACTTGTAAACATCGTCGTCCTCGACCAGTGTGGGCTTCATTAGAAGCTGCACTTGGCCTGCATCGGGCACAGGAAAGCCCAGTCGCTCAAGACACGTCACGCTGCCAGCGCGCATTTCCTCGTGACGTCCAGTGACGTAGAAAACCTTGCCACCAACATCGCGAACTGCCTGCACAAAGTGGCAGGCACCATCAACCATTTCGTCGGCTACGCAGTACTCACTGGTAAAGAATCGCTCGCGCCAATACGCCTTAAAGGGCTCGCGATGCACGGCAACCAAGTCGGCTGCGAGCCCACCATTTGCCATCGCCTCGCCAACATCCCAAGTTACCCAATGCTCCGCTTTGCTGTGCTTGAGTTCTTCGATGCCCACCTCAGCGCCGTACTCCCTGAGGATGGCGGCTTGTCTTGGACCATTGTCCAAAAGCGTCGAGTCGAGGTCAAAAACCGCGATGGATTGTTCTGTGGCGCGAACCTGCGCAAGTACAGCTCGCAGAAGTTCGCGAGCGGCGGAGTCGGATAGAGGCAGTGCCCCAGTAATTGGATCAGTCATAGCGTTCTTGAGCTCCCCTAGCTCTGCGGTTAAGGCGTCCAAAAGGGCGTCCATTCCGTATTCAGTTTCAACAAAGCGATGCACCGGTTCGTCGGCGCCGCTGATAGGTAAGTCGATGTCTTTTGTGCGACAGCGAACTAGCCGCTTCGCCGTTGGATGTGCAGTTCGCGCATCCTCCATAATCTCTAGCCACGCCGGATCGTCCGCGTCAAACTCGCAGATAACCGCATCAAGGTGGTCTGCCCCCATGGCCTCGCTCGCAGCTGCCGCATCTCCAGCAAAGCGAATGTCCCAGCCGCTTGTGACGTACAAAGCGAGCGCCCCACGTCGGTTCTCCTCATTGCTCACAACCAGAATTGAAAGCCGGAGATTTGGACGTTCGCGATCCAGTGCACCGGAATCTTGGAAGCGCTCGACCAGCAGAAGCCAGTCATCCGTTGGGTCATCCAAGCGAACACCAACGCCACGATCTTCGCCATCGAGCATTCGAGTGACGTGCCCGTCGACGCTAACAACTTCACCGCGCTGGTTGTCCATCACCGAAAGGGAGACGACCGCCCCAGGCGCCATGAGCTCTGATGTCTCAAGGAAGCACCCATCCACGGAGATGTCACGAGTGTGACAAATCAACGTATGGTCGACGCCGCCAATCTGGACGGTGGCGGCGAAGCGGGCTCGCACCCGGGGTGAACGACGAGACATGCCGGATCGTTACCATGTTCGGAGTCGCCCCGTCATTAGGCTCTGGCGATGGACTTTAGTGACGCTCTGCGCAGCCGCTGCAAGAGCTCGTTAGAACAGCGGCCCTAGGCGACTTGACCATCGCGAAGCAGATCGGCACCATGACGCCATGCGCCACAAGTCCATCTCCGTTCTGATTGCCGGCGCCGTCCTTGCATTTTCTATCGTTACATTGCCTCTCACAGCGCAAGCTGATGGGGGCTACTTTAGCAAAGGCGAAAAACAGCTGGTTTTTAAGGAAGCAGGCAGTCGCAGCCGAACCGAGAGGATCACCCTGCTCTCCCTAGTTGGAGCGACGCTTCTAACCGGCGCTGTGGGCACATATTATTTGTTCGATTCCCAATCGCTGAGTGATGAAATCTCGGCTTCGGGAATGCACACCCTAAAGACCTGGGACCAAGGCCTGGAAGACACACGCCTCGACGCGGTTCGCAGCAGCAATATTGCCACGGTCTCGCTGGGCATGAGTGGTGCCTTTGCCGCCGCCACAATCATCACCTACATGATCACCCAGCCCGACATGGAAGTTGGCTATCAGGACTGGCAAACCAAAGCCATACCGAGCATTGCCCCCACGCAAGGCGGACTTGTGATGAGCCAAGGATGGAGCTTCTAATGCATCGCAGTCTGTTCATTCCACTCGTCATCCCACTTGTCGCGCTAGCTCTTGTGAGCTGCAAGCCAGAGATCTCAAGAAATACCTACTTCTGCGGCCCCGACTCTCTGTGCCCGCCGAATCTGGCTTGCCAGCTGGGGGACAATGAGAGTTTTGCTTACAACTGCGTGCTTCCTCGCGAGGTCGACGCATTTAGCTGCCCCGAATTCACAGCCGATACCGAGCCCGACAATGAACCGGAGCAAGCTCGTGACATGGGAGAAATCGGTTGCGGCGAACAGGTTCAGTTTCAAAACTGGGGATGCATTGCCGACGACAGCGATGTAGATCATTTCCTCTTCGTTAGGCCATCCGAGTGCAACGGGGCAAACCCGCGAGCAAAGGCAACCCTGCGCTTTCCACTGGGAGCCGCTCCCCTGGTGATGGAACTTCTAGACGAGACCGGTCAAGTGCTCAGCACGAGCGAAGTTTGCACCGGAGAGCAAGACTCAACGGGAACCGAGCAGGTTTGCATCGATAATGCCGATGTCACGCCAGGCACCTACCGCCTGCGAATCTCTCTCGACGAGGCAGCCAACGCAGATTGCGATGGCGATTGCCGATTCAACCACTACCTGCTCGTGATTGCTTCGCCTGTTACCTAAGGAGCCTTGCCTTGGGACGGAGCGACGATTTCCTGTGTCAGCCTGTCGAGCTTTTCTAAGAGTTTCGTGTGCTCTTCACCGGCGGCGGCGCTCACAAAACCACTGTGCATCCCGACAACGTCTCCGTCTCGATTTACGAAGAGCGTAATCGGAAAGCCATCGGCGTTTTCCAGGTCCTCCAGTGCCATGGCCATATCATCCGCATCGCGAATCGCGCTCTTCCAAGTGATGCCATAGTGTTTCTTAAACTCGGCGACCTGCTTCTCCGCGAGCTCTGGGTCGTCAGAGGGCTCAAAAGCGATGGAGAGTATTTCTAAGCCCTGGTCGTGATAGCGGGCATACAAGTCGACGAGTGCGGGCATCAAGTCGATGCAGGCGGGACACCAAGTGCCATACAGATCGACGATGACCGGGGTGCCCCGCAAGGCCGCAAGCTCAGCTAGGGCGACGGTCTTCTTGCCGGGTTTGAGTCGCATCGTGTGCAGGTCTTCCAAGCTTGGCCCCTCGCCGCGGTTTCCTGAAATCCCGTAGTGCCACATCGTATGAAAATGCCAGACGCCCTCGAGTGTCTTGCTGTCTTTGGAAACGATCAGTTCGACGTTGTAGGCATGTTGCCCGTCAAACGTTGAAACTCGTACGCGCGTGCCATCAACTCGCCCTTCGAGGTACCGCACATCGCCAATATTGGCCGGCACGATCCAACCTCGGACCGTGCCATCAGCCGCCTGCTCAAACTTCGCCTTCGCGGGCCCAACGTCGTCGATATTCAGTGACCAACTGCCGCCGACATCAACTGCTGGATCAGAAATCTTCTGATATCGATGAATCGCCTCAGGACCGTCCACGGCAACACCGGTTAGCGGAACGGTTTCCGCAGGATAGTATTCGCTCCGCTTCCAACCACCAATCAGGCTCTGCTCGCTTTCGAATGTGAGCAGCAAGGCTGCAGAAAACACGTCAAACGAGGCACGGCACTGAGACTCCTTGCATGTCATGGGCAGGGGAATCCGCTCGGCCCCATTGGCTACGACCGCGACGCTCTCGGCCAACAGCGGCCACTGCACTCCCAATAAGAATGGAACGGGGCCCTCGTTCGTCTCAAGGTCAACGCGAAACCAACGAGGGGGCGTGGCATTCTCTTTTGGCTGCGGCTCAACCGCCTTGACTGCCGCATCGATCACCACGCTCGTAGCCTTGGGCGGTTTCTCGTCTTTGGATTTCTTGCTGCAAGACCAAGACAGCAACGTGAGAGCCAAGAACAACCAGCGCAAGTGCATGCGCGTATTCTATCGTATCGGTGGTGAGAGTTTGCGAAGTATCCCTAGAGCCCTAGCGGTATCCGCGCTCCAAGCGACGACGGGCAGAGTCAAGGTCCTTTGCTCCGGTTCCGCAGCAACCGCCAACAGCAACGGCTCCGGCGGCAAACAATGCGGCAACCCCTTCAGCGAACTCGTCGGGGTACAGGGGCGCACCTCCATCAGGTGCAATGGTTGGCTGTGCAAAGACGGGGACGTCGCACTCGGCAACCATCATCTTAGTTAGGTCCAGCATATCGGCGGGCGACAACATGCAGTTGGCGCCAACACCATTGGCGCGCTCTTCCTTCGCGACCTTTATCATCGACTTTACGGCAAAGCCTTGCGTCGTTTTGTAGTGCGCTCCTACTCGTCTTGCACTCATCGAGACGACAACCGCCAGATTCGGCGCGCCCTCGCGACTACCGCGCAAGGCGGCACGCATTTCCTTTGGGTGCGCCATGGTTTCGATGTGCAAGAAATCAACGCCACCTTCGGCCAGCACCGATGCCTGTTCGGCAAAGGCTTTCTCGAGGTCGATGAGGTTGGCATCTCCCTGCGGTGGCGGAATCTGTGTGGAGGGACCAATGCACCCAACGACGAGGGTTGTGGGGCCGGCAGCCTCTTTTGCTAGACGCACCGCGGCAAGATTACACTCACGTACATCAATCGCCCCGCGCCCCAACAAAGCGAGTCGGTTTGCGCCAAAGGTATTGGTCTGCAGAGCCCCAGCACCCGCGCTGGCGAAACTCTGATGCACGGCCAGAACTTCCTCTGGATGTGTGAGATTCCAAAGAGCTGTGGGCTCTGAAGCAATGTCCAGCCCACGCTCCATCAGCGAGGTACCAAAGCCCCCATCGAGGAGGAGCTGCTCGGGCAACCTACTGCGAAAATCCTGAACTGCCGCGCTCACGGCCCGACCATATCCCACGCCGGTGGCCGGCTGTACCTCCCATGGCAAATTGCGAAGATCGAATTGCTCAGCCACGCGTATTCACCTTCATGTCCTCAGCCCTGCGCTTCCGAAATCACGAAACCTTTCACCGTGCCGCATTGTATTTGGCCATTGCAGGGCCGCTGGCAGCCCTTCTCGGGTCGGCCTTGCCGGGTGGCATGCCCCTGACGGTGGCGATCGCCACAACGGTTGCTGCGGTCGCTGCCATGGCGGCGATCTCGGGCGCAAAGCCATCGCGAATGATTGCCGGCGGTCTGGTCGCAGCGCTCGGTGGTGCAACGCTGATCGCGACGTCTCGCTGGGGGAGTGGAAATGTTGGTCCGCTGCTCTTTGCTCTGATCGTCGCCCTGCCCTTTGCATCCGGCTTGCGCGGGCGAAAACTGATGATTTCTGTAATTGCGGGTGCAGGTGCTCTCCTCGTTGCTCGGTATGCAGCGATTCAAGTGATGAGCGCCAGCGAACTCTCGGCCTTGCCAGCATGGGGCAGTACTGCTCTCTCGGGCCTGGCGATTTCCGCAGCGAGCATCTTTGCCTTGGTTCCTCGTCACATCGAACTCACGCACGACAAAGTCGCAACGGTGCACGGTCAGCTCAAGGGCAATGTCTCAGGCGAGATTGCAGAGCTCGTCGAGCGCGGCAATGGCCTCTGGACACAAACCAAGAACGAACTCGGCGAAGACGATGCCAATCGCGAAATCCTTGAAGAGGCCGTCCTTCGCTTGATGCACACTGCAAAGCGTTGGAGCCAAGCGGATGGAGCATCCAAGCATGCAAGTGCAGACAGCCTCGTTGAGCGCATGGAAGGGCTGGAAGAACGCATTGAAAAGGCCGATGACGAGGTTGTCATCAAACAGTACGAGCAAGCCCGAGCCGCGCTCGCGGAACAGCTCAAGTACCTCAGTGGCATCTCAAAGAATCGTGAACGCGTGCTGGCTCGAATGCACAACTACCTGGCGGCGATGGAACGCCTGCGCCTCGCCGTGGCCAACCTCGAGAGCACCAACGCCTCCCGCGAAGCTGTTGACCTGGCTCCAATTGTCGAGAACCTTGAGGAACTGGGCCAAGATATCGATAGTTGCAGCACAGCGCTTCGCGAACTCGAGAACTAGTTCAAGCAACATTGGTGGTAGTCTGCCCCTGGAGACGCCATGAAACGCACCATCGTCACGATACTCGCCGCCCTTCTCATTAGCATCGTCGCAGCACCCGCAGCTTGGGCGGATGATGCGGCTGCGCTGTACAAGCAGGGCATCGCGCTCAAGGAACAGGGCAAGATTCCCCAAGCGATTGCCACCTTGGAAGCCGCTGTCGCCGCTCGAGACACCCATGGCGTGGCATGGGCTTCTCTGGGACATCTCTACAAGAAGAACGGCGATATGGACAAGGCGGTTGCCGCGTACGAGAAGGCAACCACGCTAGTCCGCAAAGACGCCATCTTGTGGTCGAACCTGGGCATGGCGTACTACCGGGCAGATCGCAAAGAGGATGCCTTGGTCGCATTGCAGAAGGCGTGTCACCTCGATCCGAAAAATCCCGACATTCACGCCAACCTTGGCACCATCAAACGACAGCTCGGCAGGACGAAGGAAGCGATTCGCCATTTGGAGCTCGCCTTCAAATACAAGAGCACCGATGCGGTCTCGGCCAACAACCTGGGCATCGCCTATCGAGTCGACAAGCGATTTGCCGATGCGGAGCGAGTCCTGAAGAAAGCCGTGGCACTTGACCCAACGTCGGCCCAATACCAGTTCAATCTCGGTGTTGTGTACAGGCGACTCGAAGAAGTCGACAAGGCCATCACCGCCTACCGAGCCGCGGCTGACCTCGACCCGAAGATGGCGAAGGCCTGGTACGACTTGGGGCACATGCACAGGCTCAATCATAGCAATGAGCAATCAATTCGAGCATTTCGCACATTCTTTGAACTCACCAAAGATAGCGATCCGGCCGCGGCGGAAGACGCAGCCGTGCAAATTGAGGCCCTTGGAGGAATCGCTCCGCCGCCTAAGAAGACTCCCAAGAAAACGCGCAGAAAGAAGAAGGCCAAGCGTTAGGGGGTATTGGTAGAACGACCTAAGTGGCCAGCGAAGCGAATGCGCTACACTACGTGCTCTTGGGTTGAGCGGGGGGGAAACAGATATGCTGACAATTGGAAGCGATGCTGAGGTCAGTGGTCTGCTTGAGATGTGCCCTCATCCAGCGTTCTGGTTAGATGCAAACGCGCAAGCCTTGCACGCCAATCCCGCGGGAATGGCATTACTTGCAGATGCTCCCAATGAGATGCAGAGCTTCTTCGACGAGCTTGTAGAGGACACGCCCACCAAACTGGCGCTTGCGTCGCTCTCCTACCTTGCCGTGGCCAAAGGCAGCCGCATCGCAAGTGGAGACGCTCGGTCTCTAGTAACGCTCGCACCGCAAGTTGCCAATGTGGAGGCCGATGCCGTTGCCCGCAACCAGCAGCTCATCGACAACTCCCACGAAGGGTTTTGGGCGATCAATCCAGAGGGGTGCACCACCTTTGTCAATCAGCGCATGGCCGACTTGCTTGGCTATAGCAAAGAGGAAATGCTCGACAGGTCGCTCTTCGATTTTATGGATGAGGAGGCGCAACAAACCGCGAAGGCGAACATGAGTCGACGCGCCAGCGGGATCGCGGAGTATCACGAATTCCGATTTCGTCATCGCAAGGGTCATGACGTTTGGACCGAGATATCAACGCGCCCGATCTATGATGAGGCTGGCGTCTACAAAGAGGCGTTTGCGATTGTGAGTGACTCGAGAGAGCGTCGTCGACTGGAACGGAAGATTTCTGAGGCGCAGCGGCTTGAGAGTCTTTCGGTTCTGGCGGGAGGCATCGCCCACGACTTCAACAACATCCTCGTGAGCATCCTCTGCAACGCGGACATGGGAAGCCGACAAGAACATCAGGACGACAACTCCAAAGAGTTCTTTGATGCGATCATTGAAGCGGGCGACAGGGCCGCCGAACTCTCGCACCAGATGCTCGCCTACTCCGGCAGCGGCCCGATGCGACGTCATGCCATCTCCCTGGGTTCGACACTGCTAAACTGCCAGAGCTTGCTGGAATCGACAAGCCACTCAGTGCCGATGTCGCTGCACACCTCCCACGACGATGTCTGGATTCGAGCGGACGATAGTCGTTTGCGGCAAATCCTGGTGGCCTTGGTCGCCAACGCTGCGGAGGCATGTGCACAAGGCGGTTCGATTTCCGTTTCGACCGGCACGTTTGAGGCGGATCTCAACTACACATCGAACTGCCAAGCAGGCCTCCCGCTGCCCCCTGGTCGCTATGCGACCATCGAAGTCCAGGACACCGGCGAAGGCATCGAGGAAGCATCGCTCCCGCGTATCTTTGACCCCTTCTTTTCGACGCGCTTTGTTGGTCGAGGACTTGGGCTTGCCGCGGTCCACGGACTTCTCAAGGCGCACAAGGCATCGCTGCACGTTTCGAGCAAACCCGGAGAAGGCACGACGTTTCGCGCACTCTTTCCGATTGTGCAGCAGAGCGTAGAAGCCGAGCCCCAATCCAGTGTTCTTGCCAACGAGTCGCTGCCAGGCACTGCCATCATCGTCGATGATGAGGCCCCTATGCGTGAAACCCTGAACACCTTGCTAACCAGCTGGGGATACCGGGTTGTCGTTTGCAGTTCGGGCGAAGAGTTCTTAGAGACCTATGACCGGCACTGTGCTGCTGGCACTGAGTTCTCGATCGCGATCGTCGACCTAACGATGCCAGGGCTCTCGGGCCGCCAAGTTTGCGAAGCCCTCAAGGAGCGATCCGCCACGATGCCGATACTGTTGTCCTCCGGGTACACGGTGGATAACATCGACGACTACGCTGCAAGCTTTCTCCCGAAGCCCTATACGCCCAAGGCGCTTCGCACAGCAATCGCCCTCGCTCGGCAGAACTATTCTTAGTCCTCAAGCCGTCTCTGAATACCAGAGCCGCTAGCTCTCCTTGGCCCGAAGGTTGCCGAATTGAATGGCGAGTGCGACCTTGGCCATGACGGTGAACACCAGTGCGCCCAAAGCCCAGATTCCCAGGGAGATAAGGAACTCGGAGGCGGATGGCCGATACTCCACAAGGTCCCCAATTGGGGATGGAATCTGCCCGGGAATGATGAGTCCCATGCCCTTTTCGATCCAAACTCCGACAATGCAAAACACAGCGGCAATGCCCATCCAAATCGGATTCTTGTAGAGCCTCGGTGTCCAGAAAATCACCATTGCCAGACATCCCAGCCCAAGCCCGGTCCAAATGTACGGCACAAGCATGCCGTGGCCACCAATGCCAAAGAAGAGGTACTTGGCACTCATGGCGTGGGTTGAGTCTGTGTAGAACTCCTTGAACAACTCACAGGCCAACAAGAAGTAGTTGATAGGAAGTGCAATCGAAACGATTCGGCGCAGGTACTTAAAGATCGAGCCTTCGATCGAGACATCCGTGTAGCGGTTGATGGCCCAGAAGACGATGATAAGCAGTGCCGGCCCTGCAGCGAATGCCGACACCAAGAAACGAGGCGCCATGATGGCCGTATTCCAAAACGGTCGACCACCAAAGCCACCGTAGAGAAACGCGGTAACCGTGTGAATGCTGACGGCCCAAAATACACTCAGGTAGACAAAGGGCAAGTAGAGCCATTTTGCAGGCTCTTTGCCTCGGTACCCTTGAAAGAGTAGGTAGCCAGGAACATGCAGGTTGAGCACGAGGTAGCCCGACAGAACGACCACATCCCAAGCGAGCATCGAGGTTGGTAAGTTGAGCTTGCCAATGAATGGCAGAAGGTGAATGAAGCGTTCGGGTCGACCAAGGTCAACCGTCACAAAGAGCATGCACATGAGAATGGCTGATGCAGCCATGAGTTCGGCGATGAGTACGACTTTCTTGATGTCAGCCCGATGATAGATATAGGTCGGAATAACCAGCAGCACAGCAGCGGCCGCGATACCCACAATGAATGTGAAGTTCGCGATGTACACACCCCACGAAACCTGATCGCTCAAGTTCGTGACGACCAGTCCGTGTTCGAGTTGTTTGAGATAGGTTGCAAGCCCCATCGCAACTAGGAGCCCCAGGAACCCGAGCCAGCCGTAGTAGCGCGCACTGCCCTTTGCGGCACAGCGCATCATGTCTATCCAATACTGAAGGTACGTCTTCATTTCGCAGGCTCGCTTGGCGAATTAGCCAAAGTAGTAAAAGAGTCGGGGAACGGTGTTGAGCTCTTCTTTGAGAACAAAGACGCGCTTCTCGCGCAGAACCGCCGACACTTCCGAGTTGGGATCGTTGAGGTCGCCAAACTTTCGCGCGCCGGTGGGACATGCCTCATGACATGCCGGAAACAATCCCTTTCGCGTTCGGTGGAGACAAAAGTGGCACTTCTCAACAACGCCCTTTGGACGAATTCGATTGCTTAGGTACCCCTGGTGCGGATTGACATCCTCTGCGGGAATTGTTGGCTTGGTGAAGTTAAAGCGACGAGCTTCATACGGACAGGCAGCAATGCAGTAGCGACACCCAATGCACCAGTCGTAGTCGATGACGACAATGCCGTCCTTCTCTTTCCAGGTGGCCTTGGTAGGGCAAGCCTTAACGCACGGCGGGTTCTCGCACTGATTGCATTGCATCGGAAGGTAGACCTTGTCCTTCTTGGGCACCTCGCCGTCGTAGTAGATGTCGCCCTTCTCAAGATTGAAGGTACCTGCATCGAGCTCCGCAACCTTGATGTATTGAATCGCAGGATCGCGGCTTTGGTTGTTCTCCTTCACACAGGCTTCTACGCACTTTCGATTGCCATTGCAGCGCGAGAGACTAATCGCAAAGGCGAAGGAAACACCGTCAATTGGCGGAGGGTCGGAGATGTGCACAGGACGCCCGTAGTCCTTCTCGGCCTGCTTCTCCAATCGCGCAAAGACCTTCTTTTTGTCGTCAGCCGTGAGCTCGGTGTAGTGGTCTTGAAGAAACGCATCCAAGTCGCAACTGCCGGTGGTAGTGGCGGCAGCGGCAGCACCAGCGGAGCCCGCTAGTACCTTGAGAAACGTTCGACGTTTTACAGGCGTCTTAAGCGTCTCCTCGACCTTTGTTGCCAAGCGCCCCTCCGGCGATGGCGCGTTGTCTTTCTGTGTCATTCGTGAGCTCCCTTGGGAATGCCAAAGCGCGGGAACAGCGGAGGCGGAACGGCGATAGCTGAGCCATACGCGGGTTTGTGAGGATTGTGACAACCTGTACACGCAAAGCGCTGAACGTCGGTGAGCCAGTTGCCCACGTTCTTGCCGTGAATACCGACTTCCCAATCTGCAACCTGGGTTGAATGGCACTGCCGGCAGAGCTCATGCACATCATCAAGACCAAAGGTCTTTCCGGTAGCAAGCCTGAGCTTCTCGGGATTGTCCGCGTCGTGGCATGTTTGGCAATTGTCGCCACCTTCCATGTGCTTCACGCGAATCTCCGAGTGTGATGTGACTGGTGCGTTGCCTTCACCACCCGTGTGTTGGTGGCACTGCTGGCAGGGATACCCTGCAAGGGTCTTTTTTCGAGACAAGACGGTCACCTTCGCAACCGGGCGTCTCACAGTAGGCTCCTCTGGTGAAACAGAAGAACTCGTAGTTTCCCCCGCACAGGAGGAGCCCACGAGGATCCCCACCCCTAAGGTGAGAATCCGTAGTGCGTAGCGGTAATGGGATCGAGCCATGAGTTGGTACCTCTTCGGATGAGCTACCTGGTTCACTCGGCGTAACGCGCCTTGAATTCATCCGCACGCTTCTTACGCTCAGCGCGTTCTTCATCCGTCATCTTGCCTACGTACCAACGATGCTCCTTGCTGTTGATAACCTCATCGAGGCCAACTTGAAGCGCCTTGGCAGCTTCAACTTTTGTCGCGTCGCCAGACTCAAGCCCATCTTCAATGAGGTGCTCAAGCTCTGGGAAGAACTTGATGTACCAGTGCTTGGCGATTTCGTAGGTGCCATGCCAGTGCGTGTAGTCGGGTCCCTGCATCGAAGCGCCGTGACGAGCTCTTCGGCCCTCGTGGTGCCAGAGTTCAAACCAAATGAAGTCGATCTTGTTGCTGAACTTCACAGGCTTGAGGAGCGGCTTCGCCAATTCCATGAGCTTGAGTCCCGGGTCGGCGAACTTGCGATGATAGAGGTCGATGAGGCCGTCGTACTGCATGTAGAACGAGGTGACAGTGGAATCAGAGTGACAAGCCACGCAGACGTCGGTCATGTTGGCACGTCGCTCCTGCCACTTTATGTTTGCGCCTGGCAAGCCCATTTTGGCGTCGGAAACCTCGGGACGTACCGACTTCACCGGTCGATTGTTCCACGAGATGCGCAGTCCAACATCGTGTGTCACGTCCTGCGTTCGTGTTGCCGACATATGGCACGTGGCGCAGGTTGGGGCTGCGTTGTAGTCCTCACCGACAACCCACTTGCTGTTGTCCATGTTCATGTCAGCGATGTTGGCGCGAAAGGCGATGCCGTGTTTCGACTCGTTGTAAATTTCAGCTTGCGGGTGGTCCGGACCCATGTGGCACTTGCCGCAGTTCTCAGGGTTGCGAGCCTGCGCAGCAGAAAACTTATGACGACTGTGGCAAGCCGCGCAGGAACCGCGCGAGCCATCTGGGTTGAGCCGGCCAATGCCGGAGTTCGGCCAGGTTGCGGGATCCAGCTTGCCATCGGCGAGAACCTTCACCTCTGTTCCGTGGCACTGCCAGCAACCATTAACGGCCGCCGCAGAGTTGCCCTCGGGAAATGCCGGCGTCACGAAACCGTGGTCGCCTTCGACGACTTCGGCAAGAACGTTGTCCAGTGAACCGAGAATCTTCGCAGCCTGCGCGTGGTGGCTTTCCGAGAATTCCTTTACCTCCTTTGCGTGGCACTTCGCGCAGTCCTTTGGAGAGACGATGATGGCGATGCGCTGGCCCTCATGCATGAAGGCGTCTTTGTCACCAGCATCCGCTTGGTGGCACTCGAAGCAACCGACATTGGCGCCAAAGTGCTTGGACGCTCCCCACTGCTCGTACACCGCTCGGCTTTCCCTGCGGTGACAGTCAACACAAGCCTTGCTCTCCTTTGAGAGCGCTGGAGGTAGAGCGCTGCCTGTCGCTACCGCAGAGCGAGAGCGCGTTGGCCCTATCCCGCCGATCGCAAATATAACGAAAACGCCGGTGAGAAAGAGACCGGCGAGAATCCACGGTAGTCGTTGCATTGTTTTTGTACTCCAGCGAAAGGCTGCAGCGGGCCACTGTGCAAGAAGCGGGACAAACTACCGCCCTGCCGCAGAGCGATCAGATGCCGCACTCCCGTGTCATATTGGCGTGTTGGGCTTGCGGTGCTGCAGACTTTTCGCGAGTTTGCCTCGGCCCCGACCGGGGAGCTTTTCGCCGGGCCCCGACCGAGGCCCCCCGCCCCGACCGAGGAGCTTTTCCGGCCGGGCCCCGACCGAGGAGCTTTTCGACACAACTACGTTGCGCATTTCTCTACCGGGCCCCGACCGAGGAGCTTTTCGACACAACTACGTTGCGCATTTCTCGATAATGGCCTCCCCAGCCCTCCCCGACCGCCGTCCTCCCCGACCGAGGAGCATTTCGACACAACTACCCTGCGCATTTCATTTCCCTGGCCTCCCCGACGAGCATTTCGACGCAACTACGCTGATCATTTCTCGATACGGCCAGTGTGAAACCTCGGCAAGTTCTCAAAGGCACTACGTATCTCCTCACTAGACGCACGACGCAGCGGATGTTCCTGCTTCGCCCGTCAAAAGCCGTAAACGCATGCATACGGTACTGCCTGGCGTTGGCACAGAGGCGCTCGGGAGTCGCCATCCACAGCGCCGTGCTTCTCTCAAATCACTATCACATCATCGCCACAGACACCGAGGGGCGGATTCCGATGTTCACCGAGGAGCTCAACAAGCTCTTGGCCAAGTCTCTCAATCGCCATCATGGTCGATGGGAAAACTTCTTTAGCTCGGGAGATCAAACAAGTCAGGTTGCCCTGGTCTCCGAACACGACGTCATGGCGAAGACGGTGTACCTGCTTGCCAATCCAACACAGGCGATGCTGGTATCTCACGGCCCCGACTGGCCTGGTGTACGAATATTTCGCAAGGGCCACTACCGAGCCGTCAAGCCAACGTTCTTCTTTCGCAACAAGGAAGCTGGCGGCAAGCTCCCGGGCAAACTCATGCTCACACTCACGCCACCGCCGATTGGGGTGCAGGATAGGATCTGTGATGACATCGTGCAGAAGGCAGCGTCGGCTCGCGAGCGACAACTCCGCGAACGGGCGAGGCTGGCGCGCCGGAGATTTCTCGGAGCGAAAGCGGTGAAGGCGCAGAGCATCTATCGCTCGCCAAAGACGCCGACTCCAAAGCGCGGCATGTCACCGAGACTCGCGTGCCGAGATAAGTGGCGACGGATCGAAATGCTTGGACGACTTGCTAGCTTTGTTTCCTCCTACAGGGAGAAGCGAGAGGCGTTTATCACGGGTGTCGTCGGCGTCGTGTTTCCTGCGGGGACGTATCAGATGGCAAGGCAATACGGGGCTCGCTGCGAAGAACTCTGACTTTGACTCGCGCCCTACGGTCTAGTGCTTGCTGAGGTTGCCTTGGTGGGCATAGCTGCGTGCGAAGCATAGGACGATAAGAAAAAGTGGCCGAGATGACCGCGCGAAACTACCTAATGCTGGCAAGACTTCGTCACACCAGCTGCGTTGAGCTGGCCTCGGCAAAACGTTCCTCGGTTGGGATGCTTGTCGGCAAAACGTTCCTCGGTTGGGATGTGCAGAGATGACCGCGCGAAACTACCTAATGCTGGCAAGACTTCGTCACACCAGCTGCGTTGAGCTGGCCTCGGCAAAACGTTCCTCGGTTGGGGCGTCGGAAACCTAGAACGACAGCTGGACTTGGCTGCGCGCCCGGATGTCCTGTCGCTTCGTTCCATCATCCGAGTGCAGCAACGTGATATCGGCTTGCCATTTCACATCATGCCCAAACTCAAAGTGCGTGAAGGCCGCGCTCACTTCTTGCTGGTTGTCACCGCCCTCTTGCGCAATGGTCGCGTAGAGCAACGCGACCTGCTTGGTCTCATTGAGCATGTAGCCAGCCTGCGCCCACGCCGCAATGCCGACATAGCTTAGGTCTGCAACCTTGGGCCCCTGCATATCTGCGAAGATGCCGCCGCTTGCCGAGATGCCCTCGCTCTTCACCAAGAAGTCGACGCCGGCTCTCGTACTAGCGGCGCCAGCACCGTAGCGAAAGTGTGTCAAGACTGCGGCGCCAACCGAGTAGCGAAAGCCGCCGCCAGTGGTATCCGGTTCGCTGTAGGGTTCCTCTTGCATCGCTTCATTGTTGTGACCAACGCGGAGGGCAACGGCCGGGCGAATCTTTTCTGGAACATTCGAAAACGTTCCGTCAACGATTTCAGTTTCCATGGTCGTCGGGTTCACTACCGTGGTGGGTTGAAATCTGCTCTCGTCTCCTGTGCCATTAAAAACGCCGATGGACCATTCGTTTTCAGGAAGGTCCTCGATGCCGTTGTGCAGCTGAATACCAATATCCCGACCGTTGCCGATGTAGTCGTTGACGATACTGCGGTCGACAAACTCCAAAATCGATGACGACTGAATGAACTGGCGCGTAAACGCCATTTTGAATTGCCCCATCCGAACCAGGGTCGCGCCCTCGCCCACTCGGTAGTCTAGGTAAAAGTCTTTGAGTCCTACCTGGCCTTGATCAAAATGCGGTTGCACTTTGTACGAGAGCCGCTTGGTGTATGCCGTGCCCTGCAACGTGAGTCGAGCACGCGCGAGCAAGAACTGGTGACTGTGCCCACGCGAATCGCCCTGATCGACACTCGTGTACTGGCCACGCATCTGTACACGCCCATTAATGTGCAGGGAGTTTGCGCCGCCATCGCCCAGGACGTAGCGCCCCGCGCTGTATCCAACGCTCGGTGCCTCTTCCTCCTCCTCAGCCATGGCATCAGACGCCGCGGCCTCCTTGTCCTTCTCAGAGGACTCGCTCTCCGGCGTTTCCTCTTCGCCATCTCCGTCCGCTGCAAGCACGAGGTTTGGGGCCGAAAGAAGTCCCAGAGAGAGAAGCGCGAGAAAGAGACCACTCTTGGCTATCATGCCCTGAATGCTCCCACGCTTTGCCACACCAAATCCAAGCCTGGGCGCAAAAAGCCCCTTAGGGCCGATGAAACGCCACCAAGGTCCGCATGCGCATTACCGCCAAGCCAATGTCGCCCGCCGTTGCGAGTCCGGCCACACCCTCCGTGGTTTCAAACTCTTCGCGCTTGCCATCGCGCCGTTCGAGCGTGACGTAGTAGTGGGTCGTCGCTGAGCTATCGTCTCCACCGCCACTCACCTTGATTCGCTCGTCAATCACGACAGCGACGCTCCGCTCGGCTGGAGCCCGCATGAATCGAATCGCCTTGGTGATCATTGCAAGTAAGCCAATGACGCCAAGGCCCAAGATGCACATTGCACCAATTCTGAAGAGGTCCCATTGATCCGTGTGCGAAAGCAATAGCGATCCCAGAGCGCCCCACACGCCCAAGAAAACCAGCGGCAAAAGTATCGCGAAGATCGACACCGACGGCACAGGCAACGCTTGCGCGGTGGCTAGCCACGCACTCGCTTCGGCCTCGTCGAAGCGCTCGGAATGTGTCGTCCACTCATCCGGCGTTATTCGGGGCACGTCGGGAAACTTCCCTGCGCAATGACTGCAAAAACGCCCGTCGCCCTTCTTGGCCAGCGCTCCGCAATTGGGACACTTCACAGCAGGTGGCATTCCTCGGGAGTAGCATCAACGGCGCCCATTCGCCACTACGAGAAATTCTATCGTTTCTTGAAGAGGCTCTCGATTTTGCGTCGCAGCTTTTTGCGTTTCTTGTTGCGACCAACGTCCTGCACACGCAAGTGGTACTCACCGCGCGCGATTCGGGATCGCCACTTTCGAGCCGACTCTTCCCCGGGCGCTTTTCGGTTTAGGCTCTTGCCGCTCTTAACGGGATCGTGAGCAGCTAGACAAACAATCACTCGCAACTCGTCGACCTTGCCTATGCGACACGCACCATTGGCGAGGTCATCATCAAAGTCACTTTCAAAACCGGTAATAGCGAATCCCGCATCGCTAAAGGTCGTTGTCACTTCGGCAACCGCCGCATCGGTGATTGGCACGACGGGGACGGGAGGAACGTCAGGCTCATCGGCGACCGCAGCATCCAGGGATTTGCCGGTAGCTGTGCCCGCATCATCAGGAGCCGCAACAAGTGCTCCACCGGCGTCCGAAGCCTCGGTGACACCTTGCCCGCGATCGACCAAGGCCAACGCGACAACGGCGCCAAGCGCAACAAGCCCAATTCCTCCCAGTAATAGGGGCGAGAAGCGACGCCGCGAAGTTGCGCGTGGCATAGCGCCCTGCATGTTGGGGCGGCGCGGGCTCAAATGCCCAACGCTCGCTGGAGCGAGGGTGGCAACATGAGGCTGAGGCGCGACGAGTTCATCACCGCCAAGCGCATCGAGTGCTTTGAGATACTCTCGAGCGTCGGCGAAGCGATCCTCCGGCTCTTTTGCGAGGCCCTTGCGGACCATGGCCTCGAGAGCATCAGAAAAATTCTCATGAGGGATGCGCTCGCGCAACGTCGGTGGCTCGTCGTTGAGGTGCATCTTCATCAGCGCCTTGCGGTCTTCTGATAAGAATGGCGGCGCGGAGGTGAGCATCTCGAACAACAAGATGGTGGCCGAGTACAAGTCGGCGCGACAATCTACATCGTCACTTGTCACCCACTCCGGTGCAATGTAGTGAGGCGTACCCAGAATAAGTCCGACGGACGTTAGCTTCTCGTGTCCAACGGCCGCATCACCAATAAGTTTCGCGATGCCAAAGTCGATGAGCTTCACTGCATCGGTCTGCCCTTCGTTTTGATAGATGAGCAGGTTCTCCGGCTTGATGTCACGGTGAATCACACCAGCGTCACCACACTCCGCGAGGGCGTATAGGAGTTGCTTAAAGATGTGTAGCGCGCGAGCGGGTGGCAATCGCTCCTCGGCATCGAGAATGTCGGCAAGCTGTTGGCCCCGCACGACTTCCATGACCTGAAATGGCAAGCCATCGGCCGTGTTGCCAAAGTCGAGAATCCGAATGCAGGTCGGGTGGCGAAACTTTGCGGTGATCAGCGCCTCGCGCTCAAAGCGATCGTGATAGGCGGACCGGTCGCGAACATCCTCGTTCAGTAGCTTCACCGCGACGGCGATATTGCTGTGACGGTCGAGTGCTTCATACACATCGGCCATCGCGCCAGAGCCGAGCACACCAGTAATTTGATACCGCTCGACCAGGACTTGGCCTGTGCGATCTGGTGGCGCCGCTTCCATTCCTTGATTTGCTCAGATTGGCTCATCGTGGGCAAGTAAGTTCGCTGGATCATTGGCAGGAGATTCACGCTTTGACTGGCGCGGTCAAGCCGATCTGCCAACCCTAACCTTTGCGGCAAGGTTTGATTGACAAGTGGCTCTTCACTCTTCATAGTCTATTCTCGAAGCAATCAATCCTTACGCAAGGGTTAGAGTGAATCTTTGCACCCCCTCAACCGAGCGGAGCCAGCCGAATGTCCGAACCATCCAGCAAACCTCAAAAGCGACTCCAAGTAGGCGAATTTGCCAAAAGAGTTGGCAAAACTGTCCGAGCGCTACACCTATACGAGGAATTGGGACTTCTCAAACCCGTTGACCGCAGCAAAGGGGGATTTCGTCTTTATGACGAGACCTCCATCGAGCGAGCACGTTGGATCGTCAAGCTCCAAGGCATCGGCTTCACCTTGGCGCAAATCCAAGGCTTTGTCGCTGATTTCGAACGTGCTGCAACCGGGCGAGTTGCCACCAGCCACGCACGAGTCGTCTTCACCGAGAAGCTCGCCGAAGTGCAAACCCAACTAAATAAGCTGCGCCGGAGCGAAGCTGATCTCGTTGAGGCTCTCAACTACCTCGATGGCTGCCACAATTGTGAGAGCGACCTGTCGCCGGCCAACTGCAAAGACTGCGTACAGCAAGGCCATACGGCCGACGAAGTACCTCATCTTTTCGCTGGGTTGAGTGAGCATGCCAGCCAACGAGAAGGAGCGGCCGCAACCGCCACTCCAGTGGTACTCAAATCCGTTGCTCCCAAAAGCGCCAACGCGGAAGTCGAGGCCGAAACCACCGCAACGCAGCTTCGGAGTGAAGGATGACCAGCAAGCGGCTGCTGCACAGCGATACCCAGGGCAGCCTGCATGCGGCTCCTGCTGGCGACCGGGACAAAAAGTCCGACGACGCCGTTGTCGCCGATCCTGAGACTGTCACGGTAACGCAAGCGGCCATCGAAGAGATTCGGAGGCAAGCCGCCAAAGAAGACCCAAAGCCTCAAGCAATTCGCGTGGGACTTCGGGGTGGTGGCTGCTCGGGGTACACGTACACCTTTGAGTGGGACCACAAAGCGCCCCGCGCGAAAGACACAGTCCTAACTTCCGAGGAAGTCAAAGTCTATGTCGACTACCGCAGTCTGAAGCTGCTAAAGGGCACCATTCTCGACTACCAACGCACCCTCATGAACCGGGGCTTCAAATTTCACAATCCCAATTCCACAGGCAGTTGTGGCTGCGGCGAATCGACCTCGTTCTAACGACCCGCGATTAAAATCATGTCTAGCACCGAACAAATCCAAGACCGACTTAAGCAGGACTACGACGCCGGCTTTGTCACCGATATCGAGCAAGACTTCGCGCCTCCAGGGCTTAGCGAAGACATCATTCGATTTATCTCGGCCAAAAAGGAAGAGCCTGACTGGCTTCTTGAGTACCGCCTCAAAGCGTACCGACTTTGGACGACAATGACCGAGCCGACCTGGGCGAAGGTCAAAGTTGCCTCTGTCGACTATCAGAAGATTTCGTATTACGCCGCACCTAAAGAGGGGCCAAAGAGCCTCGACGAAGTAGACCCGGAAATTCTCGAAACGTTTGAGAAGCTCGGTATTCCTCTTCACGAGCGGGCTGCCCTTGCCGGCGTTGCAGTCGACGCCGTCTTCGACAGCGTAAGTGTTGCGACCACCTTCAAGGGGAAACTCGGAGAGATGGGCGTCATCTTCTGCTCCTTCTCCGAAGCGGTTGCTGAGCATCCTGAGCTCATCAAGAAGTATCTGGGCTCGGTGGTTCCAAGTACCGACAACTTCTACGCTGCGCTCAACGCAGCGGTCTTCACCGACGGTTCGTTTGTATACATTCCCAAGGGCGTCAAGTGCCCCATGGAGCTGTCCACCTACTTCCGCATCAACGCAGCCAACACTGGGCAGTTTGAGCGCACGCTTATCATCGCCGACGAAGGCAGCCACGTGAGCTACCTCGAAGGTTGCACGGCCCCCATGCGAGACGAGAATCAGCTGCACGCAGCGGTTGTCGAACTCGTTGCTCACAAGGACGCGGAGATCAAATACTCCACCGTTCAAAACTGGTACCCGGGCAACAAAGACGGCGTCGGTGGCATCTACAACTTCGTCACCAAGCGCGGACTCTGTGAAGGTGAGCGTTCAAAGATTAGTTGGACGCAAGTGGAGACCGGCTCTTCCATCACTTGGAAGTACCCGAGCTGCATCCTCAAGGGTGACTACTCGGTTGGTGAATTTTTCTCGGTAGCCATCTCAAACAACTACCAGCAAGCCGATACCGGCACCAAGATGATTCACCTGGGCAAAGGCACCAAGTCGACCATCGTGTCCAAAGGCATCACAGCGGGCCACGGTCAGCAGACCTACCGCGGGCAAGTTCGCATCGGCAAGAACGCCGACAATGCACGCAACTACACCCAGTGTGATTCGCTCTTATTGGGCGATAGCTGCGGTGCCCACACAATCCCGTACGTCGAAGTAAAGAACAAATCGGCGACCCTCGAGCACGAGGCAACCACCTCCAAGATTGGTGAGGACCAGCTCTTCTACTGTCGTCAACGCGGCCTTAGCGAAGAAGATGCGGTCAACCTAATCGTAAATGGCTTCTGCAAAGAGGTCCTCAAAGAACTCCCCATGGAATTCGCGGTTGAAGCACAAAAACTCCTCGAGGTTAGCCTCGAGGGAGCCGTTGGATAACCCCCACACGTTAGATAAGAACTATGCTTAGCATCAAAAACCTCCACGCCACCGCCGACGGCAAGTCTATCCTCAAGGGAATTAACCTCGAGATTCCTGCCGGCGAAGTCCACGCCATCATGGGACCAAACGGTTCCGGGAAAAGCACGCTCAGTCACGTCCTCGCAGGACGCGACGGCTACGAAATCACCGAAGGGGAAGTCATCTTTGACGGCGACAGCCTTCTCGACAAAAAGCCCGAAGACCGCGCACGCGCCGGTGTCTTTCTGGCCTTTCAGTATCCTGTCGAGTTGCCCGGCGTGAGCAACGTCTACTTCCTCAAAGCTGCGCTCAATGCGATCCGCAAGTCTCGTGGCGAAGATCCGCTAGACGCCATGGACTTTATGAAACTCGCTCGTGAGAAAGCCAAGCTTGTCGAACTCGACGAGGGCCTTGTGAAGCGCGCCGTCAACGCAGGCTTCTCCGGTGGTGAGAAGAAGCGCAATGAGATCTTCCAAATGGCGATGCTTGAGCCAAAACTAGCCATCCTCGACGAGACCGACTCAGGCCTCGACATCGATGCGCTGGCGACCGTTTCGAAGGGCGTCAACGCTCTTCGCGACAAGGCTCGCTCGATGCTCATCATCACCCACTACCAACGCCTCCTCGACTACATCGTGCCCGATGTTGTGCACGTTCTCGTCAATGGCCAAATCGCTCGCACGGGCGACAAGGAGCTCGCCAAAGAGCTCGAATCCAAGGGCTACGCCGACTACACAGGACGCGCCGTATCATGAGTGCCTTTCTCGACAGTCAAGGGCTCGCCGCCCAGGGCGCCCGAGAGAGCGATCCGGCTTGGCTAACGGCACTTCGCCAAGAGGCCAGTGCCAGTGTTCTCGCCTCAGGGCTGCCAACGGGCAAAACCGAAGCGTGGCGTTACACCTCTGTGCGCAAGCTCAGCGGGCAAAGCGTTGCGGCCGCAAAAACCACTTCGGGCGATGCAGCTGTAGCCTGGGCAAATGGCCTACTCGGTGACGATGGCACTCTCAAGGTGTTTGTGGTCAACGGTCGTGCAGTCGGCAACGTGGAGACGGTGCAGGGGCTGAGCATTTCATCCCTCGCGTCCGCACTCTCAAGTGCTCCCGACGCACTGCAATCACGCCTGGGCAAGATCGCCCACTCAGAATTCTTCGCAGGCATCAACTCTGCGCTTTTTGAGGATGGCTTGGTCATTCGTATCAGCTCGGCGTACAAGGGTCTGCCAATCCACATTGTGCACGTTGCTGACGGCGATGCGTCCTACCCTCGCCTGCTCATCGAAGCCGAGGCGAACAGCAAGGCCAGCGTTGTCGAAACGTACCTATCAAAGCCGGGCAAGGACGACCTGTGCACAGCAGTTACCGAGGTACACCTCGCTGATGGCGCACACCTCAATCATCTCCGCGTGATGGAAGGTGGCGATACCAGCACCCATCTTGGGACACTTGCTGTTCTTCAAGATCGCAACACCAACTACGTATCGCGTTCAGTAGCGATGGGCGGCAAGCTCTCTCGTCTCGAAATCGATGCGCGCATGGCTGGTCCAGGCGCCGAGTGTTGCCTCGATGGCATGTACCACGCGATTGGCGCCGAGCACGTTGCGCATCACACGCTGATCACCCACGCCGATTCCAACTGCGCAAGCAGTGAAGACTACCGCGGGCTCATCGACGATCGGGCGCACGCTGTCTTTGATGGCATCATCATCGTTGACAGTGGAACAAAGGGCACCAGCGCTCATCAGCAGAACCACAACCTTCTGCTTTCGGATACGGCAACGATCAACACCAAGCCGCACCTCGAAATCGACTCGGATGATTTGACCGCCAGCCATGGAGCAACCGTTGGTTCGGTTGATCCGGATCAACTCTTCTTCTTGCGCGCCCGAGGTATTGACGAGAACCACGCTCGTTCGATTCTCACCTTCTCATTCGTGCGGGCGATTCTGGACCGAATTGAGGCAGAAGGCGTCAAAGAGCGCCTGACGGCTCGTTTGCTTTCCCGTCTCCCATATGGCGATGACATTGCGGAGCTCGCGAAGTAATGAGCGGTTTTGACATCGAAGCCATCCGGGCGGACTTTCCGGCTCTACATCAGGAAGTCCGCGGCAAGAAGCTTATCTACCTAGACAGCGCGGCCACGGCACTAAAGCCAAAGGCGGTTATCGAAGCTGTGGCTCAGGTCTACCAGCGCGATTGTGGAAACATTCATCGCGCGGTGCACCTGCCCTCTCAGCGCGCCACAAAAAGCTACGAAAACACTCGCAAGCAGGTGCAGGCATTCCTCGGAGCTGCGAAGTCTTCTGAGATTATCTTCACCAGCGGAACCACCCAGAGCATCAACATGGTTGCTCAGTGTTACGGGCGGCCGCGGCTTGGTGCAGGCGATAAGGTACTCATAACGGGCCTAGAGCATCACTCCAACATCGTGCCTTGGCAGATGGTCTGTGAACAGACAGGAGCCGAGCTCATTGTTGCTCATATCGATGACAATGGCGATGTGCCTCTCGAGCGAATCGAAGAGCACCTAAAAGCCGGCGGTGTTCGCATCGTCGCATTTGCTCATGTCTCGAACGCGCTTGGCACCGTGCTTCCCGCCAAAGAGATTTGTGCCATGGCAAAGAGTCATGATGCGATTAGCGTTATCGACGGCGCGCAAGCGGTGCCCCATATGGCTCCCAATGTCGCCGACCTCGGTTGTGACTTCTATGCATTTAGCGGTCACAAGCTCTATGCGCCAACTGGCACTGGAGTTCTCTACGGTCGCTTCGAAGTCCTCAACGCCATGGCTCCGTACCAGGGCGGCGGTGACATGATTCGAAGTGTCACGTTTGAGAAAACTACCTACGCAGATCTTCCGAATCGTCTTGAAGCAGGAACGCCAAATATTGCTGGCGTGATTGGGATGGGGGCTGCGCTCAGCTACCTTGAGACGCTTGACTGGGCTGCGGTGACCAAACACGAGGAAGAACTCTTTCAGTACGCCGATGAGTCGCTTCGCGCCATCAGCGGACTCCGCCGCATCGGGACCGCAGCGCATAGTATGGGAGCACTCTCCTTCTTCCTAGACTGTGCGCACCCACATGACATCGGCACAATCGTCGACACCGAGGGTGTGGCGCTCCGAACGGGCCATCACTGTGCCCAACCCGTTATGAAGGCATTTGGCGTTCCGGCAACAGCCCGAGCGTCCCTCGCCTTCTACAACAATCGCGCTGATGTCGACGCACTTGTCGCTTCGGTTCGAACTGTCCAAGAGATGTTCTCATGAATTCCGACCTTCGCGAGCTGTACCAAGAAGTCATCCTCGACCACGCCAAAGCGCCTCGAAACTTCCGGTTTCCCGAGGGCGCCAACCGCGAGGCCCAAGGCGATAACCCACTGTGCGGCGACAACCTCACGGTGAAGCTCATTATGGATGGCGACACCATTGTCGACATTGGCTTTCAAGGCTCCGGCTGCGCAATCAGCCAGGCTGCGGCTTCCACGATGACTGAGATGGTCAAGGGCATGAAGCTCGACGCCGTAAACGAGATTTTTGAGAACTATCATGCCGTCGTCATGGGCGAGGGTGAGATAAACGAAGATCTATTGGGAAAACTCGCAGTCTTCGCGGGCGTTGCCGAATTCCCCATGCGCGTAAAGTGCGCCACCCTCGCATGGCACACCATGCAGCACGCGATCGCAAACGACGGCGAAGTCGTCACCACGGAGTAGTCCTATGAGCAGCGACATCGAGCACCTCAAAACCAACAAGATTGAAGCGACGCCGAAGGCCGGTCGCAACCTCTTGCCAACCGTTCAGAATCACCCTGAACCCATCGAGCCGCCACAGATCGAGGCATATGGTGGCACGGGTATCGAGCCAACGGGCCCATTCGACAAAGAGGCCATGCGTACCTTCGTCGTTGCCACACTCAAGTGCATCTACGATCCGGAGATTCCTCTCAACATCTACGACCTCGGCCTGATCTACGATATCGACATCAGCGACGAAGCAGTGGTCGAAGTCACGATGACACTCACGGCCCCCGCTTGCCCGGTTGCTGATTTCATCGTGCGCGAAGTTGCCGATAAGGTCGGGCTCGTTCCGGGCGTCAAGCACAGCCACGTTCACCTGAGCTGGGAGCCAGCGTGGACCAAAGACCGCATGAGCGAAGAGGCCATGTTGGAGCTCGGACTGCTCTGATCCACTTTCGGCCCGCGCACAAAGACGATGGTGAAGCCCTCGCCATCATGGTGCGCTGGGCAAACGATCCTGCGATACGGCATCTCTTTCGGCCGTTCACGGACCAGCAGCACGCGGCACGTCCTAAGACACTCGTAAGTGCCGCAAGTGACCTTGCGTCGGCCATGGAGTCCGGTCGGCAGATGTATTTTATCGAGCTGGATGGAGCGGTTGTCGGTGAGGTGAACCTGGTCATGAACCCGCCGCATCTCCACGAGCCGCTTGGCGAGACCGCCTGGTTTGGCATCGTTATTGGGGAGGAAGAGGCCCGAGGCAAAGGCATCGGAGCTGAGGCCATACGCTTCATCGAAGAAGTTGCACGCGGTGAAGGTGCGATCTGGGCGCAAATTGGCGTCTTCGAATTTAACGAGCGCGCCCGACGCCTATATGAGAATCTCGGTTACCACGAAATTGCCCGCAAGGCGGACGCAACATGGTGGAAGGGCAAACTTTGGACCGACATTCGAATGCAGAAGCAGCTACAGGTTCCCCAGCCGACATAGGCGGTGCTCGAGACCTTCTGGCTAGTTTTGTTGAAGGCCTTCCCCAACAGGCCCCTCTCACAGAAAGCGCACTGCACTTTCCCATCACCTACCGTGGGTATCGGGAGTTGCTTCAGGCTTGGCTTGCTCTTGAGAACACCAGGGTCCACAAGATCGGAACGTCGGTCGCCGGCGAGCCCCTTTGGATGTTCGAAATGGGCACCCCCAAAGCAACCAATGTGAGTGTTGTCATTGCCGGAATCCATCCAATCGAATGGATCGGAGTGGAAGCTGGACTCTCCCTGGCGAAACGCCTGGCTAAGAGTTTTACCGATAACAGGCGAATCTGTTTCTTTCCCCTCGCAAACCCCGATGGTTTCCGCAAGGTTGAAGAGAATCTTCGCGCCGGCAAACGAAGATGGGTGCGAAGTAACGGCAATGGCGTCGATCTCAATCGCAATTGGCCCACCCACTTTCGCGCGAGCACAGGCCTCATTGCGGGACACAGCATTGCGGGACACAATTCCTCAGGCCCGGCTCCCTGCTCCGAACCCGAAGTCGCTGCGATTGTCGACACGCTCGACGACATTGCCAAGCACGCAAGCATCGACGTTGCGCTTTCACTTCACAGCATTGGCAACATGATCCTCATGCCATGGGGCGGTGTCTGGAAGTCTCCGCGAGCAAAGGCGCAACACATGCGAGTCGCCAAGACTCTTAAAGAGCGTTTGGGACGCTATTCGATTCGACAGGTGTCGCGGTGGGTGCCCGGCATCTCGTTTGCTCATGGCATGGAAATCGATCACCTTCACGAAGCGTACGGTGCAACGGCAATTCTCGTTGAGTGCACGCGTGGAGAACTAGATGCACTGCGACCGAGTGCCCTGCTCGACCCATTTCGAATCTTCAATCCACAGAACGGCCGAGAACGCGGAGCGCGCATCGCGAGCGCCCTTGAGCCATTTGTGCGCGGCGAACTCTAGCGAAATTCGTCTACGGTTTTTTTGATCGGCGCCGGCGTTTTCGAGTCACACGCTTTTTGGATCGACGCTTGGCAACACGTTTCTTCGCCCCCACCGAAATCCGAGCTTCGAGATGAAGGTGGTCGGAGTGCGATTGTGGGTCGTTTGCGGGGCTAAGCACGAGTCGGAACAGCCCAGTCTCGTTTAAGACATTTTCTAACTTCCGAATCACCTCTTCATCGAAGTACTGCTCCTCCACAACGAAAATCTCTCCCAAGTCATCTCGCACCTCGTACACATCAATCGCCAAACCATACGAGTGACGACTCAGTGCATCCTTTACGACGCCGTTAACCTTAGCCTTGCGATAGCTGTAGATGCTCGAGAAGCGCAGTTCGGACACACCAGCCGACTCCATGGCCGGGGCAGCTTTGGCGAGAGCCACAGCAAGATGGCAATCCATTGCAAAGGGCGGCTTTCGAAACGTAGGGGCAAGTTCGATTTCATTGAAGGCCAACGAAGGAACAATGATCGGAGTCGCAATTCCCTTGCGACGCCTGGCCTTCTTCCAAGCAACTCCAAGCCCGGAAAGCGTCTTGAGGCACGCTTTGCCTTGTGTACGCATCGCAGGCGTCGGTGGCCATTGCCAACCCTTGGGCCGATTCGCTCGTTTCTTTCGCTGGGCGGCGCGCCCGCGAGCTTTGCGCTTGGCAGCGCGCCCGCGAGCTTTGCGCTTGGCAGCCCGTCGGCGCTTTCGCGCTTTGCGCACGCGCGCCTTCTTGCGCTTGGCAGCGACCTTTCCCTTCCGACCGCCATTCGCTCGACTGCCCCGCTTTGCAGCCTTTGCACTGGTGTCCTCTTTTTCAGAAGATGTCGAGGCGTCCTGAGCGGTTGCTTCTTGTTGCGGCAGCGCGACAAGACAGACTGCGAGAAGCGCAATCTGCAATCTACGTACAACCCTCATGGGCAAATCATGGCATGGATTTGCACGGAGTATGCAGCGCCAATGCTGCATCGCGATTGGCGACGTGGATCACGCGCGCGCAAGCCGCAGCTGCGCGCGTGAAAGCCCACTGCAACTAGAGAGCGCTACCATCGACTCGGCCGAGGCGCCGAATACTCTCCAAGCCACGAAGCCCATCACGTCGCAAGGCAGCCAATTCGACAGCCAAAGGGTCATCCTTCGCTCCCAGTCGTTGCACGCTCGATACAAAGTTGGCGCGCGCCCCTACCAGCCGTTCACCGATTCCGCTGTCCTCTTGAAGGCGCACTGGCCTTGTCGGCTCTGTACCGTCAGTCTGGGCGCCTGCAGGGATGTCGTGTGACAGCTCCGCTTCGCGCACAGAAGTGCTACTCGCTCCCAACTGGATGTAGAGCAATCCCGCTACCGCAATCGCCACGCCACCCGCGAGCGCCAACGGCCACCGCGCAGCTCGCTGCCTTGTCTTTGTGGGAAGCGGAGCTGAGAGTCTGCCTGCTCGAAGACTGCCTTCGAGATGAAGAAGCCGTTCTTGATACGCAGAGCATGCCGCGCACCCGTCTAGGTGTCGCTTGACTCGCTCGTGAATCGCAGCGCCTTCTCGATTGGAAACGTGCCAACGCACTCGAATGCACATCATCGTTGTATCTCCGCAAGTAAGCGCTTGCGCGCTCGGTACAACATAACCTTGGTCGACACTGTCGATCGACCGAGTTCTTTCGCGACATCCTTCACGCTGGCGTCCTCGCAGTAGCGCAGCCAGAGCGCGCGATACGCCTCGGCGCTAAGAAGAGTCTGCGCTCGCTTCCAAATGTCGAGTTCAAAGGATGTCTCAACGACTGTTGTTGCTGTGGCGCGAGCTTCTGAGTGTCTAGCGTTTCGGCGCTTGTCGGCGAGCACCTGATTGACTGCGAGTCGTTTGCCAATGGTGAATAGCCATGTTTTGAAGGGGCGACTGGCGTCATAGCTTTCAAGTCGGGCGAACGCTCGGAGCAACGTTTCTTGTGCGAGGTCATCGGCATCCGCTTCGTGAGGTACTCGCGAAACCAAGAAGCAACGCAGCGGCTCGCGCACCTGTTCTGCGATGCGTTCGAGACACTGCGTGTCGCCTTGCTGAGCTTGTCGTGCGAGAGACTCAAGAGATTCGGGTTCCTCGTCGCTAGAGGTTTTTTGTGAGGTCAAGGAGCGCCTTGATGGGAAGCTCAAGCCGAGCGGTCAGGGTACTGCCGTTGCTAGAGATTCGAAGGGCGCTTGCGATTTTTTGCAGCTCGGGTTCGTCGCCGCTGAGGGCCACAACTGCAAGAAGCCCGGTTGCTACCGCCCCAAGTTTTGAAGCCGTAGCGGGTGAGCCAACATTGGCTTCGGCCTCGGCAAAGAACGTCCCATTCGTTTCGCCAGCAAAGAGAAGAATCGATTGAATGTCGGTTTTGAGAGCCGCGGAGGCCGCCTGCTTCTTGAATGCCTCCATCAATTTGCCGCCAAATCCTGCGACCAGAATGATTCCCTTCGTGCGCGTGGTTCCGAGTTTCTTGAGTTTGTCGTTCGAAAGCGATTTGCCGTTGCCCCGCAAAAGTTTCGCCGTCGCGACGACCGGAGCACGACTGGTGCTCACGATAATGGTGTTGTTCTGAATCGCAAGGCTTGCCGAATCAAGCGCATAGACATCGATACCTGAGTGGGTGGTCTTCTTAAGAGGAACACCGGCCTTGAGAGCCGTTGACAGCACAGTCGACGCCAGCGGCAGCTCGACCATCAGGGCAAAGTCATCGTTTGGACCAGACCAAACGGTCAGGCTACGAGCCCGCCCCAGCATGGAGAGCACCAAGGTCTCGATGCCATCTTCGCCGAGTGTGTCCCACGCCTTGATGAGGTCTTCGCTGACCTTGGATTTGTCGCCGGAGCGAACTTCCTTCGGAAGGTGACCTTTGACGACGGACCACAGTTTTGATGACTGCAGCTTGTCGAGATCTACGTGGATGAGGCCTTCCGCTTGTGCTGGAATGCGCTTTGCTGAGAAGGCTCCCGCATCTGCCGTGGAAGGCACTAGCAACGCAAACACCAGAACGAGGGCTGCGACGCAGGAGCCAAGCCGTAGGGCCGGCATAAAACGAATGGTTCGCGTTGGTTTTCGTGTCATTTCGGGCCTTGTACACGGGCGCCCACGATTTGGTTACCGAGTTTCTTTGGCAAAACTACAGGGGCCCCACAAGCTCGCCAAGAGCTCATCTGAGGCGCCCGACATCCGCTGGGACCGCTTACCCTAACCGTTCGAGTTCTCGTAGACAGGCACACAGATGACGCTGAGCGACTCCACCTTGCTACGGAGAGCAGTGGTCGCAGCTGACTTCAAGAGGTTTCCAACACGTCCCCAAAACTGCTTGCGGCCCGCCTTGCACTCGGCCATCTCAAGCTGGCCGCGACAGGTCGTCTTGCAGGTGCCTTTCGCCTTGCGTGCCTCTTTCTTACAGGCGCGCTTCTCGGCGCCCTTGAGCTTGCGACACTCTTTGATCGCAGCTCGCTTGCCCTTGCGGCAGTCCTTCTTGCATGTGCGAAGTCCAGAGCAGCCGGCTCGCATTCCACCGAAGTCCGTCACCAACGCAGAGGCGTTTTCAATGATGTTGTTTTTTGCGTTGTTCGCCGCGGATTTCGCAATGTCAGAAACTACCTTCTGGCAGGACTGATCAACCTTTTCCGGATCAACGCCGTCGTCCTCTTCTTGAGCCATGGCAAATCCGGAGAACAACACCAGAGAAAGGAACATGACAGCGAGTGAGAACGTGTGTTTCATCTCGTAAGTAGACTCGATCCCCCTTGGCACATTCAAGAATCCGCAGAGACATTCGCGGCAACGAATTGGCCGCTGTCTACATCGCTTCAGCTAAGACGAAGCGAAAACGGCATTGCTCTAGTACTTACAGCGCAGTACCAGCTCTTGCTTGTCTGTCTGCACATCACACGTCGGGCGCTCGCCCTTAAAGAAAACTCGAAAATGCACACCGCCCAATCGCTCGCGAACCCAGAGTAGGCGAACGGCATCGCTCTTTGGTTCTAGGCTCTGAAAGAAGCCCTTTTTCGGTTGCGCATATGGAAGGTTCACAGCGAGTGCTGTTGGCTCGTTCATCACGTAGTGGCTCACCTTCTCGGCGGTCCCCGTAAACGGAAGCCGAAGAATCAGAGACCCAGAACTTTCCCTAACAACCACGCCACCTAAGACCTGGCGTTTCACTTGCTTCGCAACGGGCTTCGCGGGCTTCTTCGGAGCGGCGATCACGGGCGCGGCGACCTTTGGCACGTTGTCAATGGAGGTTGGCTTCGGTGCATCAAACATCGGCCCGCCCACTGCCATAGGCTGCGATCCATGTTCTGCATTCGATTCATCCAATGCTGCGGCGCGAATGCGCTCGATCGCTTCATCGGGTGTCTGGGCTGAACCGGTCGTATCGTCTCCGACGAGTGCCAACACCCGCTGTCGCTTGCCGTCCCGCGCCTCTTCTGCGGTGGCACTCGCATCACTTGCTTCGCCCTCCGAACCAAAGAGACCAAAGCCCGCCATGCCAATCGCAACGGCCCCAACCGTGCCGGCCACCGCTGCCAGAAGCCACCTGCGCGGTTCGCGGCTCGGAACAGCGATCTGATCCGTGTCTTCTTGCGGAAGCTCTGCACGGACAACTTCGCTTCCCATGGTGAACGCGGGCTCGTCCAGTGAATCGTATTGAGGCAGTGGAACCTCCGGCGCTTCCTGGGGAAGCAAGATGGCCTCATCGAGGCTCGGCATCTCTGCCATATCATCCATGCCTTCATCAATCTGCGCGTCGACTGCGGCACTGAGTGCGTTGTCGACGATGGTCTTGGACGTATCCGCCGACTCCAGCTCCATGAGCTCGTAGACGGCAGCAGATTGCTCGCCCAGCGGTATCTCCACGCCATCGCCAACAAGGCCGTTGAGCTCTTCTGCCTGCTCGTCGCTCAGGTCGACAAACTCAATGCCAACGCCGCTGGCACCGTTGTGCCACGTAATGCGTCCGCGAATCTGAATTGCCGATTGCCCACCTGACGTCGCCAGGTTGCAGACCAGTTCAGAGCCAATCGGCGGCACATCAGCGAGGTCAACGAACATGCCGCTTTGGCTGAGGTTCGTCGAGACCATATTCAGAACTCTTCTGTCTTCAAGCAGGATGCCTCCAACCGGCGCCTGGTAGGAGATTCTGCGATTGCGACGTTCCTCTGGGCTCATCATGCCGTGCAATCGGAACACGCCTGACCGCCGAGGTCTAAAAAGTCACCAATTCTGCGTGTTCTTCGATAAGCGCTTATGCGCTACTGGAATCGCAGATTGTCGAGAAACCACCCAGGTCGCGTTCCCGCCATGCTCTCATTTTGATCGGAAGTCTGCGACGAGACACCGCTGGCATACACAAAGCGCACTTGAAAGGTCACCGAGGCAAGAGCCGACGGAATGAGAAAGTTCTCACTCACCCAACCATTGCTATTGCCCACGTAGCCATCTTGTCCATCGACGTAGAATTGCCCTGGTTCGTTATCGACGCACTCAAAGGAGCCAATGTTTGGATTGATAGCGATGGTGCCTGGATACAGCAACGTCGCGGACTGCCAGTTCGTGCCATCGGCGCTGATCTCAACCAAGCCACCATCGAACTTTGGGCCGCCCTCGTTGCCCGTCCAGAAATTGTAGTTGTGCTGAAAGTGCAGCGAGACCTCACGGGACTCGGCGGCACAATCGCTCAAATCAATCGGGGGCGAGACCAAGTACGCGCGCTGGCATTGGATGTAGTTGCCATCGAGATTGGTTCCAAAGCACTCCTGTCCAGAGATGCACGAACGGCCAGCGCTCACACTTCCCTGCTCCCAGTGATCGAAGGTCCAGTCCACCCCAGAGGCCACGGCGATGGGCATGGGAGCATGCACGAAGCCTTCGGCACCACTTTCAAAATCAAAGCGCAGGTTTGCGAGCGCTTGATCACACGCGGTGGGGCCACCGGAGTCTGGGTTCGCACCACCATCGATAACCCCGGAGCTGCCATCGGTCCGCGTGGGAAATGCATCTGGTGTCCCCAGCGTCCCATCGGCTGTCGCGCACCCGGCCAAGCTGCCAGCGAAAGCCAATCCAAGAAGCGCGGAAGCGTGGCGGAGAGGGAGAGACATCGTGCCTCGACACTATCACGGCAGCGCGGCCCCTTAAGAGCCATCGCACACCGTGAGCCACTGCGCTCCTCAGCTCGCGTATTCGCAGCTGCCCCCGCAGGTTTGCCGCCCGTCGCCACTATCGTTCTCAGGACAGCGCGTAACCCACATCACCACCGCCGCGGGGTAAGCCCCGCTCAAGCCAACGTCTCCCTAGTAGTCGAAATTCTTAAGCTGGCGCACAACGGATCCCGCTCCCTCGTTGATCCAGTAGATGTACTCAGCGGTCGCGACAAGCTGTCCCGGCAGATTCTGATGGTTTGCCATTACCTCAACATCGCCGCCCGACTTGAGAACGCGCTTGATGGAACCATCGCCCTGAGAACTGAAGTAGAGGTAGAAGCGATCTTGCGCCACGGCGGCGGTCCCAAACTGCGATGAGGCCAGTGGACTCACAACGTCGGAAGCGAAGCTGAAGTGGTTCACGCGCCGCTTTGCCGCATCGGCCCAATAGACTCCGTTGGTGTCTGCGACAAAGCCGCCACCAAAGTCTTCTCCACTGAGGATCTTCTCAAACGCACCACCAGGCTCGGTATCCGCTCGGTATAGCGCACCACTCGCGGTTGCGACGTATGCATGCCCATCGACGAGCGATAGTGATGTGGCGGCGTCATCAGCACAGCCAAGCGTTGCGGCTGGCCCGCCTTCTTTTGCTCCGCGGAAAAGGCAACCGTTAGCCGCCGTCCAAAACGCGTAGTCTTCGGTGAGAGCGAGTGCCAAGGGCGCGGTTACCGATTCGTGAAGCGATGATGTGTCGAGCCCGATGTGAGGCGCGAAGACAACGCTCTCTTCTGACGCTGAGGCGAAGTAGACACCCGCATCGTCTGCAGCGGTCGCAAACGGAAGGCTTTCGAGCTTTGCGCCGATGAAGTTCTCTCCTCCGTCGATGTGCATCCACTTGAGAACGACATCGTTTGATTCGAGTTCGACCCAATAGATTGAATCGTCAAATACCGTGAGGTTGCTTGGCTGGTCCAAGTCTTCGGCAAAGACGGTTGGCTCTGGCAGGTCGAGTTCTGGAACGTTTGGATCGACAACGATGATGGGCGGAAGTGGTGCTTCGCCTCCAGGCTGCGCAACTTGGTCGCCGTTTCCGAAGGGGTCGCTGTCTGGACCGAGTGGTTCGTTTTCGCCGACACAGCCAGCAGAGAGAAGAGCGAATCCTGACGTAAGAAGCGCAACCTTGCTGATTGCTTTGAGGGAGAGTGTCATGGAGGAGCCTTTGAGGTGGAAAGGTGGAACTGCGGTATCGGAACGTGCGGCTATGTCCCGGGCGATTTATTAACTGTAACCTGAAGTACGTCTTTTTGGAACACCGTAAATTACAAAAACTGTTTGTTTTCAGCTATGTAGGCGGATTCCATCCCTTGTTGCACAGCCAACTTCTCGCCCCTCTATGCACGCCGCTGAACCCCGATCACCTGCACCTGTAGCCAAGGTGGGTGGGACTCCGAAACGTAAAAAGCGGGCGCCGACCGAGATGATCGACTGCCCGCAGTGGTTCGGTAATGACGAGCAACCCTTTAGCGAAAGGAGCCCTTTACCAGGATTCCCAGGGATGCTGGGATCCGCTTAGCGCTTGGCGCGGCGACGGCGACGACGACCGCCGAAGAAGAATGCCAAGGCCAGCAATGCTGTGCTGCTCAAGGCACCGCCACTGCCGCTCGACACCGAACAACTCACTCCCGCTTCGGCCTTGCAGGAATTCCCCTCGCACTCAGCGTCCGCATAGCCTTCAACTTCGATGTCAAAGAGATCTCGAAGCGCACTGACACAGGCATCGAGATCGCCCTCAACATCCACGTACTGGCCATCACAAAAGAGTGCGCCTTCGCTCGCTTCGCAATCCGTCACGCATCCGCCCTGAAGGTCGGTAGTGCATGCGACATAGCCATTGCTGCTGCATTCGGCTTGGCAGTCTAAGGTTGATTCTGCGGTACAGGAGCCGGAACAGCTGCCTTCACATGCTGCGCTGCAATCGGCACTCGCAGGGACCACATCACACTCGGTATCGCACGAGGCGGAGCAATTCGCTTCGCATGTCGCCTCGCATTGGGAATCGGAACACTGTGCCTGACAGCCTGCAGAACAGTCTGCGGTGCAATACGTCGCGCAATTGAAAGAACCTGGATTCACTTCACACTCGGCGGAACAGGAAGCCTCACAGCTACCGCTGCACTCCACACTCGCCGAGCCCGTGCACTCGGCACTGCACCCAATCTGCAATTCCGCAGCGCATGCAACTTCAACGGTGAGCGGTGTGCACTGGGTTGTGCAGCTTGCCCCCGGTGGAACGACTTCACAGGTTGCGCCCGCTTCTATGTAGATGTCTCCGCACGCATCCACACCGGCTTGAGCGGACGCGGGACTAAAGAGAAGGGCTGCTGTAGCGACGATTGGGGCAATGAATAGGGATATGCGCATGGCTCTAGGACTCCTCATAAATGGGACTATTTATCGTAGGCCAGCTGCTCTGGGATCGCAAAGAGCTGAGTCACCTCAAGGACGCGGTCCAGATCACAATCCGTTCGACGCCCCCAACGCGCAATGTGGTAGTACCTGCCCGCAATTCGACAAGGCACACCATGGCATCACAATTTCTCCGACACCGACGCGAAAAACTCGAAAACCTCCGTGAAGCAGGCGTACTCGCCTATGCGGAACGGTACGAGACCTCCCACACTGTAGCCGAGGCGATGAAGCTCGAAGACGGCACCAAGGCGCGTATCGCCGGGCGTCTCATGGCGGTTCGCAAGTTTGGCAAACTCAGCTTTGCACAGCTTCGCGATCGCAGCGGCAAAGGCCAGATTAGCTTCAAGAAACTGGAGCTCTCCGAAGAGGCCAAGCTCATCCAAAGCAACCTGGATGTGGGCGATTTCATCGGTGTCGAGGGCACGATGTGGTCGACGCAAAAGGGCGAGAAGACGCTCAACATCGAGAACATTGAGTTTCTCTCCAAGAGCATGATGCCCCTGCCAGACAAATTCTCAGGGCTCAAAGATCAAGAAGCGATTTACCGACAGCGCTATCTCGACCTGCTCATGAATGATGGAGTGCAAGAGCGCTTCGTAACGCGCTCGCTCGTCATTCGCACCATCCGCCGTTTCTTGGACGATCACGACTTCATGGAAGTTGAGACACCGATTTTGCAGGCTGCCTCCAGTGGCGCAGCGGCGCGTCCGTTTGAAACCGAGCACCATGCCCTCAAGGAGAAGCTCTACATGCGCATCTCCCCAGAGACCTACCTCAAGCGACTCGTTGCTGGTGGACTGGAGCGCGTGTACGAGATTGGCAAGAACTTCCGCAATGAGGGCACCGATCGCTCGCACCTGCAGGAATTCACCATGCTCGAGTGGTACGCCGGCTACTGGGACTACCGCGACAACATGCGCTTCATCCAAGAGCTTATCCGTAAAGTTCTTATGGATGCCACGGGTAGTATGGTGGTGGAGTACGAAGGCCAGCAGCTCGACTTTGGCGCGGAGTGGAAAGAAATCAACTACCGCCAAGCAGTGCTTGACGATACCGGCGTCGACATCATGGCGCACGAGACCTACGAGAGCTTGGCGGCGGATATCGCAGCCAAGTGCCCCGAGATTCCCGTGGGCAAAGCCAAGTCAATCCCCGCCCTCATCGACTTGCTCTACAAACTAACGCTGCGACCCAAGCTCATTCAACCGTGCTTCTTGGTGCACCATCCGACCGAGATGGTTCCCCTTGCTCGCCGAAACACCGACGACCCACGCGTCCTCGATATGTTCCAAGTCGTGGTCAACAGCTGGGAAATCGTCAAGGCCTACTCCGAGCTCGTCGATCCGGTTGACCAGCGTGAGCGCATGGAGGGGCAGCAAGACCTTCGTGACCAAGGCGACGATGAAACCATGATGATGGAGAGCGACTTTATCGAGTGCATGGAGTACGGCATGCCGCCCATGAGTGGCTTGGGCCTCGGCATCGATCGCCTGGTAGCCCTGATGACGGGCGTCGACTCGCTGCGCGACACGGTCTTCTTCCCCAATATGCGCGGCAAGGCTCCTGCGCAGCCCGCCAAAGGCTCGAAGGACAAGACGACCGACGAAGAGGAGTAGGAACTCACAACCCCAGGGATCCATAGGGTTATCCCCGGGGTGACAGCATGCCTGCCGCCGATGTATGTTGCCCGCTTCGCTGCGACCCAAACCCCCGCAGCGAAGTTTGGGGAACGGTATGAGCATTCGTTTTGATCTAAATGGCAAGTCGGTGGAAGTGGAGCCTCGCGAAGATGAGTCACTCCTTGACGTTCTTCGAAACCGCTGCGGCGTAACCAGCGTCAAAGACGGCTGCTCTCCACAAGGCCAATGCGGCTGCTGCCTCGCGGTGGTTGGCGGCAAAGCCGTTGTCACCTGCGCCATGAAGGCCAAAAAGGCCGAGGGCAAAGAGGTTGTCACGTTGGACGGCCTGCCCGATGAAGAGACTTCGCTCATCGCCGATTGCTTTGCGGCAACGGCTGGCTTGCAGTGTGGATTTTGCATCCCCGGCTTGGCGATGCGAGCGCACCACCTCATTCAGAAAAACTCTCAGCCAACCCGCGACGAAATCGCCAAGGCCATCGATGTGCACCTGTGCCGATGCACGGGCTACACAAAGATTGTCGATGCAATCGAACTCTATGCGGGCGTCAAGCGCGGCGAAGCACAGGTTGTACTCGAGGCCGACGGCGGGGTTGGCAAGCGACTCACACGCTATCAAGCGCAAGACCTAGCACTAGGTCGACGCGACTACGTTTGCGATATGACCGGCGAGGGAATGTTGCACGGTGCCGTTCGTCTCTCCGACCACGCTCGCGCAAAGGTCGTCAAGATCGATACCACCCGTGCCGAAGCCCTCGAAGGCGTCACCAAGATCGCCACCTTCCGCGACGTGCCCGGCGACCGATGGTACGGCCTCATTCAAAAGGATTGGCCCGGCTTTGTTGCCGAAGGAGAAGAGGTTCGCTGCGTAGGCGACTTTCTCGCTGCAGTGGCCGCCGTCGACGAGCACACGGCCCGGCAAGCCGCAGCACTCATCGATGTCGAGTACGAAGTCCTCGATGCCGTTACCGACATGGAGGAAGCCATCAAAGAAGGGGCAGCCCAGGTCAATCCAACAAGTCAGAACGGCTCAAACGTTCTCGGCCACACCAAGATTCGCCGTGGCGACGTTGATGCGGCGTTCGCTGCAAGCGCTCACGTTGTCGAAGGACGCTTTCACACCCAGCGCATTGAGCACCTCTTCCTCGAACCCGAGTGCGCCTTTGCAACGCCTACAGAGAGCGGCCAAATTCGCCTGTACACGCAAGGGCAAGGCATCTTCGATGACCGCCGGCAAAGTGCTGCCTTCATTGGAATCCCCGAAGAAGAGCTGCAAGTCGAGCTTGTCCCCAATGGCGGCGCTTTTGGTGGCAAAGAGGACATGAGCATTCAGGCGCACACCACCCTCTTGTGCCACCTCACTGGCAAGCCCGTACGACTTCTTCTTAGCCGAGAGCAATCGGTCCGCGTGCATCCAAAGCGCCACCCACTTCGCATGGACTACAAAGTGGCCTGCGACAAAGACGGCATTATCACTGCCGTATGGGCTGACATGCTCGGTGACACAGGCTCGTACGCTTCGGTTGGCGCCAAGGTTCTGGAGCGCGCTGCCGGTCACGGTTGTGGCCCGTACCGCTGCGACAACGTGCACATCGATGCGATCGCGACCTACACCAACAACCCTCCTTGCGGTGCCATGCGCGGCTTTGGAGCCAACCAGGCACACTTCGCCATGAGCACCTGTATGGACATGCTCGCCGAGAAAGTTGGCATCGACACCTGGGAAATCCGCCACCGAAATGTGGTTGGCATTGGCGATACCTTTGCTTCGGGACAGGTCTTTGAGAAATCGGTCGGTGTCAAGGAGACGTTGGAATCGGTGAAGGACGCCTACTACGCTGCAAAGAAGGCCGGCAAAGCTGTTGGTATCGACTGCGGCATCAAGAACACGGGAATTGGAAACGGCGCCGTAGAGTGGGGCAAGGCTCGACTCAAGGTGAACGAGGATGGCACGGTTGGTCTCTACAACGGCTACACCGAAATGGGTCAAGGCCTTTTGACCGTGCTCACCCAGTGCGCAGTTGAAGTAACCGGCTTGCCCGCTCAGGTCTTTAAGCCGCAGGTTGATTCCACCTTCGCTCTCGGATGTGGGCAAACCACGGGCTCGCGCGCAACACTCTTTGGTGGTCGTGCCGTTGAAAGTGCTGCCAAGAAGCTCAAGGCCGCACTCGACAGTGGAAAAACTCTTAGCGACCTCGCTGGCGAAGTATTCGCAGCCGACATCAAAATTGATGACACCACGGCGCCAGGCAAGGAAGGCACGGGCAAGGTCAAAACCCACACAGCCTTTGGCTTCGCGACTCAGCTCGTCATTCTCGACAAGGACGGCAAGCTTGAGCACGTAATTGCCTCCCATGATGTGGGGCGGGCCATCAACCCAGCCCTTTGCGAGGGCCAAATCGAAGGCGCTGTTCACATGGGGCTTGGCTTTGCTCTCAGCGAAGACTTGCCTTGTGACGACGGCTGGCCCGTGACCTACAAGATGCGTGAGATTGGCGTGATGCGCGCGCGAGACATGCCAACTGTCGAAGTCATCCTGGTCGAAGACCATGAGCCGGAAGGGCCCTTCGGGGCAAAAGGCGTGGGCGAGATTGGCTTGGTTCCAACCGCTGGTGCTGTCGCCGGTGCTCTCTACGATCATGATGGTGTGCGGCGGTATCGCTTGCCTATGAAGGACTCGCCCGCCGGCAAGGCGATTAGCGTTGGCAAAATCAAACCTCGGAAACGCGCATGAATCATGTGAATGCTCATACCCACCTCTACAGTGGGCTTGTGCCGCTTGGCATGCCCGCGCCCGAGGTTGCACCAGAAAATTTCGTAGAAATTCTGGAGCGGGTTTGGTGGAGGCTTGACCGTGCGCTTGACGAAGACGCGCTGCGATCGAGTGCCGAGTTCTACGTCGCCAATGCGCTTTCGCTGGGCTGTGTTGGGCTCATCGACCATCACGAATCGCCAGGCTTTATCGAAGGGTCCCTCGATGTCATTGCCGACGTCTGCCAAAGCCTTGGCATGCCTGCAGTGCTCTGCTACGGAGCTACCGAGCGCAATGGCGGACGTAACGAAGGCAAGCGTGGGCTCGCCGAATGCGCCCGCTTCATTCGGGAAAACGATAGGCCACTCGTAAAGGGGGCCATCGGCCTACACGCGAGCTTCACGGTTTCTGATGAGACAATTGCAGAAGCCGCAGAACTTGCCCGAGAGTTGGACACGGTGCTCCACGTGCACGTGGCAGAGGACAAGGCAGATGTTGCGGACGCAGGAATACGTGGATTCGCCGGGCTGATTGACCGGTTTCGCAAGTGCGGAGCCATGGAGAGCGGTTCCATATTTGCTCACGGCATTCATCTCACCGCGGAAGAAGTAGAGGCCTGCGCGGAATCGGGGATTTGGATTGTGCAGAATCCGCGATCCAACCGAGGCAACAAGGTTGGCTACCCAACCGCTCTCGCCGAAAGCACCCTCGTCGCCCTTGGCACCGATGGCTATGAAGCGGATATGAAGGCGGAGCACGCGGCCCTCGTAGAGGACGCGCTCGCAGCGGGCGAGGATATGAGCGCCGTGGCCATGCGCGCCGATGCAAGCGCAGTACTACTGGGAACATTTTGGGATGGCGTGCAGCCGAGCTGCGGCCAACCTCCAACAGAAGCAGCAATGCGAGAAATAACGGCGCGAGCCAAAGAGCAAGCAGCTCTTTTATGGCAGCGCATGAGTGAGTTTTAGATATGGCAACACTAGGATTAGAAAATGAAGTCGTCGATGCAGCCGCTCGCAAGAGTTCGGTCGCTCAACTCAAGGGCCAAAAGGTCCTGCTACCAACCACAGAGCAGTTAGCAGATCCATCGAAGATTCCTGCCGAGATCACAGAAAAACTCGCAGACATCGATCCAGATGAGCCACACCCACTCAACCTATTCCGAGTGCACTGGTTCAACGATGCAGATCGTCGAAGCCGAGTTGACGTTCCCAACCACGTTGTTCTCCCCAAAGAGCTTACCGGTGTGGATGCGAAGATCGTTGTGCTCTTTGGCAACCGCTTTCCGATGATCAATGCACACAAAGTGCTCGCGGCGTATGGCTGTCTAATCCCACGACTGGTGACAGGTCAGTTTGATGCGGCAAAGCAGCGTGCCGTATGGCCTTCGACCGGAAATTACTGCCGAGGTGGCATCGCAATCTCCAAACTTCTCGGTTGCCGCGGCGTCGCCGTTTTGCCCGAGGGTATGAGTGAAGAGCGATTCAGCTGGCTCGACAAGTGGACGAACGACCCGAGTGACACCATTCGGACGGTTGGCACAGAGAGCAACGTTAAGGAGATTTACGATAAGTGTAATGAGCTTGAGCAGGACAAGCAGAACCTGATCTTCAACCAGTTCTGCGAGTTCGGAAACTACCTCGTCCACTACAACGTCACTGGAACGGCCTTTAAGACGGTATTTGAACACCTCAAGAGCGAACGCTCGGATCTCAATCTCGCAGCGTTTGTCTCCGCGACAGGGTCTGCGGGAACCATCGCCGCCGGCGACAAGCTCAAAGAGTGTTTCGGCGCGAAGATCGTTGCCGCAGAGGCACTCGAGTGTCCAACGATGCTCTACAACGGCTTTGGCGAGCACAATATCCAGGGCATTGGCGACAAGCATGTTCCCTTCATTCAAAACGTCACAAACTCGGATGTTGTCGTGGGCGTTTCCGACCACAGCACTGACACGCTCAACCTGCTTTTCCAAACCGATGAAGGACGGGCGGAGCTTCGCAAGCGCGGTGTTCATGATGACATCATCGAAGCGCTTCGCGATTTTGGCCTGTCTTCGATCTGCAATACGCTGAGTGCAATCAAGACCGCAAAGAAGCTCGGTCTTGGCGAAAACGATGTTGTTATGACGGTCGCCACCGATGGCGCCAATCTCTACAGCACAGAGATCGAGAAGGCTAAGAATAAGTACTACGAGGGGACATACACTCAAGCGCACGCGGCAGAGAGCTTCGACCAAGACCTCGCGGGTGCCGACGATGACAATGTGATGGTAATGGACGAGCGCGACAAGAATCGTGTCTTTAACCTTGGCTACTTCACCTGGGTAGAGCAACAGGGCGTTTCGCTTGAAGAGTTTGAAGCCCGTCGCGACCAAGACTTCTGGGTTGGATTGCGGAAGCTGATTCCTGTCTGGGACAAAATGATCGAAGAGTTTAACGCCGAAAGCGGCGTCGAGATTTAGTGATGCCCAGTCGCATGGTGTGTGCGGGCTGTGACGAGGCCCGCCCCGCCGACGAGTTACTTAGCTTCTCCTGCCCCAATCGTGGGCAGGACGCTGCCGATCACGTGCTCCGCGCGGAGCTCGGCCCAGAGGCGATTCAAGCAGGTTGGCCCACAACCGCGCTCGATTCCGACGAGAACCCCTTCATTCGGTATCGCAAGCTAAGCCACACGTGGCACCTCGCCATGTCGAGAGGACTTAGCGATGCAGACTACATTGGCATCGCCAATGACCTGGCAGCGAAGCTTGGCGAAGTTGATGGCAAGCCCGTGGCCATTACGCCACTGCTAGAATCAGAACAACTCTCAACTCGCATCAAGAACGAGACCGTCAACATCAGCGGATCGCACAAAGCGCGTCACCTCATTGGAACGGCTCTCCACCTCGAAGTCGCCGATCGCCTGGGCGCAACAACTCGCGATGCAACGCTTGCCATTGCGAGCTGCGGCAACGCGGCACTGGCCGCCGCTGTGGTTGCCAACGCTGCAGGCCGCAACCTGCGTGTCTTCATTCCCCCAAACGCCTCACAAGCCGTTGTAGAGCGCCTCGCTAGCCTAGGAGCGGAACAAGTCGTGTGCGAACGACAAGACACGGATCCCCCGGGCGACCCGTGTTATCTGCGATTTGTCGAAGCGGTCGCAAGCGGGGCCCTGCCCTTCAGCTGTCAAGGCGGCGATAACGCGCTCGCTATCGTTGGCGGGCAAACACTCGGATGGGAACTCGTCGAACAGTGCTCCCAGCGCCTGCCAAGTGACATCTTCATCCAAGTTGGCGGGGGTGCACTTGCGAGTTCACTCATGCAAGCGTTTCTTATGGCCAAGGCCGCAGGCATCGTCGATACGCTGCCAAGCTTTCATGCCGTACAAACAGAAAATGCGCACCCGCTGATTCGAGCCTGGCGTCTTGTAGGGGAATCCGGTGAGCCTCTGGACGTCGTGCGCTCTCATCGCAGCGACTTCATGTGGCCTTGGGAAAGCGAACCCACAAGTATCGCGGGCGGCATCCTCGACGACGAAACCTATGACTGGCTATCGATCGTGACGGGACTTGCAGCAAGCGGTGGGCTTGCCCACACCGTCTCCGAGGACCAGCTTGAAGCGTCACACCGGCTTGCGATTGAAGCAACCGGTATCCAGGTTTGCGTCACGGGCACCGCAGGCTTTGCAGGGCTCCAGGCTGCACGCGCTCGCAGCGAGATTTCCAGCGAAGCACGCCCCCTTGTTCTATTTACAGGAGCTATCCGTTGAATATCGCGCTAACCCAAACTGTGAACGCCTACCAGGGAATGCCGGTAAGCATCGCCGAATTGCCACAACTCAACGGCGCATTGGGCGCAATTCGCGACGCAAACATCGACCATCATCGCGCGCTCATCGAACAAGCAAAACTCTTAGACGTTCGCGCCCTCTGCATGGGGGAACTCTTCGCTGGGCCCTACTTCGCCCTGGGACAGGATCCCATGTGGCTTGGCATGGCAGAGGATGCAGAAACGGGCCCCACAGTCACCGCAATGCGAGATGTGGCAGCGCAAAACCAAATGCTACTTGTCGCTCCCATTTACGAACTCGACAAAGACAGCGGCAAACGCTTTAACACCGCAGTTATCATCGAGAGCGATGGAAGCATTCTCGGCAAGTATCGGAAGACTCACATCCCCGTGGGAACGAACGACGCCGGTAGTTTCTATGAGACGTTTTACTACGAGCGCAGCGACGGGAAGCTCGGCCCCAGCACTAAGAATATTTCCAAGAACCCCTATTTCCCCGTCTTTGACACTTCTGTGGGGCGAGTTGGCGTTGCCATTTGCTACGACCGACACTTCCCCGGTGTCATGAAGGCTCTCGCGGATGAAGGTGCACAGCTGATCTTCAGCCCAGCGGTAACTTTCGGCCAGAAAAGTCGCCGAATGTGGGAACTCGAGTTCGAAGTCGACGCAGCACGTCACAACGTGATCATTGCGGGCAGCAATCGGCTTGGCAGTGAGGCGCCCTGGAACCAGGACTACTTTGGCGCGAGCTACGTCGCAGGCCCCAATGGTCGAATGCCCTCGGTTCCCGCTCCCGAAGGACTCATCGTCTCGCAAGTGGACCTAGAGATACTCGCAACCCCCGACCCAAGTGGCTGGAACCTCGCCCGCGACTTGCGCTCAGACATTTACTGAACCCGGCCTCGCTGGCGAACCCTGTTTGCGACTGCTATCCTCGGGCAACGAAGGAAGGGGTTGTGGTGCGAGCTGACGGGGACAGAGACATCCATTCACACTTGCTGGCGCGCTTGCCAGAGGTGCTCCTCTACCTGCGACTCCCCTCATTGTGGGCTGTCCTCTTGGGGCTCGCGCTCATCACCGTGGTTCTGGAGGCAATCGCCTTTGGGCTCTTTGGTGTCCTGCTGGGCTTACTCATTGCGGGTCTGGAGATTGGCGTCTTCTTCCAAATCACCAGAAGCTCTGCGCAAGGTGACAAGACGCTCGAAGCTCCCGACTTCGTCTCGATCTACGACAGCGTCGTACAACCGATCATCCTCGTCATCGTTGCTGCCCTTCCCATGCTCGTCGCGGTCTATCTCGCAACAACGCAGATTACGATCCGAGACGTCCCTCATGGCGACTGGCCCATGTTTCCGCTAGCGCTCTTTATCGCTGGAATTGCTCTCTATCCATTGCTGCTTACCATCGCCGCTATCGATCGGGACGCAATGCGCGTTCTCAATCCGGTCGTCTGGTTCCAGTCTCTCGCCAGCCTCGGTACGGATTATTTGGTGGCAGCTGTCGCCTTCTATGGCCTCTGGGCCCTCGAAGCATATGTCATCGTCGACATTGCGTTCAGCATCACCTCAAGCAGTATGTTTGGAGCATCGCTGCTGGCTCTGATGGTCCTCTACGTTCCGCGCGTCTTGCGCTATCGCCTATTAGGCGCACTTTGCGAGCCCTTTCTCTCCGAACCGGTCGAGCATATGGTCATCCTTCCTGAGACCGAGTTGCCAACGGCCGAGTATGACAATAGCCATGAACTCCTAGAAGAACTCGAGAGTGGCACAATGACATCACGTGCCATTCTGCGAATGGCCAACACAGCGTATAGCAAGCAACGGCCGCGTCTCGTGTATCGCGCCGTTGAGCATCTTTGGAAACACCACCCTGATAGCCCCGAGGTCGTGCAAGGCCTGTGGGTGGCGTCACAGGCGCAAGAGCTCGAAGGCCAAACAGGCGCTATGAAGTCGACGCTGGAGAAGCTTGTTGCGCACCACCCCAATCATCCGATGGCTGGCGAAGCGCGTCTTAAGCTTCGCAGACTCTAGGGTGCATTCCCGTCGTGCCGTCTCAGTCTTGGAAACGGCACGATGAGACAGGAAGCAAACCGCGTCGGTTGTCTCGTGCTCTGAGCGCGGGGCCTATCAAGCGAGATGTCGTACGTAGTTGGGACTGCTGGACTCCAACACGGCCGTGCGTATCCATTGGGAAATGTAGTAGTAGCTAAGGTCCACCTCGCCCTTTGCAGTTCCCGATAGGGAGCCGACAGGATCGCTGGCTTCAAAGGCCAGCGCAAAGCCCTCGCCCGAGTACTTGATGGTGCCGTCCTTCTCCTCAATCAAGAAGTCAATGCCCGATACTCGCGCATACGTGCGACCTGCTGCGATCTCAAGGAAGAAGCCATCATGGTCTTTCATCTCTTGCCAGTCCGCTAGGCTGCCAAAGAAGCGCGGCTTGACGACGTAGGGGCCGCCGTCTTCGGGGCAGAAGATGTCGCAGTTGCCACACTCATTGCAGAAGTCCGCGAAGTTCCCGTATTGGACTTTCTTGCTAACAACCAGCGGCCCGCAATCGCGTGATGCCCACGCCCCATCTGCGAGATGTACCTTGACGATGGCCTGCTCCACCATGGGAATTGCGAAAGCGAAGTTCGCATCGTTGGGGCACACGGGAATGCACTTATTGCAGCTGACGCAATCGAATAGAGCGAGGTCCTTGCCAACTTTGCGTGGCGCCTTAGAGTTTTTCGCAAGCGTGTAGCGCGAATCGTCGGTGCAGGTAGCGACGTAGTGATTCGTATTCGCAAGTTTGGCTGCGGCAACCCATGCCGAGTAGTGCTCACCAGCCGCAACACGCAAGTCGCTTCCGTCGGACAGGGCCGTCACGCAGATCGCGCGCGCCTCATCGGTTAGCTCAACGTGCGACAATGCTTGCTCGCCGAGGCCATACGCGCGGATCACGTAGTCGCCTAGCGTGGCTGCGGAGACCGCTTCCATGCGCCGAACCAGGACCTCGTGGTAGCCACCCGCTCGGCTATATCCCCCGGGCTTGAGCAAATCGCTGCAAACCGTAATCGGGGTTAGGCCGATGGCCGCAGCGTCGGCAAAGTTGTTTCGGTCGATGCCCGCGGAAAATGAAATCGCGTACCGGTCGCCAAAGTGCTCCCGAAACTTACGCACGAGATTCATCGCCAATACATGCAACGGCGGCCCGCTCAGGTACATCGACGCTTCCTCTTTCGGGAAAAAGTCTTTGTGGTTATTCACAAGCAACGTATTGCTAAACTTCACGCCAAAGCTTCGATCGTGTTTCTCGGCGAGAGCCCCCAGACGATCCACGAATCCCACCGCCTGTTCCCACTTGGTGTCGTTCTCGAACGCTGCATCAGGTACGTGCACGTCTTCGTACCCCATAGTCTCGCCCATGAGCTCTCGAACCCGCGCTGGCCCCAGAAGAGTTGGGTTGAGCTTGACGATGGCGTGCAGATTCTTCTCGGTGAGAAGGAAGGCCATGATCTTCTCGATTTCATCCGGTGGACAGCCGTGAAACGTGCTCAGGGTGAGCGTGTCGGAGAGTTGCGTTCGAAACGGCAAGTCTCGAAACTCTGAGAACTCTTCTGGTATCTCGCTGCGCAAGCGCTCCACGACCGCCGAGCAATCCATCATGCCGTCAATAAAGGCCTGCACCGTCTCAGACTTGATGCCCTCCAAGTCGTAGCCGACGCTCATGTCATAAATAACATCGCGAAAGCCTTCCGGGATTTCCACGAGCCCGCTTGCGAGCAAGATCTCAATGAGCATCGCGCCTTTGACGTACTCATCGAGGGATTCCTGCAACCGCAGTTCTTGAGACCACTCAACGTTGTAGCCAATGGTCTGCATATCGATGCACGGCCGTGGAATCTCCAAGGTGTCATTAATCTGCACCGTTTTGAGTTCCATAATTCGACAACCAGCTAGATAGCTAAGCACCAAATTCTGCGCCATCTGCGTTTGTGGTCCGGCCGCCGGCCCCAGGGCGGTACCCGCTCGGATGCCGTGCATCTCGACGCTGACATCAACCGCGCCCGGATCTAAATAGAACTTGCGTACCGGCAAGTCGAAGACGCTATCGCCCTCACGCAAATCGGACATCAAGCGACGAATTAGGGCGGCAAATGGGTAGGGACGGAGCTCAGCCATACCCGAGAGTCTAACAACTGCTCAATCTTTGCCACAGGCCGCAGACCCTGCTTGTTCTTAGGGCAAAGAGCGGATACCAACGCCCCATGAATAAGGCTTGGCTTTCCATCCTCGCGATTCCACTCGCCACGGCGTCCTGCTCCGACAAAAAGGACACGAGCAAGACGGCTCCAAAGCCCGCTGTGGCCACCCCGACGACAACCGAGGTCCCGGCGGAGGCAAAGCCTGCGTTTGAGAACCAAGGCGGCATGTGGATGCCCGAGCAGCTTATCGAGCATGCGGATACCCTCAAGGAGCTCGGGCTTGCCATCGCACCAGACGTTTTGGCGAACCCTCTTGAGGCGCCTCTCGGGGCCATTGTCAGCATGGGCTTCTGCTCGGCGAGCTTTGTCTCCCCAAAGGGCTTAATGGTGACGAACCACCACTGTGTGCAAGGCGCCCTGCAGTATCACTCGACACCTGAGCACAACTACGTTGAAGACGGTTTCTTTGCGAAGACGATGGCAGACGAGAAGTGGAACGGCCCAAGCGCAAAGCTCTGGGTGACGCAGGCGATCACCGACGTCACCAAGGATGTACTGGGTGGACTCGAGGAAATCGAAGATCCCAAAGCGCGTTACGAGGAAATCGAAACCCGTGAGAAGGCCTTGGTTGCCGCCTGCGAGAAGGACCCAACCACCCGATGCCGCGTTGCATCCTACTTCCGTGGCGCCGAGTACAAGCTCATCGAGACTATGGAGATCAAGGACGTTCGCATGGTCTACGTTCCGCACCAAGGCATCGGCGTCTTTGGCGGCGACGAAGACAACTGGATGTGGCCTCGCCACACCGGTGACTACAGTTTCTACCGCGCGTACGTCGGCCCAGATGGCAAAACGGCTGAACACAGCGATAAGAACATTCCCTACGAGCCAAAACACTTCCTAAAAATCGCATCCGAGCCACTCAAAGAGGATGACCTTGTCTTTGTTGCTGGCTACCCTGGCCGCACCTATCGTCACAAGACGGCAGCCGAAGTCGCCGATGCAGTTGCTTGGACCTACCCTCGCAAGATCGCGAGCAACAAAGAGATCATCCTTGCCATCGAAAGCGTCACGAACAGTGATCCGGCGGCAAAAATCAAAGCAACCTCCATGCTTGCTAGCTTGGGCAATAGCCTCAAAAACAGCGAGGGCATGCTGGACGGCCTCACAAAAGGAGGCCTGGCAAAGCAGAAGAGCGCTCTGGAAGTCGAGCTCAAGACCTGGATTGACAGTGATGAGGCCCGCAAAGCGGAATTTGGCGGCGTTCTTGAGAAGCTCGATGCCCTGCGCCAAGAGTCTCTTGCAACCCGCGAGCGCGACTCCGGGCTTGGAGAACTCTCGCGAGGCCGTTTGCTTGTCGAAGCATCGATCATTGTTCAGATGGCGGAGGAGCGCCCCAAGCCGGATGCCGAGCGCGATCCGAGCTTTCAAGAGCGTCAGTGGCAGCGGCTCGAAGCCCGTTCTGCCACCCTGGATAAGCGGTATCACCCAAAGCTTGACGCAACGCTCTTTGGTCTCGGTATTGAGCGAGCGATGCGGCATGAGGAAAACTCTGAGTGGCTCACGATGCTTCTGGGCGCAGACAAGATGAAGCGCACCGAAATCGATTCGCTGTTGGCGGGCATGTACAAAGCCACCAAGCTCACAGACGAAGCAACGCGCCTCAAACTTCTGAAGTCGGCGACACTCAAGCAACTCCAAGGCAGCAAAGACCCGTTCATTCAAATGGCTCTCAAGCTGCGCCCACTGGAGAAGAAGATCGAAGAGAGCGACAAGACGATGGCCGGAAAGGTGGCTCTGCTTAAGCCAACGTACTTGGCAGCACTCCGGGCACACGCAAAGGCGATGGGCAAAGGGCCACTAGCCCCCGATGCCAACAGCACACTTCGAGTGACCTTTGGAACGGTGCGCGGCTACAAGCCCAATGCGAGCGCTGATCTGTATGAGCCCTTCACTCTCTTGAGCGAAGTTGTCGCCAAGCACAAAGACGCATTTCCTTTTGATGTCCCGGACGCTCAGCTTGAGGCGATCAAGGCCAAGAAGTTTGGACCGGAAGACGGCCCGTACGTGGCTAAAGAGCTAGGGGAAATCCCGGTGAACTTCCTCACCGACCTAGATACAACGGGCGGCAATTCAGGTTCGCCGACGCTCAATCGAAAAGGCGAATTCATCGGGCTGATTTTCGATGGCAACTACGAGTCGATGGCATCGGACTACGTCTTCATCCCCGAACTCACGCGCTCGATTCACTGCGACTACCGCTACATGCTGTGGATCATGGACGCGGTAGATGGAGCAGACCGGCTCCTTGAGGAAATGGGCGTGTCTCCGATCCTCTAACGTCGCCTCGTATGCCTGGCCTAATCGATATCGGTGTCAATCTTTGCGACAAGAGCTTTGCAAGCGACTTGTCGACGGTGATGCGCGACGCCATGGATGCGGGCGTTCGGCGCATGGTGGTTACGGGGACGAGTGTCAAGGGCAGCAAGGCTTCGGCGGATCTTGCTCGTAAACACCCTTCCGTTCTTTGGTCAACGGCCGGCATTCACCCGCACCACGCGAGCGAATTTGATGATGCTGCGCTGCAAGACCTTCGCAGTTTCGCAGCGCGACCAGAAGTCGTCGCAATTGGGGAATGCGGCCTCGACTACAATCGCAATTTCTCCCCACCAGATGCCCAGCGGCGTTGCTTCGAAGCGCACGTCGAGCTTGCAAGCGAGCTATCGATGCCGCTGTTCCTGCACGAACGTGATGCGCGGGCCGATCAAGTCGCGATTCTCAAGCGGCACCGTTCCAAGTTCTCCAAGGCTGTGATCCACTGCTTTACTGGCGATGAAGAATCGCTTCGCGCCTACCTAGACTTGGACCTCTACATAGGGATCACTGGATGGATTTGCGATGAACGCCGCGGCCTTCACTTGCAAGAGCTCATAAGAGAAATCCCACTCAATCGTCTCATGCTCGAAACGGACGCTCCGTATCTCATGCCGAGAACAATTCGGCCGCGCCCAAAGAGTCGCCGCAACGTGCCTGCGCACCTTCCCTACGTGTTGGCCACGGTGGCCGATTGTTTGGGGCTGCCGGAAGCCGACGTGATGAAAGCGACCACGGCGACTGCCATTGAGTTCTTTGGGCTCGACGCGCTTTCATAGAAACTCTTAGCGCGCTCGCATGGTGCCGCAACGGCCTTCCGCCTCAGGGCTGAAGGAAATCGGCAAATTCTTCGCTTTAGTTATTGCAATTGATTCGCATTATCAATAATGTAGCTTCAAGAAGACGATGACGAGCCCAAGCGATACAGACGAAATCCGCTGCAATTGCCGGCGTTTACTAGCGAAACGGACGGATGGCGGGATTGAGCTGAAGTGCCCACGGTGTCGACACACGGTGTCGATCACAATCGAAAGCCTCTCCGGCCAGCATCGCGAAGTCACCTTTTCTCACCCCGGAGACTCCTCCTCATAGCTCACACCTAACTACGATTTAGAGGCCAGAGATCCTGCATCCCGAGCCCGCCGCACCACCAACGCGCGCGGGCTCGGTCCGTTTCGGAGAACAACGATGCAGAAAAAGATCTACACACTACCCAATCTAACGCCAAGGCTCTCCATTTGCCCAAACGGCTGCCTCCACCTGGACATCGGCCCCGCTCGCTTAAACATCAGTGCCGAAGGGCTACGTGAATTTCGGGAAGCGGCCACCCAAATCCTTGATGCGATACCTCCGTCGGCACCTCCTATTGTCGCCGACAAGGACTTGCACTAGTGCTTTGTCCGCGCTCCTGTGGCTTGCTTGCGATTGCTTACACGATCACAGCTCTCTCGACCGCAAGGGCCGACAAGGGCGCAACGCAATCGGAAGCACTCCTTGAGCCTAAGAGTTTATCTGACACCAATGAGTCCGCTGGCGAGACCATCGTTGTCACTGGAGCGCGCCGCGAACAGACACTCAAAGCAGCAACAACCGCAACCGAGGTAATCGGTAGCCAAGAAATTGAGGACTCGGGTGCCGAGACTCTTGCCGGAGTACTTTCTACGCATCCCGGTCTTGATGTTCAGCCGTCATTTCGAGGCTCCGAAGTTCGAATGCAGGGAATGGCTTCCACGTACGTCCTTGTGCTTGTCGATGGGGAGCGAGCCATTGGCCGCATTGGAGGTGCCATCGACCTACAGCGATTTCCTGTTGAGGACATCGAACGCATTGAGATCGTGAAGGGACCAAGTTCCGCGCTCTATGGTTCAGACGCGCTTGCCGGTGTCATAAACATTATCACCAAGAAGAACTCTGAGTTGCTATCCGCACGGCTGCACTCATCGATGGGCCAATGGGGCAAGACGGACTTGAGTGGGGATCTTGGAGCTTCGCTAGGTGCCTGGACGTCGAATGCCTCCTTCGGCTGGCATGTTGGCGATGGCTACGACCTCGACCCATCCGATCTTGCAACGACGGCCTCCTCATTCGACGAACGACACCTCAAACAAACGCTGGCGGTAGCGATTCGCAAGAGACTTACGCTTCGCGCGAATGGCGAGTACCTTCTCCGGGACCAGGCCGGCATTGACGTGAGTGGTAGCGGCGCTGTGTACGATAGGACCTCGCGCACGGAGACCGCCGGAGCCTCGATCGGCTTTGATTGGTTTAGCGACGCGGGGGCTCGGCTGGCAGCCACGTTGCGCTACGGCCTCTGGCACGATCAACTTCTGCGCGACCAGCGACGCTCTGATGCCCTCGATAGTTTCGAGAAGACCGAAGAGCAGATCGGCGAGTTGCGCGTTCAACACGATCGCGCGCTCACGCCGCAACACTTCTTGAGTGTAGGGCTCGAGGGGCTCGTGCAGGGGCTCACTGCCGACCGCCTTTCGTCATCAGGCAGTCGCTTCCGAAGCGCCCTCTTTGTTCAAGACGAATGGACGCTGAGCACGGCCCCATACATTGTCGTATCGCCGGGCATCCGAGCGGATGTGGATACGCAGTCCGGAACGCACATAACGCCCAAACTCGCAGCGCGTTGGGATGTCCGCGAAGAGGTAACGGTGCGAGCCAGCTACGGGCAAGGGTACAGAGCTCCGAGCTTTCGGGAACTTCTACTCTTCTTTGAGAACCCCGCGGTTGGGTATCGGGTATTGGGGAATGAAGCTTTAGCTCCCGAGACTTCTCATGGCGCCAATGCGAGTACACAAGCCAAGCTCGGAAAGCGAACCTGGGGAACGCTTAACGTCTTCTACAACGACGTAGAAAACCTCATCACCACCGACCTCGTTACGGACAGTGATATGGATGGCAGCCAGGTCTTTGGCTACGTGAACATCTCGTCTGCCCGAACCGGTGGGCTGGAAAGTCGGCTCACGGCCTCGCCAATCGAAGGCTGGACAGTCGATGTCGGCTACACCTTCACGGACACTCTCGATCGCTCAAGCAATCGTCCACTCCCTGGACGATCGCGCCATCAAGCGTCTGCGAAGACCACGTATCAACCAGCGGGCAGCGTCATTCGCATGAGCATGCGTGGCTCTCTCTATGGCTCTCGCGTCTTTTTTCAGAATGACGACGAAGTCTCCTCGTCCCCCTATGCCGATCTTTCAGGTCGCATCGCTGGTGAGCTAGCCCCCTTTCTCTCCGTCTTCGCGGGCGTAGAAAACGTCCTCGGCGCTGGCGACGCAACGCTTCTCCCCATTGCTCCTCGAAGCTTTTATGGCGGCATGACCGCTCGATACTAAACCAAAATCACCCAAGGAACTCCATGCGATCACTACTAAGAACAACTCCAACACTTGCTATCACAGCGATAATAGCCTGCCTTTTCTCGGCATGCTCCGACGACCTCCAAGCCAGTCCAGAGCGGGCGGCAGACGCCGGCAACGCGGTCCCAGGAGCCGCCGATGCAGAGCCCGGCAACTCGCATATATCTCACACGCCAAACAGCGACGGAACAACAACCACAACGATTGATGCACCATCGCAAGACGCATGGATTTATCTAGACCTCGCGACTCAGGCGCAAGTCTCGCCGAGCACACCATCCACATCGCAAACCTGGGACCTTGCCTTTCGCCGGGTGGACATCTCGCTAAATGGGGGCATCAGCGGAGAAGGCAATGTGGGCGCCCTGGCCATTCCCGATGCAGAGTTCGACACCTTGCAGGTTGCCCCTGGGCAGGGATACGCCACCGATCTCACCGATGGCGATGACGACGACATGGCCCCAGACCTCTACTTCGGGACCGAGGAGGGAACTTGGTACGACTACAACCCCAAAACCCATGTGCTCACGGCCAAGAGCACAGTATTCGTTGTGCAATCGGTGGAAGGTGACTACTACAAACTCCGATTCTTAGACTACTACGACAGCGCAGGTACCGGTGGCCATGTCACGTTTCAGTGGGGCCCCTTGCAGAGTCCTTCTCACATTCAGAGTTTTACTGTAGATGCCTCTGCGCCGGAGGCCTGGGTCTATCTCGACATGTCCGATGGGCAGCTCGTCGACGTGCTCTCCCCCGAAACACATCTTGGATGGGATTTGGCAGTTCGGCGAACGAGTTTTCGAAGTAACAGCGGAACTAGCGGCAGCGGAGCGGGCGGTGTTCTTGAAATCGAGCAAGCATCACTTGAAGACGTGCTGACGGCGCCTACCAGTGGATACGTCGTTGACGCACTCTTGCCAATTCCCGGACCGCCCGGTTCTGGTGAGGAGTCTGGCAATGCAAGCTTGGCAACTTGGTACGACTACAACCCAACGACACATCTCGTGTCCCCAAGGTCAACCAACTATGTGGTGCGCACGAGCGACGGAAACTACAGCCGAATTCGAATTCGTTCCTACGATGATGGCCTGTACCAAATCGATTGGTCCTCCGCCGGCGAACAATCGGTGGACTTCTAGGTGCCCCGCTTGCTTGCCCTCCTCTTGGCCTTGTTGGCTTGCAGCGCCGATGCTGCACCAACCACGGCGCCGCGGTCGGGCCCTCGCATCGTTGCCATCGGCGGAGTCATCACTGAAGTGCTCTTTGCCCTTGGTCAAGGGTCGTCAATTGTTGGCGTCGATACATCGAGCACGTATCCACTGAAAGCGCAGAAACTCCCCCAGGTCGGCTCTCATCATACGGTATCCGTTGAAGGAGTCCTATCGCTGCGACCAACACTGGTACTCGCTAGCGCAAAGACCCCGGCGACGCTTGTCCAACAACTGCAAGCAACTGGCGTTTCTGTCGCAACGATTCGCGAAATCGAAAGCACGGCCCAAGTAGGTGATCGCATCCAGCACATTGCCGATGCCGCCAACCTTGGTAGCGCTGGCGAAGAACTGGCAAGTAGGGCTCAGCAAACCATTGTGGATGCGATGGCAGAGTCGCCACCGTCGGATGTGAAGGTGCTCTTTGTGTACGCCCGAGGCAGTCGAATTCTTTCCGTAGCTGGCGCAGACACGGCAGCAGACTCAATCATTCAGGCTGCTGGTTTCGCCAATGCGGCCAGCGCTGTAAGCGGGTTTCGTCCCCTGAATGCGGAAGCGGTTGTAGCGGCTCAACCCGATGTCTTGCTCATGATGTCGAGCGGCGCCAGCAGCCTTGTGAGTCAGGGCGGCGCCTTCTCGTTACCCGGAATGGCACTAACCCCCGCCGGAAAAAACCAGCGACTGGTGCAAATGGACGGACTCTTCATGCTTGGGCTCGGCCCACGAACTGGGCAGGCGATTGCGGCCCTTAGGCAGGAGGTTTCGAATGCCATGAAGCAGGAGCCAATTCTCTAATGCAGAGTCGCGCCCTGGCCCTGCCCTCGTGGCGACCGACGGTCCGCGTATCGCCACTCGTACCGCTATTGGCCACAGCGCTTGTGGTTGCCTGCATCACGTCCGTGGGTCAGGGCCAACTGGCAATTTCATCGAAACAGGTTGTGGCAATTGTGCTCTCTCACCTGTTCTCCATTGATACAGGCTGGCACTTTGACCAAGTTCAAGCTTCAGTACTTTTCTCAATTCGACTCCCTCGCGTATTGCTCGCACTCATGGTCGGCGCAGCGCTCTCCACCTCAGGCGCAACACTGCAGGGTATCTTCCGCAATCCGCTAGCCGACCCAACCTTGCTTGGAGTCTCCTCGGGCGCCGCTCTATCGGTCTCAATTGCCATGGTGCTTGGAGGTTCGCTTGTCTTGGCCTCACCGTTCGTACTGCCAAGCGTGGCGCTTATCGGTGGCCTCTCGGCCACGCTCATTGTTTGGCGCGTGAGTACACAGGGCGGCAAGACGTCCGTGCTGACGATGCTCCTAGCGGGCATTGCGATTAACGCTCTCTGCGGCGCGGGAATCGGGCTTTGCATCTACGGGGCAGACGATGCCGAGTTGCGCGATCTTAGCTTTTGGATGCTCGGTAGTCTCGGTGGCGCGACGTGGCAGTTGGTCGGAGCAGCTTCGCCCTTCATCGTTGCAGCTCTCGTGTTCTTGCCACGACTGGCCCGCGACCTCGATGCCATGCTCCTGGGTGAACGGGAGGCAAGGTACCTCGGTGTGCATGTCGATAGACTGCGGCAGAAGGCCGTCCTGCTAACTGCATTGGCGGTTGGGGCCGCGGTCTCGGTCTCGGGGATTATCGGCTTTGTTGGGCTCGTGGTTCCGCATCTTCTACGGTTGCTGATTGGACCAGGCCACGCCCGACTCTTGCCTGCAAGCATGCTTCTTGGAGGCCTGGCGCTCGTATGTGCTGACATGGTCGCGCGCACAGCGCTCCCGCCTACCGACCTACCCATTGGAATCATCACGGCCCTCATTGGGAGCCCCATATTCCTGTGGCTACTCGTTAAGAACAGGTCTGAGAGCTTCGAATGATCGACGTCAACAATCTGGTAGTTCGGCGAGGAAGGTCAACCATCGTCAACGATGTCTCCTGTCGCGTTGCCCAAGGTGAGATCATGACCGTCGTCGGTTCCAACGGCGCGGGCAAATCAACCTTCTTGCGAGCGATTGCGGGCGACTTGCCGTTTGCGTCGGGAACCATTGAGGTGGCAGGCCTTGCGGTCAGTGATGACAATGCGCTCAAACTGGCCAGGCGCCGAGCGATTCTTTCGCAGTCGACCGCACTGAGCTTCGGCTTCCGCGTCTTCGAAGTCGTGCAACTTGGCCGTCTGCCGCATGCGTCCACAGGCACTTCAAGGACCGGCGAGCTGCGCATCATTCAAGAATGCCTTGAGGTTGCCGGTGTGTCCCATTTGCGCGATCGAAGCTATCCAAGCCTTTCCGGCGGAGAACAACAGCGGGTGCAAATCGCTAGGGCTCTTGCGCAAGTCTGGGATGTCGCAGCAGAGGACCGAGTCCTACTTCTCGACGAACCAACGTCGGCGCTCGACATGCGTCATCAACAAGGCACTCTCGCAACATTGCGCCGTCTCGCGGACGAGGGAAGCACGGTGCTCGTGGTTCTTCACGATCTAAATCTCGCAGCTCGATATGCCGACAAATGCCTTCTTCTGCACAACGGCATGATTGAAGCAATTGGCCGCCCAGCGGCCGTGTTCACCCCAAACCTGCTCTCGCGCGCCTTTGGCGTGCGCACGACCATCCTAGAGCACCCAGAATTTGCGTGCCCACTCATCGTAACCCTTGCTCCACAGAAAGCGAACACAGACACATGCACTCCATCTCCATTGAAAATCCCGTAGCGACGATTCATGAAGCGTATATCGCGATGCAAAGCGAGAAGCGTCCACCAAGGCAACGAGATGCCGCTGCGCGCCTAGGCGTCTCGGAAGCCGAACTCGTCGCCGCACATTGCCAAACCACTGCCACTCGGCTTCGAGGCGAGTGGCTCGAGATTCTCAACGACCTTGCCAGCCTCGGCACAGTCATGGCTCTCACGCGCAACGAGCACATCGTAATAGAAAAAGGTGGCGTGTATGGCGAAGTCCAAGGTCATGCACATGTCGCGATGATGCGGCACGGTGCCTTGGACCTGCGCTTCTTTTGCTCGCGCTGGGCATTTGCATTCGCTTGCGAAGACCATGCGGCAACCACCAAGCGCAGTCTGCAGTTCTTTGACGCAAGTGGCACTGCGGTGCACAAAGTCCACCTTCGCGAATCGAGTGACGTCGCGAGCTTTGCTGCCTTGGTCGCGAAGTACCAACATGCAGATCAGTCGGGCTCACTATCGATCGAGGCCCAACCAACTGACACCGTTCTCCCCGACGCATCCATCGACGTGGACAAACTTCGCTGCGATTGGGACGCGATGACGGAAGTGCATCAGTTCTTTGGAATACTGAAGCAGCACCAGGTAAGTCGACGACAGGCGCTTCGACTTGCCGGAGAGTCCCGAGCTCGCATCGTGTCACGCCATGCCCTTCGAGACACTCTCACCGCCGCAGCCAGCGAGGAGCTGAACATCATGATCTTTGTCGGAAACCGAGGCTGCATCGAGATTCATTCGGGCCCGGTTCGAAGAATTGTTGAGGCAAACGGTTGGCTCAACGTCCTTGACGATGGATTCAATCTGCATGCAAAAGGCACCGGAATCGCGGAGGCGTGGGTCGTGCACAAGCCGAGCGAGGGAAGGACACTGCGCAGCCTTGAGGTTTACTCAGAGGATGGCGAAAACACGGCCCTCCTCTTTGTGAACCGCGAAGCTGGCGAGACGCACATCAGCCAGTGGAATCAGCTACTCGGCGCATTGGAGTCATAACAATGCTGTCACAAGCGCAACGGCCGCCGACCAGTTTCCCCGGCGGACTGTTGACTGCTCTGCGAATCGGTCGCAGAGTGCCGCATGCACCTTGCGCCACCGCCTCCCAACTTGGATGAGCAAGGCGTTGAGCGTGGCTTGCAGCAACTCCGCGCGCTCACCCAGGAGAAGGGGCTCAAGAACTCGGCGGTTCGTGAAGCGGTCGCTCGGGCCGCACTCTCGCGAAGCGGTCACTTCTCGGTTGAAGACCTGGCCTCCGATTTGCGGCACGGCGGCCCAAAGAAACCGCACTCGGCCACTGTGTACCGAGTGCTGCCGATTCTCGTCGAGGCTGGCCTTGTCCAAGAAACTCTCGTGACGCGAGGCGAAGGCACGTTCTACGAGCGCACCTTTGAACGTGAGCACCACGACCATCTCATCTGCACATCGTGTGGCAGTGTCGTGGAGTTTCACTCCGAAGCAATTGAGACGCTGCAAAGTGAGTTGGCCAAGTCCTTCGGCTTCCGACTAACGTCGCACGTGCACGAGCTTTTGGGGCTCTGCGGCGACTGCGACTCATAGCGGATCAAAGCTCCCGACTCGTAGCTAGTAGTTCGTTGCCAGCGAACGCAAAAAACGCCGGCCAGAATCCTGACCGACGCTTTTCTCATGCGAAATGCGAGAGACTACTTTGCCAACGACTCTACGAGTGCTGTGAAGCCGGGAATGCCGTGAACACCGGCGGGAACCTCTAAGGTCGTTCCCGAAAACTCCGCAGCCTCTGCCGGCTGATACATGCCGCCAAGATGCGCACTGAGGAACGCCTCCGTAGCGGCAAAGAAGCTCAGGTTGTTTGGTGGGCGATGGAAACCATGCCCTTCATCCGGGTACAGCACGTACGAGACCGGGATGTTTCGCTCCTTCATGGCCGCTGCGATTTGATCCGCCTCGACCTGCTTGACGCGAGGATCGTTTGCCCCCTGCCCGATAAGTAATGGGCGAACAATCTGATCGACCTTGGTAAGCGGCGAACGTGCAAGCAGATCAGCCTTTCCTTCTTCCGTTGTCCAATCGCCAACGCGGGTCTTGAACATGTCTTGCATGGGCTTCCAGTACGCAGGAATTGCCTCAAGCAAGGTCACAATGTTCGACGGACCAACGATGTCGACGCCACATGCGAATTTCTCTGGTGTGAACGTGAGCCCGACGAGGGTTGCATAGCCGCCGTAGCTGCCACCCATGATGCAGACTTTGTCTTCCTGCGCGATTCCCTGCGCAACGGCCCAATCGACACTATCGATTAGGTCATTGTGCATCTTGCCGGCCCACTCTTTGTTGGCCGCATTGATGAACTTCTTGCCAAAGCCCGTGGAGCCTCGGAAGTTTACGGAGAGCACGGCGTAGCCGCGGTTGGCCAGAAGTTGGTGCAGTGGGTTGTAGCCCCAACCGTCACGTCCCCAAGGTCCACCGTGTACAAGGAGTACCATCGGCAGCGCCGTTGTTGGCTTGCCGTCGGCATCTGGGTCTGCATCAACGGGCAGGCTTAGGTAGTTCACAAGGGGCATGCCATCGCGTGACTCAATTACCGGCGCGTGCATCTTTGCGAGCTTCAAGCCTTCAAGCGACTTGCGATTGGTGAACAGAAAGGTCTCTTTCTGCGTCTTGCGGTTCCAGTGGTAGTACTTCACCGGGCCGTCATCATCGAGGTAGGCAACGAGCCATCGGTTGCCATCGTAGCTGCTGCTAATAACGTTTAGCTCGCCATCGCTGATTGCCGAGAGTTTGTCGATGTCCTTTTGAATGGACTTGTCGAGAATCTTCCACTCGCGACGCGCGTAGTTGAAGCTTGCCGCCAAAGGCTTCTTTGTCTTTGGATGCATCGCAATCCCTTCGCCATCGGCTTTGTCGTGCTCGGCGATGAGCTTCTGCTTCTTGGTCTTCATGTCCAGAAGGACAAGGGCGGAGGTATCGCGACCTCGGCTCTCCCACATGTAGAGTTTCTTGCCGCTCTTATCGAAACTTAGGATGCCGGTCGTGAGCGCATCATCCTGGGGAATCGTCATGAACTCCTGCCAGCCACTCATCGGATCCGGCTTGCCTGCTGCAGGCTTCTTCTTCTTCGAAACTGCGCTCGGAGTTCTAAGAACCATGCCGCCATCAGGAGACATGGAGGTTCCGATTCGAACCTTAAAGTTGTCGTCGACCATCACCGAGATGAAGCCCGGGTTTTCCAACAAAAGGGTCTTCTCTCCGGTGGCGATGTCTACGGTGTAGAGGTCGTGCAACTGCGGCACTCGGTCATTGATGCCAATGACCACCTTGCCCGGATACTTGTCGCTGGTGGCGTTTACCTGCGCCGCAATCTTCTCCATCGGAGTGAGATCAAGAGTCTTTCCGGTAGCGACTTCGGTACTGAAGACGTGCCAGTTCTCATCCCCACCAGCGTCCTGCATGTAGAGGATGTGGGTATTGTTGTGGGCCCAAAAAAATCGCCGTACGGGCCTCGCGGTATCCGCGGTGAGGGCTTTGGCTGCCTCTAGGTTGTCTGCCGGCGCAACCCATACGTTGAGAACGCCATCACGCTCTGCAAGGAAGGCGATCTCTTTGCCGTTTGGACTGAGTTTTGGCGACGCCTTATCGGGATTGCCAAAGAAGACCGTGCGCGGAATGAGGTCGGTGGACGGGTTGCCGACCGCTTCCACCACAGCTTCGGCTGTGTCGGGCTGCGTCGCAGCTGTGGCTATGGGCTGAGTGACCTTGGCCCCGTCATTGGAGCCACCACAGGCGGGAAGTAGAACTGCGAGAGCGAGTAAATAGTTTCTAAGTGTCATGGAGAGTTTCCTTCGTCAAAGATGTCTAGAGTGAAATCGATGTGCGCCAAGCGGCGCGCGCCCGAAGTGACTCTCCCCCGAAAGTCACTAAGATTTTATCTGAGCGGAATTAGCGCCCTTTGTAGCCCATCATGTCTTGCATCGCGCCGAGAGCCTCGCCGGCAATCTCGGCCTCTTCGCGCGCAACATCGACGCACTCTTCGCATATCTTGCGAAACTTGCCGTCGACCTTGACGCGAAAGAGCTCGTCTACCTCGTCTTCACAGTTCTTGCAGACAGGCATTAACCGACTCCCAGAATCGCGAGAATCCCGTTGACGATGCCCATGAGTCCCTCGCCGGCAATAAGGCCGCAGGCTACAGGGAAGACCAGCATTTCAGCCTGGGTTGGGTTGGCCTTGCGCCACATGGAGAGAACCATGGCGCCGAGGAACATCGTGATTGAGTAGAACGCCGGAACGATGAAGGCGATGCCAAAGGCTAGACCGCTTGGAAGATACGGAGAGGCCTTGGGGAATACCTTGCGAAGAACCGGTATGAGAATGCCGAACAAGAGCCCGAAGAGGGCGCCCCAGTGGGCTTTCTTTGGCAACTGATCCAGCCCCTTCGATACCACCTGGGCCACAGCCTTCCATGCCTTCACAGCCGGGGCGGGTAGCGCCTTCTTCTGCTTGATTTTGTAAAACGTCTCGTGCTCCGGCTTCGGCTTCTCGCATTCCTTCGCGGTGAAATCGTCGAGCCCGAGTTTGTCGAGAGACTTGTTGGCTGCCAAATCCCGCTTCGCCGTGGCTGCCTTCGCCTTGCCTGCCGCGTCGAGGCTCACAGCCTCTTCTAAAAGAGTTGTTCGCTCTTCCGCCAACTTGGAAACGAAGGCCGGTTTCACGACCTCACACTGATCCACGGTGAACGGCTTGAACTGGTTCGAGAACACCCAGAAGGCCAGGACCGCTCCGACGACTCCAAAGGGAATGCCGAGCAGCTGTGCCTTGAACTGTGCCCTTGGCGAGGCGCCAAGCAGCTTGCCAGTCTTGAGATCCTGCATCATGTCACCGGCCTGAGATGCGCCAGCTCCCGCGATGCCCGCTGCCATTAGGTTGGTCGAAACGCTGCCGGGTGAGACCGCACCAAAGGCAATCTGTGTGACTTTGCCCATTCCGCCGACCGGATTGATGTCCGTCTCGCCAGTTGAGCGCACCGCGATCGCTGCGAGAACTGATGACAGCGCCAGTGCGATCAGCGTCATCCATACGGGAATATCAAAGAGCACGTAGGCGGAGATCGAAACGAGAATGGCGCCAAGTGCGAGACCGGACGTCCACCAAGCGGTTGGGATCGCATCGTCGCTCGTGTCCTTAGAAATGCCACCGGTAAAGGTGCGCAAGATGGTCTTCCAAGAGAGTGCGAGGGACGTGAGAGCATCGCCGACCATGATGGCGACACCGGGCCAGAGGATCCATCCACGAGCCCCCTCGGTGTACGACATGATGCTTCCGGGTGCCCAACCGGTGTCTTTCACCAAGGGTCCGATGATTCCCCAGCTCACAACAGCGCCAAGCAAGAGCGAGATCGAAACGCGATTGCCGATCAAAAACCCAGCGCCGAAAAGCATCGGTCCGAGGTAGAGACTAAAGGACCACGCTGCTGCGACTCCGAGCGCTCCGATGGGTAGCCAATCGTGAAGAGGCGGCGCCTGCATCTCGGGAACAAAGTGTGTGCCCAGGGTGTAGATACCAGCGGCGACAGCGACCCAGAGCAGCACGCGTGCTTTCATCACTGCCTCTTCGGCTTTTGCAAAGAGAGAGAGGATCGTATTCGCCGTGGCGGTTCCGGTTGGAAAGCGCAACTTCTCGATATCCACATACTGAGCGCGCAGTGGAACGGCGAAGAACACGCCCAGATAGGCCACAGACATCGACCAGAGGAAGAGCCCCCAAAGCGGGATATCGTATCCCAAGGCAAACATTGCCGGGATAGGAGCGACGAAGCCGCCGGCCGAAGCCATGCTGCCTCCGCCAGAGCCTGCCGTCTGGGCGATATTGGTCTCGAGCACCGAGAGTTTGTCGCTTGGGCTCACGACCGCAAAAAACGCGAACCCGAGAATGGCGGCCAGCAGTGAGCCACCAACCGTCCAGCCAATGTTCAGGCCCAAATAGATGTTGAACATCGAGACGATGATTGCCATGAGGCAACCTGTGGCCACGGCGCGAAACGTCAGTTGTTTTTCACCAGCTAGTGGCGTGTAGAGCTGACCTTCGACCTCGGTATCTTCTGGATTCGCTGCTTCTTCAGACATGCACTTCCTTTCGCTCGCGAAACAGATTCGCTCACGCGCGCGATATGTATCAGACAGCGCCTTACATCGGAAGTCGTGAAGCCAGTGCCATCTCGTCGTACCACTTCGACGCGCCGCGGCATGTGGGATCTCTATGAAATCTGTAGGGCTTGGGTGTGATAAGACCCGATCCAATGCGCCGGCGCCCCTATGCGATTGCCCCTCTGCTGTCGATTGCTGCCCTTGTAGGCATTGCCCAAGCCTCGGGGCTTGGCTGCAAACGGAAAGCGGCGTGGGAGAAGGGCAAGAAGGTCGCGCACCTGGCTGTGCGAGCCAAGATTGGCACCCTCGATCCGGTCGCAACCTCAAGCACCTACGACAACGAGGTGCTCTCGCAATCGTACGAGGGGCTCTACGGCTACAAATACCTCGTTCGGCCGTACGAAATCGAACCCATGCTTGCAAAGGCGCTTCCGAAGATTTCTGAAGACGGGCTGACCTACACCATCGACATCCGCGAGGGCGTTTACTTCCACGACGATGACTGTTTTCCCGGTGGCAAGGGCCGAGAGTTGGTCGCCCAAGACTTTATCTATTCGTTTAAGCGCAACGCCGACGATGACAATCACCCGACGGGCTATTGGCTCTTTCAAGATCGAATTGTCGGCTTTGATGCCTTTCAAAAACGAATGGCTGATCGAGGCAATGCACCGTTTGAGTGGGATGCCCCCGTCGAAGGTCTACAGGCCACAGGCAAGCACCAGCTGCAAATCAAACTCAAACGCCCCTTCCCGCAAATCCTCTATGTGCTCGGCATGAACTACGCCTATGCGGTGCCTCGGGAATGCGCCGAGAAGTACGGTTCGGAGTTTGGCAACCGAGCCATCGGAACTGGGCCGTTCCGTCTGCGGGAATGGACGCGTGGAAGCCGAGTGATTCTCGACAAGAATCCAACCTATCGAGATGTCCTCTATCCAAGTGAGGCGAGCCCCGAGTTTCAGCATTTGCTCGAAGATGCCGGCAAGAAGGTCCCGCTACTCGATGCAATCGTCTACCAGGTCTATGAGCAAGACCAACCCATGTGGCTCAAGTTTCGTGTTGGCGACTTGGACATGGTGCAGATGCCCCCCGAGTACCATGACGATGTCATGCAAGCGGACCTCACCCTGGCACAGCGCTTTAAGGACGAGGGCATCGAGAACTACAATTTGGAACTTCTCGATTTCATCTACCGAGGGTTCAACATGCAGGATCCCATCGTGGGAAGCGGTCCCGGAAGCAAGTACTTGCGCCAGGCGATTTCGCTGGCCCTCGACGGCGAAGAGATCAACGACGCCTTCTACAACGGCACCTGCGTGCTCTATGACGGGCCGGTTCCACCAGGACTCGATTCGTACGTGGCGGGCGTCACGTCACCCTACCGAGGCCCAAACTTAGATCTCGCGAAAGAGATGATGGCGAAAGCTGGGTATCCAGGCGGCAAGGGCCTTCCTACCCTTCAACTCGACACCAGCACTGGCGGCAACTCGCCCGAGCAAGCGGAGGTCTTCGCGCGAGCGCTAAAGCGCATCGGCATTCAACTCGACGTCAACCTCAACAGCTTCTCGGAGCTATCGAATAAGCTCAAGAAAAAGAAGGCTCAAATGTTTGGCTTGGCATGGGGCGCCGACTATCCCGATGCAGAAAACTTCTTACAGCTCTTCTATGGGCCCAACGAGGCACCGGGCTCAAACAACTTCAACTACGCCAACCCTGCCTATGACGCACTCTACGCTCGTGGCAGCATTTTGCAGCCGGGTCCTGAGCGCACAAAAATCTACCAACAGATGCGAGAACTTCTTATCGAGGATGTTCCATCACTCGGCCACATGGCTCGCATTCGATTCTACCTTTGGCATGGACGCCTCAAGAACGTGCTTCCCGATGAAGTGCACAAAACCTGGCGAAAGTACTTAAACATCAAGGAGGCCAACTAAATGTGGCCCTACATTATTCGAAGGCTGCTGTGGGGTATCCCGATCATTCTGGGCGTGACCATGGCCGTATTTCTCGGGCTACACGTCATGAAGGGCAGCCCAAGTGCGAGCTACGTTGGCAAGGCTGCTACCCAAGCGGATCTCGACCAATTTGATAAGAAGTACGGCTTTGATAAGAGTTATCCCGTGCAGTACGTGAACTACCTAAAAGAGGTTGTCACGTTCGACTTTGGCGATTCATGGAAGAATGGCCGCCCTGTTGGAGACATGATTCGCGAGGGCGCAGGCAAGTCGGTGAGTCTCACGCTCCCTGCGCTTTTCCTAACTTCGCTACTAGCGATTTGCCTCGCTCTCGTCGCCTCCTACTTTCGAGGAAGGGGAACAGACCGGGGCATCATGATATTGGCGGTCTTTGGGATGAGTGTGAGCTTTCTGGTGTACATCGTAGTGCTCCAATACCTGCTCGCGTTTTTGTTACCAATTTTTCAAATTCACGGCTACGAGCCAGGAATCACTGAGCGGTGGCAGTTCCTGATGCTGCCAATCATTATTCAAGTCATCGTTGGTGTTGGCTACGACACTCGATTCTATCGTTCGGTCTTTGTCGAAGAAGTAGGCAAAGACCACGTCACCACGGCGTACGCCAAAGGCGCCTCCAAACGACGAGTGATGTTCGTGCACGTTCTTAAGAACGCTCTCATTCCGATCGTGACGCGAGTCATGATCTCGATTCCCTTCCTCGTTACTGGTTCGCTGCTCTTAGAACAATTCTTTGGTATCCCCGGCATCGGCAGCATGCTTCTCGCTGCCTTAGACACCGATGATTTCCCGGTCATCAAGGCGCTATCCGTGCTCATCTCACTGCTCTTCATTGTTTCCACAATTCTCAACGACGTGCTCTATGCGATCGTTGACCCACGAGTGAGGCTCAAATGAACGAGTTTTGGAACAGCCGCCCGCTGCGAAAGCTGCGGCGCGACAAGTGGGCTCTCGTGTGCCTCTCTCTCATCATCTGCTACGTACTCGTCGCAATCGCGGTGAGTTTCGGCATCCTGGGCGACTCCTACGAAGAGCGCCTCGGAGAAAAGTATCTGACACCAAGCCTCGACGGCTGGAGGCACTTGCTCGGCACTGACCGCCAGGGGCGAAGCATCTTCGCCCGCATGCTCTACTCGGCCAAGATTGCTATCGGCGTTGGCCTCGTCTCTGCCATCGTCGGGTCCATCTTCGGGGGTATCTTGGGCGCGATTGCCGGGTACTTCGGCAAGCGCGTCGATGACTTCATCGTTTGGCTCTACTCCACGGTGCAGTCCATCCCCTACCTGCTTCTTCTCATCATGCTCACATACATCGCAGGCAAAGGCATCATGGGCCTCTACATCGCCTTCATTGCCACCTCCTGGGTGGGCCCATGCCGCATGGTTCGCGGCGAGGTCATCAAGCTTCGCGAAGCCGAGTACATCCAAAGTGCCAAGGCCATGGGCTACGGCGATTGGCGAATCATCTTTCGCCACGTCATCCCAAACACCATGCACATCGTCTTGGTGTACTTCGCCCTGCTCTTCGTTGCTGCCATCAAGTCAGAGGTCATTATCTCCTTCCTCGGCCTTGGGGTCCAAGGTGAACCGAGCTGGGGCATCATGATCAAACAGAGCCAAGCCGAGCTCATCAACGGCTTCTACTGGCAGATTGGTGCTGCAACCTTCGCAATGTTCGTACTCGTGCTGAGCTTCAACATCTTTGCAGACGCGTTACAAGACGCGCTCGACCCCAAGAGCCTCTAGGACAAGTTGATGACGAAACCAATCTTAGAAGTCCAAGAGCTGTGCACAAGCTTCTTCACCGACGAAGGTGTGGTGCATGCCATCGACAAAGTTAGCTTCTCGCTCATCAAGGGGGAGACGCTCGGCATTGTCGGCGAGTCTGGCAGCGGCAAAACCGTCACCAGTAAAACTCTGATGCGCATCATCCCCTCGCCTCCTGGCAGAATCACCGGGGGCAAGGTGCTCTTCCACGGCGAGGACCTCGTTACCGCAACCGACAAGCGGATGCAGAGTATTCGCGGCAACAAGATTGCCATGATCTTTCAAGAGCCCATGAGTGCGCTCAATCCCGTCTTCACGGTCGGCTGGCAAATCGATGAGAGCCTGCGCCTGCACCAAAAAGATCTATCGAAGGCCCAACGTGCCAAACGCGTCTTGGAGATGCTGCACAAGGTAAAGATTCCCTCGCCAGAACAGCGGGTTCGCGAGTATCCGCACCAGCTCTCCGGCGGCATGCGCCAACGCGTCATGATCGCCATTGCGCTCGCATGCAACCCAGAGATTCTCATCGCCGACGAGCCGACAACGGCTCTTGACGTCACGATTCAGGCCCAGGTTCTGCGCCTCATTGGCGATCTTAAAACCGAGCTTGGCACCGCCGTCATCCTCATCACCCACGACCTTGGCGTCGTTGCCGAAGTTTGTGACCGCGTGCTCGTGATGTACGCCGGCCAAGTTGTCGAAGAGGCCGGCATCGACGACATCTTTCACAAACCATCCCACCCCTACACCCGAGCATTGCTTCGCTCGATTCCCAAACGCGGCAAGCGCGTAGAGGGGGCCAAGTTTGAGTCCATCGAAGGCATGGTCCCCGATCTGAAGAACCTGCCAAAGGGATGCCGTTTCCAGGGGCGCTGCGACATTGAAAAGGAGCGATGCCGTGAAGAAGAACCGCCACTTGTGAAGGTTGGCGAGCGTCAATCGTCTCGCTGTTTCTTTGCCGACGAAGTTATCGCATCGAGCACAGACAAGGGGCAGCCATGAGCAACACCAACAAGGCCATGAGCAACACCAACGAAACGCCACTCATCAAGGCCACCAAGCTCGTCAAACACTTTCCCATCACGGGAGGTGTACTCGGCCGTGAGGTCGCTCGGGTTCACGCTGTGAACGGGGTTGATCTCGAGATTCACAAAGGGGAGTGCGTTGGGCTTGTCGGTGAGTCCGGCTGCGGAAAATCGACCTTAGGAAAAACTCTGGTCCGCCTGCTCGAGCCCACATCCGGCCAAATCCACTTTGATGGAAGCGAAATCAGCAAGCTGAACTACAGGCAACTGCGGCCGCTCAAGCAGCGAATGCAGATGATTTTCCAAGATCCATACGGCTCACTCAATCCGAGAATGACGATTGAGACCATTCTCGCCGAGGCCCTGTCCTTTCACAGCATTGTGCCACCGGAGAAAACCTCGGAACGCATCAATGAGCTGCTGGACCTCTCGGGGCTATCCAAGGAGGTACGGCGCAAGTATCCCCACGAGTTCTCGGGCGGCCAACGACAGCGGGTGGGCATTGCCAGAGCCCTAACCGTCGGCCCCGAGTTTATCCTAGCCGACGAGCCCGTTTCCGCTCTCGATGTTTCGGTGCAGGCGCAAATCCTAAACTTGCTGAACGACTTGCGTGGTGAGCTTGGGCTCTCCTACCTCTTCGTGTCCCACGATTTGAAAGTCGTGCAGCACTTCTGCGAGCGCGTTCTCATCATGTATCTCGGATACATCGTCGAGGAATTGCCATGTGACGACCTCGAAGCCGACGTGAAGCATCCCTACTCGAAGGCGCTTCTCAGTGCCATTCCTGTCGATGATCCACGGGACCGCAGCAACCGAGTGTTCCTGGAAGGCGATGTGCCGTCACCCATTTCTCTGCCAAGTGGCTGTCCATTTCACACCCGCTGTCCAGAGGTGATGGATGTCTGCAAGACCAAGAACCCCGAGCTCGTTAGCATCGGCAAGACAGGCCATCGAGTCGCCTGCCACGCCGTCGATCACGAGTCGTAGCCAACAGAGGCAGGCCCAAAGCCGGTTCGTGTCATCCCTTGCCCAAGGCGAGCGATCACACGGCCGCTAGCGCTAACCAAGGAGAGCGCTAACCAAGGAGAGCGCTACCTAGATCGCGTCCACCCAAACAGGTGCCGTCCAAGCCATGCGATTGGCGTCAACCTCAAAGACTTCGAGGTACACAACACTGGTGCTCTCGGCGGCGATATCGAGGTCCATCGTGAGCCAACCATCTGCTGCAAGCTCTTTCGTGGCGACCTGTTCGATGGCTTTGCCATTGGTTGTGCCCCGGTACACGCGCACCTCGTAGGTCCCACTGTAGTCGGGGTCGCTAATGAGCGCTGAGAGTTTTACTGAGGACTCGGTCGTGACGGTCTCCGAGCCCATGGGGATTCGGTCATTCACGTAGAAGTGAAGGCTGAGATTCTCGTCTTCGCTGGCAAAGATCCGGCGGCGGTCGAGGGCATCGAGAAGCTTCTTCTTTGACAGAGTGTCGCTTACGACACCTGTACGGCTGGAGTGGCCAGCGCCCCAATTTGCAAAGTGGTTGTCGTGATTTGCGACCGGAGCAATTCGGAAGCCTCGCGAGAGGTAGTAGTCGAAATCGGTGTGCACCTTGGTGCGGCGCACAACATTGCCATCCTCGTCCTCTGTGAGGCTCGGATTGCGCGAAGACTCATCGCCGAACTCCGTGCCCCGCCCCATCGTGACTTCCATAAACCGCGCGTAGGGAGCACTCGCATCGCGAACGTTCTGAAGTGTTTGGTCGACGATGTCTTCATCGGGCATCGCGCTGCCATCAATCCAAGAGGGAAGAACGTCACGCATGGGCGAGTAATCGTCCAAGCCATAGTCGTTGAATTTCTTGTTTCGCTGCGAGTTATTCGGAATCTCTTGAAGGTTCACGCCAAAGACTTGGTCCCAGCTTCCCGTGAGGAATTCTTCGTTCTCCCGCAGAGTCCGCGGATGGTTCATCATGATGAGAGGCCGCTCTCCTGAGGCGCGTCGCTCGTGGAGAAATCCGTCGTAGAGCTCGTCAAAGCTCCCTCGCTCAACTTTGGCTAGCGCATCCGTTCCAAAAATCCCAAGGTGGTTGCCGCTTGAGTTCGTGCTCCACTCCATGGAAGCCAGAGCAACAAAACTGCCTGCCTGCTCCTCGTTCATACGCTCTGCCATGCCGCGCATCTCATCAAACGACTCCTGACTCATGTTCGACATATCAGGGCCGTCGGCAGGGCTGTTGTTCGTGACGTGCGGGGATAGCGCCATGAAATCGAGGCCACCATCGCGCTGGGCATATTCGTAGGCGTGCAATGCAGCAGCGGCGACGGTATCGCCAACCTCCGCGGCCAGAGGCTCACCGGCGTCATCAAGTTGGTGATCACGGCCATCATCGAGTTTGTGCTCGCCGTCGTCATCCGTATGCGTGGCGTGGAAGTGTGCGTGGAGATTGCCATAGAAGGCACTAGTCTCAAGTGCGTGCTGCTCAGCTGCTGAGCGCCCAGCATCCAAGCCGTCAGCGCTAACCGACCATGTCCACAGTCGGTCGTACATATCTTCGAAGTCTCGAACCACCTGTGGCTCAAAGTAGCGTACGAAGTTTTCGTAGTTGTTAAAGAATGCCGATCCGGACCAATTGCCGCTGCCGTTGATGAGCATTTTGCCATCAATGATAACCAGCTTGTTGTGCATGAATTGAAACGCCTCTTCGTTCACGCGTTTAAAGTGAATCTGCCCACCAGCGTCCTCTAGGCGCTTAAACTGGCTTCCATCCACTTCGTCTCGGTCGCCCTCATTTACAATGAGTCGCACTTGCACGTCCGCCTCTTGTGCCTTTGCAAGCTCCTTCACAAGGTCCGTAAATGTGAAGTGGTGCATGAGCACATCGATGGATGTGTTGGCTGCACGGATGCTGTCCCGAAGAGCAATTCGCGCTTGGGACCCCGGAGTGAAGAAGACGTTGTCGCCGCTGCAGGCAGCCGCCTCATCCACCTTCGAGTCCCAAATCGCTTTGAAGTTGCAAGCAAAGCCGTCGATGAGCTCATCGCCTTGCTCGCCGGTAATGATCATCGTGTTTTCATTGTTGATGGAGGTGCCGGTTGACGACCAGTTGTTGCTACCGGTGAGAAGCGTCTCGCCATCGACCATCATGAATTTTGTGTGCAAGAGGCCAAAGCGTTCTGTGCCAGCGGCCTTGCCTTTTACGAAGCGAACATCAACACCTGCCTCAAGAAGCCGACGGGCTACCGTTCCATCTCGATCTTGGCCAGCATCCATGGCGATTCGAACGTCAACGCCACGTTCGTGAGCAGCCAAGAGCGCTGCTTCAATTCCTTTGCGACTGAACGTGAATTGCGCGATGTCGATACGAGATTGCGCGCCTTCGATGAGCTGCGTTACGCGCTTGATGATTTGTGAGCGCTCAAGCAACACCGTCTTCTCCGCACTGGTGCACTCGTCGCAGAAGGGATTGGTGAAGATGACTTCGATGTTGCGGGTGCCGCACTCAGCGGTCTCCTCACAGCTTCCAATGTCATCGGCCTTGCCGCTGTTGGGGCCAAGCTCTGACGCCTCTGGATCACAGGCAGCAAGGCCCAGGGTTGCGAGGGCGGCGAGAAGGATTGCGGGGAAGGCGGAGCGCTTTGCCATACCTTGTAGCTACGCAACCTACATGCCAGGAATTCGCGCTCCGATCCCCACGCAAACCACTGATATTGCTAAGGTTACGCTGGAGTCACCGAGCCCCGGTGGTGGCAACAGTCGGCGCCTCTAGACGGCTCAGCCCAATGGTCGCGATTAGGCTCGGCGGCGGCGGCGGCGGAAAAAGAGAGCCAAGAGGCCAAGGGCAAACCAAGCGCTGCTCCCAGAACCTGTGGTTGAACAGCCGCCATCGGTGCTTCCACACTCGTCGGTGCCATCTGGACAAACGTCGGCTGGAGCTTCACTGCAATCAAAGTCGTACGAGCAACTCTCATCGCAAATGCCATCGGCTGGGCACTCTGCTGCACAGTCTAGGTCGGCCGATGGATGAAGGCATGAGTCACCACAAAAACCATCGGCAGCACAGTAGCAATCAGGGTCGGGCGTGTCGCAGCCACTTGCGCACATGCCATCGGCATCACAGCTAGCTGCCCCTTCATGCTCTTCAACGAAGGGCATGATGAAATTCATGGTATGCACATCAACGCGCTCGGCAATGATTGAGCTTCCACAATCGCTGCGAGAGTGAATGCCGCCAAGTACTTCGACGCCATCTTGCACAACAATGAGAGCGCCGCCAGAATCGCCATTACAGGTGGCTGAGGGGCCTGGATTAAGAAAAAGACTGGAAGCATCGTAGCGCTCGACCATCAGCATTCCGGTGCGACGTTGGCCATTGCCCTCGCCCTCAGCTTCGGTGATGCCAAAGCCCACGGCACGAGCCTCGCTACCGACCATGCCCGCTGCACTAACATCCAAGTATGCCATTGGCATCGGAGCTACAGGCGCGTCTTCTGCGAGTGCCAATACGCCAACGTCACCGGCTACAACATCCAGGTTCCACGCGGGATTTGCGATTCCATCAACGACGCGATGAAAGGTGCCATCTCCACTTGCTACGTCGGACCCAAAGAACACTTCAATCGCGAGAAGCGGAATATCGACATTCGGTGGCAGGCAGTGCGCAGCTGTAACAACGGTGCGCTTGCCTACAATCGTGCCGCTACAAAACTGTTTGCCGTGATAGACGAGAGCAACAACTTGGTCGTCGTCACTTGCCTCTCCATTCACAATGGCTTGGTTTGATGCTCCGACAACAAGGTCGTCTGCGGCTTGGCAACCCACGCTAGCAACTGCGAGAAGCAGTAGAGCTGCGAGGCGATTTGTTGCGATGCGAAGCATTCTAAGAAGTCTCTAGAGCAACCTTTGTGCCGAAGTGTCCTACACGGTCATCTCGCGGCAACGGGACGATATATCAGAACAAGTTCTACGTCTCGTACTTCTTTGAGGGGCGGTGTTGGCCACATCACTCGCCACCGCCAACAACCGCATTTCGAGCGCTTTTACTTTTGCTTACAAGCATTTAGAGCTTTTCTTAGGCATGGCTAGATGAGTTGCCAAGGGTTGAGTAAACCCCACTGCCTCCTGGCGGCGACTTCGTGGCCAAGCGCGAACCCACAATGCCCATCACTTCGGCCTCGCTGGAAAAATTGACGAACCGTCTGTTGGAAGACAACGGCGGCGTGGAGACCCGACAATGCCCCACTTGTGGAGAATGCTCGCACAGGACGTTTGCCCGTTTGACCGGTGGCGCGCCCTGACTCGCTGCGGCGCTGGTAGGCGCGACTCCTGCATTGTTCAGCATGGGGACCGTCCAATGAGAACAATTCTAGTAGCTTGCTTCGTGGCGATGAGCGCTCTTGTCACGCTTCCAAACCATGCCCGTGCCGAGGATTCACACTCCGTGGAAACGCCTCGGGATACTTCTGGTTGGCGCTACTCGGGCTGGACGACTCGGCTGGGCACTTCGGTGGGCTATTCAGATATCGCCAAGCAACGGTGGAGCACACTGGGTGCGCAACTTGGTGTCGGCTATCGTTTTGGACCGTTTGCCATCGAGGGCGAATACGAAACCAACCAGCTCCTCTACTACACCGGTCTTGACAACGACTTGCGAGGCAGCATGAAACGATTGGGCGGCAGTGCGCGCTTTTACTTCTTGCGCTTCGGTGCGCTCGGCGGAGGCAATAGCCACTTCTTGCTTTTTGTGGACGCTGCCGTCGGAACCCAGCGAGGAACTCTAGAAGGACGAGCCTTCGCTCGAAACGACTACGGAACAGGAATGGGTTTGCTACTCGATCACCGGGTGAACCGCGCCGACATTGGTGTTCGCAGAATTGGCTGGCACCTTGGATGGCGAATGACAGGTACACCGCGCGCAAGTGAAGCGATGGCGCGAATTGTTTGCCAAGGGAGTCCGTGCCCCATGACGCCTTCTGAACCAGAGAGCGATGTCGACGTGGGATTGGCGCTGGGTTCGTCGCTATCGCTTAGCTGGTAGGCAGAAGTCCCGGAGGCAGCCGAACCGCCGCGTAGAGATCGCTCAGCGAGACCACATATTCGCAATCGGTGCACTCAAGCAAATCGTCGCCGAGCTGCTTGCCGTTTGTTGTGTGCACAAGCACTGCCTCGTGCTTGCAAGGAAGCTGGCCAAACGGATCGACCTCCGTCCGGAGGTGCGCAGCTTCTTCGAGAATTCGTAGTGTCACCACCGCAGGATAGCAGCTGACAGCCCTCAAGCCGTCGGCTAAGCTACCGGACGATGACGGAACAACAAGCGGAAAAAGTCCTGCAGAATCGCAACCTCGTAGAGGCCGCCGTGGCTCCAATGCAGGACATAAAGCGAATGCACCAGACTTGTCTGAAGAATGACATCCCCGCAGCCATGACCCGCAATTGCGGCAAAGGTGGCTGAGGCGTGAAAATGGTCCTCCTAGTTCAGGAGGCAGACATCCCAAAACTCGCCAACATCATGCAGCAGGAGTGGGCGTCGTCGGTGCATGCCGAAGGCAACAAACTCGCTGTGGAAGACTTGCGCCCCGACGAGACCGGCGAGTTGCCCTGCCCTGCCTGTGGCACCGTAGCGCCTCTCGATCCGACCGGCGCTTGCACCGATTGCGGCCTCGTCCTCGGCTAGCTCGCAAACGCTTGGTGCGCGCGTCGTTGCGAGCACCGCCTCACTGCAGTGCTGCAGCGCGCGCCTCTGCCCGCTCCCACATACGAATGTAGCCTTCGGCCGATCGAAAGATTGGCTCGAGTTCAGCGTCGGGAACTCCGTCGCGCCGTGCATCCTCGATGAGTTCGGGGAGAAGGCCGATGTGCAGCATGCCTTCGGTGTTGAAATCAACGGTGCGGTCGCCAAGGGTCGGCTCGGTGAAGGTCACATCGCCGCTCAATGAAGTGAATGGGTAGGTGATGGGATTCTCCTGGGTCGCGGTGCACGGTGAGTCGTCGCCAAAGCGCGGTCGGCGTCCACCGGCAAAGCCGTTGAAATCGAACCCAAAGCCTTCGGCCGGATACGCGCCGGCGGCCGTGATTTCCAGGACGCGATTTCGAAGGCGCTGGCCCATAGCACCGGGAACCCCTGGGGTACCGCAGCCATCAAATCCTGTCTTGCCCACACCTCCCAGTTCGTAGAGTTGGCCGCGGTTGCTATTGCCGTGTGTGCCGAGAGCCGGATAGTCGTTCTCTACGAGAAGTTCGTAGGCGCGCACGAACGCCTTGCGAGGCAAATGGTCCACCTCGATCAGCATGCCCCGTTGCATCATCTCAAGTAGCAGCGTCTCACCCAGATCTGTGAGTCCGGTTTTTTGGCAGTAGTCGCCCTCCAAAGGCGGCGCCTCAAGTTGGTTAATAAACCCGATGAGGGTGATGATCGGATTGTTTGCGAACGCGCTCGTGTCGTGCGGCGCTGGGTCATCGTAGTTTTCGCGCGGATTGTTGATGCCGCCGAAGGTCACGTCGCCTTTGTCGAAAATGGTGGGGGAGTCTGGGCACACCTCTACGAAGTTCGAATCGTGCCCGGTGTTTATGAAGCTGCCAATTTGGCCGACGTTGCGATCACCGTCGCCGGCAGAAAACGCATTGTCGAATTTGTGCGTGGGAAACAGGGCTCGCACACCCATCTCGCGATAGCGATCGAGGTCGGCGCGAACACTTTCTGGCGTACAAGGCGCAAAGCCCGCTCGCGGGGTGAGAAAGCAGTCAAAGAGGTTCGAGGTCTCGATCCCTAAGATGACTGCCATCTTGCCGTCCGCAATCACCTCTCGGGCTGCAGCAGGAGTTGTGACAATGCGAAACCAACCGAGGCCAGGGCCACCGTGTTGTGCATCGATGTACCGCTCGAGGTTGTAGGTTTCTGCGATTTGCCGATCCGTGGCAACCATGTCGTTGCACGAGTAGCGTGTGTCCTGCGCTTCAATGCCCTGCATAAGATCACAGAGAACCGAATTGCTCGTGGTGTGTTGAACGAAGAGACGCAGGCCCGAGAGGTGAGCTCGCTCGAGCCACTTGTAGTACTGCATTTGATGCGTCGCGTTCTTCCACGAGTTTGGCCAGTCGGTAAACTTCGGATAGCCATCCGTGAAGTGATTGAACTCGGGCGTCATCGCGTTGAGCAGCACGTCGACAAGTGAATCGGTATCGACCTCACCGAGTCCCGAGAAGAGATACCCAATCAAGTCTCGGCGCCCCTCCTCGCCATGATACGCCTCGCAACTTCCGAGAGCGTGCTCAACGCCAAGCCGGTGAAACGGACCACCGTGAAACATGCCACCGCCACCAAATCCAAAGTTGGTTAGCAGGTGCTCGTGGGTATCAACGTAGCCATAGAGGTCACCATCTGGCCAAGTCGTCGTCTCGACGCTTCCCGTGGCATTGAGTGCCAGCTCTGGAAAGGGCTTACAGCTGGCGCTGTCTTCGGGATAGAAGGCCACCACCGCGGCTTTGCTTTCCGTATCAACAAGCCCCTTTGTTCCCAAATACTGCCCCGTTTGATAGTGCAGCATCTGAAACCTCTCGGCGTCACTTGCAGAAACTTGGACTTCCCACTCGGCAGGGGAGCGAAACTCATCGTCGAGTAAGAGTATGTCTGAATCGAGAGTAGCGGCTCTGGCCAAGCCGTCTTCACTTGCAGTTAGGTACTGTCCCTCCGCGTCGTAGAATAGATAGGTTCCCAGATCCGATGCACGCATCAAGAAGTGCGCCCCTTGATCCTGAGACGTTGCGCTGAAGGAGAACACCTGTGGCCCATCGGTTGTGAGCCAACGCGTGTTGCTGCTTCCAGGTTTCGTGGCATCAACGGAGAAACACCCGTTGGCGAAACTAAAGACCCCATCATTCGCAGGTGCCGGCGGCCTAGGGGTGTTGATGTTGTCGCCACATGCCAGGGCTCCACTGCCTACGAGTGCCAGACACAGTATATTGATTGCGCAACGATTCATCGGACGACGACTCTACGAAAGCCACGCGAGCCTGTCGAGCATCGCTCCACAACTGCGCGAACCGCCTTTAGTTCCATCGGTTATCTTCTTAGAGCCGAAACGGGGCTCTTGCTCTCACAGACCGCTGCTCGCGGTTGGGATGACCACGTGTCGAAACTAGACTCGATTCTCCTTGACCCGGCCCTTCCCGACCTACCTAATCGCCCCATGCTTCGTCGCAGCCCTCTTGCGCTCCTCTTGGTGGCGATCGTCCTCTTGCCGACCCTTGCCTTTGCAAGTCCCAAGCAGCGCATCCCGATCGCCGTGACGTACTTTGCCAACACCAGCAACGATAGCTCGCTGGACGTCCTAACTAAGGCGCTGGCCGACATGCTCACAACGGACCTAAGTGTCTCGGACGATATTGTCCTCGTGGAACGAGAACAGCTCAACTTGGCACTGGCTGAGATTCGGCTTCAGAAGAATCCATTCTTCGACAAAGCCGGCGCGGTTCGGCTGGGCGGTGGTCTGGGGGCTGAGTTCATCGTGACGGGGAGCTTCGTGCGCTTGAACGACCAGCTTCGCATTGACCTAAAGGTTCTGGATGTCGCCGACGGGAGCATTGTCTATGCCGTTCAAAAGAGTGGCAACGACGGAGCGATCTTCCAGCTCCAAGCCGAGTTGGCCAAAGCACTATTGAAGGAACTTGGTGCCAAGCTCAGTCGAATCCAAGAGAAACGACTTGGCCGCGGCGGACCGAGTACGATTCGCTCCCTCAAAACCTACGGCAAAGCGCTAGAAGCGGTTGATGCTGGAAAGCGTCAGGATGCAGAACAATTCTTACGAGAAGCTCTCGCATCGGATCCTACCTTCACACGCGTCCAATCGCGCCTCGAATCCCTTGAGAGCCAGGTCAAGAAGCTTGCCCAAAGCGGCGGCCTCATTCTCAAGCCTGCTCGCGCAGAGGAGTTTCTCCACAACTATCGCGTCCACAGACAGCGAAGCGCGAGAGCGAAGGCAAGAGAGAGTTTGGAGTCGGCAATTCGCTTGGCTCCGAAGAACCTCGACGGTTGGCTCGCGCTCGGCTCAGAAGGCACCAAAGCAACGATGCCAAACAACGTCGCTCTCAGTGGGTCTATGCGAGCACTGCTTCGGAGCTACTTAAAACGCGAGCCAGCAGAACTTCTCAAGCGACTCAAGGGAAAAAATGCAACGGCAGCGGCGGTGCTTCTCTACGATCTTGCCTTGCGAGACTTGCCATCCCAAACCCTCTCGCCGTACCTCCATGTGCAAGCTGCGATGGCGCATTTCGAACCGACCGCATTGGCTTCGCTTCTTGCCGACCCAGAAGAACACGTAGAGAGCATGCGCCAGACCAAACGGCGCTACTTCGAGGGCAAGGACGATGGCGTCCCTGGTGTGATTGCCTTTCGAGAAGGGGGCGCAACGCTGCAGATGGGAGTGTGGAGATTGTGGGTTGGCTTAGATGAGCAACCCAAGGGCCCCGTAAAAGTCACGGTAGCGAGGTCCAAACACGCATCGTGGAATGCGCGACCTCGCTTGCCACCGTATCCCGAGAAAACGCGTCCCATAACAAAGCGCGACCTTGCTACCTGGCCGGTAATGTACAAGGCAATACAGAAGGCCCGCCGCTCCAAGGATGGCTTCGTATGGTTGGTTCGGCACCCGATGCACGGAGGCACCAAACTTGTTCCTGACACCGCCGCCAAGCTTGGTGACGAGCTCTCGTTACCGGCGTACCTATTTGCCTGCGAAGACTCGGAGAAGAGCCTCACGGGAAGACGCTGCAAAGCCATCGTCGAACTCACCGCATCGTCGCTTGCTCCCGGGCACTACGACATTCCAGTCTCCTACTCGGGGCTTGATGGCACGGTTCACAAGAACCGACTTGATACGTGGTTTCGCGACATTCACCTCCACTACACGGAGCTTCTCAGGCGGATCGGAACAAGAAAGCTCTACCATCGCATTGCAGACTTGGACGGCAAAAAAGGCCTGGCGTTGCGCAAGGCCGTGAAAGCGAGCTTCGTTGGCAAGCGGCGCTTTCCCGTTGTGGGAATGGCGCACGTCAATACCTATTGGCGAGTCTCGTCTGACCCAAACCCCAACGACGGCTTTGCGTACCTGCAGACTCTCTTTCTCGACATCGACTACAAGCTGCTCGGCGGGACAGCGCCACAGACAACACAGCAAGAGAAGGCGTATCGCGACCTCCTCGTCAAAAAGGGCTACGAGCTAGCGGGCAATCCCAAAGGCCACCAGTACATTCCCCTTCCCGCTTTTGACAAAAAGCCCCATACCGTTTGCCTGGTGGCAAGGACCACAAACAAAGCCCTCTCTCCCGAGGCGCACTGCCACACATTTACGCCCTAGTTGTGAGCGCGCTACTTCGGTTGTAGAGCGCGCTACTTCGGTTGTAGAGAGCGCTACCTCAGTTTGTAGAGCGCGCTACTTCTGCCCGAGGAGTACAACTACGTAGATGGCGCCTTCGCCCATGACGGCGTGATCTCCCTGTGCCACGCCAATGCCAAAGTGGCTTACTTGCGCGCCACCGAGCGAGCCGGTTGGGTCAAACGCCTTTACGTTGGCGACCGCAGTAACGAGTGTAGAGACACGAGAAAACCCGCGAGCCGCCGTATCGAGACTCTTGCTCGCCCGCTTGGATGCTTCGTCGGTGGTAACGCCCCTAGCAAGCTCACTCGCAAAAGTTTGAGCAACCTGTCGCAGCTCCGAGCTAGACGTCATCGCTTTGACGCTTTGAATCTTTGCAGCGACCTGCGCACGCACAGCGCCCTCCTTGATGGGCTGGGGAATGTGAATGAAGACCTGCGTGACCAAGAGCTCACGACGGCCAGCCACATCCTTTCCTAGGGTGATGCCGATGCCTACGTGATTGACGTCAGTCGATAGAAGGTTTGCCCGGTGGCCCGGACTATTCATGAGTCCCTGCTCGGCTTCCGCAACGCCGTAGGCCCTTGCAACATTCTCAAGAATGACTGCGGTGCGAACCCCGCCAGCCTTTACGCGATCACCCGCGCTGCCCGTTCGAGGAGAGACGTGCGCAACGTTGCCAGTCTCCAACATCTCATCGCTGTGCAAGCGCGCGATGCTGGTAACTCTAGTATCGAGCGCCAGTGACGCTAGACCGTGGTCGGCTCGATCTTTATTGACCAAGACCAACATGCGCTCTTCGGCTTCTTCTCGAGTCTTCGGCGGCGGATCGTTTGATCCTGTAGACACTCGCATGGAGCGTGGCGCTGCCACTCCGCACCAAATGGGAAAGTTGGCAAGTACGGTGGAGCCGCTGGTATCCGATGCCGTGACTTCCACTTGCTGGCGTCCCTCATGATCTCCGCATGAAAACAGGGTGCGAAATCCTGAGGCACCAATGCCCGACACCGACATGTTGTGAACCTGGCCAGAGTCATCTGTGTGAAAGGCGTGGGGCTTGGCAAAGCCTGCCCCCAACGTGCCCTCGATCGACGTGCTCCCACCTCTCGCGATTTCGCGCACGATGGGCTTTGTCACAAGGTTACTTTCCTGAAGTGCTAGGAGAACCATGTCAACTTCGCCACGCCGAGCAGCGCCGATGCCAACGCGTTCATACGTGCCAGAATTGAGAATGTCCCCAACGCTTCCACGAAGTTGCTCAATGATGGGGCCAGGGTCATCGATGCTGCCCTGAATGATCACGAGGTGTGGTGACGGCTCGATAATGCCGTTGCGCTGCATGGCAAACTCGATTAGCGAATACGTGAGAGGCGTGTCGAGCGGTGCGATTTCGGCAAGCTCGGTAAGCGCCTGATAGAGCCGACCATCCGGTGCTGGCGCCGCCAACCCCGCCGCCGCACTGCCCTCGTTTAAGAGCTCCAAGATCGCATTCGATAGCGGCGATTCGGGCGCGTTGGTTCTAGGGGGACTGTTGTAGTGAGAAACCTGGGCGGGGCTTTCAACGAGTTCGATAAACTCCGTTGGTGCAATCGTTTGTGCACTCGCTGTCGCGGTTGTCGGTGCACTGCGCCAACTCGGCTGTTGCCCTTTTGGCCCAGAGCCACCACAGGCCCACAGCGCAACCACACACCCAAGCGCAAAAATACTCCGTCTGCCCATTGCGATAAGGCTAGCACTAGCGACACGTCTGGGCGCGTTCTTGTCTCTACTGCTGGGGAGACTTCGCCTGCACGGACTTTGTGGACGCCGCGCCGCGTTTGCGCTCCCCCCTGCGCAGTTGCATCACGTCCTTGCGACCTGAGCTTTTGACTCCAGTCGCCGGATCCGCCGGGGCCGTCGCCTCCTTTGCTGGTGCAGTGGGGGTGGCGGCAGACGCATCGCCTTCGCTGGGTGGAGCGGGTGCGAGCTTCGTCACACCATTTTCGTCACCAAACTCTACGGTAAGCATCCGTCCCAGTGCGTGGAAGTCCTGAACGGTGATGGGATTCCACGTTGCGGCAGCGAGCGAGGCATCCTTTGGCTTCTCGCCGCGAACAACATTTAGCCGCCAGCTATCCCCTGGGCTCGGAGGCAGGTTGACCTTCATGGCCGTGTCCATGCCCTTCACATCAACCAGAGGGATGGCAATTTCAACATCCCAGCCCTGATCGCGATCGCTCCGCTTGTCTGCCGTTCCATGCACCATCACCGCAGACTTCATATTCGAGTTCCATTCGAAGTGGTGCTTCTGGCCGCGATTGCGAGGGAACCACGCATCGAAGTGTGCGTTGTTGGGATTCACTTGTAGCTCGATGTACCCGCGTTTGTTCTTGTCAGCATCGATGAAAAGCTCGATGACATCCTCTTTCCAGAGCGTGTCATCGCGGTTTTGAAACTGCGAGTAGACATCTCGATCTTCGGCCTGAACGAACGCGTACAAATAGTCATCATCCCAAAGCAACCTGGCAACGGTCTTGCCCCCAACCTGTCGTCCGCCTTCGGCATCGGTAAAGTTCGGACTCATGGGCGAGTTCTTCCAGGAGTCTTCGTCGGCCTTTCCATCAATGATGATTGGCCCACTTGCCTTGCGAATGACGTAGTTGGGGTGACCAGACTTTTTCTTAGCACCACCACTCACGGCGAAAGTGAACACCGGCGCTCGATTCTCGCCATCCTTGGGGCCCGCTACGATTGGCATCCGAGCATCAGCACCCTGAGCACCTTTGCGATACAAGCCAACCGAGAGCGTTGCCGTGTTGCCGTTCCACGTATCTGAGAGCGTAAATTTTTGCTCGTCGCGAATGATGTCGCCGGCCTTCCACTTCTTGGCTGGGTACCCGGTCCGCATGTCGGTGGCATCGAGATTCAGCCACTGCCCGCCCGAGCCGTTCAGATGGGAGAAGATCCGCCAATCGGCCCCCGGAGGCTCAACGACCTTCCAGAAGTGAACGATGGACCCCGCACCTCCCGGAGAGAGCTGTTTGGTGCCAATGCGATTTCCCAGGTACACGAGCTTGCCATCAAAATCGACGCTCTTTGCATTGTCTAGAGTTGTCGGTACCTCGGCCAGCAAGTTTGCTTGCACGTAGGCCTTGTCGATGGCGGGGCCCTGCTGCCCTTTGTCCACACATGCCGACAACAAGGTTGCCGACAGCGCCGCCGAACACAAAAGTGCCGCCATGGGCAGGGTGAGACGAACTAGGGAAGAGTCGTTTCGCATCGCCGGATTTGTACCATGGGCCTAAATAATAAGGTCGTCCGCATCAACGATGGTGGCATCCGCCATCGTGCCTTCGTTCTCTTTTTCGCGTTCGACGAGCAGCTTGTAAACCTCGGCCAACAATTCGGGATGATCCGCGGCAACCTGGTCGAACTTGTCTCGCGAGACCGAGAGCAAGAGGGCTGAACTTGTCGCTACAACGTCGAACGTTGCCGGCTTTCTTCCGAGCATCGACATTTCGCCAAAGCCATCACCGACTCCGAGTTGGGAAATGCAGGTCTCGCCCAGCATCACGTCGCAGCCTCCCGACGCCAAGACGAAGAAGCAACTGTTGTCCTGGCCTGCGCTGAGCACCGAGTCGCCCGCTTCGGCAAGTGTCGTTTCAAAGTGTGGCAGCAAACTGCGCTTCTCGTCGTTGCTGAGGCGACGAAACAGTTCCGATGTGCGCATCACGTTGCTGAGAAGCCTCGAGCGCGCGTGACTTGCCAGCACTTTGGCCAGGCTCGGCGCCTTGCCTGCGAGTTCCAGAGCAGCGGTTGCAGGAATCACGAGAACCTCAGTTTCCTCCAGACATGCCACTCGTGCTGTTCGCGTGGTGGCGCCAATCAGCGCGATCTCACCAAAGAACGCATCGCTGCGCAGTTCACCTAGGAGTTTTTCCCCTCGGCTCACTTCCACTCCACCTCTTGCGATCCAAAAGAGGGCCTCGGCAGAGTCGCCGAGGTCCACGACAACGTTGCCCCGCGAAAACTGCAGTCTCGTCATCACACCGACCAGAGTTTGGAAGTCGTCTGCGCTGAGAAATCGAACGAGAGGAGTTGGAGGCAGGGTTTTGGGAGCACGAGCCCGGGCATCTTTGATCGCCGCTTTCACAGCAGCCATTGCGCTCTTCTTGGCATCGGCATTCGCCTGGGCAGCGGGCGCAGTGGAACTCGGCGGTGCTGGGGGCACTCGTCCCTGCGCATGCTCCACTCGTTTCGAATCGCGACAGTGTGTCTTCGCAATGCGATCGAGAAGCGCTCCTGCCTGACGTGTATCGCCGTTTTCGCGAAGTGCCAAGACGCACGAGACCGCGAGAGCAACAGCGCCTAGGTCGCTTGCGGCGCGACCTAAATCTGCAAGGCACTCGTTGGCAGCTCGCGAATCGCCAAGGCGGGCATAGGCATCGGCGATGCTCCACCATGCCCCGAGGTCACGGGGCGAAGCGTGTAGAGCTTCGGCGGCAGCGGCTAGCTCTTTGGTTGTCGCTTTGGAGTCGGTTGATGACACGCGAGCAGCATAGCTGCCCTAAAAACTCCACTCAAGGGGCCCCGTCGTTGGGACGCCTGCTTGCATCGGTGGAGCCAGCATGAGCCGTTGATTTGGGCTAGAAGAGGACGAATCACTGGTCGCAAAGTCGATCAAGATGATTGTGCCGACACCAGCCACAACCCAAAACCACCACTGCTTGTAGATCGGCTTGGACGCCTTTTTATCGGCCGGTTTCCCCATATTGGCACCCGCATTTTCGTTGCCCTGGGCACCTGGCAAAGGCTCTGAGTCATATCCAGCAGTGGAGCCTGCGTTGTAGCCGATATTGTTTCCACCCCGCTGGTCACGGATCGCTGCAACGTCGATGGCTGCGACTCGAGCGAGCTCTGGGTCTTGGCTCTCATAGCTCGCTTGCACGGGGGCTGGCGCCGCTTCTGCGGGGGCGGTAGCGCCACCTGGCGTGTAGACCTCTGTGGGGACCGGTCCATCCGGCTGTGGTGCCGTGGGAATCACGATGTCTTCGGGGTTTGCGTCTGGCACAGGCACAGGTACAGGTACAGGTGCTGGCGCGGGGACGGGTTTGGCGGCGGCGGCGGCGGCCTCACGTGCTTTGCGTTCCGCTTCCTGCTCTTGGCGAATTTCACCCTCAAGACGTTTCACTTTGCCTTCAACAGAAGCGCGATTCTTTGCACTCGGCATTTCTCTTAGATACATGCGATAGCGCCGCAGTGCCTCGGCACGGTCGCCCAAGCGGTCGTAGCAGAGCGCGATGTTGAACTCGAGCAAAGCCGAAGGGGCGAGCTTGTCAGCTGCCGCGTACTCTGCGATGGCACCCTTGTAGTCACCAGCGGAAAAGAGGCTGGTCCCTCGTTGATAGTGACCGCGGGCCTCAGCCATGGGATCCGCGTTTTGAGCCGACGCAACGTTCACGGCAATGGGAGCGAAGAAAACGGCGCACGCAACTAGCATTGCTAGAAGCTGGCTCGTCCAACTGGAAGACCTTTGCATATCTCTACTTTCCTACGTCACGACGCTGGGCGCCGTGATCCGCGCTACTCAAGCATGCACTCAGGCAGATTGGGATTCTTGCGACATGGGTTGACTGGCGGTGGCGGGTCGGGCTTGTCGATGGGCTTGTCAGGCTTGTCGTCGGGCTTATCCGGCTTGTCGTCGGGAGGCGTATTGGTTGGGTTTGAGCGTCCCTTGCGGGAAAGCTTGCTTGTGACCTTGGTTAGGCTGCCATCGAGAATGACTTGCTCATCGTCGTAGCGCCGCACCTTGAGAACAACGCTTGTCGGCGCGCTTGGCAGCACCTGAAGAACAAGCGGAGTTTTGCCGATCTTCTTGCCATCTTGGTAAACCAGCGCCCGCGCGGGCCTGGAATCGAGAAGTACGGTGACCCGCTCCTCTTCCGGTGGATCGGGATCCTTGGGGTTGATATCGGGCGGATCGACCTTCGCTCCCGCATCAATCTCACCGGGGAGAGTCGTGCCGTTTTTGGGGTCGGTTTCTGGGGTATCAGGATCCTTCGGATCCGTATCCGGTGGAGTGTTTGGATCGACATCCGGATCGACATCCGGATCCGTATCTGTCCCCTTGGCTGCGACTTCGCCCTCTTTGTCGTCATCGCCACCGAGTAAGAAAAACGCTGCAGCGCCGCCCGCTGCGGCGAGCACAAGGAGAAGCATGGCGATCAGGCCCGCTTTGCTCTTTCGAGCTGGGACCATCAATGAGTCGGACGCTGCCGAATGCCCTGCGTAGCCACCCGAGATGGGGGCTCCCATGTGATTGGGATGGCCGGTCTGATGGCCCTGATTTGGATGCCCAGTCTGGTGACCTCGGCCGGGATGCCCAGTCTGATGCCCGGGCCCGGTCTGGTGACCAACACCGGGCAGCGCATACGGCTGGCTCGCTTCATCGCGAATGATCGGCATGGGCGTTGGCGAGCCCGTTGCTGGGTGGTAGCCGCCCGACGGATGTCCAACTGGCGGAATCCCCATGGACGCCGGTGCATTGTGCGCCGCCATGTATGTGCTCATGCCGGCGCCCGCCATCGAGCGGTAGAGCGGGATCAAAGCCTTGACCAACTCGTTCATGCTCTGGAAGCGCTCGTTGGGCTCCTTCTTCATAGCGTGAAGAATGATGTCCTCCACTCCAGGAGGAAGCACAAGCCCGTTTTGGCTGGCCGTTATGTTTGGCGCAGTTGGTTCTGAGGTGATGTGTTGGGTGAGAATGCCCATGAAGGACTCTCCACCAAAGGGCACTTCGCCACAGAAGACTTCGTACATGATAACGCCCATGGCGTAGACGTCGACGCGGTGATCGACGGCTTGCCCAAGAGCCTGCTCTGGTGCCATGTAGAAGGGCGTACCGAAAATCGTACCGGTTCGCGTGAGGTGGTTTTCCCCCTCGGCCTGCGAAACCTTTGCGATACCAAAGTCGAGTAGCTTTGGCAGATCGCTGCCATCATCACCATGTGTGATGTAAATATTCTCGGGCTTCATGTCGCGATGGACGATGCCCTTTTCGTGCGCTGCGGCGAGGCCGTGGCAGGTTTGGATGAGAATGTGGAGAAGGCGCTCCGGAGCAATCGGACCTTGGTCGATAAGGTCGTTGAAGGCCATGCCCGCCAACAGCTCCATCGCCAAATAGATGCGGCCGTCTTCAAGCTTGCCGGAATCCTCGATACGAATGATGTTCTCGTGACCAATGGAGGAGGCCGTCATCGCCTCCTGTTCAAAGCGCTTCACCGCTTCTTCGTTGGTTAGAACTTCAGCCCGTAGAAGTTTGATTGCCACGCTTCGAGCAATGCGCAGGTGGTCGGCGGCATACACTTCGCCCATTCCGCCCTCACCCAGTTTTGAGGTGATGCGGTAGCGCTTATCGATGACTTGGCCAATCATCGGATCGTCAGCGCTCTTGCCCGCCGCCGAGCTCGAAGCCGACGGATCCTGCCCTTCTCTGCTCATAGGATTGAAAGTATGACCGGGGTTTGGGGCTGTGTACAGGAAGAGAAGGACACTAGTCGGCTGAGCAAGACCCGACACCGAGGTTGTTCGCTTCCTTGGTGGAAACTTCGTTTAAAATGCAAACGCTTTCGTCTGGACAGGCTGCGAGCTGAGGAGTTCCACACAGTTGAGTAGACGAGGGATCCGGCTGAGGATTCACGCTCTCATCGCTCAGAACACACGCTCCAGTGATGCAGCGAGGCACTTGTGTGGCGTCACACACATCGACTCCAGGACAGGCGGGATTTGGTGGGCACTCCAGTCCATCAACCAGTCCAACCGAATCGCTGGTTGGGGCAGCCCGATCTTCGCCGCCGTTCGCGCAACCACAGCAATCTGCGGGGATCTGCACACAGTCATCGTCGATCTCGCATTCGGCAACATCGGTCTCCGGGCCAGCACACTCGTTTACAAGGCAGCCCGCTTCGTCGCGCACAAAGCCAAAGGTGCAGGTCTTGTCGGTCTGGATTGGCGAGCAGATCATCACACATTCGCCCGAATCGCAGGTTGCTTCGACCGCGGGGCAGAGACCGGTGGGCGCTTCGCAATCGACGGCATCACAGCCAGCGTCGTAGCCTTCTCCCGTCGGAGCGGCAAAACTTGGGCATTCACAGCAGGTTGAGGCAGCCAAGACACAGTCGCTGGCAGTCGCACACTGCTGCGCGCCGCCAAATCCATCATCGTCTTCAGGTTCGGGCGACTCGCCGCCCCCACCAGAGTTGGGATCGTTGTCTGAGGCAGTCTCACTTGAGGCGAGACTGTCGAAACAGCCGCTGCCAAGCACCAAAGCGCCACCGAAGAGAAGCGCGAGGCGAAGATTTGTGGTCGAGAGCAACATCCTACCCAACTGTTGTAGCAGGAGCCGTGCCGCAACCAAAGGCCTGAAATCCGGTGGACCGGCCTCACTTTTCTGAGACGAGCCGGTTGTCGTAGCCACCTGGTAATTAGCCGACATGGGTTCCGTTGCACCGACCAAGACCGATCGAAAACTCGAAGACAAGATGCTGGCTGCCGCTGGCGATCCAGAACGCGCCGACGTGATTGGCAAAGCGCGCACCTTTAAGCGCTCATGGCTGGAGCTCGCTGAAGCGCTCACTGGCGTTCTAGAGCGAGGTTCTTGGGAGGGCTGGGGCTACAAAAGCTTCGATGCCTACTGCAAAAAAGAGCTGCAGATAACACCGAGCACCGCTGCCAAGCTCACGGGCAGCTTCCGATTCCTAAAATCTAGCGCGCCAACAATTATCGAGCGCTCTCACTCCAACCACGAGGCCCCGATCCCCGATGTGAAGGTTGTGGACTTTGTGCAGCGCGCCGAAGAGCGTGGTGCTGCCGATGAAGACACCATGGCCGAGATCCGCCGGGTGGCGTTTGACGAGGGCGCACGAGCGCCAATGCTCGCTCGCCGGTTCAAATCTGTCGCATTCCCGGTTAGTGATATCGATGCCGAGAGCAAACTTCTCAGCCAGCTTGGCAGCACAGGCCGCAAACTCGCCGCTCTGATCGCCGAACCCAATCTCCCCGTATCTCACGCCGTTGCCACACAGGTTGAAGAGGCAATTGGCAAGTTGCTTGAGGCGATTGACGAGAAGCTAGCCTGATAGGCTCGGGGCATGGCTCGCCCCTATCGCCCGAACCTGCGCCCCACACGTCGGGCAGCCGCGGCGATGCTTTGTGCGGCTGCCGGAGCGGCGTTGGTGCTCTCGGTCCTGTGGCCCCTCCTCGGCGACTTCGGCGACATGCTCGTCCTTGGCACGATCGGGCCAGCTCTACTTATCGGACTTCTTCTTAGTTGGGTTGCCGAGCGCACGGTCTTTGCACACTCTCAGGCCGCCGCCGCACTGGCAATTCTCGCAACGCTCTGTGCGATTGGCGGCACCCACTATCAAAAGCACAAGAAAGACCGCGCAGAGCGCATCGAGGCTGCGGAGGACCAACGATTGCGCAGTCTCTCCTTTGCCAGAGCTGAGGCGGAGGTGAACGAGGAGTATGCGGAGGCTCTCTCGAATATGACCTTCGAAAACTACTTGCGCACATACTTTGGCTTGGACAAGGGATCCGAGGCGCTTGATAGCGCGAGCAGCAAGGTGGGCCCAACGTTTGGCGTCGGCCTGTACTTACTAGAACTTCTCTTAGCGATGTTTGCAGCCACGTACTTTCCGCAAGGGCGCGCCAGCGAGCCGGCCTGTAAAAAATGCCACCGCTGGTATCGATTCGCGGCCGCCAAGCGGGCCGCTCATGGCGTTAGCAAAGCCTTCACCGAGGCCATGCGGGCAAATGCGATCGACAACGCGGTTGCGCTATTGGAACCTCCTGATACGACGGAATATGTCTCGTTGCGCCGGGCAAGCTGTCCTTCGGATTGCGGTTCCCCTGCCCTGATTCGAGTCTCAGACTTTTACCGAGCTGGCCCAGGTGCCGAACTCACAAGTCGACACCGTTCGGATCTCGTAATCTCAAGTCACGAAACCAAGGCACTGCGAGGCTGGATTTGAGCCTCGATAAGAAGCCAAGACACACAAAGCCTCTGCGCCGAGTTCGCAATCGGGTGGTTGAGAGGGTCCGGGATGCGGAGGATCGCGCCAGCCAAAGTGAGCGCAAGCGGGTGCGAGCGTCCTTCTATGTTTGGCGAATTTGCGTGCTACTGGTTGCCCAGTGGAGGCGGGATCGATGCCCGCAGCAGGCTGCGGGTCTCTCCTTCCAATCCGTGCTCTCGGTGGTCCCTGCGCTGGCCCTCGCCATGGCGGCCTTTCGAGCAACGGGGGCCATGGAGGCCGAATCAAGTCTGATCAAATTTCTGGCGCGCGAATACCTGCCGCTTTCCCCCGAAGAAATTTCCGACAAGCTTCTTAGTCTCTCCGAAAACATTACCTTCGAGTCGATGGGCCTAGTCGGGCTCATAACGACGCTGCTCATCGCGTTTTTCACCTTTAACTCCCTCGAACAATCGATCAATCACATCTGGCGAGTGGAGAAGCGTCGCTCGCTGCCTAGACGCCTTCTCGTCTTTTATCTCACAGCAACCATTGGCTCCGTGCTTGTCGGAATGTCGCTGTACCAAGCGGCCGAGTTCGGCCTCTCAGAAGGGTACTCAGGTATTTTTCTTAGTGTAGGCATTGCCTTTGGCGCTCTTTTTCTAGCCAATTACGTTCTGCCCGCCACCAAGGTTCGCCTCAGTGCCGCCCTGATTGGCGCATTCATTACAACCCTGCTATCCGAAGTCGCCAAGCTGGGATTCACCGCCTACGTCACCCGCTTCGCGATGGATAAATACTCGGGTGTCTATGGCCCCATGGCTGCCATTCCTTTGGCCCTAGTGTGGATTTACTGGTCGTGGCTGATGCTGCTCTTTGGCGTTGTCGTAACGCACAGCGTACAAAACCTTCGCCTGTTGGAGGGCGCAAAACGTCGGGTGTATGTGGACCTCGGTGAAGAACTCGAACGCAGCATTAGCGGCCGCAGCGCCGCGAGGCTTATGGCTGTGGTGGCCAGGGCGCATTCGGAAGGCGTGGCAGGCATTACTCGGTTTCGGATGTCGCACGATCTGGGAATGAGTGATGACGCCGTTCGCCTCCTCACCAATCGCCTCCTGGATGCGGAACTCTTGGAACACGACGCAAGTACCGGTATGTGGAATCTAGCGCGACCCGCCGACGAGATTGATGTGCTCGAAGTGTTCGACGCGTTTATGGGAACCAACGAGCAAGAGAGCCTGCACTTCGCCTCGCGTACTGGTCACAGTAAATCCAGCGAGAACAAAACCCGCCAGGCGGATACAATCCTGGCCGACCTTCTTGATGCCAGCCGTGACGCGGCTGAGAAGTATTCGATAGCAAACCTCTACGAGACCGAAGCCCCACAGGAAAGCGATTCATGAGTGAACGAACCCAATCCCCCGCTTGGAAAGCCCTTGCCGCGCACGCCACTGCGTCTCAAGATCTCCGAATCCACGACCTCTTTGCCAACGACTCCAAGCGCTTCGAATCCCAATCTCGACGCCTTCCCGGCGCGCTCTTTGACTTCTCGAAGCATCGCACCACAGGCGCAACCATCGACCTCTTGATGTCCCTGGCCGAGGAGTCGAACGTCCCCACCTACATCGAAGCGATGTTTGGCGGCGAGAAGCTCAACTGCACAGAGGGACGCGCCGTCCTACACACCGCCTTGCGCAATCGAAGCGATCGGCCAATGCTTGTGGACGGTGAGGATGTGATGCCCGATGTGCGTCGTGTCTTGGCCCACATGCGAACGTTTAGCGAAGCCGTTCGCAGCGGAGCCCACGTTGGGCACACGGGCAAACGCATCACCGACATCGTGAACATCGGCATTGGAGGCTCTGACCTGGGTCCCGTCATGGTCACCGAAGCGCTCAAACCCTACTGGCAAGAAGGGCTCTCGGTTCACTTTGTATCCAACATCGATGGCACGCACCTTGTTGAAACACTCAAGGGGCTCAGCCCCGAAACAACACTCTTCTGCGTTGCCTCAAAAACCTTCACGACCCAAGAGACCATCACCAACGCAACCTCAGCCCGAAGCTGGTTGCTCGAGCATCTAGGCGATCCTGCGGCGGTGGCTAAACACTTCGTGGCGCTTTCCACCAATGAGAAGGCGGTCGCTGAGTTTGGTATCGACACGGCCAATATGTTCGAGTTTTGGGATTGGGTCGGTGGTCGCTATTCGCTGTGGTCTGCCATCGGATTGCCCATTGCACTCATCATCGGAATGGACCGATTCGAAGAACTCTTAGAAGGTGCTCACGAAGCGGATGAGCATTTCCGCACCGCCGACCTCCACGACAACGTGCCGGTACTCATGGCGATGCTGGGCATCTGGTATCAGAACTTCCACGGCGCTCACTCCCACGCCATCTTGCCCTACGATCAGTACATGCACCGATTTGCGGCGTATTTCCAACAGGGCGACATGGAGAGCAATGGCAAATCCGTCGATCGCGAGAGCCAGGCGATAACCGACTACGAGACCGGGTCCATCATCTGGGGAGAGCCGGGGACAAATGGCCAACACGCCTTCTACCAACTGATTCACCAGGGCACTCGGCTCATCCCGTGCGACTTTATCGCGCCGATTCACAGTCAAAACGAACTGGGCCAGCACCACGACATTCTGATGGCGAACTTCTTTGCCCAGACGGAGGCGCTGATGGTCGGCAAGACTGCAGAGCAGGTGCGAGCAGAACTCGCAGACGCAGGACTTGCCGATCGCGAAGACCTGGTCGCTCATAAGACATTTACCGGGAACCGTCCAACAACATCGATTCTCGTCGACAAGCTCGATGCAAAAACCTTGGGCCGCTTGGTGGCTCTTTACGAACACAAGATTTTTGTGCAAGGCATCGTCTGGAACATCAATAGCTTTGATCAGTGGGGCGTCGAACTCGGCAAGCAGTTGGCGAAGGCCATCTTGCCAGAGCTGACAACCAGCGGCCCCGTGGACTCTCACGATGCCTCCACCAATGCCCTAATCAATCACTACAAACGCGCACGCGAATAGGACTGCACCGATGTTACGCCAAACCACCCTTCTCGCCCTTCTACTCGCGTCCTGTGGGGGTTCACCGTCTGCGACAGAGAGCAAGACCTCAACAGCGGCAATGCCAAGCGACGATTCGCCAAGCGAGTGCGCACCCAACCTTGCCGTGATGGACTTTGCAGCACTTGCTGCACTCGATACATCCGAAGCCCTATTGGATACCGACACCGAGAAGGTCGAGAAACTTCTGCTTGGTTTGCTCCTCGGCTCTGACATTGGATACGCCCATTGGGGCCCAACCGGAACCGTCCTCGCTGCAATGAGCGGTTGCGAAGAAGAGGAGTGTTCTGCCGGCGTTGCTCTCGTCGAACGCAACAAGGATGGTTTCTTCGTAAAGAAGACCGACACAAGCCTGCCATCCGTCCTAGATAGCGGCGTTGACCTGGAGCACGTGTTTATCGCGAACCATATTGGCGACGAAGCTCCGGAGTTTTGGGTGGTCTACAACACGTATGGGCAAGACGACGAGAGTGAGAAGAACATCGCCGTATACACCCTCTCGGGACTAAAACTGCTTTGGTCAAAGACGCTCGGAAGCGCGGCGGACAGCTGCACCTCGAACGTTCACACCGGTGATCTTCAATGTGACGGCCACGGCGATATCATCGTAAAGCGAACCTGTGAAGGCGCTCCCATCGAGGAAGCCCGCTACCTGTGGCGCGACGGCAAACTCCGCGCGCCTGTTGATGATCAGGCAGCAGGCAAGGACACGCGGCCCGAGGACCTGACGCGCGGGAATGCGCCCACAGCCCAAAGCGAGGCCTCGCTCGAATGCGAGATAGAGAACGGCGTGACCGGAGCAGCGGTCGAAACGATGGTGGTCGTCAAAGTCTCTTCAGAAGATGGCACCCCTCTCAGAGAAGTACGGAGTAAGGATGGCTCCTGCAGCACTCCGGTTGAGCTTGGAGTCTACGCAGTCACCATCGAGTTTCCCGAGTACGACACTGACTACCGCTTTCACCGAGTGAAGACCTGCCAAGACACCGGGACTCCAATCCAGCTCGCCATTGATCTCGAGAAGTCACGAGGCTCCCGGGGCGAGGTGTCTGACTTCGTTGTGCCGTGTGAGGGCTTCTAGCCCATCATACTCAGGGCGAGGATTCAGCTAGGCTCGGAGAATGCCCAGTGCGCCAGCCAAGAATCCGCGCAGTGTTGTTCCGCGCGCCCGAGCTTCGCTACGTTAGCCAGTAGTGGGCTGCTTTGCCGATCGAGTAGATGCCAAAGCCCAGCAGAAAAAGTCCGATGACTCGATTGAGCAACATCGCCTTTGCCTGAAGGAAGCTCTTGCCGCGATTGGCCGCGATCGCGACGATGCTGAACCAAAAGAACGACCCAACCCCAATGCCAACCGCAGCGGCAATGCCGTCCATTCGATCGACGTCGGCCATCCAGGTACCAAAGAACACCACCCAGGCTAAGAGCGTGCTTGGGTTGAAGATAATGAGTGCGAAGCCCAACGCAAGCCCACTCCAGAAGTAGGCTTTGTTCCCCGACTCATCATCTTCGGAGCGGGGTCCAGCGGGACGAGAGCGCAGAATAAGAACGCCGTAGACGATGAGGGCGACACCACTAAAGGCGTAGAGAATCGGTGGAATGTGTGGGCGGGTTTTTACCAGCGGCCCAAACCACAAGATGCCAATCAACGCATAGAGCATGTCGGCGAGAGCACCACCGAGGGCGACGGCGATAGCGCGCTTGAAGTGATGGCGGAACGCAGTATCGATTACCGCGATATTTACCGGCCCAATAGGGACACCGGTGATGGCACCTCCAGCGGCTCCAATCGCAAAAAACTTCAGCACATGCACCTCACAAACGCGGAGGCATTTGCACGCCCGCGGCCTGCACCACTGCGGCTGCGTGCTATAGAACAGTCGTGAGCAACTCGGGTACAGCCGTGAGCACCTCTGAGAACCACATCCTGTGGCTGGGACACGCCAGCGCCCTTGTGGCGTTTGGCGATGACCGCATCTTGATCGATCCGCTTGGGCGCAGACGCGCACAAGCCGCCAGCCCTTACAACACGATTTTGATTACGCACTCCCACGTCGATCATCTCAACCGGTGGACCCTCTCCAAACTCGACAAGACCGTCAAGCTCATCGTGCCCAAGGGTGCCAAGCCCATTGTTGAAACCATGGGATTCGCGGAGGTCTTGGAGGCCGAGCCCGGAGACCATTTTCAGTGCGGAGGCATCGATGTCATCGCGGTCGAGACGCGACACGACAACGGCCGCTGGAAAAAAGCGGACAAGCCCATCTGTGTTGGCTACATCTTGCAGAAGAATGGCATTGTGGTTCACCACGCCGGCGATGTCGACATGTCGACGTACGATGTCTTCGACTCCATCGGCAAGGACTTCGATATTGATGCCACAATGCTGCCCATTGGCGGCATGCTTCCGCCCTGGTACTACGCCGCTAAGAAGGCCAAACTGGACAGAGGCGTGCACATTTGCCCCGAAACCGCCCTGCATATTGCCGAGCGATTGGGCGCCACAAACCTCGTACCTGTGCACTGGGGCACGTTGAATCTTCGCCTGTTTCACAGCGGAGCGGCTCCTCGCAACAAGATCGAAGAACTCGCTGCCAACCTTGGCGTGAGCGAACTGCTCCGGGTTCTCAGCCATGGCGAAGCGTTCGAGCTCACAGGACCAGATCTCAAAGCGCCTGGTGATGCAGAATCACACCCGTGACTCCGATAATCATGATGACGATGCCCATTAGGGCCCCAAAAAACTCATCGTGATTCTCTTTGCGCGTGGCCCAGAGCCTGCGAATGAGATTCCCGTCCCAAAGAGTCCATATGACAGCAAGCCCGAGCACCATCGAGGTGCAAAACCAGAGGAAGACGGTGTTTGAAACAATCATGCGGGCACCGGATCAAGCAGCATGCGCTTTAAGTCGTGCGCCAAGATGAACACCATTAGGCCAGCGCCGGCCCACGCGTAGAAGAAGGGCGAGATACCTGCGGTTCCAAAGCCCACAAGGTACGCAAGATACCCAACGAAACGCTCCATGGCCCAAGATCGATAGTTGGTTGCTCGTCCAATCCGCTTTGCGTAGAGCACTCGAGCGACACTGTTGAGGGCTCCCAGGCCGCAAATTAGAACAATGGGCTCCCAGGGGAAGTGACCGGCCCAAGCCAGGTAGCCCATCATGAATCCATAGCAGAGTGCGTCGGAAGCGGCATCGAAGAACTCTCCAAAGGCAGAGCTGCAGTCGAAATATCGAGCCGCCATGCCATCGAAGAGATCCATGAAGCCGCACAAGAGCGCCATGAGCAGCGCCATTTGCGGCTTGCCCTGCTCCATGTACATGACGAACGGAGGCAGCGTGAAGAAGCGCGAAAACGTAATCGCATTCGCTGGATTTATGATGTCACCGCCCACGGACTAACTCTCTGCCACCGGTTGCTCGAGGGCGCCAGGATCAACATGGCGATAGCGCTGCCACGCGAAGATGATTCGCTGAAAGAGCGAGAGGTGCGACATGATGGCAACGGCCCAAACACCTGCGAGAAGCGGGCGAAGATCACCGAGAATTGCGGTCCAAAGGACGCCCATTCCAAAGTAGATGATAAATTCGGCGGAACCAAAAAGCCCAACAACATCAATGGGATGGCCAATTTTCCCCTGCTCTCGAAAGAGGTCCTGCGGAGACTCGGCGTAGATGCTGAGTTTCGCGATGACATTGGAGAGCGAGCCTGTGATTCCAAAGCCCAAGACGATCAAGACGTGCGGGAAATCGAAGCTCAGCTTGAGGCATGCGCCTGCGTAGATGATTCCCAGAACCCAACGGTCGGTGACATCGTCCATCACGGCGCCAAAGGTCGATCGCTGGTTGAAGTTGCGAGCCTTATAGCCATCGATGTGATCAATAAGGCCGCGCCCGAGCAAGAGCCCAAGCCCGGGCCACCACATGCCGTAGAGAAAGAATAGCGAACACGCCAAACCGACAAAGGCGCCAAGCAACGTCCAGTGATTGGCGTGCAGAGGCAGTTTGGTGATGGTCGAAACCAGCGGGTGCAGCACTTTGTCGAGCTGCTTGCGAAGAGCGAAGAGGTTCATACTACGGAGTTCCTACGCTTCGCCGCGCACGCTCTTGAGCGTCTTCTTGAGCGATGCAACAAAGGCATCGAGCTGCAGGGAAGTGATGCAGAGAGATGGCTGGAGCCTAAGAACATTGCCATAGAGCCCAGTGGTTGTGATGAGCATGCCGTCCTCGTAGAGAGCGTCTTTGATTTTGACGACGAGCTCCTTCGCGAGGATCTCTTTGGTCCCGCGATTCGCGACAAGCTCCACACCACCCAGAAGGCCTTTGAATCGGATGTCACCGACCCAAGGGTCATCGAGAGCTGCGACAGATTCGGTGAAGTAGACTCCCATCTTTGCGGCGTTCTCGACGAGCTTCTCTTCTTCGAGAACCGCAATGAGAGCCAGTCCAGCGGCTGCTGAAACTGCGTTGCCGGCAGATGTTGGGGTTGTTCCGCCGTAGAAGCCTTCGACGAGTTCGTCGGAAGCCAAGACGCCGGCAAGAGATCCAACACCACCGGAAAGCCCTTTGCCCACGGTCATGATGTCAGGCTCAAGGCCGTAGTGATCCGCTGCGAACATTGCGCCGGTGCGACCGATGCCGGTCTGAATCTCATCGAGGATTAGGTAGACGCCGTATTTCTTGCACAGGGCGCTCATTCCATCCCAATACCGCTGTGATGGGATGATTCCGCCAACGGCTTGAATCGGCTCAGCGATGACCGCTGCGATATTAGAGTTTTTCTGAAATGCCTTCTCGGCAGCTTCCAAGCAGAAGGTCGTGCAATCCGAATCTGCTGGGTGGTGATAGGCGTAGGGCGTTGGCACACGGACAAAGTTGTCCTGCAATTCGATACCAGCGGTCTTTCGGTACTTTTCTGAAGCGCAACCACCAAGCACGCCAAGAGATAGGCCGTGGTAGGCGTTCTCCAGACTCATGATGTCGCTCTTGCCAGACTTTTGCCGCACCATCTTGAGGGCAAACTCATTCGACTCGGATCCGCCCGTCGTAAAGAAGACCTTGTGCAGCGACGATGGCGACAACTTGACGAGTCGCTCGGCCAGGTCCACGACAGGAAGCGTGGTGTGTCGCCCAGAGACTTGGGTAATCTTGGTGAGCTGCTCGGCTGCAGCCGCCACAACGTTTGGATGACAGTGGCCCGCCTGATTGACGAAGTATCCCGATGTGAAGTCGAGGAACTCTTTGCCGTAGGCGTCTTTGATGACACAGCCTTTTCCCTCAACAACAGGAACGGGCTCTTTGGTTCCAGTCCAAGGGCGAATGACGTACTTCTCGTCCCGGGCTAGCAGCTCGTCGGCGTCTTTTTTATTGGCGTCTTCTTGTGTGCTCATGATCTTGGGTTCCACTTCGGGCAAGGGGGCATGTTCCTGGAGAGTTGGAAACGAGGCGCGGTTGTCTATTGGCGTTCGCGTGGCCACTCCCGACTTGGGATTGCCCTGCCCTGCAGGGGCCGGCAGTCTACAGAATGCGGCCACGGGTTTCGAGCGCTTATGCGGTCGCAGACGCCGCCGAGGCGACGGTCTCTTCTTGCACAAAGCTCTTGCTGCTCGGGTCCCAGAGCCGAAGCTCCTCGCCAAGCATGGTTGGCCGTTGGCCAGATTCGCAAGTATCGGCAATTTCGTAGATTCTGTAGCGAGCGCGCTTGTGGGCCGCATGGTCGCCGGCGTCGTAAGTACCTGATTGTATGCCGCGAACCGGTACATCGCCGGTTTTGCCTGGGAGGCTGGCTGACAAATCTAGGTGCTCGTGGCCGTGGAGAATGAGCTCGGCGCCCACTTCTTCGAGGAGAGAGTAGAGCTTGGCGCGATCTCGCAGGCCTCGAACTCTGGAGCGGGCGCGGGGTTCTGCTGGTGAGTGATGGATGGCGACAAGCCGGAGCGTGTCAGCCAAGTCGGGAGCCATGAGTGCCGTGCGCAGTCGGTCGAGCTGCTCGTCACCAATCACGCCATAGGCCGTGAACCAAGGTGTCTGCAAACTCGTGGAAAGGCCGATGACGGAAACGGGACCACGCCGACGAACGCAAGGCCAAGTCTCTCCGTTGGTCCGTCCATCGTCGCTTACGAAAAACTCTTCGAAGTGCGTCTTGAAGTGCTTGGCACCCTTTTGCACGTAAGCATCGTGGTTGCCGGGTATGACGGTAATCTTGTCGGGCCCTAGGTCGAAGCGCTCAAAGAAGGTTCGAGCAAAGCGAAACTCCTCATCGAGTGCCAAGTTCGTAACGTCACCCGTCACAAGGATGTGATCAACCTTCTGACGATTGAGGTCTTCGATCATCGCCTCGAAAATTGCAGCTTGGTGATGCCGGCCGCGATTGGTGATTAGGTTCAAACCACCAATCCAACGTTTGTTGGCGAAGTCGAGTACGCCCGCACCTTCTAAGCTTAAAAGATGGAGGTCAGAGCAATGCGCGAGTCTCATGACGGTAGTCTAGTGGCCAACTGCGGCCCTAGAGCGAGAAACTCTCGACAAAGAGTGGCAACTCTCCATCAACTTGCGTTCTGCGGATCTGCAATCGCGCATCCGAGGTGAACACCGTCTCATCGCATCGCACTCCATCGAGAGATTCGAGTACGACATCTTGCTCGTCGGCGGCAATCTCTTCGCGCGAGGCTCCGAGAACTTGGAACGAATCGGATAGTTCGATGCGCAAGGACTGCGAGGCATCGTGACCAATCGCCTGCACTTCGAAGTTCGCTCCATCGCGAGTTAGCGACAGCAGCGCGAGTTCATCGGGAATCTGTGCGAGCCCACGAGGCTCTTGCAGTAGAGCGCCCGTGCTGGAAACGCGAGCATGCATCAACTGCAAGCGATCGTCGTCTGCGGGATACCCAGCCCATACAATGGAAACATTGCCGTCGGGCTCAAGGCCTGCAGCCACAGGACAGAGCACCACCGTGTCGTCGTTGGAGATGCGCAGAGCGCTCGAACCAACATCGACTTCTTGATCGTCTTCGCCGTCCAGCTCAAAGCGGACGCAAGATCCAAGTAGTAGCGTGGCCATCGCCAACATGGCTCCGGTTTTTCCCATACGTCCCATCGAAGCCTGATTCTAGACGCCACAGGGCAAAACGCAAGTACGAGCAAAGACGACATCAGGCAAATCGAGCCCACTTGGGCTGTCTTTGCAAGAGCTCCTGATTTCGCCAGCTTGGACCGGGTCTAACGCCGCCGTAAACCTCTGAAATCACTAGGCTGTCACTTCTGAAGAGAGCGAAAGGGAACTCCTTGGAAGCTCACAGATCTGGCGATCCCAGGCTCGAACATACCTCAGAATGGGCGGCCCGGTTGGCGCGAAGGAGCGGAGCAAGCTTGGCCGTGTGAGGATCGTCACGGCTGAGGTGGCCGGCAGGGACAAAGCCCCCAGGAGAGCCCCCACAACTTCGCATGGTAGCAAGCTGCATGCGCCCCTACTTGATGCTCATCGCTTGCACCGCTCTGCTGTGCTCATGCAGCTCGTCGGATTCCGATTCGGATTCCCAGCCGTTTGCCGATGGGGGCGAAATCGCCGAGGGCGACGGGAGCCAAGCAACAGCGGATGCATCGCCCGATGCCCCGGTCACAGACCCGTGTGGAATGCCCTCCAACGTTGCGCGGGTGGACTTTAGTCATGAAGGCAGAAGTCGAGGAGCGGAGATTTCGCTGCCGAACTCGTACAACGGGCAAAGCACACCCGTGGTCATAAACTTCCACGGCCGCAACTCGACGGTGAATCAACACCGACTGATGACGCAAATGGATGCAGACGCCACGAGTCTCGGCTTTATCGCTGTGTATCCAGAGGGCATCGGCAATACGTTTAACGCGGGTCTGTGCTGTGGCGAGGCACAATCGCAGAACATAAACGATGTCGATTACACGCGCGTATTGGTCGACGAGCTCGCGAAAGAGCTCTGCATTGATCGCTCGAAGATGTATGCGACCGGGTTATCAAATGGCGGCTACATGACACAACGCCTGGCCTGTGAGGCCCCTGACCTCTTTGCTGGATATGCATCCATAGCTGGGCTTCTCGTGGCACCAGCTTGTACCCCAAGCGAGCCAAAACCCATCGTGCACTTTCACGGCACAGCCGATGCGATCGTTCCCTACGATGGCAACGCGTTCCTGCAATCCGCGCAACAAACCATGGATGGGTGGGCGGCCCGCAATGGATGCAATGGGACAACCTCAGAAGTTTTCTCACAAGGCGACGCCAGTTGTGTTGCCTACGATGGATGCCCGATGGGTGCCGAGGTAGAGCTCTGCACAATTGATGGTGGCGGGCACACGTGGCCAGGGGGCTTCCCCGTCCCGGCACTTGGCAGCACGTCTACTGACATCAGCGCCAACCAGTACATGTGGCAGTTTTTTGCGGCGCCCTAGCGCCGGGTACTTTGGGTGCCCCCATGCGCCTGGGCGAAGCGGATCCTGAGACCTGCGGCAACGAACTGGGGGAAAACCCCTGCCCCACCAAACCCCAGCGCTCGTGAGCAAACCAAGGTTCCGCCCCTAACTAGCTAAAACTAAACGGAAGATTCTCTGTCGTTCTGGCCTGTGACTGGAACGAGCTGTGCATACAACGGAGACATGCACCCACATGCACCGATAAACGCGATACGCGGGCTGGTTACCACTCTCCTTCTCAGCGGGTTGGCCACAGCCGGGTGCACGCAAGATTCCTACACCCACCTGCCCTCCGATGACACCGCGGATCAAATTGCCGAGTGCAACTACTCCGTCGAATACAACGCGGAAGACCCCAACGACTATGTTTGGTCGCTACGTGCTGAGGCCATCCAGACACTGGGCATTTTGCAGGGCAGTGTTGAGGTGCACTTCCGACGCTTTGCAGCCGGAGTCGATCCTGAAACGGGAACTCCTGAGAACAGCGGCGAACTCGCCGTCGATCGATTTGGTTCGCTGCGCCGCAGTGTCGACCTTGCCGAAGACATTTCTTACAACGACTTGATCAACGGAACCTTCACCTTCCACACGCTTCGTGGCGAAGACAACTTGGCCATGACGTCATGCGCCAAGACACTCACCGTGAGTGAGGTTATCGGATCGCACAATGGCATCCTCGCAAGCGACTACCCAAGCTTTGCGCCGCCCGAAGGTGTAACCGATCCAGCCATCTTTGCCGAACACCTTAAAGGGCTACCCGGAGTTGTTCTTATGGTCAATGATGACTGCGCGATTCCCAACGTCGAAGGCAACCCAGATGAGACACGCAGCGTTCTTAGCTGGCTTGCGGTAACCCTCGAAGGGCGACCAGCACCAGAGCTTGTCGATCCGTTCCGCGTTCAGGGCATCAACTTTGAAGCACAAGCGGGCGAAGGTTCGTACTGCCAAGACTCTCCATACGATTGGACGTGGCAGATCAAGGCGTACACAGCTCAGACGCAAATCGGTAACTCGAACGACTTTCCCGGCGAGAACGGCATAGACCTCTATGTTAACGATGGCGTCTTTAGCAGTGGACTTGCCGCGGCCAACGTTCAAGTGGATCCACTTGGTGACCTCTCCGCCGAAGAGGGCATCATCCTGACGGACTACGCTGGCGAGATTGTCAAAGAGGACTTTCTGCCATTCATCGTGAACGAAGAAGGTGGACTGACGTTTTCCATCAATCGCAATGACTGGGGACAGGACAAAGAGTACGCATCCTGTACTGCCAAGATTTCGATATACGACTTGGAAGAGGTTGTAACCACCGACAACAAGCTGCACCTGATTAAAGAAAAGTTCTACGATGAAGCAACGGCTCCAAGCAATCACGTCCCCGTGACCTGCACCGACGGCTATCTTGGAAACCTAGGTCTGCACTACCTCGACATTGGCATCGAGGCTGGTACACGCCGCGCAAACCACCCAATGCCTGTGCGCCCCGACCTCAGTGAAATCATCGCTGAGACACAGCTTTTAGAATTGGCCCCCGAGGTTGACTAGTCCCGGTTGCGAGACGTTCGAAAGCCGAAGAGCATGAGCACATCTAAGAACAGCTTGCGATGGGTCTTGGCCCTTGGCCTGATGGGCGCCTTAACCACCAGTGCGTGTACAGCGGAAATCGCCGGTGATGCATCAGGCGATCCAGGCTCTGGTGAACCCAACGACCCCGGCGAGCCGGATCCTGAAGAGCCCGAACCCGAGCCGGATCCTGAAGAGCCCGAACCTGAACCTGAACCTGAACCCGATGACGTCTTCGATGTAAATGACCCAAGCGACTACCGCTGGAGTCTGCACCTTGAGACGCACTACACACTCCCTGTGCTTCGCGGGAGCGCTCAAGTTGACTACGCCCGCTTTGCCGCAGGCGTTGATCCGCTAACGGGTACTGCTACTGAGAGTGGAACCGTTCAAGGACCGGTCTTTCTCGCCCAGAATCTCAGTTGGAGCGAGCTCACTACCAGCAGTTTTCAATTTCGCACAACGCGCATCGAGGATGGGCAACCGATGACCTCTTGCGTGAAACTGGTTGATGCCGCAAAGGCCATTGAATCACACAATGCGATCTTGGCCGACGGTCAGCCGGAGACCGCATCGACCGGCTTCACGAGCCCGGACGAGTTTCAGTCCTACCTCTCGGCGCAGAGCAGTATCTTCATGCTTGTGGATGGAGACTGCACGACCCCGAGTGCAGACAACCCAACCGAGTTGCGCAGTGTGCTGAGTTGGACGGCTGTGACGTTTGAGGCGACGCCGGATCCAGCCGTCTACGAAGAGGGCGTGAGTGCGGACCCAAGCGGTGGAATCGACCCGACAAACACCTAGGAATATGCACGAATAAGGCGACGGCGAGCGCAGCGATCACGCTGGCGCCGTTGGGGCATTGCCCATTCAGTCCAAAATCGTAGTCAAGGCGATTGCCGGCGACAGCGCGACTATGGGGTTCTTCGGCAGCGATACACGTGCAGGGAACGCGAGCAGACTGCAATGGCGGAGGTATCCGTGCGTGCTTCCCCTGCCCCTACGTGCCCCGTCTCGGTGTTGAGCACGCACACCCACTCACGAGCTTCGAGTTCTTTCGGCATACAAAAGGTCAATGCTTCGCCGCCGGCATTGAAGATCACATAGAAGCTATCATCGACGACCTGACAACCACGCTCGTCAGTCGAAGCAATCTCCTCGCCATTCAGAAAAACACCTAATGCCTTGGCGTACGAGGCTCGCCAATCATCGTCGTTCATTCGCGTCCCACTGGGGCGAAACCAGCCGATGTCGCGATGCACTTCGTGACCGTGGATCGATCGCCCTTCAAACCACTGGCGTCGACGAAACACAGGATGCTCGGAGCGCAATGATGTTAGGCCGCACACAAAGGCATGCAATTCGACATCGTGCTTGGCCCAGTCAACCCAGGAAATCTCGTTATCTTGGCAGTAGGGATTGTTATTACCTCCCTGTCCGCGCCCCACCTCGTCCCCCGCGAGAATCATAGGCACGCCCTGCGAGAGCAAGAGTGTCGATAGGAAATTGCGCTGCTGTCGTTTGCGCAGCGAGAGAATCTCCGAGTTGTCCGTATCGCCCTCGTGGCCACAATTCCACGACCGGTTGTGCGAGTCGCCGTCACGGCCCTCCTCACCATTGGCAAGGTTGTGCTTCTCGTTGTAGGAGACGAGGTCCCGCAGGGTGAAACCGTCGTGGCAGGTTACGAAATTGATGCTTGCGTGCGGCCTTCGGTTCGAGGTTTCGTAAAGATCGGAGCTGCCCGTGAAGCGATAGGCAAACTCTGCCAGGGTCTGGTCGCTACCGCGCCAAAAATCACGAGTGGTATCCCGGTACTTTCCGTTCCACTCCGACCAATACGGTGGAAAGTTGCCAACCTGATATCCGCCGTCACCGATGTCCCACGGTTCGGCGATGAGCTTTACTCGCCGCAAGATGGGGTCTTGTTGAATCAGGTTGAAGAAGACCGAGAGCCTATCGACATCGTGAAGTTCACGAGCGAGCGCGGAGGCTAGGTCAAAGCGAAACCCATCGACATGCATCTCTTCGACCCAATAGCGAAGTGAATCCATGATGAGTTGGAGAACAAACGGCTGCCGCATGCTCATGGTGTTGCCACAGCCGGTGTAGTCGATGTATTCGCGTTTATCGTTTGGGTCGAGCCTGTAGTACGTCTCGTTGTCGAGGCCTCGAAAGCTCAGAGTTGGACCACCGCGCCCGCCCTCGGCGGTATGGTTGTAGACCACGTCGAGAATCACCTCGATGCCCGCGGCGTGCATCGCCTTGACCATTTCCTTAAAGCACTGAACCTGAGAGCCAGGAGGCCCTTTGCGTGCGTACCCCTCGTGCGGAGCAAAGTAGCCAATCGAGTTGTAGCCCCAGTAGTTTTTAAGCCCAAGATCGTCCAGCCGTTGATCGTGCACGAAGTGATGCACAGGCATAAGCTCAATCGCCGTTACGCCGAGCTCTTTGAGATACGCCGTTGACGCCGGGTGTCCCAACCCCGAATACGTCCCTCGGAGTTTTTCTGGGACATTCTCATTGAGCATCGAAAACCCTTTTGGATGCAATTCGTAAATGAGCGTCTCGTGCCACGGAGTATTGGGCGGCCGATCGTTATCCCATTTGAAATACGGGTTCACGACAATGCTTCGAGGCATGTGCTCTGCGCTATCGGCAGGATTGGGTGCATCCACCTGTCCCGCATGCTCGTCGTACAGAGAAGGATCCCAGTGGATTCGCCCTTCGATCGCCAGTGCATAGGGGTCGATTAGAAGCTTGTTGGGATTGCAGCGAGCACCTCCCGATACATGGAACGGGCCGTGCACTCGGTATCCGTAGCGTTGGCCTGGTTGAACGCCTGGCAGATAGCCGTGCCAAACGTTTCCCGCCACTTCGGGCAAAGTGATGCGTTTCTCAACGTTCGCTGTGTCGAAGAGGCACAGTTCCACCCGATCTGCGACCTCGGAAGCGATAGAGAAATTCGTACCGCTGCCGTCAAAATGTGCGCCAAGCGGGAAGGCCTTTCCAGGCCACAGTTCCATGTCGTGTGATTCCATGACAGATTCGCCGTCACCATAACAGAGCTTTCCGCTCCGAATGTGAAACCAGACCATGACCTACTTTTCTAGCGACCAGTTGCACTTCTTCAACGAGGGCACCGCCCGTCGGCTCTACGAGCGCTTGGGTGCGCATCCGGGCACGCACGGTGGAAAGGTAGGCACGCACTTCGCGGTGTGGGCGCCCGGGGCCAGGGCCGTGCAGGTTATCGGTGATTTCTGTTCTTGGACCAACCAGGGCATACCCATGCGCCCTGTGCACGACAGCGGGATTTGGTATGCCTTTGCGCCTGGAGTCGAAGCTGGCTGCCTCTACAAGTATCGTGTAGAGGCTCAGAACGGCAGTTGTGTCGACAAGGCCGATCCAGTCGGATTTGCCCATGAGGAGCCCCCAAAGACCGCTTCCGTTGTCACCTCGCTCGACTACGAATGGAATGATGCCGAATGGATGGCCGTTCGAAAGCGCAAGATCGCTCTAGACGCGCCGGTAAGCATCTACGAATTACACTTAGGCTCTTGGCAGCGTACTCACGATGACAAGATGCTTGGGTATCGGGCTCTGGCCCCCCGGATCATCGAGCACTGCAAATCGCTGGGGTTCACCCATGTTGAGCTCATGCCAATCACGGAGCATCCGTTCTACGGTTCCTGGGGCTATCAAGTAACGGGGTATTTTGCGGCCACAGCGCGCTATGGAACGCCACAAGACCTCATGTTTCTGATCGATAGCCTCCACCAGGCCGGACTCGGTGTTGTTCTAGACTGGGTCCCCGCACACTTTCCAACAGACGAGCATGGCCTTGGCGATTTCGATGGCACACATCTTTACGAGCACTCCGATCCACGCAAAGGGTTTCACCCGGATTGGAATACATACATCTTCAACTACGGCCGACATGAGGTCCGCAGCTTCCTCCTCTCAAGTGCCATCTTCTGGCTAGAGCGCTATCACGTCGATGCCCTACGCATCGACGGGGTTGCCTCCATGCTCTACCTCGACTATTCCCGGGACGAAGGCGAGTGGCTCCCAAACAACGATGGCGGGAGAGAAAACCTGGAAGCAATCTCGCTCCTACAAGAACTGAATAGCGCCGTCTATCGAGACTTTCCCGATGTTCAAACCATCGCGGAAGAGAGCACCGCGTTCCCGATGGTTTCGCGCCCCGTCTCGATGGGTGGGCTTGGCTTTGGAATGAAATGGGATATGGGATGGATGCACGACACGCTCGAGTATTTTTCTAGGGAGCCCGTGCACCGCAGCCACCACCAAGAGGATCTCACGCGACGCGCCCTTTGGGCCTTCTCAGAAAACTACTGTTTGCCGCTATCGCACGACGAAGTCGTTCACGGCAAAGGGTCCCTGCTCTCTCGCATGCCAGGAGACGTCTGGCAGCGCTTTGCCAACGTCAGGCTCCTCTTCGGAACCATGTACGGTACGCCCGGCAAGAAGATGATGTTCATGGGCATGGAGTTTGGACAGATGCGCGAGTGGAATCACGACGAGTCTCTCGATTGGGACGCGCTTGGCGGCATGCACGAGCAAGGCGTACAGACCTTGGTCGCGGCCCTCAACCGTCTCTACGTTGACAACCCGCCGATGCATGCACTTGATTGCGCGCCGGAAGGTTTCGCCTGGCTGCACACAGGAGATCACGAACAGTGCGTTATGGCTTGGCAGCGAACCGACAAAGAAGGTGCGGCAATTATTGCCATCGCGAACTACACACCAATTCCCAGAACGCACTACCGCTTAGGGGTCCCAAGCGTCGGCACATACCGTCGCCTCCTCGACACCGACGCGACCGAGTTTGGCGGTTCGGGCTATAGCGAGGTTGCACGGGCGGGCAGCGAGACAATTGCCTGTCATGGCAAAGAGCAGAGCATTGAAATATCGCTCGGCCCTTTGGCGATTAGCTTTTGGGCCTGCGACTAAGAACGGTGCGTCCCGGCCGGTATCGAGCCCAGAATGCTAGCGGCGCCGAACGACCGCGAGCTTGCGGCGCTCGCGCAACATCAACATCGCGCCGAGAAGGAGCAATGCCATGCTCAGTCCAGCGCTTCCGCCGGCGGAGCAGCTACCGTTTGCCGGCTGAGTCACACCACCACCAGCATCCGAGCCACCGCCACCTGCGCCTGCATCAGGGCCACCACCACCGCCGCCTGCGCGCAACGAGATATCTGCGCATTGGAAGTAGAAGCTGTTGTAGGGAATGTTCGTAGTCATGATTTGAATGAGCTGCAGTGTGCAGTTTTCGCATTCAACATCGGGGAACGTAATCTCTTGGCTGTACGTGCGATCGGCGCCGTTCACATTGCGATCCGCAATCTGGTCCACCAGTGTCACATCAAAGTTGTCATCGGGATTATTCGGAAGCGGAAAGTCCTCGCCATCGATGTCAAATGCGATGCGGTAGTGCCCAGGGTGCTCGACCGTTTCGTTCCACTCGACGGTAATCGTCTCACCTGGCTCAAAGACTTGCTCGGGACCGCGAAGGCTATCCGTGAGGCCACAGGGCCCCTGCTTCTGCGATTCCGTTCGAGTTCCCGGAAAGGTCTGGGTGATGTGCGCCTCGGCCACGGGCACAGCGCCAAAGGTGAGAGCTGACAAGAGAATGAGAGCGTGGCTTCGCATACCCTATTGTATGCGAATCTGTGACCAGATGAGGCCCCGCCAATCCCCGTGTGTTTTCAGATAGGTATCGGGTAGGACACCTGCAAGTGCTCGGGCCCCGAAGCGACACCTGAGGCCCAAGCCCCCACAGACATTGCATGTATGCTCCCACCATGGGTCACACGACACAGCAATCAAACGAGCAGGCCGATTGGGATATGAGTCCGTATTTCTCAGGCGTCTGTGAGGAGGACTACAAGGTCTTTTGTGCAACGCTACTGGGCGACATCAAGTCGCTCGCAAACGATTTTCCTGCGGCACCGCCTCTCAAAGCGGAAAGCGGCGAGACGTGGTCGAGCCTTCTCGTACGACTCGAAGACGCCAGCGCCCGAGCCGAGCACCTGTCCTCGTACCTTGGCTGTCTGGGCGCCGCGGATTCGCGCGATGCCGCCGTAAAGCGTGAATCCGCAAGCCTTGCTACGACCATGGCTGGTCTCGACAAACTCTATGTGGCAGCCCGCGCAGCTCTGGGCGCTTGCGACGCAGACGCGTTTGCCGCTCTCGAAGCAAACGCCGATCTGCAGGGAGCACAGTATTTTCTCGGGCGCCTGAGAAGACAAGCTCGCCAATCCATGAGCTCAGACCTCGAAGGCCTGAACGCTGACCTGAGCGTCAATGGTCTCTCGGCCTGGGGTCGGCTCTACGACCAGGTTTCAGGCACATTAGAATTCTCCCTAGACGTCCCGGGCGAGCCCAGCAAGACGCTTCCAGTATCGATGACCCGCAGCCTGCTAGAAGACTCCAATCCCGCCGTGCGAAAAGCCGCCTTCGACGGTTCAGCAGCAGCATGGGACAAGGTATCGGATACCGTTGCCGCGAGCCTCAACGCAATTTCGGGCACTCGACACACACTGTACGAGCACCGAGGGGTAGAACACTTCTTAGATCCGGCACTCTTCGATGCAGGGATCACGCGCAAGACACTCGACTGCATGTTGGATGTCGTGCGATCGCGTCAAGACCTCCCGCAAGCGTACTTAGAGCGCAAGGCGAAGCTTCTTGGCGTGGAGAAGTTGGCGTTCTCGGATTTGATGGCACCTCTGGCAGTTGGCGACTCAGATCGCGTTGCGTGGGAAGAAGGCCGCAGCCAAGTGCAAGGCGCATTTGAGGCGTCATACGACGGGCTTGCCGAACTGTCCAAACGCGCATTTGACGAGCGGTGGATTGACTACAGCCCGAGGGCCGGCAAACGTCCGGGCGGCTTCTGTTCAAGCTCGCATGTCACCGGGCAATCGCGCATCTTCATGACGTTCAACGGCGGTATGGGGGATGTGCAAACCTTGGCCCACGAGCTTGGTCATACATTTCACTCCTATCTCATGCGCGATATGCGTCCCTGGGCCTCTGAGTACCCGATGACGCTGGCAGAGACAGCCTCGACCTTTGCAGAGAATGTCGTAACAAGTGCCGCGCTAAAGGATCCCAAGACGAGTCGTGAGCGACGCATCGGTATCCTCGACCAGCGACTGCAGGACAGCAGCGCCTTTCTCCTCAACATTCCGATGCGCTTTGATTTTGAATGCGCGCTGTACGAGGCGCGCAAGAACGGCGAACTCAGTGTTGATGCGCTCAAGGAGCTCATGCTCGATGCACAACGCAAGAACTATGGAGGCAGCCTCGACCCTGAGGGGCTCGACCCTTGGTTCTGGGCATCAAAGCTGCACTTCTACATCACCGAAGTGAGCTTCTACAATTTCCCGTACACCTTTGGCTATCTCTTCAGCCTTGGAATCTTCGCCCGCTTTCTCAAGGAGGGCCCGGAGTTTTTGCCGCGATACGAAGAACTCTTACGGCTCACAGGCAGCGCTTCAGCCGAAGACGTAGCCATGAAGTCGCTGGGGGTCGATTTGGAGAAGCCAGACTTTTGGAACGCCTCGATCGACCTGATTGCGCAAGACTGGAAAGCGTTCCAAGAACTCACCGACTAAGAGTTCTACGTACTATTGGCTAACGGACAGGTCGAGCTCAAACGTTTGTGGGCCGGCCAAGTCATCGCTGTCCAAGACAACGTACACAGTATTTGTAATGCCGGTGTCGTTTGTGTAGCTCACTGTTTCGGCGCCAGAAATACTCTGATCCGAGGCATCTAGGCAGCTTGAGACTACCGGACAGGCGTCTAGAATGTAGACAGCACCATCGCCGCCATGACGCAGCGTCGCCGAGACCGAAGCGCCAGGCTCAAGCTCAAGCCGCACAGCACCATCGCGTCCCGGAGCAGACAGCGCACCACAACCGCTCACATCGTTGAGGTTGGAAGCCAGCGTGCCCTCATAGAGCCCCGGGGCTGTTACGCTGCTTGGGCAGAACTGCGGAAAGAGCGTTGTTCGCTCGGCTGTCGACGCATCGGTCACTGATGGCAGTGCATCGGGGCGGTTCGCATCAACAGCGGCTGCAGCGTCGACAATCGCTGCCGCATCAACTTGCGTTGCTCCCGAGGCATCGAACTCGCGGCTCTCAGAATCGTCGCTACCACAGGCAGCAACTAGGAATACCATCGCGATACAAGTAGGCCGGAACACGCACACAGTGGTACCAGCTCTTGCGCGAGATTCCCAATCCCCCATCATTCTCGAACGGGGGATGTTTGTTCCACGTCGGGCGGCTCTAGTTTGAGCGGGCCCAGTGCGGGCGGCTCTAGTTCGAGCGGCGACGGCGCCAGACGAGTCCCAGAGCGAGCAAGAGAAGCGCTGCGCTGCTGCCGCCGCCTGCGCCACCCGTTGAGCAACCACCGATTGGGGCACTGCTAAGCAGGAGTGAGGAGCGAGAGTCGTTGCCAGCTTCATCAACAACATGAATCTCTACGCGGTACAGGCCGCCAGCTTTTTCAAGGTCGACCATCGCGCTTGTTGTTCCAGCAGCGAGCTCTTGTGTCTCCACAAGTTTGGCGGAGAGCACGTCTGCTGGATCGAGAAGCTCATACACCTCAAGGCGTGTGCGAAGTGTCTCAGTGGCACTCGTATCGTCACTCATGTTCCAACGAACTTCGGTTGGGCCTTCATCCGCATCGCGAGTTCGGGCGCCTTGGACGGCGACGAAGGGAATGATGCCATCGACGATCATCGTTGCGCGAACAGGGCTTGCATCGACATTGCCTGCAAGGTCAACCGCTGCAACTGTCACTTCGTAGGTATCGGTGAATCCGGCAGCACCAACCTTAATGTCGCGAATAAACGTTGGCTCGCGAGCCTCGCCATTCACCGTCACTTGGTACTTGAGAAGATCACTTGGAATCTCTGCATCCGAGCCACCAACACGAATCACAGCGTTGTGAGCATTGCCGAGGGCTGGAGCGTCGACGATGGTCGTGTTTGGAGCCGTCGTATCGTTCTCGGGAATCGCAAAGAGGTCGACGCCTGCTGATGCATACGCCTTATTGGTCTCGATGCTGCGAAGAAGGATTGCGTAGTTTGATACTTCGAAGACCGGCCCAGTGAGGGGAATTGGTCCCATCTCGTGAAGCATGTTGGGAAGGATTGCCTGATGCACCAATTGCTCGATGCGCGCTACATCAAAGCCCGCGCCCGTGGCATCCCGCTCATCTGTAAGACGCATGTGCGTGACCTCTGCACCCAGAAGCTGAGCGTAGATAGCGTTGCTTCCGGGGCTCACACCGAGCTTTGCCGTAGCTTCGACACTGATTTCGGCGGCAAGCGTGTTGCGTGTTCCATCGGGACGGTCGCCGTGAAGCTGTAGCTCGATGCCCTCAACGTCTAGCGTCAGGCTCGACTCGTCAATGCCAGCGCCGCGAACCTTTGGATAGTCGGTGAAGTTTAGCTCTAGGGAGAACTCTGTACCGGCAGGAAAGCCTGGCATCATTGCGCCAACCATACCCAGGTCAACTTCCACTCCAAGGCCAGCGATATGCTTGTCGGTAAGGCAGAAGACTCCTGTTCGCCATGCAGCGTAGAGAGCGTCGTTGAGCAGGCCAAAGTTGACGGCCATATTAACGTCGCTTGCGCCCGCTTGAATATTGGGAACCGATGCTCCGGTTGCTCGGCTTGGGCGAGGCTTGTCAAACGCCTCCATGCAACGGGCAGCAACGCTTGTGTAGGGAAATCCTGAGTCGACAGTGACGCTCACGCCATCGTTGGGAAAGTAGAGGTCCTCAACCGAGGCGTGCACGTAGTTGCTATCCATGCCCAGACCCGAAAGAGTGTTCTCAAGAAGAGGTGCCAAGTTGTCTTCGGCGACCGTAATGATTTTTCCTTCGATGTAGTCGAGGATCCATCCTTCCGTGAATCCGATCGCCGTCGTGAGCGCACTTCCAGTGAAGCCACACTCATCTAAGACAAAGTCGAAGTCTTCGGGATTGACGTTCAATTGAATGTCATGGGTAGTGACTCGAGGTTCGCCGCCAACAATTTCCACGTCGAACTGAAGGACTGCAGTGCCCTTGTCCAGGTGCATCGTGTCTTGGCAAGTTGCGGAACCAAAGCATGCGTAGAGGTCGTCGGCAAAAAGCTCACCGTTTGCATCAATGTTGAAGTCGAGGTCGACAACAATTCGATCTTGCGCTGGCATGTCGATATCGAGACGATCGATGCCCATGTTCACGGCCGTGTTGCTCTGCTCAAAGTCCATGCAAGAGAACGACTTGGCGATGGTGGGAAGCTCGAAATACGAGGGCAATGCAGCGGGTGCATTGGTCTCGATGAAGTCCACTCCAGAGTCGGCCAGAAACACCCGCACATCGTGCTGGGCACGAGCTTCCGAGGGCGCAGCCGCCACAACAGCCAGGCAGGTTACGAGGGAGACCCCTGAGAGGAGGAGGGCCTTGGACGTGGGGAGCTTGGAGGACATAGGCAAGGTAGTCCTAGTCAAAGCAAGAATTGCACCACACATGCAGAGAAGCTAACTGGCTAATATCAAACAGAGAGTCTATGCAACCACCCGATTGCTGTGGGACTAGAGACCTAGCCACCCCCGAGGACCCAAGACGCCAGGATCTGCTCCCGACCATGCCCTTCAAGCCGAAGATTCTCCAGCAGCGCAGCCTCAACCGACCGTTGGCACTCGAGGCCCTCCTGGTACTTCGCCCACTCTGGCAAGCCTGCGGGATCCCTGCCCTGGGCCACGGCCAGAGAGAGGGAATCGACGACGGCGTCAAAGGGAATGAGGCGGCTGAGTTGCTCCTGATGCGCGGCGCTTCCGACGACTTTGGCGAGGTCCCCATACTCGGAGTATTCGCCTTCCGAATGTCGCTCGGCCCCCGTGCAACCCGGGTTGTGCATACAGAGCAGTGAGACATAGCCGTTGGCGATTTGCACTTCGTGTTTGTTGCGCCGGGGCTGTTGCTCACCGTTGTTGCTCACCCAGTCTGCCGCATCGATGTCCTCACACAGATGGTAGGTCGCCTCACTGGAAAGAGGTTGCCAAGGCCCCCATTGCTGCGGTTGCGAATAGGGATGGACCGCCACGCGCACCTGGGCCGTTCCCTGCACGTCGTAGCAAACGTTCGGCTCGGTTCGGTAGTTGTAGGACATCTTGAAGACCGGCGAGCCCTCGTCGTTTTCCGGGAGTCCGTGGGCATCAAACATGGTCGTGTGAAACCACGAGAGCGGCTCTCCCCGAGGCGAGATGAGTGTTTGGTCGTGGTGTAGAAAGGCGCGGCGACTGAGGTATTGGGGCGTGAGAATCCACCGAAGTGAGCGCCCTGGAGTGGCACAGCCCGCGATAAATCGATCGCTTCGCACCAAGAGCTTCGTTCCCCGAGCGCGGTCTGCCGATGGCGCGCACGCGTGCAACATCTCGGTTCCCGCCAGCCCTCGGAGTCGAGGTTTGCTGTTGGGAGGCAAGTAGACGTGCGTACCAGCCTCGAGCCGCAAAGCCTTGTATTCGACAGTAGCAAGCTCAAGCACGCCTCCTAGAACCGAGAGCAATGTGCCCTCGTCGCGTGGCAACTGGTAGTCCGAGCCTGAAGCAAAACGAACGCGCGTGAAGTCTAGGCCCTCGGGGTCTACATCGTGCTTCAGAATTTGGGCGACCGCTACGCGCTCGGAAATGTGTTCCCAATGGTTTGGAATCAGCGTCTTCATGAGGTGCGAGGAGAATAGCAAATTCTCTAGGCCGCCAGCCACAGGCGATGCGGCGAGTACCCCTGGGAATGCCATTGAGGATCAGACAATCTCTTACTCCCAGGCGCAAGCTCGGCCGGCTTTGACGAACAGGCCGAGGCCGTTTGGGGCAAAGCCAACCGGCGAATCAAAGGCTCTGAAACAGAGCCCGCAAGTCCTCGGCCCCCAAATGCGTGAGGCCGCCCTCCTTGAGCGCGGAGTCGGTGAGCTTCTGTTTTTGCTGTTGCATCACGAGAATCTGCTCTTCCAGCGTAGACTCGGCGACAAGCTTGTAAACCATCACATTCTTCTTCTGGCCGATGCGATGTGCTCGGTCAGTTGCTTGATTCTCAGCCGCCGGGTTCCACCAAGGATCGTAGTGAATCACGGTGTCAGCTTGGGTGAGGTTTAGCCCGACGCCACCAGCCTTCAAACTGATGAGAAACACGGGGACCGCCCCCGACTGGAACTTCTCGATTACCGCTTCCCGCTTGACGGTTTGCCCCGTGAGCTTCACGTAGCCGATTCCTGCGCTTTTGCACGCATCCTCGATAATCGACAACATGCTCGTGAACTGGGAAAACACCAAGGTGCACCGACCCGCTTCTTTGAGCTCTTCGAGCATGGCCATGAGGCGGTCGAGCTTTGCAGACGACGTTACCTTGGCAGCCTCTGGAGTCTTTACCAATCTTGCGTCGCAACAACACTGACGAAGTCGAGTGAGCGCATCGAGAATAATCAGCGATGACCCCGACACCCCTCTCTCGGCCAATGCATCTCGAACCTTCTTGTCGAGAATGAGTCGTAGGCTTTCATAGAGGTCGCGTTGTGCGGTTCCCAAGGGCACTCGTTCAACGATTTCCGTCTTCTCTGGCAAGTCGATGTCGACATCGCTTTTCCTGCGGCGCAACAGAAAGGGGCGGATGCGCTGGCGCATGAGGTCTAGGGCGCGGCTATCCCCGTATTTCTCGATGGGCTTGCGGAACGCAACAGAGAAGGTATTTCGATTGCCAAGAATCCCTGGCATCGCGAGGTCCATTTGTGACCAAAGCTCGCCTAGGTGATTTTCTATTGGCGTGCCCGTAACGCAGAACCGGCTCTTGGCCTTGAGGCGAGTCACAGCTCGACGGAGCTTGGTATCTGGATTCTTTAGCGCTTGCGCCTCATCAAAAATCACGGTGGTAAATGGCACTTGCAGAAACAGCTCAATGTCGCGGAGTAGCGTTTGATACGAGGTCACCAGCAACGGCGCAGAAACCAGGCCTTCAACGTCTTTCACACGATCAGCGCCAAGGTGCACCTTCGAGCGCAGCTTTGGAGTGAAACGGCCCGCTTCCGCATGCCAGTTGCCAACGACACTTCTCGGCGCGACTACTAGGGCCGGAGCACGCGCAGAGAGCTTGCGCCCCGCACGCAAGCCTTCGAGGAATGCCAGCAGCTGTACGGTTTTGCCGAGCCCCATATCATCGGCCAAGAGTCCACCGTAGCCATCGTCATGTAGGAATCGCAGCCAGGCGAGCCCTTGGCACTGATAGTTGCGCAGCTCGCCCACAAACGACTTCGTTGGCATTCTCGGCTGCAAATCAAGCAGAGCGGAAATGCGCTCGCGAACCGCTGCCAATGCATTCGAATCGAGATAGCGCTCGGGCAGATCGCCGGCGAGATCAATGGCAGTGATTCCAGGCATCACCAATTGCGCTTCCTTGTTGAGGCCGCGAAGGTTGAGTTCAACGAGGGGACGTACCCATCGCTGCAGGCGTTCTCCCGACACGTGAATGAGGGTTCCGTCGCCGAGTTCGAGATTGATCCCCAGTCCATCTTTGGCGTTGAAGGTCGATGTGTTTAAGTCGATTTTCCCCGCTCGCAATGCCTGCAGCAGCAGTGGCAAAAGCGGAACTGTCTTCCCGCCAATCGACACCCCCAGCCCCAGCGAGAACCAATCATGGCCCTCCCCGACGGGCTTAAGCTCTTCAACAAACTCGGCATCCAGAACCGGCAGCTTGACGGGCACGCCTTCCTCAAGCTCACAGTGCCAGCCCTCAAGCACCAGCCTCGGCAAAATCTCGTGAGCCAGTTTCTCAAGAACTTGCCGACCTACGCGCTGGTACTCAGCATTGTCGAGGTAGTCGAGCTGCAGGTTGGCTTCTTGAAGGAGCCCTTTCCAGCGCTCGGCATGGCGCCCTTCGGCAACCATGTCTCGGGTTGCGAGCCCCTTTTGATTGGGTTCTTTTCCTGCAAGATCCTGCCACTCTCCCAAGGCGTGGCTGCCACCAGAGTAGAGCGCTCGGGGCACAATCTCGATTCCGCTGCCTCCGAGAGATACGACCAGGGCGGGTTGCACTTCTTCAAGCTCTAGGTCTTTTTCTGAGTTCTCGAGGGGAATGAGCGATCGCAGGCTTGCCTCGGCGGTTGGCAACATCGCAGTCGGCACAGGCGGCCCTTCAAACAGGGAGGGAATGAGCGACGCCTCAACACCGATGTCGAGCGGGCCGATCAAATGCGCCGTGCGATCGACGTATAGGAGCTCCTCGCCGGTGATCATGAGCAGGTCATCGTCTAGCCGAAGCCGATGCTCATCCTCTTCCTCCGGGTCCTCTTGCCATGAAAGGCTGCCGTTTCGCACAGGCCCCCACTGCAGCGCAATCTCGCCGACGTTCTCCCAAAAGAGCATGTCCGTTGCCGCCAACTCTTGCAGCAGCGCGGCGCCCAAACGACCTGCATCCATTCCACTTTCGTAGAACGATCGCTCTGCGTAGGCTCGGCAGCTAATCGTGAGACGCAGTTCGTCGCGACTGAGCCACGTTGGCATATCGCGCGCTTCGTAGGAGCGACGCCGAATCGGAGTAGGCTTACCAAAGCCACCGCGCTTGAGCACTGTCGTCGCGAAGAGCTCAAGCGTTGCCTCCGAGAGCTCTCCGCTGAGGATGTACGCGACACGCTTGGTCGATTGCGCTTCTTCGCGGGTAAACGGCTCTGCTGTCTTTCGCCCAATTGCACTGAGCCACTCACCAACGGCCTCGGCCCGAAAGCGCTCGCGATTGGACCGCATATCCCCTTCGAGCAACTGAAAAATCTGGAGTGCGGTCGCCGCGGCGTGTTTGCAGCCGTAGTGAACCGGGCATGAGCATTCGCTCCACATGTGCCCGCGGTCTTCGCTGTAGTTCACCGTTACGACGTAGCTCTCACTTCCGCGAACTTTCGCAACCGCGGGCCACGTCGGTTTGACGAGCTTGACGCGATTCTCAGCAGCGTACTTCACGCCACGACGAAACGTGCCCTCATCAAAATGCTCGGCGGTGAGCTCTAAGGCCACCTGAGAAAAACGCGGAATCATCGAAGATGGTCTAAGAGTCTTTCGGACCGAACTTGATGGAGCCAGAGGGCAAGAAGTAGAAGATGTTCATGCTGCCACCGCTGACAGATGGAACGTGCCAAGAGCCTGGCGGATAGACAACCCAACCTGGTTTGTGACCATCAAATTCCGGATCGCCTTCGGTCGCGAAACAGAGATCAAATTCCCCTTTGGGGTGGGTGTGCCCGAGCGCAGGCCGATCCATGCTCACCGCGTCAATGCTGAACTCCGACGCACCGGTTTGCTTGATGACCCGCGAATACGTCACACCAGGCCCACCATCGCGTTCGCACAGCCAGCCTGCCCCGACGCCCTCGGCAAACATTGCTGCCACTGCTTTCAATTCGTCACCATCGATGGGGTAGCGCGCATTGAGCGCCGCAGCTGCATCGGCCGACGCCGGATCGAGCGTGTCCAAGAATTCGACGATTGGTGCGAGTGCTTCGAGTAGTTGTTCCTTCATGACCTGGCGCCGACTCTAGCGCACATCCTCGGCCCACACATCCCCGGTCTAATCGTCAAGGCAGGGTGCGATCAGGCCTCCGCTGTAGACGCGAATCCCCTGCGCGAGGAACGACTCGATGACCTCCCCTTCATGGGGCGTATGCACCCAAACGTTGAGTCCCGCCTCTTCAAAGAGTTCTTGGCCTTCTGGACTCCAACGAGAGTCCCACCACATCATGACGTTATCGACGTTGTAGCGCTCTCGACGGCTCGCAATATCCGCATTTCCGCCAGCCCATCGATAGACCGCGATCATCTTCTCGGGGAAATCGTAGATCGTCTCCAGCGCTTCCACATGCTCGCCGCTGGCCAAGTGCGGAACGAGCCGATCTCGCACTTGATCGTTGGGAGCCAAGTCGACGAGCTTCTGCGCGATGATTTCGTGGTCCCATTTTGAGTCGAGAATCATCCAGACATCCGGGTGCTCGACCATCATGTCGATCAGATCTTGGGCAAATAGAATTTCAAACAAGCCGTCGTATCGAAGGCCTTCGACGTCCGCACGCGTTGATTCTCCGAATGACTTGTTGAGCCCATAGTGGTCTTCATGGTGATCGTGCGCCATGACCACGGTGCCGTCGCCTAGCGTGATGAGATCAAATTCGAAGGCGCGAAAGCCATTTTGGTAGGAGACGTCAAAGGCCTGCCTACTGTTCGTGTAACTGGGCAGTTGGTTGAGGCCATAGGGGCTGCCCCCCGCGTGCGCGACATAGTCCAACTCTTCGAGAGGAACAAGCGTGTCACCGCCCGCGGCAGTCTCGCAGTACTCGATCGGCGGCTCCGCTCCACAGGCAGCAAGGACCAAACAAGACACTACGAGTATCTTTGAAATATTCACTACAGAACGACTCCCACAGCAGTTTCCGAAGCAACCAGGCACTCTTCGCACCCAAAGCGATAGCGAACAGTTGCCGGACCACCATCCTCCTCCGCCGGAGCTGCGATGACGCGCTCGTACTCAACGGTTCTGCCATTGTAGGTTCGGACCTCGCTATCTCGGCGAACGGCGCCACACAAGATCGGATTGAGCCCCGCATCGCTCGCCCGCTTAAGAAATTCTCCGAGACCATCTTCGCTGGGTTCTGCTTGAAATGCTTCCACCGACTCGTGGACGCAGCGAGCCAACCGACCAAAGTCATTCTGCAGGCTCGCATCCACAGGATGTCCGGGCAAATGACACCAATACACGCTGCCCCAACTCAGAGTGCGCTTCTTCATCTCACCGCCGGGGCATTCCGGGGTCTCGCCCTGCCACCAGGGCATGTTAGGAGGCCGATAGTTACGGTCGGCATCCGGGGTCTTGCTTGCGATTGGCTCCGCAGGCCTCGCTTGGGGGCTGGGCTCGGAGACGCGTGGTCCACAAGCTGCTGCTAGGAGCACCACTGCTCCAAAAACTGGGACCAAAGTTCGCACACCGCAACGGTTCCAAGTTCTGCAACCTTGTGCAAGTGCGGATTTGCAATTGCGAGCATCCTCAGCGCTCGCTGGCAGATTTCGGGTCGCACCGACGTCTACAGATCGCTATTCGTTGCGCAAAGGCATGACGCGCCCTGTGATGCACACAACAGTGATACTTCTATGACATGAGAGCACGCTACTATTTTGAGGGCGAGGAACACGAGGAACTGCGGACTCAAGCCCGGCGCTTTGCAGTCGCCCAGATTGCCCCGAACGCGACCGCCTGGGAAGAAGCCGAGGAATTCCCGCGCTCATTGTATCCCGCGCTTGCGGAAGCCGGTCTCATGGGCATTGGCTATCCAGAAGAATTCGGAGGCTGTGGTGGCGACCTTGGACATACCCTCGCCGCCGCCGAAGAAATTCTCTTAGCTGGACACAGCGTTGGAACCATCGTTGGGCTCTCAAGTCACGCAATTGCGCTGCCACCGATTCTATCGCGAGGTACCGAGGAGCAGAAGCACCGATTCATAACGCCTGTCATGCGCGGCGAAAAGATTTCGGCCTTGGGCATTACCGAACCCGGTGGTGGAAGTGATGTAGCGGCGATACAAACCAAGGCGGTACGCGACCAAGACCACTACGTTGTCAACGGCTCAAAAACCTTCATCACTTCTGGTACGCGTGCCGACTTCGTTACTACGGCGGTGCGAACCGGTGGACCGGGCCACGGAGGCCTCTCACTATTGGTCATTGAAAAGGGCACTCCGGGATTTTCTGTCTCCAAGAAACTGAAGAAGACGGGCTGGTGGGCGAGCGACACAGCAGAGCTTAGTTTTGACGACTGCCGAGTGCCGGCTGCGAATCTCATAGGGCCAGAGAACTCGGGATTCCTGGCGATTGTGAGCAACTTCGTTCACGAGCGACTCTACCTAGCTGCACAGTGCGTTGCGATTGCCCAGCTGGCCTATCAAGAATCCATAACCTACGCGAAGACCCGGAGTGCCTTCGGAAAATCTCTTACAGGCTTTCAAGTCACTCGCCACAAGCTCGCCGACATGGCGACAAAGATCGCGGCAGCTCGTGCGCTTACCGGCGAGGTAGCCAGCCGTGCCATGGCAGGGGAAGCGGTTATCGCCCAGGCAGCGATGGCTAAGAATGCTGCAACCGACGCCTGCTCGTGGGTAGCAGACCAAGCCGTGCAAATTCACGGGGGCTACGGCTACATGCGAGAGTCCATCGTAGAACGCCTCTATCGCGACGCAAGGCTGTATGCCATCGGTGGCGGAACGCGGGAGATCATGAACGAGATCATCGGAAAGGCCGAGGCGTACTAGTCGCAAGCGGCTGAGATCACAGGATCAAGGGCACGGCAGCCGCTGGTGTGGCACGGCAGCCCTTCAGGAGAAGGCGTAAATGTCCGATTTCCTGAACCAATGCTTGGATCACTTGAACCAACCCCCGAATCTCTCGAACCAACACCCAGGTCGCTCAAAGAGGAGGTGCGGGACCAGCTCTTCTCCCAAGACTTTGAAATGCCAAACCTCCCGCATGTCGCAACCCAAGCGCTTGCGATGGCTCAGGACGAGAGGTCAACGAGTGCTTCCCTGGCGAAGCTAATTTGCACGGACCAGTCGCTGGCAACCAACCTATTGCGAATCGCGAACTCTCCTGCGTACGGAGGCATCCGGGCTCTTGTTTCTCTGCAACAGGCAATCACCCGTCTCGGTATGCAGACCATTGCCGAACTTGCCATCACCATATGTGTTCGTGGCAGCATCTTTCCCAAGAAGGCGTTTGCGGAGATCTCAACGAACCTTTGGACGCATTCGCTAGCGTCGGCCCTCTTTGCGAAAGAGATTGCGCGACAACAGCGTCGCAACGTCGAAGCCGCCTACCTCTGCGGGCTGTTGCACCGAATTGGCATGCCCTTGGTGCTAAAGGCAGTCACTGACGTGCGAAAGAAAAACGACACCAAGCCATCATCAGAGGAAGTAGTAGAACTCTTAGAATCGCTTCATCTAGACATCGGGCTCTTGGCAGCTGAGAAGTGGCATTTGCCAAGCCAAGTTGCCGTGGTAATTCGGTACAGCGATGCCTACGAAGAGGCGGAGCAACACCGTCATCTCGCCGCGGTTGTGAACTTATCCCATGCGCTGGCTACGGCTCTCTTGGATGGCAATGGATTTGAACACATTGCCGACCTACCGGTGCTCGACGAACTGAGTATGTATCCCGATCAGTTAGCCAAGGTTGTAGAAAACCAAGAGCGCATTGGCCTGGCGGTAGCATCATGAAATCCTACGACGTCGCCGTGATTGGCAGTGGCCCCGCTGGACAGAAGGCCGCGATCGCAGCAGCCAAGAATGGTCAAACGGTCGCTATGATCGAGCGAGAGCGACTTGTGGGAGGCGCATGCGTCCACCGAGGCACGATTCCCAGCAAGACGCTGCGAGAAACCGCTCTGCAGCTCGCGTCGGTTCAACGGTTTCGCGACGTGATGACAATCGAGATGTCCCCGCATGTTGAAGTCGCTACGCTTATGGCCAGGCTCGACGAGGTCACCAGCAGCCACGCAACCTTCATGAGTGATCAGTTGGTGCGCAATCGAGTCGAGGTGATTACCGGTCGAGCAAGTTTCGTCTCCGCCACCGAACTCGCCGTGAAACAAGTGCGCGGACCAGCGCTAGCGATCACGGCTAGCACAATTATCGTCGCCACAGGTTCGAGGCCTCGCCAACCACCAGAGATTCCCGTTGACCATGAGCATCTGCTCGACAGTGACTCGATTCTCTCGATGATCTACCTTCCCAAATCGCTAACCGTGCTGGGGGCGGGTGTCATTGCATCGGAGTACGCATCGATTTTTGCCGCTCTGGGCACCAAGGTAACGATAGTCGACAATGGCCATGCGCCGGTATCCTTCATGGATCCGGAGCTGAGCGCCGCCTTCGTCACAGATTTTGAGGCAACCGGTGGTCGCTACCTGCCCAAGGAAAAGATTGCCGAATGCTACTGGGATGGAGCAAGTGCGGTCGTGACCAAGCTTGAGAGCGGAGAGGAGATCCGCTCAGAAAAACTCCTATGTGCACTCGGTCGACTCGCCAACGTTGAAGACTTAGGTCTTGCTGCAGCCGGAGTGGAACAAAGCAAGCGCGGCCACATCGTCGTCAACGAGCACTGTCAGAGTTCCGTGCCGCACATTTACGCTGTCGGTGATGTGATTGGACACCCTGCCCTCGCTTCAACATCGATGGAACAGGGCAGGCGCGCTGCGAGCCACGCTCTCGGCATCCCAGTCGGGCATGGTGCGAGCTACATTCCCATCGGCATCTACACCATTCCTGAGATGTCGAGCATTGGCATCACTGAGGCTGAAGCCCGAGAGAAGTTTGGGAATTGTACGATTGGCCGAGCGTCGTTTTCAGAGGTCGCTCGCGGGCAGATTTCTGGCGGCCATGATGGCCTTCTCAAGCTGGTTGCCGACGAGCACGGGGACAAACTCCTCGGAGCCCATATCGTTGGCAAAGGCGCGTGCGAGCTGGTTCACGTGGCGCAAATCGCTCTCATCGCGGGTTGGTCTGTCGAAGCCTTCGTCGAGAACATCTTCAATTTCCCGACACTGGCCGAGGCATACAGAATTGCCGCACTGGATCTTATCAATCGCGGGCGGGCGCAGGCGATGCAAGACGCCGCGGAATCGCAAGCACTAGCAGGCTGAACAACAGCCCATCCTCGTGGCAGAGCGATGCCATGCGACGGCAGATTGCGTGAATCTCGTGGTGCGGAATGAGCGCCTGCATCCTTGCGCTCGGCTCGACTTGACAGCACGGCATGCGCTCGCAACCATGTCGGGCAATGCACTCATCGACGCTCAGCCAAGCTTATCCCCGTCTCGATGACAAGCTCCGACTCGACGAGCAATACAAGAAAAACGCCGAGGCAAACCAAGAGACCCTCGATAGGTATGGCGATGTACTCGCCAAAGCCCGTGCTGGCGGCGGTGAGAAATATACTGAGAGGCACCTGCAAAAGGGCAAGCTCTTGCCTCGCGAACGCATCGAGCTCTTGCTCGACCAAGACTCGCACTTTCTAGAGCTTTGCCCCATCGCCGGATACAACATTTCGGGGCACTCGCCCGGAGCATCCATCATTGGTGGCATTGGGGTTGTCTCAGGGGTTGAGTGTCTAATCTCCGCAAACGACTCCACGATCAAAGGCGGCGCTGTAAGTGAATACGGTGTAACAAAGAGTGCGCGTCTCTCCGAAATCGCTGAGCAGAATCGGCTGCCGAGCATTCACCTCACCGAGTCCGCCGGTGCCGACTTGCCAAATCAAAGCAAGATTTTTGTGCGCGGAGGTGCAGGCTTTCGCGATCTAACAAGAGCCTCGGCACAGAGGCGCCCAACCATCTGCCTCGTCTTTGGCAGTTCGACCGCTGGCGGCGCATACATTCCCGGCATGAGTGACTATGTCGTCATGGTCAAAGAACAGGCGCAGGTGTACCTGGCTGGCCCGCCGCTCGTAAAGATGGCGACCGGCGAAGAGAGCGGCCACGAAGAACTCGGAGGTGCGCAGATGCACTCAACCATGAGTGGCGTATCGGACTACCTTGCCGAAGACGAACTGGATGCGATTCGGCTGGGGCGAGAAATCGTATCGCATCTCGATTGGCAAAAGGCCGGACGGCTTACCGATCGCTTGGTGGAAGAACCTCACTTTGATTCCGAGGAACTCATAGGCGTCGCGTCGGCAGACCTAAAAGAGCCCTTCGATGCACGGCAGGTGATTGCGCGCATCACCGATGGATCACGGTTCTCCGAGTTCAAGCCGCTCTACGGATCGACCTTGGTTTGCGGCTGGGCGCACGTACACGGCTACCCTGTTGGCATTCTCGCGAACAACGGAATTCTCTTTAGCGAAGCTGCGAACAAAGGTGCTCAGTTCATCCAGCTGTGCAATCAGAGCAACACGCCCTTGCTCTTTCTTCAGAACATTACTGGTTTCATGGTCGGCAAAGAGTACGAGCAGGGTGGCATCATCAAGAATGGTGCAAAGCTCATCAACGCAGTATCAAACTCCACGGTTCCCGCCATTACCATCATGACGGGTGCCAGCTACGGAGCCGGCAACTACGCGATGTGCGGTCGCTCCTACCAACCTCGATTTCTCTACACTTGGCCCAATCACCGCATCGCAGTCATGGGTGGTCAACAGCTGGGGGGCGTGCTTGAGATTATCCAACGCCAGAGCGCAGCGAAGAAGGGAATCGAAGTCGACGAGCAGCGCATCTCTGTTGGCAAGATCATGATTGAGGGACAAATTGGCAAAGAGAGCGACCCGTTCTTTGCCAGTGCTCGTGTTTGGGATGATGGAATGATCGACCCACGCGACACACGCAGCGTTGTCGCGATTTCCCTATCTGCTGCCTACAGCGCCGATGTCACCGGCACCCAAACCTGGGGTGTGTTCCGCCACTAGGCTGGAGAGACTTGCCATGAAGACGTTCAGTAAAATTCTGATTGCCAATCGCGGAGAAATTGCTTCGCGTGTACTCCGAACCTGTCATGAGATGGGAATCGGTACTGTCGCGGTGTTTTCCGACGCAGACCAAGACGCGAGTTTTGTTCGAGAAGCCGATGAAGCGGTTCGTCTGGGCCCTGCACCGAGCCCCGAATCGTATCTCCGCGGAGATGCCATTATCGCTGCTGCGCAGGCGTGTGGCGCGGACGCGATTCATCCCGGGTACGGGTTCTTGGCGGAGAACGCTGAATTCGCGCAAGCCGTTGCAGACGCGGGACTCACGTTCATTGGGCCATCCCCCGAGGCAATCGCGCTGCTGGGATCCAAGCAGGCGTCTAAAGCAGCCGTCGCAAAGGCCGGCGTTCCCGTGGTGCCGAGTTTTGATCTAGATGCCCCTGACGACATTGTCTATCCGGTCTTGCTCAAGGCAAGTGCTGGCGGTGGTGGTAAAGGAATGCACATTGTTAGGAGCCGCGAGGAGCTCGCCCCTGCGATGGAATCGGCTCAGCGCATCGCACGGACCTCTTTCGGTGATGACACAGTCTTGATTGAGAGGTTTGTCGAATCGCCAAGGCACATTGAGATTCAAATCCTCGGCGATACACATGGCACTCTGCTGCACCTCTTTGAGCGCGAGTGCTCGATTCAACGACGGCACCAAAAAATCATCGAAGAGTCCCCTGCCCCAAACCTGCCAGCACAACTGCGGGACGCAATTGCCAACGCTGCGGTCGCTGTTGGCAAGGCTGCGGGCTACAGCAACGCTGGCACTGTGGAGTTTATCGTGGCACCAAACGGAGAGTTCTACTTTCTAGAGGTCAACACGCGACTGCAAGTGGAACACCCCGTAACCGAGTGCGTTACTGGAGTCGATTTGGTGCGGCAGCAAATTCTTGTGGCGCAAGGTAGGCCGTTGGGCTTTGCGCAAGAAGATGTGAAACAAGTTGGAGCGGCAATTGAGTGTCGCCTATACGCCGAAGACTGCGACAACGACTACCTCCCTTGCAGTGGCCGTATTCTCGACTTTCATGTCGAGGAGGCCGTGGGGCTCCGCGTGGACAGTGGCGTCGAGAGCGGCTCCGAGATAAGCATTCACTACGATCCCATGCTCGCGAAGGTCATCACGCATGGCAGTGATCGAGACGAGGCGTTGCAGCGAATGAAGCGCAGCCTGTCCCGGTTGTCAGCACTTGGAACAATTACGAATCGAGAATTTCTGCTTCGCGTGCTCGGGCATTCCGACTTCGTCGCTGCAAATATCGATACCAACTTCCTTTCGAACAATGCCGAAACACTCAAGAAGGTCCCGGCCGACGCCGCCTTGCTAGAAAGCACTTTGTTGGCCGCCTGCCTTACACGATACGAGCAGCGTCTCCGCCAACGCACGGTGTTGCCAACGATGAGTGCCGGGTTCCGCAATAGTCGCTGGCGCGATGCGAGCGAGACATTGCTCTGGGGCGACAAGCAAGCGACCGTGCAGTACAGAGCGACGTCCTCTGACGCGCTTATCATGCGTGTCGATGATGGAGAAGAGCGCAATGTGCGCCTCGCAAGTGGCTCGGCCAACGGCACCTGCACACTGCAAATTGATGGCTCTCGCAAGACCTTCAGGGTCTGCCTACGTGGCGAGCGGGCCTTGGTGCAGGCCGAAGGCACAAGCTTCGATTTTGCGATCGCTCCCCGGTTTCCGAGCCGAGAAGCCATTCAGCAGGAGGGCAGCTGTCTTGCCCCCATGCCGGGTCGGGTCGTGCAAGTGCTCGCCAAGAACGGCTCGTTGGTCACCGAAGGCGAGACCTTGCTTATCCTCGAAGCGATGAAGATGGAACACCGTATTCAGGCCGATCGCAGCGGCACCGTTGAAGGCTTGGACGTCGAAGTGGGCGACCAGGTCGCCGGTGATCAAGTCTTGGCGGTGGTAGGCACCGAGGTGCCACAGAGTTCTTCTTAGTAAGGCTTCTCGCCGTTAAAGTTGCCGCCAGGTGAGTAGTTGCAGACCACGAAATTCGAGGTGCCCAAGTCGGGGCAATTGGCAATGGCACAACCAAGCTTGAGGGACTTCGCCCAAACCACTTGGGTGTAGTGGCCACAAACACCACTGCAGCTGTTGGTATCGTAATCGTAGTCAGCCTCCTCGGAGGCCCATGACTCGGTGACTTGTGCGCCGGTAGGAACGAAGCTCGCTCCGTAGATGTTCTCGCCGACGTACCCGGGATAGTTATCACTGCGGCCATCATTGTGCCCCCACTCGCAGTTGTCGGCCCAGGCCTGTGCAACGGCCGCGAGATCGTTGTCCCAAGCGATGTCGACCACGCCGTGTGCACTTCGAACTTGGTTGTGCGCTGCCGTGATTCCTGAGAGTTCGGTTGGCTCGCCATCGACAGGGCCGCCACCGCCACCGCCGCCGCCATCAACAGAACCGCCACCACCGCCACCGCCGCCGCCGCCGCCACCGCCACCGCCGCCTTCGTCGGACTCGATTTCCCCCGCGCTGCAGGCGAAAAAGAGCATTGCAATGATCGACGAGGAAAACGCTAAGCGGCTCATGTCATCAGTATATGTCAGCTGCGGGCAAAACTCAGCATCGGCAATTTGCCCACATGTAGCAGCGTTAGAATCTAGAGCAAGGCGTTGTGGAGCAGCGGGATCAACACAGCCACCGCGTCCTCGTTGCAATAGAGGGTTGCTCGAAGTGGCGACGTGCTAGTTCCAAGCAATGCCACTCCGGCGCTCTCTGTCACGGCGCGAATCTTCACGAGGTTTGAGGCCTGCTGACCAAATCCTTCACCGACAATCGTGACGGCTCCAAGCCCTTCCTCGATGGCGACTCCACCCAGCTCTTGCACTCGAATTCGAATCGCGGACCAATCGTGCTGGTCAGCCAACGAAAACCAAAGCGCAGCTCGCGATCCCTCGGAGGCGAAGTGCAACACGCTGATTCCTTCAGCATCGGCGATGTTGAGCAGAGAATCCGCGTTCTCGCTCCGCAAGCAGACGAGACTCTTCATTCCGGTTACCCCACTTGGGGCGGTGCGTTCTGGATCCCCGGCCGTGTCGACTCGAGTCCCACCACCACTCTTAGCCGTGGCCCGTGCATAGAGACGCACGTCGGAGCGCCGAGCAATCTCAACACATCCCGGATGCAAAACCTTGGCACCGTGGGCCGCGAGTTCAAGCATCTCATCACAGCGAATCGCCTCTAACAATTCCGCGCCTTCGACCATGCGAGGATCGGCACTGTAGATGCCATCGACATCAGAACAAATCTCACAGTACTCGGCACCCAATGCAGCGGCGAGTGCCACGGCGGTTGTATCCGAACCACCGCGCCCCAAGGTGGTGATTTCTCGCTTGTAGGACACGCCCTGAAACCCGGCCACGATTACGATCTTGTCTCGCGCGAGCTCATCCTCGACACGCAGAGGGCGCACTTCAATGATGCGTGCTCCAGAGTGCCGATCGTTGGTCATGATGCCAGACTGCGAGCCGGTGAGCGAGACCGCTTCGTGGCCAAGCTCGTGAACTGCCATCGCAAGCAGCGCCATCGAAGCGCGCTCGCCGCAGCTGAGAAGCATATCGAGTTCTCGACGAGACGGAGCCTTGGCAACTTCGCGGGCGCGGGCGAGCAAGTCATCCGTGGCCTTTGCCATCGCAGACACGACGACGACCACGTGCTTGCCAGACTCTCGCGTTTTCACGATGCGTTCGGCGACACGTACTAGGTGCGCGCTGTCCGCGACCGAGGAACCGCCATACTTTTGAACCACAATAGGTTTGTCGGTGATGCTGCTCTGGCTCATTTCTCTCAAAGTACCTATATCTCGAACGCGCGCTTGGCGTGGCATATTTCGCAACTTCACAGCAATTTTGCGCCTCCAGCGAGGGCGGCTGCAATGCGGTAGGGTGCAGCCAATGAGCACACTACTGGTGGTACGCCACGGCCAGGCCTCATACGGAGCGGCCGACTATGACCAACTCTCACAGCTCGGCGAAGAGCAGAGCGAGCGGCTTGGGACTTGGCTCGCCAAGCGCGAGCGACAGGTAGATGCGCTCTACGTCGGCCCGGCCAAACGCCATCGGCAAACCGCGGCGGGGATTGCGCGCGCCGCCGCCTCAAAGGGGCTCGACCTGCCCGAGCCTACTGAGGACACAGGCCTCGGTGAGTTCCCGGCCTTTGAGCTCTTCACGATGCATACCGGCACCGAGCTTCACAAGGCGGAGCCAAAGGGCACCGGCCCCACCAGTTCGTTCGAACGCATTTGCGATGGCTGGATGCGAGGAACTCTTGATTCGGGGCATCTCGAAACCGCCGAGCAGTTTGAGGCGCGGGTGGTTGGCAGTCTGGCAACGATCTGTGCCACCGAGTGTGCTGATGCAACGAAGGGCAAGACCATCATGCTGGTCACATCCGGTGGCCCAAAGATGATGGCGATGAAGTCGGTGCTTGGACTAGCCTCCGGCAAGGCCTGCGAACTTCTCTGGAGTATCGCCAATGCATCGGTTAGTGAATTCCGATTCCGCGACGACGCTCTCGCTCTCGCTGCTTTTAACCGCATCGCGCACCTAGAGCGCGAGCATGTCACCTACAGGTAAACACCATGGACTTTTCCCTACCAAAGCGCGCCAAAGAATTCCTCCCAAAAGTAGAAGCGATCGTTCGCGAAATGCTGCAGCCCATTGAGCTATCGGTGCTGCACAACGGCTTCAATGCTTCGCTACCGCAACTCAGTGAAATTCGGAATCGTGTAAAGCAGGAGGGCCTATGGGCACCTCATTTGTCAACGGAGCTTGGCGGCATGGGCCTAACTCTTGTTGAACACGGAATCATGAGTGAAGCACTTGGGCACTCGGTGCTTGGACACTACGCCTTTGGATGCCCGGCCCCCGACGCCGGCAACATGGAAATCCTCCACAAGTTCGGCACTGATGAACAAAAGGCCAAGTGGCTCGCACCGCTAGCAGCCGGCGAGATCCGAAGCTGCTTCTCCATGACAGAACCCGAGAATGCAGGGTCCAACCCAACACGCATGTCATGCACAGCGGTACTCGATGGAGATGAGTGGGTTGTCAACGGTCACAAATGGTTCACGACCGCCGCCGATGGAGCCGCGTTTGCCATTGTCATGGCGGTGACCAATCCCGATGCAGACAAATACGGCCAAGCAAGCATGATCATCGTGCCCACCGATGCGCCGGGGTATGAGCTCGTGCGAAACATTCCCATCATGGGCGATCCGGGCGAAGGCTGGGCGAGTCATGGCGAGATTTGGTATCGAGACGTCCGCGTCCCCAAAGAAAATCTCTTAGGAGGGCAAGGAGCAGCCTTTGCCGTCGCACAGGAGCGTCTTGGCCCGGGCCGCATCCACCATTGCATGCGTTGGCTGGGCATCTGCGAACGCGCACTCTCGATGATGTGCAAGCGCGCTGCGGAGCGCGAACTGGGCAGCATCGGCGGCACCTCCCGCCCCTTGGCAAGCCAACAGATCATCCAGAGTTGGATTGCGGAGAGCCGAGCCTCCATCAATGCCGCTCGTCTCATCGTCTTGCAAGCCGCTTGGAAAATCGAGAACGAGGGCTTCTATGCGGCTCGCGAAGAGATATCGATCATCAAGTTCTTTGTTGCTGACATCATGATGACGGTGATTGATAGGGCAATTCAGGTGCACGGTGCACTCGGCATAACGAGCGATACCGTTCTCTCCTACTACTACGCGCACGAGCGCGGTGCGCGTATCTACGACGGTCCCGACGAGGTGCACAAGATGGTCGTCGCCAGGCGCATGCTAAAGCCGTACGGAGTGTCGCGATCATGAGTTTGCTCGATCAACCGAAAGCTGTGCGGGCCGGCGAAGAGCTCGATGCCGAGAAGCTCCGCGCCTATTTGGCCACGCATATCGAAGGCGTTTCCGAATCCGAACCACTGCTTGTGAAACAGTTTCCCGGCGGCCACTCCAATCTCACCTATCTCGTGAGCCAGGGCGCGTGGCAAGCAGTGTTGCGGCGGCCGCCAGTTGGCTCAAAGGTAAAGGCGGCACACGACATGGGCCGCGAGTATCGAGTGCTCTCACGCCTCGGACCCGCCTTTGCAAAGGCACCAACGCCGCTTGCATACTGCGATGATGAATCCATCCTCGGATGCTCGTTCTATGTCATGGAGCGCGTCGAAGGCTTCATTTTGCGCAAAGAGTTTCCCGACGAGATGTCACCCACCCCCGAGCTCCTCGCGGATATGTGCCGCTCCATGATCGACACACTCGCCGAAGTTCATGAGGTCGACTACGAGGGCATTGGCCTGGGTGAGCTTGGGCGCCCCGAGGGCTATGTCCAGAGGCAAGTCGACGGCTGGACGCGAAGGTACCGGGATGCAAAGACCGACGACATTGCCGCCGTGGAGTCGGTTGCCAGCTGGCTCGCCGACAATATCCCCGTGAGCACACGAGCTGCCCTCATTCACAACGACTACAAGTTCGACAATCTTGTTCTAACCCCCGAGAACCCCCGCGAGATTCGCGGCATTCTCGATTGGGAGATGACCACGCTAGGAGATCCTCTGATGGACCTCGGTGGTGCTCTCGGATACTGGGTTCAAGCAGATGATCCAGCCGTCTTGCACAACCTCCGCTTTTGCCCGACCCACCTGCCGGGCATGTTCAGTCGGCAACAAATTGCGGACTACTACGCCGAGCGCACGGGGACCGAGATCTCCAATATGCTCTTTTACTACATATTCGGGCTCTTTAAATCGCTCGTCATCGTCCAGCAAATCTACTATCGCTTCCATAAGGGCCTCACCACTGACCCCCGATTCGGGCAGTTTATCCACGCTGTGGGCATTCTGAGCGCACAAGCACAGCGAGCCATTGATCAAGGTCACGTTTAGTGGCGACGATTCAGTTCCACAGCAATTTGTTGCCAGGTTTTTTTACCCTCCATGTGAGACATGGGATGCTTCGCGGACTCCTAGGGGGGAAACCGACATGCCCATACGACGTTCCTTATTCACCGTGCTTGCCTTTGTAGGGTTAGCCAATTTCGCAGCCTGCGGTGACCACCGCGCAGAAGAGTTCTGCACTAGCATTTGCCAGTGCACCTCAGATGGCACAGAAGAAGGTGTCGCTGTGTGCGCCACCGAGTGCACCAATGACATCACCATTGCTGAAGAGCAAACCGGTGATGAGCGCATCCTGAGTGACGCATGTTTCTCGTGCGTGACCACCTCGTCTTGCCAACAACTTGCGAATTGCGAAGCCGATTGTCAGTCGCTCACCGATGTGATCAGTGACGACCAGCCCGTTCCACTTCCTGATCCACTACCCGGAGACCAATAGTAATGACTAACTCGAAAAAATCCCTTGTATCTGGGTTGGCGCTTGGCGCTGCCCTTCTTCTCCCAACCATTGCCCTTGCACAGCCTGCAACTGGATTCGGTGAGCCCACGCCGCCACCAACGCCGGCCCCCGCACCGGCACCCGCACCGGCACCTGTGGCAGCACCGGCACCCGCACCAGCGCCCGCGCCCGTGTACGCACCGGCACCAACAGCTCCGGCACCGGCTCCCGCACCGGTCGCTGCACCAGCAGCTCCAGTCGTGCCCGACGCACCACCAACAGCTCGCGCAGCAGGCCTGAGCTTGGGACTTGGCATTAACTACCTTCTTGGTGGTGCAGAGCTTGATCGTCCCGATGGCGCAAGCGCACGTTTCCGCCTCGCCTCTGCCCTCACGTTTGAGCCATTTGTTCGCCTGGCGACAAGCGGCCAAAGCCGACTTGATGGCGACGAGAAAGATGCCCAGAACGAGCTACTTCTCGGTACCAATGTTCGTCTTCCTCTCAAGAGTCGCGGCAAGGTTGACCTCATCGCAACCGTCGGTGGTTCCCTCGGATTCAACACCAACGATCCGGATGGCGATGACAACAACAGCACCACGACCTCGCTGGGCATCGACTACGGCCTCGGTGTCGAATACTGGTACAACGCAAATTGGTGTCTCAGCTTCACGGCTCGCAACCCATTTGTGAACTACCAGAGCACGTCGTTTGAGATCAGCGGTGATGCAACAACCAGCAACATCGACGTTGGAGCCATCTGGACTCCTCTCACCGAACTCTCACTTCACCTCTTCTACTAACCTCCAAAACTGGGAAGGGCGCATTTTGATGCGCCCGCGCGCTGACCCAATTGCGCGTCCCAATAGACAGTGAGTCTAAACAAAGAGCGCGTCCTAGGACGCGCTCTTCTTCGTTTCGGCTGCAAACGCGAGCCGAATGATGTAGCGGTAGTTTGGCTACTTGGTGCCGAAGAGATAGTCGGTGTCGGCAGATGAGTGACAGCCGATGCATGCGCCGATCTTGCCTTCGTTCATTGCCTTGCTGCCATCAGCGGAGAGTACGCCGTAGTACCAGTTGCCGTTGTCGGGGTCGTAGTCGCTACCCATTTTGACCATTACGGTCAGGGCCGCAACGTCACCAGCAACACCATCGGCATCCTTGTGCACTGACTTCACAATGGCAAAGCCCTCTGGCATTTCCCCTTCGAGAGCTGCGTAGGTCGAGACCTGCTCTGGTGGAACATAGACATTGACCCAAGGCTTCTTATGGCCCTTGGACACAAAGGGCTCAGCATTCACTTTGCTCCAAGTTGCCCATCCAGACCAATCAACACCGACATCCATTGGACCGCCCGCGCTATCGCCGCCACCACAAGGGTTGTCGCCGCAAGGATTATCCCCACAAGGATTGTCACCGCAGGGATTCGCACCACAAGGATTGTCGCCGCAAGGGTTCGCGGACTGCATGGAGTCACCTTTGCTGCCGCCACCACAAGCCATGAGTCCAGAGGCCAAGCCAAGAAGAAGTAATTTGTTCATATCCGTAGATTCTTTCGATGTGTTTTTGAGGAGCTGTTTCGATTGCGCTCTGCGCTTGAGGCTCGAGCCTACATCTCTACCAAAACGGGGTGTGAGTTCTTGGTCCGACATACGTGGCGATTTGTGTGTGGTTACAGACCATCTTCACAAATGATCGGCTTAGAGAAACTGATTGCCACCAACCTGTAACGATCCTCCTCAAAGTGGCGTACCTAATCTTGTTCGGCAGAGCCTCCACCTCATTTCCGCTGCCCTGAGTTCCCTATGAAAGCATCAGAACTTCATCTCCTCGACCTTCTCGACTTTGCCCCGAACGAAGGTTCCATTCGTTTCAACGAGCGCCGAATGCTGGTGTGGGACGCAGATGCCTTTGGCAACTTGCGCCAAGAACTCGTGGAATCCCTTGGCAGCGCCCAGGCTCGCCCCATCCTCAAACGATTTGGATTTGCCAACGGCTACCGCGATGCACTCACAACCAAGTCCCTCGTGGATTGGAAAAGCGATGAAGAGTGGTGGCTCGCGTGCCCGAGCCTTCAACGCAACGCCGGCAAGGTGAAGCCCGACGTCAAGCACCTATCGATTGATCGCGAGCAGAAAATCTTTGAGATGGAAGTCGAGTGGACACATTCTTATGAGGTTGAGCAGCACAGTCGTGTGGCTGGTCCCGCCAGCGAACCCGTCTGTTGGACGCTTGCCGGATTTGCCTCGGGCTTCGCAACGGCACTAATGGGTGAGGAGTGCATTGTCGTCGAAACGGAATGCGCAGCGATGGGCGGCAGCTGCTGCCGAGTCGTAGGGAAAACTCGCAAGGCCTGGCTTGAAGAGGGCGACCGCGTTGCCAAGGATTATCAAGCTCAACCTCTCGCCAATGAGCTCGATGCCCGGGCGCGCGAACTTCGCGAACGAAGTGCTCAGCTCGCCATCCGCCAGCGCGAAGAAGAACGAGCGACCAAGACGCTCGCCACCGATCGACCAACAACGTCGAACAGCCCCGAGATGGACAAGGTGCTTTCCCTCTGCGACACCGTTGCGCAAAGCGATTCGATCGTACTCATCTCCGGCGAGAGCGGTACCGGCAAGGCCGAGATTGCCAGCTACCTCCACACAAAGGGCGAGAACGCCGAGGGGCCGCTACTCAGTATCAATTGCGGAGCACTTCCGGAGGCACTGCTCAACAGTGAACTCTTTGGCCACGAGGCGGGGGCTCTTCCGGGCGCGGTCGCCGCAAAAGTCGGCCTTTTTGAACAGGCCCAGGGCGGCACGCTGCTGCTCGAAGAAGTTGGACAGATGTCCCCAACAAGCCAAGTCGCTCTCTTGCGCGCGATTCAGGAAAACGAAATTTGGCCGGTTGGTGCCAACACCCCAAGAGCCATCGACTTGCGAGTGTTGGCAACGAGTAGTCGAGATCTAGGACAGCTCACGCAAGAAGGCCGGTTTCGCAATGACCTGTACTACCGACTCAATGTCATGAACATCGAGGTTCCTCCCCTGCGACTTCGAACCGAAGACATATTGCCCCTCGCTCGCAACTACCTGGCGCAGGCCTGCGAGCGCAACGGTCTCGAGGCAAAGACACTCTCTCCCAAGGTTGCCGAGACGCTCGCTGGGCACAGCTGGCCCGGAAACCTTACCGAGCTGAGAAACGCGATGGAACGCGCCGTGATTCTCGCCGGCAGCAAAGCCAAGGTCGAAGTCGGTCACCTCTCGCCGTCGCTTCGCAGCATTCGAGGAGACTTTGCCAAGGTGCAACACGATCAAGTGCTATCGATGGCCGAGATTGAACGGCGCTACGTACTTGAGGTTCTTGAGCGGTATCGGGGCAACCGAACTCGCACGGCAAAAGCGCTGGGCATCGGCGCCAACACGCTGTGGCGAAAACTCAAAGGCTGGGGCGTTCCACCGGCTCGAGGCGATAGCGCGTTCTAACCAGCTGCCCACTTCCAAACTTCGCAGAGCGGGCAGCTTGGTCCTGCCCAGAACCAGTTGCGTGGCGCCAATTCGCCACCAAGGTTTCAAACGCCCCGATTTTGTAGGGCATTTCGATTGTCGCCAGGCGGCCAAGGTGGTGGTAGGTTCCGCGACCTCATGATCCCCGCTAAGGTCTTTCACTTCCGCGAACCGGCTGCCGCCATCATCGGCTTCCAGGAGCTTGCCAAGCGTGGCATCACGCCTCGCAGTATCTTGTTCATCGCTTTGGATACTCGCGGGGAGTGCCACGTCGCAATACCACAAGCTTCGGCGCGCGTTGGAGAGTTGCGCGTCGGCGACAAGATGAGTTGCGAAACTCCATGGGAAGGTCGCTACTACCACTTTGATGCGATTCATCGACTGCCCGGTGACACGGTGCTTTGGAATGGTGACCGTCGTCTCGACGACACGGGAAGCGCATCAGAGATTGCCTATGGCGTGTCACGTTGGCTAAGGCAGCTTGGGGCCAAGGATATGTTCCTTGGCTGCACACCGCATCAGCCTGGCTCTTGGTGGATTTCTGATGAGCGTGCGCCAGTCGCGGATCTGCATGCTTCTGGGTTGGTTGACGCGGTTGTTACGCAATCGGGTCTGCTCGCTCGACGTATTGGTGAGCCAGGACTCTTTCATCTCGACTTCGCCGACCTGCGCAGCCACGGAATTCGTGGCAACTGGACCGAAGTCTACCGAAGCGACCTAGGGAATATTCTCATGCTCGAGCGACGAGTGATTAACTACTCTCTCGTTCTGAGCTGCGAACGCGGACTCGTGGAAATCGACATTTCCGGCCTTCCTGAGAACATTACTGAAACCCAGCGAACAAGCTCGGAGAGTTCGGGGCTCGGAGTCGTTGGGCGTATTGACGGTGGCGCCTTTGCCGTGTGCCGAGGCGATGTAGAACCTTGGGGGCTCGCTCGAATCACGCCGGCACAATTGGTTGGCTCATCGCACCAGCGGTTGAGCGAGTTGCCCGCTGCGATGGCGCAAGACTAGCCGCCAAGCGAGCTAGTCCTTCGCCGCCTCAAGTTCCAGAACGACCTGTCCCGCCTCAAGGTCGTCGCCATCGGTAGGCACGATTCGAAGGACTTTGGCACGGTCTGGCAACCCTTCGCCGCCATAGGCAACGCGACTGAAGGTCTTCATTACCTCGAGCAGGAAGATGGTCTGCCCGACTTCGATAACGTCGCCTTCAGAGACAAACGCCGGCTTATCCGGCGCCGGCCGAAGATAGAAACGGCCGCTTGAGTTGCTGCAAAACACCAAGACACCGTCTCGATGGGCCGAAGCCCCTGGACCGGCAAGCTCGGTGTTCTCAAGTCCCACACCGGCATCGCCGAGCACCATCAAGGCGTCGCCATAGGCAACGGCCCCGTCGTCACGGCTCGTCGCTGCTTCGACAATAACGCCCTGCACCCCTTTGGGGACAACCAATTCCTGGTCGCGTCCAAGTGTCGAGAGCACGCCAGCCACCTGGCCTGCCGTGAGGACATGACCCACTCGAGGAGCACGGCGCCAAAACCCCACGCCTGGACACGAAAGCGTCATTTGGCCATCTTCGTCGCGCGCGACGATGAGTTGTAGTTTGTTCATGCTCGGCTCCCTGTCATTACCTGTAGATCGTGCATGCTCCAAATACGCGGGTTCTTCACTCGTCGATAGCCAGTCCCTTGGTAGGACATTTCCACTAGGCTACAGAGCCATTCGCGCAACTCCGCCAACTTCACAATTTCGTCGGTATCCATTTGCCTGGCTGCCACATACGGATCCATGTCGGCCTCAATTCGGTCTTCAACAGCCTTCATGTTCTTGGCTATCTTCTCGCGCTCCGCTGGGTCCTCTGCGGTGATTTCAAAGTTCTCATCAAGCTTCGTATTGAAGGCCGCAATCGCAAGGGTTCGGCCCTCCATCACGCTTTGCCGGGAGAGGCAGGTGGAAAGCTGCACAACCGGGTCGTAGGGCATACCCGCCATGGCGTAGTAGCCGGCGCCGGATGCCTTGCGCAGGAGAACCGTAAACATCGGTGTCGAATTTGTGCTGTTGGAATAGATCAGACTTGAGCCATAGCTCAACAGACCAAGACGTTCGGCTTCCTGGCCAATATCAAATCCAGAAATGTCCTGCAGCCAAATAAGTGGAATGCCATCGTCGTTGCAGGCTCGGGAGAACGCCGCGATTTTCGCGATGCCCTCGCGATATAGAATACCAGCAGGATGCTTTTGGCCGGGGTGCTCCGCGCTATCCACCAAGCCCTGTCGATTGATAACAAATCCGGCATACAGGCCGCCAACGCGTCCTACACCGCAAACCATCTCTTTGCCAAAATCGGGCATCAACTCCCAAAACAAACTCTGGTCGACAAGCCTAGCTAAGACTTGTTCTGCATCATAGGACTCGCGATGATCCGTTGGCAGAAGCCCCGTGAGTTCATGAGCGGGAAAGTGCGGGTCGATTTTGCCAACACCGCCACGATAGAAGTCGGCTCCAGAACTTGGAAGACGCGAGACTTCGTCGCGCAGACAAGAGATAAGCGTTTCATCATCAGGCACGCGAACGTCGGCGCAGCCACTTTGGTGAACATGAACCTCGGGGCCGCCAATCCCCAGCGACGTCATCTTCTGACTCTTAGCGCCTTTGATGAGCGCTGCTCCAGCAATCACCATGTAGGCCTGCTCGGTCATGTAGACCCGGTCACTGATGATCGGCATGTAGCCGCCACCAGCAATGCAGTCACCAAAGACGCCAGCGAGCTGCGGAACCCCGCTATCGCTGAGCAAGCTATTCATCTTGAAGATGTGGCCGGCGCCGCGAGCACCGGGAAACGAGTTGCTCTGTTCAGGCAAGAACAGGCCGCTACAGTCCACAAGGTAAACCGCTGGCAGTCGCAGGCGGAGCGCCATCTTTTGCGCGCGCTGGATCTTCTCGGGTGTGCGAGGCCACCATGCCCCCGAAGCCACCGTGTTGTCGTTGGCAATGACCATGCACCATCGGCCCTCGACCTGAGCAAATGCCGTGACGACTCCGGCCGCAGGCGACTTGGCTCCGCGATCGTATTCGAGACCGTAGTTCACAAAGCTGCCAACCTCGTGAATGGTCGTGCCATCGTCTTTGAGCAGCTCGATCCGTTCTCTTGAGGTGAGCTTGCCCTTCTTGTGAACCCGCTCGACATACTTCTCGCCCCAGCCGGCTTGCACCTCTGCTCGACGTTCGAGCAGAACTTCTTCGCGCTCTAGGTTCGACGCAGAGTAGTCATCATAGGTACGAAGGTCGATCGCGGACGAGCGCTCGACACCGATGGGAACGAGGGGTACGTGGGACACGCCCGGAGGCTAGCAGATTCCGGCGCTCGGATCGCTGGCTCGGCACCTGCCGCACGGGCGCTTTGCGTGTCAACAACTCGACATGCGGTTGGAACGGCATGTGGACCAGAATGGGCGTGCCGCCCCGGTCCCGGCAGAAACCGCCCATCCCCCAATTTGGCAATTCCCTACACCAGCGGAACCATAATTCGCATGAACTTGGTTGGTTCCGCGATGCCGTTGATCAGTGCCCAATTCTGCGCCTCAGCTCGCATTTGTCGTCCTTCGTCGTCATCGCGCAGGCGGCCGAGCAAGCTCGATGTGGCGTGAAAGCAATACATCATCTCTAGCGTCTCGAGCAGCTCGCGAGCTGAGCCCAACAGCTCAATGGCCCGCTCGTGCTCCCCGCGCAACTCAGCAATCTGTCCGCGCAGCAATAGCGACCATGGCTGAGCACATCGAATCGATTGTTTCCCCAGAGCCTTGGAAACCTTCTTTGCACGTGCCAGCAGCACATTAGAGTTTTCCCTAGAAGCGGCAGAGATCAGAGCGCGCCCTTGTAAAAACATTGCTTGGGCCCCAACAACAGAAACACGCAGTAAGAAGGAGCTTTTTAGTGGCCCCCACATTGCGTCGCACCGTTCTAATGCTTTTGCCCCCTGGCCTTCGTAGATATCAATATTGATGTGGGCGAGCGCCGCATAATAATGTTGTAAGAAGAATCGACGCTCGGACCATTGTTTTTCGCCACGCTCGCACTCAAACCGTGCCTGCATCACCTGATCGTGAACCAGCCATGCACAGTTGAGGGAGCCGGTTCGCATGTCGGTAACTCCGTGCAAGTCACCCCGCTCCTCGGCAGCTTGCAGAATGCTTGGCACTCTTTGCGAAAACGCCTTTATCTCGCCAAGGAAGAACAAGGAGTCAACCCCCAGACGTTCAGCCTGACAGGCGTTTGCTTGGTGGCCCTGACAGTCGCGTTTTAGAATTCGCGCAGCTTCGTCGAAGTAGGTTGCGGCTTGGCGCCACTCTCCGCACTGGTACACCGTCAGAGCTTCGGAGTACTGGGCAAAGCCCTGCACAACAGGATCTCCAACTTGAGTTCCCAGCTCTCTGGAACGCGAAATAAGCGCTTCGGCCGAAGCGCGCCCTTTGGTGCCTTCGAGCGAGCGATAGGCCGCCTCAATTGCAAGCCCTAGCCCCACCCGTCGAGGTTCGCCGGCCCGCAGCGCCAGCACCACATGCCGCGTCTGAAACTCGGCGCCTCGAAACGAGTCGTTGACGCCGAAAGCCAAACCACACGAGCCACACACATCGATCTTGATGAGCTCCTCGGGACGTAGCTGTGATTCGTCTCGCTCTCGAAATGCCACACCACGAATCCGCAGATACACGCGCCACCACAGCAGATTTAACAGCGCGCGGCGGTTGCTTTGGGGGAAGCTCAAACCAACGCTGGCCAGCACATCTTTGAAGAGCTCGACAGCCCGATCTACGTGGCCGGCACGCATGAGGCTCTCAGCGGCCTTGCGTCGTTGATCCAAAGCGATCGCTTTTGAAGCGCCGTTTGCAACCAATAGGTGTGCCTCCGCAGCAGCTTCCCCTTGGCCGGCGTTGTTGAGCGCTTCCGCAAGTTTGATCTGCAACGCAAGCACGGTTGCCTCGTCGTGTTCCGCTCGCAGAGCCATGCGGTAGTAGAGAGCTGCACGCTTGAATGCCAAGGCCTCAACCGCGCGGTCAGCGGCGGCCAAGGCATGTTCTGCGGCGGCTTCAACGTCGCCTGCGCGAGAGAAAAAGTCCGCGATGCTCTCGACGTCGGCGGGAGCACAGATTTCGTAAGCACAAGCGAGTGCTCGATAGGTTTCCTCTAGCGTTTCCGGCGCCAGCTTCTCTACGAGAAGTTCTCTGATTCGATCGTGGTAACTCTCTAGCTTTGCGACAATGCCCGTCCGGTTGCTTCTTACGAGTCTACCTGCGCGCAGCACCGACACAATCGTGGCATCGGCTGCCGTAAGGCCACTGGCCCGAAAGGCGATTTCCTCGGTCAAGGGAGCACCTGCGACCGCGACAACATCCAGCAATTTGCGCTGCGCCGGTGACAGTGTGCCAACGCGAGCCAGCATGGTCTGCTTGAGCGTAATTGCTCCGCCCCCCTCGGCAGGGTCGACGCCACCGGTGCTGCGAAGATACCGCATCATCTCCTCGACGAAGAACGGGCTGCCCTCAGACTCTGCTGCAACTTTTGCGAGCATGCTGGCATCAAACGAGCCTTGTACTCCTCCAAACCGTGCTCGCGTGAGCTCCGTCGCTTCATCGTCACTCAGCCGATCGATTGGCAGGAAGCTAATACCGGCGCCCGACGGCATGGCGTCAAGTCGCTTCATCAGAACTTGCAGGGCTTCCGAGGTTTCGACGTCATCACGCCGATAGCCAAGCAACAAGAGGATCGCAGGAGGATCTGGAGGACCGAGCAGGCTCGCGAGAAATACGGCACTATCCGCATCGCCCCATTGGAGATCGTCCACGTAGAGAATGAGCGGCTGACGCGTGGCAATCTTCGCCAGAAGTGTTCTTAGTGACTCCAAAGCGAGGCGACGGGCAACCTGCGGATCCAAGGCTTGTCGCTTTCCACGCAATCGTCCGATCGATCGAACCGTTCGAAGAACTGGAAAAAGCCTAGTGAGCGCGTTGGTGTGTTCTGGCAACAACGCCGTGACTTCCGAGCTCTGAAGAGTGCCCAAGTACCTGCTGAGCGCGTCAACGATGGTATCTATGGCTTTGAACGGAACCGACTCTCGCTCGTAGCAGCGACCAGAAAGCACAATGGCCTCCTCCTCGTGAAAGGCCTGCTCGGTGAAGTGTCGAACCAGGGCGCTTTTCCCGATTCCTGGGCTCCCGTGTACGAGAAGGCACTGAGGACGCCCCAACTCTCCTACCGTATCCAGTGCCCCCTTTAACAGTTGGAGTTGCAGCTTGCGACCAACAAAGACCTCCCCGCGGGAAGACGCATCCGCCCCAAGCGGCAACATGCTGTCATTTTCATCTGCACCGAGGCGCCTAAGAATGTCTACCCCAGAGGGCCGCGTCGCCGGATCACGGCGCAACAGAGCCATGCACAGAGCACACAGGTCTTCGGGTAGGTCTGGGACATGTTCACGAGGGTCGACCGGATCCTCTTCCTGCTTCTTGGTCAACACGCTATCGCCGCGACCAACATACGGCAGTCGTCCCGTGAGCAATTCGTACAACACACAGCCAACGGAGTACCAATCACTGGCGGGCCCAAGAGCCTCTTGTGCCGCCTGCTCCGGGGACATGTACGCAACGGTTCCTACGGTAATGCGGTCCGCGATGGCATCGATTTCTGCGAATTTTGTAGAGAGCCCAAAGTCCACCAAGACAACTCGGTGTTCTTCTGAGACCAGCACGTTGCTTGGTTTGATGTCTCGATGAAGCCGTCCCGCAGCGTGAAGCGCATGCAAACCTTCTGCGAGCTGAACCATTGCCGATCGCAAGAGCTCGACGCTTCCCGGTGCCACGCCCATCGCCTGGCGCGCCGGCGCAGCTTCTGCGAGCAAGCTCTCCTCGCTTATCGCTTCGGTTGCAATCGCGTCTTCGGCGCTCGGCGAAGTCTGCAAGAAACTGCGCAGATCGCATCCACGTATTAGCTCCATCGTGAAGAACCACTGCTCATCACCTGCCAACAGCTCGTACAGTGTGACGAGATTCGGATGCGAAATATCTGAGAGCCCGCGAAACTCCTTTTTGAACCGGTAGATGGAAGTGGCGTCTCCAAGCGACAGCGTCTTTAGTGCGACACGTGTATCGCTGCTGTGGTCAATGGCCTCATAGACCACGCCCATTCCACCGGCGCCAAGTCGCGAAACAATTTCGAAGCGCTCTGTTCCCTGAAAGTCTTCAAGCCTGGAGCGGCCATTTGATCGCTTCAGAGACACAAGGCAGTTTAGCGAATACTTGTGCTGGATATTGGTTTTTGCGCGCGAAGTAAGTTTGTCATCGCGAGGCCGGAACAGAAGTGTGGCGCCGCAAACGACACTGTGACTAACGACGAGCGAAGCCACCAACAAACGGAATGGGCGGATTCAATGATATGGAATCAAGCGCTAGACGCTTGGTACCAGTGAGCTGGGAGGTGGCTCGTCTCGCGCTTCCCGGGCGCGACGCCGTTGCTCCAATCGAAGCCGACGACGCTCTTTGCGAAGCTTGTGAAGAGAGGCAGCTAGCACCTGCTCCCACCCTTCAGGACATACGCGCTGCATGAGCGCGCGGTCCGTGCTGCCTCCATCGCAAATGCAGCGGCCCTCGCAATAGCGAATTACCTCGGCCTCGTTCTGCGATAGGTAGGAGCCGATGATGCCACCGATGCCGCCGATCCATAGGAGCGAGCCGAGAATGATGCTCAGAGCCAACAGGCGTGGCCGCGCAGCACTCGGACTCATGATGTTGTCTTCAATTTTGGAGGAAGGCATCATTCCCCTGACACCGCCCTCTGTTGGGAGTTGCTTACCTCGCACGCTTTTCGTGCCTATCTAGCGGCAGCTGCCCTGCGAAACGGTAGAGTTGCCGCATGTCGAAGCGCAAATCTGTAGACCTCTTTGTAATTGGTGGTGGCTCTGGTGGCGTCCGTGCCGCCCGGATTGCCGCCAATCATGGCGCCAAGGTAGCCGTAGCCGAAGAGAGCCGATACGGCGGTACATGTGTGATTCGCGGCTGCATTCCCAAGAAGTTCTTTGTCTATGCAGCCCAGTTCAGCCACGTCGTCGAGGACGGCGCGAAATACGGCTGGTCGTTTGACGGCAACTTCGACTGGAACACACTCAAAGAGAACAAAGACGAACGCATCGATAGGCTCAACAAGATTTACATCAAGTTGCTAACGGATGCCGGCGCCGAGGTCCTCAACGGTCGTGCATCTCTCAAGTCGGCAAACGAAGTCGTAGTTGGCGACACGGTCTACGAGGCAAAACAGATTCTCGTAGCAACCGGTGGCCGCCCTACACGCCCCGACATTCCAGGTGCAGAACTAGCCATCACATCCAACGAAGCGTTTCACTTGGAGAAACTGCCAAAGCACATCACGATTGTTGGTGCTGGGTACATCGGTCTTGAGTTCTCAGGAATCTTTCGAGGGATGGGCGTCGATGTTTCCCTGGTACATCATCGCAAAGAGGCGCTGCGCGGATTTGACGACGACGTTCGCCACGAGGTGACGCAAAACCTCGCTCGAAGCGGTGTTGAGCTGCTCATGGAAACAGAAATCGTTCGTATTGAAAAAGCCGAGGGTGGAGGCTTGCGATACCAGTGTCAGCAAAACGATTGGCACGAAAGTGACGTCGTTATGTTTGCAACCGGCCGCGTGCCCAATACCCGCAACATCGGTTTGGAAGATGCCGGAGTGAAGCTCGGTGACCGAGGTGATGTGCAAATCGACGACTATGGACAGAGCAACGTTGCAAACATTTGGGCCGTTGGTGATTGCACAGATCGTCTGCAGCTCACACCTGTAGCCATTCGCGAGGGACAGGCATTTGCTGACAACCTGTTCTCGGGCAACGACACGCGGACAAAGTTCAATCACCCTGTGGTGCCAACGGCAATCTTTTCCATTCCACCGGCGGCAACGGTTGGACTCACAGAAGCTCAAGCGAAAGAGGTTCACGAAGTCGAAGTCTTCAAGACACGTTTTCGCCCACTCTTTCACTCCATGAGCGGGCGTGATGAGCACGTCATGATGAAAATGATCGTCGACAAGCCCTCGCAAAAGGTCGTTGGCCTACACATGGTTGGCGAACACGCAGCCGACATTATTCAAGCTGCAGCGATTGCCATTGGCATGGGGGCGACCAAGGCCGACTTTGATCGCACCGTCGCCTTGCACCCTTGCACCGCAGAAGAACTCGTTCTCATGCGCTAGCTACAAGCCGTTTGTCGCGGGCCACGCGGAGCAATCTCCTCCTGGCCCCAGTCTAGGGGTCATCAACTACCCCTAGACTCACTATATAAATCGACGTTCTAAGCCTACGACACTGTAAGGGTTTTCAGCCGAAACGGGGTCTTGTGCCCTCTTTCCAGAGAACAGCCTCGCTTTCCGCACCGCCGGCCCTAAAATTGCGCAGGTGGTACGGCAGTGAATGGATTAGTAGGGAGTCTACCTAGAGGGGCTTTGGTTGGACTCACAACTGAAAAATGCGTCGCTTGGGAATGTGCTTCGACGGTGCAGATGTTTGGAGAGTCGCTCCTCGGGAAAGACATCGACGTTGTCTTTCCCTCACTCGGCAGCCAACTCAACGCAGAAGCTGAGGTCGATGTTGCACATCCGAATCATCCCTCTGAATTCTTGCAGGCCCTGCCCTCGCGGACATCGGGCGCAACGTTTGAATGGATCGTCCGATTCGGCCACAGTCGGTCGCAAGCAGCCGACGCGATCCTAACCGCCGTCACAATTGAGCGGGCGTCGCTAGCGGAAACCGTTCACAAAGGCCCGCATCAGGTTTTGACCGCATTGCTCCTGCAACTTGGACAACTCGACAAGAGCGCGAACAACGACCAATTGGAGGAGATCCGGACGTTGGTGAACAGAATCGCACGCGAGCTGCAAACGGCCACAAGCGAACTCTCGCCTCCCCGCTCGTCTGGTGGACTAGCCCTCAGAATCAGCACCCTCACCACACTTGTGCAACGCCACCTTGGAATGCGCGTGGGCACGCCGCCACCGCATGACGAATTGTATTCGCAGGCGATGGAAAATACGGCGGTTCGCGCGTTGCGCACACTCTTGCTGCAAGCGTGGCAACTCGGTTGTCCCAATGTGGCAGTTTCTCTCCACAAGGAGCGGGGCGCCCTTCGCGTAGTTGTTGAGTTAGAAGAATTCGTAGGAAGCCTTGAGCACGTTATGGATTCTGTTCGGTCCGAAAACTTTCAAGAGGCGAATGGAGGAATCTCCATTGAAATGGAAGCAAGCACCGCAACGGTGGTTCTGCGATTTCCCTTTGTAGGCGAGTCTGGACCGGTGTCTTCATGATCACCGTCTTCGTCGTTGACGACCACGACCTCGTGCGCCAAGGCATTGTCGCCCTAATCGATTCCCAACCTGACATGGAGTGCATCGGTGAAGCCTCGAATGGAAGGATTGGGCTTGAGCGTATTGTCGGCTCATCGCCAGACATTGCTCTCATCGATCTGCAAATGCCCACGTGTGACGGGCTCAAGACGATTGAGCTATTGCGCGATGCTTCACCGAACGTCAAGACCATCGCACTGACAGTGCACCAGGCTCCCAAGCACGTCCAAGCAGTTCTCGATGTCGGCGCCGATGCCTTTGTGGGAAAGCAACGTGCGAGTGCGGATCTGCTCAACACCATTCGCGACGTCGCATCGGGTGCCGAGTTTGTTAGCTTGGTAAGCGAGCTACCTCGGGCCGAACCCCTGCGACTACCGCTTTCGGGAAACACCCCGGACGAACTCAGCAACCGTGAGCGCGAAGTCTTGGAGCTCTTGGTCCTGGGCTTCACCAATCGTGAGATCTCCGAGTCTCTTGCCATTGGAACCAAGAGCGTGGAGACGTACCGCTCGCGAATTGCCCAGAAGGTGGGCTTTCGTACGCGCGCAGATCTCGTGCGATATGCGGCGCGCACCGGCTTACTCGAGCGGCTTGTCCGGGAATATCCCGACGGCGATTGGTAGTCGGCCGAAGTCACGTGTCGCGGAGCGCCTGTGCGACTCGAAATGTGAGATTCTGCCTTTGTGGCGGTGGTGAGGATATTGGTGGTTGATGACGAGGGGCTGGTCCTCTCGGCTACAAGTCGAATGCTGGAAAGCGTGGGGTTTGAGGTTAAATCCGCGGCCAGTGGCCTTGAGGCGCTTGAGGTTCTCGCCCAATCAGGTGTCATTGACCTTGTCCTCACCGATGTCAACATGCCTGGCATGAACGGTATTGAACTCGCGAAACAAATCGCGACACGGCATGCGGACATAGGTGTTCTTCTGGTTTCTGGCAAAGAACCCATGGCGGATGTCATGAGCGAACTGCCGGCGCGCTACCGATTTCTTCGCAAGCCCTACGGAATCGATACGCTTACCTCATCGCTCGAAGACATCCTGCCCGGTTAGAACCACTCGCAGGTTCGCGCATGCTCAAACCGCGTGCGACCTCAACCAGCGTGCGACGAGGTGTCTACTAGGGCCTGTTTCAGGACAGCGTTCAGCTCATCCATGCCAAACGGCTTTTCCAGAACCAAGGTACTTGGCGGCGCGCCGGCAAGCACAGGGTGCCCAGCATTGCCGGTGGTGAACACCGTTGGAATGCCCGCACGCAGTTCAGAGATCCTCTGACGTAGCTGAAAACCGTCCATCTCAGGAAGTCCCACATCAATGAGGAGCACATTCACGCCGGCTCCGCGATTTCTCATGATGTCGATGGCCTCCGTCGCATTCGAAGCGCCGACAAACTCATGGCCAAGATGCACGATCACATTTTCCAGGTAGCTTCTGACGAGCTCTGAATCCTCTACAACTAGAATTCGCATATTTTGGTGTAGCGCTTCCCCAATCCGGCGTCGTGCGGAATCGATGGGGTAACCCTACCACCAAGGCAACCACCGCGTTAGAGAACCGGTTTTCGCACCTCGGCTGCACGCGTTCCCAAGTTTCCATAGCGATGGTAGTCGTGGCTGATGCTCTGTTCCTTTAGGTACCAAAGGAGCTCCACGCGCCCTTCTGAGAGAATGGGGCTACGGGCAAGGTAAATCCCGGTCTCACCGACCGACCGCAGAATGGCCTCCGGAACTCGCTCCGGCGACGAAAAGCGCACTCGATCGGTCTGTGCGGTACGAACAACCTCCGCTAGGTCTTCATCGCTCTCCTCCACAAATTCGAGGGCCGCCCCCCAAGTATCTGTCATCACGTCGAGCAAATCCAAAGTCGCCGAGCGAAACCCAACGGGGGAACTAAGAGTTATTCTACAGCCAGCAATTCGGGCGGCACCTACGCGCGCAAACACCTCGAAGGCCGTGTCATCCGCGTGCACTCGAATGCGAAGAGCGGGGACGGGAAGATACCGCCGGTGATTGTCCTGCCCCAGCAAGCGCATGTGATCGTGCTCAACCCCAAATTCTGTAGCGTAGGCCGCATCGTAGCTTTGCAGGGCCCGCAGCACGCGCTGTAGCTCTGCGACGGGCACTCCTTGCACGGTTTCGCTAGCCGCCTGGCAGCGTTTTACGATTCCCTTGCGAAGTCGTTCAACATCAGGATTTGCCACCTCAGAGTCGGGCACCGCGCTCGAAGGCGTATCCCGGATGTGCATGAGTTGCGCAACATAGTTAGGTCCGCCCGCCTTGATGCCTGGCCCAAAGGCGCTTTTCCCCATCCCTCCAAAGGGCTGCCGCAAGACCACAGCACCGGTCGTGCCTCGGTTGATGTACAGATTTCCCGCGCGCACTTGGTCGCGCCACAGTGCTTGCTCGCGTTCATCCAGGCTCTCAAGGCCCGAGGTGAGCCCGTAGCCTGTCTGATTGACAAGCTCGATTGCATGCTCCAGGTTCTTCGCACGCATGACGGCGAGCACCGGTCCGAAGAACTCTGTCATGTGCGTATAGCTGCCTGCACTCACGCCCCACTTGACGCCGGGGCTCCAGAGATTTGGGTTATCGCCAACACGCTTTGGACGAACGGCCCAAGACTCTCCGGTTTCCAGTTCCTTCTGAGCACGCTCAAGATCGCCGTCGGGCGGATAGATGCTTGGCCCCATCTTGGTGCTCAACTCGTGCGCCGATCCAACCTCGATACTCTCCACCATGTCGCACAGCGTGGCCTTGAATTTGGGATCGTCGTAGACCTCTGCTTCCAAGATGAGTAGCGAGGTCGCCGAACACTTCTGCCCGGCGTGTCCAAAGGCTGACCCAACAGCGTGCTTGATCGCCTGCTCCCGATCACTCATCGCCGTGACGATAGTGGCGTTCTTGCCACCGGTCTCCGCCAAGAGATTCATGTTCGGGCGCGCTTGCAACATGCGCAACGCGGTATCTGTGCCGCCGGTAAGAATCACCACGTCGACATCGTTTGAGGCCACGAGTCGCGCGCCGCCTGTAGCGCCCGAGCAAGGCACAAACTGTAGGGCCTCCTTGGAGATGCCCGCTCGCCAAAAGCACTTGCAGAGTTCATACGCCACAAGCACGGTATGCGAAGCGGGTTTGAGAATCACCGTATTGCCCGCAGCCAGAGCCGCCGCAATGCCCCCGCACGGAATCGCCGCCGGAAAGTTCCACGGCGGCACAACGACGACCACTCCGGCCGGTTGCGCATCAATCGACGCCATCGCTCGAAAGTCTCGGGCTGTCGCCGCGTAGTACTCGACGAAGTCGATGGCTTCGCTAATCTCAGGATCGCTCTCGGTAAACAGCTTGCCGCCATCAACCAGGGCAGCGCCCATCATGTCGGCGCGTCCAACACGCAATTGGTGGGCGACGTTCGACAAAACGTCTCCTCGCGCTTCTTCTGTCAAGCTGCGCCAGCCTGAGGAATCCTTTCGAGCACAGTCAATTGCTCGGTCAATGTCGTCATTCGACGCTTGGCAGTAGAACGCGACTTCGACGCCGGGGCGAGATGGATCGGTACAGGCCCGCGCCCTTGCCTCGTCGTGCATCTCCTCACCGGCGATGACGAGAGGGATTCGAATGGCCTCAGTGCCACAGCGCGTTTGCCAGCGGTCCCGAATGTCCACGGCCCATTCGACGTTTCGCGCCAGCGAAAAGTCCGTATCGGCTTCGTTCTCGAAGTCTTCTGTTCGCAACAACCCCGCACGCTGCGGCGCGACCGGCGTTTCGCGTCGATCTTGCGTTCGGCGAGGCTGCGTCGAGGTGCTCTCGATCCGAGCGAAACTGTCGACAAAGCCCTGCTCCAGTTGATTCCAAACCTCACTTCCAACTTCCAGAGCAAACGCGTGCCGTAAGAAGTTTTCTGGACCCGTGTTTTCATCCAGACGGCGAATGAGATACCCAATCGCGTTGACGAAGTCCTCCTTGCGCGTTGCCGGAGCATAAAGCAGCACGTTATCGACCAGTTCGTGAAGGGCGCGTCGCTGGTGATTTGCAATGCCTTCGAGCATCTCGAATTGAATCTTGTCGAGCACCTCATTGTCACTCGCCAAAATGAGACCGTACGAGACATCAAAGAGGTTGTGAGACGCCACACCAATGCGAACGGCATCCACATGCTCACGCTGCAGTGCGTAGCGCAGCATGCGTTTGTAATTCGCGTCGGTCTCACGCTTGCTCGTGTACGGAGCCTGGGGCCATCCTTCCAGCGAAGCCTCGACCTTTTCCGCCTCCATGTTGGCGCCCTTAACAATACGAACCGTGACCGGGCTTCCGCCGCGCGCGACACGAGCGAGCGACCACTCGGTGATCGTGCGCAATACGTCATAGCTGTCAGGCAGGTACGCTTGAAGTGCAATGCCAGCATTCACCGATTCAAGCCCCGGCCTGTCCAAGGTTTGCATGAAGACCTTCGAGGTGATGTCGAGGTCTCGGTATTCTTCCATATCCAGGTAGACGAATTTCGGAACGACCGAACCGTCGGGTCTGCAGAACGTCGCCTTTGCCGATGCTCGGTACAAAAGCTCCATGCGATCGCAGAGCACGCGGATGGCCTTGTCGCGCGCAATCGGAAAGATCTGCGAGTAGACCGTCGATACTTTTACGCTGATGCAATCGATCTCGGGCAGCTGAAGCGCGGCTAGATAGGTCTTCAGACGCTCGGCCGCATCCCCTTCCCCAAGTAGCGCTTCGCCCAGGTAGTTCACGTTCATGCGCAATCCACCCTTGTGGCGATTGCTGAGATGCTCAACCAGCAGTTCGCTCTCTGCCGGCAACACAACGTTCGCCGTTTCCTCGCGCATCTTGCTCTTGACCATCGGAATGCTCACGCCAGGCAAGTGCCCACCAAAGGATTGAAAGCCTTTGAGCATGGCCCGATCAAACGCAGAGAAGAACCGCGGAATGCCCTGCACATCCAAGATGTGAATGAGCTGGTTGGCGACACGCTTCGGAGTCTTCGCGCGAAACGCCTGATCCGTCAGCTGCATCAGCGTCGCTCGATCGCCGACGCCTTCCATCATGCGTTCAAGCTCTCGCTGTTGGCGTCGCTCTTGCGAAGTTTGTAGCGTCGTGCCGCGCTTTTGCAGAATGCGAGCGAGCTGGACAGCCTTCTGAACATCGGGCGCGACCGGAGAATCGGGGTCGAGCTGCAGTTCAGCAAGAGTTACGGCAAGGGATTTAGGAACAGAATCTCTGGCAGGCATGGCGTTGGACAACCAGGAGAATAGTCCCGCCTCCCACCGCTGTCACTGCTGTCGGCGCCCGATGAACGCCCTCTTGATGCTCCCCTTTGGGATGGTGGTAAGGCCCCGCCAGCCCCCACGACATGCACCGTTTCACCCTTCACGGGCGAGTTGATACCGTTTTAGACGCCCCGCTCGCTAGGACAACTTGGCGCGGAGCATCGTCAGAGCCTGAGTGTGTAGTTGGCAGACTCGCGATTCGGTCACGCCCAGAATTGTTCCGATCTCACGAAGCGTGAGTCCTTCTCGGTAATAGCAGGAGAGAACCATTTGCTCGCGCTCATCCAGCACCTCCAGAGCGGTCATCAGAGCCGATTTGCGGCGCTGCTTTTCCCCAACGTCGACCGCATTGCGTCCGCCGTCCGCAAGCTCCCCTCGAAGGTCATCAAGGTGAATGACGCTGGCCTCGCGAACGTTTGCGTAGGTGCGATTGAACGCCATCTCCGTCATGCCCATCGACGCTGCAATCTCGCCATCCAGTGGAGCGCGCCCAAGTTCCGCCTCCAGCGCTCGTGTTGCCTCGGCAACGCGACGAGCACCTTGCCGAGCACGACGGCTGAGAATGTCATTTTTGCGAAGGTGATCGAGAATTGCCCCTCGCACACGCTTGGCCGCAAAGGCCATGAAAGGCTCTTGACGCCGTGTGTCGTAACGTGTGGCCGCCTCGGTGAGGCCCAATAGGGCAGCAGATTCGACGTCATCACGCGACACGGAACTCGGCAGTCGCCTCGCCATCTTTCGCGCCATCTTAAGGGCCATCCCCAGGTGCAAGGTGATGAGCTCGTTTCGCTCGTTGATTGGATTCGTCGATAGTTTCTGTGCTGTTGCGTTGTGCATAATTGCTGTCCTCCCAACCAGCTTCATTGCGAACATGGGGCCAAGACGGTTTGCGTCGCAAAGCCCCGAAAGCGCTACCGACACACCATGTAGGTGCGTTCCGGTGCCATCTGGTGACGTCATTTCTGACGCCGGCCGCGATGGGAAAATGCTCGGGATCTCCGTGCGACACTTCTCAACTCGTGGCCTCTTTGGGGTACTTTACGATTCGCACATCCAACGAGATTGAACTGATTATGGAAAACGCCGAACCAAAGATTGCGCCCCTAGCTGGCGCCAACATGCCAGCCGACCGAGGACTTTCCGGCCTAGGGCTTCTTATGCAAATGAGTGGCTCGGTCTTTCTCGCGTATGGCGCGTTCATGGTGATGTTGCCCATGCTGAGCGGCCCGGGCGCCGGCGATGGGCGAATGAAGATGCTCATGGTCGCCCTGCTCTGCGTGGTGCGGTCGTCCTTCCATAGAGCAGCGGGCAGCGCACTCCTGTACGGAAATCCCAAAGGGCCTCTCCACCAAGTAAAGGTCTACATCGGCGTTGCACTTGCCCAGAGTGCTGCTCTCTTCTTTCTTCTTGGCGACATCATGCCGACGAAGATGGGGATCTACTTGGTTGCCGTTCTCGTTGCTTGGCCTGTCACGTTGGCCATCGTTCTCTCCCAGCCACGGTTTCGCGACTTGGGCGACAGCCTAGAGCGCGCCGAAGACATGGGCTTCGAATCCGCAGCCGTGATGATGACCATCTTTGGCATTTTGGGAGCCATGACCAGCGGCTTGGTGATTGTTACCGTCTACCAAGCGCCGTTCTTTAGCCTCGGCGATGTGCCCTCGTTCTTGTGGATGGGCGTTATCGGAATGCTGTTCTTCCGCTCAGTGTTGCACGCACGTGCTGGCCTCCAAGGTTGCAAAGGTGTTCGTGCGGAGCGCGCCAGCGAGAGCGCCGCTCGCTACTTCAACTTCGGCATCATGTCCGCAATCATCGCTTCGGCGATTCTAATGTTGCAGATGATCATGCAAGTCGGAACGCTTCACTTTGCCATCTTCGCCACAGTTGGCGTGCTTGGCTACTTGCTGCTCACGTGGCCTCTCCTGCTTCGCAACTTCTACACCGACCGCAATTTCTCGATCCTCATCGAAGATCAAGAAGTCACCAGGCGAGCTCCAGATAGCGGCCTTACGGCGCTCGGGTGGATTCTCTTGGGCCTTGGCAGCATGGGATTGGTGGCCAACCTTGGCACCATCTTCCTTCTCGATGGATCGTTTCAAGGCATGGATATGATGATGCTCTCATCGCTTTCCGATCCAGGGGCACACTCAGCTTGGTGGAGCGTTGGCCTAGCGGCACTGCAAACGGTTGCCGGCTACGAACTTGTGCGAATGTCTCCGCGACACAAGCTCATGACAACCATCTACGGCGGCGTTTCTGTTGTCGTAACGCTCTACCTCTGGTGGCCGCTGCTTAAGCAAATTTCTGAGCCGCGCTTCGATGGGCCAATAGGCTCACTGCAGCTGTACGGCATGTTGCTCATCAGTCTGGCAGTTGCCGTCAGCGCGATCTTCCTCGTGAACCGCGACAGCGCTCCCGATGCCAAAGCGCGCATCACCGAAGAGTAGCGGCGTCAACAACAGCAGCAGCATCAACTAAGTAGGGCCGCCCACGCAGCAGCGACCTCAGTGCTTCTCGGCCCCGTGCCACTCGCGCTGAGAGTTCGCTGCGTCTCGCCTGCAATCTCAATCCGCACAATGAGGTGGTCGTCGGGGAGCACGGGGAAGCGCTCGCACCATTCCACCGACGACACGCCCTCGTTATCCAGCATCTCCTCCAAGCCAATGTGCTCAAGCTCTGCCTCGGCCTCAATGCGATACAAATCCACATGCACCATCGGGAGACGGCCACCCACGTACTCATTGATGAGTGAGAACGTTGGGCTTGTGACCCGGACTGACTCTGGAACCCCCAGACCGGCAGCCACTCCCTGGGTCAGCAGAGTCTTCCCTGCCCCCAAATCGCCGATAAGTCCGATGACATCACCGGCCCTGAGAGTCTCTGCGAGCAGGCGCCCCGCTTCGAATGTCGCTTCGGGCCCGTTGCAACGATGCAGCTCGATCATGGGGCCGTTGCTACCACACTTTGCTCCCAGCGCGAGGCTCTGACATCATGCAGCCCATGAGCGAAGCGAGCAGTGAGAAACTCAAAAGCACCCTCAAGGCATGTGGGCTATTGGACGCCGCCGACGAGGTTGGCGATGGCAGCATGTACCGAATGACTTGGGGCTCCGCCACGGTCGTATGCGTGGCACGCGGCAGCGCTGTGGTTGCCATGGCTCCCATGTTCGAAGCCTTGCCCAAGAAGGACGTTGGTGGCTTCTGCCAACGCATCCTCGAACTCAACGCAGAGATGGGCGGAACCGCAGCGTTTGCCATCCACACCGACGGAGCTGTCGTATTGCAGAGCGGTCGTGGTGTTGCGGGCCTGGACCCAGACGAACTCAAGCTACTCTTGAACACCGTTGGAAAATTTGCTGACGACTACGACGACATTCTCGACAAGGACTTTTATCAATGAGCTGGATTCCGTGCCCCGTCTGTAGCCAAAACAATCCCGCAAGGAGCATGCGCTGCTCATCCTGCGGCGCTGACTTTAGCGACCCAGATGTAATGGCCATGATGGGCGAGGACGTGAGCAACATTGTTGCCCCCGAAGTCGCTGCAGGCAGCTTGGCGCACGGAACGTTCTTAGGGTTTAGCGAGGAAGGCCTCATCGATGGTGGTGCCGTTCGCAAACTCGCCCTTGTTGGTTCGATTTTCCTCGTTGCAGCATTTCTCGTGCCTGTATCGATCCATTTTGAGGAGAAAGTCATGGCCTGGAAAGCGCTCGACAGCGCACCAGCCATCGCCCTGCTATTTCCCGCCCTGGCAGCACTCATGGGGCTCATCGCCTTTGTCGCGCCGTTGCAGGCCTGGCAGCGAAGTGCCACGTTGGTGGCGGCAGGCATTGTCGGAATCGCCACACTCCCGTTCTTGGCAAGCCTTTCTGGTAGCCCAGAACAACTCTTACCGCTAGTTTGGCTCGGTACGCTCGCAGGCGGATGGGGGCTTGTGCTGCGCTGCTACGACTCGCAAAACATGTTCGCTCGAAAGCTCGCCATCGGCGGCGCCGTCATAGCCGTCGTGGGATTTTTCCTTCCACTCTCCGACCCGCAACACGCGGTGCCCCTCGAAATGCGCTTCTACTTTCGCGAAGCCATCGATAGCGGCAGTGCGTTCACCGTCTACAAGACCGTCTTCAACAAAGACCCGATGGTCTTTTTTAGCAGCCTCTACCTATTTCTCCCCATGGTTCTACTGCCACTGGGCGCGGCACTTGCGTGGGCAAAACCATCGGGCGCCTGGGACAAGACGGGAATGTTCCTGCGTCCCATCGCGTGGCTCGCAGTTCTCTATGTTCCCATGGGGTTTGCGCTCTTCGCGTTTAATCTCTTGGGCGAAAACGACGGTCGAGTGATTATCGACAACGCGGTCTACTCATGGAATGACGTTACATCCCACGCGCTGCTCGGCCGCCTCCGAATGCTAGCTCTAGGTGCCGTCTTTGCACTTTGGGCAACCATGCCAGGCATTACGCTTCTGCGTCACTTCATGCCAAAGCCCGGGCCTGATGCTGCCCCCAACAACACCAATGACTAACCGTTTGCGCTAGCGGACCGAGAATCCCCTGCGAAGCCTTACACGCTTCGCAGAGGGCGTTTCGAGCGCCCCGGTGAAATATCGAGGTTAGTCCGAGCTCGCCAGCCGCATTTCGAGGAGAGGCAGAATGCTTGCAGTCTCGAGCCATGGAAGAGGATCGATGTATCGGAGGTCCTGAGACGCATCGCGAACGGTGAAGTGCAGATGCGGCTGCGAGTGCTCAATGCCAGTGCGCCCCAAGGTGCCGAGCCACTGCCCGGCTTGCACCGGATCGCCTGCTTGGATGTCGGGCGCGATTTGATCGAAGTGAAAGTACTCCGTTCGCAAGCCGATATCTTCATGGAAAATCCAAACATAGCGGCCTCCTTTGGCATCCGAATCCTTGATGACTTTCTCGATGATGCCGTCCCGAATCGCCACGACAGGAGTTCCGCGGGGCGCGTCGAGATCCACGCCGCAATGTCCCAAGCCACACTCATCGGGCCGCTGTCCCGGCCTTTCGGCCTGAAACAGTCGCGTGCGTTTCACTGGAACTTGCTCTTCGGAGTCGACAACGGGATGCACCCAACTATCTCCCTCGGCCAATAGCTCAGAGGACGGCTCGACCAGTTCAAGCGGTTCGGTGGTTAGCGAAAGCAGTTCCGTCTTTGGACGCACTTCAACAACAGGAACAAGCGCTGGCATCACCGTCGACATTCGCGGCGAACTGCTTGCGCTCTGAAACGCAAGGGTTGCAATCGACACAGCACCCACACCAACAGCTCCCAGAAGAACTCGTAGGCCGGAAACGCGACATCCGCCTTCGATGGAGTTTGGACCGAACGTCGCGCCCGCGTCAGCTGGCACACAAGTGGCCGAGACATCGTCCTCGTTCGATGCAAGCGCACTGGAGGTTGCGGATTCGACCACACCACTTCGGAGGCCAGCGGGCTGCAGAGAGCACGCAGCGCACACCCGAACAATTCTCCCACCAACCACCTTGGCAACGGCGCGCACCGGATCAACCGGCTCATCGCACCGGTGGCACTGGAACTGCTTGGGACTCGTTCTCGGCACCGCTTTGGGCAGCGTAACAGCCCTTCGTCAGGAGCTGTAAGGTACCAATGGAGGGCCATGTAGGCCCGCACCATGGCTAATTCTCGCAGGTTACGAGCGCGGCCAGATCACAAATCGAGATTTGCGATCTGGCGTGCTCGCGGAGTGCTCTCGCCGCTCTGGTCCAGCGGCAAAGGCAGGCTACTCGTGGTTAAAGCGGCTCAGCTCGCGGAAGAGATCAAAGCGGTCGCGAATCATCGTTTCATCGAGACCGCGAAGCCCATCGAGACTGAACTGCTCAACAAGGAACGAAGCCATGACACTGCCATAGATCATGGCGGTCCGAATTGCCTCGTGGTCAATGACGCCGTTGTAGCTTGCGAGATAGCCCATGAAACCACCAGCGAAGCTGTCGCCTGCGCCCGTTGGATCGCGAGGCTCTTCGAGGGGCAGTGCCGGGGCGAAGAAGTTGCCGCCTTCGTGGAAGAGCATTGCACCGGCGTCGCCGCGTTTGATGACCAAGGTCTCAGGTCCCATCGCGCGAATCTTTGCAGCGGCTTTCACAAGGCTGTACTCGCCCGAGAGTTGCCGAGCTTCTTCATCGTTGATGATGAGGGTCTGCACCTTGGAGAGCATTACGTGCAACTCCTCAAGCGCGCAGTCCATCCAAAAGTTCATCGTATCGGCTGCAACCACCAAGGGCTTGTTTGCCTGCTCAAGAACCGAAACCTGAAGACTTGGGTGAATGTTGCCAAGGAAGAGCAACTCGCAGTCTTTGTGCGATGCATCGAGCTTCGGTTGGAAGTCGGCAAAGACACCGAGCTGGGTGTCGAGGGTGTCGCGATGGCTTAGATCATCGCTGTACTTGCCCTTCCAGAGAAACGTCTTGCCGTCGGCATGCTCAATACCGCTCGTGTCGATGTTGCGACTCTCAAAGTACTCAATGTGCTCTTTGGGAAAGTCATTTCCCACGACGCCAACAATCGACACCTTGTCGGTGAAGTACGCAGCCGCAGCCGAGAAGAACGATGCAGAGCCGCCAAGCAGCTGCGGGAAGTGGCCGAATGGACCATCAATGTCATCAAAAGCTACGGAGCCGACAACGAGGAGAGAACGATTTGCTGAGTTTTTCATGACAGACTTCTTTATTTGGGTAGGTACTTGGAGAGTAAAAGGCCGAGGCGTTGTTGCGTTGCCAGAGAGATTGCCTCTGGCGGAGTGAAAATGGCGTCCTTGAGCGCGTTTGCAGCGATGCATGTGTGTTCTGCGGGAAGCAGATGAGGCACGTTGGCTACAATGTCTTTTGCGAGCTCAGAGTTTTGCTTAAGCACAGTTAATAGCGAGGTGACCGACACATCTTCTTCGACTTCGTGCCAGCAATCATAGTCCGTTGACAGTGCGATCGTGCTGTAGCTGATTTCGGCTTCACGTGCGAGCTTTGCCTCGGGCATGTTTGTCATGCCGATGACGCTGGCCCCCCAACTCCGATAGAGTTCGGACTCCGCGCGTGTGGAAAACTGCGGCCCGTTCATCGCCAAGTACGTGCCACCGTTGTGCACGCGAACGTCTCGTCCACAGAGTGCTGCTCGGTCTGTTGCCACTCGAAATGCAATGCCGGCCAAGACCGGGCTCACTGGATCTCCAAAGGCGACGTGAGCAACACAGCCATCGCCGAAGAAGGTACTCGCTCGCCCTTGCGTCCGATCGATGTACTGGTCGACGACGAGAATGTCGCCTGGGCGAACGTCTTCTCGAAGGGAACCGACCGCAGAAAGCGACAGCAAATACTGCACGCCGAAGCTCTTGAGGGCGTAGATATTGGCCCGATAGTTGACCTCGTGAGGCAAAAGCGTGTGCCCCTCCCCGTGTCGGGCCAGAAAGACCATATCGACCTCTCCGCTCTCCGTTTCCATTGTGCCCTTTACAAGCTTGCTTGAAGGGGCCCCAAAGGGAGTGTCTAGGCTGTGCTCCTGCAGATTTGCGAGACCTGGCAATTCGTAAATGCCACTGCCACCAATCACCCCAAGGACGCGCTTTGTCATGATAATCTCATCGTGATTTCGGCGCGGTGTACCATCTTGGGTGCGGCCTTTCAACGTGCAGAACAAGGTGGAAAAACTCGTCGCCGATGGGCGGTACAAAGAAGCAGCCGAAGCGGCTAGTGCTGGGCACGCACACGCGCGCGCTGCCGACATTTACGAACGGATTTGGGACTTTGCCGCGGCCTCAAGCTGTGCCGAAGAAGCCGGAGATCTACCGCGCGCGCTGTCGAATGCGCTCGAAGCCAAGGATCAGCCACGAGCGGAGCGTTTGGCCAAGAGCTTGGAAGCGCAAGGGAACGACGGCAAGCGAGAGGCGCTAGAAGTATTTGCGGCGCGACGACACTTTAGTAGTGCAGCCAAACTCGCTGAAGAACTCGGCGAAACCGAGCAGGCTTTGCAGCACTACCAAGCCGGCCACTTGGACCTGGACGCGGCGAGACTCCTGGTGAAACTCGGGCGCGATCGGGACGCGGGACGGCTGTTGGAGCGAGCCATCGACACCCTGGATCCCGGCGAGGAGCGAAACCAAGCCAGTCTCGATCTTGGACTCTTGCTCGCGCGGCTGATGCAACACGACGAAGCCGTCCGCCGACTCCAGGAGGCACGCAACCACGAACGAACGAAGCAACGAGCCGAGCGAGCGCTGATCCGCGAGTTTGTTGCCCTTGGGCTTCGCGATGCGGCGCGCGACGTTCTACTGGCACTTCGCAGTAGCGACGATACCGTGTCGCCTCAACTCGAAACGTTTCTGAGGCAAAACCAACTTCCGGCCCCGAAGCAGCGTTCGAAGCGCGAGCGCCGCGTTGTTGGCGGCCGATACAAACTAGAACAACTCCTAGGCGCGGGCGCGTCGGGGCGGGTGTACCGAGCGTTTGACGAAGTCTCCAACAAGACGGTGGCGGTCAAACTCCTCGCCGGAGCGCACGCCCACGGAAGTGAGGCCTACGCCCGCTTTGCTCGAGAGGCCAAGCTCGCGACCAGCCTCCGACATCCCAATCTAATCGAGGTCTACGACTTTTCTGACAACCAGGGCTTCCTCGTTATGGAACTCATGGTGGGAGACTCCCTCGAGAAGAAACTGCGAGAGGGCCTAAAGCCCCCGGCTGTGCGGCGCATGTGCCTCGACGTTCTCAGTGGTCTCGAATTGGCGCATCAGCGAGGCATCATTCACCGCGATCTGAAACCCGCCAACATCTTCTTCGACGCTCGCGGTGTGGCAAAAATTGGTGACTTTGGCGTGGCTCACTTGCTCGACCTTGGACAGACACAAACCGGTGGCCTCATCGGCACCCTGGCGTATATGTCCCCCGAGCAAATCACCGGCGCCCCGCTGACCATTGCAGCCGACCTGTACGGCATTGGTATCACTCTCTTTGAGGCGCTTGCGGGCCGGCTTCCGTTCCTCGGGCCCGACTTTGTGGCGCAACACCTCGGAGAAGAACCTCCGATCCCTTCAGAGGTATCGGCTTGCGACCCATGTTGGGACGACCTTGTCGTGCGTCTTTTGGCCAAAAATCCGGGGGACCGCTTTGATTCCATTGATGCGCTCCGACGTTCGCTGCAGGCCCTGCACCTCAATGACGAATCACAGCCACTGCGGATTCCCAACGTGCAAGGCCTTGGCGAGGCCCCGAAAAAGCGCGTTACGGCGCCGCTCAAGGCTGTCTCCCCCGACGAGAGCGACGAGGCGAAAACGCGGTACGCCTTTGAGACGCCGCTTGGTTCAACCGATCGCTCGGTTCTCTCTCGGGCCATCGACACCACCCTCAACCGTTCTGTCATCATTGAGAGATATTCTGAGCCCCTCAGCGAGGATGCCGAGCGCAGACTGTACGCGCTCGCCCGCGGCGGCGGTCCATTCTTGCAGCGAGCGCTGGCCTACGAGCGAAGCGAAGGCGCCCCCGCAGTTGCAATCTTCGAAGCGCCGGCCGGTAGCCCCATTGGGGAGCGAGATGAGCCGCTCTCGACCAGGCTTGCCACGCGCCTACTAAAGCGACTCGCTCGCGCGGTAGCCCCACTCCATGCCAGCGACCGTGCTCACGGAAGCTTGAGCGGTGGATCCATTTTGCTTGATGATCGCGGTCACCCGACCGTTCTCGTATGTGGCCTTCAAACACCAGACGAGCCGCCAACAAGCAACGATGACGTTCAACGCATTATGAAAATCGTCAACGCCTCTGTTACCTCGCCTGAGCCCCTCGAAGAGAGTGCGCGATCAGACGAGACGGAGCTAGCAGAGCCAGAAGAAGACGACCAAGCGCTGCCACTAATTCTCGCGCTGCTCAGCGAACCCGATGAGGCAACACAGTCTCGCCTGATGGCGATGCCCCGCAGCGACGGTGAAGAGTTGCACACCTTTGCCGAGGCTATCGAGCTTCTGCTGTTGACGCACAAACAGGGAGCGTTGGCATGAGCGAGCGCATGTACGTCACCACGCATTTTCTCCAAATGCATACGCCGCCCAAAGGCGATGCACAGCCTCCGCCAAACGGTACCCAAGTGGTAGCCGCCCGAAACGTATCGGCATCCGACTATCGCGATTTGTACAATGGTGTCGGTGCGCCCTGGCTTTGGTACGAGCGCAGTGAACTCTCCGATAACGAAATCACAAAGCTCATCACGGAACCGGCGGTCACGATATACACCCTGCAAAGCGCTGGCGAGACCGCGGGCTATACCGAGCTTCGGCGTCAACCCAAACACGAGATGCAGATTCTCTACTTTGGACTGTTGCCTGGACACATTGGCAAAGGCCTTGGGCAGTTCTTTCTCGACTGGACCGTTCGAGAGGCATTTTCAATGGACATCAAAAGGCTCTGGGTCCACACCTGCAGTCTTGACCACCCACGAGCCTTGGCCGCCTACCAGCAATCCGGCTTTCTTCCGTATCGCAGGGAGAGCGGCTGGGTCAGCATTCCGGACGAGGCGCTGCAACGGCAACGCAGCTAGTCAGCTGCCCATATCGTGCTCACAAATGGAGCAATCGACACAGAAGCCGGATCGCTTGCGCGCAATGCTTCCCGGACGCCTGCCAAGGGCCAACCGAATAGGCTAGCCTCGCGCCATGAGTGATGCCGAAGTACAGGGGACTCGAGACGGCATCCACCGTGTCCTAAAACAATCCTTCGGCTTCGACGAGCTCCGCCCCGGCCAACTCGAAGTGATCGAAGACGTACTCGCCGGCAAGCCCGTCATCTCAGTGATGCCCACCGGCGCAGGCAAGTCTCTGTGCTATCAGCTACCCGGAACCTTGCTCGCGGAAGAGGGTGGCGTGACCTTGGTTGTCTCACCGCTAATTGCTCTGATGAAGGACCAGGTTGATTCGCTGCGCAACCGAGGAATTCGCACGGCAGCCCTAACGAGTGCCTCGTCCCCAAGTGAGCAAAGTGCGATGCTCGACGGCATTCGAAATGGCAGCTTCGACATCGTCTATGTGGCTCCAGAGCGTTTTCGAAGCCCACGGTTCATGTCGGCCCTAAGAGATGTTCGGAGCTCACTAGCACTCTTGGCGATTGATGAGGCGCACTGTATTTCGGAATGGGGACACGACTTTCGACCGGCGTATCGGCTCCTGGGCCAAGCGATTGTCGACTTGGCCCCCCCACGCCTACTCGCGGTGACTGCAACAGCCACCCCACAGGTCCGCCTTGACATCGCCAATCAGCTTGGCATGGGCGCCCCCACCCTGCACGTTCGCGGATTCTCCCGTCCCGGTTTAACCTTCGCTGTCGAACACTCCGGGGGCCCGAAAGACAAAGGCAAGATCATCATTAAGAAGATCACTGAGCGAAACGGTGGTTCCGCTCTGGTGTACGCAGCGACGCGAAAAAACGCCGAGCGCTATGCCACCGAACTTGCCGCCGCCGATGTGCGGGCCCGCGCCTATCACGCCGGTCTAGACGATCAGCACCGAGATGCCATCCAAGACGAGTTTATGAACGGCGACATTGATGTGATCGTCGCGACCAACGCGTTTGGCATGGGGGTCGACAAAACCGATGTGCGGCTCGTGATTCATGCCGACCTAACACGAAGCATCGAAGCGTATTATCAAGAGGCAGGGCGCGGAGGCCGTGATGGAAAGCCCGCCACCTGCGTGCTGCTCTTCAATCATGGGGACGTGAGGCTTCAGGAATTCCTCATCGACGCATCCTTTCCCAAAGCGGAGGTGCTGCGAAGCCTCTGGAAGCTGCTCCGAGAGCGCCCAGGGCTGAGCCTGCACCAATTGCCCGACTACGAATTGCCTGGTTCTCCACACGAGAGCACGCTTTCGTCGGCCGTGCGCATTCTTGGTCGGCACGGCTATCTCCTCGATGAAGGGGGGCCGCTTCGTGCGGTGCAACCAAAAGAGATTGGCGGCGAGTATCCAGAGTTTGATCCCGAGGCATCTGAGAGGCGTGCCGACGTGGAACGCGACAAGCTGCAAACCATGATCGAGTACTCGTATCACGCCGCGTGTCGCCATGGCTTTGTCCTCGACTACTTTGGCGAAGAGCGAGACGGCGAAGTCCACCGCTGCGAAGCTTGTGATAACTGCCTGGGCTTTGGCGAAGCGAAAGAGCTCACCAACACACAACAGGATCAAGCCGAATCGCTCTTGCGCGTTGTTGCAGAAATCGATGGAAGGTTTGGTCGCAAGCGCATCGCCGGAATCGCAAATGGTAGCGACGACGACGAACGCTTTTACGGCATGTCTTCCCGAGGCAGTCTATCGGGCACAAGCCAAAAGGACATTCTCGATCTCTTGCGAGCGCTCGAAGCAAGCGCACTTCTTGAGCAGAGCCGTGGCGAGTACCCCACAATCAAGCTCACCCGAACCGGCAAAGCGATCGTTTCGGGCAAGGCAACGCTCGATCCCGAACTCTTGCGGCTCATCCCGAGTTCATCGCGCAAGAGCCGCACGACCAAAGGCACGACGCGAAAATCGGCTGCTCCATCGGGCAATGCTGACCCTGGAGCAACCGAACGTCTTCGCCATCTTCGCAGCGCGCTCGCTAAGGAGCACAGTGTGCCGTCCTACGTAATATTCTCAAATCGCACCCTAGAAGAGCTCGCAACGGTCCGCCCTACGAGTCTTGATAGTTTGGGCGAGGTGCACGGCATTGGTCCTTCGCGCGTTGAGAAGTACGGTGATGACATCATCGCGGCGCTATCGGACGACAGCCGGCGCGCGTGAAAAGCCGCCCGGAAATGGGTTCGCAGTTTCTCGGCGACGAATCTCATCGCTGGTCCAATCAGAGCCACGTTCGGCGAAGAAGGCGAAACCAATCACACCAACGTTGCGGTCGCCCGACGTCTTGGCAGCGTACGAGTCACGAACGGCTCCAAAGCGGAATGCGGCGACGCTCTCTAGGCTCGTGCGAAAGCCCTCAATCTCAAGAGTGCTGTAGGGCGCCACGATGTAGCCGCGCTTGCTGTAGTTGGCTTGTAGCCCGTCCACCACGTCGAGTCCGTCGACCGAACTAACAACTTCAAAGCGGCCGCCGCTATCGTTGCGAATCTGAATCGTGTAGCGCTGGTTGTCACGCCCGACGACGTACGTGCGACCTGCTCCGTTGCCACCCTGTAGCAGCCGCCCCGATTCGTCGAGAAGCGAAATCGAAATGCCACCGCCCTGAGTTCGGGCTCGCAACTCTTGCAGGCTCGTACCTCGAAACGCCGCTTGCTGCTGAATGCCTGCAAGGTTGTTGTAGTGAATTGCCACCTGCGCAAACGGACGCTGGGCCGCTCGAACAAAACGCCGCTGTACAACTCCAGAGGCGCGTCGCTCTCCAAATTTGGTTCCAAGACCAGGACGCTCGCTTCGATCTGTAGCGAGCGACTCCGACTCGGCGTTGACGCTGGGCCTAGGTGCCGATTCGGCCGCGCTAACCCGCCGAGCACCAGAAGAGTTCTGACTTGCGGGAGCGTCGTAGCCACCGGCATCGTCGCTGGTGCCATAGCCTGTCGATGAGCCACCTCCAGCGGGGGGCGAGCCGTACGTCGGCGATGCAGCCTGCTTTCGAGGCGCGTAGCCACCTCCGCAGGCGAGCATGAACGCCGCGGCAAAAAGAGCAGTCCAGGACAAGAATTTTTGTAGTTGGGGCATCATCAGGTTTCTCCTGCCCCTGAAACGCCACCAAATCGCTCAGCTTTCACTTCAATAGGTAAAAAGTGTCGATGCGATGTTGGTCAATTTCTTGGTATCCCACACCAGCACACATACCATTACATGTATGAGCCAATCCGAACGACGCCAGAACCGCAGTGCAAACACCACCCGAGCCCTCTGTTTCCAGCTGAGCGCCTCTCTTCGCAGAGCCGATTTGACGGGAATGATTCTGGCCGATGAAGAGGGTGTTTGCCTCGCAACTGCAGGTGATGACCACGCTTGTGACGAGATCGCCGCCCACCTTCCCATGATGGGACGCAAGGTGAATCGGTTTGAAGGTGTGCTCTTTGGCCCCGAAGCGCAGTGGGATATCCACATGAAACGCTTCACGGTGGAAGGCACCAATCTCTATCTGTGCGCCATCGGCGAGGGCGAAGCTCGCAATGATCAGCTCGATCAGTCGATGAACGGTGTCTCGCGCATCTTGATGCCCGCGTAGCTGCGCGCCAAGATATCGTTGATGCACAAGCTCGCGTTGTTCCTAGTTCCCTTGCTCGCGGTCGGCGCTTGTTCGAAAGACGAGTCGAAGAAGCGTGATCCTGGCCCAGCTCTGGGCTCGGTTCCAAAAGACAAGGCTGCGGCTGAAGATAGCAAGGCGAGCGTTGTCGCGACCCTAAGCGTTGATTGGGAGGGAGCGTATCTCTCCTCCGCTGGGCTTGCGGCGCTTGCGGACTTTCGCAACAAGTGGCGCGAGGCTCCGATGACACACTTCATCTGCCCGGCGTACTTTGCCCAGGATGGGGATAACGCTGAGATTGCTTCAGCCGTTAAGGCTCATGTAGCAGAGGGAGATGAAGTTGGTCTCCATGTTCATTCCTGGTTTAGTTTGGCTGGCCTTGCGGGCATCACTCCTCGCGAAACACCAAACTTCTACGCGGATGACTCGCCCTTGAAGCCCTTTGAGAATGGCGACCGAGGCTATGAAGTCGCACTCAGTGCATACTCGCAAGAGGAGCTTGCGAAGCTGATTTCGACCTCAGCGAAACTCTTAGAAGACAATGGCCTCGGCAAACCGACTTCGTTTCGCTCTGGCGGCTATGTCGCTCCCGCTGCCGTCTTAAACGCGGTTCGCGCAGCCGGCATGCACGTGGATTCGTCATCGGCCTGGTCCGTGTGGTTTGAAGAGGGCCAGGGCAAATTTCAGAGTGAACTTGCCCGCATGTGGCCAAACTTGCAGGAACTCACACAGCCGTACGGCATTGACACGCCATCGGGAGCGATCATCGAGGTTCCAAACACAGGCAGCTTTGTAGAGTACGCGAGTACCGACGAGATGCTCGGACACCTCCAACGGGCTGCAGCGCAGTCTCGAGCGACAGGAAAGCCGGTCTACGTGAATTTTGGCGTCCATCAGGAATCCGCCGACGAGTACATCCACTTTCTTGGCGATGCGCTGCGGTACTTCCAAGATGACAACCCCGATGTGCTGAGCTTCTCGACAGTCACGAAAGTCGCTGACGCTGCCATTGGAAAATAGGATCTCGTGCCAAACAAGCCATTAGAAGAACTCCGAGATGAACTAGGGGCCATTGACAAGCAATTGTTAGCGCTCATCAAGCGTCGTCAAGAAACCGCCCTGCGCATTGGTGAGGCAAAGCGTTCCGATGGCCGCGCAACCCGGGACTATGCGCAAGAAGCCAACGTGCTTCGCCGTGCAATGAACAAGGCCGACGAAGTTGGGCTCGATCGCAAGATCGCCAAATCCCTCATGCTGCTGCTCATTCGCTCGTCCCTCAGTGCACAAGAGCAAGACCGCGTCTCCAAAGCAGAAGGCGGTGAGGGAAAAGAGGCCCTTATCATTGGTGGCGCCGGAAAGATGGGCCGCTGGTTTGCTCGGTTCTTGCGCTCGCAAGGCTATCGCGTTGTGGTTGCCGATCCGAGTGGCACCGTTCCGGGCTGCGACTCGCTTGAGAATTGGCAAGAGTCAGTCCTCGACCAGGACTTGATCGTTGTTGCCACGCCTCTTGGCATCTCATCATCGGTTTTGGGCCAACTCGCGGAGATCAAACCCAAGGGTGTGGTTTTCGACATTGGCTCGTTAAAGAGCCCACTCCGCGAGGGCCTCGGTGCGTTGCGCGACGCAGGCGTTGCTGTCACATCGGTGCATCCCATGTTCGGTCCAGATACCGATCTGCTATCGGAGCGACATGTGATCTTTATCGACCTTGGCTTTGAGTCTGCCAACCAGAAGGCCAAAGAACTTTTCGCATCCACGATGGCGACACAAGTCGACATGGATCTAGAGAGTCACGACAGGCTTATCGCCTATGTATTGGGACTCTCCCATGCTCTCAATATTGCGTTCACGACAGCGCTTGCTGAAAGTGGCGAAGCCGCGCCGATGCTCGCAAAACTCTCAAGCACAACGTTCGATGCGCAGCTGTCCCTCGCAACCAGCGTTACGCAAGAGAACCCAAAGCTCTACTACGAAATCCAGCGACTGAACGACTACGGAACCGAGTCACTAACAGCCCTGCTCTATGCGGTGGAGCGACTTCGCTCGGTGGTGCGCGCAGGGGATGAAGACGCATTTGTGGGCCTTATGGAGAAGGCAGCAGGCTATTTGGGCGGACGCGGTAAGACTCCGTAGGCATTCAAGCCAGATAGGCCGCGGGCTTTGACAGGGCGCTCCTGCCGCGATACCCAGCGTCTATGATCTTTGCAAAGACGTTGCGCCCCGCGCTCTCAGGAGCTCTGTTGGTAGCAATCTTGAGTTCCTGCGGCTCAGATGCACCAAAGAGCGTCCTCGTTCCCCTGGTTCCAGAGTCAGCCGCTGCCGCCAACGCTGCTCCCGAAACCTTCGCCTATCCTGAGACGCGTCGAGAAGACGTTGTTGACACCTACCACGGCACCGAAATCGTCGATGCATATCGGTGGTTGGAAGACGCAGACTCAGCCGAGACCGCCGAATGGGTTGCCGCGCAAAACAAAGTTACCTTTGGTTTCCTTGAGAACATCCCTCAGCGTGATGCAATTGTTGAGCGCCTTACCAAGCTTTGGGACTACGAGAAGTTCGGAACTCCACGCAAAGAGGGCGATCGCTATTTCTACTCGCGAAACGACGGTCTGCAAAACCAAAGTGTCATCTACTGGACGGATTCGCTTGATGCCGAACCAAAGGTTCTTCTCGATCCAAATGCGCTGAGTGAGGATGGCACCGTCGCCCTCAACAGCTACAGCATTTCCGACAACGGCAAGTACATGGCATATGGCCTGCAATCCGCAGGAAGCGACTGGGCCGAGTGGCACGTTCGCGATGTCGCAACGGGCAAGGACTTGGGTGAGACGCTTAGTTGGATCAAGTTCTCAGGAGCAAGCTGGGATCACAAGAGTTCGGGCTTCTACTACGGGCGCTACCCGCAGCCAAAGGAGGGAGCAGGACTCACCGAAGCAAACTTCAATCAGAAGGTCTTCTTCCACAAGGTTGGGACGCCGCAGAGCGATGACAAGATGGTCTTTGAGACCAAAGACAATCCAAAGTGGAGTTCCAGCGCAGGCGTTTCTGAAGACGGTCGCTACCTAGTTGCTTCGGTGTCCAAAGGCACGGGCCCAATGAACCAAGTGCATGTTCGCGATCTTAAAGCGAAGGGAAAGAAGGCCGCGTTTCGCCCACTCGTGAGCGGCTTCGAAGCCGAATACGCGTTCCTCGGCAACAAGGGAACGACCTTCTACTTTCGAACCGACAACAATGCTCCGCGCGGGCGAATCATCAGCATGGACATCCGCAAGCCGGGTTCAAAAAGCTGGAAGGAAATCGTCCCGCAGAGCGAAGCCACGCTGCGCTCCGCGAACTTGGTAGGCGGCAAGCTCGTCACAAACTACCTTCGCGACGCGAAATCTGAAATCGTCATTCGCGATCTTGCTGGCAAAGAACTCACCAAAGTCGCCCTGCCCGGCATTGGCTCTGCAGGCGGTTTTGGTGGCCGCAAAGACCAAATGGAGACATTTTACAGCTTCAGCGGCTTCACCTCTCCTACAACCGTGTACCGATACGACTTTGACTCGGGCGAGAGCAGCATCTTCAAGCAACCCAAAGTTGATTTCGATGCGACGCAGTTTGAAACCAAACAGGTCTTCTACAGCAGCAAAGATGGCACGAAGGTTCCGATGTTCCTCGTGCACAAGAAGGGCCTTGAGCTCGATGGCAACAACCCGACCATGCTCTACGGATATGGCGGATTCAGCATTTCTCTTACCCCTCGATTTTCGGTTCAGCGAATTGCATGGCTCGAAATGGGTGGCGTCTTGGCGATTCCCAACCTGCGTGGCGGCGGTGAGTACGGCGAGGAGTGGCACATCGCCGGAACGAAGCTGCAGAAGCAAAATGTCTTTGACGACTTTATCGCCGCAGCCGAATGGCTAATCGCGGAGAAGTACACTTCGAGCCCAAAGCTGGCCGTTTCGGGACGGTCAAACGGAGGCCTCTTGGTTGGGGCAGTCATGACGCAACGCCCAGAGCTTTTCGGTGCAGCACTGCCCGGTGTTGGTGTTCTCGACATGCTTCGCTTCCATAAATTCACCATTGGATGGGCATGGATTGACGACTACGGTTCTTCGGATGACGCTGCAGAGTTCAAGGCCTTGCGCGCCTACTCGCCGTATCACAACCTACGAGAAGTCTCGTACCCAGCGACGCTCGTCACCACAGCCGACCACGATGATCGGGTTGTGCCGGCACACAGCTTCAAATTCGCCGCGGAACTGCAGCGTGTGCATACAGGTACAACGCCGGTCATGATCCGCATCGAAACGAAGTCGGGACACGGCGCAGGCAAGCCGACGTCGAAGCGCATCCAAGATGCCGCCGACAACTACGCCTTTCTCGTCAAGACGCTTGGGATGCAGTAAGAGCGGCCCTCTCGGGGCCTGCGCGCATTCCCGTCGCTGCGGGAAAGCGCTGTAGGTGCACGTGAACTCGGCGAACATGGCTGCCAAGCTCCTCGAGCCAGCGAAGGCTCTCTAGCCGCCTCTCCGTTTCAGCGACGGCCTGTGTGCCGGTCGCTGCAATCATGAGCACTCGATGCCTGGCGGCTTGGATCTTCTCGGAGAGGGAGGCGAATTCCTCTGCCAGAGAAGTGCTTTCCGCCGTTTCGGCTTCGGCCTCATCGCCGAGCGAGTCGGCGACACTGCCGAAGGCTTGTATCGCAACGTTTCTTGCCTCGTTGCTCTCCACATAGAGCGCGCGCTTCTCCGGATCCTCGCACTGCTCAACCAGCAATTTCAGATGTGCAACCGCATGCAAAACTTCCAAGTGCGCATCATTAACAGGGCCGACTTCTTCCGTGGTGTGCACCCTTAGTAGGTAGGTTTCGATCGTTGTCATCGCGGACTGCACGTCGGGCAAGAGCGCGACAAGCGCCTTCTCGTGTCCCCCCTCGAGGTACTTCGTGAGCCCCCCGAGAAGTCTCAACATGCATTCGCTCAGTGCACGGTGCACCGCCGCCAAGGCTTGAACCGTGTCCTTCTGTAGGTTCGTGGTGAGATGGCGAACAATGGAGCTCTCATCCTCGGGAAACAGTCTCTCAATCAGACGGGCAAAGTGGCCAGCAAATGGCAACACCAGAAGAACTCCGAGACCGTTGAAGAGGGTATGAAAGCCGACGAGTGCAAGTTCCGGATCGCGCTGCAGCAAGCCGCTACTCAGACCATCAAGTGCCCAGTAGTACGGCGAGAGCAATCCAAAGGCCACAATTCCTGTCAGAACGTTGTAGATGACGTGGGCGAGCCCCGTGCGTCGAACCGCGGTGTCTCCTCCAACCGTCGCCAAAGCGGCGGTTACCGTAGTGCCGACATCCATTCCAATCACCATGGCTGCCGCCTGTGGAAACGAGATGGCGCCAACACTTACAGCGGTGATCGCTGTTGCGACGCCGGCACTTGAGCTTTGCGTTACCAACGTAATGGCGACGCCGATTAGCACCAGGAGCAGCCTTCCGGTGATGCTGTCACTGGGAAAACTCTCAGGCGAGACCAAGTGCTGGGCCCCAGCCATGCCTCCCTGAAGCATGCTGATTCCGACGAAAACCAGGCCAAACCCGGCTAGCGCAAATCCAATTTTGCCAAGACGATTTCGCCCGAAGAGGTGAATGAGTGCACCGACAAAAACCAACGGCAGCATCGCTTCATCGAGCGACAGCTTGAACCCGATCAGAGCGACCAGCCACCCGGTGATGGTTGTGCCCACGTTCGCCCCGAAGATAACGCCAAGAGCCTCGGGAAACGTGAGCAACTTGGCACCCACAAAGCCCACAGCGGTGATAACGGTGATGCTCGAACTCTGCACCACCGCGGTTGTGACAGCTCCGGTGATCGCCCCGCTTGTGGGGCTGCGCGTAAAGCGCGTCAGCACTTTGCGCACCGAGCCACCGGCCAATGCCTTCAGGCCATCGGTCATCAGCGACATGCCAAGGAGAAACATTCCCAGGCCGCCAAGCACTTGCAAGGCGGAACTCAAGCGAACATCTTTCTGGCGCGGCAGCCTGGCATTGGGCGCGTAGACGTTACCGCAAGGTGATGCGCTTGTCGCGGCGCATCACCACATCGCGAGCAGAGTCTAGAAGAGTGATTCCATCTCGGATTCAACCCACTCGTGCATGGGATCATCTTCGTCTTCTTGAAGGCCGTAGCGAATGGGGAGGAGTTGGGCCGCAGTGTTGCGATCGCCTTGCTCGCCGCAAAGATCACAAGCCTTGTCGACCCACCAATCAAGTGCATCCATGTCGTCGGCGTCGTCTGGGAACTTTTCCTTAAGGAACGAAACGATTTGTGCAGCCTGCCCGGTGCGACCCATTTCAAGAATATGGGCGATGGTTTTCTCTTCGCGCTCATCGGAGGTTAGACCGTCGGCATGTCCAACGCCGTACTGCGCTTCGTAGTGCGCAGTCCACTTGTTGTACTCCTCCATCATCTCCATCGCATTCGAGTTGAATTTCTGGCCCCACCAAGCGCCAATCGTGCCCCACTCGGCTGGCGAGATGCCAAAGCCCGCCAGAACGGCAGTTGGGTCTTTCCCCTGCTCGGATCCCGCACCTTGGGCGACGGTAATCTCAATCCACTTTTCGAACGGCACAGGAGCCTCGCTCCCATCGGTGCTGCCACCGGGATTCATTGCTCCCGCCGCGGCCTGTCCCGCCGCAGCGAACTGTCCTGCGCCAGCGCCAGTAAATGCTTGGCCGTACACCGTTGCAATCGTGATCGTCGTGTCGCGCGCCATACGGGCGTTCCACTCCGCGCTAACCGCCTGCCAGGTCGCTTCGTCAACGCCAAGAGATGGCAGAATTTGCTCCAAGGTAGCGCCAGATGCGAGCCCAGCTTGGCAGCGCGCCCAGTCCTCAAGAGCGACCCCCATAAACGGCGCGAGTTCACCGGTTTCGCGCATGGCATCTGCTCGCCCTGCCTGGGCTTGCTTCTGCTCTTCCATCTTGTTGTTGAGCATATTTTGCGCAGCGGCTCGCGTAACAGAACCAACCTCTCCGGTTACGCGCTCGCGCATCCACTCAAGGTGTTCCTCGTTCACCATGCCGTAGTAGCTCAACCACTGGGCAAACAAATCTGGACCAGCGGCCTTCGCTTGATCGAGCTTTTCGATCCTTGCGAGATATTCTGATTCTTCCCCGCCGGACCACTCGACGGGAATTCCGTAGAAAGCCATGAGGCGTCGCTCGAAGCCTCCTTGGATTCCGTTGAGATCGATCACGTGGCACGTCGCCATGTTGCTCGTGCTGTTGTAGTGCTTTGAGAGCCACACCGGGCGATGGTTTACGGTCTCGCCTTCCGGAAAGTCGGGGAAGTTCATGTCCGCACCTTCAGCCCTTGTGTAGTCGTATGCGCTCCAGTCGATGTTCTGGAGGAGGTGCTTCCCTTGTTCGCGGCGTTGCTCTGGTGTCATGTCTAGCTACTCCTAATAGTCTCTTGTTGAAGAAATCACGCGAAGGATTCCATGGCCCTGCCCCAGCGAGCAACAGGGAGCGCGGCTCACGACGTTGGGGCGGCGGCAATCCGGGCTGACCGCCTATGCAATGCCCATTGCGCTAAACGCCCAGAACCGGGCTCAAACTGGCCCTAAACAAGTTATGGACCGCATTCATTTTGCTTGTTTCGCAAGATCCCCACTGGGAACAATGCGCCCATGACGACCCCACGAACTTCCGCGCTCACCACAATCTGCACCGCCGCGCTCTTTGCAGCAGCCTGTGGAAGCTCAGACGCCGTGGAGGAGCGATGTGCAACCGAGCTCGTTACTGGAACAACGTTCACGGTTCCGCAAGCCACCGGTGACCGAAGCTTTCAAGCCCACACAACATTCGATGGCAACGCTATTTGGATGACCCACGCCAGCGCCATCGCGGCCGATGAGTCGATTGTCGTTAGAGCATTGCGGATTCAATGTGATGGAACCATCTCTTCAGAAGAAGTAGGAGTAGAGGCACAAAGCGGCCTGCAAACAGAACCGAGGATTACCAGCCACGGTGGCAAGGTCATGATCGCCTGGCAACACGACGACCAAGTCTCATCGACAAATCTAAGCACGCACTACAAAATCTTTGATCGCGAAGATAGCCCAGTGACCGCTCCACCGATTCGGCTCGAGACCCAGTACGCTGGTGCTGCCGCCGGTAACACCTGGATGCCGGAGCTCGATGCCTCGGCATCAGGATTTGTCTTAGCGGGCCTTCGAGGCGTTACCGAGTATGCCTCCTTCCAAGCATTTGCTCAGCGCATTGACTTTGATGGGTCCACAATCGGAGAAGCCATCAACGCCCAGCTCTCGGATGAGCTTGTGCAAAACATGGTATCGGCGTCACTTGCAGATGACGGAAGCCTAGTGATGAGCTGGACCCGAGAGAGCGACAATGAACTTGAGCACGCGGTTCACGTGGGCGTGGAGGCGGATAGCGATGCCCCCGCGAACGAGCCAATTCGCATTTGCACAAATGAGTGCTCGATGGTCGCGCTTGGTGGCAACGAGCATCGCGGCCAGTACGTTGCTGCGGTCGCACCGGATGGAACGATCGCGCTCAAACCAAGCACCCTGTTTAATGCCGAGGCACCCTTGCTCACAGTCGGTACTCCAGGCGGGACGCCGATGTTTCCGACCATCGCAGTAGGCCCACAGAGCGGTGCTGTGGCGTGGCTCTCGCAGCTCTCTGGCTTCAATGCAGAGATCCATCTGCAAGCCTTCACGGGCGATGGCTACGATATTTCGCTGGTGGGAAGCGAAGCTGTCATCCCCACCGACAACCCCGCAATAGGCCCGTACCGACTCTCGCTGATCCATGTGCAAGACGCGGTCTACATGCTCACGTGGACCGAGGGACCGACCTCGGCGCTGCAAGTGAAGTGGCGCTTCGTCGACCTCGCTCCGTAGCGCAACCGTTGGCCCACGCTTCGCATAGGAACCCTGCATGCACAGCATTCCCGTGTCGATCATCGCCCTGGTAGCTGTCGCCTTTGGCGGCTGCAAAGATGCAAAACCCGCAAAGCCGACCAGCAATCCCACCCCCGCAGTTGGAGCTACAGCGCAACAGGCTGGGACGACAGGGCAAGAGGCGCCCGAGTCGCCAGTCGCCAAACGCAAAACGCCAACGCTCGTCCGCGCAGAACCTTTGCCGCAGGTAGCGCGAGCGGCCTTGCGGAAACGCATGCAGAACCACGGAGACGACACCGAGAACCTGCTGTGGGCGGCGCTCATGCTCGACTTTGAGTCTACAGATGGCATCGCGGGAATGATTGCCAAAGTTCCGACGTTGGCGAGGCCGCATGCAAACGAACTCGACACCATTAATGCCATGCTTCCTCCGCAGTTCTTTGATCTTCAAGAGCAACTCGACAGCGCAGTCACCAAACTGCAAGCCGCAGCCAAGGCAAACGATGGAGATGCGGTTGCGGTCCAATATGGCAAGACGGTTCAAACTTGCATCGCTTGCCACAGCTTGTTTCTGCAATTCCCAGCTCCCGAATAGCCGCCGGCATTCTTTGCACCAAGGCACCTTGGGGTGAAAAATCTGCCAACCATCCAGGTCTAAGTTGCCCTCCTGCTTCCACGACGTTTGGCACCGAGACTGCACTACCCATGGACATGCTAAGAGTTCTTCCCCTCTTGGTAGCACTCGGCCTCGTGCTCCCAAACGCAGCTTCGCAGGTGCGGGCCAACAATGGCGGTGATGCGGCTCGCAAGGCACCTGAGTCGGACGCACAGCGGCGAGCGCGCTTGCGCAAGCAACGAAATGAACGCATCCTCACGCGCGAAGAAATTGAAGCGGCGATGGCTCCACACGTGCCTGCCATCTCCGCGTGTTACAAGCAGCACACGGCAAACCAGAAGCAGGTGAACGGGCGCCTATCACTGGAAATGCTGATTCGACCGGAAGGCACTTTGCAGCAATTGTGGGTGCACGCACCGACCGTCAAGGGCGATAAGGTCTCCAATTGCATCACCGCGCTATCAGAGCACTGGAGATTCCCCAAGAAAGCAGGCTTCACCAATGCTGTCGTGCCGTTCTACTTCCAGAAAACCAACATCAAAGGCGTTGGGCCCCTGGAGAGTTGTTGGAGCGCGAAGGGGTGTCCAGACAAGCAGCGCAAACACCGCAAACGCGGCAAGACGAAGAAGGTCAAATAGGGATGCTTCAGCAAATCCAGCTAGCGGTCTTGGCCGCGGTCACTTTGGTTGCATGCAACACGCCTGAGAAGGAATCTGCACCGCCTCCCACACCGAGTCACGCTCCTGCAGCGCCCGCTCGTCCAGCTCCCATCGACGGGGGACTGCAAGCACAAATGCGAGACCACTTTGAATCGATTCGATCTGTAGAGCGGGCCGTTGTCTTCGGTGATGTGAACGCGGCCAAACGGGCGGCGGCGGCACTGGCCAACCATCAGAGTGCGCAAGACATTGAGAACTATTCTGATGAGATTGAATCCGTCCGACTCGCGGCAGCGAAAATTGCCACCGGAGAATCGCTAGGTGCCATGGCAGGAGATGTGGCGGTGCTGGCGAGCCGGTGCGGACATTGCCACTTGATTACGAGTTCGATTACGAGCTTTGAGTGGACCGAACCTCCCGTTCGCAACGACACCGGCTCACAGCGCATGCAACGCCACCAGTGGGCGATGGAGCGACTCTGGGAAGGCCTCGTCGGCCCTTCGCAACAGAGTTGGCAGGCTGGTGCAGCCGTGCTCGCGGCGGATCCCATGCCGGCAAGCATGCTGGCGCTCAGAGGCATGCCCGAAGACGTTGCCGCCGCCAAGCTCGCGGCCTTGCAAGAGCTTGCGGCTAAGGCCCAGACCATCAACCTCCTTGCCGAGAGAGCAGAACTCTATGGCGAATTGCTGGTGACCTGCTCGGGTTGCCATGTAGAAGCCGGCCTCGCCAAGTAGGCGGTAATGAACTTTCTGCCGTCGCCGTGCACGCAACCACACGGGCATCGTGCTTCCCCCTACGATGCCCTGGCTCGTTGGGTACTCATTCTCTGCGACATGGCTTTCTGCTTCGTACACCGTTTCGCGTTGTCACTAGAACGAGGCGATAGTTGCCCCTGCTCGCCCGCTTGGCTCGTAACGCTTGGCGCCGGTGCTATCTTCGACTGATGACGGTGCACTACGCATGTTTCTTCGCGCTCATCCTCGCCGCAAGCTGCGGCAAAGCGAAGCAAGCCGAACCCAAAGCCGAGACGAGTGCGGCCGAGACGAGTGCCAAGTGCGACGACCGCTCGATCGAAACGCATTTTCAGGCTTGCAAGGCATCGCTACTGGCTTACACCAACCTCAAGATGCCTTTCGCCGAGGCCGACTGCGAAACGTTGCGACTCTTTGCCGTCGATCTGGCACCACTAGCCCAAGACCTCTTCAGGAGTATCATTGCGCTAAAGCGCTACAGCCAAAGCCAGAGCGATGCGTGTAGAGAACGCAATCGAGAGAAGTACGGCGCCGAGATGGGAGCTTTGATGAACGAGCTCGCAAAGAGCATGGGGCCAGAAATGGACCGTTTGGGGAAGCGGGTACAAGCGTGTTCTGAGCACCCGGGCATGGCCGAAGCGTTCGAAGCAGCATCGTTCCCCAGCGAGCCCTAGCCAGGGGCTGCAGGCCAGGTCGCGCTTGCCACTTCACTCACACCCTATTGACTTGCGCTTGTCGGGAGACGCACGGTGGCCTGGTGAGCAGCGTTACCAGGTTCTCCCGCTTTGCGTTGCTCTTTCTGTGCATGGGAGGCTGCGGTCAAAAGGCCGCAAACGTGAATGCACCAACGTCCCAGAGCGCTGAGAATTCTGCAGAGGTTCGCAATGAGACAAGTACTGAGGAGACAAATGCAGAGGGGGCGGCACCTGTGAACACGATTGAGATCGCAAAGGCAAAGGCCATAGAGCACTGGAGTGGGCCGAGTAGCGCTGTCGGCACGCATGTGCCTGAGGTTCGCTCTGTAGAGAAGCTCAAAGGCACCGCCGTTACGAGTCTCCTTGCGCACATGCACGCGTTTCGCGTAGTGGTCTCCAACCCACGAGCTGCGATCGCCGGCCCGCCAAGCATGACCCACACCCTCGTGCTCGACGGCGAGAGCACCCACTTCCTCGACGACTACCAAGCGGTCGCCACGTTCCTCTCCGAGAGGACACTCGCACGAGTCACGAGCAAGTCATCGGCGGAGCAACTGCTGTCGTCCTTCGCTGAGCTCAGCAATCTGCAGGCCCCCACGGCCAAACATCTCAACATGCCTGGTGTTAAGAATAACACTGAGTTTAGTTCGAGCGATTGGAACACCAATTTGAGGCAGGACGGCGATGCTTGGAATGCCAATGTCACTTACTTGGTCGACCCTATCGCATATCGCTTCATTCGCCTCGCACTCACCTTCTCTGCAGACGGAACGATGACCGTGCGCATTGAAAAAAGCTTCTTCCTCCGCGGATACAGTTAGGCCACGAGTCCTCGGAACCATCGCGCTACGCCAAACACAAGTAGAGTCGCTTGCGGTCGATTCGAAGCTCACGAACTCCAAGCAAGCCCACGTGTGCTCAATCGCGGAGTTCTACCAGCGAATCCCAAATAGCGTCCTTGACGTGCTCCCGAGTCTCATTCTTGTTCATCCTCTCGAGCAGTTCGACTACAGAAGTCGAGCCTATCTTCGCAAGGGCCTTGGGAATACGCGCATGTACATACTCGTTCTTCTTCTTGTCGGCGTAGATGGTCTTGAGATGCAAGAGAGCCTGTGGTCCGCCGATCTCACCGAGAGAATGGACGACTCTTGTTTGTGTCTCGACGTCATCCGCGTTGGCGAGTGACATGACAAGGTTTGCTCGACTGTCATTGCTGGCAGAAAAGCGCCCCAAAGCAGTCACAGCCATGCGCCGGACCGCGAAGTGCTCGTCGGTCAATGCGGCTTCGACGTGAGCCTGCCCTTGTCGAATGATTCCAAGGCCACGAATTCCATGCAACTTGGTATTCAGATCCTTGCTATTGGCCATACGCAAGAGGGCGTCGGCATCTCGTGTTCCCACAAACTCGTCGGTTGGCCAATAGTCCTGGTCGCTCTTGACTGCAGTTACGACTGTTGGATGCTGGATGGGAGTACTGTCGGGCCAAAGTTCGATTAGGGCATGGTCGTCGCCAACACTTCCGTCGTAGTCCACACTGCCGTTCTCGGCGATTGATACTCGAAGGCGATAGCTCCCAGGAGCGAGCTTGATGGCATGTTTGTCATCGTCCTCGTTGCTCCACTCGAGAAAGCCCGATGAAGTCGCCAGCCAGCCCTCCACCGAATGACTCCAATAGTGAGCAAGTGGGGGCTTGGCTTCTAGCACGCGAACAACTGCCGGCACCTCACCAGCAGCGCGCCGAAACACCAAGATCGCAATCCCCTTTCCCAGAATGAGGTTCTTGTCGTGGTCGTCCCAGTCCGCTGTCTCGTAGGCTGCGATTGCCGGGTCTTGCAACGCGATCGTGTGTTGTGAGATTCCCAGGGACGCGATTTCAGTGGCGACAATTTGAGGGGAGATGCCCGGTGATGCTGCTGGTTTGCTTGGTGAGGACCTGGCTGCGGGCATCGTGGACTTCTTGACCGTGCTCTGCTCGGAGCAACCCACCCCTGTCATCGCCCCGATTAGGATAGGAAGAACGAGTCTTGAAGTGTGAAGCAGACGCGCAATCATGGTTCCCTCTACAGAGGCATCTAACTTCACGCAGTCGCAAGTGCAGCTATGAAAATACGCTGTGCCGGCTCAGAGTGGCGGCAGAAGACCATGAATGACTGCAGAACAACTCAAGTGGACGAAGCCGTTGGCCGTTGCGAGTTCGAGGTGTCCTTCGAAGAATACGCTTGGCGTCTCTCGCCTCAGAGAACAATTCTTAGTCGAGAACAACGCAGCGTCCCACAACCTCGCTGCTATGACCCCTTACATATGCGCCTTGTCACGTCTAGCGCTGCCACTTTGAAAGAACAAATGCGCACGACAACATGCGGATCCCATGAACGATTTGCCCGGTTGGCAGGCTTCCCTAGCCCGCCGGCTAGGTCATCGCCCAAAAGGCCCTGTGACCTCTACACACCGCGTTCTCATGCATTTCAACTATGTAGAGCACGCTGAGAATTCTTCCGCGTACGCAACGAACTGCATCACACGTACAGGCACTCCATCTGCTTACATATGGCCGATCGCCATGGTCGTTTTGTGTACTCCTTGCGTTAGAACATTAAGCTCCAAAACACTTGCCAAGGCTTTGAGGATCCGCTCTACTCACTGAGGAACCCGGGTACTGCGTGAGGCAAAACCATGTGTTCCACTTACAAATTATGCGTCCTTTTGGGCGTAGCAGATACTTCCGAGGGGGAAAACTAGTGACTACTTTTTTTAAGAATTCTCGTGTCTGGTCCGCAGGACTCATTGGTGCAGCAGCACTCCTTTTTGCCGGTTGCGGTGGAGATGACGACGACGGTGGAGATTGCGTACCAAGCGTTCACAATCCTTGTAACGACGAAGAGCCAGCACTGACCGACCCAGAGGGCGGCGCCATTTACTTCGAGTACATGGACTTCTCTGCAGAGGTTCAGGCAGCAGGCTTTCCCGACAAAGCGGTTCGCCTTATGGGCCACTTCGTTAGCGAGATGGATCCTGATGCATTCCCGCTTCCTACCGGTTGTAGCGACCTGACAAACACTCCAGGTTGGCCGACAGGCATGAGCGACACGATGACAGAGCTCAACGTGGGTAACCTCGAGCTCATCAACGGCGACACAACTCTTGTTGTTGAGCCAGGAGCTGCTGGTCCCGACTTCATCAGTCGTGAGCACACGGTTTCCTACCAGGCATTCCTTGCCGATGAGACCGACACGTACATCAAGCCAGACTCGGCATACGATCTACACATCACAGGTAGCGATACCTACCCAGAGACCACCTACCCAGGTGCGTTCTACTTCCCACCAGCATTCGACGTTACCTCGCCACTTAACGAGGCAACCGCAGCTCCTATCACGGGTGACTGGGAAATGACTTGGGACAAGAACGATGCCGCCAATGGCACCGAGCAGTTCCAAATTGTCATGCTTGTTAGCCCTGATGGCGCAATCATTCACCAGTTCTGCCCAGGCGCTCACACCGGAACACACACGGTTCCAGAAGACGCTCTCACCAAGTTCCGCGCAACCTACCCGAACGGTGGTTTGCTTCTTCGCGGAAACATCACCCACCAGCTTGGTCGCTTTGACAACGGTGCAGGCATTGCCGACCGTCGCATCGACTTCGTGTCAATGTACTGCTACGTGCAGCCATTCGCCTTCGAAGCTGAGTAATCACAGCGAATCGAAACTTGCGTTCCTAACTCTCGGGTAGGGAACGCAAGCAAAGGCCGCCGTAAGAGTTTTTCTCTTCACGGCGGTCTTCTTGTTTCGGGCCGCTGCAAAGTACTAGAGTGAATGATGATGGTGTTGAGAATGCGAAGAGTAGCGATGACGTGCATCCTTGGCAGCGCGGGGCTGCTGGCTGGCTGCGAAGGGGGCGAAAGCGAGCCCTATAATTGCTTTGTGGAACCGCACTGCATTGATGATAGCGACCCAGGCCCGGCACTCACCGACCCTGAGGGCGGAAGCATCTACTTCGACTACATCAACTACTCACCGGAGATGGCCAAAGCGGGCTTTCCCGACAAAGCCGTTCGCCTCATGGGCCACTTCGTCAGTGAGATGGACCCCATGGCCTTCCCGTTTCCCAGCGGCTGTGCCGACTTGACCAATACTCCGGGTTGGCCAACAGGCGTTGCTAAGACAATTACCGAGGTCAACGTGGGCAGCCTCGAACTCATCGGCGACGACAGCACCCTGGTGGTGGAGCCGCAAACGGCGGGCGTCGATTTGATCAACCGCGATCACGACGTCTTCTACCAAGCGTTCCTTCCAAACCAAACCGACACGTACATCGACCCAGACTCGACGTACGATCTGCATCTCACCGGCAGCGATGCCTACCCAGAGACCACCTACCCGGGCGCGTTCTACTTCCCCCCCGCGTTCAACGTTACCTCACCGCCACACGAAGCGACCGAGGCTCCCGTGGTAGGCGACTGGGAATTGACGTGGGAAAAGAACGATGCCGCCAATGGCGAAGAGCAGTTCCAAATCGTCATGCTTCTTAGCCCCGACGGCACAGTTATTCACCAGCTGTGCCCAAGCGCTCATACCGGGAGCTATGCCGTTCCGGAGAACACACTCAACACGTTTCGCACAGACTACCCAAGCGGTGGTTTGCTGCTCCGCGGAACCGTCACATACAGGCTTGCCTGGTTCGACAACTGCGCGGGAATCGCCAACCGCCGCATCGACTTCGCATCCATGTACTCCTACGTTCAGCCCTTCACCTTCGCTGTGGAGTAGTCACAGCGCGAGCAGCCCACGCCTCCGCTGTCGACAAAGCGTCCAGCCAAGGCGCCGATGTTGTTGCGGAGTACCTGCTCCGAGTCGCACCGTACCTACTGCGACGTCGCATCGGATGCCACGCCTGCGTCGGAGGGCACCACACCTGCATCCGGCCGAAAGATTCGCGGCGTTGTTGCAAAGACCCAAGTTTCGTCGAACGCATGTTTCATCTCGACATCGATCACGTCGACTCGAATCCGTATGGGCGTCTCAAAATACTCTCGGGCCTGCGCCATTGGGAAGATGGCCGGCAAGACGTACTTCAGCTGAAGCTGGCCACCGATCTCAACATACTGGCTTCGCGCTGGACATCGATCGTAGGTAGAAGGAATTGCGGAGCCATCCTCCGCAAAGAGCGAAAACTTAGTGCGGGGATTTGTGGGGCCGTACGGTTCCGAGTCGCTAGGATTGAGATCAAAGATTCTCGCCGTCAGTGGAACGTAAAATCCGCCAGCGGGCCCGGTTTGAATCTCAAAGTCCTGCCCATCCACAAAGGGCGCAAAGCCATTTGTGCCGCGCCCCAATTGCACTCTCCCGCCCGGAGTTGCGAGTTCTTCTGGCCAGCACGGCCCGGCGTCGGCCTCCGTGTTCGCGCTGCTTCCACATGCAGCGGTAACCACCACCAACGCGAGCAGGCTGCTGCTAGAGAGGCCCAGCATCGAGCACGGTCGTAGTTGCATCGGCCCCAATTCCCGCGTCCGGAACCAGAATCTGCGGTGTCCTTGCGAAAACTGATATGCCGTCCGATGCGTACTTGCCATCGCTATCGATGACTTCGACTTGGATACGGACCGTGGTTTCGTAGTACTCGTGCACTCGGCTCGTGGGAAAGATGATGGGGAGTCCAAACTTGAGTTGGGTATGGCCATTCTCTTCGAGGTACACCAGACGCGTTGGACAGTTTTGCCCCTCGCTGATGACGGTCCCATCTTCTTCGAAGAGCGTGAAGCGTGTGCGCGGATTGCGGGCCGCCAACGAGTCGTTCGGGTCGCCCGGATCCATGTCCGTGATGCGCGCCGAGAGCAGGTAGTGAAAGCCCCCCTGAGGACCGGTTTCGATCTGCAGGTCCTGCCCTTCGGTGAGTCGCGTGAACTCGCTCGAGACATGCCCCAATTGCACTTGGCCACCAGGGCTGCTGAACTCCTCTGGCCAACACGGGCCAGCATCAGGTGCCGCCTCTGTGCTCCCACACGCAGTGAGTGCAACGGCAGCGGCGAGTACAAAAACGTGGCGGCAAGACATAGACAACCTGCCTTATTTTAGCGCGCTCCGGTGCAGCGTTGCAATGAAGGCGAGAGAGCCAAGATCACTTTGCATTGGGGTAGCCGTGGGCATCGAGAGTCTTGTCACAACGCCGTACACTGCGGGATATGGCAAAGACATTTACTGAGTGGACCGTGCTGAAACATTCCGCGCTTGTGCAGGCTCAGGACAACCTCTGGCACGTGGAGGGTGCGATTCCCAAGATGGCGCTCAAGCGGCGCATGACGGTGGTGCGGCGCGATGATGGCGACCTTGTCCTACACAGCCCAATGGCGCTCGATGAAGAAAGCATGGCCGCCATCGAGGCCCTCGGCCGAGTTGCCTACATCTTGGTGCCCAATGGTTGGCACCGGCTCGACGCGCCAAACTTTCGCAAGCGATACCCAGAGGCAAAGCTTCTCTGTCCAAGCGGCTCCAAGAAGAAGGTCAGCGAAGTTGTAGAGGTTGACGGAACCTACGAAGACTTCCCAGCAGACCCCGCTGTCTCGCTGCAGTATCTCGAAGGCATCAAGAAACTCGAGGGCGTTCTCATCGTCAAGCACGAAGGCAAGGCGACGATCGTTTTCAATGATTGCCTCTTCAACCTTCGCCACGGCAAGGGCATCTCCGGGCTCCTATTTCGCATCCTGGGCTCAAGCGGCGGGCCCAAGGTCACTCGCATCATGCGGCTCTTCGCAATCAAAGACAAAAAAGCCCTGCGCACGGGGCTCGAATCACTCGCGGATACCGAGGGCCTTTGCCGGCTAATCCCCGGCCACGGAAAGCCTATCGAAGAAGAGGCCTCCGCTACCTTGCGCAAGGTCGCCAGCACGCTCTAGCTTTCACGCCATGAGTGATGCGCCTGTCTCCGATATTTTCGATGCCTCTAGCTGGACCGAAGTTCCCGGTTTTGACTTTGAGGACATTACGTACCATCGCGCCAACGACCAAGGAACCGTGCGCATTGCGTTCCACCGGCCAGAGTGCCGCAATGCCTTTCGGCCAAAGACCGTTGATGAGCTGTACCGAGCACTCGAGCATGCTCGGCAGTGGAGCGACGTTGGTTGCGTGCTTATCACCGGCAACGGACCATCGGCCAAAGATTCGGGCTGGGCGTTTTGCTCGGGCGGAGACCAACGCATTCGCGGCAAAGATGGCTACAAGTACGAAGGAGCCGACGGAGCTCCGCCAGATCCAGCGAGTCTAGGTCGCTTGCACATCCTCGAAGTGCAGCGGCTTATCCGTTTCATGCCAAAGATCGTAATTGCCGTTGTCTCAGGTTGGGCCGTTGGTGGAGGGCATAGCTTGCACGTGGTTTGTGACATGAGCATTGCGAGCGAAGAGCACGCCATCTTCAAGCAAACCGACCCCGATGTTGCAAGCTTTGATAGTGGGTACGGTTCGGCGCTACTCGCCCGACAGATTGGTCAAAAGCGCGCACGAGAGGTCTTCTACTTGGGTCTCAACTACAGCGCTCAAGAAGCGATGGACATGGGCATGGTCAACGCTGTGGTGCCTCACGCCGAGCTTGAAGCCAAGGCTCTCGAATGGGGCAAGCTCATCAACTCAAAGAGTCCAACGGCGATGCGCATGCTCAAGTACGGCTTCAACCTTCCAGACGATGGCATGGTGGGACAGCAGCTCTTTGCAGGCGAAGCTACGAGGCTCGCCTACGGGACCGCCGAAGCGCAAGAGGGACGCGATGCCTTCCTGGAGAAGCGCCCGCAAGACTACAGCAAATTCCCTTGGCACTACTAGGCAGCTCCGGTAGCGAGAAAGCGCGCCGCGTCGAAACCGTGGCGCGCTGACCACATCAGCCTTAGTCGCGTAGCCATACGAGAGTGACTCCATCGCCTCCTTCGCCCTGCTCTCCTCGGCGCCACTTGGCAATGCTTGGATGCCGTTTTAGGTGCGCTCGCACGGCCGTTCGCAATGCACCGGTTCCATGTCCGTGCACAACAAAGACGCACTCACGCTCGCATAGCAGGCTTGAATCGAGAAACTGGTCAACCCGGGCGAGAGCATCGTCGGCCCTCTCGCCACGAAGGTCGAGCGTAGAATCGGGTGAGCGAGCCGTGGCATCGTCAACAGCCTTGCTGACAGTAACTTGGATGGAGCCCCGCGGAGTGCGGAGAGAATCCGTCTTTTTCTTAGCGGCCTTTGCCAATCGCAAGTCCGAGAAGGGCACGCGGGTCTTGATGAGGCCGACTTGAATCAACACGGTGCCCTTGCGGGGCGCCTCTGCAACCACTCCGCGATTTCCTAGGGAAATCACTGAGACGGTGGTTCCGACGGCAAGCTGGCCTTCGCTGGGAGCATTGCCCTCCGGCTGAGGTTTTTTGGGAGCGTGCTTGCCAACGGTCGCTGCAAGCGCATCGACTTTGCCCTTGTCGTGTTTGAGCGACGACGCATCTACGCTCACGCGCTTCTTGATGCCCTTCTTTGCCCGTTCAAGCTCGGAACGCGCCTGTCGCAGGGCACTCATTGCCCCTTCGTAGTCCTTCTCATGCTGCCGACGGGCGTTCTCCGCAGCCTCGGTCTGCAAGGCACGCGCTTCTTCGTAGGCGCTCGCTGTCGCGGCGCGCTCCTCAGAGAGTGCCTTGCGCTCGTCGGTGAGTCGCTCACGCTCATCGGTAACAATGCGCAACAACTCATCCATCTTGGCGCGGCCACCTCCGGCGAGTGTCTCAGCTCTTGCGTTCACAGGTTCCGGAAGTCCCATACGGCGCGCGACATCAATCGCGGCAGACGCTCCGGGCACTCCAAGATGAAGATGAAACGTGGGCGCCATACGCTCGAGGTCAAAGCCAACGGACGCATTCTGAAACCGTTCGTCATGCGAAGCCAGTGCCTTAAGGCGCTCGTAGTGGGTGGTCACAAGCGCGGTCGTTCCCTGGTCGGCCAAGGTCTCAAGCACCGATTGCGCCAGGGCTCCACCTTGCTCGGGTTCCGTGGCCGAGCAAATCTCGTCGATGAGAACAAGACTGCCAGGCCCCGCCTCGTTGAGAAACGAGCGCAAAAGCACCAGGTGTGCCGAGAACGTTGATAGCTCGGATTCCAGACTTTGCGAATCACCAATGGCGGCGCGAACTTCGCGAAACCACGGCAGGCTGCTGCCCTCGCCTGTGGCGATGTGCAAGCCGTATCGTGACATGAGGACTGCCAAGCCAACGGTTTTGAGTGCAACGGTTTTACCGCCGGCGTTCGGGCCCGAGATAATCAGCAGCTTGCCTTCCTCCATCAGGATGTCATTGGCCACGCACGGCTTTCCCGACAAGAGCATCAGCGGATGGCTAGCGTTGCGAAGGTCGACAGTCTTGCCATCCTCAGAAAAGTTCGGAGCTCGTGCGTGAAGGAAATTGGCGAGATTTCCGGCACCGGCAATCACATCCAACTCAACGACGATATCGGAGGCGTTTCGGAGCGCCTCGGCATCGCGACCAACTCGCGCACTCAAGGCCGCAAGAATTCGCAACTCCTCTTCGCGTTCCTCGTATTCTGCTAGCTTGAGTTCGTTGTTGAGTTCAACAAGCGCATGGGGCTCAACAAAGACCGTTTGCCCACTTCCGGAGCTGCCGTGCACGACACCCGGGACTCGCGAACGCGATGACGCCTTCACTGGAAGCACATAGCGCTCCTCGCGCTGGGTCCAATAGGAGTCCTGGAGATGCTCGACGATACGCGCATCGTCAAGCATCGACTTAGCCTTGTTCTCTAGGTTCTGCAGCAGTCGCGCGACCTTCTTGCGCAGTAGGCCGAGTTGCCTCGAAGCCGTATCCGCCAAGCGCCCATCGGGCTCGAAGGCACGAGACACGGTTGCGTAGAGATCCACAAAGTCCTCGATGCTTTCGGCTCGCTGCCAAAGAAGAGGAGCGGATTCCGACTGCACTTCGAGTTGCTCGCGAAGTCGCTGGTACCCGCGCGCGCTATCCGCAATGGCGATCAACTCCTCGGCTTCGAGGGCACTGCCCTTCTCTGCTCTCACAACGGCAACTCGAACGTCTACGATTCCCCCGAAAGACATGGGCTGCCCCTTGTCTTCCATGCAACGCGCCTCGTCGATCTCGTTTACCCGGGTGCGAGCTTGGCGAACGCTTGGCAACGGTGTGCTTGCAAGAGCTGCTGTTGCCCCGCGCTGTGTTCGACAACGCGACGCCCAGGCCTGCATGATGTTTGGCCAACCGAGGTCCGCAAGTGTCTTCTCCGCTTCCATAGGCCGATTATGCACAGGAATTGGCAGGATGCCGTTTTCTACGTCGACCGGCGGCGACTGGGCACAAGCACATTCCCCGGAACTTGCGAAATACGCCCTTCTACCGGCATTCTGGCGGTATGAATCGCCTTGTCGTCTCCAGCGTTCTCTCCGCGATCTGCGGTCTTCCCTTGGCTCTGGGCGCGGGAGCCTGTTCGGGCTCAGATGGGGGAAGTGTGGATGCCGGTACGGTGCCAACCATCGACGGCTCCACATCGAGTGCAGATGCTGGCCCAAGCACGTGCTTCGACTTCTCGCTCGATCCAGACATTCCGCTAGCGATTGACGGCACCTTCGTCGCTGGCAGCGAGACTTGGCTCCGCCCGGATGACGGTGGCGAGACCTGCCCCGCTAGCGGCCTCTCCACCACCGAAGTGCCGTTTGTTGCCTTCTCCTTCTGCAATACCGACTCGGTCGCCCACAGCTTCGACTTTGAAATGATCACCGACGATGGCCCGAACGGCGAGTTGCCACTCGACGATGCCTACCTTGTGCTCTACACCGGCGAGGGCATTCCAGCCGATCCGCAGGCGTGTTTGGCGATTAACGACAATATCCCCAAAGCACTGACCACCAACGACTCAGAGATTCTCGGAGTTACCGTACCAGCTGGCGGCGCAATCACCGTCGTAGGAACAAGCTTCGACTTTGCAGCCGCAAAGAACGTGGGCACGGGCTACTACATTTTGGTTGTTACCTCAGCTGAGTAACCGAAACGCAACGAAGCCCAGAAGCCGTCTCGGGCTTCGGGGCTTCAAAGATCTAGCACTCAGAGGTTAGCGGCCACCGCGGAACTAGGGAGCCACGCAGTTACGGCCGTGCTCCTTGGCCGACGTCAATTGCTTTCTCGCCTCTGCCACGATCTCCCGAGCATTGAGTTCACCCTCGGCGCTGGCAGCAACACCAAGGCTCACGGAAACCTCAAAGTCGTTGCCTTCAAAGGCAAAGGGCTCACAGTCAACCGCCTCGCGGATGGTCTCGGCAAGATCGAGTGCATCGTCGAGTTCCGCACCGGGCATGAAGACGGCAAATTCTTCGCCGCCAATACGTGCTGAGAGATGTTCTGATTTCGTTTGCAGCGAGATGCGTCTCGCGAGAGAGCGCAGCACCGAATCACCACAGAGTTCGCCACGCTCCTCATTTAAATCGGAGAACCAGTCGATGTCGATCATGATCATCGCCATATCACTCTTCACGCGCTGCGCCTTCGTCATCTGCTTGTCGAGGTGGCTAAAAAAGAATCGCTGGTTGTAGATTGCGGTTATGCCGTCGAGCACGGTCACGGAATAGACCTTGTCGTGATACGCGGCCGAGTCTGCCAAGACAAACTTGAAGATCGCATCCCCAAATTGGACGTGGTCGCCGTCTTCTAACTCTGCATCTTCGACTTCCACATCATTGAGATATGTGCCATTTGTCGATCCCATATCCGCAACCAGCCACTCGCCCTCCGGGCCTCTGCGAAGTTCGGCGTGACGACGGGATATCGCTCCACGGGTCACGGTTAGATCGGCATTGTCGTCACGACCGACCACCATGACGCTCTTGCACAGCGGGCGGCGCAACCCAATCTCCGGCATCGGAGGGTGAATCAGCACGAGCGAGGCGCCCTGACTGGGTGACAGCGGCGGCACATCAGCGCCGCCGGCATTTCCGAGTTTCTGGGTCGCTACTGGTTGATCTCTAGCCACGTTGTCTAGAGGTAGTTCGGCCCTTTAGCGCAACTCTGAACCCATGAGGCTACTCTTCGGCGTCGATGTCGATTCCGATGCCCTTGAGCAAGCCGTGGAATTCCTGCTTGTTGTTGGCCTTTCGATAGGCCTCCATAGGCTCGACCAGACCCTCTTTCACCAAACGCATCAACGTGTCCTCCATCTTGCGCATGCCGAGCTTGCGCCCAGTTTGCATGAGCGAGAAGAGTTGAAACGTCTTGGACTCGCGAATCATGTTGGAAACGGCGGCCGTGCCCACAAGAATCTCATGAGCGGCGACACGCCCTCCGCCCTTCTTCTTGCAGAGCACTTGGGCAACCACGCCTTTCAGTGACGAAGCGAGCATTTGCCGAATCTGATCCTGCCGGTCCGCGGGAAACTGATCGATGATGCGATCAACGGTGGATGGCGCTGTGGTCGTGTGCAGAGTGCCAAAAACCAAGTGTCCGGTTTCCGCCGTCTCCACCGCAATCTCGATCGTCTCAAGGTCACGCATCTCGCCCACCAGCACGATATCTGGATCCTCCCGCAACGCGGCTCGGAGCGCGTCCTTGAAGCTGTCGGTATGGCGCCCAATCTCACGTTGGTTGATGAGGCACTTCTTGTTTGGGTGCACAAATTCAACCGGATCCTCGACCGTAATCAAGTGACACTTGCGAGTCGCGTTGATGTGATCGATGAGTGCTGCGAGGGTCGTCGACTTGCCCGAACCTGTTGGCCCGGTAACCAATACCAAGCCCTTGCTCAGGTTCGCCATCTCAAGAATCACATCGGGCACTCCGAGTTTCTCTGCCGAGGGAATCTCGAACGGAATGGTTCGCATAACCGTGCCCACGCCTTTTCGATCGCGAAATACGTTCACGCGAAAACGCGACAAGCCCTTCACCTCGTAGGCGAAGTCGGTGTCGTTGCGTCGGGCGAACTCCTCGCGATTGTCTTCGGGAGTAATCGACATGATGCGCTTTTCAAGAAACGACGGATCGAGAAGCTCTTCACCAGGAATCGTTTCGATCTCACCGTCGATGCGCCAATAGGGAAAGGCATCCGAGGATAGGTGAACATCCGAAGCACCCGCCTCCATCATTCGCCGCAGAATCTTATCGATCCAATCTGAGGATTGCCTGTCGACAGCTGCTGCGCTGGCAACCCTGGGTGATGACGCCGCTGGAGCTGGCGGGTCTTCCGGCGGCGCAGGAGTAACCGCCCGCGCCACAGGTACCTTGTTATGGCCAACGCCCATGTCATCCGTGGTTGCGGGGCGCTTTGCGGCAGGAGTTGCTGTGGACCCAACGCTGCCGTAGGAGGTCCGTTCGATTTCAAGAGCGGGCTCGGCTGCCGGCGCCGGGCTATTGGCGGTTGCCGGCACTACACTCACGTTCCAGGTATCGCCATTCGGAGTTACCGTAATCGCAAAGAAGGAGTGGCTCCCTTGGTAGCGAAAGGTCGTGACTTTGCCGCCCATCAGATCCGGCATGGTGCCTGTTGGCGCGATCTCACCGATCATGTCCATGATCTGCGCGTGCGTGGTGGTTTGCGTTGCCTGTCGGTCGCCGGCCGGAAACTTCAAGATAACGTTGCCGCCACTGCTAAGCGCGAGGCCGCTCGCTTTGAAGCGCTCCATGCTGTGAAGGTAGTTGTCGATTCGACTCACAATGCTTGGCCCCCGCGCATGCTACTCATTGTCTCGAATTCTAATAGAGCCTCGGCACCCTAGCCAGCGAACGAGGGGCAATCTCCGCTGACTACTAGGGTCCTGCCGCAGTCTCTTCTTCGGTATCGAGCTCAAAGCTCTCGCCCAACCATGCGTGATACGCCTCCCAATGCGGCGTAGTGGCAAACTCCGCAAAGAACTCGTCCTCAGGCGCACTGCGATCCCAAATGGTTTCGAACCGCTCGCCGATCTCCTTCATGGTTGCAAGCATGCCCTCGTGGTCTTTCGTCTGTTGCTGGGCCTCGAGCAGCCAGAACCACGAGTCGTCCCGATTTGGCATCGCTCGCACTGCTCGTTTGGCCGTTTCGAGCAGTTGCAGCGGCGCATTCATCTCTTCGATAACGCCAAGTCGCAGAAGATCGAGCCCTGGCACTCCTCCGATTTGGGCATCGAGTGCATCAATGGCCTCAAGAGCTCCAGCTGAGTCCCCCGCGTTCGTAAGCGCAGCTTGGGTCAGGAGGTGCAATGCATCGTGCTTTGGGTATCGCTTGTAGAAGCGTGCGCGCGCAGCCTTGTACTCCTCGGCGCCCAGATACGCTCGAACCTGCAATTCCGAAATCTGCATCTTTCGATTTGTGCGGCTGGCTTTGGTTAGCTCGCTCATCCGCTCTAGCGAAGCGGGCTCGCCCTCTCGCAGTGCGCCCAAGACTTCGATAACGGTTGCTTGGTTGTAGGAATCACCGGCCACCAAATTGTCGTAGTCGGTAAATATCGAAGTCATGAGACTGCCTTGGCTGTAGTCAAAGAAATCGCGAGCGACGACCTGACCACCAGGAGTTGTTCCAACGGGAAACTGCCAGAGCAGCGATCCTTGCGCGAAGTTTCCGATAACAACGGCTGGTTTGCCGTCTAGGTTTCGGATTCCCTCCACAACAAATCCTGCGGCGTACTCCTCATCACGGCACTGAAAGAGGTCGCCCAATTGCTGAAAACGATTGTGTTGTACCGCGCTGAGGAACTCCTGTTGTAGGCGGTTATTGAGAGTGCTCTGGCGCAGCGCGATGGTCGCCAAGCTCTCTAGGTCGAAGACCGTACTTAGCGTCCGCGAGTTACAGGTTCGCAGCCCTTCGAGCAAACGTTCGCCATACGCCTCGGCTTGCTCTTGCGTCGCAGGCCCAAGATCCGGAGGAGCAGACAATGGCCTTCCCTCGTCGCATGCGCCGGCAGACAGAGCCACAGTGAGAACTAGAACAACTCGTATCGAATCCAAGGAGCGCATTAGCTTGCCTCCTTGATCGTGGCCTTGGGAACTCCTGTAGCGCCGTGAATGTGCTCCCACTTGGAAAGACTACGCATGACAATGGCGCGCACCATCAGGAGCGAGACGAGGGCGAGAGCGAGATACAAGAAACTCAAACCCACGTGCACGAGGGCCTGGTCGTATTGCTCACTCAGGTCCAGGTCCATTCCCGGTACCAATAGGCTATCGCAGAACGAGAACGTAAAGAGCGAGGCGAGCCATAGCCCCCACCAAAGACGAATCAGGTTGGAGCCTTTGCTGGCATACCAGTCGCGAGCACCAAAGGCGGGATTGGTTGCGCGCCAGCTTTCTTGCATGGCGGCGTAGGGCACAAACCACGAGACGATCGGAAGGAAATACGAGGCGACGACCCATCCGTATTTGTAGCGCATGCCGTTGGCTCCGCAGTCGCCGGCAACTTGCAGCGTGCGGCCTGTGAAGAAGAGGAAGACAATGCCGCAAAAGAGCCCGACAAAGGCAAGCAGTGGCAACTCAAGACGCGAGCGCTGCTGCACGTCGTCCAGGTCGTTGCCGTGCACAGCGATGCCATTCACAGCATCGGATAGAAGCGAGAACTCGAGCCAGTTTCCAACCAGGATGTAGAACACCACACCGGAAAAGGCCGCCAAGCAAACAGTTAGCAATTTGCCCATGCGCTGGTTTGGACATGGGGTGAGACGCTCCGTCATGTCTGCACTATGCCAGAGCCCGCCTGCCGAGTCAGCGAAGACTGTGCCACCGGACGCTCAGAATAGTTCTTTTATTGAATTTCTCTATTTAACGAGAGCCTGAGCCGATTCGATCGCAGGCTCGAGAGCAGCGCGGGCCGTGCGCCGAAGAAGCGGCGATCCAACCATGAGCTTGGCGAGAGCCGGTCCGAAGGTGTAGTAGCTCTCCACAAGAATCTCGCCCGTCGCATGGGTGCGAAGGTATTTGTCGCGGAAGCCCCGCAGAGAAACGACCTCATTGGCCATGAGCGAACCGTAGGCTGCGGTTGCGACGAAACAGGCGTCGACCGTTCCCGCTTCGGGCTTTGGTGTGAGCGACGAAAACGCTGCGACAAGACCTTCGTTGAGGCACTCATCCGTCGCGCGCACACCTACAGAATAATTCGTATTGGGAAGCAGTCCCTCAAGCAGGATTTCGTGGATGGTGCCTGCGGGTGCGGGTTCAATTTGCACAGCAGCAAGGGTCCCGAGTCCCCAATTCTCATCCGTTAGTTCAGCACCGGCGAGGTATCGAACTTCATAGGAACTCACGGTTCCTTCCTGCGCATCATCACCAGGGGCCACAAAGCTGAACGCGATTGCGTCTGAGAGAACTTCTGATGCTTCCATTTGACCTGGTGCGCCGGGCCCAAACTCATCAGCGGAGCTCGAGGCCTGAACTCGCAAGCGATACATATCCGTGCCCTCCGACGAAACCAGGATACGCCCCGCTCCGGACCCTTCCGTGCCTGCGGTGATTGTGGCGTCAGGCTCGCGAATCACTCCGTCTAAGCCATCTGGATCGCCGTAGCCATGATAGTTGAGCGCGAAGGACGGCTGCTCATCGCCACCGATCTGAAACGGCGCTTGGAATACGACGCTCGGCTGACCTCGATAGGGGAGTCCGTACTCTGACCACGGAATGCCAACGGGAGATGGGTAGTCGTAGTTTGCGTTCTGGTCGAACTCCTTGCTCACCTCCATCCATGCGACGTAGTTGCCATCGGCCAGACCCTCGGGAATGGCCCAGACCGTTCCGAAGTTGGTGCCTCCGAGTGGCGTTGGCTTGCTGATGGCATCAAATTCGTTCGACGCGATCATCGATGGGACATCTTCTGAGTCGCGACTGTCTGGCGTCACGTCTTGGCGCGGCGGGTAGAGGCTGGTTTCCGCCGGATTGATCTTGCCTTTGTCGGTGTAGACCGTGGTGGCGCAGGTTTGCGCATCCCACAGCGGCTCCTCTGGATTGAGCGGGCGACAGAAGGTGCGCTCCACAGAGCTCTGCGCAATCGAGTGGCTCAGGTCTCGGTCGTCTTCATCTTGGAAGATGATCGCCGGCCAGCTCAGGCCGTGGCGGTGCGCCCAGATGGGAAAGGTTGTAATGCGGCGGCCGTAGCAGAAGTCGCGAGACGAATTGAAGTCAAAGATGCCCGGGCGGTTGCCCAAGCCGTAGCTTCCGGTCTTGCGCGTGATGAAAACGGTGTCGACAAAGTTGCCTTCGGTGTCCTCGATCCAAATAACGATTTGGAGATCTTCTGTCGGTTTGAAATCCACGTTCACCACGCGACACTCATCGGCAGCCTCTGCGCTCCGGGGCCCTAGGACCTGCGGTGAGAGGAATAGTGCAGCGAGAGGGGCGAGCAAAAGCGACTTCATAAGAGGCCCAAGTATGCCGCATGCCAGCGTCTCTCCCAAGTGACCAATGTCAGACCCCGCGCTTAGGGTCCGCCCCGTGGCAAATGCCTCCCAATACTTGGTGCTCGACATCGAGACCATCCCCGACGCCAGCGTTTGGCAGCCCCCTCCGGTCACGGCCGGAGTTTCGCCCCCATTTCCGCCAACCTATGCCCATCAGGTCATTGTGGTCGGGTGCATGCTGTTAGACGCCGATTATCAGCTCATTGAGCTCAATCTCCTACCTCCTGGCCTGCCTGCTGGAGGGTGCGATGAGTCCGAAATACTTCGGTCCTTTTCCACCTTCGTCGAGGAAAAGCGGCCAGCCCTGGTCACCTACAACGGTCGAAGCTTCGATCTTCCGGTGTTAGCGCTTCGCAGCCTTCGGTGCGGGGTTCCTATGGCTTGGTACTACAAAGAGCGCGGTGTGCGATCTCGCTTTACCGAAGAGGGTCATATCGACCTTTGCGACTGGCTGGCCGATCACGGGGCATCGCGAGCGAGTTCACTCGACGCCTTGGCGCGCCTCATCGGGCTCCCTGGCAAGATCGGCGTGGACGGATCCCAAGTTCACGGCATGTACCAAGCGGGCAAGCTTGAGGAAATCCGCAACTACTGCCTGGCCGACGTCGCGCAAACCGCCCTGCTCTTTCTCCGCTTCCGCCTGCTGCAAGGCGTTCTCGACAGCAAGCAATACCGAACTGCCGTCGCCGGGCTCACCAAGAGTCTTGCCGCCGATGAGCGTTTGCGCGAGCTCACAGCCGCCATCGACGCCTCTCGGCTTCTCTCTGCAGCCTAAACCGCCATGCCATCGATTCGCTTTCTTCCAAGTGGCACCACGCGAGAATGCCACGTTGGGCAAAGTGTCTTTGAGGTTGGCTGGAAGAGCGATGTGGGCATTCAAAGTGCCTGCGTTGGAAAAGGAACCTGCGGCCTCTGTCGCGTTGTCATCGAGTCTGGCGAGGAGTCGCTATCGGAGTACAACGACGTTGAAGAAAAACACCTAGGCAACCTCTACCACCTCACCAAGCTTCGCCTCAGCTGCCAGGCCATAGTCGTCGAAGGTGCTGGCGACATCACCGTCCTGGTAAAGCCAAAAAAAGTCCGCAAGAAACGCTAACCCTCGGGCTCTCTTTCGGTGCTCAGGAGGCCTGACATGCTTTCGCCGAGTTTTCGGTGCTTGCCTTGGATTCAATCGCGCTTTGAGGACATCCAACGTCTGCAGCGGCCTTCCCCACACAAGCTTGCTATAATGGTCGACGGAGTGCTGTCGGGTTTCGTGAAACTCGACGGATCCCAGGACGAGGGATGGCATGAGCAAAACACAGGCGGAGTTGATCGCAGAACTTGAGGCGCTCAAGTTGGCATCAAAGCAGCGCGAGTCCGACCTGGAGGCACGCCTAGCCGAGAGCCAACGGCTTCTAGAGATGACCGAGGAGTTGGCGCGCGCAGGACACTGGCGCGTGGACGCTTCGACCATGCAGCTTTACTGGTCGCCGCAGGTCTACAAACTTCACGGCCTCTCCCCGGCAGACTATTCTCCCTCGGTCGAATCGGGCCTCCAGTTTATTCATCCCGATGACCGAGACTCCGCAATGAACTTGCTCACGTCAGCCATCGAGAGTCGCTCGGGCTTCGACACCATGCTCAGAATACTTCGCAGTGACGGCGAAGAGCGAGAGATTGCAATCCGCTGCCGAGTACCGCAGTCGAGCGAAGAGCGCCCACCGGTCCTCATAGGAATCTTTCAAGACATTACGGAGGCGCGACGATCCGCATCGATGCTCGCCAATTCACTCAAGCGGCTGCGAGTTCATCTTGACCACACGCCACTTGGAGTCATCGAGTACGACGTAGACTTCAACGTGAGCGGCTGGAACAAGCGCGCCGAGGAGATTTTTGGCTACACCAAGGAGGAAGCCATCGGCAAGCACGCGGCAGATCTCATCGTGCCACCCGAGGTTCGAGAAGAGTGTCGAGCAGTCTTTGGAGAGCTCATTGAGCAGTCAGGTGGACGTCACAATACCAACGACAACATCACCAAGAGCGGCAGGGTCATTACCTGCGACTGGTTTAATACAACGCTAAAGGACACCGAAGGAAACACCACTGGCGTTGCTTCGATCTGCCAGGACATTACCGAGCGACTTGCCCTCGAAGGTCATCTCTTGCAGTCGCAAAAGATGCAGGCCATTGGCACCTTGGCGGGCGGTGTTGCCCACGACCTAAACAACATTCTCATGGTGGTACTTGGATTCTCCTCGATTCTCGAAGCGATCGGAGGCGCCGACGGCCAGCCCCAGCCTGAGGTTGTCGAGATTATCGCCGCTGCAGAGCGAGGCCGGTCGCTCGTTCAGAATTTGCTTGGGTTTGCTCGCAAGGGAGACTATGCCAAAGCGCGCTATGCTCCGAAGGCGAGCATAGAGAAACTTGTCGCGACCCTTCGCCAGACGCTACCTAAGAACATTTCTGTAGAGCACCAACAGCTGGATTCCACATCCAACGTAATCGGCGACGAGAACCAGCTCATCACTGCTCTGATGAACTTGGCTCTCAATGCTTCCAATGCCATTGTGAACAACGGAACCATAGTATTCTCGGCGCGCGACGTTGTTCTGGACGAGGAACCGATTGCGGCCTATCGAGAGCTTCCCGCCGGACGATATGTCGAAATCCAAGTGGGAGATGACGGCAGTGGTATGACGGAAGAAGTTCGTCAGCGCGCCTTTGAGCCGCTCTTTACGACATCCGAGCCAGGCGCAGGAACTGGGCTTGGACTCTCGATGGTCTACGGTACCGTTGCCAATCACGGCGGCGCCATTCGCCTCGAAAGCGCTACCGGCGTCGGCACCACAGTGAGCATTCTGCTTCCAGCAACGAATGGCGATATAGCCCCCGCCGACACCAACCTCGATACGAAACTCGCAGCGCGGCCCATCGAAGATCGGCGGGGTACGGTTCTCATTGTTGATGATGAGGCAATGGTGCGCCGGTGTGTCCAACAGATGCTCGAGCAGGCAGGCTACGAGACAATTGTTGCCGACGGCGGACGTGAAGCCGTAGCGCTCTTGCGCGAGCGACAGCACGACGTCGATCTTGTGATGCTCGATCTCGCAATGCCCGAGATGAACGGGGCAGAGTGTTTTCCGTTGCTTCGAGAAGTCGTTCCTAATCTGCGGGTACTGATTTGTTCGGGGCGAGGTGACGAGAGCGAGACAGAACGAATGGTTGCCAATGGCGCGGTTGGGGTTCTCTTGAAACCGTTTGACCTCTCGGCAATTGTCACGACCCTCGACGCCTTACTCGCGTCGCCGACAGCACGCTGAGCAGGCGATCGCGGGCGTCGCTCACATGGGCCATGGCCAAGACCTAAGGCGTTGGCATCGCGACGCACGCGATAGAAATGCAACAGCGTGCCCGCGCATGTGTCAGTGTTCCAATGATGCCTCGGATCGCCGTCTCCCTCGTACTCCTGAGCCTTGCCGTCGTCGCCGGGTGCGCTGACGGCAAACCGCGCGCGGCGCCCAGCGTTTTGGCCGCATCGCCGCCCCAGGCGGAGGCCGAGGTGCCCCCGCCCTCTCGTCCACAGCCGCCTTCACTCGATGCCGGGGCACAGCTACAACCAAGCGCGCTCAAGATCGCCACCTTCAATATCAACTTTGGGAATACGAACTTGCAGGCCATCGCCGACACGATTGCCAAATCGGGAGCCGACGTTGTCTTCCTTCAAGAGACGAATACGGAGTCCGCGAGCTACTTGCAAGAGCACCTGCGAGCTCACTACAAGCACACGACGTTCAATCACTCGAACCGCCGGTGGGCGGCTGGTGGATTCGGCTTTCTCTCAAAGCGCCCCTTCGATACGCAACGCTACCTACCCGCAACCGAAGGCCTTTTTGGCACGTTCTTGGCGAAGATCGATCTCGATGGCACGGTGGTCAACCTCGTCAACCTGCACCTCAGTCCCATCCGACTTGGACGAGCCAGCGGCTTCCGAGAGATGTTGGCCGCTCTCGCTGCCATGGACGATGTACATCATCTTGAGGCCGAGGCTCTCTCAGAACTATTCGACTCAACGACGCCCACCATTATCGCCGGTGACCTCAACAGCACATCGACCCAGACCGTGCCCAAGCGATTGCGAGACTTGGGCTTTGTGGATGCCCTCCACGCCACCATCGACAACGCCGATCAACACCAAACCTGGCGATGGCCGGTGCGGGGTCGTGAAGTGGGCTTTCGCATTGACTACGTGTTTCACTCGCCCCACTTTGTGCCCACAGAGGGTGAAATCATGCATAGCCAAGCATCGGACCACCATCTGGTCTTCGCGGACCTCGCATGGTTGACTATGAGGAACGCAATCCGGCCCTAGTAGACCTCGGTTCACGGTGTGCCCATTCGCCTACCTTGCCTCGCAGCGCTGGGCCGCATGCTCTCAGGCAGGCAGACAAGGCACCAAGAGACGCTCGCCGCCACCACGTGCAGTCTCAGGCCCCCCAGCTCTCCAAGGCGGCCAGCGCCTTGGTCAATGCCTGGTGCAAGTTGCGCATGTGTCGTTCACCGATGCTGTCCTTCAACTCAGTCTCCACTTCGCCGAGGACCGTGAGCCCTTGCAGAATGGCGTCGCGTCCCTTTGCCGAAAAGCAAATACGCTTGGCACGCCCATCGTCAGGGTCGGGCTGACGCTCTACAAATCCCATGCCTTCGAGGTCGTCTACCAACTGGCCTACCGCCTGCTTGCTGATGCCCAAGCGCTGCGCCAAAACTGTCAACCTGGTGCCCTCAAGGTCGATGTGAGGAAAGAGCGACATGTGTGAAGCGCGTGGACTCGGACCGTCGCTCTGGAGAGCCACCTTCGCCAACGCGTACTCATTCATCCTTCGGGCAGTCTGGAACAGCAGCTGTGCTGTGCTCTCGTTCTTTTTTTGCGCCAGGGTCTCTGCGTAGCGTTTGTCCATCAGCCAAGGGTGAGACATCTTCGGCAAGTAGTCAATTGCCGTTGACCAACTAGTCAAGCATAGTTTACTATATGGATAGGAGATTCAAATGACACACATGCTGCACCCCATTGCCGATGAGCTGTGGGAATACGAATACTGGCTAAAAATGGCTCCCGGCTTTTACTTCCCCGTTCGGATGACCGTTGCACGCCTCGACGATGGAAGCCTGTGGCTGCATTCACCGGCTGCCATTAACGACACCCTCGCGAAAGAGCTCGAGGCCCTTGGGCCGGTCATGGCGATCGTCGAGCCAAACCTCTTTCACCACCTGCACGCGCGAAGCGCAAAAGAACGCTATCCGGCCGCTACCGTGTACGGCGTGCCTGGCCTAGAAAAGAAGCAGAAGGAGCTCGTCTTCGAAGACGTCGACGATGCTGCTCCCTCATGGGCAAAAGACTTTGAGGTGCTGCACATTCGTGGAGCGCCCATGCTGGAAGAGCGGGTGTTCTTTCACAAGACGTCAAAAACGCTCATTCTTACGGACTTGGTGTTTCACATGGTGGAGGTCCGCGGCTTCCTCTCGCACTTGGTGTTGCGCATGGTTGGCGCATACAAAAAGCTGGCGCAGAGTCGGTCAATCCGCATGTTGACCAAGGACAAGGCGGCCTTTGCCGACGGGTTGTCCACGGTGCTGCAGTGGGACTTCGAGCGAGTGAGCATGGCGCATGGAAAAATCATCCATGACAATGCCAAGGCGCAGCTCCAACAAGCCTTCGCATGGTGCGTGCCCTCTTCGGATCAAGCACTACTGTCGAACCCTCTCAAACCCAAGCCTGGCGGAACGCATGCGGGCGTCAAGTAGGGTTAGCGGGTGGTCTTAATGCGCTTGCGTGAGCGAAAGCCAATCCCAATGGATCAGACGCTAGAGCGGAACTTGATAGGTGCGAGGCTTCTGATTTGGCTTCGGCTCAGCAACTTCGACCGTTAGCGAGAAGGTCTTGCCCGTTGGGGGATTGCGCAGTTTCAGCCTGTGCGTGCCAACTGGCAGACGAAACTTGCCCGGCGTATCGCCGAGGTATTTGTTGCCGGCGCGGACCTCAAACCAAAGCTTGTTCGAATTGATATTGATACGCCCGTAGACAATCGTGCTCTTGAGCGTTTTCTGGATCGAGACAGCCTCATCTCGCACAAGGTCAATGCTCTGTTCAACAGTGCCGTAGTCCTTTAGCGTGAGCGTCAACGTGCGTCCCTTTCCCGGGCGCAAGTTCGTGCGGCTCAGTGGCGTCGGTCCGAGTTCCTGACCATCGAGATGAACCAGGGCACCATCTGGAGTCGTTGTCACGATCAACGTACTTCGAAATGGCACAAGCGTTTGTCGAAAGTCGAGAGCGGTCCCCGCTTTTAGGGTTTTGGTATCTTGGTATTCTTCGTAGCCATCGAGCTCAAGGCGAACGTCGACATCCACGTCAACCGGCACCTTGATCTCCGTCGGGGTAACGTTCGCAAGCTTGCGGCCATCGAGGAACACCGTGGCCCCACGCGGCTGTGAATCGATCATCAGAAGCTCCGTGACAACTTCGACCGGTACCTGGAGCGTGCTTGCGTCTTCGCTTGGGGCCGCCACAGCGCCCCTCTTGGATGGGCCGCCTCTGACCGCAAAGCCCACCATCAGCGCCATCAGTGAGAGAAAGCCGATAGCAGACAGAATGACGCCGCGCTTGAGGCCTGCGTGGCCCCCAGCGTCTTGCTCGTAGCGACGATTGCCACTATCGAGATCCCCCTTTGCCATAGGCGTGGCGTCGAGGTCGAGCGCCGCCATCTCCGCGCTGCGCTTTGCGGAGGGGATGGCCGCCACCGTTTCCCGGTCGAGCCTCCAAATGGTGACGCCCCGATCGTCGACGCCACTTCGCACCATCGTGCCACCGTCGCCATCCTCGGGTTTCGGCGAAAGCTCCGTGCGCGCCAGAGCCTCGACGGGCGGCGGAGTATGTGGCTCACCAATGGCGGCCACAGCCGTTTGCCTCTCCGTGGGGCGAAACTCGTTCGACTCCTGCGCCTTAAAAAGCTGAGCCCGAATCGCCGCATCAATTCCTTCCACAGGCTTTACGCTGGTTCCCGAAACCCCCGCTTTCTGCGCCTCTCCAACCGCATCTGCGACGTCGATCGAAGTTGCCACAATGCTCGACTTGTAACTCGCCTCGGTGAGAGCGCGGAGCATGTCGGCCCCGTTCGCCTTTCGGCGGGAAACGTCGCGCTGCAGGGCCGATGCTAGGACATCGTCAACGGCATCGGGAACACCGGGGCGCAGCTCCGAGAGTCGCGGGATTTCCATGCAGTGAATGTTCTCGATGATCTCCTTGGATTCCGATCCTGGGAAGAGTTTCGCGCCTGCGAAAATCTCGTAGATCACCACCGCAGCAGAGAACAAATCGCTGGTTTCATCGAGTTTGTTTCCTCGCGTCTGCTCCGGCGACATGTAGCGCCACTTGCCCATGATGCGGCCTTCATCGGCGGCCAACTCCTCGCGCATGGCAACGGCGATCCCAAAATCGGCAATCTTGACTTCGCCGGCTTTTGAAAGAAGGATGTTTGACGGCGAGACGTCTCGATGCACAACCCCATTTTGGTGGGCGAATGAGAGCCCACGCACAATTTCGATCGAGATTTGAAAGGCCGCCGGAATCGACACTCGGCCCGCCTTATCGCTGTAGAACTTGAGCAGCGCAGCCAAGTCGAGCCCATTCACAAGCTCCATCGCGATGAAGAGGGTCCCGGCGAAGCGACCGAAGTCGAGGACTTGCACAATGTTGGCGTGACTTAGCTCAACTGCCAGCTTTGCCTCGGCAATGAATCGGTCCTCAAACTCGGGGTCTTTGGCGAGTTCGGGGAGAATCTTCTTGATGGCGAGGGTCTTCTCAAAGCCGTGAGCACCAAATGCTTTCGCTCGAAATACCTCTGCCATACCGCCAACGGCGATTCTGTCGAGAAGTTCGTATCGAGAAGGTGCAAGCGCCATAGCCGGCTTTCCAGGGCGGGGCTATAGTAGAGGAGGTTGTCCGGCTCAGGTTACCGAATCCAAAGTATGTTCCGGTCTTTTGCATCTGCATTCGTGTGCGCTCCTCCCTCGTTGGCGAGATTGCGTGCTGCTGTGTGCGTGCTTGTGTGTGGAATGTCCACCATGGCGTTCGCGCAAGACGCCGACCGAACCATCGCAATTGTGAACCTGAGTCCAGATCCTAATGCGGCCGCCGCAGCAACCCGCGCACGTGACATTGTTGCAAAAACACCGGGCCTGCGAGCAACCGAGACAGGCGACCTCGCCCAAACCCTCGAGGCGGTGCTCCCCAAAGGCGGCCCTGATGAGCCGGTGATCGCAATCGCCAAAGCTGCACTCGTGGCCAGCGAGCAGGCGTTTGGTGAGTTCAAGAGCCGCCTTGCCACGAGCAAGCTCGATGAGGCCAGGCGAGAACTTTTCTCCCTCGCCCCAAGCAATGCCACCACCACGCTTCTCGCAGACGTGAGCTTTCGCATGGCGCTGATTCACCTTCGCGCCGAAAACATGGGTCTGGCAATCGGTGAGTTTCAATTGCTTCATCGACTGGCGCCGGAGCGAAGTGTTGATCCCGTTCGCTATCCGCCCAGCATCGTCAAAGCGTTTGAGCAAGCTCGCAAACGTGTGCCGCAAAACGTGGCCGCCACCCTGCGAATCACCGCGACGTACAACGGCGATACGATTTACCTCGATGGCAAAGCCGTTGGCCAAGCCCCGCTCACGTTGCCCGTTACCGCGGGCACCCATATCGTAGCGATTGCCGCTCCCAAGTATCAGGCGGCGGCGCAGGCCATCGATGTGGATCCTGGCGATACGTTGGACATCAAGCTCGATCTTCAGCCTCGGTCGCCCATAACGAGAGCTCGCGAGTTGCGCTACCAGGCTCTCACCCAGGGGCTTACCGAAGAAAGCCTACGCGTGGCTGCAGGGCGCGTGTCGCGGCTTGTTGGCAGCGATGCGGTCCTGATTATCGTTGGCAACGACAGCAAGGCTACGCTCTTCCTTCCCGACCTCGATCGGCTTAGCTATCAAACCGAGGTGAACCCGCAGCTCTCGCGAATGCTCGCATTGGCGCGCCCCGTTCCAAGGCCAACACTTCTCGATGGCGTTGTGACTACCCCGCCAGACTTGCCCTGGTACCGCAATCCCATCGCCATCACCGCAGCAGCGGCGACCGCAGCCATCCTCATTGTTGGAGGCGCTTCGCTGGGCTCAAGCGATGCCGCCGGGCAGTCCCGGCTGGGAGTACCATCGTGGGACTTCTAAGAACTCCACTTACTTCGCTCCTACTGTTGGCATGTGCCTGTGGTTCGGAGCCTCCAACGCGGGCGGAGATTCGCTTGACCCTCGATGAGGGTGGCATCAACAGCACCTGCGAGAGCGCGAGTTGCCAGGACTATGGCATGAGCTGTGGCGCGATCGTTTCGCTGCGAGTCACCGATGTGGACACCGGAGAACTTCTTAGAAGCCAGAATGGCCGTCCTCTCGAGGCGTGCGTCGAGGCCGACGTGAGTGAGACAATCTGCAGCCTGCGCGATCTGGCCCCACAACTCGAACTGGATGGCATGCCAGCAAAGACCGTGCGAGTTGAGGTCGCGGTTTGGAATGCGGACACCGTGAATATCGATGACGGATGCCCAGCCGCATCCTTTGATAACTTTGGGCGCCCGCAAGTCGACATCAGCCCTCAACCAGCCTTTGGTGGTGCCGTGTACTTTCGAGCCGGCGTCGATAACGACATCACCGTGCCCCTCACCTGCGCGGCCCCCGCCGAGCTGGATAGTCGGGACTGCGCGGCAAACCTTCCAACCCAAACCTCTGCCCAAGTTGTGGACATGAGCACTAGGGCGCCCTTGCAAGAAGAGCGCGCCAAGAACGTTGTGGTGCATGTGGGAGAAGCGACGCCCGTTCCCGATGCGCAAGACTCCGGCTTCGAACTCAAGCTCGAAAACCTCTTTGAGCTCGCGCTCGATCTGGATGGCCCAGCGGCAGTCTGGCGCAACGCGATTCCCCTTCCCTCGCTCGAGCTCGTTTGCAGCACAGTACTTGAGCGAATCCCCCAAGCAACCGCCACCGTATTCTGTGAAGAGGTTGACGAGTCTGCAGAAGAACTTGAGGTCTCTCCACTCTTGCTCGATACCGAGGTGCTTGACGCGATTCTTGACGCTCTTGGACTCACCTCATTTCCCGAGCAAGGAATCCTCATTGGTCGAGTGATCGACGAGGTCTCCAGGCCGATGGCAGGGGTTGTGGTAACGCCAAGCGACGGAACCTCAGTGTTATACCTAAACGACGATTTGACGGTGGCGTCCCCCACTCTGACGCAAGATCGAGCATTCTTCGTATCGACGGATGTCGCATTCGGATCGTCTTGGACAGCGACGTCCTTTGGTGGAGAACGTCACACGGGCAGTCCTCGCGGCGGCCTGGTCAAGGGCACGGTCAGCACGCTCATCATTCAGATGACCCTAGAAGTGAACGAGTAGTTCAGTCTCGGAAGTCTTCTGGGAAGGCTTCTGGGAAGTCTTCTGGGCGAGCCCCCGAGCTTTCCCTACGAGCACTTCTAAGCCGGATTTCCGGCACGCATCAGAGCGCTTGGGTGTCGTGTCTGCACCTACTTTGCACACATCATCTGTCAAGACTTATGCACAGCCATTTTTCGAATGAACCCCATTAATTCAGGGATCTACACGGGATCTGAAGAACACGAGGATAACTTGTGGATAGCAAAAGAGTCCGCTGTCTTTTCAAGTTCTTGTGGCACGCGAGGCCTCCAAGCCGCACTCTCGCACCGCTTGGATCGACGAGACTGAATAAGACTCAGGGTTTATTGCTGCTCAACCCTAGACGATTGAGCATCTTGTGAATCGACATTCGATCGATACCTGCCGCCCGCGCCGCAGACGAAATGTTGTGGTCGTGCTCATCGAGCAACTGGGTAATGTAGCGGCGCTCAAACTCCGAAACCAGCTCCTGCTTAAGAAGCTTGAATGGCGTCGATGTGTCGACCACGATTTCCATGCGGTTACCGGGCGCAGAATCGGCAGGACTCGCTGCCGCTACATCCGACGATGACGCTGGATCTCCGACAAATTCTGAAGTGAGTAATTGCGACTTTGATGTTGCCTCGGATGTCCCAGAACTCCTGCCACCAACACCACGCAGCGCGGTCTTTGACATCGGTGACTCAGACAAGAGCACAGCGCGCTCAATCACGTTGCGAAGCTCACGCACGTTGCCGGGCCAGTCGTGTCGCTGCATTAAGGTAATTGTCTCTGCACTCAGGGCGTCCTCACTGGCGCCGGGGAGAATCTCCAAGAAGTGCTTGATGAGTGTTGGAATGTCTTCACGCCGGTCTCGCAACGGCGGCACGTGGACTCGCGCAACGGCAAGCCGGTAGTAGAGGTCTTCGCGAAAACGGCCACGGTTCACTTCGACGCCAAGGTCGCGGTTGGTAGCCGCTACGACGCGGATGTCGACGTTGATGGTTTTGGAACCACCAATGCGGCGAACCTCTTTGCGCTCTAGGACCCGAAGGAGCTTTGGCTGCATCTCCAGCGGCAGCTCGCCAATTTCGTCAAGAAAGACGACCCCCTTGTGCGCTCGCTCAAACACCCCGGCGTGCGCGCTGGTGGCACCGGTAAACGCTCCGCGCTCGTGACCAAAGAGCTCACTCTCAATAAGGTTTTGTGGAATCGAGCCACAGTCAAGAACCACAAAATTGCCGTCTTTCCTGGGGGAGAGCTCGTGCATGGCCTCCGCGACAAGTTCTTTGCCCACCCCAGTTTCTCCGGTGATTAGCACCGTCGCGTCGCTCGGTGCGATCTTCTCCAAGCGCGCGAAGAGTTCGCGCATCTTTACGCTCTCGCCGATCATGCCGCCAAAACTCGCCTGGCTTGCAAGCTCAACCTCAATGGACTCGCTCAGTGGCTGAAAGCGCATTTGCGTGGCGCCCACCTGAATGACCGTTTCAGGCTTGATGTAGATGTCATTGACGCGAAGGCCTCCCACAAACGTCCCATTCGTGGAATCGAGGTCCTTGAGACGGTACCCGCGATCATCCAGGGTGATTTCGAAGTGCAAGCCGGATACGCCGGAATCACTGAGTTGCACTTCATTGCCCTGGCGTGCGCCCACCCGAATGCAAGAACTCTCGAGCTCGCGAACGAGCCCCTTATCGGGACCTGAGAGCACGTTGACCCGACAGCGACGTACGCGCACGCCCCGTGGCTGGCCGCCGATATAGGTTACCCATGTCCCCGAGCGAAGGTCGTCTACTGGCATGTCCTAGGACTATAACAAAGGCCCTCACGCTCGCGAAGCGCCTAGGCCCTAGCACTAGCTGACCGGTGATGCAACGTATCATCAGTACGCGGTCCCGGGCGCTTGACCTTCCTGCCCCACTTCAGTCTGGGCGCGATCAGACGTATCCTTAGAAGGTGACTCGCTCGAACAAGGTTTTTGCCCCCGTCGTAATGGCGTTGGTGCTGACCGTTATCGCAGCGGCCGTGGCCTTGCTCGCTTGGGGAGCAGCAAGTCGCTACCTTTCCGAACTCAACATTACCAAACCCGCAATCGCCGATCACGATCCCGTTCTCTCCGCACCAACTCCGCGCATCAGCCGGCGCGTCATTCTCGTTATCGTCGATGGGTTGCGGCTCGAGGATTCCTTTGGACGGGCGACGCTAGATCGATTGCGACGCGCCGGGCTCGATGCAATTGCCACATCGCACTACCCGAGCATCTCGCGTCCAAATCACGCAACGATCGTTACCGGGGTTCCGCCACTGGTGTCCGGGATTCGCAACAACACCTTTCGCTCGCAAGTTGCAATCGACTCGATTATGGATCGTGTTCGGGCGGCCGGCCTGCATGCATCCTATGTGGCCGATGATTCACCGAGCCTTGGCTACCTATTTGGCGGCGACTTCTCCTCTCTCTACTACGGGCGATGGCCTGGAGCGTTTGTTAAATCTACACAGCTTGCGATGGGCGACCCAAGCAACTCCCTGTTGGTGCTCATCCCCGGCATGGTTGACGTAGCCGGTCACGAATACGGCGGTGATAGCGACGAGTACCGACAAGCTGCCGACGACGTTGATGCGCAACTTGGCGACTCGCTGCGTTTGCTCGATCTGCAAGCAGACACAATTATCGTCACAGCTGACCACGGGCACACAGACAAGGGAGGCCATGGAGGCGAAGAAGATGTAGTGATGCAGGTGCCACTCATTATTGCCGGTGCGGGAATCCGCAGCGACGCCCTGCTCGGCTCAGCGGAGCTTATCGATCTTGCGCCAACAGTCGCCGCACTCCTCGGTGTCCCTGCGCCGGGCCATGCCTTAGGAAGAACTCTTACCGAAGTATTGGACCTGCCGCCGCAGCACGTACGGGCGCTGCGCGCGGCTGACACCACGAGAATACGCACCAACGCAGATCGCTACGATGAATCCCTGCGAGCGCGCAGAGTTGAGACCACGAAGGAAAACCGCTCTCGATTCATTCTACTCGCCGGCCTCTTGATCTTGGGACTTGGGGCCCTTGAGATTTCACGGCGCGCTGGAGCCTTGCACATTGATTGGCGCGTATTGGTCATCGCAGTCCCCGCGTATCCGCTCTGCTACTACGGGCTTCTCGACGTACTGGGCCAGAGCCTGAGTTTCTCGGCCCTGCAAGACAAGGGCTCGGAGATGAGTAGCCTGCAGCGTTTTGGTCTCATTGCGACCATGGTCCAACTGCTTGCGGGCTGGCTTGCGCTGCGCGGACGTATCGTTCTTCGAGACCGGCTGGCATCTGCGAATGCTTTGGTCGCGACGGGCCTCTTGGTGGCCTGGATCCCTGCGGCACTGCTGTGGGCGAGTTTTGGCACGGCACCGCATGTCGAAATGCCCTCCTCTCGAGTCGCCCTGCTCATCCCCGCCAACTACATCGCCGTTGCCACCTATGCAGTTGGCGCGACGATTTTCTTGACGCTTGAAATTGTTGTCTTCTTTGCAAGGGCGGTCGATCCGCGCATTCGACTACGGCGCCTCGAGCGAGCGGCAGCAAAAGAGCGACGACGCCTCGAAAAGGGCGAATAGCCCTCTCAAAGACGGAACGACACGCGGTAGCGTGGCTCCATGCCCAGAGAATTCGCCCTTCCCGGCACTCAAGCGAGATACGCCCCCGATCGCCCTTTCGACGTCCAGCACTATGCGCTCGACTTGCGTCTCGACATCGAGGCTAAGAGTTTTTCTGGGAATTGCAAAATTCGGATAGCAGCAATTGCCCCCGAGCAAACGTACGTAGAACTCGACGCCGTTGAACTCGACATCCTCCGCGTACATCGAGACGGCACCGACTTGAGCTTTCGCCACGACGGCCAGCGCCTGCGCGTGACGTTTCCTGAGCCCCTTGCAACGGGCCAGCCATTGGAACTCTCGATCGACTACGCAGCCGTCCCACGGCGCGGACTCTATTTTGTTGGGCCCGATGCCCACTATCCCAATAAACCCTCGCAAGTTTGGACACAAGGTCAGGACGAGGATAGTCGGTATTGGTTTCCCTGTTTTGACAGCCCCAACTTCAAGGCGACGAGCGAAGTTACCGTGCGAGTCCCCAAGTCTTGGTACGCGCTCAGCAACGGTTCGCTCATGGCGGACACGACAGAGGGCCAAACTCGGTGCATGCATTGGCGCCTTAACGTGCCGCACTCCTGCTACTTGATGACGATTGCGGCAGGTGAGTTCACCGCGCACCGCGAAAACTGGGACGGCATCGACATTACGTATTTGAGTGAGCCTGGACGTGCGAGTGACTGCTTGCGCACGCTCGCAAAGACTCCCGAGATGATTTCTGCGTTCTCAGAACTCTTTGGAGTTCGATACCCGTACCAACAATACGCGCAGGTATTCGTAGCGGACTTCATCTTTGGTGGCATGGAAAACACCACTGCCACAAGCCTCACCGACAGCGTCCTTGTGGACGAGCGCGCCAGTTTGGACTTCGATATGGAGTCTCTCGTTTGTCACGAACTCGCACATCAGTGGTTTGGTGATTTGCTGACCTGTCGCGATTGGGGCGAGGGTTGGCTAAACGAAGGCTTTGCGACCTACAGCGAGTACCTTTGGCGCGAACACTCCGAAGGCCGGGACGCCGCCTCTCTGGTACTCGCCGAATTTAGCGACGCGTACTTTGCGGAAGACAGCAGCCGCTATCGCCGGCCGATCGTCACAAAGCGCTACGATGATCCGCTCGACATCTTTGACCGCCACCTCTATGACAAGGCGGGGCGAGTGGTGCACATGATTCGGCGCATCCTTGGCGATACCGATTTCTTTGCGAGCGTGAAGCACTACCTCGAACGCCACCGCGGAGATGTGGTGGAAACTCGCGATCTGGCCCGCGCCATTGACCGCGCCTGCGGACGAAATCTCGACTGGTTCTTTGATCAGTGGCTCTTGGAGGGCAGCGGCCATCCAGAACTCCTTATGAAGTCCCAATGGCACGAGAGCGATCACGTATTGCAGGTTGTCATCGAGCAGACCCACGAGGTCACGGCAAGGACCCCGCTATTTCGTCTGCCAACACAACTCAGAGTTGTGGAAGCCGGCGCGACTCGCGACATCGAGCTCGACCTGAGGCAACAGAGCCAAGTGCTGACAATCCCCTGCGAGCGCGAGCCAACCCAAGTCATTCTCGATCCGGGAAAACACCTAATTTGTACACTGCATTCCGAGAAGGCCCCTGCTATGTGGGTCGCGCAGCTTGCCAACGCTGACGAAGCGATCGATAGAATCGCTGCCGCTCGCGTCTGCGGGCAGCAAGGTGGACACGCGATGGAGCAGGCACTCTCAAAGAGCCTTGCAAGCGACCCGTTTTGGGCTGTCCAAGCTGCCGCCGCTGCAGCCCTCGGCGCGACGCGTTCACCGGCCGCAGTTGCCCTGCTCGGCGAAACGCTCCACGGCGCCAGCCAGCCCAAAGTCCGCAAGGCAGCAGCAGCTGCTCTCGGAGAATTCCGCGGAAACTCTGACGCAAGTGAAGCCCTAACTACGGCAATTCAGGCCGGAGATGCGAGCTACTTCGTTGAAGCCGAGTGCTGTGCATCACTTGGAAAAATTCGCAGTCCCCAAGCACTTGAAGTTCTCGCGAGTGCGATGTCACGAGAGTCCTTCATGGATATTATTCAGCAAAAGTGCTGCGACGGTCTCGGTGCATTGGGCGACGATGATGCCTTGCCCCTTCTCCTGGCGCAGAGCGCGCTTGGCAAAGGCGGGTTTGCAAGGCGTGCTGCCATGCGCGCCTTAGCTGTGCTGGGCAAGGACCGCAGCGACCAACAATCGCGAACCATCCGCGAGCACTTGATCGAACTCATTCGAGATCCCGATTTCCGAGTTCAACTGCAAGCGATTGTCTCACTGCAATCGTTGGGCGATGCCCGCGCCTGCGGGGCGCTGAGTGCAGTCATCGAGGAGGGCTTTGACAACCGACTCAAGCGACGCAGCCGAGAAGCCCTTCGCACGCTGCGCGAGGGCACCGGGCAGAACGAAGAGGTTGGCAAGCTTCGGGATGAAGCGGAACAACTGCGCCAGCAAGTCGCAGGGCTTCGCAACCGCATAAGCGTCATCGAAACGACCCGCGAGCAAGAACGGCAAAGTCGCAGTCGAGTCGCAGCGCAGCCTTCAGTTCGCCAAAAGCCGAGTAGCGCTCCGACGCCTCAGCGGCGGCGCGGAGGAGGCAAGAAGACCCTGCGCTAACGCAATCAAGTGCTACGCATCGCCGAGCACGCGTTCAACACTTAATTCGAGTTGGCTCTGCACAAGTCGCAGGATGCTATCGACCTCGGCGGGTTGAACGTCGAGGCGTTTCGCAACTCGGCGGCGCGTTGCGGAGACGAGTGCTTGCCGAGCACTTCGCAGCCATCGAAAAGCGGTCACTCGATGCACCCGATAGATGGCTCCAATCTGATCGATCGTAAGTGTTTGTACGAAGTGGTAGCGAAGCAGATTGCGTTCTTTGGCACTGAGCTCAGTCATTGCCTCGGCGAACGCAATTCGAAACTCTGCCCGGTATTCGCGTTTGAGAAAGTCGAGTTCGAGATTGCCGTCCGCGATCTGCGCGTCCAGGTCGACAAGTGGGGTCTCCCGATGAAGCCGACGACGGGACATCAGCGCCTCACGGGTTGCCATTACCCACAACCAACGCCCCAGAGGGCCTCGTCCGGCGTAGGACTCAATCCCTAGCCGCTCCCCCTCGGCGGCGACAAAGAGCTTATCCCGCAGAACTTGACGCACTTCGGAGCGCAAGTCGCCTGACGAATCGATGCGCCCGACCGCCCTCTCAATCTCCTGCCCGAAGGCGCGCTCGAAGATGCGAAGCGCCTGGCCGTCCCCTGCCGCGAGGGCGCAACACAGGACCAGGTCTGCGACCACCAGCGTTGCAAGCGCACCTCGTACTTCTTCTACTCCAGGTGCCTCTGAGACCTGCATTCTAGCGGCGAGATATGTGACGGCAGCGGCCGGTTGCACAACGAGATCGTTCCAATAGCTTTTCGCCGTCGCAAGTTCTTCCGAGAGTTCCGACTCGAGTAATTCTCGCGCCTCGGCCGACCACGATGCACTTGAGTACCCAAGAGCATCGGCCAGATTCGCTTGCAGCGTCACGGCCGACTCCGCAACCAAGTCTCGATACGCTCTACGGATTCGGCTTCGCCCTTCATCTCCACAAGCGCCTGTTTTGCAATTGCGACAGCAGCAGCGCGATCGGCGCCGACCTCCCACATCGCTCGAGCCATGTGAAAACGCGTCATCGAGATGAGCGGCGACGAGGCATCCAACTCACCCCAAATCTCAAGCGCCGATCGAAACATCGCAAGGGCTTCTACGTGCTGCCCGAGTTCCAACAAACTTCGTGCGTTCGTCGCCTGCAAGGATGCGATTTCGGGGTGCTTCGCATCGAGTGCCTTGATGAGAATCGACTCCGCCAACCGGCCACTCTTTAGTGCCCGCTCCGGCTGCCCTGCGGCATTTGCGAATTGCGCCATGATGCGATGCGTTTCCCCAACACTGGCGTGCTCGGGCCCAAGTGCCTCGATGCGAATTGCGAGTGCGCGCTCAATATCTAAGAGCGCCTCGTCAACCTTCTCGAGGTTCATCAAACTCGTGGCGCGATTGGCCAACGAGAGCGCGATTTGCGGATGGCTTGCTCCGAGCGCGTTTTCGTAGATTTTGAGGGCTTCGCTGTACCGCTCCGCCGCCTGTTGGTGCTCTCCCCCCTGTTCATGCATCAGGGCCAAGTTATTCAGAATTTGTCCCATACGCGCGTCGTTTGCCGGATACTCCGACTGCATGATGGCGTGTGCTGCGTTGTACTCTGCGGTCGCCTTGTCGTACTCGCCCTTAGCAAAATAGATTGAACCGCGATTGCTCATCAGGTTTGCAAGACGCCCCTGGTCTTCAATGCCGCGCAAGGCGAGTTCCGCAATGTGGGCGATTTCGAGCGCCTCGCCGTAGCGCGCTTGCTCAAAGCCGATCACCGCAACCAACGTCGAGAGAGTCCCGCCGCGTATGTCATTCGCGTTTGCCAGCTCCGCCGCTGCTACCCCTTCATAGAGGTTCCTCACTGCGGACTCGATATCGCCGGTCCGCCACTGCAGCTCACCAATATGACCAACGATGGCAGCCTCCATCCGCTTGTAACCAACGGCCCTTGCGTCTACCAGTAAGGCCTTTGACTCCGCGAGCGCTTCGCTCTGCTTGCCTTCGAGACCCAGGCCTCGAATCACACCATAGGCTTCAGAAATTCTCTCAATTTCGGCGTCTGCTTCTGCGCCACCCGGTCGCGCCGTTTCGCGTTTGAGCAACGCCAGATTCTGGCAGCGCTTTAGACCGTCCCCAACGCGCGAGATCGAAATCGCACGATTGACAATTGCGGGTCTGGCTCTCGCAAACAGCTCCACAGCGGTGCCGAGTGGCCGAAGCTCATCGTGCAGGCACTGCATTCGCAGATCGAGAAGTGCATCAGACTGCTCGTGTCGCAGGTGGGAATCCTCACACGCATCTAGGTAGCTCGCAGCCCACTCGCGCCCAAAGGCATCGAGGTTTGCACTGGCGGTCGCGAAAACGTCCGGTGCGTAGGCAAGCTCGGTCGCCGCAAATGCGCTCTCCGCTGCGGTTCGACTCTGCAGATTCCACAACGCAGCAATCTGCTCTTCACCGCTTCCACACGTTGGTTCCTCCGAATGAGCAGCCGTTCGAAATCCGATACCCCCAGCGCCCAACAAGACCGCAGCTGCCACGGTCCCGATGATGACGCGTTTTCGAAATCTCCGCGCACGTACCAGTGCATCGACGAGATGCACCATGGAAGCAAACCTGTTCTGAGGTTTTTTCTGAAGCGACCTTCGAATGATGCGCGAGATCCGAGCGGGCGCAGAGATCGCTGGCATCACTCCAGCCTCGGGCCGATGACCGCAGAGAGCTTCACAAAGAGAGACACCAAAACTGTACTGGTCGCTCCGCGCATCGAGTACGCCGCAATCGAGAGCCTCGGGGCTCATATAGGCCGGCGTGCCACGCACACTGGTGCCTTCACGCGATGCGGCCGAGACTCCTTCCGAGGCCTGAACACCAACGCGAGTCGCAAGACCAAAGTCGGTCACGCGCACGCGGCCCTTTGGGCCAACCAGAACGTTCGCCGGCTTGAAGTCGCGGTGCAGCACGTTGGCAGCATGTGCTGCTGCGAGCCCTCTACCAGCCTCAATGAAGCAGTCTACGACATCTTGCCAGGTGTGGTTTTGGCTCTCGAGCCAAGCATCCAAGTTGGCCCCGTCGACAAACTCCATCGCGATGAAAACAGAGTCGCCAACAACGCTCGCCTCGTACACGGCGACAACGTTTGGGTCCGAGAGCTTTGCCATGGCGATGGCTTCTCGGAGCAGTCGCACCCGCGCTTGCTCGGCCTCCGCGGGCCCCAGTCCCAAGACCCGCACAAGCTTGAGCGCGACATCTCGATCGAGTTCAGGATCGCGGGCCCGAAAGACCACACCCATCGCGCCCGAACCAACGCGTTCAAGAATCTCGTAGCGCCCAACCTTTGCACCGGGCCCAACGATGTCTCCCGCCGAGTGAGCATCCCAACTCGAATCGGGAATGGATGCAGACCGCCCAAACTCCGAGACGAGTGCTCGGCAGTCGGGACAAATATCCAAGTGCGTTTCAAACGCTAGCGCATCCGCATCGCTCGCCTGCCCATCAACGAACGCAACGATGGCGTTCTCATCCGGGCAGGTGTCGGGCGAGGTCACCACAGTGTCGTTAGTCGAGAGCGGAAATACTGTCGGTGTTCACACGCCAGCTGCCATGAGAAATTACGACCGGGATGGTTGTTTGCCCGCCTTGTTGATCGATGATCTCAAGCGTTGCGGTGATCGAGTCGGCATCTGCAGGTACGGCAATCACCAGAGAGGCCGGCGCAGCGGGCTGAATTGATAGGTCCTGGTCATCAAAGATGCGCAGAGCAAACTGCCCTTCCCATTGGTACCCAAGCTCAAGGAAGCGCTCATCTGGCTGCAGACGAGCAAAGAGCACATCGTCGCTCGCTTCAACGTCTATGGTCCAAATCCGAAAGGGAAGGTGGGCATTGAACTCGTCGTCCTCGGCGCTCACCACCTTCGTGCCTACGTGGCTTCGCGTTTCCAAGCGGGTCAGCCCCGAAGCTGCATCGCTAAGCACGCTATGTACTTCAACCTGCGCTGGAAGTTGATCGACATCCAGAGGCACCATCACATCGCCGTCGGCAGAGAAGTCGACTTCGATGGGGTCCGCAGTTTCCCCTTCCGCAACAGAGGGCAGGATTCGGAGGTGTCGGTTGTCCTCAAGCCCTGGCACTGAATTGCCAAAGCAATGAAGCGTATTGGTCACAGTCGGCAGGCAATCCTCGGTGCAGGTTTCCGGTGCGGGGACACGATTGGTGAGCAGGCGGCACAGCGAGACAACGTGCCCCTGCGGCTCGACAAGCTCAGCGTCCTCAACACGTCGAGTCGCGTCTAAGGAAATTTCGTAGGTTCCAGCCCCTCGATACACCGCCTCATGGCGGCCAACTTCGGAGCTCTGAAACGCGGTGTCGCGCAATACCGTTGTTGCGCCAATTGTCTCGGCGCCCTTTGAAACTGCGACGACGACTTGATTGCGAAAACCAAAATCACGTACTTGATGGGTCTTGTCGACGGCAACCGTTTCCGAACCCATCACAATCTCGTGACCGAATTCGACTAGGGCTTCCCCGTCGTGTCGATTGAGCAAATCGAGCGCCATGAGATCGAAGGGCAAAGAAATCTGCAGCGGTGCTTCGAGCGTCGCATCGGCAAGGCCCTCCAGCACGATCGTCTGACGAGTTTGGCGAACCACATCGCTGCCAATAATGTCGTCGTTGCGGTCCGAGATGCCGAGGCTAATTTGTACGCTCAATTCCAACGGGAACTGGTCGCTTTGGATGCCGGTAACCACGATGTCGGTACCTGCGTTGCTCTCTCGAAAGAGCACCCCCTGTCGGTTTCCATCCGCCAAGATGACATCCATGGCCACGCTGTTGATGTCCAGAGCGGCGAATTCCGGTTGATAGCTACAGTGCAGCTTGTCGAGGCGAAAGAAGTCATCTTCGCTCTCTGAGGCTTCGAGCCAACAATCGACGAGCGCACTCTCCGCGGCCGGGGCTTCGTCACAATTCCCTTCGCATTCGGGGCGTTGTTGGGGGTCGCCTGCGCAGGCGGGGGCGAGGGACAGCGCAAGGAGCAGCGCCGCAAGGGAGGGCAAAACTAGTCTCATGCTCACCCGATGCGCGTCGTTATCCCAGGTTGCAGGTTTTTTTCGCATTTCGTTGCGGTGCTTGGCCGTGGCATCCATTGAAAACGACGGTAGCACGCAAAATGCGGAGGCAAGGGAGCCTAAGTTCGCAGGACTTCGACAATCTCGGCAACGATTTCTCGCGCTCGCTTGAGCTCGCCCGCAGGCACGGCGATACCGCCAACGTTTGGGTGGCCGCCGCCGCCGTATTGCTCGCAAATGCCGGCAATGTTCTTAGGGCCAATTTCCGGCGCCCACGGGTTACATCCAACAGAGATGCCCGCGCCCTTCTCAGAGTGCACGAGCCCAACCGAATAGATCGCCGACGGCTCAAACATATACGCGGCAAATCCACTGTGCGCATCAACATCATCTTCGGCCAAGTCGTAGGCAACGACCGGGCCGAAGCGCTTGAGACGCTGGCGAATCAGCTCGACGCTTTCCGTGTGTGCTTGTAGAAGCGATGGCACTTCGCTTGCAATCCAAGGCAGCGCGATGACATCCGCGATGCTCTTGCGCCCCAGCACTTCGATCGTCTTGGACATCTTCTCAGCGTCCCGATTGGAGCGCAGCCAGATCATCAAATGAAAGGCGGGGTCGCCCAACTCGACAATTTCGCGGGCGCTGTCAAAGACCGCACCATCAATTCGATCGGCCCAATTGAGAAGCTCATTCCAGTGACCATGCGGGTCGGCTAGTTCGAAGCCCAGTTCCTGCTGCAGTACGCGATAGGTAAAGAGCGCGCAAGAGCGGGCCTTCGGGTCGTAGAAGTGGGTTTCGCTCTTGGCTTCGTCAAACGATGCGCGCAACGACTGCGGTTGAAACGCACTCTGATGATGATCAAACCACCAGTGCATTCGAGCATCTGCGCAATACCGAAAATCTACACATGCGTTGACATCAGCGTCCCACGGTACCCCGGCGAATGGGTCGCCATCCGAATGCATCATGCCCCAGTAGTCGATCTCGGTGTCGGCGTCTTGTGTGCTGCGAAAGTAGTGTCCAAAGAGCGCGGCGGTCGTGGCGCCATCAAAGCAGCGATCGTGAAAGAAGACTCGTAGCAGGTTCCTGGGCACACATGAGCGTAACACTGCGGCAGCGTCTTGAAGCCTCGCGACGCGGGGAGTTGAGCCCTTCGCACCTATGCTACCTTCGGCGATGCACTATGGCTCCGCGGCACATTCTGCATGTCGACCTCGATGCGTTCTTCGCATCCGTCGAGCAGCGCGATACCCCGGAATTGCGAGGAAAGCCTGTGCTTGTGGGGGGCACCGGAGGCCGAGGAGTTGTCGCAGCAGCATCGTATGAGGCGCGCGCCTTTGGCGTTCGCTCGGCCATGCCCATGTCTGAGGCCTTGCGCCGGTGTCCAAACGCCATTGTCGTCTCCCCGCACATGGGTAGGTACCAAGAGGCCTCCACTGCCTTCTTTGCAATCCTTGAGGATTTTTCGCCCCTTGTAGAGGGGCTATCCGTCGATGAAGCATTTGTGGATATCAGCGGAACGGAACGCTTGCTTGGCAGCCCACGCGACATTGGGCTTGCGATCAAAGCGCGAGTGAAAGCCGAAGTTGGGCTCGTCGCATCGGTTGGCATTGCGCCTTCGAAGTTCGTTGCAAAGATTGCCTCAGACATACGGAAGCCCGATGGCTTGTGCATCATTACCCCGAGCGACGTCTTGACGTTTCTGCATGCACTACCCGTGAAACGGCTCTGGGGTGTGGGTGCGGTAGCGCAAGAAAAACTCGCGGGCATGGGCCTACACACCATTGGCGATGTCGCGAACTATCCGCAAAACATCTTGGAAAAGAAGTTTGGCGTGGGCCAAGGCGCGCATCTATCCGCTCTCGCCAAGGGCCAGGATTCGCGCTCCGTTACCGGTGGTCGTGAAGCCGTGAGCATTGGCCACGAGCAAACCTTTTCCAGCGACCACAGCGACATTCCCTTCATTGAAAACGTGCTTCTCGGGCAATGTGACAAGGTTGCCCGCCGTCTGCGGCGTCACGAGCTGCGCGCTCGAACCGTGGTTTTGAAGATCAAGTATGGAGACTTCAAGCAAGTCACACGCCGGCACACCTTGGATGACCCATCGAGCGACAGTCAGGTCCTTTTCGAGACCATACGAGTTCTTCTTAGTTCCCTTCCCATCGAGGGCAACAGAGGCAAGGCGGGACGAGTTCGTCTATGTGGCGTTAGCGCTGCCAACATGGAAGATCGCAACGGCCCACGGCAGCTGGGCTTTCACGAAGAAGAACGCGCCAAAGGAGAACGTCTCGGGGATGTGATGGACAAGATTAAGGACCGCTTTGGCGATATGGGGCTCACCCGTGCCAGCCACACCAAGCCGCCCAAACCGAGCTAGTGTCCGATCTCGTGGAATTGGTTTTCGCGCTACCGACGCTTAGGGTGCGCCGAAGCGCTCTTTCCAACGGTCACGGCTCGCCTCGGGGCCAATGACAATGCACGTGAATCGCTTGCGACGCCACGAGACAACGTGCAGACCATCTTCGGTTCGGCGAAGAATACGGGGAGGCGCATCGCGCGCGCGCCAAAACGCCACGCTCACGGGCTCGCCCTCAAATTGGTACCGAACCAGAGCGAGGTCGCGTTTGAATACCGGCAGCACCGAGGCACTGGTTGGCACCAACGCGGCATCCACTTCGGGCCACGGCACTTGCTCACCAAAAATCCCTTGGGACCATGCGCGAATTTCCGTCCCACTTGGAGTGGAGAGATCCGGGCTGGAGGTATCGAGGTGCGCCTCCACAGCCCAGGTCAGAATCTCGTTATGGCGGTTTGGGAAGACCGTGTAGATAACCGCAACCGTGCCAATGAGAACCGTAAGGGTCACCAGAAGCGATGTGTAGACACGGCGACGTGCGGGTCTTGGAGGCCGAGGAATATCGGGAGCGCCTTCGGATTCCTGAGTGATCTCTGCGTCGACAAGTTTCATGAGTTACTTCCAGCGTCGGATGGCCCAGGAGCACCGGCTGACATGGTACTGGGCCACGTCGGAGGGACTCCAAAACGCCGGACAAACTGGCCCAACACGAAGTCCAGTAACACAGCTGGCGCATCACTGCCCTGGTGACGGCACATGAATTTGGCGCCGATATGCTCCAAAGCGACCGCGGCGACCGCTTCCTGTAGGTTCAGGGAACTGCCGTAGCAAACCATCGCACTCTTCCCAGTTGGGTAGTCGATAAGCTGACCGGACACCTTGACCTGGAATACTCCCGGACTCGAGGGAGCATGCTTGGCGGCGTCTGCTAGTGGGTACCAGTGCACAAAGTCGGTGAGCACCGGGCGATGGTAGGGTGTGCGTCCCGAATGCTCAACCAGCAAACGATTCAATTCGGCGCCGATGTTGGCCCGCCCGATCAACTTGTGGCGGCAGATTGCGTCGATGTCCAACGCAGCCTGGCGGATGCAAGTGTCGACCTCGTCTATATCGACCCACCATTTGGCACCGGCAAGACCCAAAGCAACCAAGGGCGCAGCTACCCCGACGCTCGCAACAATCCAGACGCCTTTGTAGAGTGGTTGGCGCCCTGTCTCATCGAGAGCCATCGGCTCTTGCGGGCCACAGGCTCGCTCTTTGTGCACCTCGACTACCGCAGCGTGCACTACATCAAAGTCTATCTGGACACGCTCTTTGGGCGCTCACGCTTCATCAACGAACTCATCTGGTGCTACTCGGTCGGTGGCAAGAGCAAGCGTCGCTTCGCGCGAAAGCACGACACCATCCTCTGGTACGGCAAGTCCGCTGACTATGCGTTCTACCCAGAGCACGTGCACGTGCCACGCAAACCGTCTTCTCACATGCGCGTGGTGATGGACGAGAATGGAGAGCCGGTTCAGGAGAAGACTGACCGCAAAACCGGCAAGGTCTACCGCTATCCGGTGAATCGCGGCAAGATTCCCGAGGACTGGTGGACTGACATCGAGCTGCTCAACCGAAGTGACAAGGAGCGTGTCGCCTGGCCAACCCAGAAACCGACCAGGCTCCTCGAGCGCATTATTAAGGGCACAACCCAACCTGGGGACCTCGTCGCGGACTGGTTTTCAGGGTCGGGAACGACGGCCGTGGTGGCTCAGCGAGAAGGCAGGCGATTCATCGCAACCGATGTGGAGCCAGATGCCGTATCATGTGCACGGGACCGTCTGGCGGTCCAAGGACAGCGCTTGGCGGCTGAAGGCAGTCCACCACCGGACTTGCACTGCCTAGCGAATACAGATTTGAGCAGCGGGCCTCGACAAGAGTCCTAAGCGCATGACAACATTACTTCAATCCGAGTCTCAGTCTATGCCCGACCACGATTCCAAGAGCGCCAGAACCGAAGATGTAGATGCAGCTGTCCAGCTTCGCTCTGCGATGCTGACAGATGTCGGCGTAGTTCGAGACCACAATGAAGACTCCGCGGCCATCGATGATGGCATGCGCTTCTTCGTGGTGGCCGACGGCATGGGTGGACACGCCGCTGGCGAAGTTGCATCGGCGATGGCTGTCGATGGAGTGCGCCGCTCGCTAACGGGCTCCCTTGAGACCATTACAGCGTTCGCAGAAAACCCAGACGAGGAAGGGCGCCAAGAAATTGCCCAAGTCCTCGAAGAGGCCGTTCGCGAAGCACATCGCTCGGTATACGAACGCGGCATTGCTGAGCCAGACAAGCAAGGCATGGGGACGACACTTGACGTTCTCCTGGTTGCCGGCCAAGACGCTTTCATTGCCCACGTAGGCGATAGCCGCACGTACCTAATGCGCGGTGAAAACGCTGCGCAAATCACCGCCGACCACACGGTCGCAGAAGTTCTTGTCGTCGAAGGCAAACTCTCTGCCGAAGAAGCGCTGGTCTCACCACTTCGTACAATCTTGGTGAATGCCCTTGGCGTCGCAGCAGAGGTTGGCGTGGAGATGGCGCATCTCACACTGCACGAAGGCGATAGGCTTTTGCTGTGCTCCGATGGCCTGCACGATTATTTCCCGCAAGAGCAAGAGCTGTACGACGAGGTCACGACTAAGGAGCCTGAAGCTGCGCTGCAGACTCTTATCGATGCCGCGAAAGAGCGCGGCGGCCACGACAACATCACCGCCGTTTTGATCGAGGTCCTCAAAGCTCCCAAAGTCGACGAAGTCGAAACGGTTCCACTACCCATCGTTCGAGGTACGTCGGATGGCATTCCGCACGCCATCTCGAAAGACGACACAATGCCGGTTGATGTTCCGCCGAGGATTGATCCCTTGGAGGATACTCCCGAGATGCCGATCTCTGCCCCCGACTTGCGGGCCGATGGAACCAACAGCAATGACGGTGTAGTCGCACACGAAACCGATTTGCGAGCAACGATGCCACTTCGCGGCCGCCCAGCGCGTGCGCGATCCAAGACCCAAGATGGCATCGGAGCACCGCGCGAGTTTACCGGCGAACCAACGGTAGAGCTCGATCCACAAGACGACTAGGCGCTGCCCGAATCAATCGGGCTGCGAGTTCGATCGAACGGCAACGTCAATCGGGCTGCGAGTTCGAGCGAACGGCAACGTCAATCGGGCTGCGAATTCACGTGAGCAGCACGTCAATCGAGAAGCTCGGCGGGGCGTAGCAGCGTCACTCGCTGCTCTTTGCCGATTTCGAGTCGCTCGCCGTCCGGAGGCGCGCCAGTATCGTTGGCAACCAAGACGTCGCCGCGATGGGCCCGCTCCAGAACACGATTCTTGCTGCTCCGATTTCGCTTGAGCAATCGCAGTTTGCGTCGGCCGAGGTCTGGGCCACACACAAAGCACTCTCGCTGCCCCTTGCCGCGTTGCGGCTGCCCAACCACGCGAAGAGCGATTTCGCCGTCCTCCACAACAACCAACGGTTCATCCGTGTGGCGCGCTACCAAGTACGAGAACTTGAGGCCGCCATCGCGAAGCCCCGTTGTCTGTGCCATTTGCCGTGCGCGACTGGGAAGAACCACCGCTCGATCTTCGTGACACCAATCGCGTTCATCAAGAAGCGCGGGACAATGCGCTTGGGAGTGGGTGCACGGAGCAAAGATGTTGGTGCCGGCGGCAACGAGAGAATCGCGCACACGATGAAGAGCGCGGCTTGTCTCTCGCAAGGCCGGCTCGACAATGATGAGGGCTCCACCAGGTGCAACCGCATCCATCGCGCGTGCCCCCAAGGCAATTCGCTCACTCTCGCTGAGCTCGTTGAGCATGCTGCCCAAGACCACCAAGTCGTAGTTCCCTGCGGTCGCCTGATAGTTTGCGGCGGAACTCTCGATCGTCCGAATGCTCAGGGCACCCAAGTCGAGTTCCGACTCGGCCAGGGCGTGAACGGCACCGCTGTAGATGCTCAAGGCGCCAGCATCCAAGTCAACAGCATCGAAGTGAACTGCCAAGCCAGGATGGGAGTCGGCAAGAAACGAAAGTAGCCCAAGCCCCATGGCCCCAGCTCCTGCTCCCAAGTCCAACACCTTCCAGCTCGCAGACGCGGGCAGGCAATCTCGCGCGGCGAGTTCACTAAGAGGAATACTGATCTTCGCTGCATCGGCAACCGAGAAAAACAGGGCGCGCGCTGCGAGATCAATTCCCGGCATCGACGTTCGCGCAACCGCTGCCAACTCGTCTCGCTCGGTCGTGTAGAGCGCAGTGCGCTCGGTAACAGCGCGCAACAAAGGCTTTCGCGCCAAGTCAGCAGGACGCAATTGCTTGCGCGCTGCATGCCAAAGTGCATCTTCGATTTCCTGTCTACAGCGCCATTCCATTTGGATCTCTCGTCTGTGGCCCCTTCTAAAGGGAGAGGTCCACAATCTCTTTACTACGCGTCTGGGGCTCGATATCGACGGTAACTGTTGTGGTCAATGCCTTGCCGGAAAATCCCGTGCCCACGATTGGTGGATGCCAGAGGCGCAGTGCGTGAGCCCCAGAATCGAGCTCGATTTCAGCAAAGCCTCGTGCGCCTGTCACCGCAGCCGCATGCTCGGTGACGAGTGCATAGCCGACATCATCTGGATCGCTTTTCATCCGCAAACGCAAAACGCCTACAACCTTCGTGGCAAACGCGAAGTGCTGCCCGGGAACGCGCATTGGCAAGAGCGCTTCGACCTTCGTGACAGCCCCAGACGCATCTAGGGCCTCAACCACAACGTCGGCAGGCTCAAGGCCAAGGTTCTCCACATGAAGCTCCGCTCCCAGTCCGACAACGACAACGCGAGGTTCGAACCCGCACTTGGCGAGCGACATCGTTGCAGGTCCAGGCGCTTGTCCCGACTCGGCTTGCACAGCGACGCCACTGAGCCCGCCCATCACTTCAACACGGACTTGCGGCGCCCGAGCGGCACCACAGGTATTGCGTCCCGGTGAGCGTCGCAATTCGGCCGCAGGCCAAAGCCAGCGAGCCATGACTTCAACGCTGCCTCGGTTTGCCGGCAACTTCGTATCAACAACCGGTTCCTCTGGCTCTGGAGGTTTGGGCGCAACAACAACATCTCCACTGCCGCCATCCCCAGGCTGTTCCGTGGCTTGTTTGCTCTTGCCGCCACAAGCAATGAGAGCCATCGACACCAACACCACAACGGCAAGAGCACTCAGATGCCGCGCAACCCGCTCGGCCGTCTTGTGCCCCTTGGCGATGCAATCGTTTAGTGAAATGCCACCGAGCGCATTATTGGACATGACAATGCCAATCTCGGACAGCCCAGCCTTGATACGTCGTGCTCTCGCAACATGACCAACGGTGTACTGCGGTATGCCCTTTGGCCAGCGAATCACCTCAGAAAAACTCGGAGCATCGTGAATGCCCATTGTTATGCCAAGCCCCTCGCGAGCGATCGCGACCATTTTCTCATCGCTTTCCAACAGCGCCTCGGGGTCTCGTGTTCCACCAAGCATACAGCGAATGAGAGCACCGCCTTCAGGGGCGCGATTGGACCAGAGCGTGCTTTCAAAGACGGCGCCTAGGATTCGTGGCGACTCCCCGTTGGCGACCAAGACACCAAATCCATCGAGCGAGCGACTTGGTGCCTCGGCGTATCCCAGGCCCACGACCGCGATGGGCGCATACGAGATGGCCCCCAGAGCTGCAGCAGCATCCGGGGAAAACGGTTGCACAAGCGGCGCGCTCACGTACGCGGGGGTACAGAGAACCAGCGCATCGGACTCATGATGATTGCCGTTGGCATCATGCAGTGTCATGCCGCCACTGGAGTTGCGCTCCAGGCTAGCGATTGGCGTATCGTAGGTAATGTACGGGCGAAGCTCGCTTTCTAGGGCGGTGAGAAGTGCACGCATGCCACCGATGGGAGCGATAATGCCCCGACCATCAACCGTGGTTTCGGCCCCCGAGAGTCGGGCAAAGACTTCTTCGATCTTGTTGGCTGCGGCACCGCGAATAAGACCTCCGCGCGCTTCAAGTTCGGCTAGATGTGGAAAGCAGGCACGCAGGCTTAGCTCTTCGATATCGCCAGCGAAAACCCCGGTCACCAGGGGGCCAATGAGCGAACGCCCAACTTCAGCGCCCAGCCTGCGCCGGCAAAAATCGGCGATGCTCTCTTCGGCTTCGGGAAGCGCGGGCTGCAGAGGTTCGACCATCGCTCGCAGTTTTCCGCGCCACGATAGCAATGGGCTACGGAGAAGCTTGCGAGCGCCAGTTGGCAATTCTTGAAGAATGCCATTGGCAAAGACCCACCGCTTTTGTGCCGCTGGCGAAGTCTCCTCAAGTGGAACACCGAGCTCAGTTGCCAAGTCGGCGGCTCCGCGCGGTGCAGGCACGAAACTACTCGCCGCTCGTTCCAGCAAGAAGCCGTCCCTCTCGACCGCTCCAAGCACGCCACCGGCCCGCTCGCCGGCCTCAAAGAGTTGCACGTCATAGCCAGCATCACGAAGGCACCGGCCCGCAGTCAGGCCCGACACTCCTGCGCCGACGATGGCAACCTTGGCGGGCATCGCTACCGAGCGGAGAGCTCTTTGACCGTCTTGACCAGAAAGCGCACTCGCTCACGGTCAGTACTCGGGAGAATCCCGTGGCCAAGATTGAAGATGTGCCCTGGCTCATTGCCAGCTCCGTCCAAGACTTCTTGGATGCGAGCGCGAAGTGCATCTTCCGGCATGAATAGGCACGTTGGATCCAAGTTGCCCTGCAAAGCGTACTTGCCACCGAGCGACGCACGCGCCGTGGAGAGATCAATCTTCCAATCGACCCCAAGTACATCCGCCTTGGATTGCTGCAAACGCTCCAAGTACGGGGCGCAACCGTTTGCAAAATAGATCACAGGGACCGGCGATGCCTTGTACGTTGCCGAGTCCTTGAGCATTTCGATGGCGCTGTTGGCGTGACGAAGTGCGAACTCAGAAAAATCCCCAGGAGAGAGAATTCCGGCCCAGCTATCAAAGAGCTGAACACACTGCGCACCTGCGGCGATTTGAGCCTCAAGGTAGACAGCCGTGACTCGCGCAAGACGATCGAGAAGCTCATGGCCTGTCTCCGGGTCGGAGAACAGAAGCGACTTGGTTTTCTCGTAGCTCTTGGAACCACCACCTTCGACCGCATAGGTTGCCATCGTGAACGGCGCACCTGCGAAGCCAATTAGTGGCACCCGGTTGTCGAGCGCTGTCCGAATTTTTCGGATTGCCTCAAACACGTACGGCATCTCCTGCTCGGGATCCGGAATTTTTAGTGCCAACACTCCTGCTCTGTCGCGAACCGGATTTGGCAACACAGGAGCCGGCGTAAAGTCGACCTGAAGGCCCATGGACTCAAGCGGGACCAAGATGTCGCAGAAAAGAATCGCGGCATCAAAGCCAAACTCGTTGATTGGCTGCATGGTGACTTCGCATGCAAGCTCGGGTGTTTTGCAGAGTTCAAGAAAGGAGACCTTCTTGCGAATCGCTCGATACTCGTGCATGTATCGGCCCGCTTGGCGCATGAGCCAAAGGGGAGTTCGTTCCACAGGCTCTCGCCTACATGCCCTGAGAAAAAGGTGTTCAGCCATGGCCGCAGCCTAGCACGCAGGTGCCTCTACGAGCACTTGACGATGAGCAAGGCCTGGTCGTCTGGAACCGATTTTGCCTTCGACACGGCCTCCGAATGCGAAGTGATCGCCCCCAAGATTCCGTCGCGCATTTCTTGAGGCTGGCCACAGGGCAGCATCTTGAGCAGGCGATGAAAGCGGCGATACCCATACTGTTCGCCATCGGTGTTTTGCGGGGCTAGCATGCCGTCGCTGAGCAAGACGAAACATCCGGTTCGATCCAGTGGGGTCGTGGCCAGTCGGAATTGTGGATCTGCTAAATCGCCGAGGAGGGGGCCGGTTCCTTGGAGTACGCCAACTTCTGCGTTTTGCTTTGCTGTTGGGGAAGAGGCTGCACGCAGACAATACGGCTGCAAGTGCCCGGCATTGGCATAGCTTGCCGTGCCCGAATTCGCATCAAAGAGGATGGCGAGGCAGGACGCGAGCGCTGGGCGATTGGAGCGATACAGCGACGCGTTGAGAATTTCTAAGAGCGCTGTGGGATTAATTGGCTGGGGCGCAAGTCTCATGACCTCGTCGCAACAGCTCTTGACGACCGCTGAGACCATCGTGCCTGCCAACTCGTAGCCCACAGCGTCACCTATCACGACCATCACTTGGTGCTCCGATACCGGATAGATTCCAAGAAAGTCGCTGCCGCCTTTTCCCGCGGCCCGAAAGTGCCCACTCCACTGAAAGAGGCCTGCCGAACCAGAAAGGTTCTCAGGCACCATGGCGAGTTCAATGCTATTCGCCATATCCACTTCTTCGGTCAGCGAGAACAAGTGGGAGGCCTCAAAGTGCAAGCGCACATTGGCGCAGGCAGCGGTTACTTCTAGCCGAAAAATTCTTAGCAGCTCGCGGTCGAGGATTGTTGGGGCTCGATCCACCGCCATTCCCACCACCGCAAAAATCTTGCCGTGGTGCACAAGTGGCATAATCAAGTCCACGGCGTAGGTATCCATGAGCGTGCGCAGCGGCGTTCGCATCGCTCCAAAGCGGCCCCTTGAGAGTTCCGACTCCGAGGCGATGGATGGATTGTGTTTGAACCAGCCGAAGAGCCCAGAGAGCCCCGGCGGTAGTGGCGGAGGCGGCGGGCCAACCGGCTGACTTGCCACCCAACCCATTTCGTCCTCAAGCAGCAATACGACCCTGTGGGCCCCAAAGCTATTGGAAGCAACTTCGGCTGCGAGCGAGACAATTTCGCTAATGCTGTTCTCGCGGGTTGCTGCGCGGGCAAATTCGGTGAGGTCCTTGCGAACTCGCGCCCTTTGAGCACGCAGCGCAACGATGTTCTTGGCGCGTAGCATGTTGCCAACACCCCAAGCGACTGCGAGGCACAGAAAAACTCCTAGAGCGATTGCAAAACTCAAAGTCTTGAGGCCCCATCGCCAACGAGCTCAAATGCCACCAATGTGACATCATCGTGAATGGCCTGCCCCTCCAAGAAGTTTTCCACTTCGTGAAGGATTCGATTTGGGATATGCGCCGCTGCCACGGGCCCCATGCCCTGCACAAGCCGTCGGAATCGACGCTCGCCGAAGGGCTCAGAGATAGGCTCGCCAGCTTCCACGATCCCATCGGTATAGAGCAGGATGGTGTCGCCCGGGACAATTCGCGTGGTGTGGTTTTGAAAGGTTGCGCCCGATTTTGCTCCCAGCTGATCGCCGCGAACCACGAGCGCCTCTAGAGCATCTCCACGGATAAGAAACGGGAAGTTTTGCGCTGCATTGGCAAACTGCATTTCGCGCTTCCGCACGTCAATCACAACCGCGAATGCGGTCATCATGAACGCGCGCTGGCCAACTCGCAAAATGGCCTGATTCAGCGTCGCAAGGAGTTCGCCAGGATCACAATTGGCCCCGGCGACTTGGGCATACGCATCCATGGTGCCCTTGGCGACCGCGGAGAGGAGCGCTGGCCCCGCTCCATGGCCGGTGGCATCCGCAACGACGATAAGCACTTTGTTATCGGGCAGCTCACGCCAGCCCCACAGGTCACCACCGCATGCTGCCATTGGGCGAAAGAGCCCGCTGAGTTCCCAGCCCGGACGTCGAACGGGCTTCTCTTCTGGCATCAGCGACTCTTGAATCGCATTTGCGAGACCGAGCGTCTTGGTGACGCCTTTGCGACCTTGCGCCTCTGCACCCAAGAAGGTGTTGGCGAGCGCCGTAGTTGCGTAGGTCCGCAAACCCTTCAAAAACTCACGCTGATGGGATCGGCGAAACTGCTTTGAGCCAATCAGAATAAGTCCTAGTAGATCGCCGCGGTGCAAAAGCGGCACAAGCACTTCTGCTTGCACCAAGTCCATCAAAGCGGCGGTATCCCGACCTCCGACATCTTCGTTGCCTTCTAGCGCACCTCGCCAAAGCGGTTCCTCGCTGAGACCGAGCCATGAAAAGGCCGCCGAGCGATCGCCGATGTCGACATCGCTGAGTCTCGTAGACGTACTCACCATGCGAATTCCCCCGCCACCCTGCGGCGCGACTAGGGCAACTTCGGTGGGCTCATCGGCAACTTGGTTGATCGCGTGGTGCAGCTCTTCGGCTACTTCTTCGATGGTTTCGAACGCGCTGGCGGTTTGCAGAAACTCTTCAAGCGTTGTCTCTGCAATTCCAGGCTTCCATAAGTTGCGCTCAAACCGCGGCTGAAGAACAACGAGGTCAACCGCCATATACGCAACGGCCGCCACAAGCATCAGGATGCCCGGGATGGTTTGCGCCCCAGCAACGCCAGCACCAAGAGCGAGCCCAAAGGAGGGAAGCGCTAGGAGAGCAGACGAGGCCCACGGAAAACTTGAGGGTTCATCGAAAGACAAGGGAGTACCCGGACGCATGATACCGCATGTAGGGAGCTTGTGGCCACGCGGGCGGTACGCCTTGCCAAGCGCCCCTAAAAGGGGGCGCATTTGCCGAAGTGCGGTGTGCGGATGTTTGCGATTCGAGGTCTGGACTATCTATACTTTCGCAACTGGTGCCCGCCCCCCTAAGCGTTAAGTTGAGCTGTCGTTCTTGGCAGCAGCTCTCGGCCATTCACTCTCGTGATTTGAGCCGCGGTGCGTTCTTTTTAAAGACGACGAAGCCACCGCCCATGGGCACGCCTGTGCGCATCAGTCTGACCCTGCCGTCGGGCAGCACGATTGAGCTTGTCGGTACCATCAAACGATTCGTGGAACAGGGCGAGCTGGACGGCCGCGGTCCGGGCATCGATATATCCCTGCAATCCCTCCCACAGAGCGTTATGTGGCTAATCGAGAGCGCGCTCTCCTCGGCCGGGATCACACCGAGACCGGTACCGGATCCCAAAGAGACGCTCAGCCCTCCCCCACCTCCTGCCGAGGACGAACGCCCCGAAGAATCACCAGCGCTATCGGATGGCGATGAGTGGGTTCAAGCCGAGGGTGATTTGGTGAAAGCGCTTTGGCAAGAGCTCAATTCGATGTCGAAGATGAACGAATTTCAGCTTCTGGACCTCGAATACAGCGCGAGCGACCAAGAAGTTCGTGCGGCATTTGGTGCGTTGTCAAAGCGCTACCATCCCGACCGATTCACCCGCTACGAGAGCTTCGAGATTCGGGAGCTCGCGAACGAAGTCTTTATTTTGCTCCGCGACGCGTATCGCAAACTTGCCAACGAGCAGGGGCGACGGGATGCGTTGACGGCGATCGAGGCCAAGAAGGAGGGCAGCGCCGCACAACAACGTGTCGCAACGCCGCCACCGCCCCCCACCAAGCCTCGTCGAACACCGCCACCGCCAATCCCCAAAGCTGCGCAAGGCGAGGCGCGCAGGACACCGCCACCACCGATACCAACACCTCCGCCGCCAACTCCGGCTCCCGCTTCAGCTCCGGTTGCAGCGTCAGCTCCAAAGATGACTCAGAACTATGCGAGCCCGGCGAGCACTCCGGTATCAAACTTGGCCACCCCCCGGGCACCGACGTCTCCCGGCGAGAGCGCCAATCGAGTTACAATGGGCATGAACGTCTTGGAGAGCGGTCAGTACGAGCAAGCTCTAAGAATTCTTCGGGTTGAGGCCCGCAAAGATCCGACAAACGTTACGGCGTTGGCTGGTGTGGAACTTGCGGAGGGGCGCCTTGCGCTGGTGAACGGGGACCGAATGGAAGCTGCCGAGAGATTTGAAGCCGCACTGGATATTGATCCAAGTAACGAACGGGCTGCTCGTGAAATTGCCGATATGCGTCGCCACGCTACGTCTCAGCGACGGGGCTTGTTATCCAAACTGATGAAGAAGGTCTAACAACGTGGCTCGCATTATTGGCATAGACTTAGGCACCACCAACTCCTGCGTGGCCGTTTTTGAAAGTGGAGCTGGGCCGCGAGTGTTGGCTGGCTCTGCAAACCGACGCACAACCCCGTCCGTAGTTGCCTACACAGGTGAGAGAAATTCTGGTGATGTCTTGGTGGGCGAGAAGGCATTGCGGCAAGCTGTTACCAACCCCAAGCGAACCGTCTTTGGGGCCAAGAGGCTTATCGGCCGCAAGGTCAATGCGAAGGATGTTGGGTGGTTTGCCCGCACCGCACCATTTCGTATCGTCTCCGCGCCCAATGGCGATGCTTGGGTTCGTGTCGATGACACGCCCATTTCTCCGCAAGAGGTCGCTTCGCACGTTCTTCGAGAACTCCGCACCCAGGCAGAAGAAGCGCTTGGGGAACCCATCACTCGAGCGGTTGTTACCGTACCTGCCTATTTTGACGACTCGCAGAGGCAAGCAACACGCGACGCCGGGACCATTGCTGGACTCGACATCTGCAGAATCCTCAATGAGCCCACTGCAGCCGCACTCGCCTATGGCGCTCACCGAGTTCGAGAAGGCCGACGCATCATCGCAGTCTTCGATCTCGGCGGCGGTACATTTGATATCTCGATCATGGCGGTCGAAAACAACGTCTTTGAAGTGCTCGCGACCAATGGCGACTCGGCTCTTGGTGGCGATGATTGGGACCGGGTCCTGATCGATCACTGGGTCGATTCGATTTTCGATGAGCATCGGGTCGACCTAACGTCAGATCCGGTCGCAATGGGTCGTTTAAAGGAAGCGGCTGAGGGCGCCAAGCGCGCGCTCAGCAGCGAGCGAACCGCCACCATTCAACTGCCTTACTTGCACGCGGCGGATGGTCCCGAACCCATTCACATCGAACGCAAAATCACCCGCGACCAATTCAATGCTCTCACAGCGGATCTACTGAACCGCCTCAAAGACCCGTGTTTTGGCGCCATGCAAGACGCTGGTCTTGTTGCATCCGACATCGAAGAGGTCCTCTTGGTTGGAGGCATGTCTCGGGCACCCGCGGTGCAAGCGCAAGTCGAAGAGATTTTTCAACAACCTGCCTCCAAGGCTGCGAATCCCGATGAAGTGGTCGCACTTGGGGCCGCAGCGCACGCCGGCATCCTCGCTGGAGACGACGAAGAAGCAACCTTGCTCGATGTAGCCCCTCACACCATCGGCATCAAAGTCGGCAGCACGGGCTTCGCTGAAATCATCAAACGCAATTCGATGTTGCCAGTGCGGGAGCACAAACTGTTTGCCACGAATCTCGACGACCAAGAGTTTGTGGAAGTAGAGATTTACCAAGGCGAGTCCGAGACGATTACGGGAAACCGCAAGCTTGGTCAGGTGCGTCTTGGAGGGCTTCCCAGAGGCAAAGCCGGCACCGTGCGGATCAAGCTAACCGTGACCGTCGATGTTGAGAGCATCTTGAGCGTCAAGGCTACCGAGCTTTCGACTGGCAAGTCAGCGCAAGTCCGCATCACCGCATCGGGTGGGCTAAGCGCAGACGACCTCGAAGAAATCGTCGAGAAACGACGCACCGAGGCGATGAGCGTTCCGCGTCCTCCGGAAGACGACTAGCCGCTTTTCTCGCAGGGTGGTGAGCAATTGCCACTCGTGGCTCTTTGACCGTTCTTTTTTCGCGAATGCTCGTGTGGCCGTCGGTGCTTGGTGCTGTCGATTCGGGCACACTCCGAAACCAAAATGAGCGGGCTGATTAGACCCACTCATTTCGTTGGAGACTTCGCTCTCCATGCTTCAGCCCCAATGCCAACTACGTGGCTGCGCTTGTGTTCATGTGATGGTTTGGCATTTGCCTGCCCGCTAATGGGGTCGAGGCCGGTACAGAACTGCGCGTAGGGCGTCTACTAAATTAGCGTCGGTCGCTTGGTAGCTCGCGAAAACTACCGAGAAACACGGCCGACGCTGCCTATTCTGGTGGATCTTCCTCTGTCATATCGGTCTTCCTCTTTCCGATGCTAGGACTTCGAAGTTGCATGCTTTCTCCTTGAGCCTACGGGCTCACGTTTTGTCGCATAGAGCCATGTACAAGCGCTCTAGAGACCATTTGAATAGTGTGGCGTACCCGTCCTACCGGCCTTTCATGCAGAAGTCTCTGCACTCCGTGAACACAGCAGCGTTAGCCTATCGTCCCCGCTTGGGGCGGATCTTCTCCTGTCAAAGGCTCCCCTCCTTTGGTTTGGAAATCTGTTTTGGAAACGTCGTAAAGTGAACGACACGAAACGAAATCTTATCGAACGAAACTTGAACAGTCTGGACGTCTGCGATTACAGCGTGTCCGTACTATCAAGAATATGCCTCTGAGCACGTGCTGACAAGCACTTTCTTACTCGAGCGCAAACTAAGATCGCACAGAAAGAGCCAACGTCGCATGGCTACGCACAGCGCTCACAGTCGCGCACCTGCGTACAGGCGACTAAGAAGAACTCTGTCACGCGTGTTCGAACGATGGCAACCCGCTTGGTTGCACACGTTCAAGCAGCACAGCAACTCCGACTAGAGTTGCGTTCGCCAAGAGAGAAGGAAACGCACCAAGGCCTCTGCGCGCAGCGCCAAAGAAGACACTTCGATGTGTTCCTGGTGCGTATGGAATCCACTGCCTCGAGGTCCCATTCCGTCAATGGCAGGAACCCCTATCGCGCTCACGTTGTTGGCATCTGAGCCTCCGCCGATAAGTGCAGCTTCTTCAAATCCCAAACCGCTGAGCTTCGCCGCCGAGGCGTAGCGCGCAGCAAGATCAGCCGAAGCATCGCTGCGTTCCAAAGGCGGGCGAGACACACCACCCGAAACCGAAAACTTCGTAGACGTCTCATTGCCAATTCTCTCTGCAAGAGCGCGCACAACGCCGACCAAGTCCTTCCCGTCTTGTTTGCGAATCAATCGGAAGTCGATATCGCACTCGGCATGGTGGGGCACCGTGTTGCGGGCCTCTCCGCCGGAGATGATGCCAACATTCACCGTAACGCCTTTTTCGTAATCGGTGAGGGCCTGCACCTCGACGATAAACGTTGCGAGGGCGAGAATCGCGTTGCGACCTTCCTTGTGATGGTTGCCAGCGTGCGCGGCTAGGCCTTCAACGCTAACGTGAAGCGCGCCCGTGCCCTTGCGCATTGTGATGATTTTGTCAGCGGCGCGTCCCGCTTCGAAAACAAGCGCGCCCCCGGCACCGGCTGCGAGGTCGCAAAGCAGCGCAGAAGAATCCTTAGACCCAATTTCCTCATCGCCAACGCAGACAAATGCGACCGGCAAGGATTGAAGAAGCTTTAACGAAGCGAGTGTCTTGAAGGCGAGGAGGATCGTTACCAACCCACCCTTCATGTCGAGAACGCCGGGACCTTGTAACGAGTCGCCTTCGAGGTTCCACACATCAAAGGCGCCGGGAGGGAAGACCGTATCGTGATGTCCAATTAGAACGACGCGGTCTGCGGCATCAGCGCCTTGCCATGCATCGCTCGTGAAAACCAGGTGGTCGCCAACCCCATTGCCCTTGTGACGAGTGAGGCTCAGGCCCGGGATGTCGAAATCAGCGGCAAGCAAGTCGCCCATGGCATTCACTCCAGCCACATTGCGTGAGTAGGAATTGCATTCGATCCAAGGCTTAAGCGTGTCCAGCACGGTGAGAGCGAGGTGGGTGCATTTCTCGGTGGCGTCGGTGAGAGAATCTGACATGTCGGAAGTATAGAGAGCCCTCGCATGGCTATGCCAGGCGCGGTAGGCTCCTCGCGATGAGCAGCAACAAGCAATTCAAGGCGGCCGTCATTGGCGGAAGCGGTTATGGAGCGGGCGAAATGCTCCGCCGACTCCTCATGCATCCCAATGTCGAAATTGCCCGCGTCGCGAGCATTGACCTAGTGGGAGAGCCTCTTTGGGCGGCACATCCCAATCTCACGGGCCTCACCGACATCAAGTTTGAGAACATCACACCGAGAGAGGCGGCCGAGGGATGCGACATTGCGCTTCTCGCCCTGCCCCACAAGGTCACCGCGGCAAAAGTGCCCGAGCTACTGGAGCTGGGCGTAAAAATCGTCGATATGTCGGGCGATTTCCGACTGCGCGATGCGGCGGCCTACGAAAAGTTCTATGGCGTGGCACACCCACATCCCGAGCTTCTCAAAGATACGTTCGTGTACGGATTGCCCGAGATGAATCGCTCGGCAATTGCCGAAGCGCAGTGCACTGCATCGCCGGGCTGCTTTGCAACCAATACCGAGCTCACGCTGCTGCCACTTGCAAACGCTGGCCTGCTCAACGGGCCCATTCACGTCACGGCGATCACCGGTTCATCGGGCTCGGGCGCGGCACCAAGCGCAGGCACCCATCATCCGGTTCGCTCGGTCACGCTGCGCGCCTACAAGCCATTGGTTCACCAGCACACCCCTGAGATTTGCCAAGCACTTGGCGACGCTGGTGCCAAAGATGTTCAGCTGCGCTTTATTCCCATCAGCGCTCCGCTCACACGCGGCATCTTTGTGACCGCATTTTTAGAAGTCGATGCAAGCGTCACCCAAGAACAACTCGTAGCGCTCTATGACGAGACGTTTAAAGACGCCCCGTTCGTGCGACGGCCAACAACGCGGCTTCCCGAAGTCGCGCCTGTCGCCGGGTCAAACTTCGCAGAAGTCGGCTTCACCCTTGGAGAGGCTGTAAACGGCAAGAAGACGCTTAGCTGCTTTGGTGCCATCGACAACCTGATCAAAGGCGGAGCCGGGCAAGCCATCCAAAACATGAACATCATGCTCGGTGTTGATGAGATGGCCTCGCTGCGCGATCCGGGCAGCTGGCCGTGAGCCTTACGACGATCAAAGTTGGCGGAGACATTCTGCGCCGACCCATGCTTGCCGCTCTGTGCAGTGACATTGCCAAGCTGTGCGAAGAAGGCGAGCGAATTGTCATGGTGCACGGCGGAGGGCCCCAGGCAACCGCACTGCAAGCGGAGCTCGGTCAGACGCCAAACATTGTCGCCGGTCGCCGCATCACTGATGCCAATGCTCTTGAGGTCATGAAGATGGCTGTCGCAGGCCGGCTCAACGTCGACTTGTGTTCGGCGCTTCTCGCCGCTGGCGCAAAGCCCGTCGGTTTGCATGGAGCAAGTTCGCGGGCCATTGCGGCGAACAAGCGCCCCCCGCGGATTGTGAGCGGTGGTGGTCCCGACCCTATCGATTTCGGCTTTGTCGGAGATGTGGTGGGGCTCAATACCGAGTTGCTAGGCCTACTTCTCAATGCCGGCTACGTGCCCGTGCTCGCATGCCTCGGCGCCGACGAGAGCGGGCAGGTCTACAACATCAATGCCGACATCATCGCCAACCAAACCGCGAAGCACATCGGTGCCGAGCGTTTGGTATTGGTAACAAGTGCTCCAGGCGTTGTCCGCGACCTCAAGGATCTCTCCACCCGCATTCCAACCATGACCATCGCAGAAGCGAGAGCTGCCATTGCCGATGGCACGGTGGTTGGAGGAATGATTCCCAAGTTGGAAGAGTCGATTCGCGTTCTGGAAGATGGCAGCGTGGCGGCAATTCACATTGTTGGAGATCTCGAACCTGGCGATCTGCTTCGAGAAATGCAGTCACCCGGAAGCGTTGGAACTGCCCTGCTCCCTTGAATATCGCGCTTCTGATGAATAACGCTCTGAATTGCCCATGATGAAACTTCCCCTCGGACAGCCCCTCCTGGCCGCGAGTGCGGCTCTCCTCGCCCTTCTCGGTGGCGCATGTGGAACACAGGATGCCAGCAACTGCGGCGCTGTCTCCGCTCACATTGTGGCCCTAGCACGTGCAGAGCTCGCAAAGGACGCCGATGCGGACCGTGTCAAACTTGCCCGCGCAAACTTGCCCACGCTTCAGAACGCTCTCCTCCAGGCGTGCGAAACGCAATCGTGGAGCCCTGTCGTTCGACAGTGCATTACGCGTGCAACAACCGTCGCAGAAACCAAAGAATGCGATCCGGGTCTTCAAACACCTGTGGCTGAACCTGCGGCTGAGGGGGCTGCAACGGACGTGCAATCGCGGTAGCTTTCAGCAATGCAGTTCGACTACCCCCACAGTGTTGGTCTTGAAGACGCCCGCGCCCGCGTCGGGGTGCTTTGCACCTACCTTCACAATCGTCATGGAATCAAAGTGGAATGGGAAGGAAACACCGGCAGCTTTGACGGCAAGTACCTGATGGTGGCAATTCAGGGCCGGATGACGATTGAAGACGCACAGATTCACTTCGACGGAAAAGACCCGGGAATGCTTTGGCGCAAGAAGGCCGTGAAGTATCTCAAAGAGAAACTGGCCATGTACCTCGACCCCAATACTCCGATCGACGAGCTCCCTACCGACAAGACCTAAGGGTTCAATCGCCGGGTTTCATCCGAGATTTTCCAATCTCAACAAACATACGGGCAATTCGAGATGGTGTGGCCACCCGACTTTTGCCCTGCTCTCGCAAGTACGTCGCAATGTCGACAACCTGAAACGAAGCTCCCGAGCGCCTGCAGAGTTCCAAAAGCTGAAAGCTGAAAAAGAAGCTATTGGAGCTCGCCTCGGCAAGGTGGACGCGCTTTAGCCAAGTTCGATGGAAGAGGTAGGTGCCCGCAAAATCCACATGCAGGCCCCCTACATGTTTCGTTAGAAGTCGAAAGACCACTGACATGATGGCCCGACGACGCCCCGACGGAGGGTTGCGAAACGCGGTAAGCACAATCGTGTCCTCGCTTCGCAGAGGCAGCATTGCCGAAAGTGCATCTGCTCGAACCTGCCGATCGCCTGGCAAGTGGGCAATGTAGTCACAACGGGCTGCGAGATAGCCATCCCTCATGGACGCGCCCATCCCGAGATTCGCTTCGTGATGAATGACACGCACGTCGCCTGTGCTGCACGACTCAGCAACCTCGGCGGTTGCATCTGTGCTGCCGTCGTTCACCACCAGAATCTCGTAGTCCGAGGCGTGGGTCTGCGCAAAACCTCTGCAGTCCGCTATGGCGTCGGCAATGCTGTCCTGCTCGTTGTAGGCCAGGAGGACGAAACTAATGCTCAGTTTGCTCAACGTGGGGGAACCGTAACAAAGTGGCGCCCGCTGGGAATGCCCGGTGCGATTTGGGAGTTCTTTCTTCAAACCCAATCAAGAAGGACTGCGTTAGAACCCTTATGAGTGCATCCAACAGCGCGCAAATCACCAACCTCTACCAAGTGGTAGCCGACATCCAAGAACAGATGGAGGAGAGCGGATATTCCTCCGAAGTTGTCGATGCGATCGTTTCCCGAGGACTTGCGATTCTCTTCGGGAACAATGACGACGACAACTAGAGACTTTGAAACAACTAGAAACTTCGAAGTTTACTGGCAGCTAACGAGTTCTTCGACTTGGTTGGCATTGACCTCTTTCACTTTGCCAATGCCCTTGGCGTAGAAAAACTGCTTGTCGGAGACGCCTCCAACGATGCGTTGGCGACGCACTTGTAGGCAGGTAAAATCTCCGAGCGGAGAAGAGCAGTCAACGTCAACACCGAGCACTTCCCAGTGATCGGTTCGCTCGCCGCTACTCACCGGAGCCCCCGCAGCATCGGTCACAGTCACCGTATACACATCGTCCCACTCGGCGCCCAGTACCAAATGCGCAGGCGCCTCATCCAAACGGTTCTGCCCTGGATCGTAGACCGTGGTCCGCTCCAAGGCACCAAGCTCGTCGCGATCTTCTTGTCGCAATCGCAGCACAGAATCGGCCTCGCGCTTGAGCGCACTAATCGTTGTCCCAGTGGCTTTGGTGGTGGTCTGCACGATCACCGGTCCGAGGTCGTCATCAATCTCCATGGTGAGCGCCTGGGTCTTGGTGGTGACATCGGGGTTGCCTAGATCGGTGACCCGATAGGTCCATTGGTAGCCGGTCTGATACGGCAGGTAGCGGTCTTCAAAGCCGCAAGGCCCGTCGGCACCTGCATCGGCGCTGGCACCAGTGTCGTCGTCATCACCACCGCAGCCCGCAAGTGCGCTGCCGCCCAAGGCGATTGAAAACAGAAGAAGAGCACGAGAAATGGATAGGTTCTGAATCATGATTAGTCTTTAAATCTTGCACCAAGTTGTACGCGAAATGCTGTGCCGGTCGTCGCTGACGATGCGCTTCCTTCGGCTAGGACATGAGCAACTTCAAACTGCAGCCGCCAAATTTTTGTGAAGGCGAGGTTCACGCCACCTTGAACCTCTGTATTGGCATTGTCTGGCTCGTTTTGCCGCGGATCAAAGTAGGAGACGCCGGCAAAGGGTTGCAGACGCCTCGGTGTCCCGGTTCTAAGGTGCGCGGCGACCAACGCTCGTGCCCCTATGAAGTTTCCCGACGTGCTGCCATCGGGCTTGGCAAACATGCTCTTGCCCGCAAAGGCTTCGGCCCACAGGCGCAACCAGCTTGGCTGATACGAGACCTCAAAGCTGCCAACCGGGGCATGGGTAAACGAATCGGGATCACCAGTTTGCTCTAGCGTTCCAAACAGAGCGAACACCGAAGCAAGCTCTAAATCCTTAGTAGGCTCCAGAGAAGCTCTTAGGTAAACATCTTGGGCAAAGTGCTCCGAGGAATCCAGAGACGACGAGCCGGTTCCCAGGCTGTTTTGAAACACGCTGGCGGAGACTCGAAGATTCACATTGAGGTCGGGTGCGTATTGCACGAGGAGCCCTGAGTCGCGACCACCGACAAAGGGCAGGTCTTGGCCCTCAACGCGAACCGAGTCCAGCAAGCCGCGTTCGATGGTTGGTAGGTCCCAGCGGGAAGCGAGGCCGATGGCACTAATGGGTCGCTTAAAGCGGCCCGCCATGACACGCATCGACGGAAGCGGGGACAGCCGTATGTAGCCATCCTTGAGTTCCGCTTCGTCGTCCTCAAACTCAAACTTGATGACCGCCCGAGCGCCGCTCTTGTGGGTGTAGCGAAGCCCGAGTCGGGCACTGCCAACAGACTGCTTGCTTCGCCAAAACGTCTGTCCTGCCAATCGCTGACGCGTCGTTTCGCTGCCCACAAATACGCGGCCACTCCAGCGAAACGAACTCTTCTCGCTCTTGGGGGTATCGGAATACGAGTCGTCGAGATCCGTCGTATCCGCGGGTGGCTCGGTTGGGGCATTGTCGTCTGCGAAGGCAGGTGCCGTGGAAAACGCGAGCAGTGCGGACAGCAGACAGCTAGACCGCATCATCGAGCACGCTCCTACGAGCCGCGCCGCCGGTTGCCTCAGCTGCAGCGACTTGCGTGACATGCTTAAGAAGACTCAAGTTCTGGGGGTACTTTGTCAGCAAAGTCTCGATCAGGCGCATGCCGCGTTCGCTGCCGCCCAAAAGGCCCAACGAGCTAACGACAGTCGATGGCCAAACATCAGCGAGAGCATCTCGAATGCTCCATGCGGCATCGCTATCCAGTCCCTGCATCGAATCTAGTGCTTCTTTCGCGCGAGGTGCGAAACGCCGTCGCATGGCCCACGCGACGTCGGACTCCTGACCGTCAAAGGTTCGCAGTACCACTTTGGGCGCGAGGGCCGCGTACTCCTCTCGCAAGCTCCACGAGCGCTCGCAGGCAAGACCGCTGAGAGACTTGAGAACTTGGACCGGCGACTCTTGCATGCAGCGTTTGCGAATTCCCCAAGAGCGTTTGTCGGAGAGCCCGCGGATGCTCTCAAGGAGTGGCCGCGCAAGAGTGATGTCTTGATAGACGATGTCGCCGCCCATCTCCTCAATGTATTGGTCCCGCCAAGACCAAGCCCGGTCGTCTTCCATGCGACGCAAGGAGGCCACCACAGCCCGAGGCTCTCGAGCGACGGCACCTTCCCGGAACTCCCAGGCGATGTCTCGATCTGAACCTGATAGCGTGCCAAGCACAGCCAATGGAACGTCTGGGTAGAATTCACGTCGCATGGTGTCGGCACGTTCGCCTTCGACAGCGACGCCAGCAAGCGACCTGGCAATGTATCGAGGGGAAGCGTGCCTAAGAGTTTCCCTGAGTTCCCATGCACCTTCGCTGCCCAACGCTCGCAAGCCGTACGCGACGACATGGGGCGCGTGTTCGAGAAGGTCTTTGCGGCACAGATGAGCCTGCTCATCCACTAAGCCCGCTAGAAAGTACGCCGCAACTGCCGGCTCGTTCTTCTGTCGAACAGAAATCATTTCGTAGAACGCGTCACGGGCCGACTCGAGAGTTGGCGCCTCTGCTGCCGTTGCGGCTCTCGGGGCAACGCTCGTACCGGTCACAACTTGGGCCGTGGAGGCGCCCTCGTACAAGCTTGCGATGGCATCCGTTACTCGTTCGACGACAACATCCAGGTCGGTGTTGCAGTTGTCGATAACAAGCCAACGCTTTGGTTCGCGCTCGGCAAGTTTGAGATAGCCCTCACGAAGGCGATGCATCATGCCGACGCCACCGAGCCCCTTGCGACTGCCACCACCACTTCCGGCAGTTTCGCCGCGGGCCTTCTGGGTTACCTTGCTCGACCGCCGGCGAGCACGCGCGAGGTGCGGATCGACGTCCATTAAGACGACAAGATCCGGCCAAACCCCTGCAGCGACCGAATCAATGATCGGGCGCACCTGCTCAAGTTCCAGACCCCGCCCGTAGTGCCCTAGCACTTCATAGGAATAGAGGTAGCGGTCTGCGAAGACGAGGCCGCCACGGCTGAGTGCTGGATTGATGCACTCGGCAAGAAGCTGCGCGTCTCGCGCCACATACATCAAGAACTCAGGTAGTGGTCGCAGTTCAATGTTGCGTGTGTCTTTGCCGAACTCGCGCATTCGCGAGACCAGCGGCGATGCAAACTCCCCGCCCTCACGAATGTGATCGACGTCGATGCCTCGGGTTCGCAGCGCCTTGGCGACCAGGTTTGAAACCGTCGTCTTGCCGCTGCCGTCAATTCCTTCAAAGACGACAAACATTGAGCTGCGGATGTTACCCGGATTTGCCGTAGGTGCACCAACCACCCCGATGCGAAACAGCCTCACTGAGGAGCCCACAAACCTCGCGGAGGCTACAACAGGGCCACACGAAGGGCGCTAAAGGCTTGCCCTCGCTCTACCGAATGGCGCTCGAAATTGCGAGTGGTCACATGTGGGTAGCCAGTGGGCGAGCCTGCTTGATAGCAAGTTGTCGCCCTGGCGCGAGCTTGAACTCCACATCCATCGCGAAGTCCTCTCGAGGTGGATAGAGGGGACGAAAGTGATTGTGGATCCGCTCTAAAAGGTCGGCGAGTTCGGCAAGCTCGGCTTCGGTAAGCACCCCCTGCCCACCCGGCCAGTTGTCCTCTAGCGCTACAAGCGATGACCGTGTGATTACTTCGTACTCGGGCTCTTCGTACCAGGTGTAGTAGAGAATCTGTTCGGGGATTGCCTGTCCCGTTGGATTCGTTACTGAGACTTCGCCGATTTGTGAGTTGATAAAGAACGCCGGCCGGTTGCTTGCAAACTCATTGATGGTGACTGCGACGCCGTTGGCTTCCTCGTTTTCGAACGCCGGATGAATAAGAACCCCCATGCGGACCCCTTCGTGAACGACCCGGTAAAACTCTCGTTCCACGAAGGCCTGATGGTTCCACGCCGACGCCCATACCACTCGAATTGCATCAGCAATTTTCTTAGAACCCTCGTTGGGGTTTGCACCTGCAGACGTGTAGAGACCTGCACCGGAGAACTCGGCCAAGTCTTCAACGTTGGTGGAAGAGCGGAAGCGAAGTTGGGTATCGGCAGGCCAACGTGCGGCCATCTCTGACATCACGGCCTCCAAGTCGTCGGCATCCATTGGTGCGACAAAGATTTGCCAGCGTAAATCAAAGAGGCGAGCGCGCGCCTCATCAGCGCTTAGGGTTCCAGCGGCGTACTCCGCCAGTAGCGCGTCAACCACCGAGACCAGCCCGTTGCTTTCGAGATGCCGCTGGTAGAACGAAAACGGAATCGCGAAGGCCGCTTCGGGAAGCGGTATCGGAGTTCCTTCTATGCGATTCATCTCGCCCATGTTGGCAGCCTTGGCGCCAATTCGAATGGAGTCGGAAAGCCGCATAGTGGCAATGTCTTGCAGGCTATCGATGGAGACGTCGAACTGCGGCACAAGCTCAGTGGATGGCCGCATCGAGTCCCAATAGCTCTGCGCCTCGGAGAGTTCGGCAACCTCGATCGTGAACTCTTGGGGGCCCACTTCGAGACGAACAAGTTGCCCTTCAAGGGCTCTCAATTCGGTGTCGGTGAATGCGTCTCGCAACCCCATATTGGGTGTTCCGCGATTCTTGGAGAGCAAGTTCACATGGGAAAGCGGAGTTTGAAACTCATCGGTGATGATGCCAGAGACCAGCGCAATGTCGTTTGGAACTCTGTCGAGAACAACGATGTCGGTGGGCCCAACGGGGAGTCCAGAGAGTTCCGCGACCTTTCGAAACTGCAGAGTTCCGTACCCCAAGACCGCGTTGAGAGGCTGGTAGGTCTGTCCTAAGAACACTTCCTCCGTTCGAATCACGGGAATGTGTTCGGAAATCTCTCCAAGCATCTGCTCTTGGTCATTGGATACTGGCCGATACAAAAGCGAATCACCATCGTGAAGCGCAGCTGAGACCCGCTCGTAGCCGTCGATGATCATCGCAGCACTTGCGGTGTCACCCGCCGAGAACTCGATCGTCAGCAGGTCTTGATCCAGATAGCGAATCACCTTGCCGAGAAGAAACCGTCGATTCTCTCGGCGGTAGTTGAGAAGGTTGAATTCCGCGTGGGTACCTACAGGCGTAAAGCCTTCCTTGTTGAGGTAGGCGTCGGCAAAGAGGTAGTGGAGCGCCCACTCGCGCGAGTTAATAAAATAGACGCGATTGTCGTCTTCTCGATCGATGATCCAGTTGAGCGTTGCCGTTCGAGCGAAGATGGCATCATCGCGTTCGGTGACAAGAAGCTCGTAATCATGATCGCAGCGAATGACACGAATCCAATCTGGCGACGCACCATCGGGCACGGTGCACTCTTGCTCGCTCTCGCCCGAGCAGGCCGACAGCATCAGCGCAGCGACGAACACTAGCGTTATTCGGATCAATTCGATTCTCCCAAGGTCGGCTCACGAACCCAGAACAAACCTTCACCGTTTGGTAGGCGAGCGAGGCTAAGCCCCTCATCGTCCCGCGCGTGCAAGAAGACAAAGCTATCGATGGCCTCGCCTTGTGTAGAAACGATGTGGGCCTCGTCGGCGAGTCCAAGTTTGAAGGGCGCGTGATCCGAGCCAAGCGAAACCTCGTCGTCGGCGTAGATGATGAGGTAGGCGCCCGCGTCCAAAAGTTGCGCTGGGCAGTCAGCCGGTGGCGGAGCACCTCCAAGATGGTGGTAGTGATCGAGCCTATCGAGTGAGTCGGTGACAAAGAATCCGCAGAGGTCGATGCCTTGCTCGGAGCGATTGTGGATTTCGATCCAATCTGGGCCCGTCGACGGTTTGGCTGCGACTTCATTGATGACAAGAGCGCCCCGGGCCTCACTGCCCTGCCCAACCGGACCTGCATCGAGCCCGCCCGCATCGGCGCCCAGGGCCCCGTTGCCGGGATCACAGGCTGCGAGCATGAGAGCCAGTGGAAGTAGACGATGCACAGGCACCATCCCAGCAAACCTGGGGCCAGGACCTAACATAGCTAAATTACTCTACTCCGAATCAGGTTTTTGAGGTTCGCAAGCACTGGCGAATCGCAAATTTCACGGAGAAATGTCGAAGGGCTACGCCGACACGCTGCTATAAGCGGCTCACTTATGTCGCCTCGCGCATTACGAATCAGTTTCATTTTCATTGCGGGCTTGGCGGCCTGCCGCAGCTCCGACAAAGTCGACGGTGCCGATGCTGGCGGAGGTGAGAATCCCCCGCTCAATATCGAGGTCTGCGAGCAAGACCTTAGCCCACCGAGCGAAGGAGTCTGTGACGTTGTTGCAGGGAGCGGAACTGCCACGGTGATTCACGGTGACGTGCTTGGTGAAGGCGTGATTTACGAAAACGGAAGTGTCGTTTACGACGGCACAGAAATCACCTGCGTAGGTTGCGATTGCGATAGCGCCGCTGGGGTTGCCGAGGCAACGGTTCTAAGCTGCGCTGGCGCTGCGATTGCCCCAGGCCTTATCAACCCACACGATCACATCACCTTTACAGAGGGCTCGCCAATTAGCGTTGGCACCAAGCGTTACGACCATCGTCACCAGTGGCGTGCAGAGCTAAGCACACCGCAGAATCCGCACGGCACAGACGGCTCCTCGGATGGAACCCGGTGGGGTGAGCTTCGCATGCTCATGAGTGGCGTCACGGCGATGGTTGGATCGGGCAAAGCGGATCGACTCGTTCGCAACCTCGATCGCCTTGGCTCAGAAGACCGGGATTTGGGCTTCGAGGAAGTCGAATTTCAGACATTTTCTTTGGGCGATAGCAACTCGAGTTCGACCAACCGCCCAGATTGCGGATGGAACTATCGAGACACCGAACAAGAAGTCGCCGAAATGGCAGCCTACTTGCCGCACGTTGCCGAGGGCATCGACGAGTACGCGGCCACGGAGTTTAAGTGCCAGTCCTCCTCGTTCAACAACGCTCAGGACTTTACCGAGAGCAACACCACACACATTCACTCGATTGGTCTCACGGCCGCCGACTACTTCAACATGGCTCGCGACGGTTCCCGGGTTCTCTGGTCGCCTCGCTCGAACATCAGCCTGTACGGCATGACAGCCGAAGTGCAGACGTTTCACCGTCTCGGTGGCACGGTCGCTCTTGGCACCGACTGGACCTACTCCGGTTCCGCCAACATGACCCGCGAACTCGCGTGCGCCGACGAGTACAACTCCAATCAACTCAATGGCTACTTCACCGAGCGCGACCTCTTTGAAATGGCGACCATTAACGCCGCAATCGCCACAGCTTCTGACGACCTCATTGGCAGCCTCGCTGTTGGCAAACTCGCAGACGTCGCAATCTATGGTGGAGACAGTCGCTACTACCGCGCTGTGATTGGCGCAGAGAACTCAGATGTTGCTCTGGTCGTATCCGCGGGTAACCCACTCTACGGAGATGCTGCAGTGCTAAGCGCACTCGGCAAGAGCTGCGATGCAGTTGATGTTTGCGGCAACTCCAAGTCGATCTGTGCCACCGAGCAATTCACCAAATCCTATGACGGCATCAAGACTGCCGTAGCGGGCGCCTACCCATCGTTCTTCTGCGGACTGCCCGCCGGGGAGCCAACGTGTGTGCCTTCGCGCCCAGGCGAGTTCACGGGAATCGCAAGCGACACCGATAGCGATGGAGATGGCATCAGCAATGACACGGACAATTGTCCCGACGTCTTCAACCCGATTCGCCCTATTGATGGTGGAGTACAGCCTGATGGCGACGCCGATGGTGCTGGAGATGCTTGTGATGAGACGCCTCTCCTCGCCGACCTCGATAGCGATGGCACCGACAATCTTGTCGACAACTGTCCCTTTGACGCCAATGCCGATCAGGACGACACCGACTCAGACAACAAGGGCAATGTTTGCGACTTCTGCCCGACAGCTGCGAACCCCGATTCGGTTTGTGGTCTCGCTCCCGCAGAGCCCGCCAGTATTGCCGACGTGCAGGACGGGACGGTATCGGTTGATAGCCGCGTCACCATTACAGGTTCGATCGTGACAGCGATTTACGATCGCGGTTTCTGGATGCAAGACCCAACCAACAACGGAACGCACTCTGGTGTACACGTCTTCACAGGCAGCGAACCTGGCGCTGTCATCGGTGACCAAGTTGATGTCGAGGCAACCGTTACCGAGTTCTTTGATGACACCGAGCTCATCGATGTCTCGTTCACCAACAATGGTGCCGGAACTCCGATTGTTCCCGTGGCCGTGACCGTTGCCCAAGCCGCAACCGAACCCTACGAGGGCATGCTCGTTACTCTCACCGATGTAACGTCGTTTGTGGATCCCTACAGCTGTGCCGGAGACGGTGGTGGCGGCTGCACAGACGCTGCACTTTGGCAGGTCAATGGCAGCATCGTTGTCTACGATCGGGTCTACGAAGGCGCCGACTGGGCTGCGCAAACCAGCCAAGCGGGCGTAACGGGTACCATGAGTTTCCGCCACGAGACCCGGCGCATTCAGCCTCGCTCTGCCGCCGACCTTGTGCCGTAGGCAATTGCTCGGCCGCCGAGCTAGGGCGACTTGGCTGGCGGCCGATAGCGCGGGAGCCACTCTTCGTTCTCACCACTCGTGATGCGAAGACGCTCGCTGCCATCACTGCGCGCGGCCCAAATGTCGATGTTCTTGTCGCCATCGCTGTACCAAAGGAAGCGACCATCCGGCGACCACTCGGCAAGCTTTGCGTGGCCCTCATCGGCCGAGACACGCCACGTCGTTGCCGATGAAAGGCTTGCAATCCAAAGCTCCGAGCGACCGGCGCGATTGTGTTGATAGAACGCAATCATCTCGCCCGTCGGTGACCAGAGCGGTTCGACTTCGTGTTCATCCGCCGCCGTATTCGTCGTTAGACGCTTTGGTGCGCCGCCGCCAGCCGGCATCAAGAAGAGACGCTCGGGTCCATCGGCATCGCTTGAGAATGCGATTGACGCACCGTCGGGGGACCATCGCGGGCTTGTCTCGTTGCTCGGCGTTTCGGTCAGAACGCGGCGCTCTTTGCCATCAGTACTGATGACGTGCAAATCCGCTTGGCCCGCTGCAGTGGTGACGAATACCGCATGTGCATTGTCGGGCGAGAGGCTCGGATCAAATGCGCCATCGCCGTCCTCGGTGATTCTAGTTTGCCCCCCGGACTTGAGATCGGCTCGATAGAGGTCGCGAAAACTCGCAAGGTTGGACTCATAGACGGCAAAACTCGCGTCGCTAGCAACGACGACATTGCGAATTTGTCCAGCCTTCTCGCCAACAGCTCGTGCGACTTCACCATCGAGAATCGTGAGTTGCTCATCGGCATCTTCGCGATTCGGAGCAGCGATGGCGACGGAAATGCTGCCCGCCGCCGGAAAGAGATCCGTGTGCTCGACGGCACTTGGAAGAAGGACACCTGCCGGGCTCATGCGCCGCAAATGGCTTTCCTCATGATGCGACTCGACAAACTCCAGAACCCCAGGAAGCTCGGAAAGCTCATCTCGCATTGTGGACGAGGATTGCGTCTCTACGAGATGTTCTGATTCGCCCGTTGGGGCAGGATCTGGTGCGTCCGTCGATTTCTTGCAGGCAGCCAAGCCGATGCACTCGGCTGCCACAGCAAGGATTGCAATGGTTCGGAAGCTAGCGAACGCGGATCGCATCGGCGATAACAACTTTGCTGTCGATGGTCCAACGAGAGAGTACGATACGGTTCCAGCCACTGCTGAACGTGTAGCTACCAAGTTGGTTCCAGCGATTGCCATTGGTCTGCTGATTCTTGGACGCTGTGCCTAGCTTTGCTCCCTCAGCGTTAAATGCAACGAATTTTGCGTTGTTCGAGCGGTCGCTAGCTGCAGGCCACCAGGCATCAATCGTCTTGGTACCCGCTTGCGGCATGTAGAACCAGAAGCTCGCGCCATCGGAGACCGGCGCCGTCTCGGCGTAGTAGTACCCGGTTCCGAGGAATCCCGAGACAGAGTTGGAGGCCGACCAGTTGCTCGAGACTTCGATTCGAGCCTTTGCCGAGTCGTTGCGCGAGTTGTTGCTATCGACGATGATCTCGTTCCCGACAGGGGGCGTGTCTCCTCCGCCGCCGTCACCACCGCCCGTGGTTCCGCAGTACTCTTTGACGCGATTGATGTAGTGCGTCCAAGGCCAGTTTGCGCCCGGGTCGGTACGGTTCCACGGTTGAAGTTGGCCGTGACCAACGATGTGGTACTTGTCTCTCGTGATGCCATGGTCTTGCGTGATGTCGCAAACCAGCTTTGCCGAGGCATTGATTTGCCCTGTTGAGAAGCTCGCCTGCGATGCAAAGCCTCCGTGCTCGATACCAATGGAGAAGTCGTTGGTCGAGCGACCATTTAGGCTGGCATATCTCCCGCCGTTGCGTGTGCTGCTGTACTTCGCTGCAACGTGCCACGCACGCTTGGCTTCCCTAACGAGTTGGGTAATTTCTGAGCCGTTCTCTTTGACAACGTAGTGGGCGCTCGCTCCCGAAGCCGAGTTTCGCAACCACCCCCAACAGCCGGCATAGCCACCTTCGCACGTGTGAATCACAACAAGCTTTGGTGTGCCTGCGGAGCCGCTTGAACGATTGCTGTTGTTCGGCGACGGGCGCCAAACCGACGCTGCGTAGTCAGAGGTGCCGGCAAAGAGCGTTCCTACGACCGCGGGGTATTGCGCTTCGACAGCGACTGGCGTGAGAGACACAATGGGCGTGCCATCTTCTTCAACGAATTGAGCGCCGGTGTTGAGCGTTTCATAGACGCCACCAACCACGTAGGCATAGCGCGCTTCCTCATCCAGGATGGTGCTGTAGTCACCAATGGTTTCGGCCCAGGCGCCGAGGTCCGCGCGATCGATACCGCGAGCGTCAGCCATCTCGGAGAGCACGTAGGCTGCCGCGAGAATATTGGAGGCAGGATCTTGTTGGACGTCCATGACATCCAAATGAGCGAGCTCGGCGGCGTGGCTGACCAAGTCTGGGCGAAGCCCCATGACTCCAACCGAGCCCGTGCGGCCATCGTGCTCAGTGCCGCTGACCATCTGAAACTGGGTCTCTGTATGGGCAATGGCCTTGAGAAGTTGGCTCGGTACGCCTGCTTCCCGAGCGGCATCGTCAAACGATGTGTCGAGGGGCAAGGCTTCGATGACGGTGTCTCCTTCGACGCCTGTCACTTCACCGCTGCATGCAAAGGCAGGCAGTAGTGATGTTGCGAGGACTGCTGCAAGAAGGTGTCTATTCGTACTTAGGTTCATGCGCTCTTTCAGGGTGCCGTGGTGCAACTGGCCATTGAGCAATCAACACGCCAAGGGCCTCAAACCTTGGTTACAACCGTGAATGAACCGGATACAGATATGAATTGCGATAAATTCTGAGCTGTTGCGAGTCACGCCGTGAACGTGGATTCAGAACAGTTCCCGACCTTGGAGCACACAGGGGTACCAGTAGGTCCACTCGAATTGCGCAACCGCCAGTTTGCACTCTAGTGGGACTATTCCCCCAGCAAGCCACAAGGTATGACCGATGAACGTTACCGGCAGAGCACCGGAACTCGGCGCACGAGTGAAATGTGGCCGGGCCACCGCATCTCCGCGAACAAACGTTCGGGCCTTCGAAACGACGCTAACCCATCGAGCAGAGCTTAGATGAGCTCCAACTCCACCCATACTGGCAAATGGTCTGAGAGCCGCACAGACCGCTCAACGGCACTTGAGGAGGCAGAGAACCCCCGCGTGTAAATGGCGTCCAGACGCATTCCGATCCACTTGCTCGTCGAGCCGATATTCGCGACCGGGGTCTGCAAACCGCTTGAGCGCGCTGCGCGTTCCACGGCGTTGTCCTGCCTGCCACAGGGAATCGGTACCAGGCTGGCCACCCAACAAAAGGGGCTCGTATTTAGGTCACCCGCAATCACGATAGGACCAGAAAACTTCTTAGCCGAGCGAAGCACGGGCTCAAGTTGCAGCCTGCGATTGCTTGGATTGATTCGATTGTCGAGATGAACCGAGTAGATGCGCACATCTTGACCGTCCACTTCGATGGTGGCGGCGAGCGCAACACGCCGCGCCGAGTTCACTACCACGTGAAAATAGGGCAATTCGAGAACCTCGACATCCCGCAGCGAAACCCGAGACAGAATTGCGACGCCATGACTTCCCCCATCGGGCAGGCCGTAGCCAGGTGCATAGGCGACGCTCATTCCAAGGCGCTTGGCAACTTGCTCAGCCCGGCTCGTCGCCTCGCTGCTGTGGTCCTCGATCTCTTGTAGCAAGAGCACATCGGCGGCTCCAAGTTCTGGATTGCTCGTAATGGCGTCGGCGATCGACGAGGCTGACTCCATATGAACGTTGTACGTCGCAACCCGCAAGGTACGCAGTGCACTGCGGGCCCCGACGGTTGAGTTAACAACAGCAGAGGTTGTCGTGGGCGCTGCGCGATTGAGCTGTGTACACGAGGCCACCGCGATCGCAACAACCACGCACATCAGCAAAACGCCTGCAAAAAGCTTCATGCCCCATGGTGCATCGCAGACGGCAACTCCCTAGCGCGATTGCCAGCTTGTGCCGCTGTTGGCCATCCAACGCCAGATTCTGCACGCGAGACAACGAGTGTCGCTCTTCAACTGCAGAGCATCGTCACTCACACTCGCAGTGGCATGGGTCTTCTGCGGAGACTTCAAAGCCCACCACTTGGAGCCGGTCGAATCCCTCAAGCTTTTCGTCCCAGGCCAGAAGGCCATCGCTGGTTATGATCTCAGGAATGCCATCACCAGTCACATCCAGCGCCGCTTTGGCGATCAGTGGGTCGAAGCTGTCAGAGTAGAGTTCTTCAAACGTTCGCGAGCCCTTCACATTGTTGATGCGCCAGAGCACGGAAAACGCGCCATCTTCGTGACAGTTTAAGGGCCCACTCCAACTCGCTAGAACATAGTCCGCGTCATTGTTTGCGCTCCGAACAACTTCGAAGGTCGGAGCTATCGCATCGCCGACATACGGTTCAAACTCATCCTTGAGCATCTGAAACTCGGGCACCTGCGCAAGCTCCGTGATTGCTGCCTTTGTCAGCTCTTCGCCCGCACGTTCAATGGACCAAAGCGGTGGCGCTGGCAGCGCTTCAGCACGTGCGAAGACGGCCTCCCCTCCACACGTCTCAGCGAGTGTTGAAGCGAGAATCGCGCTTCCTATCTCCAAGATTGTCAGGGCAACGTCCTGTGGTTTGCTCCCGGCGGCTCCCGCTCTTTCCGTTGTAGTGCGCACTGCAGCCCAGAGCGAGAGGTCGCCCACTGTCGTCGTCCCACAGGCCTTCTCCGCAGTATAGAGCGTCAGCTTCTTGCCCTTCCACGCAACCAAGTCGGCGGGGATGGAGCGCTCGGAAGCGCTTTGACGGGCCTTGTAGAGGTCGTAGGCAGCACTTGGAGTGCTGTCGGCGCACTCGAAATAGCGGCCGTTTTCTTGTTCATAGTCGGGTGGATCATCATCGCAATGGGCCGGGTATTCGGTCAGTGCGCCAGCCTCCAGCACCGCCGGACCGCGCCCCCATTCTGCATCCGGCGAGTTGCTGAGCACGATCATTCCCTCGTGCAAGAGAACCAACTCATTTGATAGAAGCGGCACCGAAGCCAATGGGCGAAGGAGTTTGGAGGAGAGCATCTCTTCCCCTGAAATCTGCAGACCGTCCTTAGTGCTCGCAATCCTCAGCATCTTCTTGCCTAGGTCGCGATACGAACCAGACGCCCATTCTTGGGTGAAACGAACCGCCGCCGAATTGTGTGTCAGCGAGACTTCGAGCTGCGAGATCGAAACCGTCATCTTCTTGCGAAACATGCGGCTGCGATCGCTCAGCCAGCCGTTTCGATCCAATCGAACGGTGCGCTTCCCCGAACGCCGAATACCTCGGAAGTCATCGGCAAAGAGCGCACTGTACGCCGCAAAGTCGCCCTGATTTTGTGCGTTCAACCAGCCCTCAACGAGTGCCTCGACGTCGGCGCGAGCGAGCAGTTTCTTGCGTTTTGGCGCAGCGTCAACCACGACGAGCTGCTCCTGTGGCTGGGGCACAGCCTTCGCAGTACTCTTCTCTTTGGGGTTCGTCTCGCTGCTCTTACATGACACCAAGGCAACTGCGACGATGAGGAGAACTCTGAAGCGAACCATAGGTCAAGCGTAGGCGAGCGATTCGCTATGCGCAATTCTGGCACACGCGCCAAGCATCTTGGCTACGAAAAACTCGTAGGCACATCACTGAGATGCCGAGATACGTGCCTCCGCTCTGAGCGCGTCTCAGTCGTGATCGGACCGGAGAGGAACACCCGACGCCGTTGGCGGCAACTCACCGATTTGGTCAAACTCATCGAATGTAGGTTTCGTTGCACCAAGCCATGCGCGAAGCAGAACCAACCGCCCTCGCCGCTTCAAAATGTGAACGAGAACACCGCGCTGCTCCTCAAAGGGTTGGCAGTGGAAGCCAAGGAAGACCTCAGGGTCGGTCGTGCGAACCTGCGGTGTGACATCTTTGCACTCGCCATCGAACTCGCCGAGGTTGTGGCGCGTATTCGACCCCGTCTCGTTGGTCTCAACCAGCGCGATGTTGGTCGTCGGCGGCGTCTTTTTTGAAACCTCGAACTCCAACGTGATGTGAAGAACCGCGGCGATAGCAGGCTGCTGGGGCTCTGGCGTAGGATTCGATACCCCGGCCGTCCCGCCCTCGCCCTCTCCAACGGTGCGTTTTCCGCCGCAAGCAGCCAGCATTCCGAGCACGAGGGATAAAGCGATGCCTTTCATAGGCAGGAGTTTGTGCAGAACTCGCCCTCCGATTCAAGCGGGGCTAAAATTGCCTACATGCTGCTCCGCTCCCACTCCCTAGCGATCTTGCTGCTCCTAATCGGGCTTAGCGCCTGCGCCGATCCCTATATTGAGAGCACCACGGAACTCGAGTCGAGCTCGGATACGACCGGCCCCTACCGAGTTCAGGCCGTGGTTGTCGGCGGAATGGCCAGTGACAACGTCGAACTCTTATACAATCCCACCGATAGTGAGCCACGTCGCTACATCCCGCTCCTCATGGACGCCCTCGATGAAGATGGGCGTTCCGGTGAGCTTTTTGTCGCCAGCATTCCCGGCCAGCCCGCAGGTACCTCCATTCGCTACTACGTCCGTGTCCTGCGCGATGATGAGCAAGTTGCGGAATCTCCGGTTGGCGGCGACCTCCGCCCCTTCATCTTGAACATCCGCCCGTAGTACATTTACGCCTATGGCATTTGCCCGACTCGTCGTTGTTCATGGTCCCGACATCGGCACGGTCTACCCCATCCCCATGCGAGGCGGTGGCATAGGGCGTGGCGAGGGCAACTTGGTGCAGCTCCAAGACCCATCCGTTTCGCGAGAGCACTGCACGATCGAGTTGCACAGCGGCCACCTTCGCCTCGTCTCTCAAGGTTCTCGAAACCCAACCCTGGTCAACGGCGCTCCCGTTGAAACCCATGTCCTATCCGGTGGTGACGAGATTTCGATCGGGCACTCGCGTTTGGCATTTCACCAAGAGGACATCGCGCCTCAAGATCCCGCAGCCCAGCGCCCAAGTCGAGTCACGATCGAAGTTGGCTCGAGCGCGCTCCTACTGGCGCAAGTGGGTGCTCCGGACGGCCAGCGGCGGCACCTGGCAGCGCTGGCGGCATTTGGCGATAGTTTGCACAACGCGACAAATACGGCCGAGCTGGGCCGTGCTGCATGTCAGGCGATCGTTGCCGCACTAAAAGCCGACCGAGGGTTCCTGCTCTTGCGCGACAAAGGTCGCATGGTGCCGGCGGCCGCGTGTGTGGTTCCCAGTGACCCGGCCGGCCAACAGCTATCCGTTCCAGCCGACCTGATTGCCAAAGTGACGGCCGAAGGAAAGTGTGTTGTTGCCGAAGGCGTTCAGACAAGTTCTGGTCCCCGCCCAGCCGTTGCAGCACCGCTATTGGCAGCTCCCGATCAAGGTCCGCGAGGCTTGCTCTACGCCGATAGGCTCGAGGGAAGTTGGCAAGAAATCGATTTAATGGCGATGTCGTGTTTGGGGCACCTGCTCTCGGCGGCGCTCGCCAACCTCGAAGCGCGCACTTCGCTTGTGCAAGAGAACCAGAACCTCAATGAGCAACTGGGCAAGGGCGGCTTCGTTGGCGAATCGCCCGCAGCACAAACACTCTTGGGGTTTGTCGCGAAGGTTGGGCCCAGCGATGCCAGTGTTTTGATCACCGGGCAGAGCGGCAGTGGCAAAGAGATGGTTGCCCGCGGCATCCACCAAGCGTCCCGACGAACGGGGAAGCCCTTTGTAGCGGTAAACTGCGCCGCTTTGACCGAGAGCCTCATCGAGAGCGAACTCTTTGGCCACGAAAAAGGCGCGTTCACCGGCGCCACCGATCGCAAGATCGGGCGCTTTGAAGCCGCAAATCACGGCACGCTCTTTCTCGACGAAGTTGGCGAACTGCCACTCCGCTGCCAAACCAAATTCCTCCGAGTTCTGGAAGAGCAGTGCTTCGAACGGGTTGGCGGTACCAAGAGCATTCACGTCAACGTACGCGTGGTTGCCGCAACCAATCGCGACTTGCCCGCAATGGTCAAGCAGGGAACCTTTCGCGAGGACCTCTACTATCGCCTATCGGTCATTCACACGATGGTGCCTTCGCTTGGCGAACGTCCCACCGACATTCCAATTCTCGCGCACCACTTCTTGTTGCGCTTGCGCAGCCAAGTTGCCCGGCAAATTGACGGCTTCACCCGCGATGCCATGCACGCCATGTCGACGTATTCGTGGCCGGGCAATGTTCGCGAGCTGCGCAATGCGGTGGAACGGGCGATTGTGCTGGGTGATGGCACGTTGCTCGAAGTCGCAGACTTGCCACCAGAGCTTCTCCTTGGAGCAGCCGTACCCACACCGCCGATCATTGCAGCCACGGCACCAATCGCGCCCTCCCCTGCGGCCGAAGCGGGAGCCCCGATGGCACTCCGCGACTTGGAGAAGAACGGCATCATCGCCGCCCTTCAATCCACGGGTGGCAACAAAGCTCGGGCTGCCGCGCTCCTACAAATCGATCGATCGACTCTCTACAAGAAAATCAAAGATTACGAGATCGAAAGCTAGGCGGCGTCTCTTTGCGCAAGACCGGCGGGCAACCAGGCTCTCCCGATGAAGAGCCGAGGTGCCAAGTAGCCGCATAAGAAGAATTAGTAGGAATTCTTTCGGGGTCGGCCGCGGCGCCTCGGTGGAGCATCAACAGCCTCGCCAAAGTTCAATTCTTCGCTAAAGCGCTCTTCCATCATGTCATCGACACTGGTTCGAAGTGAGTCGAGCTTTCGCAGCTCATCGCGCTCAAATTCAGCAAAAGACGTGTAAACCCTTGGAAATGCAGACATAACTAAGTTCCCCTCGTATCGCAGGACCACTTTGTCCTACACCTGAACACACTGTAGGGCCATGGATTACAGCAGCCAAGTTTTTACTCCGGATTGTCCCACCTTTCCTCTAACTCGCTGATATCTAATTTGAATTTTCGCGAACTGGGGCCCCTTGGAAGTTTTGCCCCGTCAGACGAACATGGTACGTAAGCTCCTGTCATGGCCCGAATCGTCGCGGTAGCGAACCAAAAGGGCGGAGTCGGCAAAACGACCACCGCAGTCAACCTAGCAGCGTCTGTTGCAGCATCGGATCATCGCGTCTTGCTGGTCGACTTCGATCCACAAGGCAATGCGTCCTCGTCGGTTGGCTATACAAAGGACCGCATCGAACTTTCCATCTACGACGCTCTCGTCGGCGAGGTCTCGATGAAGGACTGCATACGCCCCACCGAGATTACGACGCTCTTCGTCGTGCCGGCCACAATGGACTTGGTCGGTGCGGAACTCGAGCTCATCGGCAGCGACGATCGTGAGAGCTACCTAAAGAAAGCGCTTGCAACGGTCACCGACGACTACGACTACATCATCATCGACTGTCCTCCGAGTCTGGGCATGCTCACGCTCAACGCACTGGTTGCAGCCGATGGCGTTGTGGTTCCTATGCAAGCTGAGTACTTTGCGCTCGAGGGGCTCGGCGCGCTCTGCAACACCATCGAACGGGTTCGCGACGCGTACAATCCGACGCTAGATCTCGAAGGCATCCTCTTCACGATGTACGATCCGAGAACAAACCTCGCCGGCCAAGTGAAGGGCGAAGTTGAGTCGCACTTGCCAAACAAAGTTTACGAAACTCTCATTCCGCGCAACATTCGACTCAGCGAATCACCATCTCACGGCAAACCCGTTTTGCTCTACGACTTCCGATGTGCAGGCTCAAAGAGCTACCTAAAGCTTGCCCAAGAATTTGTTGACCGCACTAGCGACGCCGCTGCCTAAGACCAAACAAACATCTATGACCAAAGCACCGCCGGCCAAAACTCCCGCTAAAGACAAACGCAAGGCACTTGGCCGCGGCCTAGGCGCATTGCTTCCCAACACGCCAGCCAGTGCAAAGCGCGGTTTGGGGGGCGATAGCAAGGCCAACCCCATCGGTGACAAGCGCAGCTACTTCAAGGCGCAGGTCGAAGACATCTATCCAAGCCCCGAGCAACCGAGAAGGCGATTCGACGAAGCGCTTCTCGAAGAGCTTGCGCAATCCATCCGAGAGCATGGCGTCATTCAGCCACTCATCGTTCGCGAACGCAAAGAGGGCGGCTACTACCTAATCGCTGGCGAGCGCCGGTGGCGAGCATCGCAACGCGCCGCCCTGCTCGAGATTCCTATCGTTGTTCAAAACGTCAGCTCGCAAGAATCGTTTGAGCGCGCCATCGTCGAGAATGTTCAGCGCGCAGACCTCAATGCGATCGAAGAAGCCATGGCGTTTCAGCGCTTGGCTGACGAGTTCAAACTCACGCAAGAACAGATTGCCACGAAGGTCGGCAAAGAGCGCAGCACCGTTGCCAACAGCCTGCGCCTTTTGAAACTGCCTTCGTCCGTTCGCGAGATGGTCGAAGACAACCGCATTGGGATGGGGCACGCTCGTGCGCTTTTGGGGCTACCAAATCCTGCGGAAATCGAAACCTGCGCACGGGCTGTAGTCACCGGCGGGCTTTCGGTTCGCGCCACCGAGGCACTGATTCGAAAGCGTCAGTCACCGCCCAAAACCGCGAGTGCACCGGCCAAGAAGAGCGCCTCGGTACGCGATGTGGAGAACCGCCTCACGAAATCGCTTGGAGCACAGGTCAGCCTGGCGGAGCGTAAAAACGGTAAGGGTGGATGCATCGAGATTAAGTATGCAGACCTAGACGACCTCGATCGCCTGCTTGAGCGCCTTCTTCACCGCTAGAAAAACACCAGTCTCGTAGACGCTGCCCTATCCTGTTGCCCGCTTAGCAATCGCTACGGGATACTAGCTTCCCATGGCAAGCCGCGATCACATACGGGCTCCAGGCCGACTCGAAGTCGAGTTCCGGTCGCCGTCTGCGCTATTGGTTGCCTACACGGTCAATCTCAGTCGCGGGGGCATGTTCTTGCAGTGTGACGATGAGCTGCCACCTCAGGGCGCCGTTCTCGAACTCGATATCAAATTGCCCGAGCGTGGCATCGTCAGCCTGACTGGGGTCGTGGCGTGGCACCGCGAAGTTGCTGATGGAGCAGAGCCTCGAGGTGTTGGAGTCCAATTCGATACTCTCGAAGGCAACTTGGGCGAAATCGTCGACGGCTTAGTTCTCGATTACAAGGGCGTTCAGATTCTCGTGCAAAGTGCTGACGATCGAGACCGCAAAGCTCTCTTGCGCAGGCTGAAGTCGATCATCAGTACCGCTGAGATTATTTTCGCAAGCAATGACGACGAGGCGCGACACGCTCTCTCGGCAGATATTGATCTCCTGATTGTCGATGCCGACGAGGACGAACGCGGAGCCCAAGCAACGGTGCGCTATGCCCGCAGCACATTCGCAACACCAACGATTGCCCTTGCGCAACGCGCTTCGCTTGAGCAGCTGATGCGCGAACAAGGCGCATCGGATGTTTTGGGCAATCCGCCCAATGGGGCTGCGCTGCGCAAAGCTGTGCTCATGCGGTTGTCGAGCCCGAGCCGAATTACGCCAACCGACACCTAGCCGGTCTGACGTTGCGTTGTCCTGGCCTTGCGCTGCGTTGGCCTGGCGTTGCGTTGGCCTGGCGTTGCGCTGACCTGGCCTTGCGTTGACCTGGCAGGCTAGCGCGACGACGCTGCGAGAACGACGTTTTCCATGAGGCTCGCAATCGTCATCGGGCCAACGCCACCCGGCACTGGAGTGATTGCCGAAGCGACCTCTAGGGATTCTTCGTACTCAACATCTCCGCACAGCTTGCCCTCGGCGTTGCGGTTCATGCCCACGTCGATCACAACGGCGCCCGGCTTTAGCCACGCCGCACGCACAGCATTCACTTTCCCAACAGCGGCCACGACGATATCGGCGCGACCCACTTCGGCCGCCAGGTCTTTGGTGCGCGAATGGCAGAGCGTCACAGAGGCGTTGGCGTTGGTGAGCAGCATCGCCATGGGCTTTCCAACAATGTTGGATCGTCCAACGACCACAGCGGTTTTTCCTGCGAGAGCAACATTGGCTCTGGCGAGCAGGGTCATGCAGCCTTTGGGAGTGGCTGCGACAAACCGCGGGCGCCCCTGGGCAAGGCGGCCGATGTTGTCGGGATGGAACCCATCTACATCTTTGCCGGGGTCAATCGCATCAAGAATCGGAGTCGCGTCCAAGCCTTTGGGAAGGGGCAACTGCACTAGGATGCCGTGCACGCTCTCGTCGGCATTGAGCTCAAGAATCAACCCTAAGAGTTCTTCTTGGCTGATATCCGCGGGCCGACGAAAGTCGAGAGCATTGACTCCACACTCCTTGGCGGCGCGCTCTTTGTGCCGCACGTAGATCTGCGAGGCAGGGTCGTCACCAACAAGCACCACTGCCAGTCCAGGGGTGATTCCGCGCTCGGCAAGGGCCTTGCTCGATGCTGCAACTTCTTCCCGCAACTGGCTCGCCAGTGCTTTGCCATCCAGAACTTGTGCGCTCATATCGCTCTCCAATGTCGAAGCCCGTGCTCATGCAACGGGGTGCGTGTGTATCGGGTGCTAGTCGCTGCTGCCGCTCGATTTTGCCTTGGCCGGCGCAGCAGTAGGCGCAGGCGCGGTCGTGCTCGACGCTGCCGGAGTGCTTGTCGACGAGCTGTCCGAAGACGAGCTGTCCGAAGACGAGCTGTCCGAAGACGAGCTGTCCGAAGACGAGCTACCCGAAGACGAGCTACCCGAAGACGAGCTACCCGAAGACGAGTCCGCCGAAGCGCCCGACGAAGCGCCCGACGAGCCGCCCTTGCCATCGCCATCCTTCTTTACCGAGGAATAGAGATCCTTGTACCAACCGCCACCTTTCAGGTGGAATGCGCTTTGCGAGATGATGCGCTCGAGGGCACCTTTGCACTCTTCACATTCGGTCTTTCGGTCTTCGCTCATGCGCTGCATGTACTCGAAAACCTTGTGGCAACTTTGACACTCATACTCGTAGATTGGCACGACGATTCCTGCTACCACGGCGCCTGTTCGTGCGTCTAGAGGGTAAGCCGTTTGCCCGGCTTCTTTTCACCGCCTCATTTTTCCATCGTCTTTTGCCCACCTACTCCGGGCCAGAAATCCTGGACTAGACCACTTTCAGCAACCTAGCCATGTCCACCAAAACAACTCTCTTGCTCGCCCCCGCCTTGGCTCCCTTGACCGGAACCGCCCCCCTTGCCTGTGCAGTCCGCGACCTTGCCAAGGCTCTCCAGGACAATGGCTGGGCCGTAACCGTGGCGATTGGGCTCGATGCAACCGATGAGAGCAGCCAAGCTGGGCTGCGGCGCGCTGGCCTAGCGCGCAGGCTTGAGCCACTCACCGTAAAAGACCAAGAGCTCATTGTCTCGGAGGGCTCCGTGGGCGACATGAACGTCCTAGCGCTGACCTTTGCAGGCAAGCCCGACCCGACCAGTACACTTGAGGCTGCTCGAGCACTTGGGCAGGAACCGCATCTAATCCAACTTTGGGGTGCGACGGCAACGGCCCTTCCAATCTGTGCGCCCGCCAAAACTCTCGTGCACTACGAAGAGTCCGCAACATCTGCAAAGGCGGCAAAGACCGCAACGTCTCTTGAGGCCGCCGATCTGGTCCTCATGCAATCAAAGACCGACGCCGCGGCGGCCCTCAAGATCAAAGACTCTCCGTTCGCTCCACTCTCCGCAAAGCTTCGTGGCTTGGCTCCCGGCTTTGATGCACGAGAATGGAATCCCAGTCGCGATAGCCTTCTCGCTGAGCGCATGGACCCGCCAACAGCTGCTGGCAAAGCTGCCGCCAAGGCTGCCCTGCGCATCGAGCTCGGCCTAAAGGATGTTGATGTCCCACTTATCGCCGTGGTCTCGACAATCGAAAAGCTCCCACGAGCACTTGGAGCGGAACTCATCAAGTTGCCCCTGCAAATCGCAGGACTGGGAGCTGGCAAACACGTTGAAGCCCTCGCAGCTCGGGCACCACAGGTGGCAGCCTGCCCGCGACCACTCTCCGACTTCGAGACTCGGCAACTCCGCCATCGCATCGTGGCCGCAGCGGACTTCGTGCTCCTCGCCCCCGGGGCGAATCCCACCTCCCAACTCTTTCCCTGCCAGTACGGCACTGCGGTGATCGCCCACAATAGCGGTGAGGCAGGCGATCGAATCGTCAACTTCGATCTCAACTCGCGAACAGGTTCGGGCTTTCTCTACCGCAACCAAGACGAACTCATGGCAACGATTCGCAATGCGATCGAGGCCTGGGAAGCTGGAGAAGAGACTCGCAATGCTCTCATCCAGCGCTGCCTGCACCTGGATTTGAGCTGGCAAACCGCCGCCTTGCGCTTTGACGAGCTGGTCGCGCCGATTCTCTAGGAGCGTTCTCTCAGGAGTCGTCTCGCAAGGAGGCTCCTTTCGATTCTCTGGCGCCAGCCACCTTCTGACAAAAACTTGGACGAGGTGCTCCTCCCACCTACAGTGTAGGTACAAGGGGGATAAGTATGCTTTCAAGTGATCGACGAATCGGATTTCGAGTGCCCGTAGAGATGTTTCTCAATCAGTACATCGCCGACAGGCCGTACCGAGCGATGGCGGGAAACCTTAGTGAAACCGGGGTCTTACTCAATCGAGTTAAGAGTCCACGCGGAGGTATCCGAGAGACGCAGCGGGTTGTGGGCCTCGAGTTTGCTCTTCCTGGAACCGATGAAACCATCTGGGCTCGAGGCGAGATCTGCAGCCAGGGCGCCGATCGCTACTTCCAAACGGATCGGGTCCGCTTCACCGGGATGCCGCGGGTTCACGCCCGAATGCTTCGGGACTACTGCATTGAGTCGCGCAGAAGCCATCTCGGCGGTCTTCTCAGCCGCATTCGAACCGCCTAGCGCTTCGCAAAATCTCGCTGGTTCTCGGATTCACAGAAAGCCTCCGTGCTTCTCACGCGTTACACTTGAAAGACGCGCCCGACTCTCGGGTGCACAAGTGGCCGCACAAGGAACCGAGATTGCGACGATTTACCCTATCGACCCTAGTAGCTTTGGGCCTGCTTGCTGGCCCCGCCCTCACCGATCGGGCCCCCGCTCAGGCCCAGGATGACTGGGGCGTAAAGCGCGATCCATTCGATAAGGGTCTTATCAAGCGCTACAAGAGCCTGCTCAGCCGACGACCAAACGATGCGAGGGCGCTCGGCAAGCTCATGGCCATGTATCGACGCTACCGAAGCGTTGGTCTCTTGGTTCGCGAATACGAAGCGGCGCAAAAGCGAAAGTCGTCGTTCTCGAATCTCATGGTGCTCGGGTACCTGCAGCGCCACGAAGGCAATGCGGACGGAGCCCTCGCGCACTTCACGGCGGCAGCACAGCTCGATCCGACACGCGCCATTGTGCATGTCGAGTTGGGCACCATGCTTCGCGCAAAGGGCGAGCCGGCAAAGGCTGCAACACACTTTGGGAAGGCTCTGGAACTTGCGAGTGGCAAGAAAGAGAAGATGGCCAGCCTGCGTGCCCTCGCCGACCTGGCTATGGAGTCTGGCGATATCGAAGCGGCCAAGGTGCACCTCGAATCATTCATTCAGCTGGATCCGAAAAACTCGCAGACGCGAATTGAACTCGGCGAGGCCCTTGCACAGCACAAGCGCTACGACGAAGCCATCGAGATATTTCGCAAGTCGGAAGCCAAGCTTCGCGGTGACCCATTGGGCAAGGTTGAGCTTGTCACCCGCATTGGTCGTGCCCTCGAAGGCAAAGGCGATGCACTCGGAGCCGTAAAAGAATACGAGCGCGGAATCCAAATCGGTGGACGTGGCTACTACACCACCAAGGAACTCACCGCGCGCATCATCTCCATCTATCGGCAGCGCCAAGAGCTCGACAAGCTCGTCATCAAGTTCGAGTCGGAGTGGAAATCGAAACGCCGCTCCCACTTTGAATGGGACACGCTCGCTCGCCTCTACGAAGAGACCGGCATGGCTGACAAAGCCATCGACGCCTATCGCAAAGCGACCAAGAGCGCGCCGTACGAGCTCGACACGCAACGCCGTCTCATTGTCCTTCTCGAAAATTCGGGACGCGAGGGCGAGGCCCTCAAGCAATACGAGAGCGTGATCCGCGTAGCTCCAGGTGAACCGCGGTTTCAGCTCGAACTTGCCAAGCGGTATTGGAAGCTCGGGCAGGCCAGCGCTGCTATGGCGATGGCCAAGAAGATTCAAAGCCACTTCTCATCCGATGCCGGTGTTATCGCGAGTCTCGCCGATCTCTACTCTGCATGGAACAAGCCCAAAGAAGCGCTTGCGGCCTACGAGACGCTTACTCGCATCGAACCAAACGAACCGCGACATCTTGAGAACCTCGGCGAACGACACTTTCAAGACGGCAACAAGTCGAAGGCCGAGAAGGCTTGGCAAAAAATTGTTCGAGTGAAGAGCGCCGACAACTATGGACGCCTCGCTAGCATCTACGCCGAGCACGATATGTTGAAGGAATCGGTCGCGATGTACGGCAAAGCCATTGGCCTCGCGAGCAAGAATACGAAGTTCTACAAAGGGCGCGCGAATGTGCTTGAGCGACTGCGGCGGATTGACGACTCCGTCAAAGATTGGGAGACCGTGCTCAAGCTCTCTCCCGACAAGAAGAGTTACGCAAGCGCACGTCAAGAAGCTCGAAGGCGCGTTGTCAATCTGCTCGCCAGAAACCAGAGCAATCGAAATCGCAACAAGGGTCAGCTGCGCCTTCGCGTCAAAGTTTGGGAGACCGGATTTGCCTCCACGCCGCCGCGGCTGGGAGATGGCTTCTATCTTGTAGAGGCCTACCGCCGTCTTAGCGAGCTGGGCAAAATGCAGACCACGCTCGAGCGACTCTTGACGCTGCGCCCGGGTGACCAAAGCGTCATGGTGCAGCTTGTTAAGAACTACCGAAGCCTGCGCAAGTACGACGAAGCGATTGCGCTTCTCCTCGACCTGGCAAAGCAGAATCCAGGACGAGAACGCGACTACTACAATCAAATCGCAGAGATCAAAACTGACCTTCAACTCGACGACGAAGCCATCGAGTATGTTCGCCGAGCACTGGAGAAGAGCCCGAACGACCCCATCGCCTACCAGCGACTTGCGGAACGATACCAGGCGATGCAGAAGCAGGAGAAGGCGATCGAGGCATACGAAAAAGTCTTAGAGCTCTCGCCTCGGAGTTTCCCAGTGGCCTTTGTATTGGCCCGTCTGTATATCAACAGTGGAAAACGCGACAAGGCGACCGCCCTGTACCGCAGCGTGCTCTCCAACGCCTCATCTCCAGAAGTGCTGCGCAAAGCGGGGCGCGAGGCCGTGGAATTGGAATGGCTCAATGGATCGCTGCCAGGGTTGCTGGCGACGCTTTCTCCGCTTGTGGCAGCCAACAGCCACAAACCCATGTACCGCCGGATCCTGGTGCAAATCTACGATCGCCTGGTTCCAACACTTGCCGCAAAACTTGAAGATACGAACCCGAAAGTCCGCGCTCAGGCCCGAACCGAGCTCGACAAACTTGGGACCACTGGGCTTCGGCCCCTGCTTGAAGCGCTTGCTGATGATGCCGATCCACAGCAGCAGCAGGCAGCGGTTGCTGTGCTGGGCTACCTGGGAAACCCCGCTGCCGCAGCGCCTCTCGTTCGACTTGCTCAACGTGAGGTTCCGACGCAGCCGGGCAGGACAAGCCTGATTCCTACGCTCGACTATAGTGTGAAGATCCAAGCGCTCATCGCCGCGGCCCGCTTGGGTGACCCGCGAATCATTCCAACGCTTGTACAACTCACAACCCACAAGTCGCTGGCCATGCGGGAGGTTGCCATCTTTGCTCTTGGAGTCACCGGCGACGCCAAAGCACTTCCCGCGGTGTTGTCTGTAAGCGAAACATCACGAGACTCAGTTCAGACGCTCGCGTGTCTCGCCTTTGCGGAATTCAAAGATGCCAAGAGCATCCGCAGTAGTACCAAGCAGTCGATTGCGATTCTGGCCGACGAAACCGCGCACGATGCAACCCGCGCCGCATGCGCTTGGGTAATCGGGTATCGGCGAGACAAACAAGGCCGAGACGCTCTGCTTCGAGCTTTGGCTCGAGGCAACGATCAAACCCAGCGGATTGCTGCTTGGGCCCTTGGAGAACTCGATGATGCAAAGGCGATTTCGGCGCTGGTATCAGCCTATGCATCAAAGCGCGAGCCGGTCCGAAGCACAGCGGCGGCAGCTCTGGAAAAACTCTTAGCAAAGCAAGCAAAGGGGAGAGGTACCGCAGTAACAGCACGGCAAGCGGCCTACCCGATTGCGAGCAGCAGTTTTGACAAAGGGAGAGCAATTCGCGCACTTGCTCCTTTGGATCGACAGGCTTCCTTCGACGCAAGTCTGCTGATCGGCCAGGAAGCAAACCTGGCGATTGGACTTCGTACGGCAATCACGCAGCACCGCGACTTGGTGTTGCGTGCTCTCACCGACCTCGACTCTGACGACCGCGGCCTGAGCTTGGGAGCACTGAGCGCAGACCGAGCCAACATGCCTGCGGGCAGACAGAAAGCACTCAGTAAAACGCTGCGCGCACTCGGAACGCGCCTTCTCCCCGAACTCTCATCGCTGGTTCAGCATCGCGACCCGGAAGTTCGGGCACGCGCGCTGAGTATTCTCTCGAAAGTCGGAGGCCCCCAGTCCAGAGAACTTCTTAGAGCCGGCCTAGCCGACACCAACGTTGTGGTGCGCAAACAAACACTTCTCGCGGCAGCTCGGATGGCAAAGGCATCGCCAACGCATTCGGGCGAACTTGCCGCCGTTGTCTTGGCAAGCCTGAAGGCTGCCCACTGGCAAGAGCGCGTCGCGGCAGCAGAAGCTCTGGCTGCATGGCCCGCAGGCAAGCAGACCGCTACGCATCAGGATGCGCTTATGCAAGCGCTGCAGGCCGATGACAAAGGGTTTGTTCGAGCGGCCGCCGCCACGGGACTCGGAGCGCTGCTCAAGGGAGCCGGCAACAGCCAGGATCGAGCTCTATCCGCGCTCTCCAGGGCAGCTAGCGCCGAGCACGAGCCACTTGCCACGGTGCGTTTTGAGGCAGTGAGAGCTCTTCAAAACATGGGCGGCTCGAAAGCCAAGCAGGTCCTGACGAAAATCTCGAAGGCCGATCCGAGCAAACGAGTTCGAGACGCTGCCTCACAGATTTGACCGAGATTTCTCAACCGGGCTACACTTATTTCCGACTATGGACCTGGGCCTAGTATGCGATGGCTGCGGAGCCTTTAATGAGCTGGGCATTGGCTCGTGCGGAAGCTGCTCAGCCAGCCTTTCGTTGGACTCTGTGGATGCGGCTGTTCCCGCGCCACTGGAACCTCCTCCCTTCGAGGAATCGACGCAGGCCTATGGGGCTGGTCTCGATGACTACGAGGACGATGAGCCCACGGATTCAAGCACCATGTCCGCCGCACAAAGCTGTGCAACATGTGGTGCGATGATTGCCTCAGGCAATCGATTCTGCGGAGCGTGCGGTACGCCCATTGGTATGCCTGCGCCCTCGGCAGCTCCTCGAGCGGCAGCCCCGTCCGGCGGCACTGGCAAGAAGACGCTCTTCTTCAGCAGTATCCAAGCCGCGAAAGCAAAGCTTGTCCTAATTAAAGGCGAGGGCCACGACGGCGAATCCTACTCTCTTGCGGGCGATGACCACCGAATCGGTCGCAGCGATGCTGACATCATCTTCGAGGAAGATGAGTTTCTATCGCCAACTCATGCAAACTTCTTCTACGTCGAGGGCAATCTCTACGTTCAGGACGAAGGTTCGACCAATGGTGTCTACCTGCGCATCCGCGATACCTGTCCGCTCGAAAATGAGAACTTCTTCTTGGTTGGCGAGCAGGTAATCCAGGTTCGCGCACTCCCTGCCGATACCGGCCTCACTGCAACCGAAGATGGCACCTATCTATACGCAAGCCCCAGGCGGCCGGCAAAGTTCGAACTCATACAAGTTCTTCACGGTGGCGGACAGGGCATCAAACACCCTGCCCTCAACGATGTTGTGTCGCTTGGCCGAGAAGAGAACGACATCAACTTCCCCGACGACCCATTTATCTCGGGGCATCACGCCCAAGTCACGTCACAAGGCACAGCGCTCACGCTCACCGACCTAGGTTCCAAAAACGGCACCTTTGTTCGTATTACGAAAGAAACTCCTCTGTCCCACGGCGATTATGTCTTCATGGGGCAACAACTACTCCGCGTTGAGATCGTCTAACGCCGTTGGCGAAAGACGCACCCAACACATCTTTACACTCCACGTACTACAGGTTCAAACCGACTAAATGAGGCAACCATCATGATCGTCTGCCAACGATGCGGCAAAGAAAACCAAGACCACTACAAGTTCTGCCTTGGCTGTGGGGCTGAGATATCCCCTAGCGAGGGAGATGGTGTGGGCATGATGAAAACCATGATGGCCGACGCAGGGAGTGCTCCAACAGGACTACCAGGTGTTCCAAGCACAGCTCCAGTGGGACCACCGCCGGGCGTTGGGCTTCCGACTCCTGCTTCGGGGGCACCACCGATAGGCCGGCCACCGATGGCACAACCGCCAATGGCACAGCCACCAATGGGACAGCCACCGATGGCACAACCACCGATGGCGCAGCCACCGATGGGACAACCACCGATGGGACAACCACCGATGGCACAGCCACCAATGGCACAGCCGCCGATGGCACAGCCGCCGATGGCACAGCCGCCGATGGCAGCCAGTGGGCCTCTGAAGTGCACCCAGTGCCAGGCCGACATTCCACCAAACTTTAAGTTTTGTGGGGTTTGCGGTACGCCAATTCAAGAGGCTCCCGCTCCGGCTCCCATGGCCCCGGCCCCGGCCCCGGCCCCGGTTGCGAGCCTGCAGGCGACGATGACGCTTATCCGCCCAGATGGTAGCGAAGGCGGGGTTCATACCCTTCAACCCGGGCTCAACAAGCTTGGTCGCAGCCATGGCGAAATCTTTGAAAGCGATGGCTACCTCTCTCCAAGCCATGCAGAGCTCATGATCAATAGCTCTGGATTGCACCGGATTGATGATTGCGACAGCCTCAATGGCGTCTTTGTCCGCATGACGGAAGAGGAAGAGCTCATCCCGGGACAGATCATCCGCATTGGCCAAGAGCTTCTGCGCTTTGATTTGGTGACCGCGCCGGCCCCCATCGCGGATGGAACCGAAGTGATGGGAAGCCCGAATCCAGGGTACTGGGGATGCATCACAGTCATCATTGGAGACGATGTTACCGGCGCCGCCTTCCCACTTCTTGGAGATAGCATCACCATGGGTCGCGAGCACGGCGACATTAACTTCCCTGATGATGGCTATGTCTCCGGGATGCACGCACGATTGGTGACTCGCAACAATCGGGTCTACCTATCAGACATGGGTTCATCCAACGGTACCTTCATGAAGGTAGCTGTGGGGCGTGACCTTCCGAACAATTCTTATGTCCTCCTTGGACAGCAATTGTTCCGGCTCACCGTCAGCTAGCGTTTCCAATACGCCATTCGCTCGCCTTCGCCAAAACGAGGGTGTGAGCATAAAGAAGGGGCAAGCCAGCTGGCTTGCCCCTTCTTGTTTCTATCTAAACGTATTTCGATCTAGACGTTGATGCTTACGACATCCAGTTCGCGTCTGATTGAAGCTCCCACTTGGTGGTCACTTTCTTGGTGTAGCTCCAGAGTTCAACGCCACCCATGCCGGTCATGTCGCCAACGCCAAACCGCGAGTCCTTGTTGCCACCAAACGCAAACGGCTCACGAGGGACGGGCACTCCGATGTTGATCCCCACCATGCCGCTTGTTGCATTGTCGCTAACAAACTGAGCCACAGCGCCGCTGCTCGTGAACACCGACGTTGCATTGCCGTAGGGATTCTTCTGTTCGAACGCAAGGGCCTCTTGCAGCGTATCTACGTGCACAATTGTGATGATTGGGCCAAAGAGCTCGCGGGTCGCGCAGTCCCAATCGCCCTTGGCGTTGTCGATGATGGTTGGAGCAAGCCAGTTGCCGCCCTCGTATCCAACAGGCTTCGCGACGGTGCGACCGTCAAGTACGATGTTGGCCCCATCCTTCTCCGCCATGGCGAGTGCCTCAGCAAGGCGCTCCGAAGCGGCAGGATCAATGAGAGCACCCATATCGCGCCCAAGCTCAACCGAAGCAGCTCGCTTGACAATCTTCTTGATGAGTTCATCGCAGTTGCCCACAGCAACAAGCACAGAAGCTGCCATGCAGCGCTGGCCTGCACAGCCAACAAACGACGAGACCACACCGTCCACCGCAACCGCTGGGTCGGCATCAGGTACAAGAATGAGGTGGTTCTTGGCACCGCCAAGACAGAGCGAACGCTTGCCATGAGAAGCGGATCGGCCGTAAACGATTTTCGCGACCTTCGTCGACCCGACAAAGCCAATGGCCTTGATTCCCGGATCGTCGACAACGCCTTCGACGGCAGCACGCTCTCCGTGAACGATTGAGAAAACTCCCGGAGGGTATCCAGCCTCAAGCATGAGCTCACCAAGCACGCATGCGCTCATCGGAACCTTCTCGGATGGTTTGAGCACAAAGGCGTTGCCAAGTGTCACCGCGGTGGGAAAGAGCCACATTGGCACCATCGCAGGAAAGTTGAAGGGCGAGATGCCGGCCACAACACCGAGGGGTTCGCGAACCGTCTCGCACTTCACACCGCGAGAGACGTCCATCGAGTCGCCCTTGTCGAGGTTTTGAAGACTCAGAGCGAACTCGAGAATCTCTACACCTTTCAAAACGCCAGCACGAGCTTCGGCGACGGTCTTGCCGGCTTCGAGTGCCGCCAAGTTGCTGAGGCGTTCGATGTTTGCGAGTACCAACTCGCGAAAGTGAAAGAGATGCTGGGTCCGCTCTTTGAGGGGCACGTTGCGCCAGGCTTTCGCCGCGGGCTCAGCCTTGGCCACAATCGCAGCAACTTCTTTGGCGCCGCAGAGAGGAACTTTGCCAACAACGCCACCGGTGTAGGGACTTACGATGTCACGCCATTCGACGCCGGTGGGTTCTTGCCACTCACCTCCGACGAGGTTTCTACAGACAAAGGGTTGGTCGGGAACTTGAACGAGTGACATGGGAATTCTCCTTGGCGCGTTTGCGCGGGTTTCATTTGCGCGGGTTTCAATAGTGCTCTAGAGCGAAGCGCGGCAGATTGCCATGGCAAGGCGCCGCTTGCCAAGCAAAAGCGATCACAGCCAGATACGTGATTTGCGGCGAGATGCGGCATTGGTGCTAAGGTTCGCCCCCATGGGCGTCACGCTCGGCGCCACATAGTGGACATCACACCCCAAACTCCCCAAAAAAGGACCTACATGAAACGCCAAAATTTCATTGCCACGACCGCTCTTCTCACAGCGTTCGCAGTCGCCCCCATGGCCTGCAACAAGGACAGTGGTGGAGGAGGAGCAAGTGGGGCCTCGGCCGACATGCTCAGCATGCTTCCCAAAGACAGCGCCGGTGTCGTTGGAATCTCCTGGGCAAAAGCCCGCAGCAGCGCGCTTTTTAAGCAGTACGAAAGCAAGCTCATGGACAACGTTCCGGGTGAGGTTGCCAAGATTAAGAGCGAGTGTGGGATCGATCTGCTCGCAGATATCAACACGGTGGTCGTTGCCGGCAACACCGACTCTGATAAGTCGATCGTTGCTGTGAAGGGCAACTTTGATCAAACCAAGGTCGAAGCGTGCATCGTGAAGATGGGTGGAACCAATTCTGGTGGCGTCTACACCGTCGAGGGTGAAGTCACCAACGCATATTGGAGCGGCAAGGACACCGTGCTTCTCTCCGAAGGGCTCTCTCCCGATACGATGAAGGCAGCCGCCTCCGGGGGCAGCGTCAAAGACAACAGCAAGCTCATGGGCTTGATTGGCAAAATTGACACGAGCGCAACCATTTGGGCCGTCGGAGAAGTTCCTGCTGAAGCGGGCGGCATGATGGGCATGATGGGCAAAGTGCCTCACTCCGCATACGTGAGCCTAGGCATCACAAGTGGCATCAAGGCAAAGATTGGTTTGGTCTTCGACAGCTCAGACGACGCCTCTGCAACCAATGGTGCTCTCGGCATGGGACTCGCGATGGCAAAGGGGCAACCGGAAGCCAAGCAGTTCAAAGAGATTCTAGACAGTGTGAGCACTGAGGTTAGCGGCAAGGCTGTGGTCATCAAGGCCAAGATTAGCGACAAGCAACTCGCCCAGCTCCAAGATATGGCCGAACTTCCCTTCTAGTCGAGAATAAGACAAACTCTTATAAGTCACATTCTTCTGTGCCGGCAGTGTTCATCGCTGCCGGCATTTTTGGTTTCGGTATTGTTGGTTTCGGCAGACGCTCCACCACGATGGCCGCGCTGGCAAAGGCGATTGTCCCCGATACGATGGTGCGGCTTAGTAGAAACGACTCACCATCCACGTAGAGATGCCCGGCGCCAACGTCGACCAAGGTTAGCTCGCTCCCCTTCCAGAGCAACATCAAGTGATGTGGGGCGACGCCAGGACTGTGCACTCGCCAGTTGCACTCCAGGGCCGAACCAACCCGAAACAGCGCTCGGGGACAACCGGGATTCAGTGTGAATCCGCGAAACCGACTTGCGCCACGCACCAATCGGAGAGACACAATCTCATCAATGCTCATTCTGCCGGCAATATCGGCAGATTCAGAGCTCGGTTGCGTCGTCCCCGCCGGCGGGTGGGATCACTTGGGCTTATGCGTTACGGCGCGTGCCACTAAAGGTCGCGTAGACCAGATCCGTATTGCTCAACGCCGCCAAGTCTCGGCGCTCCTCGGGACTCATTGGGCCCTCGTCGTCGAGAAGACGAACAATCCGACACATGACGGCCTCATCGAGGAGTGCGTCGACATGCACGTTTAGCAGCGCGGCCATCGCCTGGCACTCGGGGGCCGGCATGGCTCGGAACAAGTGGTAGAGGCCATCAGCGACATCCATGCGATCCCATGAGGACTGAAAGAATGCCAAGACGCTGCCCGCCGAGAAGTTGAAGACTCGTTGCTGGGCCTCGGTCACTCGGCCGCTTTTCGCTGCCACGCGCAACGAGTTCACAATCGTTCCCCAGAGCTTTGTGACAGGTTCCAGACTGACGTAGCGAACGTCGGCCCAGTACTCGGAACTCAACTCCAAGAGCTTGCCTACATTCTCCTTCACAGCTGGATCGGTGATTTCGGAAAGCACTGCGCGAACATCACCTCCACGAATATCCGTCTCCTGTGCCTTAAGGAGCCAGTAGAGAGGCTGGCTGGCTCCACCGTGCTTGGCGAACCAAGTGCCGAGGATGTCCGTCATGCTGTCGTGAAGAAGCTGTGATGTATTCGTGAGCGCCATATTCGTAGCCTTACCCTGCATAGAAGTAGGAGTCCATTCTAGCTAGCTCGGAAAGATGCCTCAACAAAGCTGCCAAAGATGCGACGCCTTCGCTATCATTGGGCCTTCTATGCGCAATTCTTTGGGGGATTTGTGGAAGTGGGCGCCTCTCGGCGTCGTGCCATTGGCACTCGCTTTCGGCTTGACTAACGTTTCTGCACAATCGGCTCCGCCGTTTGATCCAGCGATCGACGTCCAGCTATTCGATATGAACCCTGGACCGCGCACCTTCATGGGAGTGGCCGACGGCTCCACGGAGGAGAAGGGACAGTACAGCCTCGATTTCCTGCTCACGTTCCTCACGGATCCCTTTGTCATCTACAACGTCGATGAAAACGACGACACGATCATCAACACCCGCACCGATGTGGTCTCGTCGCTTTTTGCGGGGCAACTCACAGGTGCCTACGGTCTCACTGACGGACTTCATCTCGGAGTATCTCTTCCGCTTGTCTTCTCAATGCGTGGCGATGGTCTTGATCCCTCTTCAGGAAACATGGCTTCCGGAGGATTGCAAGCAACCGGCTTGGGAGACTTGCGCCTTGAGGCAAAGGGCAGAATTCTTCGTAGCAGCAATATGGGCGCAGCCTGGATGGCAGGCGTCACCGTGCCGACAAGTTTTGGCGCCGGTGGCAATGACTATCTCGGCGACGACTTGCCCTCTGCACGAGGTGGTGTTGCAACCCACTACGATATCGCAAACGACCTAATTCGAGTTGGCGCAAATGTCGGCGTCGTCCTTCGAAAGCCGAGGCAGATTTACGCTTCGGAAGTTGGGCAACAGCTAACGTACGGTGCGGGCGCGGCGCTTAACATCACAGAAGATTTCGCAGTCATCGGTGAGGCCTTTGGACGCACTGCCCTCACCGCAATCGAATTGGATGCGAGTCCACTCGAAGTGGGTGCCGGCATGCGTGCGCAAGCAACCGACAGCTTCAGCATCCTCGCTGGCGGCGGAGTTGGCGTTGTAAGTGGAATTGGCTCCCCAGGGCTGCGCTTTGTAGTCTCGGTGGGCTACGCCCCCGACCTTGGTGATAGCGACGGTGACGGTATCTCCAACATGCGAGACAAGTGCCCACTCATCGAAGAAGACTTTGACGAGTTTGAGGATAGCGATGGTTGTCCTGAAAACGACAATGATGGCGATCGTCGCGAAGATAGCCTGGATAAGTGTCCCAACGACAAAGAGGATATTGATGGCTTTGAGGACGAAGACGGCTGCCCCGAAGCCGACAACGATGGCGACAAGATTCTCGATGCCGATGATCGCTGCCCCAACGATGCAGAAGATGGTCGCTCCCCCTACTCGAAAGACGGATGCCCTGCTGACAAGCGAGACTCCGATGACGATGGCGTCTCTGACTTGCACGACCAGTGTCCCGACGACTACGAGGACGAGGATGAGTTTGAGGATTGGGATGGATGCCCAGAGGCCGACAACGATCACGATGGGATTGCAGACGAAGACGACAATTGCCCAATGTGTCCAGAAGACATGGACGGCTTTAACGACACCGACGGCTGCCCAGACCTAGACAACGACAACGATGGCATTTCCGACCGTGAAGACTCCTGTCCCGACAAGCCAGAGACCTTCAACGACAATGCCGATGATGATGGATGTCCCGACCGCGGCGCGGCGCTTGCGACCTTGGACGGCAACCGTCTCCTGCTCGCGGAGGAGCCACGCTTCTCAAGCTCCAACGCACTTCGAAACCGACGAACTCTCGCTGGTGTCGCTCGCGTCATGCGCATGCAATCCGATGTGCTTGTATGGCGCGTCGTAGTCGCCGCTCGCAGAGAAGCAACGGACGATTTGACCCGCGCAAAGAGCCAGGCTCGCGCCGACGCGATCCGAACAGAGCTGATTCGCGGTGGACTTGCCGAGAATCGCGTGGAAGCCATAGGCGCGGTTTCGTCGAATGCGGTCATTGCAATCGCCGCGGTCGAACGAGGTGATGCCGACCAAGACTTTATCTGCCCTGAGTCGCTGCGAGCCAAACCCCGAATGCCTTCCGAGGAAGTTACCACGACGGCTCCCGCTGTTGTTTCCGAGCCCGCAGCTCCCGTTCCCGCAGCCCCAGTCCGCGCCGAGCCGGCAGTCGTTGCAGATGCCGACGGCGATGGCATTCCAGACGCATCGGATCAGTGCCCTGACAAAGCGGAGACAGCCAATAGCTATCAAGATGACGATGGGTGTCCTGACACAATTCCAAAGAAGCTCAAGCGGTTTACCGGTTCGGTGAAGGGAATCAATTTCAAGACAGGTTCATCCGAGATTGCCAGCAGTTCGAAGAAACTGCTCAAGGCAACGGCCAAAACGCTAAAGGAGTTTCCAGACTTGAAAATTGAAGTCTCAGGTCACACCGATAATGTTGGTGATGCAGCAAAGAACAAGAAGCTCTCGCAAGATCGAGCCGAAGCCGTTGTGAAGGCTCTCGTCGCCGAAGGCCTGCCATCAGAAATGTTCTCAGCGATTGGCTTTGGTGCAGACAAGCCTATCGAGAGCAATGAGAAACGTCGAGGGCGCAAGGCAAACCGGCGCATCGAGTTCAAGATGCTGAACTCCGGCGCTAAGTAGCCGTCTCGTCAGACGAGGCGGGGGCCGCCTCGTCGGTATCTTCGGTGCCAGCCCCGGTCGCCGCAGCACCGGCCTCGGTGGCTGCCTCGATCGCCGCAGGGCCAGCGTCGCTAGCCTCGGAGGCCGCTGCGGCCTTTCGCCCAGAAACCAATACCTCTTCGCCGCCGCCTTCGAGAACGCGGCGAACGAGACGATACGTTGTGTTGTCGCCTGCGTGAGCAACTTCTGGGGCTGCAATCAAAAGCTGCAACTCCAGGCTCTTGCACAATTCAAAGAGCACGCCCAGATTGTCTTTGGACAACCGATTGGCTTCATCAAGGAAGAGAAAGCGCAGGCTCCCGCCAAGCTTTTGGCTTCGCAAGAGGTTCGCATCACGCTCCCACTCGGTTAGCACAACCATCATGAGCGCGGCACCAACACCGATCGCCTCCCCCGTGGAAAGCCGCGTTGGACTCGCCTCCTCCCAACGATCGCCTGACTGTCTGCGAATCTCAACGCCGAGCTCAAGGTACTCCCGATAGTCCAAGAGACGCTGACCGCCGCCCCGGCCACCGCCATACCGTGTGAAGATTTCGCTCAGCGCGTCTTCGAAAGGCAGTGATGCTTGAAACAGCAGTTCTTGCGCTTGCCCATCTCGAAGCGCGCGGAGGATTTGCTCCATACGCTCGACTCGACTCATCTGGACTCGAATCCCCGATATGGTGCCAAACTGGATGTTCTCGAGATGCTCATTGAGCCGAGCAACTTGCCAGCGCGCACGACGCACCTGGACGTCAACGCCGCGAGCGACATCTTCAGAGGCGGAACGCAAATCCCCTTCCTGATTGCCGAGTCGCGACTCCAAGGCGGAGAGGTGTTCGCGAAGTCGTTCGAGTGCTCGCAGTGGGTCGGGTTCCTGAGAAATCTGCGCGGGCACACGCTGCCGCATCCACTCTCGAAGAGATACCCAAACTCGGAGTTGTTCGGACTCCCCGCCAATTTCGATCCCTGACGGTATTGCTTGCACCAAGGCAAGGAGTTCTTCGCCGCCGCGAGCTTGGTTTAGTCGATCGACAAGTAAGTCGCGCTTCCCAGCAGCCTGAGCTACGAGTTGCTCGGCGGTACGTGATGTTCGATTTGCGTTTTCGCCATCGGTAAGAAGACCACTGAGAAGGTCGGCCTCTTCGCAGGCATCTCGCAATTCGTTCCAACTCTTCTGAGACGGCTCGCTGGCAAGGATTTCGTTTTTTACGGTAGCACCGGCCTCCGCAAGACGGTGTTCCGAGCGTTCCAGCCTCTCCCGGTCGCGAGCTCCACTCTCGACGGCTTCGAGAAGCTCTTTGTCCAACGAAAGCAGGCGCCGCTTAACGTCTGCCGATGTGTCTTCCCCGCGCTCGCGATCCGGCCCAAGCTCGCTAAGATCGAGTGCAAGGCGCTCGCGCATGGCCAGCGAGGCAGCGTGTCGTGCATCAGCCGCTTGCCAGACTTTCGTTGCCCCGGCCCACTCCTGCTCTGCATTCGCGACAGAACGAGACGCTTCCGCTGTCGCCTCACGAGCCTGCAGATGCTGTTCTTCGAGCGCAGGCACCAAACTGGTTCGGCTCTCCAACAATTCTTCTGCATCGTGCCACTCAATCGCATGACGATTTGCCATCGCTTCGGTAAGCACATCGCGGATTCCAAAGAGGGCATCGCGACGTTCTTCGCAGGCTTTGATCCGACCTCGAAATTGTTCAACATCAGCCTCATCGGGTGGCTCTTGGCGAAGCACATCAAGCAGGAGCGATACGGTGTTGCGTGGCGATTGAGCCGCCAGAAGAAGACCGCTGGTATGAGTTGCGCGTGTGATGAGCGCATCGACACTGTCGAGCTGTGCTCGGTAGTCAGGAGGCTCAAGGAGCGCCCCCTCCGACAGAATTCCTCGTAGCGCATCAACCTCACCGCGGAGCCCCGCCGCTCGCTCGCGAGCAGCACTAGCCTGCTCTCGCGCGTCTGTAACCTCAGTTAGGAGCGTTGCACTCTTTTGTCGCAACGCATCGCGAGCGGGCGCAGGATCGCCTGCGAGATAGGAGTCAAAGGCGTCTCGCAGAATGCCAAAGTCCTTGTGAAGGGTCGCCAACTGAAGCTTCCCCCGAGCACTCTCCTCAAGGTCCTCTGCCAGGCTGGCTGCTTGCGCCCTTGCCCGGTCCGTCGCTTCACCGCGAGCAGCTCGCCCCAACGTGGGGTTGCTTGGCACTGGGCTCACGCGTGTCGCCATCCCATCAACAACAACCACACACGATGCATCCGAATCGGTGGCCGCGGCCAGGCTCTCAAGTGGCGTTCCCGCCGCGACAAGCCAGACCGTGTGCCTAGGTGGCTCCTTCTCCGCGGCCAAGGTGGCTGCGGCCTCAGCAACATCATCAACAATGATTGCCTGCGCCAAGGGCCCCAAACTCGCTTCGAGGCGCGCAGCATCGCTCGCCGCAAGCTCCTCAAACCGTCCAGCGACAAGCTCCCCTCCGACGACGTCACGCAATCGGAGAAGTTCTGAGGACAACGCACCGCCTCCAGTTTCGAGTTCCGACACTTCACGCAACGCGGCCTCTCGAGATCGTTCCAAGTCGATTCGGCTCTGCACATGGGCCGAGTGCCGGTCAGTTAGTGCGGCTTCCGCGTTCTCTAGGTCTTGTGTCGTTCGAATTGCCGAGAGCTTCAGCGACTCCGCAAGATGCGTTGCCGCCTTGGAAGCCGAGGCATAGCGAGCAGTTCGCAACTCTAGTGCTTCGGTTTCAACCGTGACCGCACCATGCTCGCGCTCGTGCTTTGCCGCCAGCCCATCGTAGAAACGAGCTCGCTCTTCGTCTTCCCCCCACTTTGCCTCTGTCTGTTCAAGGCGAGCGGCAAGCGAGTCTGCAGCGCCAAGGGCGCCCGTCGCAATCCCGAGTTTTTCTGCCCGCTCTCTCGCTGCCTCTTGGCGAGCAATACGCGCGCCCAGATCTGTGCGTTCCTGCTCCAAATCGCCAAGGCGGCCCTGCGTCGACTCTCGTCGGTCAAGCTCGGCCAGAAGCAAGCGGGCTGTTTGATGGGGGCCGGAGTCTTGTTCTGGCGCCTCAACGTCCACCAATTCGTCAAGTTCGGTCAGAGCACTGCGTACGCGCTCGTACTCCTCTCGGCGAACGGTGAGGCTCTGCGTCTCTCGCTCGAGCCGCGCCCGCTCGCTATCGAGTTCCTCCGACTCGGCCTTAATTCGCGCGAGAGTAACTGCGCAGTCACCAAGGCCAAGCTCAGGCGAAGCGAGTGCCTGGCGCGCTTGCTCAAGGCTTCGCTGCAATTGTCGATAGTCGCGAGCGCGACGATGCAACTCGTCTAGGCCATCCTGCAACTTCGCCAAACCACCGGCTGCTCGATCGTAGGCCTCCTGTGCCGAATCGCGCGCGGTTTGCCAAGCCGTGCGCTCTTCATCGCAAGCGTCCATGACGTGTTTGGCAAGCTCAGCGTTTTTCGCAAGCTCGGCGAGTTCTTCATCTCGGCTCGCAAGCTCATCGCGTAGCAACTCAGCTTTGCGTCGCCTCTCTTCGGCATGCTTGGCTGCTTCGAGTGCAATGCGTGCATCGCGTTGGCGGGTTTGCACTTGTTCTTGTCGCGCCTTGTGAGCCGCAACCGACGTTTCAAGCTCAACGTGCCCCCGAGTGACTGCTGAGAGGTTTTCCTTGGCTCGTAGGAGCGCCTCGCGTCTTTCGTGAGCGCGAGCACGAACAGACAAGACTTGTGTGCCAAAGAATGCCGTGCCCGCATCATAGACGCCGCTAATCTCGCGTTGTAGTCGCCGTGCATCGCTCACTTCTCCGCGACTACGACGGCACGCGTCTAAGTTTGCGCGCATGAGGCTCAGCGTGTCTGCGAGACCGCTCTCCTTTTTCAGGACGAACGAGCGAAGCTCTTGCGTCAGCGTTTTCGAGATACCTCCCGTCATGCTCGTACGCAGCATCTCGTTGAACTTGTTGCGATCCTCTTCACCGACGAGTCGCATCGGAGTGATGCCGCGCTCAAAGAGCGCCGCAAAGTAGTCTTTCACCGCGCGAAACACCTGCAGTGTAGCGCCGGCGCCCTCTACGCCTTGGCGCAATTCTGCGAGTTCGGGAACGTGTTCTTCATCGCCATCTTGAACTAAGAATAATTCCTGCAGCGAAACATCTTCGTGCAGCGATTCGATAATGAAAGGTGTTGCTTCAACGCTCGGCTCCCCTTTCTTTAGCAACCGCACGCCAGCAATGATTCGGCTGCCATCCGCACGTCGAAGCTCAAGTGCGGTGTACGAAGGACGGGCCGCATCGCCAAGTCGGCCCCAAATCCCCCGATCGCCGCCCTTTGCACCACTTTCGCCAACGTTGGTGAATCGCAGTCTTGAGATGTCGGGCAACAGAGCAACGTACGCAGCAATCATCACCGTCGTCTTGCCGGCGCCGTTTCCGCCCTCTAAAGCGGTCACGTTGGAATCGAGCAAATACCGCTCGTAGAAGACCCCTCGCCAGTTTACGAGCAAAAGGGATATGATCTTGGTGCGACTCACAAACAGCCTAGTCGTCGGAACTCCGCAGCGCTTCCGCATCCTCTGCGGACGCTATTTCATCGGACTCGGACTCGCCGTCATCGTACGCAGCGTCATCGGACGCGGACGCCGACTCGGACGCGGACGCGGACTCGAACTCGGACTCGGATTCGGATTCGGACTCGGATTCGGACTCGGATTCGGACTCGGACTCGGAGTCGGGCTCGGACGCGGACGCGGACGCGGGCTCGGACTCGGATTCGGACTCGGATTCGGACTCGGATTCGGACTCGGACGCGGTGGCATCGGACTCGCCGTCATCGGACTCATCGGACTCGCCGTCATCGGACTCATCGGACTCGGACTCATCTGACTCGCCGTCATCGGACGCGGACTCGGACGCGGACGCGGTGGCGGGACCGGACTCGAAGTCGATTTCTTGCGCCGAGACGCTCTCCTCATCAGTCGCCGTCGTGCGCTCCTCATCGCGCATCTCTTCCGAATCCATCGTCGGCTCTTCAGTGAGCTGCACTTCGCCACTCGCAACAAGCTTCGCGAGGGCCTCCGCAGGATCGGCAAGTCCTCGCACAGGTTCCGCGAATCGCAAGAGCGCTGGGCGCAAGCGAATTTGATCCCCCGCAGCGAGCTCGACAAATCCAAGGCCCGCTAGCCGCCTCACTTCAACAGCAACTTTCTTACGAACGGTTTCTTGAGCGACTCGCTCATCGTAGCGACGTCGTTTTGGATTAAAGCTTCGAATCAAGGCATCCGTACCAACAACGCCATCAAGTTGCGCCAGAAGTTGGTCCCTACTAACGAGACCACCGAGTCCTGCTGTCGCTGGATCCAAATACAGAAGCGCCAAGGCCTGCCCGACCAACATCGCCCCCGTGCTCAAGTGTTTCTTGCGCAGTCGTTCTCCCGTCGGCAACAAAAAGAAGTAGCCATCAGTTCGCTGGACAAGATCACACCCATATCGGCCATAGAACTCTTCTAATACAGCCTGCGCACCGATGAGAAATTCGTACCACGCCGTATCGTCGCGATCGATGTGTTGCCCGCGCCGCAACGCGAGATCGAGATCAGGGAATTCTTCAGACTCCAGGGCGTCTTGAAGGCTGTTGATGGACTGACTCGTACTCTCACTCATGATGCGGCTCCGGTTCATCGACGTCGAGACGCCAGTCTTCAATCAGAAGGTCGTCGGCAACACGAACCCATGGTCTCGGGCGCTCAAGCCTGGGAACTCCGACGTCGGCAACGCTTTGTGCAACGCGCCCAGCTCGCGCGAACTGTTCGCCGCCCTCGAGATTTGCCGTGAGGTCGGCCGTGACATCAGCCAACGTCTTGGCGCCCGCTCGCATGCGCTCCTGAACGAGACCGCGCAACGCTGCGTCGGCGTCGAAGACGGGACCTTGCTTCGGCGGTGCGTCCCGCGGCTTGCGCGGGCGTGAGACCGGTGGCGCTTCGGGCCTTGCCACAGTTTCGCGAAGCAAGGTGATGGCCTCGCCACCCGAAACAGCGAGAGCAAACGACCGCCCTGCGGTTCCCGCCAATTGCTCACGAAGCCTCTGGGTGAGCGCTCGCGAAGGATCAAGGCGCACCACATCGCGAAGAAAGCGATGCACATACTGAAAGTACTCGGACCACGCCCCCTGCCTCGCGCTCCCCCAAGCAACAATCCGATCAAGCTTTTCGATCAATTGATGCGCGATACTGGCCGCATCTACGCACGACTCCGCTAAGGATAACTCTAAGATATCCTGCAGGGTTTCAAGCAGCTGCTGGCTGTCGCGAAGGAGCAACTCGTTTAGCTCGCGGAGAGTCCGGCTTGTCTCCTCCAACAGATCTTGGCAACGCTCAATTGCTCCAAACCAGTCCGCATCAAGCAAACCGCGGATTGTTTCTTGGAACGACTCCTGTTGCTGATCCAAGCCTCGCTGGCGTCGCTCAATTCCACGAATCAAGTCGCTGGTGCTAACCCGCAATGGGGCAACCACGCGCTCCGCCCAGTCGGCCTCCGTCTTCGCTGACTCGCAAGCCGACTTCACATCGTTGAGCGCAAGTGCAAGGCTGCGAGTGAGAACGCTCAAACTCTCTCGGGTCAGAATCTCTTCTTCGAGTAGGTTCTCAATGATTCCGGAGGCGAGGCGAGTTAGGGAATACTCCGGTGCTCGGACGACACCCAGACCGTCGATTCGAGAAAGCATGCGCTGCTCACGGAGTCTCGCAATCGCCCGAGTCGCGCGTTTTGCTACCGGCTCATCGTCGTTCGTTGTCAGATCGCGAACATGGGAAAAAACATCGACCAATTGATGTTCGGCGAATGAAGATAGGTGCGAGGTTGTGGCTCGCAAGTGCAGCGCGACCAAGAAACACAGATCAGCTGTCGTGAGAACTACCGTCAACCCCTGCTGCATTACGGAAGCAACAGCGCTTGCGACACGTTCAGCGCTCGCATCACGTGGCTGCCCAAGGCGCTCTTGATCGGGCTGCTCAAGGCGCTCTTGATTAGACTGCTCAAGGCGCTCTTGATTTGGCAGCTGAAGGCTCTCCTGATCTGGCACGGCCGCGGCGTTATAGCCAATGCCTTGGCGCTAAGCGAGTCGTTACCGGGTCTGGTGGTAGAAGGCTGCCAACCGCTGGGGCGAAACTCCCAAGCGATACAGAAGCGGAAATGTGTTCATGAGCCCCAAATAGTAGAACGGGCGCTCCTGAAAGCGTCGCCCCGAGACTCGCACAGCGCCTTTCGTCTTGCCCCAGCGCCCCCTTTGGCCCAGCCGCTGGGCAAATTCCAGGTCCTCAAAGAGGGGCAAATCCCGAAATCCGCCAAGCGCGTGAAACGTCGCGGCCCTCACAAATGGAGCCTGGTCACCATAGGGCAACGAGGTGTAGCGAGAGCGCATATCGGCCAGCCGCAGAAACGGTGCCACCCACGGGCGATGCCGCCCCAAGACGTCGTAGTCAGTTTGCAGGCGAAAGGCCCCTCCACAAGCGCCTGGGATTGCGAGAGTTTGGCGAATTTGGGCACAGGCATCACTCGGCAGACGTGCGTCGGCGTGCAAAAAAAGTAGTGTGCCGCCAAAGGCTCGCTTGGCACCGGCGTTCATCTGGCCAGCGCGGCCCGGAGCACACTGCACAACGTCAACACCGCTATGGCGGGCGGCAATGGCCACGCTTTCGTCACAACTTCCGCCATCGGCGACAACAACCTGCGAGAGACCTGGTATTTTTCTTAGTTCACACAGAGCATCCCCCAGTCTCGCCGCTTCGTTGAGGACCGGCATGACTACCGAGACGGATTGATTTGCGTCAGACGCAAGAAACCGTCGAGTATTGAGCATCGCACCCGGGTTGCATTGGAGGTGACCGTGAAGGTCTCGCAAATCCGCTCCGGCATCAACATCAAATCGCTCGGGCAAGAGCGCGACACTCATGCCTTGGGACGTGAGCCGCTCGCGCGTAGCATCGAGAGTCTCAGAAGAACTCCAAGGCAGACCTTCAAGCAGCCCGTCGGGACACTGTTTGAGTGCCAGCAAATAGAAGCCACCGTCGCGCGCAGGCCCAAGCACGGCATCATGGTCATGCAGCGCGCGCAACGCGCTAGCAGCATCGTCTTCTCCGAGCCCGGGGATGTCCGTACCCACAGCGATGGCCGCATCGCAGGACTTGAGTGCGAGCTGCAGTACGCGCTGCATGCGTTGTCCCAAATCGCCTGGCCCCTGTGGCGTGCACCGGTGCCTGGCCAAGGCTGCCCAAAGTTCTGGCTTCCAAGTTCCGGTGTGAGCGACCAGTAGCTCGGAGGCCTGCCAGCTTGTGAGTGCGTCTTGGAGAAAGGCCTCCGCAAGGGCCGCCGCTCCAACCAATCCAAGTGTCGGCGCCAAACGCGTTTTGGCCATCCCAACGCGGGGAGCTTTTGCAAAGAGGCAAACTGTCGACTTCACGACGGCACCTCGCTCTTGCCTTGCAGCGCTTGTGCCGACCAGCGTCCAAGTACGATTGTCACAAGGAGGGTTGCCGCGAGCCCCATCCAAAACAACCACCCGCCAGCAAAGGAAACGCCATTGCCAAGTTCGCTAAGAGACCCGAGAGATGCCCCCAGATGCGTATACAGAAGAATTCCGGGAACCATTCCTACGACGGAAGCCAACGTGTACCCGCGCAGGGAAACGCTTGTTAGGCCAAGCAAATAGTTGAGAATGGAAAACGGCACCAAGGGAGAGAGCCTGAGCAAGAAGACGAGCTTGGCACCATGCTCTTCGGTTTTTGCGGCAATTGTACGAAACGCCACACTATCGCCGTATCGGCCTTCTACCCATGGTCTGAGCCAGCTTCGGGTAAGCAGAAAGGCAGCGACAGCACCGGCTACGCTTGCAAATAGAACCAAGACAGCCCCGTTGTAAGGGCCGTAGAGGAGACCGGCCGCCAGCGTTAGAAGTGATGCCGGCAGCGCCGCGACGGTAGCGACGATATAGAGCACGGCAAAGAGAATGAGCCCGATCGTCCCCTGTGCCTGGACCATTGTGATGGCCTCGATCAACCAAGCCCGCAGGGTGCCCTGCAGCAAGAACAGCACCACGACCCCAGCGAGCAAGAGTAGTAGGAGTTTTCTCGGTTCGATACGCACGTCCTAATCGGTTTGTATTGCCCCACCACAGCTAGAGCCGGCTCCAGCCGTGCACCCAAAGCAATGTGGCCCGGTCTTTATTGGCATTGTTCTTAGTTGTTCGAATGACGTTAAGGACATGATGCTCACCGGAGCGGCCGCTCCTGCAACGGCGCTTGGCATTTCGAGCATCTGGTTAAAATCACAATCATAGATGCCGCCGTCCCATGAAACGCTCACTTGCTCAAGGCACATGAGGCCCGCAACCGTCGCTGGATTAAAATTCTCGCAGAGCAGGTTCATATATCCGTCAAGCTGGCCATCTCGCTTAAGACTCTGCGCAAAGCGATTTACTGGAAGGTTGCTAAGCGTTAGCAGAGACGAGAATGAGATGCCCATGGCACCGAGTTCGCTTCGGTAGTGCTGCTCCAACGTGTCCTGCGGAGGTGGCAGAAATGCCCCTCCGGGGTTGTACACAAGATCGAGCACGAGCCCAGTCCCCGCTCGGCCATACCCAAGAGCTCCTAAAACCTTGAGTGCGTCGATGCTCTTGTGAAAGGTCCCTTTGCCTCGTTGCGCATCGACGTTGCCTTCCGAGTAGCAGGGCAGACTCGCGACAATGCGCACCGAGTGTTCCGCAAGGAACTCGGGCAAATCCTCCATACCTGGCTCGAAGAGCACCGTGAGATTGCATCGGTCGATCACCTCGCGCCCAAGCTCGCGCGCTCGGCGAACCATGTATCGGAAATTCGAGTTGAGTTCGGGGGCACCTCCGGTGATATCGAGAACCTTGGCAGATTCGGATTCGGCAAAGAGTTGCATCACGCGAAACGCTACCGACTCGCTCATTTGCTCGGTGCGTTTTGGGCCCGCTTCGACATGGCAATGGAGGCATGCTTGGTTGCAGACCTTGCCGACATTCACTTGAACGGTCTCAATACTGCGGCGGACCAGGGGTGCGAGGCCCTGGCTTCTAAGGCGCTTATCAAAGGGCCACCGAGAAAGTGAGACGAGTGATTGATCCATTGCCGATTCATCCTAGTGCGTCAGGACGCCGTGCCACAGCGCCCCTCTGTGGAAACGCCAGCCACGGCTGAAAGTTACGGATCGGCTAGCTAAATGCAAGAGAACGTTGGGTTTGGCGGTTTTCCCCCTACACAAAGTGCGCCGCAACCGGGCCGTCTGCCGAGACCGCCACGCAGACCAACAATGGCTTCCGGCACATCCGCTGGCGTGGGCTACACTCCAAGAGTCGTGCGAATCTCCAAGCTCTCCCTCCTTGCCGTTTCCGCCACCATCGCAGCCTCTTGTTCGGGCCCTGCCGCACCTGCCAAAGAGCCTGTAGCGAGTGAGAAGCTCGCGCCCGAGGCTCCCAAGAGGCAATTCACGCTCAGTGAAGCCATGCCGCCGCGGGTCTATAGCAACGAGAGTGGCATCACCCTGAGGATGGTCTTTCTCGAACCATCACAAGGACAAGAACCAGAGGCGCTTGTGCAGTTTACTGGGGCGACCTTTCCCACGGCGGGAAAAGTCATGTTGGCGGTGGACCGCGGCACCATGGTGAACCAGAACTGGAAGATTGCCTACGACGGCAATGAGCGTCACCTCGTAAGTATCCAGCTGCAAGAGAGCGGTCCCCATAAGGGGGAACTCGTCGTTCGGCTTCGGATGCCGAGGAGTGGCGCGACATCGAGAATGCAACTCGACGATGAGGCTAGCAAGGCGTTCGACTCGGGCGCTTTTATAGCCACGCATCTGCGCCACAAGTCTGAGGGGTCACTTGATGCTCTCGCAAAAATCGATCGGGAGTTTCACGAGGAGAAGCACACGAAGTGGATGGAGATTCGACGCAAAGACGTGAAGGCGAAGTGCGGTCAGGATATTCCCTACGAATTGGACTTTGCGAGTATCTCGGATGAGGAGCTGAGCGGCGGCGAGATTTGTAGCGTCAGTCTTACTGCCGTCGCCTATGCCTGTAAGCGTGATGCGCAAACACGAGCCGAGTTGGTACAGAGAATCTCTAAAGTCCGATGTTCGTATGGCGAGAAGAATGACGCACACGTCACCTCCGACGGGACCCTGCAAGTCGATTTCACCTACCACCAAAACATGAACCGAAACATCCTCTACGCAAAACTGGGAGAACTGCTCGACTTTGGGCAAGTCGTGCTTGAGGACGATAAAAAGCGCATTGTCATTTTCAATCCAGACGAGAGCTTCTCCAACTCGAAAGTCTTACTTGGAAATGAAAAGGTCGTACACAAGCTGCGAGCTGCCTATCGCACGCTTGCCACGTGGGATCCACATGGCAAATCGGGTGTGGCGGATTTCAGCCGCAACGAAAAGGGCTGGTTCGTTCAGTGTCGAAAGAAGAAAATCGACTTTCATCCTGTGTCCAAACAGCGACGCGCGAGCATTCTTAAGAATGCAGAGCGAAAGGCTCCTCGGTGGAAGCGGGAAGAGTTCTCCCTTGCCCGAGACAATCGAGGCATCTACTACTATGTAGACAAACTGGGCCCGGCATACGGCGGCAAGAACTTTCGCGTCTTCAAAGGGCCCCGGGGCCAGCTAACAGAGACTCAACTCGTCGACATCGTGGACGACAGCGACGGCATGATCTTTGCGACCAAGCGCGGCAAGCTTCGGCTGGTTATCGGCAGCGACCGCATGCAGGAAGCTCTTTGGATCGAAGGCAAGACCCGTCATCGACTTGTTGTTCTCCCACTTATGGAGAACACCGAACTCATCTACACGGGCCTAGGGATCTACGACAGCGAAATCATGGGAACGGTCTGCGAATAGTTCTTACCAATGATTTAGCGTCAGCCATCAGGTTGCCTAGAAGTGTCCCACTAGGCCGATGGCAAACGCCATGCCCGAGGTATTGACAGACCCCAAGCCAGCACTGGTCGTCGACAACAGGAGTTCGTCGCTTCCTTCGCTCATCGGGGTCGCATTGAACTCGAGTGACGTCATGGCTCGGTAGCTTAGCTTGGTCCGAATCCCCAAATTGAATGGGCCGCGGCTCTTTGTAAGCTGCACGTCCAAGCCTGCACCAATACTGCTCACAGCAGCCTTGTCCCAGTCTTCGAGGCTCCGCGCCGAGTTTGAGGAGGCGTCGTCTAGATTGAGATGCCCCCACTGCATGCCAAGGCCAAACTCTCCAAAGCCTGAGACTCTTCGGTACACCGGTCGGCGAACACGAGCGAGCGCCATTACGGTATTGAGACTGAGGTCGGATTCGATGCGTCCAAAACTCGAACCTGAAACCGCGCCACTCCCCCAGTTAAGCGCCACCTCGGTGTGCCCGAGGATCGGAACATGCAGCACGGTTAGGCCGGCTTCAAGATCGACGCGGGCGTAGGATGTCGATGCTGTGAGCGAGTCCATGCTCTCGCTCGGCAAGTAGCTTGAACCTCCGCCGACGCTTACTTGATAGCGCTCAGCCCGCGCATCTGGCGAGATTGCGAATCCTGTCGCAACAACGAGAGCACTGATTAGCAGTTGTGATGCGTTCATAATTACTCTTCCTCATCTAGGTAATCTTCTAATAGAAATCCACTCATGACGCGAGCGTCACTGCGCTGGGAATCGACGGTCGGAATATAGGTCGCACGACCAAATGCATCACCGTGATCCACCATGACCGCTCCGCCTTCCAGGGCAAAGACTCGTCCTGGATCGTCATCAATTCGAACGTTGGTTGGGTGTAACGACTGCAGATCCAAGATACCGACTCGGGAAACTTGGTTGGTAACGCCGACAAGGAAACTGCCGTCGGAGCTGAAGTCAAAGGAGTCCAGCCTTCCAACCCCCTCCAGTGGCGACACAGCGCCAAGCCCTACATCAAGTAGCCCAAGCACCGTGCGGTTCGCATCATGAACAATGAGAGCCTGCTCGCTGCCGGGTATCTGCAACACATCGAGCACGGGCTCAGACATCGTAACCGTGCGCAGATTGACGGGAACCAGTTCGTCGGAAATGCCGTCTAGCGAGAGCAAGTGCACCCTAGGCAGCCCCTGAGCAATGGATGCCAGCAGCGCGACCCTTGGCTGTAGGTTGGGGTCGTTGGGAAAGAGCATGATGCGATCAATCGGGTCTGGTGTGCTCACCGTGACAAACGAAGCGGTGTCCGCATCAATGATCGCGACTTCTCGAGTGCTCGGCATTGCTGCCAGTACAAAGCGACGCTCTATGGCATCGTCCCAAACAGCAACATCAGCTGGCCCTGCCCCAGCACCCAATTCCGCCAGAGCTGGCTGATAGTCATTGTCGAGTTCCGACTCCGGCTCTTCTGCGGTTAGTAGGACGGACAGTACATCGGCTGCGTTGTCGGAACGCACATACGCGGTTCCGGTGTTTGGAGCAAAGACCAACTCTCTTGGCCGAATGATTGCCGCATCGGTGCTGCCGGTTCCCAAGCGAATTGTTACTTCTCGCCGCTTTGGATTTGTCGCATCGAGCAAGGTGAGTGTGTTCTCCGCTAAGAGAAACGCGAAGATCCTTGGCGAGGTATCCGCCGCACCGGGAATTCGCATGGGAGGGGAGAGCACCACACCATCGGGCGCCGAGCCAAAGGAGCGCACCGTGCGAAGTGTTGGATTGTCTTCACTGGGCTCACGTTCCAAATCGACAATCGCGAGCTCGTTAGGATTTCGAAACACTCCAGTTGTTGCATCGAAGCCTCCCGAAGAGAAGTAGGCCACGGCGACGCTGCCATCAGAAGAAATCGCAAGTCGGTCAAAGGCGGAACCAATTTCGTACGATTGCGCGAGCCCATTGCGCTCCGAGAGGTCCAAAAGCCATAGTTTTGGGTCTTCGTCGACTTGGCCTTTGACCAGAGCCTCTTCCCCGCGCGTGATTACCGCGAGATGGTCTCGATCAGGGGTAGGCGTGGCGAATATCGCATTTCGCCCAATCTTATAGCTGCGAAATTCGGGGCGTCCATCCGCCGTTTCAATCGCCAGCACTCGGTCTCGCGCCGTATCCACATACGCCAAGCGACTCTTGACAGCAACAGGCCCAATGATGACGCGTTCTCGGTCCCAGGATTCGTCTCGCTCATCGCCATAGCAGGCGGCAAGGGAGAGAGCGCATAGTAAGCCTAGCCCTCGTATCATTCGTGTTTTTCTTAGACTATTCATAGAGAACTCCTAGTCGACAATGCGACTATTTAGGTCAAAGCCTGTGACGGTTCGCATCGCGTCGCTAGCGACATCGATAAACGAGACTCGGCCCAGAGCGTGGCGCTGGTTGATAAAGGCCATGCCGGCTTCAGGCAAGATGCCCACGGTTTCGGGAGGAGAACTCATGGTCTGGAGTCTCACTACGCCCGTATCCAGTTCAATCACGTGTGTCTGCGCAACCGCACCAGGCCCGTCGCCGCCGTCGACCAAGACATAGGCCCTTGGCGTAGTTGTGGAGAACTGAAATGCACCGGGGTCAGCTGCAGTAATCTGCAACTTGTCAAAGCCGGTAGCGATGTCGACAATCGAATAGCCAAAGCTCCGGTCAATAAACTCCTCAAACGAGATTCCGTTCTCCTGAGCATTTCCGAAGGTCTTGGCGTGAGTCACGATAAGTGAGGTTGCTGTTGGGTCGTATCCCAACGAGCGAATGCTCTTCTGCAAATTGAAGCTGCGCACAACGGGGGCGATTCCCAGGTCCACAACCGTGAGTCGCTCGACGCTGCTGGCGTTCGTGAAGAGAACAGCCTGGTTGCCCTGAGGCGATAGCACCATCGATCCAACGGCTTCTCCCCCCAGGTCAATTAAGCGAACGTCTTCGCTTTCGGGCAACCCGCTAGAGAGATCAATGATGGCTAGCTCGCTTGTGTCTTTGACGACGGCATAGGCCGTCAAACCATCGGCCGCAAGGTCTAGATCGCTTGGCTCGCCAGGCAGCACCAGGCTACTACTGAGACCGAACTGACCAGAAACCAGGCTCACCACCCGAACCTCAGCGCTCGCAACTTCTCGGACCACTGCGAACTCTCCCGAGGCGACAACATTCACTTCCATGTCGAGTGGGTCCGTCGCGAAGCCTCCGCTGATATCAATTGGGGCAACGATGCTTGGCCCGGCTTCAATCGCATCCGCCATATCGATGATGGAAATTCCATCGTCGGTAATTACGTACGCACGGCTTCCATCGTCATTGAACTGCACATCTCGGGGGCGAAACCCAACGCTCAGATCGACAGAGCGCTCGCTGTTTTGCCGAAGCCGAATCACGGTGACGTCTTGAAAGCTGCCGATCGCGCCAACCCCGGATAAGCCGCCAGAGTCTAGCGTTTCCTGCCGCAGATCAAACCACGCCAACGCATACGAGCCCGTTGGATCGATCGAGATCCGATTCATATTTGGCAACACAGGAACCACACGTCTGTCATCCCCACTGCCCACAGCGCGAACAATCGATGCAGTGCCATTGTTTCTATCGAGAACAACGACCCCGTCGGCTCCGGGAATTGCCTCCAGCACTTCCGGTTGATCGCCAACCGGAATTGACTCCACCGACAAGGTAGTTCCGTCGATCTTTGCCAACGCATCGAGTTCTGTCATCGCGACATAGACGAAGCGATCAGAGTGCGAGGGAGGGCTTAGCTCGGCCTCGATCTCGACACCGCCCGGGCCACCGTCTGGCGAGCCCGGCGCCGGCGGAACGCACGTCCCAAACTCGGTGCACGTCCAGCCCGTGGGGCACTCGTTGGATGAGAGGCACTCGGGCAAGCTGCCGGCTCCCGCGTCGGAGCTATATCCGCCGTTTCCATTTGCATCATAATCTGACCCACACCCGGCCGTTAGCCAGAGTGTCGCCGCTAGTAGGGTTCGAAATTTCATCATGACCTCCAAGGCGCTCTATCGCAGGGCCTGTGCCGAAACCTGCAACAGGTCTTTTCAGGGGCTTGCCTCTTGGCCGTTCTGCTCACAACCGCAATCCAAGACAGCAATGTCGCGATTGGCGCAAACGCAGAAACGCTTGCTAGCGTAGGCCCATGCTCGCGACTCGTGACGGAGATCAGATCGTACTGCCAGGCCTAGCAAGCGCGCACTCCCACGCGTTTCAGCGAGCGTTACGAGGCCACTGCCAACGCCAAAGCGGCTCCCAAGAATCGTTCTGGTCTTGGCGCGGAACCATGTACGCGTTGGCCGCCAAGCTCGACCCCGAGTCGCTCTACGACCTTGCGCGCTTCGCGTATGCCGAACTTGCCATGGCAGGAGTCACCGCAATTGGCGAATTCCACTACGTCCACCACCAATCGGGCGGGCAGCCGTACGACAATCGCACCGAGTTATCCGAGGCCATGATTCGAGCGGCGCAAGATGTTGGTATCAGAATTTGTCTGCAACGAGTCTTGTACCAGCGCGCTGGCGTTGGGCAGACGCTCGAAGCTGGGCAAGAGCGCTTCTGCGACGCGAAACTCGATCACGCATTGGCCGATATCGAGACACTGCAAGACCGCTATGTGAACTCGCCAGGAGTCACCATTGGGCTTGCCCTGCACAGCGTACGAGCACTCACTCTCGATTGGATTCGCGAGGCATCCGACTTCGCCAAGCGCAAGCAGCTTCCGTTGCACATGCATTTGAGTGAGCAACAACGAGAATTGCGAGAGTGCGAGCAAGAGCACGGAACCACGCCGGTTGCTCTCATGCGCGATCACGGTGTTCTCGATGAGCGCTTTGTTGCCGTCCATGCAACCCATCTTGACGAGGCGGAAGTTGCAGCTCTTGGCGTTGCGCGGTCGTTTGTTTGCGTGTGTCGCACGACGGAGCGAGATCTGGGGGATGGTCACTGCGACGCGAGAGCGTTGTACCGAGCCGGCGCTCGCCTTTGCACCGGCATTGACAGTCACGCAATTTGCGATCCCTTTGAGGAAGCCCGGGCAATCGAACTCGATCAACGAACTGCCGACCAAGGCCGAACGCGGGTAGCCGATGCCACCGAACTCTTGAAGGCTGCGAGTTCGGAAGGCTACGCGTCCCTGGGGATGGAAGCGCACGCCGCTGACGACGAAGTTCGCCTGCTCTGCCACGATCCCGCACTTGTGGGAGCGACCGCGGCCCATCTCGACGATGCGGTGATCTACGGGGCATCTCCCAGGGCTGTGGATAGCGTTTCCGTTGGCGGTGTCCGCATTGTTGAAAATGGCCAACACCGCGACTATCACGCCATTCGAGAGCAATACGAGCGAACCTTCGTATCACTACTCAAGCGGGCACAGATTCAGTAGTGAGCGTATACTCAACGGGCGAGATGGGCAGTGAAACAGCAGAAGCCGGTGTCAAGCGTGGCAGTATCGTTGCCGGCACCTACGAAGTTGTTCGCATGCTGGGCCGTGGCGGCATGGGCGCGGTCTGGGAGGCGCATCACACCCGACTGCCAGGCAAGCGGGTCGCAATCAAAGTCCTGCACGCTTCTGTCGCCGAAGATCCCGAAGCGCTCGCTCGGTTTCGCCGTGAGGCCGAAATCGCCTGTCGTCTGGGCCATCCAAACATCGTGGAAGTGCATGACTTCAACAAGCTTGAGGATGGTAGTCCCTATCTGATTCTTGAGCTCTTGGAGGGCACGAGCTTGGATGAGCACCTCAAGCTTGGAGCTCTGGGCGTTGAAGAGTGCGAAGCGTATCTTCGTCAGATCGCGGCCGCGCTGCAATGTGCACATGCCCAAGGCGTCATACATCGCGACCTAAAACCGCAAAACATCTTTCTGGTTCCGTCGCCCTCTGGCGTAGGTCCGGCGATCGCCAAGGTGTTGGACTTTGGAATCTCGAAGATCCGCGGTTCGCAAACCGTGAAGACACAGGATTCCACACTGCTTGGCACGCCCCAGTACATGGCTCCGGAACAAGCCGTCGGCCAGCACGACAGCGTCGATGCGCGCACAGATATTTTCGCACTTGGCGCCATGGTCTACGAATTACTCTCAGGCAAGCCTGCATTTGGTGGCCAGAACATTCCCGAGGTCGTGTACAAGGTCGTGCACGTTACGGAGGCGCCACTGATGGAGCTCGTGCCTTCGATGCCTCCCGACAAGGCCGCAGCCGTTCACAAGGCGCTAAGCAAAGCCCAAGAGGACCGTTTTGCATCGGTGGCAGATATGGTGTTTGCCTTCACCGGTGAGCCACTTCCCGCAGATCGTCCCAAGAGCCCTTCGATTCCCATTCGTCACGGCTCCCGTTCACTGGAGTCAGCCGCCACGGTTGATTCGAGCAAGTTTGATATCGCGTCGGCGGCCACCGTTGATTCGCGAAAGATGAATATCGAACAAGCAGCCACGATAGCCTCCCACAGCAGTAAGATGCCGGCCATGCATGAGAGCGCCGCGGCGCTTGGCAGTGCCATGACCATCGACTCCAGCAAGATGGATCGCAATGCCGTATTGCCGGTGCAACTTGAGCAAGCCGAGACCGCAGTCGACACAGCAGCTGGCTCGCGAAGCTTCCGATGGATTCCGTTTGCCGGCATTGCTGTAGTGGCAATTGGCGTCGGTGCCTTTGCCATGACGCGTGGTGGCAAGGATGCCAGCAAAGAATCCGTGGTCACAAAGCGAATCAAGGGCCAAGCAAAGACAAAGCAGATCCAGAGTTTCGATGCCTCTATGCCCACGGTGACTGTTGATGCAGGCATGGCAGCGAGCATGCCCTTGGATGCCGCTGTCGCGAAAATGATGGCTACGGATGCCGCCGCCGCGAGTCCAAAGGACTTCGATGCATCGCCCCCCAAGGGCAAAGAAGGCAAGGGGAATGGTTCGACGCCGACAGCGACCATCAAGCGAGACGAGACACTGCCGCAGCAAGTGAAGGACTTGCTTCAAGAGGCACAAGGACATGTAAAGGCTCGGCGCATGGACAAGGCGATTGTCGCTGCACGCGCTGCCAATCGCTTGCAGGCCACAACGAGAGGCTACATGTTGCAGGCGGCGGCCTACTGTCACAAACATGACCTGCCCGCCTTTAACGGTGCCTTGCGAAAGCTGCCACCGGCGAAACGAAGGGCAGCCAAAGCTGCCTGCGAGCGTCTTGGAAACTAGCGTTCCAGCTTTGCGACGATACTGAGGCAGCCGATATGTCGAACGGAGTGGACGATTTGGAGGCGTCGCTTGCTGTGAAGAGTTTGGCGGTGCCCAAGATCTGCAAGCACGATCACGTTTGTGGGGCTATTCTCCGCGCACTCCCATGCGCAAGTCGAACATCTTCATCGCAGCTGGCCTAATTGCTCTTGTCGCCCTCGGGGTTTGGCTGTGGCCAAGTGGCAGTGCAACGAAACCAGACGAAGATACCGTTGCTACTCCCTCGTCGCTAACGTTGGAAGAGAGACGCGAAGCGCGCCGAACCGGAAGTATTAGCAACGCACCGGCCAGCATTTCAGGCACCGTCGTTGAGCAAGACAGCAAGCGTCCAATTCCCGGTGCCCTAATTTCTCTTAGCCCTCGCAAGATCGATGGCGGCATGATTTCCCAAGCCGGCCAAAGCCCTGCCCCCGTGATTGCGCGCTCTGATGCCAAAGGGCACTTTCGCATCTCAGGGCTTCGAGCGGGCACCTTTAGCGTTTCGGCAAGTGCCGACGGGTACAGGCCACAGGCGCGAGACTCGATTGATCTAGAGGCCGGGCGCGATCGCAGCGACCTGCAGTTTGCCTTGGCAACCGGTGGTCACCAGCTGCGCGGTGTGGTCTCGGATATTGGAGGAGGCGCCGTTTCCTTTGCACAAGTGCGTGCAACCCTCATCAGCGAGTTCACGATCAGCACCTTGTTTCGGGCGCCGTTTACTGCGATCACCGACGAAGAAGGAGCGTACGTTCTCAATCTAGAGGACGGCCGCTACCAAGTCTCCGTGTTTCACGAGGACTACCGACGCGAAGAGCAACAGGTGATTATTGGCGGGAGTGATCGAAATGCGGATTTCACGCTCACACCGGGCTCCGTCATCGAAGGGGTTGTCTTGCGTTCGAGCGACGACACGCCAGTTGCTGACGCGCTTGTCACCGTTTCCCCTGCAGGTCGAGGCGGCGGCTTTGTACTCTCGGGGATTGCCTTTCAAGGTGGCGCGCAAACCGATGCTGAAGGACGCTTCTCCCTTGGTGGCCTTGGAAGTGGCGCCTTCGAAATACGCGCGGTGGCAAAGCACTCCTCTTCGCGCCAACCGGGCCAAGTCGAACTCGGGATCGCCGAGAGCCTGAGTGATGTCATCGTATACGTTGACGATGCCTACACTCTCTCGGGATTTGTCGTAGATCGCGATGATGAGTCGATTGCAGAACCCGGAGTTCTTGTGGGCGCTTATAACTTTTCCCCCGGTGCTGTATTCGCCGCGTCAACTCCGTCGGCAAGCGATGGCTACTTTGAGATTCACGGTGTGCACCCAGGCACCTATACCTTGGGAGCAGCGGCCGAAGAGCGCCCGCCTACCTTCTTTGGAGAGACGATTACCGTAGTCGACGAAGACATCAGTGAACTCCTCGTAAAAGTGAAGAAGGGAGCAACGCTGCGCGGAACGATTTCGCCACCACAGGTGACGCAATTGCACCTGCGGGTTTCCACCGAGTCGATGGGCATGTCGACAATGCTGCAAGCTGCAGGTTCGTTCATGGTCAATGGCAAGTCGAATGCCGAGGGCGAGTTTGAACTCAAGGGCGTGAGCCCTGGCGAGTACACGATCGTTGCACGGGCTGAGGACGGAGACAAAGGAACTCTTGAGATCAACGTTAGCGAAAGCGTGGACGGTCTTGAGATTTCGATGCAGGAGCGAGCGAGTGCAGAGGGCATTGTCGTAGACGCGAACGGGCAACCGGTAGAAGGCGTCACCGTCAACTTCAAGAGCGACGATGCGGGTCCGATGGCGGGCATGAACATGATGCGCCCAGCTCCAACCACCATCACAGGCCCCGATGGCCGCTTTGTACATGTTGGACTTGAGGACGGTGGCTATGGCGTCATCGTCCGACAGAGCACGCAACTCGCTTGGGCGGGCAAAGAGAACGAGGCTGCGTACGCACCGGAAGCCATCGAGGTGAAGAATGGCACCGACATTCGCGGCATGCGGCTCGCTGTTGTCTCTCGAAACGAGAGCATTCGCGGCTCCGTCGTGGACGCAGACGGCGCTGCAGTAGCGGACGCGTGGGTGACGGCTAAGTACATTCCCGATGCGAACTCTTCTGCTTCATCGCGCTGGTCACCTGGTGAGGCGCCGGTTCTCACCGACGACGCGGGCCGCTTCGAGGTCGCGAAACTCCGCAAAGGAAAATACAATTTGAAAGCGGAAGGCATGCGTGGCGGCGCCAAAGGCAAGGTGGACGAAGCCACAACCGGAAGCGATGTAACCATTACCCTTGCTGCGCTCGGGAGCATCGCGGGCTCGGTTGTAAAAGGGGGCAACCCAGTTTCCGATTACATCATCTCGGCAAGCGGAACCACTCGAAGGCGCGCCCACATTGTGAATGACAGTGGCGAGTTTTCGCTCAAGCGTCTTGAGCCTGGCGAATACACCATTGAAGTCACCTCCAGTGATGGAGCAGCGACGGCGACGACAACTGTCAAGACGGGAGAAGAATCTCGTGCCTCCATCAAGCTCGCAGCCTTTGGATCGGTTTCTGGCGTCTTGCTTGATCGCGAGACCGGCGAACCGATGGTGGGAATGTCGGTGGCAGCAACGACTGGCGAGAGCGGAAGTAAGTGGGCTGAGAACGCCATGGAGATGCTTCAAGGCAAGGGGCCAACGACCGATGAAGAAGGTCGCTTTCGCGTTGGCAAGCTCGGCTCCGGGAAAGGCGATGTGTACTTTGTGGATCCCAATTCCAAGGGCTTTGGCATGCTCGCCCAACAGTCGTTTGAACTCGCGCCCGGCGAGTCCAAAGACCTCGGTGAAATTAGCGGGTCGCTTCCCGACCTCACGCCGCCAAGCAAGAGGGACGACGAACCATCCGGCACTTTCGGAATGGAGACCGAAAGTGGCAAGCCATCGGTGTGCGAGGGCGAGGACACCGCCGATGGCTTGGATGAGGATAGCGATCATCTTTGGATAACCTCTGTCACCAGTGGCGGGCCTGCCGACCAAGCCGGCGTCAAGCGCTGTGATCGCATCACCGGTGTTGACGGCTTGCCCGCAGAAGCTGCAGCGATTCCCAAGGTGATTCAGAGCATCGTCGAGTCGCCACCGGTCGGTACTCCCATCACACTGGTCCTAGAGACTGCATCGGGCGCGAAGACCGTCACTCTCAGCGCGATCGCTGCGGATCCCGAGCAGCCAACTCCATAAAGCGGTCGTGATTTGCGGCCTGAGGCTATTCAGGCCACGCAAATCAGGCCGACTCAGTCCATGTGTCACGTCTTCTCGCTTGGATTTTCATTTTCGCCGGCCTCAGCGCATGTGGCGATGGAGTTGTAGCGGACGCGCCCGATGCAACATCAACCGTTCCGCCCATCATCGGTGACGACCTCGGTGGCTTCGAAAGCCCCCCTCCTTGCCATGGCGTGAACCAGACCGGTTGTGAAGGCACAGAGAAGTGTGCGATCGCGGACGACAACTGGAGCTGTGTCAGCGATGGCGAGCAGGCCTTTGGCGAATCCTGCCGCGAGGACATTGGCCAGGGCGACGACTGCCTCGCGGGTTTGCATTGCTACGAAGGCACCTGCCAAGAGCTGTGCACCTACGCCGAGGCCTGTACCGATCGCTTTAGTATCTGTATTCCGATTCCCTCAAGTGCAGAGAACCTAGGTATTTGTCTTATGACCTGCGACCCTGTTGCGCAAGACTGCCCCACAACAGCGACCGGGGACCGCCAGGGCTGTTACCTATCTGTGTCCGGCCCAGTGTGTGCGCCTGTGGCAGAGTCACCACCGCTCGTTCCCGGCCTGGCATGCCAGTACCTCAACGAATGCGCTATTGGCTCTGGTTGTGTTGAACTCGATGGACGAAGTCAGTGCGCGGCCTATTGCGACTTTGCGGAGAACCCCAATCTTTTCGACCCACACTGCGCTGTGATGGATGTTTGCCAACATCTCGAAGGTGGCGACGCAGCGGGCGTCTGCGCACCTTGAGCACGAGACGACAAAGAACGTCGCCTCGAGCAAGGCTGTGCCTGCATCCGCAATGTGCTTGCGAAGGCGGCGCTCGAACGACCTAGACCTGAGAGGCTAGGTAGTTTTGCAGACCGATGTTCTCGATCAGGTTCTGCTGCTCTTCGATCCAATCGATGTGCTCTTCTTCGCTCACAAGGATGGACTTAACGAGTTCAAGGCTGCCGTTGTCATCGGCGGCGTAGCAAACCTTGATGCACTCATTGAGAAAGCCTACGGCCTCAATCTCAAGAGCATGGTCGACTGCGAATTGTTCTGGGACCGTCTCGCCGACTTTGACTTTTCCGAGTCGCTGAAGATTGGGTACTCCATCGAGAAAGAGAATTCTATCCATGAGTTGCTCTGCGTGGCGCATCTCATCAATAGACTCTGCCCGGAGTTTTCCGCCCAGTGCGGTGTAGCCCCAGTGCTGGCACATTTTTGCGTGTGCGAAGTACTGATTGATCGCCGTCAACTCATTCGTGAGAATCGCGTTGAGCAGCTCGATTACTTTGGTGTCGCCCTTCATGCTGGGCAAACTACCTCAAGTCGCGCCAGCTAGCCCGCGTCGACGTCGCCGGAAAGACCGGTCTCGTCCTCAATCATGTCCTGGATCTCGCGGGTGCAGGCACCACACCCAGAGCCAGCCCCACAAGTATCAGATACTTGCTTCACTGTTGATGCGCCAGATCGAATGATTTCGACTAGTTGAACATCGCTAACGGCTTTGCAGAGACAAACAAACATAGGAGACTTCCTTCTCTTATAGAGTAATGGAAGTCGCTTCATAGGATCAAGGGTTAATTGAAAATGATAATCAATTTTAAATATGCCCCTGAGACCTACATTGCGAAGGGATCGGCGAATTTGGGATCAGCCAGCATCGTGGGGTCGGAGAGAGTCTCTAAGAACGCGATCAGACAGTCTTTAGCGACCTGATTCAGCCCTAGTTGGCGGACTGCCCCACCATGGAGTCGAAAGGGGATGCCTAGGTTTGGATGTGCTTTGACGTCGTCGCTGTAGTGGTCGATGACCTCAGCCAGCGTCGCGAAGCGCCCATCGTGCATGTAGGGCGGGCGCAAGGCCACGTTGCGCAAGGAAGGCACCTTGAACGTTCCCAGGTCCCGCACCTGCCCGGAGACTACACCAAATCCCGGATCCTCCGACCAGTTTGGGTCGAGCCCATTGGTCACTGCCAGTGCCGCAACAAATCCCTCCCCTTTGTGACACGTAAAACACCCCAAGCCGCCCTGCCCTTGGGGCATCACAAAGAGCCGTTTGCCGGTATTTTCCATCTCAGAAAAGTTCGGAAACGGATCTGAGCGCCGTTGCACCATGGCGCGCCCTTGGTCGTAGCGGCTCGTGGTACTCACCATACTTCGAACAAATTGCGCTAGTGCTTTGGAGATTCGCTCGGGACTCACCTCCTGATCACCAAATGCCTGCGCAAAGAGTGAAGCGTAGTACGGCGTTTGTTCAATGCGCTCAACAAGGCTTTCGAGTGTCATGCCCATCTCGACCAAATCTTGAAATGGCATGAGCACCTGGTCTTCAAGTGTCGCTGCACGTTGGTCCCAAAAGAAACGTGCCTCTCCATAGAATCGCGCATTGGTGAGCCCCATGGAATGTCGTCCTGTTTTGCCACCGGCAAATCCGACACTCAACCGGCGTTTGTCGCTAAAGCCAATTTTCACGTCATGGCACGAAGCGCAGGAAATTGTGCCATTGTTACTCAAGCTTGTGTCGTAGAAGAGCACACGCCCGAGCGTTGCCCCGGCATTACTAATGGGATTGTTCTTGGGCGTATTGTCTTCTTCGACCAACGGCCTCTGCATCTCAAAGAATTCCGTTTCCTCAAAGAAGTGCCGTGGCCAATCGCGGCTCGCATAGTCGTAGAGCGTGGCGGGAAGATTCGGCGCGGCGCGGCGGACGACCTTCTGCTCGGAGGAAGGACTTGAGCACGCAAGCAGCAAGGCACAAGCCACGGCAATCGCCATGCGCATCACGGCACTGGCCCCGGTGTGGTGGACAGAGCTTGTCGATACGACGAATTGGCTTGTCTGCGCCAAATGAAGCCATCGAGGAAGTAGTGGGTAAGCTGGGGCAGCGCGAGAAGCGGGACGATAAAGGCCTCAAGGCCCCGGCCCCACGACCAACCCGCGCCAAAGAGCCATGGACGCTCCTGCCAAACGAGACGGTCCCAGAGGAGCTCTTCTCCATAGGCAAATGCCACGAGCACGGCGAGAAAGACGATGGGGCCATAGGCGAGCAAGCGGATAACACCTGGATGGCCTGCCCTCTCTCTACGACGGCCCTCCAAATACACCAAGGCGAGGTAGGGAACACCGTGGATCACAACGTTTGTGACGGTAAAGGCGTAGTCCGAATTGAAGGTGACAATCCCGAGGTACCAACATAGCGCTGTCGTCACCACGACGATGTCTTTTCCGGGGTTGTGCAGTCCGAGCACGAACCATCGCTGCACGGCGCGCAGCAGATAGGCAGCAAGGATGAGCACGTAAAGCGGGAATCCAACGGTAGCAACCCAAAGCGGCAGCACATCAGAAAAATCCCCAGGCATGAACCACCAGTACTTCTGTGGCAAATGGGCGTGCCAGTAGAGCAGTGGATAGAGGCTCGCCGCATAGATGGCAGCTGTGTCGATCCAACGATCGATGGGCAGCGTCTCATGGCCTTTGCGTCGGTAGAGAACGACCCAGCCGTACTGTTGCCTCACGAAGTGATACACGGCGAAATACGCCGCGGCCCGCCAAAACACATGGGGGCCAATGCTGTAGACAAGCACACCTGCGATGTACACAAGTGCCGGACCTCCGAAGTAAAGCAGCCGTCGGCGCACCCGCTCATCACGATCGAAGTACACGCGAAAGAGTGTTGACCAAACATGAGCGACATCGATGAGAAGCACGAAAGGCACCCAGACCCACTCGGGGCTATCGCTATGCAAGATTCCGAATGCCGCTCCAATGCCAAGGAGCGCGAAGCTCACGAGCGCGCTCCCTAGAAATACTCCGAGATCAATCGGCGCACCAAAGAGCCAGGGGTAGCGGCTCACAGTTCGGTTGCCTCGCTTGCGATTTGCGCCAAGACCTCCTCTGCTGCGCGATTGCCCTGATCGAATGCTTCTTCGAAGAGTGCGACTCCGCTGAGATCGCTATGCGCAAAGTGCACGCGGCCATGTGGCGTGGCTGCCAGTTCCCGGCGGCCGTCCCAGATCCGCCCAGGCGTGCTCCTCACCATTCCGTGCCCCCATCGGGCGATATCGATGCGGTCGACGTAGTTGCGCAGCCCTGGGTGAGCCCGTTCCAAGTCGCTTAGTGCTACTTCCGCCCACTCTTCCCAACCGAGTTCGAGGAGCCGTTTGCGGGCGACTCGCGCATCGGAGTCCACCAGCGGATAGTAGTACGTGAGGACGGTTGGGCCTTGATGTGGCCCGCGCTGATGCGTTGCCACCACGTAGCCAAGCGACGGCGAGTCGTAGAGCACGTTGTCCCAGCACAGAGGAAACCCCGCTCCACTTGGGCGTTCTCGAATCTGGATATTCGCAACCATCCAAGGGCTTTGCTCAAAGCTCGATGCGGCAGCTAAGCGTTTTTCTGAGAGACCGCGCACAACTCTGGCATTGATGAACTGCGGTGTTGCCATCACGACGTACCGCGCGCGCAGGCCAACGACCTTCGGCTCGCCTTCGCGACTGGCATCGAGAGCGACGATAGAAACGGAGCGTTCGCCGTTTTCGACCGACAAAACAGCATGCCCGGTACGAGCCTTCACCCCTCGGCGAAGGTGCCCAACCAAATGAGAGTTCCCCTCGGGCCAAGTGACGACCTCTTGGTAGGAAGCTCCTGCGGCCTTTTTGCGAGAGGCGAAATAGAAAAACACTGACCACGCGCTCGTATCCGCAAGTGTGGTGCCGTAGTCATCGCGACAGGCGTACTCCACCCACCAGCGCAGACGAGGAGAGGTGTAGCTGTTCTTCTGCATCCACTGAGCGATAGAGACGCTGTCGAGAGCCTGCACCCTTGGGTCGCGGGATCCCAAGGACATGGGCAAGGCAAACGCCGGTTTGCCTTCGGCATCTCGAAACGCAACCCAGCGATCGATCTCGGCTTCAAAGCGCTCCTTCTGTGCCCTCTCCTCTGCACTGGCGCCGGCGATCGGATACAGGCCCTCATACCAGCGACCTCGGTAGAACACGCGCTCCGACGGATCGGCCACCAGGTGCTGCTCCGCCACGATCGGGTCTCCGCTTGCAGTCACGTCTTCGATAACTCCGATCTCACCGAGAAGCGAAATGAGAGGCTTGTTGGCGGCCAGCGGAACGGTCACGTAGTGCGCGCCCCATGGAACCGCGGAGGCGGGCAGAGCTCCCCCTTGCGAAGTTCCACCAACGTTTTCGTCGAGCTCGAGCAATACGACGTTGTCGATGCCGCGTTTGTTGAGCGCTCGAACTGCTGTTAGGCCTGCGACCCCGCCGCCCACAACCGCAACGTCGCACTCAGACCAAGCCGAGGGAGATGGCACCAGCGACAAATCGCGCATGCGGTGGCCAAGTCGCTCGCGACGCAGCACCAAGCCGCCATCCATTTGCGCAATGGTGCGCTGGCCCTTGCGAGAGGCGCAGCCAACCGCCCAGAGCGCTGGTGCTCCTAGAAACGCTCGAAGTAGGTCGCGCCGAGCCAGCTCATTCACTGCCAGCGCCTCCACTCTTCTTCGTAATATCGCACCAAGCGTTGATCGTTGAGCCGGTTGATCTCGGTAGGCACAGGACCCATGTCGACCGGGAATTTGAACATCGCTCCGAGGCTGTCCGTGTTGAGGTACCGAAGCCCCTCTGGGAGTTTTTCTGGTGGCCCAAGAGGCTCTGGCCCACGCCTGGCAAGCACATAGCCCCAAACGCCAAAGGAAGGCACCGTGGCTTGGTACGGACTCACCTGAAAACCACTGGCCTTAATGGTTTCGACAATGCACCAGTACGAGATTCGCGCGTACAAAGGTGATGTCGATTGCACCGTAATGGGCGCTTCTGGCTCCAACCGCGATGCCAATAGGCGATAGAGGCGCCTGGTGTAGAGCTTGCCTAGGGAGAAGTTATTGGGGTCTGGAAAGTCGACGATTGCAACATCGAAGAGAGGCCCCTCGTAGCTCGCAAGCCATGTCATGGCATCGGCGCTAACGATCTCGGTCCGAGTATCGTGCAGTGAGCTCTTGTTCAGAGCCATCAGCGAAGGCAGCGTCTTGCCAAGCTCTGTCATCGCCGGATCGAGGTCCACCAAGGTCACAGCCTCGACCGAAGGATACCTAAGAATTTCTCGTACGGCCAAGCCATCACCGCCGCCCAAGACCAAAACTCGCTTGGGTTCGACAGCAGTGGACATGGCCGGATGCACCAGGGCTTCGTGATAGCGGTATTCATCCGAGGAGGAGAACTGCAGGTTGCCGTTTAGAAAGAGCTTGAAGCCCATGCCCGAGCGCGTGACGACGATGCGCTGATAGCGGCTTGTTTTGGCATAGACGATGGCATCGTCGAACATGCCCTCTTCCGCAAACGAGGTGAGCGACTTTGCGTTGATCATGCCTGCGGAGAGAATCAACAGCACCACGATGGCCCGGGTGCGAAGAAAGACAATGCCTCCGGTGATTAGGTCCGAAAAGATGAAGCTTCCCCACAGTGCAACGCCCGCATTGAGCATCCCGAAGAGCAGCGATGTGCGCATGAGCCCGAGAGTTGGAACAAGGAAGATCGGGAAGAGCAAGGAGGCGAGAAGCGCGCCGATATAATCAAAGGTGAGAACCCTTGAGACCAGGTCTTTGAAGTCGAGCTGCTCGCGAAGGATTCGCATGAGCAGAGGCAATTCCAACCCAACCAGAACGCCGATCAGAAAGACCAAGCCGTAAAGCACGACCTGAAACCAACCCAGGTAGGCAAAGCTCATGAAGAGCAGCGGGGCTGATAGTCCGCCAACGAGCCCAACGCCAAGCTCGATGTCGAGGAAGCGTCTGACGAGGTTCTTTGAGAGAAATCCCGAGAGCCAGGCGCCAACTCCCATCGCCGATAGGTAGAGACCGATGATCAGAGAGAACTGGGTGACCGAATCGCCGAGCACGTAGCTCGCAAGAGTCCCGGCCAACAGCTCGTACACTAAGCCGCATGTCCCAACGACGAGTACGTTGAGATAGAAAAGTGGCGTGCGGCGAAACTTCATCGAAGAACTAAGACAAGGGAGCCCGCTCAGCCGAGCAGCGCGCCCATGATGATGAGGGCGATGCCAATTACGATCGCCGACATGATCATCGCCAGCGCATCGTTCTCATCCTCTTCGATTTCTTTGCGAAGCGAGAATGGCGTGAGCTTCCCCATTAGGAAGAATGCCAGTGCGAACATGATGATGCCGACCATCGAGAACGCGAATGTTGTGAGTAGGGCCTGGCCCAGGTGTTCGAAGTCCATTATTTGCCTCCTCGGTAGCCGCCGTAACCGACGTGCCAATAGTGAAATGAGCGATAGCCCCCAGGAGAACCCATAACGGTCTTGGGGACGAAGCGAGTTTTTTGGCTGGTGTATTCCCAGCCGCTGTGATTGACGTAGCCATAGCCGCCAACGCCAGCTAGGCCAAAGAGAAGGTAGAGTTTCATCATGGTGTCTGCATCCTCCTAGTCGTAATCGTAGTAGTCGTGGCTATCGTGCTCCCAAGTATCGCTACTGTAGGAATCGCCACCTCTGCGCGACTTCTCGAAGCCAATCTTGTGAAGGAAAGTGAAGAAGGGAATGATCGCCAGCAACCCAAGCAAGATGAGGAAGTAGCGAAAGCGCATGACGCCCTCTCGAATGGTGAGCTTCACCGTGGCGGGCGTGCTTGTGGCTTTGCGCTCCATGGCAACTCGGAGCGTGTGCTCACCGCTGCCAATCGCTTTGAGGACTTTCTTCGAGCGAGGTGACCCCTCTTTCCAATCGTAGCCGCTGTACTGCTCGATCGGCATGTCGAAGAACGTAACGGCGCCGGTCTTTTCATTGACCAAGTCCATTTGGAGGTAGACCCATGAGTTGTCGACGGCCGAATACGCCTCGACCTCGATGTTGCGTCCGCCCTTGAGCGTAAACGGCTCGCTGAAGACGACTTGCGAGCCCGGTTCGGTGCCCGCCGGAAACTGCATGATTGCCTGGAGAGCTTCGGTTCCGCTCGCTCGCGTCTTGCCATACGCGAAGGCACCAATTGCCAACACAAGCAGGAGGGCAAACATCTTGAAGACGCCATTGTAGGGATAGGGTTGCCCAAGACCGACCGAACCACTTGCTGGTTCCCGAAGCGTTACATTGAAACAGGCTTCAACATCTTCTTTGCGCCAGTACGTGCTCTTTGACCAGGTAAGTTCCGTGGCAGAACGCTCTTCGGAGAGCGTGTGCGGCGGGCTCGTAAACTCGCGCATCTCGACGCGTTCACCAGGCGATACTTTCCAGTAGAACTGACCGGCGACAAACTCCACTTGGCCATTGCCTGACTCGACAAGCTCGTAGGTTCGACCACCGTGTTTGGCAAGCGAGGTTAGCGCGTGAACATCGGCGAGGTTTACCGGTTCGACAAAGCACCAGTGACCATCGGAATCGACGAGCCAGCGAAAGCCCAATCGCGGATTGTAGAGCAAGTACTCGTCCCAGTAGAACGCATCGCCGTCGTCATTGGTCGAGCGAACCATGTACCCGCAGACCTGCATCTCCTCGCCCTCGAGCATGCCTTTACTGCCGAGCGGAATTGGTGGGTCGGGAAAGCGCGTCTTGTCGAGGATCTGTAAAACGCTAAGTTGGCCCTGATTGACGTCGCTTAGCGCTCCGCAGTACGGACAGGCAATACGCTCGCATTGCTCGGGAGCTACGAGATCAAGAGAACCTCGGCAGTTTGGGCATTCAAGAGCACGCGCCTTGAGCCCAGGGCCGGCCATGGCCTGCTCCATCGACTCATCGCGAGCCGGTGCACTGGCAGCGATACCAAGCTCTGCGAGTGTTACCTCTTTGCCCAGGTAGAACGTTGGTGGTGAGTCGCCGTAGTCGAGGGTTCCGAAGGCCCCATTGTGGCCGCTCAGGTCGGCGTAAGAGTAACTCTTACCAGACTCGAGCATGTAGGGAATCTCGCCTTTGGCGCCCAGCGTTTGCGCGGTGCCAATTTCTGCGACCACCATGCCTTCGCCAACCTGCGGAAGCGGCATGCCGGGACCGAGCTGCTGAAACGCTGGTGCCTGCCCAAGTGTGCTTGCGAAGGACATGTAGAAACGCCCTTGTGCCTCTGAGAGCCACCCCCAATGGCCGCTGTCGAAAGCGCAATACCACTCGTCCCAAACACCGCCGGCGCCGTGCTTGATTTGCGTGCGCCCAACAATCTGAAAGCGCGACTCGCCGTAACGCCCCTCCAAATAGAGGTCGAGCGGAGAAGCCGATTCGATAAGGTCGATGACCTTGCCGTGATCTTCTAGACCGCGATCCGTTCGAGCGACTGCCGTCTGGCAAAACTCGCAAACCGTGACAAATGAGCTACCAATGCGAAATTCCACCAGCCCGCCACAGCTGGGGCAGTTCGCGCTAAGACCACTCATCGCCGGCAAGAGTAGAGAAAGCGAAGACCGCGCGCAACCATGGGACCAAATCCCGCGCTAGTCTCATTGGCATGAGCACGCTTGGAGAGGGGGCGCCCGTTGGGGGCGGCAAGAAATCTGGATGGATTTTTCTGGCTCTGCTTGTTCTCGCACTGGGCGGTGGGCTGCTGGGCATGCAATGGCTCGGCAATCGCGACAAGGCGCCTGCAGGCATTGCCAAGCCACCAAAGCTCGAAACCCCTCCCACCGGTGCCTATCTCGAAGGCGGCCGGCCAACCACCGATGGGCCCGCGCGCGACGTTTTCTTTGTGGCGCTGCCACAATTTGTGATCGCCCTTGACGCTTGGGGGCGGGATCCTGCCAGCGACCCTTCGCAGATCCGTACTGACCTTCAGGAAGAGCGCGGCGCGGTGATGTCGAGTGCCCACAAGGCGGGAATTCCCCTGCAAACCACCGAGCGTCTGGAAGCTCTTTTGGACGCCTGCCTCGTCGCCGCCGTAGCCGATGAATCGGAACTCGATGACGCGGCCGATGCCATGCTCAAGCGCACGTTGTCGCTCAATGATGCGCTCGCTACCGCTGGCTTGGGCTTCTTTATCGATGCTGAGATGCTGACGCAACGCGGTGGGCGCTCGGTATTGCTTTTCACGTTTGAAGTCAACCGCGTCGTGCTCTACCGAAGTGGCGGCCACGATGTGCGCACTCTTCGCGTGCGTCGCCTCGACAATTTGAACTGGAGCTACAGCCTTCTTGGCTTCACCGCACCACAGCGCCGCGATGCCGTTGTCCTGGACAACAAAGTAGAAGAACACCTACTCGAACTGTTGCCGCTTCTATCCAATGAAGTGCAGCTTGACCCCTTTGAATTGCCACTTGAGGACACCTATGCCGATTGGTACACGGAAGCCCGGAAACGCGCTACGAGCGTAGTAGCAGCGGAGTTAGGCAAAGCGGGGCCCAACATTGCCGAGCTCGCCAACCTGATTGCCAAGCGTCACGCAATCTATGACGACTGGAACGAGAGGCTTGAGTCGAGACAGATGAGCATCGACCACCCCAAGAGTCTTGAAGTGACATGGAACTACCGCAGGCAGATGGAAGGCTTGGCAACCCACTCCGCCATGGACCAACTCGACAAGATTCAAAGCAAGCTTGGGAGCAAGTCGATGCAGCAAGCCTTTGCTGTCGCACAAGATCACTTTGCCCAATCGGTTGAGCGTCACGAAACCCAGCACCGACTCGACCTGGCCGAACTCTACAAGCTTCCGATGCCAGAAGAACTCTCAGAGTATGTTGGCCCGCTTCCCGAGGGGTATCGCGGTAAAGGCGGGCTGGCATCAAGTGCCGTTGCAGAAATGTCCGCCTACTTGAGCGAACTCGCCCGCGACCCACTTACCCCGAGGACCAACCTCACCCTCCTCGCCCGCTACCTATTAAACCGAGGCGCCTGGGGCATGGGCGAGAGCTACGCAGCGCTGGTGATCTTTGAGGGGCTGGCCGCCGAACTCGGCATGGACCACGAGCCCTTGGTGGTTGGTCGAAGCATCAATCGAGCGGTGGTGGCTGAGCTGTTCATGGCCTTTACCGACCTCGATCCAGACACCTTGCAGGATGCGTCCATGACGCTGTGGGCCCGCTACTTTGAGACCGATCTCCCGGTGCTCGAACTCGTAGCGCGCTAGACAAGGTGGAGCCGGCTGGGCGCCTGCCCTTGCAACTTGATTTGACGCACAGAAAAATGCGGGGATTGCGGCAGCATGGATCCCCCGGGAGTGCTTCGAAACATCCAATGTTTTAAGGACTTACCTACGCATAAGTAATGCTTATTGCAGTAGTAGCAGCCTTGTATTGACCTATGTAGGCATGAGGGCTACACACCGGCTCCTTGTCACGCAAGTGCCTGGGATCGAAAGCAGTATCTCCTCCAAAGGCAGTATCCCTTTCACCGACCGGAGCTATCCATGTCCCTACCAAATCTACTCTCATTCAAGGCGGCTTTTCTGCCTCTCACACTTCTCGCGGCACTTGCTGCCTGCGGCGAAACCAACGTCGAAACCAACTCGGATCGCGGTCCTCTTGGCAAAGCCGACCACATCAGCGCTAGCTGCGAAGACAGCTGCGGTGGCAAATCGGAAGGTGCCTGCTGGTGCGACGACGAGTGCGCCAACTACGGCGACTGTTGCGACGATAAAGAAGAAATTTGTGACGCTCCTGAGCCCACCGTCTGTGGTGGCTGGGTTGGCGATACCTGCACCGATGAAGAGTTCTGCTCCTTCACCGCTTCGCAGATTTGCGGTTGGGCTGACGCCAGCGGCTTTTGCGCTCCTCGTCCAGAAGCCTGCACCCAGGTCTTCGACCCCGTTTGCGGTTGTGACAGCCAAACCTACGGCAACAGCTGTATGGCAGCGAATGCCGGCACTAGCGTCTCGGCGCAAGGCGCCTGTGAAGCACAACCAATCTTCTGTGGCGGCTTTGGCAACATCGCATGTCCAGATGGACTTGAGTGTGTTGATGATCCAAACGATGGCTGCGATCCAAACAACGGCGGCGCCGACTGTGGTGGCATCTGTGCTGAGCCCGAAGAGTGTGAGCCTGTGCTCTGCGAACTCTTCTGTTCTGCCGGATTCAAGACTGACGACAATGGCTGCGAAATCTGCGCCTGCAATGACCCAATCGGTCCCGTCGATTCTTGTGAAGGCACCTGCGGTGACCAAAGCGAGAGCGGCAACTGCTGGTGTGACGATGCATGCGCTGGCTACGGCGATTGCTGCGGCGACATCGACGAATTCTGCAGCGAGCCAGAGCGCGTTCCTGCTGCCGGCATGTGCGTGAAGAACTCCAACGACGAATGCCAGACCGATGCGGACTGCAACATCGGAGGCTGTGGAAGCGAAGTTTGCTTCAACCCTGATGTCTCCAGCGGAATCTCCACCTGTGAGTGTGGTGGCCCAGGAGTCGCAGTCAGCGGTTGTGGCTGTGTCGAAGGTTCATGCACTTGGTACAACGAATAACAAGACGACCATAGGTACCCCGACGCGCGAGGTTCGCCTCAGCGTCGGTTGTTTAGGCCGGATCGCATGCTAGCTGCGACCCGGCCTTTTTTTCGTCTTGGTGAGCGATCCGAAAACGGCCTCGTGGTACCACTGGCAGCGATTTATGCGTGGTCTCTTGCTAGTCAATCTCGGTACTCCAGATGCTCCAACCTCGTCGGCGGTGCGGCGATACCTTCGCGAGTTTCTCAGTGATCCTCGCGTAATCGATATCAACCCGGTGGGCCGCGCGATGTTGCTAAACCTCATCATCCTGCCATTCCGCTCCGGCAAGAGCGCCAAGCTCTACCAAAACATCTGGACCGAGGAAGGTTCGCCGCTTCTCACGCACAGCCAAGACCTTCACAAGAAGGTGAGCGCCAAGCTCGGAGATGGCTGGCATGTCGAACTCGCCATGCGCTATGGCAATCCGAACATTCCCGATGCGCTCGATCGTCTGCAAGCCGCTGGCTGCGAAGACATCGTCGTCTTGGCCCTCTATCCCCAAGCCGCTTCCTCCTCGACAGGATCAACCGTTGAGAAGGTCTATAGCGACGCCAAAGAGCGTTGGATCGTGCCCTACTTCCACGTGGTGCCGCCCTTCTACGATGAGCCCGAGTTCATTGAAGCCTTTGCGGACCAAGGACGCGAGTTACTCGAGAGCAAGAAGCCCGACCATGTCGTCTTCTCGTTTCACGGCCTTCCTGAGCGTCACATGCGCAAGAGTGATCCGACGGGCAATACCTGCCTTGCCTCGGAATCCTGCTGCGCAACCATGACTAGCAAGAACGTCGGCTGCTACCGAGCTCAGTGTTTTGCTACCGCTCGAGACATTGCCGCCTCACTCGGATTGGAAGACGATTCGTGGACCGTTTGCTTCCAATCGCGGCTAGGGCGCACGCCTTGGATCAAACCGTACTTTGATGAAGTGCTTCCAGACCTGGCAAAGGCTGGCGCCAAGAAGCTCTTGGTGTACTCGCCCGCCTTTGTCGCTGACTGCCTAGAGACGCTCGAAGAGATCAGCATTCGCGCCCAGAAGCAGTGGGATGAAGTTGGCGGCGAAGAACTCACGCTTGTTCCCTCGCTCAACTCGACCGAACGCTGGGTAAACCTTGTGGTCGAGTTGGCAAAGCGCAACGCCACGTCCCGCGCGGCGTAGCGTTAAGAGCGGCGGTTGAAAGCGGCCGCTCGGTGCTATTCGGCTTTCGGCTTTTCGAAACGCAGTGTCATGCGATCACTCTCGCCGATGGCCTCGTACTTCGCCCGATCGGTATCATCTTTGGTGAGCGATGGAGGCAACGTCCAAACGCCATCTTCATAGTCCTTGGTGTCTTTCTCGTTGGCGTTAATCTCGCTTTTCTCAACGAGCTTAAGTCCGGCAGCTTCCACTTTGGCGATTACCCAAGCCTCAGGTAGGTAGCCGAGTTCGGCGCTTTCCTCAACCTTGGCATCTGCCTTGGCCCGGTGCTGAACCACACCAAAGGTACCTCCTGGCTTGAGTACCGAGACGATGGCCTTGAGTTTTGCATCGAGAGAATCGCGACGCTGCCAATTGTGCATCTCGCGAATTGCCAAGACGACATCGGCGCTATCTGCCTCTCCAATAACAAGTTCGTCGGCTCCCAAGTCAAACGTCTTGGCTTTGCCGTAGAGTTCTTCTGAGTTGCCAAAAAAAGCCTTCTGGCGCATTGCGTACACCGTGCGCATGGAGTCCAAGGGCCCTTCGGGATCGTAGGCGCCTCCGACGTAGTGGCCGTTCTTTGCCACCATGGGTGCCAAAATCTCGGTGTACCAGCCTCGGCCAACACCCATTTCAACAACATGCGTATCTAGCGCGACCCCAAAGAACTGCAACGTCTCCAATGGGTGGCGATGGGCGTCGCGAGTAACATGCTCGGGCTTGCGATGTGGGCTGGCGAGAAGCGCCGTGAGCGCGTCTTTCGCATTTGCATGATCGGTAGCGGCCAACGTCTTAACCGCAGTCACAACAGCCTCTGTCCATCGCTCGCGTTCCGTCGCCAATTCCGCCTCGAGCTTTGTGATGGCTTCGGCGACCTTCTTTGTATCTTCGATCTTCTTCGCTGCCGCTGCCGCTTCTGCCTCGGCGGCTTTGGGATCTACCGGCTTCGTTTCTGGCTCTTGCGCCTTGGTTTCAACCTTGGTCGCCTCAACCTTCTCTTCAGACTTACTCTTAGAGCAAGATGCCGCCAGGACAAGTGCAAGACCTCCTGAGAAGGCCACAGAACGGTATCGATGATAAAGCGTGCGATTCATTGCGACACTTTAAGACATCGACTGAAAAAGGCAACGTGCGGCGCCTTGCAACGCCGCATCCCTAGAACGCGTTTGCTTTGCCGCCATCCCGGCCAAGATCTGCAACCGCTCGAAACGAGCCATCTTCAAGCACCTCAATACAGTTGGCGTGGCCAATGCTGCCTCGAGATTTAAGCTTGTGACCGCGCGCGGCAAGCTCCGTGGCAAGGGCTGCATCGAGCCGTTCTTCATGCCAGATTTGATCGGGCAGCCACTGGTGGTGCACACGAGGCGCTGCCACCGCATCCGGCAGGCTCCGGCCGTGATCGATGAGCTGCAGGAGAATCTGAGCAACCGTGGTGCTAATCGTGGGGCCACCGGGAGACCCCAAAATGGCGCGAAGCTTACCGTCTTTGAGCACGATCGTCGGCGTCATGCTGCTGAGCATTCTTTTGCCCGGCTCGATCGCGTTCTGCGGGCCTTGAATCAGGCCAAACATATTGGGTGCTCCGACCTTGGCCGTGAAGTCATCCATCTCATTGTTGAGCGTGACTCCGGTTTCGGGGATTTGCACCTTGGCCCCAAAGCCGCCATTGAGCGTATAGGTATTTGCCACTGCAAAGCCCTTACTGTCGACGATCGAGAAGTGCGTTGTCTCTTCTGATTCTTTGCGCGGAACGCCCGCTCCGACTTCCGACGAGGGCGTAGCGCGTTTTGGATTGACGTTCTCCATGCGCTTGGCCATGTAGGAAACATCTAAGAGTTTTTCCATCGGAATCTTGATAAAGTCGGGGTCGCCCATAAGCTGATTGCGATCTGCGTAGGTGCGTCGCAGAGCTTCCACGTAGAGGTGCACACGATCTGCCGAATCCCAATCGAGCTTCTCCACATCCAGTGTGTCTGCTGCTGCCAAGACCTGGCGAAGCACCACACCACCTGCAGATGGAGGCGGCATCGTGATGATTTGGTGCCCGCGGTAATCAAAAACAATCGGCTTTCGAATGACGGGTCGGTAGCTCGCCAGATCCTTGGCTGTCCAAAGACCGCCCATCGCTTTCACGCGAGACGCCATTTGCTCGGCGATCGGCCCTTTGTAAAAGGCGTCTTGTCCTCCGTCCGCAATTGCTTGCAGCGTGTTCGCCAAGGCCGGTTGCTTCCAAACATCACCCTCTTGAAGTTCCTTGCCGCTCTTCGTAAAGGTAGCCACGGTCGCACCCATCGCCGCTGCCAGCTCAGGGGCATTCCCGCCAAGCTCTTTGCGATACTTGCGCATTTTGGGAACAACCCAAGACATATCGTCAGCGTGAAACGAGTCTAGCGCCCAGCCATCTCTTGCGAGTTTTACCGAAGGCTCTACGAGGTCTTTCCAGGGCAAGGAGCCGTGAGTTTTGTGTGCAAGCCAAAGACCTGCGACGACGCCGGGGATGCCCGCCGCCCTTGGTCCATAGCGGCTGTCTTGCGTGAGTTCGCCATCTTTGTCGAGGTACATGTTTGCGGATGCTGCGCCGGGGGCAACTTCGCGGTAGTCGATCGTTGTTGATGTTCCGTCGGGCAAGCGAATCACCATGAAACCGCCTCCACCAATATTGCCCGCGGATGGATGCGTTACCCCCAATGCAAAGCCCACAGCCACCGCTGCATCAACGCCGTTGCCGCCCTTCTCCAAGACGGCGAGTCCGATGTCTGTTGCATGGGCTTCGGCACTTGTCACCGCTCCCTTGCGACCAACCGCAACGCCGGGTGGCAGGGTCTCCGTGTTCTCGCCACTGGTCTCCGCACCATCATCTGGCCCGGTTTCAATGACGGGCGCAGCGGGCACCGAAGGTTCGGTAGCGGTAGCGGGCACCGGTGTTTCGGACTTGGCCTTCGAGGGCGACTTGTCGCAAGAAGCCATGCTGGCAAGAACGAGCAAGACCCCAAGCCCTCGAAAGGCTTGAGAAGATGCGAAAGAACCCCATCTGGTCGAATCGGCGATCATCGCGGCATCCTACACGAAGAAGCGCCTCGGCTTGCGGAAGTAGGCAACAACTCCGGCCGCTTGGTGTCTCACTGGGGAGAGCCAAGGTTTCCCCATGCCGACCACCAGCAAACAGCCAGAGATCACCGGCCGCGTCGCCAACCGCGGCGAGGAAGGCACCACAAATTCTCTCTACATAACGACAAGCTTTGCTGGAACGCAGATTGCGGCGAGGACGCTGACCGCCGCGGGCAAAATTCCACAACGATTTCGACATCGAAGCGGCACACCGGCTTCGAGTTTTCGATTGGGGACGACAGCCGAGGCCGACGTTGCCCTTTGTGGTGTTCCCTCCCCCGCCTTTTCACTCATCGAGCTGCGAGGTCATCGCTTTGTACTTCGCTTCGCGGCGCATTGGCGCGGATGGCTTTCGACCCCAGAGGGGACATGCACGCTTCGAGATCTAATCGACAGAGGAGCGGCCGCGTGTTCGGAGGAGCCGGGAGTCTTCGAAACCGTTTTGCCATGGCACGGAACCCTGCGGCTCGAGTGGGGAACCGTGCATATCTGCGTTCGCCCCGAGCGATTGCCAACCGTCATTCCTGGGCCACCGCTGCAGCTCGCGACACACCCACTTCTGCGGCCGCTCTGCGCCGCATCCGTACTTGTCTTAGGGCTGCTCTTCGCGCTATCGCAACTCCCAGTCACCGAGACGTATCTGGAGGAATCCGAGATCGCCGAAACGCAGCGACTCGTCCAGCTTCAAAGCGAAGCGCTTAAAACGGAGCGCACCAAGAATGCGCCGGCTTCCACTAAGCCGAAGCACGAACAGCTCGCCAAGATTAGCCCGACGTCGCGCACATCGAGCCCAAGAGAAACTCTTAGCAGTGTTTCCCAGCCCGCGAGTGAAGCACCGCTTTACGACCCACCCAAAACTCGAGCAGAAGCTGTGAGCCGAGCAAGAAACGCGGGGATTCTTGCCCTCATTCCCGGAGCGGGTGGCCTGGGCAGCGCGGAATTTGACGCCTTCGTCAAGAGCATCGCTTTCGACAGCAGCGCCGAGAACACGAAGAGCTACGGAACACTTGCCCCCCACGACCTCGACAAAGCGGCTGGAGGTTGGGGCCACGGGATTCGCAAGATGGGCCCGGGAAGTGGCGACGGCAAGGACTACGGAACCGTCAAAAGTGGCGGCTATGAGCTGGGCACAGGCAAGTGGCTACAAGGCCTAGCGTTGTTTGAAGCGAATGCCCTTTCGCGTCCACACAAAGCGAAGAGGCCCGCCCTCTCCGCCGGAGCCGAGGCAATCATGAATTCGGGGGTTAAGTACGACGTCATCCGAGGACAGCTTGGTCTTCGAAAGCGCAAGTTGCGACGATGCTTTGAAGAGGACGAAACTCGAGACATGGGGCCACCAAGCCAACTGCGCATGGCGTTTAGCATTTCCGCTGAGGGCACCGTAGTGGATGCCGAGGCCGCAGATATCGCTGAATCGGGAATTCGCTCCTGTGTTGAGAAGACGCTGCTCTCAATTCACTTTCCGAAACCCGAGAACGGCAAGTCCGTTCGCGTAGAAGGGTTTTCGCTGCGAATCTAATGGGTGCCCGTGGCGATTCGAACGCTAGACTCCCATCCATGAGCGACACCATTTTCTCCAAGATCATTGCCGGCGAAATCCCTTGTCACAAAGTCTACGAAGACGACCTGGTACTCGCCTTCCTCGATATCTTCCCGCTTTCGCCAGGCCACACGCTCGTCATTCCAAAGGAGCCTGCCAAGACGGTCGATGTTCTAAGCGATGAGTCGTCTGCCGCGATCGGCAGAGTGCTGCCCCGAATTGCGCGAGCCGTCATGAAGGCAACGGGCACGGATCAGTACAACATTCTCCAAAACAACGGACCGCGAGCGCACCAGGCGGTCTTTCACGTGCACTTTCACATCATTCCCAAAACGGAGGATGGAGCGGGGCTCGGTGTAGAGTGGAAACCAGGCGCACTTGCGCCCGAGAAGGCGATCGCGATGGCGAAGCAGATCGCCGACGAGATTGCAGCCGCGTAACCGCGCTAGTCGCTGCTGAAGGGAAACGTGCGCTATGCGTGCGGCCCTCGTCGCCACGGGCTTGTCGGTGTAGCGATGCTTCCACCAAGAGAGGCTCGCGGAGTACAATCGGTGGCTATGGCCTGGGCGAGAATTCAAGTAGCACTTCTTGGGGCGATTGCGCTTCTCGCGTTCACAAGTACCAGCGAGGCTTCAACAAAGATTTCCCCGACGTGCAAGCCGCTTCAGAAGAAGACAATACCGCTTGGCGAGAACCCGCGTTTCTGGCTCGAGAGATCGGATGCAGACCGCATAGAAGTCTTGTCTGACAAGGGCAAGGTGTTGCCGGTCACGGTAGCCAAGGTGGACCGACGCTACGTCGAGGTGACCGTGCATGCCACCAAAGGAACGCGGTTCAAACTCTATCAAGGGGACTGTGCGCTTAAGAACATTTCCTACCTAGTTCGTGGCACGTCGAGCCAGAAGTTGCGCAAACCCAAGGTCCTTGAGATTGATTTTGAGAGTGGCAATGTCCTGCTATCCAAGACCACAGTTGGCTGGTTTGAAGTGGAGATTGCCGACTCGGCTGAAGACCTCGCTGCAGGTCGTGCGTTCCGATACTTCGACTATGTCGACGGCACTCGAGAACTCGGGCTATTTTCTCCCTTTGGAAAGAAACCAAAGGCCCCGATACGCTCGTTGGAGCGCACTCGATTGAGCAACGGGGTTTTTCATCGAACGACACACGATAGTTACTCGTCGTTGTTTCTGAGCCGCCACAGCCTCTACGTCGTTCGAGTTACTCCTCGCGGTTTCGATGGCACAAAGGGAGAGCACTTTGTTGGATGGGTTGGACGCAACGCAAGATGGGGTGCAGGCGACGCGCCCAAAGGGAAACGAGAGAGCTGCCAGCAAAAATCGCTTGTGGCACAAGGGCGTTCCATTGTGCCAACGACAGCAACCCACGTCTTTGACCCAAACGCCCATGCCTACGGCGATCGTCTGAGCTATCCGTACGCGCGAACGTCGGAGGGTGCTTGGCTGCCGGTAGCGATGCAGAAAGGAATTCACCCGCGAGCTGTGCGGCAAGGCAAGGAGACGCTCTATTCGGTCTCCGCAAAAGACGGCACCAAATACGAGCTTGGTTTCTTGCCCTTTGAAGAACCTCAATGCCGCGCACAGCGAGCCTTTGGCGCAGAGCGGGTATTTCCGTTCTCAGCAAATGCGACCAAGGCTTGGTCTGCGCGAGACGTACTCGTCAAAGATGGATGGATCAATGAGTACCCTGGGTACGAGGCCATCTTCATTGGTTTCGACATTCCCAATCCATTTGGAGCGCCTCTCGGGGTCGAGTGGTCTGTCGATGGAAAGGTGTTCCACAACGTGGAAGGTCCCGGCATCGTGGGTGCCTTCAAGCTCCCCATCTACGATGCGAAGAAGCGTGAGTATACGGTCTTCTTGCGTGTCACACCCCGCTGGCTGGCGGGGGATGCAGCGTCTTGGCAGGGCTGGGTACACTTGTCAGAGCGCCCCAAAACTGCGACGGCCCGGTCCAAAACTTCGTTTGCGTGGGGGACAGGACACGTCGCCGGAAGAAGCCTCCAAGGGCGCGGAGAGCACTAGGCTTCTTCGCAACGGTGCAATCGACTGCCCCTTGCAGCCGATTGCGATGTCAGTCCTGTTACTTGCCGTCGAGTGTGTCGGTGCCGGGACCCGAGTTTTTCACCTCAACACCCGGGGCGCCACCAACGATCACAAACTCGACACGCCGGTTTGCGGTACGACCTTCATCGCTCTCATTGCTTTCGATAGGCTTCACCTCGCCAAAGCCTTTGGCGACGAGCCGAGACTTCTTGACGCCCTTGCGAATCAAGTAGCGCACCACAGATTCTGCGCGGCTTTGGCTGAGCTTCTTGTTGTAGGCATCCGAGCCGCGGTCGTCGGTGTGTCCCTCAACGCGAATCTGCGCAATCTCAGGATGATTGATGATGACCATGGCCACGTTGTCTAGAAGTTCGAAGGAGACGTTGCGAATCACCGCCTTGTTCGTCTTAAAGAAGACTCGATCAAGGATGTCGAGCTTTCCGCCGTCAAGGTTCACGAGTTGCCGCTTGTTGCAGCCGTTAAACTCAACCGTTCCCGGTTCATCAGGGCAGCCATCCATCGCATCAGCGACGGTATCGCCATCGCGGTCGGGAAGCGGACATCCCGCCATCGATACAACACCGGGTTCATTGATGCACTCATCATTCCCATCGAGAACCGAGTCGCCATCATTGTCTGGGTCGGGACAGCCATTGCCGTCCTCAAAACCGTCCATGTCCTCAGCCTCCAACGGGCATCCATCGACATCATCGCCTAGGCCGTCACCATCAGCATCACCGGCTACATCCTTGTCCTCGACAGAGGGTTCAGAGGGTTCAGAATTATTCGCAGATTCTGAGGCCACGATGAGTAGCCTATCGGCCTGTGCAGTGTCGGCCGACTCTCGCTGAAACCTCACTCCAAGCAGTGCACGCCAATCGGGAGCACCAAAGCCCTCAGTGGTTCCTCGGCCGGTGGCGGCGAAGGCGACGAGGGGCCCTGGAATGTCGTAGCTCGCCCCAATCTTTGCTTCACTGTAGTTTTGATTGAACTGCCCAAAGAGCTCGTTAGCTCCGGTTGCGACAGCATAGGTAACGTCCACCTCCAACGGCGGTCCACCTCGGGCAGCAAATCGGTAGCCAACTCCTGCATGAGAATAAATCTCATCTCCAATCGTTAGATTGAGAGCCTGACTCTCTTTGCGGTAGCGATAGCCAAGGTTTGCCGCAAGACGCAGCCCACTTTCAAACGATCGCGCCAGAAGAATCTCGGGTGCAAGTGAGGCAGTTGACTCACCAAAGTAGTCATCCTCACTGCTCGTTGGCAGGGTGAAACCCAGAGCAAATCCCAGATGCACGCCGGCGTCGCGTTGGCGCAGCACTGCCACTTTGGGAATCAAGCGAATATCACCCAAGCCAAAACTGCCAATCGAAGAAGGTGACATCTGAATACCTCCAATGTCCTGTCCTTGGTCGAGAACGACCGGCACGTCGATGCCAAGCGCAAACCGCCCCGTGATCCCGACATTGCCGACAATACTGCCGCCCAAACGATCGGAGACCAGGGCCCCGACTCGATTGCGCTGGCCATCGTCGTCCGTCGCATAAACGTTGAGGGGATCGTTGGCATAGCCCAACCAAAGCGCCATGCCAAACTCCATGTGCTTGGGAACGCCTGCCCACTCAACATCCAAGACTCCTTCCGTATCGGATGCCAAGCGGAAGCGCTCTACGTTGTACTCCGTTGAGATGCTGGACTGCGCATTCGCGACGTTCGCACTACTGACAAGTAGCAGTGCAAGGATCGCAGCACTCGCTGCACCCTTGCGACGCCGGAGCCCCGCAAGGGCAAGCACGAGCAGAACGAGAGCCAGTGCTCCGGTGCCTGTCCCACCCGACGAGCAACCACCGCCACTCACTCCAAGTCCATCGTCAAAGCCGTCACCATCATCGTCGGAGTCGCAGACTTGTCCCGCACCATCCGAGTCTTCATCGAATTGATCCGCATTGGCATTCACACGGCAGTTATCAGAACCGTCGAGAATGCCATCGTCGTCGGAATCCGTGTCTTGGAAGTCGGGTCGACCATCACCATCGGTGTCGTCGGGGTTACTCGGATCTTCGCCCGCCTCCTCGGCATCATCAACGCCATCATCGTCGGAGTCGGTCTCTTGTTGATCCGGCGTACCATCGCCGTCCGTATCGGTTCCCGTTGACGCGCCGCCAAAGTCGCCGGTTCCATCTGCGTTGTCCTTGATGCCATCACCATCCGTATCGTCACCATCAACGGTGCCATCACCATCCACATCAAACTCGCCGTACCCTCCTTCGACGACATCGGCAATGCCATCTGCATCGCTGTCTAGGTCGAGGTAGTCGGGAATGCCATCGCCATCGGTGTCAGTCGCCTCACCGTAGCCGCCAATGCCAAAGCCATCGGTGGCGTCCATGCTGTCAACCACCCCATCACCATCACTGTCGCCCGCATCGCAAACGCCATTGTCGTCAGTGTCGGCACAGGTAGCGCCGCCTTCGCTGCGGTCACTCGTTCCATCGTTATCGCTATCGAGGTCGCGGAAGTCGGGCACTCCATCTCCATCGCTGTCGATCGGGGCATCCACACTGCCGTCGCCATCGAGATCGAGCTCACCAGAATCCGCAGACGTCTCCACCGAGTCGCACAAGCCGTTGCCACCGACCCCAGAAGCGCAGTCTAGGCTGCCATCGCCATTGCTATCCGCCTGCCCGTGACCGGCCTCTACTACATCGGGAATGCCGTCGTTGTCACTATCGAGATCCACCGAGTCAGCCACACCATCGCCGTCGGTGTCGACGTTGCCGTCACCTTCATCAACGTCGGGAATACCGTCGTTGTCGTCGTCAAGGTCGGCGCCGTCGTTCACACCATCGCCATCCGTGTCGTTGCCAACGCCAAAGCCATCAAAGCCATCAATCGGATCGACAACGCCATCGCCATCGCCATCGACTCCATCGCATACGTCGTCCGCGGGAGCCGCGTCTTCACATCCGCTCTCCTCGCTATCGCCGGTTCCATCATCATCACTGTCGAGATCGATGTAGTCAGGTCCATCAACGCCATCCGAGTTTGGAGGAGTTGCAGGATCGCTATCGCCAAAGAGAGCCGGTGCGTCGATGCTGTCGACAATACCGTCGCCATCGCCATCAGGTCCGTCGCAAACAGCGTTGGCGTTTACATCCGCACAACCGCTACCAACTTCGACCGTGTCAAAGAGGCCATCATTATCACTATCGAGATCGAGATAGTCAGGCACGCCATCGGCATCAAAATCTGGCGGCGAACCGAGTTGTGCGTCATCGGCAAGGCCATCATCATCGCCATCTGGACCATCGCAAACCGAGTTGGCAGTGGCGAGGTCAGCACACTGGGCGCCGCCCTCGATCAGATCCGACGCTCCATCGTTGTCGCTATCAAGATCGAGGTAGTCGGGAGTTCCATCGCCATCGGTGTCCGGAACCGGATTGCCGCTCGCATCATCTGCAACGCCATCGCCGTCGCTATCCGGGCCATCGCAACGACCATCGCGTGGGGCAACATCAGCGCACTGCGCATCTCCTTCGACAGTATCGGCGATGCCATCGTTGTCAGAGTCCAAATCGAGGTAGTTGGGGAATCCATCACCATCCGCATCGTCTGTGCCTTCTACGCTGTCGAGTAGGCCATCATTGTCAGAGTCGAGATCCTGATAATCGTCGTGCGTATCAACGTCTTGGTCTGGGGTGCTAGCGGCCGCGTCATCCGCCAACCCATCGCCGTCGCCATCGGCTCCATCGCACGTCCCCGCAGGCGCCGCGTTGTCCACACACCCGCTATCACCTTCGACTAGATCGAGAATCGTATCCCCGTCAGAATCGAGGGATTGATAATCTGGCGTGTTGTCGGAATCGGTATCCGTTGGGCCCGCATACTCGTCGTCTCCAAATCCCGGAGCGCCATCGAGCGAGTTCACAATGCCATCAGAGTCGGTATCACCGCCATCACAACGAGAATCGGCAGGTGCGCCATCGGCGCAGCCTGAGCCGCCCTCCTCCAAATCGCCAATGCCGTCGGCGTCGCTATCGAGGTCGAGAAAGTCTGGAAGCACGTCCGCATCAACATTGTCGGTTGCATCGGGGCCCACCCCATCTCCATTAAAGTCGGGAATCCCGCTCTCAGAACTTGTCTCTAGCGCATCACAAAACCCATTTGCGCCAAAGCCGCCGGCACAGTCCAGCACGCCATTGGTGCCCACATCAGCGGCGCCGTGACCGGCCTCAACAACATCCAAAATCCCATCGTTATCAGCATCGAGGTCCAAGTGGTTCTCGATGCCATCGCCGTCTTGGTCAAATTCTGAGGCGAGAGAATCGCAGAATCCGTCATTGCCAGTATCGCTACAATCGGGTGCTACACCGTCGCCGCGGTCCGTGGCGTCGACGCGATTTGCGATGCCATCGTTATCGTTATCCGCATCCGGATCCACACCAAGCAAGTTCTCACGACTGTCGAGAATTCCATCGTTGTCATCATCCAGGTCGTCAACATCGATCACGCCATCGCCATCAGCATCTTCGCCCAGATTGCAGATACCGTCGAAATCGCCATCGGTGCCATCGTCTAGTGGATCGTCGGTGCCGGAGCTGCAGTCATCGCAGTTGTCGGCGTCAGTATCGCGACATTGAGCCGGGTCGAGGTCAGCCACATCGTCAATGTCGTTCACACCGTCGTCATCATCGTCGGCATCACCATCGTTGCAATCGCCGTCGCCATCAAAGTCATCGCCATCGTCCGCCGGATTCACCGTGCCCGAATCACAGTCGTCACAAGTATCGCCATCGGCATCCGCGCACACGTTTGCGTCGAGAGGGTCGCTATCTGGGCCGGCAATACAAACGCCGGCAACCGCGACCGCTCCATCACACACGCCATCTCCATCGGTGTCTCGAGCATCGCCGCCAGGAACATCCCCTGGGCATACAGCGCTGCCTAGATCGCACGCTTCGACAAAGTCGGTGAGGCCATCGTTATCGCAATCATCCGTACCGTTCACAGCCTGCACTTGAAAGGTCGCGCTCAGCGTTGAGTCGAGGTTTGCAAAGGTGTCGAGAAGATTATTGTCTCCCTTGGTTGAGCCCGTAAAGTTGCCCCAAGACCGTGCATTGCCATTGGGAACGGCAGCCACGCCCGTGGCTCCAGAGGCAATGCCCGCTGCACCTGAGGTTTCCAAGCCATCGTCGCCATTGGGCATCGACACAACGTCACCTTGAATTGCGGTGTCATTCCAAAACATGCTGAGTCCTGCGCGGTCGCCATTGGCAGCCACCGAAAACATTCGCAGCCCTTCAAAGCTGGTCTCGATGTCTTCGCCGACGTAGTGCAACTCGCCGATGTTAAGCGAGACAACACAGTCGTACGAACCGACGGGGATGGTGTTGCCCGCACTATCGGTACCGTCCCAATCGATGGTGTTGGTACCGGCAGACACAGCTCCAACTAAGAGAAGGTCGTCATTGTCGACGCGGTTAAATTGACCATCGCCGCTGGTATCGCAAATCAGGTGGTACGTGCCTTCAACATTTGCATCAAATGCAAACTGTCCAATGCTCACGCCGGAGACGATTTGATCGCAGCCCGCAACTCCGCCGGTATAGGTAAAGTTCGAAATTGTCGGAGCAATGGTCGAGTAGGTAGCGAGCTCCGGTGGGTTGACGTAAAGGCGATACTCAGGAGTAAACGAATTGCCAGTCGTAGAAACACTTCGCCCCGCGTTAATGCCTGCCACGCCCGTGTCATTTGCGCCGATGTTGTAGGCAAAGCCCGAGAGGCCGTCGAGCCTCAACTCAACAACGCCGGTATCGGTGGCGCTGCCTCCGGAAACCAGTGCGTAGTAACTTCCATTTGCAGCGGCGGCTTCATTGAAGGAGCCCGTGCGATACACCCAGCGCGTTGAGAACAAGCGACCGAGAATTGGTGCGCCGCCACCCGCTGGATTCACTCCGATGTCCCAAGCACCGCCCTGGTTGCTCGCCAGGGTCACGCCGTGAGGTCCCGCAACGGTTGATGTAAACGACTCGCCACTGTCTAGGACGGTTGTTCCGCCTCCGGGAGCGGTTACCGTTGCCTCATCAACCCCAGTCCACGTGACGGTCTCGCCAACATTCACAATGTCGACGAGCAATTCAGTAGAAGCCTGAAGCCCTTGATTTGCCCCCACTTCCGCAGAGCCCTCTGCAAATGCCGTAGCGCTTAAGCCACTCATTGCTAGCCAAGCTAGTCCCAAAACAATGCTGTTTCGCTTCATAGGTGTCGCAGTCCTTAACGTTTGGTGGAGTGGCCCCTGCTCGCGTGGCAGGCAGTCCCATTCCCAGTTTCTCTGTAGCTACTCACGGCAAGTATCGGCCTCTCGTGAGTGAGTCTTTAGGTGACGGTCGCGAGTGTCGCACAGAAGTTTGCCATCGTGATCTCGTCGTTCAGCCGATTTCGGGATCCCGAAGGTGCCGCAAAAACGCCATTTGTAGATGCCCAACTGCACGCAACGACTTGCGTAACCGACGTGTACCCAAGAGGTATCCAGCATAAATTGCTGATTCCATCCATTGTGGATTTCACAGCACCCAGGAAAGAGACCCCATGCAATTTGAACTAAGCACAGAATACTTCCGATACGTCGCAAACGAGTATCTCGTCCCCTTTGGCATCCGCCTTGTTATCGCCTTGGCCGTCTTTGTCATCGGCAAGATGGTCGTTCGGTTTATCGTAAAGACCGTCGACAAGCTCACGGAGGGAAGACTCGACGAATCACTTCGTAAGTTCCTCAGCAGTGTTCTTCACGGAATTCTTATGGCGGTGGTCGTAATTGCCTCTCTCGAACGCCTAGGAGTCCAAACGACAGCAGCCGTCGCGATCCTCGGTGCCGCAGGCTTGGCCATTGGTTTCGCCTTACAAGGCTCCTTGGGGAACTTTGCCTCGGGTGTGATGATCATTATCTTCCGCCCGTACAAAATTGGCGACTTGGTGAAACTCGCAGGTGAGATCGGTGTGGTTGAACAGATTGAAGTGTTCAACACCATCATCATCACCCCCGACAACCGAACCATCATCATTCCCAATGGTCAGGTTGCTGGCGCCCCAATCGAGAACCTTAGTGCCCAAGGCCAGCTTCGAGTCGATTTGGTCTTCGGAATTGGTTACGGAGATGACATCCGCAAGGCCAAGGACATCATGACGCAGGTTGTGGACAAGGATTCTCGGGTCATCAAAGAGAGAGGCGTGCAGATTGCCGTTTCCGAGCTTGCAGACAGCAGCGTGAACTTCGTCGTCCGCCCTTGGGTCACCGTCGCCGACTACTGGGACGTGCGCTTTGATCTCACCGAGAAGATCAAACTCGCCTTTGATGAGAACGGAATCTCGATTCCATTCCCACAAAGAGACGTGCACATGCACAACGTTGCTTAAGCAACGTCCCTTGCTCGACATTGCTAGGGCCGAGTTGCCGGGGGTTAGCTCCCGGCGACTTCAATCGGCAAGCAGCGTAAACGATACCCAAAGCCGCGCCGAGACTCGATTAGATTTCCGAGTTCGGCGCTTTCCAACATTTTGCGAACTCGGCGAATGAGCTGCTTGAGATGATTATCAGTAGGATAGGGAGAATCCCAAGTAACGCTCGAGACCAACGTCGCCGACGGTACAAAGCCGCGGACTTCGATTGGCAAGCCCGCGTCGGCGCGCATTTGCGCTACCAACAATTCGACGAGCTCGTACTGAGAACTGGTCATTTGCACTCGGATTCCATTCATGTCCAACAGCCCCGCGCCGCCCGCAGACGATCGGAACATTTGGGTTTCGATCTTGGGAAAGCCCGCAAAGGTCGCTTCCTCGGGCATTGCGGGCTCATCCTCGGGTGCCGCAAGTTGCAGATCCTCGGGGCGAACGGTGGCGGTCGATGCCACGACGCGATTCGAAATCAGGCCGCTCGCATCGGGCAAGAAGTACAAGCCAACACCTCCGAAGGTGAGCTTGCAGGCCTCGCCCAAAGGAACAGGCTCGGTTACCTCTTTGTCATCGACTTTCGTTCCGTTGCTACTTCCGGTGTCTCGCAAGAGCCAAAGCCCCGTCACATCACGCGAGATTTCCGCGTGGTTTCGAGACACGGAGGCTTCAAGGATTGCGGTCCCACGCGCAACAGGACGACGGCCAATCGGTGTCATGTCTTCGAGGAAGTGCACTCGGCCCCAACAGTCCACAAGCGCTGCCTCGGTTGGTTTGAGCGCGGTGCTCAGCAACTGCTCGGCACAAAATCCAGGCGGCTTGCTGAGCGCATCAGCACACGCCGTACAGAGGTTCGCTCCCTCAACCAACGTAGCCTTGCAAATTCCGCAGTTGCGCATAGCGAGAGCGTACTCCACCGGTGTACCCAGGTGAAGAGGTGGGGCTATAGTCCCGCGATGTCTGAGCAACGTGCTGCGCTGATAGCCGGGCGATATCGCCTAGATACCGTTGTTGGGCAAGGTAGTTCGGCCCAGGTTTGGTCGGCTTGGGACATCGTGCTCTCTCGATCCGTCGCCGTTAAGCTCCTCGGCCCCCAGAGCGACGACGAAAAGAGCCGAATTTGGCGTGAGGCCCGCCTAGCAGCCCTTCTAGGCGACTCTGTGGCGGTCCCGATCTACGATTTTGGCGATGACGGAAAGCACTGTTTCTTGGTCATGGAGCTCGTTTCCGACCCCAGTCTCCGTACATTTCTCAACGACACGCCTGAGCCGCCAGCAACCGTGGCTCTCACCCTCGGGGTGCATTTGCTCGATGCGCTTGCCAAGACCCACGCTCTGAGCATTGTTCACAGAGATGTGAAGCCAGGGAATATCTTCGTGAGCGGCTCAAGCGAGCGCATCGACCAACTCCGCCTGGTCGATTTCGGCTTGGCTTTTCTCGGCAATGGAGATGGCACCAAGGAGAGCCTCGGTCGCCTCACCGATGCCCGAGTGCTCAGCGGCACTCCCGTGTACCTCTCGCCCGAACAGGCCAAGGGCGGCGACATTCACATCGAGACAGACGTCTACTCAGCTGGCTGCGTGCTGTACGAAGTCGCCTGTGGCGTACCGCCATTCGACGGAACTCTGGGAGAACTTCTGAGCAAGCATATGTACGTTCCGGCAATTTCCCTGCGCGAACGACAGCCCGAGCTTCCCATCGAGTTCACCGACCTTGTCGATGGCATGTTAGCCAAGACAGCGTCATTCCGACCAACCGCCGCAGAAGGATACGAACGACTCGTGAGGCTTCTGGAGGCGAATCCGTTTGGAAGCGCCCGGTTTACGGATCGCTCTCACCAATCATCGCGACATGATCGAATGGTCGACGCAGGTCATGCAGTCTTGCCGGCCAAGGCAGAGCGGCTGCTCACCATATCCTCCAGCGCGCCACTCCCCGACTGGTTGCGCGAGAAACTCAGCGAGGCTGGGGTTGATATTGCGACACCAGACCTCACTGCCGATTTAGAACTGATTCCTTTGTCAGATGTGAACCAAGGTGCGCCAGCCGGGGCACTCGAGCAAGTTGCGTGGACCGAGAATGTCTCGGAGATCTCCATCGCAGGCCTCATCGAGAGCGGAGTCAAATTCGCAATCTCAAAAAACACGGCCCCCAAAAGCCTCCTTCGCAACCTTCTCCGATTGGTGAAGCGGTCCGAAAAACACCAAGGTTCAAAATCATGATCGACAAGGCTATTGAGACCGAAGCCAGTGAAGAACCAACTCGAGCTCGTTGGTCGTTTCGACTAAAGCTCACGGTCCTGGCTGTCTCGCTGGCCCTCATTCCTGTCGCGATCGTTGGCCTGGTCTCGATGAACGTCAACAAGACGGCGCTTGCGGAGGCCAACAAGGACCTCCTGTACTCGGTGCTGCATCACATCGTGCGCCATGCGGAAGAGGGATTGCGGCGCGACCAAGACGAGCTGTCCATCGCAGCAGCATCGCTCATGGACTCATCGCAAGACATTGAACAGCGCTTGGCCCTAATGCGCGCGCTCGTCGGCGGCGGGCGTCTTGAAGCCATCGCAATCTACGATCAGTCTGGTGCCCGAATCGACACAGTCACACGTGTAGAGGCTGACGATACGCCCAAACTTGAATTCCCCACGACTCTCCCCGAGGCGGATCAATTGCGAGTGGCAGAAGAGAGCGTTGCTGTCGGCGATGTATTCGCGTCTCCGGTCGATGGGAGCTTGAGAGTTTTTCTAATTGCCCGAGCGACGGCTGCAAACACCCAGTGGTACCTGGTGAGCTACTTCGACTTGGGCCGACTTCAAGGCGAGCTTGAGAGTATTGGCTACGAGCGCCTTGGTCGCGGTCACTCACTCTTTGTCGTCGATCCCACACTCAAGGTTTTGGCAGACTCGCAAATCGAGAGCCGAGGCATCACGATGAACCGGGACAACCTTGGCATTCTATCAGGTGTAGATCCTGCGATCTTTAAACACGGCATTCTCGTCTTCGGCGAGACCTCCACTTCCGACCGCTCAATGCTTGGCGCGATTCGATCGCTTGAGAGTGTTCCATGGGCCGTCGTTGCAGAAATCCCTCGCGATGTGGCGTACCACTCGCTCGCTCAGATTCGCTTCATACTCTGGCTGGTCGTCGGGGTAGCGAGTCTCATTGCCCTCTCAATCGCCGTTTTCATGGCGCAGCGAATTTCAGCGCCGCTGCAGATGCTGGTGTCGTTTGCCGGTGACCTTGCCAATCGACGCTTCGACAAACGCGTCACAGTCCACACTCGCGACGAGCTTAGTGTTCTTGGACAAGCGTTGAGTTCCGCCGCTGTCGAGCTGGAGGCGAGCGACATACGCATACGCAAAGAAGAGCGAATCCGCAGCGATCTTGGGCGCTACTTGCCACACACGCTTGTGGATCGAATCGTTGAACAGCAGCAAGAGCTCCGGCTTGGTGGTGACCGCTGCGCAGTGACGGTGCTCTTTGCCGATGTTGTTGGCTTTACTCCGCTTGCCGAATCGCACTCCGCTGATGAGGTCGTAAATCTTCTGAACGACCTCTTCACCATTCTTACCGAAATCATCTTTCGTCACGGTGGAACCGTGGACAAGTTCATTGGCGACTCCGTGATGGCGTTTTGGGGCGCGCCCAATCCCATCGAGAATCACGCAGAGCTCGCACTCCGAGCTGCCGAAGACATGATGCGATGGCTTGAGGTGGGCAACGAAGGCTGGAAGCAGAAGTATGGGATCGAGATCCGGCTCGCGATTGGCGTCAACACCGGCGAAGCCGTTGTCGGCAATTTTGGCTCCAAAGAACGCATGGAATACACCGCGATCGGCGACTGCGTAAACGTAGCGGCTCGACTCGAAACGATCGCACGTCCCCAACAAGTTCTCATTACCAAGGCAACGAAGGAAGCTGCCGGCGATGCCTTTGACTACGTGCCATTGGGAAGCCGTCATGTCGTGGGTCGAAAGGCCTCCGTAGAACTCTTTGAAGTGGTCGTATGAGCAAAGCTCCCGCAACTCCAGGTCGACTCGTGGGTTCTCGATACGCCCTCGGGGACATCATTGGAGAGGGCGGCATGGGCAAGGTCTTTCGGGCTCGAGATACCCGACTCGATCGCGACGTAGCAATCAAACTTCTTCATCCAGAGCTGAGTCGTCGCGCCGATGCCGACCAGCGTTTTCTCCGCGAAGCGCGCATTGGAGCGCAACTGAGCCACGAAAACCTAGTCCAGACGTACGACTTTGGCCGCGATGGCGACAACCTCTACTTGGCAATGGAGTTCCTTGAAGGCCACGACCTCGCGGACTACTTGCGGGACCAGGGCCCGCTTGAAGAAGCCGAGCTTTTGGCGATTACACAGCAAGTTGCCGCAGGACTTGCCGCAGCCCATGACAAGGATCTTGTTCATCGCGATCTAAAACCGGAGAACATCTTTCTCGTCGAGGATGACCCCATCAGCTGCAAAGTCATCGATTTCGGCATGGCGGTGCAGAGCTCCAATGCTGTGAGCGGCATCATGCCCAGACTCACCGTGGATGGCTCGATTGGTGGCACTCCAAGGTACATGGCTCCAGAGCAGCTCCGGGGGAAAGCCCCTGTGGGCGCCTCCGATGTGTACGCGCTCGGCTGTGTCTTGTTCGAACTTGCGGCTGGAACACCTCCATATGATCTTGATGCACTCGGCGAAGTTGCCGCACACCATCTGTATGCCCCCATTCCCGAGTTGCGGGCAATTCGCCCAACGCTATCCCCGGTGTTCTGTGAATTGGTTCGGCGTTGCCTAGGTAAAACTCCCAGTTCACGGCCGACAATGCAGCAAATATGCGATCGGCTCGATGAAGTCACCGCGGGTCCAGGCCGCCGTCGACACAATCGACGCACGACGCGGCCCTACCGGCATGAGCGGGCGCTCCTCGCAAGTACGAACACGCCTACCGAGTCGATGAGTGCATCGTCTGAGACGCAGCTCCCCGAGGGCGAGTCTGGACTCGTGACGATTGAAGGAACTGCAAGTGCGGAGGTCATGATGTCGCTTCGCGCGGCAGGGTTCGCAATCGCGAGTGGCTCAGAATATTCCCAATCGCTCTGCGTCATATGCCTGGGACTTTCCGACGACGAGTTACTTGAAGTTTGCAGGCGACACCCACTGGTTGTTGCCGATGCCAAAGCTGGCGACATGGAAAGAGTCTCGCTCCTCCTGCGTATGGGCGTTGCAGAAGTCATCACCAGGCCAATTTGTGCCGATGGCCTCATAACAAAACTCAGACGCGCAATTCGCATTCACTCCCGCAGTACAAGAGAGAAAACGCCTTGAAACATAAAAACCTATCCCGCTTATTGTGGGTCCCAATAGTACTTTTGCACGTAGCATTCCTTCAATCTGCAGAGGCGCAGCCCAACGCCAAAGACGCTGAGAACGTAACGCTGTACGACTACGTCATTCAATCTGGAGACAGTTGTGCCGGTGTGGCCGAACGAGAACTCGGTTCTCGCAAGGGCTACCGCACGATTCACAAGTACAACGACCTTGGGCCACTTCCCCACAAACTAAAAGCCGGCGAGATTCTGCGACTTCCCAAGGCAACACGCACCCCCGACGCCATTCTAGAGTCTCGGGTTGGCAACGTTGAGTATCGCAAAGCCGCTGAGACAATCTGGGGCAACGCCGCCAAAGGCATGGACATATTCCGGTCCTGGCGAGTTTGGTCTCACAAGAAATCGACGGCAGTTCTCATCTTCAAGGACGATTCGATTCTCTCGCTGCGTGACGACACCGTGGTTGTTATCTACGGCCCCACGTCAGCGGATGGCAAACGCAAACTAGTTCGAGCAGAACTTGAGACCGGCAGCCTTCGGAGCCGGCTCGCAGCCCTTGAGAGCAAGCTTCTCGTCGACACACCCTCTTCTTCCATCGAACTCGAAAACGGCTCATCGGTCATCACAGCGTCCGGTGAAAGCAAACGCTCTACCGTTTCAAACCACGAAGGCGGTTCGGTCGCAGTTCGTCAGCGCAAGAAACGTGGACGCCGAGCTCCAGCAGTCAAAGTCGCCGCAGGTAAGGGCACCTGGATCGACGCAGGCAAGGCGCCAGCTCCTCCACGAGACTTACCTTCCGCCCCCGAATTGCGCAAAGCTCCCGAGCTTCAGATCGCCCTCGCAGCTACCGGAGTTGTTCTGATAGGAAGTTGGAAGCCTGTCATTGGTGCAGAGCGCTATCGTGTGGAGGTTGCGACGGATCCCAACGTGCGCATCGTGGTTGCGGCCTTCGAAGTGACCAAGGACGTCACGTCATTTGAGGCCCAGGGACTCAAGCCCGGCCGCTACTATGTCAGTGTTGCAACCATCGACGATAAAGGCCTCGAGAGCGCTCCTTCGCCGCGCATGCCCACCGAAATCGCGCTTCTAGAGCATAAATCGCTTGATGCATCTCCGGCTGCAAACATCGCCCAGGGCTCGCAACTCATGGCCCCCGACGCCCTGAAGTGCACAATCGGCGAGGCCGCCCCATCGTCATCGGTGGCACTGCTTGTTGCCGGCCCCACAACGGTTCGATGCACAGGTAAAGATGGCGTGCAAAGCGCTCCCCTTAGCCTCGAGGTATCCGGCTCGCAGCTCGAACTCTCGGGCGGCAGTGACGGCGCAGCCAAAGTGGTGGAGGGAGAGGTCTCAGAAATTCTCCTAACGAGCAACCCGGCCCTTCCAGCCTCAGCCAAGCTTCGCTTGGAGACCGATGCAGGGGTTCACGCAACCGTCAAATCCATTGGCCCAGAGGGCATTCGACTTTCCATCGAGGCCACCTCGGATAGCGGTTCGACCTCCAGCATTCGCGTGTTCCGTTCCACAACGGGCGGAGAATTTCTGCTCAGCCAAGTCGCCCTAGACATCCAATCCTTGGAAGCCCCGGAAGAAATCAAACCCGATGAAACTCAACCTAGAATCGCCATTGGGGTCTTGGCAGGCATGTACCTTTCGGACCTGGAAGACGATGGACCAGAGCCAAACGAAGCCCCCTTCATTGGTGCGCGGGCGAGTGTGGAAATCTCTGGTCGTCTTGAACTAGACCTTGAGACCAATTTATCTCGTCGCGCTGCCGATGAGCCCTACCTCTTTGCCAGCAACCAAATCCAGTTCGCTTGGCGGCAGCCCGTAGGCGCTAGTTTCTTCCTTCGAGGTCGAGCGGGATTGGCCCTTTGGCACAACAACGTTCCCGATAGCGCAGAAACCACGGCCATTGGAATGGCTGCTGGCGTTGGAATTGAGAGAACGATTGGACCTGGCGGTTTGCGTCTCGACGTCGGGGCGTTTGCCTTTGCCGAGGCATCAAAACGCCTTCAAGGCAGCATTTCGTACCAGTGGGAAGTCGATCTCCTCGACTAATTCACCTTACTTTTCAAATACTTACGAATTATACCCAAAGCATACCCAAGGCGCTTCCAGCCTTTACCCGGGCTCTTGCGTCACTGTAGCAACACCTAAACACAAGCCGTAAGGAGCTTATTTTGATTACAACCGTTACCCGCCTTTCTCTCTTCTCTGCTGCCATCCTCATCGCATCTTCGGGTGTTGCGGAGGCACAGGATCCCAAATTCAAGAACGCGACTGACGAAGAGCTCGCAGCGTTGAAGAAGCAACCCAAGGAAGCAGAATGGAAAGCCGGAGCACTGGCTGGACTCATTCTCACCACGGGTAATGCTCGAACCACGACTCTCTCCGCAGGAGCGAAAGCTTCTCGCCGAGCGGGCAACAACAAGTTCCAACTCGAAGTTGGCGGCGCGTTCGCTCGTTCAAGCCTCTTCATCGCAAATGATGCCGATGCATCGGGCGACATTGATGCAACCGAGTACGAGCGATTGAGCCAAACCACCGCACGTACACTTGAGGGCAAAGCTCGCTACGATCGCTTCCTCTCTGAAAAAGACGCGCTCTACGTTAGTGGTCAAGGCCTAACCAACAAGCCGGCTGGTAAAGAGTTCCTCGGTGGTGGCCAAGCAGGTTACAGCCGAACGGCCTTTACGAGCGACAGGCACACTCTGGTCGTCGAAGCTGGTTACGACTACTCCTACGAGAATCCTGTTACCGGAGATGGCTTTTCCAACCACTCGCTTCGCGGGTTTGCCGGATACGAAAGCAAGCTTACGAAGGACTCTGGTTTCGATGCTTCGATCGAAGGCCTGTTCAACGTGAACGAGCTTGACACTCCCACGGGCCCAGCAGACCGATTCGAGGATGCTCGAATCAACACGCAGCTCGCACTCACCACCAAGCTTTTCGAAGACATCAGCTTCCGATTTGGATTTGCTGCTCGATACGACAATGTCCCGTCTCCACTTCCGGCATTCAGTTCGCCATTTGCCGCGGGATACGTTCCTGAAGCTCAGAAGCTCGATACGAAGACCGAAGCAACTCTCATCATCAACTTCCTCTAGAGAGAAACACTATGCACAAATTTAAAATTGCAGGGGCCCTAGCGGCCGTAACACTCCTGCTCGCATTGCCCTCGGCGGCCAACGCCGAACGCGATGGTGAGTTTGGAGCCTTTGCAGGCATTCACATCTTCAACGACGACAATGAGCTCGGCGTTGTGGACGACAGCGATGCCGACTCCCTTAAGAACTCCATAACCTTTGGTATTCGGGCCGCATATGCACTTACTGGCATGCTCGACCTTGAGGGCGAACTCGCCATTATTCCGACATCCGCACGCGAAGCGGGCACCGACGTGGTCGCCTTTGGATGGCGCGGGCATGCGCTCTTCCATTTTATGGATGGTCGATTCCGTCCCTTCGCTCTTGCCGGCGTCGGCGGTTCATCGGCGTCTTCTGAGGATGAACGACTCATCTCCTCCGACACCGACTTTGTATTTCACGGTGGACTTGGTGCCAAATACGACATCGAAGACAACTGGGGCGTCCGCTTTGATGCACGACTTCTCATGCCACCTTCAAGCGCAAACGATTCGCTCACAACCGATGCAGAGTTTCTCGTAGGTCTCTACAAGACTTTCGGTGACGAGCCAGCGCCGGCCGAAGAAGTTGTCGCAGTAGCAAGCGATGACGATGGCGACGGCATTGCCAATGACGCTGACGCTTGCCCGACTGAAGCCGAAGACATGGACGGCTTCAAGGATGACGACGGCTGCCCAGAACTCGACAACGACGAGGATGGCGTACCTGACGCATCGGACGAGTGCCCGCAACTCGCTGAAGACCTCGACGGCTTTGAAGACAGCGATGGCTGCGCAGAAACCGACAATGATGCCGATGGCGTCCTTGACGATGCAGACAAGTGCCCACTCGAAGCTGAAGACAAAGATGGCTTCGAAGATGACGATGGCTGCCCCGACCTCGACAACGATGGCGATGGCGTAGCTGATGGCGATGACAAGTGTCCCGCCGAGATGGAGACTGCGAACGGATATCAGGACTCTGATGGCTGTGCGGATACCATTCCCGAGAAACTCAAAAAGTTCAGTGGAGCAATCAAGGGCATTCGATTCCAATCCGGCAAGTCGAAGATTCGTCCTTCCTCCTTCAAGGTGCTGAACAAGGCTGTTGCAGTCTTCACCGAATTCGGTGAATTGCGAGTCGAGGTTCAAGGTCATACAGACAACCGCGGTTCCGCAGAGATCAACACAACCCTGAGCCAAGAACGCGCTCAAGCCGTCGTCGACTACCTTGTCAAGAAGGGCATCGCCGCTGACCGACTAGAGGCAAAGGGATTCGGACCGTCCGTGCCCAAAGCCGACAACGCGACCAAAGCTGGCCAAGAAGAAAACCGCCGCGTGGAGTTCAAACTTATCAACTAGGAGACCAATCGTGATGCCCACCTCAACAACAAGACCTACTGAGATTTTGCCTCTCGAAGCTCAGCCCGAAGCATGGGTAGTCGTAGGAGTCGGACTTTTTCCAGCCCGCATCCTCGCTGCAACATTCCAAGGCGGCATTCTTGAGACGGACACAGAAATCGAAGTAGGAACGTGGATTCCACTCAAAGTCTCGAATGGGACTGAGCTGATAACCCTCCACGTTCACATTCTAGAGGAAACACTGGGTAAAATGACGTTTCGCCTATACGGCACGGATGGACTCGCTCGAAGCCTCTGGGACGCCTTTGTTCGAGAGCTTCGGGACGCCCCAGACGTGCCCTAGTTCGGATTCTTGATACGCAGGGCTTGTTGTTGAAGCCGACACGGGGGAGCATGGTCATCGAGATCATGCTCCCCCGTCTATTTCTTGCGACACTCCTTCTCACGACGCTTTCTCTGGCATCGGCGGTTCCCAATCGCGCGCTTGCCGAGCCCGCCTCCTCGGAATCCGAAAAGCGCTCATGGAAAGCCGTGGGTCTCGTTGGTGGTGGAACGGGCCTTATGTTCTTGGCCGGAGCCGCGGCCTACAAGAGCGCCGCAGACTACGATCTAGACGCAGCAGCTGCGGGCGCAATGGTTGACCAGGAGCGCAAGCTTCGCGGAGAAGAGCGCGAACACACGGCGGTCGTTCTTGGAATCGTCGGCGCCTCAGCCGTCGTCGGTGGTGCCCTGGCCTACTACCTTGGCAGCCGCAAGTCGGGGCACGAGCCCAAAGCCGTGCACGTGACTCCCGTGCTCCTGCCGACCGCAGGACAAGGGCGCGCCTCAGGCCTCGCGATCTCAGCGATCTTCTGAGAGCAAACCGTCCGGAGTTCTTCCCTAGGCAACTTGTGAAGGGTTTGCCGGGACAAATGGGAGCGAGTCTTTCGCGAAAACCGTGCCTTGCAGTCCATCGGTGCCGCATTGCAGTGCCCCATCAGATCTACGCAGGGTTTGCGTTACGTTACAGCCATGAAAGTGAGCGTTATTGGCAGGGTGGGTCATTGCCACGCGCGCCGCGTCCAAGAGGTTTTCGAACGTAGAAACTGGCTCGCGCTGGTATACTGTGGTGTTGGCCGCTACACACATCGATACACGGCTCCCTCGAGAGCGCCCAAGCAAACTTGAGAGGCGAACGGCGTTTGCGATTGCTGCGCCCTTGCTGGTCGTCCTCTACATCTTCTTTTCGGTGTCCTACCTCCTCGGCGCAGAGAGCCCCACTGGCGAGCCCTTGCCCCGCTGGCTAGCTGCCATCACAGGGCCCACCGCACTGTACTTTGCGGCGCTCACCCTCAGCATTCGCACTAGGCGCTACGAGCAAAACGAGGAGGACCTATGGATCGGAATCTCCACGCTGTTGTTGATCGTGAACGTCACGATCTTCTACGCCGTAGCACCTGCCGATTGGGCAAGTTACAACTATGTCTTCGTCATGCTCGGCATCGGGACCGTAGTCTCGTCACGAGGTTGGTTTCTCGCTCTGATGGCAGCAACCCTCTGCGCACAATCTGTAACGACCTTGGCAACCGTAGGTCTCGCGACAGCCAACTGGTCGGCCATAGCAACAACGAGCGGTCCAGGCGCGCTCATCGCAACGTTCCTCTTTATTGTTCGTCGCGCAGCCATCATGCGTGTGCATGCACTTACTCTGGAAGCCGACCGCAAGCGCATCGTTGCCGAGGAAGCGCTGGGGGGTGCGCGACGAGCACGAGCCGACCTGCAACAACTTGTAGAGCGGGCCCCCGATGCCGTATTGATTCTTGTCGACAACACCATTCGCTACGCCAATCAGAACTTCTTGGACTGCTTGCGGCTTGATGAGTCGAAAGTCGTCGGCGTCGATCTCAGCACCCTAACCTATGCGGGCTCGCTAGAGGACCACGGAACCTCGAGGCTCAGCTTCCGTCGCGCCGATGGAGAGACCGTCATACTCGAGTTTTCGGAGGCAACCAACATTGAACAAGAGGGCGCGGAGGCGCAGCTGAGGATCGGGCGAGATGTGAGCGCAGCCGACTCAGACCTGCAAGCAAAGCTACAGCTCTCCGACCGCATGGCAGCGATTGGCGTTCTTGCCCTGGGCGTTGCTCACGAAATCAACAACCCATTGGCCTATGTTCTAGGCAACCTATCGGCCATCGAGGACGAATCAGAAAAGTTCGCACACCACATGTCCCCGGAGACAAGCGACGAGTTTGCGGAACTCATCACCGACGCTCTCCATGGTGCCCGGCGGGTTGCCACAATCGTGAAGGACCTGAGTTCCATTGCCCGAACCGAAGAGACCAATATGGAGGCAGACGTTCCTGCCGCTCTTGACTCGAGCATCCGCATCGCACAACCGCATCTAACGCACAACTCTCAGCTGATTGTCGAAATTGCCGACGTGCAACCAGCCGCGTGCAACCAGGCGCGGCTCAGTCAGATCTTCCTAAACCTCATCATCAATGCGGCCCAGTCTCTCGAAGAGAATAAGAAAAACTCCATTACGATTCGCTGCAAAGAAGAAGCGTTTCCGCCGCGCATTGTTGTCGAGATCGAGGACACAGGCTCTGGAATGAATGCCGACACGCAGAGGCGACTCTTCGAGCCGTTCTACACAACCAAGGCTGTAGGCCAAGGCACCGGGCTAGGGCTCTACTTCTGCATGAATGAGATTGAGAAGGTCGGAGGCGAATTGAGTTTCACAAGCGAAGAAGGTGTTGGCACCTGCTTCACCATTCGCCTGCCACTATTCGCATCCAAGGGAAAGCGGGCTGCGACTTCGCCGAAAGCACATACGAGCAGAGGTCTACAGATTCTTGTCATTGATGACGACCCGATGGTCTGCAAAGCGCTCGAGCGTTTGCTGCGGGGCAACGAGACCACCGTCGTCTCGGATGCCAACCAAGGTCTGGCGTTGCTTATCGACGAGCACTTCGACGTCATTTTTTGCGACATGATGATGCCCGGCATGACCGGCGATCTCCTCTACGCAAAAGCCGCAGCAGCTCTCCCGGGTGTAGGGGAGAAGTTTATTTTCATAACAGGCGGCGCCTTCACACCAGAAACAGAGCAGTTTCTCGATTCGGTTCCCGGCCAAGTTGTTTTGAAACCCTTTGGGCGAAACAGTTTGCAGGCCGCACTTCAACGACGCTCCCTGGGCACGGAGCGCGCTGAGGCTGCGGGCAACGAGGGCTAAGCGCCACGAACCTCACACAAAGGCCTTTCGGCTGCGTGTAGCTGCTCAGCTCTTGGCGTGTGCTGCTAGCAGCGCTTCACAGCTGGCATCATCAAGGCTCTCAGCCTCGTCGATGAGCAGTACCGGGATGCCGTCATCGACCCGATACTTGAGCTTGGACTGTGGGCAGAAGAGAAACTCTTCGGCGTCACTCGCCACATAGATGAGCTCTCCAAGGCTCTTGGGGCAGCGCAGAATCTCTAGAAGGTGCTGAGCAACGGGCATTCCGGAAACTTCACGCCTATAGACAGGCCTGTCAAGCGCTTGCATGTACTCCACTGCCTTCACTACCTTGGCCCCCCATGAGTACGCTCCGCTCACAAATCCTTCCCGTTGTGGTTTCTGCACTCTTGTGTTCGCTGTGTCTAGGTACGGCATTCGCGCAAGAGGCGACGACCGAGGAGGCCTCGCTGCCCCCGGTTCTGGACGAAGTTGGCGGCACGTGCCATACGCCGCGGCAGGCCTACTTGCAGATCTTGCATTGGGCAAAGAAGGACGCCCGCAAAGCCGCGCTGTGTTTTGACAGCTCTGGGCTTGCCCAGCCAAATACAGAGGCTCCCGATCTCGCCGAGCGAATGCTTGAGTTTCTCGATGCCGAGGACCGCGAAATCGATACAGACAATGCGCCTACCCTTGCCGGCTACACCGACCCGCAAAGTGGACAACACGAATACTACGATCCGGTGGCTCCAGAGTTTCGAATTCGCCGGGCCGCCGATGGACGATGGCTATTCACCCAGGAGAGTTTATCGAGGGTCCCCGAGTCTAGTGTCCTGAAGTCGATGGCGAGCCATCTTCCTGAGTGGTTTCACAAGAGGATCGGGGGCAACGAGATTTGGAAGTACATCGGCATCGTCTTTCTGATCTTCTTTGCGCTCTTTATGCAGCGGGTGGTGGTGTTCTTCATTCGCACCTATCTCAAACGACTTGTCGGCAAAGCCAAGCTCGGCTACCTAAACAAAGCCGTTGATCGCGCGGACCGGCCGATCGGGGGCCTCGTAATGGCTGCCGTCTTCTATCTCGGTGTTCCAAAGCTCGCCTTTAGCCTGAGCATTGCTCATGGCGCCACCCTCGTGACCAAGGCGCTCGCAGCCTATTCGATCGTTTGGCTTGGCTACCGACTCATCGATGTTCTCTCGTATTGGATGGAGTCCAAGGCCGATGGAACGGAAACCAAACTCGATGATCAACTGGTCCCACTTATCGTAAAAACTCTTAAGGTCTTTGTAGCCGTCCTTGGAGGAATCTTCGTACTCCAGAATCTGAGCGTGGATGTTGGCTCGCTCCTCGCGGGCGTTGGGCTTGGCGGACTTGCCTTCGCATTGGCCGCAAAAGACACCATCGCGAACTTCTTTGGTTCCGTAATGATCTTTATCGACAAACCCTTTCAGATTGGTGATTGGATCGTTGTTGGCAATGTCGAGGGCACCGTTGAAGAAGTCGGCTTCCGAACAACGCGAGTTCGGACCTTTTACAACTCCCTGGTGACGGTACCCAATGCCAGCATAACCACGACCAACGTCGACAATTACGGTATGCGGGAATACAGGCGTTACACCACCACCCTCGGCCTCTCCTACGATACCCCTGTGCCCAAGATGCAGGCGTTTTGCGAGGCCGTTCGGGCCCTCTGCAGCGGCATGCCAGGCATTCGCAAGGACTACTACATTGTCGAATTCCAAGGCTTTGGAGACAGCAGTCTCAATGTACTCCTCTACTGCTTTATGGTTTGCGATAGCTGGAACCAAGAGCTTCGCATTCGAACGCACCTAAATCTCGAAATCCTTCGCGTTGCAGAGCAGTTGGGCGTGAGTTTCGCATTCCCAACACAGACTCTTCACATCGATACCTTGGCCAAGAGTGGCGCTCACAACCCGAGTCACTCTGGGCCGTCTGAGATTGACGAACTTGCCGCGATTGTCGATGGGTTTGCCAAGGACGGATCGTTGCATCAGTACCGCGGTAGCAAGATTGCCAACCACTACGACAACGACGGCGCTCGCGAAGTCGACCCTTGGTAGCGCAACCGCTGCACAGCAAAAGTGGAAATAGCTCCGGAGACGTAGCATGATCGCTGGCGTTCGGGAGGAGCGCGGGCGATCAACACCACGATGGCGGTCTTGAAGTTCACAAGCACCACTCTCCTCTCCTAGCGGATGTACGATGGCAGTTTCAAACTTCGCACTTCTTGGGCTCAACGCAGAACGCCGAATCGTGTGGCGTTGCGACCACGACTCTGGGCTGATTCCCCCGAACACGAGTGGCATGCTTCTCCAAGAAGTGTTCCCGGAATTCCCCGAGACACTCGAGGTCGATCGTTGGACGCAGCTTGGCCAGGGCAAGGGCGAGGCACCGCTGTCGGTTCGCTCACTCAAGGTGGAGACTGGGGAACTCGCTTGGCTACTACAGTTCAATGCTTCGGGCAGCAAAGACACGACCGGCTCCTCCAGGACATCGTCGGCGCACCTCTTTCAGAGCGCGCGTCGTGAGCTCATGACCGAGCTCCATCACACGGGGCAGCAGGTACTAACCGCTCTGCTTGTTCGACTTGGCGGCATGGGCGAGAGCGGAAGCGAAGACGATATGCGAGAGATTCGCTCGCTGGTTGTGAAGGCACAAACGGATATGCGCGCGATGACGCAAACCGTGGTGCCGACTGTGCTAGCAGCGTCGGGACTGGGAGCTGCGCTCTCACGACTTTCGGAAGTGCTCACAGAGCAGGGAGAGGTCTCTCTCACGGTGCCCGCAGACGACCGGCAGCGATATCCGGAATCCGTCGAAATTGCCGCATACGAGCTCATTCGAGGCATTCTGACGCGTCTACGGCCCACCGGGCTGCGCCGAGCATCGGTAACTCTTCACGCTCGCGACGAGGGGTTGCGGGCCCTGCTCGAACTCGATCAGATCGTTGCCGAAGACACACTCCTCTCTAGCGACTACTGCCATGTTCTTCTCAATGAGTGCGACGCTAGCCTCCGCAGTGATACTGGCAGCAATGGCACCACCGTTGTTCTTGAGTTTCCCAATAGGAGCCTCCGTTGATCCGAGTTTTTCTAGTCGATGATCACGCGATCCTCCGAGCTGGCATCGCGGCACTTATCGCCTCGGAGTCAGACATGCAATGTGTCGGGCAAGCTGCCGATGGCAGAGAAGCTCTCGAAGCCATTGATGCGACCGACGTTGATGTTGCGCTGGTCGATCTTGAAATGCCGCACTGTGACGGATTCAAGACGATTCAATTGCTGGGGCAATCCGCGCCGGGAATCCGAACGGTCGCCCTGACCATGCACCAAGAACGCTCCCACGTTCAGGCGGCACTCGTCGCAGGAGCTTCGGCGTTCGTTGCAAAGCACGTCGCCGATGACAAACTGCTGCAGACCATTCGCGGTGTAGAGTCCGGCAGCTCATTTCTTTGCGTCGTCGGAGACAGTGCGGTCGCGGAGGTGATGCCAAGGCGCCCGGTACTTCACGAGCCACTAAGCAAGCGTGAGCAGCAAGTGCTGGAGCTCCTCGTTCTGGGCCACACCAACCGCGAGATTGCACAGGCAATCTCAATTGGCACCAAGAGTGTAGAAACCTACCGCTCTCGCATTGGCCAGAAGTTGGGCCTGCGAACGCGGGCTGAATTGGTGCAATACGCGATCGCAATCGGGCTCCTCCAGCAACTTGTCCAGCGTTTCCCTGACGTTGCTTAGCACCAACCCCGGTCTGGAAAACGACCTGCGCCTAGAAACGACCCGGGGTTTTCCTTACATGCTTTGCGACAAGGTGGGCGATTCTTGTTTTTGCATGAGCAATGGGGACCTTGAGCTGTGCGCATCAATTTTCCAGCGCAGCACGTGCGGGATGGTTGTCATTGCTGGCTCTGGATCGATTCTGCAGGTCAACACAGCCCTCAGTGAAATTCTTGGGATGTCTGCTACCGATATGGTCGGCACCCACATCGAATTGTACTCGCCACCAGGGGATATCCCGGTCTACGACACCCTTCTCATGGAGTTGGTGCGCTTGGAGGAGCAGCCCAAAGCAACCGAGCTCTCACACACCCAAACGTTTCAGCATCAAAACGGTACCCGGATTGTCTGCACCGGGCGCGCTTCAATCGCTCGCGATAGAGACGGCGCAGCCACATTGCTCTACTGCCTGGACCATCATCAGTCATCCACGAGCAAGCGCACGGGCCAGGGAGAACAGGCTGAAGCGGCATTGCGAACGGTGCTCGATGCAATAACGGAAGGCGTGATTACTTCGGACTCCGAGGGCACGATTCTTTCGATCAACCGCGGTGCCACGGAAATGCTTGGGTATGGCCAGTACGAGGTTATTGGCAAGAACATCAGTATGTTGATGTCGAAGCGCGATCAGGGGCGCCACGAGAAACACATGCGCGCCCCCGCCGATGAGTTGCGACAGCGCTTGCTTGGCAAGTATAGAAATGTCTACGCCGTCGATAAGAAGGGTGCATCGATTCTCGTGGGGATTCGAGTAACGCAAACCACGCTGGGCGACCAGACGGTTTTCATTAGCACGCTCTTGGATCTCCGAGAGGTCGATCGCCTGCAATCAGCACTTTCCCAAGCGCGAACGCTGGTGCACTCAGGCGGTCTTGCCGGGGGAATCGCCCACAACTTCAACGACCTTCTCACGGTGATTTTGGGCATAGGCGCAGAGGCACTTGAGGCGGCACAGTCTGGCAGCCCAATAGAAGAGTACCTAACGGATATTCTGAGTGCCGGCCACGAAGCGGCGAACCTAACGCGCCAACTTGTCGCCCACACGAAACGTGAAGTTGTGGCGGCTAAGTCAGTTTCGATCAACGATGAGCTAAGGTCCCTTCACAGTGAAATCGAGTCGCAACTCGGATCAACCGTCGAACTTCAGTTTGAACTCGAAGAGAACCTCAGCCCCGTTCGCATTGCTCCAGGCCACCTCAAGCATCTCGTGACAAGCCTGGCGTCAAATGCTCACGACGCTATGAAAGGGCAAGGAACCTTGAGCATTCGCACCTCATCAAGGAAGCTTGAGCAGAAGCCACGAGGGTGGAATGGTGAGTTCCGACACGGCGACTATGTAGTCGTGACCTTCACCGACGATGGCTGCGGAATGGCCCCTCAGACCGTCAAGCATATCTTTGAACCATTTTTTTCAACGCAGAGAGATGAACTAAAGCCGGGACTTGGTCTCGCGAGCTGCTACGGCATCGTTCTCCAAAATGGCGGGAGCATCACAGCAACGAGCACGTTGGGGGCTGGAGCAAGCTTTGTAATCTGGCTACCGGTTGCAGGTGCACGAAGAAAGCGGGCTACCTTGAAGAAGAGCCCGCCAATAGAGATGAGCACCATGCCAGAACGGACCATTCTTCTCGTCGAAGATGATGCTCTTGTTCGCAAATCGACGCGACGAGTACTCACGTCACTCGGCTACACGGTGCTGTTGGCTACGAACGGGGTTGAAGCACTCGCCACCATGACGAGTCACGAAGGCAAGATCGACGTGGTGATCACCGACCTGGTCATGCCAGAGATGAATGGGGCTGAGCTCGCCGCACAACTCGCAGAGCGTTGGCCCTCTCAGAACGTCCTCTTTGTCTCGGGCCATACCGAGCAAGCCATTGACCAGAGCGGACTGCTTCCCAACGGAGTATCGTTTCTACAAAAACCCTTCAAGACCCGTGAGCTCGTCGCAAAACTCGGCAACCTACTGCACTGATTCCGGACTCGGGAAAACCCGTACACGCACACCACAAAACTAGAGTTTCCCCGACACCCGCGTGCTTTCCCGAAAGCGATACTGGCAATGTGGAATCCGACACTTCATCCGACGTCGCAACGGCACCCGCCACCACGCAGCAAACGGCCGACGAACTCGCCCTGAGAGTGGCCGATTTGGAAATGCGCCTTTTGGAGGTACTTGCCCTCGTTCGCCAGCTTCCCGGCGCAAGCGCTGCCACCGAAGGCTCGATACCACTACACGATCTATCGGTTAGAGAGCGCGAGGTCGCGCGCTACCTCTCGTTGGGGCTCAACTCCGCAACGGTCGCCAAGGAGCTAAGCATCAGCGTGCACACGGTTCGCTCACACCGACGCAGGGTCTACGAGAAAATCGGAGTCCACTCACAGGGCGAACTGATGGCGCGGTTTCAGCGACTCGAAAAATAGGCGCATTTACGCAAACGCACGGGGGCGACCACCACCTTCGCGCAACTCGATCGCCTGCACAACCGCCAGCTCAAATTCGTCGACGCTAAAGGGTTTCTGCAGCCATGGGGTCTTGCGATCCCCTGCCGTTGGCAGGTTCCCACTCATAATAAGCGAGGCCACGTGGGGGCACGCCTTTGCTACGACACGACACAACTCTTCACCATTCATCATCGGCATGGCGAGGTCGGTAACCATAACATCGACGTTGGCGCCAAACTCTTGAAGGTAGCTTAGGGCAGCCCCTGCGGAACAAACGCTATGACACGCATATCCTCTGGTTTGCAGTGTCTTCTCAAGTGCCTCTCGCATTACCGCATGATCATCAACGATCAGAATTGTTCTAACCGAGGCGGCGTCAAGATTTAGAGGCGAGTTAGAGAGCACTGGGCGTTCCTCCTCGGTTGTTACGGGGCGCATTGGCAATCGAACCAGCACCCGCGTCCCGTGCTTTTCCCGGCTATGAAGCGCAACGCTTCCGCCCACCGATTCCGCAAGCAGCCGAATCGATGCCAGACCGAGACCGCTGCCATTGCCACCTTTCGTGGTGAAGAACGGATCAAATGCTCGTTCAGCAAGTGCTGCTGACATCCCAACTCCCGAATCGCGCAGTTCAAGAACGACGACCTTCGTTGATTCATCCACGGAGGCAATCACATCAAAGACCCCGCCACCCGGCATTGCCACCCGAGCGTTCGTCGCCGCATTGAGAACAATCTGCATCAGGTCAGACTCGGAGAGTTGCACTTCGCCAAGTCCAACTCCCATCGACCATTGCAGCTGCACTTCATCGCCAACCACACGGGCAACAAACTCGCGAAGCCCCTCCAACGCTTCTCCGATAGGCGTCCATGGTCCGGTGCGATCCGGTAGCCGCGTAAGGTCCGCCAAACGGCTGGTAAGGGCTCGACCGTGATGTACTGCTGCGCGAATGGACTGCAGTCCGTGAGCGAGCTCGTTCTCAGAAACTACGCGCTGCAGCCGTTCGGTCTGTAGTTCCAACCCTCCGAGAAGGTTATTAAAATCGTGAGCCATGATCGATGAGAGGCGCCCCATCGCCTCGAGTTTCAGGGCGTGGAGCCGCTGTTGCTGCTGTCGCTCCACTTCGCAAAGGTCCTTGATGATGGTAACGCAGTGTTGCCTGCCCATTACGGGTAGAAGAAACAGCGTGACCTCGGCGGGAAACACTTCGCCATCGGTACGGCGCGCTTGCACTCGGATCGGCTCTTGAGAAAAACTCTCAGTAGGCTTTGGGTTGTTTTGCACACTGGCCAGCAATTGTTGGACCGGCGAATCGTGCACAGGAGTCATTTCGGGCGACAGGAGAGCGTGCAACGTGCATGGCTTGGCATCGGAGCGCACAAAGATTGCTTCGGCCGACGGATTCATGCTGACGATCCTCAGCTTCTCGTCAAAGAGAATCACGCCATCGGGTTGCATCTCCAAAACCCGAGCCAATAGCGCCTGGTTCAATCGCTCGCCCTCGCGGATCAAGTGTCGTCGGTGGCGATCGAGAGCCGTCGTTATCGCTGCGACCAAGTGCTGTTGGCGAAATGGTTTCAGAACGTAGCCATAGGCCTCCGCTTGGTTCGCCCGGGCAATGGTTTCCTCGTCCGAATAGGCACTCAAGTAGACAATCGGAACGTCAATGACCCCGCCAATGCGTTTCGCCGCGGCAATGCCATCCGCAGGCCCATCCAGATTGATGTCCATCAGAATGAGATCAGGAACCTGTGCGAGCGCTGCATCAAAGGCGCTATCCGCCGTTGAAGTGGTCCCAACAATTTCATAGCCCACCATCTGCAGTTGTTGACGAAGGGTCGTCGCAACCGCACCATCATCCTCGACCAAGAGGATCCGAGACGCTCGATTTTCAACAGTCATGGCGTGACTGACACTCTATCGAGCGTCCCCGTGAGCCACAAACGCTCCTCTTGCCCTTGGCATCTCTGCTTTGCGATCCCAGGGAACGGAAATGCCACGGGGCACTGGATTCGCCTGCCCATTATCCGTGATACTTGGCGACAACTTGCCTCCTAGGCAATGCTAAGAACCGGTTTCGTGCAGTATCAGAGACGTCCATTCGGCCTTGCCCCTTTCCAGCATCTCTCATGATGCTGCGCCCGCCAGCAAGCGTTGTGTATGTGGATGAGTCCGAGACGGAACGGCGTGCCACACACCAGCGCATCGCAAACTTGGGCTACCCAACGCTGAGCAGCTCCAGCGGCGCAGAGGCCCTGGCAGCGATTCAGAAAAACTCTAATTCCGTAGCATTGGTTGTCATTCGCTACGGCATGAAACAAATGCCCGGCCCCTACCTCGCTCGAGCGATAGCACTGCAATGGCCCCGAATCGCAGTGCTATTCGTGTCAGAGATGCGAGTGGCCAGCCTTCGAGCGGCAGCGAAAGGGGGAATCGACCAAGAGACATTTTCTGAGGAAAATGTACTAACGATTCCATGCACCGATCGCGAGCTTCAGAGCAAACTCCGAAGCGCACTTAGCCCCGGCATCTCGTAGCGCCGTATGACATCTTCGATTCGACCATTACCAACCATCGACATGGGTATCTAGGAGAACGTCCGATGGCTCCTACGAAGGACGTATCCCCAGCACAGCCGCCGGCAGACTTGTGGGCCGAGCCGGACATCCAACGGGCCCTACACGCTCGCACAGCTCTCCTCGTCCGCGCCTCACTCGAAGGCGCTATCGTCGCAGCGGAAGGCGCTATCGTTGCATCCAGCGGCGACACGCCGTTCTGGGACCATTCCATCTGGGAGCGCAGTGCCGACTCTCAAGAGCGTCTGAAGCAAGCCTTCGTGGCAGCCGTTTCAGGGGGCCCAGCACAGTGTGTCGCTCGCGCTCAACTTGCAGACGACACGAGCATTGACCTCGAGTTGAGCTTCACGCGCACGAGCAATGCGAATTGCGAGGACAGCGTCGTCATCGTTGGCATCGATGTGAGTTGTCACGTTCGCTCATCGATTTCCGAACAGGAACGAGTTGCCGATGAATTGCGTGACGCGAGAGACCGGCTCCGGGCAACAATTACCGCGATTCCAGATTTGCTTTTCGAGACCGACGCCGAAGGACGATTCTTTGGCTGCCACGCCCCAAAGACGGAAGACCTCTACATGCCGCAGGAACAGTTCCTTGGCCAACGCGTATCCGATCTCTTGCCTGGCGATGCCGCCAATAGCTACATGGCAGGAATCGCCGAGGCGATGCGTACCGGCTCCGCCACCAACGTTGTGTACAGCCTCTCGATGCCGGGGGGAGAGCGTTGGTTCGAAGCGCGCATGGCTCGCATGGATAGCTCACGCCCGGGGGCTCAGCGCGTACTCGGTGTGGTGCGAGATGTAACAGCGCGCGAGAAATCGGAGCAAGTGCTTCGAGAGAGAGCGAGTGTGCAAGAGGTTCTCGTTAATGAGGTAAACCATCGAGTAAGAAATAATCTTACTGCGATCCTCGGCGTGTTGAGCGTGGTGAGGAGCCGGGCTCGACTCTGTGAGCAAACCGTCGACTCCACACTCAATACTGTGGAAGAGCGAATCCATGCGTTCGCGACCGCTCATGACGTGCTGAGTGACAACCAGTGGGGCCCCATCACACTCAAGGAACTCTGCAGCCGGATTATTTCGGCCACAGCCGAGAGCCAGATGCCGCCCCTGACCCTGCATCTCGACGATGCCTCATCGGCAGGTGAAATCATTTGGCCACGACCTGCCCAACAGCTGGCTCTGGTTTTGGCGGAGCTCACAACCAACGCGTTCAAACACGGCCTCTCCGAGGATGGCTCGCTAAAGCTCGAGGTTGTAATCGCCCGTCGAAATGATCGCTGTACGCTACGAGTTCGCGATGAGGGTCGCGGATTTCCCGCTCATATCCTCGACGGCAATCGCCACGAGGGCGCTCTCGGTCTCGGGCTCATCGAGGGCATCGTGAGCCACAGCCTTCAGGGAGCCGTCTCTTTCCAGAACGAAAACGGGGCCATAACGACACTCAGCCTTGGCGTGCTCGACGGCAAATCAACGCGCTGACTCAAACGCTTGAGAGAAGCCCACGATTCCCTAGATAGCGGTTGACCCAAACGCCTCAAGACGTGTAGATCGAGCCCACTCGCACCCTTTCAAGAACCGGCGTTTCGGTTCACTCGTTTCTACTAACGCGTTACAGCTCAAAGCACATCAATCATGCTCAAAGCCCTGTCAATCTTCGCTGGAAACGCAAACCCCGGAATCGCTGAGGAAATCTGCAAATATGTGGAAATCCCTCCCGGTCGCGCCGATGTCACCCACTTCTCCGACGGTGAGATCTACGTTGAGATTAATGAGAATGTCCGAGGGCTAAATGCCTTCGTTGTCCAGTCCACGTGCACCCCCGTAAACCAGGGGCTCATGGAGCTGCTCATTATGATCGATGCGCTCAAGCGCGCTTCCGCAGGCAGTATCGTCGCGGTGATCCCCTACTTCGGCTATGCCAGGCAAGATCGCAAGGTTCGGCCTCGGACGCCGATTACCGCCAAGCTGGTTGCAGACCTCATCACCACGGCCGGCGCAGACCGAGTCGTCTCGATGGATCTGCACGCGGGCCAAATTCAGGGGTTCTTCAATATCCCCTTCGATCACCTCTACGCCATGCCGATCTTCATTGATCACATGCGCAATGCCGGCCTAGTTGGCGAGGACACCATCGTGGTTTCCCCCGATGCGGGCGGCGTCGAGCGAGCGCGCGCCTACTCAAAGCGCCTCGGGGCAGATCTGGCCATTATCGACAAGCGACGCTCCGCTCCTGGCGTGAGCGAAGTAATGAATATCATTGGCGATGTTAAGGGCAAGAAGGCCGTCATCGTCGATGACATTATCGATACGGCGGGCACGCTCTGCAACGCGGCTAAGGCCATCATGGAAAACGGCGCGGTCTCGGTTGATGCCTGCACCACCCACCCGGTCTTTTCCGGTAAGGCCATCGAGCGAATTGCCGCTTCACCCCTCCGAAAAGTGATTGTAACCAACACGATCGGACTTAGTGAAGCAGGTAAGGCTTGTGACAAAATTGAAGTCCTGTCCGTTGGTCGCTTGCTTGGCGAGGCCGTTAAGCGTATTCACCACGGCGATTCAATTAGCTCTCTATTTATCTAGCGACCGCACGAAGCACTCGCTAGCAAAACGAAACGATCTACGAGGAACACAAGATGGAAGTCGGCAAACTAACAGTCCAACACCGAGCAGTAACTGGCAAAGGCATCAGCCGTGTCACCCGTCGGGGCGGCGAAGTCCCCGGTGTGTGTTACGGACATGGCCTTGAGACTCCTCTTGCAGTCTCGCTAAACGTCAAAGCTCTTAAGAAGGCATTTGACCCTGAGAAGCGACGCAACACGGTTCTCGAGCTGACCATCGAAGGTGGTACGAAGCCCGTAACTGTGCAAGCAATGGTTTGGGATTACCAAATCAGCAAGCTTCGCCGCGAGATCACCCACGTGGACCTCAAAGCAATCGATCCTGAGAAAATGGTCGAGGCTGTGGTTCCTGTCATTTCTGAGGGAACACACGCTGGCTTGGTCGACGGTGGCCTGCTCTCTTGGTCTCGTCACGAAGTGCGAATCTCGGCAAAGCCTGCTGCGATTCCAACCAAGCTCATCTTGGACATCAGCGCTCTTCGCCTCGGCGATACGTTGCATGTCAGTGACTTGCCACTTCCAGAGGGTGTCACACTCGCAGACGCTGGCAAGCTGACCATCGTCACCTGCATCGCTCCTAAGGGCCTCAAGTCCGATACGACCGATGAGCCTGGCGAAGAAGCTGCAGCTGCGGCGACTGAAGAAGCTCCTAAGGCTTAACTCAAGTCAAACACTGCGAAGCCGTCATGTGGATCATTGCTGGACTGGGAAACCCAGGACGACGATACGAGAAGACTCGCCACAATGTCGGCTTCGAAGTGGTGGACGAGCTCTGCAGGCGGCATATGCAAGGCGGCTTTCGCACCAAATTTGGTGCCGAAGCCGTGACTGGGCTAATGGGCGGTACCAACGTACTGCTCCTTAAGCCTATGGAGTTTATGAACAAGAGCGGTTTTGCTTTGCAGCGGGCCGCCCAGTTTCACAACGCCGACCCCGAGCACATTATCGTGATCCACGATGAGCTCGACCTGCCCCCTGCCCGACTCAAGCTCAAAGCGGGCGGTGGACATGGCGGCAATAACGGTCTCCGCTCAATTATTGAGCAACTCGGGAACAGAGACTTCTTGCGTATTCGCGTTGGGATCGGTAAACCGGCCGCCGGTGGAGAAGAAGGTGCTGGTGCGGACCATGTCCTAAGCCCATTTTCGAGCCGCGAGATTCCTGAGATGCAAGACGCAATTAACAAAGCTGCAGACGCTGCCGAAGCCATCGTTGCTTCGGGGATGACTGCGGCCATGAACGACTTCAATGGAGTGAACCCAAACTAATTCTTGTTTGGAACATCGCCACTCCTTGCTCGCCAAGCATTTTCCGCGGGCCCTCTAACGAGGTCCTAAAAGAAAACAGCTAGTGGGCTTGATACCCAGAAGGAGAAACTGACACATGGCACTACAAAGCCTAGCGGATGCGCCCAACACGCTCCGCGAATACGAGACCATCTACATTCTTAACCCAGACACCATCAACGACAAAGTCGCTGAGGTGAACGGACGAGTTAAGACCATCATCGAAGAACGTGGTGGACAAATTCTCAATGTAGACAACTGGGGCAAGCGCAAGCTCGCCTACGAAATCCAAAAAGAGCGCAAAGGCATTTACCTTTTCTGGAAGTACCTCGGTAATCCAGAAATCGTCGCTGAGTTCGAGCGCAACATGCGCCTTCTCGATCCCGTCATGCGCTACATGACCATCAAGCTCGACACCGATGTCGCAACAGGCTCTCGCGAGACTGAAATTGATGGTGAGACCTACGAGCGCGCAGCAACCACTGCTGCCGACGAAGAAGAGATCGTGACTGGCCGCGCCGGTGACGAAGCTGAGGGTGAAACCGTCGAAGCTGCCGCTGAGACCACCGAAGCTGCCGCTGAGACCACCGAAGCTGCCGCTGAGACCACCGAAGCTGCCGCTGAGTCCACAGAGGAGAAGAACTAATCATGGCTTACGAGAAAAACGAAGACGACGATCGCAAAGGCGGACGTGGCGGAAGCGCCGGCGGTGCATTCCGCGGCCGCAAAGGCTGCCGCTTCTGTGCAGACACCGAAATCGTCGCTGACTACAAAGACCCAACCCTGCTCAAGAACTACCTCACCGATCGCGGCAAGCTAACGCCTGCACGCGTGACCGGTACCTGCGCAAAGCACCAGCGTGCTCTCGCAACCGCCGTTCGCCGCGCCCGAATGATAGCTCTCGTGCCCTTCACCGTTACGGGCAAGTAAAGGAGTCCATCATGGCGATGCAACTAATTCTTACGCAAGATGTAGACAACCTCGGCGACGCCGGCGAGCTTGTTACTGTTAAACCTGGCTTCGGCCGCAACTACCTTCTTCCTCAGGGCCTAGCCTTGAGCGCAACGAAGCGCAACGTTAAGAGGCTCGAGCACGATCGTGCAATGATCGCTCAGAAGGTTGCTAAGCAACGCTCTGAGAACGAGTCGCTAGCTAAGCGCATCGGCGGCATGACGCTTCAGTTTGAGCGTCTTGTTGGCGAAGGCGACAAGATGTTCGGCTCAGTCACCGTTCGTGACCTTGCACAGCAGCTTGCTGTTGCGAAGATCGAAGTCGACTCTCGTCGCATTCAACTTCCCGAAGCCATCAAGGCTGTCGGTAAGTACGAAGCCAACGTCAAACTTGGTGCTGGCGTAGTCGCCGTACTCAAGTTCTGGGTCGTCGGTAAAGACAAAGAAGAATAAGCGAGTAGCTTCACTGCTATAGGCCCCTAGAACCCCTAGGGGCCTTTTTTGCGGGTACTATTTGCGTCCCGTGTCGTCTAGCCGAACTCTGCCCCACAGCCTCGATTCCGAAGCATCTCTGCTCGGCGGCATCCTTCTGCGCAACGAAGTGCTCGCGCTGCTGGACGACCTTGACGAGGATCAGTTCTACGATCCCAAGCACCAAGTCATCTTTAGCGCGATGCGAGCGTTGGAAGATCAGACCAAGGCCATCGATGAGGTGACTCTCGAAGCCCAGCTTTCACAAATGGGCAAGCTCGACGCGGTTGGTGGCTTGGCCGGCCTTTCCAAACTCGCACTCCGCGTTCCCACTGCAGACAATGTTGTGCACTACGCGCAGACAGTTAAGGATCTGTACGCCGCGCGTTCGTTGATGTTGGCGGCTTCGGAAATCGCAGCCAAGGGCTACGAAAACTTCGGAGACATTGAAAACTACCTCGACGAGAGCGAAGCACGAATTTTCGAAGTCACTCAGCGCCAGCACAAGGGCGGCGCAGAGAGCATCAAGGCTCTTCTCAAGTCAGTCTTCTCTTCCCTCGATGAGCGATTCAAAGCGGCCGGCGGTATCACTGGTGTGCCGAGTGGCTTTACCGACCTCGATGAAAAACTCGCAGGCTTTCAGCCTGGCGAACTCACCGTATTGGCCGCTCGCCCCGCGATGGGCAAAACATCGTTCGCTCTTTCCATCGCCCGCAATGCTGCCGTAACCCATGGCTTCCCGGTTCTTCTCTTCTCGCTCGAGATGTCCTCGGAACAGCTCGCCGAGAGACTCTTGTGCTCTGAGGCCAAAGTCGACTCCACCGCACTTCGTCGCGGCATGTTGCAGCGGCAAGACCTCACGAACATGACCTACGCGGCGGACACCTTGTCAAAGACGCCGATCATGATCGATGACACGCCGGCCCTCAACTTGCGCGAACTGCGCTCGTCAGTGCGGCGCTTTGCCAGCGACAAGCAGCTCTTTGGCGATAAGAAGTTTGGGCTCATCCTGCTCGACTACTTGCAGCTCATGCAGGGCAGCTCGAAGGGCCAGCAAAGTCGAGAACAGGAAATCTCAGAAATTTCCCGTGGACTCAAAGCGCTATCGAAAGAAGTCGGCTGCCCAATCATCGCGCTCTCGCAGCTCAACCGAAGTTTGGAATCGCGCCCCGACAAACGCCCAATGCCTTCCGATTTGCGCGAATCTGGTGCTATCGAGCAGGACGCCGACGTCATCATGTTCATCTACCGGGACGTGATCTACAACAAGGAGAGTGAGACTCCCAACGTCGCGGAGATCATCATCGGCAAGAACCGACACGGCGCCATGGGTATTGTTGATACCCACTTCGAAGGTCGCTACACCCGCTTCTCCAACCTCGCCAAGCGCACCGAGAGCGACTACTAGGAAGCACCTTGGCGGTCCCAGCAACAGGTCAAATCATCGACCGCTACTGCGTCGATGGTGTCATTGGCGCGGGCTCCATGGGCGATGTGGTGAAGGCCATCGACGTCGACCTAAAACGCACCGTAGCCATCAAGATTCTGAGCGATAAGCACCGCGGCAACGAAGAGCTTGAAGCGCGCTTCGTACGCGAAGGCCGGGCCGTTGCAGCGATATCCCACTCCAACGTCGTTCAGGTCTTCACCACAGGCAACTGGGACGAACGGCCCTACATTGCCATGGAGTTTCTCGAGGGCACCGACTTGGGCAGCCTTATTGCGCAACACGGCCCCATGTCATCGCTCGACGCTGCTCGAGCAGTACTCGATTCTGCGCGCGGCCTGAACGCCGCCTTCGAGGCCGGCCTCATTCATAGAGATGTAAAGCCCGCCAACTTAGTCAAGCTCGACAACGGCAACACCAAAGTCACCGACTTCGGCCTTGCAAAGCCTGTGGACCCAAAGAACGAACCCGCACTCACAGCAATGGGCGTTGTCGTTGGCACGCCGGACTACATTGCCCCCGAGCAAGCTCGCGGCGAAGCAATCGACGAGAAGGTAGACATCTATGCCCTGGGCGGAACGCTCTACTACTTACTCGTAGGGAAACCTCCATTTCGCAAGGGCAATGCCCTCGACGATAAGTATCTCAAGGTCGTAGCCCGGCACCTTCGAGATCCTGCGCCCAATGCGATGGTGGCGCAGCCGGAAACCGACGGCCCGCTGGCTCGGCTGCAACTTCGCATGATGGCGAAAAAGCCTGAGGCGCGGCCAAGCTACGCTGAGCTAACAACCGAGCTCACAGAAATTGTGCAGCGTCTTGGGGGGCGGACGACACCGGCCCCTCCTGCACAGACGCAGTCATCGGAAGCGCGACAGGTTCGCCCCGGGCCTTCGGCAAAGACTCCGTATCTCGGTGGCAACCGCCTGGGCACCGATGTCACACGACTCGCGAACCAAGGGCTCCCAACGCAGGGCCTCGAAAGCCAAGCGAATGCCGCTGTGCACGACGACGATGACGGTGCCGAGACCCATGTGCGAATGCCATCGCAAGAGTACGCAGCGTACCCACCGGGGCAAACGCCGTCGGCCTCACACGTTGCGCAGGACAGCCTGGTCGCCGGGCCGACGCGCTCAAAAACGCTCACGATCATGACGGCACTTTCGGGGCTCGTTTTGTTGGTCGGCCTCGTATTGTATTTCGTCGGGCCCCTGCCAAGCGCAGGCAGCGAGCCCGCGGTTGTTGTTGCGAATGACGCGTCGCCCGTTGCGATCGTCGTTGCACCCGATGCAACTCCCCCCCCACCAACACCTCCCGACGGCATGGTGCTGGTTCCAGCGGGTGACAATCATCAAGCGATCTTCATCTCGATGAAGCACGTGACCTACGCGGAATTCTCGGCCATGTTTCCAAATCAAAAGAAACCCACCAAGAATAAAACGCGCGCGGCACGTCCTGTCACCGGTGTTGAGTATGCCTATGCAGAGGCGTTTGCCCGAACCAAAGGTGGCCGCCTTCCCTCACCTGCGGAGTTTGCTGCGGCACTCGAACTTGAATCGCAGGGGTTTTCTGCGGGCTCTGTCGCCTGGGAATGGCTCGATGATGGAACCGGCGAGACACAGCGCACGCGCACAACTGCGAATGCCAAGGGCGAAACGCGCGCGCAACGCCCGCGAGCCAACAACAACATCGGCTTTCGCATCGCAGTCGACCTTTAGCTCGATTGCACAGGGAATGTCTTTGTAGCGCGTTGGGCTCCCCTGCTCCGTCGCAACTGGGTATAGTTCCGCGGTTATGGCGGTTCAAGATAGCGACATCGACAAGCTCGTAGATCTAATCACGGAGCGAGTCCGAGGACGGCTCGGCTCAAGCCTGCCGGTTGTGCAAGCAGTGGATCGCGGTGACTGCGCCGCGGGCGAAAACGAAGACTGTTCTTCCTGCGGTGCCTGCGTGGTTCGCAGGCCCTGGTCAGTGCGCGCCATTGAAGCTGCCGGCGCTTCTCGCATCGGAGCTCCCGGTGGCGTTGGCAAGCCCGCAAGTGGCTTCGCCGGAATGATCGACCACACCTTGCTCAAGGCTGAAGCGGTTCGCGATGACATCGTTCATCTATGCGAAGAAGCTCGCAAGTACAGCTTTGCTTCGGTGTGCGTGAACTCGACTTGGGTCGGCCTCGCAAAGTCTCTTCTCGCTGGAAGTGACGTAATGGTCTGCTGTGTTGTTGGCTTCCCCCTTGGAGCGATGAGCCCTGGGTCGAAAGCGTACGAGGCCCGCGATGCAGTTCGACATGGTGCCCAAGAAATCGACATGGTGATGAACATTGGCGCGATGAAGTCGCGCGATTACGAGACCGTGTTTGAGGACATCTGCAAAGTCGTCAAAGCTTCGAGCCCAGCCGGAGTCAAAGTCATTCTCGAGTGCAGTTCTCTAACCGACGAAGAAAAAATCATTGGCTGCAGCCTCAGCAAGCTCGCTGGCGCAGCCTTCGTAAAGACCTCGACCGGCTTTGCCAAGGGCGGAGCCACAATCGAAGATGTAAGCCTTATGCGACGTGTTGTTGGAAGTGAAATTGGTGTCAAAGCATCCGGAGGCGTTCGCACTCCAGAGGATGCAACTCGCATGGCCGAAGCTGGCGCAAACCGCATTGGTGCCTCAGCCTCGATTGCAATTGCCACGGGCAAGAGTTCAGGAAAGGCTTCGGGCTACTAGTGTCGTCCGAACAGAAGTCGTTCCTCCCGCAGGCGATCATTCGTCAAAAGCGCAACGGAGAAACTCTTAGTGCCGAAGAACTTCGATTCTTCATTCATGGCGTAACCACCCAGAGCATCCCTGATTATCAGATTTCCGCCATGCTCATGGCGATCTACTTCAAGGGCATGACCGACGACGAGTTGGCACACTGGGCCAACGCGATGCTGCACTCCGGCGAGGTGCTGGACCTGAGCAGCATCGATCGCCCCAAGGTAGACAAGCACTCCACAGGTGGCGTTGGTGACAAGATTTCATTGCCATTGGCTCCAGCCGTGGCAGCCTGCGGTGTTGCCGTGCCCATGGTTTCGGGCCGAGGTCTAGGCCACACAGGCGGCACCCTCGACAAGCTCGAGTCCATCCCCGGATTCTCGGTAAACCTCGACGTTGCCCAGTTCACGAAACTCGTCGACACCCTTGGTCTCTGCCTCATTGGGCAGACAGCGGAAATTGCTCCAGCAGATAAGCGCCTCTACTCGTTGCGCGATGTCACTGCAACTGTCGAGTCCGTTCCGCTGATTGCCTCTTCCATCATGTCCAAGAAGCTCGCCGAGGGCATTGATGCCTTGGTTCTCGACTGCAAAGTCGGCCATGGCGCCTTTATGAAAACCATGGACGAAGCGCGAGAGCTGGCGTCTGCAATTCAGGTCATTGGCAAAGCGGCAGGCAAGCCCGTAACCGCGGTTATCACTGATATGAACGCGCCCATTGGCACCGCCATCGGCAACGCGCTCGAAGTCTCGGAGTCGATTGCCGTACTCCACGGAGGTGGGCCCGCCGATACCCGCGAGCTTACGGTCGTACTGGGCGGAGAGATGCTCCTCGCAGCGGGGGTCGAGTCTGATGTAGAAGCCGCTCAGGCTCGCATTGAAGCGGTACTCGACAACGGCGCTGCAGCTCAGTGTTTTTCTAAGCTCATCGAAGCGCAGGGCGGTGATCCTCGCGTCGTCGATAGCCCCGACACAATTCTCCCAGCAGCCTCGAATAAGACCGACATTCTCGCCACATCAAAGGGCTCCGTACAGGCCATCGCAGCCAGAGACATGGGCGTGGCTGGCCTTTGGCTCGGTGCTGGACGCCGAGCGGCAGCGGATGCCATTGACCCATCCGTTGGAATCGAAGTGCGAGCAAAGGTTGGCGACGAGGTCTCTGTAGGCGACGTCCTGGCGACGGTTCATCACAACGACCGAGGCCTCTCCGAAGCAACAAAGCTAATCGAGGACGCATACACAATCAGCAAGGATGCGGGCGTGGTCGCCACCACGCGTATCCTCGAGGTACTTCGCTAGATGACATCGACATACGACAACCTTCAAGAAGCAGCGGCAGCGATTCAAGCGAAAGCCGGTGCGCGCAAACCCACCATCGGCCTCATTCTCGGAAGTGGCCTCGGCGCCTACGCCGATACCTTGGAGGACGCCGTAAACGTCGAATACGGCGATATTCCGCACTTCCCGGTTTCCACGGTCTCCGGGCATGCGGGCAAGCTTGTCGTTGGCAACAAGGGGCCTGTCTGCTGTGCGGCGATGCAAGGTCGAGTGCACTTTTACGAAGGACACTCGGCGGCCACCTTGGTCTTCCCTGCACGAACACTCATTACACTCGGCGTCGATGCGCTGATCGTTACGAACGCAGCGGGCGGCATTGGTCACGATCCGGGCACACTCATGCTCATCACGGATCACATCAATTTCATGCCCGACAATCCGCTTCGCGGAGTGAACGACGACCGGATTGGCCCGCGCTTTCCCGACATGAGCAACGCCTACGATAGCGGCTTGCGCGAGCTGGCGAAAGCTGCTGGCAAACGCCTAAACATAGAACTCGCCGAAGGTGTGTACGCAGGTCTACCGGGCCCATCCTACGAAACGCCAGCGGAAATCCGCATGCTTCGCACCATGGGTGCAAGTGCGGCCGGCATGTCGACGGTTCCCGAAGCCATCGCGGCGAATCACATGGGAGCCAAGGTCTTGGGCATCTCATGCATCACCAACAAAGCGGCTGGTCTATCTGACCAAGCCCTTTCCCACGCTGAAGTCACAGAGACAGCAAAGCAGGTGCACAGCACCTTCATTGGTCTACTCGATGCGACCATCGCAGCGATTGGTGGTGCTAACGCATGAGTGACGACCAAAGCGCGACCTCGGCGGTGAGCGACGAAGACCTAATCGAGCTTGCCAAGAGTGCTAGGAACAATGCCTACGCGCCATACTCGAACTACAACGTCGGCTGTGCGCTCATCACGGCAGACGGCACCGTCTTCACAGGTGCAAACGTTGAGAACGCCTCCTATGGTCTATGCATTTGCGCAGAGCGAACGGCGATTTCTACGGCGGCCAGCAAAGGCCACCGCGATTTGCAGACCGTTGTTGTGGTGACCCAAAGTTCGCCACCCGCGGCCCCTTGCGGCATGTGTCGGCAAACCATCAATGAGTTTTCAAACAGCCCCTCCGAGCTGCGCATCGTCTTGGTAAACCTCGACGGCGAGCGCCGCGACTTTCGCCTCGACGAACTCTTGCCGCACGGTTTTCGCGGTGCGCACATCACCCAATAGCTAATACAGTTACGAATATGTCTGAAGTCATTTTGCGCGGCGGCACGATCATCACGGTTGATGATGATTTCTCGATCACGACGGGCGACGTTGCCTCCATTGATGGCATCTTGGTGCAAGTAGGCGGTGCCTATACGCCCCAAACAAGCGACTACAGCATCATCGATGCAGAGGGGTGCCTGGTGATGCCTGGCCTTGTGCAGAGCCATATTCACATGTGCCAAACGCTCGCACGTGGCCGTGCCGATAACATGGAGTTGCTCGATTGGTTGCACAAGGTTGTGTGGCCCTACGAAGGAGCACTCACCCGCGAAGATCTCGCAGCATCGGCAAACCTCGCCTGCCTCGAACTCTTGCAGAGCGGCACTACATCGATCCTTGATATGGGCACGGTGCATCACACCGACGCTCTCTTCGAAGCAGCGCAAGCGTCGGGGCTGCGGGCAACCATCGGCAAGGCGATGATGGACGAAGATGATCCTGCGATTCCTCCTGGACTCCAAGAGAGCACCAAAGAATCGCTCGATGAGAGCCAGCGACTTTGCAAAGAGTGGCACGGACGCTCCGGTGACCGACTGCGCTACGGCTACGCCCCGCGATTTGCGCTCTCTTGCACCGACGACCTGATGCAGGAAAGCGTGCGACTCGCCAGGCAAAGCGGCGCTCGCTTGCACACGCACACAAGCGAGAACCGCAGTGAGATTGCCGAAGTCAAGCGACGCAAAGGAATGGACAATCTCTCATTCCTGCACAAGATGGGCTTTACCGGTGACGATGTGTGCCTGGCCCACTGCGTGTGGCTCAACGATACCGAGCGCAAGATCTTGGCAGATACCGGCACTCACGTTCTGCACTGCCCCTCGTCCAACATGAAGCTTGCCTCTGGGTACGCCGAAATCCCCGAGCTATTGGACGCTGGTATCAAGGTCAGCCTCGGAGCAGATGGCGCTCCTTGCAACAACACGCTTGATGGATTTGTTGAGATGCGTCTTGCCGCTCTTCTCCACAAACCGCGTGTCGGTCCCAAGGCAATGCCAGCCTCACAGGTGCTTAAGCTTGCAACCCGAGGCGGTGCGGCCGCTCTCGGATTGGAAGACAAGATCGGCTCGCTCGAAGTTGGCAAGCGCGCAGATGTGATTGCGGTAGACATTACGGGAGCGCACTGCGTGCCCATGAGCAATCCGTATTCGACCATTGTTTATTCGGCACAGTCCAGCGACGTCACTCACGTCGTCGTTGACGGTAAAATTCTTATTCGCGACAAAGAAATCCTGAGCATCGACAAGGCGCGAACCTTGAAAGATGCCCAGTCACATGCCGACAAGCTCTTTGCGCGGCTCTAACGGGGACTAGAACAACTCTTATGTGGACCTACGTAGCAGCAGCGATGGGCAGCACCGCTATCTTCATCGGAGCCTTTGGTGCCCACGGGCTCAGCGACAAAGTTAGCCCCGAACGCCTGGCCAACTGGCACACGGCTGCGACCTATCACCTTGCTCACGCGATCGCTCTTTTGGCCCTGGCGCTCTTTGCCAAGGCCACCGGACGCTCCGTCACCCTCCCAGCAAGCCTCTTCACTGCAGGCATCATCGGGTTCTCAGGTTCTATCTATCTATTGGTTCTCACTGGACAAAAGTGGCTCGGCCCGATAACGCCCCTGGGTGGACTCGCGATGGCCGCCGGCTGGCTTGCGCTAATCCCGCTGGCCCGGAACGCCTTGTAGCGTCCTATACTCCGGGTATGGCCATGCTACTCACCCGGGACGAAATTGCCTTTGACTTTGGCGGAGCCAGGCTCGACCCGGTTCGCGACAAAGACGCTATCGAGTGGGCCATCGCGCAATTCTTGTACGGCGAAATGACAGGAATCCAGTGCGGCCACTGGCTCTACCAAGCGCCCGACCTACACGCAGCTCGATTTCTCGCCAAGCAGTCTCTTGAGGAGATGCAGCATGTCGACAACTTCCTTCGCATGCTCAACATGATGGACATGGAACCCAAGCCCGCACATCCGGTTGTGCGCTTTATGAGTTCAGGCATGATTGGTGGTTCTTGGGCCGAGCACTGTGCCATTGAGATGGCATCCGGCGAGGGCTTTGTGCTGACCGCGTTCTATGCATTTATCGATACGCTTGAACACACGCCAAGTGTCGAAATTCTGAAGCGCGCTGTAGTTCAAGAGGAGCGACACGTTGAGTTTGGCGAGCAGGAAACCATCAAGGCCATTACCGCCGAGCCTCATCTAAAGCGACAGCTTTTGGGCATCAATTTGGTCTCGCTGTGGGCTGTTGCCAAACTCGCCAAGTATATGAAGAAACGCTTTCCCGCGGAGCATCCAGTCTTCGGCCAGCTACCGCAGTTCCTCGCTCACATAAGCAAGGTTGCAGAAGAACGCCTGCTTCGCATTGGCATCATTGATGAGCCACTAGAAAAACTCTCATCGTTCAAAAAAGCCGCATGTGTAGCTGAGGCCTATGGCAGAAAAGCACCGGGAGCAATCGGCAATACTGCCATCCTTCCACTGCGCCTGCTTCGGCGACTTCTTCCCGGCGGGGCACCACCAAAACGCTTGACCGAGACCTACCTAAACGATCCGCGCGTAGTCGGCTTTCGCTCTCTGCCGACGACCCGTAGCCACCGCGAGTTGGCCGAAGAGGCCTAGCGACTATGGGGTGCCAAAGACGTGGGCGCTGAGCTGTTCTTGCTCAAGTCCTACCGAGAGATGCGCTTGCACAATCCCCCAGCCGTCTTCTTTCCCGCGTTCGAAAACAAAGCTTGCGCGCAGAGGAATGCTCGTCGGATCACCGTTGAACTTGGCTTGAATTGTAAGTGAAGCCAGCATCCAGGCCACCCGCTTGGTCTCGGCGACTTCGATGCGAAACTCTCTGACCGCGACTGTGGTGCCCGGGCCAAACAAGGTCGAAAGGGCCGGAGCGATGGCATTGTGAAATTCCAGTTCGGGCCCAGGGAGAAGCACCAGGGTGTCGGAGCGGTTGGTCGCCGGCGTCCCCAAGTCCCCTCTGTTGACGAAGACACCAGCCAAACCAATAAGCGGTGCCGCACGTTCCCGCGGCCCACCGTAGTCGATCTTTAGGCGCGGCACCTTTGCGAGCTTGCCCTGCGCTGCCAATCGAAAGACGTCCGTCACCGGAAATCCATAGGAGAGGTGCTCCGCCGCAAGAACCCAGCGATCAACATCGCGAACATAGACCGCGGTAGAGCGAATTGGGATCGAGGCCTCGCGACCTTCGAAGCCAACTCGCAAACTAATCTCGTCGTACACCCAGCCTACCGAGCCGTCTCGGGAGAGATGAACATCGAGGTTCTTACTCAAGATCTGAACATCGCGTTCTCGATAGAGCCTTCGATCTTCGCCCAGTGCTGCTGGCGATTTGCCCACAATGATATCACTTGGAGTGACACCGACAATTTGCAGTTTGCGATCAATAGCGACGCCATCCATCAGCGCTTCCACATTGCCATTGTTGAGCTGATCGTAGTTTTCTAAAACGGTAGATTCGAGGTTCTTGCGCAGCTCTTCCAAGCCAAAGTCCGCTTGCTCCTCCGACGATGCCGGCAACACCGCCGATTTGCGAGTTTTGCTTCCGCACGACGCGAGCACGAGCATCGAAACACAGAGAAAAGCCAGTCGAGACCGGCCTAGCACGAGGAGACTCCCAAATCGGTAGGGCAGTCAAAATCGTGGACCACTGCGTGGTCTTCCAAATCAACGAAGTCCCGACGATGGGCATCCTTGCGAAAGACGCTTCGAGCGCCCTCCGCCGCGTTCTCACAAGCCTCCAGTTCTGGCCATATTGCCCGTCCGACCAGGCTTGGATGGCCTCCGCGCCCAGCAAACCGTGGAGTAACGATTCTTGCGGCATCGCCACGGCTGCGAAGTATTCTTAGTGCCTCGACACCAACTCCAGGTGCATCGACCGGCCAAAGCCAACACGTATCGGTCGCAAAGTTGGCGGACGCGTAGGCGAAGCCTGCGGCGACAGAACTCGCCATTCCGCGCTCGGGATGAGCATTGCGAACGCATGGGTAGCCCTCCTCACCTGCGGCCACTTCGGTCTCCACATCATGCGGAGTGGCCACCACAACAACGCACGCAACGTCGCCCAATTTTCGAAGTCGGTCGGCAATATCCTGGAGGAAGGTCTTGCCCTGCCAGATGAGTAGGGCCTTGTTTACTCCACCCATCCGCCGGCCGGCCCCGGCAGCCAGAATCACGCACCCTGTCTTCAAGGGCTCTCCCCGACAGACGTACGGTTCTTAACCTGGACGAGTTGGGCGAGGATCGACACAGCAATTTCAAGAGGAGTTTCGGCGGCGATATCGAGACCGATAGGTCCGTGTAACTTTGCCCACTGCGCTTCGGTAGCAATGTTCTTAGCGAAGATGCGTTTTCGGAAGCGACCGATTTTCCCCAGACTGCCGATGAGTCCGAGGTACGCCAAGCGATCGACATGGGGTAGGCACGCTTCAACAATGCGTTGGTCGATGCCGTGGTCGCGCGTGAGAATCAAGACGTAGTCCTGTCCTCCCAAGGCCCCCGCCGCCTTCTCAATATCTCGCAACTCGAAACTCGGTACAGCGAGATCTGCCCACGGGGGCATCGCATCGATTGCAGAGGTTTCGTTGTCATCGCAGAGCACGACCTCAAATCCGAGATCGTTGGCAAGCGGTCCGATCGCTCTCGAGAGGTGTCCACATCCAAGGAGCACGACTCTAGGCTTGGGCTGAATCGAGACACAGAATACGCTACTCGAGTCTGTGCGTTTTCCAGGGTCTTCGGTTTGAAGCAGCATGCCACCCGTGACCAAATCGGTTTCAAGCCAACTTGGGAGACGAGCGCTTCGACGAGAAACGGCGTCGGCCATGGCGGCGAGACAAGGCTGCAAGGGTTCGATGAAGAACCGCATGGTGCCGCCGCAACACATCCCTAAGTCGCGTACAAGATTGTGTGTGGCGTGTGCGACCTTGCCACTGCTCGCAACCTCCTGCGCACATCGAACTACTTCTAGTTCGACGCGTCCTCCGCCGATCGTTCCAACCTGCTCGCCATGCTCACTCACGAGCATGCGGGTCCCCAGATGCCTGGGCGTCGACCCCTGTGTGGCAACCAGCGTTACCAAAGCGGCATTCTTGTGTTTCTGCGCAAAGGCAGGCGCCTGGGCCAGAACTCTCACGAATGAGCAGCTTAGCTCATGGTCCCTTGTGGGCGCCACGCCTGCTACCCGCTTGTACAATTAGGGCAATGCCGGAAAGACGATGCCAGAACTGATATCCTTAGCTGCGCATGGGTGACAACGACGTACTGAGCATCGTTTGCTCGAACAACTCGGAGATTTTGCGTCTGCTGGACTCGGTGGGGCGACACCCTGCTCTCTCAAAGCGCACTGTCGGCTCTACGGTGGCCGAGATTCGGGCGCTGCTTGACGCAGGTCCGCCCGACATTCTCCTCCTGGATGCAGCGCTCCCAGACGGAAGTGGCTATCAACTCTGCCGTGACATTAAGAACGACGAGAGCTTTGCGGCGACGAGAGTCATTCTCGTTTGCAAAGGGCCGCTCGACGATGAAGAGGCCAGCAAGACCATCGCATCGGGAGCCAACGATATTATCTCGCTTCCAATTCACAGCGACGACTTTTACTGCCATCTGAGTCAGTTCACCTCCGTGCAAGTGCGCATGGGACGCCGCATCGCAGTGAACATGAATGTCCTGCTCACGCGCGACGAGCAAACCTACTCTGCCGATGTGCAAAACCTGTCGAGCAATGGCATTGGACTCAAGTTCAATGAAGCCATTGAGCTTGGTCCTGTGGATATTACGCTGCGTCACGAAGGCGAGCGGTACGAGGGCGTAAAAGGAAAAGTAATCTGGTGCCGTCAAACGCCAAATGAAGAAGGCTTTCAGGTAGGCCTCAAGTTTGGGCAGATGCCCGTACTCGCACGCGCGCTCTTGGTAAAACTCTCACTCTTCCAGATTTCTGAAAACCAGGGTGGCGAAGGAGTAACGGTAGTGCTTCAAGGCGGCTTCGATGAGCGCACAGACTTCGCCCCACTCTTGAAGAAACTCCAAGGGGCTTCGCACATCGATTTCATGATGCAGGGCGTGACGTACCTCAGTTCCTGTGGTGTTCGCTCCTGGTGCCTCTTCATTGAGGAATTGAAGGCGCCTTCGTACTCCTTTCGAAACTGCTCTCTGGCGTTTGCCGCCCAAGCGGCTATGGTGCCCATGAGTATCGGCAAGGGCCACGTGGTTTCTATGCAAGCACCGTACTTCTGTGACACCTGCGATCGCGAAGAAAGCCGGCTAATTGAGAGTAAACTGGTGCAACGCACGTCAGGAGCTCTGAAGCCGCCACCGCTGCACTGTCATCTGTGCAAGAAGGCGCTAGTATTTGACGACATCCCCGAGCGCTATTTCGCCTTCCTCGGGCAGTAGCCTCAAGCAACATAGAATCCCCCAGCGACTAAAGGAGAAACCCAATGAGCTTCCTACGTAAAATGTTTGGCGGTGGCGTCGACGAGACCGACCCTCGCAGATTCCTAATTGAAACAATGCTAGCGGCCATGGGCGCAGATGGCGATATCACCGAGGAAGAGCTCGCAACGCTCGATCGCACGCTCGCAGAAAACGAATTGTTCCGAGACCTCTCGAGTGATGCTCGCGGTCGGCTCATCGACATTTCCGCGGATGCAATTGGCGCAGCTGGCGGTGGACTAAAACGCCTCGACGCCATTGCCGAGGGTCTCAAGGGCCAAATGAATCAGCAGCTCGGCTATGCCATGGCTTGCGAAATCTGCGTCTCCGATGGGCAGCTGCCCGAGTCCGAGATTCGATTTCTCGATGGCCTGCAAGCAGCACTTCGTCTCGACGATGGCACCGCCAAAGAAATCTTTGATGGGGTGCGCAGCGATAGCGGCCTGCAAACGGTAGAAGAGCGCGCAGAGCACATGCGCCAGCTCATGCCACGGTTCGTGGACTGCATGGCGCTTATGGCGGCCGCCGATGGCGAAGTTCACGACGAAGAACTCGTCGGAGTTCGAGCTGTGCTCGGTTCGATTCCAGACATGGCGGTTCTTTCGTCAGACGAACTCAACGATGCCATCGTTGCTGCGTTCGACCGACTTGGTGACGTTGATTTGCCAGAGGCAATCGGCGAGGCTGCCAAGGTCATCTCCAATCCAACCGATCGCTACTGGACGACCGTCTACATGATGATCATTTGTCTTGCGGATGGAAAAGCCGATTGGCGCGAAGTGGCTTTTCTGAGCACAACGCGCGACGCCTTTGGTCTCGACGACGAGCTCATGGATCACGCGATGCGCGCCGCTTCGCACTTTCCCGCAACCGAGCTTGGCGGGGCACTTCCGTAACGGGGGAGCCTCGCTTCTCAAACACCTCATCTACCCGAGCAAGATCTATGCGCGTATCAGCATTACTCCTCATCGCCCTTGGCACCGCACTAACAGCGTGCGGTTCGCCGGCCCCAAAACACAAACACACCACCCCGCTATCGGCCGAGCAGCACGAGCGCGATGCGGAAGAGCATGAGCGGGCAGCCGAACTCGACGAACAGGGCATTGAGCCAACCAAGGGAACGGACGATACGCGCTGCATCGATCAGGGGCAGGAACCGCTCTACAGCGGCGGAGAGCGCACCAAAGTCATGATGCCCTGTTGGACGCAGGCGGAGCGCAATTCTCAACATATGCGCGCTGCCGAGGCCAACCGCAAAGCGGCCAAGGAACATCGACAGTGGGCAAAGGTGCTTGTGGAACTCGAAGCCACAACCTGCGCGCGTCTTACCGAGATTGAGCGCGAAGTGAGCCCACTCTCCCACGTGCCCGATATTCTCAAAGTTGAAGAATACAAGGAATCGGGGAAACTCTTAGGCGCCAAGGTTACGATTCGAAAAGTGCCGGGTCTCACCAAAGAGTGGATCACGGCGTCTATGGCGTGCCAACAAGCGCGCGCGGCAAAGCTCGGCTACGACAAACAGTTCATGCCACTAAGCCCTCTCGCACTGCCTAAAACCTCAACGTCGGTCAACGAGCAAGCGGAAACCATCGTTGTGACGCTTCGTTCAAACGATGCGATCATCGCAGTAGAGATCTACGGTCGGGCAGCTCGAATTCTAGCCGAGCAAGAGTAGTCGCTCTACGAGCTCGCAGAAGCCCTGTCCCTCTTCGCCCGGCGTAATGTAGCCCGGCTTGTGGGGAAGGTCTTCCCAGCGATCGCGAACGTTGGCAACACCAACAGACTTCGCAAGCGCGCCAAATACCGGTGCGTCATTCAGAGAATCCCCTACGTAGACGATGTCATCGTAGGGCGCCGTTGCATCTGGAAAGCACTCCGCTAGGATTTGCTTGCAAGCAACCCACTTATCAATTCCCGGTGGTCCGTAGTTCACATGAACGGAAGACCGCGACGCCGCAAGCCCTTGCGCCAGCAGGAAGTCGACAATGGCATCGGCTGTCGCCGAATCGAGCCGAGCGTCTTCGTTCCAATCGATCGCAAGATCGAACTCCCGATACGCGGAATCAACAGACAACCGAGCTCCGGGGAACTGGCGAGCAATGTCCGCCGCAGCCTGCTTCATCGTCACTCGCCACTCCGCCAACGCATCTGCCGGCAGCGCTAAGACTTTGCGCAACCCACGATCACCGGGAACAAAGCTCACGCCACCGTTCTCGGTGATCACCGCAGCAAACGGAAAGAGACTCGCAAGTGCGTGCCCCCAGCCTGCGGGGCGCCCCGTCACTAACACCACCGGCAGCTTGGCCGTGAAGAGTTGATCAAGAGCGCGTTGCGCCTGCACCGACAACCGAGCATCGGTGACCATCGTTCCGTCGAGGTCCGTGAACAGCGCTCGCACGGGACCTTGCAAGTCGCTAAGAGGTTTGCTCATGGTTGCCAAGCCTACCTCTTGCGTGCCGACCCAAGCCGGCTGCTTGCCCGTTTTCGAGTGCTACGCAATCAGTTGGAGATTGGTTGCAACCCGTGGGGTCGCAATGCTGCGAGTGCGCTGGCGTGAAAGCCAGTCATTGAGGTCTCCGCCGTTGAGCCGCACAATGCCGCCCACTTTGAAAACGGGCAGAGGGTCTTCTTCGCGCCTTGCCATGTATCGACACCAGCGTTCCGAGCGAGCGAGTTTGTGAGCAATGCCTTTCCAAGTTTCGTAAAAGTCGTCCATAGATCCACCTTGTTTCTCATCAAGCCTGTACACGGTGACTGGCTAGTGCAGCAGCCGTGCCGAAGCCGGAACTCCTCGAAACTAGGGAATACAGCGCAAATCCGGCGACAGAAGTGTCAGGGTTTTGCCAGCGTGTGCGTTGAGAGTTAAACAGGGCTGTCAGCTATGCGACCTCCTGAATGCGGCATTTGCGGTGAGCGATTTCTTCCCAGTGGCGGGAGCCTTGTGACATTTCACAAGACCGAGCGCACAAAGGCCTGGCTGGAGCGGGCCGCCGTCGAAGGCTTTGTGGGACATCCGCCAAATCAAGAATGGTTTTGTCAGGTCCACAAGGAGCGGGCATCGCAACTGAGCCATTTGAGCCTCGCCGAAGCCATCGCAGCCTGGGATACCAGCCTGAGCGACTGAGGCCCGATCACCAAAACAGCATCCCGGCCTGGCCTCCCCCACCTTAGGTGGTTAAGATTATCGTCTATGCACGCGAAATTGTTCCGCGTCCTTGTTCTCTCCTGCGCCCTTGCTGCCTCAAGCAGTCTGGTCGCGAGCAGTGCAAGCGCTCAGTCCGGCAAGGCCAAGGCCTATTCCGGTGAGCTCTTTCCTCTCTCCAAGGTGAAGCGCGGACAAAAAGGGTATGGCCTTACTACGATGCAGGGCACCACGCCCGAGCGATTCGAGTTTGAGGTTATCGGTGTCAACCGCAACTTCCTGCCCAAGATGGACATCATCTTGGTCAAGTCTGACGACCCAAAGGTGCAAGTCACCGGCTTTTGGCAGGGCATGTCGGGAAGTCCTCTCTATATTCAAGGCAAACTCACATGCGCGTTTTCCTATGGATTCCGTTTTAACAAGCTGGCGATCGGTGGCTGCACGCCGCTGAAGTACATGCAAGAGGAAGGCTTTCAAGACCGGCGCGGTGCTCCCAACGTCAAGTCGCGAAACGGCGGCACGCCTCCCAAAACCGCGAAAAACGGAAGTTCAAAATCCGACCTAGCTCCTCGCAGCGCCGCGAGTTTGGCGACCTGGCTCGACATCGCTCCTGAAGGCGACGTTGGAAAAGCGTTTAGTCGAACCGCAAGCCGCACGCCTTGGCTTCTAAGTGAAACTCTGCCGAAGCGTCGCGCACATGCAGATGCAGAACACGGCATGGTGGCATCGGCAGTTCCCATGGCACTGTCAGGGTTCTCGGCTCCCGCGTTCGCCGAGGCAAAGCGCCTTATGTCGGGCTTTCCTGTTGAGCCCATGCAAGCAGGTGGCACGGGCAACTCGAATGAGGGCCCAACGGAGTTCCAAATGGGTGGCGCCATTGCGGTGCAAATGGTTCGCGGTGACATGTCTGCTGCGGCAACCGGAACCGTCTCCTACATCGATGGAGATGGTGTCCTGGCCTTTGGGCATCCCATGTTCCAAGCAGGCGAAGTCTATGCGCCGGTAGCGGCAGCAGAGATTCACACCGTTATTCCATCGGCACAGAACGCCTTTATTGTTTCGTCTCCTCTTCGCGAGCTTGGCGCCCTGACCCAAGATCGACAGAGCACCATTGCCGCCGACACCAGTCTAAAGGTCGACATGATTCCCATGCACATTCGACTCAAGTCTGAGTCGGGCAAGAGCATCGGGAATTTCAATGTCGAGATTCTTAACAGTCGCTTCTTCACCGCCACGTTTGCAGGCATCGCCGCTTCCAACGCAGCTTCGCTCTATCTTCCCGATCGAGACCACATCAGCCTTCGCATGACAAGCAAGGTTGAGATGGTTGGCCACAAGCCGCTGATCTTTGTGGACTACCTCCACTCCGCGCGAGGCGCCGCCGGAATCATGGGCGGAGCACGTGGCTTGCGCGTCATTAGTCCACTCATGAATAACTCCTTTGGAGATGTCGAGGTGACTTCTATCGATCTCGAAATTGAGGTCGCCTTTGCCACCAACACCGCAGACATTGCAGGGCTCACCCTCACAAGGGCCGAACTGGTGCCAGGCAAAACCAACTACGTCAATGTTCGAATGGAGCCGTTCCAAGGCAAGGAGTACACAAAGCGCATTGGCTTCATGGTTCCGTCCGAACTTGCGGGCTCTATTGTCAAACTCGAAGTCTCCGCAGGTGACATCGCCAGCATGTACGTGGCACCACCCAAAACAATTGGCGACTTGGTCGAAGCGTTTCGATCCCTACTGCCTGGCACTGTCATGGCTGTGACGCTCTATTCAGGCCAAGAGGCTGCAGCGATTGATGGCAAGCTCATCATCGATTTGCCAAGCAGCGCACTCAACCGATTGCGGTCGGCAAGCAAGACCGAAGGCCTGACAACGCGCAAAGTGCAGTCGCGCACCGTGGTTCCTGCAAAACGCGTCGTCGACGGCGCTGCCAGTATTCTGGTCAAAGTCGGCAACTAGCAGCTCGTCATCTTCCTCTCCTCAATTACGCTGCCTAGCAGCGTCTCTCTACACACCTAAGGCTCGTCGTGAAAAAAACCCTCTCAGCTGTTTTGCTCGGCTCTATCTTTTGCATTGCCGGTCACCAGGCCAGCGCCTCCATCACATCCAAGTGGAACGTTGATAGCTACAAGAGCTTCGACAAGGGCGAGGCGGAAAACGCCTTTGTTACCTCCCTTGGCGAAGTAAAGCCTGGCTGGGCAACGTCGCAGGTCGAACTCGAATTCGGTACTGCCTGGTCCTCGGTACAAGCAACCGACGGCACGGTCTTCATCGGCTCTGATGACGAGGCGACCATTTTCAAAGCCAAAGGCAAAACGGTCACCAAGGTCGCAAGCATTCCCGACACGGTTGCGGTGGTCTCCCTGGTTCTTGGCACAGGCGACACGCTCTACGCGGGAACCATGCCCGGCGGCCAGGTTTGGAAGGTCAACACCAAGAGTGGCAAGGCAAGCAAGCTTGCAACCCTGGCCAAGGCCGAGACCGTTTGGGCACTGACCCGAGCAGGCGATTCGCTCTATGCCGGCACCGGCCCAGAAGGTTTGCTCTACGAGATTTCGACAACCAGCGGCAAAGCGACGTTGGCATTTGATAGCGAAGACAAGCGAATCATGAGCCTCTTGCACACAGGTGACGATGCCATTTGGCTTGGAACATCCGATGAAGCTCTGCTCTTCCGTCACGATCGAAAAACCAAGAAGACGCGCGCTGTCGCCGACTTCTCTGGCAACGAAGTAACGGCACTCGCCGAGTGGAAGGGTACGGTTATCGCCGCCGCCAACGACTTTGAGCCAGGCAAGGCCGCTGGAATGAGCAGCAAAGAAGCCGTGGACAAAGCGGCGAAGAAACCCGCAAAGGGACAAAAGGCCAAGATGCCAGACAAAGGCAGCAAGCCCGGAGCAGACGCCGCAGAGAACGCCAGCATCAAGCCATTGGCGAAGAGTGTCCGCAAGGGCAAAGGAGCCCTCTACCGAGTACGGGGCGATGGCCAGCTCACGCAGCTGCATGCGCTCACAGCCAGCTACTTCACATCTGTGGCCGTAAACAGCAAAGGCCAAATCTTTGCCGGGGCGGCTGACAAAGGTCGCATCTACATGGTGGACGATGCCGAAAGTGTTTCGACAGCCATCGACATCGATCAGCGATACGTTGCCGACATTCACGTGGGTGCAGGCGACGCCCTCTCGTTTACAACGGGTGATGCTGCAGCGCTCTACAACACTGACAACTCCACAAAGAACGCCAAGTACACATCAGAAGTTTTCGATTCGAAAACTCCATCGCAATTTGGCGCCATCACGTGGCATGCGAAGGGCGACGTGCGCTTTCAAACGCGAAGCGGCAACACCGAAGAGCCCGGCGTTGGCTGGAGTGCTTGGCAGTCCACGGACGGAACGGTCAAAACCATCGGCAACGTTGCTCGCGGAAAGGTCGCCAGCCCAATCGGACGCTACCTTCAGTACCAAGTCACCTTTGGCAACAAGGACGCCGTGCTCAGCAAGACGTCGCTGTTCTATCTGCCAAGCAATCGCCCCACACAGATCACCGAGATTGATGTGGGCGCGACACCGGCAACGAGCATCTCCTCCGCGGCGCCAAAACCGCGCAGCCCCATCGTTACTCTCGACTGGGATGTGGACAACGCCGATAGCGACAAGACGGCATACAAGCTAGAGGTTCGGCGTGAAGGTGAAGTTCGCTGGCGCCCCATTCAAACGGGAACGTCGCCACTTACCAAGACCGAGTTCAAGTGGAATACCGAGACCTACCCAGATGGCCACTACCGTCTGCGCGTTACCGCGAACGATAGGCTTTCGAATACTGGACGTCGCGCGCTCATCAGCAGCAAGACGACGCCACTCTTTGTTGTCGACAACGAGCGTCCGAATATTTCTGGTGTCTCGGTCCGCTACCCAGCCGCTAGCGCTCGGGCGACGGATGCACTGAGCACAATCTCAGAGGTTGCATTCTCGATCGACGATGGCCCTTGGCACATGGGCGGCACCAAAGATGGAATCTTCGACGACCAAAGCGAGCTACTTGAGTTCGATTTGCCTGCAGGTCTAGCGGCTGGTTCTCACACACTCGCAATTCGCGTTGCCGACAATGCCGGCAACGTGGGCTCAACGACGACGAGCTTCCGAACCAAGTAGCGACTACTCGAGCGTGAACTCGACGCCGGCGCCGATGGCCAATCCCAGATTGGCCTCGACCTCAAGGCCGCGATTGAAAAAGGCCGGGCCTCCTCGGAGGCTCGCTTCAGCGACAACGAGCACCCGATTGGCAACGTCGACACGAATGCCTGCACCCGCCGAAACCGGGATGGCAACGCCGCGCAGTTCATCGCCGGAGAACGAGACAAGCTTGACGCCAAGACCAACGCGAGCGTAGGGGCGAAACTGCTGCTGGCCTGCAAAGTAGCGCCGCAAACCAGCACTCACTTCGGCGCCAAAGCCATCGAGGAGCCCGTGCTTGCAAACCAAGTCGCTCTCGCGATCGCGGAAGCACTCAGCATCGCCGCTGCCCAGGGTGAAGCTCGTGCCAACTTCAAACCAGTCGAGTTCGCTCAGGCGATATAGGTAGCGTCCGTCAACTGCCAATCCGCCGGGACTTACGCCGCCACCGATTGCCGCGCCCACAAGCACACCGATTTCCTGGCTGTCGACCGGATCCGGTTCTTCATCGATATCAGGCGTTACTGGAGCTGGGTTCGTAACCTCCGGCTGTGTACCGGGGGCATCTTGCGCTTGCGCCAGCGTTGGCAAAGCGAGAGCGCCTAAAACAAGTGCTATTGACCGAAGCATACGAGTACGTCCTCCACATCATCTTCCCGCGGGCTCTTCTCTTTGCAATCCCAACCGCCGCCAAGAAATTCACACTGCTCTCGAGCTTCACAGCGGTACATGCACACGCCGCCTTCTTCATCGATGCAGAGCGCCTCGTCGGGGCAATCCCTGTCAGTCTCGCAGCTGGTCGTACACATCCCGTCGGGATAGTCCTCCCCCCGCAGGCAACGTTCATCACAATCACTGCGACTGTCGCATTGTGCGCCCAAACTCCGGGACACATCTGACGAAGAACAACTCGGCCCAAAGGCGAGCAATAGGGCAAAAGCGCCGATTCTCAACATAGGGTCACACTAGTCAATATTTGTGTCCTGGCCAAGAAAGACCATGCTTTGTACAGTACCGGCCATGTCGGAACCCCGTGGCACTCGTGGTTGTGCATGATCTCACGAACCCCCAATCCATGACCAAAGCACTTGTCACCACTCTCACCTGCGCCCTTCTCGCTTTCTCGGCGGGCTGCAAGGACGACGCCGCCGAGCCTGCCACCGAGCAAGCCCCGGTGGTACAGGAAGAGCCGCCAGCCGAGTCGCCGAGACCTTTGGACCCAAGCTACGTTCCCACTGATGCCCTGGAGCAACTCGACGGCCTGGCTCTCGAGAGCGCTGCACCCTGCAGCGATACGATCGAAACCCTGAAGCCCGCACTCGAAAGCATTGCGATGTTTCGCGTCAAGCTTGTTGCTGCAACCACCGAGGCCGAAGTCGTCCAGCTTCTCACGGCGCTATCGACGGAGCTTACCGAACGACTTCCATCCATTGCCGCTCGCAGCGAGACGGATGAGCTGCGAAGGATCAGCGCAGAACTCACCGCCTCGTTGGGGGACTTGGCCGAGAGCCTCAAACTCACAAGCGATGCCATTACCGCCCAAGACAAACAAGCGTCAGCAAACATGACTCGGCGCATCCAGAATGGCGTGGCAAACACTCGCTCCAGCATCGAAAGACTCATCGACCAATGCGCCGTATAGCCAAGTTGCTCGCCCCGGTTTTCGCCACCGTAATGCTTTCCGCGTGTGAGCCAGCGCCCGAGATAGTATCTCAGAGTTTTTCTTGGCAAGAATCGGTGCCCGATATGAAAAGTGCGCTGCTTGGCGCGTGCACGTTTGATGGCATCCTCTATGCGGTTGGTGGCCAATATGCCGATGGTGCCCTGTATCGATGGACCACCCGACGGTGGCTCCAAGAAGGCTCCATGCTGCAGGGCGAGCGTCTTTGGTCTTGCTGGGCCGGCCCCCAAAATCTATTGATTGCCGTTGGCCAAAATGGCGCCATTTTTCGGCGCAATGCGGAGGGCTGGCATCAAGACAGTGTTCCCGACGACCTGCAGGGCATCGACCTCTACGGCGTTTGGGGAATGAACGATGGCACTGCTGTCGCGGTCGGCGGCAGCCTCTCGACTCCCAGCGCAACCGCCGTGATCTTGCATTTTGATGGCACTGGGTGGACGCGAGCGAGCTCCGAATCCATCACCACCAAGACGCTGCGCAATGTTTGGGGCACCAGCCCGGAAGACTACTGGGCCGTGGGAGACAACGGCACGATCGCACACTTTGACGGCACCGACTGGCGGCCATCGGCGACGCGTGTGGACGACAGGCTCTATGGCGTTCACGGCTCTGGGCCCAATGACATTTACGCTGTGGGCGGTACGGGACGAGGTCTGATCTTGCGATGGAATGGCTCCTCATGGACCGAATTTGACGAGCCGCCCAACCTCCTGCGCAGCGTCTCTACCTCCCCGAACGGCCCCCTCTTTGTGGGAGGGGACAATGGCTATGTTGCGCGCTACGGACGTGAGTCTGGGGTGCCGAGGATCGAAAGAGTTACCGAGTCGGCACCATTTGCTCACCTTCGAATCAACACCTTAGTTGGCTTGGGCAGTGCGCTCATGGGGGCAGCCTCGACCATGGAAATCGACGACGAGACCGGCGATTGGCGCGGCGCTGTTGTTGGCCACAGGCGCTCATTCGCCGGCACGGTGTTCGAGAGTGCAAGCCCAGATGCTGGTGTGCCTCTTCCTGAGCCGGTTGTCGATGCGGGCCCCGGCACGGATGCCGGAACTCCAAAGCCTGATGCCGGCCCCTAGCCGGCAGCGACCTGCTACTTCTTCTTAGCGGCAGGCTTCTTTGCCGCAGGCTTCTTCGCGGCGGCAGGTTTCTTCGCCGCAGCGACTTTCTTCACGGCAGGTTTCTTCGCCGCAGCAGGCTTCTTCGCGGCGGCGGCTTTCTTCACGGCCGGTTTCTTCGCCGCAGCAGGCTTCTTCGCGGCGGCGGCTTTCTTCACGGCAGGTTTCTTCGCCGCAGCCTTTCGTACTGTGGGCTTCTTCAGCGCAGCAGCAGCGGCCTTTTCTTTTTCCTTCGCAAGCTCTTTCTCTGCCTTCTTAATGGCGCGAGCTTCTTTCGCAGCCTCGGCCTTTGCCTTGCGAGTTTCTTCTCGTTTGACACGCGAGGCCTCCTTCTTGGCCTCTTTGGCAGCCAGCTCTTCCTCTTTCTTCTGCTCGTGCAGGCGTTTTGCATTGAGCTTCATGATCTGGCGAAGTCGCTCTTTTGGATCAAAGCCCTTCTGTACCGGAGCTCGCTGAGCCACTTTAGGAATGTTGGTCGCTGAGAGTTCTTCTGAATCCAACTTGAGCAGAGTGGCTCGCATCTTAATCGGCGAGGTCGTGGCTCGAAGTCTAGAAACGATGGTCGGGTTGCGCATCGTGAGCCTTGCGAGGCGACCGAGAATCGGCAAGTGCAGTTTGTCGTACTTGAGTCCGAGTAGGAAGAAGATGAAAGTGGGCTTGCCGTCGGGCGCGCCAAAGTCGATGCCGTCGTACGAGCGACCACAAACGACAAAGGGTCGCTTGAGCTTGCTCGTGTCGCGAGAGCGTGTGTGAAGAAAGGCGATGCCACCCTCCATTGCAGTTGAGGCCAGGGTTTCTCGTTCGACCAACGAACCGATGAACCACGGTTTATCGTTAAGCCACTTCTCGTTGTATGCACGCGCGGCGAGTTCCTCGATAGCTCCGAGCGAATCGGGCGCGCGCATGTCGTGAATGATGGCCTCTTGCGGCATCAGATCACCGAGCGGCAATTCCATGCCGTCAACCACGTCTTCAAAATCGTCGTGCTCACTCTCGAGTTGGTCGGCCAACCACTTGTCGATATCAACGGCGCGGAAGCGCCATTCGCCCTCCAACTTGAGACCGGGAATCTTCTTGTCATCGACCAGCTTGAGTACGGTGTTACGCCCCATGTGTAGGTACGTAGAAAGCTCGGCGAGAGTCATTAGTCGATCGGTGCTGGTCTTTGGGCTCATAGGAGCGGCGACTTTATCCCCCCGACGTTTTGCGAACAAGCGCCCTGGGCGTAGTAACATGAGGGGTTCCTCTTGAGTCGAATTCGCACCCTAGTCGCAACCGAGTTTCTGATGCTCGCCGGATTGCTCGTTTTCGTTGGCGTAGCGCACGGCGTGCAGCATTTGCTAGGTCTGAGCACCCCGGTTGCGCTCGGCCCCGTCTCCGCCTTGCTCTTCGCCGGCCTGCCCGCCTTTCTATGGCTGGGCTACTTTCACAGCCAGGACCGGCACGAACCCGAGCCCAAGCACTATGTACTCGCCGCCTTTGTGCTTGGGGCCTTCGTCGCCGGGCCCATCTCGGGCTTCCTTATTGAACTCGCCAGTGGTCCTTCTGTGGCCCGCTTTCAACTCCACAGCCTTGCGCTGGATCGATGGATCTACGCTCTGGCCATCGTTGGAATCGCCCAGGAGGGCAGCAAATACCTCGTAATTCGGTACACCCTCTATCTCTCTGACGAGTTTGATGAGCCCCTCGACGGGATCATCTATATGAGCGCGACCGGCATTGGCTTCGCCAGTTACCTCACGTATCACCACTTGATCGCCGACGGTGGTGCCATCTATCTAAGTGCCGGCGCTGCCCAAGCCGTTGTCACAACACTGGCGCATGCGTCCTTCGCTGGCATTCTCGGCTACGCTCTTGGCCACGCAAAATTCGCTGACGCCGGGCATCTTGGGCGTGCCACCAGGCTTGCTACCGGGCTGATTCTTGCGGCCGTTCTCAGCGGTTGCTTTCGGGTCATCATGGATGCGTTGAGCGTGGATGGTCTGGCGAATTCCCCCTGGCGACGGGTGGTCTTTACCTTCGGCTTTGCGGCAGCTGTCTTCCTGCTGACGTCTGTGTTGATGCGTCGTCTGCTGTCGATCTCACCTCACAAGAACTCTCCCGACAAGAACTCTCCCAACAAGAACTCTCCCGACAAGAACTCGGAGGCGCCGTCCAATGCGTGATCGCCTGCGCTTTTCACAACAGCACGACCTTGGCGTGTTGATCGTAGCTCTGGCCCTACTGGCCGGAGGGACCTTGGTACATCGGTTCTTGGCGGCGCCCGATGTCGTCGAGTTTTCGCAAGAAGGGCTGCAATTTGAGCGCCCCGGAGGTTGGCTGCCCGGGCAGGTCCCCAAAGGCGCCATGAGTCCGCTCGCAGGAAACCAAGCCGGATTCGGAGCACCAGCGCAGGCGGCGAACTCAAGCGCGCACCTTCACACGATCTTTGTCTCGCCCCAAGATGCCAGACGCCGCATCGAAGTTCGAATCGCAGATAGGCCCGCCTACAGCAACCTTCGAGGCGCTCTCGCGGTCCAACGTCTTGGCGACTACGGCGAATTCTACTGGGCTCGCCACAGCGGAAATGCGGCGATCGAGGGCCGCGACTGGCTGCGCACCGAGTTTCGCTACGCCTTTAAGGCGAGCAAAGGGGGCTCTCCGCAAATCGCAGAAGCCATCGAATACGCCATCGTCAGTGCTGGGAGGCTCTATGTTGTAACGCTTCACGACGCCCCGGATGCCGTCGGCACCCTCGATACGATGATCGCAAAGACCCTACAACTCTCGACGCAACAGAACTCTTCCGAGGAGGCCACAAGGTGAGCATTGAGCAACACAAAGCAGCCCTGCGCACACCCCGCCCCGCCCTGCGCGCGTCCTTGGCAGCACTTATCGCAATCTGCGCGGTGCTCGTCATTCCGGCCCTGAGCGGCGCTAGGGCCCGAAAGAGCATCATTCGCGAAACCATGCCAGCGGTCGCAATGATTTTGGCCGTCGATGTGCGGGACGGAAAACTCGTTCCGGTTAGCAGCGGATCCGGGACCATCATCGACGCCAATGGTGCCGTTCTCACCAACTACCACGTGCTCTTTGATGCAAAGAACAAGAAGTTGCACGACCTCTTCATCATTGGACTCTTTCGCGCAGCCGACCAGGAACCAGAACTTGTCTGTGTTGGCGATCCATCCAAAGGGCTACTCAAGAAGAAACTCGATCTCGCGCTAATTCGTTGCGATAGGGACCGTTCCGGGGCGGCTTGGCAACCAACCGCTTGGCCGACAATTCCGATTCGCGCGATCGATACCGATAGCATTGTTCCAGGAGAATCCGTTTGGGTGCTCGGCTACCCTGGCGTTGGTGGCAGCACCATCCACGTAACAGCAGGGCTCATTTCAGGATTCACGGGCGAGCAAGGCGGCGTTGGCTTTCGCGCGTTTCTGAAAACCGATGCATCGATTACCCATGGCAATTCCGGCGGCACAGCCATTGATGAAGACGGTAATTTCATCGGCGTTCCAACCGCCTTTCGTTTGACCACGACCAAACAGGGCAATGGTGTTGTTGCCGCCGGACGCGTTGGGCTAATTCGGCCCCTTGATCACGCCCTAGACTTGATTGCGGCTGCTCGAACGGGCGGTGCCAAGGCCAACGGCGAGCCCGCAGCAGGAGTGATTGTGTCCAGCCGTGTTCAAGACGCCAGCGACGGTCATCCCATCGAAGGGGCAATCGTGATTGTCTTTAAGCCGGGGATCAGCGCGGACAACGTGGACCTCGAAAAGCTCGATGCCCAGGCCTTGGTATGGGCGCAAAGCGACGCGGCCGGGGTGTTTCGAATGCCGAGCACCGTTCCCAAGGGCGCCAAGTACACTGTGGCCGTTGCGGCAAAGGGCTACTTGCCCTTGATTGAGAGTGGCGTCTTGACGATCGCCTCAGACGCAAGTGCCGAGATTGACCCTTGGAAACAGATCTCACTTCAGCCCGAATCGAACTAACCGCTGTGAGAGATATCGCATAAGAACCTACATAAACGCATAAGTCGTAAGCAGGCCTACGTTTTTATCATATTGTTTAAATCCTTAGATTTATTTACAATTTTGTCTTGCGCAGTGCGTCGAAAACCGTATAGTCGTCCTCAGCCGCACGCAATCGCGTTCGCAGGCGGACCGCAGACGGCCTTCCCCCCTTCTTGGCCGCTGCGGTCTTTTTCTTTCCTTTTCCGCGTTTGGAAGAGCTCAGAATTGTCCCAGCCAGCCTCCGAGAGCGCGTCCAAAGCTGTGATCTCACGGGCTTTTCAGGGCCAGCATAGGTCCGGAGTGTTGCCGGCACTCGACCCAACGTGATAGTCATTTCGCAACGATGCACATCGCCCACGAACTAATTGATCAAGATGCGGACAACGTTGTCCGACGCTTGTCCCAGAGCGGCTACCAAGCCTACCTGGTGGGTGGGTGCGTTCGCGACCTGCTGCTCAACCGCAACCCCAAAGACTTTGATGTCTCCTCAAGCGCGACGCCGACGGAAATCAAACACCTCTTTCGCAACTGCAGAATCATCGGACGGCGATTTCGCCTCGCGCACATTTTCTTCGGCAGCAAGATTATTGAGACCGCCACATTTCGCGCAAACCCACGGGCCAATGCCGATGGCGATGCTGAGCTACTCATTCATCGCGACAATGTTTGGGGCAACGACGTCGAAGATGCGCTGCGCCGAGACTTCACAATCAATGGGCTCTTCTACGACGTCGAAGAAGAAATTGTCATCGATCACGTCGATGGCATGGCCGACCTGCGCAAGCGACTCATCCGAACGATTGGCGAACCGGGGATTCGGTTTCAAGAAGACCCCGTTCGCATGCTGCGCGCTATCAAGTTTGCCGCCCGACTCGGCTTTAGCGTGGAGGACGCAACCTATCGAGCAATCCTTCTACACCGCGCTGACATCAGCAAGTGCTCCCAGCCGCGCGTTCTAGAAGAGTTGTACCGGTTGCTTCGCGGAGGTGCCGCTCGTCGCTCTATCGAACTCCTCTGCGAGACCGGCATCATTTCGATTCTCTCGCACCACCTGGCAACGCTCTATCATGCGCGCACCGACCGTTCGATTGAGAAGGAAGCGTCTCTCGGCATCTCGGCCAACGCAAAGGACAACACCGACGAGCGCGACTGGGCGGCGACATGGAATTCCAAGCCCGCAAAGGTCAAGGTAGACGATTCGCTTCTCGACGAACGACTCACGCCCTTTGTGCCGTCGTTTGGCGACGAGAGCAAACAACAGGAGCGCATGGAGCTCGCTTGGAACCTTCTCGGTCAGCTTGACCGGCTGGTTGCCGAAGATCGCCAAACGAGCAATGCCCTGGCTCTCGCCGCTACCGTGGCCGCCTTTGTGGTTCCGGAACTCCTAGACGACGAGATTCGTCCTTCGGATGCCAGCGATATGGTGGAAGAAGTCCTGCAACCGCTAATCTCGGAGATTGGCATTGCCCGGCGGGATGCGGAAACAACTCGGCAAATCTTGCTCGCCCAGAAGCGCTTGGCACCGTCGCAAAAGCGTCGTGGCAAGCCTATGGCACTCGTCAATCGTGAGTACTTCGACGAGGCGCTCATCCTCTACGAAATCATGGCAGCGGCTCGTGGTGAGGTCGCAGCGGATCTCGATGTTTGGCGAGGGCTGCAAGCAGAAGCAGGTGGCCGAGATTCGGGACGCCCTGACCGCAAGAGACGACGCGGTGGACGTCGCCGAAGCCGCACCTAGCGAGGCAACGCAGTGGCCAAGAAGCGCAAGAAAGACCTGGTTCGCCTTGGTCAAGACGAGCACTACGTTGACGCAGATCTCTACGAGCACGAGTACAAGCGAAGGCGCGAAGACGTAAACTACTACGTCGCGATGGCCTCGGGAGAACTCTCACCCGGCTCAGAGATTCTCGACCTCTGCTGCGGAAGCGGAAGGGTGACTCGGGCGCTGTTGCGGGCCGGGTTTCACGTTGAAGGCTTGGATGCGTCAAAGCCTATGCTCGAGCGAGCGCGGCTCGGCATCTCCCGGCTCCCAAAGCGATTTCGCGACAACGCAAACCTTGTACACGGCGACATGAAGGACTTCGACTACGGTCGAACGTTTCCCCTCATCGTGTGCACGTTCAACTCGTTTGAACACCTCTACTCTCGTCAAGACGTGGAAGCAGCGCTCGGCTGCATCAAGAAACACCTCGAGCCCGACGGGGTATTTGCCTTCGATGTTCAGATGCCCGATCTCGCGTGGCTGATGAAAGATCCCGACAAGCGCTGGGCCCGCACAAAATTTCGCCACCCCGTTACCAAGCAGCGCCTTGCCTACTCGACAAACCATGTCTACGACCCGGTTCGGCAGATCGCCTTCATTCGGCTGTACTACGATCCCCTCGAGGATGGGCCGCTGAAAGACACGGCTGTGGTCAATCTGAGCCAGCGCAAGTTCTACCCGGCAGAACTCGCCGCCCTCCTGCACTACAATGGCTTTGCCGTGATCCGTCACCGAGGTGATTTTGCGGGTGATTATTTGGATGATTATGCAGAGAGTCAGGTTCTGCTCTGTCGTCACGCCCGAGATTCGGATTAGGTTCTCTGCCACTGTTTCAAACGCGGGATTCCGTGTCTCGCTGGAAACCGTGATCTCTTCGAGAATGCTGTCTTTGGGAAAGCTGTAGCGCAATGTCTGAAAAACTCATGAAGCTCGGAATCGAGCGCGAAACTGCCTATCTCTACTTCGTGCGCGACGGCTCGGTTTGGCGTATTGCACGCTCCGAAGAGGCCGAGAATCGCATGCCCGAACTCGTCAACGAGGCCGGCGCCCGCATGTCATCAAAACATGTTCTGTACCTAGATGCGGACGGTGATATCTCGCGAGTACTTCGAAGCGCTGCGGCCGAGAAACCGCGCCCTAAGAAGTCTCCCTACAAGACGACGCCTTCAACCGAAGAACCTGCGGGTAAGAAAGCTGCTGCACAACGAGCAAAGGCTCGCAAGAAGGCACGCAAGTCGGATGCCGTAGAGCCCGAGTCAAAGACCGCCAAGAGCAGCAAGGCAAAGGCCGCAAAAAAGACCCCGGCTAAGAAAAAGGCTGTAGCGACCAAGGCTGCAGCAACAAAGGCAGCAGCCAAGAAAGCCGCACCGGAAAAGGCGACAGAGAAAAGCGCAGCGAAGAAGGCTGAGAAGAAGACGCCGGCCAAGGGAAGCAAGAAGAAGGCAGCGGCTACAAAGGCGCCGGCAACGAAATCCGCATCGGCAAAGAAGGCTCCGGCCAAGAGCGCCACGGATACGCCAGCGAAGAACGCGGCTCCAAAGAAGGCGGCAAAGAAGGCAACCAAGCCGGCGAAGAAGGCAGCAGCCAAAGACGCAGCAGCGAAGGCTCCAGCCAAAAGCGCTTCGGCGAAGGAGACCGCGAAGCGCGCCGCTTCTAAAAAGGCTTCGCCCGAAGCTCCAGCCAAGTCGGCAAAGAAACCGAAGGCCAAGGCTCCGGCAAAGAACGCTTCGGAGAAGAAGGCTCCCGCCAAAGCCCCGGCCAAGAAGGCTAAGAAACCCACGCCCAAAGCGCCGGCAAAGAACGCCTCGGAGAAGAAGCCCGCAGCCAAAGCGACGGCCAAGAAGGCTTCCGACAAGAAGAATTCCGACAAGAAGGCAACTGCCAAGAAGCCCGCAACTGCCAAGAAGCCCGCCAAGGCTCCCGCCAAGGCGACTTCAGACAAGAAGCCTGCAGCGACCAAGAAGAAGCCAGCCGCTCGCAAGAAGAGCAAATAGACCAAACGAGACGATCCCAGCGGTTTTGGGGCTCTCATGGCCAGTGTCAGCCGGGATAGTTGCACCCTCAGGCCCCCGAAGGCTAAAGTACGAGGGATACCCGTCGGGGGGGTTGCTCTCTGCGTCCACCCGCGACGTTATCGAATGCTGAGCTGAATGCGTATTTGTCCAAAGTGCCGTAAACAGTATCCCGATGAGGAGCGATTCTGCCTCACGGACGCCTCTGTGCTGGTCGATCCAGCCGACATTGAGCGCATTGGAACCACGGTCGGCAACTACCATTTGGATCAGATTCTTGGCCGCGGTGGCATGGGCACGGTCTACAGCGGCGAGCACGTCTACATCGGCAAAAAGGTTGCCGTGAAGGTGCTGCATCCGCAGTTTGCAAAGTACGAAGACGCGGTCAAACGATTTCTCCGCGAAGCCCGCGCCGCTTCCTCAATCAATCATCCAAACATCGTCGACGTCACCGACTTTGGCCCCATGCCGGATGGCGGCGTCTACTTCGTGATGGAGAGCCTAACCGGCACCAGCCTCGAAGACTTGATCGACCGCAAAGGCGCCCTGCCCTTGCACCGCGCCGTCAACGTCGCAAACCAAATGGCTTTGGCGCTCGCTGCTGCACACGAAACCGGCATTGTTCATCGCGATCTAAAACCCGACAACATCATGTTGATCCGCAAGCCGGGTCGTCGCGACTTGGTCCGCAAAGTAAAAGGCGATGGCGAGAACACCTTGGTTGTCGAACGCGAAGCCGAATACGACTTCGTTAAGATTCTCGATTTTGGAATCGCCAAAGTTGTGGGTCCGGAGCAATCGGCGCCAAGCAAGACGTTGGCAGGTGCAGTCTTTGGAACTCCCGAGTACATGTCACCCGAAGCGGCTCGCGGGACCGAAGTGGATTTCCGTGCAGACATCTACTCTCTAGGAGTTATTCTATTTGACATGATTTGCGGCCGGCCTCCGTTCGAGGCCCAGGCTGCCGCAGACGTTCTCGCCATGCAGATTCGCGATGACCCGCCTTCCCCGCGAACGATTGCACCGCAGTACGAAATCACCGAACAAGTGGAACAACTCATCTTTCGGGCAATGCAGAAAAACCCCAAGGACCGATTTCAAAGTATGGACGAGCTGCGGGACGACCTTCAGAAGTGCTACGGCTCTGTAGGGTTTCGCCGCAATCGTCCCAGCACGCAGGAAGATCTGCCAGGTCCTCATTCTCGCCAGAGGCGACTCACAGAAGAGCTCTCCGATTGGATGAGCACAGACGAGCGTCGCCTAAGCCTCGAAGAGGCGCGAGCCATTGCCCTTGAGGGGATCGAGGACGACAAGACCTCGTAACGTGACGCGTCTTTTCTACAGCGCACTCCTGACAACTCTCAGTATCGTCGTTGCGAATTCGCAGGCTGCCAGCGCGCAGCCGGTTTCACCTCCTCCTCCCCCCGAAGTCGACACAAAGAGTCACTTCAACCTGCGTGTGGGCGCTGCTACCAATGCGGACAACGAGCGCGCCTCCATCTGCATCGAAGTCGCACTGTGGCGAAAACTCTCCGTGGAAGGGTGCGGCAATGGCAGCGGTATTCTTCACAACAGCGACGGCGGCGAGCTTGCGCACTTTCGGGCCAAGTGGGCTGTTTGGAGCGCTGCGATTCCCCGCGGCAACCTCGTTGTGCAAGGGGGCATTGGCTTCGCGGAGCTTCAAGTCGGCAAAGACGACCCGGGCTTTGAGTTTGGTAGCCCTACGGGGCAGAGCGCAGCTGGGGCCGAAGGCGCGTTGTCTGTGCAGTACCTTGCACCGTTTGGACGCGGCTTTGAGTTCATCGCTTCAAGTGCCATGGGCATGGCCTACATTCGAGGCGCCAACGAATTGCCAACAGCGCCATCACAGGCGCAACCGTTCGCTTCGTTCGAGCTCGGCATCGGCTGGTAGTTCAAAATTCTGGCGGGCCCTGCCCTCAAGGTCATTCTCACCAGCCATGCTCACTGACTTGGCATTCGCACCTCGACAATTCACCTTGTGCAACCGCATTCGCTGCGGGTAGTTTCATCGAGTCCATGTTCGTTTGGTTTGGAAGGAAGGTGCAGGTCAAGACGGTCCCAGGTGGGCGCGTCGAACACGGCCGCTGTCCGCAGTGCGGCGATGACGCGCGCTTTCGAGAGTGCATTGCAACCAAGACTTGGACGGCCTATAGCGTTTTGGATCTAGCGGATAGCAAAGAACGCGTCTTCCGGTGCAGCGAGTGTGCGGAGCTTCTTCAGCTCGCCCCGCCACCCGAGAAGGTGGTGGATCCTGCGACGAAAGCGAAACTGCTTGCGCTCAAGGCGCGCCGAGCGAAACTGGAAATGGCACTTCGCGCGAAAGAACGCGCAGTGGAAGCGTCGAAGGTTCGCAAGAAGGCCAACGACGAGCTCGGCGAGCTCAAACGCAAGATGGGCCTCTAGGCCCGGGCACAACACAGCCCGCAGCAGCGCAATCGATGCAACTCAGTTGTGAACAAGTCGACAGAGTTGTTCGTAGTCGATGGGCTTACCGATTGCGCCATCCGCACCCAGCTCTTTTGCGAGTTCACTGGTGTCTTCAAACCGCAAACCATCCTGGTCGTTCTGCAGGACCGCCGAACCAGTCGCGAGGTAGATGCGCGTTTCAGGACACTTGTCCTTCACGAGCGCAACAAGGTCACGTCCGTCGCCATCCGGTAGCTTCAAGTCGAGAAAGGTCACGTCGAAACAATGCGTGCCGGCCGCAGCTTCTATAAGTTCAACGGCGCTGCGGTACGAAGCTGCCACGACTACGTCGTGACCATCTGCCTCAAGCAGAAGCTGGAGTGCCTCCGCTGCGGAGGTTTGATCTTCCACGACTAGAATTCGCACGGGGCGACCCTATCAGAGCTTTGGATTTGCAGGGCCATTCATAATGGCTCGAGCGAAGCATCGACGATCTTGGGCTGCCGAAAGTGGCAGCAATTTCGGCATGCTGGCGTCCCTCTCGATGGATCGTCAAGCCCCGATCTCCCAGTCTCCGTTTCGAGTGCCGCTACTGGTTCTGCGTGTAGAGGTAGATGCCTCCACCGACCAGGCCCAAGATGAAAAGCGTGAAGAGCGTGATCTTTACCCACGACCAAGGGGCAGTCCCCGTGACTTCGCCCGTCTGCCCATTTACCAGGAAGCGATGAACATCGTCGCCGTAGCGATAGGAGGCAATCCAGATCGGCAATAGCACGTGCTTGAACGTTTGCCCTGTGTACGCGTTTCGAACGCTCAAGAATCGCTGGGTATCGCCCGGCACGTCGCTCGAACATCGGCGTCTTTGAATCGTCGCCATCTGCGTAACCGCATCCTGCCAGCCATCGTTGAGCTCGACATTGTATTCTTCGGCCTTAAAGCCTGCGAGATATTCTGAGGTGTAGGGAACCAGGGCGCTCGTATTAAACGTCTCAAGATTGCGGGCGAGTTCAATCGGCAGACCGCCTGAGGCGCATACGAGAACATCGTCAAACGAATCGTTGCGCGACCCCCAAGCGGGCACCCAGCGGGTCTTGCGAACTTGTCTGGTCTTGGTAACCGTCGAGCCGTTCTCGGTCGTCGTATAACTCTCGGTGACGTAGTAGTAGTAGCCGGCTTGTGCGGTCCAGTCGGATTCGACCTGTGAGTCAAACGTCCAGTATGGGACGTATACGCCCCCGATTTCGGCAACTTTGGCTCGGTGCTTTAGATCGCTTGGTCGGAACCACAGCTTTCCAATCCACGTGGCAAACTCGGTGTGGGCGCGTTCTTTGTCGATTTGAAACGGCACCAATGACTCGGGCCGGATGAGCCTGCGCAGCTCCTGCTCCTGCAAGACTTGATTCGACCCGCAAAAGTCGCAAAGCGTCGCGGTTACGTTGGCTCCAAAACACACCGATGCGCCGCACTCTTGACAGGTCGAGCGGCGAACCTCTTCCCCAAACCCCTCTTGCTCCGACGAAGCCAGACCTTGCATCAAATCGTATTCGACGATTTGCTGCGTGCCCTCGTCTTCTTGAAAGGCCACACGCTCGCCGCAAAAATCACAAGCCATCGCGCCGGCTGTGGCGTCGAAGCGCATGTCGGCGTGGCAACTTGGACAGCGGAACTGGCTGGCCTGCGCGTTGGACTCCTCGGCCTGCTCTCCGTACTCACTCAAGGTGAGAGATATTCTACGTGAGAAAAAAAGTGGGCGACCAAATCGTGAGCCGACTTGGCCGCCCTATTCACCGGCAGAGGACATGGTTGGGTTCGGGCTCCGGCGAACAAAGAAGGAATCGGGCTTGGCAGCCAAAGCTGAACCCAGCTGCGCGAGAAACTGGAAAAGCCCTGTGCGGGTCGATCCCCGATCCCGGTGCAGTGAGAGTGAACAAATGTTCCTCAAGGCATCAGAATTCATAGCAAAGCGACCGTTTTGTAACCTGGCTCACCGCACCAATGAGGCCCATGCCTGACTCTCCGCGTCATGTGGAATCGCGTTCGGTTTGGGTGGGCACTGGTGATCACTCTGTTGAGTGTGGCCTGTGCGAATGGGTCGGGCGGCAACAACGTGGTTCCAGAAGACGCGGGGCCGAGCTTTGATGCATCGGTCCTTGGCAGTTTTGGTGCCCCTTGCGCCGAGCCCGAGGAATGCGAGAGCGACGTTTGCTACGACGCCGATGCAGATGGCGAAGGAACCTGTTCTGTTGCTTGCGACGAAGGCTGCCCTAGCACCTTCGCATGCAACGCCGATAACGTCTGCGTACCGGCAACAGAATTTCTCTGTGACAGCTGCGTTGACGATGCAGACTGCGGCGGCCAAGGCAATCGCTGTGTCGACTACGATAGCGGTTCATTTTGCGCGGCGGATTGCGCAAACGACGCCACGAGCTGCCCCGATGGATTCGCATGCGAGATTGTTTCCGACGGTTCTTCGTCTCAAGGCCTAGTCTGTATCAGCAATAGCGGTTTCTGTTGTCTTGATGCCGACGGCGACTTCCGCGGCGAAGGCGACGATTGTCGCTCCACAGATTGCGATGAAACCGATGCTGACATTTACGACGATGCGCTTGAGCTCTGTGACACCAAGGACAACAACTGCGACGGCGTAACGGATATCGACATCACGGATTGCGCAAAAGCCGACTGCCGCCTTGGTTCCAATGGCTATGTCATGCGCGCCGATGAGACCTGCATGGACGGAGAATGCTTGGACCAAACCGGCGTGGATTGCGGCCTCTACACCTGCGATGGCGGCGGCGACCAAGGCGACCTCTGCGCCACTGCGTGTGATGGAGAAGATGACCAGAAGTGTTCTGATCCCGCGCACTGCGATGGTTCGGCCTGTGAAGCGGACTATGCCGACGGTATCGCCTGTGACGAGACAAGCGACTGCGCAGGCGGGCACTGCCAAAATGCCTTCTGCTGTGAGTTTGGTGATTGCTGCCAGGTTGCGAGTGACTGCCCAAGCTTTGGCAGCTTCGACCCTGTCTGCGTGAGCCCGCAAACCTGCCAAGGCTCTGTAGGCGCAGCCGTCTGCACGCCGGGCAATACCTGCTCTACCACAGGCGTCGAACAAGATGATTCCGCCTGCAGTGCCGTGACGGTGGCCGACGAGTGTGGCTTTTTCTTGCCCATCTTCTGCAACGGCGAGGTTGAACAGGGAACGCCTCTTTGCCCCACAACATGCACAAGTGACGCGGAGTGCGATGCCAACGCGTTCTGCAACGACGCCAACACCTGTGTGGAAGACGTGGGCAATGGGCAGAGCTGCGATTCCGACAGCCAATGCGAGTTTGGGCACTGTCAAAACGACTTCTGCTGTGACACCGGAGACTGCTGCGAGAGCGCCACGGATTGCCCTACGAGTTATTCTACCGCCCCGACCTGCACCGTTCCCTCGGCCTGCCAGGGACAGCGCGACGTAGCGGTTTGTACCGACTCGGAGTGCGGCACCATTGGCAATTCGCCGGACGACTCGGCGTGTACGGTTGGCACAGAGGCAGACAGTTGCGGCCCATATCGCAGTGTTGTGTGCAACGGCGCCGTGAGCCAGGCGGATCCAACATGTCCAACAAGCTGTGCGTCCAACAACGACTGTGATGCCAGTGCGTACTGCAATGCCCAGAATCAGTGCGAATTCGACGAAGTGGACGGAACGGCATGTACCGGTGATTCACAATGCCTTGGCGATCACTGCGAGAACGGCTTTTGTTGTGCAAGTGGAGATTGCTGCGCCGATAGCGGTGATTGTGGGCACCTCGACAACGCGGCTGTCTGCGAGGACCAAACAAGTTGTCAAGGCACGCGGGTGGACGGCGTCTGCGGCGCAACATTCCAATGCAGCGCCACCCAGGTCGATGACGATTCGGCTTGTGCGGGATTGCCTTCCGACGACTGTGGCCCATTTCAGGGCGTCTCCTGCAACACAAGCCAAACCCAAAGTAGCAACCAAGCGGGACTCTGCGAGACCACATGCAGCGGAGACGGCGATTGCGATGCTTCCGCCCACTGCGATACAGGCTTGTGTGTAGCGGATGCCGGCCAAGGCGGCTTCTGCAACGTTCAGGGCGACTGCGGCTCGGGATTGGTTTGTGTGGACAACGTCTGCTGCGGGACCGCCTGCGCTGGTAGTTGCGAGGCCTGCGACCTTCCCGGCTCACTCGGTACGTGCGCCCTTGTTGCCGATGGTCAAGATCCGGATACCGAATGCGGAAGCGTCGATTGCTCCGGCTTCTACTTTGGTTGGGAGGGCGACACCTGCTTTGAAAAGGCTGGCGTTAGTGCTGCCGGCGCCACGTGCGGTGGCGACAATGCCTGTGGCACCACAGCCGAGGAGTGCACCGACCAAGTTGCACGAGGACCTGCTGAAGTCACTTGCGACGCCGACTGCCAAGAACCGAATCTGGCAAGTTGCTCGGGGACAAGCGCTGGACAATGCACCAACCTCGACCTTGGCACCGAAACCTGCGGACTTGGAGTCTGCGAGGTTACAACCGATCGCTGTGATGCGGGCTCGTCACAAACATGCGTGCCCAACAGCGGAGCCGCTACGGCAGAGTCCTGCGATGGACTCGACAACAACTGTAACGGCAGCACCGACGAGGGCCTTCCTGTGGACGCCTACGAATCGAATGACACCTGCGGCAGCAACTTCTTCCTCGGCCTCTTGGGCGAGGGCCTAAGTGAAACTCGTACCGACATGACGCTCTACACCTCCGGGGACGAAGACTGGTATCGCGAACTAACGACGGAGGACTTTACAACGTGCACGACTGGGGTTGATGAGGAATACCGATACACCGTGACCATGGCGCCACCCGTGGGTCAGGACTACGACTTGGAGCTCTGTTACAACAGCTTCACCGATACCTCGTGCACCACCGATTGCTTCACTAGCCTTCTCGGCGGAGACCAGACGGAGACCATCTCGGTAACTTGGGCCGGGCCTTGTGGTGGCGGCACGAATGACGGGCTGAACTTCTTCATTCGTGTGCATCCATTTAGTGGCGCAAGCAGCTGCGAGCCCTACTCACTGCAAACCGCGTTCACGAAGACAAACTAGCCGAGGACGCACTTGTGAGACGAAATCGCGACCAAGCAGGCGTCCCGGGATAGACTCGGCGCATGCACATTCGCGCGCTTGCAACTCTTGGTATTGCCCTCGCAACGTTGTCATCAGGCTGTGGCGGCGAAGCAGCAAAGAGCAACGCGGCGGCGGCTGGCGTTCAAACACAGAAGAGAGCATTCCCAGAGAAGAGTGAGCTGCTTGCCCTAATACAGGCAAGAGTCGATGCGGAGCGTGCCACCGGAATTGTTCTGGGGATTCGCGAGGCCGATGGCAGCCACACGATCGTTGCCTACGGCGATGCCGGTCCAGGCGCCAAACCACTTGGCCCAAAGAGTGTTTTTGAGATTGGCTCCATAAGCAAAGTGTTTACGGGAATTCTCCTGGCCGATATGGCTGGTCGCGGTGAAGTTGCCCTTGAGGACGCCGTGCAAACACACGCACACAAAGGCGTAACCATTCCGAGCAAGGGCGACGCCCCGATTCGCCTCGTCGATCTTGCAACCCATATGTCGGGCCTACCTCGGCTACCAGTAAACCTAGTCCCAGCAGACGAGGCCAACCCCTACGCTGGATACTCAGAAGAACGCCTACACGAATTTCTCAATGCTCACACGCTGCAACGCGAGGTTGGAAGCAAGCAGGAATACTCGAACCTCGGAACAGGACTTCTGGGGCATATCCTTGGAGCCGTAGCCGGATCGAATTGGGAGGCACTCGTGAGGGAGCGAATTCTCCAGCCACTCGGGATGGAGATGTCTGGGGTTGCGCTCAGCGCAAGCATGAAAGCGAACCGAACACTCGGCCACGACGAGTCAGGCAAGGTTGTGCCCAACTGGGACCTCGCAAGCTTGGCGGGTGCTGGGGCGCTGCGCTCAAATGCCGAAGACATGCTTCGCTTTGTGGATGCAAACTTGGGGGACGCACCATCAGCCCTGCGCGCGGCGATGCAGACGAGTCACAAGCCACACGCTGAGGCTGGGCCGAATATGCAAATCGGGCTCAACTGGTTCGTCAAGAGCGAGCATGGCCACCGCATCATCTGGCACAACGGAGGAACCGGCGGCTACAGGGCCTTCGTGGGCTTTGATCCCGGCAGAAACATCGGCGTTGTCGTCCTCGAAAACTCAACCCATGGGTCCGATGACTTGGGGTTTCACCTACTCGACAACGAGAGCCCACTTGCCGAGCCCACCAAGGTCCGCAAAGAAATCACGATTCCAACCGAAACCCTTGCTGAGTATGTTGGCATCTATGCTCTGAGCCCGACGTTTCACATCAACATCACCATGCTTGATGGAGCGCTCTACAGCCAGGCGACAAACCAGCCGATGTTTCCGATTTTCGCCGAGAGCGAGTCCGAGTTCTTCTTAAAGGTCGTCGATGCGCAGCTCACCTTTGTTCGAGACGACGCCACAGGGGCCGTTGCCAGCATGGTGCTGCACCAGAACAATGCCAAGGTGAATGCCAAGCGGCTTGAGGGCGATGAAGCAGTCGCAGCAATCGCAAGCATCATGGGAGCGACGCGCAAAGAAGTTCCGGTTGCGGCAGCAATTCTCGACGAGTACGTCGGCGTCTACGAACTCAATCCCTCCTTCAAGGTGACCATTAGCCGCAAGGGCAGCGGACTTCAGGTTCAGGCCACCAACCAACCAACCGTCTCGATTTTTGCCGAGTCGGACTCCGAGTTCTTCTTCAAGGTTGTCGATGCCCAAATCTCCTTTGTCCGCGATGCCAGTGGCAAGGTCACAAAGCTCGTTCTTCACCAGGGCGGCATGGACCAATCTGCTCCAAAAGTTGAGTAGCCGCCTATAAACGGGGTTCTGGCAGCAGGCCTCGACCTAAGAGTTCTACTAGGGTTTGTGTGGCCTGCGCGGGCCCGCGGCAAATCCGGTAGACTGCCCGGATGGAATGGCAGGAGTACGTTAGCTACGTCGGGTCCTTCCTGATGTTCTCGACGTTTTGGATGAAGACGATGATCCCGCTGCGCCTCGCTGGCATCGCAGCAAACTGCGCCATGGTGGTATACGCCGCAGCCGATGGCCTGTATCTGATGGTCGCGATGCAGATGCTCATGTTGCCAGTCAACATCTACCGACTCGTGCAGATGCGCGGCCTGCTATTGCGCGTCTCGCAAGCCAGCGACGGAACGTTTAGCCCCGATGCGCTGCTTCCCTTTATGGACAAGGAGAGGCATGCGGATGGCTACGTGCTCTTTCGCAAAGGCGATGACTCGCACAAGCTCTATCTGATTCGCGAAGGGCATGTGCGGTTGCAGGAGCTCGACCACGTTCTCGAGCCCGGAGAGATGCTGGGGGAAATTGGCATTCTCTCGGATGCCAATCGGCGAACCGCGACAGCGATCTGCGAAGGCGATGTGAAGCTACTCAGCATCACTCGTGAGGATGTGACGCAGCTCTTCTTTCAGAACCCCGAGTTCGGATTCTTCTTGATGCGTCTTGTAACCGACCGCCTGCTGGCGAATCAGTCGACGCAGGCCAACATGCTCGTCGGCCTGGGCATAGAGCCCAACTAGGCGATGCAGCCCAAACTAGGCTCGAATCCGAATCTTGCCCAACTAAGTGAACGCACGCCAACTAGGCTCATGCATCCTTGCCCAGCGAATCCCTAGACGGCTGCCGGCCGCCTAGGAATTGTTCCGATGCTACTCGGCAGGAGCAGCAGGTGTCGGCGCTGCAGGAGCTGGGGTCGGAGTCGCAGCAGGATCCGCAGGTGGAGCCGTGGTGGGCGCGGGATCAGCGTCCTCCGAGCCTCCGATTTCCATCGGCTCAGAACCTTCGATGCTGGTGCCTTCTTGCACGTCCATCGTGATCGAACCTTTGAACTTCTCCTCCAACACAGCAAGCTCGGCATCGATGCGCTTGATATCAGCAGGCGTCAACACGCGGCGTGTCTTGGGCTCAAGAATGAGCGGCAACGCTGTTCCTTGGCTCGAGTTTGGCAGCACAATCGTAACTTCGTTGTCACCCTTTGCGACCTTGCGATAGACCTGGATTGCACGCTGTTGCACGTATAGCGGATCGAGAGTCGAAGAAATAATGAGCTGCTGTTTCGCAACTCGAATCGCCTCAAGAACCTTAATCGCAGCTTCCTTCTTGGTCTTGGCTAAGACAAAGCGCTGGCGCTGGAGTTCCTGCTTGGTCGCAATCTTGCGCTCAATCGCAGAAGCCACTTCTTCGGGAAAGTGAATCTCACCAATGTCGACACTCTCGACCATGATCGGCGTGGGGGTTCCATCATCGTTTTTCTCAATGACCGCTCGAAGCGTGTCTTCGATGTGTCCGCGCACCTTTGGAGTCTCGAGCTGAATGTCCAGCGCCGAGAACTCCGTGACCTGCTCGCGAACCACGGTGCGAAGACGCTCTTTAACGTTCCACTCGTACCAGTGTTCCGCGCCCCAATTCTCGACAACGTCTCGAACCGATCCTGGTCGCAAACGAATACGAGTATTCACCTCAAACTCCACACTCAAGTTCTCAGCCGTGAGGAGTTTGAAGTCCTCCTTGAAGGAGCTTGCCCGCATGTCGATATTGATGGTTGTGAGTCGCCACGAGATACCCGTGGTCGCTGGCCCTGGAAGGCTCTCGCGAAACTCCATCTGCCCAAAGAGCAGTGGCGTGTAGAAGACGTATCCCTCGTGTCCAGCAGGAACCTCAGGGTTTGTACATGCAGAAGCGCCAAGTGCGCCCATGCCAATGCTTGCCAGTAGTAATAGTCGTTTCATCGCAAATGCTCCTATTTACCTAGCTGCATGATGACGGGGCTGTTGCCATTTTGGCTGACCGGCATGATGAGGAAGTTTGTGTTTTTCGAATCGGCCAAGTCTTCCATCGCTCGAAGTGCTTCGAACTGAAGGAACATGGGATCCAGAGTTTTTCGGATAATCTCTTGGGATTGCGCGATGCCCTCTGCCTCGGCAATACCGATACGGATTTGCTCGCTGGCGATGGCCGCCTGAATCTCTGCTCGGTCGTTGTCTTCGTTGGTCACAAGCTTGCGAACCACGGCGTCAACGATCTGCTTTGGGTAGTTGATGTCGCCAATGTCGACACTCTCAAAGATGACCGGCTTGCCTTCATATCGCTTGCGCATGTCTTCCAAAACGTCATCGCCGATTTGGCGCATCTTGGTTTTGATCTCAAATGGGTTGAGAACCTGGACTCGGTTTCGAACAGCAGAGCGAAACTGATCGCGAACGTTGCTGACGTACCAGTTCTCACCACCAAAGGTGTCGACCAACTCTCGGATCATTTCCGGGTTGGGTCGGATACGAGCATGCGCTCGAAGGTCGACGCGCAAACGATCGCTCGTTGGAATTGTGAGTTCTTCCGATCTTGTCGTTGAGCGAATGTCGATGTTGACTAGCTGCTGCCGCCAAACATAGCCCGTCGACGTCGGTCCGAGTTGGGTTCCTACAAACTCACCAGCGCCAACAATCGGCGTCGACCGAATGTAGCCAGCATGCCCAGCGGGCGTGTGGTGGTTGTTGCAGCCCACGCGGGACAATGCAGCCACCCCGAGCAGAAGTAATATCGCAGCGCCGGCAATTTGCGGCCCAAGCTTTGCGATTGGATTATCTTGTGGATTGATGTCAGGACTCATGGGCTATCAACCGACCTTGTAGCCCAAATCCCACACTCTGCAAACCTGGCAGTCCAGGCATTGTTAGGAATCCCTGCGAGGAATCCTGAGAAGGAATCGCCTGGCAATTTTCAGGTATTAATACTGCAAATACGCGCGCGCCCACATCGAGTCGCTCTCACTCGGATCCCCGCCGTCGTTGATCCCAAGCAAACTCGCACCCATGTGGCGGTGAAACTCTCCGACTCGATAGACCGGTTGGGCGGCGAATGCGCGAGCCTCGGCTTTGAGAAAACTCGAAGCCGGCTCGTCCAGAAAATCGGGAAGGCTATCGTGGGCCAAGAGATCGGTGAGTTGGCGCTGCAACGACGAGGCATCACTCTCGGAAAAGCCGCTGGCCACCGCAGCCCAGGCATCGGGATCGTCAACGACTTGGATGATTCGCGCCCGGAGCCCTGTGAGTGGCGCGTAGGCAACCAATTTACCTGTGCCTGCGGCCTGTTGAGCCGCTTCTTGGAGAGCTCGCCCCGCCCCCAAGCGCCCTGGGTTTGTGGCGATGGCGTATTGAATGACATAGGGCGAAGCGCCCCAGCCTTTGCTAGCCAGGGTAAAGAGATCTCGGCGGCTGCTGGGCAATTGGGGGCTTGGCAGCAGAAGCGTGAGCCCAACCGGAAACCCCGGTAAATCAGGATGTTCCGCGACCAAGACGCGGCCCGTCGAGGCGGTGAAAATCAGCTCGCTGGAGGTGATCGCCGATCGAGAGCTCAGGTCGAGGTGCAGAATTAGCGCACCGCGAGTCCCCACATCGTCGCGAAGCTCCTGATCGGGAACCGTTCGCACGTGCAGAGGCTTGGGATCGAGATGCAGGCGATCAATGAGCTTTAAGATGCGTGCGCGCATCGTGAGGCGGCTGGTGCGATCGGCGAGCGTCGCGTACTCAGCTACGCCAGCAATGATATCGCTCCCTACCTCGTCCACCGTCACGGGGGCGGAGTATGGCCGCACGGCCCCAAAGGCGCAATCGGCGTTTACACGATTCGTGGCTTGCGCCTCACTGGTTCTAACAGTCTGAGATTTCTACCCACTTTGGCCTCAAGTCGTGAGAAAAACGGTGTGTGTTTCGTACCCCCCTCGTATCCGCCCTAGCCACAGCGGCCCTCGCTGGCACTGTACTTTCTGCGCCCAACCACGGAATGGCTGCCCAAGCGCCGGCCGCTCACCAGGGCCATGCCGCACTGGAAGTGGCATCGGGCCCATCCGCGCGCGCAAGCATTGCGACAACCGGACGCGTTCCGGCGACGGCGAGCAGAGCTTGGCAACGCTTTCAAACGAGCCTCGGTGGCACGTGGCTAGCGAGTTGGGATGCAAATACGCAGGTTCCATCGCGCGTCTACGGCAGCGGGATTGCGGTGCCCGGTTCGGTAGCAAACGCCAGCATTGCCGCACAACACGCGACTGACCTTTTGCGCCAACACCTCGATCTGCTGGCACCCGGAAGCCGTGCAAGCGACTTCCAACTCGTCTCCAACGAAGAGTATCGAGGCATTCGCAGCGTCGGCTTTGTGCAGACGCATGCGGGTATGCCTGTTGTTGGTGGGCAAGTGAGTGTTCGCTACAAAGCCGATCGAATGGTCATGCTGGGCTCTGAAGCACTGCCGGATGTGACCACAAAAGGCTCAGGGGAACTCTCGGCGGCCAAGCTTCGCGACAGGGCACGGGCCTGGATCTTGGGCGATCGTGCGAGCACCGCCAAGGCAGGTGCTGTCGCCGGCCCGATGCTGCTTCCGATCGTCTCGACCAATGGCGCGCGCTACCACCGAGTCATGTCGGTCATCGTCGATGGGCAAGCGCCGCTTGGAAAGTGGCGCGTGTACCTGGACGCCACCACGGGCAAAGCTGTGGCTCGCGAGCAGACCCTGCGATTTGGCGAAGCAACGATTACCTACGACGTGCCGGTCCGCCAACCTCTTGGGGAGCGCGCCACCTTCGCAGCCAAAGGTGTATCGCTCACCGTAGATGGCCAAGCCCAAGAGAGCAGCGCGGATGGCACGATCAACTGGCAGGGCTTCGCCAACGCAACCGTCGCTGTGCAGGTCACCGGCCCGCTAATTAACGTAGACACACAAACCGGCTCAGCCGCAGGGGCCAGCATCACGGCCCCTCACGAAGGCTCCGGGGTTTGGAGCGAGTCGGCCGATGAGTTTCTTGACGCCCAGCTGAGCGCCTATATCCACGCGCGCATTGCCAAAGATGCTGTGCGGGTCCTAAATCCGCGACTTGAGTGGCTCGATACGCAGCTCCCTGTCAACGTCAACATCAACGATGCGTGCAACGCCTTCTCTGATGGCAACTCGATCAACTTCTTTATCGAATCGAGCCAGTGTGCCAATACCGCGCTTTTGGCCGATGTTGTCTATCACGAGTTTGGCCACTCGATGCACGCCAACTCCATCATCGAAGGTGTTGGAGCCTTTGATGGCGCCTTCTCCGAAGGGCTGAGCGACTACCTCGCAGCCACCATCACCAACGACGCTGCCATGGGCGTTGGCTTCTTCAAATCAAGTGCTCCGCTTCGGCATATTGACCCAAAGAACTCAGAAAATGTCTGGCCCGACGATGTCGGCGAAATTCACTTTACGGGAATCATTTTTGCCGGTGCGATGTGGGATCTTCGAAAGCTCCTGATCGAGAAACACGGCGCCACCGATGGCGTGGCAATGGCCGATTCCTACTTCTACGGGGCAGTACAGCGTGCTTCCAACATTCCGGCAACGTATGCCGAAGTGCTTCTTGAAGACGACGACGACGGCGACCTCTCAAACGGCACGCCAAACATCTGCGACATCAACGCAGCCTTTGGAGCCCATGGTCTTCGCGACCTCGTGGCCAATGCAGGCAACCTCAGCGTGGTCGACCCACAGGCCGATGGCTACGATGTTCAAGTCAAGGTTGAAGGCCTCTTTGAAGACTGCCCGGGCGACAGCGTGCGCTCCGCAAACATCACTTGGGAGCTTCGCGGCGACAGCACCGTTGGCGACGAAATCTCAATGACAGAAGGCAGCGGCGTTCTTGAGGGCATCTTCACAGGCACCATCCCAAGCGCCAACGACGGCGACGTCGTTCGCTACAGCGTGGACGTTGAGTTCTCCGATGGCAGCTCTAAGAAATTCCCTGACAACCCCGCAGATCCGCTCTACGAGTTTTACGTCGGTGAAGTGGTTGAACTCTTTTGCACAGATTTCGAGACGAATCCTTTTGATGAGGGTTGGACACACGAGCTTGCCGGAGGACAAGCAGGCGACGGCGCCGACGATTGGCAATGGGGTTCTCCTGGCGGCAACGCAGGCAGCGGAGATCCGTACGAGAGCTACTCGGGCAATGGCGTGGTTGGAAACGACCTTGGAGGCGACGACTTTGATGGCAAATACCAGCCAGAGAAAGTCAATTTCCTTCTCTCGCCGAAGATCAACGTCGGCGACTACAGTGATGTGCGCTTGCAGTACCGTCGTTGGCTCAACGTCGAAGACGCCTTCTTTGACCAAGGCAACATCTACTCAAACAGCCAATTGGTTTGGACCAACTTCAACTCCGACTCAGAGAACAGCAGCACGATTCACCACCAGGACAGGGAGTGGCGCTTTCACGATGTCTCGCTTGCTGGCACCAGCGAAGACGGCTCAGTACAAATCAAATACGAAATCAGCAGCGACGGCGGCTTGGAACTCGGTGGCTGGACCATCGACGATTTCTGCATCGTGGCGAACGCCAACGCGATCTGTGGAGACACAACTCTCTATGGCACCGAAGAGTGCGACAACGGTGACGAGAACTCGGATACCGAAGCCGACGCGTGTCGCAGCAACTGCCAAGCCGCGAGCTGTGGTGATGGTGTTCTCGACACGGGCGAGAGTTGTGACGATGGCAACAACGTTGATGGTGATGGTTGCCAAGCAACGTGCTTGTTGGCGAGCGAAGACGAAGGCGACTGCGGCTGCGTAGTAGGGGCATCAAGGCCATGGCGTGGGCAGCACAGCGCACTTCTTCTTCTCGGTCTCTTCGGAATTCTCGCGATTCGACGACGACGCTCTAAGAACTAAGAGACAAGCAACGCAGTGACGGGGGTTCGCCCCTGTTCTGCTCTTGCGGTCCGTGCCATACTTCCTGACTCCCTTGTCGGAAACGCAGACATGGCGCAACCAAGATGAGCGCCGATACGAACTTGAGCGCGACGTCGCTGAGGAGGTACTAGAACAACTCGGTAAGAACTTACCGGTGATGGTCTACAAAGGTGCGCCGCCAACAACTCTGGTTGCGACCCTCTACTTCGATACCGCCGACGGCTACTACCTGGAACGCGCAAAAAACGGCGCTGGGCAAAGCTCGGTCAAGGTTCGCGCCCGCGAGTACTTGCCGATCACCAATGACCAGGAGCGTACGGTTCTAGGTCACTCGGACTTCTGCTACCTCGAGCGCAAAGAGCGACTCGGAACCATTCGCCAGAAGTACCGCATCAAAATCGCAAAGGGCGAGCTTGCGCCGATCATTGCTCGCGCCGTTGACTTGCCACCGGAGTGTGACCTTCTCCGCAACGAAGTTCGCGACCGGGAGCTCCACCCGGCCGTCATCAGCATGTATGAGCGACGGGTTTGGGGACAAGATGACGACTTGCGTGTGACGTTGGACGAGCGAATTCGCTACTACCGGCCCAGCCGCCAGCCATTTCAAACTGCCAGCGCACTCTCCCCCGCGCAATTGGGCTCTCCAGGGGCAATCGGGCCCAAGCGCATCCTGGAAGTGAAGCACTCAGCACAGCAGCCGCTGCCCGAGTGGCTCGCGACTCTTGTGGGCCAGCTTCCCGAAGCCACAGGGTTTTCAAAGTTCCTCGATGGCATGGCGAAGCTCGAAGACGGCCGGCGCGGTAGTGCATCCCTCACACGGCCTGTTTACAAACTGCCATAAGGCTCACATGCCCCCGCGGCAAATGCGTCTACACTTGGGACATGTCTGCTCGTAGCATTCTCCAAGCTGTCGCTCTCACCAGTGCCCTAGGGCTCACCGCTTGCGCCCCTAGCGCTAGCGTCATGCGCACAACGCCGGTCGCCAACCTACAGTCCTACCAGAACGTCTTGGTTCGCGTTGGCAGCAGCCCAGGCCTTGAGCGCCACACCCCGGTCTTGGAGTTTGCGACCACTGACTCGATGGGACAACGCTGCGCGTTTACACGAATCGTCAATCCCACCCAGCTTGGGCAGACTCGCCCCGACCTCCTTGTCGACCTAAACATCCGCCGCACCGAAAGAGGCGGTGGTGGCTTTATCAAGAACCCCAATCTCGCCACAGTCAATGTGACGATGGTGCTCTCCGATGGCATTGACGAGAGCCTTCTTGGCTCGGCAGAGATTGTCGGAAAATCATCCGCCGTTGGAATTGATGGAACGGATCCAGAGAACCAAGCCCTCATTGCGGTCGCCAAGCGAGTAACCGCAATTCTCTCGCAGTCTGGATGTGAAGGGCCCCGCGTCGCGAGAGTTGCCGAGCCGGTTCAACCCGCGCAACCCACCCAACCAGCGGGCATCACAGCCGAGCAAGTCGCGCAAGCCGAAGCTGCCAACAATGAAGGCAAGCGACTCTTTCGCGCCGCCGAGATTGCTTCGGCAAAAGAACAATTTCTACTGGCGATTCGGCTTGTTCCCGCCCCCAAGTACCAATTCAACCTCTGCCTTGCACACGAGGCACTCAACGAATATGACGCCGCCGCTGCCGCCTGTCAAAATGTCATCAATGGTGGGACAGATCAGCGCCTGAGTGAAAAGGCCCAACAGCGACTCTCGATCATTGCAGACAAGCGAGCCGGCTAGCCGCGAACAAGAATCAGAGTTTTACTGAGACACGCATGGGTGGCCGGAAAGCCGGCACCCGAAGAGCCACTAGGTAAATTGCTGATGCATGGGCAATTCGGTAGCCTCTTCCGAATGGCAAAGATGCTCCCGCTGCTTTTCGCAGTGCTGCTGCTAGCACACTCTCACCGAGCGAGCGCAGCCCCGACCACCCTGCATTACAGCGACGGCTCTCCAAGGTGGACCTACTCGATGGCATCCGGCATGCCCTCGGGAGACTCAACCATGTTCTACCCCGATGGCTCGGTCATGGTGAAGGGCACCTACAAGGTTGGGTTAAAGCATGGGCTCTTCCTCTATTACGCCCCCGACGGCACCATTAAGGAGCGTTCTCTCTTTGTGCATGGCCGGCGCCGATGGCGTGTCGAAGGAAGTTCGAGTACCGACACGCCGCCGCTCGATCTACTCAAAGAGAAGCGCGATGCGAACATTGCTGATGCCAACACCGGCGAGCTCGTTGACGGGCCTCTGCCCTTCTTGCCCTTTGCTGCCGTCGATCGGTACTCACGACGCATGGGTGCGCTTCTTGGAACTTCTTCTGAGAACGGCGAGCTGAATGGTCGACGACTCGAAGTGTTTACCCACCTTGTGAAGAACCGCTACGGGCTGTACCTCAGCGGTAGTCAGAGCTTTATCACGGGCTTCAAATTCGGGGGCAAACGCGAGGAAACCACGTTTGTCCAAGAGCAAGCAACGGTCAACGTTGCGGCCACCTACTTCGCAGGTACGTTCTACGATACCCACCTTTTGACGCGTATTGGATACCTGCGCTCCTTCGAATCCGACCCGGAAAACGGCGAAGAGGTGCGAGGGATCAATGCGGGGCAACGAGCTGCAGACTTTGCGGCAAGCTTTCAGGGAGCGCGTGCCTACCGAGCCTCCGCAAGTTTCGTTCGGCGATGGCGCCGCTTCATTGGCCAAGTGGATTTGGGCATCGACCTGTACACGCACGAAGGTCCAAACAACACCAAGATTGATGGCAACCTGCTTCGCCTCAATGCTGCAGCTGGCTACTTCTACGGCAATCACTGGCAGTTCATGCTCGAGACCGCCAACAACTCCAATTCCAATGGCCCTTCCCTCAAGACCTACGGAGCTACGGTGAATTACCTGGGTGGACGCCTTTCATGGCTCTCGGCAAACATGATGACCGATCAAGACTCCGAGTACTCTTTTGTTCTTTCGGTCGGCTCCTTCCTCCTGAGGCTCGACTGATGCGTGCTCTCGTTCTCGGCCTCTTGGTGTTCGTCAGTGGATGCTTCAGCGTTGCCAAGTTGCATCCAGAGCGCCCCGATGACAACACCTTCTTTGCGATTGCGGATCGAAGCTTCACGGTCCGTGGCACAAAGTTCTTTGTCCTCACTGACAACACGCAAACCGACGTGCACTTAGAGGTTCGCTACGTGATTGGTGCCGATCAAGATCCCAAGGGCAAGGAAGGGCTTGCACACGTTGTTGAACACCTCCTATTTGAAGTTCCGATCGGTGACCTAGACGACTCGGAGAGCTACGGCAAAGCCCTCTCAAAATTGAGTCTCAACTGGAATGCGTTCACCAACCTCGACACCACGAGCTACCTCACAACGTTTCCAAAGAGCAGTTTGGTCTCGGTTCTCAACCTGGAGATGATGCGTTCACAACGCGGGTGTCGTGGCCTCACCGAAGACACCTTTCTCCGCGAGCGAGAAGTGGTCCGCAACGAAGCGCGAGAGCGAGACCTTGGTGGACCATCCATTGCCAATGCGATCTCAGAATTTATCTATCCAGAAGGCCATCCGTATCGAAGAAGCGTAATCGGGACGGATCAATCGCTCACTTCGATCACCATGAAAGACGCCTGTGACTTTATGGCGGCGCACTACCATGCCAACAACCGCATCATCGTCGTTTCTGGGCCCGTAACCCCCGGGGACGTGCAGAATTTGGCCGATGCTCTCCTCGGCCCTGCCCTTCCAGAACAAGAGAAGGCCGAGCTAGCTGTCTCGCCGGTGATTTCCCATACGCGAGGTGCCACAACCATCGACCTCGACATCAAAACACCGCTTGTCGTTGCAACTTGGCCGATGGCGGCAATGGGAACCCAAACCTATCGACGCCAACAGCAGGTACTCAATGGAATGGGCGCCACCCTACAAAAGGCCGCAAGCAAGGCAGACTGGGTTGCAGGCGCAGGTGTGACGAGCTCTGGCGGCCCCAAAGCTCCTGCGATGCTCGCCTTTGTTGCCGTTACCGATGCCACAGACCTGATTCGAGCTGAGCTTCTTATCCAAGCGGCTCGAGAGAAGACGCTTGCAAAGAGTGGCAAGTACATTCACTCCTTCCTATTGCAGCGACACTTACTCTTGCAGTTCGAGGAGCAAGAAAACCGAACGGGACTCTTCGCCGAGTACCTGCAATACGCCGAGCCCGGTTTTGCGCTGGCTAGGCATTTTTCTGAGTTAGATGATACATCGGAAGAAGAGATTGCCGAAGAAGCAGAGAAGCTTCTCGCGCGCCCGGGTCGCTCTCTTCGAATACGCCCCAAAGAGGCCACCTACGTTCGCAATGCGGACACCGTCGCAATTGAAGCGCCTCCGCCGAGGCAACAGAGTTTTCTGGAACCGGATGCCGCCACACTTGCCGCCGCAAATCAGGAGTTGCCAATCCCCGCGCACGTTGGGCGCGAGCAGCAGTTCCGACGGTATCGCCTTCCCAATGGGCTAAATCTTCTCTTCTGGCAAAACAAGACCTTGCCGCTCGTGCATGGCAGGCTTGTCCTTCCTGTTGGTGCGTCCCATGTGGCTGCCAGCAAGGCGGGCATCAGTAATCTTCTGCCTGGCCAAGATGGTCCCGACGCCACCATCTTCTCCGAGTCCACGATGTCAAAGAACGCCGATGCCATGATGTTCGTTCTGGCAAACTCCTTTGCTCGCTCTAAGAGATTGATTTCGACGAGAGACATGAGGGCCCTAAAAGAAGCGCTCTCGACAGAGGAGGAGGTGGAACAAGCGTTATTCGAAGCGAAGCTTAAGAGCGCCATCTTTGGGCCCAACCACCCCTATACCCGCACCTCCTTCACCAGAGCCTCACTGGCGAACCTCACCAAGAGCGCTGTCGCAGATTGGGCGGAGAAGAACCGCTCTGTGCGCGGCGCAACCCTGGTAGTAACCGGGCGCTTTGACCCGGATTTGATGTACAGGCTCGCGCTCTATTACTTCGGCGAGAAGCCCGATCACAGGCTTGCGAAACGAGCGCAACCACCCGCGTTGCCCAACAAAGGCGCGGTGGTCTCAAGCGCCGACGACGAGCGGGCAAGCTTGGACATCTCAATTTCGTTCCGCGCAAGCAAAGGAGTGGGACCACGCATGCCAGCTCGCCGCGTGCTTGCGATGATCATTTCAAATCGGATGCAGCGCCTGCGCGAAGAGCAAGCACTCACCTACGGAATTCACGCGAGCTACACTCCGCTGCAAGACGCTGGGCTTTGGAAGATTCGTGGCAGTGTTGACCCGGCGCGAAGCGAAGAAGCCATGCAGTCACTGCTTCTTGTGATCGCCGAATTGCGAGCGAACCCCAAGAGCTATGTCGGCGAATTTGCCAATGCCAGAAAAGTTCTTATGTCGAGGTTTGACACATCAAGGCCAAGTGCAGCAGATGCGGCCCAGCGCCTGGCGTATCAAGCGGCGCTCCACCTTGAGGATGATTATTACGAGCACTATGTACGCGCGCTCGCCCGGCTTCGCCCACAGGACGTACAAACCCTACTCGACAGTGAGTTTGAAGATGAGCAGCGCATCATTGGCCTCCAGGGGCCGCGCATCGCCATTGCCCAGGCTCGCAAGTCCATCAAGGCATTTCGCTATGTGCCCAAGCCTGCCAGCGTGCCCAAGCCTGCTGCCGAGGCCAAAGCCGCCAATACCGATGAGCCTGCCACCGAGCCAAGCCCGGCCAAAGAACCCTAAGGCTGATTTCGAGCCCTACTAGCCAAAGAAGAGGCTACAGGCCGGGTTTTCCGTTTCATCCCAATGTGGATAGCCAAGCTTGCTGAGGTGCGCTTCAAACTCGGCTCGCTCGCTTTCTGGAACCTGCACACCGGCCAGCACGCGCCCGTAATCAGAACCGTGATTGCGATAGTGAAACAGACTAACGTTCCACATCGTGCCGATGGACTCGAGGAAATCGATTAGGGCACCTGGACGCTCGGGGAATTCAAAGCGAATCAGGCGCTCGTTCTCCACTCCGGGCATGTAGCCTCCAACCATGTGTCGAACGTGAATCTTCGCGAGTTCGTTTTGGGAGAGGTCTAGGACACCATAGCCCGCCGCTGAGAGTTCTTCTGTGATTGCGTGGCGCTCTTGCGGCCCTTCGTGCAACGCCACTCCAACAAAGATCTGCGCGTTCGCGGCATCACTAAGACGATAGTTGAACTCGGTCACCGCCCTGGCGCCGAGAATCTTCGAGAAGGTGAGGAACGCGCCCTGCTTCTCGGGGATTTGCACGGCAAAGATGCCTTCGCTCTGCTCGCCAATGTTTGCGCGTTCAGAAACATGCATGAGCCTGTCAAATCCCATATTGGCGCCACTGTTGATAGCGACGAGATTCTTGCCCTGCCAACCGGACTCAGCGACCTTCTTCTTTAGGCCTGCCACTGCCAACGCTCCAGCTGGCTCTGTTATGGCTCTGGTGTCTAAGAAAATATCTTTGATTGCCGCGCAGATTTCGTCCGTGGTTACGAGGACAATTTCGTCGACATACTGCTGGCATAGTGCAAACGACGCATCGCCAACTCGCCGTACCGAGACCCCATCGGCAAAGCTCCCGACTCGGTCAAGGGTGACTGGAGCACCTACCGCAAGCGCCGCATGCATGCTCGCCGACTCCAAGGGTTCCACCCCAATGATCTTGGTTTGGGGATAGAGGTGCTTAATGTAAACTCCAATACCAGCAATCAAGCCACCGCCACCAACGGGAACAAAGATCGCGTCGGGTACGCCCTCGCACTGCCTGGCAAGTTCCACTGCAATCGTGCCCTGCCCGGCAATTACGTCGGCATCATCAAAAGCCGGTATCAGTACGAGTCCGCGCTCCGAGGATAGAAGTTTGGCTCTGTCGGATGCTTCGTCGTAGGTGAGCCCCTCCAGCACCACCGCACCACCGAGTGCGCGAACTGCCTCAATCTTGATGGACGGCGTTGTGATGGGCATGACGATGGTCGCCTTGCACCCGAGCTTGCGCGCTGCCAACGCCACGCCTTGGGCGTGATTACCTGCCGATGCGCAAACCACTCCGCGGCTCCGTTCGGCCTCCGCAAGATTGGCAATCTTATTGTACGCACCACGAAGTTTGAACGAGAAGACGGGCTGCTGGTCCTCGCGCTTGAGGAAGACATCATTGGCCAACCGCTCGCTCAGTTTTGCGGCAGGTTGCAGTGCGGTCTCGACCGCGACGGCATACACCTTCGCGGTCAAAATTCGCTTGATGTACTCGTCGAGCATTATCGGCCGCTATTCAAACGAAAGTGCTCATGGTGCCACGAGGGCAACTCTTCGAGCGTATCGAAGAGTGCATCCGGTTCGGCGCTCGCGAGCGTCTCCTTAGAGACCGACCCTGTTGCCACCGCAATCACACGCGCGCCGCACGCTCGTGCTGCGGTGATGTCATGAAGCGTGTCGCCAATCACGACAAAATCCTCATCGGGAAGGTCTCGAGCTGCGCACTCGCGACCGCGCTTCATTGCAGTCGCCACCAGCTCCGGTCGTATCGGTGAGTCGCTTCCGTAGCCACCAAAGTGAAAGAAGTCCCGAAGGTCGGCGCGATTGAGTTTGGCATTGGCAGCGCCCTCGACGTTGCCTGTGGCGATGCCAACAATGTCTTGCACCTCGGAAACGAAGGCCATGCACTCGCGAACGTAGGGCATCAGACGAAACTGAGGAGCTCGCTGAAGCTCCGCTTCCAACATCGGCAGATAGGCCTCAATCAGCTCAGAGACCTCTTCTTCTGCAAGCTCCCGCTCCATGCTATTTCTTGCGCACTCCTGAAAGATCATGCCATCGGTCTTGCCTCCGGCCGCCACCGAGTTCATTGCACCAGAAACGCCGTAGCGTTCTTCGAAGAGCTGGTTGATCGCGATGGTTCCAGAGCCGCCCGTTAGGAGCAACGTGCCGTCAATGTCGAATAGGTACATGCTAAGAGTTCTTCTCCCCAAGCCCGTGGCTTAGAATCGCAACATCAATCAACAGTTCGAGTAAGAGCACCATGCCCTCGGGGCTGCCGGTCTCGTTTCCACTTGCCAAGGGCAGAATGGGAATCGGCTCGTTTAGCGATGCGCCACGCCCTGGGTACACCTGCAGCCGCAACGTGCCGTCGGGCCAACATGCAACCCATCCGGGCATGCGTGCGGCCAGACGCTCGGCCAAGTCCCCTGCCAGAAGCGCCTTGCTCCAGCCGGCTTTGTCGAACACTGCGAAGTGGTCTCGCAACGAGGCGGGAAGATCTTCGGCATCCAATGGTGCCGACGTGCTCTTCGGTGGACCCGGGTGCATCAAGCCATTGTCAGCGATTTTATCGCAGTGCAGTGACCAGATTGGTTGCCCCTCCACCGTGCCATCGCCGCATCGCACATCAAGCCCAACAACCGAGCCGCAATTGCGCTCCATGGTCACCGTCACGGGAATGTTCTGATCTTCGTAAACAAAGTAGCTTCGCGTTTGGCCCTCGTCGCCGCGAATGCTGAGCACCTTGATGGGGTCATCGTTTCCCGCACCCAGCGCGCTTTGCAGTTGTTCCACAACGCGCGCCAAATAGTCCTGCCAAACCTCGTCGTCAATCGAAGGAACCTTTGCTGGCAACAAAGAACGCTCCTCGGCCTGCACCGTGTTCGCGGCCCGAGCGATCGTGAAGACGCCGGCAAGACCTGCCAAGAACTGCAACGGCCAAGAAAATGCGTAGCCTCCGCCCACGATGAGCGCGATTCCAATACCAATGTTTCGCCGCTGCTCGGAGGGCGCCGTGACGCAATTGACAAAGGTCCAAGCGACAGCCGACAACGCCAACAGATAGAGCGCGATACGGCTTCCCGGAGCCGCGGGTCCCGCGGAAATCCCCAGGCCGTTTTGGGCGAGCACCATCCCTGTCTCGTAATCGTTTCGAATGAGCGCAGCACCCAAAAGGGCCACAATCATCGCTGCGATCAGCGGCGCCAGACGAGCTGCACGCAACAAGAACGGCCGCGCGCCAAAAAAGTACGGCATCGATAGCGCGGCGAGCAAGACAAGCCAGCGCCCGGTGTTTTCGACTCTATCGGTGAGTCCATTGAAGAGAGCCTCTTCGCCATCGATGTAGCGCACCGCGAGCGGGGCGTAGAAATGCACAATGAGCGGTAATGCCAGGAGCACGAGCCCAAACGCGACTCCGAGGTCGCTTCGGCGTTGCCATTGCCCAATTAGGATCAAAAAAAGCACCGCGACAAAGGCGCCTTCGAGCAAAAAGGTGACAAGGGCCGATGGAGGGGTGACGATGCTCATCGAAGCCAACATCAGAAATCCGGCTCCAAACGACGCAATCATCGCGCCGATGATGCGACCAAATCGATCCTTCCCCGTAGCAACGTTCCAAAGCTGATGAGCAACAACTCCAACCGCCAACGCCGAAGCGAAGTAGAACAGAAAAAGTCCTATGTACGTGAGGAGCGAATGCCAGAGCGCGGGCTCGACGTCGGCTCTCGGCCGGAGAGCGGGCACGAGCAGGCGATAGATCACAAGCTCGGCAATGGTGACCATCAGCAGCAACAAAGGCAGCCCGGTCACCCACCGCGAGTCAAGTCGACTACTGGCCCCCATCTTCAGCAAAAACCTAGCGAATTCGACCAGTTCAAGCAAGCAAAGGTGGCGACCCACGGGCGAATCCGCACCCTTGGTCGCCCGCTGCTCGGAATGATTGCTCTAGCCATGGGTCTTGGTGGAGCGGCGTTTGCCGCAGCCGGTGACACAAAGGCACCTGTGGCGGCCATTCCAGCCGAATCAGTGCCGCTGATTCTGATCGATCCAGGGCACGGGGGAACCAACTCTGGCGCTCCCAGCGTGCGCCCCGAGATCTTCGAGAAGCACATCACCATCGCGATGGCGGGCGTTTTGCGAGAGCGACTAGAGGCCAAGGGCTTTAACGTGCGCCTCACTCGGCACGGCGACACCTACCTAACGCTGCGTGAGCGCGGCCGGTTGGCAAATGAAATGGACGCGGACCTCTTTGTGAGCTTGCACGCCAACGCCACCGAGAGCCACTCACACTCAGGGTACGAGACCTTCATTCTCACCCCGGATGCGGTCGACATTGACTCACGCGCCTTGCGCCACGACTCCGGGCGTCCTCGCCCGGGCATGGAACCGGGATTGGCCGCGCTGCTCGACGACATCGAACGCTCGACAAGCCAAGTTGCAGCGGCGGAATTGGCGGCGAGCATTCAGGGCAACATGCGCACCTTGCGAGGGAAAGCGGGAGACCGCGGCGTTCGGCAAGACTCGATGCATGTGCTGCTTGGAGCGACGATGCCTGCGGTACTGGTGGAAGTGGGATTCATTGACCACCCGATCGAGGGCGAGCAACTCATGGATGCGGAGATTCGCGAGGACATGGTGGATGCGATTGCCGATGCGATCATCAAGCACGCCCCAAACCTTGTGCGGCCAAACGATTAAACCTCGTTGTTCGGCGCCATAGCGTGCCATTGTTGTTGTGTGCGGTTCTGGACAACGTGGAGGCCTGGCTTGGATGCAGGTAGACGCGAGCCGCGCGTGCGGCTAAGCCCCAAGAAGTGTGTCGCACTACTGCTCACGCTCTGCGCTTCGAGTGTTCTCGCAAGCTGCGAAGAAGAAACCGCGGTCTTTGAAGAAGCTTTGGTCTTCGACATCGACGTGGTTGTGCGCAATGGTCAGCCTGAGGTCTTTGTCTGCGAAGTGGACACGGAGTGTCGGCGCGAGAATAGGTTTTGGTGGCCGAAGATGCAGGAGTGTGAGCACACATCCGACCTCTACGGAGAGCCACTCGGGCCGAGTTGTGAGCCGAAACTCAATTTCCTGCTCGATGGGGTAGGCGTCAACTCCGATCTTGTCCCCGGACTTACGTACGAGCTCGTAGTGCAAGGCTGTGGTTATGAGGCCACTCGCATTCCGCTCACGCTGCCAACGGTCGAGCTCGTCATCGAAGACATTCAGCATGATGCGATCGCGGCCGAAGTCGCAATCCGCTACTCCGCCCCTGGCGCCGACGTAGCCGCTCTCTCGGCTGGCAACTGGACGTCGATGCAGACATGCATCTCCGACGCTAGTGGCCAGGTATCGCACACAGGAGCGCCAAATCCGCTAGATGCGACGCTGGCAGTCTTTGCGACAAGCGAGCGATCCGAGCGCTTCGGAAACCTGACATTTTGGATCGGTGTTCAAGAGGTGCTCGACCTCAACCCCGGCATGAGCGACTAAGAATATATCGTAGTCCGCGGGCGCAGTCGCAAACGGAATTGGACGCGCGCGGTTTGCTCCGTCGGATCGCCCAAGAAAGCGAGAGCTGCCGCTGCGAGCAAGCTATCGGGGTAAGCCGCCGCAAGTTCCATCCACGCTTGGGTGGCCGCTATGGCATCGGGCGACGATTGCTCTGCGCACCCAAACGGTCCTCACCACTCAACACGACATCAAGCGACAATTGTCCACGTCGAAACTGTGCAGCGACTGGTTGTTTAGACTGCAGTAGGCCGATGAAGCCTTTTGGAATCTCAGATTCACCCTCTATCGAACTAAGAGTATCACCGGTCTCAAGCCCAGCCCGCGCAGCCACGGTGTGTGGAAAGACACGAGCAATTTCCTTTGTTTCCCCACAACCCGAATTCTTCCAAAGGATACCGTTGCCAATGAAGCTCGTTGGTAGAGCGTTTGGATCCGTCCTCAGAAGCACCAGTTTCTTTCGCTTTAGATCATAGACGGTTTCGAACTTTGTAAGGATCTGATTGCTGAGGTTGTGGATTCCGCTGCCGTCCTTTCCGGTGTCATCAAAGGCGACAATGGGTTTGGTGAATACGGTGCTCCCCAAGCTTAGGCTCTCGATTCGGCCAACGTCCTTGATGTGGAGTCCGGAGGCTCCATGACCACCACGCTGTATCGTAGATACCTGCTCGGGGGCCGCTTCAAAGAGAATCACTTCAGTTGCGTTGCCGGTATCAATAAGCATGTCGCGTTTCTCGGCTCGCCCACCACGTAGGCTCACGGACACGGTCGTTGAGAGTTTTCGAGTCTCCGTATCCAAACGCAGGTCTAGTTGCTCGCCAGGCTGATGGTAGTTGGCATCGTTGGGGTACAGCTCCATGGTCTCGACCTGAGGCCGAACCCGAAGTAGGTAGCGCGAATAGAGGGTGTACCCCATCACCGCTTGAAGGCCACAAAACGCCTTGCCCAGTTGGCTGTCTTCGGGAAACACGATGGCTTGAGAGTTAAGAGAGATGTCTCCGAACGTGAGAGTGGCAGGCTCGGTAATGTACCCAACGGTCTTCGCGCCATGACCAATGCCTCCGAAGCTAAAGTCCCGCAGCTTCTTGAGCCCCGCTGCCTTTGCGACCGACTCCGACACAAGGATTCCCTCGACCATGCCCGTGTCGAAGACGATATCGAGAGCAACACCACCGAGAGTCCCTTCGAAAAGGGTGTGGCCATTGATGAGCTTCGTTGGAAGGATGGCAAGCGGCTTGGGAAACTCCGCCTTGTCGACGGTCGGGGGTGGCGTTGCGCTACCCTCGGGTTCTGGTGGAGGTGCACTCGCTCGGCAAGCGAAGAACAGAGACACGGCAAAGGCAAGACGAGGAATCGAGAAAGGGATGTGCATAGGATTGCGTCGCATTCGTTCCGAGTGGCCAAAGCGCTTGGCCACATCAGGCATTGAAGAAAAGGAACAATTAGAACTAGCCGACAGCTAGGGGCTGGCAGACGGCGGAGGCTCGGGGGTCACGTCCCCTAAATCGAGCACTTCACCACCTGCAATTTTCAGCGGAATCCAACCAATGGCGCCGGCTTCTCCCGCAACGATGATTCCACTTGTGCCAGCTCGGACACGCCGAAGCGCAAAGCTGCCGCTGCTATCCGCTTGACTGCGACTGAGAAAGAACGAGGACACCTCCGCGCCGGAGTCACCGAGTTTGCGGAAATCGTCATCGACAGGGGTTAGCCAGGCCCGAGCGGATGGGTTTCCATCATCGTCTACGACGCGCCCACGAAGCACGCTCCATTCGGTGATTTCGAGTGCGACCTTCTTTCTCGTATCCGTGATATCGATTGTCACGTCTTCGTCTGCGTACCCATCATCGCTTGCGACATGAATGGTGTAGTTGCCAGGGGTAAGCCCCGAAAACTTCGTAGTCCCAGTCTGGCTCTTGACGCTCTGTGACCGATTGCTGGGGCCAAGCAAAGCCACCTGAAAACTCCCCAGGGAGCCCGACTTACCTTGAACCTGCAACTGCAGTGCTGCCCCTGCTGATAGCTCAACCCGTTGTTCGCTACCCGGCGCAACATGGGCCAGTTTTGCGCGTCCTTGTGACGGGTGATACGCGTGCAGATCCACCTCTACGTCCTGAGCAAGACCGGCAATGACAAACGTCCCATCCTCAAGACTCAACACGGGCGTTGTCTCCGAATCACCAGCCTTGGCATAGATCCAAGTATCTGCAACGGGTGCTCCGCTGGCATCAACGACGGTTCCAGCGAGACTGACTCCGCAGTTCGTGACGGTAAAATCAAAGCCTACGGTTTGCGAGGAACGCTCTCCCTCAACGTGGATGTTCCAAGTGCTCTTTGTGGGCTCTCCTTGGTGCATGAACCGTCTGGGACATTCGGAATCCTTCAGCGAGACTTCGTATTTCCCAGGGCTGAGTCCACGCAACGTGTACCGACCGTTTGAATCGGTTCGACCTCCTACGGTCTGCGCGGGCAAGTGCTCTTGCGAGGTGATTGTCACTAGCAATCCGGGAACCTCGTCCCCGCCCGCTGTGCGTATGACACCAGCAAGTGTCACGGTATCCTCTAAGAAAATTTCTAGCGCGACATCTTCGTTGCTCGTCGACGTGACGACGGAACCGCGACGTCCATCGTCGGCGAGGGCAAGAACCTGGTACCTACCGACTGGCAAAGGGGGAAGCTCGAAGCTGCCATCGGGCCTCACTCGCGTCGGGCTCATCGAGTTATTGATTAGGCCTTCAAGATTGCCAAAGATGCTGCTCGCCGATCCAAGAAGGCCACCGGTGTTCGCCACATAGACAGTCGATGGGGTGGCCGGCACAACCTTGCCAACAAGATTCACGGCTTCGCTGAAGGTAATCACCACGCCATCCAGATCGCGATCCACAATGGTGGCGGCATTTAGAGACAACGCGAGTGGGTGTTCTCTGTGAGACGCCCCCAGACTGTGGGTTCCCGGTGCGACTCCCTCGATGACAAATCGCCCACGCTCGTCAGTTGGCACGCGAGCTGGGTGCTCAAACAGTCCACTCATATCTGAGAGTTCGACATCGGCCCCCTGCACCGCTTGACCAGAGCTATCGACGACCCGGCCTCGAATGTCATAGGCTGCCTCTAAGAACAGTTCTATTTCACCGCGAGTCTCACCAACACCGAGGTCGACAGTCTGCGGGTTGAGGGTTGTGCTGCCACTTGCTGATGCTCGAAGCTGGGTGGTGCCCGGCGGCACTCGGGCCAATCGAAACCGGCCCCGCTCATCGGAGACTGCGCCTTGTTTGTGAGCGCCGGTGGATGAAAAGATCACCGCACCGGGAACAGGGAGCATCGAATCCACGGCAAGAACAACGCCCTCGATTGAACCTCCCGGTATCAAATTGATGTCTTGGGAAAACTCGCTTCCGCCTATCAAGAGCTCGCTCGTGTGTGGCGCGTAGTCCAGGTGGTGAACACTCAGCTGGTATTCCCCTCGGGCCAGCCACAGCTCAAACTCGCCCTCGTTGGTTGTTTGCGTGATTTGTTGGCGGTGTCGCGCTCCGGGTAGGCCCTCGCCCTGGTCGCAACGAACGGTAGCTCCAGCAATCGAACCGCCACCGATATCGCGAACACGCCCATGAAAGCGCACCCCACCAGCAACCAGCTTGAGCGCAATATCCGTGGTGCGCTCTGCCGCTACGCTCACGCGCAGTGGCCCCAGAGGGACAAACCCCTCGGCCGAAGCACTAAGAACAACATCCCCTGCAGCGAGTTCGATTGCGAACATGCCCTCTTGATCAGCGATGACCATTGGCGGGGCCTGGGACATCAATCGAACGCGCTCTACTAGTGAGAGCCCATGATTGCGGGACGCCGAGATGTGCGCCCCCGCAATTGGCTGGCCCGTCGCGGCATCAATCACCGTGCCGTGCACCAGGCCCGACTTGGACGGAGGAGTTATCACGACGTCGGGTTCTGCGTGAGCAACGACCCGTTCGACTTTGCTGGCGGCGGCGGGTGCCTCGTCAGATGGTTTGAAGGCGACAAATGCGCCAATGCACAGTGTGAGCAGAATACCTGCGGCAATCGATTTCTTCACGATGAGTCCTTTGACGATGGTGGCGGAGATGGACCCGCCGACGACCAAGGTGCTCGCACTCGCCGCTTGTTGTCGCACTAGCAATGCGACGGCCGTAGCCAAAGAGGCTGGCGCACGACAAGCACGTGCCAACTCACCAAAGCGTTCGCTCTGATCGCGGAGCATGGTTCGCCCCCGCGACAGACGCTTCTTTACCGCCGAGTCGCTAAGCGACAAACACTCGGCGATACTGGCGACGCTTTGATCACCGCTGTAGTGGAGGAGCATCGGCTCTCGATACCGAGCTGGGATCTGACCCACTAGAGTCCAGAGTGACTCAGCGGCCTCTCGATCCATCAGATCGTCCAAGGGCGTCTTCTCATCCGAGGGCTCAGTCGGCATGGCGCCGCCCAAGCTCTCGCGGTTTCCTTTGCGTTTCAGCGCACGAGTTCGGTTCCTCGCAATACCGCAGAGCCACGAGCCAATGGCCTCGTCGTCCTTCAGCGTTTCAAGACGCTGCCAAGCAATGACAAATGCATCCTGGCAGGCATCTTCAGCAAGCCCCTTGTCGTCCGTGTTGGCACAAGCGATGGCGAAAACCCGAGCCTGATAGCGCTGCACGAGCTTGGTGAATGCTTCCACCTCTCCGCTCCGCGCTGCAGCTACAAGCTCTTTGTCAGTTGAGTCCATCGCCACTAGTGCTCCGCCGGCTGCATCTGGTGACATTATTTTCCAGTTTTATCAAATCAGCCGTAATCACAGGCCTTTTACGAGCCTGAGATACGGCAATGTCCTGCCAGCGACCGAGCCGACCAGCCTCCTTTGACGTGAATTGCGCAACCATCCAAGCGGTGCGCTAGCCTCCCCCCATGACTCGCCCCGACGGAAGACGCCCCGACGAACTACGCCCGACCAACATTGAGCTAGGGTTTCAGAAATATGCTGAGGGCTCCGCTCTCATCAAAAGCGCCAATACCTGGGTGCTTTGCGCAGCCTCGGTAGAGACCGGCGTACCAAGTTTCCTTCGCGATGCCGCGCAAGGCTGGGTTACCGCAGAATACGCCATGCTCCCCCGAGCCACCCACTCGCGTTCTCGTCGCAAGCCGAGCGGTCGCGACAAGGAAATCCAGCGACTCATCGGTCGCTCGCTGCGCGCTTCTGTGGACATGAAGGCGCTTGGCGAACACACCATGACCATCGATTGCGATGTCCTGCAGGCAGATGGTGGAACCCGCACCGCGGCGATTACAGGCGCCTGGGTTGCTATGGCGCTTGCAGTTCAGAAACTAAAGGCCGAAGGCAAAATCGCCAGCGACGCCATTGTTCTCAAAGAACCGGTTGCCGCAGTTAGCGTTGGCATTATCGATGGTGAGCCAAGGCTCGACTTGCCCTACGAAGAAGACTCCACTGCAGGCGTCGATATGAACGTCGTAATGACCGAGTCGGGGCGCCTTATTGAAATTCAAGGCACCGCGGAGAAAGCCACCTTCGACAGAAAAGAACTAAACACCATGCTCGACCTGGCGCACAAAGGCATTATTGAGCTTTGTGCGATTCAAAAGGCCTGTTTAGGAGACTAAGAATATGTCTGAACCGAAGATCCTTCTCTTTGCAACCCGGAACGCGGGCAAAGTGGCCGAGCTTCGCGAGCTCACCGCGGGCCTCCCCATCGAAGTTCGCTCCCTCGACGGGCTCGACTTGCCCGAAGTTGAGGAAGATGGCGACACCTTTGCGGCCAATGCCATCAAGAAGGCGCTCGCCGTGAGCGAGGCAACAGGCCTCCCTGCCCTGGCCGACGACAGCGGACTGGAGGTCGATGCGCTGTCTGGGGCTCCTGGCGTCTTCAGTGCCCGCTACGCCGGCCCCGACGCGGACGATGAGGCAAACAATGAGAAGCTCTTGCAGGCTCTCGATGGTGTGGCAGCGGGCGAGCGCACCGCCCGATTTCGCTCCACCCTCGCCTTGGCCGATGTTGCAGGCGACCTTGGGCGCGAGTGCATCATTGCCAGCGGAACCTGCGAAGGCTCGATCCTGACCGAGCGTCAGGGCACAGGAGGCTTTGGGTACGATCCCCTTTTCTTTTCTCCTGAGCTTGGAGTGACCTTCGCAGAAGCCGGCGTTGGGCCCAAAAACCAACTATCTCACCGCGCCCGAGCAATGAAGCTGCTACTTCCCAAACTTACTCGCTACTTCGACTTGTAATTCTACGGTGCGAGCTATAGTGTCCGCCTCGAATCCAACACGATTCGTTCGGGGCGTAGCGCAGTCTGGTAGCGCACCTGGTTTGGGACCAGGGTGTCGGAGGTTCGAATCCTCTCGCCCCGACTACTTCGGTTTGTTGCAGTCTTCGGTTTGTTGCAGTCTTCGGTTTGTTGCAGTCTTCGGTTTGTTGCAGTCTTCGGTTTGTTGCAGTCTTCGGTTTGTTGCAGTCTTCAGTTTGTTGCAGTCTTCAGCTACGCTGGCTTCGGCCGCATCAACTTCGACGCACCAACATACGACATTGTGCCTATGGCTCAGATGGATAGAGCAGGGGCCTTCTAAGCCCAAGGTCGCAGGTTCGAGTCCTGCTAGGCGCGCCACCCGAGGCCCTAGAACTTCTCGCGAGACTTGGCTAGCAGCCAAGTGCTTACACAGCTAGCGTTCCTATTCCCTCGTGGCCTCCCAGCGTCCTGCCAGGTGGGCCCGATCTACCAGCAGTCGTAGGTATAGAAGGTGTGATGGATTGGCCCTTGGCCGAGCACGCGACGACTAACGGCAGCGCGTATGTTGCCGCCTTGGTCGTAGAACATCAGTTGCTGTTGCCGGTAGCCGTCATCGCCCAACTCGGTGTGCGCGGTCCATCGTCCATTCGCGTCGTACGTTTGCTCATACCCGCTCCCATCTTCTCGCTCTAGACGAACCAGCCTAGTCTCATCGTCGTATGTGAGAAGGGTTGTAGATGTCGTGGAGACGCCATCGGGATCAAAAGAGCGTACTTCGGTCTGCGTCCGTGTTCCTGGCGCAGGCGGACCATCGTAGAAGTAGCGAAAGGTCTCGCTGGTACTGCTATCAGGACTCACGATACGTTCGAGTCGCGATCCAGGAGCGGCTAACTCGCCGGTACAAAACTGCGGCCATAAATACTCGAATTGTGGATTGGGCTCGTAGGACGTCACGAACTCATCAAAATCATCAATTGCCCGTGAAGTAATGCCCGTGCTGTCAAATGTCCACGTGGCGTCGTGGGAATCAAAGGGGCTAAAAAACTGGGTCACGAGGGATGCTAGCGCCCCATCGCTATCGTATTGGAATGCGATGTGGTCCCCACCACCATCGCCTGTCTCCTCATCGTAGTACGTTCGATCGCAGCTGAGGAGTTGAGAACTCTCATTGTACACGTAGTCAACGAGCAGACCTTCCTCCCCCCACGATCTGTAGTACCGAGAGGTGCAAGGGCCCGGAAACTTCCTTTCGGATCGCAAATCCACACAGACACCATCAGCACTCGACAATGTGCAGGTTTGGCCATTTTCACAGCTGCCAGTATCACTGCAGCGCTGTCTAGGCTCAGTGCACCCCGCAGCCAGGCCCTGCAAGAGGATTGGCCACAGCACGAACAAGAGTCGCCTTTGTCTAGCGCTTCGCACGGGCATTCTGTTGAAGAGACTACGTACGATTCAGCGTGACAACCAGGGCTATTCGGAGTGATTCGTAGTCTAAGATAAAATCTGTAGCGAGCGGGACGACGAGTATCCGGCTGATTAGGCCTCGTTAGCATCGAGTGAGACTTCCAACGGGAGACGGTCGCCGCATGACTGAAACGAGAGGAATCGTCCGCCATCGATTAGGGGGCCACGCACAATCGTGCGCAACGGCACGGTTAGCCCAACGTCACAGCCTCTCGAATCGAGTTCGAGGCCACAGTCCTGCGCCCGGTGCAACGAGGCGTTGCTGTGCTTGGAGGACACGGTTGTGGCCAAGGTGTTTGGAGGAGCCACGGGCTGCCGAAAAACCGTACAGGCATGGAGACTCGCCAGAGGATTGCGTTGTTTGACTGCCAAGCAATGTACCTAAGACTTTATCTCACTCGAATCGGAATCGGCGAAGAGCCATGTGCTATAGACGGCGCCGTGAATCACGGCATTGTCTTTAGGGTTGGCTCGTTGCGTACAGCTGCACTGTCGCTTGGGCTTATTGGCGTGGCTTCGGCATGTGCCTCCAACACAACGGTTATCAAGCATTCCTTTCCAAAGGCGACCACACTCGAGAAGATTGCGAGCCGTCCGTCGCCAGATTCCACCAAGAGCATGGAAGCGGCTCCGCTGTCGGTGTCGACGTGGCAGCTGGAAGGGCCCTTCCCCGACGTTGCTGGGGCTGGGACCATGCAGCTCAGCGACGCTCTTCACACAGGGGTCTATTCGAGGCTCAAGACAAGCCGACCCAACATCGTGCTCACGCCCAACATGCTGTGCTTTGCGCGGGAGTACGGACGCTTCCTGGGAGCCCACGGAGAGCGCCCGCAGTTGGACTTGCAAGCGTTCATGGCTGGACGCTGCGGCGTATGGGCGACTCCCTCTGTCACGTTTATGACCCAGGACGCAGGCACACCGTTGCCCGCCCCCAACGGCGCGACGATCGACCAACTGGTTGGTAGCCTCCCGCAGAGTTCCGACCGAGGAGAGCTTGGAGTGTGGTTCGGTAGCGGGGAAAAACACCAAGTGCTGATCTCCGCTTTTGCAGTGCCCCGAGTGCAACTGTCCAAGCTTGCGCACAACGAGGAAACCGTGCGGCTGGCAGGCCAGCTACTCGACGCCACTGGATGGTTGCAGAGCCACGCCACGGTTGGCGCGTTGGGCTTTCGTGCGTGCGTGCCGTCCCCGGGTTCCACCGCCAGACTGCCCGCGTTCGACCTAAGCTGCCCCGTGGACTCCAATGATCCAAGCACGGTGATCGACCTTGCGGCCGGCGCTCCGGATGCCGTCCTCGGCGCGCGTGTGCTCTCGCTGGTCGTGCCCTTGGCCGATCCAGTTAGCAGCACGTACCAGGCGTCCGAGATTACGGGGATCGCAAATCAAGGCGATCTGGTCGCTCAGCTCAATGCGGTGCGCCAACATCTTGAGTTGCCCGCACTCCAAAACGTTCCCGCGCAAAGTCAGGTCGCAAAGGCGTTGCTTCCACACTACTTTGGAGCCGCCGCCGCTGGCGAAACCCGAGCCACCGAACTGATCGCGCTTGGCCTGATGGCGGGCTGGGATGTGGAAGGCCCCATTCGCGACGCTAACTTTGCAAGCTTCATGGCCCGCCGAGGCGACCACTCACCGAGCCTGCTCGCCGAACTCACCTACTTCCCCAGCACGCGCTCAACACTGCTCGATCCCAATGCCTCAAAGCTCGCGATCGCAACCATGAAGGCCCCCGATTCAGAAACCGTCGGTGGCTATGTCACAACGTATACCTTGTTCGAAGACCGGCGGTACAAGCAGTATGAGGTGGCGTTGCTCGACGAACTCGATCGCCATCGCGCCGCCAAAAACATCGGCCCCGTCGAGCGCGTGAGCGGAAGTGACACAGACAAAGATTTGGATCCCATCATGACCAAACTCACCAAGGGCAAGATCACGCCCTCGGAAGGAATGGACAAAGTGCTGAGCACCTACGCCTCCAAACTCCAGCGCAACTTCCGGGGCTTCATTCTGGGAACCATGGTGATTGACGGCTGGATGCCGACCTTCCCCGCAGACCTAGTCGACGCCAAGAAGGTCGCCGTTACTGCTCGAGTTGGGTACTACACCGCCAAGGGCACGAGCTGGGGCCAGTATGTGGTCTACCTGATCTACACGCCGATCTAGAGCTGCCATGGATAGCCCTGCCCTGCCAGCCAACGCGTTTATGCGAGAAACTCTGAGCCGCGCCTTTCGACGCCCCTGCCGCAAAGACGTGCGGATAGCAGGGGCGCGTTGCGAAAAACTCTGAACCCTCTGTAGTTTCAGGCGTTGCGTTCTTGGGAGGAGCCTAAGTCTCTGCGAGCATATCTGATGCCTGACGTACGGCACCGGCGAAGCAACGGGGCTCCGTTGGAGTTCACGGAGTTTCTAGATAGCCACAAAGAAGTGCGAGTCCCGACATGAGCACGAGCGCTACGCTATCATCTGGTATGGACAACCAGGATGGCCAAGGACACCCACCGGGCCAAGGCCAGCAGCAACAGCAACAAGGCTACGGCCAGCAGCAACAGCAACAGCAACAGCAACAGCAACAAGGCTACGGCCAGCAGCAACAGCAACAGCAACAGCAACAGCAACAAGGCTACGGCCAGCAGCAACAGCAACAAGCCTACGGCCAGCAGCAGCAGCAGCAGCAACAGCAACAGCAACAGCAACAGCAACAAGCCTACGGCCAACAAGGCTACGGGCAGCAGTCTGGGCAGGAGCAAGACTATGGGCCAACGCTGTGGAAGCCAGTGCCCGGCAAGGTCGAGTACCTCGCCTTTGCTGCTTTGCCTATACCCTTTGTGATCCGCGTTGAGTCGTACAGCCTCATCAATGGCAAGCTCGACTCCTACTCGAACCCTCCCGCGCTGATCGGTGGCATTGCCGCCATCGTCTTCGGCGTTGTCTCGCTCGCCTCACTGCGCAGCACATTGCCAGCTCGCAAGGCACTACGAATACTTCTGGCCGTCGGTATCTTGGCTGGCGGCGGGCTGCACATTGCTCGCTCTCAAGGCACCTTCTTTGACGCCAAGACCGCAAGCGGCGGCTCCTCTACGAGCATCTACACCAACGATAGAGTCCAGTTCGCCGAACCTATCGCCACTCCACCGACCACCGCGAGTGCACCAGCGTCCGTCGATGTAGAGGACTTGGGTATTCGCTGTGTGAACGGAGACGACTCGGTTTGCGAAGAAGCCCGCCGACTTGCTCTGTCAGGGTGCATGAAGGATGAGCCGGGCCTGTGTGACGAGATGAGCTACTTTTTATATGCCGGCACTGCCGGGGAAGCCGACCACGCAAGAGCCTTGGTGGGAGCGAAACGTGGCTGCGAAAAGGGCAATGGTCGTGCCTGCAACAATGCCGGCGTGATTCTTCGGGATAGCGACACCGTGCAAAATGTCGAAGGGGCCAGTGAATTTTTCGTGAGCGCTTGTGGCAAAGGCTTTGGAGACGGCTGTTTCAATGAGCACCTCTATCGACAGAAAGAATCGAAGCATCCAAAACTCGATCAGGCGCTACTGGAAAAGTCCTGCACGGTTGATGTCCCCAACGCAGTGGGTTGCAGGTGGGCAGCGATGGCACTCGCCGAAGGGAAGGACGGAGTCACGAAGAACTTGGATCGCGCGATCGAGTTTGGCACTCGGGGTTGTGAACTCAAGGATGCCGCCTCCTGCAATAATCTGGGATTGGATCTGGGCGCGACCGGAGAGAATGCTCTGAGTGCGTTCATGCAAGGTTGCGAGCTCGCATCGGGCAACAGCTGCCAGAGCGCGGGCGAAATTCTATTCTTCGCCAAGGGTGTCGCCGCCGACCAAGTTCGGGCTCGAAGCCACTTTGAAATCGCCTGCGAGAAGGAGGTCGCGCTCGGTTGCCGGAACCTGGGTGCGATGGCGTTTGAGGGCCAAGGCGGACCCAGGGATCTAGAGGCTGCCGTGGCCGCCAAGATCAAGAGCTGTGATCTCGGTGACGCAAACGTCTGCTTGAACCTGGCCGACCTGTGGTGGGAGGGAGAAGAGGTTGCCAAGGATCGCGAGGGCGCCAAGCGGGCCCTGGCGCGAGCCTGTGAGCTCGGTGAAGAGCGTGGTTGCAAGCCGCCCAAGTAGAGTCACCTTCTCGCCGTACGACAATTCTTCCTATTTGCAGGCTTTTGGCAGCAAACCCGCCCCGCACAGAAGAAAATTCCGGACGCCCCTCGACCCAAGCAGCACTTTTGGTTTATACGTTCGCCCGAAGTCGCAAGACATCACGGTGGGCGTAGCTCAGTTGGTAGAGTCCCGGATTGTGATTCCGGTTGTCGTGGGTTCAAGCCCCATCGTCCACCCCGCTTAAACCCCTTTAGTTCGAATGAGCTAGAGGGGTTTCGCAGTTTCGGGGAATGCTCTGGGCCACATATGGGCCACGAATTCTCGTGGGCTTCACACCTCGTTGCACTGCCGACCTATAGTTGCAATCGTCATGGAAGCAGATGAAAACCACGAGGATCTAGATGCTCTGACAAGTGCGAGAGAAGCTCTTGCTGAGCACAGGCGCAACGAAACGAGCCTAGTTGGCACTGTCGGCATGTGCCTTGGAGGATTGGAGCGCTGGCACGAGGCTGAAATCACACTTCGTGAAGCGATCGCCATTGGTGAAGAGTTTGAAGCGCCGGCCATGTATGACTGGCATCAGCTCCTTGCCGGCGCGCTCGAAGCTCAAGAGCAGCACAAGGATGCGCTCAAGCACAATCGGCTGGCGCTAGAAAGTGCAAGTAGGGAGAGAGGCGACTCAGCTCTCGCTACCGCCACGGCCAGGTACTTTCTCGCATGCCAGCTCATTAGGATGGACCTGTACGAAGAAGCCCTAAGCATGGTTCCCGAAGATGGCACTCTAGGCACAGAGCGATACATGGCTGGCGCTAGAGCTAAGTGCCTCCGAGGACTTGAACGAATACCCGAAGCACGGGAAGAGGCTGCAAAGGCACTTGCAGCCTGTGAGTCTGACGAACAAAGACTAGGTTACCTAGATGAGCTTGCTGATCTGCTTTTCTATCCGAGGGATCTCCCGGATGAACAAGGTTTGATGAAGCACCTTGAAGAAACGAGGCTGGCGCTTGCCAAGCTGAGGGCGGAGCCGCTTATCGATCATCCGCACGAAGCGGCGAAAGTTGGAATCGTTGGGCTAAAGCTTGCCTTGCTAGAACGCTACAGTGAGGCAGAAGAGGCTTTTCGAGAATCAATTGCCATTGGTGAGCAGCACGGAACCCCAATGATGCATCAGTGGCATCAGTTGCTCGGCAGCTCGCTCGCCAATCAAGGCCGACAAACTGAAGCACTAGAGCACAATCGTCTGGCGCTGGACTACGCTGAACGAAATCGAGAGGAAGAAGAAATTGCGTACTATCGGTACTTTCTAGCCGCTCAACTTGAACAAATGCAGCACTACGAAGAAGCCCTTTCGCTCACTCCAGAGGACGGGGAGCAGGGTAAAATGGCTCACACATTGTGCCTCCGTGCGCTCTGCCTCCACGGGTTAAATCGGAAGGTTGAAGCACGAGCCGCTGCAACGAACGCACTCGCAGCGTGTAGCACCGACGAAGGAAGAGCAGACATGCGAGTGGAACTTGCGGATGTATTGTAGCGGTTCTTGGTCTCACTCGGCGAGCAGCTCCAGCACTCTCGCGCCTGGCGCCTGGCGCATCAAGCCTGTCGATGTGCAACACGTCGTCATCTTGCGGTGACCAGTGCATGTAGCGCTGCGTTGTCGAAATGTCTGCATGCCCTGCCCTACGTTGCGTCTTCACGACCGGCGTTCCGTTCATCGCAAGATGCGTGCAGAACGTATGAGGCAGCGTGTGCCAGCCAAAGCGAGTCGAGCTGCTCTTGTCGTGTTCGGCTAACCCGGTCCTCAATCCTAGCTTGGAGCCCAGCAGTCTGTTTCTTCTCCAGCTAGTATGCTCTCGTGACGGAATCGAAGAGCGAGGAACAGTTGGTGGCCACGATTGTCGGCAAGTTCGACCTTGGGTATCTCCTTGCTCTCGAAGATGGTTTTGAGTACCAACTAAGAGCGATAGAGCAGCGAGGGCGAGAGCTTGAGCATCATCTTGCGAGCAGCGAGGACCTGCTCTATGGGCAGACCGTCCGGGTCTATCGGCTACTCGCAGATCATAGCCTAAGGATACTCAGCCAGTTCTCTCCATCTGAGAGGCAGGCCCGACGAGAGGAAGCTGCACTGCGAGAAGGCAGAAAGCGCTAGACGGGGAGAGCTCGATGCGCCGTCGATATGTCGAGCCTTGCTGTCTACCTTCCGATAGAGAGCTTTCAGTTCGTGAGGGCTCATTCGATACCGACTCTACTTCTCCGCGACCAACAACAAAAGTCGAATGCTATAGCACTGAATCCGCCTGGGGATAATTCGTAGCTAGCGCTTCGCCTCGGAGGCCTCGGCCGCGACCACTCCATTGACTAGTGCCTATGTGCAGAGTGCTAGACTCGCTCGATGGTGATGTCTCCAGACAAAGGGGTTGAGCTGCGGCTAAGCAGCAGCGAGGCGCTGCTGCTGTTTGAGTGGTCAACTTCACGATCAGAGCCAGACGGAAGCGAAGAGCCCCCGTCCACTTGCGCTAGAAGTTGTTCTGGTTCATCTAGAGGGGCAGATAGAGCGACAACTTCCAGAACTTTTCGCCCCGGACTACGACGAGATTCTTCAACGCGCGCCGGGCGAGGTCCTTGCTCGAGCCGACAGTGACGAGTCTCTGAGCGCTGCACTCGCCGCAAAGCAGCGACAACTCTGCAAGCGATGTGGTGGGACCGGCAAAGAGGCGACTAGCTAGCCCGTCGCCTAACCGCTGTGACTCTCGCCCGAACTCGCGGGCCAGCTGGAGGCACCAAAGCCCCAAAAACGAGCTATATATGATTTGCGCAAGGAGGGTACGCACGCCCTGGAGCGCCGGCCGCATCAATCCAGCGAAGCGGAGCCCCGCATCGGCGCCTCGGCTAACGCTGCTTCGCGCATCCCATCCATCGTCGCGCGCGCGAGCTTGCGCAGAAGCACACCAAGCACGGGTCGGGCGAGATGCGCGATTCCCCGCGGGGCAAAGTTTAGGCGCCAGGTAATCTTCGTTCCCTCTGCAACCGATTCGAAACGAATGTCGTCGTCGGCTTGGCCGCTCTCCGAGATGCCGCGAAGACAAATGCGATTCGGTGCGTCGAGCATTGTCACTTCGTAGATCATGGGAATGCTGCGCCCTGCAAACCGAGAAACAACGTCATAGGTATCGCCAACGACAAGGGGGCCCGAGCCGCGCTTCGTCGAAGAAATAACGCCTGGGTCCCACTCCGCAATGTTCGCGAACTCGGCGAAGTAGGAAAACGCCTCACGGAGGGGCGTTGCGATGTGTGCTGTTCCTTCTACGTTTGCCATGGCTCTCACAAGTAGCTTCGCAGGCCGCGTTACGCGCGTGCAACTTTACTCTGCTTTGCGTTGTGAGAACCAAAGACGTTCGCGATTGCTACTGGATAACGCGCCAGCCCAACACATCCAGCGACTCTCGCGGCGCGCTGCCCCCGCCAGACCCACTGCCGGTTCCACCAACGCTTCCTTCGCCCGCATTCGCGGCACCAGGGTCGCCGATTCGCACGATTTCGCCAGAGATCGTTGAGAAGTAGACCGCGCCAGCATCGCCATAGAGCGACGACACCGTTGCGCCCGCCGTCGCCACAGAAAATTCGACGTCAAGAGAACCGATATTAAGGCCGGTCACTTCCGACTCACCGAATTCGCATGTTCCGGTTCCGATGGGAGGATCAATCGATCGAGTTACGATCAGTTGGTCTGAAGTCACGACAACACCACCATAGAACTTTTCGCAGACGCCACTGGTACACCGTCCTTCGATGCGACCAAGTTCGGGGGTTCCCTCCGCACAACCGCGGACCTCGCCAGTGTTCGCGTAGACCGCATAAAACGCATTGGGCAGTGTCGGGTCGTAGTCTTCGCTGCCGCCAGTTCCAAAGAAGAGCGTGAAGCGCCCAGAGGCATCCGAGCGAGCTCCAAGCGTTCCGTGAATAGGCCGCTCAACTCCAAGGCCGCAGTCACTCGCATCCGTCGAAAAGACGGCGTAGACAAGATTGCCATCGGGGTCGACGTGGCCGGTTGCGATGTCGCCCATGTCACTGGATGCCATGAAGGCACCAGAGAGGTCCTGGCCAGGATTCACTTTGTAGAGATTTCCGCAAGCGTCGGCCCACATGACACGATCGATGTATCCATCAATGGTCGGTTCTCCCGCTTCGCCATCGTCATCCGTTTCAAACACAACAATGTCGCTTGTGATCGGGCACTCGCTCTGAAACTGCCAAAGCGTGTGTCCATCACTCATATCCACAGCGATGACATCGCGCCCCTTTGTGTAGGGCGCTGAAGGATTCTCAGGTGCACGACCGGTTGCGAGAATCGCGATAAAGCGATCTTCCGAATCCAAGGTGACACGCGCCATCACTGGCTTCGAGAGAGCGTGCCCTGCACTCGCACCACCCGGCAATACTTCCCATAGCGGCGTGGGACCAACAACGCGGCCACTCTCCGTAATGGTTTCCGTTATATCAAGCGCCGTAACACCACGGCTACCGGCACCACCAGAGATCAGGGCAACGGTATGAATCTCGCCATCGCTAAGCACAACATCTCCAACCGTCGGCGAACCATCGGGATACGACGTCGCGGTGTCGTTGGTTTGATCTTGCAAGAAGCCACGCGCAACACGTGCGGGAATAAAGGCCCAAGCTTCGGTCCCATTCTCTGCGTCACGAATGTTTTTTGAATCATTGCGAACCGCATGAATCGCACCGTCCTTGGAACCGACAAGCACAATGGTCTTGCGATCCGCATAGTCCCGAATGAATTTATCCATCTTGCTGCGGATTTCGGGTGATGCGCCGCCGTACCAAATTGGGCGCCCTGGTGCCCCGACTACCGCAGGCGTGGAGTTTTCGATGGCGCCCAACCGAGAGTCCTTAGCAACGCCAAAGCGCGCACTTCGTTGCCACTCGACCAGGCTATACGCCTGCGACGAGCTTCCTACGCCAAGTGTGGTCTTTAGCTTTGGGTTGGAACTGTTCGATGTTTCAAAGTCGATCCGATCGGTTCCATCAATGGTCGCGGTGTAGATACTGCGATCCGAATCGCTTGTCGCATCGAGCTTGGTGGCGAGGTCCCAATAGGTTTCCGTCAAGCCCGCATTGGTCGCGTAGAAGTGACCGCGGGCGCCGGGCTGTCGAAATGCGCCAACATAGGCAACGCCATCACTCACGACCACGCCTGCGCGGTAGTGCTCTTTTGAAACGGTGTAGTCGAAGCCAATCTCAACTCCCGAGATTGTTGGGGTTCGAGTGCGAAACCCGTTTGAGCACATCTCCGCTTTCCAGCGCACGGCACGACCTACCGGCCGTGGAAAGGCGACGCAGTACGCCGAGGAGTCGTCCACGCAGGGGGACGCTTCAAACCAATTCGCGGGCTCTTCATTGGACATGAAGAAGGTCACCGAAGTTCCGAAGGGAGTATCGACATCAGGAGTTAGGCGCGCCCCCGTGACGACCATTTCCTCATCCTCGAGGTCTCCCAATTCCAATACGCCCGATTGCACTTCCCCGCATTCCGGGAAGGTTGAAACCGTGCGATTTGCGAGAACGAGATAGCCTGCGGAGTGATTGCCGTCAGCAATGATTACGTCGAGAGTGCCGTCGGGATCGTTGTCATAGTCAAAGGCAGCACCCACATCAAAGTCGTAGTAGGGATTATTCCGAGTACTTGTTTCCTGCGTGACGCCACCGGAAAACGGACGCCCAGTGCCATTATTTCGCCAGTATGCAGAGTGGCCACCGATGCGATTGTAGTTGTAGTTCCAGTTGTCCGAGGCCACCAGGATGTCTGGTTTGCCATCGAGAGAGAAATCGCCGGTAACCACCGTAGTCGCACCGCCGCGAAACGAACTGGTGATGTTGCTGCGCGTGTTGCTCAGGCCGCCCCCGGCGAGTCCTTCATAAAACCAAACGGCGGCCTCCGTTGGTCCAGACACCACCAAATCGGGATGACCATCGCCGTTCATATCGCCAAAGGTTGATGCGAGAGCGCCGCGTTTCCCCAAAGCCGACCCACCCACAAGGCGTTCGCCGCGAACCAGCTTTGGCTGCGAAGCATTGCCATCACTCACATACACATGAACATCCGATTGGCTGTTGCTCTTGGAGTGCCCAATCACAAGATCGGGAAAGGAGTCGCCGTTGTAGTCATAAGGAGTGCTATCCGTTGACCATGAAAGATAATTGAGCGAGTTCAGAGATGAGATTCCGCGATAGCGTCGGTTAAACGTTCCATCCCCGCGACCAAGGAAAATGTCAGCACGCGTTGTTGTCGAGACGTAGACATTGGAGGTGTTTAGCGACTTCGACCGCGCATAGAAGAAGTCCATGTTGCCGTCTTGATTAAAGTCGGCACACGAAATCGTTAGCCCGCCACCACTGGTGCTGCACGCCACCCCCGATGAGGGATGTCCGTTTTCGCCACGGCAGTTGTGCTCCATGTAGTAGGGAGCTGCGAATTTTGGGGTTGTGCGGTAGTCAGGATCATCCCAATCGGGAAGATTGGGAACTCGCTGATTCTCAAAGGTGATGTTTCGGTAGTAGGCAAGGTCGGCTCCGCCATCACTTGCACCAATAAAATCGACCCAGCCATCGCCATCAAAGTCTCCGGAGCAAATACCGACAACTTTGGAATTTACAGAAAAGTTCGTAGCCTTGAACAGGCCTGCTTGCTTCTGCAGTTTCAGGGAGGTACTGGAGCTATCGTAGACAACTCCTTGCCCGCTATTATCGGCGAAGGCCTCAAGCGCTGCACCACTCTGATCCGTTGGTGATGACGTCTCAGGGCATGCGAGGCTATCGCCGGCAGCCTCAACGTCTGGAACCACGAGGAGAGTCGGAGTATCAGCGAGCCCAAACCACAGGGCACCGCCAAGCAAAACGGCCAAAATTGGTATCCAAGAGCGTTTCAGCAAAATCCTGAGAGTCCTTCCTTGTTCTGTCTATCGGTCACCCTCACGATTTCCGGAGTCCGGGGACCAAGGGCGGCAGAACTAGGATCACACTACAGAATTCCCCCCCCAGAATCGGGTAGCACTTGGCTAGTGGTTACAGGTGCATGAGCCGCAATCGTCCCAATACCCCAACGAGAACCTGCTTCTCTCGTGTGCTACACCTGCGCTCGTTCTGCGACGCCGGAGCCAAGTCGCAAGACCCGTGCTGAATGTACCTGTAGTGCGAGGAATCCGCGCCGTATGCGCAACACGCAACGTGATGCCATCGCTGCCCTCCCCTCGCTGCAATCGCACTTCGGCGATTTGAAGCACCTGCCAACGCGGAACTAGGGGGCTGCTGTTGGGTAGCGATGGGTGCGCGTCTTTTTTTGCGAGAGCCGGTTCGCAGAAGAACTCGATGCGGTGCGTATATGCACCGCACCTACCTCGTTGGCTGACCTTTCACAGTCGAATAGGAACAATACTTAGAGACGAATTGCGCGGAGGCATTGGCGTTGAAGGCCGCCCCAAGGGACACCTCGCTGGGCTTTGAGATACACTTCGCTCATGCTGCTCGCACGTCCCTTCCTCAACACCGACAGAGCAGGATAGTGTTCTTCGGTCCATATGATCCTGAGCCCGCCAACGACATTCGATCCAAAATGGGGCGCGTGGCCAGGCGTGCCATGGTGCTGGGCATCGGCTGGGGCGCTTCGAGCGTAGGGTTAACGGCCGCTAGTGCATTTGCCCTAGGAACTCTTCGCATTGGCTCTGCTTCTTACCTGCCGCACGTAGCAAGGACGTGCAGCAAATTCCTGCTCAGACTACAGGGCATTGAGGTCGAAATCATCAACCCAGAGCTTCTGGAAGGTCGCAAGCCCCGATTGGTCTTCCTCAATCATACCTCGCAGCTCGATATGTTTCTGATGGGTTCCATCTTCCCGTCCTACGGAACGACGCTCTTCAAGCGCGAGATCCTGTTTGTCCCCTTCTTCGGATGGGCGATCTTTGCCTTCGATGTACCAACCATCAATCGCAAGAACCTCGACAAAGCCATCGCATCACTGGAACGAGTCGCGAAGATCGTAACCGAGCGCTCCGCTACCGTATTCATCTCGCCAGAAGGAACGCGGTCACGGGATGGAAACCTCGGGGCCTTTAAGAAGGGCCCGTTTCATCTTGCCGCTCAGCTCGATGGCACGATCGTCGTCGCGGTAATTCGCGGCGCCAAGGAATGCCAACCGATGGGGCAACTCGTGGCTTCCCCAGGCGTGGTGCGCATTGAGCTTGTCGCAGAAATTCCGACCTCGGATTTCACGGCCGAGAATGTGGACGAGAAGCGTGCAGAAATTCGGGCGCTCTATCTAAGCGAACTTGGCAAAGACCAGTGACCATGCCTTGCGTGCGCTGCGTGCGCTGCGTTGCATTGCAGGTGGCCTAGAAACGCGCAACGCCCACAGATCGCCATGTAGCCAGTTGAACCCCTTTGGTTTCCGTGATTTCGTTGCCTCTCATGGTGAGCCCGGACCTTTGCGGACCCTTTTGGGACCAGGCGCCCGACGCGCTTCGAACCGCATTGCAGGACGACCAAGAATGGCAGAATGCGCTTTCCGAAGCGTGCGAAACTGCAAGCCGAGCGTGGCCAACCTTGCAGCTCTCCATGCCCGAGTTTGCAGCACGTATCGCGGAGGTCCTGCCAACCCAAGATCCGTTGGCGGCACTGCGAGCGCTGGCGGCCAGTGACCTCTATCTTGCAACCGCGTGCGCCCGTGGTGAGGATCATGCGGTCTCCCTCTGCGATACCCATTTCTTTCCGGCCCTAACGGCTCCGCTTGCGCGCTTTCGAGCAACCCTCCCAATGGAAGAAGCGCTTCAGGCCGTGCGGTTCCGGCTTTTTGTTCCCGCCAACGACCGCGCCCCAAAGATTGCAGAGTACGCGGGCCGAGGTGCGTTGGCGGCGTGGCTGCGCGTGGTTGCGGTGCGAACGGCGATTTCGATTGTGCGCGGCACCGTTCGGGAAATTCCCGTTGACGATGAGTTCTTGGGAGCGCACGTGGGCGAAACAGAAGACCCGGAGCTTGCGATCTTGAAGCGTCGCTACCGCGAAGACTTTCAGACAGCCGTTTCGGAAGCCATGGCAGAACTGACCTCACGAGACCGCACCATCCTGCGCCTGCAATACCTCGACAAGGTATCGATCGACGGTTTGGCATCGCTCTACAGTGTACATCGAGCTACCGCTGCGCGATGGGTGGCGACGATTCGCGAGTCGCTTCGAGACCGCACACGTGAGCGATTGGCCAACAAGCTTGCAGCTAGCGAGGGTGACGCCGCTAGCATCATGCGATTGGTGCAGAGCCAACTCGACTTGAGCATCCGAAAGCTCTTGGCGGAAACCTCGGAGTAAAAATGCCCGACTTTCTTTGCAACCTTTTGTTCGGCCTGCGTCATGTCCTCTGTGCGGCGTTTTCCCGGGACTTCTAAATGACTGCAGATGCGCAATCCTCGTGCCCTGATGAGGACGCCATTGATCGCTTCACTTCGGGCTCTCTCGATGCTCCCATGCAGCTCACCATCGAGCAGCACATCGATGACTGCGACGACTGTCGGGTCTTGGTGGCCACCTTGACGGAGTCTTCGGGGCGAGTGGCACCCAATCGGATCGGTCGCTTTGAGGTCCGTGACCTGCTCGGAATGGGGGCCATGGGAGCTGTGTACCGTGCGTTCGACCCCGACCTAAAACGCGAGGTCGCACTCAAACTCGTTTTCGGCTCTGGCAATCGTGGCGAGGCCCCAACACGCGAAGAGGCGAAGGCGCACTCACTTCACGAAGCACAGGCTATGGCTCGACTGTCACACCGCAATGTCGTGCCTGTGTATGACGTGGGTGTTTTTCACGGCGAAGTCTTCATCGCAATGGAACTGGTCGTGGGGACAACTCTCGACGGCTGGCTGGCCAGTGAGGATCGCAGCCAAGAACAAATCGTAGACGCCTTTGTGCAGGCAGGTCGCGGATTGGCAGCAGCTCACAAAGCGGGAATCGTGCATCGGGATTTTAAACCCGCAAACGTCCTGATGAGCAACGAGGGCAAGGTGCTCGTATCCGACTTTGGGCTAGCTGGCCCCGTAGACCATCAAGCGCAACGCGTCATTCAGGGCACGCCCCTGTACATGGCACCAGAACAACACCGAGGTGAAACACTCTGCGCCCGTGCAGACCAGTACAGTTTCGCGCTTGCGCTTGTGGAAGCGCTCGACGGCACACGACCATTCCCGCAAGCCAAAACCGAGAGGCAACTCGAGGTCGCAAAGCAAGCGGGTCTTGCCGCGAGTACCTTGCCGCGCTGGTTGGCGAAGGTGGTTGGGCGCGCGACCCACGCCAATAAGTCGGAGCGCTTTCCCGACATGGACGCCCTATTGGCAGCCTTGGACCGGCGCAAGGTTCAACGACGACGCGCACTTGTTGGCATGGCTCTGCTTGGAAGCGTTGCTCTGGCGGTTGCGGCAACGTCGGGCGCGTGGCTCGCAAGCAACTCGAAAGCAACCCCCTGTGCGGCCCCGCGCAAGGCCATCGAACCCATCTGGGGGGAACGTCAACGCGCAGCGCTAAGCGAGCGCATGCACGCCAGCGGTCGCACCCACGTCGTGACCTCGCTTGCATCGGTGGAGCGCGGGCTGGACGCCTATCGAGCCGATTGGCTCGAAGAGATGGCTCAGGTGTGCACAGCCAACGAAGCAATCTCCCCTCCGCGCGTGGCAGAAACCCACGCCTGCCTTGGTAGACGACTGGAAGAACTCAACCGTGTTGTGCAAGGGCTCGTCTCCGCCAGCGAGGTTGGCGTTGTAGACCGAGCAGTCGATATTGTGAGTCGTCTTCCGCCGGTGGAAACCTGTGGAGCGGCGCAAGCGCAGCTTCCAAAGGACCACGCTACAGCGCAGCTTGTCTCTACGCTGCAACGCGATCTTGCAAAGGCTCGAGCGGATTACGTTTTGGGAAACTACGAGAGTGCGCATGTCGAAGCGACCAGGATTGGCGAGGAGGCCCTGCCGCTCGCGTATCCCCCGCTGCAAATCGATGCCGATTTGCTTTCGGGCCGATTGAATCGGCTGCTCGCGAACTTTGACGAATCGGAAACACGACTCCTTCGTGCGAGTAAAAGTGCAGCCCTGATTGGAGATGATCAGGCCATTGCCGAGGCATTCATGGGCCTTGTTCAAACCTACATCAGCAAAGGCGACCTCGACTCGGCGAATACGACAATGGCGCTCGCTGATACGGCAATCTCAAGAGCCGGCAACAGCCCTCGTATGCGGCAGCGCTACTTCGATTGCGAAATGCAATTGTCGTTTCAGCGAGGCAAGTTCGATCAGGCAGCCGAGTATGCAAAGCAGGTCATGGAGCTCGACAACGAGATCCACGGAGTCACTAGCGCCGATACGCTGGTGAGCTTGGCCGCCATTGCCACGGTTCAAGGGGCATCTGGCGCGGAAGAACTTCTTCGCAGCGCACTCGAGCTCATAACTTCTCTTAAGGGAATCGACCATCCAGATAGTATCGCTCCGAGTTTGTCCTTGTGCGTGGTGTTGCAGAGACAGGGAGAGAACACCAAAGCACAAGCCTTCTGCGAGCAAGCGCTACGCGTTTCCAAGCAAACGGCTGGCGATGCACACCCGAATGTGGGTCGCTCGTTGCTCGGGCTCTGTAGTATCTCGCGAACCACAGGCGAGCTCGACAAGGCCGCCAAGTTATGTAGACAAGGTCTCTCCGTATTTGAACAAGCCTTGGGTTCCGAGCACATCAATGTCGCCGCGGCAGCTCAGCAGCTCGCGGACGTTCTTCGAAGACAGGGCGCATACCCCGAGGCATTGCAGTATCAAGAGCAAACGCTCCGCGTCTCGCACGCGCTTCTCGGCGACAACCACCTAATGTACAGAAGCGCACAGTCTGATTACGGGCTACTGCTCAATCTCAGCGGAACGTATGCAGAAGCTGTTATCGCGTTGGAGGCCGCTCTGGCAACGCCCGTGCTTTCGGGCTCAGCCCTCGTCAAAGCCCACGAGCGACTCGCAACGGCCCTATCGGGGCTTGGACAATACGACGCGGCGGAGCCGCATATTCGCACGGCCATAGCAACCCATGCGCAATCCGACGATGTACGCCACGCCGAACTGCTCAACTCTCTTGCGGTATCGCTGATAGGGCTCGGCCGACGGCAAGAAGCCCGCAAAGAGCTCGATGCGTCGCTTGCAATCCAAGAAGCACAAGGTTCAGCAGATTCCCCGGAGTTTGGTTTTGCGCTCAATAACGTTGGGGAAATTCTTAGTCGCGATGGCGATTTACACGGTGCATTGAGCTACTACCAGCGAGCTGAACGCTGGTTTGGCTCAGCTTCGCGCAATAGCAATCGGGGCGTGCCACTGGTGAACATCGGCGACGTGCACGCCCGTTTGGGAAAGACTGATAAGGCCCACTCAGCCTTTGCGGAGGCTCTTGCACTCTGGGATGCGACCTTGCCAGCCGATCATGTCTTTGTGGCATATGCACTTACCGGCATTGGAGAAGCCAAGGTCGCGAAGCGGGAGTTTCGCGATGCGCTTGTACCGCTCGAACGCGCTCTCGACATCCGCACAAAACACGCGGTCACCGATGTGGAAATGGGCAAGACGCTCTTTGCATTGGGGCAGGCTCTTTGGGAAACGGGTGACGCTCCAGCTCGAGCCCAGACCCTTGTGCAAACCGCGGGCACCATCTTTGAAAAGCACGGTGATGCGGGCCGGCAAAAGCGCGTGACCCGCTGGCGCAAGCGACACAAACGCTAGTTCGCACGCCCGTTTCTGCGGGCACAGGCGCCGAACCGCAACAGACACCGAGCCCCCAAAGCGGTTGCAGAGTTCAATGCATTTTCCGAGATCCGGCCGTAACAACGGGTGGCAATGCACGTTTTTCGAGGTTTCAGGGAACTAAACCCGCGCTTCGCTGTCGATGGTAGTGAGGCAAGGAAGCAAACGCTTCACTGCCAACGCCGCGAACCCCGCGGTGATTTCTCTGCGTCGCACCTGCACGCACGTCTGGAACGACCTCGCCCAAAGCCACAGGTCGATGCCCAGAGTGCGCCCGCAAGCGGCGTAACACCTCATATCGCCCGGAGACTGCCATGCCTGAGAACAACACCTCACTCACCTTTCGAATCTTCCAACAAGACACGTTCTTGCGCGAAGAAACGCTCTCTTCGCCGGTCATCAAGATTGGCAAGCTCTCTTCATCGCACCTGCGCCTCGAAGACGAGTCGATTAGTCGGATGCACGCTGTCGTCGAAGTTTCAAACGGCCAAGTCAGCCTGATCGACTTGGGCTCAACGATAGGCACATGGGTCAACGGCCAAAAGATTAACAAGGCAACACTTTGCGACGGCGACCTTATAACGATGGGTGAGCTTCGCATGGAACTCACGATCCGCGCACCTGAGGCAAACCTCGCAGCCGACGTTGCAGCCAGAGCCGTTGCAACCGCAGCCGTTGCAACCGCGCCAGTTGCAGCGCCTCCACCAATGCCCGCCGCCGCTCCTGCGGTATCAATGATGGCAGAGCCCGAGTTCACAAGCGCGCCTGTCTTGGGCGCCACGGCCATCGAGGTTACCTCCATGCTCGGCGACTCTGTCGTTGGCGTGAAACACGTCATGAACCCTCGCGGTGGCAAGGTTACCCCTGTCACCTACGGCGTGTTTGCAGCCGGTGCATTGCTTCTCATCCTCAGCAGCATCGCGTTTTTCTCGGGCGTTGGTACCGCTGCAGATAACAAGGCTCGCTTCCACGAGCACATCACGGCAAAGCGTGTCGCCCATGAGTTTCGCCCAAGCCGCCTCAGCACCGCCTTTGACTGGATGGCGCTTGGCGGTCTCGCTGGCGGCCTTATGTGCATGACGGTTGGCTTGCTTCGAATTCGCGAAGAGAAGATTCAACCGAGCTATCGCATTGGGCAGGCGGCCGGAGTCGACCTTCCAACAACCGATGCTCCCACAGACGACTTTCCGCTCATCGCCCCCGAAGGTGACGAGTTTGTCTTTAACTTCGCCGCGGATTGGCAGGGACAGCTTGCCCAGGGAAGCCAAGTGGCCTCTCTTGCGGAACTCGCAGCGGACGGCCGAGCACGTCCCAGCGCCAGCATTCCCGGCGCATGGCAACTCGCGATTCCCAGCGATGCTCAGATTCGCGTGCAAACCGTCTCTCAGAACTTTGCTATCCGCCCGGTAACACAACCACGAAAGCAAGCAGTCCCTCTGTGGTCACGGGGCAATGCCGAAATCCTCTCGTATGTCGGCGCTTCGGCCATCATCGTACTTGGCTTTGTTGGTCTCCTAGGAACGATTGAGCCCGACGAAACAACCCTCGGTGGCGATAGCTTTGCCAATAGCCACCTTCTGGCGCACGTGAAAATGATTGCCCCTGAAGATCCCATTGCCGAACTTGAATCCGAGACAGGCGAGGACGGCGGCGGCACAGGTACGGCAATGAAAGAAGACTCGGGCTTGATGGGTAAAAAAGACTCTAAGCGTTCTTCTGGGCAGTTCGCCAGCAAGAATCGCAACGTGCCACCGCAACTCGCTCACAAACAGGCGATGAACCAAGCGCGCACCGCAGGCATCTTGGGAATCATGGCAAACCAGGAGGGTGGAGACTTCGCTTCGCTTACTGCTAGTGGCGCCATCAGCTCGGGCATTGACGACCGAAGTGTATACGGCGGACTGCTTGGCTCTGAAGTCGGCGAGATGGCCGGCGGTTGGGGATACGGCGTCAATGGTGTGGGAGCAGGCGCAGGGGGAATCGGCTACGGCACCATTGGTACCGGTAACTACGGCCTCATTGGCCACAGCGAAGGCACCGGCGAAGGCTACACACCGGGACACGGCGAAGGCGGAATTCGCAATCACAAGGCCAAGGCTCCTGTACTCAAGTTCGGCAAACTCACTCAAACCGGTGACCTCAGTGCAGACATCATTCGACGATACGTTCGTCGCAAGCTCGCTCGAATTCGCCACTGCTACGAGAAGGAACTCTTGGTCAACGGAAACTTGAGCGGAACCGTTACAACCCAGTTTCAGATTTCACCGGCAGGCAAGGTTCAAGGCGTCAAAGCATCGGGCTTCGGCAACTCGAACGTAGAATCCTGTGTCGCTGCAGCAATCGAATCCATCCAGTTCCCCAAGCCTACCGATGGCGGCTATGTAAACGTGCGCAGCTACCCCTTCACCTTCCAACCCGCAGGATAAGTCGCGACAAGCGGCGCCCACGAGGAGGAGCACCGTTGGGCATGAGTTGCTAGACTTCAGCAGCCACATGCCTTCCGAATCCGAACTCCTCAGAATGAGCGCCGCCGACCAAGCTCGGCTCCTGCAGAGCGGCGAAGTTTCAGCTCTCGAACTCACAAACCTCTACCTAAAGCGCATCGCTCAATCGAACGATGCGCTTTCCGCGTTTACCTACGTTGCGCATAGGCGAGCAAAGCGAAGCGCAAAACTGTGGGACCGAAGCCACAAGAAAGGCGATGCCCCAAAGAGCCCGCTCTCGGGTGTTCCCACGGGCGTCAAGGATCTGGCCTTCGTCAGAGCCATGCCAACGCGATTCGGTAGCCGCGCGGTTCCACCGATATCGCCGGTCTCAGACGGCCTTGTCACCAAGCGGATTCGAGCAGGTGGCATGGTCATCGCCGGCAAGCTCACCACGTCGGAGTTTGGCGCGATGCCCGTCACCGAACCCGATACGCAAGCACCAACCCGCAATGCGTTTAATTCCGAGCACACCTCGGGCGGCTCCAGTGGTGGTTCGGCTACCGCAGTGGCCGCGGGGCTCTTGCCCATTGCCCAAGGCAGCGATGGTGCGGGCTCCATTCGCATCCCCTCTGCCCTGCAACACCTTGTCGGTCTCAAACCATCAAGAGGGCTCATCTCCCACGTGACTCCCGTCGATCGCGGACTGCGACTCTCGTCGGTGGGCGGCCTTGGCAAGACCGTCGAAGATGTTGCCGCGTTTCTCGATGTGCTCTCCGATTGGCCTCAGGACTTTGTCGGTCGAATCCACCGAGACTTGCCAAAAGGCCTGCGCGTAAAACTGTCCACTGAGTCACCGCTCTGCGCGACGAGCCCCGAGTATCAAGCCGCTGCCGAAAAGGTCGCGACCATCTTGGAGGACTACGGCTGCAACGTATCGCCAGCGCCTTGGCCCGAAGTCAACCTAGAAGAGTTCTTAGTGCTATGGAAACGGCTGATGGCCAACGCGCCGATGATCATGGAATCGCGGCTGCAGCCAATCACTGCGTGGCTACGGCAAGAAGGAAAGAAGATATCCCGCGAGGAGTCGGTACAGATGCGCATTCGTCTGGAGCAGTACATCCTAGATAGCTTTGAAGGCGCCGACCTTTGGGTGTCGCCAACCGTCGCCATGAAAGCCCCCCGCATTGGCGCTTGGAACGACCCCGATCCAGAAACCGGCTTTCGCAATATTCTGGGCCTTGGCGTGTATACCGCTGGCTACAATGTAAGTGGGCAGCCCGCGATTTCCGTGCCGATGGGACTGTGCGAAGACGGACTGCCAATCGGAGTACAAATTGCCGGACACATTGGCCGCGATGCGCAAGTCTTGCAGGCCGCACGGGTCATTGAGCAGGCTGTTGGAGGGTTCCGCAGCGAACGAATTGACGGCGCATTCTGCTAGACTGCCGCCATGCGCATCAATCTCGCGACCCTATTGCTACTTGCCGGTTCCGCCTCCATGACACTTGGATCGGCGTGTAAAGCAAAGGATCAAACCACGGAGGGCGAGACGGCTACAGAGCCGCCCGCCACCGACCCCAAGCCCAAAACCGAACCGCCAGCTATCGATGCACAAGGGCCAGCGGCTCTTGGCGAAACGCCGACGATCTTGCTCGACAGTGCCAATGGTACCGAAGCGGCTTGGACCGTGACGGACACAGAAATCCGCTTGCGAGCAGACTTTGCCAAAGGCACTGAGAGTGCCCCCAAGCGCAGCGCCACCGTGTTTGCAACGGTTGGAGAGTCACCAGAATCGGAAGTCTTCGCGTGCAAGGATATGCTCATGGAGGGCAAGCCGCGCATCGAAGCTCTACTGCGTGGCGACAACGTACACCTTCTGTGCATTAACCCGCCTCTTGGCGAGAGCACGGGGTTCACAGACGGACTCCGTCTCGCGCTCGACCCAGCCAAGATGACCCTCGCCGAGACCGGTTCGTACGGCGGCGAAGGCATCGTCGATCCAGATACAATTGATCTGGATGAAGGCGAAGGCGAGCTCTAATAGAAGAACTCTTACAAGCCCATAATTTTGGCGATAGCGTAGCGCATGACTTCATCCGTGCCGCCGCCGATGCGGATAAGACGTTGGTCGCGCCAAGCGCGGCTGATAAAGGTCTCGTCCATGTAGCCCATTCCGCCGTGGAACTGCAGGCACTCGTCCATGACCTTGGACGACATTTGGCCCGTAAAGAGCTTTGACATAGAGATGAGCTTGACGGTGTCAAAGCTTATTGGCCCGCCCTTGACGTAGCGCTCCTCGTTGTAGCGTTCTACCGCGCCATACGCGAGATGTCGTGCCGCCTCGACATCGGTGTACATGTCGACAAACCGATGGCGCCAAACTTCACGCTTGATGATGGGCTTGCCAAACGCTTTGCGATCGCGTCCGTACTCGACACTTCGATCGAGCGCTCGCTGGCAACCTTCGATTGTCGTCACCGAGCCAACCAGGCGTTCGGTTTGGAAGTTTTGCATGAGGTAGTAGAACCCCTTGCCCTCTTCGCCAAGCAGGTAGCGCGCAGGCACCCGGCAGTCTTCGAAGTGCAGTTCGGCGGTGTCACTAGAGTGATTGCCAAGCTTCTTGAGCTTCTTGGATACGTGAAAGCCCTTTGTGTCGGTGGGCAAGAGAATGATCGAGATGCCGTTGTAGCCAGCTTCTGGATCCGTCTTGCAGAGGAGCGTGATGAAAGAGGCGCGCGTCGCGTTGGTGATGTACGTCTTTGCGCCATTGATAATGTAGTCATCACCATCGCGCACAGCTGTTGTGCGAATGCCAGCCACGTCGCTTCCGGCATCGGGTTCGGTAACGCCAAGCGCAGCAATCCGATCACCCGCCAGCGCAGGCTTTAAGAATTCTTCTATTTGTTCTTTGGTGCCGAGGTCGGCGATGCAAGGCGTCGCCATGTCACTCTGAACCAAGAGCCCCATGCCCACACCCGCCGCATTGATGCCAGCGTACTCTTCACCTTTGGCAACACTGAACCAGTAGTCGCCGCCAAGGCCACCCTGCTCTTCTTTGAAGTGCGCTCCGTGAATGCCCAAGTCGCCGGCCTTCTTGAAAACCCAATCGGGAAAGGTCTCGTCGAGCTCCCACTGATCGGCGTTGGGAGCGAGCTCCTTCTCGACAAAGTTCTTTACGGTGCGGCGAAACGCCTGGTGTTCTTCACTGAAGTGCTTGCTCATCGGAATCCCTCGGGCTGTCAGGTTGGGCGAGGCAAAAAAGCTTCGCTTCCCGAAGTATCTTCCAAGACGGGGGCTGGGTCCAGCGAGTTAGAAAGCCGCAGTAAAACCAGCTTCCTAGGGGTATAGGCGGCGAATCGCCCAGCTGCCATCACCGTCGAGCTGGTACTCCAACCGGTCGTGAGCTCTATCGGGCCGGCCTTGCCAAAACTCGAAGCTTTGGGGCACAAGCCGGTAACCGCCCCAACATGCCGGGCGCACAAGCTCGTCACCAGAATCCAACGTTCGCATGCGACGTTCGAGAACTTCGCGACTCTCAAGAGTGCGGCTCTGATCCGAGGCCATCGCCGCCAAGTTGCTCTCCCGTGGCCGCGTTGCGAAGTAGGCGTCGCTCACCTCGGCTGTGACCTTATGCACTTCTCCAACGATACGCACTTGGCGGGCAAGCTCGCGCCACCAAAACATGAGGCTCGCCCGATTGTTGGCCGCAAGCTCCTGGCCCTTGTTGCTCTCGTAGTTGGTGAAGAAGACAAAGCCTTCGGTATCAAGCTCTTTGAGCAAGACGATACGGGCCTGGGGCACTCCATCCTTGTCCACCGTAGCCAATGTCATCGCATTGGGCATGTCCATGCCGGTGGCAACCGCGGCATCAAACCAACCGCCAAACTGCGTCCTGGGGTCGCTCTCACACAGCCCCTCCACAAGAGGTGCGCCGTCGTAGTCTTGCCGAAGCTCATCAAAGGCCATGGCCTGAGTGTACGCAGACGTGCGCGCAGAGGAAGCGCAACCCCGCGCTTTCACACCGTTTCAAAAGTTTCTTCAAAGAAAGACGAAACCCGCAAATCATGCGGGTGTCTTGTGCGTTGAGACATCTGAAACTGCTGGGAACTATCAATACATGCGCAAAAAAACTCTGCTCTCCACATTTGGCATCGCTCTCGCCGGCCTCAGCCTGCAATACACCACCAGTCATGAGGTAAGTGCCGAGCTTGTCATCAGTGACTTTGGGAGTGGCCAGGTCGCGGAGTTTGCCATGTTGGAAACGGCCGTCAGCCAACCCGGTGGGGAACGGATCTCTCAGGCAACTCCCAACCACCTCAGCAGCACCAATATTGCGGCTATCGAGGGCGGCAGTCTTCATATCGATGCCGACTCCGGAATGTTGGTGAAGAGCAGCAAAACACTTAGCAAAGCTGGGGCGCTCTTCATTGGCCGAGACGCAAGCCAGCTTGTTGTCGATCGCGGGGCAAAGCGCGCCTTCGTTGTGAATCGCGGCGGCGATGCGATCGACGTGGTTGCGTACACCAAGACTCTGCGCAAGCAACGCAGCATAAAGACCCACGCCGAACCCTACGGAGTTGCGCTTACCCCGGATACGAAGACGCTTCTGGTCACAACGGTCGCCGACCAACAACTCACAGCCTACGATGCGGAAAGCGGAAGCCAACGTTGGTCCATCGACATCGGCCCCGAAGCGCGCGGCGTCGCGATTTCGCCCAATGGCGCCGAGGCGATTGTCACCTTTCTAAATACGGGCGCTGTCGCTCGAGTTCCGCTTGGCGATATCAATCACGCACCGCGCTTTGTGCCTCTTGATCGCACCGTGGCAGGTTCCACAACATCACAACAGTTCTTTCCTCAACAAGCCTCGCTGGGCAATCTGAGCAACCATGACAGGATGGGGCTCTCCGCAGCTCCGTCGCTTGATCCAGACGTTGGCCGACGCTTTTCACGAGCGGCATTCTCAGCCACGTACATCGGCAATGACATGGCTGTCATTCCGCACCAAGAGTCAACGCCGCAGCTCGCCACCAACGGCTCAGAGAACACCGGCGTGTACGGAGGCGGTGGGCGTTTCGAAAAACCTATCCAGCATCGCATCGCATTTGTATCCACAAGGGAGGGAGAGTTTGAGCGCATGGCGAAAGCCGAAGTTCGACTGCACCAACCCCGAGCGCTCACCTACGATAAACACCGAGACGTGCTCTACGTGGCGGGCTACGGTTCCGACACACTGATCGCCCTCGCGGATGCATCCAAACCAAGCATTCATCTCACCAGCACCTTGCGTTTGAGCAATGCGGGCGACCCTTGTGGGCCCACAGGCTTGGCAGTCGCTGATGATGGCTCCGTCCTTGCGTTCTGTTCGCTGGGCCGACAGGTTACGACGCTCGGATTTGCGAAGGCCGGCCCCCCAGAGCAGCGCAAGAGCAGCGCGCTAACCAAGAGTCGATTCTCGGAAGCCGCACAACGCGGACGAAGGTTGTTTCGAGAAGGTGACAATGCCCAGCTCTCCACCCAAGGCATCATGGCTTGCGAAAGCTGTCATCCCGAAGTGCGCGCCGACGGACTGAGCTGGCGTATCTCGGGCACCACCCTGCAAACTCCTCTCTTGGCAGGCAAGGTCGCGGGCACCCATCCATTCAAGTGGGATGGCGGCGACAAAGATCTCCAAACCAGTCTCACGCACACGGTCACAAGGCTTGGTGGCAGCGGCATCAATGCAAAGCAGGCCGGTGACATTGCCGCGTTCCTCACGGAGCAATCGGCGCCACGTACACCAACCGTCGCCTCTAGCACAGCCGTGAAGCGAGGCAAGCATCTCTTTGCCAGCAAAGAAGTTGGCTGCACATCCTGTCACTCGGGAAAACTTCGCACCGATAGAAAGTCCTACGAGTTCGCTGACGACATTGCCAAAGTGGACACCCCGGCCCTGGTAGGCCTGGCCGCAAGTGCCCCGTACTACCACGACGGCAGCGCTCCGACGCTTCGCTCGCTCCTCCTCGAAAACGGTAGTGTGCACGGTATGGGAAAGCTCGCTCACCTGAGCGACCAGAACGTCGACGATCTAATCGCCTATCTAAAAACCCTCTAGGCGGTCACTTGGCTGCTATCCTTGCTGTGAATGTCATCATCGATCTTTCGTCGCACCAAACTTGGCGCCATTCTGCTTTCGGCTGCATGCGCTGCAGCCTGCAGCTCGTCCAATAGTTCCACGGATCCAACGCCCCCACTTCCGGGCACTACGATCCGGGCGAACCCTGTTGCCAACGACAATGGCCGCGTTGCCGACCCACGTGAAGAGATTCTCAGTGGTGCCGTTGCAAGCCTTTTGCGCATGCAGCATCTCAGTCAGCAAGAGATCAACGACGAACTCTCGCTCAAGAGCTACACGCATTTCCTTGAGACGATTGATCCTGACAAGCTCTTCTTTCTCAAAAGCGATGTCGCAATTCTAGAAGCCTCAAAGAGCCAATTCGATGATGACTTGCTCAGCGGCAACCTTCGCATCGCGCACCAGGCCAACGACATTTTTCTCAAGCGCCTGGCCAACGTTCAAAAGATCGTAGAGGCCTATCTAACCGGCGCGGTCGACCTAAACAAAGATGAGTTCCGGGAAACGGATTCAGAAAAGCTTGATTACGTCACCAGCGAAGCGGAACTCGCCAAGCGTTGGGACAGCGCACTCAAGCTCGAGATTCTCGGTCGGGTGCACCGCATGGGCCTGCGCACCGAATCGCTAACAAAGGCCATAGCGGAGGCCAACGATGGCAAGAAACGCACAGGCGAAGAGGCGGAAGCGCATACCAAAAAAGTCGCGACGCTCACCAAGGCGCTAGCAAAGATTCCGACGGACGAAGCGAGTCGCATTGCCAAGGCGCAATCCGATCTGCAGAAGAGCTACTCAGCGCGCTTTGTTCGACTCACGGATGTTGATGCCCTGACGCCGGCTGCCAACTTTATCAATGCGATCACCGGCAGCTTTGATCCACACACGGTCTACATGCCACCCACGGAAAAGGAGAACTTCGATATCTCCATGAGTGGAAGCTTGATTGGCATTGGCGCCGTACTTGTTGAGCAAGATCATTTCATTGGAGTCAACGAAGTTGTTGTTGGCGGTGCAGCTTGGAAGCAAGGCGAGTTGGAGGCGGGCGACCTAATCTTGGCCGTGACCCAAGAGGGCACTGACGAAGAATCCGTCGATGTTGGTGATATGAAAATCAACAAGGTCGTAAAGATGATTCGCGGCAAGAAAGGCACAACCGTATCGCTGACGGTTGAGAAGGAAGACAAATCCATCAAGACGATTTCGATCGTTCGAGAGAAGGTTTCGCTGAAGGAGTCGTACGCTCGCGGCGCAGTCATTGAGGGCAAAGGCAACAAGCCCGTCGGTTATATCTACCTACCCAGCTTCTACGGGCAAACGCGCGGTCGCCCCGAACCAGGTGCACGGTTCTCCGCTGCCGACGTAAAGAAGCTTCTGACGATCTTTGAGAAGCGCAAGGTTGGTGGCGTTATCCTCGACCTGCGCAGCAATGGCGGAGGTCTGCTGGACGATGCGCGCAAAATGACGGGCTTCTTCATCAAGAAGGGGCCGGTTGTGCAAACGCAACTTCCAGATGGCACCGTCGAAGTTCTGGCGGATACCGATTCGGCCGTGAACTACTCGGGCAAAGTGGTTGTTCTCATCGATCGCTTTAGTGCATCTGCCTCAGAAATTGTCGCAGCGGCACTGCAGGACTACGAACGAGCAGTGGTGGTTGGCGCGGGACCAACCCACGGCAAAGGTACCGTGCAGGGGCTTCTCGACCTCGATCGAGCAAACGAGAATCCTAACGACCCACCGCTTGGAGTTCTCAAGCTCACGGTTCAGCAATTCTTCCGTATCAACGGCTCGTCGACGCAACGCCGAGGCGTGAGCCCGGACATCAGCTTCCCCGACAGCTACAAGCATCTAGAGACCGGCGAGCGCAATCTCGACAATGCCCTGCCTTGGCGCGAAGTCGACAAGTTGCCGTATGAGCGATGGCCAGCAATTTCCTGGAACATCGAAGCGCTGCGCACAAAGAGTCTTCAGCGGCAGTCTCAGAGCACGTACTTCACAATGGCGGAGAAACGTGGCGAGCTTATGAAGAAGCGCCGCGACGACTCCTTGGTACCTCTGGCGCAGAGCAAGTACAAGGCGCGCAACAAGGCCCAGCAGGACGAGTTTGATGCGCTCTCACCAGAAGACAAAGACGCCAAGGCGTTCTTCAAGGTTCAGCCTGTTGAGTACACCGCTGCACCAAACAATGCCGACGAGAGCAAAGACGCCAAGAAGAAACTCAAGGCATGGTCTGAGAGTCTCGCCAAGGATCCAGTTGTGAACGAGTCAGTACTGATTCTTCGCGATATGCTCTAACAAGCTCGGCATTCTAGAAGTCCGCCGTTCTAAGAATAGCTCGCCGTCGCCGCGCTCAGTTGAACCGCTATTGGCGATTCGCAAGTTTGATCGCAGTCCATCATCACGCGCCAAGGGTTTCGGGCATCTGCAAAACTGGCGATTGGAACATTCCCTAGTAGGAGTACTGGGGATGGTCCGAGGCGCACTTCATCTCGACAAGCTGTGGCCGTCGTACTACCGTTGTGCACGTGCTACGCCAACTGTGTATTTTCACCTGTGTTAGTACTCTCGCCGGCTGTGCCAATGCTGTCCTCGGCAATGGTACGCCAGACAGCGGCGGCACCGGTGATCCGACCGTGGATGCCCGACCCGGCACCGCAGATGCCGCCGACAACATCAACGCCTGCGAAGGCGTTCCGAGCGGCTGGAGCAGAGTGGGCACACCCATCGATCCACCCGGAGGGCTCTTTGATCTTGGCGACGTCGCGATCGACGCATCGGGTCGCCCCGTCGTTGTCTTCTCAGCCGGCGCCCCAGCCGACGGCTACGCTTATCGTTTCGATGGAACGAACTGGAGCCAGCTTGGAAACCCGTTCAACATCAATGAGGGCGGCGGCGTGTACGACCTCTCCATTCGTGCCATGGGCAATGACCTGGTCGCGATGTTTCTCGAAGCGGGTGGTGCAACGAGCACTGGCGTCTATTTGCAGCGCTTGCCCGATGGCGGAACCGCCTGGCAACTCATGGGCGGTGGCGACCTAACAACGACCAATGCAAACGTTGTTGGCAGCGATATGTTTGTCGATGACGATGAGCTGCTCGTAGCTTGGTCACAGTATTCCGATGGCGTCATTGGGCGCTCACGAGTGCACGTTCGTCGATTCTCCGGAGATGCCTATGTGCCTCTCAACCCCTTCATGGGGGGCATTGCCGGTCCCGGCGCCAGCGCCATCACACCGAGCCTAGCGATGGACGGCGATGGCAATGAAGTCGTGTTCTTCAGCGAAACTGGCGTCCGTCACCTGCAGCGAAATGCCGGGGGAACCGATTGGACCTACCTTGGTGAAGTCACTCCAGCAAACTCCATCAATGGCGGTTTCAGCCCCAAGTCCGCAACTGACAGTCTTGGCCGTGTCCTACTCGTGATGGCCGAACGCAGCGAGACAGAGAATCAAAACTTGGCGTACTTGCAGCGCTGGAATGGCTCGAGTTGGGACGCACTTGGCAGCTTTCAAGGAGCTGCGGCCGAGAACACCCATTCGACGCCTGCCGACATGATTCTCGATAGCGACGATAATCCCATTATTGCGATCACCGAACCCGTCGTACAAAGTGGCTCATCGCAGCTATTCGTTGGAAAGCGCAGTGCGGGCGATACTTTCACCACTCTTGGCGGCGGCAACCTCACTGGTGGAGACGGCACACAAAGCGTGCTAAGCCCACAAATGGTGAGAGACGAGTGTGGCTTTCACATCCTCTTCGGCGAGGCTATCGACGCAGAGAGCGAACGAATTGTGCACATCTTCCGATGGAAAGACTAGCGACGTACGAATAACTCTTACTACACCCTACGACTGCAGTGGTCTAAGACCATGGCGTGTGCGCATTTCGGCGACGCGTCGTACCAATCGATTGTCGCCCTGCAATAGTTTGCCAAGGCTCGACGTGGATACACCGATAAACTCTGCCGCGTTTGCAAGCCCTGCTTCGAATGCATCGACGATATCGAGCACATCTGCCAACATCTCGACGTAAGGCAGTGCGGCTCGCATCTTAGAGTTTCTACCAAGCGGCCCTTTTCGAATGAGTTCTGCCAGTTGCGCAAGTCTCTCAGGGGACTCGGTCGGGCGCTCTCGCAGATCCAGTGCAATGCTTGTGCGAAGTTTTCTTAGTGCCTCGCTCCGATTATCACTCTGCGAGCGACTCGCATGCGCTGTAACAAGAAGCCCGCTGCTGGCATGGCGCATGCGCACCGCGCTAGAGGTCTTGTTGCGCTTCTGACCGCCCGCCCCTGATGCTCGATAGAGGTCGACGTCGCACTCAGCAGCCAACGCCCGATCGTCTAAACGCAGCAAACGCTGGCGTTCACCCAGCACGGGCTAATCTTCCTGCTCGCTCCGAATGCGCGGCAAGAGCTCAACGAAATTACACGGGCGATGTCTGTAGTCGAGCTGCTGCAACAAAATCTTGTTGAGCGCCGTGCGCACGGCCCCGGTGGAACCAGGCAAGACAAAGATGTACGTCTGATCGCAAAGCGCCCCTTCGGCCCGGCTCTGAATCGTTGAAGTACCGATCTCTTCAAACGAGACGGCCCGAAAGAGTTCACCAAAGCCTGGAATCGGCTTGGTGATATGCGGAGCCAGCGCCTCCGGGGTCACGTCGCGTGGCGTAACGCCTGTTCCGCCCGTGCTGATCACAACTTCGATCTCAGCGTCGGCAATGAAGCGACCAAACGCTTCGCCTACTTTGTCGCGATTGTCCGTCACAATCTCGCGCGTGACGATGATGTGCCCTGCCTCTTCGAGAAGTGCGGCAGCCGTCTTGCCTGAGGTATCGGTCTCAAACGTTCGCGTATCCGAGACCGTCAAGACTGCAATCTTGACGGGGATAAACTCACGGGGCGTTTTCTTCTGAGCCACAGGCGTTTTCTTCTGAGCCATAGGCGTTTTCTTCTGAGCCACAGGCGTTTTCTCGGCCATTAGTTCGCGACCAGGTTCACGAGACGACCGGGAACATAGATCTCTCGGCGAATCGTTTTGCCTTCGAGAAATGGTGCAATGGCTGCATCAGCTTTCGCCGCAGCAATCGCATCGTCTTTACTGATCCCCGCATCCACCTCAATGGTGCCTCGCATCTTGCCCATGACCTGCACAGCCAAGGTGATGGTATCGACGGCAAGCTTTGCCTCGTCGTACTTGGGCCACGGCGCAAACGCGATGCCTTCCGTATTGCCAAGGCGATTCCACATCTCTTCGGCAAGGTGTGGGGCAAAGGGCGCAAGGATTAGCAAGAACTGCGAGAGCCAAGCCTTGGGCAACTTCTCGGCCTTGGTGGCCTCGTTGACAAAGACCATCATCTCGGCAATGGCGGTGTTGAAACGAAGCTCAGCGACACCTTCCGTCACTTTCTTGATCGCCGCATGAAGCGTGCGCTCAAGGTCTTTGTTCTCGACCTCCTCGTCAACAAGCTTGGCAGCGGGCTCGCCCGTGACGTGGTCAACAGCGAGACGCCACAAGCGATCCAAGAAGCGCCGAGTGCCAGCTACGCCGCTGGTCTCCCATTCGCAACCCTCTTCGAGAGGGCCCATGAAGAGCTCGTAGAGACGAAGCGCATCGGCGCCGTATTCCTCGCACATGGCATCGGGATTAACGACGTTGTAGCGAGATTTCGACATCTTCTCGAGACGGGTAAAGACCTCGATGCCATCCTCTTTGGTGAACCACTGCTCACCCTTCTTCTCAACTTCTTCCGGGTAGTAATACTTCTTAGCGTTGTCTTTATCCGGGCTGGTGTTGAAGGACCAGCCGTGCACCATGCCCTGGTTAAAGAGCTTCTGAAACGGCTCCGGCGTTGAAACCAAACCAAGGTCAAAGAGCACCTGGTGCCAGAAACGCGCGTAGAGCAAGTGCAAGGTCGCATGCTCGGTGCCGCCGACATAGAGGTCGACAGGCATCCAGTACTTCTCTTCTTCCGGCTCCCACGCACCTTCATCAAACTGTGGCGTGATGAAACGCAGGTAGTACCAACACGAGCCAGCCCATTGCGGCATGGTATTGGTTTCGCGCTTTGCAGGTTTGCCCGTCTCAGGATCGACGGTCTTGACCCACTCTTCCGCGCGAGCGAGTGGCGGCTGGCCATCGTCGGTTGGCTGAAACGCATCGAGCTCGGGAAGCTCCACAGGAAGCGAGCTTTCGGGAAGGACTTTAACTGTGCCGTCCTCAAGTTCGATTACCGGGAACGGCTCCCCCCAGTAGCGCTGGCGCGAGAAGAGCCAATCGCGAAGTCGGTAATTTACCGAGCGCTTGCCGCGGCCCTTTTCTTCAAGGAAGGCAATGATCTTCTCTTTGGCATCGTCTACGCGAAGTCCGTCCAAGAATTCAGAGTTGCAGTGCTCGCCATCACCGGTGTAGGCGCCCTCGCCTTCTTTGCCGCCTTTGACGACTTCGATGATGGGTAGATCGAACTTCACCGCAAATGCGTAGTCGCGATCGTCGTGGGCTGGGCAGGCAAAGACTGCACCGGTGCCGTAGCTCGCCAAGACGTAGTCGGCGATCCAGATGGGAATCTTCTTACCGTTAACAGGATTGATTGCGTAGGCACCCGTGAAGGCACCGGTTTTCTCTGCCTCGGCAGCCTCAGACGTGCGATCGCGTTCCGAGCGGCGACCTACTTCGGCGATGTAGTCATCAATCGCGCCCTTTTGCTCGGCAGTGGTCACCACAGAGACAAGCGGATGTTCCGGAGCAAGCACCACGTAGGTGCCGCCAAAGAGGGTATCCGGGCGGGTTGTAAAGACCGAGATGTCTTCGTCGTGGCCGTCGACCGCAAAGTGCACCTCGGCGCCAATCGACTTGCCAATCCAGTCAATCTGCTGCTTCTTGATGCCCTCGGGCCAATCCAGGTCTTCCAGGCCGTCGATAAGACGCTCGGCGTAGTCGGTGATGCGCAGCATCCACTGCTTCATCATGCGCTTCTCAACCGGGTCACCGGTCTCGACGTACTTGCCCTCGCTCACCTCTTCGTTGGCGAGCACCGTACCAAGTGCGGGGCACCAGTTCACGGCAACTTCGGCTTGGTAGGCAAGGCCCTTCTCGTAGAGCTTTAGGAAGATCCACTGCGTCCACTTGTAGTAGCGAACGTCGGAGGTAGCGAGTTCGTGCTCCCAATCGTAGCTGAGCCCCAAGACGGAGAGCTGCTTCTTAAAGGTAGCAACGTTGCGCTCAGTGATTTCCTTAGGATGTTTCCCTTCTTTTACCGCCTGGCGTTCTGCCGGCAATCCAAAGGAATCCCACCCCATCACGCGCAAGACGTTTGAGCCCTGCATGCGCTTGGCGCGTGCAACGACATCGGTGGCTACATAGCCCTTTGGGTGCCCAACATGCAGCCCCGACCCACTTGGGTAGGGAAACATATCGAGTACGTAGTACTTGGGCTTGGTGCGGTCAGTGCTGGTTTTGAAGGTCTGGTTCTCAGCCCAGTTCTTCTGCCACTTCGCGTCGATTTCGGTGTGATTGTAGCCGGCCATAGTCTTTGCCTTGCGGGTACTGCTGGTGCCTTGGCGTTATGCCAAGACGGTTTTAATGCGAGCGGTCACTTCGTCGGGGGCAGCGTTGCCATCAACTCGGCGAATCAGCCCATGTTCTTCATAGAACGGAATGATGGGAGCGGTCTCAGAGTGATACTTCTGAAGCCGGGCAACGCAGGCCTCTTCGGTATCGTCTTTGCGCTGCACAACGCGTCCTGCCACATCCGCTGGTGGCGGGTTAAACTGCATGTGATAGATGGTGCCGGTTTCGGGATCCGACCGGCGGCCGGTAATGCGACCAACGATCAATTCGTCTGGCACTTCGATAAAGAGCACCACATCGAGTTTCACACCTGCCTTGGTCAGTTCGGCATCGAGCGCTTCGGCTTGCGGCCGCGTGCGAGGAAAGCCGTCGAGCATGAAGCCCTCTGTGCAATCAGCTTCCGCAATTCGATCGATGACAAGACCGATCACTACTTCGTCGGGAACGAGGTTGCCCAAGTCCATAAACTCCGCAGCCTTCTTGCCCATCTCGGTGCCAGCTTTCTTTGCTGCGCGCAGCATGTCGCCGGTCGAGATATGGGGAATTTTGTAGGTTTCAATTAGCTTGGCAGCTTGCGTGCCTTTACCCGCTCCAGGCGGTCCAACAAGAATCATTCTCATAGTCTTATCCTCCGAATTCGAGACTGTCGCATGCAGGCTGGCGCCCGAGCAATGCGGGTCGCAGAGCAATTTCGGCTCGTGGCGAGAGCGAGCTAGCGGCGCACCGGGAAAACGCCCGCAGCGACGTCCTCCGCGACTTGACTGCTGCCATCGGCAAAACGAATCTCGACCCGTTCGGCGCTGCTTGCTCCACAGAGTCCAAACGTCACGGTGGGTGGCCCGCTGGACATATAGCCTGAGCCCGCCTGGATTACCTGAATCTGGGTCTTGCCATCGCTCACAACCCGCACCGAAGCGCCAATTGCCTGGGCTAGCGGTGTGATCTCGACTCGAAGGAATTCCGATGATTCGGCGGCGGTGTTCCGCAAAACCTGGATGCCATCGCCCCGAATGCCTTGCACGATATCCAAATCGCCATCGCCGTCAATGTCGCCATACGCCGTGCCGCGAGCGTCGACTCCTTCGATGCCATTGATGAGATTCCACGCTGGCGCGAACTGCCATGCCTGGTTGTGAAGATAGATTTCGTCGCGCTCGATGTGGGTGGCCAAGTGAACGTCGGGGTACCCATCGAGATCAAAGTCCTGAATGCCAACGCCCCAACACACCAACCAATCCGCTTGTAGCGTCGAAATTCCATCAAGGCCAAGCGATAGCGCAGAGCTTTCAAAACTCAGCTCCGCCGGGCTTGAGAGGAACGCTGCATTGCCGCGGGATGTGTCAGTTTGCTCGGTATCAGTCACCAAAACATCCAAGTGTGCGTCGCCATTCAAATCGCCAAAGGCAACGCCCATGGCATGCATTGCATCGGTTGCGACCCCTGCAGTTTGGGCAACATCGCGCCACGAAGAATCTCCGAGATTTTCGTAGAGGCAATCCTCAAAAAAGTCGTTGGCGACATAGATATCCAAATCGCCATCTTCATCGAGATCCGCCATGCCGAGGCCAAGTGTTGAGCGCCCGTCGCAGGCAACATCCGCCGAGGCCAAGACAAATCCGGTCCCGGTGCCTAACAGCAAATGATTGGGTGCCATGCCAGGCCCGTGTTCGGGAAGGTCTGCGCGCCACTGGCCAAGGTAGAGATCGAGTATGCCGTCGCCATCGACATCGCCAGCAACGGCGGCGTATGCGTGGTCTGCAATGCCAGAGAGCCCGGCCGCGGTGGTTGCGTCAACAAACGAAAAGCCACCATCGTTGCGGTAGAGGCGCACATCCGCCCCTGCGATACCGATGAGGACATCCAAGTCTTCGTCGCCATCGTAGTCAAAGAGCAAAGCGAACGTTCCGTTGTCTTCATCCCGCCATTCGGGTCGAGCAACTTCTTCAAAGCGTCCATCTCCCAAACCGCGATAGACAACAGGGGTGCGAAGTGCCGGCGCATTTCGCTCACTGCGAACTTGCAGTACATCGAGGTGACCGTCGCCATCGAGGTCGGCCAGCCCCAAGCCCGGGCCATATTTATCAACGTGGTCCCAGCCCGCTTCGCCTCCAAATGGATTCGCGGCCAAGTCGGGGCTCAACTCCGAGATATCAGAAAACGCCAAGCCCGAGGTGCATCCCGACGGGCCGATCCACGCATCAGGTCGAAGTCCCGCGTCGCCTGCAACACCCTCGCTCGGTGGGTTGCCACACGCCACCCACAAGAGGGGTAAAACAGCTGCAACGAGGGGGCGCACACGAGTGACGCTACCATGATTGTTCGGATTCACCGAAACCGAAACGCCCGACGAGGCCTCCTCTGCCGGTCACTCGATGCAAGAATAGTTCTTAGTATCCACGCCATCTCAGGCGGAAGCGCATCTAGGAATTATGGGTGTTGCCCTTGTCCTGAGCGCTGCGCGAGCCAGGAGGCAGAACACGTGCCAGCGGCAATTCCACCTGCGCACTTCGCGCTGCTGCTTTAAGCGTCTTGCGACGGCGAAACATGGCGAGAACAAAGAAGCCGGCCAAGGCACCACCAAGGGAGAGGGACATCACATCGACGGGCCCTTTGCCCTGGGAGGTCTTGATATGAGGCCCCAAATCCTGAGGATTGCTCAACCGAGCAGAGGCTGGCCGAAACGCGCGATAGCTCGTCGCCGAGGTGCTCTGAAGCCCTTCGTTCCGAACAGTAGCGTTGCGAACCTGAAGGCCCGAGTGTGCCAGTGCCTCCACGGACGTGAGGACGCTAAGGGCGAGCAAAGCTTTGGCGGGCAGGATCATAGATTTAGGTCAGTATAGCGCACTCAGCCTCCGCGCTAGCAGACTCTCACCAGCAAGTGCTCACAGCGCTTTGCGGCGCCCGACGAACCGCTCACACGGCGATTTTGCCAGAAATTCCGTGAATGCGAGCCATACGAGTTCGTCTTTGCAACCCTGTTATACTGCGCCACCCAAATGGAGCCGCACAACCAAACAGAGCTCAGCCGAATTCTTGTAAAGCTAATCAGCGAGACCAACGGAGTCTCGCTTGGAGATACCTTGGAATTGGCGGAGCGATCAATGCTCTTCCAAGAGCGTCCAACCGAGCTTGCCAAGATCACCGATTTTCGCGAACGCCTTTTCGAGCACAACAAGGCGGGCGCTGGGATAGAGACTCTTGTTGACCACGAAGTTGGCCAAACACTGCAGAGCTTCCTCGCCTCGTATCCCCTGCCGTTCCAAGAAGAGCACATTCACCTCACAGGATCGCTGACGGCGGCGTTTGTCTATCCCCGACTCATGGAGCTTCTCGAGGGACCAGACGCCGCGGTCTACGAAAAGAAGATCACCGATACCTACGGCGCCGACGCGCTTCCGATCACCTGTGAAGACGATGTGGATGCGCTGATTCGCATGCGCGACAACATCAGCTTTGATCGCTACCTCCAAGTTCTCACCTTGCCCAAGTTGGTGTTGCGGGACAAGGAAGCGCATGTCGAAGCGGCCTACCACCTCGCAAGCACCACCTTTGCCAACTACAATGTTGGTCGGATTCGTCTGAAGTTTTCGCTCTCTCGGGTCACAGGCAATTCCACTGATGCCTTACCCGGCAAGCCTGTGAGCCCCGAAGATGTCGTTTTGGGTCTCTACGAGGGCTTCGCACGCTTTGCCAGCGAAGAGCCGAGTTTCGACTTCATTCTCTCCCCGAGCTTTCGCAAAGAGGCCTTCTTCTACGACTCCTCACGCTTCGCCAGCAAGCACGATGACTTCTTTCACCAAGTAGAAACCCTGCTCGCGCTCCTTCAGAAATATCCCTACTTGCGCGACAAGGTTACGGATGTAGATACCGTAGGTGACGAGCGCGACCACTTTCGCAAGGTGCACTTTGAGGAAATGCGACTTGGATTTCGCAAGCTGCAATTTCGTGGATTTCGCATTCGAAGCCACCATGGCGAGACCTGGCACACCCTAAGGCGCGGTGTGCAGGCCGTTGATAACGCCATGAACATTTGGCACATCGACGTCCTTGAGCACGGTGTGAGCCTGGGCGTAAATCCCAACTACTACTTTCATATGATCTTTGAACGGGTCATGAAGCGAAATCTTGCGAGTCAACCAATCGCCAAAGGCTCTCGTGAGTACAACGAGCTCGACGAGATGGATTGGCAGAACCATCGCAACATCTTTGACCAACTCGTTGCAGGCAACAAACTCGATGCCGATGACCTGCGACGTTTCATCAAGACAAAGTTCCATGCAGCGCGCGAGGTTGAGCACTATCAGCACGATGTTCTCAATCGCATGATCAATAAGAACGTCGGTTTGGTTGCCCTTCCCTCGTCAAACATCATGCTGACCAAGACGTTTCCTACCTTCAAGGATCACCCCTTTTCCTGGTGGGAAAAGAAGGGCGTTCGCCTGGGTGTGGGCACCGACAACTACGTCACCCTCAACACCAATCTCGTAAGAGAAATGCTGATTCTCCTGTGCGCAGACATGGAGAGCCTAAAGATTACCAAGCTACTCATGCTGGTTACCGGAGAGACAAGGCGTCCACTGCTCAGCCGACATCTGTGGAGCATGCGAGCACCGGAATAGCGGCCGAAGCCCTCATTCGGGGCTGTATCGCTTGGCTCAAGCTCTGCGTTGAGAATAGAATAAGTAGTTCGAACCAATGTCAAAACTACTAGCAACAACTCTTCTTTTTTCGATTTCTCTAGCAGGTGCCGCATGCGGTGACAAAAAGGAGGGTGACGATAAAGCCGGCAAGACCGACAAGGCAGCCGACGACGTCGCCATCGATTGCCCAGCATTTAGCAAGAAGGTTACCGAGTGCACTGACGCGTTTATCGATGCCTATTCGAAGACCTCCAAAGGTGCCAAGGCCGGCACGGGCACCGACGGAACCGTCGATCACGCGAAGGCTGCCAAGACACTCAAGATGGTTTGGGGCATGGAAGGCGCCAAAGTCTGCGCAGAAGACACGGGTATCTCCATGGCCTTCGCTAAGTACGACAAGCGCTGGAAAGAGCGCTTCGTAAAATGCGACAACGGCGCCAGCTGCGAAGAGTGGTCGACATGCGTGGCGACCGCTATGGGCGAGCCGCTCCAGTAACCTTAATCGAACAGTACCTAAACGAGCTGCCGGTCATCGCTGGCAGCTCCGATCACTCACTCGCGAAATTCGCAGATGCGCAGATTCTTAAAGAGCGCCTTGGTTTCGCGAGTGTGCAACCCCACGTAGCCGCTCTTGATCGGAATCGAGCTTGTCGTTGCTACGGTCACGCCAGAAGGATTCTGAGTCGCTGTGCACGTCATGACCGAGCCGCGGAGTTCGAGCTCGAGTTCGATTTCGACGTTCTCTTGAAGCTCCGCGCGATCGGTACGCTGATAGATCTCCATGTCGAGAGAGTCGGGCGGTGGGCCGGAAAATTTGAGCGCGGTGGTCTTCCGTGTTGGGTCCAGCCCTTCCACGACCTCAATGCCACACCCATACGCCTCGTACGAATCCGCCTGTGCATCGACCCGCGCTACCAAGAAGAGTTGCCGCAGATCTTCGTCATCGAAGTTGCTCACGTCGGTCGAAATGGCGGTGACTCGCATGTAGACATCAGTCATTTCGAGCCCCTGAAAGAGCGCGGCATCGTTGGACTCGTCCGCTAGCCGAGTTTGCTGATAGCCGTCTTGGTAGACCCAGTTCTCTTCGTCGAAACTATCGGTCGGTGTAAAGAGGTTGCTCTCTTGTTGCAGGTCGTCTTCGATGACTAAGAAGGCATCGAGTTCGGGGTCGGCTGGATCGCAGTCACAGGCATCCCCCACCCCATCGTCGTCACCGTCGACTTGGCTTGTGTTCTCAACCCTTGGGCAATTGTCATCTGCGTCCGCTACGCCATCGCTATCCGAATCCGCCGGGCCCTGCGGCTTAGCATCGGGCACAGGCGTATCATCGCCCCCGATGCTTGCCGAACAAGCAACGAGAAGCAGAGCGCCAAGGATGGGCAGAGCAGTCGACATTCCGGCTGGGAGAATAGCAGACCTTGGCTAGTGGCAAACGGCGCCAACGGGAAGTGACGAGGCCACAAGGCTACGGCCCGTCTCGGGATTCCATCGCGTCATTCCCAACGATTGATCGTACTTGTAGAAATGCGCGAGGCCCGGCTCAGTCTCATCGGTCGCGACCGAGGTGGCAACAACTACATTGTGGGTACTGTCGGTACACATAGAGCCATCGGTGCGCTGGTAGCCCGAAGCCACGTTATCCGAGACGTAGCGCACAAAGCAGCCAAAGCCTTCATGTTCGTCACAACCCACGGCGAGGCTCTGTAAATCGGATGAGAACCCCGCGATGAGCGCCGTTGATGCCGTGCCATTCCACGCATCGGCACTCATAAAAACGGCCCCGGTGTTTACATCAATGTCGGTGTCGTAGCCCTCCAATAAATTGGGGCGTTCCTCAAGGGGCACCGTCAGATCAAAGGGATCAGAAATCTTCTGAAAGTCAGCTGTGCCTGCAAAGTCTCCGTATTTTGCACCAAAGCGTGGAACGTCTGCGGGATAGGAATACGCCATCATTTCGCTGAACGCTCCTTGCGAGCGAACCACATAGACTCGGTTGCGCCAAGGATCGACCCGAACCTGTCGTGCTTGAAAGGCCGCTTGCGTTGTCATGCCTTCGGGCACAGGGAATTCCGCCGCCAAGTCGATGGCACCACCATCAAGTGGTGTGAGCCCGTCATCACTCAAGTCAAAGACATGCAACTTGTCGTCTCTTAGCCCAGAGACAAAGAGCAGCCCGCGTGCCGAGTCGGTCTCGTGACGAATTGCGATCGGTGCGGCCTTGGGCCAGCCGTCGATGGGACGCAACCAACTCTCGTCGTTCACATCATCGGAACTCTTGGTGTCGTAGGCATACAAGTCATGCCGTTCCATCTCCGCACCGTTGGGACTCACAGAAATATAGACGCGATGCTGAAGTGGACTAAAGAAGACAGCAACAGGAATGCCTGCGTCTCCATATTCAAAGCTTCCAACTTCAACCGGGGCGACAATCGGCTCGCCAACGCTCGTGGGCCTGCTCAGTTTGTACAGCGTGATTGTCTTGCCAACGTCACTGACAAGCGCGAGCAAGTCGTTCACCGGATCCAGCGCCATGCCTTGCGTCGGATTGCCAACGTCCATCTCGCCTTCCAAGTAGGGAGCCTCGCCATCGGTGCGATACCAGATGAGTTTGTCTTCGCCGCCGGCGGCCGTGTGCCAATGCGCGAGGTAAGCAACACCACTTTGGACCGGTGGCTCGGGAACGGTCCCCATGTTGTCAGGTGACTGCCCGCCGCCATCGCCATCGCCGCCACCATCGGTGCCGCCGCGAGTTCCGGGGCCCGGATCGGCGCTTCCGCAGGCAACCATTGCTAGGCAAATCGATAGGCGGGACGCAATTCCCAGTGAGGCTCTAAAACAGGTAACGGCTGACATGGCCCCTACTAGAGCAAGGGCCGTGCCGCGCCAAACCAGGGGTTTTTAGCGCGATTGTTGCCGCAGACCGGTACCCCGAGGTTGCACCGGCTGGGACTGTAGCCGGTCCAATTAGGCTTGGTTTTGCGTCGCGAGATAGTCGATGAGATCGAGCTTGGTGACAATGCGCTCAATCTTGCCATCGTCGGCGAGCACAATCGCAACCTCGCCCCGATCGAAGATTCGAGGAAGCTCGCTGGAGTCAGCGTTCATGGCGACCGTTGCCACCTTGCGCTCCATGATTTCTGCTGCCTTCGAGTCCTTGCGAACACGGCCCGAGACCATGGCGTGAAGGACATCGGCTTCGGTCAGGATGCCAACGAGTTGTCCATCATCGACAACTGGAAGCTGTGAGTAGCCATGCTTGCGGAAGCGCTCTACAACATCACCAACTTCGTCGGTGAGTTTTGCGGTGACAAGTTCGCATGGAGGCATTGCGCGAATCATCTCGGCGATGGTTCCGAGTTCCCAGTCGACTTGCTGGTAGCCGTGCTGACGCATCCACGTATCGTCGACGAACTTGGTCATGTAGTTGCGGACAGAATCCGGAAGCACCACAACAATTCGCTGGCCCTCTTTCATCTCCTTTGCCACTTGAAGGGCAGCCCACATTGCAGTTCCCGATGAACCACCAACAAGCAGACCTTCTTGTCGAATCAGTTGGCGAGCGGCGCGAAACGAATCGCGATCGTTGCTCTTGATCCAGCGATCGACAAGGCTGCGGTCGAGTACTTCGGGAATGAAGTCGTAGCCAATGCCTTCAACTTTGTATCCCTTGATTTCTCCAGGACCAGCAAGAATAGAGCCTTCGGGGTCAACGCCAATCACTTGGCACTTTGGGAGCTCCGCCTTGATTGCGCGAGCAACACCGCTAATCGTGCCGCCGGTTCCAGCGCCCATAACAATCGCGTCAAGCCTGCCACCACACTGCTCCAAAATCTCACGACCTGTGCCTTCGGTGTGCGCAAGCGGGTTACTCGGGTTCGAATACTGATCGAGAATGTGCGAGTTGGGAATGACTTCGTTGAGACGCTTGGCGACGCCGATATGACTCTCGGGTGCGTCAAACGCCGCCTCGGTAGGGGTTCGAATAATCTCTGCACCGAGTGCCTCGAGAACAACCTGCTTCTCGCGGCTCATCTTCTCGGGCATGGTGATGATCATTCGATAGCCTTTGACGGCTGCCGCCAACGCCATGCCAATTCCGGTGTTGCCTGAGGTTGGTTCGATGAGCGTATCGCCGGGCTTGATGCGCCCTGACTTCTCAGCGTCTTCAATCATTCGAACGCCAATTCGATCTTTCACCGAACCACCTGGGTTCATGAACTCGCACTTGCCGAGCACCTCACATGGGAGATCACGAGCGATGCGTGAGAGACGTACCAGAGGCGTGTTTCCGACGCCTTGGCAAATGGATTCGAGGATACCTTCATGAGCCGTTTTCATAGCGCGCGAATCGTATAGACTTCTCTTCGCCGTGAATACGCAGAAGCAGCTTAAGAAGGCCCTCAAAGAACGAATTCTGATCATCGACGGGGCGATGGGAAGCCTAATTCAGCCCTACGAGCTGAGTGAGGCCGATTTTCGTGGCTCGCGCTTCGCCGATCACGAGAGTTCACTACAAGGTTGCAACGACCTGTTGAGCATCACAGCGCCTCAGGTCATTCGCGACATTCACACGCGATTCCTGCGCGCCGGCGCTGACATCATTGAAACCAATACGTTCAACGCAACGCAGGTCTCGATGGAGGACTACAGCCTCCAGAGCTATGTCCGCGAAATGAACCTTGCCTCAGCGAAGGTCGCGAGAGAAGCAGTCGACGCGTACCTCGAGGAGACTGGCAAACGCACCTTTGTTGCTGGCTCGATTGGCCCGGCCAACAAGACCGCGTCCCTCTCGCCCGATGTCAACGATCCCGCGTTTCGTGCAATCACCTTCGACGAGCTGGTCGTGGCGTACCACGAGCAGGCCACAGCCCTCTTGGACGGCGGAGTAGACATTCTCTTAGCTGAGACGTCCTTCGACACGCTCAACATGAAGGCCGCACTCTTTGCGATTGCCAAAGCAAACCGCGAACACAAAGCGCCGGCTCCCGTCATGTGCTCGGTGACCATTACGGATCGCAGTGGTCGCACGCTCTCGGGGCAAACCGTCGAAGCGTTTTACACCTCGGTTGCCAATCACGATCTTCTCTCCATTGGCATCAACTGCGCACTCGGCGCCGATGATATGCGCCCCTACGTGGAAGAGATGTCACGCATCGCGAGCATTCCAACAAGCTGCTATCCAAACGCTGGGCTGCCAAACGAGTTCGGAGGATACGACGAAAGCCCCGAGGCCCTGGCGAGTGTCCTGGAAGAGTTCATGCGCGCGGGTTGGCTCAACATTGTAGGAGGCTGCTGCGGCACAACCCCCGAGCACATTGAAGCGATTGCAAACGCGGCAAAGGGCATCACCCCTCGGGTGCCGAGCACCCCGCCCAAACGTCTTAGGCTCTCAGGTCTTGAACGATTCGAAATAACTAAAGAATCGAACTTCACCATGATTGGCGAGAGAACCAACATCACCGGTTCACGGAAATTCCGCCGTCTCATCATGGAAGAGAAATTCGAAGAGGCCCTTGAGGTCGCACGCAACCAAGTGGAAGGCGGTGCGAATATCATCGACATAAACCTCGACGACGGAATGCTTGATGGCGAAACGGCCATGACGCACTTTCTGAATCTGATTGCTGCCGAGCCCGACATATCTCGTGTGCCTGTGATGCTCGACTCATCCAAGTTCAGCATCCTCGAAACCGGTCTCAAGTGCCTTCAGGGCAAAGGTGTCGTCAACTCGATTTCTCTTAAGGAAGGCGAAGAGGCCTTCCTCGAGCAAGCAAAGCTCATTCGGCAATACGGAGCTGCCGTTGTCGTTATGGCCTTTGACGAAGTGGGCCAGGCCGACAATACCGAGCGGCGCGTTGCGATTTGCACCCGCGCGTACAACTTGCTTGTCGACAAGGCGGGCTTCCCGCCCGAGGACATTATTTTTGATCCAAACATTCTAACGGTGGGTACCGGCATTGAGGAGCACGCGAACTATGCCGTCTCATTCATCGAGGCAACGCGGCAAATCAAAGAAACGCTTCCCCACTGCAACGTGAGCGGCGGCGTATCCAACATCAGCTTTGCCTTCCGTGGCAACGACCCAATTCGCGAAGCGATGCACTCAGCGTTCCTCTACAAGGCCATCGCAGCTGGCCTCGACATGGGCATCGTCAATGCCGGGCAGCTCGAAGTCTATGAGGAGATTGACCCCGAATTGCGCGAGTGCGTAGAAGATGTCTTAGAGAACCGACGTCCCGATGCAACCGAGCGACTCATTGAATTTTCCACCACCTACCAACAAGAGGCCAAGGCCGAAGAGAAAAAGGACGAGTGGCGAGAAGCCCCAGTCTGGCAGCGCCTTGCCCATTCGCTACTCAAAGGCATTGGTGATTTTGTCCCAGTCGATGTCGCCGAAGCGCTCGAAGGATTAGCCCCTCTCGCCATCATCGAAGGGCCGCTCATGGACGGCATGAACCATGTTGGCAAGCTCTTTGGCGAGGGCAAGATGTTCCTCCCGCAGGTGGTTAAGAGCGCCCGGGTCATGAAGAAGGCTGTTGCGATCTTGGAGCCCCTTATGGAGGCCACCAACGAAGCCAGTGCCGGCAAAGGCAAAATCATCATGGCCACGGTCAAGGGCGACGTTCACGACATCGGCAAGAATATCGTTGGTGTTGTTCTGAGCTGCAACGGATATGAAATCGTTGATCTTGGAGTCATGGTCCAGACGAAAGACATCTTGGACGCGGCCATAGAGCATAAGGCTGACGTGGTTGGCGTTTCGGGTCTCATCACGCCATCCTTGGATCACATGGTCGCAGTTGCCAAGGAGATGAAGCGGCGCGAGATGACATTGCCCCTGCTCATTGGTGGAGCCACGACCAGCGCTAAGCATACGGCCGTGAAAGTCGTCCCACAGTACGACGGTTCAATTCACCACGTAGCAGACGCTTCGTTGGCGGTTGGAGTCGTTGCAAAGCTGTTGGGAACCGGCAAAGAGGACTACATCGTCGAGAACCGTGCAAAGCAAGTGCGCATCAACGCCCAGTATGTGGCTCAGCAAAACAAGCGCCCTCTCACACCGATTTCCGAAGCCATTGCTCGCAAGCCTAAGCTTGACTGGGTCGCGGACGATCTTGTGGCGCCACCGTTTCTTGGGACAAAGGAACTCGCACCAAGCCTTAAGAATATCTCTGAGTACATTGATTGGACTCCGTTCTTTCATGCCTGGGAACTCAAGGGCACCTATCCGAAGATTCTTGAGAACCCGCGTTATGGCGACAAAGCAAAGGAGCTACTCGATGAGGGCAAGGCCATGCTTGCGAGCATGGTCGAAGGCGGAAGGCTGCAAGCAAAGGGCGTATACGGTTATTTCCCGGCTGCGAGTGATGGAGAGGACCTCGTTATCTACGAAGACGAAACTCGAACCTCCGAGCGCATGCGTATCCCGATGCTGAGGCAGCAAGGGGAACTCAAAACATGCTTTAACCTCGCCGACTTTGTCGCGCCCTCGGGAACACTTCCCGATCACGTGGGTGCCTTTGCGGTTACAACGGGCTTGGGCCTCGACGCAATCACCGATGTTATGGAAGCTGAGCATGATGACTATTCGGCCATCATGGCAAAGGCCATCGCTGATAGGCTTGCTGAGGCATTTGCCGAACTCGCCCATGAGCACGTGCGCCGCGAACTCGCCATAGCAAAGGACGAGAGCAAAGCCGACCTCATCAAGGAGAACTACCGCAGTATCCGGCCCGCCTTTGGTTACCCGGCCTGCCCTGACCATGCTCCCAAAGAGCAGCTCTTTGCGCTACTCGATGCGACGAGCGCGACGGAGATTACCCTCACGGAGAGCATGGCGATGCTGCCAACCGCATCCGTGAGTGGCCTCTACTTCTTCCACCCCAAAGCTCAGTACTTCTCTGTTGGCACGATTGGCGATGATCAGATGAAGGCGTACAAAAAGCGTGGTGGCAAAGCGCTTGGTCTTGGGGCCATCTAACTTCGTACAGCGGTAATGGTTCAACTGACGAAGATGGCGTCGGTATCGAGGACCGTTCGAACTTTGGCGGCCAGCGCCTCCGAGGAGAACGGTTTTTCAAGAAACGTCACGCCGGCATCGAGTACTCCGTGGTCTGCGATAATGTCGGCTGTATAGCCCGACATAAACACGCACTTGAGGCCAGGGAGTTTCCCCAAAAGCGTCGTGGCAAGATCACGCCCATTCATCTCGGGCATGATCACGTCGGTGAGAAGTAGGTCGATGCTCTCAGCCTGCTGTTCGGCGATCAGGATCGCCTGCTTCGGCGTTGTCGCGGTGAATACCCGGTACCCTTCTTGTTCCAGCATTCTCGAGTATGTCCTGGCAAGCGTTGGTTCGTCTTCGACAAGCAAGATGGTTTCGTTAGCGCTACGGGTTGAGACGACGTTGACAGGAACTTCCACTGCAGGCATCGCACCGAGCAGCCTTGGGAAGAAGATCTCGAACATGGTTCCGGAGTTGGGCGCGCTCGTTACCAGGACGAAGCCTCGGTTTTGTTGAATGATGCCGTAGACCGTTGCCAGGCCAAGGCCCGTACCCGCATTGCCCTTTGTGGAATAGAAAGGCTCGAATAGGTGTCCTTGGGTTTCATCATCCATGCCGCAACCATCATCCACGATCGCAATCCGAACGTAATCTCCGGGAATGCAATCTGGGTGGATGTCAGCCTCCTTGGCATCGAAGGTGCGATTGACAGCAGTGATTTGGATTGTCCCCACGTCGTCAATGGAGTCCCGCGCATTGACACATACGTTCGTGAGCAACTGATCGAATTGGGTAGGATCCATTCGAACCATCCACAGCTCCGGCATCGGCTCCCACAGAAGCGCAATATGCTCTCCTATCAGTCGTCCCGCGATTGGAAGCAGCTCGGCAATCCGTTCGTTGATGTCGAGACGCTGAGGCACAATGGGCTGCTTGCGAGCGAAGGCCAGCAGCTGCCGAGTGAGATCCGCCGAACGCTTGGCAGCGTCTCGAACTTCGATGAGCCCAGCCCGAACCCTTTCGGAATCTACCTGGCGCAGGGCGAGATCCACGCCCCCAAGAATGACGGCCAACATGTTGTTGAAGTCGTGAGCAACTCCGCCAGCTAGCCGGCCGACCGACTCAAGCTTTTGGGAATGAAGCAGCTCGTCCTGCAGTCGGGCGCGCTCCAGCTCTGCAAGCTTGCGATCCGTGAGGTCAACAACAATGCCAACGTGCCCAAGGTATTCACCTGCGGGAGACATTCGTGGTTCCGCAATGGTTTCGGCAAATCGCCATTCGCCATCGCCGCGTCGCACCCGCATTTCGGCGCGAAAGGGAACGTGCGTACGGACAGCGCTCATGAACTTGTCGACATATTCCGCCGCGTCGTCTGGATGAAGCAAAGGCTGCCATTTGCCTCCTTCAACCTCCTCTGCGGTGATGCCGAAGTACTCGCAATACGTCCGGTTGACAAACTGCACCCCACCATCAGGGCCGTCGACGAAAAGCACGACCGGCGCTCCATCGGCCAATACTCGAAAGCGCGACTCGCTCTCTCGGCGTGCATCCTCGGCCCGCTTGCTCACGGAGATATCAACATGGGTGCCGACCATTCGCAGAGGCTCGTTCTTCTCGTTTTGGGCTGAGACGAGGCTGCGGGCGAGAACCCAGATCCAGTCATTCCCATTCTTGGGTTTGATTCGATATTCGGCAGTATGAATGGCCTTGCGTCCTGCGAGCACATTGTCCATGTCTGCGCCAGCGGCGGCGAGGTCGTCGGGGTGAATGAGGCTGGAGAATGGCGTGCGCCGCATATCCTCCCTTGAGTATCCGGTGATCTTGAGCCACTGATCCGAAAACTCCATCGTATCGTTAGCGATGTCCCAATCCACAACGCCCGCCCCTGTGCCCTCAATGGCGCAAGCCAATCGCACCGTTTGCCCGCGCAAGTGAGCTTCAGACTGCTGCAACTGGATTCGCAACCCGCGCTCTACGTCGAGTTCTCGCGCAAGCTCCGCGATCCTCGTGCGGGCGGCAACAAGCTCCTGATGTTCGCTAGCAGGGCTGTCGTCGCGCGTATCTCCGTGCTTCTTTGACAAACGTCCTTCCGATGTACAGCGTGTTCAACGGTATCACGGCACTTGAAAACATGCATTGATGCGGACGCGCCCGCTCCGAGGCAATGGCCTTCATCCGCGGTGGCTTCAGCCCTCACAGGTGGAGTGTAGGTGGCCGGCCGACAACACTCGCGGGTTTCTACGCTCAGCGAAACGGACCGCGGCTCGTGATCTCGAAGCTAACGCACGTATCCGACTCCTCGATGGCGTCAAGGTTGGCCGCGTAGTGCTCCGCAAGACCGCACTGCTTGCAGATAACCTGCTCCATCTCATTCGGTCCGGGCGAGAACACCAACCGGCGCCAAAACTCCAGTCCCGAGCAACCACGGCACGGGATAAGCGGGCGCTTCGAACTCCCCAGCCTACTTCGTTCCTTGATACAGAATCTGCATCGTCCAGCGACGAGAGCACCTTCCTCGAACTCGTCGCCACATGTTTCGCAATTGGTTAACGCCATGACTACTGCACGGTACTCGTGTCATCACTGATCAAGAGCGGCACCTTTTGCGAGCCACGCATTCGCAAGCGCATCGGTGGTGTCGAACGATATCCACTCGCCTGCTCAACGCCTTCCGGATCGGGCTCTTTCACCCCGCGACCAAGAACTGCGACCGTTTCGCCCGCTTCCAGAATGCCCTCTCGATAGCGGAGCGACTTGTTGAAGACCCAACCCTTGCCGTCTTGGCCATGGGAGTTCAGGTAGTTTCGCTCTTGATCCGTGGGGGCATCAAAGGTGCCGGACTTTGTACGTGAGTCGATGGTCAGAGCTACCTGCGCGCCAATTGGATTGACGATTGCCGTGCCCGTGTCGTCTTTGATCACAAAGTTTTGCCCTTGAGACTCTCGAATCATCGTCTCCCAGTAGCCATCATCATCGGTGCCACTGCGATACTCCTCTACGAGAATTTCGTAGTAGGCACAGGTTCGCCCTGTTAGCGGCGAGATCAGAGGTTCTCCTATGTAGACCAGCGAACCGACAATCTTCGCAGGCTCACGCTCCGAGAAGTTCTCAATACTCAGGCGTGGCGCTTGGCGAAGTGTTCGCTTTAGGCGCGCGCTCCGCGAATAGTAAAGCGAAGCCACAGCGACACCACCTGCCACCAAGATGAATGCGACGAAGACAAGTCCCACAAGGCGATCTTAGCCTTCTCTGCGCTCGATTGCTTGCCTGTGGCCGCAGTGCTAGCTCGAACTCTTCTCAGGCAACGATCTTGGCTGCCAGTCACAGACGTTTGTGCTGAGTACAACGGGTGACTTCTTGGACCCACTCATTCGCACGCGCATCGGTGGCCCTTCGCGATAGCCTGCTTGCCGACTTGCCCCCTCTGGATCTGGCTCGGTCGTGCCACGAGCAAGCACTGCCACCGTGTCTCCTGCCTGCAGGATGCCCTCCAGATAGCGGATTCTGTGGAATCCGCCACCGCTGCGCTGATGCTTGGCAAGAAAGCGCGCCTCCGACTCTGTCGGAGCATTCGAACCACCCGACTCGGTCATAGAAGTCGTCACCAATCCGAACTCAGCGTGGGTCGGATCGACAATCGCATGCCCGGTTCCATCGTCGATCGAAAACTCTTGGCCGCTCGACTCTCGAATCACCGTGGACCAGCGTCCTATGCCTTCCGGAGACTCTTCAAAGCAGCTCTGTATAACGATCGAGTAGGTCGCGCACTCTCGCCCGGTTAATGGCGAACGCAGTGGTTCCCCAACGTAGGAAACCTTGCCCACAAGCTTGGCCGATTCGCGCTCTGAGAACTCGGTGATAAACCGTTGCGGCATCTTGCGAAAGGCCCGCAACGCACGGGCATCCTTTCGAAAGTGGGAAGCGACCGCGTTCACCGCGACGAGCCCCGCAACACCGAATATCGCTAGGATCACGTACACAAGATGATCCTAGCGCTCTGGGGAGCGTTCCGGAGAACGTACCGCCCTATTCGTCGCTCTCGTCGTCTTCTTCGACAGGTGGCGGCAAGCTCTTGGTGACTTTGACGGTGATTTCCTCGTCTTTGAGGTCAACGAGTGCAGTGCCACCGTGCTGGAGCTTTCCAAAGAGCAGCTCTTCGGCGAGTGCCACCTTGAGCTTCTCTTGAATAAGCCTGGACATAGGACGAGCGCCAAACTTCTCGTCGTAGCCCTCTTTGGCAAACCAGGCCTTGGCCGCATCGCTCACTTCGAGTTCGACATGTTTATCGGCGAGTTGCCCCTCAACTTCGAGCAAGAACTTATCGACCACCTTGATGATGACCTCGAACGGCAACTTGCCAAAGAAGATCGTTGCATCCAGCCGGTTTCGGAACTCTGGGGTGAAGACTTTTTCCATAGCCTTCTTGCCCTTGCTGCTGTTGTCGTCAAAGTCTGAACCACCGAAGCCGATGGCGGTTTGCTCCATCTCGCGGCTGCCGGCGTTGGTGGTCATGATGAGCACCACGTTGCGGAAGTCGGCTTTGTTGCCGTTGTTGTCGGTGAGCGTCGCGTGATCCATCACCTGCAACAAGATGTTGAAAAGGTCTGGGTGCGCCTTCTCAATTTCGTCGAGCACGATGACCGAGTAGGGATGCTTGTTGACTTGATCCGTAAGTTGACCGCCCTGGTCAAAGCCCACGTAGCCCGGAGGGGCACCAATGAGACGCGAGACCGTGTGTTTCTCCATGTACTCAGACATGTCGAAGCGCAGAAACTCGACGCCCATTGTCTTTGCGAGCTGCTTGGCAAGTTCGGTTTTGCCGACGCCGGTTGGGCCCGCAAAGAGAAAACTCCCCGTTGGTTGATCCGCCTTGCCGAGGCCGGCTCGGCTGAGCTTGATAGCGCGAGCAATACGCTCGATGGCCTCGTCTTGCCCGTAGATGACACGCTTGAGATCATCTTCGATATTTGAGAGTTTTTCTTTGTCGCTGCTGGATACGGTGCGGGCAGGAATACGCGCGATCTTTGCAACAACAGCCTCGATGTCCACGGGCCGAATCACCTTGGGCCTATCGGCCTCGTCCATCAGACGAAAGCGTGCGCCAGCTTCATCGATGACGTCGATGGCTTTGTCGGGCAAATGCGACTCGTTGATGTGCCGCGAAGCAAGCTCCGCTGCCGATTCAAGCGCAGCATCGCTGAAGTTCACACCGTGGTGCTTCTCGTAGTGCGAGCGCAGGCCCTTGAGAATCTCGAAGGTCTCCGCAACGGAGGGCTCCGTGATATCGATGCGCTGAAAGCGCCGGGCCAATGCACGGTCTTTCTCGAAAGCGCTTTTGTAATCCTTGTACGTTGTCGAGCCGATGCAGCGCAGCTCTCCATTGGCCAACGGTGGCTTCAAGATATTGGCAGCATCCATGGTGCCGCCATTGGTTGCACCCGCGCCGACGATGTTGTGAATTTCATCAATAAAGAGAATTGAGTCGGGCTCGTCGATAAGAACTTTTAGGACAGCCTTGATGCGCTCTTCAAAGTCTCCGCGATAGCGGGTCCCTGCGAGCACCGCCGTCATGTCTAGTGAGTAGATGGTGCAATCTGCGATGGCCGCTGGGACCTCTTTGTTAAAGATGCGCAGCGCCAGGCCTTCGGCGATTGCCGTCTTGCCAACACCGGGCTCACCAATGAGCAGCGGATTGTTTTTTCGACGCCGACAAAGAACCTGAATGGCTCGCTCAAGCTCATCACCGCGTCCAATTAGCGGATCGATACGACCGGCTTCGGCGCGCTCGTTCAGGTTTACGCAGAAGCTCTCAAGCGGGTCGGCTTGTGCCTGTGGCTCGTCATCAGCACCTGCGCCAACGCCGCGTGCACTTGGAGAACCCGCCGTTGGATCAATCTTAGAGATTCCGTGGCTCACGAAATTGACGACATCAAAGCGCGTGACGCCTTGGTTCTCAAGAAGGTAGACCGCGTGGGAATCCGTCTCGCGAAACAGTGCGATCAGAATATTGCCGGTTGTTACATGCTCGCGTTCCGCGCCTTGCGCGTGCATCAGAGCGCGTTGCAGGACTCGCTGAAACGCCAGCGTTTGCTCGGGCCCGCCAAGTTCATCTTCTGGCAGCACTTCAACTTCGGTAAGAAACTCTTCGAGCTCGGTTCGCAGCGTGGTGATGTCAGCGCCGCAGTGCCTAAGCACCGGAAGTGCGGTTTCATCGTCGAGCATTGCGAGCAGCAAGTGCTCGAGCTGAAGGTATTCGTGTTGACGAACGCGAACGTCATCAACAGCGCGTTGCAGGGTTTTTTCTAAGTCTGGGCTAAGCACGATTATTCTGCCTCGATGGTGAGCTGCAACGGGAATTCAAACTTGCGCGCCAAATTCATGGTCTTGTCGACCTTGGCTTCCGCAACTTCATGAGTGTAAACGCCAGCAACGCCGACGCCATTGGTGTGCACATGCATCATGATCTGCACCGCGTCGTTGTCCCGCTTGCGAAAGATATCGCGCAGGATCAAAACGACGAATTCACGAGTCGTGTAGTCGTCGTTGTGGAGAAGCACCTTGTAGAGAGGGGGCTTCTTGGTTTTGGGACGCTCTTGAAGAAGCGTCCCTCCTTCGCGTTTCCGCTCGGGGTTCTTATCGTCTGACATCAGGATCCGCATGACTGGCCGCAATACTACTGCGTCCAGCAACCTGATGCCGAAGCTTGGGTCAGGCAAGGGCCAAGAGCCCGATCAAAGGCGCTTATTCCTGTGGGTACTCTCTGTATGTGTAGAACAATGCTCGGATCGAGAAAAGCACGCCGGCTGCGAACATGAGGCCTGCGAAGATCCAGAACGCCTTGGATAGCGGCCAGCCCTCGAACGCATGCGAGAGCTTTGCGACAAGGTAGTTGCCGAAAGAGACACAGAGAAGCCAGAAGCTCATGACAATGGACTTCATGCGCTTGGGCGCCTGGGTGTACGCGAATTCAAGGCCGGTAATTGACACGAGAACCTCACTCGTTGTCATGAGAGCGTAGGGGATCATCTGCCACCAGATTGAGACCTGTCCTTTGCCGACGGATTCGATCTTGGCTTGGATAAGGGCCACGGCAATGAATGCTGTGCCGGCGATCATCATGCCAACACTCATTTTGCGGAGCGGCGTGATCTTCAGACCGCGCTTCTCAAGCCACGGAAATAGCCCAAACGTAAGAATCGGGATCAGGATCATGACCATGATCGGATTCACTGCCGACACTTGCGAAGGCAGCGGGCTCCAAGACCAGATTCCAAAGTCCATCGACCGGTCCATCTGCTTTGCCTGCTCAACCCAGGTGCTGGCGTGCTGATCGAAGAGCATCCAGAAAACACTAACTAGGAAGAAAACCGAGATGATTCGGAAGACGGCGAGCGGGCCCTCTGCGGCCAGTGATCCATATTTTCCAGCGGCAGATCCAAAGAACCAGTGCTTGGAAATCGCGGCATCCGGGTCGGCCTTGCTTCCAGGAGAACCAATCTCGTGAGTGTTTTTCTTAAAGAGGCCTTGGCAGCTATACACGAGGACGGCGAGAAAGCCGTCGTCCTCTTTGATGCGTTGTCGGTAGCTAAACACCATAATTCCGAGAACTACCGCGCCTGCGGAGATTCCAAGCTTCCACTGCCACATTGTGACGAGGCCAGAGTCTTGGGCAAAGAGCACCATGAATAGTGGAACGAAGAGACAGAAGCCCACGACAGCGTCGAGGAAGCCAAGCTTTCCACCAGGGTTTGGTGGCACGTGCACAAACTCATGACGCCCCATCCAAAAGATAAACGTCGCAATGAACATCAGGACGCCTGGGAGTCCAAAGGCGACCATCGCGCTGTGTTCTAGGCCGAGCCCCACTCCGAAGAGCGAGATTTCGCCGCCCTGGCCTCCGTTGTACAACCAAGGCACCAAGAGCGTTGAAAAGAACGATCCGAAGTTGATGATGAAGTAGAAGGCTTGAAAGACCTTGTTGATGAGATGCCAGTTGGATTTGCCAAACTGATCACCCACGTGGGCAGAGACGCAGGGTTTGATGCCACCGGCGCCGACCGCAATGAGCGCCAGGCCAATATAGGTGCCTTCTAAGTTTCCATCGAAGATGGCCATCGCCGCATGGCCAGCGCAGTAGACGAGCGATAGCCAAACGATCGTTTGATACTTGCCGAGTAGTTTGTCGGCGAGAATTGCTCCCAAGACGGGAAATGCGTAGACGCCGGCGATGAAGAGGTGAACCTTGGCGGTGGCACCCGCTTCTGCTGCAGCGTCGGTTACCCCCGAAGCCTGGATCAGGATCGTGAGGTAGATGTAGAGGATTGCCTTCATGCCATAGAAACTGAAGCGCTCGGCGCCTTCGTTACCAACGATGTACTTGACGCCAGCGGGCCAGCCCTTCAGTTCATGGTCGGGTGCTGTTCTATGGGTTGAACTCATGGGCGCATACTGCGACATGTAGGCGGCGAATTACAAGCTGATAATATGTAGTATTTACAGCATCTTGTAGTCATTTCGCATGGCCTAGCCCTCGACGCACTGCAGCAAGAAGATCTCAGCGGTCCCGTACTCGAACCCGCATGGTGGCGCCTATACACTCGCCCCATGAGCGCCACCATAGATGCAGCAGCTGCCCGTGCCCAGGTCGAGAAGGTCTTCGACGATTCGATCGTCCCTGCCCTTATCGAGTACATCAAGATTCCCAACAAGTCTCCCGACTTTGATCCGGACTGGGAAGCGAACGGTCACATGCAAAAAGCCATGGACCTCATCGTCAGTTGGTGCAAGGACCATCCTCTCAAGGACATGAAGCTCGAGGTCTTGCAGCTTCCCGGTCGCACCCCACTGCTCTTCATCGACATCCCCGGCGAGGTTGATGACACGGTGATGATCTACGGCCACATGGACAAGCAACCCGAGATGACGGGTTGGGATGAGGGCAAGGGTCCTTGGATTCCCGTGATGGAAGGCGAGAGGCTCTACGGCCGCGGCGGTGCAGACGATGGCTACTCGACCTTCGCATCCCTCACCGCGCTTTCGATTCTGCAAGAGCAAGGCATTCCGCACGCGCGCTGCGTTGTCATCATCGAAGGCTGCGAAGAGAGTGGCAGCCCCGACCTACCTCACTACATTGATCATCTCGCCGATCGCATTGGCACACCCAGCCTTGTTGTTTGTCTCGACTCCGGTGCGGGCAACTACGATCAGATGTGGTGCACCACATCGCTGCGCGGCATGGTCGTTGGCAACCTTAGCGTCGAGCTTCTGCGCGAAGGTGTGCACTCAGGTGACGCCAGCGGCATCATCCCTTCGAGCTTCAGAGTTCTTCGGATACTCCTCGACAGGCTTGAGGACGCGACGACCGGAATCATTCTCCCCAAAGAGCTTTACGCGGAGATTCCCGAGCAGCGCAGAGAGCAAGCGGCCAAGGTTGCCGAAGTGCTTGGCGACAAGGTCTGGGACCACTTTCCGCTCCACAAAGGCGCAGAAACCGTGGCGCTGAACAACACCGAGCTTGTGCTTGAGCGAACGTGGAAGCCGCAACTTGCGATCACGGGTGCATCGGGCCTCCCCGAGGTTGGCTCCGCTGGCAACGTCATGCGGCCAATCACAACAGCGCGAGTTAGCCTGCGCTTGCCGCCGGAGGTGAGCGGCGAAGCTGCCAAAGAGGCGGTTACCAAGCTCCTAACTGAGAACCCTCCCTACGGCGCAAAGGTGACCTTTGACTGCGAAGAGGGCAACGATGGTTGGAATGCTCCGCCGGTTGCCCCGTGGCTAGAAACCGCGCTGAACGAGGCATCAAATACCTACTTCGGTGCCGACTCAGTGTACATGGGCGAGGGTGGCACCATCCCGTTCATGGGAATGCTCGGTGAGAAGTTTCCCGAGGCGCAGTTTATGATAACGGGTGTGCTTGGGCCCGAATCGAATGCCCACGGCCCCAATGAGTTCCTGGACATTCCGACGGCCAAGAAGCTCAGTTGCTGTGTGGCAGAAACCATCCGCCAGCACGCATTGCGCAAGCGCTAGGGATCACTTCGCGCGTCGTCATGACGCGCGTCTCTATCCGTCGTTATGACCTGCGTCTTTGTGAAGTACGGCCTGCAATGCGCCAAGCAGGTCGTGCATGCGAAACGGTTTTGCCAGGTACTGGGAGGGAGCGCCGAGTTCGGGCAGCGCTTCCTGCTCAAGCAGCCCTGAGACAAAGACGACGGGGGTGCGACGCCCTCCCCGATTGCAGGCCTGGGCGATTTCCGCGCCCCCAACTTTGGGCATGACCAAGTCTGTGACAAGCGCGTCGACGGCAAAGCCTCCCTCGATAAGCTCAAGCCCACGGCGCCCATCAGAAGAGCTCACAACCTCGTAGCCTTGTTGGCTCAAGGTGCGCTGAATGACATCTCGAAGCACGGCCTCGTTCTCACAGAGCAGAACAATTCTGCCCTCACCTCGAATGCTCTCGTCGTAGCCGGTTGCGATCGCATTCGCTGGAATATCCGTGTCCTCATAAGCGAGGGCAAAACTGACATCAAAGCTCGTGCCACCAGGAGAACTCTTAACCTCAATTTGCCCGCCAACTTGTGCGACCAGCGTATGCACCACCGCTAGGCCAACCCCGGTGCCTGGTTGTTGCTTGGTGGAATAGAACGGTTCGAACATTCTCTGAAGAACCATTTCACTCATGCCCGGACCTTGGTCGCTTACGAGAAGGCGAAAGCGATCGTCATCGATGCACGTGGATACCGAAATGGCGCCTTTGGAGGGCATCGCCTCCCGAGCATTGACCAAGAGATTGAGCAGAATCTGCTCTAGGGCCCCCACGGGGAGTGCGACACTCGCTCCGGATGCCTTGAGGGATAGCGAGAACTCGCAATCATCCGGAATGGTTCGCTCCAGAAGTTTTCTCATGCCTGCAATCGTCGGATCGGGAGCAATCACACGAACGGCCCCAGGACGACGACGCCCCATGGTGAGCAATTGACGGCACAATGACTCACAGCGACGCACGGCTTCGTGCGCATCCGAGACCATCTCGGGCAAGTAGGGCGAGGTCGGGTTGCGCTCGGCAACTTCGAGCGATGCGACAATAACTGTGAGCAGGTTATTGAGGTCGTGCACCACACCGCCGCTAAGCCGCCCCATGAGTCGATGCCGCTGCAATTGCGCGAGCTGGTCCTCAAGCGCGACAAAATCGCTGCGGTCTACCAGCTGAAACAACGTGAGCGTCTCATCCGCGCAAACAATCTGGCTCTGGGCGATTTCGACGTGGTTTTCGCCCCCGGTGTTGCCAGACAAGCGTCCCTGCCAAGAGCCAGAAGACTGGCTCGCTGCGGCCGCTAGGCTCATTGGGGCGGGAAGCCATTCCCTTGCGGCAAGATGCACCATTTCGTTTTCGGGGCGCCCGACCAGCTGGCTGGCAGCTCGATTTGCTCGCACGCACGCACCATTCGGGGCCACGAGAACCAGCCCGTTCTTGGCTCGGCGCCAAACCGCGTCGTCGATGGTCTGCAGGCGTGTATGGTCCGCACGCAATCGACGAACTTCCACAAGTTCACAAAGCCGTTTCGCCAAACAAGAAAAACTCTTAACTCCCGAATCATCGAGCTTTTGGTCCTGATGAGAGGCCTGCATCCCGACCAGCCAATGGGAGCCGTCACTGCCTACGAATCTTGCGCGAACCTCGCACGGAACGTCAGCACCCGTTAGAAGGCATTGCTCGTGCTGGTTGGCGCCATCCACTTCTCGGGCGACGCGAACACGCTCAGCAAGTGCCCCCACGAGGACCAGGGTGCCATCGTTTCCCGCGCCCCCGTTCGATAGGGCCTCGGTACTCCAATGCGACACCGACTCTTGCCCGGCGCTCGGCGCAAGCACCAACGGCCCCACGAGCCACGATGAAGACCAAGAAAAACTCTTAGTTAGCGCATTGAGAAGATTAAGCCCCCCCTCGTGTGTCGAAAGTGTTTCGGCACCGGCCTTGCTCTCGCAGGCCGCAAGAGCCTCGTGCGCAGCGATTAACCACTCCAACGTACGACGAGGCCCTGCCTCTCCTCTCCCCCCATCCATCACGAAACCAAGGTAACAGGCCGCGAATCGTTAGAACAGTGCCGTCACAAACTCTGTGGGCAATAAATCACCTCAGAAATTCTCCTACATCAGAAGTGACGGTGTCACGGGTATCCAGCCACTCGCTGTATCTTTACAGTAACGCCGTGTCCTTTGTTGGGGCAGTTTGGAATGCAAAGCGCCCAAACCGCCCTCAATTCGGTAAGGCCGCTAGATCTCGATTCCCATGGTGCGGGAAATTTCCTCAGCCTCGTCAAGCCAAGTCTTTACGCTTCCTGAAATTCCGTTCTTCCAGAAATCTGGATCCCGCGGATCAAGCTCGAACGGTTTCATCAGTTCAACGGCATTTTTGCTGCCACCGGCTCGGAGAAGATCGAGGTACATGCCTTCAAAATCATCGCCAAAGTCGTTCTGTACCGCAAAGAGACTCTGGGTGAAGAGTTCTCCAAAAGCGTAGGCGTACACATAAAAGGGACGTGTGAAGTGCGAGACATAGGCCCAGAGGTTTTCGACATTCTCATATTCGAAAAGCTCGCCCGGCTCTCCGTAGAACGCTCGTGTCACATCCATCCACGCATCGCTGTAGTCGCCAACTGTGAGCTTGCCGCTCTTTCGCTGGTTGTGAACACTGCGCTCAAAGTTGGAAAACGAAATCTGTCGAACCACGGTATTCACATGGTCCGAGCTTTTGTCCATTAGCAGTGCTAGGCGCTGCTCGTTGGTCTCAGCCTTGCCAAGCAAGTACTTAAAGGTTGTCATCTCACCGAAGATCGATGCTGTCTCGGCATATGCCATCGGCGCTCGAAACATGAGTGCTCCCTGTGCCTCAGCGGCAAGGATTCCGTGAGCGCCATGGCCCGCTTCGTGCGCAACCGTCATGACATCACGTGTGGAGCCAAGGTAGTTTAGGAAGTTGTAGGCCCGAGCTTCGCCATCCGGTAGCAGGATTGCGTAATTGAAAGCGCCGCCGCCTTTGCCATCGGCTGGAGGAGCGTCGACCCACTTGCGCTCCACCATCTTTGCCACCAAGTCTCGCAGCGTTGGCGAAAACGATCCGTAGGCAGAAAGCACGGTATCGAGACACTCTTGCCAGGGAATGATGCGCTCGTCGACAAACGGCAGAGGCGCATTTCGATCCGACCATCGCAGCGTCTTGCGACCGAGGTGCGCCGCCAAGAGTCGGTAGTAGCGACGCCCCTGCTCGGCGCCGTGCTCGGCAACAGCAGAGTGAAGGGCCTCAACCGTTGCATCATCAATTTGGTTGCCAATGTTGCGTGAGCTCATGGGCGATGCGTAACCGCGCTCGGCATCTTCGGTGGCTTTGGCACCGAGTACGACGTTGAGCGTACGCGCCATCAAACGGTCGTAGCGCTGTTCTGACAGCCCTTTGCTAAAGACCCCCAAGGCATTGGCCCGGCGATCGCCATCGGCATCATTGCTAATCACGTGCAAAATCTCTGGAAGCGTCAGGCTCTTATCGTCAAACGAGAAACGAAGTTCCGACTCCATCTCATCGAGGTAGTCACTCCACTCGGAGGGGCCAAATGGAGAGCGCAGGGTTAGGGCGCGCTCCACGGTTTCGTCGAGCAAGTACTTTCGGTTTGCACGCACGAGGTCGAGCATCGGCCGGTGGCGTTTAGCAACCTCGTCTTTGGCGAGAATTGCTTCGTAGTCTTCTTCGGAAATCGCAACCAGTTCGTGCTCGAAGAAGTTCATGTGATTCGCTGCTGCGCGACTCCACGCTTCGTGCACCTGTCCCATGCGCTGCTGCAACGTTTCGTTCGTTGCATCGGTGCTGCGCATCAAGAACAAGTAGATCATGAGCTTGCCCGAGAGACATGTCATGTCTGCATCGAGCTCAAGAGCGGCGCCAAGCGTCTCTTTGAGTTTCCCCTGGTGGTTCTCCTCAAACTTCTTAGCCATCGCCAAGAGTTTCTGCAGATCCGAATCGAGGGCCGGGTCCTGGGCTCCGGTATAGAGGTCACCCAAGTCCCATCGAACTGTTTCGGCGCCGGTCTTGGACTTCTCGTTGCTGTTTTCTTGGCTCATGGTCGGGGCAAGTCTTTCACTCACCCCTGCCACTTTCAAGAGCCGGCGGGCTTCCGCAGGCAGCCTTGAACGCCTTCTCCTGCCGGGCTGTAAATTAGATCGCCCTGCGCACCATTCGAGAGTTCCGCCGCATTGGCTTCGTCGGTATCGATGTGCATTTCAAGCAGGTAGCTCGATTTGACCCGCACGAGCACGTCGCCAAACGTTAGGTCTCTTGGTCCACCGGTAATGGCTACCTCAACCTCATCGCCCTTCTCCACGCCAAACGCTTTGGCGTCTTCCGGGGTCATGTGAATGTGCCGCCGAGCGCAGATCAATCCTTCGGAGAGTTCGACAGTTCCAGCCGGACCTTCCAAAACAATCGGTGCCGAGCCTTCGACTTTTCCCGAGCCGCGAATCGGCGCATCCACGCCCAACTTGTACTCATCGGTACGCGAAACTTCGACTTGGTTCTTCGAGCGCAGAGGTCCGAGAACGCGCACGCCATCGATTCGATTGCGCGGCCCGATAAGATTGACCTTCTGCTTGGATGCAAACTGTCCCGGCTGAGAGATTTCCTTATGAACCTCAAGCTCGGATCCCTTGCCGAAGAGGAGGTCCATCGTCTCGCGATTGAGGTGCAAGTGCCTCCCGCTAATCGCAATCGGAATGGCGAGGGCTGGAGCCGGAGTCGCGGGCTTGGCCAGACGAGCGGTTTCTCGAGCGATCGTGAGTTCTTCGTTTGTGGCAACCACCAGTGAGCGAGCTCCGGAATGCGGAGCGCTAATGTCTACAACGGGCGTCGCTTCGGAAGGCTTTGCATCGTTATTAGAAAAAATCTCAAACTGCAGCCCTAAGAACTCCAAGCGCTGCAAAATTCGCTGGCGCATCGATGCACTGTTTTGACCAATGCCGCCCGTGAGAATCACTGCGTCAACACCACCCATCACCGCCGCGTAGGCACCAATGTATTTGCGAACTCGGTGGGCGAAAATCTTGATCGCAAGCCGCGCCCCCTCGTGGCCTTCCGCGGCCTTCGCTTCCAAATCGCGCATGTCGTTGCTGAGACCCGAGACGCCGGCAATGCCACTTTTGCGGTTGAGCAAGGTATCCGTCTCTTCGATTCCAAGCACACTGCACAATTTGAGGACTGCACCAGGATCGAGATCGCCGGAGCGAGTTCCCATCGCAAGACCTTCGAGCGGCGTCATTCCCATACTTGTCTCGACCGACGTGCCGTATTCGATGGCGCAGACGCTGGCCCCATTGCCGAGGTGGCAACTGATGAGTCGCAGTTCTTTCAAGGGCCGGCCAAGATGGGTTGCGGCACGCTCGGCGACGCACGAGTGCGAGCTTCCGTGAAAGCCGTAGCGGGCGATGCCATGCTCTTCGGCAAGCGCCTGTGGCAGTGCATAGGAACGTGCTCGGCGGGGCATGCGAGCGTGAAAGGCTGTGTCAAAAACCGCGACCTGAGGCAGATCGGGCAACGCTTCTCGGGCAGCGCGAATACCAGCGAGATTGGCCGGGTTGTGAAGGGGAGCCAGAGGAATGCAGGCCTCAATCGCCGCTTCGACGGAGGCATCGATGCGAGCCGAGTCCGTAAACGAGCGCCCGCCGTGTACAACTCGATGCCCAACAGCCTCCAGATCGTGGCTTGCGGCTTCCTTGAGAATCCCGACAAGTGCTTCGGCATGCCCTCCAGGCAGGGTATTGACCCGTTCTGCGGTGCCTTTGAGCAGCACCTCACCGCTGCCCGTGTCCACGACCTGATACTTGATGCTCGATGATCCGCTGTTGATAACCAGAATTCTCACGTTCTTACTCCTTTGGGTAACGACCGAGCCCGAAACATAGCGGGCTAGGCCCTGGAATGCCTTGCCCCCTGGCCGGGAATTGATGGTAAGGAGGGCCGCGCCCGCAGTCGGGCCGTGCCCGTCACGAACGGGTTTGCATCATCCAGGACGTATTGTGACTTCATTTAAAGACCTGCCACTCATTCAACCACTGCAGGACGCACTTGTGGCCCAGGGCTACACCGAGCCCACCCCCATTCAACTTCAGGCGATTCCTCCCCTTCTCGAGGGCAAGGATGTCTTGGGATGCGCACAGACCGGTACCGGCAAAACCGCTGCGTTCTCTCTCCCGGTCTTGCAACACTTGGCGCAACACTCCAAGGACCGAGACCGAGGCCGCTCACCCATCAAGGCACTCGTGCTCACGCCAACTCGTGAGCTGGCGGCACAAATCGGCGAGAGTCTCAAAAGCTATGGCGCCAATCTGCACTCGCGCCATCTGGTCATCTTTGGCGGCGTCAATGAGAACCCGCAGATCAAAGAGCTGCGCCGCGGCATCGACATCCTAGTTGCAACGCCAGGGCGCCTCTTGGACTTGGCAGGGCGCGACTTTGTCGATCTGAGCAAGGTGGAGTTCTTCATTCTCGACGAAGCAGACCGCATGCTCGACATGGGCTTCGTGCACGATGTTCGTCGCGTCATGAAGATGCTTCCCACCAAACGCCAAAACCTTCTCTTCTCTGCGACCATGCCGGCGGCCATCACCAAGTTGGCAGCGACCTTTCTCAAGTCTCCCGTTCGCGTTGAGGTGACACCGCAGTCCACAACGGTTGAGCGCATTGAGCAAGCCGTCATGTTTGTGGAGCGCACCGACAAGAGCAAACTTCTGCAGTGGATTGTAGAAGAAGACAAAGTGGAGCGCGGCATCGTCTTCACGCGAACGAAGCATGGGGCAAACCGTCTCGTTCAACAGCTCACCAAGGTCAACATAAACGCGGCTGCGATTCACGGCAACAAGTCGCAAGCGGCTCGCAACCGGGCGCTCGCGGGCTTTAAGAACGGTGACGTCGCACTTCTCGTGGCAACCGATATCGCATCTCGCGGCATTGACATCGACGGGGTTTCCCACGTTTTCAACTACGACTTGCCCAACGAGCCCGAGAGCTACGTTCACCGAATCGGGCGCACGGCTCGCGCTGGCAAAAGTGGCGTCGCCATCTCGTTTTGCGATCCAACCGAGATTGACTACCTGCGCGATATCCAAAAGCTCATCGGCATGCCCGTGCCACAAGACCTGGACCACGACTACCACCACGAACCGGCAATGCCAAAGGCCGGACGACGCGCTACGCCCAAGCCCAAGCCCCAGCCTCGCCCACCTCGCAGCGGTGGACGCGGTGGCCACGGTGGCGGCGGTCGCGCGAGCCAGGCCCCAAGGCGGGGCAATGCGGCCGCCAAAGGGCGCCGGAGTTCGGGCTCCTCCTCAAAAGGGCGACAGGGACGCAGCAGCTCGTCGTAGAGCGCCCCTGTTACACGGGCTCCAACCCCGCTATGATGACCAGTATGGCTGTGCTTCGGAATTGCTGTCTTGGCGTAACTCTCTGCTGGGCCTTTGTGGCCTGCGGGGGCAACAGGGGGAGCTCGGTCGAGACAGTGCCCCCATCCATACTCGACCCCGACGGTTCCGAAGCGGAGGAAGCCGCCAAGCGGGTTGAGTACAAGCTCGCAAACAAAGAGAAGACGCCCGTCTTTCCCGCGCCGAAATCGGCATACAAGACTGACTCGGGGCTGCGCTTCGTGGTTTTCAAACGCGGCGAGCAGCACGAACATCCATCGAGCACGAGCAACGTTACGGTGCACTACGAGGGCCGCACCTCCGACGGAACGGTCTTTGATTCTTCCATCGCCCGCGGCGAGCCAACCTCCTTCACGCTCGAACAGGTAATCCCCGGTTGGCGTGAAGGCGTAAAGCTCATGACCGCTGGAGATACCTTTCGCTTTTGGATTCCCGAAAAGGATGCGTATCGCGGAGCACCAGGCAAGCCAGCGGGTTTGCTGATCTTTGATGTCGAACTCATTGCAGTGGAGTCCGAATAATTCTGATCGCAGGATTCGGGCGATACCATGAGTGAGTCCGCAACAGAGAATGAGTCGTCGGTGACGAAGACCGACTTCGACGCCCAGATAGCGGAGTGGCGCGACGAGCTTCTAACGAAGATTCTTCGCATTGCCCTTGCTGTCACGACGATTGCGATGGGAATTGCCATTTGGCAAATCCAAATTGGTCGCGTCGATCCAAACAATTTCTACGTGGTTGGGCTGATCCTTGTCGTTCTTGGCAGTGGCGTACTCGCGTCGAGCAAGTACAAGCTCTTTCGGATTTTAACGCTTCTCAGCGCCTTCTACATCGCGGGGGCACTCGGCAGCCTCGGCGGCATCGTGAGCTTGTACGGAGCCGGCTTCGTTGGCCTGATTGCATGCAGCGCACTCTTCTTAGAAGTGCGTGGCGCTATCATCTCCACCATCCTCTCGATTGTGCATACCGCCGTTGTCGCGCTTGCCCTCAATCAGGGCTGGTTCGAAGCCTTTATCCCCAAGGGCGGCCTCGATCCAACGGCGCCTTCCAATTGGGTTCGCGCGCTCAGCTTTGACCTCGCGGTTGCGATTGTTCTCGCCACGTGCATTGTCTCTCTTCTGCGCCGATTGCGCAGCAACCTCGCAAGCAGCCTCCAACTCGTCGATCGTCTCGAAGCGGAGCAGCAAAAGCGCGAGCGCATGAAGCAACACATGGTTCGCTCCGAGCGCATGGAATCCCTTGGGCGACTCGCCGGTGGTATTGCACACGACTTCAACAACGCACTCACGGTCATGGGCGGCGAGGCGGATTACATCGTTTCAGAGATTGGCGAAGACCACCCGATTGGTGAATCGGCAGAGATTATTCGACAGGCAACGGAGCGCGCTGCGGCTCTCACCCGCCGCTTGCTGCTCCTGGGCCGCAACAAAGAACTATTGCGCCCCACTCCCCTAGATCTGCTCACCACCATTAACGACATGGTCCGAGTGTCGCGACGTGTACTTCCCGAGTCGATTCAGGTCGTACTCGAGCGCTGTGAAGCAGCCGTTGTCAAAGTGGATGAACCAGCACTGCACCAGGCGCTTCTCAACCTCCTTCTCAACGCCGCCGATGCGATGGAACAGGAAGGCACCATCACTCTGAGTTGCGGCTCACGAGAGCTGCATGAAGACGAGACGTCACTGTCTCCGGGCACCTATGGATTCGTTTCCATCCAAGATTCGGGTCGTGGCATCGCCGAGACCGACCTCAAAGACATCTTCGATCCGTTCTTCGCCCCCAGCGGCCAGAGCAGCAATAACGGCCTAAGCCTCGCGAGTTCCTTTGGCTTTGCAACGTCTTCGGGCGGAACGATTGCCGTCGAGAGCACGCTTGGCGAAGGCACGCGTTTCACGCTTTACTTCCCTCCTTCCACCGAGAAAGTTCGCGATGTGGTTGCACTACTTGGCTCTATCGCTGGCATTGGCAAAGGCAAGTTGGCCCTGGTCGCCGAAGACAACCTTCGAGTCCGGGCAATCCTCTGGTCGGCGCTCGTGGATGCGGGCTTCGAAGTGCTTGAAGCTGCGGATGGCGACGCCGCCTGTAACATCGCCACTGCATGCGAGCGCAAAATATCGCTACTCGTTACCGATTACATGATGCCCAAGAAGGATGGCGTGCATTTGGCGCGCGATTGTCATGAGCACCACCCTGACATCAAAATCGTGATGGTAACGGGCTACGCGAGTTCCGGTGCGAGCGAGAAGCTAAGAGAAATTCCGAACACGGTATTGCTGCCCAAGCCCTTTGGTCGACGCGAGCTCTATCGAGCTCTCGAGAGCCTCTCCTAACCCAAGGACGCCATGCGTTTGGGGGCCTATGCAACGACGCTGTTGGTTAGCGCGTTTCTGCTGTTCTCTGTGCAACCCATGATTGCGCGCTCAGTGCTGCCGTACTGGGGTGGAGGCAGCGGCGTATGGACGGTCTCGTTGCTCTTCTTCCAGAGCGCTCTACTACTCGGGTATTTGTATGCACACCTCATTGCCCGATACGTATCGATACGCGCGCAGGCAATGGGCCACAGCCTCCTCCTGCTTCTGGCGACCGCGCTGCTGTTTGCAGGCAGCGTGGCTGGTGTTCAAACGGATCCATCAAGTGCGCCCTCAGCTCAGCTGCTGTGGCAACTTGCTCGCCACGTAGGCATTCCCATTGTGGTGCTCTCGGCGACAGCCCCGCTCCTTCAACACTGGTTCGCACAAGAACGCGGAGCTGCAGCCTACCGACTCTACGCCGTGTCAAATGTCGGATCGCTCCTTGGCCTGCTTGCGTACCCACTCGCTTTGGAACCGCTGCTGGGGCTCGATGCCCAGGCGGCCCTCTGGCGTATCGGCTACCTAGTTTTAGCGGTGCTCTGCATTGCTTGCGCCTCCCTGGCCAAACGGTCTCGAATCCCGGTGGTTCGCGAAGCGCCTCCTGCGATCACAACGATCGTGTTGTGGATTGCGCTATCCGCAGCAGGCGTCGTACTTCTTCTTAGCGTAACAACCGAGATCACAGCGAATCTCGTCCCCATGCCCCTGCTTTGGGTCGTGCCGCTCGTACTCTACCTGCTCACGTTCATTTGGTGCTTTGCCCGCGATGCTGCCTACTCGCGCAGGCGTTGGGTCTCGCTCTTTTCGTTGGCTCTGCTCCCAACCCTCTGGCTACCGGCCATTGAGCCACTCGTCGGTGTGTGGCCCGCTGTTGTTCTCTCGTGCTTCGCCCTCTTCTGCGGCTGCATGATCTGCCACGGAGAGCTAGCGAGAACAAAACCCCAAGCGCACAACTTGAGCATCTACTACGTTTTCTTAGCTGGGGGCGGAGCACTTGGCAGCGCGCTCATTAACTTCGCCGCCCCGATTGTCTTTGATCGAAACTGGGACCTCGCCTTTGCACTCTTTGTTGTTATGACACTCGCAGGTGTCTGCACAATCGCCGCATCGACGACACGAGCCTCCAACGCTGGCAACAGCTCCCGACCTCAGCGAAGGCAGCAGGTGCCGGTCGGGGCGGTCGCGCTATGGGCTCTTGGCCTACTCGCCTTCGCATTCATAGGCACCCTACCCCTGCGAGCCCAGCACGGCACCGTGGCGGCAGAGCGAAGCTTCTACGGCACTCTCAGCGTCGTTGAGTCTTCTACGAGATCCGGGCAGCGACAACGCGCGCTTTTGCACGGCCGCATTCGCCATGGGGCGCAAAACGTCGGCGCGAGAGCCCTCGAGCCGACCCTCTACTTCAGTCGTGATAGTGGCGTGGGAATCGCACTGCAAAGCGCCGCGTATCCCGCAAAGCGCCACATCGGAGTTGTAGGGCTTGGGGCGGGCACACTTGCGAGTTATGGACGCCCGGATGATCGCATCCGCTTCTACGAACTCGACCCGCTCGTGGTCTCGTTCGCAGAGCGCTACTTCTCCTTCCTTTCAAGCAGTCTCGCCAGCGTCACACTCATCATTGGGGATGGCAGGCGATCGCTAGACCAAGAGCTCGGTAAAACGGGTAGCAACGAGTTCGACCTGCTCGTGATCGACGCATTCAACGCCGATGCAGTGCCTACCCATTTGCTCACGCGAGAAGCCTTTGCCCTGTATTGGCAACACCTAGATGAAGAGGGCACGCTGGCCCTTAACATCACCAACGCGTTTCTCGACTTGGGCCCCGTGATTCAAGCCCACGCCATCGCAGCGAATAAGAAGACCCGTATTGTTCGCGCAGCGGCGAGCGTTCAATCACAGTCGGGATCGGCGTGGATGCTAGTGACCAACAACCCCAAACTCCTGGGCGACCCCGCCCTTCCCAAATCCGCCAGTGCCACGCCAGCGGCTGCACAGCGTATTTGGACGGACGACTACAGTAATATTCTTAGTGCGCTGCGCTAACGATGCTGCGCCACGCTAACGAACAACGCGGGCAGCGCCCTTGTCAATCTCAAGAACCTCGGTAGGCCCCTGGTAGTAGCTCGCCATCCCCGTATCGATTCGCCAGACCCGCTCATCACAGGCGCTTGTGATGCCGCCGAGTTGGGGTGTATGCCCAACGACCATGCGCTTTACACCAAGCGCGTCCAAGGTTTGGCTCAAGCGCTCGCAATCCGTGTCATCATTCGAAAACTCACGAGTCCACAAAGGCCCCTCAGGGTCGAGAACCGCCTGTGGAGGCTCCTCCAAGGCACCGAGAAGGTAGCATCGGGCGTCGCGATTGCTCTTCTCCAGGCTCTTTGTAAACCGTGGCAGCACACCGCCGTGCACGAAGACGCTGTCGCCAACTACCGCCACCATGTCGTGGGCCGCAAGCTTGCGAGCGTAGTGACCACCAGGAAAGAAGGCCCGGGCGCGCGCCTCCGCGGTTAGCGGTTCAGGAACGTCGCCTTCGACGAAGTCCACAAACCCTCCACGAGTCACGTAGCGAAAATCTCCCATGGCGTTCATGAGTTCATGATTGCCTTGCAGCTGAATGATCGCACCTCCCGCCGCCGCCGCTGCCGTCGTTAGCTTGGCGAAGAGATCGAGAATTTCCTGCTCGTCATCTCCTCGATCCAGAATGTCGCCCGTTTGTACAATTTGCAGGTCGCCACCAATCCAAACGTCGGACTCATCAATGGCTCCAGCCAAGCGAAGTGCGCGCCGGGTCGCATCCATGTCTCCGTGCAAATCGCCAATCGCCACGAGTCGCCCGGTTTGCTCGCGCTTCAATGGACGCGTGGCTATGGGGCACCCATCGGTTGGCGCAACGTTTCCTTCTGGCACCTCCGCTGGACGCGTAGCCTCCGGAGCTTGCGCTGTAGTTCGCGGTGCCTCTGGCTCGGTTGGGCTCTTGCCTTTACAGCCAAATGAGACTCCTGCCCAAAGCCCCAGCAGGGCCCACGTTACGTACCTACGTCTCAAGATGGTTGGCAGCATACACGACGACGACGGTGATGTTGTCATCTCCCCCGCGAGCGTTCGCAAGGTCGACCAGCGTTTGCGGCAGATTGCGATACCAAGTGCGCTCCATGATGTCGCGGAGCTCCCCTTCCCCAACAAAGTTCGTCAGGCCATCGGAGCACAAAAGAAAACAGTCGCCCGCCTGGACCACAACTCCACTGCTATCCACTTCAACGTCCCGCTCGTACCCGATGGAGCGAGTGATAACGTGCTTAAACTGCGACTCCTCGGCTTCTTCTTCCGTCATCAATCCACGGCGCACTTGCTCCGCAGTCCAGGAGTGATCGTCGGTGAGTTGCCTGATTCGCCCATCGCGAAACACGTAGGCGCGACTATCCCCTGCATGTACCAGGTGCATGCGCCCGCCGTCATAGAGCAGCGCGGTGAGCGTCGTCCCCATCCCCTGCAATTCGGGATCACGACTCGCCTCGCGAAAGACCTCGTGGCTGGCCTTTTGCGCAGCCAATCGCATGACCGCCGTTGCTGGTGGCAAAGACACCAATTCGACCTCAGCGGACTCAACGTCTTGCGTGCGAATGTCGCTATCGTCTGAGGTGATTTCCTCGGTTTGCCGGGCATCCTCCGCGGACTCGGTGCCATCGGTCCAGCGAAGGCGAGCATTTGCTGCGAGCCGCTCGGCTGCCGCCGACATATCCTCTACCGAAGACTGCACAGCGTTCTCAAGCACCTCCAAGGCCAAACTCGAAGCTCGCGCACCACCTTTGTGCCCGCCCATTCCGTCGGCGACGGCAAAGAGTTGTAGTCCGCGGCAAACGAGGAAACTGTCCTCGTTCTTTTCCCGCTTTCGCCCCGTATCAGAGAGGGCCCAACTGGCTAACTTCATCGGTGCACTCTAGTCCAGGGTCGAAGCATCAGCCGCACTCTCGCTGTATCCATCACTGCCGTGACGCAAGAGTTTGCCCTTCTCTTCAACGATCGTAAAAATGCTCACAGGGCGTTTCCAGACTTTGAAGAGATTCTGCAGGGTGTCCTTTGCGTGATTCATATCCAAGTCCACGCCTTCGTGATCGTGACGCAGAAGCAGCTCGCCCGTGTTTTTGAAGTTGCCATTGTCCACGCGAATCACCGGCTGTCCGCGATTGGTTAGCGAGTCGAGAAGCTGCTTCTTTACCTTCTCAAAATCGCGAGACATGATTTCCCAACTGCTCGCTCGCTCGTTGTATCCAAACGAATAGAATTTCTGATCAATGCAAAAATCGAGTGTGAAGTACTCATCGATGAAAGTGATGTCGTTGTAGAGCTTGCGCACCTCGAAGATTTTGTCGCGCCCAAGGCCAAGACGACGATCCCAGCTCGCCTTCACTGCCATCGAATCGCACTCTTCCCATTCTTGACCAAACTGTCCTCGGTCCCAGCGCATTTCGATGTGCCGCAAGAGCTCGACCCCAAGCTTGTAGGGATTGAGACGCCCAGGTGACGTGGCTAGGACGCCAGCGCATGCATCGGCATAGTCCACGACCTCAGAGCCTTTGAGAGCCTTGCTCGTTAGGATCTTCGAGTGCCAGTAGGTTGCCCAGCCCTCGTTCATGATCTTGGTCATGGCTTGCGGCGCGTAGTAATAGGCCTCGTTGCGAATGACTTCTAGGCAGTCGCGCTCCCAGTCGGCCAACGGGGCAGCTTCGAGCAAGAACTTGAGAACGTCCCGCGCAGGTTCTACAGGGAACTTCTTCTGCTTCTTTTGCTCGTCAGCGAGCTTCTGGCGCTGCGCTTCCATGAACTCAGGAGGATTGATGTACTCCTCCATGTACCCCTTCGCCGGAATCCGAGGCGTTTCTTGCGCTTCCTCCGGCTCACCAGAACCGGGCTTTGGGTCGCGAGCAATAAAGAGCGACATCGGATCGATCAAGTTCTCAATCGAGAGGCAGACATCGATAAAATCTTCGACGACCGACTGTCCCTGGGCACGCATGTGCCTGCGCACCGTCGAGGCATGGTTCGCCATGCCATCAATCATCTTGCGGTTGGTTTTGGAGAAATAGTAATTATTCTTAAAGAAGTCGACGTGACCGCAAACATGCGCCATCACCAGCTTCTGATCGACTAGAGAGTTGCCTTCCAACAAATACGCATACGAGGGATTGGTGTTGATAACCATCTCGTAAATCTTGGACATACCGTACTCATAGCTCTTTGAGAGCTTTTCGTAGTCCATGCCAAAGCGCCAATGCGGATACCGAGTCGGAAAGCCCCCATAGGCCGCCACCTCGTTCATCGTCTTGTAGTCAAGAACTTCGTAGAGGATCGGAAAGAAGTCGAGCCCATAGTCTTTGGCATGCACCTCAATCTCTTGCTGCATGTCCTGAAGGTGAACCGGAAGTGGTTTGTGCAAACTCATTTGCCCTGCCCCAGGAAGTCCTTGATGGAGTCCATGATCGCGTCCTTGCCCTTGATCTCGGAGGTCACCAAGTTCTCTGTATCGGCGAAGTGCTCTTCGAGGTCCTTGATGAACTGCCCCGAACCATAGGGCGACTCCACTTGGCCGTACGAGAACTGATTGCTGTTGGGCAGAATCTGATTGTTGAGAATATCGACGCAGGCCACCGTATCGTCCACTGACCAGTTGTCACCATCCGAGAAGTGAAATGGATAGATGTTGTACTCATCGCTCGGGTACTCGTCTTCCATGATCTTTGCACACAGTTTATAGGCCGATGAAATCATCGTGCCGCCCGACTCTCTCGTGCTAAAGAACGTGTCGCGATCGACTTCACGAGCCATGGCATCGTGGATGATGTAGCGACTCTCGATGCCTTTGTATTGCGATCGAAGCCAGGTATCGAGCCAAAACGATTCAATGCGAACGATTTCCTTTTGCTCATCCCCCATCGAGCCAGAAACGTCCATCATGTAGATGATGACAGCGCTCGACTGCGGCAGGGGCTCTGACTTCCAAGAGCGAAACCGCTTGTCGTCCTTGATGGGAATGACAATGGGATTCTTCTTACTGTACGTGCCCGTTGAAACCTGGCGTTTTAGCGCCTCTTTGTAGGTGCGTCGAAAATGCTTTAGCGACTCGGGGCCCGTGGTTCGAATCCCTGTGTAGCGGTCTTTGTGCGAGGTAATTTTCTCGCTGCCCTTCGGCTCAATGCGAGGCAACGCAAGCTCTTCTCCGAGAATCTCGGCAAGCTCCTCCAAGGAGACATCGACCTCAAGAGCGTGCTCCCCGGGCTTGTCTCCTGCTTCTCCCGGTCCCCCGGGCTGCTCCTCGCCGTCTTTGCCAAGGGAGTCGCCAACCTCGCCATCTCCTTGGCCCACGCCGCCCTGTTGCTTGCCGCCGTGCTTGAAGCGCGGAATGTCGACACTGGGCAGCGGGATCGAGACCGTGTCCTTGCCCTTGCGAGCCACCATCTCTCCGTTGCTGATGTACTTGCGCAGATTGTCTTTGATCTTGCCGCGAATGATCTTCCGAAAGCGGCGCTGGTCCAGGTCGATCTTTTGGCTCATTAGATGACGACCTCCGACGACTCGCCGTGTGCATTCACAATGCAAACCGTTCCGCCCTTGGCCTTGCCACGAACACACAAATCCAGAATGCCGAGAGCGCGCGAAAGCACCCCCACAGCATCCTCCGTCCCTAACTCAACACAGAGCGACGCAAGAAGCTGCGCCGCCGTGTTGTTGAGTTCGACGGAAACGGAACCAACGCCCTTTGGATCCATACTCGTCCTATTCCTTCACTGCACCGCGAGCAAAGATTGACGCGACGAAGTTGAGCACATCGGTCGCAGATACTTCGTCATAGCCGAAGTTCTTGATGAGCCTTTGCTTCACAACATCAATCTTCTCTTGCGTCTCACGATCGACAACATTGGAGACAAGTGAGGTGAGCTTGATCGAATCCTTTTGGTCTTCGAAGAGCTTGGACTCAAGTGCCTTGCGAAGCCGCTCATTTGTCTTGTAGTCAAACGAACGCCCCTCGATAGCGAGCGCACCAATGTAGTTCATGATCTCGCGACGGAAATCGTCCTTCCGGCTCTCCGGAATGTCGATCTTCTCTTCCACCGAGCGCATGAGCCTCTCATCCGGTTCTTCGTCTTGGCCCGTGTACGGGTTTTTGACCTTCTCCTTCTGAGTGTATGCCTTAACGTTGTCGATGTAGTTCGAGCAAAGCTTGGCGATGGCATCTTCGTCGGCCGAAATGGCGCGGCGAACCTCGTCCTTCACAATGTCTTCGTACTCTTGTTTTACGACGCTCAAGAGTTCGAGATATCGCTGCCTCTCATCTTCATTCGAGATGAGGGTGTGGTGCCGCAGCCCCGACTCAAGCTCATTGAGAACCATGAACGGATTAATCGAGCTTCCGTCCTTCTCCGACACCAGGGCGTTCGAGATCTTGTCCTGAATGTAGCGGGGCGAGATGCCATCGAGACCTTCTCGATTGGACTCTTTGCGAAGCTCCTTAATATTGTCCTGCGTAAAGCCCGGCAAGAGCTTTCCATCGTAGAGCTTTGCCTTTTGCAGCACACTCAGATTTTGCTTTTTCGGGTCTTCCAGCCTCGAGAGAACTGCCCAGAGCGCCGCAACGTAGAGCGTGTGCGGAGCCACGTGCATTCCCACTCGCTCGGTCGTATAGGCCTTCTCGTAGATCTTCACCTCTTCGGAAACCCGCGAGATGTACGGAATATCCACTTTGACGGTTCGATCGCGAAGCGCCTCCATGAACTCATTGCTCACAAGTTTGCGGTATTCCGCTTCGTTGGTGTGGCCGATGATGACTTCATCAATCTCGGTCTGAGCAAATTTCTTAGGCTTGATCTTGTGCTCTTGCGTAGCTCCCAAAAGGTCGTACAAGAAGGCAACCTCAAGCTTTAAGATCTCCACAAATTCGATGATGCCGCGATTGGCAACATTGAACTCGCCATCAAAGTTAAAGGCACGCGGATCCGAATCCGATCCAAACTCGGCAATTTTCCGATAGTTGATGTCACCGGTGAGTTCGGTCGAGTCTTGGTTCTTTTCGTCCTTGGGCTGGAACGTGCCAATGCCAACTCGGTCCTGTTCACTGAGAATGAGTCGCTTTACACGAACATGCCCCATGACCTTTTCAAAGTTGCCTTTGTAGTGCTCCATGAGCTCGCGGAAGATCCAGCGACACGCCGGGTTCACATCCCCAACCACCTTGATACGGTGATCGTCGTTGCCAAGGGCAAGCTTGCGAAACGCGTCTGCACGCCATTCATCGGGAATCAGCCTGAGAGGCTCATCGTGCATTGGGCAGTCGAAGACTGCTTCGCCACCAGAGAGGCTCTGAAGCTCCTCAGGTAGCACCCAAGAATACGTATAGAGAGCACCTTCGGCAGTGCGTGAGTATTCCTCGATGCCCTGCTTGAGGAGGCGCGCAATCGTTGACTTTGCCGACCCCACAGGACCGTGTAAGAGGATCACGCGCTTCTCGGTGCCATAACCATGGGCGGCACTTTTGAGAACGCTCATGAGGCGCATTAGCGGAACGTCCAAGCCAAAGACCGCATCGGCACCGCCATGCGTTTCGTCTCGGAAGAACTTGTAGCTAATGAGCTTCTTCTTGTTATCGATGTACTCCTCAACACCGTGCGAGAGCACCATGTCGAACATTCGTTGATAGGCGTTGCGAGTGACCTTAGGGTTTTTCTTAACCAACTCTAGATAGTCACTAAAGGATCCTTCCCAGTGAAGGTCCTCATACTCCTTATAGTCCTGCAACTCCGCGATCTGACCAACCAGACTCATTGCGTCCCTCTTCCCCGCTAGAAAGTTAATATGTCTACGAACATTAGCACGGCTTTCTAGCTGCGCGCAGGCTGCAAGTGTGTTCTCAGCAGCGCAAACGCCGGTTGCGACAAAGCGCACGGCTTCGGCCAACGTTCTCACTGCGGGCTCGACATACGCGAGCTCTGGCCGGCTTCCACGGCCCCAAAGGCGCTCTTACCGGGCCGGCGACGCTTTCTGCTGCGCCCGCTAGCGGTTGCGTATATACTTATCCACGTTGCGCTCGTGTTCTGCACGAGTCTTTGCAAAGGCGTGGGTTCGCGAATCCATCGCGACAAAGAAAAAGTAACCGGTTCCATCCGGAGTCATCACAGCTTTCATGGCCGAAGCTCCCGGGCTGCAAATGGGCCCAGGCGGCAATCCCGCGTGCTGGTAGGTGTTGTACAGATTGTCGGCATCATCCAATTGCTTGCGATGCAACCTGTCTGTCTTGTCCCACTCCTTGCACGCCGCCGACTTGTTGGTTGGCACCATGCAGCCGTAGCGAATCGTTGGATCCGTATCGAGCCTGTGTGGAACAAACTTTGGCGAGGTGAGTCGGTTCATGAAGACCTGAGCGATGCGAGGTCGCTCCTCTGCCGACACGGCCTCTTTCTCAACAATCGAAGCCATAATAAGGAACTCGCGATCGCTCCACTCAAGCTCTTTGCGAACCTTGGAAAACGCGGTGTCATTTGCCCGACGAAGTCGGTCCCAAACAACGCGGTGCTGCTTCACCATGGTCTGCAAAACAAGCCTCGGGCTCGATGGCACCTGGAAATTGTAGGTATCGGGAAAAAGGTAGCCGTCGATGGTCTCACCTTCAATGCCGTGTTCCTGCAAGAACTCCACATCGCGGGCCAACCCCTCTAGCGCCTGTGCATCGGCAATGCCCGCCTCCTCATACAAGGCAAAGACCTCAAGCATGTTGAGTCCTTCTTGAATCGTAATGCGAGCGGTAACCTCTTTGACGCCTTCGAGAAGTTTGTCGACAACTTCCTTTGGCGTCATGTCATCGGTGAGCACGTACTTGCCACTTCGCACCTTGGTCGTCACACCGCGGCGCATACCGTAGAATCGAAACCACCTTGGCCTATCAATGACCCCAGCCTTGGAAAGCCGGTTGGCGATTTTGGGGAAGCTCATGCCCCGTTCAATCTCGACAGTAATCTCTTGGCCCGTGCCTTTGCGAGCCTCGTGGGGATAGGCCATTGCAACGCTGTAGGCGTAGTACCCAGCGGCGCCCAACACGAGAAGTGTGCAGACAACAATCCCACCGGCGATTCGAAAGCTGCGCTTGGACATGAGGTAGTTCCCAACCAGGGAGCGGCAAAGTTTAGCTGGAAGGGCGGTTGGCGTCGAGCCAGCCCTGCAAGATGTAGGCGGCGGCCTGTTTGTCGACGACCTTCTTGCGCTTGGCCCGGGACATATCCGCATCGATCAATACGCGCTCCACGGCAGCCGTTGAGAACCGCTCATCCCACTCGTGGACCGGCAAGCTCTCTCCAAAATGCTCTGCGAGAGCCTTGATTAGCACTTGAACGCGCTTGGCTCGGTGGCCGACCTTGCCCGAGAGCTCGAGCGGCAATCCGACAACGATAGCGGTAACCTCGTTTTCACGAACGAGCGCCTCTACGGCAGCCACATCTTTCGCGGTCCCTGCCCTGGGCAAGACCAAGAGTGGATGCGCAGCAAGGCCAAGGCCATCCGATAGGGCGATCCCGATCGTCTTGGTTCCAACATCCAGGCCTAGGCTTCGCACGCCTCGCAGCATACACGGCCCGAGCCTAGGCTGCTGTGGCCGGTTCGATGAGTTTCAAACCGTCGGGGCCAATGCGGGCTCTGGCGCCGAATGGGAAGGCGCGATTTTGGGCTCCATGTCCAACCGGCAGTCCTTCGCCACATGCGATGCCCTCCGAGAATAGCCTGGCTCGCAGCATCTCGATTGCGTCCAGATTCCGATCACCAGCTTCTTGACAGCGGTCAAAGTCTCCCAAAAGCACGGCCGCAGCGTCACTAAGAACTTTTCCATCCTCCTGCGCAAGGAGCTGGGTCGCGTATCGGTCCAGAGCGTACGGCCGCTCCCCCACATCTTCCAGGATGCAAATCGCGTCGCCCATTGGTGGCGCCCAAGCCGTTCCGCAAAGATGTGCGAGAAGACTCATATTGCCACCAACAAGGAGCCCCTCGCGCACGGTGGAGACTCCCGAGCACGGCAACTCTGCGCCCGCGCTCTTGCCCGCCAGCATTTCGAGAACCCATTGCACATCGTCCGGATCCAGTTCACCCAGTTGCGTGAGAACCGGACCATGAATGGAGCGAATGCCGAGTTTGGCGGCCCAACACAGGAGCACAGTCACATCCGAGAACCCCACAATGGGCACAGGGTCCGCTCGCATCGCCGCCGCATCCAAATCATCAACAATGCGCGAGCACCCGTAGCCACCACGCGCCGCCCAAATCGCGCGCACATCGGGCGAGCGGAGTGCGGCATTGAATTCTTCGGTGCGCCTTGCGTCACTGCCCGCCAAAAACGTATCGCTCCTATCGATATCGGGCGAGACCAGCAGCTTGTAGTGCTTCTCCAAGAGCCGCAGTCCGGGACCAAGCCTATCCAAAGGCACCGGACCAGCCGGAGCCACAACCGCAATGGTATCGCCCTCACGCGGAGCCGGCGGAGCGAGCAAGTTCGACATCTCTTCAAGCATAGCTCGTGCGAAAGCCGGCCACAAAAGAGCACCGCATGGTTCGCCTCCAACCGGAGTATTCCCACCGCAATGATACGGTCAACGAATGGGGATGAAGAGACGACCGCGTCGGGAGAGCATCGACGAGGTTGTGTTGGCTGGTCTCTCTCACGAGTACAGTTCTTCAAGCTCGGAAGCCACAGACAACAAGGTACAGCGAAGCCTCCGCTACTACGGCTTCGACGTCGACGCGGGAATGCTGCGCCTACCTGAGCTGCGCGCCCTCAAGAATCGCTTGCTCAGAGAACTTACGGATCCACCAAGCTCACACTATTACATTCGCTCGCCTGAGACGTCGGGCTTCGCCGCCATGCGAGATTTCGATTTGCAGCGGCTCTGGAGCGATCTGGAAAAGGCGTATCCGTCGGTCGACCGAGACCTCTTGGGCGGTTTTCTAAACCACTCGGTCTATTTGTATTACTTGCGCTAGCGCGGGCGACCTTGGGCGATCCAAGACTCCACAAGCTGAATTTGCTCCGCCGTCATCGCGGGAAATCCGAGCGGCATGCCGATTCGCTCCTCACGCTGATGGCCGCGTTCTTCATCTCGCCTCGCAAGCAAGACCGAAAGCAGTAGCGGCACGCCTGTTTCATCGTTGGCGAAAACGCTTCGCCTGCGCCCATCGGGACCAAAGGCGCCAGAGCGAATTGATTCATAGGAACTCACATCGAAGCCTTTTGCTGGGTAGCCAAAGCCGCCGGTGTTGCCCGCTCCGCCATCGCCCATGGCAAAGTCAGCCGATGCGTGACAGTGCCAACAGACGGTTTTGAAAACCTTGCCAAACACCTCGTCCCACCCAACCTCTCGCTTCAACACGGGGAGTCTCGCCTCTATGGGCGCGAGCGCTGGGGGTTCTTCTGAAGAGAACCAGAGAAAGGCCGCAATGCTCGCCGCCTGGCTTTCCGTCAGGTGAAAGTTAGGCATGAGAGTCTTGGGATCGACGCCTTGTGGATTTAGCAGCCACGCGACGAGCATCCCCGATTGGAAGCGGTGACGGGTGAGCGCGAGGTCTGGTGCCAAGGCGAGTGCATCGCTATCCGGTGTGGCGCCCTCAGCGTAGCGTCGAGGCCTCGCCGCTACGCTGCCATGTGCGTGACAAGCACTACACTGCAGCTCATCGAAGAGCGCTGCGCCGCGCCCCGCCGCCGCCTCGGAAAAACTCTGATCCTTCGCCAGCTGTGGAACAAGCGCGTTCGCCAGTGCCGCTGCCTCCGGCTCGCTTATCAGTAGGCGTGGCATGCTTGCGGGCAATCCCGGCCGGACCTTGTGCGGCTTGCGGAGAAACCCTGAGATCCACCTTCTAGTTAGTTTGTGGCCAATAAAGGCCAAATCGGGTGCAACCGGCAGGCTCCTGAGGTTGCCCTTCCACACGTCGAGATTTTCGGCCGACGCATCGATCGTACCGGCCATGATCTGACGGTGACAGCCGACACACTGCTTCTCCAATGCCGGCTCGGGTTGCCCGGTCCCTGTGTGACATCGCTGGCATTCAAAGCGCGCAAGCAACTCGGCGCCTTTGGAGGACACCATCGAGGCATCGATCATGAGAGGCGCCGGAGGCTCTGGCGTATCGGAAGTGCCTTCCTTCTTGTTGCCGCATCCAAAAAGAATGGCAGCTGCTGCGAGGCACGAGAAAACCGAACGCAAGCGAGCCCTAGTTGCTTGCGTTGGTCAATACACCACCTCGAGGAGCAGCATCACCAATGGCGGCGCGACCACGAGATCGTCTCACCTTGCGCTTCTTCTCCGTTTTCGGCGTGATCGAACACACGCTCTTGTGCTTTGTCATGTTTAGGCAGCGTTTCACAGCCTTCTCTGCAGCAGCCGTTTCACCGGCCTTTGAGAGCAGCCGAGCAAGTGCGGTGTAGCTCTGAGCCTCAGGCATGAGATCGCGTTCTGCGAGATCTTCTAATGCGGCTCGGGCCTTGGCAGCCGTCTTATCTGAAAGCGCGAGTGCCTCAGCGTGGCGAGCGATGAGCAGCGGGTCATCCGATTTCTTCGCCAGCGCCGCCGTCAGGAATCTCGTTGCGTTTTCGATGCGCCATGATGAAACCTTTGCCCGCCGCAGGCCGGCGGTATGAAAAACCAAGGCCGCTTTCTTCTCCAGGCGGCTGTCGGAAAAGTCATACTCATGCAAATCGACGAGGCGCTCGGCCTTTGCGATTTGCCCTCGAGCCAACAGGCGCTCCGCATTGGCGATCTGCTTGACCGCATCGTCACCACCAACGCGCATCGCGTTGAGACAGGCATCGGCCACCGAAGGGCCAGCCAGGGAAAAACTCAAAATCAGGGCAAGTCGCAATTTCATCGTTGTCTCCAAGTTGTGCGGCATTCGATACCGCGGCTGTGGGTTGGTACGCACTGCACACCCCAGAGTTCTATTTGTTGCGGGTCTGGCGCCTTCGACGTCGCTTTTTCTTTCCCTTTGCCGGTGCCTCGGCTGCGGCTTCCTCAGCAGGAGCCGCCGAAGCCTTGGCCGCTTTCGCTGCCGCGACCTCCTCGGGAGTCACAACATCCATCACCTCGGTATCAGGGCCTTCGGAATCCTCTTTGGCGGGCTCAGAAGCCTGGGCGGGCTCGGAACCTGTGGCGGGCTCAGAAGCTGCGGCGGGCTCGGAACCTGTGGCGGGCTCAGAAACTGCGGCGGGCTCGGATACGTTGCCATCCCACCAAGCTTTGGCGACAGCATCGAGTTCCGCAGCCTGCACAAACATCCCGGGCGACCTTGGAGCCCCCGCCACCTGCTCACTAACTCGGGCAACTCGCACAGGGATTTGGAGCTCCTCACCAACACAAAGCACGATCGACGACCCCACCGGCATGGGTTGGGGGAACTGAACATACGCCTCAGAGCTTGTGAACTCTTGCATGCAGAGTCTGCTTCCCAGCTCGATGCCTTGATACTGGAGGTCAACGTACACGTCTTCGGGCATGCTCCAAGGGTACCCCGCTCAGGCTGGTGAGTGCGAGAGTCTGAACCGCAGTCACCTTCATAGATATGCCATCAACCGTGCCCCAACCCACATTGTGAGTGTAGCGATTAAGAACACTCCACATCTCGAAGCGTGAACCTCTGTTAACAAGTGCCACCCACAGATTTCTGAGGCGGCGTGCTAGCGGGACAGCGTGAGATTTCTGCCACATCCAAACCTGGTGGACAAACCGTGCAACCTGCCAAAACCCCGACGGTTCTGTCAGTCTTTGCTCACTTTTGAACATTCGAACCGGCCTTGGTGCCGTCAAACCGCCTGAATGTTCAACAAATACGATCCCTTTGCCAAGATGGCACGGCGCATGCTTAGTCTAGGGACATGATGCCGACCCCAGATAGAACCGTTGGAGGAACCATGATTAAGAACGCTTTGATGATTGCCGCCCTCACCCTCTTTTCGACAGCCCTTGCTGGCTGTCACCTGTACTTCGGAGACGATAACGAAGCCCGCGATGGCTACACCTATTGTGACGACACAGGTTGCTACGAGTGCGATGACTGGGGTTGTTACCCGAGCGACGGCCGCGGCGAGCCCGGCTGGACCTGTACTAGCAACTACGACTGCGCTGGCGGTTGTTACTGCACCGACGATGGCTTCTGCGAAGAAGCAGGATTCTGCTCAAGCGACGCAGAATGCGCCCCTGGATTTGAGTGCGATGACCGCTCAAGCTGTGTTCCAGAGGGAAGCAATGAAGTTTGTACTGCCGACGCCGACTGCCCAAGCGGAAGCTTCTGCGACGAGGCAAGCGGAGCCTGCGTAGGTTCTTGGACTTGTGACGATGGTGCTGCCGGTGCCGATGAGTCCTGCGGAATGGGCTTTGAGTGCGACGACCGAAACACCTGTATCCCACAACCCTGCACCGACGACGGAATGTGCCAAGAAGGCTGCTACTGCGATGAAGGCGCTGGAGAGTGCATCGAGACTGCAACTTGCGACGCAAACGGCGGCTGCTTCGGCGACCTTGTCTGCGACCTTGACCGCAACACCTGCGTACCACCAGACGAAATTGGCCCAACCTGCCAAGGTGACGTTAGCTGCGACATCGTTGCTCCAGTCTGCCCAGTCGGTTCAACTGCTGTCATCGAAGACGGCTGCTACACCGGAGCTTGTATGGCGAAGACCGATTGCCCAGATGGCGCTCCATTCGAGTGCAGCGACCTCAACAATGACGAGAACGGTTGTATCGGCAACAACACCTGCAGCACGGTCTACAAGGGTGTGAACTGCACCTCTCCAAACGGCGACGAATGCACCGGTGGCTCTGTTGACTGCACCTGTGAGTCCTTCGAATACGACTACTGCGAAGCTATCTAACGGCTAGCGGCATCTTGCTAACCACGGCCCATCCTCTTCCCGAGGGTGGGCCGTTTTTCTTTGGCTTGAGATCTCAGAGAGCGGCTCTCAACCCCCCAGAACTACTTCACTAACCGGTCGCATGCCGGGCTCGCAGGACGAGGAACCATGTGCTAGAACGCTCCCAGCGAGAGCGGCGCCTATATAGAAGTCATTCGGGAGCCAAGTTCATCCAACAGTGGATTCGCAGCTCTCCTCGCAAAAGGCAACCATGTCCATCATTTCGAAGATTTTCGGCAGCAAGAACGACCGCGAGCTCAAGAAGCTCCAGCCCCTAGTCAGCCACATCGCCTCGTTTGGCGACGCAATGGAGGCAAAGAGCGACGATGAACTTAAGGCGATGACGCCGATGTTCAAAGAGAAGCTCGACAACGGCGCAAGCCTTGACGACCTATTGCCCGAGGCATTCGCGATGACTCGCGAAGCAGCGTGGCGCGTTATGCAAATGCGCCACTACGACGTGCAGATGGTTGGCGGCATCTTTCTACATCGGGGCGTTATCGCCGAGATGCGTACCGGTGAAGGTAAGACGCTCACCGCGACAAGCCCCGTGTACCTAAATGCACTCGAGGGCCGCGGCGTTCACGTTGTTACCGTCAACGACTACCTCGCATCACGCGATGCGGAGTGGATGGGGCAAATCTACCGATGGATGGGGCTTTCTGTTGGCGTGATTGTTCACGGCATCACCGATCAAGAGCGACAAGCTGCCTACCAAGCCGACGTTACCTACGGCCAGAACAGCGAATTTGGATTCGACTACCTTCGCGACAACATGAAGATGTCGCCCGACAAGATGGTGCAGCGCGGTCTGCGTTACGCCGTCATCGATGAGGTCGACTCTATCCTTATCGATGAAGCTCGTACTCCCCTCATCATTTCTGGACCAGCCGAGCAAAGCGCCCAATCCTACGAGAAGGTCGACAAAGTCGTTCCAAGGCTCAAGCGCGATATCGACTACACGGTCGACGAAAAAGCGCACTCCGCCATGCTCACCGACTCTGGTGTCGAAGCGGTTCAAGAGCTGCTTGAGCTTGAGAACTTGTACGACCCTGCCAACATCCAATTGAACCACCACGTTGGCCAAGCACTGCGCGCACACACGCTCTACAAGCGCGACGTCAACTACCTCATCGACAACGGCAAGGTTGTGATCATCGATGACCACACCGGTCGAAAGATGGAAGGCCGCCGTTGGTCAGATGGTCTGCACCAGGCGATCGAAGCAAAAGAAGGCGTGACCATCGAAGAGGAGAACCAAACCCTCGCGACGGTTACCTATCAGAACTTCTTCCGCATGTACGACAAGCTCTCGGGCATGACGGGTACGGCCGACACTGAGGCTGCGGAATTCCATCACATCTACAAGCTCGAAGTGTTGGTGATTCCAACCAACAAGCCTCTTGTTCGCGACGACCAACGCGACCTCATCTACAAGAACGAGAAGGGCAAATTCAAAGCGGTCTTCAAGGACATCACCAAGTGTCACGAGAAGGGCCAGCCAGTCCTTGTCGGTACAACATCGGTCGAGAAGTCTGAAGTCATCGCTTCCCTACTGCGCAAGCAGAACATTCCCTTTGAGGTTCTCAACGCCAAGCAGCACGAGCGGGAAGCTACGGTTGTCGCGCAGGCGGGACGCAAAGGCGCCATTACGATTTCGACCAACATGGCTGGCCGTGGTACCGACATTGTCCTCGGTGGCAACGCTGAAGTCATGGCCGAGGATGCTCTAAAAGAGGAAGGCGAAGAGGGGAACGAGGAACGCCTCGCAGAACTCATCGAAAGGTTCGAAGCTGAGTGCACGGCCGAGCGAGAAGAGGTTCTTGAGGCAGGTGGCCTTCGAGTGATTGGTACCGAGCGACACGAGTCGCGTCGTATCGATAACCAGCTTCGTGGTCGCGCCGGTCGACAAGGTGACGTCGGAGCATCGCGCTTCTACCTAAGCCTTGAGGATGACCTCTTGCGAATCTTCATGGGCGAAAAAGTAGCGGCCATGATGGAGCGTCTCGGTTTTGAGGAGGACATCCCGATCGAGAGTGGCATGGTGACGAAGTCGATCGAGAACGCTCAAAAGAAGGTCGAGGGGCACAACTTCGATTCTCGTAAGAACGTTCTCGAGTACGACGACGTGATGAACCAACAGCGAAAGACGATTTATGGTCTTCGCAACCAAGTTCTTCGCGGTCAGTACATTCCGAACACCACTGACGATGATGGCAACCCGCTTCCCGAAGAAGAGATCGAAGAGCCACCAACGGTCAGTGCGGACTGGACCATTGAAAGCCTTACCGAAGATCTCCACGACGAGATCGCCAAGATGGTCGACAGTGGACTTGCCAAGAAATCGGAGAACGAAGAGATTGCTAAGAACAATCCCTTGGCAGAACTTGTCCCGGTTTGGCATTCCATGCGCTCGGAACTCTGGCGCCAAACTGGTGCCTGGATTGGCGATCTAGAGCAGCAGTACAAGCGGCTAGAGAATGGCAAACTCGACAACGAAGAGTTCCTGGCTTGGATTATCGACCTTGTCGCTCGCTCCCTCATTCAGCAGCGCGAGCGGCTCTACGATCTAAGCGATACGCTCATTGGCGCCATCATTGAAGATCAGTGCCCTCCAGATTCGCACATCGACGATTGGGATTTCGATGCCATCGACGAAGCGATGTCGGCCCAGTTCAACAGCAAGATAAAAGTTGCTCGCAAGAACGTCGACCAGCAAGTGATCGCGGAGAGCACGTGGGAGCAAGTTGAGAAGATTCTAGAGACGCGTCTGAAGGAACTTGGGCGTCCATGGCTCATGTACTTCGCTCGTCACTTCCACTTGGAGGAGACCGACAACCAGTGGATTGAGCACCTCAAAAACATGGACACACTGCGCGAGGGCATTGGACTTCGAGGCTACGGCCAGAAGGATCCAAAGAAAGAGTACAAGCGCGAAGGCTTTGAACTCTTCTCTCTCATGATGAAGAACATCCAGCACAACACTGGCGAGAACGTCTTCCGAGTGCAGATTCGTCAGGAAGAGAAGGCCATTCCGAGTCTTCAGCAAAACGGCGCCCGTGAGATGCACGAGAATCACGCTGGCGACGACGACTATCATGGAGAAGACGAGCAGCAGGCTGAGGAAGGTGCGGAGGCGGCTCCAGTTCGTCAAGTTCGCCGTGAGCGTCCAAAAGTCGGACGCAACGACCCGTGTCACTGTGGCAGTGGCAAGAAGTACAAGAAGTGCCACGGCCGCGAAGGCAGCACAGCGACTCTCTAGCCTCAAATAGACACCCCTTTGGGGATGCATGACGGCAGCGTTTCTCAAGAGGCGCTGCCGTTTGCCGTTTCGGGCCCTATCTCTCGCGAGCGGCGGCAAAGAGCGTCGCGAACCGTCAGGAAGGCCGCCAGTCTGACGATCGATCGTCAGAACCACCGACGCCCAACGCTCCGCCGTGCCCTAACCGCCTGATCATCCAAAGGATACGTTTTGGCCCCGCCCTTGCTCTACCCAGGTACACAGGGCAGGAGCGCATATGGCTGAAGAAGAAATTGACGAAGATTTGGGAGCGTCGGAGGGACAAAAATCCTCCAAGATTGTCTCCCTCTTGTTGTTCATTAACATTCTGGTTAGCGGCGCAGCCCTGTTCAAGATTATGGGCCTACCGTCCGAACCCGTGATCGTAAACACGATTGCAGCAGGCGATGCTGAAGACAAAGGGGATCCAGATGTCCCCGGCCCGATTCACTCGTTCGATGCGTTCCTAGTAAATCTCAACGAAGCGGGCGGTGGGCGATTTCTTCGTGTCACTGTCGAACTTGAACTCAAGAATGACGATGGACTTGCCGAGCTGGTAGCAAACGAGCGCAAGGTAAAAGATGAACTCCTGCGCTTCCTAAGCAATCTTCGAGTGGAAGAGACCCTAGGCGAAACCAATCGCCTGCGGATTCGCGATGGAATCATTTCACGACTCAACCTACTTCTAGACGACGATGACCTCGTCAAAGGCGTCTATTTCCCCGACTTCGTGGTGCAGTAGTGGCCGACTGCACAAACACAAACAACTCTAGTACCCAACCGCTGCTTCACTCCGATTAGCCATCGGAGCTCTGCACCCTGGGGGCAGGCGTCTCCTCTGCATTTGACGCCTGTCCTCTCTTTCTACCGCTTCACTCCGATTAGCCATCGGAGCTCTGCACCCTGGGAACAGGCGTCCTCCTCTGCATTTGGGCGTCTGTTCCTCTTTTCTACTGCTTCACTCCGATTAGCCATCGGAGCTCTGCACCCTGGGAACAGACGTCCTCCTCTGCATTTGGACGTCTGTTCCTCTTTTCGTTTCGGTTCCATAACCAAAGAGTTTCTAGTGCGCATCACGGATCATCTTCTCAAGAACCTCTGCTGACTCCGGGTCGTAACACCGGAGTCCTGCGTCGGAGCACAACGTCTGAAATCGCTGATCGACGTGTCCCAACAGGTGTCCTAGCAGACTCTGCGACTCAGACCTCGACGGATTTCGTCAACCCGAAGGTCCTCTCAACAGTCCACGCGTCTCCGTGCCCTCCGTGAAGATGGCTGCGTTGCTTGCTTGGCAACACCGCTCCAGTTTGCTGTCTCATCGTCTCTCACGCTGCGGCTCTTCATGACGGAACAAGAGGTTGGTTCCCCGCAGCATCGAACCCTGAACTTCTCTCGATTCGTTTCGGGGCCGAAACAAAAAAGGGCCTGCCCTCGATCGTTAGGCGCACGTCGAGTAGCCAACTCATTGCGCACCTACGAGGGCAGGTATCCAGCGTATCCACAACCACCCGGTCGCATGCTTCACTCCGACTAACTAGAGTGGCTGCAGATACTCTCCATTAAATGTATGTGCACTTCTACTGACCCTACCAGCGTCGTGGCTGGGGGCAGAAGCGACTCCTTGCGACAATAAGAACGATTCTTATCTGGCAGGATCTTGATAGGCTCGTTGAGCTTGGCGGGCTCGCTGCCCCGCAAGTCGTCGCCTGGCCATTTCACCTCGGGCTCGTTCGAGGGCGCTCTCCCACTGTCGGTCTCGTAGACTCAGCAGGTCGCGAATTGCACGGCACTTCTCGTTTCCTCGAAGCAGGTCGCAGTTCTCGCGGAGCAGCATCTTTAGAATCGTCATTTCCGTTTCGCGCTCGCCTATCAAATGATTTGCTTGGGCGATAATTTCCGCAGCATCAAGCTGGGGAGCCGGTTCGGGGGTGAGCGCGAGAAGTCGCTCAAACGTGCTCTCTGCCTGCTCAATTGGCGTTCTAGCTGTTGGCACGATTCGCCTCCAGGAACGCCTCTCGCAGCTGAACTACCACCGCGCTCGCTTGGTCTAGAAGAGCTCCGTCGTTGTGGATATTCGCCTGTGCCAAGCGGTCTAAGACATAATCGTAGAGAGCAGCCAAGTTCCCGCACAAGTCCGGTGCGAGGGCGTGGTCAAGAGCGGCGACCAATTCCATGATGATTTGGTTGCCGTGATTGATCGCTCCAGCCTTCGCTGCGACCTTGCCTTCAGCAATGGCGACTTTTGCATCATCACAATCTCGTACAAAACGAAGGTAGAGCTTGTCGAGTATCTGAACCTTGGACGAGGACTCAAGGTCCACTTGTTTATAGGCTTTGGCTGCGCGTGCGTACATAAATCTCCTAGAACCCTATTGCGCCCAAAAACGACTGTTGCGAATTGAGCTGTGCCATCGCTTGTTCAAGAGCGGCAAATTGCCGATTGAGTTGCTCGGACAAAGCAGTAGCACTTCGTTCGATTCGTTCAATCTGAGTGTCGAAGACCTTGATACGACTGGTAAGTGATTCGGTCTTACTCGACAAAAGCCCGGTTGAGCTCTGTGTATATGTTTCGACCATATCTTGGAGAACTTTGGCCACACCGTCATTTCCTCCGTCTCCGGCGAAGATATTGTCGATCGCACGTGGGTCAGAAGAAAGTGTCGCATCGAGCTTGGTTGAGTCGATCGTGAGCTTGCCCGTGTTGTCCATCTCGATGCCGAGGATGCCCAATGAGGTCTGCTCCGAGCCATTGGTATAATTCGTAGAGATGTTCGTTCCAAGCGTCCTCTGAAGCTGCCTAAGCGTCGAATCGCCAAAGAGGCTGCTGCCGTCCTTTGTTGTTCCGTTATAGGTGAGTTCCTTGTTTACGACGTCTACAACCTTGTTATAGGAGTCGACGAACTCTTGTAGCTTCGTCTTTGTTCCTGCGGTGTCTTGTGTGACTTGAATGTTGGTATCGGCCTCGCCTAGCTGCGTCAGCCCAACCAGCTGCAAGTTCACGCCAGTGATAACGTCGGTAACTTCATTGGTTGGCCGGGTAACAGCCACACCATTGATCGTAAAAGCCGCGTCCTCCGGCGGAATTAGCTCAGCAGTGCCTAGCGTTAGCCCTAGCGCATCGCCGCTTTCTCCAAACGTAATGCCGTTGGCTATGCCGCTTTCATCGGACGTCACCATGATTCGATAATCGGTGCCATCGAAGAGAACGCTGGCTGTTGCCTTGGCGTCTGAGTTGGTGATGCGCTCCGCAATTTCATAAAGCGAATCGGTAGCATCATAGGCAATGCTCACTAAGGCCTCTGAGCCAACAGTGAGATCTAACGTACCTGTGCCAACAACGCCTGCATCGGCGGTGGCATACGTCTGTGATTGTGAAGTCTCGTTCTTTGCGAGATTCGTGACCGTCATGGCAAAGTTGCCCGCGGTGGCAGCGCCACTACTGGTCACGATGACTCGATCCTCGTTGGTCGATTCAACTGACATCTGACGGATTTCGTTCTTGGTGCTGAAGCTATCGAGCTTCGAGTCCAAGTCCTTCATGATGCTCGACAGACTCCCGATCGTGGAAATCTGTTTCTCTGTGTTGAACTTCCGCTCATTGAACGTATTTGCTCGAGCACGTTCAATACTGACAAGAGAATCAACAATAGAGCCGGTATCGAGTCCGGAGGCGAGTCCTGAAAAGTTGATTGGCATATTGTCGTTTTCCTTATCCAAAAAAGCGGCAGGCGCTAACGAGGGATCGACTCGCTAGCGCCTGTTTGCTATCCGATGAGCGCCAGTGCCGAAGACGGCAGGCTGTTTGCCTGACTCAATACCGAGATACCGGCCTGAGAGAGGATTTGGTTCTTTGTCATGTCTGCAGCTTCGGAGGCCACATCCACGTCTCGGATTCGCGAGTTTGCTGCGCTTAGGTTCTCGTGAGCAACACCGAGGTTCGAGATGGTAATCGATGCACGGTTTTGGAATGCACCAACTTTGGCTCGCGCCGTTGAGAGTTGCTCGATGGCGCCATCGAATGCCGACAGAGCGAGCTGTGCATTCGTCGCAGTCGACAAACTAACGCTGGCAATCTGCAATCCACCGGTTGAACCGAGTGTCGAAGTCACAAGCCTAGTCACACTCATTGCGATGCGATCATTGGCAGTATTCTGAAAGCCAATCTGCATGGTTAGGCCCGCGGAAGCGGATCCCTCAAGCAGCTTCTGACCGTTGAATTCCGTTGTGTTCGCGATTCGATTGAGTTCCGACGAGAGCGCATCAAATTCTGTATCGATGTAGCCTCTCTCGGTTGACCCGAGCGTGCCGTTCGCGGCCTGCACGGCTAGCTCTCGCATACGAGTCACGATGCCTTGTTGCTCGTTCATCGATCCCTCGGCCACCTGAGCCAGTGAGACAGCATCGTTCGCGTTGCGACCGGCCTGAGCCAGTCCGCGAATATCTGCTTTGAGGTTCTCACTAATTCCTAGTCCAGCTGCATCATCTGATGCCGTGTTGATTCGAAGTCCAGAAGACAGTCGTCCAATATTTTTGGACATTGCGCCCTGTGATTTCGAAAGATTTCTCTGCGCCGACAAAGACGCCGTATTCGTCAAGATTGACATTCCCATTGCTTCACTCCTGTAATGGACCGCCGCCAAGCGGCCCGGTTGCACCCAAGTGTTCCCTGCAATGAAGTGGTTCGCCCAAGGCCATTTTGTTTTAAGGGCCGAGTGCGTTTTTTTTGAGATTTTTTGAAATCAAAAATATGACGTGCAAAAACAAGGGCCTCGACATGCCGTGCAGTGCCGAGGCCCAAGTCTTCGTTGTCGTTATTATCCTCCGATGAGCGAGAGAGCTGCCGATGGAAGCTGATTCGCCTGTCCCAAGATGGCTACACCGGCCTGGGAGAGGATTTGATTCTTGGTGAGTCGTCCCGATTCCTCGGCGACATCTACGTCGCGGATTCGGGAGTTCGCTGCTGAGAGGTTCTCGTGAGCGACGTCCAAGTTGTTGATCGTGATCATGATGCGGTTTTGAAGAGCACCAAGATTGGAGCGAGACGTTGAGAGCTGCTCGATGGCCTTGTCGAAGAGGTCCAAGGCGATTTGTGCGTTGGTGGCCGTTGAGAGGCTGGCACTTGCGAGGTGCATAGAGGTAGATCCAATGGTCGACGTCGTGAGACGTGTAACGCTCATTGAGAGCCTGTCGTTGCCGGTATTGTGAATACCGATTTGCATGGTGAGCCCTGCAGAGGCCGAACCATCCAAGAGTGTTTGACCGTTGAACTCCGTAGTTGCCGAGATGCGATTGATCTCGTTCCGCAGTTGATTGAATTCGGTCTGAATGTAGGAGCGCTCGGTGACGCCAAGCGTGCCGTTGGCAGACTGCATTCCAAGTTCGCGCATACGAGTCGCGATGCCTTGCATTTCGTTCATGGCGCCCTCTGCGACTTGCGTCAGCGAGATAGCGTCGTTGGCGTTTCGCTTGGCTTGCACCATCGAGCGAATGTCCGCTTTGAGGTTTTCTGAAATACCCAGACCGGCGGCGTCGTCGGCTGCACGGTTGATACGTAGACCAGAGGAAAGCCTTCCAATGCTGTTCTGTAGGTCTCGTTGGGTTGCGCCCAAGTTGCGTTGAGCGAGAAGTGACGGAAGGTTTGTGACGATTGAAATTCCCATTTTTTATTTCTCCAAGGTAGCGTTGCAGGTGTGTGTCACTTACCTGGTTCGCCCGACACGGGCCTTCATGAAGGGCTTTACCCTGTTTTTTCGAGAAAATCATAAGTGCGCTAAACTGCTTGCACTACCTGAGCGATGCGCTCCGTAAGTGCCTGAGCTGCCTGAAGCGCTTGTGAGCTAAGAGCGAGTTCCGAGGCCGCTTCGATAGGATCAATCTCCACCGCGCGTTGGTGAACTTCTGAGAGCACCAATTCGAAGTCGACGCGAGCAATCTCCGCCGCATCCAAAGAACTCTGAAGGCCACCGATCTGCGCTCGGCCAAGCGAAACTTGATGAACGCCTTCTTCCAACACGCCGATCGCGTTCTGAATGCCTGTTAGATCATCCGCCAACAACGCATCGTGGAACTTGGACATTTCATCAAAGAGGTCGACGCCACTGGCGGCTGTGAAGAGCGAGCCCGTAACGGTGACAACCAATCGATTGCCCTCCGCAGCTTCGATGGTCCTCGCGTTGGCATCCCCCTGGTAGACACCCGTGTCATCAAAGGGCGGGTTGTCGCCGCGCGTTCCAGCTAAGAGAAACTCCCCATCCAAACCACGACTATTCGCCGCCATGAGTGCTTCTCCCATGAGGGCCTTAACCTCTCCTGCCGTAGCAGCTCGGCTTTGCGCATTCTGCGAGCCATTGGCTGCTAGAACTGCGAGTTCACGGGCGCGGCTCATGACATTTCCAACCGTTCCAAAGACTCGATCGGATTCGGAGAGCCTCGCATTCGACCCTGAGATGGCCTTCTCCCGGAGGTCGCCAACCTGCAAACGAACTCGGGCTCTTCGTCCCGCAGCCCATCGAGCAGGATCGTCAGAAGGACGATCGACCTCAATACCCGAGGACATCGGCCCTGCTGCGTCGGCGACGCGCTCGCGCGACTTGGCGACCTGGCGAGCCGCCTGTACAAGCATTCTACGTTCTGTGATGCGCATGGTCTTCCTTCGTCAATGGCGGCTAGAGCCTGTCGATCATATTGCCCAGAATCTGATCAATCGTTTGCACAAAGCGCATATTTGCCTCTGATGCGTGTTGAAACTGTGAGAGTCGATTGAGCTCTTCTTCAAGACTCACCCCGGAAACCGAATCGCGAAGGGCATCAATGCCGTTTCGCTGCGCGTCATGAAATTTTTGATCCACGACTGCTGCACGAACATCTTGGCCCACGTTCGAAATGAAGCGCACAGACTCCTCAACGAAGGTCCGTGTTCCGCCACTCGCTAGCAACAGGTCTTGGCTGTCGAGTAGGGCCAACATGCCGCCATTGTCGCCAACATCCTCGCCTACTGTTCCGGACGCAAGGAACGCGGAATCACCAACGACAACAGGATCGACCTCAAAGAAGAGCGCTGCGCCGGCAACCGCAAGGGGCTCAACGAAGAGGTCTTGCCCTGTTCCGCCGTTGCGTCCCTGGCCGGCCCTATGAATCGCATTGAGATTTGTGGCTACATCGAACGCCAGCTGGTCAATCTCCTGAACGAGACCCGCGGTTAGGTCGTCGCGAAAGTGCAAATCAGCGCCGAGTTCGCCCGAGCTAATCTTCGTTGTGATGTCCAGCCGGTGCTGACCATCAACAATTTCAACTCTAGAGAATCCGCCAAGAGCGGTGTCGACCGACGCCTCAAGGCTCGCTGCTCTCGAACCGTCGACAAGCACGCTTCCATTGTCCAACAGGAATCGCATTTGACCGTCATCGTCGATGCGCGCTTTGCCACCTACGAGTTCTGCTAAGCGAAGAGCGTACTGTTCTCGTTGATCGAGAAGCACAGGATCGCCCTGCAGTTGAATGGCCTTGTTGAGTTTCGCGATCTCCGATGTAAGTCCGCTTGCTTCCGAGGCCGTATCGCGAATCCGCTCATCGGCGTCTTCTCGAGCTCGAGCCACTTCTTGTGATTGTTGCCGAAACGCAAAGGCGAGATTCTCAGCAGAGACGATTGCCGCTTCCCGCACTTGGGGATCTAGCGGTGAAGAGGCGACGTTGTTCAGGTTTCCGAAGAGTGCCCCAAGGCCGGCGGGAATGTCTCCCTCGGCTGCCGTCATCACGCCCTCTAGATCGAGCAGAACGGTAGAAAGCCTGTCGAAGTATCCCGAGGAACCACCGACATGCCGTTGTCGCCCCGCGAGTAGCTCGTCACCAACCCGAAGTGGGTCACCAAAGGTGACTCCGCCAAAGACGGGACTTCCAGGGTTTGCTCGCAAGTCCACACGCTGACGCGTATAGCCCTCGGTGTTGACGTTTGCCGAATTGTTAGCGGCCGTCGCAATACCCGCATTTTGCGCTTGGATAGCGCTGCCCCCCAAATCGAGGAGGCCCATTAAGCTGGACATGATGAACTCTCAGTCAGATCGACGTAGTTGAAGATCGCCGGGTTGGTCCCACTGTGCGCGCACGGTTGTCGTAACCTTGCACGCTTGAGTCCACTCCGAGTTTGGCCGAAATCGCCGCAATTGCTTCACCCAGTAACGCCGAGTTGGCGTAGATCATCGCTCTGACTTGCCCAGCTGCGAGAGAAACGCGCGCCTTTGCATCGCGCATTGCTTCGCTGCTCTCTTCACCCGAAGTACTCACAGCACCAGACTTCTCTTGTGTTGCTAGTTCCTCAAGTTGGCGCACAAGCTCGCGCTTGTCGCCGTCGATACGCGTAATGACGTCTATGTCAAAACGCGCCACTGCATTGAGCTCCTGGTCCAAGACGTCAAATAGACGTCCTAGCAGAGCTTCCGCCTCTACGAGTGTGTCGAGGTCTTGTCCCTCGCTCCATGAGGCGGAGAAGTTCACTCAGCCCCTCCGGACCGAGCAATCTCATCGCCGAGAATATTCGAAGCGAGCTTCTTATAGTCGACGGCATATTCGTTGTTCTGCAACTGCTGTCGAACCATATCGAGTCGCGCTTGGATCTCGGGTCCTATTGAAGAAGTGCTGCCCGCGGCAAGCGTTCGAGCACTGCTACCGAGTGATACAACGTCACCCTTTTTGCCTTCTACACCGGAGCTCTCGCCCTTGGTATCGGCCCTGGCTGTCTTTGCGTCGCGCTCTGCCGCGTCGCTCCGATTTACCTCTGGTTGTCTTGGTCCTTGAATACGCATAAATCTGCTCCCTTAGTCTATCGATCGGCCATTGGCTCGGCGTCTTTAGGATTATTCTGATGTTTTTCGAGGCCGTGAATTTCCCCTTTGGGATCAATGGCTTTGCCAGCACGGCGAACTTCGAAATGTAGGTGAGGGCCGGTGACTCGCCCGGTTTGCCCCACTCGGCCGACGATTTCGCCGGCTGCAACTTGTTGCCCGACCTCTACCGACATGGAATCTAGGTGTGCGTAGCGGGTCTCGAGTCCGCCTCCGTGGTCGACAACAACAAGGTTGCCGTAGCTTCCGGCTTTGCCGGCCTGCACAACAACGCCGGGCCCCGATACCGCGACCTTCGTCCCTTTAACAGCAGCCAAATCGATACCTTCGTGAAAGCTCTTGGCGCCAGTAACCGGGTGGATGCGCTTTCCAAAGTCGGAACTCACCCGTGCATTCACCGGCGCGTGCCGCAAATCGCTGCCCCCCGACTGATAGGCACGAGCGTGACCACGCACCGCACCGAGCGCTCGCGTTGCTTGCGCAGATGGCGCAGCCTCAGACGGGGTCGATGACGTCGCCTCGGCCCCGTTCGGATCGAGTTCTGCACTCATGACCTCGGCAATGCCCAAGCCACCACTCTTTGAAACATTGGTCGCCATTGCCTCATCAAGCATGTCCTGAAACATCTTGCCGGCATAGCCACCACTGAGCATGCCCTCGCCCACCGTCTTGCGCATCTCGGAGAGCATGCGACGCACAAAGAATGCTTCAAGCTGTTTGCCCGCATCTTGGGCGCTCGGCTCACTAGAGGGCCGAGCGGTGAGGTTGGGTTGCATTGGATCAAGGCCTAGGGTCATCGTCCTGTCTCCTAAAGGATTTGAATCTCAGCTCGAAGTGCACCGGCTGCTTTGAGCGCCTGGAAGATAGACACCAGATCTCGAGGCTTGGCGCCCAATGCGTTTAGCGCCGCGGCAACATCGCCAACGGTCGTGGAGTTAGGAAGAACTCGCAGGTCTCCTTTGGCCTCGTCAACTTGCAGCTTAGAGTCTTTGGCAGCAGTTGCCGTATCTCCGCCCGACAGAATACCCGGCTGAGAAATCTGCGTACCTTCGGAAACCGTGACTGTCAGTGCTCCATGAGCGACAGCGACACTACTTAATGTGACACCTGCGCCAACGACCACCGTGCCCGTGCGCTCGTCAACAATGATTCGGGCGGGAACATCGGGAACGGCGTGAATCGACTCTAAGGTCGCCACAAAGTGCACCGCGCGTGCACGCCACTCGGGCCGAATTTTCACCGTCACCGCACCTGGGTCGCGAACGATGGCCACCTCACTCGAAAGGGTCGCATCAATGGCTTTCGCAATGCGCGATGCCGTTGTGAAGTCTGGGTCTTTGAGCAGCAGTGTCACCCTGTCGGAGCGAAAGACCGTTGGAGCTCCGACTTCGACCATCGCACCATCGGGAATTCGTCCCGCTGTGGGATGGTTCTTTACCGCGCTTGAGCCCGAGAGCCCTTTGACGGAGAAGCCTCCCGAACTGAGCGCGCCCTGTGCAATCGCATAGGTTTTTCGATCCGGGCCTTTGAGTGGAGTTGCTATGAGCACTCCGCCCTGCAGGCTCTTGGCCTCCCCCGACGACGAAACCAAGACATCCATCTTCATGCCGGGCCTTGCAAACGGCGGAAGCTCCGCCGTGACAAGCACGACGGCCACATTCTTTGCCTTGATATCTCGGGCGGAAACTCGGGTTCCGAGCCGCTTGAGAAGATTGGCCATGCTCTGCTTCACCAACACGGAGCTACCACTGTCGCCCGTACCACTGAGACCGACAACAAGTCCGTACCCAACAAGCTTGTTCGAACGAAACCCCTCGATCTCGACCAGGTCCTTTAGACGGCTCGCTTCCGACGAGCTTGGAAGCAATAGAACGAAAGCGACAACGGTTAGAATTAGTTTGCGCATATCAAGTACCTCTAAAGCCTAGAACGGCCAAACCTTACCCATGGTGCGTGAGAGCCAGCCCTGACGCTGTTGATCAGAAATATCCCCACGCCCGGTGTACTCGATTTCGGCATCGGCAATACGAGACGATGCAACCGAGTTGTCGGCATCAATATCCATCGACATCACAATGCCGCTGACATAGATGTGGTGTTCTTCATTGCCAACCATCACGACCTTGCTGCCTTCTACATAGAGGTCGCCGTTTGGCATGACTTTGCGCACTCGCACAGGCAAGGTTGCCGTTAGGTTGCCCTGTCGGCTCGACTGCCCGGCGCCCGTGAACTTGGTTTCCCTCTGAGCCCCAAACAGGGCCGTTGGGTCGATGCGCGGGAATTTTTCTTGAAGCTTAGACATCAGACCAAACGCGCTTGGAACGGCGAAGCTCGAATCGTCCTTGCGCGCCAAATTGGCACTGGCGTTCTGCGAGCCAGAGTCTCTCTCGTCGATGCGAATCACCAGGATGTCGCCAACGCGCCGAGCAACCGCATCTTCGTAGAGGCCGCTATCGCCCGGTGCGTACAAACTTCCCGGTGCACGTTTTGGTGCAGAAGCGTACTCTCCGGGGTCAAAGCGGCGTTTCTTTGGTCGATACGGAGCTATGTGAGTAGTGCAACCCGAGAGTGCGATGCCCGAGACGACGGCAACCGCAACCGCGATCCGAAGCGACAGAGTCGGGTACGTTGCGCCGTTCATAGGACACCGCCAAGTTCGACAAGATCGGAAGACATGAGTTTACCCGATAAGAGTTTTCCCGACACGCGAACACGCGCGGGCGAACCAACCATCGCCTTGGTTTCCAAGACGCCACTTGTGGCGACAACAACACCGCCACGGCGAACCATCACACGAACCTCAGTGCCTCGAGCAATGGGCATCGGCATCGAGACGTCGGTATCGCGAAGAGACTCGCCGGCCTGCCTCGCCAAGACAACGCGAGAACCAAGTAGGTACGTCGGTTCCACTTGTACAACGTTTGCCTCCGTCCGAGGACGCTCCTCAACTCGCAGATGGCCCGCTTCAATAATCTCGCCAGCCTCAAGGTCAACGGCGGCGACAACGACCTTGCCAAACTCGACGAGCTCGATTCGAGCCCAGCCCTTCTTGATACGTCCACTGCGCTTGTGCACCAATACTTGGACGATGGCTCGACCCTTCTTAGGAGGCTGCCGCCAACGAAGCGCCACAATGTCTTTGCTGGAAGCCCGACGTCGAAGAGTCTCTGGTACAGAAACCGATGCAACTGCAAGACCGCTCGGAAGCGTCCGTTTCACTTCGGTCATCACTTGATCGTCGAGGATCACCGCCGGGCTGGTTCGGACTCGAGATTTTGCATGGGCTTCGGAGACAGCCAACGTGCATCCCAAGGCAAGTACAAGCGTGAGAAGACTACGCATTAGAGATTTCCAGTTCTCTGGAGCATTTCATCGGCGGCGGAAATGACCCGCGAATTGATCTCATAGGCCCGCTGCCCAGAGATCAAGTCAATCATCTCTTCCACCACTTTGACGTTCGACATCTCAAGAGTTCCCTGAGCGAGACCACCTGCTCCCTCGGAGCCAGCGTTCGCTAAGACCGCAGCCCCCGAGGCGGCAGTCTCGCGATACAGCGTCTTTCCCGTCGACTGAAGTCCGCTTGGATTTGCAAACATGGCGATTTGGATTTGCCCCAACTCTGTCGGAGCACTCTCGCCGGGAATCATTGCGGTCACCGTACCGTCGGCGCCGATCGCAACACTTTGGGCATCGGGCGGTACGACAATTTCTGAGGTGAGTTTGTAGCCATCCGCGTTGACCATGGTTCCTTCCGCATCGATCTTGAAGGCACCGTTTCGTGTGTACGCGTTCTCTCCGGTTGGAAGCTCGATTTGGAAGAACCCTCGCCCTTCGATTGCCATATCGAGAGTATTCCCGGTTTGTTGCAGGTCTCCCATACTGTGTTGGCGTTGGGTAGCGACGGTTCGCACACCCATACCAACCTGTGCACCGGTTGGTGCCGAGGTTCCTTCGCCAGTCGCTGTCCCCGGAGCGCGAATGGTCTGATACATGAGGTCGGCGAACTCGGCGCGGCCCTTTTTGAAGCCAGCGGTGCTGACGTTGGCGATGTTGTTTGCGGTGACGTCCAGCTTGGTTTGCTGTGCGTCCATGCCGGATGCGGCTGTTGACATTGCTCTAATCATTTTTCACTTCCTTCTATTTAGGTCCGCCGAGAGCTTTTGCAGCCCGGCTCTCTGTTTCTTTGTAGCTTTCCATCATCTTCACGAGTGCTTGAAACGTCCGTGTCACCTTGATGACATCGACCACTCCGCGCACCGCATTGAAGTTAGAACCCTCAAGGGCTCCGCTGGCGACAAGGGGGAGTTCTGCATCTTCCAGTGGCTCGCCTTCTGCCGCGTATAGGTTCGCCCCGACGCGGGTGAGCTTGTCACCTTCGTAGTTCACGAGTTTCAAGTCACCGACGGAAATTCCGTCAGCGAACACTTCGCCGGTATCGGTAACCTCGACGTATCCGGCGTCCGTTGGGAGCTGCATTGGATCGCCTTCAGCATCCAGAATCTTTGCGCCGGTTGAGTTGACGAGGGTTCCCTCAGAATCAATACGAAACGCGCCATCACGAGTGAGGCGCTCACCATTTGCTGTTTGCACAGCAAAGAAGCCCTCACCTTCGAGGGCCAAATCAAGCGCATTGCCCGTGTGCCGAATCGCCCCCTGGCTTAGATCAAAGGCCGGTGCTTGCACCGCAACGTACTTTTGATCCGGCGACTGCGCGGCCGACAGCGACTTCTTAAAGCTGATGCGCTCGGCCTTGTAGCCATTGGTACTGACGTTGGCGATGTTGCGCGCTGTTGAATCCAACGCGTGACTCTGCGCTCTCGCGCCTGCCAATGCGGCGTAGATACCGGAACTCATGCCAGTTGCGCTTCCGCAGGTTCGTGAACTTCTACGCGAAGCCGAGCGAGTGCCCTAGAGTGAAGTTGGCATACGCGACTCTCACTCACTTCGAGAAGCCCGCCGATTTCAGAGTAGGTAAACTGCTCGTTGTAGTAGAGCGAGAGAATCAACGCATCGCGCTCTTCGAGCCTGTGAAGGGCTTCTTCGATGAGCCTGAGCATTTCCGAGCGCTCGGCCTGAACATGCGGAGAACAGTCATCTCGGCCGTTATACTCTTCGGAGCGAGCGATCTCTGGAGTTACTTCAATCAGTGCGACGTGGCTAAGCGCTGCGAGATTGTCTCGATACTCCTCAACGCTGACGTCGAGCGCGGCGGCAATCTCTTCATCCTCAGGCGGACGTCCAAGAGTCTGCTCAAGATGTCGGATCGCCTTGCCCACCTGGCGCGCTTTGGTCCGCACACGCCGAGGCATGATGTCCCCGCGGCGAAGCTCGTCTAGTACTGCTCCGCGGATGCGCTTCTCGGCAAAGGCAACAAACGGTTCGCCGCGCTGTTCGTCGAATCGATCGGCAGCCTCTGCAAGCCCCATCATGCCAGCTGCGACAAGATCGTCGACACAGATCCAGTCGGGAACCCGACGCGCCACTCGAAGCGCAATTCGCTTGGCTACATCCACGTGCGCAACAATCAGATTGTCGCGACGTCGGTCGTTTTGTTGGTGTTGTACGTAGGCTTTCATGTCCTGTCCTTTTTTCCGCATGGCCTGGTTCTCTTTTCGTCGTTCAGGAATGCCCTACGACTCAGCAAGAATCCCCCGCCAAAAACTTCGGGTCGCATTGGTGCGCGTATCTGGAACTGCAACGGTGTCCAACCGACGTGCAAGCGATCGAATCGCTCGAGACGCAGGACTATCCGGGTAGGCTCGGACGAAGGGCACTCCAGTCGCGCCCGATTCGTTCACTCGTGAGTCATAGGGGATTGCTGGCAAGCAGATGAGCTTGAGATCAAGAAAGCGAGAGACGAGCGATTGCAGTCGCGCAAAGACCTCTTCTCCTTCGGCTTCGGAACGCACGCGATTGGGTACGATGTACGCTGTCTTAATGCCCTGCCGAAGAGCCAAGACCTTCATACAGGCGTAGGCATCCGCAAGCGAGAGTGCTTCTGGCGTTGCAACAATCAGGACATCCGAGGCGGCACCCGCAAATGCGGTTTGGTTAGCCCCCAGGCCCGCTGCGACGTCTATGATGAGCGTATCAAAGCGATCGTTTAGACTTTCAATGGCGTCAAAGGCGACGCGCCGGCGTCTTGCACTCATAGACTCGAGCGCGAAGCTGCCGTTTAGCGCAGGCAGCAGGCTGATGCCGTGGCACGAAACCAGGGCCTCATCAATGTGAGAGCCATTGATGATATCGAGGAGATTTTTCTTAGGAGCAACCCCGAGAAGGAGATTGAGATCAGCCATGCCAAAGTCTGCGTCGACGGCCAGAGTATTGGAGCCACGAGACGCGTAGGTAACCGCGAGATTCACAGCAATGGTGCTCTTGCCAACACCGCCTTTGCCTCCGGTCATCGCAATCACCCGATTTCGTCTTGGGTGTAACGCGACGATGTCCGCGCCCTGTTTGGAAGCATCCGATTTTGACTCAGAAATCATGCTGCGACCTCCGCCTGTAGATCAATGCCACCTTGCGCGATGTTCATGAGTAATTCGGTGGTTGCACAGACAAGGTCCTCAGGTACGGCTTGGCCGGTAGTAAGAAAGGACACCGGCACCTCAAGACGAGCAGGTGTACGAATGAGTTCATCAAATTCTAGGCTCTCATCCAGTTTCGTGAAGAGCAGCCGATTGACACCAACCTCAGAATATCTCCGATAGTTCGCATCGATAACGTTCGTGGGAGTATTGAGAGAAAGCGTGAGATGCACTTCCATGTCAGCGATTCCCTGCAGCGCTCCACGAAGCGTTCGAATCGCCGGAATATCCCGAGGGCTGCGACCCGCGGTATCCACGTAGACCTTGTCATACTCGCCAAGTTCATCGATTTGCGCAGCGAGGTCTCTTGGATCCGCCACCACAAAGAGAGGAGCGCCAATCAGATTCGCATAGGTTCGCATCTGCTCTTCGCCGCCAACTCGGTATGTATCGAGCGTGACGATGGCTGCAGATTGATGATCGGCATAGACAGCTTTGGCAGCGAGCTTTGCAATGGTTGTCGACTTGCCAACACCTGTGGGTCCCACAAGAACAATGATGCGACCTTCAGACGCTGCGGCAACCGGAGCATCTCGCACGAGCGAAAGTAGGTTGATGGTCTGCTCAGGCGGGGTGCGAATGCCTTCCAACACGTGGCGCATGGCATTTACTTCACGGCGAATCTCATCGCCCTGTCGGCTATCTGAAGTCGCTCGAAGAAGACTCCGCAAACTTCGCAGTTCGGACCGCAGTGGGGCCATGATTCGCTCAACGTCAGCATCGCCAAGGCTGTAGCCAGCTCCCATTGCTGGACTGGCGCGATGGCTCTTGGGTCCCGGCGTTGGAGCGGCGTCGCTATCGAGGGCAACAGAGACTTCGACTCCCTTGCCAAGAAGCCCACGGCGCACATCTCGTGTTGAGATCACCATAGCTCCTTCCCCCAACTCCTCACGAATCTGTGTAAGAGCTTCGCGAACGCTGCTTGCCTGATACTTCAGTATTTTCATGCTGCCATCTCCTGAGCGTGAATGACGCTACTGGTTACAAATGGGACCGATGAGTCCACTTCTCGATAGCTAAGGACAATGAGTCCAGGGATGTGTCGGTGGGCTACCGCTGCCACGGTGCGGCGAATCTCTGGAGCGACGACGAGAACTGGGGGTTCGTCTCGTTCAATCGCTTGTCTTGTGTTTTGTTCAATCTGGTTTGTGAGATCAGAGAGTGCGCGCGGGGAGTTCGAGCCAGTTCCCTTAAAGATTGCCTCTGAATTTGGACCTAATACCATCGCTCGAAGTTCCCCATTCTCGGTCATATGTGCACGCGTAATGCGCCTACCGAGCCTCTGCCTAACTAGCTCGGTCAATTCTCCAGGATCCTTAACAACTCCTGCTTCATCGGCCAGAGTCTCTAGAATTGTTCGCATATCTCGGAGAGAAATTCCCTCGCTGAGAAGATTCCGTAGAACCTTGATAACTTCTCCGAGGCTGAGCAGATGCGGAATGAGTTCCTCCACGACCTTAGAGTTTTCCCGGGCCGTAACATCGATGAGTTCCTGAGCCTCGACTCGGCCGAGCATCTCTCCTGCGTGCCGGCGGATAATCTCGGTGAGGTGCGTTGCAATCACGGCGGATGCGTCAACAACGGTGCAACCACTCGCTTCGGCCCTTGAACGGTCCGCTTGGGAAATCCACTTGGCAGGAAGCCCAAAGGTCGGCTCCTTGACCATTTCGCCTGGCAACGCCGCTGTACCGCGACCACTTGGGTCGATTGCCATGAGTCGCGCGGCCTTCACTTCACCGCTGGCTACTTCAACGCCTGAAATCACAACACGGTATGCACCCGGGCGAAGTCGCAAGTCATCGCGAACATGTACTGGTGGCACAATGAGACCGAGCTCCGTGGCAAGTTGCTTTCGAAGCGAGGCAATCCTACTTAGGAGTTCGCCACCGCGATCCGCATCGACCATTCCCAAGAGGTCGAGACCGACATCAATCGCGAGCAGGTCCACAGGAAGCAGCGATTCGATTTCGTCGCGTTGCGTCTCGGATTCACTTCGCGGTGCAGCATCCTCGGCCTCGTTTGCATTTGCGGCAGAGGGCTTTGAATCGAGCTTGCTGGCGCGTCTTGCGAGGAATCCGGCCCCAGCGGCGAGTGCCATAAAGGAGAGATGCGGCATCCCGGGCAAGAGACCAACGACAGCAAGGACACCGGCCGAGATAGCGAGCGGACGTCGCCTTGAGAGCATCTGTAGCGTAAGGGACTCCCCAACGCCTCCATCGGCTTTGCGAGTAACCAAGAGCGCAGCGCCGGTAGAGATAAGCAGTGCTGGAATCTGAGACACCAAGCCATCACCGATACTGAGAATCGTATATGTCGTAGCGGCTTCGCCTGCGCCCATTCCGTTTTGCGCGACGCCGATGACCATGCCACCGATGATGTTGATGCCAGTGATCATGAGTCCGGCAATCGCGTCACCGCGAACGAACTTGGAGGCACCATCCATCGAGCCGTGGAAGTTCGACTCGGCTTCAATGTCTTTACGACGATAGCGTGCTTCGGCTTCCGTGATCAGACCGGCTCCCAAGTCGGCATCGATCGCCATTTGCTTGCCGGGCATCGAGTCCAAGGTGAATCGAGCAGCAACTTCGGAGATGCGTTCTGCACCCTTGGTAATGACGATGAAGTTCACGATCACGAGGATCAAGAAGACGACGGTACCAACAACAAAGTTACCGCCAACTGCGAACTCGCCGAACGCGCGAATGACACCGCCGGCCGCGTCCGATCCTTCGCCGCCTTTTAGGAGGATAAGACGCGTTGATGCAACGTTAAGCGAGAGTCGGAACAGGGTAACGAAGAGCAATAGCGTGGGAAAGGCTGAGAAGTCGAGCGGGCGCTCCACGTAGAACGCAACCAAGAACGAGAGAACCGCCATGCACAGGCTTAGACCGAGAAACCCGTCGAGCAGCGGCGCTGGTAGTGGCACCACGGTGAGAGCCAACATGCCAATGACGACGGCCGCCATGATGGCATCCGAACGCAAAAGGCTTCCCATGGATCGAGCAGCAACGGCCATTAGACGGCTCTCCTAGGCTGTTTAAGCCGGTAGACGTAGGCAAGGATTTCGGCAACAGCTTGGTAGAGGTCCGCGGGAATCTCTTTCCCTTCGGGAACCAAGCGATAGATAAGACGAGTTAGCGGAGGTCGCTCAAGAATTGGCACACCAGCCTGTCGTGCAAACTCGCGCATTTTCGCCGCCAATTCATCTTTTCCTTTTGCAACAACGCGGGGCGCTCCACCAGAGTTGTCGTCGTAGCGCAGGGCAACCGAGTAGTGCGTCGGGTTCACAATCACGACATCGGCTTGCTGCACTTCCGACTTCACTCGGCGCTGCGCAAGCTCACGCATCTTCTGCTTCCGCTTTCCCTTGAGCTGCGGATCGCCTTCTTGTTTCTTGTGCTCGTCCTTCAGGTCCTGCACTGACATCATCATCTCGTCCATGATCTTCTTCTTTTGAAAACCAAAGTCGATGAGAGCGAGTGCGCCGAGAACTAGGATGGAATAGAAGCCCAGCTTGCCAACAGCGCCAAAGACGGTGCCTCCCAATGCGATGGCCTCAAGCGTGGGTGCGGCAAGAAATGTCTTGTACTCAGCGACAATGACAAGCATCAAAACCACCATCACGAGGCCAGCCTTCGCGGTTGCTTTGAGAACACGCCCACCCGCGGCTTTGAGCGAAATGAGTTCTTTGAGGCCGCCCATTTTGAAGGGCTTGCCCGGCTCGAACTTGAGCTTCTTGAACGCCGGCGGCCAGCCAAGTTGCACCATCGTGGCTGCGATGACACCCACAAGCCCACCAAGCATCACCGGCCAACACGCAGTTAGGAACGTACTGACACCAGCGTTAAAGACGCGAGGGAGGTCTTCGCCGGGGCCAGCCCGCAAGCTCGATCGCATTAGGTTCGAAACCGAAAGCATGATTCCGTCGGAGTACGCCAACCCCATGGCCCCCCCCATCAACATGAGCGATACAGAGCTCAAGTCCTTTGAGAGCGCAACCTTGCCCTTCTTGCGAAACTCCTTGATGCGCTTGGGCGTCGGCTTCTGGGTCTTTTGTGACTTGTCCTGATTGCTCATCGCTCGCCACCTACAATGTAGAGAGCGTCAATCGCGCGCTGTGCCGTTCCACTCATCTCGGCGATAAATGCCGGCGCGGTAACGATTAGGGTGAAGCCACCTGTGATGAGCAATGCAGAGAGCATCACCGAGAAAATATTTAGTGAGGGAGCTGCTTTCGAGGCAAATGCCATTCCAACGTTCGTCACCATGCCTGCAACCATTGCTGGCGCTGCAAAGCGAAGCGCTGATACCAGTACTTGGTTCGTTTGCTCCATGAGCTGGACAACGGCTCCGCTTAGCGTGCTCACGTCTGCTGGCGCCATGGCCAAAACGCGTACCGCTTCTCGCAGCCCGCCCATCATGATGAACGCCAAGCCTGCGAAGACCAATGCGAACCGGCGCGTAACAATCGCTTGTTCACCAGCAGACGGATCGAAGAACGAAGCCATACCTAGGCCAAGGTGCAGACCAATGAGTTGACCACCCGATTCTGCCCCTGCAAACACAAGCCGAATCGCAAAGCCAGCTGCAAGTCCCATCAGAATTTCACCGGGAAGAACGAGAGGTAGGTCGATAGCCGAAACCGGCGGGCGCACGGTGGCAACGGCAAGAGCTAGCGATGCCGACCCGCCAACGCGCACTTTTGCGGGCACCATGGCTCCGCCCACAATGGGAGCCGAAAACATGAACGCTGCGGCCCTTCCGAAGGCCGCAAGAAAGGTCGCAATGACCATTTCGTTCAAAGGCCGCCCCCGCTGCCAATCACAACCAAGCTACTGATCGCCTTTGAAGTAAACCCTGTCAGCGTCTCGAGTAACCAGCTGCCGGCGATCATCATCACCAGGCCCACAGAGAGAAGCTTTGGAACGAGTGACAGGATGTTCTCCTGCATTTGTGTGGCTGCTTGGAGCAGCGACATCACCAGCCCAACAATGAGCGCGACGATCAAGAACGGCCCAGAGACCATTGCCATGCAGTAGATGGCCTCTCGCCAAAGATCGAGGAGCTCGGTGGTTTGCATGGCTATGCGACTCCCAATAGCAGTGACTTCACAACGAGATGCCAACCATCAACAGCAACAAAGACCAAGAGTTTGATCGGCAGCGAGACGATGGGAGGAGGCAACATGACCATGCCGAGAGCCGATAGTACGGAGGCAACAATAAGGTCGATGACAAGAAATGGCAGGAGAATGACCAAGCCCATCTTGAAGGCGGTTTGAAGTTCGGAGAGCACGAATGCCGGCACGGCGATTCGCAGAGGCACATCATCCGCCGTCGTTGGACGTTCCTGAGACGAGACCTCATAGAAAAGTTCGAGGTCGCGTTCTGAAGTTCGCTTAAGCAGAAATTCTCTTAGAGGAGGTGTTCCGCGTTCAATGGCCTCCGCTTCACTGATCTCGCCATTGAGGTACGGCTGAAGGCCTGCCTCGTAAATGAGCTTTCCAGTCGGAGCCATCACGAAGAGCGTCATGAAGAGCGCCATTCCAACCAGAACTTGGCTTGGAGGTGCTCCTTGCGTTGCCAGGCCATTTCGAACAAAGGAAAAGACGATGGCAAAACGTGCAAAGCACGTTGATGTGAGAATGATGGCAGGTGCCAATGAGGCCACGGTCAGCATCACCACAAGCTGAATCGCACTAGACGGGCCTTCCCCTGCCTTCTCAATGAGCTGATGGCCCTGAGAAGATAGGGTGGCTGGGTCTGGCGCAACTCCCTGAGCCGTCGCGACACTGGAAATCAGTGTGACTGCGGCCAAGGCAGAGAGCGATATGATGAGCTTAGGTCTCAATCCATTCTCCGAAGAACGCTTTCGCGAGTTGCCTTGAAGAGTTCTCGTGCCCACTCGGCATCGGCTTCAGGATCGTCGGTTGCGACTTCGACGCTCACCTGTGGTGCTTGTTCGCGAAGCTTGAGAAGCCCTGCCACGGATGGACTGTTCTCCCCATCGGTGGTTGCTCTGCGCCTCGGAGCTTTGGGTCGCTTCTTTGGTGGCACTGCTCGCTGGTTAAGGTGAGCTGCGATATCAGCTTGTGCCTTGGCGGCCGTGCTCAGGGTACTGCGAAAGTCGTAAACCGTTGATGCATTGGGGTCTGCAGGTCCTGGCGAGACGGGTGGCGCCGGGGTGCCGATGGCCATTGTATCCTGAAGCTCAGCGCGCGTCGGTGCGACTGCGGGCTCTGCGAGAACGCCGCTGAGAAGACCTGCTGCTGCGGCGCCACTCGGAAGTGCTGGCTGCTGACTTCTCGACCATTCACTAAGAAGCTGCGTGCCGGCCTCACCAACCGAGACAACCATTTCCCGGCTGCCAACACTGAGCCAAACGACCTTCGACTTTCCACCGAGTTGCTTGGTTGCGATTACGCGAAATGACTCGAGGTCCACCGCATCCTTGGGTGTTTGTCGTGATCGCCAAACGATGATTCCACCACCGGCCATGAGCAAGACAATTCCGAAGAGCAGCCCAAACGAGACACCTCCTTCAGAAGAATTCGCAGTTCCAACAGATGCCGAGATGGGTTCTTGTGATTCGCGAATTGGAAGCTCGGCAGCCTTGGCAGGCGGTGTTTGAACTGCAGCGGCAACCTCGGCGACTGGAGCCTTTGCGGCTACCTCAGGCGAAGCCACCACGGGTTGTGGCACCACAATCGCTGGAGCCACCACTTCTCTTCGCAGAGGCCAACGAGGAATGTGCATGATGATTCCGCCATCGAGATTCTCAATCGTCGCCGCTCCTCCCAAGGCACGTGTCTTGTCGCGTCCATGGCGCATTTGAACGCTAATTTGCGGATGACGACCGTCCCGGATTTCGACCATCTTCACGGTCTTGTCACCCTGAAGACGAATCTGTTGAGCGGCGGCTGCCGTCGGAAGTTCAATGTAGATGCGATCGCCGCGAGTCTGGAGCGTATTGTGATCCACCTGCATGTTGTCGATTCGCACCACAACGCTCTCAGCTTCCTGCTCGACTTGAACAGACGAAGAGCGAATCTCCGCATGGGCACTACTCGTGGTAGCGAGCGCAGTAAGCGCGGCACTCACAGCAAATGCCGCGCAGAGTATCGTCGTCTTGCTCATGATTGGTCAGCCTCTCCGCTCTCAACGATCTCAATGATGCGAACACCGCAACGCTCGCCCACAGCGACGGCTTCTGCGCGTGCAACCAAGCGGTTGTTGACCCGGACATCGAGTTTGTCACCGGTCATCTTGTTTAGCGGGATGATGGATCCTGGGCCCAGGCGAGCCGCGATTTCGCGCAAATTCAGAGAAACTCTGCCTAGTTCGACACTGACTTCTAGAGGAACATCGTGTAGGAGTTCTTCGATTAGGGCGCCTTCTTGGCTCGGGTATTCCGATGCGCCATCTATTGGGGAATTGCTTTCACTCATGCGACTTTCGCCTGCCTTTCTGTAGCTGAAGCAGCTACTCCGAGGGGTCCATCGTCACGGTCGGCCAACTGGCCTCCGGACATTGCGGCCCCTACGATTTCTACAGCGAGAACGCCCCGTGTCACGACGGCACGTCCATACGCTTTAATGACCCCTGAGCATTCGACGGGAAGAGGATCATCCACGAACTGTCCAAGAGTAAGAATTGTTCCAACTTTGACCTTCTTGAGCTCCGCCATGCTCAATGTTGCGCGCCCTAGTTCTACCCGCACTTCTGCGTTCACTAGTCCAAGCGCTCGTTCAATAGCCCCAGGTGCTGCAGGGACCGCTTCGATGGGTTGCGGCGGCGGCACCATGACCGCTGGCGTAGAGAGAAGTCGGATGCGCCCTTTCACTGGGCCATCAACTGACATCGTGACCGCGACAACGACGTCTGATTCACAGAGTGCGCGTTTCTCGATGTCTGTGCCGGCTTCGGAATCATCAAGCTCGATGCGGCATCGATCTTGGCCTTCCCAGCGAATGACCAGGGTTTCGACCAATGCCATTCCTACAGGTTCAAATACTTTTAGCGATGCTCCGGTCGGCGGACGCTCATCGTCCTCGGCCTCTTCATTCACCGCTCCAAGGAGGCGGGCCGCAACGCCTGAAATCATCGGGCCGCCAACTGCCACAAGCGCGGTTCCCGCACGATCCGAGAGACTCAGTGCGCATGTCCACATATGCTCGAGCTCTTCGCGAAGTGCACCGCCGTCAACGACCTCGGCGCTCACAACTTTGATCTCCACCTCGCCTTTGAGAACGTGCTTTAGCCGCGCACCCGCGAGCTCTGCCCAACGCTCTGCAAGACGCATCGCTGCAGGTCGTGCGCTCTCTGCAACTCGGTCGTCAGCAATCAGTGCGAGAGGTAGGACATCCTCGCTCATATTCATGACTGGAGGCGGGGCACTTGGCCTATCGACCTTGCCTTGCGCCTCCCGAACAGCGTCTTGAATCGCTTCCAGCTCGTTCGGGTCAAGGGGTGCGTCACTCATCACCGCAATGCGATTGCAACCACCAAGCCATCCCTATCCTCTATGTTTTAGGGCACTTACAGAGGGGATCGACGCCAGGCGTCGGCGAGAATGACGATCCGCGTGTGGATTTATTGCCGACGAGTAACGGCCGACCCACCAGTGAAGGCGGAGCCGGCCGTACGAACTCTACTTAGCTATATGTAGGTGTTACCGCTTGAGGCTTGAGACCTCGGCGAGCATCTCGTCTGCTGTTGTGACCGTTTTGACGTTGGCCGAGAACGCCCGCTGATACGAAATCATTGTCACAAGCTCGGTGGCAAGATCCACGTTGGACATCTCCAGCGCGCCAGACGTCACGGCCCCTCGGCCGCCTACAGCAGCACCATCAATAAGTGCTTGCCCTGAGTCTGGCGTGGCTGTGAAGAGCGCGCCGCCGGACCGAGCCAAACCATCTTCGCTTGTGAAATCTGCAAGTGCGACTCTCGCAATGGCTCGTCTCTGGCCATTTGAAAAGAGTCCCTGCATCGTGCCGTCATCGGAAACCGCAATATCAACGAGGTCACCAAAGCCATAGCCATCTTGATTCAGGCTGCTGACGGAAGACGGTCCAGAGAATTGAGTTGTCCCGGTGAGACCCGTTCCAGCATCGGTGGTAATCGCGTCGCCAAAGTCAAAACCAAGGCTCTGGCCCGCTGCGGCGCCTAAGAAGTCAATGCTCGCAGCCCCAGGCGTTTCCACATCGAGAGCTCCATCCGCGTTGAACTGTAAGGTCCCCGTGGCAGCCTCGACGGGCGTGCCAGGCGTGCCACCCGCGACGTCGCCTCCGTCGACCATTGCGTGCCATTCCCATGCCCCAGAACCGCTCGTTCGAAAGTACATATCAACACGCCGCTCGGTTCCAAGGGAGTCGTAGACGGTCATTGATGTTGCAAAGTTTGATGTGTTGTTTGGATCGGCAGGATCAAACGCCGGCGGAGCAGTGTCCGTACCATTGAGATTGAGCACCATGTTTACGGCACTTGTAGGCAGTGGCGGATTTTGCCCTGCTCCCAGCTCCAGGTCACCCAAAGAACTATTCTGAGTTCCATCTGGGGCAATCGTGTAGCCTTGCAGTCTTAGGCCATTGGGATTGGTAACAAAGCCGTTCTCGTCGAGCGCAAATCGCCCGTCTCGACTAAAATACTGCCCGGGAACGCCTGCATTGTCTCCCTGCAAGACAAAGAACCCGTCACCGCGAACTGCCATATCCAGTGGTCCACCGGTTTGCTGAATCGAACCTTGCCCAAACCGAGACTGGACCGCGCCCAATTGCACGCCCACGCCGACCCGCTGGCCGCGTGCGGTAACGCCCCCGAGAATATCTGAGAATCCCGCCCGAGAGGACTTGAATCCCACGGTAGAGACGTTTGCGATGTTGTCACCAACGACTCCGATGGCGTCGCCATGGGCAGAGAGTCCACTGGTTCCGGTGTATAGATTGCTTGAGATTGACATTTGGCCTCCTTAGCCGATGGAAAGAACATCAGCAGGAGCTAGCAAAGCCCCACCGATACGCATCATTGGAAATCCTTGAGAAAAATCTAGTGAGTCGATGACTCCAGTGACGTTGGCTGGGACCGTGCTTTCAATTCCGTCCGCATCTTCTACGCGAATTTCAATCCGATAGTCGCCATCCTTAACCGTCTGACCGAGCTTGTCTTTGCCGTCCCACTGGACCGTGTGTTCGCCTGGCGGAAGAGCACCGAGGTCAATGCTACGGACTTCGTTGCCATCCGCATCAATCACCACCGCCTGTGCATTGGGTGTGGCGGCGGATAGTTCGTAGTTCATATCGGGCACGCCGGCCTCGACATTGTCGAGTCGTAGCGTGTCAGTTCGAAAGCTCGCATCTTTGCCGACAAAGCCTGCCAAGGCGGCACTCGATGCAGCAACTTGCTCGGCCCGCATGTCCGCTAAGAGTGTGTTGGTCTCTTCACTCTGCTCAACAGAGGCAAATTGTGCAAGCTGGGCGATAAAGTCTGCACCGGATTGCGGCTCCAACGGATTTTGGTTCTCTAGCTGAGCGACCAGTAGCTGCAGAAATTCTTCCTTAGAAGACTTCTCAACGGGTGCTTGCGAGGATCCGGATAGCCCGGGATTGGTTACGTCGGTAATTTGCATGACTCTCCTTTGGTGATGAAACGCTTGTGCAACGATCTAGGCGACAACACGCACACCTCGTCGTATTCGCTGGTGTTGGGAAGTGGACTCCAGAATCGTATCCTCCGCTCCTATCGGGCCCGATGTGGCTGGTTCGTCGTGCTGGGCGAAGGTCTCCCCACGGCTTCCGCCCGTATCCATGGTGCCCAGCGAGAGCCCGTGTTTCCCCAACGCTTCCGACAGTTCGGCTGCACCGCGCTCGAGCGTCTGTGCCATTCCGGCGTCGGCAACCTTCGCGTCAATGTTCACGGTGCCGTTGCGAAGGTGAACCGTGAGAGCAAGCCTATCGCTGCCTTCGCCAATCACGACTCGAGCTCGTCCTGTAGACATGCTGCCACGGACCTTGGCAATTTGCTCGACAAGATCGTTCATGTCGAGAGAAGCAGGAGCTGCCGTTTGCGTGCGGTGTAGTTGGGTCGAGCGAGCAAATGCCTGCCGCCCAAAACTCTCTACGAATGTCTGCGGTGTAGCGCCGGCCGCGGGTGGCGTTGGCGCGCTCACACTGGATGCATCAGAGGCCTGGGAAGCATCCGGTGCGCTACTCACTTCGAACGAGACCTCCGCTTCGGTGTCGAACTCTGCGCTCATTTCGGCCTGAACATCTTCTTGATTGCTCTCATCAGGAAGCTCATCACCGTCGCCAGCAAGTTCCTGAGAAGGCTCATTCGAGGCCACGGATTCTGTCGCGATGTCTTCGCTGGGCTCACCTTCGGCCATGGCCCCGGCATCGTCGCTGACAGCAAGTTGGTCCTCATCGACAGAAGCAGCCTCGAGCATTGGCTCCCCATCAACGTCTGCCTCTTCAGAAGATTTCGCAGTCTCCTCAATGGCAGACTCATGTTCATCGGGAGCCGCAGCGCTTGCCTCCTCTACCGTGCTCGACTCGCGAGCCGATGTGGAAACCTCACGAGCACCTGTGGTGCCCGGCGTATCGTGCGAATCTTGTGGCGCAGGCGCACCTGCGGTTTGGCTCCGGGGAGCCTGAGAACTGGCGTTTAGGCCCGCTTCCCACTGGTCCTCATGTTCTTGGGACTTCGATAGAGCCACCTCAAAGGCGCTATGGCCAATTTTCTCAGTAAAACTCCGTTTCCGAGTAGAGCTACGTGTCGGCACGCTCTCGGGGGCTTCGAAGCCCTTCGATGTATCAATCATGGTCATTCCGTCTTACTCCACCGGCTCGCAATGATGTCGTCCACCATGGCTTGTTCGTTTTTGTCCGCGATCTTGCTCACTTCTTTGCGAGTCTCCAGCACCAGGCGTTCTGACAAGCGTAGCTGGCGCTCGCAACCGCGCAGCAAACCTGCTGCCACTTCACTCTTCTTGGTGGCTTCATTCAGGGCGTGGGCGGCCTGGCGAATTCCTTCGTCAGCCCCTCCAAGCTCAATGCCTAGGATCTCAATCTCGGCAATGTGAGCAGCAATCTTTAATCGCTGACCGGACTCCCGAACGATTTCTCTCCGGGTCTCCTCGGCGTCGCGCTTGCGGGAATCAACTCGCTCTCGCTCTGCATCGGCGACCGCAAACTCCGCGGCAGCAGCGTCGCGAATACGCTCGCGGGCTGCGCGAATACGTTTAAGCATCTTCAGCCTATCCTTCAACTGGGAACTCCAGGTTGCATGGCAGCGAGCATCTGCCCAATCGTCGACTCCCAATCGGAGCGTTCATTGGGACGTTGCCCAGCCCAGCGGTCGATTTGTTTTCCAAGCAATAGAGCCTGGTCGTACTCGGGATTGCTTCCCTGTACATATGCGCCAAGACTCTGCAGATCAGCAACCATCTTGCGAGTGGCGAGTAGCTCTCGACAGCGTCGGGTTAGTCCCTGCACATCTTCTTCTGTCACTTGAGAAGAAACCCTAGAGGTCGATTCGAGGATGTCGACGGCGGGAAACTGTCCGCGGCTTGCGTGGTCCCGCGACAGCACGATATGGCCATCGAGCAGCGAGCGAGCCGAGTCTGCGACTGGATCACTCAGATCGTCGCCTTCCACAAGCACCGTATAGAAAGCCGTAATCGAGCCGCCGTGCTTCATCGGTGCAACGCGTTCTAAGAGCCTTGGCAGCTCTGCGAAAACACTCGGTGGGTAGCCTTTGGTTGCTGGTGGCTCTCCAACACTAAGGCCGATTTCGCGAAGTGCCATGGCGTAGCGAGTTACCGAGTCAATCACCAGGAGAACGTTCTTGCCTTCATCGCGAAAGTACTCAGCAATTGCCGTGGCCGTTTTTGCGCCGCGAACGCGCTCCATCGGCGACTTATCTGAAGTGGCTGCGACAATCACCATCGACTCACGGACCGCGCTACTGAGAAGTTCACGAACCTCCCTGCCCCGCTCGCCAATTAGGCCCACAACAATGACATCAGCAAAACTCTGACGAGCAATCTGCTCGACGAGGACACTTTTGCCAACGCCAGCTCCGGCAAAAATCCCCATTCGCTGCCCGCGTCCGCAGGTCAGCATTCCATCGATAACGCGCACGCCCGTTTCGAATCGCAACTCCACCTGGGCCCTTGCATGCACGGTGGGTGCAGGCGTGTTCAAATCTTGTTCGGCAGCACAGACGATGGGCCCCAAGCCATCAATGGGCGTGGCGAATGCGTCCACCACCCGTCCAAGCAGTCCAGTTCCAACCGGGACGGTGTTGGCGGCCGGGCATCGGCGCACAGGTGCCCCTGGCCGAACTCCGTGCATCGAGCCGAGAGGAATCGCCAGTACCCGCTCATCGCGAAAGCCCACGACCTCGCAAAGTAGTGAGCGATCGTCGTCAATAATCTCAAGTTGCTCCCCAAGTCGAATCCCATCGAGAGTCACTTCGACGAGGAGACCGGAGACCTTTACAACGCGGCCAATGACCACAGGTGCCGCTTCTCGGGCCACGACACCGCGAATTCGGTCACGCGTTGAACTTCGCACTACTCCGAAGCTCCCTCTTGTTCCTCGGCCATGAGCGTTCGAACCAGTGTGTCCCGAACAGCTTCCAGCCGAGCGTCAAGCGAAGCATCGATAATGCGGCCCGGCGTCTGCACCACACAGTCACCGCGTCGCAAGCTGGCGTCTGCCTCGCACTTCATTGCGAGCATGCCGCTGTCCTTGAGGCGCGTCTCTACCCCTTCAAGGTCATCGGGATTCATCCGCACAGTCACCGTGCCATCGTGAGGAGCGCCGTTAAGCGCTCGCTCAACCGCTGCAAAGACGAGGTCTTCGCGAACACTGAGTTCGGCGTGCAATACTTCTTGGGCGACCAAGAGCGCGAGGTCCACAACTTCCGATGTAACGACCCGCGGAATGGAAGCAATCGCCTCGTCGAGGCGCATGAACGTGGATGCATAGCGCTCACTGATTTCGGCAAGCTCACGGCTGTTTCGTTCTTGCACGTCGCGAACCGCTAGGATGCTTGCTTCTTCCACTCGAGCTTGGAACTCAGGGGCTGAGGCATCAAATGCTCGCTTGGGTTCTCGAAAGAGCGGGCGCATGTTCACTCGCCCCGCCGATGCAGCTACCGCAGCTCGGCCCGACTCAAAGAGGCGCTGTTCGAGAGAGACCACCTCGGACGGTGTGTTGTCGGCATCGGAGATCATGGACGCGAGCGTCCGAACCACGTGTGGCACTAGACCATCTCCTCACTGCCACCACCAGGCATGGTGATTTGTCCTTCTGACGACATGCGCATTGCGGTCTCAATAACTTCACGCTGCGCTTCTTCGACCTCGGAGAGGCGCTTCGGAGGCATAAGCTCCAAGTCCTCGCGCATGGTCTCTGCAGCGCGAGATGATACCGCTCCAAAGAATACTTCCCGTACGGCTTCGCTGGCAGTGCGAAGTGAGGTCAGCAGAGCCTCAGAAGAAATCTCACGCATGAGTGTCTGCAGCGAACGCTTGTCGAGGTTCGAGAGGTCCTCGAAGGTAAACATAGCCTCGCGGATTTTTGGCACTTGCTCAAAGTCATTCTCCTCAAGTTCTTCCAGGATTCTTTCGGTGTCATCCGATGGAAGTTCGTTTAGCAGGGAAGCACAGTACGCAACGCCATCAAAGTTCGTGCGTTTGTCTGCGCCCTGGGCCCCGCCAGCTGCATCAAGTCCGCGCACCACGGCTTCGGAAGCAACCTCAAGGGCGTCACGAGGAATCTCTTCGAGACCAGCGATGCGTGCGATGATCTCCAGCTGCAAGTCTTCGGGCATCTCACGCAGCACCTTCGATGCTTGCGCGGCCGGCAGCTGAGAAATGATAACGGCGGCAACTTGTGGGTGCTCCTCAACCAAGAGGTCGGCCAGAAGGCCTGTACGAGCGTGGTGCAGCCTCTTCATCGCCGTTGGTTGTGGCGGCTCGGGAGGCGCAAAGAGCCGTCCCGCCTTGTCGGCGCCAAGGGCAGTTTCCGCAAGTTTGCGCATGTACTCACCGCCCTTGCCACTCACCACCGGTTCGCGTAATCGACGTTCGAAGGTGCGAAGCGCGGGCCCCAAACTGTCATAGGGAATCGGATCAAGATCATCGACAATCTTTGCTAGTTGAACCAGATCATCCTCAGTCATAAAGCGCATGACGTTGGCAGCCGTGTCTTCATCAAGGGAGAGAAGTACGAGTGCCGCAGTCTGCGGACCACTCAGCTCTGCTCCTTCGTTGGGCCCTGGGGTATCGGTCACAGAGAGTGCTCCAGCCATTACGCGCCTTCTTTCGCTGTTTCATCAAGGAGTGCAGAGAGAACGCGGGCTGCATGGCCTGCGTCTGATCGAACGGTTGTTAAGACGCGGCCGTAGAGGTCACCATTCTGCGAACTCAAATCGACATCAGCGTCCTGGCCACCTGCGGCGGGAAGCTCTGCGGGTGAACGCCTAGACTCAAGTACGCGCTCAACTTCGGAAATTGGAGCGGGAAGCGAGAGCACTTGGGGCCTTGCGACCGCCTTCTCGCCTTTGCGGCGAGTGAGAACGAAAAGCAGAATGATGAGTACCAGCGCTGCAACCGCACTCGCGGCATAGAACATGTTCTTTGAGAAGAGCGGCTTGGTGAATGGCTCGGGCTCATCGAGTGCAAGAGTCGGCGCTTCCTCAAAGGGAACGTTCTGAACAACGATGGAATCGCCGCGCTCATCATTGATGCCAGCGGCTTGTTTTGCGATGGTTGTAATGACTTCGATTTCCTCGGCGGTGAGCGGCTTGCGCTCTGTCTTGGGCTCAGCCGACTCCTCGGCTTCTTTCTCGTCCGCCTCCTCGCCCTCCTTTGCATCCTTCTCCTTTGGATCCGCAGCAGGGTCGACAGCAGGCTCGGGTTCAGGGACTGCTTCGACTTCAACCTCTTTGTGATTGACGAGTACAGCAACGTGCAATCGCTTGACTCTGGAGCCCGCCCCGATGGTGTGTTTCAGAACTCGGGGAACTTCGTAATTTGTAGTCTCAGATGAGTTACTCTGGCCTGCTCCCCCGCTCGCTTCTCCACCAGTGGCTCCGTTGCCATCAAGGTTTGCGCGCGCACCAGCAATGCCGCCCACGGTGCCACCCGCGTTACCATCTCGAGATACGTTCTTGATCTCAGAGCGAATCGCAATCTTGTCCTTGTCATACATTTCTTCGGTTTGATCGACTCGGCTAAAGTCCATCTCGGCCGTTACAACAACGGCGGCGTTGCCGGTTCCTACAACCGTCTCCACCATTCGACGAACACGTTCTTCAAGCCCAGCTTCCAGCTTGCTTTGCGTATCCGCCGCAGAATTGTGGGAGTCTTCGCCATCGGGTGATGAGAGGACTCGTCCACGCTCATCGATGATGGCGACTTTTTCCGGTTCCAATCCGTTAACGCTGTTGGCGACCAAATTGACAATGCCTCTCACCTCAGAGGCGCGAAGCTTGCGACCAGGCTTGAGATGCAGCACGACCGATGCAGTTGTTGGTTGTGTGGCATCGCGAAAGACAGACCGCTTGCCCATTGCCAGGAGTACACGTGCGCTCCGTACCGAGGAGATGGCCAAGATGCTGCGTGTGAGCTCTCCTTGAAGAGCTCGCTTGTGATTCATTTGTTCGACGAAACTTGTGGTGCCGAAGGTCTGCTTATCGAAAATTTCGTAGCCAACGCCGCCACCTTGGTTTAGGCCACTCGAAGCCAAATCGATGCGCACTTCATGCAGTTTGGCTTCGGGAACTGAGATGGTGGTGCCGTTGTTCGAGAGGCGATATGAGATGCCACGTTCTTTGAGCGTTGAGACAATCTCGCCGGCGTCCTCCGGAGCAACCCCCGTGTAGAGCGGCGCGTAGGATTCAACGGATCCTCCCAGAGACATCGCTCCGACGAGGACCGCCGTACCAACGACGGCCGCAATCACAACCGCGCGACGACGTGGAGACAAGGTGTCCCAAAGCCCTCGCAGCTGGCCGAAGACTGACGCGGGTGCGTCCTTCGGCGGCGGTGTTTGTGTTTCAGCCATGTACTGTCAGGCTGTCTTAGACCTGGGTACTCATGATGTCTCTGTACGCCTCAACAATTTTATTCTTGAGAGTTACGGCGTATCGGAGAGAGACGTTGGCTCGCTCGGAGGCGATTACAACTTCGTGAATGCCTACGTTTGGGTCGCCTTCGGCAAATTGCAGCGACATGCCGGTGGCTTGCTTCTCATCGGCGGCTGCTCGCTGGATGGCGCCGGTGATTGCATCGGCAAAGTCAAGACCAGAAGAACTCTCAGCCCCATCGCTACGACCACCTTTGCCAATTGAGCGAGTCGCATCATTGCGCGCAATGGGAAATTCGCTGCGCTGCATGTGCGCCAAGTTTGCGATTGAATTTGCCACGACTACCTACCGATTCCCAAGGCGCGTTCCGCCATGTTCACTGCGGTTCCAAGGGCAGTAATGCCCGCCTCATAGGCCCGCGAAGCGGTAATCATGTCCACCATCTCTTCGATGGCATTGACGTTTGGATAGGCGACATAGCCTTCTTCGTTGGCATCTGGGTGCCCGGGGTCGTAGTCCATTTGCAGAGGCTCTTGGTCTTCAACGATTTCGGCTACCCCAGCGCTTCGCACGCTGTTGTTGAAGCTGCCGGCCCGATGGCCAGCAATGCTCCCGCTAAGGCGTTGTGAGCGAACGACAACATCGAGGCGCCGGTAGCCTTCGCCATCGGGCGACGTTGTGTTGACGTTGGCCAAGTTGGACGAAGCAACGTTCATGCGCGTGCGCTGTGTTGCCAGTCCTGAGGCCGAAACCTCCATCGCTGTAAAAAAGTCCATCTGATTCTCCTGTAGCTAGAAACCCAAGCCCCCCCAAAGGGCTCTATGCCGCTCCGTCAGAAGCGGCGTACCGAAGCATCGCTAGACGCCTTGAAACCAATTCCGATGTCGTTGTGTAACGAACACGGTTTGCATCGATCTTGGCCATCTCCCGTTCGATGTTGACCGCATTGCCATCAGCACTTTGCATGGCGTTTGCGTCCACAATGGTCCTCGCAGGAGCACCACCACCAGCTGCATCTCCCCCCGAGATGTGCCGGTCATCCGTCTTTGCCATTCGCCCCGCATTGAGCGCGGCGTTGGCTGGAAGTCGTTCAAGATCCAGGGGCTTGTAGCCCGGTGTATCAAGGTTTGCGATGTTCCCAGCAATCGTCGAATGGCGATTGCGATGAAACGTCATCGCTCGCTGCATCTGGTCCACTGCTTCGTACACTCTCATCGCGTTGTTACTCCAAAGCAATAGTCGATCCACACTGCCTGCCTACAGAGATCCATCTAAGGAATTAGGGACTTAGACATTTTCTGATGCGCTCAAAAGGGCCAACTGTCGGTGGGATTGACGGAGGAATTTTGACGATCGACACATACGATTGGCACAACGCTCGCTGCCGCGAACGCCCCCATCTCAAGCCTTCCACCGCGGTAGCCTCTCGCCAGAGAGCACATGCGCCGAGAATCCGTCTCGCGCCCGTCGAGTGTTTGCGCTTCCGAACATGATCTCGATGGCCGTTTTCACTTAGGCTGCCCCGGATGACAGAAAACCTGCTGGGCTCGTCTTTGATTCTCGCTCTTTGCATGGCGTGCAATGGCGGCTCGGGAGCCGACTGCATTCCCGTCGAGCCCGTAGAAGTTGTGTGCGACGACACGCAAGACGGCGACAGTGATGGCTTCGTCGACTGCGATGACACCGATTGCGATGGCTCACCGCCCTGCCGAGCTGACGAGTTAACGTTGGAAGCCTGTAGCGATGGCCACGACAACGATGGCAATAGCTTCACCGACTGCGCCGACTTCAGTTGCTCCATGTCGGCTGACGCAAGTGTCATCGAATACTGCGCAAGTTTGCCAACCGAGACGAGTTTGGCAGCGTGCAGCGATGGCGAGGACAACGACGGCAATGGCTTCACCGACTGCGCCGACTTCAGTTGTTTGTTGTCTAGTGACGCAAGCGTCATTGAATACTGCGAAAGCCTGCCAACGGAGACGAGTTTGGCGGATTGCAGCGATGGTGAGGACAACGATGACAATGGCTTCACCGACTGCGCCGACTTTAGTTGCAGTCGCTCAACCGATCCTGTGGTCGCGCAGTACTGCGTCGACAATTTCATCGAGTTTTGCCCGAGCTAGTTTCCGTGTTTGCGAATCTTCTCGACCAAGGTGGTGCGATTTAGTCCGAGCAAGGCGGCCGCTTCGGTGCGGTTGCCGCCGGTGCGCTCCAGAGCCTCGTCGATTAGCTGTCGCTCCACGGAGTCGATGGCTTTGCGCAAGTCGAGACTGGTCTCGAGATTGAGTGACTGACTCGCCGTGCTTCGGCGACCTCGACCTGTTGGACGCAAACCAAGATCTTGGGCGCGCAAGCTGCCCTGTCCCTTGAGGAGTACCGAACGCTCGATCAGGTGGTAGAGCTCGCGAACGTTGCCCTGCCAGTTGTGCGTGCGAAGCACCTTCTCTGCGGAAACGTCAATTCCGGTGACCTGTCTCCGATTGCGAGTATTGGCACCTTCGACAAAGGTTTTCGCCAACGCAACGATGTCGTCGCCGCGCTCGCGCAATGGCGGCAAATGCACGGGGATTACCGTCAAGCGAAAGTAGAGGTCGGCCCGAAACGTTCCCTCGGCCACCATCGCTTCCAAATCTCGGTTGGTGGCAGCGACGATGCGAACGTCGACAGCGACGGGAAGATCCGCACCAACCGGTGTGATCGTTCGATCTTGCAGGACGCGAAGTAGCTTTGCTTGTGCGGCGAGGGGCATGTCGCCAATCTCGTCCAGAAATAGTGTTCCACTGTCCGCAGCCGCGATGCGTCCACTTCGAGATGCGGTGGCGCCCGTAAACGCCCCCTTTGCATGCCCGAAAAGTTCTGCCTCGATCATCGACTCGGGAATCGCCGCACAGTTGAGTGCGATGAAGGGATTTTCAGCGCGCTGCGATCCTTGGTGCACCGCCCGAGCTGCGAGCTCTTTGCCGGTGCCACTTTCGCCCGTAATGAGTACGGTGCAATCGGTATCGGAAACGCTTCGCAGAATCTTTAGTGACTCGAGAAGTGCGGGGTCATCTCCGAGAATGTCTGAAGCGCATCGTTGGCGCCATCGCGAGAGTTCCTCTGCATCAACGCCCTGATTGACGCGAAGCTTGGCCAAAAGGTCGGCGAGATGCTGGACCTCGAAGGGCTTTTCGAGCACGTCAATGGAGCCAGCTTGCATCACTTCCACAACGGTTCCGCAGTTGGCGAAACCGGTCATGCAATACGCGGCGCCCACCCGATGCTTGTCGACAGCCCACTTAATAAGCTCGGCGCCCGTTCCATCGGGAAGCCGAAAGTCGACGAAGGCGATGTCTACCGAGTGCTTCTCAAGCACCGTCCGCCCTTCCTGAACCGAGCCCGCGGAGCGAACCTTGTGCCCCTCGCGCTTGAGGAATCGCTCAAGAGCCCTCCGCAACGGAGCCTCGTCGTCTACAAGGAGAACAGAAAGAGGAGCCTGCGTGGAATTTTCGAGCACAGGTGCAACCCTGTGCGAGAAGCGATCCAGCTATTGGCAGAGATCGGAATTAACGCGCATGTGTTGCCAACGCCGACACCAATGCCTCGGCCAATGGTGGAAGAGCTTGAGATCAAAAACGTATCTGAGATCAATTCATTTCTTACCCAAAGGATCGAGTCGCTGCCGATGCGCAGAGAAACTGGCCTTTGGTACTCTACACGGGTACTCAGAGACCCGGGTCACTGACCCATGCACCCAGGGTCCCCCTCTACCCACCGGGATCGAGCATAGGCCTTCAGCTCGTGAGCAGGCGGACGACCCAGCTAGTGATGGAGTCCGTGGCAGTAGAAGACCAAGTCTTCGGCATCTTCTTTGAGTATGGCGCCGAAGCCGTGTTCACGATGCACCAAGAGAGTCGGCTGATTCTCTCTGCCAATCGGCACCTTGAGGAGCTGGTGGGGCGATCGATTCACAGCATCGTTGGAAGCCCGGCTCGGCGGCTCTTTGCCGAAGACGAGCGAGACGGTCAATGGGACGACCGTATCGCTGGGCGGGCGGGTCTCCACGAGGACGTCAGGCTGCGTCGCCTTGATGGCTTCCCGGTATTCGTATCTCTCACAGTTGCCCACATATCTCAGGGCGATGATCCGCTGGTCGCTTGTATTGCTCGCGACACCACCGAGCGCCGAAATCTTGAGCGCGACCTCATTGCCAAGCACACAGCACTTTACGCTGCCCACGCAGAGCTCGGTCGAACGGTTGAGCAACTCACCGAGGCACAGAGCTCGCTGGAGGACCGCAACCGCGAACTCGCAGCTCTGGGCTCCCAGTTTGCCCAGGCGGCGCAGCGAGCCGCCATTGGCGAGTTTAGCGCCGGCATCGCCCACAGCATGAACAACCCCATGGCTGCGCTCTCCAGCGCCTTGCGGCAAATCTCAAGGCGGGTCGAACGCAACGCGGATGCCCTGCTGCAAGAGGAGCTCTCGCGATTTCTTCAGCGATCGAATGGGGCGCTTGGCCGCATGGAGACAATTGTCGATGCGGTTCGGCGCGCTCACAAGAGCGGCAGCCTGCCAAGCACAGCACAGGCGGTGAACATCGCCGACGAGCTGCGCACCGCCTTGACGCTTTTTGAACAGCGCATAGGCGATACGACGTTGATCTGCGATCTCGAGGGTAGCCCTCTTGCGTGGATTCCCCCAGATGCGCTGCATCACGTCATATCGAATCTGATCGACAACGCGCTTCGAGCACTGGAGGGCGGCGGCAGACTCAGACTCAGGCTCCACAGAGAAGACAACTGGGTTGTGCTCGATGTCGAAGACGACGGGCCGGGGCTCCCGCAACGCGTTCGCGAAAATATCTTTGAGCCATTTGTTTCGGGTCGCGCAGACGGCACAGGACTTGGGCTCAGCATGTCATTCCGCCTCGCAAGGCAATGGCGCGGCGACATCACCCACCACGACCTTAATCCAGGCACGCGATTTCGAATTCTAATGCCTGCACACGACGAGAACGCCCAGCCTCCGGCAGAACCGGGCACAACCACCGAGGGACCAAAAGATGAGTGAACAAGTAGTATCCGACTCTCGCTACCGCATCCTTATTGTCGACGATGATGACGACGTCCGCGATGCCCTTCTCGATGAACTCGAGCTCGACTACGACGTCACAGCAGTGGCGACTGGCGTTGAAGCCTTGGGGCATTTGGACTCGGAGCGGTATGACGCCATTATCTCGGACCAGAGAATGCCGGGAATGAGTGGCGTGCAAGTCCTCGAAGAAGCGTCGAGGCGCGACTCCGAACTCATAAGAATTCTTCTCACAGGCTTTGTCGACGACGACGCTCACAAAGCCACGATGCAAGAGAACGCACCGTACAAGGTGGGCAAACCGTGGCACGATGAAGTAGAAGTCACGCTGAAGCGAGCGTTTGAGCATCGCAATCGGGAGCGTTCGCTTAGCGGTTCGGTTACCGACGCGCTGGCACTGGCCGGTGTGGATAACGAATTGGCGGCACTCGATAGCCCTTCGGCACTTGCCAAGGTACTCGTGCGTCGTGTGCTCTCGCTCGAAGGTGTAGCGAATTGTGCTGTGCAGATGCAGGATGAGCAAGAGGACCGGCTGCTCGCTGGTGCCCTGCCTCCCAAATCCGCAGAGGCTGGAACCTGGAACGTTGATTTGCCAATCAGCTACGATGGCACCATCCGCCTTGTTGCCAGTGGCAACGGAAGCATTGCTCGCGACATTGTCGACTACCTGGCAACGCGCGCTCTCCACTGGAGTTCCGAGGACACCGCCACGCGTTTGGCGAAGACCGCCAGTGATAGCCCGCAAGCACGTGAAAAGCTCAGCGCCGTCACGAGGCGAGCGACCCTAGGGACCATGACCGTCGCCCTTGTTCACGAACTCGCTTCGATGGTCCAGGGCCTACAAGGTGCACTCTTTGAACTGGAAGACTTTGTTCGAGATACCGCCACCAAGGAGGAGGACCCAGAAGTCATTGATACGCTGGAGAACGCCGTCGAGGTTTCCTCCCGCATGGTCTCGCTCTTTCGCGCGATGCGAACATTTGTGCGCTCGGGAGATGCGGTTCACCGCCCCTGCCAGGTCGGGCACCTCGTCGATCGCTCAGTTGCTCTGTGTCGCGGCAACTTGCGATCCATTGTTACTCTCGATGTCGGCGAAATGCCCGCGGAAGAAGTTGATGTCAACGAAGCTCTCTTTCTACAGGTACTCGTAAATCTTCTTAAGAATGCTGCAGAGGCCTCACCACTTGGAGCCGTCGTATCAGTGCGGGCATTTGTCAAGGACGAGCGTGTCGTGTTCTCAGTACTCGACCATGGCTGTGGGGTTCCGGAAGACCTGGTGAACGAAATCTTCGAACCCTTCATGTCGACGAAGAATGACCACACCGCATCCGGTCTTGGATTGGCGATTTCTTCCGAGATCGCGAACGAACACGGCGGGACCATTCGCTACAAAGCGACGGAAGACGGTGGCTCTGAGTTCACGGTCTCGGCGCCGCTGGTCCAGAAGAACCACGGCCTCTCAGTCTGCTAGCCAAACATCGCCAGTGGCCCGCTGTGGGCTCTGGCCATTGATGTTCTCGGAAATGGCGCGTGAAGGCGCGCCAAACTCCACCTCAGTCGGGCAACCAAGCTATCCTTAGGCCAAACACCGAGCCCAAAAGGACGAAGACATGAGGAAGACATTGATTCTCGCCGTTGCCGCAACTGCGCTGCTTGCGGCCCCAAAAGCGGCCTCCGCATTCTGCGGCTTCTATGTTGGTGGAGCAGATGCCAAGCTGTTTAACGATGCAACGCAAGTTGTGATGATGCGGCAGGGCACAACAACCGTGCTCGCCATGCAAAACGCCTACAAAGGGCCGCCTTCGAACTTCGCCATGGTTGTTCCCGTCCCGGTGGTGCTTCAGGAAGAGAACGTCAAAACCCTGCCTGACTCGGTCTTTGACAAGATCGATAAACTCGGTGCGCCACGGCTGGTGGAATACTGGGAGAAGGATCCCTGTGCTCCGGAGATGGTGTACGAGCGAGGCGGTGTGAAGCTGAGCATGGCGATGGCCGTCGATGAATCCGCAGACGATGGAGGTAGCCTCGGTGTGAAGATCGAAGCGCAGTTCGATGTCGCCGAATACAACATCGTCATCCTGAGCGCCAAGGACTCGACAGGTCTCGACAAATGGCTCAACCAAGAAGGCTACAAAATCCCCAAAGGCGCCGAGCCCTACCTGCGTCCCTACGTTGAAAATGGTTCCAAGTTCTTTGTTGCCAAAGTCGATGCCACGAAGGTCAAGTTCAAAGATGGCCAAGCCATGCTCTCGCCGCTGCGGTTTCACTACGAGAGCAAGGAGTTTTCCCTACCCGTTCGCTTGGGCATGATGAACTCCGCTGGCACGCAAGACCTGATCGTCAGCATTCTTGCAGCTGGACAGCGTTACGAGCTTGCGAACTATCCCAACGTAACCATTCCCACGAACATCGACCTCAAGGACAAGACCCAAGCGCGCTTTGGCGAGTTCTACGCTGCTCTCTTTGACAGCACTCTCGAAAAGAACAAAGGCGCTGTGGTGACCGAATACGCTTGGGACGCATCAACCTGCGATCCTTGTCCCGGCCCAAGTCTCGACTACCAAGACCTAGCGACCCTGGGAGGCGACGTTCTCGGCAACGGCGGTGGCGGCATGGTGCTCACCCGCTTGCATGCAAGGTATGGCTCCGCCGACCTCGCGGATGACCTGATCTTCAAAGCCGCGCCACCCATTGCTGGAGGCCGAGAAGTGCGCAACGCCAAGGGCAAGCTCGAAGAGGGCTCTGTGGCCGGTGGCTACAACAATTTCCAAGGGCGCTACGCCATTCGCCACGAGTGGGAGGGCGCAATCGACTGCAAGGAGCCGGTTCGTGGCCGCTGGGGCGGACCGCCTGCGGGCGAGAAGGGCATTCAAGCGGCGCAGGACTTAGCGTTTGCGCCACGCGGTGCTCTGCAACTCACCAACGTCATCGCCTCTCCAGTGCCCGAGTTGGGATTGGTCCCAGGCGTTGCGGCTGCACCTGCGAAAAACACCGAGGTCCCAAATGCTGCGACCGAAGATAGTGGCAAGAAAACGTCATCCAAAGGTTGTAGTACGGGCGGTAGCAGCAGCGGATTGGGTTTCGGATTCCTACTGATGGCGCTGGCGTTTGCACTCAGAAAAACTCGCACAACCGCTCGTTTGAACTAGCGCGCTTGGGCTGAAACGGCTAAGCGGGATTGATTCCCGCTTTGCCCGTTTCGCCGGCGCTTGCGTACGATTAGAACCAGAAGCCCAAGAAGCCATAGGCCGCCGCTCTTGCCACTCTGCTGGCAGCCACAACCGGCGCCGCTCTCGGAGTCAGGCGGCCCCCCGACACCCGCATCGCTGTCCGCGCCAGCGGGCCCGTCAACGATTTCGATGGACCACTGATAGGTCGCAGAAAGCAGACCTGCCGCATCCAATCGCACCGCCTCGGTGGTGTCGGCGATGTGCAACTCCAATACGAATGAGCCCGTGGCAAGCTCGCCTGGCTCGAGTCGCAACTCAGCTCCCTGCCCGATTTCCTCGCCGTCGAACGTCCAGAGAATCGCGAGAGTATCAACGGGCAATGCCGCCACAGAAAACTCGGCTCCCACATTGCGATTCACTGTCACCGGAATGCCCGGCGCCGGCACGATTTCGTCAACCAGGGAAAACACTGAGTACAGGCTCTGAATCGAGCTCTCCAAGCAAACAGCGCACATCTCAGAATCCACGCTACGCATGCGACAGTCGGGTGCTGGGCGATATATGCCGGTATCTACATAGCGTGCGCCTTCGTAGGCCCCCACAGGAGTGCTGGGCCCTGTCGCTTCAGATAGATCCGTAGGAAGCGAAGTGCCGGGCTCAATCCAGTGATTCCATTTGATCGAATCAAAGGTGTTGTCGAAGTCCACGTTGGGCTCCGGATCATCGAGCGGAAATCCTGGAAAGGGCGAGGTGTACTCGTCGGCCAATCCAGAGACGCTGTGGCCAAGTTCGTGGATGGCGATATCCGCTGAGCTGCCATTGGTGCTGGCGATTGCCACACCGCCGCCCGACCCGCCATAGGTCGTGTCGTTCACCAATAAGATCAGCTGATCGGCATGTGGCACAAGCCCGAGCGCCACCTGCGCAACCTTAGCGGTATCTGCACAAACCAACCGCTCCACGCCTTGGCAGTCAAACCCGCTATCAAAGTAGGTATCGACCTCAATGCCCTGCGATGGATGGTCTGATCCGCTTTGGTTGGACGTCGTTATGACTCGATACCAATTGAGCGCCCCCGCATATCCCTTCCATGGAGTGGCGGCAGTTATGGTTGCGACCAACGCCGACGACTGTTGTCGAAACAGTTCGACCTCGGCATCCGTGTAGCCCTCGGCGACAATCACCAAATTGAATCGATTGTCACTGGGACCAGTTTCCAAGATCGTCTCAAGCGAGTCGGCAGCAGCGCGCGAAGGCAGCCCAAACACCAGTGCTAAGAGAATCACCAACCCAAGTCTCATAGCGCGACCTCGCCAAGAATGGTCGAGCGTTGACTGCCGGGCTTGCCTCGCAGGATGCGCATCGAAACCGCCGCTGCCGGTTGCTCGATCTGCACCCAGGCGATCGGCTTTTCGTTGGGGATGTGCACGCTCTCAACCGGGCCATCAATGGCCGCAAAGCGCGCGTGAATCTCGTGAGGCACTCGCATGCTGCCTTGGCCAACAATACGGCCTCGGGTGTCGAGCAACTCGTAGCGAGCGTTATCGCCTCCGGGAATTCCCCTTCGCTTGCGCGGCGCTCGATCGAGGTTTTGACTTTGTAGAAGTACCGTCTCGCCCTGCGCAAACTGCAACAACAAGAGACGACTTGCTCCACTCGATGCCACGCGTGTCGATTGCTCACGAGTTGACTCCACGGTCTCCGGCGCGCAACCGACGAACCCGCTCGCCAAGAGCAGCAGGCCTAGGAATCGCATGCCCACGGCCCTCCATGCTTACACCGCTTCATACGGCCACTATTCCCCGGGTGGCTCTGGAGATCAAGGATCCCGTTTCAAGCGAGCCTTCGCCAAACTCAGAATCGATTCTTCTCGCCCTGAAATAGATGTCAACGCTGTTTCGTTGAGCCCTAAAACAAATGGCCCAGGTTCTGAAAGACTGCACAATGCTTCTGGTCGTGGGTCTACTCGTGTGGACCTGCCAGAACGTTGTGCGTCCCAACGTAGAAATTCTCTGTACGGGTACTTGGACGTATCCGGGAGTTTGCGTGGAGCCTGACTGCGCCAACTACGGTTCCTGCGGTCTCAATAAAGGATTCTATGCTCAATGCGAAAACGTGAGTCCAGGCATGCGGTGGAGCGAAGTGCAGTATCGGCTCGGCGATCCATCTAGACCGACAGATGTTGGGTTTGTCTACGGAGGGCTTGGTCCTTCGCTTGAAGTGCGTGTCGACGACACCCGGGCGGTGGCCTTTCGGGTTGGTGCGTTCGTGCATTCCGATTCAGAATCCGAGTCTGCGTGGGTCTGGCAAGCGTGGCAGGCCGATGCAAGGCGTGCGGTTGACTGCAATTTCTATCCGAGCTGCGAGGATTCCGCGGATCCACGCAATTCCCATCTGCTCGAACCGGGGCATGCATGTCTGCCGGTCTCGACTGAGTAGAGACACCGCGTGCCGCCGGCACACGGGTCGCTTTGCGATCAATTCGGTACTTATCTGAGCGCATCAGAGCGGCTCTGACGTCGCTGTCACAATCGCGCCCTGCCCTCTCAGATTTCCGCGGCCCCGATCGCTGGCACTGTGTTTGCACTACATGGACGTATGAACTTTGCCGTCCGCCCCCTGTCCCTCGCGTTTGCTTTGCTTGTTTCTGCGTCATGTGGCGGCAACGAATACCCTGAGGGACCGTTTGAATCGGTCACGCTCAGTCGCACGGGCGGCTTTGGGTTCTGCCCCTCGGAGGGCGATGCGCTGAGCGCGAGCATTCGTCAGAAAAACGGTGAGTGGGTCTTGGAGTCGACGATTGCCATCGCAGCTCCCGCCGGTACCGACGCTTCCGAATGCTTGGACGAGTACAGTGATGACTGCCTGCAAAGCGCTGTGCAAGCTCCCATCAAGCTCACCGCAGAGCAACTTGAGAGTGTGCAGGACGCCATCCACCAGGTGCCTGCCAAGCAGTGTGATACCGACAGCGGGCTTGCCTGCGACCCATGCCTAATTACCTCAATCCAAGTGGACGGCCAGGATGCAGATGGCTACTGCTGCGGCGACCTGAATCAGAATTTCTCTGATGGCTTCAGAGACCTCGCGTTCCTCATTGATGGCCTAGCAAACTAGCCCAAAAACACTGCAGCGCCATCACGCCCAGCTTCGATCAGCGCGAGGATTCTCGCGCGGGTCTGCTGTGCTGGCTCTGGCAATTCAGGGGCGGGGCCCTCTTGCTCGGGCAACCAGGATAGAAATTCTCTTAGCTCGGGGCTATCACCCGGAATGCTGTACTGGAGATTTACCGAGAGATGCACAAGATCTTGGAGCCAGGTAACCCGAGCAGAAAACTCCGCGAGCTCTGCCTCCGCCGCCTTATTGCCGCGCCAATGGACTTCCTTGGTGGCTTGCGCAAGCTGCGCAGCGAGCTCGGTGATATGCGGGAAGGCAGCAACCAGTCCAGCCGAGCCTTCGGTAGCAGCTTTGTGCAACAAGTCGTCAATATGTGAAGTTAGGCGACTGAGACGTTTTCTAAAGAGCGGGCCGTAGAAGAGCGACGAGGCCGCAACATTGACGACAAACGCCGAGAGTGCCGCGATTCCAACAGCTTCGAGCCGGTAGCCAAAGGTCTGCAAGGGCTCTCCAAAGGAAACCAGCTGCAAGAAGAGCGCGGTGAAGGCGGCGGCAACGGTTCCTCGATGAAAGCCGATGCGATGCGTGCACAAGACCGCCAGGCCAACCGCAAGGCCAACGCCGAGAGCGGTCGGAAGTTCAAGCACCGCGCCAAGCGTGCCAAAGGCACCGCCAAGCACACTGCCTGCAAGCTGATCTGCACTGGTGCGCAGCCCCATAAGAGCACCGGGCGAGCAGCACAAGACGGCAACGAAACTCGCCGTAACAAGATCCGGAATTCCCAGCCCCTGCACCAAGAGCAGCGCAATCGCACAGGCGGCAGCGGACTTGCCGGCCAAGAAAACGGGATTGGTTAGCGTAAATCCCATGCACCGTTGCCGCTAGAAGAGGGAAACACTACGACCTTCAATGTGCCCCATTCGGTCACGCAAGCCATCATACACCAGTGCCAATTACGCGTGGAAGGACGCGTTCTCACCCAGACACTTGGCTACGTCTCGATAGACGTGGAACAGTGATTCATCGTTCCAACGAGGTGGCAGCGCCTTGAGAATTCGCTCTGCAAGTGCCCCTTCCATGACGATGGTCTCAAGGTAGGGCGCCAAGGTTGGATCGAATTTCGCGGCCAACTTGTCTTCCCACAGAAACTGCAATAGCTCTTGGACGCGACATCGATTGCCTTCGGGAAATCCCCAAGCACGCAAGTAGTCTTGGTCGCGAACGATGGCGGAGCCGCCATCCACAATGCTGTTCTGCGCGAGTTCGTCTAGCCGCGCTGCTGGCCACACATCGAGTTCGGCGCTGGGCACGGAGCTGTCATAGGTAACGAGATTGACGAGAGCCTGCACCGCGGCAACGACTGCAACGTTTGCCGAAACACACTCTTGGCCATCGAGCATTCGGATGGCGATGTGTTGCGCCTTTGCATCCGCCCAAAGCCCGCCTGCGCTTACCTGACTTGGCGTTAGTGTTGTCGCAAGATCTTGTCCCCGCAAGGCGGCGCGAAGTGGCTCTGCAACGAGGTTCTCAAAGGCCCCGAGTGAATCGAGAGCAGGGGGAACATGGCGCTGCACGCTTGTGCGCGCAAAATCCGGGCGGCTGCAAACGAGATCATGACGAGCAGCAACTCGACACTGGAGCGCAGGCCCAACAGCGCCCTCAGCGAGGGGAGATGCGGCGCTGAGAACCGGCAGCAGAGGTTGCAAGAACCGCAAGGCCGCATAGAGCGGACCAAATTCCGCTTCGCTGCCAAATGGTAACGCAAGACCAAGGCTTTGCTGATTTGCCCAACCATGGCGAGCAGTACCAAAGAGTTCGTGCATCGCGGTGTCTTGTGACGCGCCGCCGTGCGGCCACATTTCCACATCCTCTGCACAAAACCATGGATGCATGCCGCCGGCCATGAGCTTGCCTTCAACCCGCGAGGCCTCTTGCGCAAGCGCTTCAACCTGGGCTGCAAAGAACTCGTGTGCCGCCAAAGGAGTGTCAAACCCGTGAGCCGATCCGATCGCGAGATGATGACGCGGTCCGATGTTTTGCCAAATGGCATCGCCCTCCTGAACTCGCCGCAGCCGCTCACCTTCACAGCGAAGACTCAATACTTCATCGGCAAGGGGGAGTACGTCCAGCGAAGTCCAGCCCACCAAAGCAAAGTGAAGAGAGAGCTGGAAACCTGGCAAGCCATGCAGATCGGTTGTTGTCAAAGCTCGGCCATGTTGCTGAATTTGCGAATTGAAGGCAAGGCGATGCGGTCAGGCACTGCGTCGCGAACCGGGGAATCGACCCAAGCTGCCACACAAGCTCAAGAAAGCCGGCATACTTCGCTGCATGAGCCTCTCCTCGCTCCACCTCGATGCCTTTTTTGCCGCTGCTCAGTCGCTTAATTTTTCGCAGGCCGCTCGCGAGTTGCACATCACCCAGTCCGCACTCAGCCAGCGCATCAAGGCGCTTGAGGAAGACATCAATCTAACGCTCTTTGTGCGAATGCCTCGAGGTGTTCAGCTCACCGAAGCCGGCGAACGCCTTCTGCGATATTGCCAAGCACGCAATTGTCTCGAGGAAGAGCTAATTGACGAAATGACGGGCAACAAGGAGGACGGCCTAGGCGGGCACCTGCGAATCGCGGGCTACTCCTCGATTGTGCGCTCCGTGCTCATTCCCGCCGTTCACCCGCTCTTGGTCGAACACCCAAACATTCAACCCCACTTTCAAAACGCGGAAATTCGCAATCTGCGGGATATGCTGCTCACCGGCGTAGTGGACTTTGTGGTTTCCGACTCAGAATTTCACCGAAACGACCTCGAGGTCTTGCAGCTCGGAACCGAAGAATACGTTCTGGTACAGAGTAAGAAAAACCCGCCCGGGCGCGAGGTCTATCTCGACCATGATCCCGAAGACCGGATTACCCAGCAGTTTCTCTCCTACCAGGAGCGCCCGGTACCAAGTTACAAGCGCGCCTTCATGGATGAAATCTACGCCATCATCGATGCGGCGGCGATGGGACTGGGCAAGGCGGTCGTTTCGAGGCACCTCGTGGAGAAGCATCCTGGTGTTGACATTGTTCCTGATCACAAGAGCATGCAGGTGCCTGTCTTTCTCTACTACCACAGGCAACCCTTCTACACAGACTTGCACAAGGCCGTGGTTGAGACACTCACGAACCAGTGCCCCAGCCTGTTAAGCGCGAACTAGGAGCACACGAGTGCTAGGCGAAACCGGTCTGGCAAAGGCGCAGGCGCCAAGGCCAGATGCGTCAGCGTGTCCCGATGCGGAAGCGCTCGTGCAGTTCTTTGCGGCGAGTGCAAATGATGGTTCGAACGAGGCGCTCAAGAGTCATGTCGATTCGTGCGACTCATGTCTGCGCGTTTTTGCTGCGCTCGCATCGGAACACTTTGCCTCCCTTCCACAACACGACCTCGCAGAAGAGCAGAAAAACGAGCTTCTGGTTGCAGGCGAATCGGTCGGGCGCTTTGTCGTATTGCACCCAGTGGGAATGGGCGGAATGGGCCACGTCTACGCCGCCTATGACCCCGAACTCGATCGCCGAGTTGCTCTCAAGCTCATGCAGCAAGCGGGAAGCGCTGCAAACGCCAGTCTCTTGCGGGAAGCGCGCCTCATCGCAAAACTTGAGCATCCGAATGTCGTCACGCTCTATGATGTGGGGAGTCACGGCGATGCTGTCTATTTGGCCATGGAGTTTGTTGATGGGCCAGGGCTCTTAGAATACTTCCGAGACAGGCCACTGCCCGAGGTGCTCGCGTATTTCGATCAGGTAGCAGCGGGACTCGAAGCTGCACACCAACAAGGCATTCTGCATCGCGACGTTAAGCCTGCCAATCTCCTGGTCGGCGCAGACGATCGTGCTCGCATTGCCGATTTTGGCCTGGCTGGCGCCGAAGCCGCCACCGGGCGCGTTGGGACCCCGGCCTACATGGCTCCAGAACAGGCAAAGGGAGCTGCGACGGCGAAATCCGATCAGTTCAGCTTCTGCGTTTCCCTGCTTCAGGCGACGACCGGAGCACTCCACAAGAGCGGAGACCCGCTTCCCAAAGAAACCCCAGAGAAGATAAGAACTGTTCTCACCAAGGGACTACAGCAAGCCCCAGAAGACCGCTACGCCGACATGCAGAGTCTCCGGCGTGCCCTCGTTCCCGCCCCGCCCAGGCGAGTGTGGATGGCGATTCCCGTGGTTCTTCTCGTTGCGGGTCTGGCGTCGGCACTGTGGTTTCAACAGCCTTCGGCCCATGTGCCGTGCACCGACTCCGAACGCCACATTGCATCGCTCTGGAATGACGATGTCGCGACGGCCTTGGAACGACGCTTCCGCGAGCTATCTGGATTCGGCCCGGCCTTGTGGGAACGCACGCGGCCGGCCTTAGAACAATACCGAGACAATTGGATTGCCCAACACCGGAGCACATGCGAGGCCACTTCGGTTCACAAAGACCAAACCGCAGCGCAGATGGACAAAGCGATGCAGTGCCTTGCAACTCGCCGAGCTGAGTTTGCGGGCCTGCTCAGTGCTCTGGACGCAGCCCCTCTCGAAAACATACACAAGGCCGCCGACGCGCAAGCACTACTCATTGCCCCAAGCGCGTGTGGAGACCAAGCAGATGCGATTCCTATCCCAGAAGATGCGGCGACCCGCGAGGCGATTGCAACCCTGCGACCAAAGCTCGCCGAGTGGAATGCTCGCGCAGCGATGGGCGAGCTCGATCCAGCAGCGACAGGTCTAGGGCCACTGCGGAAGCAAGCAAATGCCCTCGGCTACCTGCCTCTGCAAGCAGAAGTGAGCTCCATGGTGGCAAGCGTTTTTGCCAAGCTTGGCAAGCACGACGACGCGGAGTTGGCGTTTCGCGACGCGATTCGCTTTGGAACGGAAAGCCGCCACGACCTGCTTGTCGCGAAAGCCTGGCTCGATCTCTCGTGGCTTCACGGTTACCACCAAGACCGCTACGACGAGGCAAAGCGCGACCTCGAGAACGGCCAGGCGTTTTCAAAACGGCTCGGTCAACCGGGCGTCTTGCCCATGCTCTACGAACGCAATAGTGGCTGGTTTGCGCTTCGGCAGGGCAAGCCTGTGGACGCCTTGCGGCACTACGAAGAGGCACTCGCCCTGGCAACTGGGCAGCCCAACGAAGCGCGCGACGTTGCGATGCTGCACAGCGACCTAGGCTCGGCGTACCTAACCAATGGCAACATTGAGAAGGCTGCAGAGCACATTGCATTGGGGCTGCGATCCATGTCGGCGCTCCTTGGACCTCTGCATCCCGATACCCTGAGTGTTCATGTCAACTACTCCATCGTCTTGCGAGAGCAAGGAAAGATTGCCGAAGCCATCGCGGAATCGATTGCTGCTCTCGAAGGCTTTCGCACCAGCATGCAGTCGAGTGACTCCTACGAGGGCATGATTCTCAATAACCTTGCAACCATGTACTCGGACCAAGAGGACTGGACGCTTGCAGAGAAAACCTACCGGGAGGCAATCGCGGTGAACAAGACCGGCTTTGCAGGCAAAGCCAACACAACGCTTGCGGCAGCCATTCACGGGCTCGCGACGGTTGTTCAACTCGATGACGAACGCCACGCTGAAGCCGAAGCGCTTCACCAGGAAAGCCTTGCGATGAAGGAAGCCCTCGTCGGCAAAGACCACCCATCGGTTGCCATCAGCCTGAGCGGCATTGCCGACTTCTACGTGGCCACGAAGCGTCGTCCTGAAGCGATTGCTGCGGCCGAACGAGGGCTTGCGATCCTAATGGCTGCCTACGGCGCGGAGCATCCGCATACCGTATACCTCCGCGAGCAACTCGCCGAGATTCGCACGAACTAGCGTTTCTCCCCGCTGTTTCGGGCCCAACGAGCGCCTTCGAGAGAAATCGCAACCCATGCCGTCGTTGTTTGCGCGGTGTCTCACAAAGAAGCGCCCCTTGGCATTGGGGCGGGGATTCGCCGCCGACTTCGCGTCAATTTTGAGCAGAGCAATTTTCTCTGCGTTTTTTGCGCGACCAAAGCCAAGTCAGCGCTCTGGAGATGCCTCACGAAGTTCGAGGCCCAACCTAAGGAAATCCGATGAACAAACGATTAGCACGTATCTCTCTACTCCTACTTTCTCTCGCTGCCTGCGGAACCGGCGACAGCGGCGCCAATGATAAGGGCTTCACGGCCTGTGGGGACTTTCCCGATCAAGAACCCAAGACCTGCAACCCTGGCCAGTACTGCGAAGATGAGATCTTTTCGGAATGCGCCCTTGGATGCCTCGGCAACTACAATTGCGAAGAGGGTTCCGAGTGCAGAAAAGCGCCTGGTGAAGATGTAGGCGTCTGCGACGGCGCGGCGCCAGCCCCCGATGGCGGGACTCCATCCAGCCCCGACGGCGGCCCCACCGGCAATGCGCTTGAAGCCTGCCTAAACGCCTGCTCGATTCTCACTGGCTGTGGCGCCATTGACGTCGGCGAAGGCGCACAGTGCAATAGTGACTGCAATGGCCTAAGTGACGGCCAGCGGCAGGCCGTTGCCGACTGTGTTGGGGATTGGAATTGTTCTGGAGACATTCCGCCGTGCCTCGGGCTTGAGTGTGGCCCCGCCTATGACTGCCCGGTATCGGGCCAAGACTGCCTCGGCGGAATCTGCCTCTAGTCGCCAGAGCGACTGGGAATGCTCCGCGGGCGCCTCCTAAGTACCGGAGCCTGCGGCGCAGTCCTCGCTGCTCATAAGGCCACCGATGCTTCCCTCAAGCTTGGAAGCAATGAGTCGCATGATGCTATCGAGTTCTTCCGTGGTAACCCGAAGGTCGGTCAGTAGCCGCCTTCGAGTGGACTGCAGAAGCATCTCACGCGACTTCGCGAGTCGTCTTGCGGCGGTTGCTCGGTGAACCTTGTGCAACAGACTCAGTTTGTCGATGGATAGCTCGTGCACGTAGTGATGTCGCAAAAGCACGCGCGCGTCGTAGTCGAGTTCTGCCAACGCACTTGTGAAGGCCATACGAAAGGCATCCCGATAGACCTCTTTCATATAGCTCAGATCGGTAGCTGGCTGTAGCGATGCGAGAATCTGCTCATCTCCAAGCGGCGTTTCTCGCTGCTGCTTTGAGAGTTCTCGCAGCGCCCGGCGAACCGTCACAACACGCAGCCATGAGAACAGCCCGCCACGCCCGCGATACGAAACAATGCCTCGCTGGCCCTTGTCGTCGGGCAGGAGCACTTGCGCCAAGATGAGCTGCGTAATTTCATCGGCCATTGGCAGCGCATCGGGAACCTTGCTCAGGGCCAAGCCGATTTCGGGACCGTAGCGAGCTTCGAACGCTGTCATCGCAGTGGGGTCCCCAGCTGCGCACGCACAGGAAAGATACAAGTCTTCAATCGCCAACCCTAGCAACTCAGAAGATGTCTCAACGCGCGAGCCAACGTAGGCTGCGAAATCCGTTTTGGTGACGTGCACGGAAGGGTGGGCAAGCGAACCTAGCTCCCAGGCCGAAACCAGCTCGGCCTCAAGCTGCTCGTCGGGCGAGTCTGCCGTGGCACCTGCAGCAACAAACACCGAACTCAACCCCACAACATCCTCCCAGTCCGCACCATGACGTTCAAACCCTGTCCCGACCATGAGATCTTGGCTGCGTTTCTCGCCGACAAACTCGCGAGTGGCGAGCAAAGGCAGTTGGCCGGGCATCTGGTGGAGTGCCAGCGCTGCGCGTATGTCGTGGGCCTATTGCGGTCACTGCCAATGGCCTTGCACTAAGTGGGAATTCATGAGCACACCAACAGTCGGCACGCCTTAGGAAGGATCGCAGGTAGCCCCAAACGCGCTACAACCACCAGTTTTAGGTTCCGAACAGCTTCGATAGCGACGCTGCTCCATGTCGTAAAGGCATGAGCGTTTTGGCTTGCAAGCGGCACCAAAGTCCGCGCACGCCCCTTCGGTAAACTTCTTACACTCCTTGTGCGTTCCAGAAGACAGATCGAGCGTGCAGGTATTGGCGGGCTCACAAACCGCGCCATAGTGAAAGCACTGCCCATCCGCGCCAGAAAGGCAGGAATGGTGCCCGCCAGCCTCTTGGTGCAGCATGCAGGCCCCGGGCGAGGCCGTGGCGAATCCAATAGGGCCAGTCGGTGCGTTTGCATCTGAGGAGCCATCGGTGCTCGCCGGGCCCTTCTCTCCGTCGTTTGGTGTCCCCTCTGGACCATTGCTTCTCTTTGCAGATCCACCACAGGCGAGCAGTCCCAACGAGAGAATCATCACAGCAATCGAAACGCGCGAACCTCTGAAATGCATCCCGTGTAGCTTACCTAGCAACACCGAATACGCCAGGCGTTATGCTTGCTACTCAACAATCGCGTCCAGCGCGACCGCCGAGGTCCGTCAATATGGTCTGCGCGACCGAACCCGCTCTAGAGCAGTGCTGTTTTCACCAGCCGATATGGTTCATACTTAGGGGGTGTCTAGGCTCGCGTCCCCAATCGTCCTCTCCGCGCTACTCGCCTTCGCCACAAGTCTTGCGGCTTGCGGAGGTGAAGATGCGCCGAATAGCACCGATGGCGGGACAGGAGCCGATAGTGGCCCCGCCGATCTGTGCAGCTTTTCTCCCAGCGAACCGGCATGGGTCGTCGAAGGAGAAGCTCTGAGCGTTACCGTTTCTTGCTCGAGCGGCGCGACGCTAACCGATCTCGATATTGGCGCGCTCCCCGAAGGCGCGACCTTCGACACAGCCAGCATGACACTCACCTGGACGCCCGCACTGGATCAAGCTGCGGTCTACGATATTTCCCTAACCTCGGCAGCCCTCTTTGCCTCGCACATCCTGCAAATCGGAGTGGCCGATGCTCTGGGCAATCCAGGCAATGTACCGATCGTGGACCCAAGCAAGTACACGATGGAGTTGGGCCTGCCGGTGCTCTTCATGGCCCAAGAGCCAGCGGGCGACACCGACTACGAGCCCATGGAAATCACCTATGGCGGGAAGGTCCATGCGGCCGAGGCCAAGCTTCGCGGCAAGTCATCGCTCAGCTATCCAAAGAAGAGCTACGCGCTGCGTTTTGACAAGTTTGATGCGTTTGGCGAAAGCCGCTTCTCTGACTTCTCAAATAGAACCAGAGTTATTCTTACATCAACATTTGACGACAACAGCTACATTCGCCAGCGAATGGCCTTTGACTTGTGGTCCAAACTCGAACCAAGCATCGAGATAGCGGCCTACAGCGCCGTCGTCTATCGGGGCACCGAGTATCGTGGAATCTACACGGTGACCGACCATGTCAATGCAGAACTCATGGCTCGCAATGGCCTCTCCGACAGCGCAAACGTCTACAAAGCCGAGAACCACGACGCAAACTTTCGCACTACCGCAGCCAATGGCAGCGACAAGAGCACACTCCACCAAGGCTACTCAAAAACCGAGGGCAACCCCGACGAAGGCGAAGCCGGGGCCTTCGACGACATGGATGCATTGGTCTCGTTTGTCTCGGGCTCTGATGCCCCAACGTTCAACGACGGCATCGCCGATCTCATCAGTGTTGACGACTACGCTGCATGGTGGCTTCATGTGACCTTCATCCTCGCCAACGATTCTGCCGGTAAGAATAGTTATCACTACCACGATGAAGCCCGAACTTGGCGGGTTGCCCCTTGGGACTTCAACGACAGCTTTGGCCAGAGTTGGCGCACCGAGCGCACGGATTCCGAGGACTACGAGCCGTTCTTTTCGCGAAATCGCATTTTTGAACGTCTGCAGGAGCATCCAATTCACGGCCCTGCGATTCGCGAGCGCTACAGCAATGCCCTGCAAACGGGCGCATTCTCTCTGGCCTCGCTACAGGCTCTCATTGATGGGTACGAGGCGGAAATGCACCTTGCCGCTGCCCGCGACTGGGCCCGCTGGGAGAACGAGTATAGGAGTTTCGGGCGCTGGTCGGAACGTGGGGACTTCACGAGCCATGAAGAGGAGCTCTCGTACGTGCGAGACTGGGTAGCCGAACGCTGGCAATTTGCTCTCGATAACTACACCAGCGTTGACTAGTTGCGGACACCTCGTGCTATCCCTCCCTCGTGATCTCCGCAGAGAAATTTCGCGTACGGGTGACGGCTGAACACGAGGGTCTTCGCCTCGACCAATTCCTCGCTGCCACCGTTCCCGACCTCAGTCGGCGCAAGGCACGTGTGCTACTCGACATCGGCGGCGTCTTTGTGGACCGCGCTCGCGTGAAGGTTGCCGGCCGGATTGTCAAAGTAGATCAACTCGTCGAAGTTGTCCTCGGTGGTGCCTTTGACCGGGCGACAAAGAAAACCGGTCAAGTCGCACGTTCCAAAGACGCGGAAAAGCTCCCTCCCCATACGGTGCTCTTCGAGGACGATCACATTTGCGTCGCGTTTAAACCAGCAGGCCTTCTCACCGCTCCAACCCCTGAGTCGGATCGCGGAAACATGGCTGACGCCCTGAGCCGCGAGCGCAACCTTCGCATCTTCGTCGTGCACCGAATCGATTTGGATACCAGCGGCATTCTTGTCTTCGCCAAAACCGAAGACGCCAACCGCCAACTGAGCGAGACGTTTCGAAAACACGTGATCGAACGCCAATACCTCGCTGTTGTCGACGGCGCTTGGCCCGACGATTTGACCCGCATCGAAGAAGATGTTGGGGGCAAGTCCGCTGTATCGCACTTTGCGATTGATCAACGCGTCGGTGACCGAGCAACCGTCCTGCGAGTGACGCTTGAAACGGGTCGTACGCACCAGATTCGACTTCATGCCGCTGGCGCAGGCTTTCCCGTGCTCGGCGATAAGCAACACGGCCGAGTGAGTGATATGGCTCCGCCGCGCATGGCACTCCACGCTCGCAAGCTGGCCTTTGCACATCCAACAACGGGCAAAGCGCTCTCCTTCGAGTCACCGTTGCCAGGCGACCTGCAACCCTGGCTCGATGGCCTAGTTAGCGCAAACGCCTAACCACCGGAACTCCGATGGGCCGCAGTGCGCTTGTGGCCGCGTCGCGATACAGAGCCTCGGCGTCTTGCGAGAGAGTCTCGCGCTCAAACACGCCACCGATTTCCACATCGTCTCCCGAAAAGAGAACTTCCTCCCGAACGAGATTGAAGTGCAGTGGGTAGAGTTCTTCTGAGGGTGATCGATGCGGATCGATGTCGTCGATGTACGCCTCGAGTTCCAGATTGTCCACGTCCAAAAGCTCGGGGGCTTCATCGGCAAATCGCAAACGGCCCGGTGGAATCTCAACCATCTCTCCGGTGCCAAGCTCTGCAACGAAACCGCTGGTGATGGCGTCGCGATACATCACGCGCTCGCCATCTGCTGCCAGCACCCGCAGCTCCAAGCTATAGGCTAGACATGCTTCGGCACTTGCGGGCGAAATCAGCCCATGTTCACCGCGAACCGTCCCGCGAAGCGAAACATCAGCCACAATCGGCAAGACGTTAGCGCCCTGCGGCACCTTGCGTTCTCGAATGCCCTTATACCGCGCCAACATGCCGCCGGTAAGGCTGCCAAGCATGCCCCAAACCAAGACGCCGGGCCCAAGTCCAACCAGGCCATACGCGACAGTGCCGCCTAGCGAGAAGCTCCCCATCGAAGTTGCGAGGATGCGTCTCTGCCCGCGCTGGGTCGTTCGGCGCACTTGCTCGCGCTCGGCCACATCGCCCCAGCAGGCCTCGACGATGGCTTCTCTTTCGGCGGGAACTTCAAAGCACGCAACCTGCGGAGTGCCACCGCAATCGCAAACGCCGCCCGCAAAGAGCGCCGTGCGACAGCGTAGACAAAGGCAGCAGCGCCTGGAAACCGCAGAGGAGGTCACGATGCAGGCAGGGTAGCAGGAAGCCTGCCTACATGCGCTTGGCAACTGCGGATGGCAGCGGAGCCCGAGTTGGCCCCTCAAGTTGTAGCGCGTACCGAATGATCATTCCGATCGCCAAGAAGATGGTGCCACTGGTGAGCAACGTCAATTCAAAGGCGCGCGTCACATCGACATTCATCCACGAAGGTGTGCACAGCCGATAGAAGAGCGCTGCCAAGAATGTGTAGCCCGCCGCAGACGCTCCAAAGGCAACCGCGGTCTGTGCAGGTCGCAAGGTTGGCACAATCATGAGCCAAATCAGCGCCGGCAACAGCAGCACCAAACACCAAACCATCCCGACCCGCAGCGCCGAAGATGCCCCCATCCAACTCGCGAGTTCAAAGCGTCGCTCGGCAGCAACATCACTTGTCGACATCGGATTGGGGCCCGCATCGGGGACATAGGTCGCGCACTGGGCTTCATCGCCGAGATGGCAATCGACCGCCGGCGCCATGCCGCTCGTGTCATTTACGACTTGCCACGACAACGCAGGAGCAACCGAGAGAAAGAAGAGCGCCACAATCGCTGTGCCCGATGCAATACGAATTCGGTACACCGGATCCTCTTCGCGCTTGAACGCAATGCCAAGTACCAAGAGAGCCAATACACAAAATGCCATCAACACAGAGTCGGCTCCGACGCCCTCTTTGTGGACTGCGGTACCTGCGTGGTGAATGAAAACCGGAAGTGACGGCGAGCTTAGGCTGCCATCCTGCAAAACGAAGCGCGCACGCACGCCCAAGGTGAATGGCTGATCGCGGTGCGGCCCAGCTTGGGTCGCCACGACCTCTACGACTCCATCGTACAGCGGGTGAACCTGTCCCCACATCTGCGAAAGAGAATCGGGACCGCTGCCCCAAACAGGCTCTAGCAGTACTCCGCGGGCATGTACTGGAGTGTTGCGAAGTTCCAACCAAAGATGCGTTGCTCCTGCACTTCGCTGTCCAGCAGTTCGCTCTCCCGCCACTCGGTTTCCCGCCACAAAGCCGGAATTGACGATTTGCGGATGCTGCCTATCGAGTGCGCGAAGCTGTTGGGGAGTTTGGGCGGACTGCCGCTTCCCTTCCCCCGAGCTAAAGATGGCGGTTCCACAGGCTTCCGCATCACTCGAGCCAACAACGCCAATCAGCGCCACACTGAGAAGAAGTAGCACCCCATACACCCAACCTCGATTTGGCCTGCAATACCCTTTTGACGAATGCAAGAGGTTTTTTCCATTGCGAAGATTGACGGTCATACGGAGCATATCAGGACAATTATACTCCGCTCTCCGCAAACCTGTATGCGTTGATTTACAACTGCTGCAAGTTCCCCAACAAGCCAGTGCGATTGATTACAGTTGATCTTTGGACGGTACCGCCCAGGTCCCTTACCGTGTTTGTGCGGGCTGAAACGCCTAGCTCTTTCCCCAATCAAACATTCAATAAAGGATTTATTATGAAACGTTTCACACTTGCTCTTGTCGCCCTCGGTTCTCTTGGCCTCGTCTTCACCGGCTGTAAGAAGGACGAAAAAGAGGGTGGCGAAACCGCTCCAAAGGCGTCTGAGGCCATCGAAGCTGCAAAGACCGCTATTCCTGACGAAGCTGCAAAAGCTGCTGCTGAAGCCGCTGAAGCTGCCAAAGCTGCTGCTGCTGCTGGCACTGAAGCTGCTGCTGCTGGTGCTGAAGGCGCTGCTGCCGCCGCTGCTGCTGCTGGCGAAGCTGCAAAAGCTGCTGGCGAAGCTGGCACTGAAGCTGCTGCTGCCGCTGGCGAAGCTGCTGCTGCCGCTGGTGAAGCTGCCAAAGCCGCTGCTGATGGCAAAGTAGACGACGCTGTCAAAGCTGCTGGCGAAGCAACCAAGGCTGCTGGCGAAGCAACCAAGGCTGCTGGCGAAGCAACCAAAGCTGCTGCTGAATAAGTCGCTTCGCGGTAGATCCCCGGGGCTCTAGCCCCAGGTGATTGCTCTACCGCAGCGTACAATCGGCTGCTGCCGCGCCAAAGCCCACATCACTGTGGGCTTTGAGCGTTTCGGGGCCGGCGATTCGGCCAGCGATTCGGCCGGCGATTCGGCCGGCGATTCGGCCAGCGAGGTTCTGCTGAAAAGCGCATGCACGGTTTTTCCGTCAGCCAGTAAGCCCGCTCACCTTCAGCCCCCTATAGTTGGGCCATGAGCGACCTCCAATTTCTCATGCCCGAAGTACTTCAGGGCAAGGGCAGCATCTACAACACGATGTCGGCGCTCGCTCGCGAACACGGCGCTGCCGACCTCGCGCAAGGATTTCCGACCATCGATGGGCCCAAGGAAGTCCGTGAGTACGCCGCCGCACAACTTCTCGACGGGCCGCAGCAGTACACCGATCCTCGTGGAATCGCTCCCCTTCGCCACGCACTTCGCGATGACGCAGAACGCCGATACGGCGTCGCGCTCGATCCGGATTTGCAGATCACGGTGACGGCCGGCGCACAAGGTGCACTTGCAGGGGCCGTTCTTGGCCTCTTGGAGCCCGGTGACGAAGTCGTATTTATTGAGCCGTTCTACAATCCCGTCGTTCCGCTTGCTCGACTTTCTGGGGCCACGCTCAAATTCGTTGCCCTGCGCGCTCCCGATTTCGCTCTCCAGGAAGACGAGTTGCTGGAGCAAATGTCGGAGCGCACAAAGCTCATCGTCTACAACACGCCCAACAACCCAAGTGGTCACGTGTTCAGCCGCGATGAGCTCATGATGCTTGCACGTGCCTGCGAACGGTTTGACGCCTACCTCATCGCCGACGAAGTGTATGAACACCTTGTCTACCCGGGCCATACGCACATTAGCGCTCTTGAAATCCCGGAGCTCCGAGACCGCAGCGTTGTGGTGTCCTCGTTCTCAAAAACGTTTCTAATGACGGGCTGGCGGGTTGGCTGGGCTCTGGGTGCCGCACCGCTAGTCGCGGGCATTCGAAAGTTCGCGGAACTCACAAACTTCTGCTTGCCCGCCTTTCTCTGCGAGGGGGCGCGCTTTGCAGTCGCTGAGCTTCCTCCTACCTATCTGCAACACTTCGCCAGCGAACATCTGCGCAAACGCGATCTTCTCTGCAACGGGCTGCGCGACCTCGGCCTGAACATCTTGGTTCCGCAAGGCACGTTCTTCTGTAGCATCGACATCTCGGATCTGGTCGAAGACGATGATGTGCGCTTTTGCCTGCGCCTCGCAAAAGACGTTGGCGTCGCTGCAGTGCCCATGTCGCTCAGCTGGCACAAGCGGCGCGAGGCACGGCATCTCATTCGCCTCTGCTTTGCGAAGCAAGACGAGACTTTGCAGCAAGCGATCGATGCCTTTGCCGTGTGGATGGACAAGCGCTAGTGCTCGGACTCCCCCTCGATAGACGCCAGCAAATTCTCTCGCTGGCGGTGCCCATCATGCTGGGCATGATCTCGCAGACGATTCTCAACCTCGTCGACACACTCATGGTCTCGAGCCTCGGAGCAAAAGCGATTGCGGCCGTGGGCTTTGGCAGCTTCGCCAACTTCCTTGGCATTGCCTTCGTCACGGGCATGGCGACGGGTGTTCAAGCGATTGCATCGAGACGCAAAGGCGAGGGGCGCGCTTCTGAAACCGCCGTTGCGCTCAATGGCGGCCTACTTCTCGTGGCAGCGATTTCCATTCCCCTCTCGGCACTGCTCATCTTCGCTGCCCCCACGTTTTTTGCGGCGCTAACCAGAGACACCGAAGTCGTCGACATTGGCGTTCCCTATCTGCAAGTTCGGCTCGTGGCCATGATTGCCGTTGGCGCAAACTTCGCCTTTCGCGGCTACTGGAACGGCGTCAACAAGAGCAAACTTTACCTTCGCACCCTCATCGTCATGCACATCTCAAACGTGGCCATTAGCTACGTATTGATCTTCGGTGCCTTGGGTGCTCCGCAAATGGGTGCAACCGGTGCGGCCATCGGAACCGCCGCCTCGGGATTTATTGGCACAGCCTACTACTTTTACTTAGGGCTCGCCCACGCTCGCGTCGCCGGATTTCTCCGTGGCCTCCCCGATCGCAAGACGATCGTTTCCATGTTGCGACTCTCGGTTCCCTCGGGTCTTCAATCCATGTTCTTTGCGGCGGGTCTAACCGCGCTCTTTACCATTGTTGGTCGCATTGGCACCTTCGAGGTCGCGGCCATGAACGTACTCATAACCGTTACGATGGTCGCCTTCTTGCCCGGCTTGGGACTGGGCTTGGCAGCAGCAACCCTTGTGGGGCAGGCGTTGGGTCGAAAGGACATTGACGACGCCGAACGCTGGGCTTGGGATGTCATCAGAGTTGGAGTTGCCATCATGATGATCCTCGGCTTGCCCATGGCAATCGCCCCGCGCCTGATACTCGAAGCGTTCTTTGGCAACGAACCGGAAGCTCTTGAACTTGCGATTCTTCCGTTGCGACTTGCTGGCCTAACCGTTTGGAGCGAAGCAATTCTCATGGTCCTGCTCAACAGCATCATGGGGGCCGGTGCAACACGCACCGCGCTCATCGTCAACGTGGGCATGCAGTGGCTCCTCTTTCTTCCCTTGGCATATCTCATTGGTCCCGTCCTGGGATGGGGACTCATTGGCGTTTGGATCGCGCGAATCGGCTATCGAGTGCTGCAATCGGCCATTCTGATGGTCGTTTGGCGCCGGCGAACCTGGGCACACGTCGAAGTCTGATGGACTTTTGCTCGCTTCCCTGCGGGCCCAAAGGCGTGGTAGGAACGGATTCCCCTAACCCGCGGAGCCTGTACCTATGAGCGTCACAAAGCCGAATTTTCTTCTCGCCCTCCCCTTTCTTCTCGGCCTTGGCCTCACGGCTGCGTGTAGCGGCGGCGACAAGGACCCGGTTGTGAGCATCACCGATGCAACGCCTCCGACGCCCGACTCATCCACGGTGGTCTACGACGCGGCGCCATGCGCTGGCAGCGTCTGTGACGGCTTGTGTGTAGACACGAGCACCGACTCCCTCAACTGTGGTGGCTGTGGCGAGACCTGTGATTCCGCCGGCCAGATTTGCTCGGGTTCATTGCCATGTGCATGTCCTGCTGATTTTCTTCCAGCGCAAATTGGTGGCAGCGGCTTTGATCAGTTCGTCGCTCAAGGCCCAGTTATCGTGGCCATCGCTCCGATTGTTGGCGCGACGCTTGACGTTGGTGCCGTGGTCTTCGATCTCACTCTTGAAATCGGCGTCGAATACGATCTTGCAGAAGGCATTGGAACTCTCTCGGCCCCAGCCGCTGCAGCGGGCAACAACGTCGACATCAATACCTTCTCGGCGCACACGCCCTACGGCGCAACACAAGGCACCATTGTCTTCGATACCATTTGTGCAGAAGGTGTCTCTGGCACCATGACCAATGTCGTCTTCTCCGAAGTTGCAGCCGTTACCGATCCAACCATCGTTGAAGGTGGCTGTAGCACCAGCAGCAAGGCTATCAGCTTCAACATCGGAAGCTGTCCCAAAGCCGGTCCTGGCGGCAACTAGTTCAACGTGCAGTACTTCTCAGCGTCAATCACGGCAGTTGCCTTTCTCGGGCTTGGACTTGCTAGCTGTGGGCCCAACGAGCCCGCAGCAAAGGACACCACCGATACGACGGTTGTGGTCCCCGAAGCCCCTGCGGTAACAAGTCTAAGCATCATCGGCACCAATGACTTGCACGGGCACGTTGAGATGCTGCCGCTCTTTGCAGGCTACCTAAATATTCTTAGGAGTCATCCCGAGCGAGCCGTTGTGCTCCTCGATGGCGGAGACATGTTTCAAGGAACCCTTGCTTCGAATCTCGAAGAAGGTGCTCCCGTTGTCGAAGCCTACAATCTACTCGACTACACGGCTGTCGCTATTGGCAATCACGAGTTCGACTACGGCCCGATTGGACCAGAGGCCACCGTTTCAAAGCCTGGACAAGATCCGCGAGGCGCTCTAAAGGCTCGCGCTGCAGACGCAACGTTTCCGTTTCTAAGCTCCAACATTTTTGACGACGCCACGCAGGCAGCGGTCGATTGGCCCAATGTGACGCCCGCCATGATGCACGAGGTCCGCGGGCTCAAAATCGGCATTATTGGTGTATCGACCTTTGAAACACCAAACGTAACGCTTCCGGCGAACTTTGTAGGGCTCTCCATGGAGCCCTTGGCTGCGCGTATCGACGAGCATGCAAGCGCCCTTCGAGCGGCCGGCGCCCAGGCGATTCTCGTCGCAGCCCATGCGGGCGGCGAGTGCGAAGAGTTCTCAGATCCCAAAGACCTTTCGAGCTGCGGCGCTCACGAAATCATGGAAGTCGCTGCTGCACTACCCGTTGGAAGTGTGGACGTAATCGTTGCAGGCCATACACATCGCGCCATGGCTCACGTGGTCAACGAAATCGCGATTATCGAATCGTACTCGTACGGCAAAGCATTTGGCCGTGTCGACTTCAGCGTCGCCGCAGATGGCACTCTTGCGGTTGTGCAGATATTCCCTCCCCACAAGCTCTGTGCAGAGGGCAAAGGACCGAGCTGTTCTCCTGGCACCTACGAGGAAGAAGAAGTTCACAGGGACGAGACGATGCTGGCGCTGGCCACAAAGGCCGAAGCCGTTGCAGAATCGATTCGGGCCCAGGATCTCGGCATTGCCCTGCCCGACGGCATCCAGCGTTCGCGAGCGGATGCCTCTGCACTTGGCGACTTGTTCACCGATCTCATGCTCGCTGCTCAGCCCGAAACGGATGCGGCAATCACCAATGGCGGGAGCCTTCGAGCCGACCTTCCCAGTGGGCCGCTCAACTACGGCGGGCTCTTCGAAGCGATGCCCTTCGACAACCGCTTTGCTCTTGTAAAACTCAGTGGCAAGACGCTGCGCAATCTCTTTGCCGCCAATCTAATTCGCGACAACGGCCTCCTGAGTGTGTCGGGTCTCTCCGTCGTTGCCACCTGTAAGCGCGGTGCCCTCGACGTGCGCATTGTTCGCAAGAACGGCAAAGTCGTTCGCGACAAGGACGTGCTCACGATTGCAACCTCAGACTTTCTCGCATCCGGCGGTGATGGCTTCATCGGCTCCAAAGGCCTAGAGCCCATCGAAACCACTATCGATCAAGGGGCCCTCATCCGCGATGCGATGGCGGCAGAACTCACGAAACGCGGCGGAGAATTGCGCGGCACAGACTTCTTTGATCCAAAGAACCCGCGCATTCGTTTTGATGGCAAACGCCCCATAACCTGCGAGTAGCAACGTGGCGAAGACGGCGGCGATTCGAGCGATGGAGGCGGCGGGCTGCAGCTTTGAGCCTGCCGAGTACAAGTACGTCGAAAAAGGTGGGACCAAAGCATCATCGCAAGCGCTTGGCGTTGATGAGCATGTTGTCATCAAGACGCTGATCTTTGAAGACGAGAAGAAGCGGCCCCTCATTGCGCTGATGCATGGTGACCACCAAGTGTCGACAAAGTCGCTTGCGCGTCACATAGGCACCAAGAGCATCACTCCGTGCACGCCTGCGACCGCACAAAAGCACTCGGGCTACCAAGTTGGTGGAACCTCGCCCTTTGGTACCCGCAAGGCCATGCCGGTCTACATGCAAGCATCGATCGCTTGCCAGGACGACATCTACATCAACGCAGGCAAGCGCGGGTTCTTGGTGCGCATGCCCGCTGCAGACCTCGTGAAGGCTCTCTCGCCTGAGCTTGTCGAGATGCAGGCGTAGCGCCCGAGCTGTAGACGTCTTCGAAGCGCCTGCGCCGGGCGCGGGCAACAACTGGCTGATTATCAGAGGGACCCTCCGAAAACCGGTCAGAGGCAAAACCACACCCCCGCGATTTCAACCACCTGTGATTGGCCCGCGGATTGCTGTTTTCCTGTGCATCATGGCTTCCAAGATCGACTCGACAACTCGTGCCACGCGTTTGGCTCGAACCATCGTCTCTGACATTGCGGCCTACGCAGAGGCAGACACGGTGATTGGTTCCGAGGCACAGCGCGAGCAAATCAAACAGCAGATTCAGGAAGGGCGCGAGTACTTCCGAAGTCGCGTCACCACCGAGGTGCTGAGCCACGGAATCTACGAAGACGTCGTACGCTCGAAGTTCACGACGTCAAATTCATCCGCGCAGCGAGTCCAGTAGACTCACTGTCGGGCGCCGTGCATTAACGCTCAGGCGATCGGGCAGCTAACGCCGGTCCCACCGATGCCACAATAGCCCGAAGGGTTCTTGTGAAGATACTGCTGGTGGTATTCCTCGGCGTAGAAAAACTCTGAGGCAGGAGCAATTTCGGTTGTGATGTCGTCGTGCCCAGCAGCCTTTAGGCTCTGCTCGTACGACGCTTTGCTAGCCGCCGCTGCTGCCGCCTGGTCATCTCCAAAGGTGTAGACCCCGGAGCGATACTGACTGCCGCGATCGTTTCCCTGGCGCATTCCCTGGGTTGGATTGTGAGCCTCCCAAAAGGTGCGCAACAAATCCTCATAGCGAATGACGGTAGGATCAAATCCAACAAGAACCGCTTCGGTATGCCCTGTCCTTCCCGAACAGACTTCTTCGTAGGTGGGATTCTTAGAGTAGCCCGCAGTGTATCCGACGGCCGTGGTTAGCACGCCATCAAGCTTCCAGAAAATTCGCTCGGCGCCCCAGAAGCAACCAAGAGCAAAGATTGCGGTCTCACAGCCTTTGAGTGGCAACATCATGTTACTTCCCAATACAGCGTGCGTTCCCGAAATCTGAATTGCCTGCTCGTGCCCAGGGAGGGCCGTGGTTTCATTGACACCTAAGTCCATCGCCCAAGCCTAGCGTGATTCGACGAGTTGGCGAATGGCGCGTTTGCCAAAGACGCGAAGCATGGACCTACGGTAGCCAGCCTCATACGGGACGTTATCGAGGGTCTTGCCTTGGGCGTAGCAAAGCTCTCCCACTAGGAGCGCGGTCTCTTCATCGGCAAAACGCAGCCCCTTGAGTTTGTCAGTGCGCAAGAGCTTGGGCTTGGCAGCAAGTACACCCAGGCAAATCGTCGCGTCTTCGATTGTGGCATCGGCTCCCGAACCTGAGAGAGCGAAGTTCATCGCGATGCTCACTAACGGGAAATCGATGCTCTTGCGAACCGTCCATTTCGAGTAGTGCGCACAGCTCTCTACTGTGGGAATGGGTATGCGAACTTCAACGGTGATCTCACCGTCCTCACGGTTTGTATGAGCAATGCCGTCACTGCTGTAGTAGTTCGACAGTGCAACCTCGCGCCGGCCCTTGGGGCCCACCTGCACAAGCTCTGCGGCAAGCGATGTCAGGACTGGTACGCAATCGCTAGACATCGCCGCAACGCAGCTTCGACCTTTGGGCACAACGTGGCAAACGTCGCCGCCAGACTTTAGACAGCCGCCAATCGCCGAGCGCCAAAACTCGCTTTGATTGACCCAGCGACAGCGAGTATCCAAGTTGATGTTGCCACCAATGGTCGCCATGTTGCGAATGAGCGGCGAGGCCACAAGCCCCGCAGCGGTCGCCAAGCTCGGAAAGCGCTCACCGATTTCGGTATCGGCAGCGATTTGCGAGAGCGTGACGCCGGCGCCAATGCGCAGCACACCTTCGTCTTCATCCCACGTGATGTGCCGGAGTTCATCCACTCGATCGATGCTCACGAGAAGCGTTGGCTCGTGAAGACCGTGTTTGAGGTTGGGCAATAGGTCGGTTCCGCCGGCAATAAGATGTGCACCGGGCGTCGCCATCGCAGCAACGAGACCTTCGATGTCCGTTGGCGATTGGGTTCCAAAGATGGGTAGACGAAGCATTAGTTCTGCCCTCCCGCGCTCGTAGATTTGTGCGGTGGTATCTCGCCCCGCGCCTCACGCTCTTTGCGCTCGGCCAAGGCAGCCAGCACAGCCGGTGGACTAAACGGCGTCTTGTTGAGACGAATCCCAATGGCGTCGTAAATCGCATTGCTGATCGCTGGGATGATTGGGTGCAATGGCCCCTCCCCGGCTTCCTTGGCACCGTACGGCCCTTGCGCGTCGGCTGCCTCGACAATGAGGCTCTCAATATGCGGCGTATCGAGGAAGGTTGGCATGCGGTAGTCCAAGAGGCTCGGCGCATTGTGCACACCGTTCTTCTCAGAATTTATCGTATGCTCTTCCATGATCGCTTCACCGAAGCCCATGTAGACCGAGCCCTCCATTTGGCCTTCGACAATCATGGGCGAGAGCGCGCGGCCACAGTCGTGAGCAACCCAAACGTTCGTTACTTCGACGACACCCGTTTCCTCGTCTACTTCCACTTCGGCAACGTGGGCGGTAAAGCTGTAGGCGGGCGATGCACCGATGGTGCCGCCACGGTACTCGCCGTGTCGGTCACTGCGAGTTCCGTAGTTGCCAACAGCGCTCAGCATGCCCTCTTCAGTCTCGGCAATGACAAATGCCTCGGCAAGCGAAATGCTGCGCTCCGGGTCGTCCATGTCCACAGCCATGCCACCCACGAGATTGATCTGCTTTTCCGGCACCTCCCACGAGGCTGCGACGTGCTTCACAATCACTTTGCGAAGCTTCTTGGCAGCCTCCACGCAAGCATTGCCAACCATAAGCGTGATGCGGGACGAGTAGGCACCAAGGTCCACGGGGCACAAATCAGAGTCGGCAGCAACGACACGAATGTCGGCAAGCTCAAGACCGAGTTCTTCTGAGGCAATGACAGCGAGCATCGTACTCGAACCTTGGCCGATGTCGTTTGCTCCCGAGAAGATGCGCGCGCGACCACTTCGGTCGAGACTAATTTGCACAGCAGCCTGCGGCATCTCGTTTGGGTAGATGCAGTAGTTCGTTCCAGAGATGTATGTGGAGCCGGCCACTCCCAGGCCTTTGCCAAAGGCCATCTTTCCGTAGCGCTCTTTCCAATTTGAAGATGCCTCGACCTTATCTAGGCACTCCATGAAACCATTGGAGCCAATTTTGAATTCGTTGATGGTTTGGGTTTCACCACCAATGAAGTTGCGACGGCGAAGTTCGATAGGGTCAATGCCAAGAGCGACGGCGCCTTTGTCGAGCTGGCACTCAATCGCGAAACGCGGTTGCACCGAGCCATGGCCGCGCTTTGGGCCACAAGCGGGCTTATTGGTGGTTACGCGCTTGGAATTAAATCGATACGCACCAAAATCGTAAGGAGCACACAAGAGCTGGCCCGAATAATACGTCGTCACCAGCCCAAAGCTTGAGTACGCACCACCATCAATGAGCGTCTTGGCATCGACCGAGACAATCTTGCCGTCCTTGTCAAAGCCCGTTCGATAGTCCATGCGCATGGGATGTCGACCACGGTGCGAGTAAAAGACTTCCTCTCGCGTGTAGAGACACTTCACGGGCCGACCGGTTTGCAGCGCCAACTTGGCTACGCAAAACTCAAGGTCAAAGGGCTCCGATTTGCCACCGAAGGCGCCGCCGAGCGGAGGCTGAATCACCCGGATGCGATTGGCCGGCATGTCTAAGACTTTTGCCAACTCGCGATGCAAGTAGTGAGACACCTGGGTTGCCGACCACACCGTGAGCACGCCGTTTGGCTCAACGTTGGCTACAGCGCAATGTGGCTCAATGGCTCCGTGGGTCGAGCCTTCAAAGAAGTATCGGTCTTCCACAACAAGGTGGGCCGATTCGAGCTCTTTTTCAACCTCACCAAACTCGAGTTCCACCTTCTTAGAGAGGTTGCCTTTGCGCGAGTAGGGATTGATTTGCTCGCCGGCGAGCGCCTCTTCCGGATCGAAATACGCTGGGAGAAGTTCGTAGTCGATCTTTAGGGCACGCACCGCGGCGTTTGCAACGTCTTCACTAATGGCAGCAATGGCAGCAACGCCATCACCTACGTGCAGTGCCTTATCTACGGCCAGCGCATTCTCATCGGGCGTCCACGGAATCACGCCGTAGGGTGTCGGGAAGTCCTTGCCGGTGACAACGCCATGCACTCCGTCCATCTGCATGACCGCATCGGTGTCGATGCCAAGAATCTTGGCGTGCGGATGAGGGCTTCGCACAATCTTGCAATGCAGCATGCCGGGCATTTTTAGGTCGTCCGCATAGCGCAGCTGGCCACGCATTCGGTCGGCAGCATCGATCTTGCGGTGCGCCTTGCCAATTTGCCAGGCTCGCGCCTCTTTGCCTTCAGTGCGCCCATCGAGCTTCTTGGTAAAATCCCCAGCCACTAGCTTTGCTCCTTAGCAGCCATAATCACGCTCGCCTCGACGATTGCGTCTACGATTTTTACGTAGCCCGTGCAGCGGCACAAATTCCCAGCCAACGCCTCGGCAACTTCGTCGCGAGAAACTTCGCGGCCCTCTTTAGTGAGATAGGCTTCGGCCGCCATCAAGATGCCCGGGGTGCAAAATCCACACTGGGCGGCAACCTGCTTGTCCATGCAGTCCTGCAACGGATGCAAGTGGGCAGCGGTCATGCCTTCGACGGTTCGCACCTCGCGACCATCCGCTTGGGTGGCAAGCGTGAGACACGAGAGCCGTGCCGCGCCATCGAGTTGCACGGTGCAGGCGCCACAGTCGCCTTTGTCACAGCCCTGTTTGGAGCCGATGAGATCGAGCTTGTAGCGAAGAACTTCGAGCAGCGTGTAGTGAGGCGGCGCCGCCACCTCAACATCCTCGCCGTTCACCTTCATGTGCAGGAGCAGTGCATCAGGCATGAAGCCTTATCCCGCGCTGAGGTTGGCCTAGCAAGCACGAGACGCAAAAAGGGCCCCGCCGAGTGGTGGAGCCCTGATTGGTCGCTAGGTAGGTCTAGGCTATGCTGCTATTGGCAGAGCTTCACGCCAGGTGTGGTGCTGTCTTGGCAGGTGAAATCATTTGGACAAGTACCGTCACATGCGCCTCCTTGACAGAATGGGACGTTGCCCGTCGTGTCACCGCAGAAAATCCCGCAAGCGGCAGCAGCAAACGGTGGCATGCCGTTCGCGGAGAGGCCGAAGATGCAAGCCGAAGCGCCAGGACCTTGGTACGCCGTGCAAGCCATTCCATCGGGCTCCATCTGTGCCGTTAGCGTGCACAGCTCCATGCAGTTCCCACCGACGCATGCGTGCGAGTTGGCAGGGCAGCCACCCTGTGGGTCTTCCTGAGTAGCCGTACAAGCTGTGCCATCGGCGGAGGTCGATACCATTGCATCTGGGCTAGTGCTCACAGCTGCGTCGGCAGTTCCACCAACCGTTGCGTCTGGAGTCTCGCCGCCACCATCGTCATCGTCGCCGCCACTGCAGCCGAGAGCCAAGGTAAGAGCGAGGATAGAAAAAACTGAAGTTAAGATGCGCATTACGTCTCCTAGTGGGTGGCTCTGTGCGTTTGACGAGAGCCCATGGTTTGGGGGTGTGTTGCCCGGGGGCAGCTCGCCCTCCAAGATGGGCCGGAGATTACTCACATGCCGATTCCATCGTCGACATTAATTTCCAGAAACCCGCTTCAGCGGCAAACAGCTCCTAACAAGCGAGCAACATCGCAGGGCTAGCGCACGCCGAGAACGCCAGCTGTGTTCGCAGGGGAGACCACGCCCTCTGGAGCGAAAGTTTCGCCGGCTGGGAGATTGATGCGAATTCGCCCAACCCCCCCGCCGCCGCCGCCAGCAATTGAATCGCTTGCGTTAATGCTGCCTGTCCCATCCACCCCAGCACTTTCGGCTCCGGCGCCGCCGAAACCACCAACAACTACAGTGCAATCGCCGCCTGCGGCTCGTGTCAGCGATATTTGGCCGTCTTCACCTGCTGTTACTCGTCCACATCCACCACCACCACCGTTGGCAACCAGCAGCGCCCCGGCAGCAAGGGAAACGGTCGGTGCCTCCAACACAATGCCACCGCCGGAGCCGCCACCCGCCCCTGAGAAACATGGCTCGCCAATAAAGCAACCAAGAACGGGTGGCTGAGAATCGCGAGTTCCCCCGCCTGTACCGTTAGCGGTAACCGCTCCATTAGGCCCGACTAAGACCTCGGTGTTACTCGCGATCTGTACCACTCCACCTGCAACTCCAAGTGGCATTCCAGACCTTCCGCTCAAGCCTCCGTCACACCCTCCACGAAGCGGGGCTACTTCTGGATTTCCTGAGACCAATCCTCCGGCGCCTCCATTCACGAAACCACCTAGGGCAGTTGAGCCACCAGTTCCTCCTCTCCCTCCGAAACCACCGCCGCCCCCGCCGCTTACACCATTTTGCTCCGTTGACTCGCCTGTACCGCCTGTGCACGCAGGCTCCGCCGTCATCGCCCCAGGACCAGATACACCGAAGTGCCCGCTCACATCCAAAATCCCATCAATCGTCACATCACCATCCGCAACAATCGCCAAGGCAGCGGTTCCAACAACATTGATATCCGTCGCGGTCAGCGACTTGACCTTCACGACGAAGACATCCACCGGCCCGCCGGTCTCAAGCGCGGTATCCACAGCAACCGTGCCGTTCACGTCGGTCACCGTTCCCGCACTTGTATCAATCGTAGCCGTCCCGGCAAAAACAACATCATTCCCATTCGCCGCGTCATCCAAGTGCGCCGCCAAGCCATTCGATGGGTCCACCTTGCCGCAGCGCTCGTCGTCAAAGCAGCCAAGCGCGCACGTCGTCTGCCGCGCAACCGCCCCGTCCGCGTCGCAAACCGTCTCCACGTCATCGGCGCAAACCGAGCGATTCGGCGTGCACGCTTCCAGGTTTGCATCGGGGCCACTGAGGTCCGCATCAATTCCAGTGCCGGCAGCGTCGGGGGCATCAGGATTGGCTTTTGTGCAGCTCAGCAACACACCAAAAAGTAGGAATGACAAAGCGACTCGGCTCATTTCCCTACGCTAACACGCTTTGTTGGCGCTGGAGCTTCGGCATCCCGGCGTTGCCAAGCACACAGAATCGGCCGGGGAGCATCGGCGGCGGGTCGTGGCCCCCCTCGGCGAGTCCTTCTCACTGGGACAACCCGAGCAATAGGCCCACCGCTCAACACGCACACCCGAGACGACCTAGACCTTCTTCCGCGGCCTCCGCGAGCGGCTAGCTGCCAACTCGCTCGACAATCGCGCGCACGCTCTCGGCAAACTCGGCCTCATAAAATCTCTTAAAGGCATCCCAGGTGCACAGAGTTTTGCTCTCTGTGACTCTGTCCAAAAAGAGCGAGCCATTTAGGTGGTCGACTTCGTGCTGGTACGTACCGGCCGTGATGCCAACGATCTCTTCGTCGATGTCGTTGCCGTGTCGGTCCCAAGCGCGAATGCGGATTCGCATGGAGCGAGAAACAACTCCTCGCAAGTTGGGCACACTCAAGCAACCTTCGTAATTATTGAAACGCTCGTCTCCGAGTTCTTCTATTACGGGGTTTACCAAGATGGTTAGCGGGACTTTCGGTTTGTACGGATAGCGAGGATTGTCACCAACCTCGATTGCACAGATCGAAATCGACTCGTAAATCTGAATCGCCGCAAGCCCCGCGCCTTGGGCATCGCGCATCGTCTCGACAAGATCGTCGATGAAGCTCTGAACCTCCTCACTCGCCAACTCCTCGCGAGAGAGATGACGTGCTGTCTCTCGCAAAATGGGATGGCCAACTTGTGCAATCTTTCGAAGGGTCACGGCGCAAGCATAACGGGCACACGAGTCCGCATCACGACTTCATCGAGTGAAACATCACAAGCGTAGGCAAGAACTTCCACTCCGGCAGCAACCGCCTCGCGAAGCGCTTCGCCGTATGCTGGATCGATTTCATCAGCCGGCCGAATCCCCTTGGTTCCCGCACGCGAGCAGCAAAACAGCAGCACAGCGCGCTGCCCCGCATTCACCATCGTCATCAGTTCCCGCAGGTGCTTGGTGCCCCGTGCAGTTACAGAATCCGGAAACGCCGCCCGCCCCGGTCCGTCAAACATGGTCACGTTCTTGACTTCAACGAAGCAGGGCCCTGCTCGAAAATCGAGACAGAAATCAAGCCGGCTCTTGCCGTACGGAACCTCTGCCCGCAGCGCTGTAAATCCCAAGAGTTCGCGGACGACTCCAGACTCCAGAGCCTCTTGTGCAATGGCGTTCGCACGGCCGGTGTGCACCAAGGTTAGGCTGCCTTCTGAGCGAATCAATTCCCAGCTATAGGCGAGCTTGCGCTTTGGGTTGTTCGCGGGACTCAGCCAAACCTCGGAGCCCGCCTCCTTCATGCTCTTCATCGAGCCGGGGTTCGGACAGTGCGCTGTGACTACACTTCCATCGCGAAGCTCAACATCGGCAAGAAACCGCTTGTAGCGTCGCAAGAGACGGCCTTCTATGAGCTTGGGTAGCTTCACGTTGCGGCATTGAACCACACCTCCCACACCACCTCCTGAAACCGCCGAATCGAACCGTAGCTCCCAGTGCTATGATGATGCGGCAATGTCGCTTTTGCATCCAGCGGCCGCCGTGGCCCTCTCGCTCGCTTGCGCAACGGCCTTTGCAGCCTGCCCATCGCGCGAGCCTACGCCCAACGCAGCGCGCTACCAAGACGCAAGCGTTAAGGAAAGTGGCGGGCCTCCACCAAAGATCATTCTGCTCATCGGTGACGGCATGGGAGAAGGGCAACTTGCAGCGGCGTCCTACTACAAGGCCGGTGCTCTTGAGAGCCTCTCTCTCTACGACCTGCCTGTGCAGGGGCGAGTTAGCACAGCGAGTCCTTCGGGAATTACCGACTCAGCCGCTTCTGCCACGGCCATGGCAACCGGCGCTCTAACGTGGAATGGAACCGTTGGCTTGGACCTCGACGATCGCCCTGTGCAAAACCTTGTCGAACTCTCAAAGGAGTATGGCTTGGCGACGGGCATCGTTACGACCACCCGCATAAGTCACGCAACCCCAGCCAGCTTCACGGCCCATGTCCAAAGCCGCGGCCAGTACCAAGACATTGCGGCACACATGGCAGCGCTGCGCCCCGATGTCATGCTCGGCGGTGGCCTGCTCGATTTTGAAAGCCGTGGCGATGACCGCAATTTGGTAGCCGAGCTTGTTGATGGAGACTTCCATGTTGTGCGAACGGCCACCGAGTTAGAAAACGCGAATGAGTCCACAAGTCGTCGGCTGCTCGGGCTCTTTGCGGACTACCACCTGCCCTATCGCGTCGATCGCACCGAGTCCGAAGACGTGCCGCTTCTCAAGGATATGAGTTTGGCCGCTCTCAAGCGACTCGACAGAGACCCACAGGGGTTCTTCTTAATGATCGAGGGCGGGCGCATTGACCACGCAGGTCATGAAAACAACGTAGAGCGCGCCATTGGCGAAACTCTGGCGTTCGACGACACCGTGGCTGCCGTGGTCGAATGGGCAGGCTCGCGAGACGATGTCACCATCCTCGTCACCGCGGACCACGAAACCGGTGGGCTCAAAGTGTTGGAACCCAGCTCGCAGGGAGCACTGCCGCGAGTCTCTTGGCGATGGGGAAGCCACACCAATGCGAGTATCTTTCTCTTTGGCCAGGGGCCTGGGACGGATGTTTTTGATGGCCAAGTTCGCGACCACCGCTGGGTGCACAGCGCGCTCTCCGGTCTCATTCGCAATCAGCCAAATCAACCACCCCGTCGCATTATTCCCGATGGGCGCCTAACCGACTTGTTGGGTCCTACCGTGTCACAGACGGCGGTCACAAACGCTGCCGGGGGTGCGCGCCTAACCCGGCTCTCTCTGGATAGCGATGAGCGAGGCGTAGGCATTGGCATCGAAGGGCTCTTTCCTTGGAACGAGGGCGCGACACTTCTGCTCATCGATGTGGACTATGGGCTCGCAACCGGCGTGCGCAACCTTCGGTCGCTTCGGGACTCCGTTGGAAGCGTGGATACCATGTTGAGCGAGGTCGACATCCCTACCCCACCCGACTACGAGTTCGGGATTGACTTGGCATTTCTCACGCAAGGAGGGCTTGAGCCCAAGTTCGAACAACTCTTAGACACGGCGGGCCTGCGAGGCTTGCGTTCGCCCTATGGAACCTCCACCGAGTTGGGCCAACTCCGCAGCGCCGCGAACTTTTCAGACAATTCACGCATCTACACCGCAGGTGCTGAAGACCCTGTGGTCGTTACCGGCCAAGGGCTTGAGATCTTCATTCGTTGGCAAGAACTCTACGATGGCGCCTCCGCTCCACCGCCTGGCACACGCATCGCGGTTTGGGCCCTGCAACTCGGCGACGATGCCAGCACCAGCAACCAAAGCCTGCCTCCGTGGAGCGATTCCAAAGGTCTTGTGGCCCCAGCGCCCCTCATTCTGGCTCCCTAGCGCTGCAAGAATTGCGTCTGCAAGTGTGCATTATTCCAGCACTAGCAGAGTTCGATCCCGCCGGGCCCTTCATGATTTTGGACGAGTGCCGTAATGCTCAGTGTGAGAAAGACGAGTCATAGTCGGCGTGCAGCACGGGCTTGCAGCAGCGCACCAGGACATGCGCTTGAACACCGTCGCATTCTCTTTGTCGATGACGACCCCGACATGCGTTCGGTCTTCACGCGCTCGTTCCGATACACCGGGGCGCAGATCGACATCGCGGATAGCCCTGCAAAGGCGATTGAAATGGCCGAGGCGAGCGACTACAGCGTCGTCGTCACCGATCTGCAAATGCCGGGCATGACCGGACTCGATCTCATTGAAGCGCTTTGGCAAACACAGCCGATGACGAGCTTCGTGTTGGTGACAGGCATCATGGAGTTGAACCTGCCGACCGACAGCCCAAGCGCTCGCGCCATCTCTTCGATGGTTCGCAAGCCCTGGCTCCCGGAGCAAATCGATGTTGCCATGGTGCAGGCCATCGATCTGCACGATAGGCGAATTGCGCAAGAGGCAAACCCGGGCGCCGAGATTGAGCATCTACGAGTTCTTCTCGTCGCAAATGACGAAGACGAGCAACAGCACTTTTCGAACATGCTCCTGGGGGATGACTCGAAGTGCCAATTTGAGTGTGTACCTGCAAGCCGCCTGGGCGCGGGAATGCGCCTGCTCAAGGATGGTGGCTACCATGTCATCGTCACCGATCTATCACTACCCGATGCTCGAGGGCTCGATGCGGTGGCTGGCCTGCGTCGTGCTGCTCCAGAGCTTCCCATCGTTGTCATTAGCGGCACCCACGACGAGGAAGTCGCAATTCAAGCGGTCAAAGCAGGCGCGCAGGATTATCTGGTCAAGAGTGAAATCTCACGAGAGTCGTTGCGACGCACAATCCGCTACGCGGTTGAACGAAAGAGCACAGAAAAACACTTAGCCTACCTTGCGCATCACGATCAGCTAACAGGTCTTGCAAACCGCACGCTGTTTGCGTCTAGGGCGACAACCATCATCGCAAATGCGTGGACACGGGGAACCAAGCCCGCGATTCTCGTTCTCGATCTCGATCGGTTCAAGCATACAAATGACGCCCTGGGGCACAGCGTTGGCGATCTACTCCTGGTCAAAGTGGCCGAGCGGCTTACCCACTGCGTTGGCAATCCCGATGCAATTGCGAGGCTAGGCGGCGACGAATTCGCCATTCTCGGTGAGCAAAACGCCCAGGAAGATGCATCGGGTATAGCGCGCCAGCTTCTACAAGCACTCGAGCCCGACTTTGTCATTCACGGTCACACGATTTCGATTAGTGCCAGCATTGGAATTACTGTCTTTCCTGAGAACGGCAGCGATGTGGAACAACTGCTCGGCAACGCGGATGCAGCGATGTACCGAGCCAAGGACATTGGTCGCAATCGCTATCAGTATTTCGACGAGGAGATGCACGTAAAAGCGGTGCAGTGGATGGAGCTTGAGCGTGAGCTTCGCGGTGCGCTTGAGCGCAACGAATTTGAGGTGCACTACCAACCACAAGTGAGCTGCACGACCAACGAGGTCGTTAGCTTTGAAGCGCTCTTGCGATGGACGCACCACACGTTGGGCCCCATTGGGCCATTTCGCTTTATCCCGGTTCTCGAAGGAATCGGCCTAATCGACAAAGTTGGTGAATGGGTGCTGAGACAATCGTGTATGCAGCTTGCAGAATGGCGCGAGTTTTCGCCTTCGCTGCGGGTAGCCGTAAACGTCTCGGCAATCCAGTTCGAGAAAGGCGATCTAGCGGGCATTGTGCGGTCGGCGTTGGAGAACGCTGGACTGCCAGAGGATGCCCTTGAACTCGAGATCACCGAGGGTCTGTTGATGAAGGACTTCAACAAAACGCTGACCACTCTTGAGGAGCTTAATGCGCTCGGCGTTCGAATTGCCATCGATGATTTTGGCACAGGCTATTCGAATCTAAGCTACTTGGCGCGCTATCCCATCGACGTTCTCAAGATCGACAAATCGATCACCGACATGGTTGGTGCCCACGAAGGCGACTCGATCGCACATGCGGTTGTGGAACTTAGTAGCGCGCTTGGTATTGAGGTGCTCGCAGAAGGCGTCGAGACAGATAGCCAGCTCCAGTTCTTAACAACAGCCAAAGTCGAGACCTACCAAGGGTATTTGTTTGCGAAACCGATGCCCGCTAGCGCTTGTCGACAGCTCTTGATTGAGCGCCAGAGTCAGGACGACGTTCCAACGGAACTCCCTCCCGCCGAGCGTGCAGCCGGGTAGCTCACTTGCTTCGCAAGTAGTAGTGCACGCCGTACTTGGGATGAGAAAAGCGCACGGCAATGCCATCGCTCCCCACAGCGACGTCTTGGTCAAAGCGATACTGCCGATCGAGTCGCAGTTCCTGGCCACCGACACTGACTTTCCAGCCCTCGACAGCGGCCCCCGCAACCCGAACACGGTCACCAGTAAGGGCAGCGTTTGCCTTAGGACTGCTCAAATAGCCCGTAGCAGCCGCATTGTCGAAGGAGATGGCCAATTGGCTGCGTTTGGACTCGCTGCCACCACCGCTAAACCAGTAGTCGTAACTGCCTTCGGCAAACGCGCCTGAGGGAAAACTCTTTGTCGATTTTGGTGTGCTGACTTGCCGCTTCTTTCCTCGCCCTTCGCGAGGTTGCACGTGCAACACGTAGCCACTGCTGGCGGGTGCCTTTGGCCATCGGAAGGTGAGCGCAGGCATGTTGTTTTGAAAGAGAACCGTGTAGCGACGGCCATCGGCATCGATGGTGTTGCTCGGAGCACCTTTGGGCAATGGCCGACTCCCCGAATCACGTCGAAGAGAGAGGCGCCCTTCGGCGGCCGCACGCTTTTTGAGGGTGCCTCCTGCGTAGCACCGCACTCGATATCGATTGCCTCCACTCGCAAGTTGCACAATCGCCGAGCCATCACCTTCGCGTGAACGAGCGCGCTTAAAACTCCTGCCCTTGGCGATTTCGACGACGCCTCGTTCGCAGTGTTCGCTGAAGTCAATGCGAACATTGGTGGGGGTCTTCACAACATGCAGGGTCGCCGACCTTGGGGTTTTAAGCGTCGTGTGTGCAACAGAGGGAGCTCGGTCAGTAACCTCAATGCCATTCCCCGTGACAGTTGCGGTCTCGCCACCGCGGATGGTCTCAGAGTCCTGGCCGCTTCGGAGAGTCGCTTTGCCCGTTTCAACCTCTGTGAGCGCCCCTGAGCGCCCAACATCGACGTTGGCCCGGGTTCCGTGTTTACCTGGGTGTAGCCGAATCGTGCCACCAGGTACCGCGATGACGACGTCGCCGGAGTTTGCTCGGCCGGCAACTCGCCCCCGCTTAACCCTTACGAATTCTTCTGAATTGACATCGACCAGAGCAGTACCCGGCCCGTTGAGTGTAACTTCGTCATTCCCGCGTGACAGAACGACTTTCGCAGAGCGACCTTTGATTTCGAGTTCGGCTTGAGCCCCTAGATCGTGTTTACCAGCGCCCAGCTGCTCCCAAGGCGTTTCGGAATTGGCACGACTTCGAACCCCCTTGCCAATGACCTTTGCCGAGACCCCAGGGAGAGCATCGATAGGTGCGGCGTCGGCAAGCACTGCGGCATCTGCAACGCCAGCGTCGATAGGTCGATCATCCTTGTCGGGATCGACTAGAACGCCTACACCGATTTCGAACGCCAACTCTTGCCCTGGCTCAACCACAGACACTTCGCCGCGCTCCGTGATGGTTGCCTTGCCAACCAGGACCTCAAATTTCATGTTTTTGTCGCGTTTGATCAGGCGCACACGCCCAGTGGTCGTCACCTCGGCGTCACCAAAGTCGATACCGAGATCGATCAGCCCTTCGCCAACTTCGATTTCACCATCAAAGTCGAGCTTCTTCTGTCCAAAGAAAACCGTGGTCGCCGGGCCCATGCGCAAAAGCTCTCCCGCAAATCGCAGGCGAGCGATGCCCACGGCATTGGTTCGAAGCGCCTCGCCATCTACAAACGTGTTGCCCGCAGAAGCCGGTGCCCACTCGGTCTTGGCTTGCCGACGGGTTGCTTCGCCTTCTACAACTTCAACGAGCTCAGCGAGCGCACGCTTTTTGGGTTTGTCTTTATCACACGCCGCAGTTGTCGCCACGAAGGCGATGAACAGCGCCAAAACACCAAGAAGGCGGGCTGCAAACGACCGGCTAGACAACGACCGGCTAGACAACGACCGGCTAGACAACGACCGGCTAGACAACGACCGGCTGAACAACGACCGGCTAGACAACGACCGGCTGAACAACGACCGGCCCATTGCGACACTCACCGCCGGCTACCTCGTTTTCGATCACCTTTGCGCATGTCGACGTTCATGATCGTGACACCATTTTCATCGACGCGAATTTTCCTGGTCTGCGCCTTGAACCCCTCAACCTCGATTGTCACTTCGTAGTCCCCCGGAGGAAGGTCGAGTTCGAAATTGCCCTCGGTATCGGAATCGATACTCGTGCTGCCAGGTTCCACGGTTAGCTTGCTTGTAAGCCCTTGACCTCGGAACGAACGAACCCGCCCGCGTAGCTGACCAGGCGGCAAAATCGCTTGCAAGTCAATATCGGCAGATGCTCCCTCCGCCGATATCTCGACAGAGAGCTCCTTGTCTTCGTGGCCATCAGCGGCGACCTTGAGGGTCGCTTCTCCAACAGCAAGGTTCTCCAGAGCGTACGCGCCATCTGCGTCGCTTATTACCGTGTGCTCAATGCCCTTCGCATCAACAGCCAGCAACGTGGCACCAACAAGCGGCGTCTCGCCAGATGTGACACGTCCTGCGATAGGACCACGAATCGCGTTGGGGATGGGATCGGGGTCGGGCTCCTTGATGTCTTTGGCGATAACAATCTGAGTTGGCGCTTTGCTCCCACCGAAGTGCAACTGCAGTCCGGCAAGAACACTCACTCGTGGGTCGAATGGAAGGAGTTCCTCGGCCACATCGGCTGCCAGAACTTTACTTACGCGAAATTCTGATACGCCAAAGAGTGACCATCCATTGGATAATTCGTGGCGAGCACCAAGCGCGATGCGCATGGGTGAGGATCGAAACGTTGGTGCACCACTGCCGTGCAACAAGTCCAAGCTCCACTCAGCGAGAGCCTCGACAGGGCCAACCTCGTAGCTCACACCCACCGCTGCAAGAACCGCGTTGTAATCACTCACTCCAAGCGACATACGATCAGCAAGGCTAAGGCGTTCCGCCTCGGAGACCGATGCCGCACTTCGATCGATGCGGTATCCGGTGTTTGCTGAAATCTGCAGAGGGAGACTTGCTGCCGACCAGGTGATCGCGGCAACAGCTTCAACACTCAGTGCATCCAACTCAATCGACGGAGCGTTGCTTCCAGGAGCCCAAAGGCCCAACTGAACGCCAGCGCTAAGGGATGGGCTGAGCGTGTGTCGATAGCGGGCGAGCAACCGAGGATCGCCAACCCAACCATCATCGCGCCCCGCTTCGAGGAAATGCTTGTCGTAGCGTCCATCGATCCGGAGGGCGAATGCGAGGTCGCTCGAAAGCGCATACGCCAACGCCAGCCTGCCAGCACCCCGATGATGTGTGTCTCCGGCCTCTAAGGTTTTGCCGCTAAAGCCATAGGACGAGTTTATCGAAAGCGAAATGCCTGGTGAGAATGCTCCCGCGCTGTCGGTTCGGAGGATGCCAGGAAGTGCGTCGTCACCCGAGCCGTGGCTCAGAAGTGCACCATCGCTCGAGCCATCATCGCTCAGCGATTGTGTGAGCACGTCCTCGGCAACGCCTTCTGCGGTGAAGGCCAGCAGAGTAGCCGCACAGACAAGGCCTATTGAGAATCGTGAAAGAATCACAAGTACCTGATGCTACCCCGCAAATGCCAAGAGATCTGTTAAGTCGGTAACGTTATTTCTGATTGATCTTTAAGGGGATACGGAAGCGCACCGTGCCCTGCTGTGGCCCAAAGCGAATCTTCTGTGCGACAGACTTCACGCAGGAGCCAAGCGTTGTCGAAGCGAACTGTGGCGGTGACACAGAAACGCCAACCACCTTGCCTCGAGCATTCAGATCAAAGCTCAGTGTCATTTGCGGAGTTCCTGACACTTCGGCTGCGTGGTCTCGCAAACACTTTGTGAGCTTCCGCCCCTCGGCCGTTACATAGCAGCGGTTCCTAGCCTCAGCGCTCGACTTCGATTCGCAGCGATGCGCCTTTGCTACGTGTTTCTCGCCACCATCGTCGGCAGCCGGCTTCACCGCAATTGCTCCCGCGTCGGGCGCAGCTTGTGGTTGTGCATCTGGCGCACGCTCAGGTGCGGCGGCGGTTTTGTTGGCGTTGTGGTTAGCGTTGTGGTCGTCGGTTTCGGGCGACAGCTGGCCCTCGTAGACAATGCCCGCGGCAACCGGAGCCGGATCATTCTTTTGCAGAAGCAGCACTGCGAGGAGTGCCACAGCGGCCAATCCAACGATCCCAACAGCCCACGCCATGGCGCCACTTCCGCCGCGCTCACGAGCGCCCAAGTGCAGCGCTGGGGAATTGTCGGTCGTCTCACTCACCTCTCCGTCAAACGTTTGCGAGCTCTCGCCCTGAGGTTCGGAGGTGAAGCCCGGAGAAGAGATGCCTTCGGCTAGGACCTGAGTCTTCTCCGTGACCACCTTCTTCTTTGTGCTCTTGGCGACAATGAGAGGACGCGGTGCGGGTGTTGCGTGGCGGCGAATTTCCTGCAGCATCGTATCGGTTTCGCCAAGCTGAAACGTGAATTTGCTTTGGATGTAGTCGCCAATCTCTGCGGCATCAGCAATGCCCCCATAGGGCTTCATCGCTTCCGTCAACGCTTCGCTAAACGCGCGCATCGAGGTGTAGCGGTGGTTGAGGTCTCGCGACAATGCCTTGGCCAGCACCGCGCCAAGCTCCTTGGGCAGGTCGGGACGAAAACTCTCAAGGGTTGGAATTGGCGTCTCAGTGATCGCCTTGAGAGTGCCGTATTCGGACTCTCGTGTGAAAAGGCGCCGGTTCGTGAGCAACTCGAATAGAACAATTCCTAAGCTGAAAATATCGGAGCGCGAGTCGAGCGGCTCAGCCATGATCTGCTCAGGCGACATGTAGCCAAACTTGCCCTTTAGTGCGCCGGTCTTTGTCTTGTGGCTTGAGTCTTTGGCTTTCACGACACCAAAGTCGAGCACCTTCGCTGTCCCCCCCGAGGTAATGAAAATGTTCCCTGGCGAGATGTCCCGATGAACAACGCCCAGGCTCTCGCCATTTTCATCTTTTAAGTCGTGGGCAAATTGCAGCCCAGCTGCCGCCTGCTTAACGATTGCCACCGAGATGCGCATATCGACAGGGTTTAGTGGTTTGTGAGTTTTGAGAATTGAGGTCGCCGGAACACCTCGCAAGTACTCCATGCAAATGAAGAGCTCGTCTTGCTCCAGGCCAAGTTCAAACACCTGACATACATTGGAGTGGGCAATGCGAGCTGCAATGCGAGCTTCGGTGATGAACATATCAACGACGCTTTGCTCCTCAGCAAACTGCGGAAGCAACAACTTGATCGCGAACAGCTTTTCAACGCCTTGCACGCTGTCTAGACGGGCGAGATGTACTTCGCCCATGCCACCGGTCGCGATCTTTTTTAGCAGCGAGTAGCGGCCGAGACGCCGTAACTCCTTTGCTGCTTCCCCCATCCACCTGCAATTGTAGCCGCTTTTGGCTCCGTGATCGACTCGGAGTCCATTGGCGTGGGAGCATGGAGTACTCCCTACTACAAAGTCGTACTTATTCTAACGACGCGGCCACTAGCTCAACAAGGGGCACAAGGGCATCAACATGCAACCAATGCCCACCTTCAACGTGGTGTAACTTTACCTGAGGCGCTTCCGCGAGGCGCGCCCTATCAGCCTCCAAGATCGATGAACCGCGAGTTGCAGCTGCTACGTGAACGGTTGTGCTGGAGGCAGTGATCGCAGGCCAAAGATCTCGCGCGAAGTAATCCTCCAGCAACTCGGTCATCGCAGCTGGGTCAAGGGAGTTGCGATAGCCTTCCGGACAGGCCTCCAGGTTCATCGCCAACCACTGTGCTATCGGTCCAAATCCGTAGCCCTTGACCGCGGAAACAAATGCATCCCGATCGGCAAACGTCTTGGGAAGCTGTCTGAGCATTTTGAGAACCGAGACTACGGTGTTCTTGGAATCGTCCATGGCTCCGGATCGCGCTCCTGGTGCGCTGTCGATGAGCCACAGCGGACCGAGATTGGGCCGCTGCAAGCGCATCTCAAGAGCCACCTTGCCACCAAACGAGTGGCCCAAAATCGAACCAACGTTGCGTCCCTGTGCGCGCTGTTGATCGATGAGAGCCAGAACATCCGATGCGCAGCTCGCCAAGGTATGCGGCGATGGTGCCGCCATCGACTTCCCATGCATGCGGAGATCGACAAGAAGAATCCCCCAATCTGGACGAAGACCCACTACCTTTCGAGCAACGGTTCGCCAGTTGCCGCCTCGCCCATAGATGCCATGCATCATGATCATCCACTTGGAGGGAGCGGTTTCGGATTCAGAAGTAACGGTGCTGTGGTGTGGCAAAAACATGGCTTGCATCAGAAATGGCGTCTCTGCGAAGTGAAGTTAGAGAGCAATAGGAGTTTAGCAAACACCGTGCACCCGACATGTGGCATCCTCGCTGGGTCCGACTGGGAGTGTACTTCTTGAAGCGTCGTCGATTCTTACAACTATCCGCAGCGAGCCTGGCAGGTGTTGCCGTCTCTGGCCCTTTCTTTACGGGGCGCTCAAGCATGGCTGCTCCATTTGGTGACTTGCCTTCGGGAGTTGGCCAAGTGCTACTACCCGAGAAGCGCCGAGCCAAGCAGGTTCTTGAGATTTTTCTCTACGGCGGCCTATCCGCTTGGGAAACCCTCTACATGGTCGAGTCCTATGGCCGGCCTGACGATCCGAATTTTCCCAATCAGCAATACTACGCCTACCTCGGTGCCCAAACCGGAAGTGTCGAGAACGCCCTCGCGAATTGTTCGTTCCCCGGGGGCGAGCCCCATGGACAGTTCTTTGGCGTCGATGCACTTGGTGCCGACGTCATGCTCGGTCCCTTCGCGCACCGCCTGAGACAACGCCCCGACATGGTCGATCGCATGCGCATTCTCGTGCAGCGTCACGATTTGGAGCCTCATGAAGGGGCCGTTCCACAAGCTCTCACCGGCCAGCCGGTTGGACGACCTTCTGCGGCCGGGCTCGGTTCGCACATTCAGCGCTATCACAGCGAGCACCTAACCCCGGGTCGAGCAGCACCGCACTCCTACATTTTCGCAGTCGGCGGAATTGCCGGAGACAACGTCTCAGCAGCGGGAGCGACCGGATTTCACCCAGGGCTCGCTCGGCCCCTTTCCATCAACATCACCAACGTAGATGGTTTTGCCGACAGGCTTTCACGAGACACGGTTGGAGCCAATCGCCCCACATACGATGAGTTGATGGACGTCTACGTCGATCAATACGATCGCAGGATGCGTTGGCCCGGTGACGACTCACTGGTTCGCAGTTCCGCACGATTCGATCTCGAGCAAGCGGTTCGTTCGGTAAAGAACGTCGATGCGATTGCTGGCGTTATGGAGCCCACGCTCTTTGAGAGGCTAGCCGGCCAAAGCTGCGGTGATAGTCGCAGCATCGACGTACCCGGCATGTCACTTCGCGCGGCCAGACATCTTCTTACGCACCCAACCGAGCCCGCGAAGTACGTTTGCGTCTCCGACATTGGTCTCTTTGAGGCATCTGGCGGTGGCGGATACGATTGCCACAGTAGCAACTCCGCCGACACCGCTCGCAACTTTGACAACCTTATGAGGAACCTCACCTCAATCATCAACACGCCAGGCGAAGGCGATCCAACAAAAATCAATCTCGACGATACCCTCATCATTCTCAACACCGAGTTTGGACGAACAGCGGATACGCAAAATACGTCGGGGCGCAACCATCACCCTTACGGATATGTAACGGCGTTTCTCGGCGGTCCCATCACGAGCGCCGAACGCGGAGTATTTGGTGCCATTGGGCCCGACTCCCTCGCCACCGTTGAAAACGCAGCAACGCCAGCCGAGAATCGGGTTGGCGCCCTTCTCGCCTTGGGGATCTGGCCTTTCGCACAAGAAGCGTTCGCGGTCTCTGATGTTCGCGACGCACCGAGCGAGGAACAGGCAGCCGTACTTGCGACCGAACGAATTCTGGGGATTTCCCTATGAGACTTAAAACGGTAAAACCACTGGCACTTCTCGCTTGCATGGTTGCGAGCACTGCCTGCGGCAACTCCAGCGATCCTCAGAATATTTCTGATGCAGGAGCCGTCACACCGGATGCAGCCGTTGTAGTCCCGACGTTTCGAGATTGCGAAGACTCAGACCAGGCTTTTGTTCGTCGTACCCACCTTGCCCTGCTGGGTCATCGGCCCAAGTCTCAGTCGGTTGTAAACGTCTACGCAGACCTCATGGCGGCGGTTCGGCTTCGCAATGCCGGGCCCGTGCCCCAAGAAGGACAAGACGCTGGTCCGCCGCCCACACCTGTGGATCCCAAAACTGTCGTTGTGGAGTTGCTCAGTCGAGATCCAGCATTTGTCGACCGCTGGAGCGAGCAGTTCATGGACCTGCTATTGGTTTCGCGCATCGAAGATCAGAGTCAGCAGAGCTGCTACGGCGATCGCGAGCGCGCAGATGACAATGGCGATTTGGCTGCCTATGTTCGCGACAACCAACCCACTGCAAATGGCGATGGTGGCGGGCGATTTACCATGCTCGACTTGGTGCGCTCGTCCCTTGCCCTCGACGACGTCTCACCGATCTATCGCGCGCATCTCTTTGCCCTCGTAAGTCGCCCGATTCCCGCAGCCAATGTTCCGCGCGTGCAAGCGGAACTCGCCAGACGGGAAGACTTTGGCAACGTCTTTGACGCGGCCTATCTCAATCGCGACATGGACTGCCTGGGCTGCCACAACAGCACCAACTCCATCACCTTTCGAGAAGACCCGGCGACCAATCGACATTGGGACATTCCCGGCCGCTTCGAAGAGGCCATCTATGGCCAGGCCGATGGCATTGGGGCGGAGCGAGCACATGCCGCCTTTCGCTTTGATGGCTTTGTCGCGCAGTTCTCGAGCGGCGAACAACCCTGGGGCTGGGACACCTCCTGCGGAGAGTTCTTACCGAATGGCTTGGAGGCCGACCCCGCCGGAGTCGATGGACGCTTTGCATCTCTCGCAGGTCAGCGGGTCACGGCCTACGAGCTTGAGCAGGCGCTCCACAATGGCTTTTCCTCCATCGCCCTCGATGGCCTAACGCTCGACGACAGTGAAGGCATTGCCGATGTCGATGCCGCGTTTGCCTATCTTGTCGCCGCGAACATCGTCGATGGCGTTTGGGCCGAAGTTATGGGTTCGCGTCTCACAATTGCCAATCACTTCCCGCGCAACCAAGAGAGCCGCGACATCTTGCACAACCTCACAGAAGAGTTCGTACGCAGCTCGTTTTCGGTTCAGGACCTACTCACCAACATCGTGAGCACGCCGTACTTCAATCGTTTGCCCGCGGAAGCCGGCTGCGGAGTTGGCCCCTACAATATGCCTCCGGTCTTTGATCCTTGGACCATCGAAGACGATAGCGAAGAGCGCCGCAACAACGGCCCTGGCGATGGCGTGCACGCACTTTCGGCTCGCACGCTTCTCTCCAGTGCGTACGAAGCGCTCGATTGGCGACGGCCGTTCTTTGAGAGTTTTCCTGAGCGCCCGTCTTCGATCGACAACTGCGCGCAGGCGTTCCCAAGCTGCACTCAAATGAGCAGCGCTTGTGATAACAACAACCAGTGCTGCTTTGCCGAGAAGTACTGGTGCGATTTTGGGCCCTCAAGCGATGAGCCCGGAACGCGCAGCCAACGCACCTTCTTGCGAGGCATCGGTGTCTTCCTCAAAAATGGTGACAAGGGATTCCGAGGTCTCGATTTTCAGGCGCGGCTTGTATTCGAGGATCGCTTCGCAGACTGCCGCAACGTCGACGACGAGCCAGACTTTCTTGATGCCATACTGACTCTCGCCGAAGCCACTCCAGATGCAACGCTAGGAGATGTGGTTTCGGCAACCAAGGACCGGCTCGTGGGTACGGCTCGGATCCGTCACGAAGTCGCAGCCTCGGGAATGAGTGAGAAGCAGGTGCTTGAAACGCTGTTCGAAACAAGCCTCGATACACCGATCGCCGACGTCGAGAATCTCGAATCCAAGCTTCGAGGGCTCTGTGGCACGCTTCTCTCTACGCCACAGTTTCTCCTGGGAGGAATGGCGGCACCAGACAGTCGATATGAGCCACTTCTCACGCCTGAGGGCCTGCGATACATCAGCCTCTGCGAGGCGATTGCGCTTCCCACGTCGCTATCGGAGCATGCGCTAACCTGCTCCGACGCGTCTTTGGGACTCAACTAGGATCGTACGAAGAATTCTTAGCCGACACCCAAGAGCTCAACCTCGAAGACGAGTGTTGAGTTGGGTGGGATTGCACCCGGCGCTCCCCGTGCACCGTAGCCAAGCTCAGGCGGAATGGTGAGCTTGCGCTTGCCACCAACCTTCATGCCTGCGACTCCTTGGTCCCAGCCCTTGATGACTTGACCGCCGCCCAGAGCGAACTGAAACGGTTTGCCACGATCGAGCGAGCTATCGAATTTGGCCCCCGTGGTGAGCCATCCGGTGTAGTGCACGGAGACGCTGTGTCCCGGTGTCGCTTCGTCACCCGTACCAACTTGAAGGTCTTCAATTTGCAAATCTGCCATGCGCGGATGGTACCGCGTCGTAGCAGAGCCGTCATACCTGCGGCGCCAGAAGAAGGCCGCCAGAAAGAAGGCCCCAGGCAAGGTGTGCGTGCTTGGAACGGCCCGGTTGCGAGTCGCTAACTTTCGGGATCGCTACCCGCAACCGCTACAGGGGAATCGGATCGGCTTGGTAGTCGACTTTGCCGCCCTTGGGCTTCTTTGGCGGCTTGGGCTTCGAGGGCGTCTTAGGCTTGGACGGGCGCTTGGCTGTGCTTGGGCGCTTCGGCTTTGTGACCTTCGACGTTGGCTTCTTTGGCGTGTTCTTCGACACAACGGTCGCGGGCTTGCTGGGCTCAGACTCGTCTACCGATGGTGCGGGAATTGCTGCCCCACCGCTTCCTGGCAAGAGCATGACTTGCCGAACGCTATCCTTATTGCCAGGCATGGAGACGATCATGCTGCGATGGCCGTCGAGCTTTAATACGAAGGCCACGTCCGCCCTGGACGTCTCCACCTCGTAGCGATAGGGCGTCGTTCCCAAGCGCACACCATCGCGTTTTCGAATCACTGTGGCCCCCGAGGGCTCGCTCTCGATCGCGAGCGACACAAGCCCAGCAGGCCGGTCCACTTCGCCGTTGGCGCGCAACAGACCGATCTGTCCTCCAACCTCTTCAGGCTCGGTTTCGTCGGGCACAGTGCCGGCATCCATCTCCGCGAGTTCGTCCGCAGCAGGCTCGACCACATCGGGCTCGGCGGCCTCATCGGGCTCGGCCACACCGTCCGAAGACGGAGCAACGGGCTCCGTCTCGGCAACTGCCGCGGCATCGAAAGCAGCAACCGTTTTGGTGCCTCCGTCCTCAGCTATCGCCATCGCCGCGGCCGATTTCGCGCCCTCTTCCGATGAGCCACTGGTCGCGATAAAATATGCCACGCCGCCGGCAAAAACGACCGCCAACGCAACCATGACGACACCGATCTTCCCCCAACCATCTTGTTGCGGAGCGAGAGGCGCCATGCCGAAGTGCTGGCCTCCAGGTAGGTTTGGATCGAAGTGCTGGGCCTGGCCCTGTGGGGGCTGGGCGCCCTGTAGCGGATCGTGCACACGCTTACTGTAGCACGCACATTCCCCGCGCAAGTGTCCTCTCCTCGGGTACGGTATAGAAGTGAGCACTCCTGCCACAGCAAGCGTCTTGGACGGGTTTCACCCCATTGTTCGCTCGTGGTTTCGCTCGCGATTTGCAGGGCCGACGCAGGCGCAAGTCGATGGCTGGCCCCACATCCGAGCGGGGCGCGACGCCCTCATTGCGGCACCAACGGGCTCGGGAAAGACACTCGCGGCGTTCTTGGCTGCGCTCGACTCGCTGATCTGCAAGGGCGAAGAAGGCAGTCTGGAAGACGAAATCGAGGTGCTCTACATCTCGCCGCTCAAAGCCCTCTCCAACGATGTGCAACGCAATTTGGACGAGCCGCTGCGCGAACTCCGAGAGCGGGCGCTTGCCGAAGGGGTTCTGCTGCCGGAAATTCGCACGGCACTTCGAACCGGAGACACACCGCCAAGCGAGCGAGCAAAACTCTTACGCAAGCCGCCGCACATTCTAATCACAACACCAGAGTCGCTCTACCTCATGCTAACCGCCGCCAAGAGCCGGGCGAAACTCGCTAGCATCAAGACCGTTATCGTCGATGAGATTCACGCGCTCGCCGGCAACAAGCGCGGCTCTCATTTGGCGTTAACCCTGGCCCGCCTCGATGCGCTTCGCGTGAGCGAAGGTAACTCGGTACCCAACCGCATTGGGCTCAGCGCCACGCAGCGGCCGATTGATCGCATCGCACGGCTCCTGGTGGGCAACAATCGAGAGCTTCCCGTCATTCTCGACGGTGGCCACGCCCGAACGCTCGACATACGCATCGAGGAAACCGATGACGAGCTTGGCGCCGTCGCTTCCAACGAGCAATTCGGCCGGGTCTACGATCGCATTGCAGAACTCTGCTTAGAACACGAGACGACGCTCGTCTTTGTAAACACACGTCGGTTGGTCGAGCGCGTGTCGCATGCTCTAGAGAAGAGACTGGGCGAGGATCAGGTTGTGGCTCATCATGGAAGCCTCTCTCGCGAGCTTCGCTTTGATGCGGAGCAAAAGCTCAAGCACGGCAGCGTGCGATGTGCGGTCGCAACGGCGTCACTCGAATTGGGCATCGATGTGGGCAGTGTGGACTTGGTGGTGCAGCTCGGCTCCCCTCGTTCGATTGCAACCCTGCTGCAACGAATCGGTCGCTCGGGCCACTCACTAGGGAAAACTCCAAAGGGCCGACTCTTCGCGATGACCCGCGACCAACTCGCAGAATCCGCGGCCTTGATTCGCGCGATCAAAGCGCAAGTGCTAGATGTGATCGAGATCCCCGATGCGCCTCTGGATGTGCTCTCGCAACAGATCGTTGCCGAGGTTGCGTGTGGCGAATGCAGCGAAGATGACCTCTTTGCTCTCGCTCGCCAGGCCATGCCCTACGAAACCCTCGACCGAGGCGACTTCGATCGGGTTCTGGAAATGCTTAGCGAAGGCATCTCAACATCGCGAGGGCGCAGCAGAGCGCATTTGCACCGCGATCGCATTGGCGGCGTTCTGCGCCCTCGGAAGGGAGCCCGTTTGGCGGCTCTCACAAACGCTGGGACCATTCCCGACAATTTCAACTATCGCGTTGTGACGTTTCCGGAGGAGACACACGTTGGCTCGCTGGATGAAGACTTTGCGATTGAAAGCAACGCTGGCGACATTTTCCTTTTGGGGAATACCTCGTGGCAGGTGCACCGAGTCGAGAGTGATCGAGTCTTGGTGCGAGATGCCGGTGGAGCGCCGCCATCCATTCCGTTTTGGATCGGCGAAGCGCCTGCTCGCACCAAAGAACTCTCCTCAGAAGTATCCCGACTGCGCTCGGATGTAGAAGCGTGCATCGAGGCTGGCCAGAGCCTGGAGGAACTCACTGCGATGCTTGCCGTCGAATGCAACATGAGTGACGGATTTGCCGAACAACTCGCGGCCTACCTGAAAGTCAGCCATGCGGCCCTCGGTGCACTTCCAACGCGAACCTGCATCATTGCAGAGCGTTTCTTCGACTCCGCCGGTGGCATGCAACTCATCCTGCATTCGCCGCTTGGCGCTCGCATCAACAAAGCCTGGGGGTTGGCACTGCGAAAGAAATTCTGTCGGAGTTTCAATCAAGAACTTCAAGCAGCCGCAACCGATGATGGCCTCCTGCTCTCGCTGGGCCCCGTGCACAGTTTCGAACTCGAAACCGTCTTCGACTACCTGCGCTCCAAAAATGCCCGCACGGTACTCGAGCAAGCGGTCTTGGGCTCGCCCGTCTTTGGTGTTCGCTGGCGCTGGTGCGCAACTCGCTCGCTGGCGGTCCTTCGGAGAAATGCTGGCACCAAGCTTCCTCCACAGATTCTTCGAATGCGCGCCGAAGACATGCTCAGCACCGTCTTCCCCATGCAACAGGCCTGCTTAGAAAATGTCGTAGGCAACATCGAGCTTCCAAAGCACCCACTCGTCGACGAGACGATTCGCGACTGTTTGGAAGAGTTCATGGATATTGAAGGGCTCGTGGAGCTTCTTGCGGACATCGAGAACGGTGCTGTGCGGCTCCTGTGCCGAGAGACCACCGAACCCTCTCCGCTGTGTCACGAACTGGTAAACGCCAATCCCTACGCGTTTCTCGACGATGCTCCATTGGAAGAGCGGCGCACCCGAGCGGTGAGTCTGCCCCGCGGTCTCGATCTTGGGAAGGGCTCTCTCACGGCTCTTGATGACGAGGCGATTGTGCAAGCTGAGCTCGAGGCTACAGCTCCTTGCCGAGATGCCGACGAGCTTCACGACACACTCATGAGCCTCTACCTGATGCCCGTGGGTGGTGAATTTGCAGGCTTCGCAAGCGAGCTCATCGCAGCCTCGCGAGCCACTGTTCTGCACACTGACGTTGGCACGTTTTGGGTCGCCGCCGAACGCGTGCCCGCTGTCCTTGCCGCCCTCCCAACGGCGCGGTGCGAGCCGACGCTCCCCGCCCTGCCCTACGAGCATGATGTTCCCGACGCCGAAACCGCCGCCGTGCGAATGGTCCGCGGCCAACTCGAACCCGTCGGCCCCAAGGGCGCAGAAGCCCTTATCGCGATGACCGGCTTGTCCTTGCCGCAAATTCGAAGCGCCCTTGCCACCCTCGAATCGCACGGGGCAGTTCTGTGCGGCAGCTACACGCGCAAAGCGCAGAAGGCAGAATCGAAAGAGTATTGCGACAAGCGCATGCTCGCTCGCATCCAAAGACTAACGATTGCCAAACTGCGCAAAGACATCAATCCCGTCGATGCTGCGACACTAGGAAGATTTCTATTCCGCTGGCAACGGCTCGGCCAGGGAGCACGACTGATTGGCGCCGATGGCCTCCTGCGGCTCATTGAGCAACTGCAAGGTTTTGAATCCGCGGCCGGTGCTTGGGAAAACGAGATACTCAGTTCGCGACTTCATGGGTTTGATCCCGAGTGGCTAGACGCGCTCTGCCTTTCTGGCCAGGTTGCCTGGGCCCGCCTTTCCCCAAAGGAACGAACCGCGCGCGAAGGCGCAAAGAGCACACCGAGCAAGGCCGCCCCTCTAACGCTCATGCTTCGCGGAGACATGCGATGGCTGCGTGCCCCCGCTGCAGGGGCAGACTGTGAAACGCTTTCGGAGCGCGCGCAGAAGGTACGCGAGTGCTTGCAGCGGCGTGGTGCGAGCTTCCTTCGCGAGGTCATCGATGAGAGCAAGCTTGAAGCCAGTCACGTCGAAGATGCGCTCTGGGAGCTCGTCGCTCAAGGGCACGCATCGGCCGATGGTTTTACGAGCCTGCGGCTCTTGATCGATCGGCACAAGGGAGAGAGCAAGAGCCTTTTCGATTCGGCGGTCTCAAAAGTCGCGAGCACCCGGTGGCGCGAAACTCTCAAGAAGTCCCGAAAGAAGGACTCTCGTCGCCGCTCGCACGCGCACCTCAGCATCACCGCAGCGGCTGGTCGCTGGTCACTTCTTCCAGAAGCCGATCCCTCAGACATCGACACAATGAGCCATGCGCGACAACTGCTGGCTCGATACGGCGTTGTATTCAGAGATATTCTTATCCGCGAAACGGCCCTACCTCCGTGGAGAGAATTGGTGCAATGCCTTCGGCGCCTGGAGGCCAGGGGCGAGATTCGGGGTGGGCGCTTCGTCAATGGCTTCGTCGGCGAGCAGTTCGCGCTGCCAGAAGCGGTTAGTAGCTTGCGGGCGCTGCGCAGAAACCCACCAGCGCTCCCCGAAGTTGTTACCGTTGCGGCCACAGATCCACTTAACCTAGTCGGAATTACATCGTCAGGAAAAAAGGTTGCTGCCACACTGGGCAACAAGATCCTCTATCGAGATGGAGTCCCCATCGCGAGCTTGGAAAGTGGTGAACTCGTCATGCTTGCCGAGTTGCAGAACGGTGAGCGTGTCGACGATGAACTTGGCTACCACGCTCCGCATGAGCGTCAGGGAATGTCACAGCAGTCTCTGCTACCCGTCTAGCGCTACGATCTGAACGAGACGGCTGTATACGAGGCGGCTATGAATCGGCAGCGATGACTGCAGCTACCGTGGTGCGCTCAGCTGGTGCATCAAAACTCTGCTCACCATCGGCTACGCTAATCGCTCCTTCGTTGAGCGTCACGTACCACTGCATGTTGCGATCGAGGAGCGTTGTCAGGCTATCTACAAATTTGGCTGGAAGACGAACAACTTCAATCTCGTCACTTCGGTAGATGGGTTGGCTCGACCATTCCTTGCGCAGCATCGCGTCTCCCTTGGTTGTGAAAACGCGCACCTGATTTGCGGCTTTGCTCGCTCGGTGAAGTCGGTCTGCACTTGGACAGCCAACATCGATCCACGTTTCTACTTCGCCTTGCAAAGAGCGAGTCCAGAGAGCAGCGTCTTCGGCGGTGGACAAGCCTCGTCCAAAATCCAACCGCTCTTCGTGAGCCATCACGCGAGCGAGCACCCGCACCACGAGGCGCGCGGCATCTTCGGAAGGATGGCAGGCAACACGCAGATCCAAGGTTTCGTAGACCCCTCGATCGATGTCGGAGAGTTCGATTTGAAAACGATAGAGCGTTGCTGTTTTTGCCAAAATGAGTCTCGTCCGCATTGGACCGCAGTCGTATCGATGACGTCAATGGAGGCCGTCCGCGCGAATTGCGCAACCTTGAGAGAGCTTTGGTGTCTCAGGGCTATGCAATTCAGTTTCTTTCGCCCCGCTCTCCCATTCCTGGCGATCGCAATGACTTTGATGATGGCTTCCAGTGCCTTGGCGCAGGAGACGGACGAGCTCAGAATCCACCTAAAAATCAACGAGGCTCGTATGCAAGCGGAGCGGCTGGAGGAAGCGGGGCAATTCGCGGCCTGTGCCCACGCGCTCATTTCGCTCTACGAGGAGCATCAAGAGGACCGTCGGAGCGATGAACTCCTCTACAACGCCGCGGTCTGTTATGAGGCAGCATTGCTTCCCAGCGAAGCCACTCGAACGCTGCGACTGCTCGAATCGAAATTCCCCAGCTCGGCCTTGGCTGCCAAGGCAATCCTCAGAAGAGCGAATTTGGCCCATGCAATTGCTGACTACGAGCAAAGTGCAAAGGCCTATGAAGTCTTTGCACGTCGGTATCCGGGAGAGCGAGAGGCCAGGGCCGCGCTGGAAAACGCCGCCGTGTTTCGTCTAGCGCTTGGAAATCACAAAGAGGCGATCGCAAACTTGGAGATGGCAATACGGTTTTACGGCCGGAAGGATCGCGCAAACACAGCCGCAGCGCAGCTGCAGATTGCGATCATCTACGACGACCTCGGCAGAACCAAGGAAGCAAGAGGTGCCTACGAACAATACCTACTTCGATTTGGCAGCAAGGACACGCCGATTCGGAGACTCATGGCCAGTGCAAAGCTGGGAATCCTGCTTTGGAATGCGAGTTGTCCACGCCGGCGCGCCGATGGGCTGTGTGTGAAGCAAGAATCCGTTTCGAAGACGTCGGCCCCCTGCAGCACTGTGTCGACAAGTAAACTCGTTCGGATACCTCGCAAGAAACGACTGGCAGAAGAAGCACGGAAGTACTTTCGCAAGGCCCTGAGTATTGCTCGAGGAGCACGGCTTGAATCCGGCCCGAGAGATGCCGAGGAAGGCGATGTCGGCATTTGGATTGGCGCCGTGCGCTTCTACCTAGCGGATGATGCGTTGGAAGCGCATATCGGAGGACTGAAGGCGCCTCCACGGCCAGTCTTTGGCACTGGGCCCGACAGCAAGGAACCTTGGCAGCATTGGGTCGCCGACCAAATCACAGCACAATCGCCAGAGACGGCAAGGCTCATACAGAGCTACGAATTGGTTCGGGGTACAACGCGTGCCTCAGCAAATTGGTCAATTGCCGCGGCGAGCAGAGTGGGCCTTATCACCGAAGAGTTCTCAATGAAGATTCTGCAAATTGAAATCCCGGGGAAGCACACAGGCGATTGGGCGTTCTATTGCAGACAACTCGCATCCAAGTCGGCTCCTCTGAGTGATCTTGCAGTCGGGGCCTATGGCTTCTGCCATAACCTATCCACCAATCTCAACTGGCCAAATCCTTGGTCACGCACCTGCACCGAGCGCCTCGGTGTTCTGAGACCGGCAGACTTTCCCGCAGCAAACGAGTACCACGCTCCGAAGTACTCGGCTGCATACCGCCAGGCCCGCGTCGGCATCCTCAAAGAAGCCCGCTAACCGGCATCGTCGGCATTCAAATCGCGCGTATCATGCGGAGACATGACCAAGCGCTTTCTCCTCGCTCTGCCCTGCGCCCTCGTCGCATGCGCGATATCCTGCGCGTCTGTGACCCCGACGTTCCGCACAACAGATAGAGAAGCCATAACCACCCTCCTCGACGATCAACGCAAGGCGTGGAATCGCGGAGACATTCCAGCCTTCATGAATGGCTATGTGCGAGGCCAAGAGTTGGTCTTCACATCCGGCGCTCAAGTGCGACGAGGCTGGCAGGAGACCCACGATCGCTACTTGGAACGCTACGGAACCGATACAAGCACGATGGGTACGCTTGGTTTCGAAGTGATCGACCTCAAGTCGTTGGGGGCTGACGGAGCCGTCATGCTGGGCAGGTGGTCGCTCGCAGGCCTGGCCGAGCCACTTGGCGGCATCTTCACCATCGTCTTTGAGCGCCGTCCCGAAGGCTGGCGAATTGTCCATGATCACACATCTTCGGACCCAGTAACGCCGTGAGCCTTGCCAAAGACTACCTGCGAATCAACGGTCGCCGGCAAGATCACATACCCATGACAATTGGATGAACAGCTAAAACGTGCGACTCAGAAAAACACTGAGCCCCAATACGCCCATCCCGGAGCCTCCGCACGAAAGGCAATCGGCGTTTCCCCATCCTGCGCTGTAAGCGGAGAAGGACCCGCGCGAGGCGGCGGGCTCCCTCATATTCTGGTCGATGATTCAGCGTGAGGCTGGGGGAATGCCGAGTTGCCAGTGCGGCGGCAGCCTCAGAGATTCCCTTAGCCTATCGAGACGATAGGGATCGAATCCTCGCCCCTATCGTGATCCGTGGGATGCAAACTAGCTAGCTACTGAGGAGCCGTCGCCACAATGCGAGACACAATGCCACCAAGTGTCAAAACATAGAGTTCGCCAGCGGCATCCTGTCCAAACGACGCAATGTTCGAACCAAGCGAGTTGGATAGGACCTGCAAGGTGTTGTCGGTCGGAAACGTTAGCGTCGAGACAATGTTGGTGCAGAAGTCGGTGACCAGGTACTTGCCGTCCATATCCGGCATGCAAGCGCCACGATAGACGTAGCCGCCCGTTACCGAGCAGCCACCGCCAGCATGGGAGTACTCGGCAATTGGAAGCACGAGCCCGGTCTCGTTGCAGCCCACACTTGGATTAAAGCAATTGGAACCTTCCATGGTGCGCCAACCGTAGTTCTCTCCACCGGTTGAGTTGGCAAGCTGCACATCGATCTCTTCAAGCTCGTTTTGACCAACGTCGCCGATGTAGAGGTCTCCGTTGCTGCGATCGAAACTGAAGCGCCATGGGTTCCGCAACCCGGAGGCCCAAATCTCTGGCCTTGGATCAAGGGCACCGTTGGGGCTGTTCGCAAACGGGTTGTTGGAGGGAATACCGTACTCGCCATTTGTCGTGTCATCGACGTCGATCCTCAGCATCGAACCAAGAAGCGTGGAGGTGTTTTGCCCGTGCTGCAAAGGGTCGCCGCCTGAGCCACCATCGCCAACACCAATGTAGAGGTAGCCATCGGGGCCAAAATCAATCATGCCACCATTGTGATTTCCGAACGGCTGATCAATCACCATGAGGGTTCGGGCACTCGCAGGATCTGCGACATTTGAGTCATCGCTAACCGTGTATTCAGCAATCACCGTATCGCCACTCGGCGACGTCGCTGTGTAGTTGACGTAGAAGCGCCCGTTCGTGGCGTAGTCGGGGTGAAAGGCAAGCCCTAAGAGGCCCTGCTCATTGCCCGTGTCTCGCACGAGTCCTTCGATATCCAGGAAGGGGGTGGCTTGCGCGACGTCATCGATGAAGACTTGAATTACCCCGGGTTGTTCTACAACAAAGAAGCGAGCATCGCCGACGGGCGCCGTAAGGTAGATTGGTCGATCCATCCCGCTTGCGATAAGTTCTGTGGCGACGTTTGTGCCTGCGGTCGGAGTGCAGTCTGCAACAAAGGCATCGGGGCCCGGCTCCGCATCGGGTGGCGCTGCATCCGCGATTGATGCGTCGATCACTCCCTGAGCATCAAAGGCCACAGCACCAGAGTCGGTGCCACTCTTGTCGTCGCTGCCACAGGCGGTTGCCACGAGCAGTAGGGAAAGTACGGATGAAAGTGTGAACGTTCGATTCATTGGATTTCAGGCTCCCGATTGAGATGCTGCACCCTATCATCCCGGTTTCTAGCGCCATGTCAAACCAGCGCTATTTGCCGTCAAACCGCGTCTTCTACGTGTATTGAGAGGATTTCACCCTCGGGTCCTACCACTCGGAGTGAGCGTGGCGTGGTGCTGTTGACCGCCTTCTGTAGGGCATCTGTGATGTCCTGTTTCCAAGATTTCTGATGATGCACCAAGCTCACCTCACGCGTTGGCGTTCGAGTTTCAAAGGCCCGCACACAGCGTTGCCGAACCGACCGCGGGAGGGTTCGAGCATAGGTCTCTGGAATGAGCGTGTATCCCTCGGATGCATCGATGAGGTGCCGAATGGTCTCGAAACTCCCACCTGCGAAGCGAATTGATCCGAGATGTGTGCGCTCCTGCATTCCGCAGAAGTTTACGACCTGTGTCCGGAAGCAATGCGCATCGTCGAGAAGCCATAGCTTGCGTGGGTCGAGGTCCTTCACTTCAACACGGTCGGCATTTAAGAGCGGGTCTTCACCGTGGCAGTACACGTAGAATGGATCATAAAAGAGAACGCGCTCATTGATGGAGCGCTCACGAAGGGGCGTCGCGAGAATTGCGGCATCCAGCCTTCCACTCAGAACCTCCGACAGGAGTTCGTCCGTCGGTCGCTCGAAGATCGAGAGTTCGACAGCGGGGTATGCTTCGGCGAAGTTGCGAAGAAACCAAGGCAGGACATAGGGTGCAAGAGTAGGAATAATACCTAGCCCAAACTTTCCTGCAGGATCAGAGAAATTCCCATCCGCTAGCCGCATCAAGTTTTCATGAGCACTGACGACATCCCAAGCGCGCTCAAGAATGGCGCGGCCTCGTTCGGTCGTTTCAATAGGCTTCTTCTGCCGATCGAAGATCACGACACCGAGCTCGCGCTCCACTTTTTGGATTTGCATGCTGAGGGTTGGCTGCGAGACTCCCAGTTGCGCTGCAGCGCGCCCAAAGTGGCGAGTCCTGTGCACGGCAATGAGATACGAGAGTTGGACGACGGATGGCATGAGAACCTAACGGGCTGAGAATCGGAAACTGGCGCATAGCTTACAGCTATCACCGGCGCAGTCCAATCGTTTTTCCTTACCGCCCGAAGCGTCCAATGAGCACAGCCCGGCGAAGCCCAGGATGGCCTCCCGCCCAAGGGTTATTAGCACCTATGATGACCGATACATCTTAGATGTAGTCAAAGAACATCTCTTAGGTTTGCCCTGAAAACAGGGCTACTCACACGCAACGAGATGCTCAGCAAAAACCTGAGGAGGAGCGTAGTCCTCGTGTCCAAGCAGCACTCCTTGGTTGTCGACAGTAATTCGCAAGTGCACATCGCTGACAGTCACCATCTTGCCAACATCAACACGCGCCACGCAGCCCGAATCCTGCCCTTCGGGGACACCAAGCAAACCGACTTCGATCTCGGCTCCCGCGCCGTTCGTTCCCACAACCAGACCATTGATGCCGTTTCCGCAGGAGTAGAACTCCGGCCGAGCTGGGTCATCACTCTCAGAAAAGACATGAGGAACCTCAAGCTCAAATTCGAAGAGATTCAAATAGTCACTGCCGCAGCTTCCTTCGTTCACACAGACGTGCGCACCGGTAACATCCATGGTCACTACCGCCTCATCGAAACGGTGCGGTCCCAGCGAGCAGTCCACAGTACCAACAGCGACGTTGGAGACGCTCTTCACGTGAAACGGGCCGTAGGTGGTGGGTCCGGAATTGTCGTCAGCGCACTGCGCTCCACCGAGCAAGAGGAAGGCGACAACGGCGAAAAGTGGTTTCGACATGTCTTCCTATTGTCTCCCAGAATAGATAAAGGGCTGCCATAAAAACGACAGCCCCCTATCACTCTCGGATTTTTTCTAGCGAGTTTCGAGCGCGCGTTTCGTAAAGGCGCTCTCTTTGAGCCCCTCTCGTGGGCTGCCATCCTTCTTCTTGTACTTGTCAATCGACAGAAACTGGGTGCTAGCCTCGAACGTGCTGCGCTTCTGAGTCTGCTTGTTGTGCATTTCAAACTTGTGCGCGCGCCAGAAACGCCCGTGATAGAGCTTCCACTTTGAAACAGCCAGGGTCTTTAGGAGGCGACCACCTTTGTCGTAGTACTCGATCTTCGTCGCACGCCACATCTTTGTATTGATGTGATAGCGGAGCTTTGAGTATCCGGAGTTCTTATCCGTCGGCACACCCTCAATCTGTAGGATTGCGCCATCTTTGCCTTTGGACTCCTTGGCGAACTTCCACTTGTATCGACTTGGAACCAGGCTTGAGAGATCTTCGTAGGTGAACTCTGTCCCCTGGAAGCTCGAGGTACGATTGGCGCCTGAGATGCGTCGTACTCGGCGATTTGAGGGCAGGTACAGCCAACTCTCATCGGTAGCTTTGTGGTTCTCGTGGGTGAGCATGGCAACACCGGCAACACTTGCTGGACTCTGGTAGCGAATTAGCCCCATGTTGCCGTTCGACTTTTCGAGTGAGAGCTGGGTCGTCTTCGAGGCCATCTTTTCACCACTGGCACTGATGTTCGTGATGGTCGACTTAGAGTAAGAGTCTTTCCATCCCGTGTTGTAAGCATCGACGTATTCAGCAATCTGTTTGCCGTACGCAGCAGCATTGCTCTTTTTGAACGACGGTGCCGAAGGCACGTTCACGCCACTGGTGTTTTCCGCGCTAGATGAAGTTGGACTGAGCGCCAACACGCCAACGAGGGTTCCGAGTACAAGCCATGGTGTCTTAGTTGTCATTGTCTTCATTGCTCCTTGAGGTCTTGTCCTCTAAACGATTGGCACTCTTGCCTAGGTCACGGGTTGGAAGGAAACTGAGTACTGCCGGCGTCAAAACGAAATCTGCGACCCATGCTAGGGCAATAATGACGGCCCCGAGAAAGCCGACCATTACGTTTGCGCGGAATGTTGCAAAGGTCATCATCGCAAAGCCGCAGGCAAGCACGATCGATGTGTAGATGAGTGCGGGCCCGATGTCTCTAAATGTCTTCTGAATCGCGACCTCAGCGGAGCCAGTACTGGCGCGAGCCTTCGAGTACTTGGATAGGAAGTGGATCGTATCGTCCACACATATGCCCAGCCCCACGGCCGCGACCAGAATCGATGGCCCGTCGAGTGGATATCCGATGAGTGAGAGAAAGCCAATCGGCACAACAATCGGCAATACGTTGGGAATCATGCTGACGATGCCAATGATGAGCGAGCGGAAGACGAGTGAAATGAGCAACGTGATGACGAGGACGGCAATGGCCAGCGAGGCGATGAGCGTCTCGGAGAAGGCGGTCACCATGTTGACCTGCAAGAAGTTGCTACCCGTCATCTGCATGGTCGAGAGAGCCTTGCCTGCAGCTACGTCTGCCGGTGTCCCGATGAGTCCCGGAAACTCCGTTCTCGCAATCTCAAGCATTCGATTGTAGGCATTGATTTTTTCCGAGCTCGAAACGGTGCGCACACGCATCGTGAATCGGAACTTGCGACGATCCGGTGTGATGAGCGTGGAGAGATTTTCTTCGGGCTTGGCGCCGTTCTCATACTGAAGGTAGTACTGAGCAATCATCGTCGAGGCACTCTGTCCAGGGATGATCGTGTTCTCCTCGAGAAACTCATCGTATAGGACCACAGGCTCACGGGCGTCGAGGGGAACGTCCTCATCGGCTGGGACTCGATAGAATGTCCCCTTGTTCTCGTGTTGAACTTGGTGAATCTTTCGCAGAACGCTAAGCGCACTCTCGATGCTGGTGATCGCATGAAGCGGCGACTTGGGATCGAGCCCTTCAACCTCAAGTCGAGTCTGATATTTATCCAGTAAGCCCAAGAATTCCGATGAGACTGCAATCTGACCACGTTGGTGTGATTCTTCTTGCAGCTTCAGACTCGCTAGCTCTTTGGCAAATTCATCACCTGGTGAATTTACTAGCTCGCCAAGGCGACCCAAACGTGCAGCAGCCTGGTCATCGCTATCGGTACTAGGAGCACCGCTGAAAAGGATCTCCACATCTCCGGTGCCACTGATGTGATCGTCAACCCAGAGAAAATCTGCCACGACCGGATTTCCCTCGCCAAACATCGTCTTGAGGTCGGTTGATAGCGTAATGCGGTACAGGCCAGCGGCTGTAAGCAACGTAAGTACAACACCTACCGCGACAATTGCTTTGCGGCGCCGAACGACCACCCCGGCAAGCCACTCGCTCCAGTGTGGCTTTGTCGAAACTTTCTTCGCCGCAGCTTTGGGTTTCGCCTTCGTGCTCAGTGGCAACAGCGACAAGAATGTTGGCACCAACACCATAGAAATGATGAAGGCAAACACCGTTCCAATCGCGGTCGTATAACCGAACTGTTTGATCGGCGCGATGACGCTTGTGGTTAGCGACATGAAACCGACAGCGGTCGTGAGCGAGGTCAAGAATACTGGCAAAAGATTGAACCGAACGGTGGCCCGCACAAGGTCGTGCTTGTCGTCATAATCGGGTCGCAGTCGGTAGTACGCAGTGACGAGGTGAACTGCAGTGGCTACGCCGATCGCGACCAACATATGAGGCGTCAATGCCGTAACAAGGTTGATCAGATCACCTTTGAGGAAGACAAAGCCCAGCATTCCCATGATTGCCAAGAACACCGTAATCAATGGCAGTACCGCACCCGCAACACGGCGGTACAGCACAAGGAGCACAATCGCGATGACTACGATCATGAGTCCAACGAACTTCATATCGTGCTTTGCCGTCACCATGTAGTGCTCGCGCATGACGGGGACACCAGTGATATGGAAGTCGAACTCGCCCTGCTCCTCCGCGACGAGCTCCTTGATCGCGTGCAACGCTTCAATCTGAACCGCGCTGGCGTGGATCGGGGGCCCCGCTTCACGCGAAAGGGTTCCAGCGCCAAATGTTTCGTCGAGGGTCTCGTCGGAGAATCGAGGGCGAATAACATCGACTATGATGGCCGTTGACCGCCCATCCTCACTAAGAAGATTGCCTAGAAGCCTGGGTTCTCCGATGTGATCGGAGAAATCCGCATCAGGCCCAAGCAACTCGCGCACTTTCTCTTCGCCGATCAGTCCAGAGGCATTCACGGCACCCAACACGGAGATCATCCGCTCTAGGCGTTCTCGCTCGGTGTAGCTCGCAGGATCGTTTTCGAAGAGGTCGCTAACAATTAGCCCTTCCTCCTCGCCATCAACATTGCCCCAGCGAATCCAAGGGTTCGCGACAAGGCTCCGAACGTTGCGCACGTATGGGACTTCTCGAATCTTCTTACCGAGCCTGTCGACAGCTTGTAGCGATTTAACAGAGAACGCTCCGTGTGGATCCGAGTTTTCCTCAAAGCCAATAAAGAGAACATCCTGCGCAACGAAACGCTCTTCGATCTCGTGGAAGGTCTGCAGTGCCGGCGAAGACGAGTCGAACCAAATATCGCTTCGCGGGTCGAACATCTGGGGCTGAGACTTTTTGGGTGCCTGGTCGGCGAGCGACTCAACTTGCTTGGTGAAGTCACTGACTCGCCCAAAGCCAAAGCGAAACAGGAGCAACACAGAAAGTACGGATACAGCGGTCATCGCCCAGCGGTACTTGTAGAGGCGATCGAGTAAGTCTCCCGATTTCGATTCAGACGTCATCCCAGGTCCTAATTAAAGCAGTTGAGCAAACCGCGGAGAGCGGTGCGAAGAAGCACGATGGGCGGACGATGTAAGTGTCCTAGCCCTGGCTTTTGGGTACAGCGGTCCGTCTCCGGCCCCCCCGAAACCTAAAAAAGCATAGCAGTTTGATGCACCCGAAAGCGGCCCGCGGGCGGTGGATTCTGGGCTCGCGAACCTGCCATGGTTCGACCGCCTCAGCATCACCGACACTATTCGATTGTGGTATCCTAACTACCGCTTAGGCCGCGATTCTACGCAGAAAACGCCCAGGCAGACACACCATGAAATTCACGAATTCTCCTCAAGATGTAGTCGTAACTGGAGCTGGCGTTTGTTGCAATATGGGCGACGATTCGGAAGAAATCAAAGCCCATCTTCGCACCGGGAAGCCCGCCACATTTGAGCGGTGGCAACCCGCCATCGACTATGGAGCGCGCTGCCATCTCTCAGGCCGTTACCACGGAGATATCTCGAATGCGGCGCTTGGGGTTACAAAGAAGCAAGGCCGATTCATGGGTACACCTTCGAGGTATGCGCTGCGCGCTGCCCGAATCGCAATAGCGCAGGCGAATATCGACCCACGCGAATTGGCCGTTGTCGTGGGGAGCGGCACGGGTGATGTGGATACCCACCGGACGGTCTACGATGTCCTAGGGAAAACTAGCAAGGCCACGAAAATCCCGCCCACGGTCGTTCCACGACTGATGGCTTCGACGGTATCTGCCAACCTGGTACATGTGCTGTGCTCAACCGGCCCGTCCTTCACTGCTACGGCTGCTTGCGCGGGTGGCACCTACAATGTTCTGCTCGCGGCGCAGCTGATCAAGAGCGGCCACGCCAAGTGCGCGATTGCCGGTGGAGTTGAAACGCTCGATTTGCACTTCTACTCGGGCTTCGACTCGATGCGTGCCTTTAACTCGGGCGACAACGAAGACCCATCGCGCGCTTCCCGGCCCTATGCTGCCGATCGGGCCGGCTTTATTCTCGGCGAGGGCAGCGGAATCCTGGTCCTTGAGACACGAGCGTCGGCCGAAGCTCGCGGGGCCAAAATACTTGGAGCAATTCGGGGCTGTGGAATGTCCTCTGACGGTTCGGGCGAAATGGTCGCGCCAAGCTCCGATGGTGCCTACCGCTCCATGAAGCAAGCCCTCGAAAATGCGGGTTGCAGCCCGGATGACATCGATTACATCAATACCCATGGTACGTCGACACCTCTGGGCGATGTCACGGAAGTTCGCGCCATTCGCAAGCTCTTTGGAGATCGCAAAGTCACCTACTCCTCCACAAAGGGCTACACCGGCCACGCGGTATCCGGTGCGGGTGCAATCGAAGCCATTTTCGCACTGTGGATGCTGGACGAAGGCTGGCTTGCACCGTCGATCCATGCGGCACCAGTAGACCCAGAGATTGCAGACTACCCGCCGCTGATGGAGCCGACCGATAGGCAGTGCCACATCGCGCTGTCCAACTCTCTCGGGTTTGGCGGGACGAATGCCACGCTCATTCTGAGCAACTAGCGACTACGACTTCTTCTTAGCCGTATTTTCCAGCGTTCGAAGAACGTCGTCTGTAAAGGCGGTCGTGGACAGCGTTCCCCCAAGGTCCGCTGTGTGCGACCCATTTCGAATGGTTCGAAAGAGCGCCTCGGTGAGACGATGGCCACCGGCTCCAAAGCCCAGGTAGGCAAGCATCTGAGCCGCCGAGAGAATTGCGGCGGCAGGATTGGCGACTCCCTGACCGGCGATGTCTGGGGCCGAACCATGACAGGGCTCGAAGTACGCGACGCCCTCACCAATTCCGGCGCTCGGTGCTAGCCCCATTCCTCCAAATGCTTCCGCAGCAATGTCGGAGAGAATGTCACCAAAGAGATTGGTCGTTACCACCACGTCAAACATCTCGCTCTTTGCTACGAGTTTGTGGGCAGCGTCGTCTACGTGCAGGTATCGCGTCTCAAGGCCTTCGGCTACTACCTCTTCCTCAATGCTCTGATGAAAGAGGCCGCCAGACTGCTTGAGAACATTGTCTTTGCCAACGATCGTGACGCAACCATCGCCAATGCCATTGTCTCTGCGCTGTTTTGAAAGCTTCGCCGCGTAGCGACCAATTCGCCTAGAGGCGCCCTCGGTGGTAACGCGCAACGCAAAGACGCCATCCCTAGGGAGCTCTTTGCCAATGCGGTCGCGCAATTCGGGCCATCGAGTAGCGAGTTCTTCTAGGCTGCCTTCGCAACCGGGATACATTCCTTCTGACAGTTCGCGCACGACCACAAGGTTCGTATTTCCGTCGCCGAGTTTGCAGGGAATTCCCTCTACATTGAACGCTGGCCGAACATTTGCGTAGCACTGAAGCCCAAAGCGCAAATGGCGGAGAATCGGACGGCAACGACCATTGGGCCCGGTATCGACGGCGCCAAAGAGAACGGCATCGCAGCTCTCCATCGAGCTTCGAAGCTCTGCGGAAAATGGATCAAGGCCCGCCTGCTCGGCCAACAAGCCGTGCACTGGCGATTCAATTTCCAGGGGAAGGTCTAAAGCCTGCAGACAGCGAATTGCTGCATCAACAACTTCTTTGCCAACACCATCGCCACCGATAGCGACAATCGAGGCTTTGGACGGAGCGGTTGTCGTGTGCTCCAGGACCCAATTCTTTGGATCTACGTTCTGCGCTCGCGTACTAGACATTCTTACCCGTTCTCAGAAAAGTCATGAAGCCAAGGAAAGGCTCGACGATGCTCTTGCTCAAACGCCGATATGCGATCTGCATGCTGCAACGCCAGCTCAGTATCGTCGAGGCCCAGTAAGAACAATTCTCGTCGAAACGAATCCATCGAGAACGTCCAATGCCCATCCCCACACGACACTCGCTGCTTTTCCAAGTCAATCGCGACCTCAGCCAACGGCTCGCGCTCCAAAGCTGCGAGTAGTTCATCGATGTCTTGCTCTGCCAACACCACTGGCAAGAGTTTGTTCTTGCAGGCATTGGCGTAGAAGATGTCTCCAAAGCTCATCGCGATCACTGCTTCGAATTGATGAACAGGCTTGTCTTGGTGCCCATCAATGAGCGCCCAAACCGCTGACTCCCGTGATGAGCCACAGCCGAAATTTGCTCGCCCTACGAGAATCTTTGCAGCTTTGCGCTCGGCATCGTGAAAGGGAGACTTCTCGATAGGCTCGTCCCCCGAAAATCGAAAGTCATAGAATTGGAACTGGCCAAACCCAGCAGACCTAGCGTGCGTAAGAAACCGGCCGGGAATGATTTGGTCGGTATCGACGTCGTCTAGATTTACAGGAATCGCCCGTGATCGAAGTGTTGAAAATGACTTCACAGAATTACTCCAACCCGCTGGGGAGCGAGATTTTTCCAGCAATCGCGCTGGCTGCGGCAATAGCAGGGCTCGCCAAGTGAGTCCTCGACTTCGGCCCTTGTCGGCCTTCGAAGTTGCGATTGGACGTTGATACGCAGCGTTCTTCTTCGCGCAGAAGATCGCCGTTCATGCCGATGCACATCGAACACCCTGGGTTCCGCCATTCGAATCCAGCGTCCTCAAAAATCGTATCCAACCCCTCGGCCTCAGCAGCGAGCTTGACCGTCATTGACCCGGGCACAATGGTGGCCCGGACCGAAGCCTTGCGCCCTTTGATCACGCCGGCCACGGCTCGAAGGTCTTCGATTCGAGCGTTGGTGCACGAACCGATAAAGACGCGATCAATTTCGATATCAGTAATTTTCTGATTCGGAGACAAGCCCATATAGGCCAGGGCTCGCTCCATCTTCTCGCGCTCTTTGTCAGTAGCCGCCTTCGATGGATCCGGAACACGTCCATGAATCGAGACGACCTCCTCTGGAGTCGTTCCCCAAGTTACAACTGGACCCACGGCGGTTGCATCTACAACAACAGTCTTGTCGAAGGTTCCATCCTCGTCCGAGGCGAGACTAAGCCAGTACGCCGCAGCGGCATCCCACGTCTCTCCCCTAGGCGAATACGCTCGATTCTCCAAGTACGCCACGGTCTTCTCATCGGGGGCGACTAGGCCTGCTCGCGCCCCAGCCTCAATGGCCATGTTGCAGAGAGTGAAGCGTTCCTCAATGGAGAGGTCCCGAATTGCCTCGCCAGCAAACTCGATGATGTGACCGACAGCTCCTCGTGTCCCGATCTGGGCGATGGCGTGGAGGATGAGGTCTTTCGCTGTCACACCTTCGGCGCTCTTGCCATCAAAACGCAGCAAGAGTTGTTTGGGTTTCTTTCGCCAAAGAGTCTGCGTTGCCATTCCGTGGGCCAACTCAGAGTTGCCGACTCCAAATGCGAAAGCACCAATCGCGCCGTGCGTTGAGGTATGCGAGTCTCCACAAATGATCGTCGTCCCTGGCTGAGAGAGACCTAGCTCTGGGCCAACGACATGCACAATGCCCTGCCTTGTGTCCCCGACCCCAAAGAGGCGAATGCCGTTCTTCTGAGTGTAGTCCTCTTGAGCTGTTGCCATCTTGCGGGCCTTCTCGCTCTTGAGCTCACTTGTGGACCGGACCAGTCCAACCGTTGGCACCAAGTGGTCAGCGCAACCGATGCATCGGCCTGGATTGCGAACGGGAAGCCCACGCTCTTCGAGCTGGGGAAACGCATGCCACGACCCTTCGTGCAGGAAGACCGTGTCCACGTAAAGCAGGGACCAGCCATCGTCGCGCTCGAGCACAACATGACTTTCCCAGATTTTGTCAAATAGGGTTTTTGCGCTCATGAGACGTATTCTTAGTCGCTAAGCGTTTGAGTCGTAGAGCCCTGCATCCGGACTCATCGCCAAAGGAATCGGCAAGCGCTTGCTCTCTGAAACGTCCAGCGCTTTGAGTGTGACCTCGGTGAGGTGTGATTCAAGCTGGTTCCGAATTAGTGCGCCATCCGTGTGGGAGAACTCGCGACGAATGAGTTTGACGGCAGAGACAACACCGCCACCGCTGGCGATGTAATCGGGAATCACGGGAATCTCTCGCGCGTGCAGCGCGTAAACCGCATCGGTCGTCAGCGCAATGTTGGCTGGTTCGCAGACAATCTTGCAATCCACATCACCGACGTTGCCGGCATGAATGGCGTCCTTGGTTGCAGCCAGCATCAGCACATCACACTTTGCAGCAATCGCTTGCTCCGAAGGATAGGTAACCGTGTTCGACGGCATCGACTCCCTCGTGAGCAGAGAGTCGCTTCCACGCCCGGCGATCAAAGCGTCGACATCAAAGCCCGCTTCGCAGTAGTAGCCACCGCCAGCATCAGCGACGCCAACAACCTTGTGCCCCGCATCGACAAATGCTCCGGCTGCTGCACTACCGACCATGCCAAAGCCATGTACAGCCAGACTCAGCTGGTCATCCATGCCTTTGTGCTTGGCAGCTGTGAGCGCGCACGCTGCAGCACCATAGCCGGTTCGGGCGTACCCAAAGGTGAAGCGTCCGGTCTGCAGAGCGAGCGCTTGCTCGTATTCCGCGCGTACTGCAGCGACGTCTGCTTGATTCGGCACCGCTGCCTGCAAGCGCCACTGCACGCCAATTTGCTCCATGATGGAGTCGAGTTCTTCCCCCGCCGTGTTCATGTCTGGGCCAGTTGCGTAGGTACCAAGTACATAGGGCTTGATGGCGGAGTAGAACTTCGCAAGCACTTCTTGCTTCTTTGAGTCGCGCGGATTGTAGCGAATGCCGCATTTCGCACCGCCCATCGCAACGTTGAGCACTTGATTCTTGCGAGTCATCCCGCGTGCAAGGCGACCAACTTCGTTCGCGTCTACGGTTCGAGTAAACCGGCAGCCGCCCATGGCGACACCATTGACGAGGCTGTCGACAACAAGGACTCCCTCCCACCCTTCAGGGTCTCGATAGTGGAGGCGGATTAATGGCGGTTTGCTTACTGAATTCATTTCTCTCGGGTCCTCGCGCTTAGGCGACTGGGCTAGTAACGATCACGCTTGCACTTCGGCAAGCATCTTGGCGATTTCAGCTCTCGTCGAGGAGTGACCATCCTCCCCAAGAACCTTCACCTTATTAAGAATTATTCTCATATCCGCATCGGATGCCGTAATACCTTCGGCAGTGGCCACATGCTGAATCCCCGAGAGACCAGAGTGCTTGCCAAAGTGAATCTGATGTTCACTTCCGATTAGCGCTGGCGGATAGGGCTCGTAGGTTGCGGGATTGCGCATGATTCCCTGTACGTGAACTCCCGATTCATGACAAAAAATATTCTTGCCAAGCACAGGCTTCGAGGGGGCGATTGCCATGCCTGCGTAGCTGGCAACGAGATACGCAATTTCCTTTAGCTTTACGAGATCAACGCCAATGTCCGCATCAAATTTCACAATCAATGCGGTTGCGAGTTCTTCCAAGGCGACATTGCCCGTTCGCTCGCCAAGGCCCGCAAACGAGCCTTGAATCATACTGGCGCCTCCGAGATAGGCCATCAGAGAGTTCGCCGTCGCCATACCTAGGTCGTTATGAAAGTGCGCGACTAGATGAGCATCTGGGCCGATGAGCGCACGCAGGTCTTTAAAGAGACCGAACGCCGTATTCGGCGTGAGAATGCCACAGGTATCAGCGATGGTAATCGCCTCGGCCCCAGCATCGATTGCCCCTCTAGCGAATCTGGCAATCCTCTCGTAGGGCGCTCGTGTTGCGTCCTCGAGGGCAAAGCGCACGGGAACATTCATCGAAGTGGCAACGCGAATACCTTCGATCATCATGTCGAAAGCCTGATCTTCGGTTACCCGTAGCTTGTGCCGGAGATGCGAATCCGAGATCGGGATCCAAGTTCCAACCTTCTTCACACCACAATCTAGTACGACCTCAAAATCGGATGGAATGCAGCGAGCAATCGCATAAAAGCCTTCCGAGCGATCGAGCTTGGCGAGTTCGCTAACAATCTCGCGCTCCGATTCAGACACAGCTGGGAAGCCGAGTGTCATATGCCAAATGCCGGCGTCGATAAGCTTCTGAGCAATCTCTAGCTTCTGCTCCAGCGAGAACGCAACACCGATGGTCTGTTCCCCATCGCGAAGAGTGTCATCGTAAAGATAGAGCTTCTGCGGTGGAGTGGGCTCATAGCGCGACACGAGTAGTCGTGCCGCGTCGATTGATTCAGAATTGGTCACGGGCAGTCTTCCAGTTGCTCTGCGAAAGTCACTTAGTCAGGACGATTCGTCGGGACAGTAACCCAGTCGTAGGTCTCATCGTCCTGATGCACAACTCCGTGCGTGACTGCGATGTACGTTAGTCCCTCGCTCTCAGCGAAGAACTCGTGGGCCGTTCCCGGAGGAACGTTCACCGTGTCTCCGGCCTTCACCGCAAACTCCTTGCCTTCAAGGTATGCCGTACCGACACCTTCGGTGATGTAGATCGTTGCGTGGGCTTTGTTGTGACGATGATTAGGGAAGTCACTTCCACCGTTGAAAGACGCCAGGAAGATTCCGATCGAGCTGCCGCGCGCATCGAATTGAAGAGTGTAGATCTTTACTCTACCGGACTCGATGTCCTTGCGAATCTTTGCTGCTGCCTCAGGAGATTCCTTTTCGATCCAAGTCAAGAGCTCGGAGGTTTCCCCCATCATCGTGCCCTCTTCGCCTTCACCTAGGCCAAACGTAAAGCGGACAAGGTCCTCTTTGGAGCGAACCCAAGCTTCGTTGTGGATGTCTTCTTTTGTCTTCATTGTCGTCTACCTCTCTACTTTTAGTCTCCCCCGTCAATCGCGGGAAACTTGTTACGAACCGCTTAGTGCTCGGAAGCCTCGAAACGCATTCACCAAACAGTGGGTGTCCATCCCATAGACCGCAGCGACGCCACGCTTCGCCAACGCCTCACGCTGCTCCTCCACCGACAGTGGCGAGTTTGGGTAACGAGTTGGGTACAAGAGTTTCTTTCCCGCCTCGCGCAGCTTGCGCGTTACAAGGTCTAGAGCCTCAACAAGTTCAGGTGACGGATTGGTGATACTCCGATCGAGGTCTAACCCGAGCGAGAGTGCGAGATCGACAGGACCAATCTCGTAGAGTTGAATTCGATCATCAACTGCGAGGATCTCATCAATATTCTCCACCGCCTCTTTGTCCTCGATGATCGGAATTAGCAAGACGAGTTCATTGGTCCACGAGATGAGATCTCGGATGTCCCACGAAGAGTGAGCGTTAACGCGCGCAGCGCTACACACGCCCCTGCGGCCGCGTGGGGCGAAGTAGGTCGCATCGACCGCTGCTGACAAGCCCTCACCACTTAGCACGTGCGGAACCATCACTCCGCTGGCTCCTGCGTCCAACGCGTTGCGAATCTCGACCTCGGTTCCCTCTTTGAGTTTCACGAGACACGGAACACCGTGGCAATCCGCGGCGCGAATCAAGTTCTCCATCGTCTCGAGATTGATTGCTGCATGCTCAGCATCAACTCCGACGAAGTCATGTCCCGCGTTGCAGGCGACCTCAAAGATTCCCGGATGATTAAAGGCACAATTGATGCCTGTTAGAAGAACTCCATCCTGCAAACGCTGATGAAGTCTCTTAAGATTTTTTGTTAGCTGGTCCTTCATTTTTCAAACTCTACAAACGCCACCCGGTTCGCCGACACCCAACGGGCTCACCCCGTCGAGTACTCCGAACAATCCCTAAACTCAAACTCTTAAACTCTTGTGGGAGGATTCAATCCTGTACGAAGCCTCCCCTGTCGATACGAAGTAAGCGGCGACTCGAAGCACTCTGCCATCGACCGTCGTACCCAACAGAGCAATCGACACTCTGCTGAATGGCCCATCCCTTCAAGCCATCCTTAGCTACAAAACTACAAGATCGCATACGCAGTGGACAAGGCCTTCGTCCCAATACGTCTTCCGCAATGCGTACATTGCCGTCGAACAACGACAGCGCTCTCGAGTCTGCCACGTCGGTTTTGGTACGTTGACTGATCGAGAACAAGACATGCAGTGACTCAACTTGGTTAGGCGCCTAACCTCCTCGTTGATGCCGGGCGACCTCCGCTCCCCGTACGGGCATGTCGCGAAGTACCTGTTAATTGTGGAGTATTCGGGCGTATGAGCGATTTTGCTGGAACTGGTGTCTTGGCCAGTGCTTCTGGAACAACCAGTTGGTCTGTCTTCATTCTACGAGTTTTCCCAGTCCACCTAGATTCCGCCCTTGACATAAAGAGTGTTTTCCAGAGGAAGTTGCAAGGCACTTTGTTCGACTCCAAAGGTTTTAGACCAATCGGTTAATGCGCGGGCGTGCATCGCACGGTGTGCGCATTCGGCAAGCGATGAGCTAGCAGCCCAGGTGGTCTACTTGCCAGAAGTTGTCCCTACCCAGTGTGCATCGAACCTACAGAGGCTTCGCAGCATTCCCCTTGTACACCTACCCAGAGGCCCCTCTTTCAATTGGCTTGGGTTTGTATGGCGCGAGCAAAGGGTGTACTTTGAATTGATTGAGGGACTGTTGTTTGAGTCGCGCTGGGGATGGCGCGCTCATGGACACAGAGGAGTTGCGCGCAAAATGAAGAAAATGATTGTTCTTGTCTATGGCCTCGTTTCGTACGCGGTCTTTCTCGGGGCTTTCCTCTACGCAATCGCGTTCGTAGGAAACTTCTTTCTAGGGGAGTGGTTTGTCCCTAAGACAATTGATAGTGGTCCGGAGGGTGACCTGGTTACAAGCCTGCTCATCAACGCCGGCTTGCTCGGTGTCTTTGCCGTCCAGCACTCGATCATGGCAAGGCCTGCGTTCAAAGCGTGGTGGACCAAAATCATCGGAACTGCTGCCGAGCGTTCGACCTTTGTTATGGCGACGAACCTGGCGCTGATTCTGCTGTACTGGCAGTGGCAACCAATTCGAACCGAAGTGTGGATGATCGAGAGCGAACTCTTCGCAAACATCATGTGGGGAATCTGCTTCTTCGGTTGGCTGATCGTTTTCCTATCGACCTGGATGATCAACCACTTCGAACTTCTCGGGCTGCAACAGATCTACTTCAACATGAAGAATGTTGAGTCGCGCCCACCCACGTTCCAGGTGAACTTTCTCTACAAGTTCGTCAGGCAC